>Ga0207829_100001_pt1 | contig 1523862 bp, 1384 predicted proteins | sample TtaePargueraPR_4_FD_187738 | JGI IMG/M metagenome (GOLD analysis project Ga0207829, IMG submission 187738) | Aerobic enrichment media microbial communities from Bioluminiscent Bay, La Parguera, Puerto Rico - Tt and P1 (SPAdes) | ecosystem: Environmental > Aquatic > Marine > Unclassified ... | reverse complement strand
GACATCGAGGTGCCAAACCCCCCCGTCGATGTGAGCTCTTGGGGGAGATCAGCCTGTTATCCCCGGAGTACCTTTTATCCTTTGAGCGATGGCCCTTCCATACGGAACCACCGGATCACTATGCTCTACTTTCGTACCTGATCGACCTGTATGTCTCTCAGTCAAGCCCCCTTATGCCATTGCACTCTGCGCACGGTTACCAAGCGTGCTGAGGGAACCTTTAGAAGCCTCCGTTACTCTTTTGGAGGCGACCACCCCAGTCAAACTACCCACCAAGCACTGTCCTTCCTAGGAAGTTAGACCCTAGACAAGCAAAGGGTGGTATTTCAACAACGACTCCACGACGCCTGGCGACGCCGCTTCGAAGTCTCCCACCTATCCTACACATTACTTGTCCAAGGCCAATACTAAGCTATAGTAAAGGTTCACGGGGTCTTTTCGTCCCACTGCGGGTAAACGGCATCTTCACCGTTACTACAATTTCACCGAGCTCATGGCCGAGACAGTGTCCAGATCGTTACACCATTCGTGCAGGTCGGAACTTACCCGACAAGGAATTTCGCTACCTTAGGACCGTTATAGTTACGGCCGCCGTTTACCGGGGCTTCATTTCAGGTCTTCGCCGAAGCTGAACCCTCCACTTAACCTTCCGGCACCGGGCAGGTGTCAGGCCCTATACGTCATCTTTCGATTTGGCAGAGCCCTGTGTTTTTGATAAACAGTCGCCTGGACCTCTTCACTGCGGCCACGCCGGAGCGTGGCGACGCTTCTCCCGAAGTTACGCGTCTATTTTGCCTAGTTCCTTAGCCATGAATCTCTCGAGCACCTTAGAATTCTCATCCCAACCACCTGTGTCGGTTTACGGTACGGGCCGCCTCACTCGCTTTTCTTGGAAGTCGCTTCCCTGGATTATCGCCTCGGCCGTGGCCTCAGCGTACTGTCGGGGCGTTGCCGCTCCCTTCAACGTGCTATTCCGTCAGCACGCACCAAGTATACGCCTCCGTCACTTTTGACGTGGGCGGGTACGGGAATATTAACCCGTTGGCCATCCGCTGCCCCCTTCGGGTGCGCGTTAGGTCCCGACTGACCCTCAGCTGATTAGCATAGCTGAGGAAACCTTGGTCTTTCGGTGTGCGGGTTTCTCGCCCGCATTATCGTTACTTATGCCTACATTTTCTTTTGTAGCTTCTCCAGAATACCTCGCGGTACGCCTTCGACGACACTACAATGCTCCCCTACCACTTTTTCAAGTCCATGGCTTCGGTAGTATGTTTATGCCCGATTATTATCCATGCCGAACCGCTCGACTAGTGAGCTGTTACGCACTCTTTAAATGAATGGCTGCTTCCAAGCCAACATCCTAGCTGTCTAAGCAGTTCAACCTCGTTTGTTCAACTTAACATACATTTGGGGACCTTAGCCGATGGTCTGGGTTCTTTCCCTCTCGGACATGGACCTTAGCACCCATGCCCTCACTGCACTGCACCATTTTATAGCATTCGGAGTTTGTCAGGAATTGGTAGGCGGTGAAGCCCCCGCATCCAATCAGTAGCTCTACCTCTATAAAACTAACAGTACGCTGCACCTAAATGCATTTCGGGGAGTACGAGCTATTTCCGAGTTTGATTGGCCTTTCACCCCTACCCACAGGTCATCCGAAGACTTTTCAACGTCAACCGGTTCGGGCCTCCACTGTGTGTTACCACAGCTTCACCCTGCCCATGGGTAGATCACACGGTTTCGCGTCTACCGCCACTGACTGTGCGCCCTGTTCAGACTCGCTTTCGCTGCGGATCCGCACCTGAAGTGCTTAACCTTGCCAGAAACGGTAACTCGTAGGCTCATTATGCAAAAGGCACGCCGTCACCCCTACGGGCTCCGACCGCTTGTAAGCGTATGGTTTCAGGTTCTGTTTCACTCCCCTGTTCGGGGTTCTTTTCACCTTTCCCTCACGGTACTGGTACACTATCGGTCTCTCAGGAGTATTTAGCCTTGTGGGATGGTCCCCACGGATTCACACAGGGTTTCACGTGCCCCGCGCTACTCAGGATACCACTATGTCCGCAATCTTTGCCTGTACCGGGCTATCACCGTCTACGGCCCGTCTTTCCAAACGGTTCCAGTTCATCATGCTTCCAATGTCGTGGTCCTACAACCCCGGCACTGCCGTAACAGTGCCGGTTTGGGCTGGTCCGCGTTCGCTCGCCGCTACTGGCGGAATCACTCTTGTTTTCTTCTCCTCCGGGTACTTAGATGTTTCAGTTCCCCGGGTTCGCCTCCTTTCGGATGCCATGTCTTCAACATGGCGGGTTGCCCCATTCGGATACCTGCGGATCAATTCGTATGTGCCGATCCCCGCAGCTTTTCGCAGCTTATCACGTCCTTCATCGCCTCTGAGAGCCTAGGCATTCCCCATACGCCCTTCTCTAGCTTATCGTACTTTTGTCTTTTCAATGAGTTATAATTGCTCGTTACAATTATCTTAGTTCTATTAAATATTTCTATCTAATCTTGTTTCATGTATCTTTTCCAATATGTCAATGAACGTTCGCGGCAATCGGCCGCAAGTGGAGAATACCGGAGTCGAACCGGTGACCTCCTGCGTGCAAGGCAGGCGCTCTAGCCAGCTGAGCTAATTCCCCATGACCGGTTGTCGGTAATGAGCAGTCAGTAGTCGGTACATGACTACATACCCAACCTCTAGAATTTCCTTTAACCAGTAGTCTCAGGCAGACTCGAACTGCCGACCTCTACATTATCAGTGTAGCGCTCTAACCAGCTGAGCTATGAGACTCTACTTAATTATTGATATCTTTAAATTGACAGCAAAGAACAGTCCATCCCTTTCCCCTTCCAATACCATATCGCCGTCTTCCTGCCTACGCACCGGATCGCTCCGGTAGGCAAGTCTCTAGAAAGGAGGTGTTCCAGCCGCACCTTCCGGTACGGCTACCTTGTTACGACTTAGCCCTAGTTACCGATTTTACCCTAGGCCGCTCCTTGCGGTGACGGACTTCAGGCACTCCCAGCTTCCATGGCTTGACGGGCGGTGTGTACAAGGCCCGGGAACGTATTCACCGCAGCATGGCTGATCTGCGATTACTAGCGATTCCAGCTTCACGGAGTCGAGTTGCAGACTCCGATCCGAACTGTGATAGGCTTTGTAGATTCGCTCCACCTCGCGGTGTGGCTGCTCTCTGTACCTACCATTGTAGCACGTGTGTAGCCCAGGACGTAAGGGCCGTGATGATTTGACGTCATCCCCACCTTCCTCGCGGTTTGCACCGGCAGTCTTGCTAGAGTTCCCATCTTTACATGCTGGCAACTAACAAAAGGGGTTGCGCTCGTTATAGGACTTAACCTGACACCTCACGGCACGAGCTGACGACAACCATGCAGCACCTTGCAGTCCGTCCGAAGAAAAGTCTATCTCTAGACCTGTCGCACTGCATTTAAGCCCTGGTAAGGTTCCTCGCGTATCATCGAATTAAACCACATGCTCCACCGCTTGTGCGGGCCCCCGTCAATTCCTTTGAGTTTCATTCTTGCGAACGTACTCCCCAGGTGGGTCACTTATCACTTTCGCTTGGCCACTCAGACCGAAGTCCGAACAGCTAGTGACCATCGTTTACGGCGTGGACTACCGGGGTATCTAATCCCGTTCGCTCCCCACGCTTTCGTCCATCAGTGTCAATACGTTGTTAGTGATCTGCCTTCGCAATCGGTGTTCTATGTAATATCTATGCATTTCACCGCTACACTACATATTCCAACCACTTCACAACGATTCAAGAACGGCAGTATCAAAGGCAGTTCTACAGTTGAGCTGCAGGATTTCACCTCTGACTGACCGTTCCACCTACGGACCCTTTAAACCCAATGATTCCGGATAACGCTTGCATCCTCCGTATTACCGCGGCTGCTGGCACGGAGTTAGCCGATGCTTATTCTTACGGTACCGTCAGCCCCCTACGCGTAGGGGGGTTTCTTCCCGTACAAAAGCAGTTTACAACCCATAGGGCAGTCTTCCTGCACGCGGCATGGCTGGATCAGGCTTCCGCCCATTGTCCAATATTCCTCACTGCTGCCTCCCGTAGGAGTCTGGTCCGTGTCTCAGTACCAGTGTGGGGGATCCCCCTCTCAGGGCCCCTACCTATCGTCGCCATGGTGCGCCGTTACCGCACCATCTAGCTAATAGGACGCATACTCATCCCCTACCGCCGAAACTTTAATGAAAGGCCGAGGCCGGCCTCCCATTCCATGGGATATTAATCTTCGTTTCCAAAGGCTATCCCCCTGTAGAGGGCAGATTGTATACGCGTTACGCACCCGTGCGCCACTCGTCGGCGGGTTGCAAGCAACCCCCGTTACCGTCCGACTTGCATGTGTTAGGCCTGCCGCTAGCGTTCATCCTGAGCCAGGATCAAACTCTTCATCGTTGTATCTTCAATATCTCAACGACCTATGGAATCTCCAAAGTACTCAAAATGGCTTGTTCTTTGTCTTGGCAAACGCACATAGTGCGCCCGCCTTACGCTGTCAATTCAATATGTCTATGAACTTCTCTCTCTCAACCAAAACAGCCCTTCGGCGTTTTAGCGGGTGCAAATATAAAACCCTTTTTTTATTCCCACAATAAGAAATCAGAAAAAAAATTGAAACATTTTTTTTCGTAAAAATTAAGTTCTAAAAATCAAGTGATTGGAGAATATCAAAGATAAGAAAAAAATTATTTCTAACTTATATTTTACATCAATAAATTGTTCTACATCAAAAAGGCCGTTTACACTAACCCACTCCCAAGCAAAAATTTTCAAGTTTCAACACTAATTTCACAATAGGAGTTGATTTATACACCTCTTAAGTTTACAATCCATTACTTTTATAGGTGACACATTTAATATAAGTTTCGCGCTTTGCGAATTAATCATATAGAACTATCTTTGTCCGCTAAATTATTCTAGAGATACAACATGATCACAATCACACTACCAGACAACAGTCAACGCACCTATAATAAAGGTATAACTCCAATGGAGGTTGCAAGAGACATCAGCGAAGGTTTTGCTCGGAATGTCATTTCGGCAAAATTTAACGATGATGTGGTGGAAACCGCAACTCCCTTGGATGAAAATGGTAGTCTCGTTCTTTTTACTTGGAATGATGATGAAGGAAAAAAAGCTTTTTGGCATTCATCTGCTCATGTTCTTGCCCAGGCTCTTGAAGAACTTTATCCTGGTGTTAAACTGTGGGTTGGTCCTGCCATTGAAAACGGATTTTATTATGATGTAGACCTCGGTGACAACACCATCTCTGAAAAAGATTTCAAAACAATTGAATCAAAAATGCTAGAAATCGCTCGTGGCAAGCATGATTTTAAAATGAGAGCGGTCTCTAAACAAGAAGCCCTAGCCTATTACGAGAATAAGAATGAATACAAAGTTGAACTCATAGAAAATTTAGAGGATGGCACAATAACATTTTGTGATCACGATACATTTACAGATCTCTGCAGGGGCGGTCACATCCCTAATACAGGCAAAATCAAAGCGGTTAAAATCATGGCCGTTGCGGGAGCCTATTATAAAGGTGACGAAAATGAAAAACAACTTACAAGAGTTTATGGGATCTCATTCCCTAAACAAAAGGAACTTACAGAATACTTACACCTTTTGGAGGAGGCAAAAAAGAGAGATCACAGAAAGTTGGGTAAGGAATTGGAATTATTCACTTTTTCTCAAAAAGTGGGGCAAGGACTTCCTCTGTGGCTTCCTAAAGGTGCCGCCTTGCGCGAGCGACTTGAAAACTTTTTAAAAGCAGCTCAAAAAAAAGCTGGTTATGAGATGGTAGTAACTCCCCACATTGGACAAAAAGAACTCTATGTAACTTCCGGGCACTATGCAAAATATGGCGAGGATAGTTTTCAACCTATCTCTACACCGGCCGAAGGCGAGGAGTTTCTGCTTAAGCCCATGAACTGCCCTCATCATTGTGAAATATACAACACGAAGCCTTTTTCTTATAAGGACTTACCAAAACGCTATGCAGAATTTGGAACCGTATATAGATACGAACAAAGCGGAGAACTCCATGGACTTACTCGGGTCCGTGGATTCACTCAAGACGATGCTCATATTTTCTGTACACCTGATCAACTAGACCAAGAGTTTAAAGAGGTTATAGATTTAGTCCTATATGTATTTGGTTCTCTAGGTTTTGAAGACTTCACTGCTCAGGTCTCAGTAAGGGACCCAAAGCAACCTGAGAAGTATATTGGCAGTTCTGAAAATTGGGACAAGGCTGAGAAAGCTATACTAAATGCGGCAAAAGATAAAGGATTGGATTTTGTGGTTGAGGAAGGTGAAGCGGCCTTTTATGGTCCAAAATTAGATTTTATGGTAAAAGATGCCTTAGGCAGAAAATGGCAGCTGGGCACTATTCAAGTTGATTACAACCTACCCGAAAGGTTTGACCTTACTTATAAAGGGGCGGATAATGAATTTCACAGACCAGTAATGATTCACCGAGCACCTTTTGGAAGTATGGAACGCTTTGTGGCCATATTACTAGAACACACGGCAGGAAACTTCCCGCTTTGGCTTATGCCCGAACAAGCTGTTGTGATTTCTATTAGCGAGAAATATGAAAAATACGCTCAAAAAGTTTTAAATTTGCTAGAAAATAACGAAATTCGCGCCCTCGCAGACGACAGAAATGAAACTGTGGGTAAAAAAATTAGGGAAGCCGAATTAGCCAAAATTCCTTACATGATTATTGTTGGAGAAGAAGAAAAACAAAACAACAAGATTAACGTAAGAAAACATGGTGGAGAAGAAATTGGCGCCCTTAGCGTTGAAGAATTCGTTGAGCATATCAACGAAGAAGTAGACAAAAGCTTAAAAACATTTAAATAATTAAAACCGATAAGTCATAGCAATAAGAAGAAACCGAAGAAAAAATTACAGAAGGGAATCTCAAGAAGACAAACACAGAATCAACTCTAAAATTAGAGCTGAAGAAGTGAGAGTTGTAGGAGATAATGTAGAAGTTGGTATTTATCCATTAAAAAAAGCGCTCGCTATAGCAGATGAGCAAGGTTTAGATTTGGTTGAAATTTCACCGAGTGCTAACCCTCCTGTTTGCAAGGTAATGGATTATAAAAAGTTTCTTTACGAGCAAAAGAAACGAGAAAAGGCACTTAAAGCAAAAGCGTCTAAAGTGGTTGTGAAAGAAATCCGTTTTGGGCCACAAACAGATGACCACGACTATGAATTTAAGAAAAAGCACGCCATTAAATTTTTAAAAGATGGGGCTAAATTGAAAGCCTTTGTATTTTTCAAAGGACGTTCAATAGTTTTTAAGGAGCAAGGTCAAATCTTGTTATTAAGATTAGCCCAAGATCTTGAAGAGTACGGTAAAGTAGAGCAAATGCCTAAATTAGAAGGTAAACGAATGATAATGTTCATTGCTCCCAAAAAGACAAAATAATAAAGTAATAAAAAACATAAGCGAAACGTAACAAAAACTAGGAGACAATGCCTAAAATGAAAACCAATTCAAGTGCCAAGAAAAGATTTAAACTTACTGGCACGGGTAAGATTAAAAGAAAGCACGCTTTTAAGAGTCATATTTTGACTAAAAAATCTAAAAAGCGTAAGCTAGCTTTAACTCATGATACTTTGGTACACAAAGCAGATGAAGATAATGTTAAACATATGTTACGCTTGAAGTAACCTTGTTTAACCGGTTAAAATAATTATAAACCATGGAGTTAGGCAAAATTATTTAGCAAGTACCATAATTGGTCGCCTACTACAAAAAACAATTAAAAAAATGCCAAGATCAGTAAATTCAGTTGCGAAAAGAGCTAGAAGAAAAAAGGTTCTAAAGCAAGCAAAAGGCTACTGGGGAAGACGTAAAAACGTTTGGACCGTAGCAAAAAATGCGGTTGATAAAGCGATGCAATATTCGTACAGAGACCGTAGAAACAAAAAAAGAACATTCCGTGCGTTATGGATTATGCGTATTAACGCAGGTGCAAGACAACATGGAATGAGCTATTCCAAGTTTATGGGTCAATTAAAAGCTAATAATATTGAGCTTAACCGTAAGGTGTTAGCAGACTTAGCTATGAACCACCCAGAAGCTTTTGAAGCTATCGTAAAAAAAGTAAAGTAAGGCGTTTAAGCCCATAAAACAACAACATTTCGCTTATAAAAAGCCCAAATCAAATGATTTGGGCTTTTTTTTATTGTCCAAAGGCGGTTAAGACAAGGTGTCTTCCCGAGGCACTATTTCTATGCTCACATAAATAAATTCCTTGCCATATGCCTAAATTTAACTTTCCATTACTAATAGGAATTTGAACTGACGGCCCTAACACCGCAGCTTTGATGTGCGCTGGCATATCGTCGGAGCCCTCGTATGTGTGTTTATAATAAGACTGATTTTCTGGAACCATGAAGTTAAAATGAGATTCAAAATCCTGCCTAACGGTAGGGTCGGCATTTTCATTTATAGTTAAACTAGCCGAAGTATGTTTTATAAACACTTGCAACTGCCCCAGCCTGATCTCCTCTATCTCTGGTAGAGCTTTTAAAATATCTTCTGTAATGATATGAAACCCTCTAGGTTTGGCTAAAAGTTGTATTTCTTTCTGATATAGCTTCACCTTTAAATCACATTTTTATTTAGGTCTTTTGCTTTTTCTTTTTTGCGGCCGGAAATAGCACATTATTAAGGATCAGACGATATCCTGGAGATGTTGGATGTAAATCCAGTTCAGTTTTAGGATCACCAACCCTATGTGTATAATCTTCTGGGTCATGACCTCCATAAAAGGTGAAAAAACCTTTTCCTTTTATACCATGAATGTATTTGGCTTCACCATTAGCGCGGTTTTCTCCCATGACCAGGACGTTAGATTTTATTTGGTCCCTAGTGAAGGATGTCGTCTGTCCCATGAACCCCTTAACCAAAGCGGTATGGTTTTGTGTGAGCATTGTAGGTATTGGGTCCCACTTCGCTGAATATTCCATAAGACTAAAATAATCGGTAGTCATAGGGATTTGGCGCTTTCTTGTCATATCTATGGATGAGAACTCGTATACATTTGGACTCTGTTCTAAAATGAAATCCCTAAAAGCAAAGGTCTTAGAATAGTCTATTTTATTTTGGTAGCCAGGATCACTGCCATCGCCATCAAACATAGGCTCACAGATGTCAATACCTTCTGCAGCTAAGGCAATATCAAAACTATCCGTTGCGGAACACATCGCAAACATAAAACCACCTCCAACAACATAATCTCTAATCTTTAGTGCAACCGCCAATTTGGCTTCAGACACTTTTGAATAACCAAGTTTGGAGGCTAATTCTTCCGCTTGTTTTTTCTCCTCTATATACCAAGCGGCAGACCGATACGCACGGTAGAACTTACCGTATTGTCCCGTAAAATCTTCATGATGCAAATGCAACCAATCATAGAGCAAAAGTTCGTCATTCAATACCTCTTCATCGTAGACCGTTTCGTATGGTATTTCTGCGTAGGTGAGCACCATGGTTACTGCATCATCCCAAGGCTGCTTCCCATAAGGTGTATACACAGCAATTTTTGGTGCTTTTTCTAAAACCACCGCTTCTTGATTGACAGCAGGACTACTTATGTCTTCTAGAATTTGAGCTGCTTGGTTATCTGAAATAACTTCAAACGACACGCCTCTAATTTGACATTCCTTTCTAATAATCTCTGCATCTGGCAATAGAAAAGAGCCTCCTCGGTAATTCAATAACCATTTGACTTTTAGTTCTCTTTCCAAAGTCCAGTAGGTAACACCATAAGCCTTGAGGTGATTCTCTTGGGTCTCCGCATCCATCGGAATTAAAATATAAGATGCAAAACAATGGCTACTTAATAATATGGCGAAGAGTATGAAAAGTACCTTTTTCACTTTTTGAATTTTAAAATGAAAGATACTTAAATTTAACTCGTAGCGAAAAGGAATTATAAATCTTTTAATATTCTAAAGGACATATGAGCTGATTATAATATGGTAGACATTTTAACAATAGCGGTTCTAAGTGCTGAGGGAAATGGCGATGTTACAGCTTCTCAATTTTAGTTTCATTGCCTGATAATAGGCTGGCGATTATCTTAGTACTGGAAAACTGCTCTAAAATTATTTTTATAAAAACCGTAATAGGAATGGCCATAATGAGCCCTGGAATTCCCCATAAAAAGCCCCAAAACATTAGCATTACTAAAACCGCTATAATATTTATAGAAAAGGACTTGCCCATAAATATTGGCTCTAAAATGGCGCCAAACAGCACTTGAACCATGGTTATTGATAAAATAAAGAAAAATAAGGTGCTCGTAGGATCCAGTTCCACAAAAGAAAAGATAGACAACAGTATCACTGATATAAAAGAGCCTACCATCTGAACAAAATTGATGGCAAAAGCGAATAGACCCCAAAATATTGGGAAACTCACATCAAATAAAACACACATTAAGCCTGTGAACAAACCGGTTAAAGCACTCACCAAAAACTTCACTTTAATAAATTTAATCAAATCCTTTTCAATCTTCATAAAAGCTTTTATGGAAGTATGCTTTTGTTTCAGAATGGTGTTGTTAAGTAGCTTATGAACATTTATGGATTCGGCCAGCCAGAGTACAACAAAAAATGCAGTCATTAATAAAGATGTTACAAAACTCCTCAAAAATCCAATCGTAGAGCCAATATTGTCCTTTTTAAAAAACTCAGCAAATACACTTTGCTCAGTATCCAATTCAATACCAAAATTATCGAAGAGATAGGTTCTCAGCACCTCTAGCTTTGGTTCTACTTTTTGCATAAAGTCGGCATTGTTAGCCAAGATTTCCTTACTTGATAACTGTATGAGTTCAAAGCCGATCTTAAGGCCACCTGCCACTAGAAGGAGTACCACTAAAATGCTTAAAAATTTAGGCACTCTTCTCCTCCCTAGCTCTCTCATTATAGGCAGAAATAGCAAGGCGATAAACATCGAAAAAATAAGAGGAATAAATATAAAAGACAGTACCTTGAGCAGGTAAAATACCAAGGGAATGGCTATAACTAACAAAAGTACATTGGTGGTACGTCTTTGGTCTAACATGAGGCTCAATTTCTTTTAAATAGCGAACGGTAAAGATACGTTAAAAAGAAATTTTAAGACTTATAATGCTGTGTTAAAACGGCACATCGTCGTCTTCTGGCGAGTCAAAGGCATCAGATGCTGAAGGATAGGAATCTGGCTTAAAAGTATCGTCATTTGCTGCTGCATTCATTTTAGAATGGAACTCTCCAAAAGAAGTTTCAAAATCATCCAGATTGTCAAATTTACCTAAGTGACCAATGAATTTTAATCGAATATTATCCAAGCCACCATTTCTGTGTTTAGCAACAATAAACTCTGCCTGACCTTCTGTAGGTGAGCGCTCTTCATCATCCCACTCATCTATCTTGTAATATTCAGGTCTGTATATAAACGAGACAATATCTGCGTCTTGTTCAATAGCTCCAGATTCTCTTAAATCTGAAAGCAGTGGGCGCTTGCTTCCTCCTCTCGTTTCCACAGCACGTGACAATTGCGATAGAGCAATAACCGGAACATTAAGTTCCTTGGCCAAAGCCTTGAGGTTTCTTGAAATGGTTGATATTTCCTGTTCTCGATTTCCGCCTTTTAAACTTCCACCTGCCGTCATTAATTGCAGGTAATCAATGACTATTAATTTTATGCCATACTGTGATGCTAAACGCCTAGCCTTAGCACGTAAATCAAATATAGACAGTGACGGCGTATCATCTATATATAGCGGTGCCTTTTCAAGCGTTTTTACTTTGACGTTCAACTGCTCCCATTCATGCTTCTCCAATCTTCCTGTACGAAGTTTTTCTGAAGACAAGTGGGTTTCACTTGAAATTAATCTGGTAATTAACTGAACGGACGACATTTCTAATGAGAAAAAGGCCACTGGAATATTACTGTTAACGGCCATGTTCCTTGCCATGGTAAGGGTTAATGCCGTTTTACCCATACCTGGCCGTGCAGCAACGATAATTAAATCTGAAGGTTGCCACCCTGACGTTAGTTTATCCAGCTTATCGAATCCACTAGGTATTCCACTTAAACCTTCCTTATTTGAGATTTCCTCAATTTTCTTCTTAGCTTGAAGTACAAGATTTTGAGCTGTCTCAGTAGATTTCTTTACATTACCCTGGGTTACTTCATAGAGCTTAGCCTCTGCATTATCAAGAAGGTCAAAAACGTCCTTTGTTTCATCGTAGGCGTCTTCAATGATTTCATTGGAGATCTTTATCAAACTTCGCTGTATATACTTTTGAAGTATAATACGCGCGTGAAATTCTATGTGTGCCGATGACGATACGCGCTGGGTTAAAGAAATCAAATAAAAATCACCTCCTACGATATCTAATTTCTCATCCTTTTTAAGCTGGCTAGAAACGGTTAATAAGTCTACTGGTTCGCTATTTTCAAATAATTTAAAAATAGCTTCAAAAATATATTTGTGGGCGTCCTTGTAGAATGCTTCTGGGCTTAAAATATCAATGACCTCATCAACACCCTTTTTATCAATCATCATGGCACCAAGAACAACTTCCTCTAAATCAACTGCTTGAGGTGGTATTTTACCTTTCTCTAGATTGATAATAGTGCTTTTATCTACTTTAAAACCTTTTATGGACTTAGGTTGTTTCATAAGATACAAATGTAGCTAATAAGTATCGATGAACTGCATTTACAAGCAATTCTAATCTTAACAGTTCTTCAACAATTGAACTGTTAATAAGTTAAAAATATTGTTGATATCCATAAAAAAAACCGAAGCCAAACACTTCGGTTTTTTAATATGCTTGCAATTAGAGGTTTTAGTCCTTAAAGACACCCATATTCTCATATTTTGCCATTCGGGTCTTCACCAATTCTTTTGGTGATAAGTTTTTAAGTTCATCATAAGCAGTTACAATAGCATCCCTTACAGCTACAAATGTTTTTTCCCTGTCTCTATGCGCACCACCAAGTGGCTCTTTAACAATTTTATCTACCAACTTCATGCGCTTCATATCTTTAGCGGTAAGCTTTAACGCCTCTGCTGCTTGCTCTTTATACTCCCAACTTCGCCATAAAATGGAAGAACATGATTCTGGCGATATAACGGAATACCAAGTATTTTCAAGCATTAAAACCTTATCACCTACACCTATACCCAAAGCACCACCAGAGGCACCTTCACCAATGATTACTGTAATGATTGGAACTTTAAGACGTGTCATTTCTAGGATATTTCTGGCAATAGCCTCACCTTGCCCTCGTTCTTCTGCTTCCAATCCTGGGTAAGCTCCAGGTGTATCAATTAAGGTGACAACAGGAATTCCGAACTTCTCTGCAGACTTCATAAGGCGTAGTGCCTTTCTATATCCCTCTGGGTTAGACATACCAAAATTCCTGTACTGTCTTGTTTTGGTGTTATAGCCTTTTTGCTGTCCAATAAACATATAGGACTGATCGCCTATTTTGCCCAAACCGCCTATCATGGCCTTATCGTCCTTAACACTTCTATCACCGTGAAGTTCTAGCCAAGAGTCACCACAAAGCGCTTTAATATGATCCAAAGTATAAGGCCTATCCGGATGCCGTGATAATTGCACACGCTGCCATGCAGAAAGGTTTTTATATATATCCTTTTTGGTTTCCTCTAATTTTTTTTCTATTTGTTTACAAGTCTCCGTGACATCTACATCGCTCTCCTCGCCTATAATTTGACATTTTTGAAGCTGTTCTTCCAACTCCTTGATTGGTAATTCAAACTCTAAATATTCCATACGATTTGACCTTGGTTTTGTTTAGTTAGTGTGATGACAAATATAAAACTTTAATCCGTTACTACTTTTCTTTTGCGCCTTACCGAGTCCTTATATTTTAGATAGGCATCCAATAACACAGTCATTAACACGAGAGCAGCTCCCATGTAAAACTCTGCCGACATAATCTCAGATTCTGGAAAAAAAAGCAAAGCTAGTGCTATACCATATATGGGTTCTAGATTGTAGCTAAGAATTACTGTAAAAGGACTAATATAGCGCATAACCTCCACGGCACCAATGAATGCGTAAGCCGTACAAACTGAGGCCAGAATTAAAAGGTATATCCAATCTGATTTTTGTAATGTAAAAAACTCAGAATTGAAGGAGTGCCCCGTGACTATGAGAAAAACAGTTAAAAAAATTACGCCACTTACAAATTCGTAGAACGATATAACGCTTGCTCTATGTCTTAATATGAATCGACCATTGATAACGGCAAACAGCGTGGAAAAAAAGGCGGAAAACAAACCCAAAACTATCCCGTTGATATATTCAAACTCACTGCTCGTTATCAAAATAACTCCGACAATCACCAAAATCCCAAAGAGAATTTCATACCACAAAATGGCACGTTTAAAAAATAGAGGCTCTATGAAAGATGCAAAAAATGCACCCGTTGAAAACATGGCCAACGCTATTGATACATTCGCTTGATTGATGGCCTCAAAAAATGTAACCCAATGCAAGGCTATAATCACCCCTGCAACTGCGAATTGCAACAGCACTTTTAAAGGTATTTTAAGACTTAGCTTTACAGCTTTTATATAGAAAAGCATTAAAACTCCAGCAATTGACATTCTGAACCAGACGAGTTCCAAAGCTCCAATGGTAATTAACTCCCCTAAAATTGCAGTGAAACCGGCAATGAAAACCAGAAAATGTAAGTGCAAATAGTTTTTCAGCTTAGCGTTTGGCATTTTGCAACAGGTATATAGCTAAAATACCAAATAATGTATTGGGAAACCACACAGCAATAACAGCAGGGAAATTGGATTGCGCAGCCATCACTCCAAAGACTTTATCAAAAAAAACAAATATCATGGCAATGGTAATACCTAAAGCCAAATTAACACCCATGCCACCACGACGTTTTACGGAGGATACGGCGACCGCGATAATGGTTAATATAAAGATAGACACAGGCAAACTCCATTTTTTAAGTTTTACCACCTCGTAGCGCCCAATGTTAGATGAGCCTCTTCTTTTTTCGGCCTCAATAAATTTTATAAGATCACCATAGGTTTTTGTTTCGGCGGCGTATTCTACCGGTGTTAAATCTTCAAGTTCAAACGGAAAATTCATCTCCTTTCTATTCGCTTCCTCTATAGTTTCTATACCATTATCGAAACTTCTTTTTACATAACGCGTTAATCTATAGATGCTGTCTTCTTCGATATATCTAATATTATCTGCAAAAATCTTGAATTTTAGCTCATTGCCTTCAAAATGCTCGTAAGTAAAATTCATTCCGGATTTACTTCTCAAAACGAAATTGCTCACATATATAATGTCATTATCGTTTATTTGCCTGTATACATCCTTTGTCTTTTGGATTTGTTTGTTTTTCTTTAAATAACTATATCTAAATTCATTGAATCCTTGACTCGCATAAGGAGCCAAAAACATTCCTAAGAAAAGAGCAATAGTTGCAACAATGGTGGCTCCAATGAGATAGGGCCTCAGGAATCTTGAAAATGATACACCAGAACTCAAGAACGCCACTATTTCAGTGTTATTGGCAAGCTTGGAGGTAAACCAAATGACCGATAAAAATAAGAATAACGGAAATAGAAGATTAGCAAAATATATGGTGAAATCAATATAATAAGCGACCACCTCGTCAAACGGTGCTTTATTCTCGATCATCTTTCCAATTTTTTCAGCCAAGTCAACCGTAATGCCAATTGGAATAAAGAGCAACAGCATCATCAAAAAAGTGAGCAGATAGCGTTTTAATATGTACCAATCTAAAATTTTCACCTCTACAACCGCTTATTCATTTGTTTTACCATTTTATCCTTCCATGTTCTAAAATTGCCGTCTACGATTTGCTTACGCGCCTCACGAACAAGCCAAATATAAAATCCTAAATTATGAATGGTAGCGATTTGTTTACCTAAAAGTTCATTAACGGAAAACAAATGCTTTAAGTAGGCTTTAGTATAATCTAAATCAACATAGGTAATACCCATCTCATCTATTGGACTAAAATCATTCTCCCATTTTTTGTTTTTTATGTTTATAGTGCCATGAGCCGTAAATAGCATTCCATTTCTTGCATTGCGAGTAGGCATTACACAATCGAACATGTCTACTCCTAACGCTATATTCTCCAAAATATTTATTGGCGTTCCCACGCCCATTAAATAACGTGGTTTCTCCTCTGGCAAAATATCACAAACAATCTCCGTCATAGCATACATTTCTTCCGCTGGTTCACCAACGGAAAGTCCTCCTATGGCATTACCTTCTGCATTGCATTCAGCAATATATTCTGCCGATTGTTTCCTTAGGTCTTTATAGGTGCTTCCTTGAACTATTGGAAAAAACGTTTGTTCATAATCATATTTAAATGGGAGCTTTTCTAAATGGCTCAGACAGCGATCCAACCAGCGATGCGTCATGTGCATTGAACGCTTGGCATAATTGTAATCGCAGGGATAAGGTGTGCACTCGTCAAAAGCCATAATAATATCAGCACCAATACTCCTTTGGATTTCCATTACATTCTCTGGAGTGAAGACATGGTAACTACCATCTATATGGGATTTAAACTTTACGCCCTCTTCTTTTATTTTCCTGTTCGCAGACATAGAATACACTTGATAGCCACCGGAATCGGTTAGAATATTTCTATCCCAGTTCATAAATTTGTGCAGTCCACCTGCTTGCTCCAGAATATGTGTTTTTGGCCTTAGATAAAGGTGATAGGTGTTCCCTAAAATAATATCGGGATTGATATCCTCCTTCAATTCACGCTGATGCACTCCTTTAACGGATGCAACAGTGCCAACAGGCATAAATATTGGAGTTTCTATGATACCATGGTCTGTTGTTATAAGGCCAGCCCTTGCCTTAGAATTGATGTCTTGTCCTACGCGCTCAAATTTCATCGGGTCAATGTATGACAGCAAATATAATTAACTCAAAAACATTGCCATCTTAATTAAAATCAAAATTGTTAGCAATTCCCTTAAATCGTTAATAAGTGTCGTTATCGCTTACTTGTGGGACTTTTTTAAAAACTTATTTTTGCAGTGATTATTTAACCTATAGCAAATGCCAAATATTAAAGAATTAGAAGATTTAACCACGCAAGTACGGCGTGATATTTTGAGGATGGTCCATAAGGTCAATTCTGGTCACCCTGGAGGTTCACTTGGATGTGCAGAATTTTTTGTTTGTCTTTACAAGGAAATTCTTAATACAAAACCAGGTTTTGATATGGACGGAATCGGCGAAGACCTTTTCTTTTTATCCAATGGCCACATATCACCAGTTTATTATAGCGTTCTAGCACGCTCTGGATACTTTCCAATTGACGAATTGAATACGTTCAGGCTTATAGACTCCAGATTGCAAGGCCACCCAACTACTCATGAAGGCTTGCCAGGAGTAAGAATAGCCTCTGGGTCTTTAGGCCAGGGCATGTCCGTTGCCATTGGCGCAGCCCAAACCAAAAAACTAAATAATGATGCGCATTTGATATACAGCTTGCACGGCGATGGCGAGTTACAAGAAGGACAAAATTGGGAAGCCATAATGTATGCCGCTGGTAATAAGGTGGATAATTTAATTGCTACCGTTGACTTAAACGGACAACAAATTGATGGCTCTACGGATAGTGTACTTCCAATGGGGAATCTAAGGGCTAAGTTTGAAGCGTTTGGATGGACCGTCTTAGATATTGAAGAAGGAAACAACATATCGGCAATACTTGAAGGTATGGCCAAAGCCAAGTCATTGACTGGTCAAGGAAAACCCGTCTGTGTTTTGCTTAAAACAGTTATGGGTAATGGTGTTGACTTTATGATGCATACCCATGCATGGCACGGAAAAGCTCCAAATGACGAACAGCTTGAAATTGGATTAGCTCAAAATCCAGAAACTATTGGTGATTATTAAGATTTATCTACAACAATTATGAAGACGTACACAAATACAGGAAATAAAGATACAAGATCAGGGTTTGGAGCAGGTCTAACAGAACTCGGAAAAAGCAATGAAAACGTTGTGGCATTATGTGCCGATCTTACGGGATCATTAAAAATGGATGAATTTCAAGCCAATCACCCAGAACGTTTCTTCCAAGTTGGCATTGCAGAAGCTAACATGATGGGGATTGCTGCCGGAATGACAATAGGTGGTAAAATTCCCTTTACCGGAACGTTTGCAAATTTTTCCACAGGAAGAGTTTATGACCAAATTAGACAGAGCATTGCCTACTCTGGTAAAAACGTAAAAATCTGCGCTTCGCATGCTGGTGTTACCCTTGGAGAAGATGGTGCAACCCACCAAATCCTTGAAGATATTGGCTTAATGAAAATGCTCCCAGGGATGACGGTTATCAATACCTGTGATTTTAATCAAACCAAGGCTGCAACTTTGGCTATTGCAGAACACGAAGGACCAGTATATTTGAGGTTTGGAAGACCAAAAGTGCCGAATTTTACTCCCGAAACTCAAGATTTTCAAATTGGAAAAGCCATTCAGCTTACCGAAGGGACTGATGTAACCATTGTCGCCACAGGCCATCTGGTTTGGGAAGCCCTCGAAGCTGCAAAATCGCTTTCAGATTCAGGTATTTCTTCAGAGGTTATCAATATCCACACTATAAAACCTTTAGATAAAGACGCCATACTAGAGTCCGTAAAAAAGACGGGCTGTATTGTTACGGCAGAAGAACACAACTACTTTGGTGGTCTTGGAGAAAGCGTGGCACGTGTCTTAAGCCAAAACCATCCAGCTCCTCAAGAATTTGTGGCTACCATGGATACTTTTGGCGAATCTGGAACACCTGCGCAGCTCATGGATAAATATGGATTAAATAGCGCCGCCATTGAAAAAGCGGTAAAAAGTGTTCTTAAAAGAAAATAATATAGTTCTGGCAACGTTTTTGATTAGTACAATATCTAATCTTTAAAACGAACGTTATGAGAACACCTAAAACAATAGCGCTTTTGGCCTTGTCCTTAGCGCTTTTTTCTTTTGCAGGACACAGCCAAAACGGAACGGCATTTGGGCTTAGAGCTGGACTAAATTATGGTGCCAATGGTGATTATTTTGAATCCATAGGAAGCAACGCCCAAAATCCAGAGCGCAATATTGGTTATCATGTGGGCCTTTTTGGAAAGTTTGGAAATTCTATTTTCTTTAAACCAGAATTGGTTTACACAGCTACCAAAAGTGACTACGATAGTGACGAGTTTTCAGTAAAAAAATTAGACTTACCGCTGTTAGTAGGACTTAAAGTATTAGGACCACTAAATGTCTTTGGAGGACCTTCAGTTCAATATATTCTAGATATAGACTTTGAAGGGCTGTCCGCTAGAAATATTGAGAATGACCTTACACTTGGTCTAAATTTCGGAATAGGCGTGAGCTTCAATAAATTTGGTGTTGATTTAAGGTATGAACGCGGCTTTAACTCCAATGAAGCCACATTCATCACTAATAACTTCGGCACTAATGTTAGTAGTAGAATAGACACGAGGCCAGAGCAATTAATATTGAGTTTGTCCCTTGCCTTATAAAAAAAGGCTGCGTAATTATCGCAGCCTCTTTTATTTTGCTTTAATCTTGGTTTGAGTCCGTTGCTTCAGGGTCTAGATACCTTGGAAGGTCAGGATTAACAGGACTCATATCATTAGTTGGGTCACCATCACCATCAATATCTTCGAATCGTGTTGGTACACCATCGCCATCATCATCTGCATCTCTAAAGTTTTGCAAGCCATCACCATCTGTATCATCATCAATTACTTCACCACTGTTATCTATATCCTCAAGAAAAGATGGTACTCCGTCACCATCGTGATCTACAACTTCATATTGCAATAAATCAAATTTAAATACGAGATTGGAATATGGCGGGATTCCAGCGACAAAATTGGCATAGTACCCAAGGCCAGAAGGCAAGAACATTACTCCTGTACCATAATTATTAAAAGTTACGGCACCATCATCTTCGATAGTAAAATTTTCGGCCGTTTTAAACATTGGCATCACTAATTGCCACCCCTTGATAGTCCCAAGAGACGTGACTCCATCACCTTGTAGCGTAAGCTCAGTTGGCTCACCACTTTCATCAAATACGTTACCAGTTGTTGAAGCCAAACTGCCTTCGTAACGAACCCGAACTGCATCTGTAAAAGCAGGAGATTCTCCTCCTCCTTCATTAATTTGTAGTATGTAATATTGATATTCGGCACCTGCAAACTCCACTGTAAGTGGGTCTCCGACAGCATCGATTAATAAGGTATTTTCTTCTGGATTAGGCAGTGACTCAAAATTCCCATCTTCATCTTGTTCTAATTGTGTAATAACTATGTCACTATAAGTGTAATTTCCTGGCGTCTCAAATAGACTGGAATTATAGTAGTGTGTAGACAAATATTCTAACAACAATTGGTTGTCTTCTAACTGCTGTTCCGTTCTATCATTTTCAACAATGGTTGTTGGCCCATCATCATCGGGAGAACAAGCTAAGATTCCTATTACAACCAAAACGATAAAGACTAGGAATGAATTTTTTATTTTCATAGATTTTCGGGTTACTTACAATTTTATGTTGTAAGGTTCATTATTGCTTTTTTCAGTGCGCAAGATACAATATTATAATATTTTTGCACTAAGGATATAACGGTGAATTATAAGAATTCAATATGCGGATAGATAAATATTTGTGGGCTGTTAGGTATTATAAAACAAGGAGTTTAGCCACGAGGGCATGCAAAAAAGGACAGGTTAAGATAAATGAAGCTATAGCTAAACCTTCTAGGGAAGTTTATCCTACCGATAAAATTGAACTCCGTAAAAACCAAATTAACTATAAGCTCACTGTAAATGATATACCACCCAACCGTGTGGGAGCGAAGCTTGTGGATATTTACAGGACCGATACAACACCAAAGGAGGCCTTCGAAGCTCAGGATTTACTAAAGTATAGTAAGGATTATTACCGAAAAAAGGGTACCGGAAGACCAACTAAAAAAGACAGACGCGATTTAGATGACTTTTATGAACAAGATGCTGAATAAAGATTATTGGAAAGGACGCTACGAATCCGAAAATACAGGTTGGGACATTGGTTATGTTTCTCCTGCACTTAAACAATTTGTTGATGGATTGGATGACAAAGCAATGAAGATTTTAATTCCTGGAGCTGGAAATGGTTATGAAGTTGAATATTTATGGAAAAAAGGCTTTAAAAACGTCTATGCGGCAGATTATGCAGAAGTACCGCTACAAAATCTTAAGAAAAGATTGACAGACTTCCCAAAAAGCCAACTAATAAGTTCTAACTTTTTTGAGATTAATAGGTCTTTTGACCTTGTTTTGGAACAAACATTTTTCTGTGCCTTAGACCCTGATTTAAGACAAGATTACGTGAGCAAAATGCACGATTTGCTCAACCCAAATGGCCTTTTGGCTGGTTTGCTTTTCAATTTTCCGTTAACGGAATCCGGTCCCCCTTTTGGAGGCAGTTTGGGAGAGTACAAAAATTTGTTTGAACCTCTATTTCACCTGCATAAATTGGAAACATCATATAATTCCATAGAAGCACGGCAAGGTAAAGAACTCTTTTTTATCTTTGAAAAAAAGAACATATGAGCCTCTCTAAAAATACCATCCTTAGCCATAAGGAAATTCAGCATAAGATAAAACGTATCGCTTATCAAATTTACGAGAGCAATGTGAATGAAACGGAGCTTATCATTGCAGGCATAGAAAGTAATGGCTACTTACTTGCAAAAAAAATAAAATCCAATCTAGATAAAATATCAGATATTGAGTCCACACTCTGTAAAGTAAATATCAATAAAGCACAACCTATCGAACCCATTACTACTTCATTAAATGCTGAAGAGTATACGAATAAATCCTTGGTTTTAGTTGACGACGTGCTCAATTCAGGAAGCACCTTGATTTACGGTATTAAGCACTTTTTAGACGTACCACTAAAACAGTTTAAAACAGCGGTACTTGTTAACAGAAACCATAAAAAATATCCTGTAAAGGCAGACTTTAAAGGCATCAGCCTATCTACATCGTTGTTTGAACATGTTCATGTAAATCTATCTAAGCAGCCCTACGAGGCCTACCTAGACTAATTTGGCGGCAACGGCTCCCGAAATTTGTTCAACCGAAAGGTTTTCAACATCTATGATATGGTCTGCCATAGTGTAGAAGTTATTGCGTTCAAAGAGATGCTTTCCAATAAATTCCAATAAATCTTCTTTCGATTTTAAATGCGCGATCAAAGGCCTACCTCCTTTATCCGATATCAACCTTTCGCTTAAGCTATTGATGGATAATTTAAGATAAAATGAAGTAACATTGGGAGATGTCTTTAACAAGTTCATGTTATTAGCGTAGCAAGGCGTACCACCACCAAGAGCCAAAACCATATCATTGTTATTTTGTAGCAAATCTTTTAAATATTGTGATTCCCTTTGCCTAAAATAGACTTCGCCTTTGGACTTAAAAATTTCTGAAATTGAAACCTTCTCACTATCAGAAATATACTCATCCAGATCTACAAATTCGTACCCTAGCAAATCAGCAATTTTCTTACCAACACTAGTTTTACCGACACCCATATACCCTATTAAAACCACTATCATTGCTCTATTTTTTTAGTTTGAATTATACATCGAAATCTCTTGGCAAAAAAACGAAAATTTAAATTAAAAAAGTATTGTAATATAAATTAAACCTTATATATTTGCACCCTCGTTTAGGGCATCTAAATGAAAGACCGGGTAGCTCAGTTGGTAGAGCATCTCCCTTTTAAGGAGAGGGTCCTGGGTTCGAGCCCCAGCCCGGTCACTTAAGTTAAGCTTTTGGCTTAACTTTTTTTTATCTTTACACTCTGAAAATTTTGCGCACGTGGCGGAATTGGTAGACGCGCTGGCTTGAGGGGCCAGTGACCGTTTAGGTCGTGGAAGTTCGAGTCTTCTCGTGCGCACTTCTTTAAACTTCACTCAGATACCATTCACTCAGATACCACTTAGCATCACTTCATAATTTTATTTAAATTATGTTAATTATATGAATGATGTTACTATAAACCTTATTTTTGTTTAAGCATTTTTTATAAAAAATGAACAACATAAAGAATAGATTCAGCATAAAAGATTTAGAGAATTTAACTGGTATAAAAGCGCATACCATACGCATTTGGGAAAAGCGCTATAATTTATTACAGCCCAAACGTACCGAAACCAATATTAGATATTACGATTTGGCAAGCTTTCAAAAGCTGTTGAACGTTAGCTACCTTAACAGGAACGGTTACAAAATTTCTAAGATTGCCACCATTGACGAGCATAAAATACCATTATTGGTTAGAGAAATAGCCGCAGAAAATAATATTGAAAGCCATGCCATTAATTCGTTTAAGTTGGCTATGCTCAATTTCGACCAGATTTTATTCTACAATACTTATGAGTCTTTATTAAAGGAAAAATCTTTTGATAAGGTTTTTTATGACGTCTTTATTCCTTTATTAACCGAAATAGGACTGCTTTGGCAAACAGACACCATTACTGAGGCTCATGAGCATTTCCTCACTACTTTGATAAGGCAGAAAATTCTTGTAAATACAGAAAAAGCACAATCGAGAAAAGTAAATGCATCCAAAAAAACATTTGTCCTGTATTTACCAGACAATGAGATTCATGAGCTTGGACTTATGTTTATCAATCACGAAATAGTGCATAGAGGTTACCAATCCATATTTCTCGGTCAGAGTGTACCCTTAAATAGCCTAACAGCCTTATTTAATTATTACGAGGATATCACCTTTATTTCTTATTTTACGGTCAAGCCAGAAAAGGGAATGATCGATCAATACATCGAAGATTTTAACAAGACTATACTAAGCAGGCCAAAAACAGAATTTTGGATTTTGGGTCAAATGCTAAATGCACTAGATTTAAAGTGTTTACCGCCAAAAATAAAGCCGTTTAAGAGCATTGAATCATTAATAAAAGAACTTTAATTAAAATGGGTAAATCAATTTCTATAATTGGCTCTGGCTTTTCAGCTCTTTCGGCATCGTGCTATCTCGCACAAGCAGGTCACCATGTTTCCATTTATGAGAAAAACAAAACCGTAGGTGGACGCGCTCGCCAATTAAAAAGAGACGGATTTACGTTTGATATTGGTCCGAGCTGGTATTGGATGCCAGATATTTTTGAAAAATTTTTTAATGATTTTGGAAAAAGTACGAGCGACTACTATCAACTTGATAAACTCAATCCAGCTTACAAAATATTCTTTTCTGATGAGGTCATTACCATCGGAGATCATCTCGATCAGATTTGTGAAGAATTTGAACGAATAGAAACAGGAAGTTCAAAACCTTTACGAAAATTCATTGCTCGAGCACAAGAGCATTATGATATTGCTATCAATAAAGTTGTTTTAAAACCAGGTTTAAGTCCATTTGAGCTTGTAACTAAAGATACGGTTACCAGAGTAGACCAGTTTTTTAAAACAATAAGTTCAGAGGTTAGAAAAAATTTCAAAAACCCTAAGCTAATATCCACTTTAGAATTTCCCGTTCTATTTCTTGGAGCCAAACCAAATCAAACGCCATCATTCTACTCTTTTATGAATTTTGCGGATTTTGGATTAGGTACATGGCACCCACAAGGCGGCATGTATGAAATTATAAAAGGCATGACAAAACTTGCTGAAAGTCTTGGCGTACAAATTAACACCGAAAGCAATGTTGAAAAAATCCATGTAGAAAACGGCAAAACTACAGGTATCAGCGTAAACGGAAAATTCATAGCCTCTGATATAGTATTGAGTGGTGCAGATTATCACCATTCTGAAACACTTTTAGACAAAGAACACAGACAATACAGTGAAGCCTACTGGGATAAACGCACCTTTGCACCGTCTTCACTTCTATTTTACGTTGGTTTTGACAAAAAACTGCAAAATATAGAGCATCACAACCTGTTTTTTGATACAGACTTTGAAGAACATGCCAAAGAGATTTATGATAAGCCCAAATGGCCAAAAGACCCTCTTTTTTATGTCAATTTCCCTTCCGTTACGGATAGCAGTATGGCTCCGGAAGGCTGTGAAGCTGGCTTCTTCTTAATTCCAATTGCGCCAGGACTTGAAGACACGCCAGAGTTAAGACAGCAGTATTTTGACCTAATTATAAATAGATTTGAGAAACGCACCAATCAAAATGTACTCAATCATATCATGTTTAAGGAATCATTTTGTGTTAAGGATTTTATAGATGAATACAACTCCTATAAAGGCAATGCCTATGGTATGGCAAATACCTTAATGCAAACGGCATTTCTTAGACCAAAATTAAAAAGTAAAAAGGTGGATAATCTTTACTTTACAGGACAATTAACGGTACCTGGACCAGGAGTGCCACCTTCTTTAATATCCGGAAAATTAGTGGCAGAACTCATTCAGAAGAACCAAAACATATGATTAAGTAATCGTATAAATCTACAAGCTAAAAAAATTATCTATGAAATCAATTTTTGACAACGTATCCAAAGAGTGCAGCAAATTAGTTACCAATGCTTACAGCACGTCTTTTTCTATGGCTACAAAAATGCTATCAGATAGCATAAGACAGGATATATACAACATTTACGGGTTTGTGAGATTTGCAGATGAGATTGTAGATACCTTCCATGATTATGATAAAGAAACCCTCTTTAAACATTTTGAAGATGATTTAGAACGTGCGTTGCGTGATAAAATTAGTCTAAATCCAATTTTAAATGCGTTTCAGGAGACCTATCATAAATACAATATAGATAAGCATTTAGTTGATGCCTTTATGAATAGTATGCGATTAGACCTTCATAAAAAAGATTACTTAAGTGAAGAGGAATACAGAAACTATATCTACGGCTCTGCTGATGTCGTTGGATTAATGTGCCTAAAGGTATTTGTAAAAGGAGATAACACTAAGTACAACGAACTAAAGGACTCTGCGATGCGTCTAGGTTCTGCGTTTCAAAAGGTAAATTTCCTCAGGGATTTAAAAGCAGACTTTGAGGATTTGAGCAGAACATATTTCCCAAATACGGATTTAAACCACTTAGATGAAGCGTCTAAGCAAGCCATTATTACTGATATAGAAAATGATTTTGCCGAAGGACTAAAAGGAATCAAACGCTTACCCTTAGAGGCTAGATTTGGTGTCTTCATGGCGTACCGCTATTACAGTAAACTTTTGGAAAAACTGAAGAAAACGCCTGCTTTGGAAATAAAATCTACTAGAATTAGGGTACCTAACTATAAAAAAGTAGAGTTACTCACTCGAAGTTACGTGAAATATCAATTAAATTTGCTCTAAACTCCACAAGAATGCAAACTGTTTATTGGATTTTAATTTTTCTAACAACCTTTTTCGTTATGGAATTTAATGCGTGGTTTACGCACAAGTACATCATGCACGGCTTTTTATGGAGCCTACATAAAGACCATCACCACAAGGACCACGACAGTTGGTTTGAACGAAATGATGCGTTTTTTATATTTTATGCGGTTGTGTCCATAGCGTGCTGGATCCTATGGGGAGAATATAATCTATGGTACTTTTTACCCATAGGTATAGGAATTATGGCTTACGGACTCGCCTACTTTATAGTACATGACATTTTTATCCATCAGCGCATCAAATGGCTTAGAAATATTGATAATAAATACGCACGAGCCGTAAGACGCGCACACAAAATACATCATAAACATTTAGGTAAAGATGATGGTGAAAACTTTGGGATGCTTATAGTACCTCTCAAGTACTTTAAATGATTATTGCTCTAAAAGGTCATTCAAAGTTTGGTGTACGTCTTTACTATTCCAATCTAACGCTCCTTTTTCGTCTACAACAATTTCACCCGCTTTATTTAAAATAAAGGTTCTTGGTATAGACTTCGTTTCAAATTCCTGTGGAATTTGGGAAACCGGATTATATACTGGTAAGGTATAGCCTTTTTTAGTTTTAAACGCATCAACCAGCTCCATGTCATCGTTGGTGACAAAGAGAAAAACAACTTCACTTCCATAGGCCTTATAAAGATCTTCCAAGCTGTCCATTTCTGCGATACACGGAGGACACCATGTTGCCCAAAAATTAACAAGTACGACCTTTCCCTTAGCCTTTGAAAAATTTATATGTTGACCATCCTCATCTAATAAATTCCAATTAAAAGTGCTTAGCATTACTCTGTTTTCAGGCTCAAGGATTTCTGCGGAATTTACCTTAGAAAAAAGACTGTGCATTGTAACTTGTATGGCCTTTCGACTTTGTGGAATAATTAAAGCTACTATTAAGATTAACCATAATAGGTTGGACTTCAGTCTATTTGATTTTTTTTCTGCCATATTGCAATTCAAACTATTAAAATAAAAAGCCCTTGTCCAATGCAAGGGCTTAATTTTACTTTATTTAAAGCTCTATAAATTTAAGCATTTTGTTTTTTAATCAAATTCAAAGCAGAGCCTTCTTTATACCATTGAATTTGAGCATCGTTATACGTATGATTTAATTCAATAACATCTTTACTTCCGTCATTGTGCACAACTTCTACATGCAAAGGTGTATCAGGAGCGAATTTATCTAAATCCAAGAAGTTAAAAGTATCATCCTCCTGAATTAAATCGTAATCGTTCTCATTAGCAAATGTTAAGGCTAACATCCCTTGTTTTTTAAGGTTTGTTTCGTGAATTCGAGCAAACGACTTCACAATAACCGCTGCTACACCAAGGTGCCTAGGCTGCATTGCTGCGTGTTCTCGAGAGGACCCTTCTCCATAGTTGTGATCTCCTACCACAACGGACCAAATACCATTCTTTTTGTATTCGCGTTGTGTATCTGGGACACCACCATATTCACCAGTTAATTGATTTTTAACGAAATTGGTCTTTTGGTTGAAAGCATTTACAGCACCTATTAAGGTATTGTTGGAGATATTATCCAAATGTCCTCTAAATCTTAACCAAGGTCCAGCCATGGATATGTGGTCTGTTGTACATTTTCCAAAGGCCTTTATTAATAGTTTTGCTCCCTGGATGGTGTCTCCAATAGGCTCGAAAGGCGTTAATAATTGCAGTCGCTCAGAGTCTGGCTTAACCGTTACTTCAACATTGCTACCATCCTTAACTGGCTCTAAATAACCATTTTCCTCAACTTCAAAACCTTTAGGAGGTAATTCCCATCCTGTTGGTTCGTCTAACATCACTTCTTCCCCATCTTCATTAATTAAAGTGTCCGTCATTGGATTAAAATCTAAACGACCTGCAATGGCAATTGCGGCTGTAATCTCTGGAGAGGCTACAAAGGCATGTGTATTTGGGTTGCCATCAGCACGTTTTGCAAAGTTTCTATTGAAAGAATGCACAATACTGTTTTTAGGTGCATTTTTAGGATCGCTATAGCGTGCCCATTGCCCAATACATGGACCACACGCATTCGTGAAAATAGTAGCATCTAATTTTTCGAAAACCTGTAAAATACCATCTCGTTCTGCGGTAAACCTCACTTGTTCTGATCCAGGGTTAATTCCAAACTCCGCTTTGGTTTTTAATCCTTTATCCAAAGCTTGCTGCGCAATCGATGACGCTCTAGACAAATCTTCATAAGAAGAGTTGGTACAAGATCCTATTAAGCCCCATTCTACCTGCATTGGCCAATCATTTTCTTTGGCTTTATTAGTCATCTCCTTACCTACTGTAGTAGATAAATCCGGAGTAAAAGGACCATTTAACAATGGACTTAATTCTGAAAGGTTGATGTCTATGACCTGATCAAAATACTGCTCTGGGTTTTCATAAACCTCAGCATCAGCTGTAAGATATTCTTTTATTTTATTGGCTTCATCTGCCACATCTGCTCTATCTGTAGCTCTTAAGTACCGCTCCATGGAGTCGTCATAACCAAAAGTAGATGTTGTAGCTCCTATTTCAGCTCCCATGTTACAAATGGTACCCTTTCCTGTACAGGACATTGAAAGCGCACCTGGTCCAAAATATTCAACAATGGCTCCAGTACCTCCTTTAACGGTTAATATTTCTGCCACTTTTAAGATAACATCTTTAGGAGCTGTCCAACCTGATAACTTACCAGTTAATCTAACTCCTATCAATTTTGGAAACTTAAGCTCCCAAGGCATACCAGCCATGACATCAACAGCATCAGCACCACCTACACCTATAGCTACCATTCCTAAACCGCCAGCATTTACGGTATGCGAATCTGTACCGATCATCATACCACCTGGAAAAGCGTAATTCTCCAATACCACTTGATGAATAATACCAGCGCCTGGTTTCCAAAATCCAATTCCGTATTTATTAGAAACCGACTCTAAAAAATTAAAAACTTCGCTGCTTGTATCATTAGCATGTTTCAAATCAATTTCTGCTCCACTTTTGGCTTGGATTAAATGATCACAATGTACCGTGGTAGGCACAGCCACCTTTGGTTTACCAGCTTGCATAAATTGCAATAAGGCCATTTGAGCTGTTGCATCTTGACATGCCACGCGATCTGGCGCAAATTCCACGTAATCCTTTCCTCTTATATAGGCCTTATTAGGCATACCATCCCAGAGGTGGGAATAAAGTATTTTTTCTGAAAGTGTAAGTGGTTTCCCCACAATGTCCCTCGCCTTATCAACACGTTCTGCCATGTTAGCGTAGACCTTTTTTATCATTTCAATATCAAATGCCATATTAGGATGTTTTTTTGTTGCTTAATGGTTTTTAAAGTAACGCAAAAATAAGGATTTGGAAGCACATTTAAAAATATGTAACAAAATGTAAAAAATGATGAAATATCATTATCAAAACTGTAAATTAACGACTCATTTTTGTGATATTTTTACATTTTTATATAAATAATTACGACAAATATAGATTTAGGTTAAGAGAACCTTTTTTTAATGAAGGAACTTTCCCTGAAGTCCATCATAGGTTTTTCAAATATGCTGTACAGCGCATAAGAACTTAAAATTGTGAGGCACAAATAAACAATAACATAAACCAAAAGGTCAAATCCAGACCAGCCTTCTGTTGGGATGTAATATTTCATTAACTGAAGTATCACGGAGTAATGCAATAGGTACATTGAATAGGATATAAGGCTTATATACGTTATTGGTTTTAAAAATAACTTAGGTGCCGTTTTAATTTTAGATAGTAAAGGTAGTGTTAAGGCAATGGCTACAGAGTTTATGGGAAGATAGCATACATTCCAAAAAAACGGATATTGCTCTATATAAATTTGCCTCTTAGATATTATAACATTCAATAGGACAAAAGTGAAAATACCTAGGCTGAAAAAAACATAGCGCCCTTTGTTCCAAAGTTTTGGATTTTGTATGCACCAAAAGCGGACATGAAGCATATTGCCCATCAGTACATGACTAATTTTAAACCAAACAATGATGGAAGTGATTTTCTTCACAGTAGCTACGCTGCCCTATTAGATCAAAAACAACGCATAAGAGGCTTCTACAATCTTCTTGTAACCGAAGATGTTGATAGGTTAGAACAAGACATCAAGTTTTTAATTAATGAAGGCTCTCTATAATCTGTTCGTCTGTCATTCCCTCCGCCTCTGCTTTGTAGTTCTTTATTACCCTATGCCTTAAAATTCCTGTGGCAACTGCTTGAACATCTTCAATATCGGGAGAGAACTTACCTTTTGTGGCCGCATGCGTTTTAGCAGCCAAAATTAAGTTCTGAGATGCTCGTGGCCCAGCGCCCCAATCTACATACTCTTTAACTATTTCTGCCGCACTTGGCATATTAGGTCTTGTTTTAGCCACCAGGTTAACTGCATACTCTACGACATTATCTGCAACGGGAATACGCCTAATTACATTTTGAAAATCGATGATTTCCTCTGCTGTAAATAGAGCATTTACAGTCCAATTTGTGTCTGTAGTAGTCGTTTTTACGACTTCAACCTCTTCTTTAAATGAAGGGTATTGCAATTTAATAGCGAACATAAATCTATCCAATTGAGCCTCTGGTAAGGGATAGGTACCTTCTTGTTCAATGGGATTTTGAGTCGCAAGCACAAAATAAGGAAGACTTAATTTGTATTGATGCCCAGCAACCGTTACAGCCCTCTCTTGCATAGCTTCAAGTAGCGCTGCTTGTGTTTTAGGAGGGGTTCTATTGATCTCGTCTGCCAAAATTATATTGGCGAATATTGGCCCTTTTATAAATTTAAATTTGCGTTCTTCATCCAATATTTCACTCCCCAAAATATCACTAGGCATAAGGTCTGGCGTGAACTGAATACGCTTAAAATCGAGGCCTAGAGCTTGGGCTATGGTATTTACCATCAATGTTTTTGCCAATCCGGGTACACCAATCAACAACGAATGTCCTCCAGAAAAAATAGAAATTAATATTTGGTCTATGACATCTTCTTGGCCAATAATTACTTTAGAAATTTCCTCTTTAAGTGCGGTATATTTTTCAACAAAAGTTTCTATTAACTTAACGTCTGACATTTATTATTGATTTTTAAGCCAGTTACTTTCAAACTCGCAATCCCTGTATTCGCCATTGATTTTAATATAAGTATCTAATATCGTGGCCTCTTGCCATTTCTCAATAGCCTTAATCTGTTTGTCTTGAAGCGCCAATTCTTTAATTTTCAGATAGTCCTTTGCAAAGTCTGCCTCGTGGTCATCAATTCTATCTGTTACTGTAAGAATCTTGAATTTTATTCTGTTGACTCTATCTTCATCCTGAAAGATTTCACTAATCTCATTATCCTTTAAATCTTGTATCTGCGAATAAAGCTCAGGCTCCATTTTTGTCAGCTCGAAATTGAAATCCTGAGTTACAGGATTAGTAAGCTGACCGCCTTCAAATTTGGTTTCTTTTTCATCACTGAATTCCCTTGCGGCTTCAGCAAAAGAAACTTCACCATCAACAATCATTTTGCGCACTTTCTCAATTTTCTCGCGTGCTTCCGCGATGGCTTCTTGCGTTAGCTCTGGTCTTAAAAGAATATGCCTTACATCATACTCCTGTCCACGAATTTTCTCTAACAATATGATGTGATATCCAAACTCCGTTTCAAAAGGCTCTGAAATTTCGCCTTCCTGTAAAGAAAATGCAACATCCCTAAACTCTTTTACCATCCTTGGTTGTTTTCTATTTAAGGTATACAAGCCTCCTGTTGGCTTAGATGCCGTATCCTCTGTGTAAAACAACACTTTGGTTGTAAAGCTACTTCCATTTTCTTCCACGTCCTTTTTAAAGCCTTTCAACTTTTCTATGACCTCTTGCTTTGCCTCTTCTGTAACCTCAGGTATGACAACAATTTGAGCAATTTTTAGCTCGGTACCAAAGGTTGGACGTTCATCTTTAGGGATATCATTAAAAAAGGTTCTCACCTCTTCTGGTGTTATTTCTATTTCACTGATAACCTTATCCTGCATTTCCTTAGCGAGATAGGCATTTTTGTTAATCTCATACATCTCTTCTCTTAAGGCTTTCTCAGAATCTTTCTTGTAGAAATTCAAAAGCCCTTCCATATCGCCTTTAGTTTGCGCCAAAATACCTTGAATTTGTTGCTCGACAAGGGATTGGATATACAACTCATTAACCAATACACTATCTTGGATGGCCTGATGTGCATATAATTTCTGCTCGAGGAGACGACCAAATAGCTGACACCGTGTTACACCCTCTAAATCGGCTCCTTGAGCTTCGAGCTGGGCGATTTCCCTATTGAGGTCGGATTCCAAAATGATAAACTCACCAACCACTGCAGCCACTCCTTCTGCCTTAATTTTTGTAGAATCAATGGATGTACTCTTTGTTTTCTCTTCTAAAGGCTTTTCGTCCGGAATGATCTCTTGAGCGCTTATGCTCAATATCGAAGAACAAAATAAAATGTAAAAAAAGCTAATCGTAAATTTCAAATTGGTTATTCTTAATGGCATCTTTAGTAATCTCATATTTCAGTTGTTTTATTAGCTCCAACTTGCGCTTGTTGATAACAATCTGATTTATTGAAGAATTGACGTATTCTAAGGGCGCATAATCATTTCTAATCTTCACATCCTTCACCGACACCAAATATAGGTTTATTGAATCTTTGAGTTGTAAGAAATTAGTTTTTTTTAACAGTTGGTTTTTGTTGTCTGGTGTGATCACCGGAACTTTATCAATTACACTATTGAGTTTTACCCAAATGGAGTCATTGAGAAGGTACGATTTAAACTGCACAGCGATGGAATCTAAGTACCATTGATCATTTGATTCAAACCTCTTGAAACGTTTAATGATGGTATCTAAATTAATAGGATTTAAAGGCATACTTATATACCTGAACTGAATGAGGTCATCATTGAGTTTATAAGATTCCTTATTAGCTTCATAGAATTTTAGAGCCTCTTCATCACTTACCGTTGTATCTATGCTTTTCTTAACCAATGCATCTAAATAGGCCTTTGTATATAAATCATTCTTGTACTGCTCCACTAATTTTGAAAACTCTTCTTGTTTTCGCTCTGGTAAATTTTGAAGCGCTCCTTCCATAAGCAATTTTTGCGTGGCCCAGCGATTAATGTAGGACGTCATTATAGCAGCGCTATCTTGAGGATTAGTTCCTTCAGGAACGACATTTTTTACATCCTCCAAGTACAAAAAAGTATCATTAACACGAGCGACAGGTGTTCCCGGTTCCTTAGGTTTGAAGAAATCACAATTCCAAACCAAAAGGCATAGAATTATGAGCAATGATACGTTTCTAGACAAAAACTTATTCTTTTAATTCTGATTTAACTTCATTTAAGACATCATCAAAAACAGTTACCTTAAATCTCGATTTTAAGGCATCAATCCATTCCTTTTCAATTTGGGCCTGATAGTCATTAATAACCGCACCCTTAGCTTCTTCAAACGTTTTTTCCTCTTCCGGTAAAATCGATTTCACATGGACTACATGAAAGGCATCATTATGTTTATAAATTTTAGAGACTCCTTTCTCTGCGACAAAATCTTTAGGTAATTTTTCACTGTCAATAGGAAATATACCATTGGTAAATATTATATTTTGAGCGTCTTCTGTGTTGAGTGTATTGGCTATCTCATCCTTGGTTTTATTGGCCTTTAACATCGCCTGAGCTTTTTTAACAAACGATTTATCTGCAGAACTTACCATAGCCATATCGATACGGGTTGGCCATAAATAATTGCCAGTGTTTTTCTCGTAAAAGTTTTTAAGCCCTACAGTATCTTCCGCAGCCCTATTCCAAACTTCCTTTTCCATAAGGTCAAATAACAATAATCCGTCTCTATATTCCTTAAGGATATTGGCAAAGTCTTCATTTTCATTCTCGAGATTCTCTTCTCTGAACTTCAATATCGATTTCTCGAAGAAATCATTGTATTCCTTATCTATTAAAGCTTCAGGTGAGGTCTCCTTGTTAGTATAAATACGTTGCGCATTCAATAGGTGTTTTGCAAATTGGTCGTAGGTGAAAGTCCTGTCATTTATTTTGAACAAAACCTTGTCTTCATCAAGGGATTCTGGAACATTCCATTGGCGCTTAAAAAACGCGTCCGTGATTAATGCCTGAAATTCTGTTTTCGCCTTGTCGTTGTAGGTTATGGTGTAGCGCTTTTTGAGCTCCTCTACCATAGCCTCATTTATAAGTTTAGATCTGGAGTCGCGCTTCACTCTATTCTCCAATAAGGGTTTAACCTCATTGAAAGGTTTGCTAGGCTCCAAATTTATACGCTTTACAATATGCCAGCCGTAGTTGGTTTTAAAAGGCTTGCTAATATCTCCATCATTTTGTAGGGCAAAAGCCTGGTCCTCAAAAACAACAGAGCTTAATTGGCCACTCTTAAAAGGCGCTAACTTCCCTCCATTTCGAGCGGAGCTTTTATCATCTGAGAATTGCTTTGCAAGGGACTCAAAGTTTTCGCCTTGTTCAATTTTTGCATATATTTCTTTAATGCGCTCTTCCGGCACTACTGTTGAATCTTTTTGATTAGCGGCAACCATAATATGCGCGGCTGTAATTGTACCTCGGGACGGTCGTTTGTCCTTAACTATCACCACATGGTAACCAAACTGTGTTCTAAATGGCATGGAAATCTCTCCAACAGGTGTGTTGTATGCGGCATTTTCAAAATCGTAAACCATTTTAAAGGCTGAAAAATAGCCAAGGTCTTCCAAAAAAACGGTCTTGCCATCATGGACATCGGCTTTAACTTTATCAAACCCTTCTTTCAATACGCGGTCTCTTAACTCCAAAAGCCTGTTATAAGACTGCAGGGTATCATTTGCTGTTTGGTCTAACCTAACTAAAATATGAGCTGCATTTATATCTGTTTTACTGCGGTCATAAGCCTGAGCAACAAGAGCGTCCGTTACCTTATTCTCCGACAGGTAATTTTGGGTAAGCTGTTTTTTGTAGCGCTGAAACTCCCTTAAATACTGCTTGTCTTCATCCAGTTTAAGGCGTTTCGCTTCCTTAAGCTTTAACTGATATTCTGTAAATAGTTTGAGGTAGCCATCAACATCTTTTTGGCTTTCATCTTGAACCAAATCCAGATTCTTCTTGTAAACCCTTAAAAATTCGGCAGCTGAGATGGAATCACCGCTTACTGTCATCAACACTCGATTGGTTTTTTGACTATGAGCAAAATGAACAACAAAAATCACATACAACAAAAGCTTAATTGTCTTCATCAGTTGAGAAATTTAAATTTCATAAAAATTGAATACGTTGAATCTAAGGCTACGCAAAAATAACATATTTCGTTGCATTTAAAACAGTAAGAAACGAGCTATATTGTGCGATAAATGCTTAAAATCTTATAATTTCAAACCTTCTCACCTTCACTAGTTACCTATGGTATTGTAAGTTATTAACACGAAAACGTTTTCGTAATACATATAATGTTCAGTAATTCAAATAAATAAATAACTTTGAAATTAAACCAATTCTAAATTTTATGATGAAAAACTACTTTTTTGCTTTATTGTTTTGTTTTGCTGTTTCCTTAACTGCGCAAGTGAGTTACAATGGAAATGGTAATTCAGGTTTTGGCGGTGTCATTGGTACAGGTACTTTAGTTATAAATGATGACGGTACCACAATTACTATGGAAGTTACACGCGGTAGTGGTGACTTTAACGACGCCATGGTTCTTTATTTAGATACCACACCAGGTGGTCGCGCAAGCATTGATGGCGATGTTAACGACCAAGCAGATGCTTTGCGACGTGCTATTTCAAGTGCCGGAGATTTTGCCTCTGTATTAACCTTCCCAGTAGGTTTTGAACCGGATTATGCAGTTGCTGTTGATGTTAATTTTGGTGGACTTTGGTCTATACCACCCAGTGGCCCTGTTGGCGATGGTGAATTACCTTTTGTAACATCTATGAACTCGACATTAATGGCGACGACCGATGCATCATTCACAATGGATGTGGATTGGACCGAGTTGGGACTTACTTCCGGTGATAGCTTTGACTTTATTGGTATATACCTAAACCCTGGTAATGGTTTTACCTCGAATGAATCTTTTGGTTCACCAATATCTACAGGAAATGTAGCTGACGCCGACCTTGAATTTACTGGATTCTTTACGTATTCTAACACCTTAGGCACAGACAATGAACTCTTGTCTAATGTAAAAATTGTTACCAACAACAAACAAATCAATGTTTTAGGGCTTAATAAAGAAATTAGCCTTGAGGTATACAATATGTTAGGTCAAAATGTTTACAACAGAGAAAGTATTTTTGTTTCTGACAATCAGACTATAGAACTGAATAACATAAATACAGGTATGTATTTACTCAGGATAGGCCACAATGGTACTACAAAAACATTTAAAATCCTCTTAGATTAATAGCTTAAAAACTCTTAGAGTTAAAAAAGGCGTCTGTAAAACTCAGACGCTTTTTTTATTTTTACTATCAATTAAAACGCATGAAATATACGTCTGAAATTGTCATCAATGCCTCCTTAGAGGATGTGGTTGGGAAGATGAATTCTGCCGATAACATGAAACATTGGCAAAAAGGTCTGGTGCATGTAGAACACATCTCTGGCATTCCCGGCACTTTCGGTGCCAAAATGAAGTTGCATTACGATTTTGGAAACCGCAAAATGGTACTGCTCGAAACTATAACAAAGCAAAACCTCCCTCACGAAATACATACCACTTACAACACCAAAGGTGTGCAAAATATACAGCAAAATTATTTTGAATCTTTAGATGCAACTACAACCAAATGGACCTCTGTAAATGAGTTTCAACCCACTTCATTTTTTATGAGAGCGATGTTGCTGCTAATGCCCAAATCTTTTAAGAAACAAACGGCTCAATATATGTATGATTTTAAGAACTTTGTAGAAAATGATATATCTGTATGCGACGATTAAAATTGATTTGGGACTTTAGAGGGCCAGCAAGCCAAAAAACGGCCGAACATCATGAAATTCACCTAAAGGATTTTATAAGGCGAAGTCAATTAAAGCATAATATTACAGGAGTAGAAACAATAAGTGACATGCATAGTCTCGCATTTTTGGTAGTTGAAGAATCTGAAATGATTAGTGTTAGAGATGCCTTAAAACCACATCGAGGTCAACTCTATCAAAATTAGAACAGTCGTCTAAAAAAGGCCTTAATGAAATTCCATGAGGGCACCGAGGCCATAATCTGAAGTTCTTCGCCGAAATGGGATTCCTCATCTAAAAACCGAAATATGGCTTGAAGTTTGGAGTTTTTGAACAAACTTGAAAACAACAGGGCACCTATCTCATTATTCTTGGCGAGCACATCCAACATAAGCATATCGTAAAAAGCAAATCTTGTCCTTTTTTCGAAGCCAGACAAATCCGTTTGAGATTTAAGATAAGTCGCCAAGGCCTTGGTTTTCTTTGTTGTATTTCTAAAGGTATATCCTGTACTGGCTTTTGTCCAGCCGCCAGCGGTTCCTATATAAAGAATATTTTTGGTGTTTTTCTGAGAAAACCTAAATGCCGTCATTGGTATGGACCCTTGCTCCTTCTCCTCTACGCTGTATTCAGTTATTCCTCTTTTTTGAAGGTAATCTTTAATCGTCTCTTCGTATTCTTCGCGTGGCAATAAATCCTTAGAAAACAACGTGTATTCAAAAAGTGCTTCGGTTTTACTTGTTGGAAGAATATACATAAATCTTGTATTCCCTTTCTGAGGAATATCAAAATCCATAAAGGTGGCCACCGTATCATCAAAGGTGGGTTGTTTGGTTCGTATAAACCACCCAATGAAATGCTGTTTTAAAACAGGATAGGTGACCTGTGTATTCATTTCATTATCAAAACGTAGGCTACTAAAGACTTTCTTTCCCTCATATAATTCCGTTTGGGTTTTAACTTTTACCCTATTGCCTTCGTCTTCTAGTTGAAGCACTTCATCTTCAACAAATGTAATATTGGATTTCAATTTTAATTCTCTCCAAATTTTGGCATAAAAGGATTCACTGCGTATCATTTTATAACTATAAGCTCCTAAGGGCAGTTGCTGCGAATAGAACTTACTACCAAAATATATGGCATCCCAAGTTTTAAAGAGAATATCGTCCCATTCTCCAGCGCCATCCTCCCAATAGCACCAAGTGCGGTCATTACCCTTATCTGCGGTCTTATCAATTATAATAATCGAATATTTATCAAAATAGGAGTCTTTAGCCATTCGGTAGGCCAACATAAGGCCAGAGGCTCCAGCTCCTAATATGATGTAATCCGCTTTTACCATTTAAAATATTGTGAAAACCGCAAAAAATACAGTAATTGAAATTAAGATGTGCCACGAAATAGCCAGGTCTGTTTTTACCTTGAAATATTGATAGCCTAAATGGGCAACAAATGCTGTGGCAAACCATCCTATATAATTCTCTAGTGGCACGTCACCGTTTTCAAATTCCCAAAAATCAAAACGCGGCGCGGAGATTTCCAAAAGCACATCCAAAGCGGTCATCATTGCAGCACCTATTAACGCCGTGATTATTGAATTTTTAGAAATGAGTTTGGCAACATCTGCTGTAACCGCTGTAAGCAAGGCCCAATTCAAACAAATCATTACTGGAACTCCTGCAATTTTATAGCCCAAGTTTTTTCCGTAGGCATAATTGCCAAAAATCAATCCGAAATTAACACCAAGTGCTTCGGTGATAAACCCTAAGAAAAATGGAATGGCCATGGCAGCTGCCACTTTCCAACTGTACTCATGGATATTTGCCAATAAAATAACAAAGGTCAAAAGTAAATTGACTGGTGTCATACTTAAAAACCAATCTGAATACTCGGGTGATAAAATACCTGTTATTCCTGAAATGGAAAATAACCAAATCAGGAACACCGAGAAATATTTGATAAATTTTCTATCTACCATTATTGGATTTATATATTAAATCTGACACTATTTTACCCGAAAGTAAACATAAGGGAATTCCGCCTCCTGGATGCACGCTGCCTCCACAGAAGTATAAATTTTTAATGCTTTGCTTAAAATTTGGGTGTCTTAAAAAAGCGGCATACTTGTTATTGCTAGAGGCGCCATAGAGCGCACCTTGATAACTTTGGGTGTTTGACTCTATTCGTCGTGGGTCCAATACATCTTCAAAGTCAATAAGCTTTGAGACATCTTCATTCAGCAAGCGGCTTAATTTGGCAATAATATTGTTACGTGCTTTTTTGATGATACCATCCCAATCTTGACCAGTATTGCTGGGAACATTGATCATAGTAAACCAATTCTCGCAACCCTTTGGTGCATCGCTCGGTTGGTCCTTAGATGTAATATTAATGTAAACCGTAGGATCCTCGTGTACGGTTTTCTTGTTAAATATGTAATCGAACTCGTTCTTGTAATCTTTTGAGAAAAAGATGTTGTGTAAATCCAACTGCGGAAACTGCTTGGTAATTCCCCAATAAAAAATTAACGCAGAGCTACTTCGCGGTTGCTTCAAGACCTTCTCGGGTGCCTTATGTCCTTTTAACAACTTACGGTAGGTAGGCACCACATCAGAGTTGGTTACCACGATATCGGCGTCTACTCGCTTTCCTCCAACCTCTATTCCTATTGCCTTTTTGTTCGCTACAGTAATCTTGTCAACCTTTGAGTTAAAATGAAATTTCACACCAATATCTTTAGCCAACTCAAACAGGCTCATAGTTATTTGATGCATTCCGCCTTTTGGAAAGTAAGTTCCGAAATACTGCTCTAAATGTGGAATCATACTCATTATACCAGGCGTTTGATATGGCGATGATCCGTTGTATGTTGCAAATCTATTGTAGAATTGCTGTAGACGCTCGTCTTTAAAGACTTCTGCATTGTAGTCGGCCAAAGTTGAATTAAGGTTAAGACTATTTATTCTAAAAATAGCATTTAAAGTGTCCTTAGATAGGTAGGTTGAAAATTTATGTAGTGACTTCTCCAAAAACAGAGAAGCCGTTAAGTCGTACTTTGCTTTACTACGTTCTAAATATTTTAGAACCGTTTCTTTATCAACTTCAAAGGTTTTTGAAGCTTCCTCTGCAAATAGGTCTTGGTTGGCCGGAGCAGAAAACGTGCTTCCATCTTCATAAAAATAGTTGCAAACAATGGACTTCCTTTTATACTGAAAATAATTGTCTACAGGTTTATTTGCGACTTCAAACAACTCTTCAATAAACTGTGGCATGGTAAATAAGGAAGGACCCATATCAAAACGATATCCCTTTTGCTCAAAAGCAGTGAGTTTTCCCCCAGGATAACCGTTGGCCTCATAAACCTCAACGTTATGTCCTTGAGATTTGAGTCTAATACTCGCCGAGAGCCCAGCAATGCCAGCGCCAATAATAACAATTTTTTGTTGCTTCATTCCTTAACAAAGATAAGAGGAAATAAAGGATAGAGCCCTAATCAGAAATGCTAAATATGCGTTAATAAGCTACCCTAATGGATTTAAACAAACAGTAATGGCAGAGGTTAGTTATTCAGTCCTTTTATTCCTAGCCTGAATATAAAGTGCATAAACAAAGATGGATAAACCCGAAACCTTTAAAATGAATGCCCAAATATTATACTTTAAGCCGTTACCAAAAAGAACAATGATACTTGCAATAATAAGACAGGCTGCAAGTAAAATTAATTTATTGGATTTGACCATTTATCTTTACTTATCTGGAGTAATTTGGCGCCTCTTTGGTTATAGTAACATCATGTGGGTGACTTTCATGAATACCACTAGACGTTATTTTAACAAATCGGCCGGTTTGCTTAAGAGTTTCAATGTCCTTTGCTCCACAATAACCCATTCCTGCTCTAAGTCCACCAACAAATTGGTGAATACTCTCGTAAAGTTCGCCTTTGTATGGCACACGACCCACGATACCTTCTGGAACTAATTTTTTAATATCATCCTCAACGTCTTGGAAGTAGCGGTCTTTACTACCTTCTTTCATAGCTTCTACAGAACCCATTCCTCGGTAGGACTTAAATTTACGACCCTCATAAATAATTGTTTCACCAGGACTTTCCTTCGTACCTGCGAGCAAAGAACCAAGCATCACAGTATCCGCTCCTGCCGCAATAGCTTTTGGTATATCGCCTGTATATCTAATACCGCCGTCTGCAATAACAGGAACTCCAGACCCTTTAATAGCATTGGATACTTCCAACACTGCAGAAAACTGTGGAAATCCTACACCTGCCACAACGCGTGTGGTACAAATAGAGCCTGGTCCTATACCAACCTTAACAGCATCTGCACCAGCTTCTACCAAATATTTTGCAGCCTCTGCAGTTGCTATGTTACCAACGATAACTTCTAAATCTGGGAAATTTGTTTTTACTTCCTTAAGAACAGCAACAACACCCTTGGTATGACCGTGAGCCGTATCGATAACAATGGCATCTACGCTAGACCCAACTAGAGCCTCTACCCTGTCCAAAACATCTCCTGTTACACCTACAGCTGCGGCAACCCTGAGGCGACCATATGAGTCTTTATTAGCTATGGGCTTTTGGGTTACTTTCGTGATATCCCTAAAGGTTATTAAACCTGCCAATTTATAGTCGTCCTCAACAATGAGTAACTTTTCGATTTTGTGTGCTTGCAGAATGGCTTCGGCATCTTTTAACGATGTTCCAACAGGAGCTGTCACCAAGTCTTCGCCAGTCATCACTTCTACTATAGGCCTGCTCTCATCGTGTTCAAACCTCAGGTCACGATTGGTAACAATTCCTTTTAATTTACCATTTTCGTCAACAATAGGTATACCGCCTATACTATGCTCTCGCATAGCATTGTTAGCATCCAATACTTTGGCATCTAAAGGTAGCGTTACGGGATCTATGATCATACCACTCTCGGCACGTTTTACCTTGCGCACTTTTGCAGCTTGCTGCTCAATGGTCATGTTCTTGTGCAATACACCAATACCACCTTCTCTTGCCATGGCAATTGCCATTTTACTTTCTGTTACGGTATCCATGGCAGCGGAAACAATTGGGATATTTATGGTGATATTCCTAGTGAATTTAGTTTGAATATTTACTTCTCTAGGTAAAACTTGTGAGTAAGCTGGTACTAAAAGGACGTCGTCATAGGTTAGACCTTCACCTAAGATTTTATTTTGATGTGCTTGCATAGCAATTAGGATATAATTGCGCACAAAGATACGTTATTTTTTAATGATATGTAGTAAATATCTTGGTTGCCTCATTGTAGGCACTCTCAAAGGACATGGCATTTAGGTTATGTGCTTTTCTCTGTGTAAAATAGGACAAAAGCTTCTCAGTTGGCATGTTGCCCGTGAGCTCATCCTTTGCCATTGGACAGCCTCCAAAACCTTGTATTGCTCCGTCAAATCTTCGACATCCAGAGTTATAGGCGGCATCAATTTTTTCGAACCAAGTCGATGGTGTGGTATGTAAATGCGCACCAAATTCTATGTGTGGATATTTTGGAATCAAATTAGAAAATAAATATTGAATGTTTTCAGGGTCTGAGGTACCAATGGTATCGCTTAGCGAAAGTATCTTCACTCCCATTTTAGAGAGTTTGTCCGTCCATTCGCCAACAATTTCCACATTCCAAGGGTCACCGTAGGGATTCCCAAAACCCATAGAAATGTAAACTACAACTTTTTTATGCGATGCATCTGCAATCTCTAAGATTTCATTTAGGGTAACAACGGACTCCGCAATAGTTTTGTGCGTATTGCGCATTTGAAAGTTTTCTGAAATAGAAAACGGAAAACCCAAATAATCTATTTGTGCATGTTGAGCGGCGTCCTTGGCTCCCCTAGTATTTGCGATAATAGCCAGAAGTTTACTTTCTGTTTTACTTAAATCCAGATTTGAGAGCACCTCTGCTGTATCAGCCATTTGGGGAATAGCTTTTGGCGATACAAAACTGCCAAAATCGATAGTGTCGAAACCAACACGTAACAAAGATTGAATATATTGGACCTTCTTCTCTGTTGGAATGAAATCCTTGATTCCCTGCATGGCATCCCTCGGGCACTCAATAAGTTTTACTTTATTATCCATTAAGCGCAAAGATATGGTTTACGAAAACGTTTTCATAACCTTTTTAAAGGAGTATAAATATGGCAATACCTACGAAAACCAAAATCTGCACCCATTTAAAAACGACACCGGAATTTTTATGGCTTAAGGTATATGACTTTATCTGCGAAGCGAGCAAAGCAATACCGGAGAAAATAATAAAGGATACGAGCATAAATATACCTCCAAGGATATAGAATTGCCATATGGTATTCAAAGTATCGCTAAACAAAAAGCCCGGAAAGAAAGCCAAAAAGAAGATAGTGACTTTAGGGTTGAGCACATTCATGAAGAAACCTTGCACAAATAAAGCCTTTAAACTTTTTTTGGGAGCACCAGTGGAACCAAATTCGATATGAGGGTCAGACCTAAATACCTTATAAGCCAAAAAAAGTAGGTAGAGCGCACCAGCAATTTTTATGGCTAAAAATATGTTTTCGTTGTTTTTTATAATGGCAGACACGCCAAAGGCCAATAAACTTGTATGAACGATACATCCCGTTATTAACCCGCTGACCGTTGCTAGGCCATATGATTTTCCATTAGTGAGACTTTGGACCAAAACATAAATATTGTCAGGTCCAGGAGAAATGGCAAGTGCTGCTGTTGCTCCAATAAATGCTATCAGTGTTTCAATATTCAACGTGTCGGGTTAAGTAGTGCTTTGTTGATGTCTTTTACTAATTTGGGCCCCTCGTAGACAAAACCTGTATATATTTGGATTAAACTTGCTCCTGCCTCTAATTTTTCAATAGCGTCCTCTACAGAATGAATTCCGCCTACACCAATTATAGGAAAAGCAGCATTGCTTTTATCACGGAGGAATTTTATAACCTCAGTGCTTCGCTTTGCCAGAGGCTTTCCGCTTAAACCACCAACCTCTACTCTATTTTCGCTTTTTAGACCTTCTCTTGCTATCGTTGTATTGGTCGCAATAATTCCATCTATTTTTGTTTCCCTAACTATATCGATGATATCCAAAAGTTGGTCATCAGTTAAATCTGGGGCAATTTTTAGAAGTATAGGTTTTGCTTTTTCCTTTTGAAAATTTAAAACCTGTAGATGTTTCAACAATTTGGTTAAAGGCGCCTTGTCTTGCAATTCCCTTAATCCAGGAGTATTTGGAGAGCTTACATTAACTACAAAATAATCCACGTAATCAAACAATCCGTTAAAGCAAATTTCATAATCGTTTACAGCCTTATCATTCGGTGTAATCTTATTTTTGCCTATGTTTCCACCAATGAGAACTCCTTCATTCTTTTTCAAACGGGCTACTGCTGCTTCAAGTCCTTTATTATTGAATCCCATCCTATTAATAATGGCTGAATCTTGCTTTAATCTAAATAATCGTTTTTTAGGGTTTCCATCTTGAGGCTTAGGAGTAATAGTACCTATTTCTATAAAACCAAATCCGAAATTAGACAACTCATTAAATAGTTGGGCATCCTTATCGAATCCAGCGGCTAAGCCCACAGGATTCTTAAATTTTAAACCGAAAACTTCCCGTTCTAAAGTTTTGTCCTCTAGCACATATAAGCGTTTAAAAAGGGATTTAACACCAGGTATTTTGGATAAAAATCGGATTAACGCAAAGGTGAAATAATGGACTTTTTCTGGGTCAAATCGAAAGAGAATAGGTCTTAAAATAGCTTTATACATAGGACTAGATTTGCAGTGCAAAAATAGCGATACAAACAGTATTTTTTAACATAATATGGTAATTATCCCAATTAATTTATGCACAAATGCTTAACTTTAGAACCTAATTAAATCATTAAGACTTTATGAAAAAAATCATTATTCCAGTAGATTTTTCAAAACACTCCGAATATGCCCTAGAAACTGCAGCTGCTCTGGCAAAAACACATAATGCCGAATTAATAGTTATGCACATGCTAGAGTTATCAGACTCTATCTTTTCCTCTACGAGCTCTCAAAAAAATGAAGAAACCCACTTTATGCTCATGGTAGCTAAAAAGAATTTTGAGGAATTTTTAAACAAACCTTATCTAGAGGGAATTACCGTAACACCAATGGTTAAGCACCATAAAGTTTTAAAGGAAGTATCAGAGGTAGCCAGCAGTGTAAAAGCTGATTTAATTGTTATTGGATCTAGAGGACACAATGATTTTGACGGGATCTTTACTGGGTCTAACACAGAGAAAGTTGTACGCTACTCTTCAACTCCCGTTCTTGTGGTTAAGTCGAAGCCTAAAAATGTTGACTTTAATCACGTTGTCTTGGCGATAGATTTTAATGCCAATAGTGTTTCTCCAGTTAAAAATGCTTTGGAATTGCTAAAGCAACTGGCTAAAAAGGTCACTTTACTGCATATAAACTTACCCAATCTTGGATTTTTAAGTACAGATGAAATACAGGAGCAAGTTGATGAATTCCTTAAATTAGGGAAATTGGAGCATATTAAGGACAGTATCGACTTTACGGCAGACCACAACGTTGAGGACGGTATTATTAATTATGCCAAAAGAGAGGATGCAGATGTCTTGGCCATCATAACCCATGGTAGAACTGGATTGAATCACTTTTTTGGTGGTAGTATTTCAGAAGATTTAGTAAATCATTCTAAATTACCAGTGGTAACGTTTAAAAAATAATACAGACTACAAATAAAAAGCCCTGCACGATCAGGGCTTTTTTAGTTTACGTCACAATAAATTTAAAGTGCTCTAATACCGTTAGTTCCTTTAGTCTAAATCCCACTTCCAATTATTTTTTCGGTAGGCAGCTTTGAGTCCATCATTAAAGTTCTTTACATGAAGCTTAAACTGTTCTTCATTTAGGACCGTGCGTATTTCGGAATTCATTTTTTTGATTAAGGCTTTTAGCTTTGATTTTATCTCTTCCTCTGAATTATCCTGATCCTTATCGTTGAGACGGTTCATATCATAGGTATAATGAAGTAAAATCCTGTAATACTCTGCCTCATCCTCATCGTTAAGTCCTAATTCCTTAGTCTTTAGATAAAAATAATATTGAAGGTTGGCCTTTTCTTCATGACCGAAAATCTCAACCTTGTTTTTTTCAAGCTCAATTTCTTTTTGTGATTTTTGGGCGTTTATCTTAAAGGAGAGCATAAAGGCAGTTGCAACGATGTATACTATCCGTATTCTCTTCATGGTACTACTTGCTTATTTGTTTTGCTATTGTTTTAGTGAAATGGTTTCTAATATCGTCTGTAGATCTGGGTTCGACATATTCAACTTCATATATGCTAACGAGCTCCTCCTTGTTTTTTCGTTGTAAATCATATAAAAGCGCCTCCAGATAATAGGTATTATAACTAGCGTTAGTTTGAATATTCATGTCTGTATTATCATCGGTGTCGGTGTACCTGTTTATATCCTTTGATAAATATTCTATGGAATGAACATTGTAATAATCTACAAAACTTACACCATAACGTCCCTTGTCGTATATCATGTTATCGCCAGAGCTCGGTTTATTAGTACTGACATAGGTAGTCTTTGTGTCTTTCAAGGCCATAAGCAACACCGTTCTAAATCCACTGGACTCAATCTTTTCTTTAATAGCATTACTTTCTTCAGGAGTTATATTTTCTTTTTCAACCAACTCCGGAAAACGTGCTAAACCCGAAACCGCTTCAATTTTTTGTTTGTTAAGGTTTTGGACCATAGCATCCTCGAAGGACTTTCTTACTTCTAAATCTGGTGACCTAGCGATAACTAAAACACCACCTAAATTTTTATCATATCCATCTGCACTCCATGATTTTACAAGCTTGCCTGAACCGCAGCCAAAGCATACCATAAACAAAACCCAAACTAGACCACTGAAACTACTTTTTAATTGTAAGCGCATTATTAGAATTATTAAATTTAATTATTTTGTTGATTAACATATTTACCTACCACTATCGCTGTGAGTATCACCACATAAAATTGACCGACAAGAGCGACCATAATTGCACCCTTTTGTGCTAAATCTGAAATAGGCAAAATCTCGCCGTATCCTATAGTCAACAAAGTTACGTAGCTAAAATACATTAATTTATCGTTTAGCTCTGCTGTATCATTCAAATCTGTTTGTATTCCTGAAAACGAGTTCGGTTCAATGATATTTATGGTTAAAAACATAAAAAAAGCTATAAATCCAAGAGCTATATAACCACTGATGAGTCCGAAGATTAGGTTTCGGCTTATGGTTTTAGCCCTTGCCACTTGTTTGATAATTTCCAGTGTTACGATAGCATAAAACAGGAAAAAACATGTTAATCTAGCAAAACTGTAAAGCCTCATATCAGTGTTGCCAAACATGGACTCAATTGATAGCAATCCTATTATAATCAATAGTGTGGACAAGAATATAAATGTGGCCTTTTTATTAAGAAAAAACACCAATCCTACTGCGATATTTACAATAAACAATATGGGAGAAATCCAATTTTCAAACCAAATGTTAGGCACAAACAAGGAACCAAAAAGTATTGAGACTTGCGTTAGTAAAAAAAGTTCAAATCGGTATGGATAAAGAAATTTTGTCACAACAACCTTAAGGTTTGATTAGAACATTTTTTAAAATTGGCAACTATCATAGTTATGTTTAGCTCAGTGTCTTTCAACATCTTTAAAAAATCAAATCGCGTGCAATAAATTTTTGCCGTCGATAACATCTTGGTCTAAAATGCTAAAGTAATTTATATTTTAAATAAATTCCAATTATCCCTAATTTTACAGGCTAAACTTGTTAATTTCACTTCGCTAAAAAAGAAATTATGAAACCAATTATCGAAAGATTTATTAGTTACGTTACAATAGATACTGAATCCGATCCAAATTCAGACACAACACCAAGTACAGAAAAGCAGTGGAATTTAGCCAAAAAGCTCGTAGAAGAATTAAAGGCCATGGGAATGAGCAATGTTTCTATTGACGATAACGCCTATGTTATGGCTACACTACCTAGCAATGTAGATCATGAGGTCCCGACTATTGGATTCATTTCGCACTTTGATACCTCGCCAGATTTTTCTGGTGCAAATGTTAAGCCTCAAATTATAGAAAATTATAATGGCAAGGACATCGTACTAAATAAAGAGCAAGATATTGTCCTGTCCCCTGATTACTTTGATGACCTTTTATTGTACAAAGGGCAAACCCTAATTACCACCGACGGAACAACATTACTAGGTGCTGATGACAAGGCTGGAATTACAGAAATAATGACTGCCATGGAGTACCTCATCAATAATCCTGATATTAAACATGGTGAAATAAGGGTAGGTTTTACGCCTGATGAGGAAATTGGGCGTGGGGCTCACAAATTTGATGTTAAAAAATTCGGTGCAGACTGGGCTTATACTATGGATGGCAGTCAAATTGGAGAGTTGGAATACGAAAATTTCAATGCTGCGAGCGCTGTCATTAAAATAAAAGGTAAAATAGTTCATCCTGGCTATGCAAAAGGAAAAATGGTTAATAGTATGTACTATGCCAGTGAGTTTATCAATGCGCTTCCACGTTTGGAAACGCCTGAGCATACGGAAGGGTATCAAGGATTTTTTCATTTAACGTCGATAGACGGCAAAGTGGAAGAAACAAAGCTGCAGTATATTATAAGAGACCATGATGCCACCAAATTTGAAGCCCGTAAGGAATTAATGAAAAAGATTACCAAAGATCTCAATGAAAAATTTGAAGCTGATATTTTTGAGATCACCATAAAGGACCAATATTTCAATATGAGAGAAAAGGTAGAACCTGTAATGCATATTGTAGATATTGCAGAAGAAGCCTTAAAATCCCTTGGCATCAAGCCAATAATAAAGCCCATTCGTGGCGGCACAGATGGTTCACAGTTATCTTACATGGGCTTACCTTGCCCAAATATTTTTGCTGGCGGACACAATTTTCACGGCCGTTATGAATATGTCCCTGTTGAAAGTATGGAGAAGGCGGTAGAAGTTATTTGTAAAATTGCGGAATTAACGGCAGAAAAATTTGAGTAATTACAACAAGCAAATAATTGTAGAGTTAATGAAAACAAAAAAAATCCGTCTTTTCAGACGGATTTTTTAGTACTTCTAAGCGATGTTGCTAAACGTTTTTATTTTTTAGAAACAGGTGCATTTAACTTCTGACTCATTTCCATTGAAATCGCTGATCTATCGAACTTCAACTTGCCGGCCATGGTCTCAATAACACAACTGTTATCTTTATCATTTAGTTCAACAACTTTTCCGTGTAAACCGCTTTTTGTTATGATACGATCGCCACGTTTCATTTCGCTTGCAAATTTCTTTTCCTTTTTTGCGCGTTTCATCTGCGGTGCTATCATAAAGAAATACATCACCGCAAAGATGGCTATAAAGGGTAAAAAAGAACTTAAACCTTCCATTAAAATTAGTCGTGATTATGGCCTTCGTGACCTGGTTGGGTAGACGACTTTTTTACTGGCGTAGCTAATGGATTGGTTGAAGTTGGCTGGGCAGCAGCCTTAGTTGGAGCATTAGGGTCTTTTTCAACAAAAGCCATAATTTTAACCACTTCTTTTCCTTTTTCGGTATTTGTTGTCATCGTAACAGACTTGGTTACTTTGTTACCGTTACCTTTTCCGTTGAACTTTACAGTAAACTCACCTGTTTCACCAGGAGCAACCTCTTTTGTCCAGTTTGATGGCACTGTACAACCACAGGTACTTTTAATGTTGCTCACCACGAGCATGGAGTTACCTGTATTGGTATACTTAAAGGTGGTCTCTACAGGAGTGCCATTTTCAATAGTACCAAAATCATGTTCGGTCTTATCAAAGGTAATCACAGGGAAGTTTCCTGCATTGGCATCTCTTTCTGCTGCTACAGCAACATTTTCAGATTTAATTTTAGACTCTGCGTTGTCCTTACATGATGTAAAGGCTAGCATACAAAGTGCACCTAATCCTAGAATTACTTTTTTCATTGCTATGTTTTGTTTAATTATTATTTTATTAATTCAGCCGCCAAAGTTAAGAATTATTTACGCCAATTGAAACTTTAATCGCTAAGTTAACCTCTATTAGTAAGAAATAGATTTCAGGCGTTTAGGTTATAACAACCCTCGGCCCACCTTAGGGTAAAGGTTTTGGGCATTATATTCTTTAACGATACGGTCCAAAATACCATTGATAAAAATACTGCTCTTGGGCGTTGAATATTCCTTTGCTATTTCTAGATATTCATTAATCGTTACCTTATGCGGAATGGAGGGAAATTTTTGAAATTCGCATAGTGCCATTTTAAGCAATACACCGTCGATGCTGGCCAAACGCTCTGTATCCCAATTTTTGGTTTTTAGTGCAATTTCCTCGCTAAACTTGGTTCCATTTAAAAGGGTTTTCCTAAGAAGTGACACAGCAAAATCTTTATCGTCCTTGTCTTTGTATAATTCTGGAAGCAAAAAAGTGTCGGGTGCCTTTTCCTTCATCTTTCGTATCAACTTAACAAGAACCGTATTAACGATAGGCAAGTCGTCTACCCAAGTTAATTTTTTATCTTCAAAATAATCGTACAACTTATCGTTGGGTGCTATAACTTCTGTGTACAGCTCAATGAAAAAATTCTTGTCGCCCTCAAAACTGTCTGCCACTGAGTTCAAATGGTTTTTATAGCTCTCACTATTTTTTATGGCCTTGAACAAGAGGTCTACGTATTCAAAGTCTAAATCCCAAAAATTAAGCTTGCGCTTAGTAATTATCTCTTGAAGTAATTTATTGTTTACAATTTTAAGTAAGATTCTATTAGACGCTAATACAGAAGGCTCATTGTTACCATCGTCCTCATTAGATAACCTGTTCTGAAGTTTAGTGTTATAGGCAATGCTTTTCTTATGGAGTTCCGTTAATAATGCCAATATAGAAAGGTACAGATCATACATGCTGTCTAAACTATTAAGCAAGAATTTTTCGTCTTTAGTGATGTCATCACTTTCAGAACCTCTAAAGGCATAAAGGGATTGCATGACCTTTATTCTAATATGTCTTCGGTTAAGCATGTTGAAAGAACCTTCTTATGTATTGTTTATTAAAAAGGTGAACCTCTTTAGATTCACCTTGCAAAAATACTATTATTTGATATCGAAAAAAATTATTTAGAATTTTCTCGCTTTCGTGTTTCTATGCGCTCTCTTGCGATATTCAGCGCTGCATTATGCGTAGTGAGGTTATTCACCTTTGCATTATCCAAAATCTCTAAAGTGGTATTATAGATATTTTCGGTTTTTCGCATAATCTCTTGTTTATCATAATTTTCCAATTCTGCATAAACGTTTATAATTCCTCCTGCATTGATGAGAAAATCTGGAGCGTAAACAATACCGCGTTCTTGAAGAATTCGACCATGCTTAGCCTCATTAGCTAACTGATTGTTTGCAGCACCAGCTATTATTTTGGCACGTAATTTATAAATGGTATAGTCATTAATGGTTGCGCCTAAGGCACAAGGTGCATAAATGTCCATATCCTCACTGTAGATATCCATTCCACCGTAAATGGTAACATCATATTTAGACCTAACCTCTTCCAAGCGTTCTTGGCTAATGTCTGCAATGGTTACATTTGCTCCCTCGTTAACGAGATGCTCCACAAGCGCTTCACCCACATTGCCAATACCCTGAACATATACTGATTTATCTTCTAAAATATCAGATCCAAACCTAAATTTGGCTGCCGCCTTCATACCCATGAAAACACCATACGCTGTAATCGGAGAAGGGTTTCCTGCGCCACCTTTACTTTCAGAAATCCCAGTAACGTAAGGCGTAACCTCTCGGACTAAATCCATATCCTCGGTTTCCATACCTACATCTTCGGCAGTAATATATTTACCGCTAAGGGAATGCACAAATTCACCGAATTTCTTCATTAATTCCGGTGTTTTCTGGGTTTTGGCATCACCTATGATTACGGCCTTTCCTCCACCAAGGTCCAAGCCTGTTATGGCCGATTTAAAAGTCATGCCACGCGACAAGCGAAGCACGTCGTTTAACGCCTCCCATTCATTTTTGTATTGCCACATTCTTGTACCACCAAGAGCTGGGCCTAAAACCGTGTTGTGGATTCCTATTATAGCTTTTAAACCAGTATCTTTGTCGTGGCAAAAAACAATTTGTTCGTGATCATCAAAAGACGGTTGGCCAAAAACAGGGTCAATTTGTGTGAGGTCTTTTGAAGTTATAACTTCTGAAGTCATATCGTACATATAGATTTAGGCCGCTTATAAATAATTTAAAAACGGCTCGCAAAATTAAATTAATATTAGAGGATTAGCAAAATATTAACGCAAAAATGGGATTATCATAATACTTTTATCCGACCAACGGCACTATGAAGGCACTCCAACATCTCAATAAGTATTTCTATAAGTATCGTTATCGCTTAATAGTTGGTATTATCATCACTATTGTTGCGAAGATTTTTGCACTTTTTACCCCTCGTCTTATAGGTGCCTCAATCAATGTGGTATCTAATAGACTGGATGGCGAAATTACCAACGAGGTTTTTAAAACCGAATTGATGACCAACATTCTTTATCTGTTGGGAGCTGCTATAATTGCTGGATTATTCACATTTTTAATGCGGCAGACCATTATAAACGTGTCTAGGTATATAGAATATGATTTGAAGAATGAAATTTACCAACACTACCAAGTGCTCTCCTTAAATTTCTATAAATCCAATAGAACAGGTGATCTTATGAATAGAATAAGTGAGGATGTTGGAAAAGTTAGGATGTATGTTGGACCAGCAATAATGTATACCATGAATACCATAACACTCTTTGTGGTAGCCTTGATATATATGATAAATGCAGCACCCAAATTAACCTTGTACACCTTACTGCCCTTGCCCATACTTTCGTTGGCGATATACAAATTGAGCCGATTGATAAATCATCGCAGTACCATTGTGCAAGAATCCTTATCAACGCTATCTACCTATTCACAAGAAATCTTTAGTGGTATTTCCGTAATTAAATCCTATGGAATAGAACCAAGAACCAACGCGACTTTTGAAGCGCTTTCAGCCGAAAACAGACAAAAGCAAATCGATTTAACAAAAGTACAAGCGCTATTTTTCCCTATGATGATTCTACTTATAGGTATCAGTAATTTATTGGTCATCTATATCGGCGGAATGCAATATATGAATGGTGAGATTGAAGATATCGGAACCATTGCAGAGTTCATTATTTATGTCAATATGCTTACCTGGCCAGTGGCAACCGTAGGTTGGGTAACCTCATTGGTCCAACAAGCAGAAGCCTCTCAAAAACGAATTAACCAATTTTTAGAGACAGAACCAGAAATTAAAAATAAAACTCCTGAGCCCACTCCTATCAAAGGTGCAATTGAATTTAAAAACGTCTCCTTTACCTATCCAGACACCAATATTGAAGCCTTACATAACATTAGCTTTTCATTACCAGCTGGTGACACGCTAGCCATATTGGGAAAAACAGGCTCCGGCAAATCAACGATCTTAGATCTTATTGGCCGCTTATATGATGTTGATAATGGAATCATCCTGGTGGATAATACACCTATTGAAGAATTAAATCTTAACAGTCTGAGAGAAAGTATAGGGTATGTGCCTCAAGATGCTTTTTTGTTTTCAGATACCATTAAGAACAATATAAAGTTCGGTAAGGAAGATGCTACGGACGAGGAAGTTGTTCAGGCTGCTAAAAACGCAAGAGTACATAAAAATATCATAGGCTTTAGCAAGGGTTACGATACTGTTTTAGGAGAACGAGGTATTACACTGTCAGGCGGACAAAAACAACGCGTATCTATTGCTAGAGCCATTATAAAAACACCCGAAATCCTTCTTTTTGACGATTGTTTGTCGGCCGTAGATACAGAAACTGAAGAGAAAATTCTAAAGAATCTTATTAAGCTAACTCAGGGCAAAACAACCATAATTGTTAGCCATAGAGTATCTTCAGCCAAAAACGCCGATAAGATTATTGTTTTGGAAGATGGCCAGATTCTACAATCAGGAAAGCACGAAGAATTAATTAACATTGACGGCTATTACAAGGACCTTTACATGAAACAGCTATCGGAAAAAGAAATGCTATAATTTGTTGGTTACTTTACTTTTTTTTTAGATTTTTGGACGGAAATTTTAATACTAAAGATTGATTTATGAGTGATTATGGTATGAGCGATAAGGAAGAAATTTATTCTAAGGTCCTACGTGCGGGAAGACGTACTTATTTTTTTGATGTAAGAGCAACTAAAGCTGGTGATTACTATCTCACAATTACAGAAAGTAAAAAATTCACTAACGATGATGGGTCTTACCATTACAAGAAGCACAAAATTTACCTTTACAAAGAAGACTTTACTGAGTTTAAGGAAATCTTAGGTGAAATGACAGATTACATCATCAATGAGAAAGGTGAAGAAGTAATTAGCGAACGTCACCAAAAAGATTTTAAACGCGAAGATGACTTTGTTAAGAACGAGGCCAAAACCTCAGAAGACGCCAACAAAGGGACAGAAAACTTCACTGATATTAGTTTTGATGATATTTAAACTGATGTGTTAAATTATAACAAAAAGCCGTTACCTCCAGTAACGGTTTTTTTATTTTTAAACCCTAACTAACTTTAAAAACCATATGATGCGTACTATTTTATTGGTGTTACTAGTTTTTACTACCAATTTATTTTCACAAAACTCTACAGATTTAGCTTACTACTTACCTTCAAATGTCACTTACGATCCAAACATACCACAACCAGAGGATGTTGTGAGACATCAAGTTGGAGAATGGCACATCACCCATGATAAGTTAGTGGAGTATATGTATGTATTGGCCAAAGCATCCAAACGCATCAGAATTGAGGAAACAGGCGAAACATTTGAAGATAGACCGCTCCTGCTTTTAACGATAACCTCACCAGAAAATCATGAGTCCATTGAACAGCTAAGGCAAAAACACCTCGAAGCGACATCAACGGATAATTTTAGTGACGACAGACCTGTAGTTGTTTACCAAGGATTTTCCATACATGGCAATGAGCCCAGTGGCGCCAACGCTGCGTTACTAGTTGCCTATTATTTAGCTGCTGCACAAGGGCCAGAAATTGACGATTTGCTATCCAACACCATTATACTGTTTGATCCTTCGTATAACCCAGATGGGTTACAGAGATTTGCTTATTGGGCCAACAGCAATAGGTCCATGAATTTAAACCCAGACCCTAACGACCGCGAGTACAGTGAGGTTTGGCCAGGCGGGCGCACCAACCACTATTGGTTCGATTTAAACAGGGACTGGCTTCCGGTACAACTCCCGGAATCTAGAGCTAGAATTGCCAATTTCCACAAATGGATGCCCAATATCCTAACAGACCACCATGAAATGGGTACCAATTCAACGTTCTTTTTTCAGCCTGGGATACCATCTAGAACACATCCCCTGACACCAAAATTAAATCAGGAGTTGACAAAAAAGGTTGGAACATACCACGCTAAGGCTTTAGATAAAATAGGATCCTTATACTATACTGAGGAAAGCTACGACGATTTTTATTATGGTAAGGGGTCTACATTTCCGGATATCAATGGCGGTATTGGAATCCTTTTTGAACAAGCGAGTTCCAGAGGACATTTACAGGAAAGCGATAATGGCATACTTACCTTTCCTTTTACGATAAGAAATCAGTTTACTGCAGCTTTATCTACATTGGAGGCCGCTAAAAACATGCGCAAGGAATTATTGGAATATCAACATAATTTCTTTAAGAATGCCAGAAAAGAAGCCAGAAAAGAAGGAAACGCTGCCTTTATTTTTGGCGATGAAAAAGATGCTGCAAAAACCTATCACCTTGCCGAAGTTTTAAAGCGTCACAATATCAAATTTCACCATTTAAAAAGCGATACAGATATTAATGGTAAGCATTTTAAGAAAGATTATGCGTTTGTAGTGCCAAAAAACCAAAATAAAACAAGACTTGTAAATGCCATGTTTGAAAAGCGAACAACATTCCAAGACAGTCTTTTCTACGACATCTCTGCTTGGACCTTCCCGCTGGCATTTAATGTAGATTACGAACTCACTACCACTAAAATCGCTGGAGATGAAGTGGAAACCTTAAAGCATAACGTCGGTGGTGTATCCACAAAAAGCGACTACGCGTATCTTTTTGAGTGGCACGAATATTATTCGCCCAAACTGTTAAATGCTATTTTAAACAAAGGATTGCGTGCTAAAGTGAGCATGAAACGTTTTAGTGCAAATGGCAAACCCTATGACTATGGAACAATTATGGTGCCTGTACAAAATCAAAATCTCTCCTCTCAAGATCTGTATTCGTTTTTAGATAAAGCGGCAAAAGAAAGCCATATTTCGGTTGATGCCGTTGCAACAGGATTAAATGAAGGCATCGATTTGGGCAGTAACAATTTTAGGCTTTTAGAAAAAACACAAATCGCACTATTGGTAGGAGACGGCATATCGTCCTATGATGCTGGGGAAATATGGCACCTTCTGGATACAAGATATGATATAAGAGTTACAAAATTAGACACCAAAAATTTTGGTCGGGCTGACTTGTCTCGATACGACGCCATGATTATGGTAAATTCTTATTCTGGACTTAATGACAGTAACACCAAAAAACTGAAAGACTGGATTCAAAATGGAGGGAAGTTAATAGCTTACAGAAATACACTTAAATGGTTAGATAGGAATAAGCTCTTAAATCTTGATTTTAAAACAAGTAAACTTATTGCCAAAAATGTGAGTTTTGAGGACAGACGAAACTTTAGAGGTGCCCAAGGCATAGGAGGCGCTATTTTTGAAGCGCGTTTAGACCGTTCTCACCCAATCAATTTTGGTTATAAAAATGATAAATTGGCCTTATTTAGAAATACAACCCTATTTGTAAAACCAGACAAGAACAGCTATAACAATCCCATTCAATACACAGAAGACCCTCTATTAAGTGGTTATATTTCTGAACAAAACCTTGATAGCTTAGCTAAATCAGTACCGTTAAAAATCGGAGGATTGGGCAGAGGCACGGTTGTTGGGTTTACCGATAACACAAATTTTAGGGCCTTTTGGTATGGCACCAATAAATTGCTCATGAACGCTATCTTTTTTAGGGACGAGTTATAGGTTTGCCGAACAGTATAGAGAATAGATTTATGATACCTTAGAACCGTTTTTGACCTTTACCTCTGGACTTAACAAAAATACGTCATTGGCTTTTACTGCACCTAACACCAAACATTCGCTCATGAAACTGGCAATTTGTTTCTTGGGCAAATTAACTACGGCAACAATTTGACGGCCTTTTAAGTCATCCTTGGTATAAAGGGATGTGATTTGGGCGGAGGAACGTTTTATACCAAGCGCTCCAAAATCTATCTCTAGTTTATAAGATGGATTATTGGCCTCATGGAAATCGTTCACCTCTATGATAGTCCCAATCCTTAAATCTACTTTTGAGAAGTCTTCAAATGTTAGTATATTCTCCATGCTTAAATATAGTCTTTTTAAAATATAAAAATATGGCATTAACTCCCTCTAATATGTTACCGCTTGGTACCAAAGCTCCTGATTTTACTCTTACAGATACCAAAGATGGTCATTTAAAATCATTACAGGAGCTCAAAGGAGCCCAAGGTACATTGGTGATGTTTATTTGCAATCATTGTCCGTTTGTTATTCATGTTAACGAACATTTGGTGAAATTAGCCAATGACTATGCTCCAAAAGGCATTAATTGCATCGCCATTTCAAGCAATGATGTTGAAAACTATCCACAGGATAGTCCCGACTTGATGAAAGCTAGAGCAAAAGAACTAAATTACCCCTTTCCATATCTCTATGACGAAACACAGAATGTCGCTAAGGCCTACGATGCCGCCTGTACTCCAGATTTTTTCCTCTTTAACGCTGGATTAGAGTTAGTTTACACTGGGCAACTTGATGGCTCAAGACCTGGAAATGATATTCCTGTTACGGGCAAAGATTTGCGTAATGCCATAGACGCCATGCTTAAAGATGGCTCTATTGTCTCCAACCAACAACCTAGTATGGGCTGTAATATTAAATGGAAGTGATTTTAAAGTCCTATGGAAGTCTCAATTGAAACCGAGCGATTGCTTCTGCGGCCCTTCACCCTTGAAGATGCAGATGATTTATTTGAAATGGATTCAAACCCGAAGGTTCACCAGTTTTTGGGAAATCGACCAATGACAACTAAATCTGAGGCAACAGATACGATTACAAATATTTTGAAGCAATACGAGAGATATGGAATTGGCAGACTAGCCATAAGTCTTAAAGCAACTGAAGAATTTGTAGGGTGGTCTGGACTGAAGTATGAATGCAACGTAAGAAAAGAATTTAATTACTATGATTTGGGCTAAAGGTTGAAGGAGCAATTTTGGGGTCAAGGCATCGCAACTGAATCTGCTATTGCAGCGTTAAATTTTGGTTTTAAATCCTTACAACTTAAGACGATTTGTGCAGCTGCAGATATCAACCATACCGCGAGCAACGTCATTTTAAGAAAAATAGGTATGACCAAAAATGGCGTTTTTACTTTTGAAGACGCTAGCTGCAACTGGTACACAAAAGATAATCCTTATAACTAACAAAACCCCTTTTTCAAGGGGTTTTGCATCAATCAAATTACTCTAAAACCAAATCTTATGATTATAAGTGTTATTGAGCTTGTAGTTTAAAATTAATAGGTATGCTGTAAGGAACACCTACGGCTTTATTACGCTGCTTACCTGGCTCCATTTTAGGTAGTAAGCCTATGATGCGCTCAGCCTCTTTTTCTAAAAGCTTATCTGGTCCTCTACTCTTCACTTTAGATACTTTACCTTCTTTATCTATTAAGAAGAATACAAATACTTTTCCTTGAATATTAAGATCCTTTGCAACATCTGGATATCTAAAGTGCTTTTGAAGGTGTTCTTGCATTTTTCGTTGGAAACAAGCCCTTAGTTCAGCATTATTACCAGTACATCCAGGGAATTGCGGTACACGCTCGATCACTGCAAAAGGTACTTCTATATCTTCTTCTACCTCTTCTACTTCAACCTCATCTACAGATATTTCGCGTTCTTCTATAATATCATCTTGACCTAACTCGGTACTTTCAACAAAAGTCTCCTCAATTTCCTCTACGTCTTCTACAACCTGAATCGCTTCTGTAACTATAGTTTTTGGAGGTGGTGGTGGAGGCGGAATATTGATATGTGTTATCGGTATATCTTCCTCCAACTGATCTTGCAACATTAAGATATCAATCTTTGTGGCATCCTGTTCGTAAGTCTTATGTTCTAATCCTAAATATGTAAGGAGTAACATTACGTTTAAGCCAACAGCAAAATATAAACTACTGTTTCGACCTACATTGGCTTTTGGGTTCTTCTTGAGTTCCATGACGTTTAATTTTATAGTATAAAGCTAACAAGCATTAGGCGAAAAAAGCATGATAAAAGTCATGTTTGAAAAATTGTTAATTTTTTTAACAATTTAGAGGTTGTCCAATTGGTTATCCTGGCCATCTTCGCTTATGGTCCAAAAGAAGCCTATAAAAAAGAACTGGTCGGTAGCGGGTCTAAAAGCCAACCGATCAAATTGACCATTAGAATTAGGTGTATTGGAATATTGATAACCATTAATGTTTCTAAAACCCAAAACATTATTTACTGAGAAATACAATATTTTCTGTTGGTCTAATAGATAGGCCCAATTTAAACTGATACTATTAAAGGGTTTGGTTCGCTCTGCTAAAAATTGGTCGGTATTGGGATTGTTGAATGGTCGGCCAGAGGCAAATGTGTAATCAATACCTAGCTGGCTCTTCCAACTATCTATCCAGTATTTGCCCACTATAGAAAAGTTGTGATTTGTAGCAAAGTTGGGCTGTGCCGCCTCTGGAAAATTAAGATGGTTTCTTTTTGTGTCCAAATAGGAATAACTAACCCAATAGTCTAGATTCTTAATACTGGTGTTATCACGCCAAAATAAATCCACGCCTTGGGCATAACCATCTCCAGAACTATTAAAGCTCGTATTTACAGTATTATTTAAGCCATTGTTCACGTTTGTGAATTCACCATCGAATTTCACTAAGTTATCGTAATCCTTTCGGTAGGCCTCTGCCCTAAATATTCTACCGTCGTTAACGTATTGGTAGTTGAGAATGTACTGCGTTGTTTTTTGAGCTTCGAGGTCTTGATCAAACCTTAGGATATCATTGCCAGGGTTTTGAAAAAAGTTTCCGTAGGCTAGGGAAAACTGTCCGTTTTTAGATGTTTTATAGGCCAAGGCCATTCTTGGCGCAACTTCAATTGTTTTAAAGATGGAGCTATAATCGGCTCTAACTCCAGCCTTCAACGCCAACTTTTTTGAGAAAATAACATCAGCTTCTGCGAAGCCAGCCGTAATAGTATTGTCAAAACCGTATGAAACATCAAAAGCGTTTTCGGTAAACGTTTCGTTATACCCTGTTATAAACTGTTCTGCACCAAACCCGATTTTAAAACGGCTACTAAACCGTTTTTTCAATTTTAATTTAAGGTGTGCCGAATTTTCGAAACTGTTAATAGTAATGTCTTCGATACCATTTTCGGTATTGTCGTGGGTAAAACTCAATCCGGAATGAATGGACCAACCACTGCCAAGCGTCCCTTTATAGGACGAATTGAGATAAAAATTTCTGTTGTTTAAACTAAAATTTATACCGTCTTCAAAGTTGATGTCTTCTTGCGTCAATTGAAAGGTTGTAGTGTCAAATGCCGAATAAAACTTAAAGAGTCCACTGTTTAGCTTTTGTCTAAACACCATTTCTCCTTGGGCAGCTTCAAATGGCTTTTGAAAGGTGTTGCGGTTATCAAAAATTTCAAAATAAGGTGCCAAATTTGTATAGGACGCATTAAAGCTCAGAGATGATTTCTCCCATTTTTGAGTATTGCCCAAAGTGGCGCCAACAGTCATAATACTGATGTCGGTTTTTTCCTGGTCGGGCTCGTCAATCGTATTTAATAATAGGACACTAGACAGGGCTTGACCGTACTCCGCTGAATAACCTCCTGTGGAAAAGGTAATTCCATCAAACAAAAATGGCGAATACCGACCGCGAGCAGGAAAATTATTTGTAGTGGGTGTAAATGGCGTAAATACTCGAATACCATCGATGAAAATTTGGGTTTCATTGGCAGCCCCACCACGGACAAATAAGCGGCCATCTTCGGCGTTGTTCGACGTTCCTGGCAGCGTTTGAAGCGCACCAACAAAATCACCTAAAGCACTTGCAGTGGTTACCACGTCCAAAGGTTTTAAAACTGAGACTTTGCTATTGTCGTTAGCTTCGAAAGTACCAGCGTTGAGAACAACTGTATCTAAAGACTCAACATCTTCCCTTAATGTAATGTTTAAGCCAGATAACTTGGTTACATCTTCGAAAATTGTTTTGGTTTCATAGGAGAGAAAAGATACAATTAAAGCCTTCTTGCCCTGCTCTTCCGTAGAAAATTGAAATTCACCATTTTCATCGGTCGTAGCACCATCATAAGTACCTTCTAGATAAACATTTGCCCCTGGAATAGGCTGCTTCTTTCCATCAAGCACCTTTCCAGATATGACCACTTGAGAACCTCCTAATTGAAAAAGGCAAAGTAAAAATATAACGACTAATTGTTTCATGATTTGATTGATGTTGGTTTGCAAAACTTTTCCTTCATGACCACAAACTTCCATCATAAAACCACAACCAAAAACTCTAATGTACCCAACTGTAATATTTAAATGATGAATTGAATATATTTGCTACATGCGCATTCTAAGGCTTACAACACAAGAATTACGATTCACACTTTTCTTTGCAGTAATTGTTCTCATTGAATTGGTTAGTGGAAGTACAAACGCTTTGTTTGATGTGCATTTCATTGCCAAACCTGCCATAGTGAGCAGTTTGATAATTGCCTTTTATAGTTTTTCAAAATCCGCAGATAAAACCGTAAACAAATTAGTACTTACAGGTCTAACCTTATCCCTACTTGGTGATATTATCCTTATGCTTGTAGATGCCTGGCAATATGCCTTTACTTTAGGACTAGTGGCATTCCTTTTGGCGCATGTATGTTATAGTGCTGCATTCTGGAAACAAAGAAGCACAGAAAAATCACCGTGGATAATTATAATGGTCTTATTGGCCTATGCGCTTTTTCTCTTTTCTATGCTTAAAGACAATTTGGGCGCCATGATGGTTCCTGTGGTTTTATATATGCTGGTAATCCTCACGATGGCCACGTTGGCATTTCTTAGAAAAAAGTCGCATCATCCTCTTGGCTATTGGCTTGTTTTTACTGGAGCCATTCTCTTCTTGATTTCTGATAGTTTGTTGGCCATCAATAAATTTTTAAACCCTCTACCTCTTGCCCATATTGGTATCATGGCTACTTATGCTTTAGCACAATACGGAATAGTTTTAGGAATTTTAAAATCCAAAGTGTAACAATGGGTAAGGCAATGCTACTAATTAGTCATCTAACCAATCTCATCAATTGAATAAGGAACTCGAACATAGTTTTGTTGAGCAGTTGCAAAAACATCAAAACATTGTGCATAAGGTTTGTCGGTTGTACACGGACAATGCAGATGCCCATAACGACTTATTCCAAGAAATTACCATTCAGTTATGGCGTGCATATCCGAAATTTAGGGGTGATTCTAAATTTAGCACATGGATGTATCGCGTAGGACTCAATACGGCCATTACGCTGTACCGCAAATCCAAAAGACGTGTCAAAACACAAGCTTTTGACAGTGTTCAATTTAAAATAAAGGCCGATGCATATGACGATACCGAAGAAGAACAGCTTAAGCTTATGTACAATGCCATAAGACAATTAAACGACATAGATAAAGCGCTTGTCTTTTTGTATTTAGAAGATAAAAACTATAAAGAGATAAGTGAAACCCTAGGAATATCTGAAGTGAACGCGCGCGTGAAAATGAATAGGGTTAAAAAGAAATTGAAAACAATATTAAATCCGTAAGCTTATGGATGAATTAGATTTATTAAAACAGGATTGGAATAAAGATCATAGTGACTATAAAAATTATGAAGCTCCTGAAATATATTCCTTACTGCATAAGAAATCGTCAAGTATAGTAAAGACACTGTTTTATATAAGTGTTGCCGAGCTCGTGTTTTGGGTACTTATAAGCTATGTGCCCTATTTCTGCTCGGACAGCATGAAGCAACGGCTAGAAGAAAGTTATGAAAACCCATGGTTTGTTGGCTTAACCGTTTTGGGTTTTGTGGTCATTGCCGTTTTTGTATATCTGTTGTACAGCTCATATAAGTCCATTTCTACCACAGACAATGTGAGGCGCTTAATGAAGCGTATTTTGCGCACCCGAAAAGTTATAAAGTACTATGTGCTCTATAATTTAATAATGATTTTTATTTCCGTACCTCTATCCTTGTATTTTGAATTTGAGCAAAATCCTGTATTTCATGACGAAGTAGAACACATGAACAATACTCAAATGATGATTCTTCTAGGCGTAACTATAGTGGTAACTGCGATACTGGTAGGTCTTATTTGGCTTTTTTACAGACTTCTTTATGGTATTCTACTAAAACGGCTTAATAGAAATTATGAAGAACTAAAACGATTTGAAGTTTAGCGATACCAATCCCTGAGCTCCCTATTTAAACGTTCTTTTTCTTCGAGTTCTTCTTCAGGAATAACTTTAAGGAAGGAAGGGTGCTGCTCAATGGCATATTCTATTTTCTCAACGATTTCTGGAATCGTAGCGTTTTCATAATCGATATCCAATGGTGCTTTTATTTCCATGGACTGATAAATATTTTTCTTTTTTACGCGTAGACCTTTTTTATCAAAAGAACGCCTAAACCCATCAATTACTATCGGCACTACAATAGGTTTGTAAGTTTTGATAATGTGGGCCGTACCTTTTCTAATGGGCTTAAATGGCGTCGTGGTACCTTGAGGAAAAGTAATCACCCAACCATCATCTAAAGCCTTTTTTATATTGGTAATATCGCTCATCTTAACCTGCCTATTGACAGCCTGTCCCTTGCTTCTCCAAGTGCGCTCTATGCTAATGGAGCCTGTGTAGGCAAATATCTTTGGGAGTAAACCCGATTTCATAGTTTCCTTTGCTGCGACGTAATAAATATTGAGTTTCGGATTCCATAAGTAGCCAACATTCTTAATACTATCCAACCTGCCGCTCAAACTTGCATTGAATACATGAAACATCGCTATAACATCTGCAAAATAGGTTTGGTGGTTAGATATGAAAAGTACATTGGTTTCTGGTAGGTTCTTAATGATTTCAGAGCCTTCTATCTGAAGTTCGTTAAATCCTCTAAACCTCCTATGGGTAAGTAATCCGAGGATTCTAATTAACCATTTTTTTACAAAAAGTATATGACCAAATGGATTGGTTTTAAATAAGCCCATACATTGATTTTGGCATTACAGATTTACAAATGTAATAATTTCAAATTCCTATAATACTTGTTTTAACAAGTCTTTTATTTCCCCTAACATCATGGCTGTAGCGCCCCAAACGACATGGCCATTAAGGCGAAAGGCAGGAACTTCAACCTCAACATTATACGAGGTTGGCACTTTCGTGCTGATCCTATTGGACTCCAATAAAAACTCCTGTAGGCCAATCTCTATGATAGCTTCTACCTCATCATCTTGTTTTCTAAATTGAGGAAAGTAGTCCAAAAGTCCCAAGTAAGGATGCACCAAGTAATTGCTCGGAGGAATGTAGAGCGGTGAGAGAGCTTTAACAACATGAATCTTTTGTCCAGGCACACCTATTTCTTCCTCGGTTTCCCTCAGTGCTGTTATTCTTAAACTTATGTCCTGGTCTTCAAACTTGCCACCTGGAAAACCAACCTGGGCCGAATGAACCCCTTTGTAGGTTTTGCGCAATATTAATACAAGATGGGTATATCCCTTTAAATCAGGATAGAACAAGGCCATAACGCCTGCCTTTTTTGCCGATTTGGCTCTTTGTTGCATCTTTTTGGCCAATTCCAGACGATACGGTGGCGACATTTTAGCATGGGAAGACTCGCCAAAAAGTTCGAGATGTTTTATTTTTACTACAGATTCCTGAAACCTATTAAATTGCATTTATGAGATTTCTATTAGTTCTATGTTCTGTATTGGTTTTTTCAAGCTGTGAAGATAAGCAAACTTCAAAACAAACTACGAACCCAGAAACTAAAGTAGACACCCTCTCCAAAAAGAAATCAAAACCTCCAAAATCCAAAAAAAGCAAACCCGACTTCCCAATTCTAACGGATGACAATGCCATGGAATTCTTCTTGGAATACAGTAAGGAGCATGACGAAGACAAGGTGAGAATCACCACAGATTTTGGAACAATTGACATTCAACTCTATGATAAAACAAGATTTCACCGTGCTAATTTTGTGTATTTGACCAAACGGAATTATTTTGATGGAACGCAATTTTATCGCGTGGTGAAAAATTTTGTCATTCAAGGTGGTAGCAGCGATGATTACAATATTGCTGAAAGACGCCGAAAAATTGGCAAATACCTTCTTCCTCCAGATACGAAACGTGGCTATACACATAAACGAGGTGCTGTCTCTATGCCAAGTAGTGAAATTGAAAATGCCTACAAGCTAGCTTCTCCTTTTCAGTTTTTTATTGTGCAACGCCAAGGTGGCGCTAAATATCTCGATGGAGACTACACAGTTTTTGGTGAAGTTATTGACGGTATGGATGTAGTGGATGAAATTGCCAATGTTGAAACCGATGAAGGAGAATGGCCTCTAAAAAATGTTTACATCAGAAAAGTAGAATTAATCGACTAGATTTTCGTCTATTCTTTTTTGTAAAGGCTAGGCAAACTGATTTTAAACACCACGGCAAGGAGTCTAATAGCAATCACAACCGCACCAGCTATTAGGAAAATAAGATTGACGTCACCTGTAAATTCACGAAGCAAAAAATAAACCATGCCACCAACGATGCAGGCCGTGGCATATATTTCCTTATGAAAAATCACTGGAATATCATTACACAAAATATCTCGAATAACACCGCCAAAGCAAGCGGAAATGGTACCCAATGTAATACAAATTACTGGGTGTAAATCTGCAGTTAAACCTTTCTCAATTCCTATGACCGTATAGAGACCAATACCTATGGTATCAAATAAAAACAAAGAACGCCTAAGGTGCTTTAATTTATCCCTAAACAACATGGCTAGTAGAGCAGCTATTGATATTACTGTAATAAACGTCATATCGCGCATCCAAAACACTGGTGTGTTTCCAATGAGTGCATCTCTAAGGGTCCCGCCTCCCACAGCAGTGACAAATGCGATAATGTAGACGCCAAAAGCATCCAAACGCTTATTCATAGCCACGAGAACACCAGAAATAGCAAAGGCAATAGTTCCTAAAATATCAATAGTTTGAATAAACATTACATATTCTGGGTGTAGTAGTTATAATCCTTTAAAATGGTGTCGATGAATTGTACATCGTACATATCGGATTCTATTTGAAGTAAATCACAGATTTTTTTGCGCAGGAGCGTTAAGGTTTTAAAATCACTATTCTTTCTAGATATGGTATAAGCCTCTTTTATGATTCTTACATCTTTATCAGTCAATTGTGTAACGGTATTAAAAACCGGTTGGTAGTCTTCTTCAACCTCTTCGAGTATAGTACTGCTGATGTTGTGCTTTTTCTTTACGCTTATAACTACGGTTCCTGCTGCCGCATCTCCAATACGCTGTTTTTTATCGGATAGCAAAATGCTTAAGATACCTATGGATGGTGAAAATATCCAAAGGTCCACTATGCGAAGCATCCATCTTACAAAAAGATTATACCATTCTGTAGGTGCGCCATCCAACCTCACCACTTTAATTCGCATAATCATTTTTCCTATGGTCTGACCTCCAAATAATATGTGAAAAATAAGTGAGTAGAAAAACGCAGGAAGCAAGAATAGGCCCAAGAATCCACGTTGCGTCCAAGTATCTGCATCAAAGATTTGGGACAGGGCCACCACATTCTCCATGATGGTCATATAGGTTAAAATGATAATGCCATCAATTAAAAATGCTACAGCTCGCTCTCCCAAGCCAATGAGCTTGTAATCAAGGTTAACATTTTGAGCGGTGTTAATTGCTAAATTGCCCATTGCGGTGTATCTTCGTTCTAAATTAAAATGATTTATGCGCGAGGCTGCATTTGTGAAGCAAAATAAGGAAAAATGGATCGGTTTTGAAAAGGCATTGACCAATAATGTGAAAATAAATCCAGATGACCTTGCTTCCTATTATATTCAGCTCACCAACGATCTTTCTTACGCCCAAACCTATTATCCAGATAGTAAAACCCTACTCTATCTGAATTCCCTCGCCTCTCGGGCCCATCAAAAGATATATGTCACAAAGCGTGAGTCCAAGAATAAAATTATTTCGTTTTGGCGCGATGAATTTCCCTTATTTTTCAGGCAATATCACAACACCTTACTTTATGCCTTTTTAATATTTACATCTGCCGTTCTTATTGGTGTGGTCTCTACACTTAACGATGATTCGTTTATCCGACTTATTCTCGGGGACTACTATGTTAATATGACCATAGAGAACATAGAAAACGGTGAACCCATGGCCGTTTACAAAAGCGGTAGTGAAATTGGTTCTTTTTTAGGTATAACCATAAACAATATTCGGGTAGCTATTATCGCTTTTGCGCTTGGCGTAATTTTCAGCGTAGGCACCATTTATGTTTTATTTAGCAATGGTATAATGCTTGGGGCTTTCATTACTTTTTTTTACAACTATGGTATTTTAGAAAAAACCTCAACCGTTTGGCTACATGGCACCATTGAAATTTCCGTTATTGTTATTGCAGGTTGTGCTGGACTTGTCATGGGAAATAGCTTTCTGTTTCCAAAAACCTATTCCAGACGTATTGCCTTTATGAAAGGCGCCAAAGATGGCTTAAAGATCGTGGTGAGTACCATACCATTTTTTATTATCGCCGGCTTTATCGAAGGCTTTATTACGCGTTATGGCGAACAAATGCCTTGGTTTATTGCTTATGGTATCATCTTAGTGTCTTTATTTCTTATTGTTTATTATTATATCGTTTATCCTATTCTGTTGCACAAAGCCCAATCTATTAAACTCGCAAATCTAGATAACTCGTGAAGGACACCTATATTGAACTAAGGACCAGAAGTACTTTTGGTGATATCATTAACACCTACTTTTTGTTTTTAAAATATAATTTTAAAGCCTATACCAATTTATATCTGAGATATAATGCGGCTAGCATCGTTCTTACCCTAATTGCCTCCTATTTATTGGTGACAGGATTCATGGGATTGGCCAGTAGAGATTTTAGGTTTGGTATGGGAAATAATATAGAAAGCGATAGCTACTTCATTGGAGGCTTAGTCGTCTTTTTGCTTATTTTATTTGTAACCTCTTTGATTAATTATAGCTTTTCGAGCGCCTATATTGCCTCATACGTAAAAAATCGTGGTGTTATAGATTCTAAAGCTATTTGGCAGAGTATACTAAACAACTTAGGAACCATAATCGTATTTATTCTAATTGGCGCTTTACTCTATGGCCTTTACTTAATTATATCTGTAATGGTTTCCTTTATTCCTCTGCTTGGTATGATTATACAATATGGTCTAAGTTTTACCTTGACCGCTATCTTCGGATTAACGTTCATGTCTATTTTTGCCTCGCAAAAGACCTTTGGTGATGCCATTTCTGAAGGGTTCGATTTCACCTTTTCTAATTTTTGGCGTGTTATTTTATACGGCTTGGTCATTGGTATCTTAAACTTTTTGATTTCAGCTTTAATTGCCGCGATACCAAGCGTTATTATAGGTGTTTATGTTTATTTTTCTGTTGAAAGCAACGTAGACTTGTTAACCAGCACCTTTGCAACACTGGTTTTTACATTCGGATTTGCCGCTTTTATACTCTCCTTTATTTACACACAGGCTCTATCTCAATTGTCTTATGGTATTTTATACTACAACCTCTTTGAGATGAAATACAATGTCTTCCTGCGAGAAAAAATTGAACAGATTGGAAGTGTTGAGTAGCGCAAGGCACACATATCGCTGGCCTATAGGTTTTGCCATGCTTAACCCTGTATTGTTTTGGTCACAAAACCTGAAGGAGGTACAATTGGATTCCTCTAATCTAGACATTACACCGTTTAAGGAAAATATTACCGATCGTTATAGTGGAGACGAATTCAATTACGATATCAATGATACAGGAGGCGTCAATTTAATGCAGCGCATTTTAAGAAAATTCTTTGGATGGCTTTCGGATGTCTTTGGTTTTGATATTGATTTTTTGGATTATCAAACCTTAGAGTATATTATCTATGGCGCTCTTGGAGTCATTGTACTCTATTTACTGTTGAAGTTTTTATTGGAGAACCCTGTAAGTTCTGTCTTTAAAACCGAGGACAAAACCATTGAAGGATTCAAATTTATTGAAGAGGATATTAAACAGGTAGATTTTGATAAGCTTATTAAACAAGCCATTAAGGACAACAACTATAGACTTGCCACACGTTACCTTTATTTAAAGACCTTGAAAATATTGGCTGATAAAGAGGTTATAGAGTGGCATTTTGAAAAAACAAATTCAGACTACCTTAATGAAATTAAAGATGCCAACACAAAAGGGCTGTTTAAACGCGTCTCCTACATTTACGATTATATCTGGTATGGCGAATTTCCTATTGACGAAGTCACTTACAATAAAAACTTTTCAGATTTCAATAAACTCATAAAAACATCACAACATGGATAAGCGTTCTAAAATAGCGCTTTACGTTATCGGTGCTGTGATCGTGCTTATGATGATTGCAGAAGTCACCAAGCCAAAAGCCATAAATTGGCGAGATTCTTACTCGGCCTCAGATAAAATTCCATTGGGCTGTTTTGTGTTGTATAATGAGCTTAACACCTTTACTAACAAACCCATTCTAACATCGGAGGAAAGTGTCTATCAATACCTTAAAACCATAGATAGTACAGAAACAAAATCCATGGTTTTTATCAATAATCGCATTTATTTTGATGCCGAAGAATCCGAAGCGCTTTTGGATTTTGTAAATAAAGGCAATACGGTGTTTTTAAGCAGTTCTTACTTTTACGGTAATGTTATGGATACTTTAAATATCGCTGTTGAGCGACAAGGGTCCAATTTATTTAAAGCAACGTCTGCACATCAATTTACAAGCCCGCACCTCAAAACCTATAATCGCGAATTCAAAGATGTTATAGAAAATAGCCACTTTGTATCCGTTGATACTCTAAATACAACCATCTTAGGAACAGTAACTACGCCCAACGAAAATGGTAAAGATGTTACCAACCCTAATTTGATTAAGGTGACGTATGGCAACTCCAATGGTCAATTTATTTTGCACACCAACCCCTTTGCCTTTACAAATTACCATATGCTTAAAGGTAATGAGGACTATGCGGCTGCTGTTCTATCCTTTTTACCAAAACAACAAATTATTTGGGATAACAACTATAAAAGTGGCAGAAGAGTAATCACGAGTCCATTGCGCTACATTTTACAAAATACCGCTTTGAAATGGGCTTTTTATATAAGTATGTTTGGTCTAATACTATTTGTGATTTTTAGAGGGAAACGCACACAGCGCATTATACCTGTTATAAATAAGCTAGAAAATGCAACTTTGGATTTTACCCAAACTATTGGGGAATTATACTACCAGCATGGTGATTTTACTAATATTATTGAAAAGAAAATTCAGTATTTTTTAGAATTTGTGCGCACCAACTACTATCTCAACACAGCAAACCTAGGACCTGTATTTATAGAAAAACTCGCTGTTAAATCGGGCAACTCAAAAGAGGACACCAAAGTCCTTGTAGAGTATATTATATACCTCAAATCAAAAAACAACCATACCGAAGCCGACCTTATAGAATTGAATAAAAAAATAGAACAGTTTACAAAACAAAGAAACTAATGCAAGAACACGACGAAAATCAATCGCAAGATACTTCTGAAAACCAAGAGCAGAGGACCTCAACCACAACGAACACAACTAATGAAGAAACGGTGATGTCACCCTCTTCGGAATTTGAGAATAGGTTGGATTTAAAGCCTCTTCAAGAGAGTGTTGAGCAAATTAAGAAAGAGATTGCCAAATTCATTGTGGGCCAAAATGAAATGATAGAGCTTTTAATTATTTCAATTTTAACCAACGGCCACTCTTTAATAGAAGGAGTCCCTGGTGTGGCCAAAACAATTACGGCAAAATTACTGGCCAAAACCTTGGATGTAGATTTTAGTAGAATTCAGTTTACACCAGATTTAATGCCCAGCGATATTTTAGGAACTTCGGTTTTTAATGTAAAAACCAACGATTTCGAATATAAAAAAGGACCTATTTTTTCAAACATTATTTTAATTGATGAAATAAATAGAGCGCCAGCAAAAACTCAGGCGGCCTTGTTTGAAGTCATGGCGGAACGGCAAATCACTATGGACGGAATGCGCTACAACATGGCACCACCATTTCTTGTTTTTGCCACCCAAAACCCTATTGAGCAAGAAGGAACATACCGCTTACCAGAAGCACAATTAGATCGCTTTCTGTTTAAAATAGACGTGGATTACCCATCTTTAGAAGATGAGGTTCAAATCTTGGTTGACAATCATAAACGCTTGGATATAATGGATTTTGATAGTATCAAACCCATTCTATCGGCAGAATCCATAGCCAACTATCAAAATCTCATAAAACAAATCATTGTAGAAGATAATTTGTTGCGCTACATCGCTTCCATTATACACAATACTAGAAACAATGCCAATCTGTACCTTGGGGCTTCTCCAAGAGCATCCATCGCTATTTTAAATGCGGCCAAGGCCAACTCAGCCATTCACGGTAGGGATTTTGTGACGCCAGAGGATATAAAACGCTGCACCAAGGCTGTATTAAAACACCGCTTAGTGCTTACGCCAGAGCGGGAAATGGAAGCCTTTACAGTTGATAAAGTAGTGGACCAAATCCTTGAAACCATAGAGATTCCACGCTAGTGAAACAGTTGTTTAAAAATACTTATCTAACCTCTAGGTTTTTTAAAGTGACCTTGGCATTTGTAGCGTTATTTATTGTAGCCTATAGCTTTCCAGGGTTGCTGAGTATTGTTACCGTTTTATTTTTTGTAGGGCTTGGATTAGTAGTCTTTGATGCAATTTTGCTCTTTAAACAAAAAGGTATTTGGGCCTCTAGGGTTTTACCCGAAAAACTTAGCAATGGAGATGAAAATCCCATAGACATAAAACTTGCAAACAATTATAATTTTACCGTAAAACTGCATTTAATTGATGAACTGCCCTTCCAATACCAAAAACGTGATTTTGAAATTAAGACCGTACTAAAGGCTTCCGACAAAAAAAATATAAGATACACCTTAAGACCATTGGAACGAGGTGAATATTACTTTGGCCATTTAAACGTCTATGCCATAACACCTATAGGTTTAATTATGCGACGTTTTCAATTCGCAAAAGATGCTATGGTCCCTAATTACCCATCCTTTTTGCAATTGCGCAAATATATGCTCATGGCCTTCTCAAATAAATTGTTGGAGTATGGCCTAAAAAAGATACGACGCATCGGTCATACCATGGAATTTGAGCAAATAAAAGATTACGTTCCTGGTGACGATATAAGAAACATTAACTGGAAGGCTACCGCAAAGCGCAACCAATTAATGGTAAATCAATTTCAAGACGAACGCTCCCAACCTGTATATAGTGTTATAGATAAAGGTCGTGCCATGAAAATGCCTTTTGAAGGGTTGAGCCTATTAGATTATGCCATAAATGCTACGTTGGTTATTAGCAATGTCGCTCTAAAGAAACAAGACAAGGCCGGCATGTTTACCTTTTCCCGTAAAGTTGACAACAGAGTAATTGCTGAGAGGCGTCCATCCCAAATGCATAAAATCTTAGAAACCTTATACAATGTAAACACCAATTTTGTTGAATCTGACTTTTCTAGACTTTATATAGACATTAAACGACACATTACCCAAAGAAGCTTGTTGCTTTTATATACCAATTTTGAAACTCTCGACGCCTTACACCGACAACTACCCTATCTTCAGGCCATCTCCAAAAACCATCTTCTCGTGGTAATCTTTTTTGAGAACACCGAGTTACACAAGTTAACCAACCAAAAGGCAGAAAGCACCTTTGATATATTTCAAAAAACTATTGCAGAAAAGTTTGTGTACGAAAAGAAACTAATTGTGAACGAACTTCAAAGACATGGTATTCAATCTATTTTGACAGCTCCTGAAGATTTAACCATTAATACTATAAATAAATATTTAGAGATTAAGGCAAGGGGACTTCTCTAAACCATTCCCAAGCAGCGACAAAGCATTTCTAAGCTTTAAGTTTGGTCAAATCTACAATTCATCCCTTTAAAATTACAATTGAGAACTAAGTATTAGTCTACCTCCATATGACTTTGGATATTTGAAGCAACAAATAACCATTAAAACAAAAAACGTCATGAAAAATTTAATTTTAACTTTCGCATTAGTAGCTTCAATAGGATTAGGATTTGCCCAAGATCAAGGTATTACGATCACGGTAACCGTAGATAACTTAACCAGTGATGAAGGTAAGGCTTCGTTCTCACTACATACTGCAGATACTTTTATGAGAGGGCCAGGACTGATGAATGCCTCTGCCTCAATAAAGGACGGAAAAGCCACAGTAACATTTACCAATGTTAAACCTGGGGAATATGCCGTAATAGGCATGCATGACGCTAATGAAAATGGCAAGATGGACTTTAGGGAAAATGGCATGCCTTTAGAAAACTATGGCACTTCAAACAATGTAATGGAGTTTGGACCACCACAATACGATGATGCCAAATTTAAAGTTGGAGATCAAGATTTGGAACTAAACCTAAGATTTTAGTCCCAAAGAAATAAATAAAAAAGCCAGCTTTGAGCTGGCTTTTTTTATGTTGTAATTACACGGTTTCACCTAACCACGCCTTCATCATCCAAACCGTTTTTTCCTGCTCAGTGATAAAATCACTCATCATAGCGTTGGTGCCTTCATCATTGGCATCATCAGAAGCCTCTAATATTTGACGCTCAATCTTAAGCAATTCCGTTAAAGAATCTATTATTAATCTAACCGCATTCTCATCTTTGGACACATCTTTACCTACTGGTACCTTACCTGCCTTAATGTAATCATCAAAAGTGTGCAAGGGTGTTGCTCCCAGAGTTAATATACGTTCGGCAACTTCATCTACTTTTAGGTTGGCATCTGTATAGAGTTCCTCGAATTTTGCATGTAAATCAAAAAAGGCCTTTCCTTTTATATTCCAGTGAATGCCTCTAAGGTTCTGATAATATAATTGAAAGTTAGCTAAGAGCTGATTTAAGTCGTTAGCTAATTGTTGTGTTTTCCCGGTATCTAAACCAATACTGTTTAATGTCATAATAGTTCTATTTTATTTTATAAAGATACGCATGAAATAAACTAGTTTTACTATAGATTTTATGAATAGTTTTTATACTTTTATAACTTAAATGAATACTTATGACCATAACCCAACTAAAATATGCCTTAGCCATAGCGGAACATAAAAATTTCACGAAGGCTGCCGCAAAATGTTTTGTTACCCAACCTACCTTAAGCACTCAAATCCAGAAACTTGAGGACGAATTGGACGTAGTGATGTTCGATAGAGGCAAAAAACCTATTGAATTAACAGAGGTTGGCAGAAAGATTGTGTTTCAAGCCAGAAATATTGTCAATGAGGCAGAACGCATTCAAGATATTGTAGACCAGCAAAAAGGATTTATTGGAGGTGAATTTAGACTCGGCATTATTCCAACGGTAATGCCCACCTTACTTCCAATGTTTCTCAACAACTTTATAAAAAAATACCCAAAGGTTAAGCTTAAAATAGAGGAATTAACTACGGAAGAGATTTTAACCAGGATCAATGATGGGCATTTAGACGCTGCCATTGCTGCAACACCATTGGAGAGTGAGAACATCAAAGAGCGTGTGTTATACTATGAGCCTTTTGTTGCTTACATTCCGAGCAACCATAGGTTGAGAGATAAAAAAATCATAGAGGTGAATGATTTGGATATTGAAGACATGCTTCTTTTAGAAGACGGTCACTGCTTTAGGGATGGTGTTATTAATTTATGTAAAACATTCAAAAATCAAATCGATGATAACTTTCAACTGGAAAGTGGTAGCATTGAAACTTTGATTAAGCTCTCTAACGAAGGGCTTGGAATGACACTTTTGCCATACTTACACACATTGGATATAAAGGACAATTTAAGCTCTAATCTAAGGCATTTTAAAGAGCCCTCTCCAGCTCGGGAAGTGAGCATTATCTTCCACAAAAGCGAATTGAAAATGCAAATCATCAATGCCCTTCACGAGGTTATATCTGGTATCATTAGAGGTGCAATAGCCTTTAGCAATGTTGAAATTATTAGTCCGCTGCCCAAATAAAAAAAGCGACCCATGGGTCGCTTTTTAATTATGATTTAAGATAAATTAAACATCGGTCTAATTCTGGGTTTTGATGAATTAGGGACTGGATAAAAATCCTAAGGTCCTCAAGCTCATGGGGAAGCAAGCGCTGTACCGCTTTTTCCACCTCTTTACAAAATAATCTAACATCAAAACTCACCTTTTTGAGTACTGTTAAAGTGTACTCGTACATTGCTCTCGCCATAGTTGTGTTGATAGGTTTTAAATTAATGAAACGTAGATTTTTTAATAGGCTGTTATTCAATTTTATTTTCCTAATTTAAAAAAAAAGAGGAAAGTTTTAAATGGCTTTAACAGGTTTTTATGTTAAAGAGAACATTTTTAGGTTAACATTTATTGCAGCATAAAGTCAATTCCTACAGGTCATAGCTTGATTATATCGCGCTTACAGACTTAAAATTTATTGTCGCCATCTATAAGATCACCTAGACCTCCTAAAATACTTCCTTCTCCTCTGTCTTTACCTCCTGTTCGAGGCGCAGAGGCAATGACTCGATTAGCCAGTCTACTGAATGGAAGCGACTGAATATATACTTTTCCAGGTCCTTGCAGTTTGGCAAAGAATAAGCCTTCCCCTCCAAAAATTGAATTTTTGATACCGCCTACGAATTCTATATCGTAATCTACACTCTGTGTAAAACCTACAATACAACCCGTATCTACGCGTAATATTTCACCAGCCTGTAAGGTTCTTTCGGCCATAGTCCCACCTGCATGAACAAATACCATACCATCACCCTCCAATTTCTGCATTATAAAACCTTCTCCTCCAAATAACCCACGGCCTAAACGTTTTGAGAACTCAATACCCACACTAACACCCTTAGCTGCACATAGGAAGGCATCTTTTTGACAGATGAATTTTCCTCCAAATTCCGTTAAATCTATGGGTATGATTTTACCAGGATACGGTGAAGCAAAAGAAACACTGCGCTTACCAACCAAATCATTATAAAAGGCAGTCATAAACAAACTTTCTCCCGTTAGTATGCGCTTTCCTGCACCTAATAGTTTCCCCAAAATCCCTTTATCTTTTTTAGACCCATCTCCAAAAATAGTGTCCATCTTTATGCCATCGTCCATCATCATAAAACTACCCGATTCCGCAATAACGGCTTCCTGAGGGTCTAACTCAATTTCAACAAATTGCATTTCTTCGCCATAGATTGTATAATCTATTTCGTGAGCATTTCTACTACTGTAATCTGGTAATCTTTCCATTTTTAAAAGTGTTTTATGATTGATTCTTAGATATTGGTTGCTGCTTTTTTAAAATTGTTACAGGTTTAGCGCCTTAGGGCTTTACTTTTAGGGTCCATTCAAAATCAAAGCACGAGACCTCTATACCGTCTTCATTCACGCCTCTCGATGTTAACCAAACCGTTTGTCCTTCTTTGGTCTCCACGGCCTTTGAAATGGCTTCTGAAACTTTAGCACCTTCTAAACAGGTAAAGGTTATTCGTCCAGTTGCCTTTTTAGTAAATGTGGCTTTATTGTTTGCCACAAGCATGGATATATTTTTACCGCTCTGTCTTATATGTTGCATAACCAAAGCGCCTGTTGTGAGCTCCGCGGCCATACCCTGTACTGCCCAAAACATAGACTTAAAAGGGTTTTGATTAATCCATCGGTGCTTCACCTGAACCACACATTTGCTTTGGTCGATGTAAGTTGTCCTTACGCCTGTGAGATATGCCGCTGGCAACTTAAACATGAGATATGTATTGAGCTTTGAAGGAGTTATGGCCATAACATAATTTTAATTTCAAAACTAAAATAGGTGAATTATTCGGCTCTTACTAATGTTAATTATATGTTAATTTTAGGTACTATGTTTTGCATAATACCTTCTTTTAGATATATATTTGCATAAGAAACTATTATATACTTTTTAAAATGATAGATAATCACCATAAAAACCTGGCAACATTTATACATCTTTCAACATTTTCAAGATTTATAATACCCTTTGGAAACTTTATAGGTCCTATTGTACTTTGGGCAGCTAATAAGAACAAATCTGAGTTTGTAGACCAACATGGCAAGCAGGCCATAAACTTTCAAATCAGCATTTTGCTCTATGCCATAATAATCGGTACCATTAGCGTTCCCTTCTTTATCTTCAAGCTTTTTGAAGGCCTAAACGTTATAGACTTCCATGGCTTTCACGATTTTCATATCAATGTTGGCGAACCCTCTCCTCTATTGTATATAGGAGGTGGACTAGGCGCACTTGCCGTGATTGCTTTCATCATTGAGTTGGCCTTGATCGTAAAAGCAAGCTTGACGGCAAGGGATGGAAAATTGTACAACTATCCGTTGACCATAAACTTTTTAAAATAATCATCAATCTCTGTTGATTTTTTATAATCAACATTAACCAATCAAAAAATGAACAGTTTAATAGAATTAAAGTCAAAAACATGAAGATAGAAAACACAAAAGCACAAATGCGCAAAGGTGTTCTAGAATATTGTATCCTTTCTATTTTAAAGGATGAAGATGCTTATGTAGCGGAAATTCTAGGAACACTTAAGGACGCAAAAATGCTTGTTGTTGAAGGAACTATTTATCCTTTATTGACAAGACTTAAAAATGCTGGATTGCTCAGCTATCGCTGGGAAGAGTCCACATCAGGGCCGCCTCGAAAATATTACGGCCTTACTGAAACAGGTAAGCTGTTTCTCAAAGAATTAAACACCACATGGAGCGAATTACAACATGCGGTTAACCTAGTAACAAGTACAAAATCAACAAAAAATGAATAAAACAGTCAATATAAATTTAGCAGGTATTTTCTTCCATATAGATGAGGATGCTTACCTTAAATTATCACGCTATCTTGAGGCTATAAAACGTTCATTTACAGACTCTCAAGGTCGTTCTGAAATTATTGCCGATATCGAAGCTCGCATTGCCGAACTCTTTTCTGAGCGTATCCAAAACGAAAAGCAGGTTGTAGGCCTAAAACTTGTAGATGAAGTTATTGGCATTATGGGGCAACCCGAAGATTATTTGGTTGATGACGAAATCTTTGAAGATGAACCACAACCTAAACAATCCTATAGTTATAAGGCGACTAAAAAACTATTTAGGGATACCGACAACTCCTATATAGGTGGTGTAGCGGCCGGTTTGGGTCACTACCTGGGAATAGATGTCCTTTGGGTAAGATTGCTGTGGGTCATTCTCGCTCTTGGTTCTGGAGGTACATTTATCTTTATCTATTTGATTTTCTGGGCTCTTGTACCTGAAGCGCAAACTACAGCCGAAAAACTGATCATGACTGGCGAGCCCGTTAATATCAGTAACATCGAAAAAAAAATTAAGGACGGCATTGACACGGTTTCAGACAAAGTGAAACAAGTCGACTTAAAAAAACAAGGCGATAAACTGAAAGAGGGATTTGATACCGTTTCAGGACAAATTTCAGACTCTGTTAAAAGTGCTAATTTCCAAAAACAGGGGAGTAAGCTAAAATCGAGCTCTCAGACCTTTTTTGATACTATAGGCACTATCATTATGTTCTTTCTTAAGGTTATTGCTAAATTCATTGGTATCATATTAATAATTATTGGTATAAGCACCTTAATCTCCTTAATAGTGGCTTTTTTCACTATTGGAATAACCGACGCTATTCATTTTCCGCCAATGAATTTTATCGATGCTGCCAACGCAGCTAACATACCTATGTGGCTGATGTCCTTGTTGTTGTTTTTCGCAATAGGCATTCCATTCTTCTTTGTCTTCTATTTAGGCCTAAAGATTTTAGTGAACAATCTAAAATCCATTGGAAACGTGGCAAAATTTACCCTGTTGGGCATTTGGTTCATCTCCATAATAGGTCTCATTATAACTGGTGTTAAACAAGCCACGGAACATGCCTTTGATGCTACGGTAACGGAGAAAATAGATTTAAACGTAACGGCTAAAGACACCCTAAAACTAAAAATGGTAAGCCACGACAACTTTAGTTCGTATGTCTATAGAAGTAGCAATAATTATCAATTTCTTGATGCAGATGACGGCAGAACCATTTTATCCAGAGATATAAGGCTAGTCGTTAGATCTACTGCCGACTCCTTGGCTTCTATACAGATTGAAAAAGAAGCATCCGGAAGTAATTACGACATTGCAAGAGAACGAGCTAACAATATAAACTATGCTTATAACTTAAAAAGTAATGGACTCGAGCTTGATGCATTCTTAACTACAGGTGTAGATAACAAATTCAGCGAACAAAAAGTGATGGTAATTCTCTATTTACCAGAGGGAACAGTGCTTTATGCGGACGATAACACCCACAGCTTTCATCAGAATAGTAGCTATTATAACGATATACTTAAAAGCGGAATGGAGGAGCACTATCTTAAGGTTATTGAAGACGATGTTATCTGCCTCGATTGCAAATCCTCTGATATTGACGACGAGTCTCCTCAGATCAATGTAAAACAAGATGGAAAGTCCGAGGTAAGAATTAAAATCAACGAAGAGGAAGGCGTTAATATTGAGGTAAATGACAATTAGTCCTTATGAAACGACAGTTCATCAACTAATAGTTTCATCAAAGCTACAAAGCTTGCAAATTTGAAGTGAAATTATCAATCAAAAAACGAATTAAATCAAAATAAAAATCATGAATACACTAATTAAACTAATCGTTTCAGGTATTGTTGGATCTCTAATGATGTCCTGCAACATAAATTTTGGACCTGGCATTGATGGCGATAGAAATGTTGTGACTATGGAGCGCCAAATTTCAAATGATTTTGAAAACATAAAAGTCAGTCAAGGATTAGACCTTTACATCACACAGAGTAACAGTGTTGCTTTAAATGTTGAAGCCGATGAGAATTTGCATGAACTAATTAAGACCGAGGTTGAAGATAACACCTTAAAAATCTACACTTCTTCTAATATTAGAAGTGCTGCTTCAAAAAAAATAATGTTAGAAATAGAAGACATCAGCGCCATAAAAGCAACAAGCGGAAGTGACGTATTTTCAACCAATACCATTGAAGCCAATGCCTTAACATTGGAGACAACAAGTGGTGCTGATATGAAACTGGATGTAAAGACCAACACCTTAAACTGCCGTGTAACTAGTGGCAGCGATTTAAAATTGAGCGGATCTACGGAGCTATTAGTGGCCGAAGCCACCAGCGGAAGCGATATCAAGGCTGCCAATTTAAAAGCAGTAACCTCTAAAGTGAAAGCGTCGAGCGGCGCGGATATTTCGGTAAACACTTCAAAAGAACTCACAGCGAGAGCCACGAGTGGTGCCGATATTAGGTATGTTGGCAATCCCACTGTGGTAAATAAATCCGACACCTCGTCGGGTAGTGTGAGAAGTCAATAATCGAAGCTAATATGCGATTCGCAATAAAATAATCAATCAAAAAATAAACCAATCAAGCTAGCCATCCCAAACATCTTGTAGAGTTTGGGATGGTTTTTGTATATATTTGTTAAAAGCTTCAGGGAATGGTTCATGAAATTATAGAACTACCCGAGCAAAAACAGTATGTGCATGAAAAAAATTGTACTCTTATTAGGACTCATTTTATTACTTCCTGCTGCTCTTGTAGGACAATCTGATGACAAGATTAAAGGCGACAGAAACGTTACCATTAAACAAACCTATATTGACGATTTTGAAAAACTTGTTATTACCAATGATTTTTCTGTTGAAATCGTTTATAACAGCAAACCATCCGTAGAAATCGAGACTGACGACAACCTACACGATGTCATACAATTTGACGTCATTGACGGTGTCCTAACATTTTCACAGGCCATGAGAATTACCTCAAAGAAAAAAATGCACATTGTTGTTAATTATGGTGATGCTCTTAAAGAAATCGATGTTAAGGATGATGGTGAAGTACGCTCACTTACTTCCATGGAACTTGGCAACGTTGTCCTAGAGACATCAGATAACGCCAGAGCCTATCTCAACATCAATGCTAAGAAATTTGATTACAAAAGCTACGGAAAATCAAAAACGCGCCTTAATCTCACTGCAGATTCTGTAAAAATAGAGCTTAGCGATAATAGCAAACTAGATGCCTTAATTAACAGTAAAACCGCTGATTTTGATTTGTATCAGCGCTCAGATGCTGTTGTGGAAGGTAATGCAAACACATCATTGATTAGGTTAGACAACTCCACAAATTTAACAGGAGAAAAGTTTGATGTAAAAACTGTTGAAGCAACATTAGAAGACAATAGTGACCTTATTATATCTGTTTTGGAGAACATTGGATTGGCCGTGTCTGGAGATAGTGAGGTGTATTTATATGGCAATCCCGCCATTACCATTTCCAAATTTGAGGATACAGCTAAACTTCAGAAGAAAAAACGGTAGTTACTTAAGGTAAGGTTCTTACACCTAAATTGAACTCTATATCTATCACATTAGATACCTTAATCATCCCGAGTAGTTTTTTAGGCGGCGTTAAATTAAAATCATTGATATCTATGGGTAATTTACCGCAGACCATAACGCCTTTTGGTGTGTTATCAACCTCTACCGGTAATTCATACACTTTTGAAACGCCACTTATGGTGATGTTCAGTTTTGTATTCAAAATACTGCTCTCTGGTGCTCCTTCAGCACTGAGAAGTTCTAATTTTATGGATGGATATTCGTGTGTTTTTAAAAGTTTATGGAAATCTTTATTTATGGCCTTGTGCCCACAATTGAAAAATACATTCTTTAAATTCAATTGTGCATTGGAAAATTGAAGCTTGGTTTTATCTGCAGTGAAGCTTATCTCAAACGAGTCTGAAAACTGAGAGACATCGTAAGAGCACTGAAACCTATTTATATTAGACTCTCCTCTTATTATTAAGGAACTATTAGGAGTTACTGCAACGGTTAAGGATTTTTCCTCTGGTACTAAAAAAATCATAACCATAAACAGTTTTAATGCAATTAGCCCAAGATTTCTTAATGGATAAAGCATAACTAAAGTTAAATAAAAAAAAAGGAGGCCACCAAAAAATAGGACCTCCTTTTTTTATAATTAAGTTTCTAGAAGCTAATCACAGCCTCCATCATTAAACCATTGAATTCGCCACCATCAAATATATCTCCTGTTGGAAAATCTGAATAGCTTTGCTTAACATACTCTAATTTAGCTAGGATATTTTGAGTTAAAAACCAACCTGCACCGAGCTGAATACGGTCTACACTTACATCTTGAGTTGCTGTAAGCTCACCGTCTACATAACTGTATCTACCACCTACATAGAAGTCCTCGTTTGCTCCGAATCGATAAAGTAAATCAGCAGCATAGTGGTTGTAAGTCCTGCTTGGTGGGTTAGGCCCAAATCCTTTTCCTGTTGCATTTTCATAGATTCCGAAGAATTCCAATCCTTTATATCTTACAAATGGGTTAATCATTATAGAGGTAAGTTCGGTTCCAAATCCTGGATTTACACGACCAGATCTAAACTGACTTACTGCAGAAGACCCTTCTTCCTCTAGCACAAGATAATATCTAGATCCTGCTCTATCTCCGTCATACAAGAAATTTTTAGAAGATTCTGCAGTTGTATACACAGACCCTGTTAATCTAAATCTAAAGTCATCATTAAACTGCTTGTCGTATCCTAATTTTGCAAGGAAAGAAGGCTTTGTATTAGTCTCTTCTGGAGACTGATTTAATCTACCATTGGTCATACCAACCATGGCTAGCCAACCATTTCTACGATAATAAATTTCAAATCCAACCTCAGTATTAAAGGCATCCATTAAATAATTTCCAACAAACGGATTATAAATGGCTTGGGCATTATCAGTTCTTCTAAAGTGCGCATCTCCATAATTAATCTCCATATGACCAAATTTGAAGGTTAAATACTTCATCCAATTCTCTGCGAAGCCTTCTTTTACGAAGTCTAATTTATCGATTAAGATATAACCTCCTTTTACCCATGCTTCTGGGTGGTGACGTGCAGACAAATAAGTTCTTAAGTGCATTCTTACACCATCATATAGCTGAACGTCTACATCTAAGTTCGCTGTAGCTAAGTTAAAGTTAGCTCCTAGTGGTACCAATGGCACTGCCCCTGAGTTTTCATGGTCTATAGATTGAAACTGAAGTGTAGAGGCTCCTCCAAGTCTTACGCGTAAATTTTCAAAAGTTGTCACGGTATCCTTTGGCTCCTCAAAAACATTGATACCTCTTTGGTCTCGTGGTCTAAAGTTGTCTAAATCCCTTTTGTTTTTGTTTTGTGCATACGTGCTAACCCCTAGGGCGCAAATAAGAATAAAGCTTACTAATTTTAAAGTCGATTTCATGATAAATTGATTTTAGTTGTAGTTTAAATTATTATTTATTTTTTGGTTTGATATACGGCTTTAAAGACCACATTTATCTCATCACCAGTCTTGATGGTGCCAAATAAGGCTTTTGGTGGGTCTATACCGAAATCCGTCATTTTTAAAGGTTTTTCACCTTCCACTAAAAGTTGATTTCCTTGTAGTTTAAATGTAAAATCTATAGGAACTGCTTTTGTCACTCCTGTTATGGTCATATCACCAACCGCACTGACTTTAAAGCTATTGTCCGTTAATTTATCAACGGTATTAACTTTAGTCAACTTAAAGTCTATGGTTTTATAATCGTCGGTTTTCAGCGCTTTGTAAGTGTTTTTATCCATACCAGACTTGCCACTTTTAAGACTTTCTGAAACAACAGAGAAGTTAAGCGCATTAATCTCTAGGGCATCGGATGTGTTAATATCTGCTGTTCCCATTTGCTGTTGTGCATCTACATGCCAATCGTGAAGGGACGATGTTCCATGAACCTCCAAGAAAGACGTATCATTATTTAAACTGTAAGATTGTGCAAATACATTTTGACTGAAGAAAAAGCTGCTAAAAGCTAATACAAAGATTTTAGCAGAGCGTGTCATTGTTTTAATCATTGTTATCTTTTTTTGGTGGTACAAAGATTCTAACAATGACAACCACTTTTTATGATTTTTATCATATATCGAGCGGCACACCAACCGTGAATATTCAAAAATGCATAAAAAAAGGAAGCTAAATACCTAGTATTCAGCCTCCTTTTTACTTATTTCAGACCCTTTTTGGTTGTTAAAAAAAACTAAAAAAAATTAATTTTATGTAGAATTAGTCTAAAAAAGACACAATTAATTAGTTATAAGTTGGGGTAGAAACCTCAAAATCGGCCTCTTTAGCAGCCAAATAACGCTCAGCATCCAAAGCAGCCATGCATCCTGTACCAGCCGCAGTAATTGCTTGCCTGTAAACATGGTCGGCCGCATCACCGCTTACAAAAACACCCTCGACATTGGTTTTACTCGTGCCTGGCTGTGCGTTGATGATGTAACCCGTTTCGTCTAAATCTAGATAATCCTTAAAAATATCTGTATTTGGCTTATGGCCTATGGCCACAAAAAATCCTGTGGCTGGTATCTCGTGTTTTTCTCCTGTTTGATTATTGACAACACGAACTCCCGTAACCACTTGACCATCTCCCAAAACCTCTTCGGTTTCCGTATTGTAAAGAATTTCAATATTCTCCGTGTTCTTTACACGATTGGCCATAATTTTAGAAGCCCTAAAGACATCTCGCCTTACCAGCATGGTCACTTTTTTGCACAACTTAGATAAATAATGGGCTTCTTCACAAGCAGAGTCGCCTGCTCCAACTATAACCACTTCTTGATTTCTATAGAAAAATCCATCACAAACAGCACAAGCCGAAACTCCACCACCAAGTTTGAGATACTTTTGCTCTGAAGGCAACCCTAGGTATTTGGCAGATGCTCCAGTAGAGATAATTACGGTTTTCGCATGAATTTCCTTTTCATCATTCACCCAAACCTTATGAATATCTCCAGAAAAATCGACCTTAGTAATCCAACCATGGCGCACATCAGTTCCAAAACGTTCTGCCTGCTTCTGCAGTTCAATCATCATTTCAGGTCCGGTAATGCCATCGGGATAGCCAGGGAAATTTTCCACATCATTCGTCGTTGTTAGCTGGCCTCCTGGCTGTTCTCCCTGATATAAAACAGGTGCCATATTAGCCCTTGAGGCATAGATGGCGGCTGTATAACCAGCTGGCCCAGACCCTATAATTAAGCATTTAACTTGTTCAATTGTTTCAGACATAACTATTCTTCATTATTACATGACAAAAGTAGGTTTTTTGCTTAAATCCTTACAATGAAGTTATCAACACAAAGGCAGAGGATATAATTGTTGCTTTTCATTTTTTTTAATACGCTCAAATTCTTAACTTATAATTGTTTAACCATTAAATCTTTTTCATCATGAGAAATCAATACCTCAGCATGCTGGTACTACTGTTAAGTATTTTGGCCTGCCAGTCCAATACCAAAGATGTGACGCCTAATGACGGAGCTTCCGTGACCGAAGTTGCAGAGACTAAAGATTTGAGTGGCACTTGGGAGCTCACGGGCTTTTTTAATTATAAGGACAATAAAGTGGTAGATTCCTTTGAAATGAATCCTGATTTCAGGCAAATTAAAATGTATACCGAAGACAAAGTGATGTGGTGTAAGCACAAAGCTGCAGATTCTTCAGATTGGTTTGGTTATGGCACGTACACCTATGATGGCGACCGCCTAACAGAGGTTTTAGATTTTGGCTCTAAGGTTATGGATGAAGTTATCGCAGACAAGAAGGAGTTTACCTATGAACTGCTGCTAACCGACAATCGTTTCGAACAAATAGAACTCGATGAGGATGGCAACCGAATTTATTCTGAGAATTACAAAAGAATAAAATAGCCCACTGTCATTTAGATGGTAAAACTAAATTCCTGTTTAGTGCGCTTTGTTATTAATTTAAGGCTATAATTTCTAATTTTTGCTAAAAGTCTTTTGACACCCTCAATAGAAAACAAATCTTTATGCGTATTGAATTTTTTAATGTTTTTACCATGCATAAGGTGATTTTCTCCATTTGCTATACTGTAAATACCACCATAAAAAGGGAAAGCTCTCAACTTGATGGTTTCGTTTAAAACCTTAAGCCTATGGTCAAAATAAAGAATGGAATCAACATCAAAAAAATGCCGTAAAAGATCTGGCTTTACGATGACCGAACTTCCGCATAGGTAGTTAAACTTGTAGGTCTTGAGCAAGAATTTTTTGCCCTTCATAAAGATATATCCGTTTTTAACATACCATCCAGGAATAGTTCTATTTTGCTTGTTGACAAAGCCCGCAATACGATTGCTGATAAAGTCATCTGAATCAACAGTCATTACGTAATCCGTATCAAACCGTTCCTTAGCGAATTGTGCTCCAAGTTGTAATTTTTTTCCTTTATCAATCTCCCTTAGCTTGTTTGCTTCGTCCTCGTTAATTTGTGCCGTTTTGATGGGCGGCTCAAAATCCACTGTCATATAATGGACATTATCATGACTAAACGAAATTTCGGGAATCTCATGACAAACTACGACAACCTTATAATTAGTGTCAGTCTGACTGCATATTGAGATTAGTGTACGTTCAAATAAACTACAGAACTTACTCCAATCCTTTGAAACTTGTTTACTTTTAACAGGAACGATAAATGTGAGCATTTTTTTTGATATTCAATGGTCTCACTAAATAAAGAATTAAAAGGGCTAACGCCATAAAATGTCTTTAAATAACGGTTTTACTCGTTAAGTTCGGGTGAAAAATGCCTAATAACCATTTTCCATGAAGAATCGTTACGGTAAAAGTCAGACTTCATCCAAAACTTCTACTTTGTGTAATTGACTCCTACAAAAGCCCTGCCTTATGCTTAAACAAATGTTTAAAACGTTCCAATTTTATCTTATTTTTTAGAGATTGAAAATGATTGAGCGAATTGCTCTAAATGATCTCAGGGATTTAAATAACAAAAGGCTCAGTAATATACTGAACCTTTTTTGTCGGGGTGGCAGGATTCGAACCTGCGACCTCCGCGTCCCAAACGCGGCGCGATAACCGGGCTACGCTACACCCCGAAAACTTTGTTAGAAAAATATCCGATGGACATTTTTATGTGGCGGTCAACGCGTGAATTGACTTCCTTTCCAAAATTGGATTGCAAATATAGAATTTTTCTCAGGAATACGACAACTTTTCAGGAAGGATTTAAGATGTTGTAAAAATGAATTTATTAGAGATAATTAACCTCTTAAGTTTTAATGAGTAATGAAGTGAGACATGCTTATTTAAGACTTGCCTAATTATAACTTAGCATCAAATATGATAATTAAACTCATTTCTTAACCTCGCAGTAATTATCCTTAATCGATGGTTACGCATCTTCCTGTAAATCCTTTTTAAACCTTGTTTTGAAGTCAAATCCCGATGGTCATTAAATTTTTTTACATTAGAAGCGCTCATAAGCAAATTTTCCCCATTACAAATATTATAAATAGCTGCAGGAAATGGTATGTCCTTTAAGACAATATCCGTGTTTAGAACCTTTAACCGATGATCAAAATATAAGTCTATTTCACCCTTATCAAAATAATGATTTATTAATTCAGGTTTAACTATTACTGAGCTGCCACATACCCAATTAAACTTCTTAGTAAATATCAAAAACCTCTTAAACTTATAATTAATAAATCCCTTATCAATGTACCAACCAGGATGATCAGTATTGGGATTATTCAGAAAGTGGACCAATTTATTACTTATATAGTCATCTGCATCAACCATAACAACATATTTAGAAGGAAAATTATTTTGGGCATACTCTACACCAGTTTTTATCTTATTTCCCTTATCTATCCTTTTATCGATAATAGATTTTTCTAGAGGTGGCTTAAATGTTGCTTCAACAAAATGTAAATTTTCATGAGAGAAGGAAATCGTTGGTATTTCATGACAAACTACGACAACATTAAATCGGGTATCAGCCTGATTGAAAATTGATCTAATTGTACTATCAAATAACCGACATAAATTTGGCCAGTTAGCACAGGCCGATTTACTTTTAACCGGAACAATAAATGTTATCACATGATTGGTTTAGTGCTATAAATTAGTCATTTACTAAACTTTAACAAAAAAAAATGCTAGCTGCTCAAAAAATTCGTTAAAGTGTAATAAAACTAAAAAAAAACACTTCAAATTAATTTTTCGGCGGATAAAAGTGGCCCGTAAAAGTTGAACGAGATGAAAAGTACATTTAAATTAATTCTAACTTCATAAAGTAGTAACAAATATATATTTTTAAACACTGGTTGAATTTCAGAATCAATGAAACGAAAATTATTTATAATCATTATTTTATCCATTAATGCCCTGTCATGCGCACAAGACAAAAACCCAGTGAATAATGCCAATACCTACGAAGTTGTGGTTGGCGACCTCTCAATTCCTTGGGGATTTTGCTTTCTACCGGATGGCGCAATGCTCATTACAGAAAAATCTGGAGCGCTCATTCATTTCAAAAATGGCAAAAAAACCAATATAGAAGGGCTTCCAGACATTTACGTAAGAGGTCAAGGCGGATTAATGGACATTAAACTAGATCCAGATTATAAAGACAATGGCTGGATTTACATGTCCTATGCCTCAACAGGAAATGAAGATGGCGGAGGAAACACGACCATTGCAAGGGCAAAGCTTTCTGGCAATGCCCTAACCAATTTAGAAATCCTTTATAAGGCTTGGCCAAACTCTAAACGTGGCCAGCACTTTGGGTCTCGTTTGGACTTCGATGCGAAAGGCTATCTCTATTTCACCATTGGTGATCGTGGCAATAGGGATGTGAATCCACAAGACATTACTAGAGATTGCGGTAAAGTATATCGCATCCATCCAGATGGCAGGATTCCAAAAGACAATCCGTTTGTAAATGCTTCAAATGCCAAAACTGCTATTTACTCATATGGCCACCGAAACCCTCAAGGAATGACCATTCATCCAGAGACCGGTCAAATATGGACACATGAGCATGGCCCAAAAGGTGGTGACGAAATCAATATTATAGAAAAAGGAAAAAATTATGGCTGGCCGGTAATAAGCTATGGCATTAATTATAGTGGCACCAAATTTACAGACATCACCGAAAAAGAAGGCATGGAGCAGCCGCTTCATTATTGGGTACCTTCCATTGCACCCAGCGGTATGGCGTTTATTTCCGGTGACAACTACGGTGATTGGAAAGGCAATCTACTCGTAGGCTCTCTCAAATTTCAGTATTTAGATATGTGCACCTTAAAAGACAACAAGGTCATCAAAGAAGAACGCTTACTCGACGGCATAGGACGTGTACGCTCGGTTGAGCAAGGTCCTGATGGCTTTATTTATGTTGGCGTGGAAGGTGTCGGAATCGTTAAACTAATACGTAAAGACAATTAAAAGATGAGACTAAGCAAGGTGACAAAAATCATATATTTATTCATGGCAATTGGACTACTTTTGTCCTGCAAATCAGAAAAAAAGAAAGCTGACGTCTACGCCCAAAAAAACCAAGTAGATAAGTCTAGCTTCAACAAAGGTAAGGCCATATATAATCAGCTTTGTATAACCTGCCATATGGCAAACGGAGAAGGTGTTGAAAAAATATTTCCACCATTAGCCAACTCGGATTATTTAAAAAATAATCAAGAGGCAAGCATAAGAGCCGTAAAATACGGTATGTCGGGAGAAATAGTAGTAAATGGTATTACCTATAACAGTGTTATGGCTCCATTAGGATTAACAGATGAAGAAGTTGCTGACGTCATGAATTATATTAATAATGCTTGGGGAAATGCAATAGACAATAAGGTAACGCCTGATATGGTCGCAAAAATCAAAAAACAGTAATTTATGCTCGTAATAGGAATTGCAGGAGGTACAGGTTGCGGAAAGACGACTGTTGTAGACACCATTTTACATGAATTACCAGAGGGCGAAGTAGGCGTAATCTCCCAAGATTCCTATTATAAAGATACATCGCATCTCAGTTTTGAAGAGCGGACGAAAATAAATTTCGACCATCCTAAATCCATAGATTTCGACCTATTACAAGAGCATATCGCGATTCTTAAAACAGGACAACCTATTGAGCAGCCAGTGTATTCTTTTGTAAATCATAATCGGACTGGCGATACCATAAAAACACTTCCCAGGAAGGTAATGATTGTAGAAGGTATTTTGATTTTCTCACATCCAGAAATAAGGGATTTATTCGACATTAAGATTTTTGTGCATGCCGACTCTGACGAGCGTTTAATCAGGCGCCTCAAAAGAGATATCAATGAGCGAGGACGCGATATAAATGAAGTATTAAACCGCTACCAAACGACACTTAAGCCTATGCATCAGCAATTTATTGAGCCCATGAAAGAATACGCTGATATTATCATCCCTAACAACAAATACAATACCGTGGCTGTAGACATCGTAAGAACCATAATCAATGAACGTTTGTAATGGCCAAATTCAATTCTAAATACCTAAAACCGTTTAAAAACATCTACGTTATTGTCCTCATCGTTTTTGTCGTGTGGATGCTGTTTTTTGATGCACATTCCTTCATATTTCACAGAGAACTCAATGCAGAAATCAACGAACTCGAGTATCAAAAAGAACACTATAAACAGGAAATCGAGCGAGACAGTAAAGCCATAAAGGAATTGAGTACCGAAGAAGGTATAGAGCGTATGGCAAGAGAAACCTACTACATGAAGAAACCTAACGAAGATATATTTATCATAGAATACGAAGACAGTATTCCCAAACAAGATAACAATGAGTAAATCATTATTCAACGCGTTTGAACCGGTATCCTCCAAGGCTTGGAAACAAAAAATCCAAGTGGACCTTAAGGGTGCCGACTATAACGACACACTAATTTGGAAGACCTACGACGGCATTGACGTTAAACCCTTTTACCACGCCGATCAGTTTGAGGATTTTCCTGACATTTCCAATACACAGGTAACCCAGTGGAAGGTTTGCGAAACCATTAATGTCACCAATTGCAAGGCTGCCAATGCAAAAGCCCATGATGTTTTAAACCGAGGTGCAGAAAGCATCTATTTTAACCTCAACACTGCGACTTTTGATATCGCCCAGTTGCTAAAAGACATCGATACCAACCTAACGCCAATAGATTTAAGCTACAAGACCATTTCACGAAAGGAGCTCGATGAACTGTTAAAGTTGGACAAGGCCTCGTTTTCAAAAATGTATGTTCATTTTGATTGTATTGGGCATCTAGGAAAAACAGGCAACTGGTTCTCCAATTTAAAAAGCGATCATCAATATCTAGAAGCTTTGGTAAAACACACCAATCAATTAACAGTTGATTTGTCGCATTACCAAAATGCAGGAGCTACTAACGTACAGCAATTGGCTTATGCCCTAGCCCACGCCAATGAATACCTCAACCACCTGGACCAAACCCTTTCAAGTGACGAAAAGCAATCCCTGACAGTAACATTTAAGGTTTCTGTAGGTTCCAACTACTTTTTTGAAATTGCAAAATTGAGAGCCTTAAGACAACTTTGGGCGAGCCTAGCCTCAGCATATGGCGTCAATACTCAATGCCGCATCATCAGTACGCCTAGCAAACGGAACAAGACTATTTACGACTATAATGTAAATATGCTTAGGACAACGACCGAATGCATGAGTGCGATATTGGGCGGTTCTGATGTGGTCTCCAACCTAGCTTATGATGCCATTTATCATAAAGACAATGAGTTTGGAAGTAGGATAGCCAGAAACCAATTACTTGTCTTAAAACACGAAAGCTATTTCGACAAGGTAAACAACCCTGCCGATGGCACTTATTATATTGAAACCTTAACGGAACAATTGGCCGAAAAAGCACTAGGACTATTCAAAAATATTGAATCTGGAGGTGGCTTTTTACACCAACTAAAAGAAGGAATTATCCAACGAAAGATTAAGGAAAGTGCCGCTGTGGAACAAGCCGATTTTGACGCTGGAACACTGGTGCTCTTAGGTACTAACAAGCACCCAAATTCGGAAGATCGGATGAAAAATGACTTGGAAATTAGCCCATTTTTGGAAACCGAAGCTAGAAAAAATCTTATTGAACCAATTATTGAAAAAAGACTATCAGAACAATTGGAAATGAATAGATTAAATAATGAGTAAAACTCACTATTGAAAAAATCTATAGTAAGGATTTACCTTAAAAATCAACACAATGAGCAGAAAAAACATTCAACATATAAAACTTAAATCGGCATCACCAAAACAAGCGGAAACCAAACCTTCTCATTTTAAAACTGCCGAAGATATTGACGTAAAATCCACTTACTCCAAAGCTGATATTTCGGAGGCGGAACACCTCAATTTTGTGGCTGGGATTGCACCCAATTTGAGAGGACCCTATTCCACCATGTATGTTAGACGTCCATGGACCATAAGACAGTATGCAGGCTTCTCTACCGCAGAGGAAAGTAATGCCTTTTACAGACGAAATTTAGCAGCAGGGCAAAAAGGTCTATCCGTGGCATTTGATTTGGCCACACATCGTGGTTATGATTCAGACCATGAGCGTGTTGTTGGTGACGTGGGCAAAGCAGGAGTGGCTATCGATTCGGTTGAGGATATGAAAGTGCTATTTGACCAAATTCCCTTGGATAAAATGTCGGTATCCATGACCATGAATGGCGCCGTATTGCCCATCATGGCCTTTTACATTGTTGCTGCCGAAGAGCAAGGCATAAAGCCAGAGCAACTCGCTGGGACGATTCAAAATGACATTCTTAAGGAGTTTATGGTGCGTAATACCTACATCTACCCTCCTACACCATCGATGAAAATCATTTCAGATATTTTTGAATACACCAGTAAAAACATGCCGCGCTTTAACAGCATAAGCATCTCCGGCTACCATATGCAAGAAGCTGGCGCTACCTGTGATATAGAGCTGGCATACACCTTGGCTGATGGTCTCGAATATATTAGAAAAGGACTGGAAGCTGGCATGGATATAGACACCTTTGCGCCACGTTTGTCGTTCTTCTGGGCTATTGGCATGAATCATTTTATGGAGATTGCCAAGATGCGAGCAGCGCGTTTACTGTGGGCCAAACTGGTAAAGCAATTCAACCCAAAGAATCCGAAGTCCCTAGCCTTACGGACGCACAGTCAGACCTCAGGATGGAGTTTAACGGAACAAGACCCTTTCAATAATGTGGCCCGAACCTGTATTGAAGCTGCAGCAGCAGCTTTTGGAGGCACTCAAAGTTTACATACCAATGCCTTGGATGAAGCCATTGCCTTACCAACGGATTTTTCGGCACGTATTGCCCGAAATACACAAATCTATCTTCAAGAGGAAACCAACATCACCAAAACGGTAGACCCTTGGGCTGGCAGTTATTATGTTGAAAAATTGACCCATGATATCGCCCACAAAGCTTGGCAACTCATAGAGGAAGTAGAAGGACTTGGCGGAATGACCAAAGCCATCGAGGCTGGTATACCCAAGATGCGTATCGAAGAAGCGGCTGCACGGAAACAAGCCCGAATTGATTCGGGACAAGATGTTATCGTTGGTGTAAACAAATACAAATTAGACCAGGAAGACCCCTTGCATATTTTAGAGGTTGATAATCAAACCGTGCGAAACCAGCAAATAGAATCCTTAAAACGTATTAAGGCCAGTCGTAACAACGAAGCAGTAAAGAAAGCTTTGGCCGAACTTACAGCAGCAGCTAAATCAGGTGAGGAAAATTTATTAGCTTTAGCGGTAGCTGCGGCCAGACATCGGGCAACCCTGGGCGAAATATCAGATGCCTTGGAAGCCGAGTTTGGACGCTACAAAGCACAGATTAAATCCTTTTCGGGCGTGTACAGTAAAGAAATAAAAGACGATAAAAGCTTTGAAAAAGCGCGAGCCTTGGCCGATACGTTTGCCGAACAAGAGGGCAGGCGTCCGCGTATTATGATTGCCAAAATGGGCCAAGACGGTCACGATAGAGGTGCTAAAGTAGTCGCTACTGGCTATGCAGACGTTGGCTTTGATGTAGATATCGGACCACTTTTCCAAACACCTGCAGAGGCCGCCAAACAGGCCGTAGAGAACGATGTGCACATTTTGGGTGTTTCCTCATTGGCCGCAGGACATAAAACCTTGGTACCACAAGTTATTGAAGAACTTAAAAAGTATGGCCGTGATGATATTATGGTGATTGTAGGTGGCGTTATACCAAAGCAAGATTACCAATACTTGTTTGATGCTGGTGCCGTTGCCGTCTTTGGCCCAGGAACCAAAATCAGTGAAGCAGCGATACAGATTTTGGACATTTTAATTGATGAGTAACTGGGATATTATTTTGATTTAATTACAAATGAACTAAGCATTTTGTTTTTGTTTTAATTAATTGGCCCTACTTAAAAAAACCCTTTGTTTTCAGTAAAAAAATAGAAATGGTATTACAAAAATTTGACTAACAATCCTAATATATTAGTTCAAAAACGATTGCAAATTATTGAGAAACGTATATCATCAATTGCGTTTTTAAATGCCCATTTAAAACAGTTTAGCGAAGATGATAAGGCAATCGATGAAAAACCAAGGTTTTTTAGTGGCCTGTATTTGTTTTATTATTATTCTTTTTCTCAATTTATTTTAGAGATAAATAAACTTTTTGACTTTAGTTCTGACGAATATTACTCTATTCCAAAACTTCTAAACCATATCGATTCAAATATTAAGAGTATTGAATGGTATAAAACAAAGACAATATCTGTTAATGCCATTGAAAAAGATAGTAATTCTGGCAAACTTGTTTTGAAAAGCGGTGAAAAAACTGAATGGCAAGAAGTAGCACGGAACAACGAATTGAAAGAAAAAAAAGAAATGATAGCGGAGTTAAAATCCAGTATAAATGAACACAAAGAAAATATTCATAAAATTCAAACAATAAGAAATAAGTTTATAGCTCATTTAGATAAAAATTTTCAAGACTATAATTTAAATATTCCTACAGAAATGGCTGATGAGCTTTTTACTTTAGCCTATAAAGTTTTTAATAAAGTAAATCAGGAAATAAGAGGCAGAACACTAGGAATAGACTTTATTCAACAATCAACTCATTCAACATTGATTCCAATTAAACAATACTATAAAATAAGGACTCACATTTTATTAGCTAGTAACAATCCAAAGAAATCAATTGATATTGAATATCTAAAAGAATCTATTCGATAAAAACTATTTATAACAACACCTAAAAGTAATGGCTAGTTCTTCCCTACTTCCCAAAAAAAAAGCTTTAACCACTGTAAAACATTTTGACCAAATCACGTGAACAGAGAATTCCATTTAAGCTATTGTAAAGTTTGTAATAATCGAAAAAAAGATTTTAGGAAAGGACTGATTTGTGCTTTAACTAACGATAGAGCTGATTTTAGTGACCATTGTCCAACATTCAATTTAGATACGTCCGAACTAGAAAAGATTAGAAACGAAATCAAAGCTCAAATAGACGATAAATATGTTGCAACTAGTATTGAAAATGCTTTAGGGCTTAACAATGGCATTTTTACCAGACCAGGAACATCCAGAAATACCAAATATAAATCTGTGGAAAAAACCCATAATTTAACGTTTAAGAACAATGTTGCCTATGACAAAGCTGTTTTGGTTTTAACGTTATGTGCCCTTTTATATATTTTCTTTATAAACTATGATGCTATTGCCAATTCAAATTTAGATGATGGTGTTTTGGTAGGTTTTGCTGTTCTACTGGTTATTATTCCTGTTTTCATGTATCGCGCCTTTTTTATGAAACACAAAATCAAAATCAGAATAACCAAAGCTGGAATTGAATATGACGGAAAGCAGATAAACTGGCACGAGATAATTGACCTTGGTATTTTAAAGGCTAAAAGTGCACGAGTAAATGAACATAAAATTATTGTTGGAACAATTACTAGAGGTATTTTTGAAATTGACCTAACGAGCCTTAATGTAAGTCCTGAAGAATTTGCCGACATTGTTTTAATAAACGCTGAAAATGAAATTAAATACCTATTTAGCCAATCGACTTAAAGAAATTTTCACGGAAGGGAAATGGGTCGTGGGAACAAATTTCAAGGAACAAATAGTTGATCTTGACTGGAAGCAAGCCACTCAAAAAATAGAGAACTTCAACACTATTGCCGATCTCACGTTTCATATCGATTATTATATCGCTGGAGTGGCAAACGTCCTTAAAGGTGGCACACTGGATATAAAGGATAAGTTTAGTTTTGATTATCCGCCCATAACATCTGAAGACGATTGGGATAATCTGGTCACTAAATTTTGTGCTGATGCAGAAGAGTTTATTGCACTTGTTGAAAAGATGCCAGACGAAAAACTACTTTCGGACTTTGTAGATAAGCAATATGGCACGTATGTTAGGAATATTGACGTCATGATCGAGCACACCTATTATCATCTCGGACAAATCATCCTCATCAAAAAGCGTTTAAAAACCGGAAATTAATTTAATAAACGGCGTACAACAATGATCAAAAGCAATGGTAACGGCAATGAAAAACATAAATGACTAAAACGGTAGCCTCTTTAATAATTTTTCTTTGGTCATTCCAATGCCTAAACTGCCAAGATTTTGGCGACCTCCCTAAAATTGGGAAAGATAAATTATTGAATGACCTAGAGCTATTGTATCAAGGCTTGGACAAGTTTCATTCCGGTATGTATTGGTATACACCTAAAGATAGCGTTGATATGGCCTTTGACGACGTTAAAAAGAAGATAACACACGATTCAAACGTACTTGAATTTCATAAACTGATAGCGCCTTTGGTGGCACTTTCGCGAGAAGACCATACAAACATTTACCTACCTGCATCAATTAAAGATAAGATGAATTCAGAGACAAAGTTTCTGCCTCTAACTATGGTTTTTCTTGGCCAAGAACTTTACTGCGTTAAAAACGGCTCTGATGTAAATGACCTCAATCTGCAAGGAAAGCAAATCGAATCCATTAATGGCGAAAGGCCAACGGACATATTGGGTAAAATAGGAAATCTCTTTGCGTCTGACGGATTTATTAAAACGGTTAAATATAGTGACTTGAGAGGGTTTAACTTTGCAACCTATTACTTCTACTATTATGGACAGGTCAATCAGTTTGAAATCAAGTTTAAAGGGATTAAAGAACCCGTATTAATTAAACCCCTTCATAAAAAAACAATTAGCCAGAACCTCAAGGCTCGCTATCCGTCATCAAATAAAACCGATAGGGAGAAGCTTTTGGAATTCAAAATACTGAATGATTCAGTGGCTTATTTGGGCATCCATTCATTTTCCAACGACGACATAAGACAATATTCAGACGAAAAGAAATTGAGCGTATTTCTAAAGAACAGTTTTAAATCAATAGCAAAAAACAACATTAAAACCCTTATTGTAGATGTGAGCAAAAATACTGGTGGTTCTGAGGGAAATGAAGGATTGCTCTACTCTTACTTTGGAGAAAACTACCAGAAATACAAAAAGGTACGTGTAAAGACGCAAAAAGCAGTGCTGGATAATGGCACTGACAAACCTATCACTTTGAAAGCCTTTGGTTTTATTGAAAGACTCTTTACCCAAAAGAAAATGGAAGATGGCACATTAGAAAGAAGGACTTCCTTAGGTAAAGGACTCATGGCCTACAAAAATGAGCCAGAATATAAATTTAGTGGCAAAACATACGTGCTCATAAGTCCAATAACGTATTCTGGAGGTAGTGAATTTAGCAATATGATGTATTCTCAAGGTTTGGCAACTTTTGTTGGCCAAGAAACAGGAGGTGGTTATTATGGAAACACGAGTGGTTACAGTAAAGAATTAGTACTACCCAACTCAAAGATTAAGATTTATATTCCAGCATTGCAGTTTGTTATGAATGTGAAGCCCAAATTACCTTTCGGTAGAGGTGTCATCCCTCATCATAAAGTCATACCAACTTTTGAAGCGTATATTAATGGAGAAAATGCATCCCTAAATTACATTTTAGACCATTTGGAAGATTAAATAGCAAACCACAACAATGGCTAAAAAAATGACAGAACTAGAACTCATAATTGACTTGCACAAAAATTCAGAAAGACAAGGGCCTGGAAGCGAAAAAGACACCTTAAGGGCTCTGGATCTATTGCAATTACATACAGATCAAAATTTGAAAGTAGCAGATCTTGGTTGCGGTTCTGGTGGGCAGACCCTAACACTCGCCCAATACTTAAACGGACAAATAACAGCCGTAGATTTGTTCCCACAATTTCTAGATGAGCTCAAGGAAAAATCTCAAAAATTGGGACTGTCAGACAAAATAATCACACTTGAGAAGTCTATAGATGATTTACCTTTTAAGAAGGAGGAATTTGACCTCATTTGGTCAGAAGGCGCCATATATAATATTGGATTTGAAAACGGACTGAAAAAATGGAAGGACTATTTAAAAGTCGGCGGCTATTTGGCGGTGAGTGAAATCACTTGGATTACACCATCGCGACCAGAAGAAATTGAAGAGTTTTGGAATGCGGAATATCCAGAGATTGATACAGCGTCCAACAAAATCAAACAAATAGAAGATAATGGCTTTGTGCTTGCAGGCCATTTTTATTTAAGCGAAAACAGCTGGCTAGAGACTTATTACAGACCACTTCAAGCGAGATTTGAAGCATTTCTGCAGCGTCACAACAATTCAGAATTAGCTCGAAAAGTCGTTGCCGAAAATCAAGCTGAAATAGACCTGTATCAAAAATTCAAGGCTTACTACAGTTATGGATTTTATATGGCGAAAAAAGTAAATAGCTAAATCAAACTTGTTTCGCTTTCGGATTATTATTTCAATTTATCGTCCTAAAATTTAAAGATTAGACAGAAAATCTGGACAATACAACGGTAGTACCAAGAATATAAATACTAAAAATAAGACTGCCCAAAGTGCCCACATAAATATAGGGAAGCTAATGAGCGCAGCCTTAGACCTTGGAATCATTGAATGTGCAATTAAACCATGGATTCCAAAACTTAACACTAAAAAATCTAAGCTAGAAATAACGATAAGCGTTAAATTGCTTAGTGATCCTTTCATAAAAAAAAGCAAGACGCCAATTGCAATGGCTATAACGATGACAATTCTAAATATTCTTCTAGACATGATACTGGGTTTTAAGGGTGTTAAAGTTTAAAAATACCGTAGTTCTTAGCATTGAAACTAATAAGAGGAACCTTGCCATAAGATTCCATACGAGTTACCAAATCATAATGAAAGACTTGGGATGAAATACTCCTAGGTTCACGTTTTAACATGGCTACCAAATCTGCGTTGGTCTGTCCTAAATAAATGCGCAGCGCATTGAACGTATCATCTGAATAAATAATATCAAGGTCCATATCCTCGTACTCAATATACTTGGATACCGCATTTTGGATTTCAGCCTCGTAACGCTTACCAATGAGCTTTTCTGGAGGTGCAATATGCACTAGTTTTAACTTTGCTTTATATGGCCTGGCAATCTCCAAGAGTTTGTTAATGGCGCCATAGTCTTCATCTTCAAAATCAGTTGCATAGACTATCGTAGCGATTTGCCTACGACTCGCGTCGCTAGGAATTGACAATACAGGGCATGGTGATTTTTCCAGAAGATGCTTTGCTGTGTTTCCCATTATAATCTCTTTAACGGCACTGCCACCTTTCATTCCGGTTACAATTAGGGAGGCATCTACTGCTTTAGCTTTTTCAACGATACCATTAACAATGGATTTGTGCTCTATTGCTTCAAAATCAAAATCCAGCTGGTCTAAATCATCTTGTAGAACCTTAGTGCAAAACGCTTTAAGCTTGGCATTATGTTTTTTATAGGCATCACCTTCAATATCTGGAAATGGGTCTTCCGCCTCAAAACCTAAATGGTTTAGAAGGGTGGGATAATCAAAAATGTGAATGGCAACCAATTTGGCACCTGTTTTTAGACTTAGAGACGAGGCATAACGTAGTGCGGCGATCGAGTTATCTGAATAATCCGTGGCATATACTATAGTTCTCATTTTTTAAGCAATTTGAATTGTTATGCATCTAAACTAAAGAGTAAAAAAGTCTCTTGAAATGATTTTACTCAGCTTAAGAACTTAAATGATATTAGTCATTTACCTCCCAATAGCACTTGGACCTTAAAGAGAATAATAAGAACGTATTTTAGGTTTACAACAGACTGGTGCATTGGTCTAGAAATGACTATCTTTCTGCATAAATAAGTAGATATTAAAACATAAAGGAATACAGTATGCAATACACTCAAAAAATGCTTCGTGATGATGCCCTAAAAGGGAAAACCATTGTGGTTACAGGAGGTGGTAGTGGCTTAGGTAAAGCCATGACCAAGTACTTTTTGGAATTAGGCGCTAACGTAGCAATTACCTCAAGAAACTTAGAAAAACTAGAGAATACGGCAAAAGAACTTGAAGACGCTACTGGTGGTAAATGTTTGCCGTTGCAGTGCGATGTCCGAGAGTTTCATCAGGTAGAAGCCATGAAAGATGCTACCATTGCCCATTTTGGCAAAGTTGACGTATTGCTCAACAATGCAGCAGGTAATTTTATTTCACCAACAGAACGGTTATCGCCTCGAGCTTTTGATGTGATTATTGACATTGTTCTTAAAGGCACCAAAAATTGTATTCTTGCCTTTGGAAAACACTGGATAGATGCCAAACAGACCAATACCACAGTTTTAAATATCGTAACAACGTATTCTTGGACAGGCTCAGGTTATGTGGTACCAAGTGCTGCTGCCAAAGCAGGTGTTTTAGCCATGACCAGAAGTTTGGCCGTGGAATGGGCCAAGTACGGTATGCGCTTCAATGCCATTGCGCCTGGACCATTCCCTACTAAAGGGGCTTGGGGCCGACTTATGCCAGGTAACCTTCAGGAAAAATTTGATATGGCCAAAAAAGTACCGTTGCAACGTGTGGGCGAGCACCAAGAGCTGGCCAATCTTGCGGCTTATTTGGTTTCAGACTTTTCAGCCTATATCAATGGTGAAGTTGTTACCATTGATGGTGGCGAATGGTTAATGGGCGCTGGCGAATTTAATATGCTGTCCGAAATTCCAGAAGAGTTATGGGACCAATTGGAACAAATGATTAGAGCTAAGAAGAACAAATGACCTAAACAGCAAATATTGACGCTAAAAAATAGTTAAACTTCTCGCTTAAAGTGATCTAACCAAAATTTCTAGTTACATTTAGAGGAATTTTCTTATAAACTAAAACCATCAAACATGACAAAATCGTGGCCAAGCGCTTTATACGCGCTTCTCGTATGTTGTTTTTTTGGAACACTCTCCATTACAGCACAAACACCCGAAACACCATCAAGCGGCTCTATACCCTCTGAGCAATTACCCATAACGCCTGATGTAAAAATTGGACAATTAGAAAACGGACTTACGTACTACATCCAAAATAATGGTAAGCCCGAAGATAAAGTTGAGCTCCGTTTAGCTATTAAAGCAGGTTCCATACTTGAAGATGACGATCAAGTAGGCTTAGCACACTTTATGGAACACATGAACTTTAATGGAACTGCTAACTTTAAAAAGAATGAACTGGTAGATTACCTTCAGGGCATTGGTATTGAATTTGGTGCCGATTTAAACGCCTACACCAGTTTTGACGAAACCGTCTACATTCTTCCAATTCCAAGTGACGATCCAGAAAAATTAGACAAGGGCTTTCAAATACTTAACGATTGGGCAGGAAATGCCTTGCTCACAGCAGAAGATATCGATGATGAGCGCGGTGTTGTTATCGAAGAATACCGTACTCGTTTAGGCGCTGCAACACGTATGCAAAATAAATATTTGGATAAAATTGCCTATAAATCGCGTTATGCAGAACGACTACCTATAGGAACCAAAGAGAATTTAGAAACCTTTGATTATGAAAGCCTAAGGCGTTTTCAAGACGATTGGTACCGTCCCAATCTAATGGCTGTCATTGCTGTTGGCGATTTAGACGTTGATACTCTTGAGCAAAAAATAAAGGAAAATTTCAGCAGCCTTAAAAATCCCGATAATCCCAAACCACGCACCGAATATGGCTCAGAAAACCATAAGGAAACCTTTGTAGCGATTGAATGGGATGAAGAAGCGACTGGTAGTCAAGTGCAAATCATCTACAAAGATGAAGGTGACAGAAAAGTGACTAAAACCATAGGTGATTACAGAGATGATCTAGTTGAAAACCTATTTTCCCAAATGATAAATAATCGTCTCAACGAATATACCAACACACCTAATCCACCCTTCATTTTTGGTTACTCCTACCATGGTGGTATCATAGGTAACAAAGAAGCCTACCAATCATTTGCTCAAACCAAGGAAACAGGACAATTGGAGGCGCTGAAAGTATTATTGGAAGAGAACGAACGCGTAAAGCGTTACGGTTTCAAAGCTACAGAATTGGAGCGCGCCAAAAAGGACTATTTAGCACGATTGGAACGCCAATACAAGGATAAAGATAAGCGCGAGTCTAATAGAATCGTAGGACCTTACATTCAACATTTCTTAAGGGAAAATCCCATACCAGGTATTGAGTGGTCTTACAACTACGCTCAGAAGGAATTACCAAATATCAGTTTAGACGAAGTTAATGGACTGATCTCTGAATTTTTACATGAAGACAATCGTGTGGTAATACTCACGGGTCCAAAAAAAGAAGGCTTAACCAAGGTAAAGGAAGAAGAAGTCATCGCACTGTTAGACGAGGTTGAAACGGCAGATATCAAAGATTATGAGGATGAGGCTGTACGTTCCGAAATGATGGAAGTTAAACCCGAAAAAGGGAGCATTGTTTCAGAAGAAACCCTATTTGAAGGTCAAATAAATGAAATCAAGCGTTTTACATTAAGTAATGGCGCAAAGGTAACTTATAAAGTTACAGACTTTAAAAACGACCAAATCCTTTTTGAAGCCTTTAGTTATGGCGGTACATCGCTATACCCGAACGAAGAATTAGCTGAAACTTTTGTGGCCAACGGTGGCCTCTTTGAAGCTGGCATCGATGGGCTAAGCAAAAACGACATGACCAAAATGATGTCTGGTAAGATTGCCAGTGTAAGACCATATATTGGAAGCAATGATGAAGGTATGCGTGGTAATACCACTCCCAAGGATTTAGAAACCTTGTTTCAAATGATTCACCTCTACTTTACGAAGCTAGATAAGGATGAAGAGGCCTTCACCTCTTACGCTAGTAAGCAAAAAGCATTCTTAGGAAACATTCTTTCCAATCCAGTAAATTCCTTTTCCATTGCGCTAGGCGGCTTTTTAAATGAAGGTAACCCACGTTATTTTGGACTACCAAAACCAGAAGATTTTGATAATGCAAATTACGATTTGGCCTATGAGAAGTACCAAGAGCGTTTTGCTAATGCTGGTGATTTCAATTTCTATTTCGTTGGAAATATTGATGAAGCACAATTAAGGGACTTCGCTGAAACTTACATCGCTTCGTTACCAGGGAATGGTAAAAAGGAAGTATACCAAACGTATGAGTTTAGGCCTAAAACCGGTGCACATGAGTTTATCTACAAAAAAGGTTCCGAACCTAAAAGCCAAGTCAACCTAATCTTCAATGGTGAAGCAGAATACAATGAAGAGGAGGCTAGAGCCTTAAGGGCACTGGGTGAAATTTTAAGCATTAAACTTATTGAAAAATTACGTGAAGAAGAAGGTGGTGTTTACGGTGCCGGATCAAGAGGTTCAATGAGCAAGATTCCTTATGGAAGGTTTAATTTTAGCATTTCGTTCCCTTGTGCACCAGAGAATGCTGAAAAACTGGCTGATGCTTCTATTGCTGAACTCCAAAAAATTATTGACAACGGTCCAACAGAGACCGATTTGGACAAAGTAAAAAAGGCACAACTCCTTTCTAGAAAAGAACAATTGGAACAAAATAGATTTTGGATGTCAGCCATTCGTGGGGCAGACTACAACAAGTCTGACCTCAACAACGTGGTAACTTACGAGCAGAACATAAATGCCATTACCACAGATGATATTAAGGCTGTAGCCAATAAATATTTAAACGACGGTTACATCAGGGCAATTTTGCTTCCAGAAGAAGAATAGATACTTATTTTTAGATTAGAAAAGGCGGTTAATTACCGCCTTTTTTGTTTAACCAATGTTAACAACTTACGTTTTCTAAACCCATAATAAATTGTATTTTTAGACCCTATTAAAACCAAATCTTTTAATGGGTAAAATTATTGCAATTGCCAATCAAAAAGGAGGTGTTGGCAAAACAACGACCTCTGTCAATTTAGCCGCCTCTCTAGGGGCGCTTGAAAAAAAAGTCCTACTTATTGACGCAGACCCACAAGCCAATGCAAGCTCTGGATTAGGCATAGATGTAGAAACGGTAGAAGTTGGATCCTATCAAGTGCTAGAACTTACCACTTCAGCGAAAGATGCGATTGTAGCATCAAATGCACCAAATGTAGATGTCATACCAGCCCACATCGATCTTGTGGCCATAGAAATTGAATTGGTTGATAAAGACCAAAGGGAATACATGCTAAAAAAAGCCGTTGACGAGATAAAATCAGACTATGACTATATTTTAATCGATTGCGCACCATCTTTAGGTCTATTAACCTTGAACGCGTTAACAGCTTCAGATTCGGTAATTATCCCTATCCAATGTGAGTATTTTGCGCTAGAAGGCTTAGGTAAATTGTTAAATACTATTAAAAGCGTACAGAAAATCCATAACAAAGCGTTAGATATTGAGGGAATGCTTCTCACCATGTTTGATAGTCGCCTACGGTTATCAAACCAAGTCGTTGAAGAAGTACAAAAACACTTTAGCGATATGGTGTTTGAAACCATTATACAGCGCAATGTGAGACTGGGCGAAGCACCGAGTTATGGCGAGAGCATTATTAATTACGATGTAAGCAGTAAAGGTGCCGCCAATTACCTTAGCTTAGCAAAGGAGCTTATAAAGAAAAATGAATTTTAATGGCTAAAGCAACGAAAAAACAAGCCTTGGGAAGAGGTCTCTCAGCCCTACTGAAAGATCCAGACAACGATATAAAATCAGCTGAAGACAAGAACGCAGACAAGGTTGTAGGTAATATTGTTGAACTGGACATAGCAAGCATTGAGGTCAATCCGTTTCAACCTAGGACGAAGTTCAATGAAGAGACCTTAAAGGAATTGGCGTCCTCAATTAGAGAGCTTGGTGTCATTCAACCTATAACCGTTAGAAAATTAGGCTTCAATAAATACCAACTGGTTTCGGGTGAACGTCGTTACCGTGCCTCTAGGCTCATCGGCTTAGAAACTATACCCGCGTACATCAGAATAGCCAATGACCAAGAATCCTTAGAGATGGCATTGGTAGAAAATATTCAACGGCAGGATTTAGACCCTATAGAGATTGCGCTATCCTACCAACGTCTTATTGAAGAAATTGAATTAACCCAAGAGCAGCTCAGTGATCGCGTTGGCAAAAAACGCTCGACCATTGCTAACTACCTAAGACTTTTAAAGTTAGACCCTATCATTCAGACAGGGATGCGCGATGGTTTTATTTCCATGGGACACGGCAGGGCCATGGTCAATATTGAGGACCCAAAAGACCAATTGGAGATATATGAAAAGGTAATTAGCAATAAGCTGTCCGTAAGGGCTACGGAACAATTGGTGAAAAATCTCAATAACAATGACAAATCGACGACCACTTCTAAAAAACGCGAAATTCCTAAGTATGTAAAGAAAGGACTTAAGGATTTTTCAGAATATTTTGGTCATAAGATAGAGGTTAAAATGGGCAAAGGCGGAAGTGGTAAACTCACCATTCCATTTCATTCCGAAGAGGACTTCAACCGAATAAAAAAATTGGTACAACGTGCTAAATAGAGCATTCTTCATTGGTTTACTGTGTGTCCTATCGAATTTTATTGGCTTTTCACAAAACGAAAAGGACAGTACGAATGTTGATTTAAAGAACACACCCATCATAGCTAATGAAACGCTTGTAAAACGCGAAATTGACCCACTGAGACCATCTAAAGCAGCTTTTTATTCTGCAGTACTTCCCGGTTTAGGTCAGGCTTACAACAAAAAGTATTGGAAAGTACCTATTGTTTGGGCCGCTATTGGCACAGGTATTTACTTTTACGTTAGCAATGACCAACAATTTGATAGGTATCGCGACGCCTACAAAAGACGATTGGCTGGATTTACGGACGATGAATTTTATGGCCAAGGGCAAACGCCACTTATCTCCAACGACGGATTGATACGAGCCCAACAGCAATTTAGAAGGAATAAGGAAGTAGCACTGCTAGTCACTATAGGACTGTATGCCTTAAATATTATTGATGCCAACGTTGACGCACACCTTTTGCAATTTAACGTAGATGAAAACCTGTCTTTTAGGCCTCATTACCAATATAACCCAATGGAACATAGTTCTGACCTTGGTCTCACCTTTAATTTTAAATTTTAAATGAACATTGCACTTCTCGGATACGGCAGAATGGGTAAAAGTATTGAAAGCATCGCGTTAGAGCGTGGCCATAAAATCGTTTTGAAGGTAAATAGCGATTCCGATGCCATGGACTTTAGCGACACAGATGTTGCTATTGATTTTAGCCTACCGAGTACAGCCGTTGCAAATATTACAGCGGCTCTACAGGCAAATATTCCTGTGATATCGGGTACAACGGGCTGGCTAGAACACTATGACAAGGTTGTTGAACTCTGTAAAGAAAAGCAGGGCAGTTTCATTTATGCCTCAAACTTTAGTTTAGGAGTTAACCTATTTTTTGAGCTTAACAGAAAACTAAGCACGCTAATGAAGGATTTTAAGGCTTACGATGTGGCTATTGAAGAAATCCATCACACCCAAAAATTGGATGCACCAAGCGGTACCGCAATTACACTAGCAAAAGACATTATTGAGACATCGCACTACTCCAATTGGGTGCTGGACGCCAAAGGTAATAGTGACAACCTGCCCATTACGGCAAAACGTATTAAGAATGTGCCTGGAACACATAAAGTCACTTATAATTCCGATATTGATGCCATAAGTATTGAACACGTGGCCCATAACAGAAAAGGATTTGCCTTGGGAGCTGTGATAGCGGCAGAGTGGCTAAAGGACAAAAAAGGAATCTACACCATGAAAGATGTGTTAAACATTGGTTAATCCAAGCAGAATTGAAACAAATTAAAATAATTTTCTACCCATTAAGGCTAAATAAGATATTATGAACTGGACAGAATGGTTTGTGTTTTTTCTCATCATCCAAGTAGTACACGGCTTAGGAACTTGGAAACTTTATGTCAAGGCAGGACGCCAAGCTTGGGAAGCCTTTATTCCCGTTTATAATGCCGTTGTGCTCTTGAAAATAATATCCCGACCATGGTGGTGGGTCATCTTATTGTTTCTACCAATAGTGAATCTTATCATGATTCCATCGGTTTGGGTAGAAACAGCTCGAGCCTATGGAAAAGACACAAAGCTCGATGCCCTTTTATGCATTGTAACCCTTGGTTTTTACTTGTATTACTTAAATTATGTGGCTGATGTCACGTATATTGAAGACAGGCAATTAAAACCCAAAACCTCAACAGGCGAATGGATTACATCCATCTTGTTCGCTGTTGTAGCCGCAACCATCGTGCATACCTATTTTTTCCAGCCTTTTGTTATTCCGTCATCATCGCTTGAAAAATCACTTTTAGTTGGTGATTTTCTTATAGTTAGTAAAATCCATTACGGTCCAAGAGCACCGATGACTACCATAGCAGCACCAATGGTCCATGATACAATTCCAGTTTTAAAGACAAAGTCGTATCTCTTCAGTGATAATTATGAAAAGCGCAATACCTCTTGGTTAAACAAATTGCAGTTGCCCTATTTACGCTTACCTGGTTTTGAAGACGTGGAACGGAATGACATCGTTGTGTTTAACCAGCCTGCTGATACGCTGTTGGACATGAATAAATTTAAACCAAACCGCAACTACTACAAACCCATAGATAAAAAAACCAATTTGGTAAAACGCTGTGTTGGAGTTGCAGGAGACACACTAGAGGTTAAAAACGGTTATGTGTTTATCAATGGAAAACAGAACAAACTGCCACCAAGAGCCCATTTACAATTTTCTTACGATATCGTATTCAAACGTAATCTGCAGCCATCTCGCATGTTGAGTATTTTAGAAAAATACGATATCACAGATGGTTTAGGCTATGGCAGTACAGAAGGTGCTTTTAGGATTCCTGCGGCAACAGATGAAGCTATAGCAAGATTAAAAGCGCACCCAGAAGTAGCATCGATTACACCGATAAGACGAGCGCCAGGTGAGTCTGAAGAAACCTTTCCTAGAGATCCAAATTACAATTGGAATATAGACAACCTTGGACCTATGTGGATACCAAAAGCAGGTGAAACCGTTAATCTAACACCTGAGAATATTGCCTTATACAAACGTGCCATAGGAGAATATGAAGGAAATGACGTAAAAACACGTGGTAACCAAATTCTCATAAATGGTGTTCCTACAACGTCCTACACCTTTAAGCAAGATTACTACTGGATGATGGGCGATAACCGCCATAACTCCATAGACAGTCGCTTTTGGGGCTTTGTACCTTATAATCACATATTTGGCAAACCTGTTTTTATCTGGATGAGTATCGATGGCTTCACGGAAGGAATAAAAAATTGGAGATTCCGTTGGGACAGAATTTTCACTACAGTTAGTGGTAAAGGGGAACGTACGTCTTATTTAATTCCGTTTCTCATCGTAGTTTTGGGTTTCACATTTTACAACAGATGGCGCAAGAAAAAGAAAACGAAAGGCGCTTAAGGCACTTTTACGTATGTCATGAACTGTATTATACATCCTTGCTACTTCCCTAATATTGCGCATGTCGTAGCTATGTCTAAGGCCAACACCACATATTTGGAAGTATGCGATAATTACCAAAAGCAAACCTATAGAAATAGAACCGAAATTTATGGAGCCAATGGCAAGCTCAGCCTTACGGTCCCAGTAGTTTATTCCCAAAAAAACAGGCAAGGCTATAAAGATGTAAGAATTTACAATTCAGAACCTTGGCAACAACAGCACCTTAAATCTCTTATGGCAGCCTATAGTACCTCACCATTCTATGAGTACTATATCGATGAGCTCATGCCGCTTTTTACGCAGCCTTTTGATTTTATATTGGACCTTAACTTAAAATGTTTGGAAATCTTACAAGAAGCTCTACAGCTACATTTTTCATTGAATTTCACTCAGACGTTTGAAAAGAAAGTGGACGGCCTCTTGGATTACCGAGAATTGGTGAACCCTAAAAAAAAGTCGATAACATTTGAGCCCTACACACAAATGTTTTCTAATAAGTACGGTTTCATATCAAATTTAAGCATACTGGACTTACTCTTTAATGAAGGGCCTGCCTCAGAGCTATACCTCAACCAACAAAACTTAAATAATGATTAAACCACTCATTCATTATGGCTTGCATTTTGGACTTCCCCTTGCCATTGCACTCATTGGTTTTAAAAAGAATTGGCTAAAGGCTTATAGTATAATGCTCTGTGCTTTCATTATAGATTTAGACCATTTATTGGCTACACCAATGTTTGACCCAAACCGTTGCAGTATTAACTTCCACCCTCTTCACAGCACCTATGCAATCATCGCTTACATTATTCTGCTACTCCCTAAAATAACCCGACTTTTTGCACTTGGGCTGTTGGCTCATATTTTTTCAGATGCCATAGACTGCCTATTGATTTAGTTTCAACGTAGCTTTTATGGGATAATGGTCAGAGAGTTCTTTGTCAAATGACTTGAAGTTGTTGACCTCAAAGGCTTGATCAGCGAGGATAAAATCAATTCGAAGTGGAAAAAATTTAAACGCAAATGTTTTACCAAAACCATTTCCAGCCGCTTCAAAGGCATCAACGAAATCGCCTTTTATGGTATTGTAAACGTAGCTATAGGCTGTATTGTTAAAATCTCCTGTTATAATAATTTTATATGGGCATTTAGCTTTGTGCTGGTTGATAAGTTCAGCCTGTTCTTGTTGGGTTTTGAAGGTAGTCGCCAATCGTTTCAACAAATTTTCGGAAGTTTCCTTTTTTAAGGCTTCGACTTCGGTATTGATTCCAGCCGATTGCAAATGAACGTTGTAAACTCTGATAGTATCCGATTTAATCACCAAATCTACAAATATGGCATTGTTATGCGTGTTGGGAAACTCCAAAGACCCACTATTTATAATGGGAAACTTTGAAAAAATGGTTTGCCCTCCTTTAATGACGCCATTATAGGTGGCATTATAATCGTAATATCCCTTAAGCTGAATTGGGTCTCCTTGCCTGTATTCTTGTAGGCATAGGATATCGGGTTGCTCAGATTCAAACAATGCGAGAATATCCTTTTTTACTGTTTTACTAGGTAACCATTCAAAAGTATTGAACAAACGCACATTATAGGACATCACTGTAAAGTTAGCATCATCCAAAACATTCTTTGAGGACGAAAACTTGTATAACGATCCGATGTAACCGTATCCTAGGAGAAGTACTATAAAAGATAATAGCAATTGCTTCTTTACTCGTAAAAGCCAAAAAACAGCAAATAATAGGTTTAGGATAAGCAAAATGGGCACGGCCAGACTTAATACGGATAGTGTTGCAAAAGCTTTAGGTGGTATAAATGGCAGGATATAGGATAGCAACAGCAAAAAAGCAGCAACACTATTGATGATAAATATAAGTTTATCAAAAAATCCTAAGCCTTTCATATGAATTAATCCTGTCCTGCTTTAAAGAGAAACTCCTTTTCCTCTGCAGTTAAACTGTCATAGCCACTTTTGCTGATTTTATCTAGAATCATATCTATCTTCTTCTGCTTATTGTAGGCATCAAATTCTTTCTTTGTTTTACCGCTAAAACCTGTCTTAGCCTTTTTTCTATGTACGGTCTTTAATTTAGATTTAGGCTTAAAATAGCCTGCTACGGTATCCATAAATCGTTCAAAACCTGCTCCAAAATCATTACCCTTTTGCAATTGAGCAGCATAGATGTAGCCCAAGAGGTAGCCTCCAAAATGCGCTACATAGCCACCACGGTTTAAGCCTAGCAATAAACGTCCAGCATCAATAGCTACGAAGAAAATAGCAATGTGCATCCATTTGACGTTAAAAGCATTAAATAATCTAATTTGAGTATGAGGCATATAGACCGCAATAAAAAGTAGTAATGCCGAAACACCAGCAGATGAGCCAACTAAAACACCCTTGGCGCCAAAAAATTCGGCAAAAAACAGATTGGACACCAAAAGATAAGCTAAGCCGCCAAACAGAATACCCATTAAGTATACATTGAGCATCATTTTTGGCCTAAAAAGATTGGTCGTAGCTCTTGCCAAATAAAAGAGTAAAAGCATGTTAAACAATAAATGGAATAAACCATTATGCAAAAACCCGTAAGACAGAATAGACCATGGCTGCAAAATAAAATCCATCACATCAGATGGTAATTTAAAGTAGCTCATGAATGAGAACCCAATGACCTTTGAGAATAAAAAGTCCACAATAAAAACGATAACATTGATGGTGATAAGCTTCCCAAAAATGTCTAGGGTATTAAATTTATATTTGAGGTTGTCTAGCGTACTCATAACTAATTCCAACGGTATTTATCATTTTCATTTTTCTTCCAAAAATACATAAGCAAAAAGCCTGTTAGGGCGCCACCAACGTGAGCCATATAGGCTGTATTGCTCGGGCTAAAAATAGACTGACCCGATAAGGCTGAAAACAAATCTAAAGCAATAATCGCAGGAATGAAGTATTTGGCCTTTATGGGTATAGGAAGAAAAATCAGCATAAGTTTGGATTCTGGAAATAGCATGCCAAAAGCCACCAAAACACCAAATATCGCACCAGAAGCACCAACCATGGTTGAGTTGTAGGCACTAATAAAAGCTTCAAATTTATCACCCAAAATGGTTACCCAGCGCGTATTATACTGACCTTCTGACAATAAACCATAAACGTCGGATTCCGATATTCCAGCAGCAATGAGGTCTGTAAGGCCAGTATTGAATTGATAGTATAAAAAGCCAATTTGGATGATAGCTGCACCTAAACCAGATAGTAAGTAAAACACTATGAATTTTCGGGTGCCAAAAATTTGTTCCACTGCGGTACCAAACATCCATAGCGCAAACATATTGAACAAAATATGCATAAAGTTACCATGCATAAACATATGGGTTATCACCTGCCAAGGCTCAAAGAAATCATTCTTAGGAAAAAACAAGGCAAACCACTGAAAAAACAATTCCCTATTGCCAATAAGGTACGTTCCAGCGAACATGATAACATTAATAATAAGTAAATGCTTTACAGCATCGGTAATACCTCTTCTCATAACTTACATAAATCGTTTTTCTAAGTCCTCAACAGACATGGTAATAAAGGTTGGTCTGTTAGTTGGGGAAATATTGGGTTCCTTACAGGCAAATAGTTGGTTGACCAAGTGTTCCTGTGCTTCGGCAGTCAAATATTGTCCATTTTTAATGGAAAGACTTTTGGCCATAGATTTGGCTAAAAGATCAGTAGCGCTAAAATTAGCATCTGGAATGTCATTGTCCATATCACTCAGCAGTTGATCTAAGATAATGGATACCTCACTTTCAGAAACACCAACGGGCACTCCTGTAATGACAAGACGTTGCGGCTCCTCCTTGGAAAACACAAAACCAGTATGTTCAAGATCGGCTTGCATTTGATCGAGCATAGTCAGTTCACGTTGCGAAAACTGAAGCTTTAAAGGAAAGAGCAGTTGCTGACTTGTAGCTTCCTTTAGTGTCAATTGCTTTAAATAGTTTTCATACAAAATACGCTGATGTGCTCTGTTTTGGTCAATCATTACAAGACCAGACTTAATGGTACTTATGATATATTTTTGCTGCAACTGAAAAGTTGTTTTTTTAGTTTCCACAGGTGTACCGTTAAATAAGTGTCCTGTCTCCACCTCACTCTCAACGGTATAGTCTTTAATATTTTCAGGGACCTGACCGTTGTTCTCATTATCATTAAGCCCAACATATAAACTCTCCCAACTTTGTTCCTGCTTTTTCTTGAATCCTATTGCTGAACTACCCTTAAAATTTGAAGTTTCATCCTTAAAAGGATTGAAATCACGATCGACTTCAATAGCTGGTGCCTTCGCCGTTTTATTCTTGTAATTATAAGGCGTATCGAGTTGGGATTGCTGTTCAAAATCCAGCACTGGCGCTATATTAAACTGACCAAGACTATGTTTTATTGCAGAGCGTAAAATGGCATACAAGGTATGCTCATCATCAAATTTTATTTCGGTTTTTGTGGGATGTATGTTAATGTCTATAGTTTTAGGGTCTACACTGAGGTGCAAGAAATAACTCGGATGGTAGCCTTCCTTCATCAACCCTTCAAAAGCGGCACTTACGGCATGATTCAAATACGCACTCTTTATAAATCGATCATTAACAAAAAAGAACTGTTCGGTTTTAGACTTTTTGGCAAATTCTGGTTTTCCCACAAAACCAGACAATTTCAAAACTTCGGTATCCTCTTTGACCGGAACAAGTTTTTCATTGGTTTTGGGGCCAAAAATATGTACGATGCGCTGCCTGTAATTTTCAGGAGGAAGATTGAACAATTCACTACCATTATGGTAAAACGTAAAAGCAATAGAAGGGTGTGCCAAAGCGACACGATGGAACTCGTCCGTGATATGACGAAATTCTACAGTATCGGATTTTAAAAAATTCCGTCGTGCCGGAATATTAAAAAACAAATTCTTTACCGCAATGGATGTTCCTGATGGTGTAACAACGACCTCTTGCTGTTTCACGGTACTACCTTCAATTTCTATGTGGCTACCCAACTCCTGCTCCTTGAGCTTGGTTTTAAGGTCGACATGCGCAATAGCAGCAATACTGGCCAAGGCCTCACCACGAAACCCTTTGGTGTTAAGTTGAAACAAATCCTGGGCCTCACGAATTTTTGATGTGGCATGACGCTCAAAACTTAGTCGTGCGTCCGTATCACTCATACCCTTGCCATTATCAATAACTTGAATGAGCGTTTTCCCAGCATCTTTGACAATAAGCTTTATTTCTGTAGCATCAGCATCTATAGCGTTTTCCAACAGCTCCTTAACAACAGATGCAGGACGTTGTACCACCTCACCTGCTGCAATCTGATTCGCCACGTGATCCGGTAAGAGTTGAATGATATCTGCCATTAGTTTTGAGGGAAGAAAATTGACAAATCAAATCCAATTAACAACAAGAATAACAAAAGAAGTATGCCTGCAATAATTAGAACGCGACGATTAACGGAATCATCACGGTTATTCTTGTAATCATCTAGGGCGGCATTAAATTTACCTTTGAGCCCTTTTGCAGGGTTCACGGTTGACCTAAAGTCATCAAATTTGTGCTTAAGTTCGTAAGGACTGCCCTCACCTTTATAATAGCGCGGTTTATAATTATATTTTTTATTCTTTCTTTGCTTAATTAATCCCATAATCTCTTAGTTTATATATCCCTCAAGGATATACATGAGCACAAAAAGCGCAATTAGTAAGATGACCAAGGTTTTAAGTGGCAAAGGTTTGGCTACATTGCGCTGTGTCTTTCCTCTTACGTCATCCCTAATGGCTTCCCAACGGCTCTCCATATCATCGTGTGCACTTTTTTCTCCGTTGTCTTGAAAACGACGTTTGTATGTAAATCGTTTCGGCTTTCTTTGCTTAAACAATCGATAGGTACTTTTCGCTTTATATCTCAAAAGTACTTAAAATACTAGGAAAATTTGCCTAAGGATACCTTAAAATTATCAACAAAAAAGATGCCAAAGGTGCGGTCTTAGCTAAGTCGTTTAAGAAAAGTTCCCAACCATTAATAGGAGCTCAAAACCCATGATCCCCTAAAGTCCAAACCATAGTGTTTACTTAGTATCTTTTCTAAGTTGGGCCATTTTAATGGCTGCTATGGCTGCTTCGGTACCCTTATTGCCATGCTTACCTCCAGAACGATCTATGGACTGCTGCTTGTTGTTGTCTGTAAGCACACAAAATATAACTGGTATGTCACCTTTAAGATTCAAATCCTTAATGCCTTGAGTGACACCTTCACAAACAAAGTCAAAATGTTTGGTCTCCCCTTGAATGACACATCCGATGACAATAATAGCGTCAAGCATGCCTGATTCAGCATAAATACTCTTTCCCATTCTGGCAGCACCATAGGTAAGCTCAAAAGTACCGGGAACATTCCACCTAACAATATTTTCCTTTAGGGCACCGCAGTCGCGTAACGCATCAAAAGCACCTTGCCATAGGCTCTCTGTGATATCAGAATTCCATTCAGAAACAACAATCCCAAACCGAAAATCTTTCGCGTTTGGGATTGCAGTTTTATCATATTGGGATAAATTTTTATTTTCAGTGGCCATACTACATGCTTGCTTCCACCTTACCTATTAGCACTTCTACCGTACTCGCTTCAGTAGAATTAGGGAATTCTGTTTCAATGCGCTTTAAATAGTCTAAAGCTTTGCTGTTATCACCTAAATCCATGGCAATTAAAGCTGCCTTCATAAGGTACATAGGTGTGGTGTAATTATTTATAGATTTCTTGAAGGCCTTTTCATAATAGTCCAAAGCATCACTAGGCTGCTCTAGCTGTGCAAACGCATCGCCTATTCCTCCTAAGGCAATTGGTCCAAGCATCTTGTCATCACTAGAAAATTCGCTTAAATAAGTGATGGCGTTAGAATAATCCTTTAAGTTCAAATAAGCCATCCCAGCATAATAATTGGCCAAATTTGCTGCTGGTGTGCCACTGTACTCTTCTATGATATCAAGCATACCATACTTTCCTTCTCCTCCATTTAGAGCCATAGTATATAAGGAATCTGGCGAAATACCACTAACAGCATCCTCAAAATAAGATTTAGCTTGGTACATTTCGTTCATGGCTTCTTTTGCCTGAGGCTCAGCTACAAAACGATTATAGCCTAAATAGCCCAAAACAACTACTGCTATAGCACCTATAACACCAAGAATATAATTTTGGTTTTTAACGACCCATTCTTCCGTTTTTGAAGCACCTTCATCCAAGGTACTGAATACCTCAGCCGTAGTTGAGTTTTCCTCTACGATGTCTTCCTTCTCTTTTTTGGTTTTAGGTTTATAGCCTCTCTTTTTATACGTTGCCATATGTTGTCCTTTAATGCGTGCGCAAAAATAAAATATTTATTGGGATTTAAAAGCCTATTTATTTGTTATTTTTGAAGAACTTAATAGTCAGGTTTTCCTCTTGAAATTCACTAAAAACGGGCAAATGGCATTGATTTTATGCATATAGAAACGCTATCCTTAGTCAATTACAAAAATTTTGAAAGTCAGGTTTTTGATTTCGATTCTAAAATAAACTGTTTTGTCGGCGCCAATGGTATCGGAAAGACAAATGCGCTTGATGCTATTTACCATCTGGCATTTGGTAAAAGTTATTTTAACCCTATAGCCATCCAAAATATAAAACATGGAGAGGATTTTTTTGTTATCGATGGCAATTTTATAAAGCACAATAAAGACGAAAGGATTGTCGTCTCCTTAAAGCGTGGACAAAAGAAAGTAATCAAGCGAAACGGTAAAGCTTATGAGAAATTTAGTGAACATATTGGCTTTATTCCATTGGTAATCATTTCACCAGCCGATCGCGACTTAATATTGGAAGGTAGCGACGTTAGACGTAAGTTTATGGATAGCGTGATCTCCCAAAGTGATAAAGTCTATCTCAACGCACTGATTGCCTATAACAAAGTGCTAAGTCAGCGCAACGCTTTGCTTAAATATTTTGCGCTAAATAATACATTCAACGCAGACACCTTAGCCATATATGACGAACAATTACATACCCACGGCAAAGAAATATTCCAAAAGCGCCATAGCTTTCTAGAGACCTTTATTCCAATTTTCAAATCGCGCTATAACGTTATCAGTCAGAGCAATGAAAATATAGATATTAAGTATAAAAGCGACTTGTTCAATGGTGAATTAAATGACTTACTGAAAGAGCATCTCAATAAAGATAAAGCCTTACAATACACAAGTGTTGGGATTCATAAGGACGATTTAACGTTCTTAATAGAAGACTATCCCATCAAAAAATTTGGAAGTCAAGGTCAACAAAAGTCGTTCTTAATCGCTCTGAAATTAGCCCAATTCGACTTTATTAAACAACAAAGTGGCGTGTCTCCAATTCTATTGCTAGATGACATTTTTGATAAGCTCGACGAAAATAGGGTGGCCCAAATTGTTGGTTTGGTAGACGATGAGCATTTTGGCCAAATTTTTATTAGTGATACCCACCCTGAGCGCACCGAAGCTGTGGTGAAACAAATTCACCAGACCTATAAACTCTTTAAACTATGAGACACCTATTCTTGGTATTGAGCCTTTTCCTTTTTTCATGCTCAGATGGCCCGGAGGATTTTATCCCTTATGTTGAAGGATATTGGGAAATTAAAAAAGTAACCCTGCCCAATGGATTTCAAAAAGAATACAGTATCAATGAAACAATAGATTTCATAAGGGTTAATGACAGCCTCAAAGGATTCAGAAAAAAATTGAAACCTGGAATAAATAACACCTACTACACCTCTGACGATGCTGAGGCTATTCAATTAAAAATAGAAGACGATAGCCTTCGAATTTACTACACCACGCCATATAACACTTGGAAAGAAACGGTGCTATCTGCCAATGAAAATGAATTGGTTATTCTAAATGAAAATAAGGCTGTATATTTATACAACAGATATGAGTCCATAGAACTCAGTACATCAGAATAAGTGCTTCTCAAACCCTAAAATAACTTACAATGGCCAAACGCCACAATGATAACCAGTCCATTCAAGACATTCTTAAAGAATTTGTCCAAACCAACAACCTTCAATCTGGCTTGGATAAGGTTGATGTGCGTGATGCGTGGACCAAACTTATGGGCAATGGCGTTAACAATTACACCACGGCTATAGAACTCAAAAACGAAACATTGTATGTTAAATTAAGCTCCAGTGTCCTGCGTGAAGAACTCAGCTATGGTACTGAAAAAATAATTGCCATGCTTAACGAATCCTTGGGTAAGGAACTCGTGAAAAAATTGGTATTACGCTAGATAATCCTAAAGTTTTGCAAAGAGCCTTTGGCACAAGTAGTAAGCTAGGTATCTTTAAATGCTATGAGATTTCTATTAACCTGCCTTTTTATCCTATTGTGTATGCAAGATGCCCTTATTTTTAAATTTGACAACCAAAGTAACCTACGGAACTGGCGAATTGTAGATGATGTGGTTATGGGTGGTCGTTCCAATGGTCAAATGGAAATCACTGAAGAAGGGTTCGGTCGGTTTTATGGTGATATTTCTTTAGAGAATAACGGTGGCTTTTCCTCTGTGCGTTATACGCTAGACCCAAAATCCACCAAAGGATTTTCAAAATTTGTTCTGAAAGTAAAAGGTGACGGAAAAACCTATCAATTTAGAGTAAAAAGCGAGCGAAACCAAAGGCATTCGCATATTTATAAGTTTCACACTACAGGCAATTGGGAAACCGTGGAAATCCCTTTTGAAGAAATGTATGCTTCTTTTAGAGGATACCGTTTGGACATACCTAACTTCAACGGAAACCAAATAGAAGAAATCGCTTTTCTTATTGGGAATAAAAAAGAAGAATCTTTTGAGCTCCTTATTGACACAATAATGATGAAATAAAGTATAGGCTTAGATAAAATTAGCCCAAGGCCATCCGCTTTTTGAATTATTTGGTATTTTTAAATCGAAAATACCATCATAATGAAATACCTCAAACTTTTTAGCTCTCTTGCACTGACGTTAGCTGTCTTTTATGTTTTAAATACAAAATTAGGGTCAATACCTCCCATAGGGAAATTCTTAAATCCCTACACTGGTATTTGGCAAAATGATACACCCGAAAATATATCGGGTCAACTAGCACTTAACGGATTTACAGCACCTGTAACCATTCATTATGACGACCTATTGATTCCACATATTTTCGCCCAAAATGATAGCGATTTATACAGAGCACAAGGTTATGTTACAGCAAAACATAGGCTATGGCAATTAGAGTTTCAAACCTATGCCGCAGCCGGAAGACTTTCTGAAATTGTTGGTGAAGGCGCCATTACCTACGACAGACAACAACGACGATTAGGTATGGTTTACGGTGCCGAACAGGCTTTGGAAAAAATGAAAGATGATGAAGAAACCCTGTCTTACCTAAAAGCCTACAGCGACGGTGTTAACGCCTATATCAATAGCCTAGAATCTGGACAGTATCCTGTAGAGTACAAACTTTTGGATTATAATCCAGAACCATGGACCATCAAAAAAACGGCTTTACTCCTTATGTATATGACCAAAACCCTCGCCAGCCGTGAGCACGATTTGGAATATACCAATGCCCTTAGAATTTTTGGCGAAGAAACTTTCAATAAACTTTATCCGGAGTTTTTTGATATCGTGGATCCAGTTATCCCAAAGGAAACAGACTGGAGTTTTATCAAGGCAGCACAAACAGCAAGACCCTTGAGTGAATTGCCTTTGGATACCATTGCTGAAACACTTCCCAAACCAAATGCAAACAACGGAAGTAATAACTGGGCCATATCTGGCGAAAAATCGGCAACAGGCAATCCCATGCTAGCCAATGACCCGCACCTCACCCTTAACTTACCATCCATTTGGTACGTGATGCAGCTGAGCACGCCACAACACTCGGCAATGGGTGCAACCTTGCCTGGAGCCTTGGGCATCATTTCAGGGTTTAATAAACATATCGCTTGGGGCGAAACAAATGCCACAAGAGATTTATTGGATTGGTATAAAATTGAATTCAAGGACAAGGAAAGAAAACAATATAAGTATGGAGATGGATGGAGAAACACCACGTTTCGTGTAGAAGAGATTAAGGTTAAACATGGTGAAACCGTAAAGGATACCGTAATCTACACACATCATGGGCCTGTAGTGTATGACCACAACTTTAAGGATGACAATCCTCTTTCTGATTATGCCATGAAGTGGATAGGACTTGAAGGCGGAAACAACCAACGCACGTTCCTAGCCCTTAATAGAGGAAAAAATTACGACGACTACCTCAACGCCATAAAACCTTATGTCGCACCAGCACAAAATTTTGTGTTTGCCTCAAACGAAGGTGATATCGCATTATGGATTCAAGGTAAGTTCCCAAATAAATGGGAAGGGCAGGGTAAATTTTTAATGGATGGCAGCAATCCAGACCACGACTGGCCAGAATTTATTCCTCAAGAATTCAATGCCCATACCAAAAACCCCGAACGAGGTTTTGTGAGTTCTGCAAACCAACACCCTGTAGACCAACAATATCCCTTTTATGTCTTTAATGACGGTTATGACACCTACCGAAGTCGTGTAATTAATGACTTTTTTAGATCTAAGGACAAATTTTCCGTGGAGGATTTAAAAGGATTGCAGAATAACACCTTTAACCTAAAGGCCTCAGAATTGTTGCCTTACATCTTCCAAACTATGGATACGTCTACACTAACGGAAGAAGAAAGGAGTATTTACAATGAAATCAAATCATGGGATTTTTATAGTGATATCGATAAGGTGGCACCGAGTATTTGGAGCGTATGGTGGCCTAAGATCTATGCCAAGGTGTGGGACGAATTTGATCAAGAGGATGTGGCTTTAGACCCACCCTTTGTCTATCAAACCATTTATATGCTCACCAAAAATCCAAACGATGAATTTATGGACATAAAAGCAACGCCTGAAACTGAAAATGCTCAAGATTTGTTCTTAATCACGTTTAAGGAAGCGGTCCAAGACCTTTTAAAGTGGAAAAGCGACAATGGCGAGTATAACTACCAAAAATTCAAAGGCACTTATGTTGGGCACTTACTACAAGGCTTACCAGCGTTTTCTCGATTTGAATTACCCATTGGTGGAGACGGAAATACGGTTAACGCCATGTCTAAAAATCACGGTCCTTCGTGGCGAATGGTCGTAGAATTAAGCAATCCTCCTGTGGCCTACGGCATCTATCCTGGAGGACAATCTGGAAATCCTGGAAGTAAATATTACGACAACTTCATTGACGATTGGGCGATAGGAAATTATCATAAATTAAATTTTTTACAATCAGAAGAAGCCAATGAAGGCATCATTGCAACACAAACCATAAAACCATCTACCAATGAATAGAAACAGCATTAATTTTCTAAGCACATTTTTACTGGCATTATCGTTTTCGTTCTTTTTACCTTGGTGGTCCGTTATGGTGGCTGCACTTATTACAGCGGCTTTTGTACCGCTCAAAAAAGCTGCTGTATTCTTTGTACCATTTTTTGCAATCTTAATCTTTTGGATTGGCTACAGCTTCATTCTAGGAAACGCCAATGATTTTGTGCTTGCGAAAAAAATCGCCAATCTGCTACCACTGGGTGGCAGCCATTATGCTTTATTATTGGTAACAGGCGTTATTGGAGGGCTAGCTGCAGGTGTAGCGGCCATTCTAGGTAAGCAATTAAAAAGTTTGGCTTAAGTGACTAGTCTAAAGGCCGCTCCTTTTGTTGGGATTCGTAGACCTCCAAATAGCGTAAAGCCTTCTTATTACGGTTATTGGATGCATAAGCTTTTTTAAAATTCTTGTAGGCATTAAGACTATCGCCTTTCTTTAAATAGGCTTCCGCTAAACTGTCAAAAACATTAAGACTTTCAGGATGTAGTGCTGCATTTAATTCAAAAACTGAAATGGCATCATCATAGTTCTGAGACCTTAAATACTCATAACCTAGCTTATTAATTTCCCATTGATTAATAAAGGGACTTAAAGAATCCTTTTCTTTAATGGCTAAATAACCCTCTAAGGCCTCCTCATAATTCCGGGCCCTAAGGTGCATACTTGGCGTTTTAAAATCATCAGGCACCTTTAGATAATCATAGGTGATTTTGCCTTCACCAGATTCTGGTAATATGGAGATATACTGCTTGCCTGTCTCAGGATGCGTTACAAATTGAAGTTTCTGATACATATCTGGTACAAAAAATTCATTTTCGCTAAGGGCTACAGGTTTAATCTCTCCACCTTTCCAACGCAAGAACAAAACACCATCCTTGTAATAGACATGCATCAAATTATCGGCGTTATAAAGATATTTACCCGCTGTTTTATTCATGAATTCTTCTGAATACGAGATAGAATTTGAACAACTCCACTGCAACAAGATGAATCCTATAAACCCTATGACATAGTTAAATTTCATAATGATGTAATTTAATCAATAAAAAAGTCTCACTAATAGTGAGACCATTTTAATTAGGTTTTGTTACGCTTTTACAGCGAATCTTTTATTTTAATTAGTGTCTAAAGAACCAAATTCAAAGGCCTACTTAACACCCATAAGTTCTACATCAAACACCAAGGTAGCATTGGGCGGTATAACACCACCGGCACCTGCTGAGCCATAAGCTAAGTCGCTAGGAATAACGAGTCTGGCCTTGTCACCCACTTGTAATAAGCAAATGCCCTCATCCCAACCTGGAATGACCTGACCTACACCAACCTGAAAATCTAAAGGCTGATTTCTTTTATAGGACGAATCAAATACAGTACCGTCTGCCAACTGTCCTTTATAATGAACAGATACCATTTGGCCTTTCTCGGCTTTTTTGCCATCACCCTTTTGAAGAATCTTATAGCGTAAGCCTGACGCCGTTTCATCAAAGCCCTTGGCTAATTTATCTAATTCAGCTTTTGCCTTTTCGCGTTCTGCGGCGATGCGCTTTTCGCGAGCACCTTCAAAGGTTCTAAAAGCTTCAATAGCATTAAATTGTTCTGCAGAGGCGCCTTGTCTAATAATTTCAACCTTATCCATGGTATCGCCTTGTTTTATGGCATCAACAACATCCTGCCCATCAACAACACTTCCAAAAACCGTATGCTTACCATCTAGCCATGGTGTGGCCACATGTGTAATAAAAAACTGACTGCCATTGGTTCCTGGACCAGCATTAGCCATAGAGAGCTTTCCAGGTGCATCATGCTTTAAATCGGTGTGGATTTCATCATCAAATTTATAACCAGGATTTCCGGTCCCAGTACCTTGGGGACAACCGCCTTGTATCATAAAATTAGGGATTACCCTGTGAAAAGTTAAGCCATCGTAATACGGTGTGCCTTGCGGTTTGGCTGAATTTTCTAAATTGCCTTCTGCTAAAGCCACAAAGTTACCCACAGTTCCAGGTGTTTTTTCGTATTCTAGATTTAAAAGGATATTGCCTTTTGAGGTCTTGATTTTTGCGTATAGTCCGTCTTGCATTGTAGTATCTTTTGTTTAAAGCTGCAAAGATAGGAATAATGTTAAAAGCGAGAAGCGAGAACTTGCGCTTAGTCAATTTAGATTAATCGCCAAGTAAAGGTTATATTCCTAATTGGCCACTTCACTTATAAATTTAATGCGATACAGTCGTAATTCCTCATCATCGTAGTCTCCATCAAACTCTTCTATGGCCTCTGAAATCTTATCGGTTTCTGATTCCATGAAATATTCGTGAATCTCTTCTTGTTGGTCTTCATCCAAAATCTCATCAATCCAATAGTCTATATTGAGTTTTGTACCGGAATATACGATAGATTCCATTTCTTTTATGAAGTCTGGCATTTCCATACCTTTCGCTGAAGCGATATCATCTAAAGGTAATTTTCTGTCTACATTTTGAATGATGTATAACTTTAACGCAGAATTAGACCCTGTGGATTTTACCACCATATCATCAGGTCGCACGATGTCGTTCTCTTCGACATAGTTGGCAATAAGTTCTACGAAATCCTTACCATATTTTTTGGCCTTACTTTCGCCAACACCATGAACATTGGAGAGTTCATTTAAGGTTATAGGATACTTAAGCGCCATATCCTCTAAAGAAGGGTCTTGGAAAATAACAAAAGGCGGTACACCTAACTTCTTGGCATTGCGCTTTCTTAAATCCTTAAGCATGCGCATTAAGTTTTCATCAGCAACAGCACCACTACTTTTAGCGTTGGTAACTATACTATCGTCAGAAACCTCATCGTACACGTGATCCTCGGCCATCATAAAGGATTTTGGCGTTTTAATGAACGACCGTCCTTCATCGGTAAGTCGCAACACACCATAGGTTTCAATATCCTTTTTAAGCAATCCAGCTACCAATACCTGCCGAATTAAGGCCATCCAATGACGAGACTCTTTGTCTTTTCCTATGCCAAAATAGGGCTGCGTATCGGTTTTATGGGAAGCAATTAAAGCGTTGGAGTTACCCGTTAGAACTTGGACCAAATCTTTTGCCTTGTATTTTTCGTTGGTTTGTTCTACGGTATCCAAAAGTATTTTAACATCGGCTTTGGCCTCTACTTGCTTCTTGGGATGTCTGACATTATCGTCCATGTCACCACCTTCGCCGGTCTCATTGTCAAACTCTTCCCCAAAATAATGAAGGATGAATTTTCGCCGTGAAATGGAGGTTTCAGCAAACGCCACCACTTCTTGCAATAGCGCATGTCCTATTTCCTGTTCGGCAACGGGTTTTCCCGACATGAATTTTTCTAATTTCTCAATATCCTTATAGGCATAAAAGGCCAAACAATGACCTTCGCCACCATCACGACCTGCTCTGCCGGTTTCTTGGTAATAACTTTCAATACTTTTAGGAATATCATGGTGAATGACAAACCTAACATCTGGCTTATCTATTCCCATACCAAAAGCTATGGTGGCCACCACCACATCAACGTCTTCCATCAAAAACATGTCTTGATGCTTGACCCGTGTTTTGGCATCGAGACCAGCATGGTACGGAACGGCTTTAATTCCGTTGACCTGAAGCACCTGGGCTAATTCCTCTACGCGCTTTCTACTCAAACAATACACAATACCCGATTTGCCTTCGTTTTGCTTGATAAACCGAATGATATCAGCATCCACATTCTTGGTTTTTGGGCGTACCTCGTAATAGAGATTCGGACGGTTAAAAGACGCCTTAAATGTTACAGCATCGGTCATGCCTAAACTTTTAAGGATATCTTCTTGCACCTTGGGCGTTGCTGTAGCGGTTAACCCAATAATTGGAATATCATCTCCAATGCGCTTTATAATATGTCTTAGGTTTCTATATTCAGGCCTGAAATCGTGTCCCCATTCACTGATACAATGCGCCTCGTCAACTGCCATAAAGGAGATTTTTACAGTTCGTAAAAAATCAACGTATTCATCTTTGGTTAACGATTCTGGCGCCACATACAAGAGCTTAGTGATGCCGTTTACAATATCATCCTTAACGCGTTTAACTTCAGTTTTATTCAATGAAGAATTGAGAACATGCGCTACTCCTTCTTCGTCAGAAACCGCCCTTATGGCATCTACTTGATTTTTCATCAGTGCTATCAAAGGAGAGACCACTATGGCCGTGCCTTCTTTTATTAAAGCAGGTAACTGGTAACATAGTGATTTACCACCACCAGTTGGCATTATAACGAAGGTATTATTACCTTCAATAACATTTTTTATAACCTCTTCTTGTAATCCTTTAAATCCCGAAAAACCAAAGTATCTTTTTAGTGCGGAGTGTAAGTCAATTTCTGCAATACCCATTAATCCCTATTAGTATTTTATATACATTTGCAACAAGTTTAAAGATAACTAATTTCTTTAATTCAAAAAAACGTCTTAAGCCACAAGTTTTGAACACTAAAGAGTCGATTTTAAGAACAGCCAGAAATACCATAGATTTAGAAAGTAAGGCTATAGCATACCTCTCCGATTTATTAACAGATGATTTTGCGCACGCAGTAGAATTGATTTACAACTCTAAAGGACGTGTTATCATTACTGGAATTGGAAAAAGTGCCATCATCGCCAATAAAATCGTAGCAACCTTGAATTCTACGGGAACACCTGCCATTTTTATGCACGCGGCAGATGCCATTCACGGCGATTTGGGCTTGATATTGGAAGATGACGTGGTAATCTGCATTTCAAAAAGTGGCAATACACCAGAAATAAAAGTATTGGTGCCCTTAATAAAAAATGCTAAAAATAAAATGATTGCCATCACTGGCAACACAGCCTCTTTTTTGGGACAGCAAGCCGATTTTGTTTTAAATACCTTTATTGAGCAAGAGGCCTGCCCTAATAACCTAGCACCCACAACGAGCACCACGGCCCAATTGGTTATGGGCGATGCCTTAGCGGTCTGCTTATTGGAACTTAGAGGGTTCAGTAGCAAGGATTTTGCCAAGTATCATCCGGGTGGAGCTTTAGGGAAAAGACTTTATTTAAGGGTTGGCGACTTATCCTCACAAAACATGAAACCTCAAGTGCACGTAGGAACCAGTATTAAGGAGGTCATTGTAGAAATCTCAGAAAAAATGCTAGGTGTCACTGCAGTTGTCGATGGAGATAAGATCATAGGAATTATAACCGATGGTGACCTAAGGCGCATGCTGAGCAAAAGCAATGACATCACATCGCTCACGGCTAAAGATATTATGAGCGCTAATCCTAGACGCATTGATGAGAGTGCCATGGCCGTAGACGCCAAAGAGCTTATGGAAGAATATGGTATTTCCCAACTGCTTGTAGAAAACAAGGGCGCTTATGCTGGTGTGGTCCATCTTCACGACTTGATTAAAGAAGGCATTATATAATGGCGACAAAGAACATCGATGACATGTCCTTTTTAGACCATCTTGAAGACTTAAGATGGCATTTAATACGAGCAACTTTGGGCGTACTTATAGCTGCTACCTTGGCTTTCATTTTTAAGAAATTCATTTTTGATACCATTATCTTTGGTCCAACCCAAATGGACTTTCCAACCTACAAGGGCCTTTGCAAGATGTCTAACCTCATTGGCATCAATGATACGACCTTTTGTGCTGATAAATTTCCTTTTATTATACAGAATAGAACCGTGGCCGGTCAATTCTCGGCCCACATTTGGACCTCTATCTATGCAGGATTTATCTTAGCATTTCCTTACGTTTTGCATCAATTGTGGAGCTTTGTAAGTCCAGGTCTCAGGCCAAATGAAAGAAAAAACTCCAGAGGGTTTTTAGTGGCGTCCTCCCTACTCTTCTTTCTAGGCGTGCTCTTTGGCTATTACATTGTAACGCCACTATCCATTAATTTCTTGGCTAATTACACCGTGAGCGAAAATATTTCCAATGAATTTGACGTAAGTTCGGTTATTGCCATTGTAAGGTCTTCGGCTATTGCTTCGGGATTTGTTTTTGAATTGCCTATCATCATTTATTTCTTGACCAAGGCAGGCCTTGTAACGCCAGCTTTCTTGAAGAAATACCGAAAATATGCTTTGGTCATTGTGCTAATTCTAGCAGCAATTATAACACCACCTGACATAGCGAGCCAAGTTATTGTGGCTATTCCAATCTTGATATTATATCAAGTGAGTATCTATATTTCTGCCATAGTACTGCGAAGAGAAAAGAGACGTCAATCCAAAACCTAAGATTTTAAATATGTCCAATATAGTAGAAGAATTCAATGCTTATCGTGCTAAAATGAATGACAAAATTTTAGCTGATAATAATAAAATTGTGAAACGCATTTTCAATCTAGACACGAATGCATTTAACGAAGGTGCACTAGACAAAAAAACAAAAGAGCTTTTAGGTCTAGTGGCTTCAACCGTATTGCGTTGTGACGATTGTGTGAAATACCACTTGGAAACCTGCTACAAAGTAGGTCTGTCAAAGGCTGAAGTGAGCGAGGCCCTGGCAATCTCGACCCTAGTGGGCGGCACTATTGTGATTCCACATCTAAGGCGTGCGCACGAGTATTGGGAAGCCCTAGAGAACCAAGATTAAAATGCGAACAAAACCGAAAAAGGTCCTATGTGATATGATTTGCCTATTTTTAACGTTCTAAGTTTGATATGAAGTTACGAGCAGAACATTTAATGAAATCCTACGGTGGCCGAAAGGTGGTTAAGGATGTATCTTTAGAGGTCAACCAAGGCGAAATCGTTGGGCTTTTGGGTCCAAACGGCGCAGGCAAAACGACCTCTTTCTACATGATAGTCGGGATTATAAAACCCAATGGCGGCAACATATATCTAGACAATACCGATATTACCAAATATCCGATGTACAAACGTGCCCAAAATGGTATTGGTTATCTGGCGCAAGAGGCATCAGTTTTTAGAAAACTAAGTATTGAAGATAATATTTTAAGTGTCTTGCAACTCACTAAATTGAGCAAAAAGGAGCAACACGAAAAAATGGAATCCCTCATCGAGGAATTTGGCCTTGGACACATTAGAAAAAACCGTGGTGACCTTCTTTCGGGAGGCGAAAGACGACGAACAGAGATTGCACGCGCTTTGGCTACGGACCCTAATTTTATTTTATTGGATGAGCCTTTTGCAGGTGTAGACCCTGTGGCTGTAGAGGATATTCAGCGTATCGTGGCAAAATTGACCAAAAAGAATATAGGGATTCTAATTACGGATCACAACGTCCAGGAAACCTTAGCCATTACAGACAGAACTTACTTAATGTTCGAAGGCGGAATTCTTAAAGCTGGTGTTCCTGAAGACTTGGCAAATGATGAGATGGTACGTAAGGTCTACCTTGGCCAAAATTTCGAATTACGAAAAAAGAAACTCCTGTTCTAAGAGCCCAGCTATAGCTTTTTCTTTTTTTTGGGAAGCAAGGCCTTAACCCCTTTGACCAAAAGCAAACAAAGTAAGCCACCTATCAGCCCAAATATCAAATCTCTCAGAATAGCTGGAATCCCTTTTAAGACGTTATGTAAAATATCAAGGTAATGGGTAAAAATACCGCCAGCTACCAAGAGTAAGGCCATGGTACCAATGATGCCCAATCCTTTAATAACCCAGGGCAGCGCATTTATTAGCCCTAAACCGAAATAATAACGAAACCCTTTCTCATCATCTGACAGCTTAACCAGCTTGTAACCCATGTCGTCCATTCTAACGATGAATCCAACGATACCATAAACACCAACCGTTGCAATTAAAGCAATGAACGATACAACAACAATTTGAAAACCCAACGATTCGTTAACCACTGTCCCCAAAGCTATAATGACAATTTCTACAGAAAGGATAAAATCGGTGAAAATGGCCGATTTAATTTTAGCCTTTTCATGACTTAGAAGTTCTTCCTCTGTAAGATCTTTTTTAGCCACTATGGGCGCCGGTTTACTGTGAGGCACCAGAAACTCATAAATTTTCTCAACCCCTTCATAAGCCAAGTAAAACGCACCCAAAACCAAAATGACAATAACCATCCAAGGGACAAAAGCGCTCATCAAAAAAGCCAAAGGCAGTATAATGATTTTGTTAAGTAAAGAACCTTTGGAAATGGCCCATAGCACTGGTAATTCGCGAGAGGCCCTAAACCCTGAAGCTTTTTCCGCATTCACGGCCAAATCATCACCAAGGATACCAGCCGTCTTTTTCGTTGCAACTTTGGTCATGGAAGCAACATCGTCCATTAAGGCCGCGATATCATCTAAAAGAGCAAAAAAGCCAGAAGCCATAAAAACCTGAATATTTTCCGAGTGAAGTTACACTATATTTTTAGAATCGAGTAAAGACAATAAAATATACAGTAATATGATGGGCGGTATAGCGGCAAATTGCAAGACAACGAGCATTACTATACTTAACAACAAAAAGATATAACGCATGGCATTACTCCTAAAACTCCAATCCTTAAACTTAAGGGCAAACAGTTTTATATTGGAATTTAACAAGAAACAACTCAAAAAAGTAACTGTAATCAAAAACCAGGGATTAATGATGATACTATTCATCAAATCGTTATTCTGATATTCCAAAATCAAAGGAAGGGATAATATCAACAATGTATTGGCAGGCACTGGCAAGCCCTTAAAATAGGTTTGTTGGTCCTCATCTAGATTAAATCGTGCTAGTCTATATGCCGACGCTAAAGGAATCATTAGACCCATCAACGCTAAAGCATTAAGAGGGGCAGAACTAGTATTACCTCCCATGGTCTCATTCCAATCCTGCGCCATCCTCCAAGTACCTGTATCAACTGATAGCGCTATGAGCTTATACATTGTAATACCAGGAACTACACCGCTAGTCACCAAGTCTGCAAGAGAATCCAACTGAATACCCAAAGGGCTTTGTACCTGTAATTTTCGCGCTAATAAGCCATCAAAAAAATCAAAGAAAATACCTAGAAACACAAAAAACGCCGCAAACACAAAATCACCTTGTACTGCAAATAAAATCGCAACGCAACCTGAAAACAAATTAAGAAGGGTAACGGCGTTTGGAATATGGTGTCTTAAACCCATGAATTTCGTTTCTGTAAAAATATAAAAGTATTTGAGTGAAAAACAATAAGAATGGATTTTTCAAGTTTAATAGATAGAAAAATAATATGCATCTTTGTAAAAAATTTTGCTGTTGAAAAATTACCTTGTAATTCTCTTAACACTAGCTGTTCTTACTGCCCAAGCACAAACCACCAGAAAGTATTCCAACGAATTTATGAATATTGGTGTAGATGCCGCTGCCTTGGGCATGAGCAACGCCGTGGTGAGTCAAACGGCAGATGTAAATTCAGGATATTGGAATCCAGCCGGATTGGTTCATTTAGAGGACAATCAGCTCGCCTTGATGCATTCCAGTTATTTTGCAAATATTGCCAATTACAACTACATCGCCTATGCCATCCCTATAGACGACCGCAGTGCGGTAGGCATTTCCTTGATACGGTTTGGAGTCGATGATATTTTGGATACCACGCAACTTATTGACGAACAAGGAAACATCAATTACGATAGAATCAATACCTTTTCCACGGCCGATTACGGTCTTACTTTTTCTTATGCACGGAAACTTCCTTTAGATGGCCTAAATATTGGGTTCAATGCGAAAGTCATCCGCCGCATCATTGGCGATTTTGCCTCAGCTTGGGGTTTTGGGTTTGATGCAGGTATTCAATTTGAAACAAAAAATGATTGGAAATTTGGCCTTATGGTCCGCGATATTACCACAACGTACAACGCTTGGGCAATCGATGAAGCCAAATTTGAACAAATTAGCGGTGCAGTAGAAGGACAAAATCAGGAACTTCCGGAAACGACGGAAATTACAATTCCAAAGATGCAATTTGGCGTATCCAAGAAATGGATTTTTAATTACGATTACTCTCTCCTGGCCGCGACTAACCTAAACATTCGGTTTATCGAAAGTAACGATATCATTTCCACGTCCTTTGCCAGTATCAATCCGGCAGTGGGTTTTGAATTTGGTTATACGGACTTGGTATTCCTTCGTGGTGGTCTGGGTAATTTCCAAAACGAGTTGCAAATAGACAACACCGAGGATTTAACCTTTCAACCCAATTTTGGAGTGGGCTTTAAATATAAAGGGATTCAAATAGACTATGCCTTTACCGACATTGGCGACCAAAGTGCAGCGCTGTATTCCAATGTATTTTCATTAAAGCTAGACTTCAGTATTTTTAGATAATGATGCACAAAAAATTACAGCTTCTTGGTCTGGTATTTTTTTTAGCGATGCAACTGGGATTAGCCCAAACCGTAGTCCTGTCAAAGGATGCTACCGTTGCCGTGCTCACCTTTGGTCCAGGAGCATCATTAAACGATGCCTTTGGCCACAATGCGTTTAGAATTACAGATAAAACAAGAGGTATTGACCTAGTTTATGGCTATGGGGAATACGACTTTGAGGCACCGTTTTTTTATCTAAAATTCGCTCAGGGGAAACTAAATTACATGTTGAGTCGGCATAATTTTAGAGATATCTACCGTTACTATTCAAGACATAACCGCGATATCAACGAACAGGTCCTAAACCTCACAAACAAGGAAAAACAAGAACTCTTCAATTATTTAGAACATAATTACAAGCCTGAAAACAGACGCTATTTATACGACTTCTTTTACGATAATTGTGCTACGAGGATTAGGGATGTCGCGGAATTGGCAACGGAGAGTCCCATAGAATACACAATTCCCAAGGATTTTGTCCCAAAGACCTTTAGAACCTTAATTTATGAGCATGTTGATAAGAACACTTGGGGCAGTTTGGGTATCGATTTGGCTCTGGGTTCCATTATAGACCGCAAAGCGTCACCACGGGAGCATATGTTTTTACCAAAGTATGTGCATGATTTTTTTGCAACAGCCACTATCGGGATGGAGCGTAGCTTGGTACAGTCCTCCGCGCAATTGAACACAGCAGAAGACCGCGAAGACCGTTTAAATTTCCTAGTGAGCCCCTTTCTTATTTTGGGTGTCTTGGCATTAGGTATCCTCTACTTAACCTATAAAGACCATAAAAATAATTCCCGAACCACGTGGTTAGATATGAGCCTGGCCATTTTCACAGGACTTGTTGGCATTATACTGTTTCTGTTGTGGTTTGCCACAGATCATACAGCAACAGGGTATAATTACAACTTGTTGTGGGCCTTTCCACTAAATCTTATTCTCTTGGGGCAATTGAGAAAACGGAACCCTAAACCTTGGGTCAAGGGCTATCTTAAATTTCTTCTATTAATGCTCTGCCTATTAACCCTACATTGGTTAATTGGTGTACAGGTTTTTGCCTTATCCCTTATACCATTATTAATAGCGCTAGCTGTTCGCTATGTTTTTGTATTAAAAACACTATAGATTGAACTGCAGTCCTTACGTTTGAAAAAAGCAATGTTGGTTAAGCCATTGAAAATAATGCCAGTTTGGCTAGCTAAAAACTACTGCCCACGATAGTACAGAATGGTACTCATGGTTTTTAAAACAATATTAACGTCTAAAAAGACACTACGGTGTTTTATATAATACAAATCGTATTGTAATTTGGTAAGACTATCCTCAACCGACGCCCCATAGCGTTCATTAACTTGTGCCCAGCCCGTTAAACCCGGTTTAATAATGTGTCGGGTTTCGTAAAAAGGAATAATCCGTGCCAGCTCATTCACAAAAAACGGTCGCTCCGGTCGTGGCCCAATAACACTCATCTCCCCTTTTAATACATTAATAAATTGCGGAATCTCGTCAATACGCGATCGTCTTAAAAACGTGCCAAAGGGTGTGATACGACTATCATTTTTTTGAGCCCATTTTACACCATCCTTCTCGGCATCCGTTCTCATGGTACGCAGTTTAATGATCCAAAAAGGCTTACTGTTCCGCCCTATGCGCTCTTGTTTATAAAATAAGGGGCCTCTATTAGCGATAAGATTGCCTAGGTAAACAAAGGGAAGTAGAACCAAACCAAAGGCCAAGCCTAGGATAGAAATAAGGATATCAAAAAGACGATGAAAGAAGATGTAAAGCTTATTCTCATTACTTCGACTGAAGGGAAAGTATTTATAAAAATCCTTACCCACAAATTGTATAGGCACCCGCTGTAGCATTTGCTCATAGACCTGTGTGTATTCACGAATCTTAAATCCGCGCTCCAATAGCAACATCAAATCATGATATACCTCGGCTATTATGGCCTCTGCGTTAAAACTCGCCACTAAAACTTCAGAAATCTGCTCCCTTGCAATGACCTCCAAGAAATCCTTAGGCTGAAACTCTGGTAAACCAGTATAGGTAATACTATCAGGATGACTGGGCTCACTATTAATAAAGCCAACAATTTTATAATTGGGGTCTTTGGTATCCAAGGCATTAACCAAGCCTTCAAGATTTGAAATCTCAGCTACCATGAGGACACGTTTATAAAAACGTGGCGATTCAATTAAATAGATATACGCCAAACGCCATAAGAGTATGGAGACAATCAGGGTTAAATAAAAATAGAGGATTTGCATCCGCTCTTCGGGCAAAAACGGTGTAACAACTGGAGTAAGCATATAGAACAGCACCACCGTAGAACAGGTGATAACCGTGTTTCTAAAGGTTGTATCCAACCGACTTGCACGTTTAAGGTGATACAACTCAAAAACAGTACCGAACACCATTAAATACAGGAGCAAGACTATGATCTCAACGGTATTGTCTTGGGTAATAAACAGGTATTCGTAGTCAAAAAAAAGAACTAGGGTATAAATACCTAAAAGGACCATCGCCATATCCATGAGGCGTAAAAGAATCTTACGTTCCGAAACTTCGAAATGTATGCCTTTTTTGTGGGTCATTCTAAGGGGGTTATTAGCGTTGTAAATATAACAAGTCCTAATTAAATGAACATAGGTTTACGACAAAAGGGCTTGCCATTGGGTTTTAACGACAGCCCAATCAAATTGTTCTACCTTTTTTCGGGCATTTTGTGTAAGGGTCTTACAGCGTTTAGGGTCTGTCTGAAGCCTCATTATGGCGTCGGCCATGGCTTGAGGGTCGTTTGGTGGCACTAAGACGCCATCAACCTCATGACTTATCAAATATGGTAAACCACCAACATTCGTGGAGACAACAGGCAGACCTAAAGCCATGGCTTCGATAACACTTACAGGTGTATTATCAATATTAGTTGTATTTATGAAAATGTTATGCTGTTCAGACAACGTAGTCCATTCGGCTTTAGATAATAAGCCAGTAAATTGAACCTCCAAGCCCTTTTGCTTGGCCGCATTCTTACAGGTGTTTAGCGACCCATCACCTTCAGGACCAACCATGGTTAAATGGGCTTTGTGTCCGTGTTGTCGTAAAATATTCAAGACTTCTAAGGCCATCATAGGATTGTAGATCTTGGAAAAAGACCGCACCCAAAGCAATGTTATAGGCTCCCAATGACGATTAGCGACATAGGGATACTGTTGCAATTCAATGGAATTAGGAATGTAAAGGACCTCATCGTAACCATAGGATTGAAACACAGATTGTAAATAAGGCGAAGGGGCTACCAAATGCTTGGCATGGTTAAAAAGCAGTGCGCTCTTTTTCGGATGACTTTTTAAGCGGCGTTCCAGCTGCCCACCGTGCAGGATGGAGATATAAGCTAATTTTAAAATCCGGCACAACTGACTCACGAATAAGGCATAATAAAAGTTGGCAGTACTGTAGGTGTCTATAAGCACGATATCCGTACTCCTCCGAAACTTCCAAACCGTGTAAAGCATGTCTAGCAAACGTAACAACTTATTCCTTTGTTTGGAAGCGACACGCACCTGGCAAAAGGCTGCCAAACGCTTACCCAGGATTTCTATCGTAGCTTGGGTCTTACCGTGGCCTTGCAAGGCGTTTCCGATGTACAGGACGTTGGTCATAAGTGACATTTAATAAAGCCAAAGCATAAAAATATGCCGGCGCTGCAATCCGCATAGCTGAGTGGTTGATGGTAGCAAACCAAAAGGCTAAAAAGGCATAGAAAAAGATATTTCTTCTATTTGTACTTCGATAAGACAAAGGTGTGAAAATTAGTATTAGCAAAATAAAAACACCTAGTATTCCGTGTTCGGATAATAGTCTTGTTAGTTCATTATGAGTAACAATAGACTTATCCTCTCTATTATATTTAGTATTACTGGCACCTATACCTAAAAAAGGGTTATCAATGAAGCCCTCCAGTTCATTTAAAACTAAATCTGTTCTACCTGTTGTCAAATCTTGCTTTTCCCTACCTAAGGAATCCCTATTAGCATATCGCATATCAATTAGACCCTTTGTCGTATACGAACTTATAAACCACGAAGCAATCATTGTAATAATTAAGACTATTACCGACCCTATTATTTCAGTCTTAACTCTTGGCACTGCTTTTACAAAGAAAACAACGAGAAAAGCTATAATTGTAATTATAGCAGCAAATACGCCCCCTCTGCTGAAAGTAACTATAGCCCTATAAGCAATTAAAACTAAAAAAAGTGAATTGAATAATTTAAGGAAAGTTGTAGGTGACTTCATAAGGACTCTTACTGTAAAAGCAAAGACACCCAAACCAAGTATTGTGGAAACCTGGTTAGGTCCAAAACCACCTGATGTTGTATAGTTTGAAGCTGTATTTTGAATGACGTCCTTAACAGAAGGATTAAAAACCATAAGATACATAGCCATAGTAACTATGGGCATAGACAAATAAGCAAACATCTCAAGTACATCTTTGTGTTTCACTTTTCGATCCAAAAAAAATAATGCCCCTAGACCTAAACACACAGGACCACTTAAAACAAAAGCAAGATCTGTTCTAAAATTGGCCTCAAACTTTAATTCAAAAGAAGCTATTATTATAGATGGCACCAATAAAATCAAGTAAATAAAATAAGGGTAGCCTCTACCCGAGACTCCCTGATAAAACATTCCTAATAAAACGAAAAGAATAACAAGATACTTTGATGCTTCGTACGATATACTCCCTTTGGTCATTCTAAAGAGAACCTCTGCACCAACAAAATAGGCACAGGCAGTCATTATTTTAACCGTTTTTTTTGACTTTGGCGCGACTATAATATTTCCCACAAAAAAAATAACCGCCGCAAAAAAATAAAATTTTGATAAAGGCTTAAACGCATAAATAAGAAAGCCTATAACAACATGAACTAAGATTAAAGAAATATATTTACTATTGTTATCCAAAATTTACCATAGTTTTCTCAAAACTAAGAAAAACTAGATTTAAACATTCTTTTATAATCTTTTAAAGGAAATTTATATTTGTAACTTTTACCTATCAAGTATATGTAAAAATGAATGAAGAAGATTGGATATTTAGAGCTATTTCTTTTCAAATATTTGTCGTAAATAGAATTATCGTAATTACTAATTAAAAATGGAGTGGCTCTTTTATTGTAATAATAATTTTTAATTTGGTCATCACTTTCAATTTTTTCAAAGAACGAGTAGTACTTATGAGAAAGGTTCGAGGTAAAAACCTCAAACAATGAAAGTGGCTCTTGTCTATTGGTATAATAGAAAAGAATACATTTAGAAACATCCATTAAAATCCACTTGCCCAGCTCTTTAGAAAAAATTTCATTTGTAGCATGACCACCAAATTTTTTATCAAACGGTATTATCGTAATTCCCCACTCTCTAACTCTGATATCGTTAATTACACAAAAATTATTGAAAATCTGTGACATATCACTACAAACCCCACCTTTTCCGCTTAGCATAGCTTTCAAGGCTTCATCAGATGGCAGACTTAACCCTTTGCCTCCCTTTATGTGTTTTTTTAACCATAATGCGATCAAGATGGCTTTGTCTAAATCTGAATTCGGTTTTTCGAATTCAAATATCCTATCATTAATCTCATAAAAAATTCTAGGTATAATTGATTTCGCATTCTTATTATTATAGCACTCCTCTCTAAGTTTATAGATTGTTGAATTTTTTGAAAGCAACCAAAATCTGGTGTAATAAAGCAAGGGGTGTCTACGGAGTGCCCAAGAAATTTTTTTTAATCCCAAAATAAAGAAATTGAATTTATTATCATTCAAAAAACAATATCATAAATCATCCAGGTAGGGCTATTCAATTTAAACAAATATAACATTGTCATTCAATGAATTAACTCCAAAACAAGGCTATTGAACTATTATTCGCTTAACAACATTTTTATTCGCTCAACATAATACATATATGTGAATTTTCTTACTATTTTATCGTTTTTCATAACAAATGACCTGTAATCCTCAGGTGACATTAATAGGGCTTTAGCAATGACTTTCATAACATGACCTTCATCAATGGGTGAAATTAAAAAACCATTGTTACCATCCATAACATATTGCCCTATAGAAGATATATTTGAGACCACTGGGAGGCATCCAAAATTCATAGCCTCAGCTATAACTTTTGGAAAGCCTTCTGAAGCAGTGGTTGGCATAATGAAGAAGTGAGATGCTTCATAAATTTTAAATAGTTTACTTGTTGGCAAAAATCCATGAAAAACAAAGTCAATTTTACTATTTCCGCTAAGTATCTTAAAATATTCTATCTGAGAACCGTCACCTACCAAATGTACCTTTCCCACTCTAGTGGACAGCTCTTCATCTAAACAATTAAAAGCTTCAATAATTCGTCCTACACCTTTTTCCCGCTCTAATCTACCTGCGTAACAAAAATTGATGAGACTTTCTTTATTTTTTTTAGTTCGTACTTTAATACCTTCTTCTAAATCGCTTTGAGTAAGACATGGATTCTCAAAACTAAGACAATGTGATTTTTGATTCGGCCATCTTCCGTTTATAGTAACTTTACGATTTTGATGGTTCAACATAAAACGTTGCAACGCATATCCTAAAGGTGGAGACTGTTGATTCCAGTTACCAGCATATTTGTACCAGCCTTTCTTTCTAGAAAAAAGTGTTAAATAAGGGATTAAAAAAACACCTATACCAGTAGGTGCTCGTAACTGAAAACAATCTGTTTTTTTTAAAACTGAATTTACTGTCTTTATAACCTTTGGTGCAGCTAATAATACTTTAATTTTATCTGATATTGAATGACCTCCCGTTGGTTCAACAGGCACAAATTTTATTGTATCACTTGTGTAAGGCAACGAGCTCTCTGGTGCCTCAACATCATGAAACATCGCTATATGATAGATTTCATCAAAAATCTGAGCAAGAAAGTTAATTTCGGTTATGGTTGGTCCCCATCCTACTATGGTTCCATCTGCTAATTTATAATGCTCTGTATGGGATATAATCGCAAGTTTCAATTAATTTTATCTTTTAGTTGGGCTTAGCAGTTCTTCATAAATAGAAACACAGGATTTAACGTAAGTTTCTTCGGAGAAATTTTGATTGTAAAACTGTTCTATTTTAGCTTCTAGTTCTTCTTTATTTTTGAAAAGCAAATCCATTTGCTTTAACCAATTGGTAACCTCAAAATCGTATTGAATAAATTCTTTAAAAACCAATTTTACCTTATCTGCAACTTCCCCTGTATTGTAACCTACAAAAGGTAAATTTTCGCTTAGATATTCTATAGCAACCAAAGGACCTGTTTCGGATTTTGCAGTATGTATACCTATGTCATATTTATGTAATTCAGCTTTAATATCCTTACAATTGGTGATAATCGTTACCTTATTAGTGATGTTGAAATTACAAATCTGTGTTTTTATTTTTTCAAAATAAGCAATATCAACTGCTTGCCCATAAATTGTAAAATGATAATGATCTGGACTACGTTTTATTACATCTAACAAATATTCATAGTTTTTTTGAGGTCTAAAATTACCAACAGAAACCACTTTAACCGATTTATGATTAGTTCTTTCCGTTTTTATGAGCGTCCTATTTTTCCTTATAATATTAGCTATTTTATAAATTTTAGAATTCAATCCTTCTTCTTTGGCCCAAGACACAAGCTCTTCGCTAACACCTACATAAGCAGAGCATTTTTTTATTGCAAGTTTTATACTATTGCCAATGGACTTGTGCTCTGAAATTTTCCCAAAATGGTCATGGAAAACAACTACCCTCTTTTTATGCAATCCGGTTAAATAAAAAAGTAAAGAGACATACCTAAGTACCTGCCTTAAATGGATATGAATCACATCATATTTATTTAATTCTTTATAAAGTTTGAATAGGTATATTGGATTAAATTTATTCTTTCTTCGTATATAAGTTACCGGTATTTCAGAAGCTAACTGAGCATCTAGCTGACCTTCCTCTAAGAGGCAAACGACACTAACGGCATAATTACTTTCGTGTAGCAAATTTGTGAGATCTACCAAAACACGCTCTGCTCCACCAACCTCTAGCCTATCTATTACCTGAACTATTTTCATGATCATAAATAGTCAACTTTTGGACCCTCATTGAGTTTAACCGTAGACAATCTCCATGATTTTAGAACCTGAAACATAATAAGCGGGAAAATAAAGATTGAAAAAAATGCACCTACAATCTTTAATCCTTTGTTTCCTTTAAATTTATATGGCATAACAGAAAAAGGTATTGTCCTTAAGAGCTCTAACCTTGCTCTATAATCGCCATAATACTTACGATATAAGTACAACACACTTGGGATTGGTCTTGGTGCCAAAATATTTTTTGGCCTAAAGGCATCCCAACTTCCCATCTCTCTTAAACCTCCTGAACCCACTTTAAGGTGTATTCGTTTTGCCATTGGGTTAGAAACGTTAATAAAACCATTTTTATGGGCTCTTAAACCAAACTCACCATCTCCCATCCGTTGTTTTTCAAATTGCCTATCAAACAAGCCAATCTCTTTAAACACCTTTTTTTTAATTAACACATTACCTGTATCTAATTGGTCTGAACGTCTAAAGAAAGTGTAGTTATCTGGGATTTTATCTCCAATAACTGTTAAAGATACACCAGATGATATGTCTGCATTAAAAAAATCCAAACATTTTAAGTGATTTGAGATCCAATTGGAATCTACTCTACTGTCATCATCAAATAACAATATCAATTCACCCTTACTTAATTTAATGGCGCTATTTCGGGCTAACCAAAGTGCTTTTTCTTGTTGATGTTCCACTCTAATATCCAAATTATAAGACTCGTAAAATGATGCATCAAAAGGTTCTGATTGATCTATTACTATCACTTCGAAATTAGTGTAGTCCTGTAATTCTAAATCTTTTAAAACATCAGATAAATAGGTATACCTATTAAGTGTTGGAATGATAACGCTAACCTTGGGATTTTCCTCAATTAAAGCAGAGTTAAACGTATTCCAATTATCATAAGGAATAGGTTTCTTTAGATATTGAGAACGTTTGATGTGTTTACTTTCAAAAAAACCGTTAAACTCGTTTATTGGGTTTTTAAAACTCAACAACCTTATAAACAAAACATAGAGACTCCAAAAAGAACTGAAATACTTTCTTAAAAAATAATAATTATCCTTTACAGAAGTATTATCAAAACTACTGTAGGTTTCAGCGTCACCTATATAACCCAATTGTATGGCTTGCCAAGATAAGTCGTATAACTTTGCATTTTCTGAAGTATAGTTTTCATCTGACTGCAACTGATTTTTTACTTCAAATGGCAACTTCTCGTAAACAGGAAAAATATATGCTTTTTTTGATTGCAATGCAAAGTAATGTGTGGGCTGTATGTACTTTCGAAAATTAAACATTTTCTAACGGTTTTGCAGGAATTCCAACAAGAGTAAGTCCAGGGTCTGAATACGAATTTATAACGCATGCATTGGCACCAATTCTAATTTTATCAGTCAATTTTAAAGGTCCTATTACAGTTGCATTGGCTCCCAAATTACAATCATTCCCAATAATAAAATCCCCTTTTTCACAAGATCTACTTATTCCCAAAACATTACCACCTGTCAAGGTTAAGTTAGAACCAATTATACAAACACCATTAATTACAATACCTAAAGAAGGATGATGAATTAATAAACCTCCTTTTATATCTGCTTTATAATGAATGTCTATATTAGATATTATTTGAAAAAAAAACGAAAATGGAAGATAAAGTATCCTAATTATAGGATATATACTACCGAATAAACTAAAACCACAACGTTCTATACGATAATTAAAAAGTCCCCAAAATGATCGAGTAAAACAAACAGTGAAAATCCGAAGCTTTTTTCTTCCTATAGCTCTTTTGACATCATCTATGAAATATTTTAGCTGTTTCAATATTCGGTTTACTTTGATTTCAAAACTACGAACATTATAGATTTTGAAATAAATTTTGAAAGTAAGTCTTTAGCTTTAATTTATCCTCCCAAAGTTTTCTGTTCGACTCGAACAAGTCGTTCAACTTTTTATCATCTAGTTTACTATGAAAATCTATTACTTTTTCTGCTATGCGATGCCTATCTTCATACTCTACCCAAACCACATGATCTTTCCAATTCAAATAGGAATCATGAGGTAAAATACAATCTGTATTAACAAAGATGGGAATTCTACCCATAGCCAAAGTTTCGTAAAACCGAACTGAAAAATTACCAACTCCCCTAACACATAGAACATAATCCGAATTCTTTATATTATCAAAAAACTCTAGTGTTGTTTTATGAGTATCTCTATTTTTTAAGCGCTCCACACCTGCTCTATGCTGTTTCCTTAGTATAAAATTGGCTCTTATTTTAGTATTCTTTTGGAATGTTTTTATCAATTGAGACCTTAAAAATTTTGTTGTTATAAGTTTATGTGGTGTTTGATATCTCAAACCAAAGTAGTAAAGCATATTTCTAACAACTATCTTAGTCAACTCTTTAAGTGCTTCAATTTTACTATCATCTGTTTGTCCACAAAAGCCTACAGTAGGCTTTATGTTATACTCTCTTTTAAAAATTGTTGTTTGATTATAATGTTTTTTCAAAGGGTCATATATAAATACTGGTACACAGTAGTGATAATCGGCTAACCTTGATTTATAACCTTGTTCTCTAATAACAATAACATCCAAATCCTTGGGGATATCTATACCAAAATCACTTGGCAAGGATAAAATGACCTTTTTCCCTAATTGATTTGCTTCTTTAATGAATGTTATGGCCTTATCAATTTGCTTGGTTATTTTATAATACATCCATGTCATGGTTAGTATTACATAATCTGATTCTTCGGGAGAATTCGCAAAGACCACATCCTTTTGGGATATCCCATAGCTTAAAACTCTACTTTCATCGCTAAAACCTTTTTCCTTTATAAATGGCTTCAGCAAAGCGAACAAATGTCTTCTGTATTTACTATTATAATGTTCTTTTGGAAAAAAAATTTTCATACCGAATTAATACTGTGCCTTTGGTTAAAACTAATTATTAATTGGAATTGTTAAGTCTATTTAATTTTATTCTTGAGTAGTATAAAACTGAACAAATTTGGAATTTTGTCTACTCAAGAGAAAATTCTTTTGAACTCGATTTATTGCATTTTGAGAAATAGTTTTTTTATCTTTCTCTGAAAGTTCAATGACCTCAACTATTTTTTTTGCAAATAACTGTGGTTGTTGAGACTTAACCAACCATCCTGTTTTACCATTAACTAGATTTTCTTTAAGTCCTCCCACATCAGAGACAATACACAGCCTACCTAAAGCCTGAGCTTCTAACACGGCATTGCAGAATCCTTCGTTTAAGCTGGTTTGCAAATAAATATCTGACCTACTCACAAGTTCTAGTGTATCATTATGACTTAATTTCCAATGAAAAATAACATTTTCCTCTAAAGCAAGTTGATTTACCATAAACAAATAGCGTTCTCTTTCCTTAGTATGCCCATCACCAATAATATGGTAAACGACATGAGGAAGAGTATTCTTTAAAATTTTAATAGTTTCTAAAGCTGTTGTTAAATCCTTAATCCAGTGGAGCCTTGCTACAGTACAAATTGAAAGTGACCCGTAATCTTTAGAATATTGATTACCAACAAACTTATTTATGATCCTCTCATCAACCGCAGGTGTAATGATAGATACAGGAACTAACTTCTCCAACCCTATGTTATAAGCCTCTTCAACTAAATATCGAGATATAGAATGTACCTTATCTACATTCTTCCAAACATTCAAATAGCAGTTTGGATGTTTTAATGGATAAACATTAATATCAAACCCTCTAAAACTGATCGCCATTTTTGCACCAATTGCTTTAGCTACATATTCACTTCCAATAGCTTGTGTTGCAAAACCAAAATGCAGCCAATCCAAATCATTAATTAAAATATGGCTATTCAAGTAAATACGCTTTATTATCGTTTTTAATGAAAAACCATTGTCTTTCAACAATCTATAATATCTGATTACCCTTTTTAAATGCAACAGCAATTTAAAAAAGACGTTAACCGTATGTACCAGAACCAAAAGCTTGTTTCCTTTTACTTTTGGACTTCTCACAACTTCGCACAAATTAAAATTCGGATTTACAGTTTGTGTAAAAACCACGACCTTAAATCCATGACCTTGCAGCCCTTTAATTTTACTATTAAAAAAGGTTTCTGAATAACTAGGAGTAGATGGTATGACGAGACCAATTGTCATTTGGAATTATGGTATCTGATAATTATCCACATTAAACCTATCCAAGATTTTTTTAATACTCTCAAAGCTATCTGTATATGCATTGTGAATATTTTCATGACCTGACTTTACATTACTATCTGGATGCGTTTTTGAAGAAGGTCTGCCATACAACTCTTCTATATTAGAAAGCGGTTTTAAATCATAGGTTTTGCACAAATCATAAAATAAATTAATGTTCCTTTTTAAGGCTTCGTATTTTACGATCGTAAAATTAGAATTATCAGTTTCATGCAAATCAAAAACTACTTTATTTTCTAGACACCATCTTAGGGCTAAAATTTCTATTTCTGTATAAGTATCAACCTCATTCCAATTAAAATTATATTTCAAATCTAAAACTTCACTTATTGGTTTTTGACGTTTAAAATGATTGAGATTATACAACCAATTAAATTTTACTCTGTTTTGAGATACAATAACATCGTAAGGATTCCTAATGATAAATAACACCGGAATATTAAAGTGTGAACTCATAAAATGAGTACTTAAATTACAACGTACAAATTTTATAATATACTTTTTAGGAATATATGGCCATAAATGCATCTTAAAATTCCTGTTGCTTATCTGGGCAATCCAATCATTATCTATTTTATTTCTAAATACCCTCTTGAGGTATTCCTCTTGATCTTTTTGTAAAAGTTGCTTCGAAATAAATTTGTCACAAATTAAATGACCCTCTTGGGTTTGATACTCATGTTCTGGTTCAAACAATAATCTATATCGGAATTGGAAAGCAATAATTTCTGCCAACCAACTTGTGCCGCTGCGAGCCGAACCAGCAATGATGATATGTTTATTGAATGATTTCAAAGTGTTATTTTTGCATCAATTTCAAATATAATTTTTTGTAAGCACTGATCTCATTTCTTAATGGGAAACGAGTCTCGGCATTTTCTACAGCGTCTTGCCTTAATTTTTTGTATAAATCTTCATCTTTTGACAACAATTTAAGCTTTTCTACCAGGTCTTTTGTTGATTTAAAAATGAAGCCGCCCTTTCCACTTTCGAGAATATAAGCTGCCCCTCCACCTGAGTTTGAGCTTAAAACAGGTACACCACATGCCAAAGCCTCCAAAATACTCACGGGCAAACCTTCTCGCTTGGAAGCTAATACAAAAATGTGCTGTTGAGACAACACGTCTGGTATATCTTCATTTTCTACAAACCCTTTAAAAAAAACCCTGTCTTGAAGATGGTTCTTCTCTATTAAATGAACAAGTTCATCTTTATAGGTTTCATCTTCGTTTCCATAAAGATTTAATTGAATGTCGTTCGGCAAATGACTTAAAGCTTCAATAATTTGTGCTTGATTTTTATTGGCTACTATATTACCAATACAACAGAGATTAAATGCGTTTTTAGGCTGATTTTCATTTAACTTAAACTTATTTAAGTCAACCCCATGAGGAACAAAGGAAACTTTTGATTTTAAATAAAAAGCGTCGAAAAACCGAGATTTCATTTCAGGGTTATCATATGCGATGTGATGAGCCATTATACTTTTTAGCAACCATCGCTTGGACCAAGCATTATTTTTCTTTGTGTATATATATTTAACACCATTTAACCTACAAGCAATTGGCTCAATAAAATTAGATTTATAATCCCATGAATGGCATATATCAATCCTATACGCTTTTAATACTTTTGAGAACTGCCTCAAATCTTGTCCTAACTTTCCCGTATTCTGTATATGAATTTGATTAGAAAATGGAATATCTGCAGGGATAAGCTCTGGAAACTTTTCTACGGCTATGAATACCTCAAATTTCTCAGAATCTAACCCTCTTAATATTGAAAGTAAAACATTTTGGCTACCGGCTGTTTTAAAATTAGGAATAGTATATAATAGTCTAATTGAATCCAATATCAATTGTTATTTTTATACCATAAAGATAAGGTTAATAACATGCTTAACGGATGTGAATACTTAACATTGTTTTCAATTTTAAAACCCTCATATATGTCGTCTATGATTTCTTTTGAAACTAAATTAGTGAAAACCTTATCATAGAGATAAACTTGTAAGCGCTTAGAATTTTCTTCACCCAAAAACTGCAATTCCCAGTTGCGTTGCACATAAGATTTACCTAGAATACTTTTAAATATTCTATATAATTTATTACTTATTTTATAAGGTAAATTATAAGGTAACTTATTATACTTGTAATTATTTAGATTGAAAGGTTTTTGCTCTTGCCAAATAATTTTTGAAAGGTTTTTATTCCTCTTTTTTATATAAGCGATTTGAAGTTTTCTATCTGCCAAATACGCTTCTGGCACGGTACATATGAACTTACACATGTCGTCGTCATAGTACGGCAGCGTTATGGGATGTACACTTTCAAAAACAGATAAGTTGGCGGTGGTCCATCTTGGTGCCCAATACAAAGATTTGAATGCCCTTATTTTGGCGCTCGAATTTTCAATATGTATTCGAGACACTAAACTTTTGACCCTTTCTCTCAAATACAACTCAAAATCTCCTTCTAAACTCCAAGAGTTCCAAAGTGCACTTGCCAATTGTAATCCACCTGGTTTAACGATCTTTTTTAGAATCAAGTTCACCGCTTCCTGATCTGAAAGTTGTTCATCTGCTGTAGTATCAAACAATACATCTCCCCAATGACCCAACGAAAACAGTTCACCTTTGGGCTTTAAAGCCTCGATAACGGCCATTTGCCTTGGATGAGTAAACTCGGCATAACAACCATTTATTTTTGATAATTGGTCAATGCAATCCCAGAGATAGCCATCGGTAATTTTAAAGGCTTCAAACGGAAATTTGCAAATATCCGCAATCTGCTTGGATAGGTTAGCCTCATTGTACCCATTCTCAAAGGAATAACTGTAAGCTTCAACATTTTTGTTAAGATATTGTAGTGCTGCTGCCTGTGTTCTGGAGTCTAGACCACCCGATAAGGGTAAAATCACTTTTTTATCTTCTACCTGTTGATCGATAATGGATTCAAAAAGTACCGTAAACTCTTCAAGGACATCCTCAAAACTGATAGCTCTTGGCGCATAATACCAGTTGAACCAAGGTTCACTTTTCACCAAATAACCCGATTCATCAATAGTATTTATGGTTCCTGGTCTAAGGCAAACTTCATCTTTGTAATAGGTATCGTCATCTAGAAAAAAACCAATAGCCGCAAACACGCAGATGGCTTCGTAATTTAGGAGATGCTCCCCTTTAACCTTAACGAAGGTTTGTTGTTTTGGTATGATATCAGTTTTTAAGGTTCTCATTAAAACAGTCTAACTAATGGTTTTGAAGGCAGTCATAATATAAAACCTCGAAGTCAGTTGTCATTTTCTCAATATTGTGGCTTTTTTCAACTTTCTCCCTAGCCTTCACTCTAAGGGTATTAATTCTATCTAAAGATAGCATATTGAAATCTTGAATTTTTTTGCTTAATGCACTTTTGTCTCTAGTAGGCACTAAAAATCCAGTTTCGTTATCTGTAATTAATTCTACAACCCCTCCACAACGCGTACTTAAAACAGGAAGCCCTATCGCCATTGCTTCAATTACCACATTTGCTATTCCTTCTGCCAAGCTTGGTAACACAAGAAGACTTGAATTCACCATTAATTGATAAACTTCTTTTTGAGGTAATGAATCTGTAATAGTAATATATTCTTGAAGATTTAAATCATTAATCATATATATTAACTCCTCATTACCTTTAGCACCTACAATGGTATAATGGAAATCAACATGATTCTTTTTTAAATCCTCACAAGCTTTTATCATGTAGTCGTAGCCTTTAATCCAATGTGGTCGCCCTACAGATAACAGCTGTAATATTTCTTGTTTTTCGTAAAAACAAACACTTGGAAAACTACTAAAATTAAAACCTGAATAAATAACCTTATCTATTTTTGAAGGTGATGCATACAAAAGATCACTTTTTTCTTTTATGGCTTCACTAACGGAATGAAAACCTGTAATTTTTGGATACAAATACTTTAGATATACTTCATTTTCTACATCTACAAATGGCCTTACGTTTATTTGGTATCCAAGCTGACTTAAAACCACATTATAACTATTGTTATTTAGAATAGTTTCACAGTAAGGTAGTAACGATATCCATTGAATGTGTACTATATCTGGTTTAATTTGTCCTAAAGCCTTATTAAAATTAAAGTGTTTTAAACCTGAGGAATCAAAACGCACTATTAATTTTATGAATTTTTGAAAATCTTTGATTCCACCTTTTTTAAATATGTTTTTAAAAACAAACCCTAGGCTTCTCCTAAATAAATTCAATTTATTGCTTTGAGTACCTAAATCTACATACCTAACTCTTTGTATTTTTTCATCTAGTTCACTATCAAACCCTAGTACATATATCAGATGTTTTTTACCTAGACTTTTTATCACAGTATTAATGAATGGTCTTGTTTTAAAACTACCATCAAATATTACTATTTTAAGCTTAGGTTTCAATTTCTATTTAGCTATTAATTTTAGAAAACACTTTATTTACACTGGTTATTTTAGTAATTGTAGCTTGTTGTCGTTTTTGAAGAAGTCTATTTCTATTGTTTTTGAGCTTATTAACTTCCTTTTCATTAAATAGAATATATTTTTTAAAATAATCTTCTAATTGTCTTGAATTATATAAACCTGAGTTGACAATATCCCTGCACAACATTTTTATCCCTTCTATATTATTACCAGAAAGAAAGGTGTCCGGATGCTTTTCGAAGTTTTTAAACTTCTTTATAAAATCATTTGAATCATACATGTGGTAATGAAGCATTCCTAGTTTATCAATACAATTTATTGAACTGTTATCCTCATAAACCACTCTGTGAACATTTTTTGGTACGATTTCTTTGGAAGAATTAACTCTAATTGCGGTTTTACCTAAATGTTGTCCATACCAATATGAAAATTTATGAAACTTATTCTCAAAAGGATTAAAAAGTTTTTTATAAACCCTATCAATTCTGTTTTTTATCTTAGGCGAAGACTTAAAAAGGATGGATTCTTTAAATACATTATTAAAATGTATTTGAGTCTGTAAAACTTCAAAAGGCTTAAAGTTCACCACATCATACGATTCAGGTATTTTATCGAAGAGGCTTTTAAGATTACTACACTCTGTTAGGTGAGTTATTATTAACTCATCGGCATCAATAGAAATTAACCAATCAATATTTTCTTGCTTACACTTTTGTAGAGCATCATAAGTATTTAAGCATTGTCGAGCTGTATGATGTTCCTCGTAATTTTTTATAAAATTAATTAAACCCTTCGATGATTCATATATATCCTTTCCAATAGAATTCAATAGTTCAACATATTTTAAGTCTTGTATTGATTCACGACCCGCATCAGTAGTTCCATCAAAATAAACAAATGCTTTATCAATACCTATTTCATTATGATAAAGTAAATTTTTACGAAGAATACGCTCCTCATTTTTAACAGTAATTACAAGACCTATTCTCATCAGAGTGATTGAGTTTTTTACATTTTTTTTTGGGCAAAAATACAATGATGGAGACCATAGCCTAAACTAGATAAAATGTACTCTCTAAATTTAGCCAGTCCTATTTTTTTGAATACCGCAACAACATACTTGTTGTTAATTAACTTATAATATCCTTTATTGCCAAAATTCATCACAATACTTTCGTATTTTAAGATTTTAAAATTTTGTTCCCTGAGTATTTTTTTTAATTCTCGTTTGCTTACAGGCAGTTCAATAGGTTGATTAGACCAAGTTTTACCATCAGTCATATGGTCTAGAACATTTTTATTTGGTGTTGTGAGAATTAAATATCCTTTTGGTTTTAATACTTTAAAGCAAACACTAACATATTTGTGCTTATTCTCAATATGTTCTAACACTTCTTGAGAAACAATAACATCATATGTTTTATCTTTAAAATCGAAAGCTAAAGCATCGCCTTGCTGAAAATTAACATGAGGATATAACTCATTAGCCTTAACAACAGCCTGTTGAGAGAGTTCAACAGCATCTGTCATACCAAACTGACCGAGAAATGCAGTTAATCGACCATCACCAGAACCTAAATCTAAAATTAAAGGTTTTCTTATTTTTCTTTTTACAACCGTAAAATATTCTAAGATTTTTACACATCGTCTAAGTTGTAGGCTATTTAAAAGCTTATTTGTACTCCAATACTTATCATAAAATGATTTTTGTTCTTCTATATTCATAGAATGATTTAATTTTTATAGCAGCAGGCTATTTAAATAAACGTAATCTATTTTCTTCATATATTAACAATGTAAATGAATATAGTATTTAAGTAGGATTTTAATATACTCTACATTTAACTTTTTAGTTAGAGATAATCTGTTTTTTACACGATTAAAAAAACGTTTCACATAGGACCTATATAAACTACAATCTATTTTCTTTGTTCTGTAGGCGTCTTTAGCAAAGTGTTGGTGTTCACAATAATACTTAATTAAATAATCCAAGTCCTTAGTGCTTAAGGTAGATAAACTGTCTCCTTCTTTTCTAAAGTACGATTGTGTTAATGGATTTAAAGCTATTTTTTTATTATGAAAAGCTTCAAAATAAAAAACTCTATCACCTATTAACCTAAAATCAGTAAATTTATAGACGTTTTTAATGAGTGATTTCTCAAAAACAATTGAGCTTACATTCAAAATAGGACAATACAGAAAATAGTCTAATGTTAATCTCGACTCAAACTCTTGCTTAAATATAGGATGCTGTGTTCTCCCAATAACCTTATTATCTTTTACAACTTTGGTTTCAGCAACCACAACATCCAAGTTTCTTTGCTGTATGTGTTGAAGTTGAGATTCTAAAAAGTTTAGATCGCAAAAATCGTCACTTTCAGCAATCCAAATATATTTACCTTTAGCCAAATTAAATCCTTTTTGCCACTGCTTAAAAGGACTTCCGCTATTTTTTTTATTTATGATAAAATATGAGGTCTTAGGATGATTTTTGTATAAACTTAATATAGATAAACTAGAGTCCGAAGAGCAATCGTCTAAAAGAATAACTTCATAATTTTGATAAGTTTGGTTATATATACTATCTAATCGTGTTTTTAAATAAGCCTCATGGTTATAATTAGGCAGGATTACCGTAACTAATTGATTTGAAATCATGATAATTTATTATTCCACCTTATTCATAAAAAATGTTCATTTTATTTTTTAATAAGTGTGAAAATTTTTTTTGAAAATTTGTCACCCAACAAACGATTTATAAAAAATTTGATATTCTCTTTTCTTTTATATCGCCTACCTTGATTAATATGGCTTTTATACTCTAAATAGAAGTCAATATTCTTACGCACATCCAATTCTAACTTGGCAAATTCCCTAAAAAAAGCACTATCGTCATAGTTGTACTTTCTTAATTCTTCAATAAGTTGCAATTCATCAAATTTCTTATTAAAATATCGTCCTGAACAATTCTTTTTTAAACTTAAGCCTAAAATATCCCTTATATAACCGTCACCGCAAGATTTAAAATATTTACGATCGTCATAAACCAAAACGGGTCTGCCACATGCCATAGCTTCATAAGCACTTCTGCCCAATCCCACTACTAAATCACTATTATTAATTTTATTCTCAATATCCCAAATAGAACTATTATATTTATATGCCTCAGTATATTTTAGGTTTAGTTTCTCACAAATATCTTCTATGAATAGATTAGCTTTCTCACTATGGCACATTGACAATACTGACTTTAATTTTCTATTTATATTTTTTTTAGGCTTAAAGCGTTCTAGATTAATAGAATTATGCACTAAAATACTAGGAAATCCCAACTTGCCCAAGTGGTCTTGTACTTCTTGAGATATAGAGACAAAACCATTAGCTTTAGGATTTGGCTGCTCTAGACTAGGGTAAATACCATGGCAAGTTTGAATAACAAATCCCTTTTTGTACAACTTGTCAACAGTGGTTTTGTGGTTAGCCAAAATTAGGTCATATTTATTTAAACTCATAAAACCAACACCTAAATCCGATTCTATTTTGTCGCTTACTAAACCTTTAAAAAAAGTGAAATATTCCACAAAATATCCTCTGCGTCTCAACTCTTCAATTATAGTGTAAGTAAATGTTTCTGTTCCACCTAAAATTTTTAAGCTATTATTTGCAACAAGTATTTTCTTTGTGGGTTTACTGGGCATTTTTCGTATAACTTCTAAAAAATAAAATTTCTTCTTTGAGCTGTTCCCTTATAAACATCTGATCTTGGACGGATAAGTCCTCTTTATAAGAATCAATGAGCCCTTTCCTTAATAAACCTTCAACTTTCACCTTAGTTTTACCTTTATTTGATGAAATAATATTATCTATTTCATTTGTATTTAAATCCAAATAAAGCATGACATCAGCCAATTCTACTTTAGTAAATTGAATTAAATTTTCATAAGAAACAACATGATTAGATTTATCATGTAAAATTTGCCTTAAAGCAATAAAATATTTTTTTACCTCCTTCACGGAATATTCTAGATCATATTCTCCAAAAGCTTTCATCTTAGATTTTAGCATAGAGTTAACTATAGCCAAAGGATTTCTTAAAATAACGAGACCTTTAGAGTTTGGGAAATCTCTTTTAATTATCGAATATCGTAGGGTGTGACTCGGGGTTTTTTCTATAATCAGCTTATTTTTATTTCTTTTTACGAAGTCTAAAATCTTTTTTTTCGCAGTTTTACTATTCCTTATATATACACCAGACTCACTAGTTTCATATTTACCAAGGCTGTCTTTTATACCTCCATCAGTAAATGGTAACACATCGCTATGAGTTTCTAGCATAGACCATAACCAAGTTGTTCCACTTCGTGGACAACCATATATAAATACCAATCTATACTGTTTCTTCTTTGTTATATTGAATCTTCTAAAAATCAAATTTGAACTTATAATTAACTAGTACGCCTTCTTTTGAAATTTGTTCTTTCCCTGATTTGTAAAAATCACCACCTTCAACATCAAAATCTAATGCTCTTTCTATTTCATCCTCTAGGCCATTATCACTAAAGCATGTTAGTTTTATCGAATAAAAACCTTTTGGTAATGGAAATTTAGGAATTTCGCATACTATATAACCATGAGCATTTTGAGGCAAATTAAATATTTCCGTGTTAGAAAAATGATTATTACATAAAAATCTCATTTGTCCATTGCTGTCAAGGAACTGTAATCTTATCTTAACATTTCGTAGTTCAAACTTACTTTTAAAAAAAACCTGAAAAAAGTACGAATCTCCTGCCAAAAGAGCGCTAACCTTTTGTCTTTGAGTATTCAAAATATTTAAATCCGTGAAGATAAAATTTCCGTTGTTAATTCTGTCCTTTCTTTTTTCTATAATTTCACTTTCTGTATTACTCGTTGTCTGCAGATATAATTCCACAGCTTCATTTGCAGACATATCAGCGATTATTTCACCATTATTGATTACAATAGCTCTTGTGCACAAACTTATAACCGCCGCCATATTATGACTTACAAACAACACGGTTCTGCCCTCACCTTTAGAAATGTCTTGCATCTTCCCAATGGCTTTTTTCTGAAACTCAGAATCACCAACGGCCAAGACCTCATCTACTACCAAAATATCAGGCTCTAAAAATGCTGCGACGGCAAATGCCAAACGCACTCGCATACCAGAACTGTAACGTTTTACTGGTGTATCTATATAACGCTGGCATCCTGAAAATTCTATAATCTCTTGTTCTTTGGCTTTAATCTCAGCTTTGGTCATACCCAATATGGCACCATTGAGATAAATATTTTCTTTTCCGGTAAGCTCGGGATGGAATCCAGTACCTACTTCGAGCAACGAGGCAATACGTCCTTTGGTTTTTATCTGTCCAGTTGTTGGACTCGTAACTCTAGACAATATTTTGAGTAATGTAGATTTACCTGCACCGTTTTTTCCTATTATCCCTAGAACTTCTCCTCGCTTAACTTCAAAACTAATATCCTTAATCGCCCAAACATAGTCGCTTTCTGCGGCTTTACTTCGGTCATTGGTATCGCCTATCTTTAAAAAGGGATCGTCTTTACCTTGTATACTATAAAACCATCGTTTAAGATCGTGACTTAACGTACCTGTACCTACAAGACCCAATCGGTATTGTTTGCTTATATGTTCTACTTTCAGGATAACTTCAGACATGTTCTACACGGTATCAATAAAGGATTTCTCGGTACGGTTAAATATAATTAAGCCCAATAAAAATATAAATAGGCTTATAAACAAGGTATATAAGAATCTAGCTGAGTTAAATTCACCTGTATCTAAAAGCATATATCTAAAGCCTTCCATAATTTGTGTTAGTGGGTTATACTCCACAAGCTTTGCAACTATGGGAGGAAACTTCGCTTTGGCTTCAGACATTGGGTAAGGCACAGCCGACACATACATTAAGAGTTGTACCGCAAAAGTGAGTAAGACACTCAGATCTCTATACTTTGTTGTTAGTGATGAAAAAATCATACCCAGGCCAAGTCCCAGCAACGCCATAATGACCACATAAACCGGAAATAGGATAATATTAGCATTAACACTTAACTCAAAACCTATTACTGAGTAATACACAAAAAATCCAATAAAGATTAGCAACTGAATACCAAATTTTAAAAGGTTTGAAATGGTTATAGACATGGGCAGTATTACTCTTGGGAAATACACCTTCCCAAAGATATTCTGGTTTTTTGTAAAGGTGCTCGACGTATTGTTAAGGCAATCTCTAAAATAGTTCCAAGCAGTAATGCCTGCAAGATTAAATAAAAATGGTGGCACTGTACCTGTTTGTATTTGACCAAGATTATTAAAAATCAACGTAAATATGACCGATGTAAATAGAGGTTGTATTAAATACCAAAGCGGTCCTAAAACAGTCTGTTTGTAAAGGGTTACGATATCCCGTTTTACAAATAGAAACAATAAGTCTCTGTAACGCCAGATTTCTTTAAAATTAAAGTCGATGAGTTTTCTCTTTGCAGAGATGGTATATAGCCATTCATCATCCTTAGTATTTGCCAATGCAGTGCGATTTAGTTAGTGGCACTAATATACTATTTATAACAAATTTATGGTATTGAACTAAACGTATTCTTAATCTAGTTAAAATAATCCCAGGTAATCTTAAGCCCTTCACGGACCGTATATTGTGGGTCGTAACCCAAAAGATTTTGGGCCTTGGAAATATCGGCCAAGGAATCCCTAACATCACCTTGACGTGGTGGGCCATAAACCGCTTCTAGATTGGAATTGGCAGCGGTACGAAGTGAATCCCATAAATAATTGACGGTAATACGCTCACCACATGCCACATTAAAGACTTCATTTTTAGCGGCTTCAGACGCAAAAAAGCCACGAATGTTAGCCTGTACGGCGTTATCCACAAAGGTAAAATCGCGTGTCTGCTCACCATCGCCATTAATCTTAGCAGGCTCGTCATCCTTTAAAGCTTGCATGAATAAAGGAATGACAGCAGCATAGGCTCCATTGGGACTTTGCTTTGGACCAAAGACGTTGAAGTAGCGCAAACCAATCACGTCGGTATCATAAGTTTTTCCAAAGACATCGGCATAGAGCTCGTTTACATACTTGGTTACCGCATATGGCGATAAGGGCCTACCAATGGTGTCTTCAACCTTAGGCAGTGTTATGCTGTCGCCATAAGTAGAACTAGAGGCTGCGTAGACCATACGTTTTACGGTAGGACTGTCCTTTAGGGCAATCATCATATTTAAAAACCCGGAAATATTAACGGCGTTTGTAGTCGCAGGGTCGTTAATGGAACGAGGTACAGACCCTAATGCAGCTTGATGCGATACATAATCCATACCCGCCATGGCTTGTTTACAGGTTTCCAAATCACGGATATCGCCTTCTATCAGTTCAAAAGCAGGATTATCCATAAACTCAGTAAGGTTCTCACGATACCCATTGGAGAAATTGTCTAAAACCCGTACGGTTTTAGCCCCATATTTAAGCAGATATTCTACAATATTGGACCCAATGAAACCACCGCCTCCAGTGACAAGAAAGGCTAATTTGGAAAGGTCTGCAGTATGGTAAGGTTTGGAGTACATAGTTTGTGGTAAAAAAATTATAATCGAGCATCAACGGTTTCTGGTGGCAGTAAGGACTTCACATCAAAAACCACACAATCGTCTGCTTTGAGGGCGTCCAATGATAAGTTCAAAAATTGGTTATGTGACACTGCCAGGATGATAGCATCGTATTCCGGTTTTAATTCAGATAACTGTGTTTTAAGATCTAAGCCGTATTCGTGCTTTACCTCCTCTTTTGAAGCCCAAGGATCGTGCACATCTACATTGACGTGATAGGATTGTAATTCGCGAATAATATCGATTACTCTGGAATTACGGATATCAGGACAATTTTCCTTAAAGGTAATACCAAGAACTAAAGCATTAGCACCTTTTATGGTAGCGCCATTATTAATCATCATCTTTACCGTTTCTGTAGCCACATAGCTACCCATACTGTCATTCATTTTACGACCGGCCAAAATGATTTCCGGATTGTACCCAGATTCTATGGCCTTTTGTGCCAAATAGTAGGGATCGACACCTATACAGTGACCGCCCACCAAACCTGGGGTAAATTTCAAGAAATTCCATTTGGTTCCTGCCGCTTCCAAAACCGCCTTGGTATCAATATCCAAAAGTCTAAAGATTTTAGACAATTCGTTGACAAAGGCAATATTGATATCGCGTTGTGAATTTTCAATGACTTTGGCCGCTTCGGCAACCTTAATCGAGGGTGCGAGATGGGTTCCTGCAGTTATGACAGATTTGTACAAATCATCAATGCGTTCCGCCACTTCTGGCGTAGAACCCGAGGTAACCTTCAAGATTTTGGTAACGGTATGTTTTTTATCTCCAGGATTAATGCGCTCTGGCGAATACCCAGCAAAAAAGTCGGCATTAAAAGTCATGCCAGAATTAGCTTCTAAGACAGGAATACAGATTTCCTCAGTTGCGCCAGGATATACGGTAGATTCATAAATTACGATATCGCCTTGGCCCAATACCTTACCAACGGTTTCACTAGCTTTTATCAATGGTGTAAAAACAGGCCTGTTCAATTTATCGGTTGGTGTGGGCACCGTAACAATATAAATATTACAAGAAGCTAGGGCTTCTGCCTTATTAGTGACCAACAATCCGGTATCTGCGGTGTCTTCTGAAACCAAAACGGCTTGTAAATCGGCATCTTCAACTTCTAAGGTCTTATCGGTACCTGCATTTAATTCCGCAATACGTTGTTCATTGATATCAAAACCAACAACAAAGTACTGCTTGGCAAATTCTACGGCAAGGGGTAACCCAACATAACCGAGACCAATAATGGCTATTCTGTCTTTTGACTGTGTCATGTGTTTATAGTAGATTTTATAATGCACACCAAATCTAAATAAAAACTATAATTACGGACGTAGTTTTTGTTGATTTTCACTTTATCTGCCCAAATAATCGTTCTATTGTAATGCTCTGGGTCTTTTTGTCGTTCTAATACACGTTCCTCATTGCGATACTTTAGGGTAGCCGGACCTGTAATCCCAGGTTTTACCAATAAAATAATACGGTCTTCCCCTTCCAATTTATCGGCAAAACCGGGCAGATCTGGTCTTGGCCCAACAAAACTCATATCACCCTTTAGCACATTTAACAGTTGCGGCCATTCATTGAGTCGTGTTCGCCTTAAAAAACGACCCAAACGCGTTGCGCTTTTAGAGAGGTGACCTAGCTGGTGCTCCTCGTCACGTAGGGTTCGTAATTTATAGATATAAAAGAGTTTACCGTGCTGCCCTACACGCTTTTGCTTAAAGAACCCAAAGCGCTTGGTGTCAATGGCGGTCATAATAAGTAGGATAAGCAGAGGCAAGATAAGGATTGGCACTAGCATTAAAGCCAGCAAAACATCAAAAAGGCGCTTGGTTCGGAGTTGGGTTTTGGTAATCAAAATGCGTTGCTTCTAAAATCGCCTTAAAAATTCCTGAGCTCTTTTAAGGATGGATTTCTTATCGCGCTCGTGATAGGCATTGCCATAAACACCATAGCCATAACCATAACCGTAGCCATAACCGTAGCCATAACCATAATTATGATTGCTCTTATGCCTGTAAAAATTAAGAATAAAATGAATATTTTTCAGTTCGCCCGAACGATATTTGGCATTCACCAATTGCAACATCCCTTTTTTGGTATAATCCAAACGTATCATGAATGCCGTAACATCAGCATATTGTACAAGTTCCAAGGCATCCGTAACCAAGCCTAAGGGTGGTGTGTCTAAGATGATGATATCATACTCCTGCTTCAACTGTGAGATGAGGGACTTCAGCTCATCACTCATCAATAATTCCGAAGGATTTGGAGGTATCGGTCCGGAGGTCACTATGTCCAAGTTTTCAATATGGGTTTTGGTTTTAATCTCATCCAAACTAGACTCCCCTATGAGGTAATTAACGATACCCTTCTCGTTGGTAATATTAAAGTCATCAAAAATCTTTGGCTTGCGTAAATCCAGTCCCAATAAGATGGTTTTTTTTCCAGACAACGCATAAACGGTTGCAATATTGATCGAAGTAAAGGTTTTTCCTTCACCACTCACGGAAGAGGTAATCATCAAGGTATGCGCACGATGCGTCGAAGGATTTTGCTTAAAAATAAATTGCAAACTAGACCGTATGGCCCTGAAGGACTCCGCTACAGCAGATTTAGGCTTTTCAAAAGCTACTAAGTTATTTTTATAACGATACTTCCCGATTAGGCCTAAGATAGGAATCTTGGACAACTTCACCACCTCATCAGAACCGTGTATGGTATTGTCCAAAAGATAAATCACAAAGATGAGGAACATGGGCGAGAAAAAACCAATCATCAAGGCCAGCATGTAATTTAAGGACTTCTTGGGGCCTATAGGGCCATTACCGATATCCTTGGCTTCATCTATTACGGTAATGTCCGAGACATTGGCCGCTTTAACTATGGCGGCTTCACCGCGCTTGGCCTGATAGATATCATAAGCCTCTCTACTGATATCCAATTTGCGCTGAATCTTTAAATACTCTTGTTGATCGGATGGTAAATCAATCAATTCGGATTCAAGCTTCGCAATCTTCTGATTAATAATACCTAATTGAGTATTGATAGTTTGTTTGGTAACGCCAATGGTTTCTAGCAAAACGTTCTTCTCGGTATCAATGCGACGGTCTAACTCACTGAATAGAATGGAGCCCTCTTTTGTGGAATATTCTAAATTCTTCCGCTCCACGGACAAACCTATAATCCGACTCACACTGGATAAGATATTCACCTCCTCAATACCGACACTAGTGGGCGATACAATCTGGGAATAATCCGTTTTGGTACGCAAATAATTCTCTAGATTGTTCAAGTAATTAAGCTTGGATTGTTCAAGCAATTTTTCTTGGTCGTACTCCTTTAAGCGATCAGATAATTGAGTAATTTCCTCTTCGACATTAAACACCTTATTGGCCTGCCTGAAGGTGTTCATTTCATCAGTAACTTCCTTTAAAGCCTCATTAACAGCACCAAGACTACTGTCTATAAATTTAATGGTATTACTGGCATATAAGTTTTTGCGTTGCAGCTCCGTTTTACTAAGTATGGCTGCTGTGGCATTTAAAAAGTCAACAATTTTAGATTTGTTAAGGCCAACCAAGGACAATTTCAAAACCGAGGAAGCCTCCTTCGAGGCGGGTTCAATTTTTATGGCATTTTTATACTGATTAACCACGGAATCAAAATTCAAATACCGCACAAAAAACTCGGCACCAGCTTCTACCTCAGCCTCTGTCCGCAATTGAACAACGCCACTAAAAAACGGCAATACAATAGGCTCACCAAATCTAAATGTTCGCTTTAGGCTTTTAGGTGCAAGAGGTATCGTTTGTTTGGACTTATCCGCATAGGTTTGGCACAACACAAAGTCGGCCTCTATCTCATCATAAAAAAGTTCAAAACTGGTATCATCCAAAATCCTAATACCTATGGGTCTATTTAAAATCTGTGGTTTGCTCTTATCGGTAAGCACTTCAAAAGGCGCTGCTTTATAGATATCCAAGAGATGATATTTACCTTGCTTAAGGTATTGTTTATAATATTCTAAGGAATCAATAACCAGCTCATTATGCGAACGCGTTTTAACTTCAGTAATGATACTCCCTACTTTTCCCGAGACGCCGCCCCAATTAAACGAGATACTCGTATTCGCCGTAAAGAAAGGGTTCTGGTCGTTATTAACGGTTATGAGCGATTCCAAACGGTAAATGTTCTGTTTACGCACATTGATGAAATAAGCCACAATTAAAGCCACACCAATACAAAACAAGACCAACTTCCAAAGGTTAAGGGCTTTAAACAAAAACCCTTTAAAATCAAAACCTACGTGTTGCTGTTCTGAACTCTCGTAGTCATTGTAGTCGTTGTAGTCCATTATAAGCGTGTAGATAAAAGTATTACTGAAGTGGTAATAGCCATTAGACTCGCTATGGTTGAAATCGTTGACACTAAGGTTTCACCCGTTCCTAACGATTTTTGTTTTAAAGGCTCAACATAGATGATATCATTAGGCTGAATGTAATAATACGGCGAACGCATCACATTTCTATCGGTTAAATCTATACGATGGATTTGCTGCCCTTGAGGGTATTGACGTATGATAGCCACATTTTTCCGATTGCCAGTTAACGGTATTTCCCCAACATTAGCTATAGCTTCAAAGATATTCACCCTGTTCTTAAACATCGTTATAGTGCCTGGATTACCTACTTCGCCATTGGCCGTAAAACGCAAGCCTGCCAATTTAACGGTTATAAAAATATTGGCGGTTTCTTTAAACTGTTCCTCCAATAAACGTGCTTCTATCAGTTGTTCAATCTCCTCTGTAGTTAAGCCTAGAACATTAAAACGGCCCAATTCCGGAATTCGTATCTCGCCACGCATATCAACCGTAAAGCCATCAAAATAAGCACGTTCCTCACTGCTAGCATTTAAGTTGCCTTCATCGCTTATAGGATTAAAAATCTGTACATTATCCTGATCTAAAACCTTAATTCTAATATTAAGAATATCATCAATCTGTATGCGATAGGGTTTTTGAACCTCCGACAAGTTATACGGAATAGTATCATTCAACGCCTGTTCCTTATTTTGCAAATACACGGTATCCTTGTAGGGAATACAAGAACTCAAAACCACAAAAACCAAGACAAACAAAGGCAACAATGAGCGCTTCATACCAAGCAAATAATGTTTAGAGACAAATATAGCGCATCAACATCAATAACAAAATAATTGGTATTCTTTTTGGTTATTTGCGTTCTTTGTAAAAAAAGTGTCTTGAACTACCTCAACGCAGAACATATATCTAAATCTTATGGCGAACTGCTGCTCTTTGAAGATTTGTCCTTTAGTATCCATAAAGACCAAAAGATTGCCCTAATTGCCAAAAACGGTAGCGGAAAGACCTCCATTCTCAATATCCTAGCAGGAAAAGACCAACCTGACGAAGGTCAAATAGTCATTAGAAAAGGGATTCGGCTGGCCTTTCTAGACCAAGAGCCTGAATTTGATGAGAGTTTGAGTATTGTCGATGCTATTTATGCTATGGATATTCCCGTACTCAATATCATCGCCAATTATGAAAAGGCACTTAAAAATCCAGAGGAGACAGATGCTTATCAAAAAGCCTTCGAAGCCATGGAGCGCGAGAATGCTTGGGAGTTTGAAACCCAATACCAACAAATTCTAACGGAATTACAGCTTACGGATTTAGAGGCTAAAATTGGTACGCTTTCTGGTGGGCAAAAAAAACGGCTTGCTTTGGCTCAAACCTTATTGAGCCAACCCGATATCTTAATCCTAGATGAGCCTACCAACCACCTCGACTTAGAGATGATAGAATGGCTTGAGACTTACTTTGCCCAAACGGACATAACCCTATTTATGGTAACTCACGATCGCTATTTTTTGGAACGTGTATGCAACGAAATTTTGGAACTAGATCAAGGAAAATTATACAGCTACAAGGGTAATTACTCTTACTACCTTGAAAAAAAAGAAGCCCGTTTAATGATAGAAGCCGCTGAGCTGGGCAAGGCTAAACAACTGTATAAAAAAGAACTGGATTGGATGCGCCGACAACCCAAGGCGCGGACCACAAAGTCCAAAAGCAGAATAGACGACTTCACCGATATCAAGGCCAAAGCGCACCAGAGAAGAAAAGAACACGAAGTGCAGCTTGAACTTAATATGGAACGTCTGGGTAGCAAAATCATCGAATTTCACAATGTATCCAAAACCTTTGGGGATACCACCATATTAGACGGGTTTGATTATACCTTTAAAAAAGGTGAACGTGTTGGTATCATTGGTAAAAATGGAACAGGAAAATCGACTTTCCTAAATCTTTTAACCAATGCTATACGGCCAGATGGTGGTAAAATAGTTCTTGGCGAAACTGTAAAAATAGGCTATTACACACAAGATGGTATCACGTCCAAGCCAGGCCAAAAAGTCATTGACGTAATAAAGGAATTTGGAGACTATATTCCTTTGGCCAAAGGACGGCAAATTAGCGCCCAACAACTATTGGAACGCTTTCTGTTTGACCGAAAAAAGCAATATGATTTTGTTGAGAAACTTAGTGGTGGCGAGCAAAAACGGCTGTACCTCTGTACTGTATTGATTCAAAATCCAAATGTTCTTATTCTGGATGAACCTACGAACGACCTAGACATTGTTACCCTAAACGTTCTGGAGAACTTTTTGTTGGATTTTCCAGGAGTGCTACTAGTAGTATCCCACGACCGTTATTTTATGGATAAAATAGTAGATCACCTTTTTGTATTTAGAGGCAATGGTGTTATTGAAGACTTCCCTGGGAACTATTCCGATTTTAGAGCCTACGACCAAAGTAAATCTGAAACGCCAACAGATGCAGATAACAATACCGAACAAAAAACTGAAAACTTAGAAGAAAATAAGGCTCAGAAACTCTCTTATAATGAACAAAAGGAATTCAAAAATCTAGAATCTAGAATCAGGGCCTTAGAATTGGACAAAAAGCAATTGGAACAAAAATTTCACAATCCTGAACTCTCACAAGACGAGATTAATGACTTATCGCAAGAACTCCAGGACATCATCGATGAGATAGAAACTAAAGAGTTAAGATGGTTTGAACTTGCAGAAAAATTTGAATCCTCCTAATGTATCTTATTTTAGCATACCTCAAGTTTCTCTGGTCCGCGACCAACCAGCATGGTGTGCACTCGCCTTTTGTATTCAACTTAGTCACTAAATGTTTATACGATAAAACAAAATATTCCGCCTACAAAGACATTGCAGCATACAGAAATCATTTGTTACAAAATCATACAACTCTAGAAATTAAAGACTACGGAGCAGGTTCGCGCCGTTTCAATTCAAATAAAAGGAAGATTTCAGATATAGCCAAATATGCAGGGTCGTCGCTCCATAAAGCCAAGTTGCTTTTTAGAATCGTAAATTATTTGCAACCTCAACAATGCTTGGAGTTGGGAACATCACTCGGTATTGCAACGTATGCACTATCCAAAGGAAACCCAAACACCAAGGTAATAAGCATAGAAGGCTGCCCAAATAGTTTCACTTGCACCCAAAATGCCTTAAAGGAGCAACAAGCCAAAAATATCGTTTTGAAACTGGGAACTTTTAAAGAGGTTATTCCCAAAATGGAGCAAAAACTACTCGATCTCGTTTTTATGGACGGCCATCATTCCAAATCAGCAACTTTAGAACATTTTGAAGCCTTATTGCCCTTAGCCCATAATGATACCCTTTTCATTATTGACGATATTTACTGGTCTAAAGAGATGACCGAAGCTTGGCACGCCATTAAAGCGCATAAAAGCGTTACAGTAACTATAGACTGTTTCTTCATAGGCCTTGTTTTTTTTAGAAAGGAACAAGCCAAGGAACATTTTAAAATTAGACTGTAACAAGCCCACAACTTTAACGTCTTATTAACTGTAAAATCAATTATCTTGCGCGCAAGAGCGAAATACAAGGTTGTAATCATATGAGTGAAAATGTTATTGAAATAAGAGGTATCATTAGGGATTTTAAACTAGGTCAGGAGACCGTTCATGTTCTTAAGGGTATTGACTTGGATATAAAAAAAGGCGAATACGTTGCTATAATGGGATCATCTGGTTCTGGTAAATCTACCTTAATGAATATTCTAGGTTGCTTGGATACACCAACTGCTGGTAGTTACATCCTAAACGGCAAGGATGTGAGTCAGATGTCTGACGACGAACTGGCAGATATTAGAAATACCGAAATAGGATTTGTGTTTCAAACGTTTAACTTACTGCCTAGAACCACAGCCCTAGATAACGTTGCACTACCTATGATTTATGCCGGAGCTTCAAAAAGCGAGCGTTTGCAAAGAGCCTCAGAAGTACTTACCGATGTCGGTTTGGCCGACCGTATGGACCACAAGCCCAATCAATTGTCAGGTGGTCAGCGTCAAAGGGTGGCCGTTGGTAGAGCATTGGTTAACAAACCTTCCATTATCCTTGCAGACGAACCTACAGGTAACCTAGATTCCAAAACCTCTTTGGAAATCATGGATTTGTTCGATGCCATCCATGCCAATGGTAATACCGTAATAATGGTAACCCATGAAGAAGATATTGCCGAGCATGCCAAGCGTATTATAAGGCTCCGCGACGGAATGGTATCCAGTGATATTACCAAAGACTAATACGCACTAGGTAACGCTAAAGGCAGACTTTTGGCTCTTACCTTTAATCCTTACCTTTGTAAGGCTAAACAAAAAACAGCTTTGAAAATATATACAAAAACAGGAGACAAAGGTACTACCGCTTTGTTTGGAGGTACACGAGTACCCAAGTACCATATAAGAATTGAAAGTTACGGGACCATTGACGAGCTTAATTCACATATTGGCCTCATACGTGATCAAAATATAGACGCGCACCACAAATCTGTCTTAATGGAAATTCAAGATCGACTTTTTACCATTGGAGCAATTCTGGCAACAGACCCAAAAAAAGCGACATTGAAAAGTGGTGAAGCACGTTTGAATATTCCTAAAATCGCCGAGTCAGATATCGAGCATCTGGAAAAAGAAATGGACACTATGGAAGAAAGCCTTCCGCCCATGACACATTTTGTACTTCCTGGAGGTCATCAAACCGTGTCATTCTGTCATATTGCTAGAACCGTTTGTCGCAGGGCCGAACGCTTGGCGGCTCATCTCAATGAGTTAGAGCCGTTTCAGCCAGAGACTTTAACGTATATAAACCGTCTTTCAGATTATTTATTTGTATTGGCACGGAAGTTGTCTCATGAATTAGGAGCTGAAGAAATTAAATGGATTCCTCAGAAAAAGTCCTAAAGTTTTCAAGGCTCACTGGTTGCGTTGTCAAGAATTAAAAGCGACAGAAAACCAAACGGTTACACGCTCTTTTTAATAATGAAGAATTAATTTGATTTTTTCTTGAATTATTCAACTAAAAAATTATTTTTGCAAAAAATTAAAATTACACGCGAATGTACTGGACATTAGAACTAGCCTCTTATTTAAGCGATGCGCCTTGGCCGGCTACCAAGGACGAGCTTATCGATTATGCGATTAGAACAGGAGCACCTCTTGAGGTTGTAGAAAATCTACAAGCTATCGAAGATGAAGGTGATTCTTACGACTCTATCGAGGAAATCTGGCCAGACTATCCAACGGACGAAGATTACCTCTGGAATGAGGACGAATATTAAAACCTAATAAATTCAAAATAAAGTCTCTCGCGTTTATCTAACTGAGAGACTTTTTTTATTTTCGGATGTTTTAAAACCGGATAAACACTAAAAACAAGACATTAACTGTTGAACAAAGGTTTCAACAAGAACATATAAAAAACCCATGGGAATATTAGACAAGGTATTAAAGGTATTTGTAGGAGATAAATCCAAACAAGATGTCAATGCCCTAAAACCAATAGTAGAACAAATAAAAGCTTTTGAAAAAGACTTGGAAAACTTGTCGCATGACCAATTGCGAGCAAAAACCAGTCAGTTTAAGGAAAAAATAGCTGAAGCACGAGCACCATTTCAAGCGAGTAAGGAAGAACTTCTAGCCAAAGCGGAAGCTACAGAAGATATTGACGAACGCGAAGACCTTTACCAAGAGGCCGATAAGATTGAAGATGAAATTTATGAGGTAACTGAAAAGGTACTCAATGATATCTTACCCGAAGCCTTTGCCGTGATGAAAGAAACGGCAAAACGTTTTGTAAATAATACCCAGATTGAGGTCACGGCTAATGCTTTTGACCGCGAAGTCTCTGGCGCTAAAGATTATGTAACACTTGATGACGATAAAGCTATATGGGCCAACTCTTGGGATGCTGCTGGTAAACCAATAACATGGGACATGGTACATTATGATGTACAACTTATTGGTGGTATTGCCCTACACCAAGGTAAAATTGCCGAAATGCAGACTGGTGAAGGTAAAACGCTCGTAGCAACACTTCCAGTTTACCTCAATGCCCTAGCTGGTAAAGGTGTGCACCTCGTTACCGTTAACGACTATCTTGCAAAACGTGATAGTGCATGGATGGCACCATTGTTTGAATTTCACGGGTTGAGTGTAGATTGTATAGACCACCATAGACCTAACTCCGATGCACGTCGTAAAGCCTACAACGCAGATATCACCTATGGTACCAATAACGAATTTGGTTTTGACTACCTACGTGATAATATGGCACATGCTCCAGAGGATTTGGTACAACGTCCACACCACTACGCTATCGTGGATGAGGTGGATTCCGTGTTAATTGATGATGCACGTACACCGCTTATTATTTCTGGTCCAGTACCAAAAGGCGACGAACATGAATTCGACCAATTAAAGCCGAAAGTTAGCAGTATCGTAGATGTGCAACGAAAATACCTTGTAGGCGTACTAGCCGAAGCAAAAAAGTTAATTGCTGAAGGAGATACTAAAGAAGGTGGCTTTCAATTGTTACGTGTTTACCGAGGTATACCAAAAAACAAAGCACTTATAAAGTACTTAAGTGAAGAAGGTATTAAACAACTACTCCAAAAAACGGAGAACTTCTACATGCAAGACAATAATAGAGAAATGCCTAAGGTAGATGCGGAGCTCTATTATGTCATTGATGAAAAGAACAACCAAGTTGAGCTTACAGATAAAGGTGTAGACTTCCTTTCGGGTGAAGATGACCCAGACTTCTTTGTTATGCCAGAAATGGGTACGGAAATTGCCAAAATTGAAAACCAAGGCCTATCGGCAGAAGAAGAAGCCAACCTCAAAGAAGATTTGTTTAGGGACTTTGGCGTAAAATCCGAACGTATCCATACCTTGAACCAACTGCTTAAAGCCTATGCCCTTTTTGAAAAGGACGTACAATACGTAGTCATGGACAACAAGGTGATGATTGTAGACGAGCAAACCGGTCGTATTATGGATGGCCGTCGTTATTCTGATGGTCTGCATCAGGCTATAGAAGCGAAAGAAAATGTGAAGATTGAAGCGGCAACCCAGACCTTTGCTACCGTAACCTTACAGAACTACTTTAGAATGTACCGCAAATTAGCTGGTATGACTGGTACAGCGGTAACAGAAGCTGGTGAGTTTTGGGAAATCTATAAGTTAGATGTGGTAGAAATCCCAACAAACAAGCCAATAGCCAGAGATGATAAAGATGACTTGGTTTACAAAACCAAAAGAGAGAAATATAATGCGGTTATAGACGAAGTGGTGGAACTCTCCAATGCAGGACGACCTGTCCTCATAGGTACTACCAATGTAGAAATATCCGAGCTCTTGGCAAAAATGCTGAGTATCCGTAAAATTCCACATAACGTACTCAATGCTAAGCAGCACAAAAAAGAGGCAGAAATCGTCGCAGAGGCCGGAAATGCAGGTCAAGTTACCATTGCTACCAACATGGCCGGTCGTGGTACCGATATTAAATTAAGTAAAGAAGTTATTGATGCAGGTGGTTTAGCAATTGTAGGTACGGAACGTCACGACTCCCGCCGAGTAGACAGACAGTTGCGTGGTAGAGCAGGTAGACAAGGTGACCCAGGAAGTTCGCAATTCTATGTGTCCTTAGAAGATAATTTAATGCGATTATTTGGTAGTGACCGTATTGCCAAAATGATGGACCGTATGGGATTAAAGGAAGGCGAAGTGATTCAACATTCCATGATTTCCAAATCTATAGAGCGTGCGCAGAAAAAAGTTGAAGAAAACAACTTTGGGGTTCGTAAACGACTGTTGGAATACGATGATGTTATGAATGCGCAGAGAGAAGTGGTTTACAAACGTCGTCGTCACGCCCTTCATGGTGAACGTCTTCGCGTAGATTTGGCCAATATGATTTTTGACACGTCTGAAGGCATTGCGGAAACCAACAAAAATGCTAACGACTACAAGAATTTTGAATTCGAACTGATACGCTACTTCTCAATGCCATCTCCTATCAGTGAAGAGGAATTTGCAAAAATGAGCAGTCAGGAAATTGCAGGAACCATTTACAAAGAAGCGTTTAAGCACTACCGTGAGAAAATGCAGCGTGCAGCCGATCTGGCTTATCCTGTCATTGAAAATGTGTACAACACACAGCGCGATCGTTTTAAACGTATCGTGGTACCATTTACAGATGGCGTAAAACAACTCCAAGTTGTAACAGATTTAGAGAAAGCATACGAGTCTAAGGGAAAACAGCTCATCAATGATTTTGAGAAAAACATTACCCTTGCCATTGTTGACGATGCTTGGAAGACGCACCTTAGAAAAATGGACGAGCTCAAGCAATCCGTGCAATTGGCAGTTCACGAACAAAAAGATCCGTTACTGATTTATAAGTTTGAAGCCTTTGAGCTTTTCAAAAGTATGATAGATCAAGTGAACAAAGACGTTATCTCCTTCCTATTTAAGGGCGAGATTCCTCAAGAAACGGCAGATACCATACAAGAAGCCAAAAAACGTAGGGAAGAGAATCTGAAAATGCAGAAAGATGAAATCCCTAATATGGATGAGCGTGCAGCCCAAAGCAGAGCTGCCGGAGAAGGTGCTTCCCGTCAGCAGCAAGTTGTTGAAACCATCGTAAGGGAAAAACCTAAAATTGGCCGGAACGAACGTGTTACCATTAAACATGTAATGAGTGGCGAAAGCAAAGAAGTAAAATACAAGCAGGCCATTCCGTTAATTGATAAAGGCGAATGGGTTTTGGTTGACAACGACTAAAGCTTTTTAAATAACTCAAACAAGCCCAATGTTTAACGCATTGGGCTTTTTTAATTGGTTAAACCAAAGCAGATAAACTCTTTAAGATTGTCTATCAAATAACCATTCCAAATGTTAACATATGTTAAAGTTAAAAGTAAGGTTCGGGATATTTAGCTATTGAATTGTTTTAATAATAAATAGAAATACTAAAAACACATCCACATGACAACTTTAAAACTAAAAACAAAAACCCTAGCTCTGATGTTCGCCCTATTATTAGGTATAACATCATGTTCGGACGATTCAGATAACGGTACAATGACGCCTACAGGAACATTGAACATTAGCGCTAGCGCAACTTACTCTGGAACTTCTGGCAGAAATGCCACCGAAGTCTCACGATTTTTATTAAACCTTGAAGAAATTGAATTAGAATTTGATGATGATAATTATGACGACGATGATGACAATGACGATTACGGCGACTACGATGATGATGGCTTTGTAAATGCAGATGATGAAATCGAATTGGAAGGCCCTTTTGAAATTGACGTGCTTTCTACTGCCACTACGAATCTAGTAACCCTAAATGTACCGCAAGCCATATATGAAGAATTGGAATTTGAATTTGATGATAACGAAAATCCAAACAGCGATTTGTTTGGAAAGACAGTACTCATGGAAGGTACCATTAATGGAACTCCTTTTGAATTCTGGTATGATTTTGAAGCCGAGGTAGAAATAGATTACGAAGACAGCAACCAGGATATCGATGTTAATGCTGGCCTAAATGCTATTATCATCAACTTTGATTTGGACAACATTTTAAATCAGGTCGATTTATCTCAAGCTACAGATACTGATGAGGATGGTCTTATAGAAATTAATCCTAATGGAGACGACGGCAATGCGAGTTTAGCACAAGCCTTAAAAGATGCCATAAAGGATAATATAGAATTACTCGACGATTCTGATGATGATGATGATTAAGATCTAAGCCCCATCTACCACAACAATAAAAGGCCTGTAGCGATACAGGCTTTTTTTATTAGACTTAATGACTTATTCTTTTAGAAATGGTGCTAAGTAGATTGGGTTTGGACAATTCGCCTTATAAAATTCCAAATCCATTGTATTACTGACACCAGGATAATCACCCTTAAAACCCTGCAGATCCAAAATCACCTGAAAGTGCAGATGTGGTGGGTAATCACCATTAACATCAGCAGCTCCAAGCGTACCGATTTCCTGTCCTTTCGCAAGTGTTTCCCCTACTCGTTTATCTTTTAGGGACTCCAAACTTAAATGGCCATACAAGGTGTAAAACTCAAATCCTTCAATAGTATGCTTCACAACTATGGTAGGTCCATAATCCCCAAAATTGGTATTGTTCTTAAAACTGTGCAGTTCTCCTTGTAGTGGCAGGTAAATCGGAGTTTCGGCCTCAATCCAAATATCTATGCCCAAATGGATGTTTCGTTCTGTTTTTGGATCGGATTGATTGAAGTAAGTACTTCGGTTGTAAATGCCTCGACGTTCTAGATACCCTCCATATGCGGCATGAGCTTGTTTCGCTTTCAGTTGAGACCAAATATAGCCCTCAAGAGCATTTGACGATGAGACATCTACCTTAGATAAGTCTTCATTCTCAGTGGATAAATCCAGAGATAAATAGCGGTAGTTTTTAGAATTTTCGCCTAAAATAGGAAAGAGTTCCTGTTTAGAAAGTAATGCCTTCAAGTGATCTGCGCTCATACCTTATTTTCCGCAAAAATAAGAATCTATTCAATGGAAACTAAACTGTGAGCTTGCTAAGTGAATAAGGTTTTAAACAAACTTAATTTATAATCACATCACTAAATTTAGCACTAACCATCACTGTGCGTTCTGAGTTATCACCACTAGGACGATGTCTAATTGTTTTTTGGGCAGTTGTTTTATTATTAAGCTTAGATCGGCTGCCATTAAAATATAGGTTGTAATTAACATCTTTTGGTAAATTAACCAAGGCATCACTATTCTCCAGCACCAGATTAAGCGTTTTAAAAGAATCCGTAAGATTGGATATGGTAAGATCTCCAAAACTACCATCTATGATTCCCGTATCATATAAAGTTTCTATCAGGACATTGGAAGACTTCGAATTTAAGACCAAGCTAGAGGCCTTTTTTATTTGTGCCTTATCAACAAAGTTTAAATTCAGTGTCCCAAGGTTCCAAGTATTTATAAGAACTGGAGAGTAGGCAACATTGATGGAGGTATCGCCTCCATCAATGTATTCTGCTTCTAAAAATGAGTGTGATATGTTTCCTTGAGCATTATGAAGTAAGGAAGAAATCTTCAATTCACCATGTCTTACATTCATGTTTAACTTCGCCTTTTTAGGAATCTTTAGTTTAATCACCTTCTTGACCTTATCAGATGAATTACGTTTAAATCCTCTCACCACCAAGGCGTTTTGTCGTTCTTTGACTTCTTGGTTTCGCTTCGCAAGAAACGCTTCACGTTCCGCCCTTAATTGTGCACGTTGTGCCTCTCTTTCGGCACGCATAGCTTCGCGTTCCTCCGAGCGTGCTTGCTGTTCGGACAAACGCGCCTCTTTTCGCTCCAATTGTTTTTCCAAGCGTTCTGCCCAGGCTTCCATGCGTTCCGCCAATTCCTTGCCATATTTCTCACCCCAAACTTCCATTTGTTTGGCGTAATCATCTCCAAATTTTTCGCTCCAAGCCTCCATCTGCTCTGCCCAGTTACCTTCAAAATGCTTGGCATAATCTTCACCCCATTTCTGCATCTTTTTTTGATACCCAGACGCTGCAAACTTCTTTGCCCATTTTTCCATAGCCTTTTGCAGCTCCTTACCGCCTTCTTTTTCGTAACGTTTGCTCCATTCAGCAAGATATTTTTCACCTTCCTTTTGGTATTTATCATAATCAAAGGTTATCGATTTAATTCCGTCTGGCAGTTCCGGAAGCTCAGGAATCTCGGGTATATCTGGCATTTTAGGAAGTTCAGGTACTTCTGGTATATCCGGTAGATTTGGTGGTTGAGGTGGCTCTGGAATAAGCCCTAATTCTGGTACCTCAGGAATATTGGCCAATTCAAATTCCAAATCCCTGAGTAAGTTATCGTAGTCATTCCTAGCTACTAAGCCAAAGCCTCTACCGCCTTGCGTAGAGATAATCACCTTGCCATTAGTGGCATCTACATCTAATTTCCAAGCCTCTAAGGCCTGTTTCAATTCTTCTTCAGATAACTTGTCACTTTCTATATAAGCTTCAATCTCAACGATATCTTTGTTCCAGGTATCAATTTCAAGCTCTACATAACTTGTGTTTAAGTCTATCTCCACGTCTTTATTCACTTTTATGGACTGTGACGTTTTACTCAATTTTTGCTGTGCAAACCCATAGGATGCTAGTAGGCACAACGCAATAATTCTAAGTGTTTTCATTGTTGATTTCATTTAACTGTTCGTTTTTTGATTTTTGATTGTTTATATGGCTTCTGCTTTAAAGGTATCTTCGTTAAATTCCTGGAGTTGATCTTTTAAGCGCATTATCAAATTGAGCCTAAACTTTAAATTAGCGATAAGCGCATCCAAGGTTTTTCCGTTAAGGCCATTTTCGTTCCACTCTACAGTGAGCCGATCGTATTCATCATTTAATTCTTTTAACCTCACCATGTACCCATCAACCAATTCTTTGTTTTCTGATGTCAACTCCAATTTTGAAAGCTCCAAATTGATACTTGCCAAATAATAGTCTTCTACCCTCTTTAAATCGGGAGATACATCGCCCAGTGATTTCAATTTTACGGCAACGCTTTGTTGCTTGTCGTCAGGCTTGTTTTCTGAGGTTGGAAATATTGAAAAAGCACCATAGGCCAAACCTAACAACACTATTACGCTTGCTGCAATACTGAAAAAATTAAAGGATTTTTTATTACCCTCTTTTGGCAATTCAGCTTCCAAGCGCTCAAAAAAACGGTCTTCATGTCCTTGCGACATTTTAGCGTTCCGCGCTGCAGTAGTTTCATTTTTTAATAAGTCTCTAAGATCTTGTGCCATTTTGTTTAACTTTTAAAACAGATTGTAACTTTTGTTTACCTCGTGACAGTTGCGTCCTTGAGGCTACTTCAGTGATGTCAAGTATTTCTGAAATTTCCTTATGGTCGTAACCTTCAATTAAATACAACATCACAACATATTTATATTTTTCTGGCAATTCATCTATTGCCATTTTAACGTCTTCAATGGTAAAGGAATCATCCACCAACCAAGGCTCATCGTATTCTGCATTAACCACGTTGAGATGATGTTCTTCCAATTCTATCATTCTTTGATGTTTAGATTTTAAAACATCCAAACATTTATTAATGACAATACGTTTTAACCAAGCTCTAAAACTTACCTCTTGCCTGTATTGGTCCAAGCGTGTAAACGCATTTATGAAGGCTTCCTGCACAATATCCTCGGCTTCCATCGTGTTATTCACGAACCGTAGGGCAACCACCAGCATACCATCACAATACTGCTTGTAGAGCTGCATCTGAGCCTTTCTGTCATTCCGTTTGCATTTCTCAATAATATGACGCTGTATCGTACTAATAGCGCTATTGGTTTTTGGTTGATTTCATTTTAAAGACGAGACGGATTTGGTGATGTTGCAAAAAATCCCAAAAAAAATGTAGAATTTGTTTAATTAAGATAAAATTAGGGGTTTGAATTCCTTAAATTTAGGGAATTCAATTATTTTTAAAATACCTTTACACAAAGGTTTTATAAGGAACACAAATTAAATTACCTTAAACCGTTATATGTTAAAACGTCTTCTAATATTTTTATCAATAGTCGCACTTGGCCTATTACTTTATAGCGTGTTTGTTGAAAACATTTTTGCACCACGATTGAGCCCTAAGGATACGGCCAAGATTGAATTGAATGACCTTAACCTTATTGTAGAATATAATAGACCATCTAAGCGAGAGCGTGAGATATTCGGTGCTTTAGTGCCATACAACAAGGTGTGGAGAACTGGAGCTAATGAAGCGACCACCTTTGAAACCAATAAAGATTTAATCATTGATGGCATAGTTCTGAAAAAAGGGAAATATACCATTTGGACCGTTCCAATGGAAGACTCTTGGAAAGTTATGTTTAATTCAAAACAATACAAATGGGGCGTTAACGAAAAAATGGAGCCTATGTGGGACCCTAATTTTGATGTCATAGAAACCGAGGTTCCGTCACAAAAACTAGATACTACGGTTGAAAAGTTCACTATTGCTTTTGATAATAAAACAGGTGACCTCAAACTAACATTGGCTTGGGATGATACCCTTGTAGAAATCCCATTAGCAGAAGCGAACACTCAAAAGCCATAAAACGGTTATGGCAAAAAAAAGAAAATCTTATAAATCTGCATTAGAAGAAAAGGAAGGTATAACACCTCCTGAAGTCACAAATTTGGCTTCTGCCAGTAAAATTAAAGCAAGGCGCAGACAGCGTCCTGGTACAGACGCATTGGTTAAAGGAATTGTCTCTGGAGATATTACAGCCTTAAGCCGAGCCATAACCCTAGTTGAAAGTACAAATCCCGAGCACTCCAAGCAGGCCAATGCGATTATAACGGCATGCCTACCTCATGCCAACAAGTCTAAACGAATTGGAATTACAGGTGTTCCCGGTGTAGGCAAGAGCACCTTTATAGAAGCATTAGGACGTTACCTTACAGATAAAGGCCATAAAGTTGCCGTATTGGCTGTGGACCCAAGTAGTTCGCTCAGCAAAGGAAGCATATTAGGCGACAAGACGCGTATGGAAGATCTCGTAAGAGACCCAGCAGCCTTTATTAGACCTTCTCCTTCTGGAAATTCACTTGGAGGCGTAGCAAGAAAAACACGAGAGACTATTGTGTTATGCGAAGCTGCTGGTTTTGACACTATAATTATTGAGACCGTTGGCGTTGGGCAAAGTGAAACTGCCGTTCACAGTATGGTCGATTTCTTTTTGCTGTTAAAATTAGCTGGTGCTGGCGATGAACTTCAAGGAATCAAAAGAGGTATTATCGAGATGGCAGATGCCATCGTAATCAATAAAGCCGATGGTGATAATCTCAAAGCTGCAAAAGCTGCCAAATTAGAGTTCAATAGAGCCTTACACCTCTATCCTGCGAAAGCTTCGGGCTGGAGTCCCAAAGTGAGCCTTTGCAGTGCTTTAAAGAAGGATGGTATTACTGAGGTATGGCAAATGATAACAGCGTATTTTGACCATACCAAAGCCAATGGCTATTTTGAAAAAAATAGAAGCAATCAAAATTCGTTTTGGTTACTGCAAACCATTGATGAGCGCCTCAAATCCGACTTTTACAACGCACCCGAAATCAAAAAAGCGCTTAAAGCACAAATGCAACTGATTGAGGAAGGCAAAACAACACCATTTGCCGCAGCAGAGTATCTATTGAGCCTTTAGAAGTTGGCCTTGTACCATTCTACCTGTGCTCGAACACTATCCAACAATGTGGTTTGTGGATTGTAATTTAACAACCGTCTTGCTTTGTCTATATTGGCCTTAGTACGTAATTGGTCGCCTGCACGCTTTGGCTTAATCTCAATCTTTATCTCTTTGCCTATAACTTCAGCAACAGCATCTATTCCTTCTTGAGTGGTATGTTCTACTTCTGTTCCAAGATTAAAAATTTCACCATCTACCTTGTCTTCAGCACCAATTGCACTCACAATGCCATCTACAATATCTCCAACGTAAGTAAAACTTCTTAGATGCTTATCACTACCTTCAAACAAAGGAAAAGGTTCTCCTTTTAACCCTAAATCTATAAGCTTGGTATACATTTTTTCTGGACGCTCTCTGGGTCCAATGACAGAGTACAAGCGTAAACTGCAGGCCTTCATCTGTTTTTCTCTACTCTTTTGAAGCACCAATTGTTCCGCAGCCAATTTAGTGACACCGTAATGCGATGCTGGCTTGGGTGCGATATCTTCTGGATAGGTAGCTTCGAGGCCATAGATAGATGAGGTTCCTATATTAACGAAGAGCTTTAGATTTGTGCAGTCCAAAGCAAAATCAATTAACAACTTCGTAGCCAGAACATTATTTGTGAAGTAGTCTTCAAAAGAAGATGTCTGAGAAATACCAGGTTGTGCTGCAAAATGAAAGATGTAATCAAAATCTTTAGGAAGGGCATCATACGCCTTGGGCTCTCTTAAATCCAAGGTAATAATTTTAGCTCCTTTATCCTCTACCGCCTTAGCGTTCATTTGTTTTAAGGCCAAACTGTAATAATCGCAGAAATTATCTACACCCACAACCTCATGCCCAAGGCTAAGCAAACGTTCAGCAGTATGCGAACCAATAAAACCTGCAACACCAGTAACTAATATTTTCATAATACTCTATCTTTTGCTCACAAATTAAACCTTTTTAAAGGTTCTTTTCAATATAGATTCGTTGTAATGCAAAAAAAAAATACTTTTGTGCAGATAACTCCATAAAAGGTATGAAATCCAAGTTTACGATAATAGTTCCTGTCTTTAACGAATCTGAAAATTTGCAGCGTGTAGAAAAGGAATTGTTATCTTATATCAAAGTTGCCACCGTGCCAACGTCAGTATTGTTTGTAAATGATGGCTCCACAGATGAAAGTCAGCAACTTATTGAAGCCATCTGCAAAAGAAACGAAGCATTTGATTTTATACTTTTTAAAGAAAATAGAGGTCTCAGCGCTGCATTAAAAGCAGGATTTGACCATGTACAAAGTGAGCTTACTGGATACATTGATTCTGACTTACAAACGACACCTCAAGATTTCAATGTATTACTTGAACATATAGGGGATTATGATTTAGTAACTGGCGTAAGAGCCAATAGGAAAGATTCATTTATAAAGAACATGTCCTCTAAAATTGCCAATGGCATCAGACGTGCATTTACCCATGACGGAATGGATGACACGGGTTGCCCTCTTAAGGTGATAAAAACTGATGTTGCCAAACGCATACCTATGTTTAAAGGGCTCCATCGCTTTTTACCAGCCATGGTCCTTTTACAGCAGGGTAAAATCATACAAGTACCTGTGCAACACTTCCCTAGAATGGCAGGTAAAGCCAAGTTTGGGCTTTGGAATAGACTTTTAGGACCTCTGATAGATTGTTTCGCATACTTATGGATGAAAAAGAAATATATCAATTACGAGGTAAAAAAATCGAGCAAATAATACAGTTTTGAAGGATTGGATCATTTATAGTATAGGTTTTCTTGCTCAGATTTTGTTTTCATCCAGACTGTTGATCCAATGGGTTACTTCCGAAAAACAACGAAAGGTTATCACGCCCACTACCTTTTGGACCCTAAGCTTAATTGCATCCTTTCTTTTGTTTATATACGGTTACTTGAGATTGGATTTTGCCATAATGTTTGGGCAGAGTTTAACCTATTTTATTTACATACGAAATTTGCAACTTCAAGGACAATGGGAACGCTTCCCTCGAATAATGCGAATCTTACTCCTTGTAATTCCTGTGCTTATTGTTGTATTTTACTACAACAACAATAAAATTGATATAGAGCTTTTATTTAAAAATGAAGCCATACCAACATGGCTGTTAATTCTTGGTGTACTTTCCCAAATAACATTTACCCTTAGATTTATTTACCAATGGTTACATGCCGAAAAAAATAAAATCTCATCGTTACCAATGGGGTTCTGGGTACTAAGTTTAGTCGGAGCAACAATGATTCTTATTTATGCCATAATAAGAAAAGATCCCGTGTTGTTCGTAGGTCATTTGTTTGGTCTAGTCATTTATTCCAGAAATGCCTATTTAATTAGACAAGATCATGATTAAAACGATTGAAAAATATCCCGTACTTAGTCTTTTGACGTTTGTAATTCTTATGCTTGGGTTTACCATTGATGCGGTGCCAGTAAGCATAATGGAAGCACGAAATTTTATTTCCGCTAGGGAAATGATTACCGATAACAATTGGATTTTAACTACCATGAACGGAGAACCAAGATACCAAAAACCTCCGTTACCCACCTGGATTACGGCTGCTTTTGGATTTGTTTTCGGAATGAAATCTGTTCTTGCTCTGCGATGGCCAGCCTTATTATGTGTGGCTTTAGTAGGCATAGGTGCCCAAGCCCTATCTCGGCGATTAGGTTTTACAAAATCCGCTAGCCTTGTCAATGGTTTCATTGCTGTTACTTCTTTTTATGTTATAGCCATAACCATAGAGGCACCATGGGACATCTACACGCACGGATTTATGTTAATCTCAATAGTTTACCTCTTTAAAATGCTAATGGAAAGGGCCGTTTCCCTTAAAAATAGTGTCTTGTTCGTATTTTTTATGGCATGTTCCGTTCTATCAAAAGGACCCATTTCGCTGTACGCGCTTTTTCTTCCCTTTGCTTTTGCCTATGGCTTTACCTATAAATTTAAAGGTAACCTTGGTTTTTTCTTAAAACTGATTCTTTTACTGGTTACTGGTATTCTCTTTGGTGGTTTTTGGTTTTTGTATGTGAGGTATGCAGACCCAAATACCTTTTTGGAAATTGCGTCCAAAGAAACATCGAACTGGAGCAGTTACAACGTTAGACCATTCTATTATTATTGGAGTTTTTTTGCTCAAAGTGGTCTTTGGTCGGTCTTAGCTATTATAAGCCTAATCTATCCCTATTTAAAACATCGTGTTCATGACAAAAAGGCTTACACCTTTACCTTTTTATGGACCATAATCGCTGTAGTTCTACTATCTATTATTCCCGAGAAAAAATCACGCTACCTCATGCCAGTGCTCATACCTTTAGCTCTAAATATTGGCTTTTACATGGAATATTTATGGCGATCGTTTAAAACCATGACCTCTAAAAAAGAACGGTTTCCAGTATATTTTCAATTTGGCCTTGTTGCCGTGTTGGGACTACTATTTTGGATATCAGCATTTTTTGTCGAAGGAATCACAGCAGACGGATTTTTATTGAGGTTTGTCTTTATTTCCATTTTGCTTTTCATTATTGGTGTGTTCCTTATTTTAAATTTGAAAAAACGAAATATTAAAAACACGTTTTACCTCACCGTTGCTTTTATGCTTTGCCTTGGCCTTGTAGGAGTTCCTTTGGTAAAATCCCAAAAACAAAAGGATTATAAACCCTTATCTTCCTTAAGCGATGAAGATGTTAAACTCTACACCTTACATTATGTCGCGCCTGAAATGATTTATAATTATGGCAATAAAATTCCTAGCATAAAAACAGAACAAGGTTTCGCATTTCCAAGTGAAAGTGATTTCAACCTACTTACCATTGGAAATGACACAACAGACCTAGAGGCATTGTCTGAACGTTATACGATTGAATATAAAGAGACGTTCGACTTGAACTTTTCTTCAAAAGATGCTAGTAGCTATAAAGGACGCCTAGTAAACCAACTTTACTACCTTAAGCGGAAACGTAGCGTTGATTAAGAAATAGGGTAAGCCTGTAAAACCCATAGCCAGATAAGGCTCCAAAGGTCATTCCGCAGATGACATCGAGTGGGTAATGCACACCAATATATATTCTGCTGTATCCCATCGCAGCGGCCCAAACCAATAAGAAGAAAATAAGATTTTTATACTTTTCACGTAAAAGAAGGCCAACAAAAACGGCAATAGCCATAGAGTTGGAGGCGTGACCAGAGAAAAAACCGAATCGTCCACCACAGCCTTCTTTAACAATGCGCATTATTCCTTGTAAATCTTGCTCATGGCAAGGTCTAGGACGCTCAAAGCCATATTTAAAAAGATTGGTTATCTGATCGGTAAAAGTGATTAAGGCTATAACCATTAAGATTAATACTAACATTTTTTGCTTTCCCAAGTGCTTATAAAGGAGGAATAGCAGCAAAGCATAAAAAGGAATCCAATTAAATTTATGGGTATAAAACATCCAAAAGCCATCCCATTGCTCAGAGCCCAAATTATTGAGGAATAGAAATAATTCCGTATCGTAATGTAAGATTTGGTCTAGCATTACTCGTCGTATCGGCTTATTTCTCTATCGTAGAATTCCGTGGCAAGGCGAATACAATTTTCGGCTTCTTCCTGTAGCTCCTTTTGGTCGTTTTCATCAAATTCCTCCAACCATTCCAATTCATCATTTTCAAGATTGATTATAAACCTTGGGAACTCCGTATGCACGATAAAAATAGCATCTGGAAAGTCGGTATTATCACCAAGAATGAACTTTGGTAAATCCATAGTTACTGTTTTTGTTGTTGCAAAATTAAACGGTTTGTTAGATAATTAAACCTTACAAACAATAAAATTGCTGCAGCGCTCAATCCTGCCAGTAGGCCTATCCAAATACCTAAACTCCCATATCGTTCGGCTTTGCCTAGATAGAAACTCAACGGAAACCCAATGACCCAATATGAAATAAAGGTAATTATCGTTGGAATTTTAACATCTTGCAAGCCTTTAAGAGCACCCAGAGCGATAACCTGCAAACTATCGCTAATTTGAAAAAGTGCTGCTGCAAGAAGTAAGGTGGCTGCAATTTGAACCACTTCCCTACTGTTTGCTAAATCAGCAAGATTATCCAAATCAACATACAATTGTGGTAAAAGCTGATGAAAAGCACCAAACAACAGTGCAAATAAAATTGCAAACATGGCGCCCAATAAAAAAATGGATTGTGCTATTCGTTTCAATGCCGCAAAATCCTTTAGTCCTTTTTGATTGCCTACCCTGATCATAGCCGTAACACTTAGTCCTGTGGCCACCATAAAGGTCATGGATGCTAAGTTCAATGCAATTTGATTGGCCGCCTGCGCATTTTTACCCAAGATACCACTTAACCAAATAGCTGCTGTAAAAATACCGACCTCAAAGAACATTTGCATAGCACTTGGCAAGCCTAAGGCGGTTAATTTTTGTAACGGCTGTTTGTGCAGGCTTCTGAATTTGATATTGGTTACATAAGCTTTGGATGAGTTTCGTTGTGAAAGCATCCACCATAGAATGAACAACATTGCAAATCGCGCAATTAAAGTTCCGAGTGCAGCTCCTATTATTCCTAACTGCGGAAAACCAAACTTTCCAAAAATAAGCGCATAATTCAATATTACATTAAGGATATTAGCCACTAAGGTGGCATACATAGGATATTTGGTTAGCGATAGGCCATCACTAAATTGTTTAAATGCTTGAAAAATAATCAAAGGCACCATTGAAAGCGCTACCAAATCTAAATAAGGTAACGCGAGTGCAACCACTTCCTCTGGTTGGTTCATGACGTGCATTAACGGTTTTGAGGCCAACAAGACTAAAAAAAGTAAAAGACCCAATAATGTACAGAGTACGACGCCATGCTTAAAGACCGACTTCCCTTTTTCAAAATTATCCTCCGTATCAGCCTCGGCAACGAGAGGTGTTATGGCTGTTGAAAATCCTATACCAATGGACATAGCAATAAAAATAAAACTATTGCCCAAGGATACTGCAGCCAATTCAGCAGTGCCAATTTGCCCAACCATAACATTATCTACAAAGCTCACCAAGGTATGGCCAAGCATACCTACCATAACAGGAGTGGCCAACCTAAGATTGTATCTAAATTCTTTTGTGTAGGCATGAAAAAGCATGCGGCAAAAGTAGTGACTATAGCCTTATCTTTTGAAGATGAAATAAAAGAATATTGACGATTTATGACAGCTTAGAAAAGATTATCAATGTTAGCTTTAGCGTTTTCATACTCATTCATCATATCACTAACAATGTCTGCAACAGGTTTTATATCGTTTATCAAGCCTGATATCTGACCAATTTCCAGTTCGCCTTCATTAAGGTCGCCTTCAAACATACCACGCTTGGCCCTAGCACGCCCCAATAATTCCTTAAGTTGTTCTGTAGAAGGTGCCGTTTTATAGAGATCTTGAATATCTTGATAAAATTTATTTTTCAGCAGCCTCACAGGAGCCAACTCCTTTAATGTTAAATGGGTATCACCCTCTTTGGCATTAACAACTGCCTGTTTGAAGGCGAGATGGGATGAAGCTTCTTCACTAGCTACAAAACGACTTCCAACCTGAACGCCATCAGCTCCTAGGACCATGCAGGCCAACATCGCTCTACCTGTGGCTATGCCACCAGCAGCTATCAAAGGAATTTCGAGTTGTTCTTTTACCATGGGAATCAGTGTTAATGTCGTGGTTTCGTCCCTTCCGTTGTGTCCTCCAGCTTCAAAACCTTCGGCAACCACGGCATCAACACCAGCATCTTGAGCCTTAAGTGCGAACTTTACGCTACTCACGACATGTACAACAGTAATACCTTTTTCTTGAAGCCATCCTGTCCAGGTCTTTGGGTTTCCTGCCGAGGTAAACACAATTTTAACGCCTTCCTCTACGATGATATCCATGATTTCATCAATATTGGGATAAAGCATAGGAACATTGACACCAAAAGGTTTATCCGTTGCGGCCTTGCATTTTTTAATATGGTCACGCAATACATCAGGATACATGGAACCTGCGCCAATAAGACCAAGAATACCTGCATTACTTGCGGCAGAGGCCAGACGCCAGCCACTATTCCATATCATGCCAGCTTGAATAATAGGATAGTTGATATTAAACAGTGATGTAATTCTATTTTTCATATTGTTGTATACGCTTTAAAAGATTCGATTAGGTCCGTGACGACGTCAAAACCCTAAAAATACTAAGAAATAACGCCAGAACCTATGAGTTCTTCACCACAATACCAAGCTACAAATTGCCCTTCGGTAATGGCTGTTTGATTTGTTTTAAATTCTACGTACAACCCTGAATCTACTTTATGAAGTGTTGCCTCTTCAAGAGGTTGTCTATATCTAATTCGGGCATGAACCGCCATGGTCTCTCCCGAAACAAGTTCTAAATCCTCACGTACCCAATGGAGCTCCTCATTACTCACAAATAGCACATTACGCAATAAGCCTGGGTGATGTTTTCCTTGACCTGTATAAATCACATTCTCCTCAACATCGGTTTCAATGACAAAAAGTGGTTCTTTTGTACCACCTACCGCTAACCCTTTGCGCTGGCCCTTTGTAAAATAGTGCGCTCCCTGATGCTGCCCTACAACCTTACCATCTGAAATGCTGTAGTCAATGGTTTGGGATAAATGCATAAGTTCCTCCTGTTTAGAGTTAAATGTCGGGAGAGCCTCATGGTACTTTGAAAAATCTGCACTGATCTCAACAATTGCACCAGATTTTGGTTGTAGTTGTTGCTGTAGAAATTCTGGCAACCTCACCTTACCTATAAAACACAAGCCTTGGGAATCTTTTTTTTCTGCCGTAACAAGGTTTTGTTGCTTGGCGATTTCCCTTACCTCAGGCTTGGTTAATTCCCCAACTGGAAATAAGGCCTTAGCCAATTGCTTTTGTGAGAGTTGACATAAAAAATAGGATTGATCTTTATTGGTATCAACACCTGCGAGGAGTTGATATATGGTCTTACCGTTTTTAGTTATAGTTCCTTTTCTGCAATAATGTCCCGTTGCTACATAATCCGCTCCAAGATTCATAGCAATATCCATGAAGACATCAAACTTTATCTCTCTGTTGCAGAGCACATCAGGATTGGGTGTCCTTCCCTTCTCATACTCACTGAACATATAATCCACAATACGCTCTTTATATTGCGAACTTAAGTCTACCGTTTGGAAAGGAATACCTAATTTTTCAGCCACCAACATAGCATCATTACTATCGTCTAACCATGGACACTCATCGGATATAGTTACAGAATCATCGTGCCAATTTTTCATGAACAACCCAATGACCTCATAGCCCTGCTCTTTCAATAGGTACGCTGCTACGCTGGAATCAACACCTCCAGAAAGTCCTACAATAACTCGCTTCATTAGATATAATTTGAATGACTCTGTCGAAAAATTTTCTGCAAATTTACAAAATAAAAAAGGCAAGTAACTTACTTGCCTAGCTAATGCTACCTCATCACTACAGTCTAATCATAGCGCTTAATGACCTTTTGGTTGGTATGGTCTATTTCCTTCTTAAGTTTGCCCTTTTCGTAATAGTTCCAAATTCCGAATTTACTGTCATTTTTATAGTGGCCTTCTGAAACCAGCTTACCAAGAGCATTGTAATTTTTGGTTAGACCGTTTAATTTGCCATGTTTGTATTGGGAAGATTTAAGTAGTGTCCCATCTTTTGCATACCACTTATAGATTCCGTCTAATTCACCATTGACATAATATGACTCTTCTGCAAGGCTTCCATTTTCAAAGAAGATAGATTTTTTACCATCTAAAAGACCCTGGGCGTTATAATGCTCAACGGTCATGATTTGGTCGGAATTTTTATGGTAAAACACCCAGCGACCTATAAAGCGTTTACCATTCATTTTTCCTTGACTGATTATTTTTTTATTGGATGCATAAAAAACAACATCCGAAATACTATCCGTCTCATTAAACACCTTGATGGCACTCAGTACGCTAATTCCTTTGTTGAGTCTGTAATATTTAAAAGTATCTATTTCCTTTCCATGCTTAAAGGTGCCTTCATAACGCTTTTGATCTGTCTGGTAATAGTTTTTAGACCAGTAGCCATGCCGTTTACCATTTCTATCCACTTGATTTATGGTGTCTTGGGCCTGAGACTTTGTTAAAATTATTGTAAATATTAAGACAAAAAATAATTTTTGTTTGATCATTGTTTAGATTTGCTTAAACAAACATTATAAGGTTTGTGCAATGTTGAACAATTAAAAACTCAAAAAAATGAAAATTATTTCAAAAACTTTTAAACTACTTACAGTTTTTGCTTTGGTTTTAGGCTTAACTGGATGTAGTGACGATGATGACAACAATATTATTGTTGAGACTCCTTTAAATATTGTAGAATTAGCAAGTTCTAATCCAAATCTAAGCAGTTTGGTAGCAGCTTTACAAGCAGCGGACGGAGACCTACCAACTGTATTGAGCGGCCCTGGCCCATTCACCGTGTTAGCTCCAACCAATGATGCTTTCGATGCATTCTTAGGCGATGACGAATTAGGTGATATTCCAACAGATGTATTGGCACAAGTACTTTTAAACCATGTAATCACAGGAGAAGTAACATCGTCTGACCTTGTTGCACAAGGGTCTGGATATGCAAGTACCAATGCTACATCTCCAGGAGGACAAAATATTAGTATTTTTTTTGATACTACAAATGGTGTTGAATTTAATGGTGTATCATCAGTAGTAACTGGTGGCGCAGATGTGGAAGCATCAAATGGTGTTGTTCACGTTGTTGATGCTGTTATAGGTATTCCAGATGTGGTTGACCATGCTGTTGCTAACCCAAATTTAAGTACATTGGTTACAGCATTAACTGATAACAATTTAGTTAGCGCACTTCAAGCTGATGGGCCATTTACTGTATTGGCACCTACAAATGATGCGTTTGCTAACTTCACCAATCCTGATGGAAATGCTTTAGCTGATATTTTATTAAACCATGTTATTGCTGCTCCGATATTGTCAGGTGATTTAGTGAACTTAGGTTCTGGATATAGCAATACCTTAGCTACTGGTCCAAATGATGAAGCTTTAAGTATCTATTTTGATACGAGCGATGGTGTTACTTTCAACGGTGCAGCTAGTGTTTCTCAAGCAGATATCGTAGGTTCTAATGGTGTAATCCATGTGGTTGATAATGTTATTGACATACCTACAATCGCTACGTTTGCCACTTCCAATCCAGCATTATCTACTTTAGTTGATGCCTTAGTTTTTGCCGATGGCGGAACTCCTACAGTTCCTTATATAGATACAGTTTCAGATCCAACAGCTGGGCCATTCACAGTCTTTGCTCCTACTAATGATGCTTTTGGAGATGTATTGGCTGAATTAAGTCTAACAGGATTTGGTGAAGGCATGGATGAATTGAATGCAGCAACAACTGACGCTGTTCTTACTTACCACATTGTGGCAGCAAATGTACAGTCAGATGAATTAATGAGTGGACCGGTTGCAACATTAGGTGGAACTATCACAGCTGACGCTATGAACTTCACCTTAACTGATCCAAATGATAGAGTAAGTAATATTATAACTTCTTTAGTGGATATTCAAGGTGCCAATGGTGTAGTTCACGTGATTGACACAGTAATCTTACCATCATTATAATACAGGAAAGTCGAGGCTGATTACCTCATTTTTATATTGATTGATTTAGTTAGTAGAAAACCCAGACGATATGTCTGGGTTTTTTTATGGAGATAGATGTTGTCTACATGCTTATAAAAAATTTGACGAGTAATACCTCTCTCCAATCTCTTTCATTTTTTCTGTTATTTGCTGTCCTTTAGGACATAGATAGGGTAGTTAAATTATTTGAATCCATAACCCTATCTTTTTATTCGAGCCACTGGTAAAGACTTTAGCACTTGCCTATGTGTAGCATTCAAGCGTCTTAATAACAGCCGACAGATACGTTAGGCTTAGTTACCTAATATTAAATTGTGTTCCTTTTGCTCTAACCATACGCTGTACTAATTCCTATGAAGACAAATAAAATGGGTAAAGCATCCATTTCTTCCAGCCATAAAAAACCCTCAGTTTATACAACCAAGGGCTTGTTTCATTTTATACCTAAAGTTATATTATTTCTTCTTACGCTTTTGCTGTGCTTGTTTTTGTTGCTCAGCTTGCTCCATCATCTCTTTCATCTTTCTTTGGAAGCGATTTTCTTTCTTGGGCTTTTTCTTATTAACCTCAATTTTAGCTAAGACCTTATCCTCATCGATAATATAGTTTTTAATGACCAGCATAATACCAATACTAATAAGGTTGGATATAAAGTAGTACAAACTCAATCCTGAAGCATAGTTATTAAAGAATACGAGCATTAACAAGGGTGAGAAGTATATCATGTACTTCATCATTTTACTCATATCTGGCATGCCTTCCTGGGCCGGTTGCTGTGCAGCCATTTGCTGTCCTGTCGTCATCTTCATGTAAAAGAAAATCGCAATAGCCGCTAAAATTGGAAAGAGACTAACATGGTCACCGTAAAATGGAATATTAAACGGAAGTTCAAAAATAGAATCGTAAGAGCTTAAATCATCTGCCCATAAGAAACTTTTCTGTCTTAAATCAAAAGCTGTCGGGAAGAACATAAACAAGGCATAGAACACCGGAATTTGCATTAATCCGGGCAAACAGCCACTCAATGGGCTGGCTCCTGCTTTACTCTGCAAGGCCATTGTTTCTTGTTGTGCTTTTAATTTATTGTCTTTGTATTTTGCTCTAATGGCATCTAATTCTGGCTTAAGGATTTTCATTTTTGCCTGTGACAAAAATTGTTTGTATTGCACAAACGATAGCAAAATCTTAACCATAATGGTCATGACAATAATGGCTATACCGTAAGGGAATATACTACTTAACCACCCAAATAAAGGAATAAATAAGGCTTTATTGATCCAGCCAAAAATTCCCCAACCAAAAGGAATACTCTCCTCAAGGTTTTTATCGTAGGTCTTTAATATTTTACTATCCGTAGGTCCGTAATACAGACCAAGGTTTTTATTTAATTCACCTCCACTGAATTCTAAAGATATCTTTGAGGTGTATAATTTGGTATATAAGGTGTCTACCTCTTCATCCTCAACCAAATCTAAAGAAGTCAACTCGGCTTTCTTAAAGGGTTGGTCATTTGCTACCAAAATAGAACTAAAGAAATGCTGTCTGTAGGATAACCATTCTACATCTTCTTCTACTTCATCGTCATCACTCATTTGGGCCAGCTTATCTACCTTGCCATCGTCATACATGTATGTTAAACGTGTGTACCTGTTTTCGTAACTGATACTTTTGGCGTGGCGCAACCCTTTCATCTGCCAGTCAAGTGTTATGGGCTGAGATGAATTAAAGACGCCACTTAGTCCTTGCGAACGAATTGAAAAGTCAATCATGTAATCATCTGGCTTCAACTCGTAACGGTATTCCAAAAATTCAGATGGTGATATCTTCAATTTCATGGAAACAACAGTATTGCCATTATTAGTTGTTACCGATGGTTCAAAAGGAAAATCCTTAGTGTTTAAAATCCTATTATCGGTTGTACCAAAAGTGATATTAAAAACACTATTATCATTTTTAACAAGATATATCGGTACAGAATCGTAATCCACGAAATTCTTTAGCTTAACCTCTTTTAAATGACCGCCTTTGGTATTAAACTTCAATTCAAAAACCTCTGTATTGACCGTTGTATATTCTTTTTGGTCTGCACCAATACTCAAGGCATAGGCAAAAGAGCCCACTTTTTGTTGGAGTGCAGCTTGGCCAGCAGAATCCAATTCTTTGGTGTTACCAAATGTCTCAGGCTGGGCAATTAAGGTTTCCTCCTGTTTTTTTGATTGGGCTTGCGCCTCAACTTGTTCTTGTTCTGCCTTCTTTTGAGCTTCGAGTTCCTCTGGAGTCGGCTGATTTTGGTACATGATGTACAGGAGAATACCAAAAATGAGCACAAAGCCGATGATTGAATTAATGTCTAATTTCTTTTCTTCCATATAGTTTATGCACCAGTCTTGGTGCTTCTTTTAATTAAAACGAAATAACCCAAAAAGCTATCCAAAATCATTCTTACGCCAAAGTGGCATATTATTTTTTGTTCTTAAACTTTAAAGCCGCCTCTACAAAGGCCACAAATAATGGATGTGGACTTGCCACGGTACTTTTGTATTCCGGATGATATTGTACACCGATAAACCAAGGATGTGATGGGATTTCTACAATCTCAACCAGTCCTGTTTCAGGGTTAAAGCCCGTAGCTTTCATACCAGCTTCTTCAATTTGTTTTTTATAATCGTCATTAAACTCATAACGATGTCTGTGACGCTCCTTTATTGCAGAAGTACCATAAATGGAATGGGCAAGGCTATTCTCTTTCAAGGTACAATCCCAAGCTCCAAGACGCATCGTTCCGCCTTTATCAACTACATTCTTTTGCGATTCCATCAAATCAATGACAGGGTGCTTACAGTTTTCGTCCATTTCGCTAGAATTGGCATCTTCCAATCCTAATACGTTTCTTGCAAACTCTATAACGGCCATTTGCATACCAAGACAAATACCTAAAAATGGAATATTGTTCTCACGTACGTAACGCACGGCTTCAATTTTACCTTCAATTCCACGTTCACCAAAACCAGGAGCCACAAGCACACCATCTAAATGTTCTAATTTAAAGGCTACATTTCCCTCGTTTAAATAGGCCGAATGAATAGGTTCTACATTAACACTTACTTCATTTTCTGCACCAGCATGAATAAAGGATTCTAAAATAGATTTATAGGAATCTTGAAGCTCTACATATTTACCTATAAGACCAATGGTAATTTCACTTTTAGGATTTTTGTGGCGACTTAAAAACTCGTTCCAACGCTTTAGGTCTGGTGTATCACTCTTTAAAGCGAGCTTTTCCAGAACGACTTTGTCTAAACCTTCATCCAACATAAGGTTTGGTACATCGTAGATCGTAGAGGCATCAATAGACTGAATAACTGCTTCTTTCTTTACATTACAAAAACGTGCTAGTTTGGTCTTAATACTGTCGCTCAATTGATGTTCGGTTCTACACACTAAAATGTCTGCATGCACACCACTTTCCATTAACGTCTTAACACTGTGCTGTGTAGGCTTGGTCTTTAATTCGCCAGCAGCAGAAAGAAACGGAATTAAGGTTAGATGAATAACCAAGGCATTGTTTTCTCCCAAATCCCATTGCAACTGTCTTACCGCTTCTATATAAGGTAAGGATTCAATATCACCAACCGTGCCTCCTATCTCAGTAATAATAATATCGTAATCTCCGGAATTACCAAGTATTTGGATTCGGTGTTTAATTTCATCCGTAATATGAGGAATGACCTGCACAGTCTTCCCTAAGAATTCACCTCTGCGCTCCTTATCTATTACGCTTTGGTAAATACGTCCGGTTGTTACATTATTGGCTTGTGAGGTGGCAACGTTTAAAAAGCGCTCATAATGCCCTAAATCCAAGTCGGTTTCTGCGCCATCATCGGTAACATAGCACTCACCATGCTCGTAAGGATTTAAAGTACCTGGATCTACATTAATATAAGGGTCTAATTTCTGTATGGTTGTTCTGTAACCTTGGGCTTGCAAGAGTTTAGCCAAAGAAGCAGCGATGATACCCTTCCCCAGTGAGGAAGACACACCACCTGTTACAAAAATATACTTGGGAGTTGTGGTCATGTTGCGTTATTAAACGCAGGCAAATTTACAAAATAAAAAGGATTAATAATGTAATCTTAAAGGATTGTTGAAAGCTTAATCATTGCCTCGAAATAGAGCTATTATTGGCTACATGCACCATTAAGAATCATATTTATATTTGGATTAAACGCATTATTTATAACAGTATAGCCATGAACATATCCATATTCAGGATTTACGACGAGGTCGTAGCTTCCATTCGTAAATAAATTTTGTAAGGCACAAAAATCTGATAAAACTGGGTTTGGGGCATCATATAAATAATCCGTTACAAATTCAACACCAATATGTATTCCATCAGCTACTAATAAATTTTCCAATCCATTCAATGTTGCTAAATTATCATTATTCCCAATAAAAATCGAAGAAATTTCAGTGATTCCTTGTAGGCCATTTAAATCAACTAAACCATCATTATCTATTATTTGGAACCAATTGACAGATTGTAATTCAGCTAAGTCATGTAATGAACTCAGACCATCCATATTCTTAATTTCAAGAATATTTATATGGGATTGATTTTGAAGAACGGTCAATTCGGAAACATTAGGATTACTCTCCAAGGTCAATCTAAAAAACCCATTATCCTCTAAGCTAAATAAGGTGCTTAAATTTTCATTAAACCGAAGGCTTAAAGTTTGTAATGAATTTAAATTATCGAATACAGATAATGATTGCAAATTATCATTATTCCAAATCAAAATCGAAGAAATTTCAGTGATTCCTTGTAGGCCATTTAAATCAACTAAAGCATCGTTGTTAAGCAACCTAAGTACACCAACGCTCGTTAAACTTGACAACCCCTCAAGGCTAGTTAGATTAGGATTATTGGAAATACGAAGGTTACCATCGATTGCATTTATAGTAGACAATGGACTTAAATCAGTTATATCGGTCAAATTTGAATTGTTTGTGCCAATGGTGATATTGCCATTTATTGTATTGAACTGGAGGGCTCCAAACTCATTAACATCGTTTTGGGTTGACAGAATAATATCTGCATTGAATGTACCGCCAGAATCGTCGCAAGTACTTACATCATCAATACTGAAAGTACCGGAATTTAGAGGAATTCCCTCGGCAGTAAACCAATCTCCAGTATCAAAATCATAAATTTGAACTGTTATATAATCAACATCGCTACAATTCTCCACGTTCAGATTAAAAGTCCCATCTGTGATATAGCCGTAATTATATGCGTTTACGAAAACATATCCATTATCCAAAGGTGCTCCAGAACAATTGTTTACTGTACCCATAATTTGAGTAAATTCTGAATTTGAATCTATATTGAAATTTAAACTGTCATTGGATGTAAATGGTCCTATTAATTCATCTATAGACGTAATTATGCAGGCAAACGTAGTTTTACGCAGTTCAAAATTGAACTCAAGACCCTCTGGCACTAAAATGCACTCAACATTAGTTCCTGTTTCAAGACCTCCGGAATCCAAATATTCACCTGTTTGACTTTCGGTCAGCGTATAGACATAAAAAGCATTTATGTTTTCATCATTATCAACGGTGACAGAAAAACACAAATCCACATAGTTTTGAGGTGGGCTAGCGGTCCACCATGAAAAGTGATTCACTAAAGACCAATAGGTGTCTTCATGGCTCAAGCCTTTCGATTCTTGCTCTTCCCAAAAGCCAAGATTTTCATTAAAGGACCAAAAGTTAATAACTGAAGGCGAATCGTCATCATATCCCGTTTTTGGAATAATTACAACTGCCTCAGAGTCAGGGTCGATGTTTAAATCTTCCCCTGACGGTGATTGAAGTTTTACGTTTATCATCCCATAATTATCATGTACGGACTTAGCTTCATTACTTAAGGTTTGGCCAAGACCATTACCTGGTCTGCTCATGGCATACTGTAAAGTCCGTACGTCTAAATAGGTTATATAAACATTTACAGGTCCATTGTAAACCGAGCCATCGGCTTTGATGAAATCTCCGCTAAATTCTACTTGCGAATTATTTGGCCCCGTAACCGTCGACATTTCATTGCTATTCACTGTACCAGCTAAATTAGCCTGCAACATATAAACTTCAAGATAAGTAATCTCATCAGTATTGGGAATGACCACTTTATGTGAATCAACGTAACCTGCTTTTTGGATTTTTATTAAAGCATGACGCTCAAAAACACCAGCACTCTTAACACTAAAAATACCATTAAAATCGGTGTAAACCACCTGCCCTCCAATTTCTACCTTTGCGTTAACTATTGAGCGCCCAAGCATATCAGATACCCTACCGAAGAAATCTGCTGAAATCTCCATCCCAAAATTAGCATCCATAAAAGCGACATCCTCTGAGTCAGGCGAATATTGGTCTACATTGGATGGTGTATTTGTAATAACCGCCTCATCTTTCTCACAGCCAGAAAGAACTACAGCAAAAAAAAGACAAGCAACAAGGTTCTTAATTTTTCTCATTCCACAACGTTTTAAACCAAAGATAAGATTTTGGGATAAAAAGGTAAAGGCAACTGTTAAGAAAGTTTTATAAAAACGCTGAAAAATCTTACATTTAAAAGTTTTTCCTCAAAGTCCTAACTATTGCCTCCAACCCATTAATTTTAATCTCATGCATTTGTTGCATCATAAACCCAAGCTTACCTTCTGGAAATCCTTTTTGCTTAAACCATGTATAATAATATTCAGGAATGTCGACAAGATATTCACCTTTGTATTTCCCAAAAGGCATTTTATAATTTGCTAACTCCAGCAAAGCTTCTTTACTATTGTCTACAGGCATGAAGATACAATGAGTTGCATTCTTAGATTTTAGAATAAATTATTTCTGCTTTTCGCCTTATGCCCAAACAAAGGTCACATCCTTCTTAATATCTGGATGCAAACTGTAAAGCACAGGACAGGTTTTGGCAGTCTGCTCTAATTTTGTCTTAATCTTTTCATCTGGACTTGTTGACATGTGCAGGACCACTCCTATTTTTGAAATGCGTCTTGGGTTACTTGCCATAATTTTGGTAACCTCAGCATAACTGCCGGTTAAATCAACCTCCAAGTCTCTAGCCTTTATTCCCATAACCGTTAGCATACAACTAGCCAATCCCGTTGCTACCGTATCAGTGGGAGAAAATGCTTCGCCCTTACCGTTATTATCCAATGGAGCATCAGTAATAAAACTATTACCAGATTTGAGATGTACACATTGTGTCCTGAGGTTCCCCAAATAGGTTACTTTAGAAGTCATACTAGTTAGCCTTTATGATATTGAAATTGTCATATTTTACAATGTACAATTCCTCATTAGTGTAGCCTCCAAAAAGGGCCTTTTTATATCTAAATTTGTTCTCCACATGTTCAGTAGCTATATCAGAACTTGAAGCCTCAAACAAATCGTCACCACTGGCTAAACGGAGTAAAATATCCAAGGTTACATCAAAGCCTCTGCATGCATATTTACTAGGAGAAACCCCATAAGCTTTTCTGTAAGCCTTTTCAAAAGATTTTGATTTAGCTTCTTCAAAAGCTCGATTTACAGAAGGATAATGAAACTTAAGATTAGACAAATGACCATTATCTATATTTTTACCCTCAAAGGCACTATTTTTATCTAAGGTCGTTAGAACAATCTCTACGTCTTCATTTACCAAACCATTGAGCATACTAATCACACTCGAAGCAAACGGGTTACTGTCTGTCTCTAAAAAGACTATGGTCTTTCCTGGGCTAAATACATTTTCCAAATCTAATGGGTAAATAAAAAATCCATCCTTTCCAGACTTCTTGTCCTTACGGGAATATATCTGTTTAGCTAAAGGAAACTCAGCTTTAAGTTTAGAACTTACAGGTTTATGCTTAAGATCGGATATGATAACCACATTGTTTTTGGTGCTATCTGCCTTAACGAAATCCAACATAGCTTTTGCCAACAGCTTATCTTCTGGTATAGTCTGAAAGACATTGGTGTAGACTTCATTGGGCTTGTTAAGAGCTGCAATAACAGGCACCTTTTCACCTCTCAGTGCACGTGCTACACGATCAAAAGCCTCACTGTTCATGGGACCAATTACAGCATCATAATCCGAAAAATCATTGCTTTCCAGTAGTTCTCTGGTTTTAGCCGCTTGATACCTGGTGTCCAACACTTTTAAATCTGTTGAAATACCTAATTGCTTTGCAGAATCTATGGCCATTAAAGCTCCTGCGTAAAAATCTAAAACTACGGATAGGAGTTTTCTATTTCTTATGAGTTCTTTGGTTTCTTGCACAGAGTCCGTATCAATACGATGCAATTGAAACGGAAGCATCATAGCTATTTTTTTAGTTTTGAAGTTCTTGAGGTTATCAACCAGTTCCGTTGTTTCAACAGCAGCTGTAACAACCGTAGAGGTCGCATTCGCAGGTATTTTTAAAACCATGCCAGATTTTAAACCACCTTCTTTTAATTCTGGATTAAGGGCTTCCAATTCCTCTTGGTTAAGCCCTAATTTTATATTCAGCCTATAGAATCCTTCTTTTGGTTGCACCTCGTAATAACGATAGGTCGTATCAATGGCCCTTTCTTCTTTAGTGCTGATGTTTGGAACATTCAATTGGTCTCCTGGTTGGATTACCTCATTCATGTTAGGATTTAGACTCTCCAATTCTTCAACCGTTATTCCAAATTTATAAGCAATACGCCACTTGCCTTCCTTAGGCAATACCGTATATTTTTTTACGGTGTTTGATAAAGTTTGCTTATTGATTATGGTTCTGTATTTAGGAATGCGAATACGATCGCCTCGCTTTAGATTTTCAGCATATAAAAATCTATTGGCCTTTTTAATCTCTTCCTCAGTAACGCCATACGTTTTAGAGAGGCTGTATAGGGTTTCTTTACGTTTAACCTTATGATTTTTATACCCAATGAGTTCCCTTATTTCCTCTTGGATAGGTTCATTTTTTACTTTGGAGTTGGGAATAATTAATGTAGCTCCAGGCCTCAGTTCTGATTTGGCATCTGGGTTTAAAGCGTAAATATCAAACGGTGTGACTAGATATGTTTTGGCGATATCCTCAATGGATTCGCCAGCTTTTACCGTATGCGTTTTATAATTTTGTGAATTAAGCTGTAAGGCTAATACAATGCATATAAGGCATAAAATCAATCTCATACGTTTCATTTATTCGTTATAATAGGAACTCACTTCGACAAAATTGTCATTTTTATTCCCACTCTATAGTTGCAGGTGGTTTAGAACTGATGTCATACACTACTCTATTAACGCCTTTAACCTTATTTATTATCTCGTTTGAGGTTTTTTGCAAAAACTCATAAGGTAGATTTACCCAATCTGCGGTCATCCCATCTGTACTCTCCACGGCTCTTAAAGCAACGCACTTCTCGTAGGTACGTTCATCTCCCATAACTCCTACACTATTCACAGGCAATAACATAGCTCCCGCTTGCCATACCTTATCATAGAGGTTCCAAGATTTTAAATTATTTATAAAAATAGCATCGACCTCTTGTAATATACGAACTTTCTCACGGGTTAGATCTCCAAGAATGCGAATAGCCAAGCCAGGACCTGGAAATGGATGACGGCCTAATAGCTGGCTATCCATGTTCATGGATGCTCCTACGCGCCTTACCTCATCCTTAAATAAGGACTTTAGCGGCTCTACTACTTTTAGCTTCATAAAATCTGGAAGCCCTCCCACATTGTGGTGGCTTTTTATCGTGGCACTTGGCCCTCCTGTAGCCGAAACGCTTTCTATTACATCCGGATATATCGTTCCCTGTGCTAACCATTTTACATTTTTTATCCTATGGGCTTCATCATCAAAAACCTCAATAAACACGCGACCAATAATCTTTCGCTTTTCCTCTGGGTCGCTCTTTCCTGCCAAAGCATCCAAAAAGCGTGCCGAAGCATCAATACCTTTCACATTTAGTCCCATGCCTTCATATTGATGTAAGACATCTTCAAATTCATTTTTTCTTAAAAGACCATTGTTCACAAAAATGCAAAACAGGTTTTTACCAATAGCTTTGTGCAGTAGCATAGCCGCTACTGAGGAATCGACACCACCCGATAAACCTAATACCACTCTGTCATTACCCAATTTCTCTTGGAGGTTTTCTACAGTCTCTTCTACAAAGGATTGTGGTGTCCAGTCTTGATTTACACCAGCAATTTTTATTAAAAAATTATGAAGTAATTGATGTCCATCAGTGGAGTGGTACACTTCAGGGTGAAATTGTATCGCATAGGTTGGCTCCCCTTCTATTTTAAAGGCAGCATTTTCAACATCTTCGGTACTTGCCAACAATTTGCCGCCTTCAGGTAATGCTCTGATAGTATCACTGTGGCTCATCCATACCTGACTACCCTCGTGGATATTCTCAAAAAAGTCCTCGCCTTCCTTGATGTAAGTAAGGTTAGCTCGGCCGTATTCCCTCGTGCTGGACTCGGCTACCTCTCCTCCTGAAAAATGAGCCAAATACTGTGCACCGTAGCAAACGGCCAAAAGGGGAATCTTTCCTCTTATTTCGCTTAAATCGGGATGTAAGGCATCCTCTGATCGGACAGAAATTGGACTACCAGATAAGACCACAGCTTTATACGAATCTATGTTGTCTGGAAGTTTGTTGTAAGGGCGAATTTCGGAGTAGATATTTAACTCCCTAACACGGCGCGCAATTAACTGCGTGTATTGCGAACCAAAATCTAAAATGAGTACCTTATTGTGTTGCATGTGCAAAAATAACAATTGATTTCAGATTGGAGATTGACCATTTGTGATTTTTTAAATAGTTTTTAACAGCACAATGACGCTATCTGGAGGCTCCGAATTCGAGTATTATAGTGGCATTTCCAAAACAGTAAATTCTAACTTAAGCGGCTCTAAACTATTCAATAAAACCGGAACCAAATCATGACCATATTCTAAGTACAATTCTGAAAAGTTCAAGCTCCGTTCCTGTAATCCTTGATTAGGGAATAACTGCTCTTGCAAATCGGTAGAACGTTCAATTTGGTCCTTTAATTTTCGCTTTTGAGCTTTAAGCAATCTTTTCTCGAGCTTTTGTAGGCCTTTAATTTGCTTTACCTCCTGAGCTTTAACCGCACCTAAAAACGATTTGTCGGTCTGCTCTGCAAGCTTGTACAAATCCTTAAATTGTTGTTCTAAATATTTAATCTGTTTGGAAAAATCTATATCAATATTTGATATTTTTCTAACTCGCTTATTAATAAAGGTATTACGCTTTAAAAATAAATCTGAATTTGAAATATCCAATTTTTTCAGTTTTTCCGTCTGCTTATGAGATTTTATAAGAACAGAATTTCTCGGCAGCAGTATAGGAAATGGAACTTTCTGCGTGCTGAAATTAGATTTTAACTGCAACCAATAAATCATTTCACCACCTCCGCCAATATAGCATAGGTTGGGTAATATCACCTCCTGATATAAAGGCCTTATGATAACATTGGGAGAAAAGAGTTCTGGATGCTCATTCAGTTCTTGCCTTAGCTCTTCTTTATTCCAAGAGATGTCAGTATTGACCACGGTGTACCTACCGTCGTCTAAAACTATGCGCTCCCGTAACCCTTTCCTTATATAGAACAGATTTATATCTCTTGGATTCACCTGAATCTTCAAACCCATCTTTTCTAATAAGGCATTAGTCTCACTTACAGTATTAAAACCAATTTGGTCAAACAATTCTTTTTCCAAATAAGGCACAAATTGTTGCTTTAATGCCTTGTCGTTAGCATCGACCACTACCAAACCATGGGTACCAAACAATTCATTGGCAAGGAATCGTGTGGCATCTGCCAAGGTTTCATGACCGAGGTAAGCTTCCTTAAACCAGCTCTTTAATTGCTCTGCATTCTTACCGGAACCAAATTCTGCTGAAACTATATCAAAAACCTGATTTAAACCTGATGTATCAAAGGGTCCAACCGCTCCCTTCTGATTTGAATTCCATTGTATTTTCTTCCCTTTAAAATTGAAGTAATTGATTTCTTCAAAATCATGGTCTTCGGAGGCCATCCAAAAAACAGGTACAAAGTTATAATCTGGGAACCTGGCTTTTAAGGTTTTTGTTAGGTTAATTGTGGAGACGATTTTATACAAGAAGTACAAGGGTCCGGTAAAAAGGTTCAACTGATGACCCGTTGTCACGGTAAAGGTGTTATCCTTCTTTAATGCCTCAATATTATTGGCCGTGCTAGCACTAGTTTTAAGTTTAGAATATTGTTGGGCAATAACCTGAGCCAGTACAGCACGCGATTTGCCATCAAACGATTTTCCCTTTTCATTGATTTGGGCCTCAAAATTTTCGAGCGTGGGAAACCTGTGGTAAAGCTCATTTAAATCAGGATCTTGACCAATATAACGACAAATAAATTCAGAAAAATATCCGGTATCACTATATGAGAGAAAATCTTTGGTCGGCTGTTTACTCATTACGGGCTCCAAACTCAACCTATATAAAGGTTGTAATAGATGTTAACAAAGGCATAAATATAAGGTACATCATTTTTTTAACTGCTAATTTTTAGTTAATTCGCATTGACCATTTATATATGACATCAACTAATTATTTTCATATGCTACAGCGTTCTATTTTCTTCATTTTGCTTTTGTGTCTTCAATTTACACTTACCGCGCAAACAATTCCGTCGCCAAGCGACTTTTTAGGTTACGAACTGGGTAGCCACTTTAGCCGCCACCATGAAGTCGTAGACTATTTTAAAACGATATCCAAAATAAGACCTCAACAGCTAAGATTGGAGGAATATGGCCTAACTAATGAAAGGAGACCTTTATACCTTGCCTTTGTTTCAAGCGAGGAAAATTTGGAAAACCTTGAAGAGATAAGACGCAATCATCTCACAAACGCTGGCATTATTGAAGGAGAGTCAACTAATCCCGAAGTTGCCATAGTTTGGCTAAGCTACAACGTTCATGGTAATGAAGCGTCAAGTACCGAAGCTTCGATGTTAACACTTTATACCTTGCTCACAGAACGACAAGACTTACTTAAAAATACCGTTGTAATTATAGATCCATGTATTAATCCAGATGGTCGAGATCGCTATGTAAATTGGTACAATGAAACAGCGAGCCAACCTTATGACACAGACGTTCAAGCCTATGAGCACAACGAACCATGGCCAGGAGGACGGCCAAACCATTATTTATTTGACCTTAATAGAGATTGGGCCTGGGCAACTCAGGTTGAAACCCAGTCGCGTCTTAAAGTTTATAACAAGTGGATGCCACACATCCATGTTGATTTTCACGAACAAGGCATAAATGAGCCCTACTATTTTGCTCCTGCGGCTGAACCTTATCATGAAATAATTTCAGATTGGCAACGTGAGTTTCAAACTAAAATTGGACAAAACCACGCCAAATATTTCGATGAAAACGGCTGGTTATTCTTTACGCGAGAACGCTTTGACTTGCTCTATCCCAGCTACGGAGACACCTATCCAACCTACATGGGAGCCATTGGTATGACTTACGAGCAGGCAGGACATGGAATGGCAGGTTTAGGTATTATTAATGACGAAGGCGAATTGCTTACTTTAAAAGACCGATTGCAACATCATACTACAACGGGAATTTCTACTGTTGAAATGGCTTCCAAAGAGGCTAAAAAATTAAATATTGAATTCTCTAAATTTTTTGATAACTCTGATTTAAAGATTAAGAGTTTTGTGCTCCGAGGGCATAAGGATAAGTTGAATGCCGTTAAATCACTACTCGACAAACACGACATCTATTATTCCCATGCTAAACCAGGGAAGGTTTCAGGATATCATTACAGCAATGCAAAGGATGATAAGATGGAAACCTCCGAGAAGGATTTGGTTATACATACAGATCAACCCAAAGGTAAAATGGTAAAGGTTTTGTTTGAGCCGAATACCAAGCTCTCTGATTCCTTAACATACGACATTACAGCGTGGAGTATTCCTTACGCTTATGGGATAGAAGCTTTAGCAAGTACTTCTAAAGTTCCAAGTGAGGTAAAGTCTAAGGTTACAGAATCACAAAAACTAGTTGATGCCTACGGCTATGCCTGTCGTTGGGAATCCTTAGACGACGGTCTGTTTCTTGCCGATTTATTACAAAACGATTTTAAAGTTAGGTTCACGGAAAAGCCATTTAAATCCAACGGAGTTGATTTTAACCGTGGCTCCTTAATTATAACCAAAGGAGATAACAAGCATATAGAAAATTTCTTTACAGAATTAAGCACGCTGGTAGAGACGCACAAGCAAGAAGTGTTTAGTTTAGCAACAGGGTTTTCAGAAGTGATACCCGATATAGGTTCTCCAGATATAAAACTTATAAATAGACAACATATTGCTATTCTTTCTGGTAAAGGTACGTCGTCATTGAGTTATGGAGAACTCTGGCATTTTTTTGAAAAGCAATTACAATATCCTGTAACTTCCATAACTACGGAAGATTTGAGTCGGACAAACTTAAACCAGTACAATGTGCTTATAATGCCTAACGGATATTATAATTCAATTTTGGATGAGCAAGATCTTACAAAAATTACAGATTGGGTGAAGCAAGGAGGTAAGGTCATTGCTATAGGAAATGCCCTAAGAAGTTTTGCTAGTAAAGACGGGTTCGATTTAAAACCCAAATCCATTGCCCAGGATGAAGACCAAGTCAATCTTATGGCTTATGCCGACAGAGAACGCGCAGCGGTAAGCAACATGATTACAGGAGCAGTTTTTAAAACCAAAGTAGACAATACTCATCCAATGGCATTTGGATACTCGTCTGATTACTTTACCCTAAAATTAGGAACAGCTAGTTACGAGTTACTTCAAAATGGTTTTAATGTAGCACATATTAATAATGCTAGAGTATTTTCTGGATTTGCAGGTAGCAACGCTACTGAAAATCTCAAAGATTCCCTTGTATTTGGTGAGGAGCGCAAAGGAAGCGGGAGTTTTATTTATTTCGTTGACAATGTCATGTTTAGAAGCTTCTGGGAAAACGGAAAACTATTTTTAGTCAATTCCATATTTTTTGTTAACCATAACGCGTTCACCCTTTAATCCATACGTTTGTCTTAACATAAGATCAAGAAAAATGTGAATTTTTGACCTTATCTTCGTTAAAACGTAACGCTATATTGTGTCTCAAACCACTATTCTATCCTTATTTCAGTACAACGGTTTTAAGTCTAAATGGGACGCTCTAGGGCGCATGGGACGTTCTCCCCTTCAAAAGCAAAACTTTCAAGGCCTTACCTTTTGGAGACCTTTTGGTACGGGAGGTGGAAACGGTTTTTCCATCTGGCCAGATTTTTCAACTTTTGGCCTTCTTACGGTTTTTGATTCAGAAGAAAATGCCAACAAATTTTTAGAAACAAAACCTTTAAAGGAATATGAAGCACCAGCAACAAGGCATTCCCACGTTTTAATGCATTCTATTAAAGCACATGGTCTATGGAGCAAAAAAGAACCTTTTGAACCTACTGTGAAATATGATGCTTCCAGACCATTGACCGTAATCACAAGAGCGACTATAAAACCTCAACTTGCCCATAAATTTTGGCGCTATGTGCCGTCAGTTTCGAAATCCATGGATGGGCATAACGGTTTAATTTACTCTAAAGGCATCGGAGAATGGCCTATTTTAATGCAAGCTACATTCTCCTTTTGGAGAACAGGAGACGATATGATGGCCTATGCTTATAAAAACCAAAAACATGCCGAAATGGTTAAGAAAACGCGAGAATTGGGCTGGTACTCGGAAGAGCTATTCTCTCGTTTTCATCCTTTTGAAATTAAAGGAGATTTAATTGACTTTAGCATTGATTAACGAACAAAAGCTACACTCTAGACTGTTTTATTGCCTGATCTAGACAAGTCTTGCGCCTATTAAGATTATTCAACAACTTCGCCGTATAAATCAAAATCTTCAGCTTCAATAATTTTTACAGTGGTGTATTCTCCAGTTTTTAAATAAGTACTAGTGGCATCAATCAACACTTCGTTATCTACATCAGGAGAGTCGTATTCTGTTCTACCCACGAAATAATTGCCTTCCTTTCTATCTATAACTACTTTAAATTCCTGTCCGATTTTTTCTTGGTTCAATTCCCAAGAAATCTGGGACTGAATTTCCATAATCTCATTGGCACGCTGAAGTTTTATGTCTTCTGGAACATCGTCTTCTAGATTATAGGCATGAGTATTTTCCTCATGGGAATAGGTAAAACAGCCCAAACGCTCAAAACGCATTTCCTTTACCCAATTCTTCAAAGTTTGGAAATCTTCTTCGGTTTCACCAGGATAACCAACGATAAGGGTGGTTCTTATGGCCATTTCTGGTACTTTACTTCTAAACTCCCGTAAGAGTTTTGTTGTCTTTTCCTGAGTTGTGCCGCGCCGCATACTCTTAAGAATAGCGTCTGAAATATGCTGTAATGGAATATCTAGATAGTTACATATTTTGGGTTCACGTTTCATAACATCGAGAACATCCATAGGAAATCCCGTTGGAAAGGCATAGTGCAAACGGATCCATTCGATGCCATCGACTTTCACCAGATGTTCTAATAACTCGGCAAGGTTTCTCTTTTTATAGAGATCTAAGCCATAATAGGTTAAATCTTGGGCAATTAAAATTAATTCTTTCACACCATTGGCAGCTAATTTCTCAGCTTCAGCAACGAGATTCTCCATTGGTGTACTTTTATGTTTTCCGCGCATTAAAGGAATGGCACAGAAACTGCAAGGCCTATCGCAGCCTTCGGCTATTTTTAGATAGGCATAATTTTTTGGTGTCGTTGTGAGGCGCTCTCCAATTAATTCGTGCTTATAATCCGCGCCAAGTGCTTTTAACAAACCCGGCAACTCGGTGGTTCCAAAGTACTGGTCTACATTTGGTATTTCTTTTTGTAAATCAGGTTTGTAACGCTCGCTAAGACACCCTGTAACAAAAACCTTATCCACCTCGCCATCTTCCTTCTTTTGCATGTAGTGTAAAATGGTATTTACACTTTCTTCCTTAGCATTATTAATAAATCCACAAGTGTTTATAACAACTACATTGCCTTCCTGTTCATGAACAACATCTTTACCGGTGGCCTTTAGCTGACCCATCAACACCTCACTGTCATAGACATTCTTGCTACAACCAAGGGTAACGACATTAATTCTATTTTTCTTTAAGGATTTTGTTCGCATTACTTTTTACAATGAGAATGCAAAGGTACTGAACAAAAAAGACATGCAATTTATGTTTGTTTTGAAATTAGTTATAATCCTTTGGCATTTTTCTCATTTTTGAAGCCTGCTCATAAACATAAGCCCATTCCAGTAATAATTTTTCTTGCAAGCGCTTCCCTATAAATGTCAATCCCTTAGGCACACCTTCTTCCGTATAACCCATTGGTACCGTAATTGCTGGGTATTCTGCCACCGCTGCTTGCCCAGCATGGTAATTATTTATAGATAAGTAACCATCTAAATTGTACTCGGCCATTGGTATATCAAAAAATTGTTTACCATTGGTCTTTAAAGTGTCCTTTATACGCTGTAAGACTTGTTCATCACCCTTATCCTCAACGATTCCCTTAAACAAATTTTGTCCGTAAGGCATAGCTAATGCCGAATCCAATTTGTTAAAGGCCATGATATCTTCTACGGTTCTAAAGGAAATTTCCTCATTGGCAAAATTCTCCAAATAAAGCGGTAAATCCTTTCGCATATCAAGATTCAAAAGGTTTATGAAATTGGGCAAATCGATGTCCTCTTCCTCAATTTCTACAATTTCTGCACCTTCACTTTTTAAAACCTCTACCGCATTACGAAACAAACTGTCTTCTAAAAAGCGCTTTGGTGCTCCAAATCGTTTGCCTTCTAAACTTGCTGTTTTTAGGTCTTTAGTATAAAAACCAGGTTGCCAGATTACCATAAACGCTTTGGCGTCATTTTCATCTTCACCAAAAATAGCATCCAAAACAATAGCATTGTCTACAACTGTTCTAGTAATAGGTCCGGCAGTATCCAACGTAGAAGAAATAGGAACAATTCCGCTTCGGCTTACCAAACCAACCGTTGGCTTTAAGCCTACTACCGAATTTTGACTTGCTGGAGATAAGATTGAACCAGATGTTTCGCTTCCTATAGTAGCCGCTGCGAAATTTGCTGCCGCAGCAACGCCACTACCAGAGCTAGATCCTCCAGTATCAATGATTCTTCGGCCGTATGGATTAAGCGTTTGACCACCTATTGCCGAATATCCACTTGGGCAATCACCACAGAAGAAATAGGCCCACTCGCTTAGATTGGCTTTACCTAAAATCAATGCTCCTTTGGATTTTAATTGTTTCACAATAAAAGCGTCTTCAGTAGAATTATCTTTCAATGCCAATGCTCCCGCAGTTGTGGGCAAGTCTTCCGTATTAATATTATCCTTTAAAAGAATGGGCATTCCGTATATAGCATGGTGATCGGTCAAGGCTTTTGCTTCTGCGTCTTTTTGCCTTGCTTGTTCTATAACTTTGGGATTAACAGAAATTACGGAGTTCAAGGATAGCTCATTTTCCCTATCATATTTTCTAATGCGGTACAAGTAAAACTTAGTCAATTCTTCGTAACTAAATTTACCCTCTGAAATATGTTTTTGAAGGGTTGGAATGTCTTGCTCAAGAATTAATGGAGCCAACCTCTCATAAAGTACTTCTGTAAATCCATCGAGCTCTGCGTTTAAAGGTGCCCAAATGGCTTCTTTTGTAATGATTTTAGAATCCAAAACCTCAAATTCCGTAAAATCCTTTGTAGAAATAGCCTCAAGGTCGTCCTCTGATGTCTCCTGTACCTCTGTATTGTCAATTTCCGTTTCAGCTGCTTCTGTTGGTCCCTCTGTTGCAGAATTCTTGTCATTCTTACATGAGAATGTAAAGAGCAGTACGAGTAAAATAAGTAAATAGCGCATGGTTAGTATTTTTGATAAAAATACGAAATACCGGCTTATTTGTTTTGCAAAATTAAGGCTTGTGTGGGTGTTACTCTAAGGATTAAGATTTGAAAAACGAATCCACAAACTCGTACTTATTAAATACTTGTAAATCTTCGAGGCCTTCGCCAACACCAATATATTTTACTGGAATTTTGAATTGATCACTAATTCCAATCACAACGCCTCCTTTTGCAGTGCCGTCCAATTTTGTCACAGCAAGAGAGGTCACCTCCGTTGCTGCTGTAAACTGCTTAGCTTGTTCAAAGGCATTTTGGCCAGTTGAACCGTCCAATACAAGCAACACATCGTGTGGTGCATTAGCTATCACTTTTTGCATCACGCGTTTTACCTTAGTGAGCTCATTCATCAAATTCACTTTATTATGGAGTCGGCCAGCCGTGTCTATGATAACTACATCTGCATTTTGGGTTACGGCACTCTGCAAGGTATCAAAGGCTACTGATGCTGGATCACTTCCCATTTTTTGCTTCACGATTGGCACTTCTACACGATCTGCCCAAACCTGAAGTTGGTCTATGGCCGCTGCCCTAAATGTATCTGCAGCGCCCAAAACTACACTTAAACCTTGCTTTTTGAATTGATAGGCCAATTTACCTATCGTTGTGGTTTTGCCTACACCATTAACACCAACGACCATAATCACATAAGGCCTCTTGTCTTGAGGTACTGAAAATTCGGTGGCCTCGCCAGAGTTTGTTTCTGATAACAATGCGGCTATTTCCTCTCTCAAAATTTGATTGAGCTCAGAAGTTCCTAGATATTTATCTCTTGCAACGCGCTCCTCTATACGCTCAATAACTTTAAGTGTGGTATTAACACCTACATCACTTGTTACCAAAACCTCTTCGAGATTATCTAGAACATCGTCATCTACTTTAGATTTACCTGCTACTGCTTTATTGAGCTTGGTAAAAAAAGATGTTTTGGATTTTTCCAATCCTTTATCTAAAGTCTCCTTTTTTTCTGAGGAAAATATTTTTTTAAAAAAACTCATGTACTCTTTAATGTTGAAATAGACAATAAATCTATGGTTGCAATACTCTGTTAATTCAGCAGATTTACGTCAAAAATACGCATAAAAAAACTGCTTTCAAACGAAAGCAGTTGATATCATTTACCCTTTTAAAATATGGGATTATTGCTTATTTAACCAATCATTGACAAATTCTGGAGCCATAATTGATTCTACAAATATGTAAGACCCAGTTTTTGGAGACTTAACCATTTTTATAGCTTTTGTCAAACGCTTGGACCCTGTCTGTAAGGATGCTACTGATTTCTTTGCCATGATTTAATTATTTAATCTCTTTGTGAATTGTCATACGCTTAAGGATGGGATTATATTTTTTAATCTCCATACGGTCTGGCGTATTCTTTTTGTTCTTTGTTGTTATATAACGAGAAGTTCCTGGCATACCAGAATCTTTGTGCTCGGTACACTCTAAGATAACTTGTATTCTATTTCCTTTTTTTGCCATTGTAACTTGACTTTAGCCTTATCTTATTTATAAAATCCTTTAGCCTTAGCGGTTTTTAACGCAGCTGAGATTCCTATTTTGTTAATCGTTTTTAGTGCAGCGGTAGACACCTTAAGGGTAATCCACTTATCTTCTTCTGGAATATAGAAACGCTTCTTAATCAAATTCGCATTAAATCTGCGTTTCGTCTTATTCATGGCGTGGGAAACGTTGTTACCTACCATTGCTTTTTTCCCTGTAAGTTCACAAACTCTAGACATTATCTTTAATCTTTAGGTACGTTATTCAAAAACCGGGTGCAAATTTAGTAAATCTTTATCTTTCAACAAATTTAAAGTTCTACTTTTTTGAAATTTCTTTTAAAAGCATTTCAAAGGCCTTATTCGTAGCTTTCATAATGACCTTTTCCCTGTGATTGCTAAAATTAAAGACTTCAGAAGACACCCCTTTTTCTGAGGCTATGACAATCCAAACTGTACCTACTGCCGCATCTGAATCTCCCTTATCGGGTCCGGCGTTTCCCGTTGTACTCACGGCATAATCCGTATTGAACAATTTACGAACGTTTTGCGCCATGGCTTCGGCTGTTGCTTTACTTACTACGGAATGTTCCTCAATTAGAGACTTTTCTATTTGCAATACATTTATTTTGGCCTCAGTGGCATAACTCACAATACTCCCCTTAAAATATTTGGAAGCACCTGGTATGGCTGTAAAAGCCTGAGCGATACGGCCGCCTGTACAACTCTCTGCAATAGATAAAGTCTTTCCCATTTGAGTGAGCTGCATGCCAATAATACCTTCTATAGGGTTGTCTTCTTCAAACCCTACGAAAATATCTTCTACAAGGGGAATAAGTTTTTTAACCTGTTGTTCAATTTCTGCCTCAACGACAGATCTGTCCATATGCTTGGCAGAAAGTCTTAACCTTACCCGACCTAAACTTGGAAGATATGCCAATTTTACAAAGCTAGGTAAAGCATCTTCAAAGGCTTCAATCCTTCCTGCTATGGCACTTTCACCTAATCCGTAAGTCAGCAAGGTTCTATGTTTAATGTAGGGGAAATGGTACTTGCCTCGCAACCTTGGGAACACTTCATCCTTAATCAAAGCTTTCATCTCATAAGGCACTCCTGGAAGCGAGATAAAAGTCTTTCTGTCTTTTTCCAACCACATGCCTGGTGCAGTACCGTATTTGTTTTTTAAAACCGTAGCTTTTGAAGGCACGAGTGCTTGTTGCCTATTAATATCTGAAATTGGAGTTGAAATATATTTTTCAAACAAGTATTCCACATGGGCCAAAACCGCTTTGTCCTCAACCAGTTTATCATTAAAAAACTCGCAAAGGGTGTTCTTGGTAATGTCATCCTTAGTTGGTCCCAAACCACCTGTTAGAATAATAATATCAGCATTGTCCTCGGCTTCTTTAAGTGCCTTAAGGATATGCTGTCTATCATCTTGTACAGAAGTTATTTGATAAACCGATATTCCAATTCTGTTCAATTCTTTGCTTATAAATGCTGAATTGGTATCTATGATTTGTCCTATTAAAATCTCGTCGCCTATGGTTACAATTTCTGCTGTCAAAAGTTGAAGGGTTTAGCTTTTGAAAGCAAAGGTAATGCTATTAAGAAGTATATTTATTATTTTTAAGTAACCTTTGATATAATTAGTTACGTCCAAAATGATAAGAAAAAATGTTTTAAAGTCGATTATACTTTCCACTTTGTGCCTAAGTTTATTTCAGCAATGTGATGAAAAGAAAAACATCGAACCTCAGGAAGAAAACAATAATCCTGTTAAAGTCGTTCCTCAATATACACTTACCAAAGACCAAACCCATAATAAGTTTAGTAGTTCTATTCCGCCAATACTTACCGTTAAATCAGGCGCCATAATCGAAGCCTTTACGGAAGATGCCAGTGATGAGCAGTTTAATTTAAATTCTACTTTAGAGGACCTGAAAAATTTGGATTTTGAGCCAATTCATCCATTAACTGGACCAGTGTATGTAGAAGACGCAATGCCTGGCGATGTGCTAAAAGTAACACTCCATGACATAGAAATTGGCGATTGGGGCTGGAACGCCATATATCCGGGTTTTAGTTTCGTTTCAGACTCGATTAAAGGTGAGTACCTAAGAATTTATGACTTAAAGGACAATAAATCTACAGTTAATTTTACGGATTTCATACAATTAAAGTTGAATCCCTTTCCTGGCGTCATGGGTGTTGCACCATTAACGTCTGAACTTCTAAATACCATTCCGCCAAGGGCAAATGGAGGCAATATGGACGATCCCAACATGACCGAAGGGACTTCCGTTTACTTTCCTGTTTTTGTGGAAGGCGGTTTGTTTTCCATTGGTGATGGACATGCCGTTCAAGGTTTGGGTGAAGTCTGTGGTACTGCGATTGAAGTTCCGCTAAGGGTCGTTTATGAAATTGAACTCATAAAAGATAAATCCATTAAAGAGCCTCAGTATGAAACTGAAGACTACTATGCGACTACAGGGTTTGGAACATCATTAGATATCGCAGCAAAAAAGGCAACGCTTTATATGGTAGATTACTTAATGAAAGAGCACCAACTCAGTGAAACCGAAGCTTACGCCCTATGCTCCTTGGCAGGAGACTTAAAAATAGCTGAAACCGTAGACTTACCGCACATGCTCGTAACAATGCACATGTCTAAAGAGGTTTTGGGAATAAAATAATTACAAATTAAAGTCGGCTTTAATTTCCTTGGTTGCGTTCTCAATAGCGGAGAGTACTTTTTGCAATTGGGCCTCGACATTTTTATCTTCTTGTTCAAACTTGCCCCAATCTTGTACCTCTATGAGCTCATCATAAACCCCTAAATCGAATAATTCTATGGTCGGTTTCATCTTATGGGCTGCTTGGTAGGTTTCGTAGTAGTCCTTCTCTGGTACTGCTTTTCTCAATCGCTCGGCATCTTCCGGAACTTCGTCTATAAAAGCTGCGGCGAGTGCTGCTACAAAATCCTCATCTTGGTCCGCCATTTCACGAACGCGCTCTAATTTATAGTACTGTGGCATCTATTTTATTTTTATGGAAAATAATTCCTCGTTTTCAATAAAACCTGTCAGTTGGTCGTTCGGGCTAACCTTACCCACTCCTGCAGGTGTTCCCGTAAAGATAATATCTCCAATTTTTAAAGTGAAATATTTAGAGACATATTCTATTAATTCATCTATCTTCCAGAGCATGAGTTTGGTATTCCCAGATTGAACTGTAGTGTCGTTTCGCTTTAAACTGAAATTGACATCATTAATATCCTTAAATTGATGTTTTGGTAACCACTTACCTATCACGGCTGCACCATCAAAGGCTTTGGCTTTTTCCCAAGGTAAGCCTTTGGCTTTTAATTGAGACTGAAGGTCACGCGCTGTGAAATCAATGCCTAGACCTATCTCATCATAATATTTATGAGCAAACTTTCTGTCTATGTATTTTCCAACCTTTTTGATTTTCACTAATATCTCAACCTCGTGGTGTACATCATTAGAAAACTCTGGAATAAAAAACGGTTGTTTTTTGAGTAATATGGCCGTATCTGGTTTCAGAAAAACCACTGGGTCCGAAGGACGCTCATTCTCCAACTCTTTAATGTGATCTACATAGTTCCTGCCTATACAAATGAGTTTCATTAATCCTTATATTATTATGAAATATCCAGCTAATCCAGCTTATTATTAAATTGTCTCAATTTTACTGCTGTAAGTACTTTTTTGGTATAAAGCGGAAAATCTGCATTGAGCAACCACCCAAAATAACCTGGTTCTTGTTCTAAAACATCTACCACACGCTTACCTTTGTGCTTTCCAAACGAAAAACACTCCTCGCCCTCTTTGTTGTAAGTTAAAAAACCAGCAAAATCTGCAAATTTTCGCCTCGAGCTAAATTCTGCCAGGAACTTAGTATCATTCTCCAAGCTATCATATTTTGAAATTTGGGCCTTCAATACTTCATAAGTTGCTCTGGTATCCGCTTCTGCACTATGAGCGTCTTCCAAATTTTTATCACAGTAAAATTTGTAGGCTGCACTAAGTGTGCGCTGCTCCATTTTATGGTAAATCGTCTGAACATCAACAGCAACCCTATTTTTCATATCAAAGTCTACCTCAGCACGGAGCATTTCTTCTGCCAACAATGGTATATCGAATCGGTTGGAATTAAAACCACCCAAATCTGCATCTTTAATAAAACTATTAACTTCTTTTGCTATCTCTTTAAATGTAGGCGCATCAGCCACATCGGCATCTGAAATACCATGGACCTTTGTAACCTCTGGAGGAATAGGAATTGTAGGGTTTACCAATTTGGTATATGTCTCTTCCTTTCCGTCTGGGTGTACTTTTAAAATGGAAATTTCTACGATTCGGTCCTTAGAGATATTTGTCCCTGTGGTCTCCAAATCGAAAAAACAAATGGGTTTGTTTAAGTTGAGCTGCATGTGCCTTTAATTTGATGCAAATGTAATTAGAAATGCGTAATTGAGTAAACGAGATGCCTACCATTTGATATTGCCACTTATTTATTCGAAATTCGTAACGAACTTAGAAACCTTTATGATATGTCCATTGAATCAAGTTCTCCATTAGTCTTTAATTGTGGTGCCGTTATGAAAAATCGGTTTATGCTGGCTCCTATGACTAACCAACAAAGCCACGAAGATGGTAAATTATCTCAAGATGAATTTGATTGGTTGACCATGCGAGCCAAAGGTGGTTTTGGACTAACGATGACCTGTGCCTCTCATGTACAAGAGATTGGAAAAGGCTTTTCAGGACAGTTGGGTATTTTTTCAGACGACCATATAAAAGGTCATAAAAAGCTTGCTTCAGCTATAAAATCGTATGGCAGTCTTGCCGTTATTCAACTTCATCATGCTGGCATGCGATCACCAAAGGAGGTTATTGGCAAAAAAGCAGTCTGTCCTTCAGATAGTCCAAAACACAATGCCAGAGCACTCACTTTAGCCGAGGTTTATGATTTACGAAAGGATTTTATTGATGCTGCAATTAGAGCAAAAAAAAGTGGTTACGATGGCGTTGAAGTCCATGGTGCACATGGTTATATAGTAACGCAATTCTTAAGTACGGACATAAACAAACGCCAAGACGAATATGGAGGCTCACTCGAAAATCGCTCGCGCTTGTTGTTTGAAATAGTGGAAGGCATTAGAAAAGCCTGCGGCTCTAACTTTTTACTTGGCGTTAGACTGTCTCCAGAACGTTTTGGCATGCAGCTGTCTGAAATAAAAACCATAAGCCAACAGTTGGTTGACAGCAATCTAATTGACTTTTTAGATCTATCACTTTGGGATTATAAAAAAACAGCGGAAGAATTCCCTGATAGTGACAGAAGTCTTTTAGAACATATCCTAGACCTAAATTATAAAACCGTAAAACTTACAGTCGCTGGAACTATCAACACAGGACGAGATGTTAGCCAAGTTCTTAAGGCAGGTGTTGATTTTGTTACTATTGGAAGGTCGGCCATACTCCATCATGATTTTCCAAAACGAGTTATGGCAAATCCTGAATTTACGCCAGTAGATATTCCTGTTTCTATAGATTATCTTATAAAAGAGGGCCTCAGCCCAACATTTGTTAATTATATGAGGCGTTGGCCAAATTTCGTGGAAGAATAGATTTTTAATGAATGATAGCTATATCTGTCTGCCCATATCCCAAGCTTCGAGATAATCCTTAACAGCTTTTACAAATTGACCTCCCAAGGCCCCATTAACAACACGATGATCGTAGGAATGGGATAAAAACATCTTGTAACGGATACCAATGAAGTCGCCTTCCGGTGTTTCAATCACAGCTGGTACTTTTCTAATGGCCCCCAAGGCTAAAATACCTACTTGCGGCTGATTAATAATTGGTGTTCCCATAATACTACCAAAGCTTCCAACATTGGTTACAGTGTAAGTGCCACCTTGAATTTCATCAGGTTGCAACTGCCCAAGACGTGCTCTATTGGCCAAATCGTTTACTTTTTTGGCCATACCCAACAAATTAAGTTGGTCAGCATCCTTAATAACCGGAACTATTAAATTACCATCTGGCAATGCAGCCGCCATACCAAGGTTTATATGTTTTTTCTTAATGATACTGTCACCTTGTACGGAGATGTTCATCAAAGGGTAATCTCGAAGCGCTTTTGCTACAGCCTCCATAAAAATTGGAGTGAAGGTTAGATTTTCACCTTCTCGCTTTTTAAAAGCGTCTTTATGCTTTTTGCGCCAATTCCAGATATCGGTAACATCAGCTTCTATAAAAGACTGAACGTGTGCAGAGGTTTGAACTGAATCCACCATGTGCTTAGCGATAAGCTTGCCCATTCTGGTCATTTCAATAATTTCGTCATCACCACTTACTACCGCAGGCTGGGCCTTAGGAGGCTCAGAAACTGGCTTTTCTTTAGGTGCTGATTTTTGCTCTGTCTTATCGGCTTCTTTTGAAGTTACTTCTTTAGCAGGCTGTGTGCCTCTATTTGCTAAATAAGCCTTAATATCATTTTTGGTCACCCTACCGTCTGCACCTGTTCCGGGCACCGTATCCAACTCTGCTTGTGATATTCCTTCTTTTTGGGCAATATTTCTAACGAGTGGCGAATAGAATCGCTCTCCATGTGATGCCACAGGCTCTACAAGTGTTTTTGCCGCTGTAACGGTTTTAGCGACCTCAGCAGCGACTTTGGGTTCTTCAGGCGCTGTTTGCTCCTCTTGTTTTGGCGCTTCGGCTTGTGACGACACCTCAGCCTCTGTTTCAATAACGGCAATAGTTTGACCAACCTGAACAACATCATCTACTTCGAATAGTTTTTCCACAAGAACACCATCAACTTCACTTGGGACTTCACTATCTACCTTGTCTGTGGCGATTTCTAGAACAGCTTCATCAGCCTCTATAGTCTCACCAACATCTTTTAACCACGATGTAATGGTTGCCTCAGCAACACTCTCTCCCATCTTAGGTAACTTAAGTTCAAACTTTGCCATATATTTAATTTGAAGGTCTTTATTAGCTAATTGCGTGCAAAATTAATAAAAAAACAGATTTTTTATTGACTTTAATTCAATTTAAAACAGTTATAACATTTTTACTTCACCTCGATCTGTGGCGCTGTCACTACCTAATATAAAGGTAGTAGATTTAGATAAAAATCTATAATACACATTTGAATAAATTGAATTTCTTTCCATATGTTCCAATACGGCTGCTATACCAAAACTCACTACGTCGTAAATCACAAGCGTTTCATTGGTAACTTTTCTGGTAAGATCTGTTTCATACGAAATTGGCATCGAGATGTGAGCATCCAAATTTAGAGAAGTAGAAGATGTATACACGACAACCTTCTTATAAACTGCTTGCTGTTTTGGTATTGGGCGCTTAAATTTTGAGGCCAAAAATATCCCGAATTTTACAATTAAATCAAAAAACCAATTTTGTTTGAAGTGTTTCTGATAAAAAATCTGCATAGAACCGTAAAACCGTCTGGCATAATCCAAATCTTTAAAAGTACTCTCGCCTTTGAAATGAAGGACTGAGGTTTTACCCAAGTAATAGTTTTTAAAACCAGCCTTTAAAACCTTATATGAGAGATCAACGTCTTCGGCATACATGAAATAATCTTCATCAAATCCACGTACAGTCTCATAAACCTCTCGCTTCATTAACATAAAAGCTCCCACTAAAATTTCAACTTCACCTATATCCTCAGGGTCAAGATTATTGGAATAATATGATGACTCAAAACCAAGTATTTTCTTTAATGCCACGATGGGAAACGGAATATTTCGCTTACTCTCTGGAAGAAATTGACCTCGACCGTCAATTAACTTACAACCGACAATACCTAGGTTTTCTTTAGTCTCGGCAAAATTCAAGAGCTTGGTAAAGGTATCTTCCGAAACCATGGTATCGGGATTGAGTATACATATATATTCACCCTTGGCTTTTTCTACACCAATATTATTTCCTTTACTAAAGCCAGGATTGCTCTTATTTTCTATGAGTTTCACCTCAGGAAATTTGGACGATACCATATCGCAACTGTCATCAGAAGAATTATTATCAACAACAATAATTTCTGCGTCGATATCCTTAATAGCTTGATGAACACTTTCTAGACATAATTCTAAAAAATAGCGAACATTGTAATTAAGTATGACAACAGATAGCTTCAAATGGATTTAAGACTTTAGTGAGGCCTCAAAGGGTATACGGTCTTGTATACTTCTGCCTAAGGTAATTTCATCTGTATATTCCAATTCATTGCCTGCAGCAACACCTCTCGCTATTGTAGATACCGCGACATCATGGTCCTGAATCTGCCTAAAAATATAAAAATTGGTTGTATCGCCTTCCATCGTGGGGCTCATAGCAAAGATGAGCTCTTTTACCGATCCAGATTTAACCTTATCAACTAGTGATTGTATTTTTAAATCTTGCGGACCTATACCATCAATAGGGGAAATTTTACCGCCAAGCACATGGTAGAGCCCCTTAAACGTACTTGTGTTCTCAATAGCCATAACATCCCTTATGTCCTCTACAACGCATATCACCTCGCTGTTTCTATTTGGATTACTGCATATTTCACAGATTTCCTTATCACTGATATTATGACAAGACTTACAAAAATTAATCTCCTCCCTTACCTTGCTCAGAGCCGAGGTCAACTGCAAGGTTTGGGACTTTGGTTGCTTTAACATGTGCAGTACCAATCTCAAGGCAGTTCGCCTCCCAATTCCAGGTAATTGTGCCATTTCGTTAACGGCTTCCTCTAATAATTTTGAAGAAAATTGCATAGCTACGAAGGTACTGCTTTTATAACTAAAAAAGCCTAACTCAATCTAAATTAAGTTAGGCATTAGGGATTAAAATCTTTAAACTATTCTATGACAACTTTTTTTGTAATCTCTCCTAAAGAACTGCTGAGTTTAACAAAATAAAGACCTTCTGAAAAGTTAGAGGTTTCAACTTGAAATGTGTTCCTCAGATTTACATTCTTTGCATAATATACCAATTTCCCTAACGAATTGTATATGCGTACGATAGGGTTTTCATTTCCATTCCAACGAATATTAATAACGTCTCGTGCTGGGTTAGGGTACAAAGAAAATTTTTCTAAGGACAGATCTGAGACATTCAATGTGGAATCATACAAATCGGTGCGCCATAAACCACGACCATAAGTCCCTGCATATAGTTTATTGTCTGTTGCATTTATTTCCAATTCGTTAACACGTACATTAGGCAGCCCATTGTTAAATGGAATCCAAGTGTTGCCTAATTCATTATCTGTATAATAGACACCATAATTCATACCTACGTATAAGCCGTCATCTTCATTGCCTTGCCATACCAATGACAACGGCACAAAATTTGGCAAATCCCATGCAATGCTAGTCCAACTGGCTCCAAAATTATCGCTTATATAAACCTTGCCACTATCTGTTGTGGCAATGGCAACCTGATTTGGGTTTGAAGGATGTACGGCAATCTCATTGATACGACCTCCATTTAAATTTAATGTGGATTGTGTCCAATTTGTATTATCAAATAAGCTAGAATAAAAATTACCATTTATAGCTAAATACTTAATCCCATTATTTGACGGTGCCACCTTAAAATGATCGATATTAGCACCAAAATTTTGTGAAATAGAGGTCCAAGTGTTTCCTCCATTGTCCGAGCGGTAGACCTCATCAAAGGCAGCATAAATGCGATTAGAAACGGCTGGGTCCTGCTCATAAGGCACAATCCAATTCCAATTAAAGTTACCTCCTTTTCCGTCTGGCTGGGTTACATTAATAACATTTAAACCACCATTGAGGGTTTTAACAAAAGAACCAAATTGCGTTGTACCATATAGGATTTGAGAGTTGTCTTTATCTACAAAACCTTCCATACCGTCAGCGCCCCACCAATCGGTCCAATTACCATCTGCCCCAAGTACAGAAGACCCGTTGTCTTGTGAACCTCCAGTTACGATGACAGGATCAGTCTGGCTAATTCCTATTTTGTAAAATTGTCTTATACCCATGCCTGTAGTGATGTCCGTATAATAATTTGAATTGACAGCCAAAGGGTTTTCTGTTCTAAAAATACCGCCGTCCGTACCTAAGAACAATTTTGTAGTTGGATTGGCAGCATCACCTTCTTGGGCAAATAACATAATATCAACGTCGGCATGACAATAACCAATATTAAGACTTGCCGCGTTACTTGGAACCCATTGGGAGGTAATATTAAAACTCGCTCCACCATCTGTTGAACGCCAAGAATTTATACCCGCTATATGTACATCATTAACATCTTCCGGATTCACTACAATATCCATATCTCGTGGTGCTTGACCAAGGTCATCATCGCCCAGCGTATCATATCCGAAATAATTTTTCCCTGTATGGTCTAGTTTAACAAAGGAAGACCCTTCATCTGTAGATTTATGAAAACCTCCAAAAACATTACCATCTGCTTCCAAAACATAAACCACTGAGGGATCATCATCTGAGACGCCAATCATTTTAACCCCACTTGAAAATTGATTGGAAGCTCCTTCAAAGCCCTCTTCAAATACAACACCAAGGTTATCCGCCTCAACTGAGATGTCGTCCAAGGTAATTCCTCTACCGTAATTGGCTAGCCCCTCAAAAGCAATGTAATAGTCTCCCGACGGATTAGGTAAACTTAGTGCGATATCACTCCAACTGGTTACATTAGTTGTGTAGTGTGCCAACTCCACCCAACTTCCTGAAGCGGATGATTTGTAAAGTACTTTTAATTCGTCTTGGTCTCCAAACCATTCTGCTTGACTATACGAAAAATTGAGCACCGGGTTGGTAGCTCCACTTAAATTAAGTTGAGGTGATATCAACCGGGTTGATGGTGAGCTAAAATTGTTGATGTAAAAAAATCCTAGACCATTTCCTGTTCTTGGCGTTACACTTCCGTTTTGGTTAGCTCCAGCTATCGTCCATGACAAATTACCAGAAACAAACTCTTGAGACCAACCGGTTATGTCTCCACCAGAAGAAAAGGTGGCACCACCGTCCGTAGATTTGTAAAAAGTAGTTCCAGAGGCATACACCACAGAGGGGTCACCAGGTTTAAATTCAAAATCATAACCTGTTGTGGCACCATTAGCTATTATAGACCAATTGACCCCTCCGTCTGTTGACTTGTACAGCCCTCCTCCTTGAGCACTGGCATAAATCTTTGAAGTATTAGTTGGGTCAATAAGAATTTTATTCACTACGCCTCCGGGTAAACTGGAATGAAGTGACCAAGTTGCACCACCATCCGTAGATTTAAAAATTGTACCATTTGTCGATCCCCAATAGTAATGAGCACTATTTAATGGGTCTATAGCTAGAGCGTAAACGTCTATATTGGCTAAATTATCTGTTAACACCTGCCATGTTACGCCTCCATCAGTACTCTTCCAAACACCTCCAGTTTCGCTGCCCGCAATGATGTGATTGAGATTTCCTTCCTCCACAGCTAATGAGGTAATTCGCCCCACACCTGGGTTATAGCCTGACGTTGCATTCCAATAGGTAGGACCCATGTCTTCCCAAGCCCCAACTGTAGTCCTGGAAAAAGTTCCTTCTTGGTTTTTTTGAGCGTTGTACTCTATGAGCTCATTATAAAAAAACTCTTGGGATTTCAATTTCCCAGTCTCATCCATCATACGCTCTGCAAAGTACAACCATCTTCTATACTGCTTGTAGCCGGTACCACGGCCTCGACCTACAGAATCAAAATAGGTTTCCGCAGCTTGGTTTATGGTATTAACGGTATGAGTTCCTTCATTAATAAGTCTTTTGTACTCTTGACCATGCATCGCTAATGCCGTGATTAATGCTAAACCTAGGGTAATAATCTTTCTCATAAAACTTAATTTATTTAGGGCAGTTTTTTCAAATGTACTATTTTTCCGAAAAATAACAGCTTTTAAAGACATGTCGCCTTCAACTATCTTATTGCTCATCGCCAGTTATTTCATCGTATTAATAATAATTTCTTATTTCACTGGAAGAGAAGACTCTAATGCCGCATTCTTTAAGGCTAACAAGTCTGCACCATGGTACCTTGTAGCTTTTGGGATGATAGGTGCCTCCTTATCTGGGGTAACCTTTATTTCCGTGCCAGGACTCATTGGAGGACAACAGTTTGCGTACATGCAAGGGGTTTTGGGTTTTTTTGTTGGTTATTTCTTTATTGCTTTTATTTTATTGCCACTTTATTACCGGATGAATGTTACTTCTATTTATGAATATCTAGAAGTTAGATTTGGTAAAACCAGCTATAAAACGGGTGCATTTTTTTTCCTGTTATCGAGAGTTACGGGAGCTTCCTTTAGATTGTTCTTGGTCGCCTTAGCGATGCAGTACATTGTTTTTGAAAACTTAGGCGTACCCTTTTGGATTACAGTGGTTATATCCATTCTGCTCATTTGGGTTTACACCTTTAAAGGAGGTATTAAAACCATAATCTTTACTGATACTTTGCAAACACTTACCATGCTCACGGCGGTAGGTCTTGCCATTTATCTGATTAATCAAAAGTTAGATTGGACTTACATTGAATTTTTAAACTCAACAGATTTTAAAAATAAGGGTAAGATTTTCTTTTTTGACGACCCTAATTCTCAAGTGTACTTCTGGAAATATTTTGTTGGAGGCATTTTCATTACCATAGCCATGACTGGTTTAGACCAAGACATGATGCAGAAAAATCTAACCTGTAGAAACAATAGGGAGGCTCAAAAAAACATGATTAGCATGTCTGTGCTCTTGGTCATCGTTAATTTCGCCTTTTTGTCACTTGGAGCACTTCTATTTATTTATGCAGAAAAATTTGGTGTTGCCATTCCTGTTGTAGATGGATTAACCCGAACGGACCTTTTGTTTCCAGAAATTGCCATGAACCAAAATCTGGGTCAGGCCTTGGCCGTAATTTTTATTATCGGATTGATTGCAGCTGCTTATTCCAGTGCAGATAGTGCCTTAACCTCATTAACAACATCGTTTTCTGTTGACTTTCTCAACTTAAAAAACAGACCAGAACACCAACAGAAACCTTTACGAAAAAAGGTACACGTCTACATGTCCTTGGTGCTCGCTTTGGTTGTCATTGCTTTTAATTATTTAGATGGAAATGTTGTTAGCAACCTATTTAAATTTGCCACGTTTACTTACGGTCCATTATTAGGCCTATTTAGTTTCGGAATATTAACCAAAAGACGCATAAAAGATAAGTACGCTTGGGTCGTTGGACTAATTTCCATTGGTTTGACCTATGCGATATCCATCCTGCCCGTGGACATTATTGGCAACTATCAGTTTCATTGGGAAATATTGCCTTTAAATGGAGCCATAACCTTTGTAGGTCTCCTTCTTATTTCAAAAAAAAGCCGTTAGTACTGATTTATGCCTAATAAAACTAATGTACAAGCTACCTCGTAGTTAATTTTATTGGCATCCAAAAGTTCGTAGAATTCAGGGTTTTCTGTCCCAGGATTGAATATAACACGGTTGGGTTTTAAGTCGATAATGTAATCGTAATAAGCAGGCTGCCGCTGTGGATTTAAATATAACGTAACAGTATCAATGTTCTCATAGGGCTTAAGGTCTGTATCAATTGCAACACCATTTACTGTGCCCTGCTTTAATCCAAAAGCCTTTACCTCATGGCCTTTATCCTTTAAACGCCTCATAGCGATGTTAGAATAGCGATTTGGCTTTAAGGATGCTCCTAATACAAGGGTTTTTTTCATTTGACTATTCAATTACATAAGATTCCGCACAATGGTCTGCCATTATTGAAATCTATCCAACAATACAACAAATTCGTCAATGAAAAAAATTTCGAGAAACCCAAAGCATCTTGAGCAACGTGCATAATAAAATTATAAAAAAGTATGGACTCTATTATCTCGTAGGAAGAGTCAAATTTAGTACTGATGAGAACTGTTTTGTTAAAGTTTCCCAATTTGTGTTAAAAAATGAAATAAATTGGAAGGCTTTACGTCTATGTATTTGAGATAAGTTTTAAGTAATCGTAATTATAAGATTTACATTTTATAATTTAGTGTTAGTTAAAGTTGGTTAATAGCTGAAAAAGCCCAGATTTTAGGATCTGGGCTTTTTTTTGTCATTGATTTATATCTACCACCTAATTATGGCACTGCCCCAAGTGAAACCACTTCCAAAGGCTGCCAATACAACCAAATCACCTTCCTTGACCTTGCCCTCTTCCCATGCCTCAGTTAAAGCTATCGGAATCGAAGCCGCCGTTGTATTGCCATAACGCATAATATTGTTGTATACGTTATCATCAGCCAATCCAAATTTCTTTTGTATAAATTGAGAAATTCTAAGATTAGCTTGATGCGGAATTAACATATCGATATCCTCTTTTTTCAGGTTGTTAGCTTTAAGGCCTTCCATAATGGCCTCACTAAATCGAACCACTGCATGTTTAAACACAAATTGTCCATTCATGTATGGATAATACGATACATCATTCGGATCATTGTCTTCCATTATGGCATCAACCCATCGGCCTGTACTAGGTCCTTCTAAGGCTAATTCTTTAGCATATTTACCTTCAGAATGTAAGTGTGTAGATAATATACCTTTGGTGTTATCTTCCACCCTACTCAAAACCGCTGCACCAGCCCCATCACCAAAAATCACGGTAACGTTTCTTCCCCGTGTTGAGCGCTCCAAACCGCCGGAATGGTTTTCACTGCCAATGACCAGCACATTTTTATACATTCCTGTTTTAATGAACTGATCGGCCACGGATAACCCATAAATAAAACCAGAGCATTGATTGCGTACATCTAAGGCACCGATGGTGTCCATTTCCAACAACTCTTGCACCCTAACTCCTCCGCCAGGGAAATACATATCGGGACTTAAAGTTGCAAAAACTATAAAATCTATATCATCTTTTGTTAAACCAGCACGCTCAATAGCTATTTTAGCTGCTTTTGCACCCATGATCGATGTTGTATCGTCACTTGTCTCTGGGTCTATCCATCGTCGTTCTTGTATTCCTGTGCGCTCTTGGATCCATTCGTCACTGGTTTCCATCCACTGCTTTAGGTCGTTGTTGGTAACAACATTTTCTGGCAGGTACTTGCCTAAACCTGTAATTTTTGAATTATACATTAGTCTTTAAATCGTTAGAATTACAAATTTAAGCCATTTAGGGCTAATCTTATTTCAAATCGTTATGCACGCATAATAAACCCTTGTCACACGTTCTCAGGTTTAATTTTAACACCATAGCAACATTTCAAAACAGCCTTTTTCTGTATCTTCAGCATTCTAAAATCAATAGTCATATGAAATCCATTTTAAAATTATTTTTCTGTTTTTTTATTGTAAGCAGTTACGCCCAGCAAAGCCTCACCTACCAAAAACCCTCTAAAGAAATATTGGAACTTGCGGATGTAGACTTAGCTCCAGGTGTACAAATAGACAGCAAGGGAGAGCAAATGGTTTTATTGTACCGAGACCAATATAAATCTATTGCAGAGCTTTCTGAAACCGAATTACGTTTAGCCGGACTGCGCATAAATCCAGTTACAAATATTGGTAGCCGCACTAATTACATTACCAATTTAAAAGTTAAAAAAACCAGTGATAAAGAAGCAACTCAAGTGAAGGGATTACCTGAAAATCCAAGACTTTCTGGCTTCAGTTGGTCACCTGATGAATCAATGATTGCTTGTTTAAACACTACGGCTTCTGGAGTTGAAGTTTGGATACTGAACATCGAAAAGGCCACGGCCACAAAAATTACGGAAGCCACAGTTAATGCCAATATGGGCAGTACCATAAATTGGTTTAAGGACAATGAACACCTTTTAGTTAAGATGTTGCCCAAAGATAGAAAACCACTTATTAATACGGCTGAAGCTGTCCCAACAGGACCAACAGTTTCTGTAAGCGATGGTTCCAAAGCCCAAAATAGAACATATCAGGATTTACTTAAAACACCTAATGACGAATTTAACTTTGAACAACTTGCACACTCTGAAATTGTAAAAGTTTCTATTGAAGGAAAGACAGAGCCTTTCTTGGAATCCGCAATGTATCGCGGTATCAGTTTTTCTCCAGATGGCAATTATGTTATGATTACAAAAACCAAGCGACCCTTTTCGTATTTGGTGACCTATTCAAGGTTTCCTTATGAAAGCGTAATTTACGATGCAAATGGAAACATGGTTACCGTTGCCAATGATGTTCCTTTAGACGAGGTTCGCCCTAAAGGCTTTATGGCCACTCGAATGGGCAAACGCAACATGTCTTGGCGCGATGACCAGCCAGCTACTTTAGTATGGGCAGAAGCCTTGGACAATGGAGACCCAGCCGTAGATGCGGCGTATAGAGATGCCGTCTATCAATTAAAAGCACCTTTTAAAGGAGAACCTCAACTTATTTTAAAAACAAAGCAACGTTTTGCAGGCATCGATTGGGGCAACGACAACTTCGCGGTTGCTTATGATTATTGGTGGAATACCAGAAACACTAAAACCTATACATTTAATCCCTCGAATTCAAGCGAAGAACCAAAAGTTATCTACGATAGAAACTATCAAGATGTATACAGTGATCCAGGAAATTTTGTAACCTCCAAAAATAAATATGGCCGATACACATTAGAAATGAATGGTGATAATCTTTACCTCATGGGTGACGGTTACAGTGAAAAAGGACAATTCCCTTTTGTAGACGAATACAACATCAAAACCAATGAAACAAAACGTCTTTATCAATCGCAATACACAGATAAATTAGAGGATTTAAGTTCGGCCATAGATATGAAAAAAGGCGAAATCCTCGTAAGGATAGAATCGCCAACAGAATACCCTAATTACTACATACGAAACATTAAAAAGAAAAATGCCTTAACGCCTATAACAGCGTTTGACAATCCTTTTAAAAGTCTGGAAGATGTAAATAAAAGTGTTATCAGCTACAAACGTGATGATGGTCTAGACCTAGAAGGTACTTTATATCTTCCTCTTAACTATGAAGAGGGCGAAAAGTATCCCATGATACTATGGGCTTATCCTCGCGAGTATAAGGATAAATCAAGCGCTTCACAAAGTACGACCAACCCTAATGAATTTGTTTACCCTTATTGGGGATCACCTATTTATTGGGTCACCAAGGGCTATGTTGTTTTGGATGATGCGGCCTTTCCAATAGTTGGTGAAGGTACGGAAGAGCCAAATGACACCTTCAGAAAACAATTAGTTGCCAATGCGAAAGCCGCCATTGATGCTGTAGATGCATTAGGATACATAGACCGTAATAAGGTAGCCGTTGGTGGTCATAGTTACGGTGCTTTTATGACGGCAAATCTTTTGTCCCATTCAGATTTATTCGCGGCAGGGATTGCTAGAAGTGGTGCCTATAACAGAACACTTACCCCTTTTGGTTTTCAAAGCGAAGAGCGAAGCTACTGGGAGGCTCCAGAAATATATTACAACATGTCACCTTTCATGCATGCGGACAAAATGAAAACACCACTACTTTTAATTCATGGCGTTGCTGACAACAATTCTGGAACCTATCCGTTGCAATCTGAACGCTATTTCAATGCCCTTAAAGGATTGGGCGCTCCAGTAAGATTAGTGATGCTACCTAAGGAAAGTCATGGCTACAGAGCCAAAGAATCTATAATGCACATGCTTTGGGAGCAAGATCAATGGTTAGAAAAGCATGTTAAGAACAGAAAGATGAAAGAAGAAAAGATTGAAAATACTGAAACCATCAAAAATTAAGTCAACGATTTTATATCGAAAGCCATTCCTAACAGAGTGGCTTTTTTTATGTCATATTGTCACTATACAAGCAATGGTATTTTATTTGAGAAGGAATAAGCGACACTATTAAATTTTAAATTAAAATGTACCTCCAGATTAAAGAGGATGACTAAAACTAAAATATTATGACTAAAGGAAACATTAACGTATCGGTTGAAAACATCTTCCCACTAATCAAGAAGTTCTTGTACAGTGACCACGAAATTTTTCTTAGAGAATTAATCAGTAATGCCACTGATGCAACCTTAAAACTTAAGCACCTTACCAGTATTGGTGAAGCTAAAGTAGATTATGGCGACCCTAAGATTGAAGTAAAAATTGATAAGGATAACAAAAAATTACATGTCATTGACCAAGGTATTGGTATGACAGCCGAAGAGGTTAAAAAGTATATCAATGAAGTTGCCTTTTCTGGTGCTGAAGAATTTTTACATAAATATGAAGATTCTGCAAAAGATGCAGGAATCATTGGCCATTTTGGGCTTGGATTCTATTCGGCATTTATGGTGGCAGATAAAGTAGAGATTTTAACCAAATCGTATAAAGATGAACCTGCAGCCCATTGGACCTGCGATGGCTCGCCAGAATTTACTTTAGAAGAGGCAGACAAAGCTGATAGAGGTACAGAAATTATACTGCATATTTCCGAAGGAGAAGAGGAGTTTCTTGAGGAGGCTAGAATTCGTGAACTGTTGCTTAAATACAACAAGTTTATGCCCATCCCGATTAAATTTGGCACCAAGGAAATTAACGACCCTGATTTTGAGCCCAAAACTATAAAGGATAAAGACGGTAAAGAGACTAAGGAGCCTCATAAAAAGATTACTGTAGACGACATAATAAACAATCCTAATCCGGCTTGGACCAAACAACCTGCCGACTTGGAAGATCAAGATTACAAGGATTTCTACCGCGAGCTTTATCCAATGCAATTTGAGGAGCCCTTATTCAATATTCACCTTAATGTAGATTATCCTTTCAACCTTACGGGAATTTTGTATTTCCCTAAGATGACTAATGATCTTAATATTCAAAAGGATAGAATTCAGCTATACCAAAATCAGGTATTTATTACAGACAACGTTGAAGGTATTGTACCTGAGTTCTTAACTATGTTGAGAGGTGTGATTGATTCTCCAGACATTCCACTTAACGTATCGCGCAGTTATCTTCAGGCTGATGGAAACGTTAAAAAGATTTCGTCATATATCACTCGAAAAGTAGCAGATAAATTAAAATCCATATTCAACAACAATCGAGAAGAATACGAAAAGAAATGGGACGACATTAAAATCGTCATTGAATATGGTATGCTATCTGAAGAGAAGTTCTTTGAAAAAGCAGATGCTTTTGCACTTTACCCAACAGTCGATGGTAAATACTACACGTTTGAAGAATTGACCAATGCTATTAAAGCCAAGCAAACCGATAAGGATGACAAAATGGTAATCCTTTACGCAGCAGATAAAGAAGCGCAGCACAGTTACATTGAGGCGGCTAAAGCTAAAGGTTATGAAGTATTGTTGCTAGACTCACCAATTGTAAGTCATTTAATGCAAAAGTTAGAAACAAGTAAAGAGAACATCTCATTTGCTCGTGTTGACGCTGACCATATTGACAATCTCATAAAAAAGGAGGACACAAAAATTTCGAAACTTTCTGATGACGAAAAAACAAAACTGGACGAATTGCTCAAAGAGATAGTTCCTTCAGAGAAGTTTATGGTGCAATTAGAAGCCATGGATAGCGATGCTGCTCCATTTATGATTACACAGCCTGAGTTTATGCGTCGTATGAAAGAGATGCAACAAACAGGCGGCGGCATGTTTGGCATGGGCAATATGCCTGAAATGTACAACTTGGTAGTGAATACTAACCATGAGTTGGTAGGCCAGATTCTTAACACCAAAACCAAGAAAAAGCAAGAACGCCTCATTAATCAAAGTTTAGATTTGGCGCGCTTATCTCAAGGTTTATTAAAGGGTGAAGAATTAACTAATTTTATTAAGCGCAGTTACAGTATGATTAAGTAGTTGTCGCGCTGATTGATTTCAGCATCCTACATATATAAAAACCACTTCTTTTCAGAAGTGGTTTTTTTATCAATATTTAAAGAAACATATTAACATTTCTTAAAAGAATCTTAAAAATTCAATAAAATTAATTTAGATTTATACTTCCGTTGCCTCTAGGATTAATAGCCAGTTAAAAAAGTATCAACTCTAACTTTAGTGTAAATGGTTTTAATTCAAGGTTTAATTCAAAACTTCCCCAAAAAAAAACTTTCATTACTTATAATAGGACTGACCTTCTGCCTGTTTTTCTTAATATATATCGTCTCAGAGGTTTACGACATACCCATGAGACTAATTATTGAAGACCCTTTATCAACTTTTGGTGTCAATCCATTAACTGGTATAGTATCAAATCTCGGGGTACTACTTTGGTGCGCTACGGCATCTATTCTATTTTTCACCTTTTTCTTGGTCATAGGTAGTGCAGATAATAAAAAGACAATGTTTTTATTATACTGTGCAATTTTGACCACAATCTTATTATTTGACGACTTATTTATGTTTCATGAGCATATTTTGAAATCTATTGGAATTGAAGAATCCGTTATGTATGGAGTTTATATGCTTTTATTTGGTATACTGTTTGTCGCTTTCTTTCGCATTTTGAAAAATTCAACTTTTAATTATCTCATACTAATTACGTTCATTTCATTTGGGAGCTCAGTCATAATTGACTTTTTCACTGGTGAAAAACTCAGAATGCTTTTTGAAGATGGATTTAAATTCCTAGGAATCGTTTGCTGGTCAATGTTTTTTATTTTCTATTCCTTTAAGATGGTAAGGCATTCCTTGTCAGAAAAGTGAAAGAATCAGTCATTTGAACCAAAGAGTAATAATTGACCTTTACAATTATAGATTTGGATTTTCATATCACAAAATGTTTTAAGAGTCAAGTGAAAAATCAATATTGATTTTGTAAAAAGTCCAACTCTCATTTTTACAGCCTTTTTTTTATGAAGCTGTGTTTTTACACTCTGAGACTTCTTAGGTCTAATTAGAAAATTAAGTTACACAAATAGAGGTTGTTGGTTTACTCGCGGTGCGTTCATCTCAAAGTTTATTAAAGGTGAAGAATGAACCAAACTTCTTAGACGCATTACAGTAGGGTTAAGAAAAATCGTATCCATAAATAATAGAAAAAGGCCATCAATTTTCGTGATGGCTTTTTTATTTCATCCATTTGATAGCACACTCTTAATACAATTAAAATAGAAATCTCGTAAGAATTGACTACCTTAAAGCATCAATTTACTCTAAAATGAAAAGAACCATAGGGCACCTTATACTGCTTTGGCTCTGCCTACAAACAAGTGGTTTTAGTCAAGCAAATGATGATTTGCCAACGACGGCGCTAAAAGCCCTAGTTTTTGATAATGCTGTAATAGGTGCCTCTGCAGGTTATGCTGTAGATGGCACAATCGTATGGCAAGGTACTGAAGGTTATGCCAATGAAGATACTAAGGAAACACTAGAAATAGACACCAAATTACGGACTGCTTCCATTGCGAAGTCAATGACTGCTGTTGCCGTAATGCAACTCGTAGAAGAGGGGCTCATTAATTTGGATGCACCTATTAACGAGTACGTTCCAGAGTTTATTCAACCTCATCAAACCAAAATTACCACAAGACATCTATTATCACATACGTCTGGAATTGATGCCTATAAAAACAAGGGTGAAGTAGAAAACAAAAAGCATTTTAAGTCCTTGATGGAAGTTTATGACGAATTTAAAGAAAGAAAGCTTCGGTTTGAACCTGGGACTGAATTCTATTATACCAGTTACGGTTATGTTATGTTGGGAATTTTAATAGAAAGAATATCTGGTGAAAGCTATGAGGCATACATTCAAGAAAATATCTGGGGCAAAGCCAATATGACCAATACTGGTGTGGAAAACAGAGATAGCTTACCAAAAAACACCTCATCCCTTTACCATAAGGCTAGAAACGGTAAAATAAAACTTGCAGATGGCAATGATTTGAGCAATAGAATACCTGCGGGCGGGCTTTATAGCACTACTCCAGACCTCCTAAATTTCGGAATTGCCCTTCTCAACAATACCTTAATATCAAAAGAAAGTTTAGACCTGATGACAGAGCATCACAGTTTAGATAAATATAACAACGGTTACGGTTTTGGCTTTTACCTTTACGGCAAGCCAGATGTTAACGATATCTATGGTCATAATGGGGCCCAAACAGGAGCGTCGTCACAGTTGTTTATTGTTCCAAGTTTAAATCTGGTTACGGTAGCAATGAGCAACACCTCCAACGCAGGAAGGGAAATTTCAACCCTAGCTGCCAAATTAATAGATATATCTCAGCAAAATTAATACGAGATAACTAAAAATTTTTCATATTTAGTAGCACCTAAAACAAGACCTAACGAACAAAATAAAATACTTTGACATCCCTAAATTAATCGTAATTTAACGCTTCAGAGACAAGCTAAAAAGATGGATGAAAAACTTATTTCCAAGAAAAAACCAGCATACCCTATAAGCCAAAGGCTCTCTAATTACCTCACTACTCATGGGCGCAATATAAAAATCCCTATTTTTTATGATGATTTGTTACGTTTTCAGGGTGCCATTGAAATTCTAGACGAGGATGGCAATGATACACTATGGATCCGTACCTACTACGCGGAGCACGAGCGTGACGAAATTGAGCATAGCCTTAAACAAATGTATTCCATTATGCATGTCGATGGTTCCGATGATATTTTACCTTATCTCTCTATTGACAGTATAGATTTTTGCACTTTTGGAAACACAAAGCCCTTTAGGGTCAAAGTGAGGAACATCATCAATGATAACTACGTTTTTCTCTACATAAAAAAAGCCGATGCTTCCAGGATATACGGGCTAGAACTTGAACACCTATTGTCTCCTAACCACATTAATTTTATGGTATTTAAAGATACCTTGATAGAGGACCATATCTTAGGAATTCCTGGTGACATTTTCATTGCAGAGCGATTGCCAAACTTGTCACTACAAGACAAAAAGGCCCTTGCAAAGGAATTTGTGAAATTTAACGAACGCTGTTTTGTACGGTTATTGGCAGATATGCGATCGTACAACTATGTTGTGGTAATCACCCAAGATTTTGATAGGGTACAGTACCGCATACGCGCTATTGATTTTGACCAACAGAGTTATGAGGGGAAAACCAAAGTGTATTTACCACAATTTTTAAAAGAAAATAATGCACTGGTACAAATGACCTCAGAGGTTTTAACGGAAGGCTCCATAGAACAATACAAAAAAGAAGAGCGCTCCCTACTCGCCAAAAGGGCCAAAAATGAGCAGACCCGCTTAAATGAGCTTTTACAATGTATGATGGAAGACACCTTATCTAAATCTGAGAAAGTTGAAGAACTAAAAACGGGACTTTTTGAGCTCACCAAAGATGTAAACTTCAAGAAATCTAAAAATATGGGTGAAATTCTAAGCAATGCTCTAGATTTTGTTACCCGTAATTATGTCAATGAAAACCCTTATTTGATAAAATAGATATCCATGAACTAGTGGCAAAAAAGAAAGTAGAAACCATGAGAATCTTTGTAACATAAACCTGTAAAACGTATTCCGTTCTGGTACTTTCCAGAAAACTAAACACAACTTTATGATTTGTCAATTTTTTCGCTTAACATCTATTTCAATATTACTCTTTCTCGTAACTTTTGAGGTTTCGAGTCAAATAAAGGTTTTGGATAGCATCACCAAATACCCAGTGAGTTTTGCCACGGTATCGTTTGGTAATGGAAATGGGCTTTTTGCTGATGACGACGGTGTTTTTGTGTTTTCAAAGAAACTATATCCCGATATTGATTCGCTATTCATCTCTGCACTTGGATTCAAAACCTTAAAACTACCAACAGCTAATTTGTCTAAAACACTTTTCTTAGTTCCACAGGCAGATCAACTTGAAGAAGTGGTAGTCACAGCTAACACTAAAAGAAAGTTCAAAGAAGAGAAATTAAAGCCCTACCTAGATGACGATTATTACAAGTGCTGGCTTCCTACAATAGAATCTGAAATCGCTGTTTACTTCAATAAAACGAGTGAAAACCCACAACAAATAAAAGAAATCTACTTTCCCATCGCTTTAGAATCTAAAGATTGGAACAAGAGAAAACGCAGTAACTCAGATAAAAAACCATTTTCAACCTTATTCAAAGTCAACTTTTATAAAAATAATGACGGTGCACCAGGAGAACCATTGACATTTGAGACCATTGTATTTAGAGCGACCGAGAAAAATGGCGATGTCTACACTTTAAACATTGAAGAAAAGGATATCTATCTACCAGAAAATGGCCTCTTTATATCTATCCAAGTTTTAGGATATACAGATAAAAAGGGAAAATTGCTGCCCAATAAAAAATACAAGGAAATAAAAACCGGAAATAAAGTCGTAAAAATACCTACCAATTTTAGGCCATTACTTCCTTTTACTGATGAAATGGATGACAAAAGAACCTTCATTAGACGTGTTTTCATCAATGGCAATACTTGGACAAAATTTGATGAAAAGAGCAGCATTAAGTCTACACTACTGCAAAAACAACTTTATAATTATGGTATTGGCTTAACCTTAAAGACCTATCGGGACTAAAAGGCCTTCTAATTAATAGGAAAATCGAAATACGTAGTAGGAAATGGCTCGCCCCTCAAAGTGAAGTGCCACCACTCTTTAGGATAGTTTTTAAAGTTATATTTAGCCATTATATTTTGGAGCAACTGCCTGTTGGTCTTTTGCGCTTTAGAAATACCTCTGTAATCCACCCAGGATTGCTCACCAAAAAAATCGTAAACACTTCCCATATCCAAGGGTTCTCCTGTTTCGGCATTAATAATTGTAACATCCAAGGTACTTCCCCTACTATGTCCAGAACGCGATGCGATATATTCTTCTTTGAAAAGATGCTTTTTCTGAACATTTGGATAAAATTTAGATTTGTTTACAGTATCATTCAATGTTTTTGCCCAACGCATAAAGTGATTAACAGCACGTTGAGGCCTGTATCCATCATAAACCCTTAGGCTCAGATTTTTTTTTCGTAACTCCTGCTGAACCAATTTAAGCTGTTCTGCCGCTACCCTAGTTAAAATTAGGGTATTGGAATGATAACCATCTATTGTATCGCCAACAAAATTATCGGTACCATAATAGCGTAATTCAACATCCAAGTCAGGAATCAAGGTTTTCACTCTAACAAATCCATCAGGCAAATCGTCTTGTCCGTAGCCAAATGGAGCTATTAGGAGAAGTGTTAGAGCGAGGAAAAAGGTTTTGTATGTCATAGTTATCCACTAAATTAGTTAAAAAATTCTATGAAATTCATTTCTCCCGAGTCTAAGCGGCATATTTTGCCCAACGCGGAAATAGAATATATCTCAGATTTTTATCAAAAACCTGAAGCTGATGTCTTATTTAATAAACTGTTATCCGAGACAGACTGGATACAAGATGACATTACCGTTTTTGGTAAAACCTATAAGCAACCAAGACTTACCGCCTTGTATGGAGAGTCACAGCAACAATATCGTTATTCCAATATTGTTATGCACCCTAAACCTATTACAGATACTATTTCAACTATTAAACATAAAGTAGAAAAAGAATCTAAAACCAAATTTAATGCGGTTTTGCTCAATCTCTACAGGGATGGAGCCGACAGCAACGGCTGGCATGCCGATAACGAAAAGGAACTAGGTAAAAATCCAGTAATAGCCTCATTAAGCTTAGGACAAGAAAGACCTTTTCATTTTAAGCACAGGCACCTAAAGGAAGAGCGCTACAAACTACTCTTAGAGCATGGGAGTCTGTTGATTATGAAGGGGGAAATGCAGCATTATTGGCTTCATCAAATTGCCAAAACCAAAAAACAAATAAAACAGCGAATAAACCTTACGTTTAGATTTTTGAAAAACCAATAAATCAAAAAACCGGGTTCCCTCAAACCCGGTTTTTCTAATTTGCTTTTTTATTATGTAAGTAGATTTAGGGTCTCTAAGTCAACATGACATAATGCAAATATTAATTAATTAATCCATTGAACTAAAAACTAAATTTTAGTACACTTCAAATATAGAATTCAGTTTTAATTTACCAGCTTAAAAACACTTTTAATCGATGAAATACACATTATTTTAACATTTAAAGATAAAAGTGTGCATTTCAACGATAAAATGCAGGTGTATATTTTATTAAATCACTTGCTATTTTATACTAAATCCCAGTATTATTTGTTTTAAACTTTCACCCAACGTATGCTAAAAAAAGATAATTTTACATGGCTAAAAGTTTAGTAGTTATGAGATTGATATGCTGGATTTTTATATTCATTTCATTTTTTAATAGTGCTGCCCAGAATTCTGCTTTTAAAGAAAGAACACTATCTATATCGAACTGGATTGATGGCACCTTACTTCTACCAAATGCTACAACCAAACCCGACTTAGCAATTATTATTGCGGGATCAGGCCCAGTAAACAGAGATGGTAATCAGAATTTTATGAAGAATAACGCTCTTAAAAAACTGGCAGTAGCACTCGCTGAAAACGGCATAGCCTCCTATCGCTATGATAAACGTAGCGTAAAGCAAATTAGGCAAGGACGATTGGACAACGACATAATGTTCGATGATTTTGTTAGTGATGCTTCCGATATCATAGCGTTCTTTCAAGAGAAGGAAGACTTTGGAAAGCTTGTTGTCATTGGACATAGCCAGGGCAGTTTGGTCGGAATATTGGCATGTAATGAACTTGTGGACGGTTTTATTTCCTTAGCTGGTGCCGGCCAAAACATTGGTGATGTAATTTTGGAGCAGATATCCAAAACAGCACCAATGCTAGCCGAAGACGCCAAACGGACCATTACCTCATTGAAAAATGGCCAAACCACAGAAGATTATCCACAAGCCTTGAGCTCTGTTTTTAACAGTAGCCTGCAGCCCTTTATGATAAACTGGATGGAGTACAACCCAAATGAATCTATTAAAGAACTTCAAATGCCTGTCCTTGTCATAAATGGAACAAAGGACCTACAAGTACCTGTTAGCGAAGCCGAACTGTTGGCAGACAATAGCCCTAATGGACAATTGGCTATAATTGAAGATATGAACCACGTGTTATTTAAAATTGATGGAGACGATTTAGAGAATTCAAAATCCTACAATGAATCCTTTAGGCCAATTTCTACTGAACTCGTAGAAACCATAACACAGTTTATCAAATCTTTATAGAACTCACTCTTTTCGCGAGTGATAAAAAAGCTCTATTTATTGTCAGTTTTAAATTCAACAAAACCTCAATGAAGCACCTATAAGGCTAAGTGACACAACCATATTGTGCCTTGTACTAATAAGTATACTTTTCAGCCTTATTTTCGGAGGCTATTTACACATTTTAAGTTCGTTTGTAACAAATAAGAAAATTTGCATACTAATTATTTAAAATATATCTTTATGATATCATTTTAATATCATATTGATTAATTAAATGATTAACTAATTAAATTTCACATCATGAAAGAAGAAAAAATTATCGTCCCAGCCAATGGCTATCTTATGCTCTTTGTTTTTTTAATGCTTTTTTTCGGAAGTATTGCAGGTATACCGCTAACAAGATCTCCATGGTTTATAGTTGGTATTGTTTTAAGCCTTATACTGGCGTTCGGTTTTATTATGGTACAACCTAATGGCTCGAGGGTACTGCTACTCTTTGGAAAGTATATTGGGACTGTAAAGAAAAATGGTTTTTATTGGGTAAATCCTTTTTACACCAAGAAAAAGATATCCCTTAGAGCCAGTAATTTTGACAGTGAGCGCTTAAAGGTCAATGACAAACTTGGCAATCCTGTAATGATCAGTACGATTTTGGTGTGGCGCGTACAAAACACCTATAAGGCAGCTTTTGATGTAGACAACTACGAAAATTTTGTTCGTGTGCAAACAGATGCAGCCGTAAGAAAACTAGCATCCATGTATCCCTATGATAATTTTGCTGATGAGGGCCATGATGAGGATATCACATTACGCTCCAGTGTAAACGAAGTAAGCAATGCATTAGAAAAAGAAATTGATGAACGCCTATCCATTGCAGGAATAGAAGTGCTAGAAGCGCGAATTGGATATTTAGCCTATGCCCAAGAAATTGCAAATGCCATGCTTAAAAGGCAACAAGCAACAGCTATTGTTGCAGCAAGACACAAAATTGTAGAAGGTGCTGTGAGCATGGTAGAAATGGCCATAGAAGAACTCAACAAAAAGGAAGTTGTAGATCTTGACGAGGAGCGTAAGGCTGCTATGGTAAGTAACTTAATGGTTGTACTCTGTGGTGATAAAGATGCTGCGCCAGTGGTTAACACAGGAACCTTAAACCACTAAGAATGTCTAAAGAGCAAATATACAGCATAGCTATTGGCACTTCGCTTGGCACAAGTATTGGAATCACAATAGGAGCTATAGCTGGTGCTGTAGCATTAGGTACGGTCTATGGGTCTTTAATTGGGATTTTTATCGGCGTTGTTGTTGCACTAGTATTTTTTAATGATAAAACTAAATTATAGCTTATGAAAGCCCATAATGGGCATTTGGCAAACAAAAGCCATTACCTAATATAATAATCAAATAACTGAACCAAAGGTTCTTACAAATTTTTGAATAGATGAAAGAATACAAAGTAGTTCAACCAAAACTAGGTTGGCGTAATCGAGCACAAAATTTTGAAGATTTTCTCAACCAGTATGCAAGAGAAGGCTGGCAGGTAATAGATATTAATCCTAATTGGTACTCTATAGTTTTTGAACGAGATAAAAATAGATAATGTGCATATTTAAAGAGGAGCAACGGTTTAATCAAGTTTGGATTATTGTACTCTTGGCAGTGAGTACCTTGGTACCACTTGCCGCTATTGTCAGTGATTATCAAAAAAATCCAGATGGCCTTACCGTAACAAATCTTTTATTAATCTTGGCCATTATATTAATAGCTCCAGCATTAATTTTTACCATCAAACTCAGCACAAGGATTGATGAAAAAGGAATTTATTACAAATTCTTCCCTTTTCATTTAAACTACAAAAAGATTCCCTGGGAAGACATCGAATCAGCCTATGTAAGAACCTATGACGCTATAAGCGAATACGGAGGATGGGGTCTTAAAGGTGGCTTTTTCTGGAGAAAATCTAAAGGGACCGCAATTAACGTTTCTGGAGATAAGGGTCTTCAATTAGAACTCAAAAATGGAAAAAAACTACTTATAGGTACGCAGAGAACAAACGAAATTCAACAAATATTAAATACCTACAAGTCCAAATTAGAAAAACACGCTTATGAAAACAACTAGAATAATCGGAGTACTCATGGCCTACCTCTCATTGACTTGTTTCTGTATAGGCCAAGATGAGGTTAAGTCTGAGACTTATAACCTAATGAATGATAGCATCCAAATTCCTGGAACGCTCTCCTACAGGTCCAACCTCAAGGAACAGCCTCTGGTCATTTTCGTGCATGGCTCTGGAAGTATAGATAGAAATGGCAATCAGCAAGGCGCAAATATTAATGCCAACTACATCAAACAACTTGCTGAAGCACTCAATAAAAATGGAATTGCATTTTACAGATATGACAAGCGCACATCTACAAGTGCTAACATGAAATTTCTCTTAAATGGCATAAGCCTAGAGGATTTTGTGGACGATGTAAAAGTTGCTATATCCAATTTTGAAGACGACCCTCGGTTCTCTAGCATTACCCTTATCGGTCACAGCCAAGGATCGCTTGTTGCCATGTTAGCCCTCAATGATGCTGTTGAAAAATACATCTCAATTGCTGGACCTTCTAAATCAATAGACAAAACCATTATTGAACAAATTAGAACTCAGAACGGCGATTCTATTGCCAATATCTTTGTTGCTCACTTTAAAGAATTGAAATCTAACGGTTCAATAGCAAAGGTTGACCCTATAGCCTTTTCGCTGCTCAACCCCATGAACCAATCATTTTTTAAGTCGTGGATGCTCTACGAACCTACAGAAGTAATCGCTGCTCTAAATACACCTGCTTTAATTATAAATGGCACGAAAGACCTTCAAGTTAGCGTTGAGGAAGCAAATGACCTACATCGGGCTTACCCAAATTCAAAATTGATTATAATAGACCAAATGAATCATGTGTTAAAAACGATATCTCAGGAAGAGGACAATTTAAAATCATATTATAACGAAGAATTTCCATTATCTGAAAATCTTGTAACAGCCATAACGGAATTCATCAAAAAATAAACCATGCCTAAGAAAAAAGCCTTTGCGTTACGACTTAATGAAGATATGCTTAAAGCTATTGAAAAATGGGCTTCAGATGAATTTAGAAGTACTAACGGACAGATTGAATGGATGCTTAACAAATGTCTGAAGGAAAACAATAGACAGCCCAAAAAAAAGGAAGACTAAATCCCTGGCATTCCATAAGACTTTTTTTAGATTGTAAATTTTGTATTTTGCGGTTTAAACCGTAGTTATGACCAATCAACCTGTTTTTACAGACGACACCATAATTTTTGGAATTTTAATGCTAGCCTTGGGTTTTGTATTCTATACAGAATCCATAAAAGGAGGCTTTTGGGAAAAGTTTTACAAAATTGTTCCTGGACTTTTTATGGCCTATATGGTCCCAGCCTTACTAACCACTTCTGGTTTAATCGCTGCAGAATGGACCGAAATCTCAGCCTCTGGAGAAACCGTCAGTAAAAGCTCCAACCTCTACTATATGGCCAGTAGGTATCTCTTGCCTGCAGCTTTGGTTCTTATGACCCTAAGTATTGATCTAAAAGCGGTCTTTAATCTTGGATGGAAAGCGTTAATTATGTTTTTTACTGGTACCGTTGGTATTGTAATTGGTGGACCCATAGCTATCCTAGCTGTATCTGCAGTTGCACCAGATGTTGTTGGTGGTGTAGGACCAGATGCTGTATGGAGAGGATTATCAACACTAGCAGGAAGCTGGATTGGCGGTGGAGCCAACCAAACTGCAATGCTTGAAATCTATGGATATAACCAGTCTGAATACGGGAAGATGGTCTTTGTAGACATATTTGTAGCTAATGTTTGGATGGCGATTGTACTAATAGGTATTGGTAGACGTAACTTTTTAAATAAATGGCTCAAAGCAGATACCACTTCTATTGAAGTTTTAAAGGAGAAAGTATCAACCTTTGCAGAAAAAGTAAAGCGAAACCCAACGTTGACAGATTTAATGGTTATAGCTGCTATCGCATTTGGTACAGTCAGTTTTGCACACATTGGAGCTTCTTATTTAGGGCCATTTTTTGATGGAGTTGTCGCTAATATAGAATCGGTACAGACCAAAAATATGCTCACTTTTTTAGGTTCAAAATTTTTCTGGATGATAAGCATTGCCACAGTAACGGCAATATTGCTTTCCTATACCAGAATAAAAAATTACGAAGGAGCTGGTGCGAGTAAATTTGGTAGTGTTTTTATCTATATTCTAGTAGCTACCATAGGAATGAAGATTGACATTCGTTCTGTTTTTGAATCGCCTGGTTTAATCGTCGTCGGTTTAATCTGGATGTCCATTCATGCCTTAATGCTTATCGGTGTTGCTAAATTGATTAAGGCTCCTTATTTCTTCTTAGCAGTAGGTAGCCAAGCCAACGTGGGAGGTGCCGCTTCTGCACCGATAGTAGCTTCAGCCTTTCACCCATCCTTAGCCACTGTTGGGGTTTTACTGGCTGTTCTAGGTTATGCCGTGGGAACAATTGCCGCCATTGGATGTACTATTTTAATGCAATTAGCGGCCGGAGGTTAGCATTTCTCTGTCAATATTAAGATATTTGCCACCTTTAAATTTTTCAACTCATTTAAATACCATGAAAAACGTATTAGGATTCATTCTCCTTATTTTTGTTTTAAGCACTTGCGAAGAACATAAAACTTCAAACTTCAAACTAACAGGCTCTATTAAAGGTCTTAAAAAAGGTACAGTGTACCTTCAAAAAGAGTTGGACTCAGTACGAATTAACTTAGATTCTATGGTGATAACAGGTGAGCCAGAATATCTTTTGCAAGCCAATATTGAAGACCCTATACTATTATATTTAAAACTGTATAAAAACGATGGTGAAGAGCACTATATTCCCTTCTTTGCCGATGAGGGTGAAACAGTAATAAACACCACACTTAAAAACTTCTACTTTGACGCTGAAATCCAAGGTTCTGAGCAGCAAAAATTGCTGGAAGAGTATCTTGAGGTTATGACCAAATTCAACGATCAAAACCTAGAACTTATCGAAGCTTCCTTTCTTGCCCAGAAGGAGAAAGACAGTGTTAAATTAGATTCGTTAAACAAAGTCTCTGACGCCTTGTTTAAACGAAAATACACCTATACGATACAGTATGCATTAAACCACAACAACAGTGAAGTTGCTCCCTACTTAGCATTATATGAAATACCAAATGCCAACCCTGTATATGTAGATTCTATTTATAAAGGCCTTACTGAAAAGGTTAAGCAATCTTATTACGGAAACAAACTAAAGGAACGTCTAAAGACTAACGAAGAAATGCCCTAGGCAATTATAAAAAAAGCCAACCTTTTTTGGTTGGCTTTTTTATTTCAGAATTTTTAAAGTTTATTAATGCGATCTACGAGATCTCGCCCTTTGGATTCCAAATCTGCATTAATGGATTTAAAATGTGCTTTTACATCTTCAATATTTCTCTCGTTTACTCTTGCAATTAATTCATCAAAATGTGTTATCGCATCCTCTATAATTGCATCACCTTCCTTAGACTGTTTTTCGTCTTTGTCTAAAACAGTTTCAATAATTTCGCCAAAAACGTAATTAATATCTTTTTTTAAATCTCTTTTGTTCGCCATAATCTATCAAATTAATACTTATACAAATTTAAGCATTCCAATTATTTTATTGGTATAGCCATGGTTTAAATGTATACCTCCAAAAGTTTTGCATTTTCTCCGATAAGGCTATAGTCGCTAATTGCAGCTGGCAAAAGCACAGTTTCGCCTTTGGATAAAACTTCACTATGATTATTACAAGTAATTTGGCAGTGACCATCTACACAAATGTAAATTATAAAGGAATCTTGGGTGTTTTTCTTATCAATAGCTTGAGACAATTCAATGAAATTGGTCGTAAAAAAAGGACAGCTTACCATATTATTGGAAGTATTGGTTTTTCTGTCGTAGCTAATCCTAAAATTATTTTGCAAATTAAATTTAAAGGCATCTAGAGCAATATCATTGTGCAGCTCTCTTTTGTTTCCTTTATCATCTACCCTATCCCAATCGTACACCCTGTATGTTATATCACTTGTCTGCTGTATTTCTGCCAGTAACACTCCTGCGCCAATGGCATGTATTCTTCCTGCTTCAATAAAATAGGTATCTCCAGCAGAAACCTTATCAAAATTTAATATTTCCGCCAGTGATTTATTTTCTAAATGTTTCAGATAAAGATTTTTAGTCATTGGCCTATTAAATCCTACCATGAGCTTGGCATCCTTGTCTGCCTGCATCACATACCACATTTCTGTCTTTCCGAATGAATCATGGCGTTCCTTGGCTAAATTGTCGTCAGGATGTAACTGAATGCTTAAGTCCTTTTTGGCATCGATAAACTTTATGAGCAAAGGAAAATTAATTCCAAATCTTTGATGATTCTTGTGGCCAAGAATTTCTGAAGGATAAGTTTCCAATAAGTCTTGTAGTGTTTGTCCTCTCAGTTGTCCATTGGCTACAACTGAAACGTTGTTTTCTACACCGCTTATCTCCCAACTCTCACCTATACCATTGGCATTGGACTTTTTATTTAACAAACGATTAAGCTTGTTACCTCCCCATATTTTTTCCATTAATATAGGTTGGAATTTCAAGGGATAAAGCGTAGCCATAAATAATACAAGATTCTGTTATAGGTCTAAGAGCCTGAATAAGTCACAAAATTACGAGGAGTTTCGTAAAGGGTAATTTCTAAATCAAACTTTGGGTCTAATTTTGCCTTCACCTTATTGTAAATGACCACAGCAATATTTTCTGCCGTAGGATTGAGATTTTCAAATTCTGGCACTTCAATGTTTAAGTTTTTATGATCAAAGGCGTCTTCCACCTCTGATTTGATAATGTCCTTTAAAATTTTAACGTCAATGACATAACCGGTTTCAGGGTCAATTTCACCTGTAACGCTAGCAATTAATTCATAGTTATGGCCATGAAAATTTGGATTGTTGCACTTACCAAAAATTTCATCATTTTTTTCAAAGTCCCAATCTTTTCGGTAAAGCCTGTGGGCTGCATTAAAGTGTGCCTTTCTGTGTACGGTGACTTTCATTATTGATTTACGTTTATATATTCGTAAAACTTCTCAAAGATAATTTTAAACCAAGCGGTATAAAGATTTGGATTAATAGCCATATCGGTTTTCACTTCTTCCAATGACATCCATTTCCAGTCTGCAACTTCATCCTCATTTAGGTTAGGCTTACCATCGAAGTGCCCGATTAAAATATGATCCAACTCGTGCTCCGTAAGTCCGTTGTCAAAAGGTGCTTTGTAAATGAATGATGTGGTTTCTTCCAAATCGGTGACAAATCCCATTTCCTCTTGCAGTCTGCGTTTTCCTGCTTCAATGTTACTTTCACCTTGTCGTTGATGACTGCAACAGGTATTGGTCCATAACCCAGGTGAATGGTACTTATGTAATGCACGCTGTTGTAACATCAATTGATTTTTGGAATTAAATACAAATACCGAAAACGCTCTATGCAAAAGCGCTTTTTCATGCGCTTCCATCTTAGGCATTAAACCTAAAACATTATCGTTTTCATCCACAAGGATTACCTGTTCTTCTTTCATGTAACAAAATTAATACCTTAGATTTTAAATAAAGTAAAGGAATTCATAAAAAAAGCCGCTTAAAAAAAGCGGCTTTAGTAGTTGTTTCTAATTATCGTTACATCGTTCTCCCTTGATGCTGGTGATAATAAATTCTGACCGTCGATTGAGTTGATGTTCCTCTTCGCTACACTGTTGTGCGTTGGCAGTGTCACATCCACAATCATTTACCAATTGAGATTCACCATAACCTTTAGCGACCAATCGGCCTGCGTCGATACCATTATCTATAAGATATTGTTTGGTTGATTGCGCTCTGCGATCGGATAACTTCTGATTGTAAGCAGCTTCACCACGGCAATCGGTATGACTTTTAATATCTATTGTCATAGTTGGATACTGGTTGAGTACTGCAATTACTTTTTGCAATTCTATTTCAGCATCGTATCTAATGTCACTTTTGTCGAAATCAAAATAAATGATTGGAATATCCAAAATCTTAGCCAAGTCATCACAAGGACCAATGGACTGAACATCTTTGGTTAACATTAACTGCAACAGTAATTCTTGACTTTTCTTAGGTGTAGTGAATCGTGTTTCATAAGCAGTATAATCTGCCTTCTCTCCTCGGATTAGATACTCTTTTTCACATTCCAGTTCAAACTTAAATGCACCATCAGCATCCACAGTTGTTTGTTCTATTTCGTTCCCTTCACCATCATATAACCTTACAATTGCTCCAGAAATCAATTCGCGAGTATCAAGATCTATTACAGTACCAGCAACAAATTGCTCGCAATCAGGAATTTCGAAAGTATAAATATCGTCACTGCCTTTACCACCATCCCTGTTTGAACTAAAGTAAGCCCTTTTAGTAACTAGATTCTCGTAATAAGCAAAGTCGTCTGCAGGGCTATTTATAGGCTGTCCTACATTTTCAATAGGAAAATTCCTATTAGAACCCTCGCTTACTTTCTTATCCAATTCTTCCGATACAAAGATATCTAAGCCACCAAGACCAGGATAACCGTTTGATGAATAGTATAAATCACCATCGGTGTTTATAAAAGGAAAAGATTCCTGTCCTTCTGTATTAATGGAAGAACCTAAATTTTCTGGTTCTCCTAAAGTTCCGTCATCGTTTACGTCCACTACAAAAATATCCGACTGACCAAATGTTCCAGGCATATCCGAAGCAAAATACAATTTTGTTCCTGTTAAGTTCAATGCTGGATGCGCAACACTATAAGCCTCACTATTAAAGTGAACTTTATGAATTTCATCCCATGTTCCATCTTCGCTAAGTGTTGCCCTGTATAATTGAAGCCTATTTACACCATCATCATCTTCCTTATACTTCAAACGATAGAAGTTATTTCTCGTAAAAAATACATATTTACCATTTGGGGAAAATACAGCGCTAGATTCGTGGTATTTGGTATTGATTTTTCCGTCAAGAGCTTTAACTTCTCCATAACCCTGAGATGTTTTTTCCACACTATAAAGATCTAGATAGGGTTGGTCATTCCAACGATACTTTCTCCCTCCACCTCTTGAAGATGCAAAAACCAAACTATTTTCATATTCGGTAATACCAAAGTCTGAAAACTCTGTATTAAATTCCACATTCTCAACAGATATATCATCGCGGCTAACTTCTTCTATGACCGATTTATAATCTTCTTTGGACTTAAAGGCTTTTCCTCTTAAATCATTTGGTTTTAATTCGTGAAATTTTGCCATCCATTTATCGGAGTTTTCGTAATCCTCAATGCCTTTTAAGGCGAGAGCATATCTAAAGTAATACTCAGGATCTATGACCTCTTCCATGGCCATTAATTCTCCATACCATCTAGCTGCTTCCTCCATTTCGTTTCTAAAATAAAAGGAATTGGCCAACTTCTGTAATAGTTCTACAGACCGATAGCCTTTATTGGCCACTTCGAGCAAAACCTCGCTGGTTTTTACATATGCAAAATCTCGGTAATCATCACTAACACTTTGAATCTTTCCTGTTTGGGAAAAACTTGCTGTTAGGCAACTAACAAATGTTATTAAAATATATTTTGAAAGTGTTCTCATATTCATAAATTTAGAAGAAACGCGGTGATAAAATTCGTCCAATTTTCTTGACTTCAAATCTTAACGTAATCTCGTGGGAACCACTGTTGTAATTATTGAGTCCTGTTGTTGTTAAGTCGTAACCATATCCTAAAAACATACCTGGAGTTACTTGAAAACCAACTAGGGCACTTACAGAATCATCCCAACGCCACGCCAAGCCAGCCGTCAATTTCTTCTGAAACCAGAAGTTGGCTGAAAAGTCGGCAATAATAGGTGCTCCTGCTGTAGCTTTGACTAAGAAAGCGGGTTTGAATTCAGTTGTTTCACTTAGGTTAAACACATAACCTCCAATGGCATAAAAGTGTATTCGCTCCGTGGCTACTGACTCTTGAAAATCATCGTAATGGTCTGTTTCTAAAAAATTAGGTACCGCCACACCCAAATACCATTTGCGTGTATGCATGTATAACCCAGCACCTACCATTGGCGATATGAGATTTAAATTCTCATTAAAAGCTACATCAGGGTCTCTGAATATACCTTTACTCCAATCGGTATCCAACATGTGCAACCCTCCTTTGACTCCAAATGAAAGCTTCAAGTCGTTTTCATTTAAGGGTATGGTGTATGAAAAATTGGCATCGACAAAAGTCTCTCTTGCTGGCCCCAAGGCATCACTTACAATATTCAATCCTAATCCTACACGCTCATTGCGCAAAGGTGAATGAATAGAGAATGTTTGAGTTTGAGGGGCACCATCAACACCAACCCATTGAGATCTGTGAAGACCTACAACACTTAATGTTTCACGCTGTCCGGCATAAGCAGGGTTTACACTCAATGTATTATACATATAATGCGTAAACTGTGGATCTTGTTGAGCCAAACCAATAGCACTAAAAACTGTGAATACTATGGCTACTAATCCTTTTTGAAATTGTGATTTATGTATCATGATATTGTATTTCATTTTTCGGTGACTATTAGTTTCTTCTGTTTATATATAACCATCCTACTCTCGGTTCTGAACCGTCACCTAAATCAAGTACGTAATAATATGTACCTACTGGCAATTCATTGGATTGAGCTACTACCGCTCTTCCATTAGAGGTTCCGCTCCAGTCGTTTTGATATCCTCGTTTTGAATAAACCAGGTTACCCCATCTGTTGTAAACTTCTAACTTGTTATTAGGGAAACGTTCCAAACAATCTATAATGAAGGTCTCATTAACACCATCACCATCTGGAGAAAACTCATTATAAATGGTCAAACAAATTGGGTCAACCGAAGCTGAAGATTCGTCATTTCCAGGATTGACATCTGTACCACCTGTAGCACTTTCAACAAAGGCTGTATTCTGATAATCTCCAATTCCCAAGACTTCAACGGTTATTTCTAAAATCTCAACTTGATCTGGATTCAACTGTCCTACAACCCATTCACCACTAACGTCAGAGTAGGTTCCAGTAGTTGAAATGAATGACACGAAACTATATCCATCTGGAATTTGGTCACTTATAACAACATCTGTCGCTGTAACATTTCCAATATTGGCTACTTCTATCGTAAAGATTATATCATCTCCTACAACAGGTTCCAACTCATTCACCACTTTAGTAACCTCAATATCAAAAATTGAATTTACTGGCGTTACCGTTGGATCATCTGGATTTCCATTTCCGTTTGTATCATCGTTAGTAGAATCATTCGGATCATCACTATCATCTGAAACAATTCCAGCCAATGGGTCTAAAGCCTGAACACTCGCTTGATTGGTTACAAATCCAATATCCAAATCTATTTGGGTAATTTCATAAGTTGCGACATATGTTGTATTGTCAATTTCACCAGGAAGCAATTGAGTTATAGGTCCTCCAACGAGATTTAATCCTGGTAATATATCTTGCACTAATATGTCTGTCAAAGTAACGTTACCCGTATTTTCCACTTCAAATACGTAAGAAATAATATCTCCAAGACTTCCTTCAATACCATCTCCATTAGTATCAGCAAGAGGTAAGGTTGTTTTAACTAAACTTATTCCAGGTACTTGTGGAATAATCGTTACCGTCGGGTCGTCAGGGTTGCCGTCGCCATCGCTGTCGTTGTCCGTGGCATCGTCAGGGTCGTCCGATAGGCTAACCACTGGGTTGCTACTCGGGTCGTCGCCACTTACCGTGGCCGTGTTGGCAAAACTGCCATTGTCGATATCCGCCTGCGTCAGCGTATAAGTCGCCGTGAAGGTCGTACCGTCTGATTCGCCAGGGGCCAATGTGATAGGGCCGCCAGTTACCGTTACCAATGGGTCCGTTACCGTGATGTTGCTCAAGGTCACGTTCCCCGTGTTGGTCACCGTGAAGGCATAGCTTATCGTATCGCCGGCATCCGCAACACCGTCGCCACCATCGTTCAAGGTGTCCACCTTGGTGACCGTGATGCCCGGTTGGGCAGGCAGGATAGTGACCGTTGGGTCGTCTGGGTTACCATCTGAGTCACTGTCATTGTCCGTGGCATCGTCAGGGTCGTCCGATAGGCTAACAACCGGATTGTTCGTCGGGTCATCACCACTTACCGTGGCCGTGTTGGAAAAACTGCCATTGTCGATATCCGCCTGCGTCAGCACATAGGTCGCCGTGAAGGTCGTACCGTCCGATTCACCAGGGGCCAATGTGATAGGGCCGCCAGATACCGTTACCAATGGGTCCGTTACCGTGATGTTGCTCAAGGTCACGTTCCCCGTGTTGGTCACCGTGAAGGCATAGCTTATCGTATCGCCGGCATCAGCAGCACCGTCGCCACCATCGTTCAAGGTGTCCACCTTGGTGATCGTGATGCCCGGTAAGGCCGGAAGGCTCGTTACCGTTGGGTCGTCTGGGTTACCATCTGAGTCACTGTCATTGTCCGTGGCATCGTCAGGGTCGTCCGATAGGCTAACAACCGGATTGTTCGTTGGATCGTCACCACTTACAGTGGCCGTGTTTACGAAGCTGCCGCTGTCGATATCCGCCTGCGTCAGCACATAGGTCGCCGTAAAGGTCGTACCGTCGGAAGCCCCAGGGGCCAATGTGATAGGGCCGCCAGATACCGTTACCAATGGGTCCGTTACCGTGATGTTGCTCAAGGTCACGTTCCCCGTATTGGTCACCGTGAAGGCATAGCTTATCGTATCGCCAGCATCGACAACACCGTCGCCACCATCGTTCAAGGTGTCCACCTTGGTGATCGTGATTTCAGGAGTTTGAGGTATGACAGTAGTTGTAGGATCATCAGGTTCTCCATCTCCATTATTATCAAGGTCTCTTGGATTATTTGGATCATCACTGTCATCTGTAACTGGGTCTCCTAATGGAGCAGTACTTACAGCTGTAGCCTGATTAATCAAAGTGCCATTGTCTATATCTTCTTGTGTAATGATATATGTAGAACTAAAGATGATTGTATTCGTTCCTACTATTAAATCTTGAAGATCTCCTTCTCCATCTTCATCACTACCACCACTTACATAAACAGGAGTTGGTAAAGTTCCTGTTCCTGTAAAATCAGCAGCATTCTCAGTAACATCAATATCAAACAAAGTGACATTACCAGTATTAAATACAGTATATGTGTACGTAACAATATCTCCTGGAGTTGCAACGCCATCAGTTCCTAAATCCAACGTACCTACTTTTTCAATTTGCATGCTTGGGTTCTGCGCTATCGCAACCACCGTTGGGTCATCGACCGTATTGCCGTCCCCGTCGTCGCCGTCGTCGCTGACGTCGCTGACGTCGTCAGGGCCGCCCAGTGGGCTGTCGCCGGTGGCCGTAGCACTGTTCGTTACGTTGCCGGCATCCACATCGGCCTGCGTTATCGTATAGGTGGCCGTTACGGTACCTACGTCGCCAGGTGCAAGGTCCGATGGTACCAGCGCCAGGCCAACGCTGCCCGTTAGGGCGTCGTCGATAGCGATGTCGCTGACGGTAACGTCACCAGTGTTCTCCACGCTGAAGGTATAGGTGATCTCGTCCCCAAGGCTCGCGCCTGCCGGTCCCACGTCAGTGGTGATCGCAGCCGTCTTGGTAAGCTCTATCGATGGGCTCTGCGCTATCGCAACCACCGTTGGGTCATCGACCGTATTGCCGTCCCCGTCGTCGCCGTCGTCGCTGACGTCGCTGACGTCGTCAGGGCCGCCCAGTGGGCTGTCGCCGGTGGCCGTAGCACTGTTCGTTACGTTGCCGGCATCCACATCGGCCTGCGTTATCGTATAGGTGGCCGTTACGGTACCTACGTCGCCAGGTGCAAGGTCCGATGGTACCAGCGCCAGGCCAACGCTGCCCGTTAGGGCGTCGTCGATAGCGATGTCGCTGACGGTAACGTCACCAGTGTTCTCCACGCTGAAGGTATAGGTGATCTCGTCCCCAAGGCTCGCGCCTGCCGGTCCCACGTCAGTGGTGATCGCAGCCGTCTTGGTAAGCTCTATCGATGGGCTCTGCGGAATAATTGTATTAGTAAAGTCGTCTGGATTACCATCAGCATCACTATCGTTATCTGTAGTATCATCTGGATCATCTGATAAACTGGTTATTAAGTTGCTCGACGGATCTTCAGCGCTTACAGTTGCTCTATTCGAAAAAATACCATTGTCAATATCTGTTTGCGTTAACGTGTAAGTCGCAGAAAAAGTAGTATTATCAGATGCACCTACTGCTAAGCTTACAATAGGTCCGCCAGATACTGTCGCCAAAGGATCTGAGACCGTAATATTTGTTAAAGGTACATTTCCCGCATTAGTCACTGTAAAAACATAGTTAATGGTATCCCCAGGATTGACAACTCCATCTCCACCATCATCTAAAGTATCTACTTTAGTTATAGTTATAATAGGGCAATCAACAGTATTAAGAGTAACTAAATTATTTGATACCGCAAGACACGTTGGTGTTGACTGATACCTAACTGCCGGCGCATAGGTTCCTGGAACCACATCATTAAAAACATTTGATAATTGCCATGGTCCAGCTGCTCCATTGATACTATACTCAATAACTCCGCCTCCATTATCCGTGGCATCTATTGTAATAGAACCAGTATTCGTTGGACAAGTTGGCTGGACAGCCGCAGTTGATGGCAAAATAGTTGGAGGGGGAATTAAAAATGCCGCATCGTAAGCTACAAATATTTTACCGTCAGCACCATCACCAGTTGTGCCTGCCCTAAATCTAATTCTAAATCCATAAATATCATCACCAGAGGGCACAAATGCTGTCAATGGGCGGACTGCTAAGTGTAGATTCTCTCCTGGAAAATTGACAGGATCAATTTCTATACCAGTATCGACAAAGTTACCAAGAAAGATTTGCCTCTCGGCACCTATTGGATTTCCATTGACATCCAAAGCTTGAATTAGATAAATATTATTGGCATCCCTTTCCGTGGCTACAATGTATCTGTTAGATGCTGCGGCTATTGGTGCATCATATCGTATGTTTACGAAATCAATAGGGTCGATATTATTATCTGTCGCAAAATAATTAGTCAAATCCCTATCGGAATATACTTCTAGTAATTGAGAATCAAAAAGTGCAGGTCCATCAGTAATATTTGCCCCTAAAACACCCAAATCATAAATAAATTGATTTGAAGCAGTAGGATTGGTAAATGAGTATTCGACAGTTGATGGCATATAAAAGCCAGTAAATGTATTTGGTTCTCCAGTTACACTGATGGAGTTAATAATTGCTCCAGAAGTACCTCCTGTTCCTGTTATATTCCAGCCAAAATCGCCTGAAGCCAATGTTCCAGTTGGATTTCCTACTGGAATAGCATCAAAACACGCATCATCACTACACTCGACCGGAGCTGTTAATACTGCAGGTTCTGTTAAAGTACAGGTTGGTGAATCCGAGAACACCGCAGTTAATTCAATATCAATACCATTAGAAGGCAGAGTTACTCCTACAAAAGTGTGAGATGTAGTTGTATTTAAACTTCCGACAGGAACAGAAGCTGTTCCATCACCACTTAGGTCTAGGGTCCCAGAACCTGGAGCGGCATCAAATGTTACAGTAATATCCGCTGTAAATGTATCATCTGTTATATCGCTTGGTGTGCCATTATCATTACAAACGGATGCATTACTAGCTGTAATGGAGGTAATACTAAACCCTGCATCAGGAAGTACTATTGGTGTAATAGAACTTGTAGTACATGAAGGTGTCGATTGATACCTTGCTACTGGCGTATATGTGTCTGGTGGTAGATTATTAAAAGTATTTGAAGCTTGCCAGCCTTGGTCGTTAGTTCCACTGAGACTGGTTAGACTATACTCAATTGCCCCACCTCCATTATCAGTTGCATTAAATGTTATTGACCCAAAATTAAATGTACATGTGGGAAGTGTAGAAATCGTATTTGAATCTATAGTAGGAGGTGGTATTAAAAATGCTGGGTCATATGCAATAAAGATTTTTCCATCAGCACCATCCCCAGTTGTTCCTCCTCTGAACCTAATCCTAAACCCTTGTATGTCGTTGCCTGAGGGCACAAATGCTGTCAACGGGCGAACGGCTATATGTAAATTCTCTCCTGGAAAATTGACCGGGTCAATTTCTATACCAGTATCGACATAATTACCCACAAAAATTTGTCTTTCAACGCCTATAAGATTACCAGCCGCATCTAAGGCTTGAATTATGTAAATATTATTACCACGTCTTTCAGTTGCAACTATATATCTATTAGCGGCAGCGGCGATTGGTTCATCATAACGAATTATTACAAAATCATCTGGGGTCATTCCAGGTAAAACATTATCCTCCGTGGATAAATAATTAGTTAAATCTCGATCCGAATACGACTCTAAAAGTGCTGAATCAAATATTGGTCCATCTTGTCCATTAGGACCAAGAACACCCATGTCATACATGAATTGATTTGCCGGTGAAGGAATTATGAATTCATAATCCACAACAGATGGTACGTAAAAGCCTGAAAATGGGTTAGGTTCTCCAACAACCGAAATTGAATTAAATACAGCACCAGCTGCACCACCTGTACCCGTAATATTCCAACTAAAATCGCCAGGTCCTAGCGCACCAGTAGGGTTTCCTGGTGGTATGACGTCAAAACACTGCGCATTAGCATTAAATATAGTTGCAGTTGAAATTACCAATGCAAGTATTAGTATCTTAAAAAATTTTAAGGCATACGAAAATTTAGTAGCGTTATTCATATTATTTCAATTGATATTGTATTTCTTTTCTAAAGTACTTTGATTAGAAATTGACAAAACAATCTCTTATTTATAATTTGTGTTATAGTACTTAGAATAAAATAAACCGATTTTGAAGTAGTTCATGATTTTTGCAAGACACAGTGAATAACACTTATTCTATCTTACTTAACCACAAATAATTTAAAAGCCTAAGACTATTTAATGAGGGAAGAAAAGGTATTACCATTTCATAATTAAGTCTTTCATAGTTATTTGGGGCTACGTTAAAATCAATCATACATAAAAATCAATTCAACTTATTCGATGGGAAATTATATAATCTCGGAAAGTAATCCCTAAAAATTCGATTAAAGACCAAATTTTCAAGTGAATGTCATTCTAAAAGGATTTTAATCGGTTCAAATTCAGGTTCAAAATGTACTATTCCCTTGGTTTATTTTTACCTTTGCAAACGATAAAAAATGAACATGAATTTTAAAGCTGAAATAGAAAGAAGACGTACGTTTGGGATTATTTCACACCCTGATGCAGGTAAAACAACCCTAACCGAAAAGCTCCTACTTTTTGGTGGTGCGATACAAGAGGCTGGCGCCGTAAAAAGCAACAAGATTAAAAAAGGTGCCACGAGCGATTTTATGGAGATTGAACGACAACGTGGAATTTCTGTTGCTACTTCTGTTCTAGCCTTCGAGTATTCAGGCATTAAAATAAACATTCTCGATACACCTGGACATAAAGATTTTGCCGAAGACACCTACAGAACGCTAACTGCAGTAGATAGTGTTATCGTTGTTATCGATGTGGCCAAAGGTGTTGAGGAACAGACCGAGAAGCTCGTTGAAGTTTGTCGGATGCGCAATATCCCAATGATTGTTTTTATAAACAAATTAGACCGCGAAGGTAAAGACGCTTTTGATCTACTTGATGAAGTCGAACAAAAATTAGGGTTAGTGGTGACTCCATTAAGCTTCCCAATTGGAATGGGCTACGACTTTAAAGGAATCTACAATATTTGGGAGAATAACGTCAACCTTTTTACATCTGAAAGTAAGCAACACATTACCGACACCATAGAAATCGAGGATTTGAGTTCTGAATTACTGGATAGCACGATTGGAGCTACTTCTGCAAATAGACTTCGCGAAGAAATAGAACTCGTAAGAGGTATTTATCCAAAGTTTGACAAAACGGCATACCTCAGTGGTGAGTTGCAACCTGTATTTTTTGGTTCTGCTTTAAACAACTTTGGCGTGAGGGAACTTTTGGATTGTTTTATTGACATTGCTCCAAAACCTCGTCCAAAACAAAGTGAGGAACGCTTAGTACAGCCAGATGAAAAGGATTTTTCAGGTTTTGTTTTTAAAATTCATGCTAATATGGATCCCAATCATAGAAATAGATTGGCTTTCGTAAAGGTAGTTTCGGGTGAATTTAAACGCAACACACCTTACTTGCATGTGCGACATAATAAAAAATTAAAATTTTCTAGTCCTAACGCTTTCTTTGCTGAAAAGAAAGAAATTGTAGATGTGTCCTATCCAGGTGATATCGTTGGTTTACAAGATACAGGAAACTTTAAAATTGGTGACACGCTCACCGAAGGTGAAGTTATAAATTATAAAGGAATACCCAGTTTTTCACCGGAGCATTTCAGATATATCAACAATGCAAATCCCATGAAATCCAAGCAACTTTATAAAGGTATTGATCAGCTCATGGATGAAGGAGTCGCACAATTATTCACCTTAGATTATAATGGTAGAAAAGTAATAGGTACCGTTGGAGCCTTACAGTATGAGGTTATCCAATATCGCTTGGAACACGAATATGGCGCAAAATGTACTTATGAAAATCTTAATGTCCACAAGGCATGCTGGGTTGAAACCAAGGATGAAAAATCTGAAGAATTCAAAGATTTTCTAAGAGTAAAACAGCGCTACCTTGCTCGTGATAAGGAAAATCAGCTTGTCTTTTTGGCAGACTCGATGTTTTCATTACAAATGACACAGCAAAAATACCCTAGTATTACGTTCCACATGACATCAGAATTTTAAGACAAAAGTGGATTCATTTATCGAATTCATCTTTTAAGTTTATGTCTTTTATCGATTTTTAATTACTTTTAATCGATGAAATAAGATGTGGATGTCCATGATGTCTACCTTTTTTTAAAAGATTAACCCCAAATAATCTGCTTATCATGACAACTCAACCTAACTGTTTCAGTAATGATGAAATTACGGTAAACTACGACCCAAAGTGCTGCAAAAACTCAGGTATTTGTGCACTTCAGCTTTCTAGTGTATTTAGAACAACGGTTATTCCGTGGATCGATTTAGACGGTGCGGACCGCGATGCTATTATCGCACAAATAGAGAAATGTCCATCAGGGGCCTTAAGCTATACGCTTAGAAAGAAAGATGTTGCCTAAAGCACTCTATTAGAAAAAAATAACGCTTAAGCTTAAACTTTAAGCTTGCCCTGTTGGTCCGAAATTCAATGGAATTGGCGGTTGCTCATTGAAAACATGTCGAGCAACAACAAATTCTATAATTATACTTGGCCTGTTGGTCCGAAATTCAATGGAATTGGCGGTTGCTCATTGAAAACATGTCGAGCAACCACAAATTCGATTATTATGCTTGGCCTGTTGGACCAAAATTTAAAGGGATTGGAGGTTGCTCGTAGTCCTTAATTTCCCCGTGTGCCTTTTCAAATCTAGCGACATTGTCGCCCAAAGCTTTTAAAAGCCTTTTGGCATGCTGTGGTGTTAATATGATGCGTGACTTTACCTTGCTCTTAGGTGTGCCAGGCATTATACTCACAAAGTCTACCACGAATTCTGACACGGAGTGATTAATAATTGCGAGATTGGAATATGTACCTTCTGCAATTTTCTCATCGAGTTCAATATTTATTTGACCTTTTTTTGGAGCTTTTTTATCTTCTGCCATACTATTGTTTTTTATAAAATTAAAAATAAAAGGCCCTCGCACCATAGGTTTGAAGGCCTTTATTATTTTAAAGCTTAAACAACTGAATTAATTAAAATTCAATTCTTCTTTTGCTTTCATCATTTGGTCGAATTCTTCCTTAGACCCAACAATTATATTATCGTAGTCCCTGACACCAGTACCAGCTGGAATTCTGTGACCAACGATAACATTCTCCTTAAGACCTTCAAGCGTATCTATCTTACCATTTACAGCTGCTTCATTAAGAACTTTAGTTGTTTCTTGGAATGATGCTGCCGAAATAAATGATTTGGTCTGTAACGATGCTCTCGTGATACCTTGCAGTATTGGAGTTGCCGTAGCCGGTTGGGCATCTCTTGCCGTAACAAGATTCTTATCTTCTCTCTTTAAGACAGAGTTTTCGTCTCTTAATTGTCTTACAGATACGATTTGACCAGATTTCAAGCTTTCTGAATCCCCTGGATCTTCAACAACCTTCATTCCGAAGATTTTATCATTCTCCTCAATAAAGTCTGATTTATGTACCAATTGATTCTCTAGGAAAATAGTATCGCCAGAATCAATGATTTTCACTTTTCTCATCATCTGTCTAACAACTACTTCGAAATGCTTGTCATTGATTTTTACACCTTGTAAACGGTACACTTCCTGAACTTCGTTTACCAAGTATTGTTGCACCGCTGATGGGCCTTTGATATTCAAAATATCATTTGGTGTTATAGAACCATCAGATAGTGGCATACCAGCTTTTACATAATCATTTTCCTGAACGAGGATTTGATTAGAAAGCTTAACCAGATATTTTTTAATCTCACCTAGCTTGGATTCTATTATAATTTCACGGTTTCCACGTTTAATCTTACCAAAAGAAACCACACCATCTATTTCACTTACTACCGCTGGGTTAGATGGATTTCGTGCTTCGAATAACTCAGTTACTCTTGGCAGACCTCCAGTAATATCACCGGCTTTAGCAGATTTACGAGGGATCTTAACTAAAATCTTACCAATATCGATTTTATCTCCATCATCAATCATAATATGAGCTCCTACAGGAAGGTTGTATGATCTTATAACCTCTCCTTTAGAATCTTCAATTACTAGAGTTGGTATTAACTTCTTATTCCTAGATTCTGTAATTACTTTTTCTTGGAATCCAGTTTGTTCATCAATTTCGACTTGATACGTTATACCTTGTTCTATATTTTCATAACGTACTTTACCAGCAAATTCTGAAATAATCACACCATTATAAGGATCCCACTGACAGATAACATCACCTTTCTTAACTTTTGCACCTGGCTTAACAAATATGTGGGAACCGTAAGGGATATTGTTTGTACTTAATACAATACCTGTTTTAGCATCCACTAATTTAAGCTCTGATGTTCTTGAAATTACGACGTCTACTTCTTTGCCTTCATTATCTTTAGACTTAACTGTTTTTAAGTCTTCTATTTCAGCAATTCCGTCAAATTTAACGGTTAACTTATTCTCTTCAGAAATATTACCAGCAATACCACCAACGTGGAAGGTACGCAATGTTAACTGTGTACCAGGCTCACCAATGGACTGCGCAGCTACAACACCAACAGCTTCCCCTCGTTGAACCATTTTGCCAGTGGCCAGGTTACGTCCATAACAACTCACACAAATACCTTTTTTGGCTTCACAAGTGAGCGGTGAACGAACTTCAACAGATTCTAGAGGCGAATCTTCTATTTGTTTAGCTATAGCTTCGTCTATATGTCCGCCAGCTTCGATAATCAATTCCTCTGTTAATGGATGGTAAATATCATTAAGTGATGTCCTACCAACGATACGATCTCCTAACTTCTCAACAACTTCTTCATTCTTTTTAAGTGCAGAGACTTCAATACCTCTTAGGGTACCACAATCTTCTTCATAAACAATCACATCTTGAGAAACATCAACCAATCGACGTGTTAAATAACCAGCATCTGCCGTCTTAAGAGCCGTATCTGCAAGTCCTTTACGCGCACCGTGAGTAGAAATAAAATATTCAAGAATTGAAAGCCCTTCTTTAAAGTTGGAAAGAATTGGATTTTCAATAATCTCACCACCTCCAGCATTAGATTTCTTAGGCTTGGCCATAAGACCACGCATACCAGTTAACTGACGAATTTGTTCCTTAGATCCACGAGCACCTGAGTCTAACATCATATACACAGAGTTAAACCCTTGTTGGTCTTCTCTAATTCGCTTCATGGAAAGTTCTGTTAACTCAGCGTTGGTAGAGGTCCAAATATCAATAACTTGGTTGTAACGCTCGTTATTGGTAATAAGTCCCATGTTATAGTTGGCCATAATACCATCAACTTCTTTGTTAGCAGCTTCAATCATTCCGTGCTTCTCCTGTGGAATAATGATATCTCCTAAACTAAAGGACAAGCCACCTTGGAAAGCAAACTTATACCCTAAAGTTTTAATTTCATCAAGAAATTCAGCAGTTTCCGGAACACTTGTTACCTTTAAGATCTTACCGATGATATCTCTTAAAGATTTCTTTGTCAGTACTTCATTAACGTATCCTGCAGCTTCTGGCACTTTTTCATTGAAAAGAACCCTACCTACGGTAGTTTCAATAATTTGTGTTGTTAGCTCGCCTTCATCGTTAAAATCTTTTGTTCTAACTTTTATGCCAGCATTTAAATCAACTTTTTTCTCGTTATAAGCAATGGTTACTTCCTCTGGAGAGTAAAACGTTAGTCCTTCTCCTTTAACCGGTACCTCTTTAGTAGATTTTCTGTGCTTGGTCATATAATAAAGTCCAAGAACCATATCCTGTGATGGTACGGTCACAGGTGAACCATTTGCTGGATTAAGGATATTATGAGATGCCAACATTAAAAGTTGTGCTTCTAAAATAGCCTCTGGTCCGAGTGGCAAATGCACAGCCATTTGGTCACCATCGAAATCTGCATTAAATGCTGTACACACCAATGGGTGAAGCTGTATCGCCTTACCTTCAATCAGTTTTGGCTGGAAAGCCTGAATACCTAATCTGTGTAATGTAGGAGCACGGTTTAGTAGGACTGGATGTCCTTTCAAAACATTCTCCAGGATGTCCCAAACTACAGGCTCCTTTCTATCTATGATTTTTTTGGCGGATTTTACTGTCTTTACAATTCCTCTTTCAATTAGCTTTCTAATGATAAAAGGCTTGTAAAGCTCAGCTGCCATATTTTTTGGCAATCCACATTCAAATAATTTTAATTCTGGACCAACGACAATCACCGAACGTGCCGAATAATCTACACGCTTACCAAGCAAGTTTTGACGGAAACGTCCTTGCTTACCTTTCAATGAATCAGACAATGATTTCAAAGGTCGGTTAGAATCTGTTTTAACAGCAGATGATTTACGTGTATTGTCAAACAAAGAATCTACAGATTCCTGTAACATACGTTTTTCGTTACGTAATATTACTTCTGGAGCCTTTATCTCTACCAGTCTTTTTAAACGGTTATTTCTAATAATTACACGGCGGTAAAGATCGTTCAAATCTGAAGTAGCGAAGCGCCCACCATCTAGAGGAACTAACGGTCTCAATTCTGGTGGAATAACTGGAATGGCCTTCATGATCATCCACTCTGGCTTGTTCTCTCTATTTTCATTAGACTCCCTAAACGCTTCAACAACTTGAAGACGCTTAAGAGCTTCTGTTTTACGTTGTTTTGACGTTTCGTTATTAGCCTTATGTCTCAATTCGTATGACAATTGGTCTAAGTCAATTCTAGACAAAATATCAATTAGACATTCAGCACCCATTTTGGCAATAAATTTATTCGGGTCTGAATCTTCTAAGTATTGATTTTCTTGCGGAAGTGATTCTAATATATTCAAATACTCTTCTTCAGTAAGGAAGTCCATTTTTTGAACAGGCTCGCCTTCGGCATTAACTGCAATACCAGGTTGAATTACCACATATCGCTCATAATAGATAATCATGTCCAATTTCTTGGAAGGCAATCCTAGGAGATATCCTATTTTATTTGGAAGTGAACGGAAATACCAGATATGTGCAACGGGAACCACCAAATTGATGTGCCCTACTCTATCCCTACGTACTTTTTTCTCTGTTACTTCAACACCACATCGGTCACATACGATTCCCTTGTAGCGTATTCTCTTGTATTTACCACAAGCACACTCATAGTCCTTTACAGGACCAAAAATACGCTCACAGAACAAACCATCACGTTCTGGTTTGTGTGTTCGATAATTAATAGTTTCCGGTTTAAGCACTTCTCCTCTAGATGCCGCTAATACGGACTCTGGTGATGCTAAACCGATTGAAATTTTGTTAAATTTCACTACTGTGTTCTTATCTTGTCTTCTAGCCATTTGTATTTAGTATTCAGTCTCAGTCTCAGTATTTGGTTTATCACAATAAAAGATAAACCGAACACTGCGACCGCATACTATTTTTATTCTTCTAATCTAATATCTAATCCTAATCCTTTCAATTCGTGCATAAGTACGTTGAATGATTCTGGTAACCCAGGTTCTGGCATTGGCTCTCCCTTAACGATAGCTTCGTAAGTTTTAGCTCTACCTATAACGTCATCTGATTTAACCGTAAGAATTTCACGCAGTGTGCTAGACGCGCCATAAGCCTCTAGTGCCCAAACCTCCATTTCACCGAATCTTTGACCACCAAATTGCGCTTTACCTCCTAATGGTTGTTGTGTGATTAATGAATAAGGACCAATGGATCTCGCGTGCATCTTATCGTCAATCATATGCCCTAGTTTAATCATATAAATGACACCTACCGTTGCAGGTTGATCGAAACGTTCTCCCGTACCGCCATCATAAAGATATGTATGGCCAAATCTAGGTACACCAGCTTCATCAGTTAACTCATTGATTTGATCCAATGTTGCTCCGTCAAAGATTGGAGTTGCAAAGGTCTTACCTAAGTTCTGACCAGCCCAACCTAGAACTGTTTCATAAATCTGTCCAATGTTCATACGGGATGGTACACCTAGTGGATTTAATACGATATCTACTGGAGTTCCATCTTCCAAGAATGGCATATCCTCTTGTCTCACAATTCTAGCAACAATACCTTTGTTACCGTGACGTCCAGCCATTTTATCACCTACTTTAAGCTTACGTTTCTTAGCGATGTAAACCTTGGCAAGTTTTATGATTCCTGCTGGTAATTCATCTCCAACGGAAATTGTGAACTTTTCACGTCTTAATGCACCTTGAAGGTCATTCTCCTTAATCTTATAATTATGGATCAAGTCTGCAACTAAAGCATTTGTATGATCATCTGTAGTCCATTTGCCCGACGTTAAGTGCGTGTAGTCATCTACTGCATTTAACATCTTTAAAGTGTATTTTTTACCCTTAGGAATTATTTCTTCTCCCAAATCGTTAAAAATACCCTGAGCAGTCTTACCATTTACTATGGCAAATAGCTTCTCAACCAAGACATTTTTTAAATCATCAAAACGCTTGTCATAAGCATCTTCTAATTTTTCGATATCTTCTTTGTCTTGAGCTCTTTTACGTTTATCCTTAACGGCTCTAGCGAATAGTTTTTTATCGATTACAACACCATTTAATGATGGAGACGCCTTTAAAGATGCATCTTTAACATCTCCTGCCTTATCACCAAAAATCGCACGTAGCAATTTCTCCTCTGGTGTTGGGTCTGATTCACCTTTTGGTGTAATTTTACCAATAAGAATATCACCTGGTTTAATCTCGGCACCAACTCTGATCATACCGTTTTCATCAAGGTCTTTAGTAGCCTCTTCAGAAACATTTGGTATATCGTTGGTTAATTCTTCGTTTCCAAGTTTAGTATCTCTAACTTCCAGAGAGTACTCATCGATGTGAATAGAGGTAAAGATATCATCTCTTACCACTTTCTCAGATATTACGATAGCATCCTCAAAGTTATACCCTTTCCAAGGCATGAAAGCAACTTTCATGTTTCGTCCTAAGGCCAACTCACCGTTTTGGGTTGCATACCCTTCACAAAGCACTTGTCCTTTGGTAACCTTGTCGCCTTTTTTAACTATTGGCTTTAGATTTATGGAAGTTCCTTGGTTGGTTTTTCTAAACTTAACTAATTGGTATTCTTTTGTATCACTGTCAAAGCTTACCATAGCTTCCTCCTCAGTGCGGGCGTATTTGATAACAATTTTATCTGCATCAACATACTCCACAACACCTTCTCCTTCAGCATTAATTAAAACTCGAGAGTCAGACGCCACTTGTCTTTCCAAGCCTGTTCCAACAATTGGTGCTTCAGGTCTTAGTAAAGGTACAGCCTGACGCATCATGTTTGAGCCCATAAGCGCACGGTTAGCATCATCGTGCTCTAAGAATGGAATTAAGGATGCTGATATGGATGCGATTTGATTTGGCGCAACGTCAGTATAATTTACGTTTGCCGGATCAATAACAGGGAAGTCTCCCTCTTGACGCGCAATTACTTTATCATGCTTTATTTTTCCTTTATCATCTACCTCTACTGTTGCTTGTGCAATCAACATATCTTCTTCCTCTTCGGCACTTAGGTATGTTGGCGCATTTTTAATATCAACGGCTCCCTTTTCAACCTTACGGTAAGGGGTTTCAATGAATCCCATTGAATTAACCTTAGCATAAACAGAAAGAGAGGATATCAAACCAATGTTTGGTCCTTCTGGTGTTTCAATTGGACATAAACGACCGTAATGTGTGTAATGAACGTCACGAACCTCGAAGCCTGCTCTTTCTCTGGATAGTCCTCCAGGTCCTAATGCAGATAACCTTCTTTTATGCGTTATCTCCGCCAATGGATTGGTTTGGTCCATAAACTGAGACAACTGATTGGTACCAAAGAATGAATTAATAACAGACGAAAGTGTCTTAGCATTAATCAAATCAATTGGTGTGAACACCTCGTTATCACGAACGTTCATACGCTCTCTAATCGTACGAGCCATTCGTGCTAAACCAACACCAAATTGTGTTGACAGTTGCTCACCTACCGTGCGCACACGACGGTTAGACAAGTGATCGATATCATCGATTTCTGCCTTTGAGTTAATTAACTCAATTAAATATTTTATAATGGTAATGATATCTTCCTTGGTAAGCACCTGCTTATCCATCCCGATATCAAGACCTAATTTCTTGTTCATTCTGTAACGACCAACTTCTCCTAATGAGTAGCGCTGGTCAGAGAAGAATAACTTATCGATTATTCCTCTTGCTGTTTCTTCGTCTGGCGGCTCTGCATTACGCAATTGACGATAGATATGTTCAACAGCTTCTTTTTCTGAATTTGTTGGGTCTTTTTGTAGTGTGTTATGAATGATTGCATAATCGCCTTGCTGAGCACTTTCTTTGTGTAAAAGAATAGTTTTTACCTCGGCGTCAAGAATCTCTTCAATATTCTCTTTATCGATTATAGTATCACGATCCAAAACGATTTCGTTACGCTCTATAGATACTACTTCACCAGTATCCTCGTCCACGAAATCTTCGTGCCAAGTGTTTAAAACACGTGCTGCAAGCTTACGCCCTATAACTTTCTTAAGTCCAGTTTTTGAAACTTTAACTTCTTCCGCCAGATCAAAAATCTCTAAAATATCCTTATCTCTTTCAAAACCAATCGCTCTGAATAGCGTTGTAACAGGAAGTTTTTTCTTTCTATCAATGTAGGCATACATTACACTATTGATGTCGGTAGCGAATTCAATCCATGACCCTTTAAAAGGAATTACACGAGCGGAATACAACTTTGTACCATTAGCATGGAAAGACTGGCTAAAGAAAACACCAGGAGACCTGTGCAATTGTGATACCACAACCCTTTCAGCACCATTGATAACAAAAGTACCACTAGGAGTCATGTAAGGGATAGTTCCTAAATAGACATCCTGGACGATAGTTTCAAAATCTTCATGCTCAGGGTCCGTACAGTATAATTTTAATCTGGCCTTTAAAGGTACACTGTAGGTTAATCCTCTTTCGATACACTCTTCAATGGTATATCTAGGTGGATCTATAAAATAATCTAGAAACTCTAATACAAATTGGTTACGGGTGTCAGTTATGGGGAAGTTCTCCATAAAGGTGTTATACAACCCTTCATTTTCCCTTGCTTCTGACTTTGTTTCTAATTGGAAAAAATCCTGGAAGGATTTAATTTGAATATCCAAAAAGTCTGGGTAATCTGTTCTATTTACGATAGAAGAGAAATTAATTCTTTCAGCCTTTTGTGCTAACATTGATGAACGAGATTTTTATTAAAAATAACTAATTTTTGTGCATATCCTTTATATACACAAAAGGGTCTAAGTCTTATCCCGCAAAAAAGTGCGGGATAGACTTAAACCATATTTTGTAGGTTAAGATGAGCTTACTTAAGCTCAACCTCAGCTCCAGCTTCTTCTAAAGAAGATTTTAAGCCTTCAGCTTCATCTTTAGAAACACCTTCTTTAATTGTGCTTGGTGCTTCATCTACTAGACCTTTAGCATCTTTTAATCCTAAGCCAGTTAATTCTTTAACTAATTTCACAACTGCAAGCTTAGAACCTCCAGCTGCTTTAAGGATTACGTCAAACTCAGTTTGCTCTTCAGCGGCTTCGCCACCAGCATCACCTCCACCAGCAGCAACTGCAACTGCAGCAGCAGCAGGCTCAATGCCGTACTCATCCTTTAATATAGTAGCTAATTCATTAACTTCCTTAACGGTTAAATTAACTAATTGTTCTGCGAAATCTTTTAAATCTGCCATTTTTCTATTGTTTTAATATATGTGTGTTTTCTTTTTTAATTTGTTTGTTTATCCTTCTTTTTCGGATAATGTTTTTACTATTCCAGCTAATGTACCGCCACTAGATTTAAGCGCCGAGATAACGTTTTTAGCAGGAGATTGAAGTATTGTAACAATCTCTCCAATAAGTTCTTCTCTAGACTTAATATTAACTAGGGTGTCTAATAAATCGTCGCCGATATAAATTGCTTCCTCTATAAAAGCTCCTTTAAGTAATGGTTTTTCTGATTTTTTACGAAATTCCTTAATTACTTTTGCAGGTGCGTTACCGGTTTCAGCATACATAACCGAGGTGTTACCCTTTAAGGTTGTTGGTAAGTCTCCAAACTCCTTTTCAGAGGCTTCCATAGCCTTTTCTAGTAATGTATTTTTTACAACAGCTAACTTGACATTAGATTTGAAACATGCTCTTCTTAATTTTGAAGTCGTTGCTGCATCCAATCCAGAAATATCCGTTAAATAGATATTTGTGTTTTCTCCTAATTGAGCAGTTAACTCTTCAATTACTTGGGATTTTTCTTCTCTTGTCATAATATTCTAAGTTTAACTACTATCCTATTTTTGTATCAATTGGAATACTTGGACTCATCGTACTGGACATGTAAATACTTTTCATGTACGTACCTTTAGCAGCAGTTGGTTTCATTTTAATTAAGGTCGTTAATAACTCATTAGCATTGCCAACAAGCTTTTCAGTACTGAACGATGCTTTACCAATTGGCGCATGTACAATACCTGTTTTATCTACCCTAAAATCAATCTTACCAGCTTTAACTTCGCTAACAGCCTTTCCGATATCCATTGTAACTGTGCCTGTCTTTGGGTTTGGCATAAGACCTCTTGGTCCTAAAATTCTACCTAGTGGTCCTAGTTTACCCATCACACTTGGCATGGTTACAATAACATCTACGTCTGTCCAACCGTCTTTTATCTTTTGTAAGTACTCGTCTAAACCAACATAATCAGCGCCAGCTTCTTTTGCTTCTGCTTCTTTATCTGGAGTTACTAACGCGAGAACCTTCATATCTTTACCTGTACCGTGAGGTAACGAAACCACACCACGTACCATTTGATTTGCTTTTCTCGGGTCTACACCCAATCTTACCGCTAAATCAACAGAGGCATCAAATTTAGTATAGGTGATTTCTTTAAGTAAAGCTGAAGCTTCTTCCAATGAGTAAAGCTTGTTTCTATCTACTTTAGCTCTCGCTTCTTTTTGCTTTTTTGTTAATCTTGCCATTTCAAAAAATTTAGTTTGGAGCTTCACCTCCTTTAACAGTGATACCCATCGATCGTGCTGTACCAGCTACCATTTTCATAGCTGACTCAATCGTAAATGCATTTAAATCTTGCATTTTGTCTTCTGCAATAGCCTTTACTTGATCCCAAGTGACTTTTGCTACTTTACGTCGGTTTGGTTCTCCTGATCCTTTCTTTACTTTGGCCGCTTCTAATAATTGTACTGCAGCTGGTGGTGTTTTGATTACAAAATCAAATGATTTGTCTTTGTAAACTGTTATTACCACAGGTAAAACTTTACCTGGTTTATCTTGGGTCCTTGCATTAAACTGCTTACAGAACTCCATGATATTAACTCCAGCGGCACCTAAAGCGGGTCCAACCGGTGGCGATGGATTCGCAGCACCTCCCCGAACTTGTAATTTAACTACTTTGTCTAGTTCTTTTGCCATTTTTAATAGTTTTGGCGTCTATCTAAATTTGGAAGCACAGATAGTACGCTATATATATGTGTAACAATTATTACAATTTTTCTACTTGCATGTAACTTAATTCCAATGGTGTTTTTCTTCCAAAGATCTTAACCATGACTTCAAGTTTACGCTTCTCTTCATTAATTTTTTCTATTGTACCGTCAAATCCGTTGAAAGGACCATCGATTACTTTTACAGTTTCTCCTTTAGTAAATGGAATGGCCACATTAGCATCAGCTTCAATTGCCAATTCATCTACTTTACCTAACATCCTGTTTACTTCAGATTGTCTTAATGGCACTGGATCTCCTCCTTTTGTTTCGCCAAGGAATCCAATAACATTAGTAATTGATTTAATGATATGAGGTATTTCACCACTTAAGTTGGCTTGAATCATAATGTATCCTGGGAAATAAACCTTTTCCTTATTTATCTTTTTCCCGTTGCGGATTTGAATCACCTTTTCTGTAGGAACTAATACCTGCTCAACATAATCTTCAAGACCTAATCTAGCTATTTCGTTCTCGATATAGGTCTTAATTTTATTTTCTTGACCACTTACAGCTCTAACAACATACCATTTTTTTTCAGACATCTTCTATTCCGTATTGTTAGTTAATAAATTGAAAGTAAGCTTTTACGGCTCTACTAAATACAGTATCAACACCCCATATCGCTAAAGAAAATATAATAGAGAACACTGCTACTAGCACTGTTAACCTCTGTGCCTCTGGCCATGGTGTCCATGAGACATTGTTTTTTAATTCTTCAAACGATTCTTTGATATATGTAATTAATCCTGACATTTGTTCTTCATTTATTGGGTTTTCTCAGGACCCAATGATATTTGCACGGGTTGAGAGACTCGAACTCCCGACACCTGGTTTTGGAGACCAGTGCTCTACCAACTGAGCTAAACCCGTAAACAATAATCAAGGCGTCCCGAGATTTCGAGACACCTTAATTACTTATTTAACTGTAATGTTTAGTCTAAAATTTCAGTTACCTGACCAGCTCCAACTGTACGTCCACCCTCACGGATAGCGAAACGTAAACCTACGTTCATTGCAATTGGCTGAATCAACTCTACAGTAATTGTAAGGTTATCACCAGGCATTACCATCTCAACGCCGCTTGGAAGTTCGATATTTCCAGTTACGTCAGTTGTACGTACGTAGAACTGTGGACGGTAGTTATTGTGGAATGGCGTGTGACGGCCACCTTCTTCTTTCTTTAAGATATAAACCTCTGCTTTAAACTTAGCGTGTGGTGTAACTGTACCAGGAGCAGTGATTACCATACCTCTAGAAATTTGAGTCTTCTCTATACCTCTTAACAAGATACCAGCATTATCTCCAGCCTCACCTTGATCAAGGATTTGACGGAACATTTCAATACCAGTAATTGTAGAAGTAAGTTTCTCAGCACCCATACCAATGATTTCAACAGGGTCACCAGTTTTAGCAACACCAGTCTCAATTCTACCAGTGGCTACAGTACCACGACCTGTAATAGAGAATACATCTTCTATAGGCATTAAGAATGGCTTGTCTTTATCTCTTTGTGGCTCTTCAATCCAGCTATCTACAGCTTCCATAAGCTCTAAAACTGTATCTACCCACTTTTGCTCACCGTTTAGTGCACCAAGAGCAGAACCAGCTATAACAGGACCGTTGTCACCGTCATATTCGTAGAAGTTTAATAAATCTCTAACTTCCATGTCAACTAACTCTAAAAGCTCTTCATCATCAACCATATCCACTTTGTTCAAGAACACAACAATTCTTGGAATACCTACTTGGCGTCCAAGAAGGATGTGCTCACGTGTTTGTGGCATTGGTCCGTCTGTTGCAGCAACTACTAGAATAGCACCATCCATCTGAGCAGCACCAGTAACCATGTTCTTTACGTAATCCGCGTGACCTGGACAGTCAACGTGAGCATAGTGACGGTTAGCAGTTTGATACTCAACGTGGGATGTATTAATTGTAATACCTCTTTCCTTTTCTTCTGGTGCATTATCAATTTGATCGAAAGATCTTGCTTCAGAATATCCTGCATCTGCCAAAACTTTTGTGATAGCAGCAGTTAATGTTGTTTTACCATGATCTACGTGTCCAATAGTACCTATATTAAGGTGTGGTTTTGAACGATCGAAAGTTGCCTTTGCCATTTTAAATGTATTTAATCTTATTTAATATTAGTGTTCAATTTTATTCTAAACTAACTTTAGAAAAAGAGCCAATGACGAGATTTGAACTCGTGACCTCTTCCTTACCAAGGAAACGCTCTACCCCTGAGCTACACCGGCGTAAAGTGTTTACTTCCCCATTTGAACAAATGGGATTCCTGCCTTCGCAGGAACTTAGAGCGGGAGACCGGGTTCGAACCGGCGACATTCAGCTTGGAAGGCTGACGCTCTACCAACTGAGCTACTCCCGCAATTCTTTATTATCAATACTTCAAATCCCAAACATCATTAATTCATTTGATATTTGGGTTTGGAAATGTAATTTCCACGCTGTGGGGAGAGCAGGATTCGAACCTGCGAAGGTAAAAACCAACAGATTTACAGTCTGTCCTCGTTGGCCGCTTGAGTATCTCCCCAATTAGTAATCATAAAACCCAAAACTCAACGAAGTGGGACTTATAAAGGAGCCGATAGAGGGACTCGAACCCACGACCTGCTGATTACAAATCAGCTGCTCTAGCCAGCTGAGCTATATCGGCTTTTTTATTACTTTTTTACACTATAAAATGACCATAAAAAAGTCCGCTATTTCTAACGGACTGCAAATGTAATGTTTTATTTTTTTATTCAAAACATTTTTGAAAAAATTTTGGCTATGCTCTAGCCCTTAATTTTTGCTTTTTCTTTTTAATTTGTCTTTCAAGGGAAGCGATTGCAATATCAGCACCTTCCTCAAAGGTTTTGCATTGCTTTTTTACCACAAGGCTATCGCCTGGAACTCTTACTCTAACTTCAAAAACCTTGTTTTCTTTTTCACTGGTATTTTCAACCTTTAAATAAACGTCGGATTGAATTATTTTGTCATAAAACAATTCTAATTTATCCATACGCTTCTGAATGAAATCAATAAGCTTTCTGTCCGCTGTGAAATTAACAGATTGAGTGTTTACTTTCATATTTAAGGTTTTAGGTTAAACTTGCATTATCTAATTTGAATAATGCTTCTAGATATCAGGGTTAAATGCCTGCATTTAACTCTTGTTTCTTGGATGGGCTTTGGCGTATACTTTTTTAAGTTCTGCTATACTGTTGTGTGTATAAACTTGAGTAGCCGCCAAGCTTGTATGCCCAAGAAGTTCTTTAACTGCATTTAAATCGGCCCCTCCATTGAGCAAATGTGTAGCGAACGAATGCCTGAGCACGTGTGGACTACATTTTGCTTTAGAGGATACTTCACTAAAATACTTATTAATAATTCTGTAAACAAGCGTTTCGTAAATTTTAAGACCTTTTTTGGTTAAAAACAGAAACTCCCTATCCTTGATTACTGGCAATTCATTTCTGTACTCCAAATAGTTGTTGAGGGCCTGAAGCGTAGTATCCAAGATTGGAATGTATCTTTCCTTATTGCGTTTGCCTAATATCTTCAATTGTTTTGAAGCGAAATCGACATCCTTGATTTGGATGTTTACCAATTCAATTCGTCTTATACCAGTGGTATAAAAGAGCTCTATTATGGCCAGGTTTCTCGAACTTTCAAAATCAATAGGGTCAAAACACTCATTCAACACCTTTCTTAATTCCTCTTCTGAGAATGGGATGCTAACTTTTTTACCAATTTTAAGTGCTTTATGCTGGCTCAATGGGTTAGCGTTTATAACACTCAATTTTTGAAGGTATTTATAGTACGCATTAAGGGAAGATACTTTTCTATTTATGGTTCTATTGGATTGCCCTTGCTCAACCAATAAGACAATCCATTGCCTTATTTGTGAGTAATCTGCATCTTGGACTTTGAGGCCGTGGTGTTCTTGAACCAAAAAGCTTTCAAAACTTTCAATATCCTTTAGGTATGCTGTTATGGTATGCTTAGAATAGTTTCGTTCTAGCTGTAGATAATCTGAAAAATTGGTTTTTTCCAAAACGACATTTAATATGTATAAAGGTACGCATTTCAATACTGCTTAAAAAATAATCCCGCTCGATGGCGGGATTATTATAACTATTTATTACGCTTGTTCTTTATCCTTTAAGGCTTGCACATATTCTGCCTTTTGGATCTGCCTCCTTCTTTCTACAGAAGGCTTTGTAAATTGTTTACGTAGTTGCAATTGGCGTTTTGCTCCTGTTTTGTCGAATTTACGTTTGTAGCGCTTTAAAGCTCTGTCTATATTTTCACCTTCATTAACCGGTATTTTTAACATAGGGCCATAACCTCCTCTCTTTTTAATTTTGCGGCGCAAATATAATAAGTAATGAAATATTGCACGTAACATTTCAAGAGAAAATTTAGAGCTTCACCAAAATTACAATGTTGTGATTAATTAGGTCGCAGGTTTATAGTCTTTTTCATCTATCACCATCTTGGCCAATTGTTGCCAATTTTCGCCAAGATGTTTCAGAGCCCATTAAGTCGCAGGCTTATAGTCTTTTTCGTCTATCACCATCTTGGCCAATTGTTGCCAATTTTCGCCAAGATGTTTCAGAGCCCATTAAGTCGCAGGCTTATAGTCTTTTTTATCTATCACCATCTTGGCCAATTGTTGCCAATTTTCGCCAAGATGTTTCAAAGGCCACTAAGTCGCAGGCTTATAGTCTTTTTCATCTATCACCATCTTGGCCAATTGTTGCCAATTTTCGCCAAGATGTTTCAAAGGCCACTAAGTCGCAGGCTTATAGTCTTTTTCATCTATCACCATCTTGGCGATAATTTCTCTAAGAATTTCAGAAGTGCCACCACCAATAGGTCCTAAGCGGCTATCCCTTGACATTCTGGCTAATGGATACTCTTCCATATAACCATAGCCTCCTAAAAACTGTAAACACTGGTAAATGACATCATCAGCCATTTTAGTAGATTGCAGTTTAGACATAGTGGCTTCCTTTACCACATAATCACCCATGTCCAATCTTTTGGCAACGTAATAATTAAATTGCTTGCAGATTTCCATCTGGGTTTCGCAATCTGCAAAAGTATGTCTCAGCGCTTGAAACTTATTAATCGTTTGACCAAAAGCCGTACGCTCGCTCATATACTGTTTAGCATATTCCAGAGCATATTCTGCTCTGGCATGCGCATTGATGCCCATAATTAGTCTTTCCAGGGCAAAATGTTGCATAATGTATGGAAAACCATGATTTGCTTTACCCATTAAATTAGCAGCAGGAACCTCTACATTGTCAAATGCAATTTCACCAGTATCTGAAGCGCGCCAACCCAACTTATCTAGTTTAGTTGCCGAAATACCAGGAGTATCCCTATCTAAAACAAAAATGCTTATCCCCTTATTTCCTAATTCTGGACTTGTTTTAGCTGCAACAACCAAATAATCACTGTAGACGCCATTGGTTATAAACGTTTTTGAACCATTGATGACATAATTATCTCCTTTTTGCACAGCTGTTGTTCTCATACCGGCAACATCACTTCCGCCAAAGGGTTCGGTAATACAAAGGCAGCCAATTTTATCACCGCTAATGCTTGCTGTTAAGTATTTCTGTTTTATAGCCTCATCACCTTCCTTATTGATATGGGTCATTGCTAGATACGCATGGGCCCATATAGCTGCTGCAAAACCACCCGAGTTTATTCGTTGCAGTTCTTCAAGTAAAATAACAGTGTAGAAAAGGTCTAAATCCAAACCTCCATATGCTTCTGGATAGGCTAAGCCGAAATAGCCCATCTCACCAAATTTTTTCCATATAAAGCGTTCGATCTGCCCAGTTTCTTCCCACTTTTCTATGTGAGGAACAACCTCTTTTTGCAGGAATTCACGAAGGCTTGACCTGAATAATTCATGTTCTTCAGTAAAGTACAGATTTGGCATTTTTAGCAATTTTGATTACAAATGCAAATATAACTTAATAATCTCTATTTTTTTCAGGGGAAAATGTTCAACTTTTGTTAATTCCTCAAAATCTCGAAAGCCATCCCTAAGGGTTCGCTCCTCTATAATATTGTTAGCAATCTCGTAATCTACATAAGGTATGGTTACAAGTTCATCGCGAGTTGCTGTATTTAAATTAAACTTGGTAATAACGCGAGGTGTTTTTACCGTAAACTGGGCTTTAATACGATCTATAACTTCTGGCATTAGCCCATAAATCTCTGAAAGCTCAACATCGCTGTAAAAACCACCTTCAAACTTATTGCGATAATTTACAATTCGTTGCGATAGTTTCTCACCGACGCCATAAACGGTTTGCAACTGTGACGCGGTCGCTTTGTTTAAGTCTATTTTTTGCTCATAAGGCTTAGGCTCAAATTTATCTTGAAAAGATTGGTTAGCATAAGACGGCCTAGGCTTTGGATTAGTTACCCATTCTGGAAATTTAAAATAGGGCGATATGACATTTAATAACGAATCGGAAACTTTGGTAACGTCCTGAAATTGCTTTACGGAATTAATCCATTGCCCTTTATCCCTGAATTTTTGTAATCTGTCTATTTCTTGAGCAGTCATGCCCAAAGTATAGCCTTTGTAATCACTTATGAAATTGGGATTGAATGGAAATAGCTTTGGTTTAGCGGTTTCTTCTTTAGCTTGTCTTAATGAATCAAGTTCATTTCTATAGCTGTCTAAAGTGTCATTATTAATATCCAATGGTTTTTTGGTGCCATTGGCATACCAAAACACGCCTTGAAGAACAAAAATTAATGTGAGCAATAAAAAAATCCCATTTCGTTCGTTATTACTAAACTGAAAATGGGATTTCATGATATTTGATTAAGTTTTAAAGTATCTCATTCATATCGTCGGCACCTTCCTCTATGGCTTCCTCTTTAACGTTAATGGCCTTGTAGTATTTTTTAAGTTCCTTTTTAATGATTGGTGAAAGCATAATAACACCAATAATATTTGGAACCACCATAGCAAAAATCATTGCATCTGAGAAATCTATCACTGCTCCCAGACTGATTGATGCACCAATAATGACGAATATTAAGAATAAGATTTTGTACGCTAGGTCTGAAATTTTACCTTTTCCGAATAAAAACACCCATCCTTGCATTCCGTAATAAGACCAAGAAATCATTGTGGAAAAAGCAAATAAAATTACGGCTACAGTAAGAATAACTGAAAAATGCGGAATAACCGTATCGAAAGCCGTAGCTGTTATTTCCACACCTTCTTTTATTTCTACACCATATTCCATAAAAGAACCATCGAAATTAGTGATAACGATTACCAGAGCAGTCATTGTACAGATAACAACGGTATCTACGAATGGTTCCAGTAATGCCACAATTCCTTCTGACGCTGGGTATTTTGTTCGCACCGCAGAGTGTGCAATAGCAGCAGAACCAACACCTGCTTCGTTTGAGAAAGCTCCCCTTCTTATACCTTGAATCATAACTCCAACCAAACCTCCAGCAATTCCTAACCCAGAAAAGGCGCCTTCAAAAATAAGGCCGAAAGCATCATCTATTAAGGTAAAATTAGCTCCCAATATGATGAGAGCAGCCAGAACATAAATTCCTGCCATAAAAGGTACAATCTTCTCGGTTACCTTGGCTATACGCTTAATACCTCCTATGATAACAATAGCCACCAAGACGGCCATAACTATACCAAAATAAAGACCAGCATTAGAACCTTCTAAATCAAAAAGTTTAATAAACTGTGCCGCGGCTTGGTTAGCCTGGAACATATTTCCGCCACCAAAAGAACCACCTATAACAAATATGGCAAACAGTACGGCTAGCAGTTTTCCAAATCCTCCCATACCTTTGGAGCGCAGTCCTTTTGTTAAGTAATACATTGGCCCACCGTAGACTGTACCATCCTCACCAACATCACGATATTTTACACCAAGTGTACATTCGGCAAACTTAGATGCCATTCCTAACAAACCTGCAACAATCATCCAAAATGTAGCTCCTGGCCCTCCTATGGATAGGGCAACTGCTACACCTGCAATGTTTCCTAAACCCACGGTTGCTGACAATGCCGCAGTTAGGGCTTGGAAGTGCGACACTTCACCATCTGCACCTTCGTCCCTTATGGTTTCTATAATATCCTCACCTTCATTTGGAGTACTGTCTCCGTAGAGCGTATCTGCTCCGTGCTTTTCTATATCTTCATATCTACCACTAACTACTCGTACCGCAGTTCTAAAACCGGTGACATTTATAAATTTAAAGTAAATCGTAAAATATAACGCGCCTCCTATAAGCACTATCAGCACCCATGGTATTCGGTAAGTATCGGAAAAAGGTATTTCATAAAAAATGGCTTCAACAAACCAGCCTGTATAATCTTGGAAAACAGCATCAATCTTTTCTGATACGGATTCTTGAGAAAAATTGAATAATGGCAAAAAAGTAGCAAGAATGATAAGAAGTGCCTTCTTCATAGAGTTTTTGTTAGTTAGTTTTTGATTTTTAAAGCTGACAAGATGCTAAAAAAAATTGACGTTTTAAAGTGTTAATCGTTAAAATGGATTTAAATTCTAAACGATATCGTATTCAGAATTCAGTCGTTGTATCTGTTCTGGCCTGCCCAAAACCACAATTTTAGAACCAGGAACAAGTCTGGTCTCAGCTTCAGGATTTACAATATATTCACCATTTTCGTTTTTAAATCCTATTACAGTACAACCTGTTTTTTTTCTCAAATCCAAATCCTTAATGGTTTTTATCTCTTTGGCATCATAGAGCTTATTCACTTGAACTTCTTCCACATTGATATTTCTTTCTCCTACAATACCAAGATTGTCTATAAACTCTATTAAGTCTGGTATAACTACCAAGGAAGCCATGTGATCGCCACCAATTTTGTCTGGCAGAATAACATTATTTGCCCCTGCGAGTTTCAGCTTATTATAAGATGTTTCTTCGGAGGCACGACTTATAATCCTTAAATTCTCATTTATTTGCCTTGCTGATAATACCACAAATAAATTATCGGCATCACTAGGAAGTGCACTGATTAGTGTACTCGCTCTTTCTATTCCAGCTTCAATAAGGGTTTCGTCTTCGTTGGCATTACCAAAGATAAATGGAATATCATCTTCTTGAAATTTTTCGACAATATCACGGTTGCGCTCAATAATTACAAATGGCTTTTTGTAAGCCAATAACTTTCTGGCGGCTTGCTTTCCATTTCTACCAAACCCACAGATGATGATGTGGTTTGACATGGCGTTTATTCGCTTTTGCATTTTCCTTTGTTTTATGTCTTCAAAATTGTTTCTACTAAGAATATATTCGGTAATAATGGAAATGGCGTAACCTACAATTACAACACTTGCCAATATTAGAAAAACCGTAAAAATCTTTGAAGGCGTATCTAGCGGATTAACTTCGGCAAATCCAACGGTTGTTATTGTAATGACCGTCATATAAATGGCATCTATCCACTGATAACCTGAAATAAATTTGTAGCCAAGAACTCCTATAAAAATTAAGACTATAAGCATTACCAATGCCGTATAGATTTTGGAGCGGAACAAACTGAGTAGAGGGTTGCTCATCATTTATAAATCAAAGACTGAAGTGCGTTTCGTATAAATTATGTCCTTTATTCTCATCCAAAAAGCTAAAAAGAGATATAAAGCAAAACCAAACCCTAAAGTTACAAAGGTTAGGTACATAAAGGACGTTCTAACAATTTTGGCCCTGATGCCCAAACGGTCTGCTATGCGCTGGCAAACATAGTAACCTCGCTTCTGAAAATACAGCAATAATGTGTAGAACCAATTCATACTGCAAGGTAATTATTTTTTAATGATTAGACTATTGCCAATACTGCATTGTAGGCATTTATTTTTATCGCAAAATTCATGCTTTAATTCAAGTAACCCTTGTGATACCAGTGCATTTCTACTCATATCCTTTAAACTTATAAATTTATCTACAATGGTATTGCGCTCTATTTTAACCTGCTGAATTAAATCTAACAGATTCTCCTCCTTATAGTTACCTTGTGATTTTGAGTAAGTAAATTTTAAAGGAATTATGGTGTTGACTATGAGCAGATCTATAAATGATTTTGAAAGGATTTTAGAAGACCTCTTTGATGCTTTTGAAAAGGTGTAATGCGATTTCCAAAATTCCGAAGGTCCAACCTTAAAAAGCTCATAAAACCCATCACGTGTATCTATGGCTGTAATCTTTGAAAAAAAGCCCTTATGTTTAGCATATAAACGAGCAAATTGAGACAACCTTATGGTAGGAAAGTTAGACGGTCTCAATCTAAAAAAATCGGCTTTTACTACACCAGAATTGTCCAAGTTGTATTTGCGTCTAAGGAACATATACCGTTCCTTAAGCGTTTTGAAATAGAAGTCCTCATATTCTCGAGTGAGTAATTTACCTTGACCAAACAAAAGGGCTTCTAGGTCTAAATCATGATTTTGGATTTTTCGAACAATCGAAAAGTCTAATGAATTTGAAATACTCTCAAAAGCTCTTGCATTCACTTTTAGGCCAAAATTCTTGAGGAGCATCTTTAAAAGAACCGCCTCCCAGTCGTTGTTGGAATTTCTGAGCAACTCTTTAATCCGTTGTGACTTCCGTTCCAAGCGATGAACATACAAACGTTCCAACCAATTAAAAAGTAAAAAATCATCGACTTCAGAAAAGTGGGCTTCGCAATTGATCCAGGACTTAGATGTGAGAAGTCTAACATAGTTTTCTTCCAAACGGTGGTCTACATAGTGCTTTATCTCTAGTGTTGGCACCTCGGTATTGTTTTGCCTATACACCACAGCGTCATTCTCCCAAACGACATGAAGAATAACATTATCATAGGCAGAATCCACTTCATGACGATGCGCATACCAATCTGATGATTTAACATGAATTTCTACATTACCTGCCCAGAGCTGACCATCAATCCGAAGCTTTGCATTGAAAAAGTCTGGTCCGGCATTTTTATTGTGTTGGCCAGGGTTTACAATTTCAACAGGCTCTCCTTCAGATGAAGTAAACCTATGGGTATTGAATTTTTGATACTTCCAGATATAATGTAGAAAGTCTTCTTGCATAACCTTAAAAATAAAAAATCTTGACTTTCGAAGTCAAGATTTTTAATCTCTATTTTCTAAGATGCTATGCTCTATTCTATATATCCCATCTCGCGCATCCAGTCATCATTGAACATTTTACCTACATAACGACTTCCGTGGTCATGAAATAAAACGACAACCACATCATCCGGTTTAAAATGCTCCTTTAATTGCAAAACTCCCTTAATAGCAGCACCTGCAGAATTCCCTAAAAACATGCCCTCTTCCTTTGCCAGTTTCTGGGTATAGATTGCCGCATCCTTATCCGTAACCTTTGTAAATCCATCGATAACCCCAAAGTTTACATTAGCAGGTAAGATATCCTCACCAATACCTTCGGTGACATAAGGATAAATTTCATTTTCGTCAAAAATTCCAGTCTCATGATACTTCTTAAACACAGAACCGTAGGTATCTACTCCCCAAACTTTTACCTTAGGGTTTTTCATTTTTAGGTAGCTTCCAACACCAGAGATGGTTCCTCCTGTACCTACGCCAACAACAAAATGGGTGACCTTTCCGTCTGTCTGTTTCCAAATCTCTGGACCTGTAGACTTAAAATGTGCCTTGCAATTACTAGGATTATCATATTGATTTACGTACCAAGCGTTAGGTGTCTCTTCTGCCAAACGCTTAGATACTGAGTAATAACTTCTTGGGTCATCGGGCTCTACATTAGTTGGGCACACCACAACCTCTGCGCCTACCGCCCGAAGAACGTCCATTTTTTCCTTGGATTGCTTATCGCTAATAACAAAAATACACTTATATCCCTTGACAATAGCAGCAAGAGCCAATCCCATACCAGTATTTCCAGAAGTACCCTCAATTATCGTTCCGCCTGGTTTTAATCGGCCGTCGGCCTCAGCATCTTCTATCATTTGCAGGGCCATACGGTCCTTTACAGAGTTCCCAGGGTTAAACGTTTCGTACTTTGCCAAAACCAAGCAAGGTAAATCCTCAACCAGTTTGTTCATTTTTACTAACGGTGTATTACCAATGGTACCAAGTATGTTTTCTGCGTAATCCATAGTCTGTATTTGCGGGGCAAAAATAAGTTAAATGTGCATTATTAAAGCAAAAGTTTTGTTATAGTTGGTTTGATCTAAAAGAAGAAAGGTCTTATATCAATCAAATCGAATGGCTTTTACAGGTGAAATTTTTGTAATAATGATTGAAGGGATTAGCAACATGAGCAAACAACAGATGAAGGTACCCAAGTTTAACAGAACTATGTAATCTAGACTGAGATATACTGGAGCTTCGGTTACGTAATAGGTTTCTGGATTAAGTGGGAATAATTTGAAGTATTTCTGGACCAGCAAGATGCCCAATCCTATGAGGTTGCCCCAAAAAAGACCCAAACCAATGAGGTAGGAGGCATTAATCAAGAAGATTTTCCTGATTGTCCAATTAGAACTTCCCAACGCTTTGAGAATACCAATCATAGCCGTACGTTCAAGAATAAGAACCAGTAAAGCTGTTATCATATTTATTCCCGCTACGATAATCATAATAACAATTATACCATAGGTATTGTTATCAAAAACCTTTATCCACTCGAAAATGGTGTAGTACTTCTGCGTTACGGGAGTCGCATTCAACAGCGAAGGTATTTCGTTATAAACAGCTTCTGACTTTGCTTCAATATCCTTGAAATCATTGATAAAAACCTCAAAGCTGCCTACTTGGTTGTCTTCCCACTTATTCAAGCGCTGAATATGGCGTATATCTGCAATACAAAATTTTTCGTCCAGTTCCTGAAAACCGGAATTATAAATACCAACAACCTCATAATTGATAATCTTTGGTAGTTTACTGAGATTATCACCAAATAGGGTTTGAAATTTATCACCCACCTTAAAACCTAACCTATTGGCTAGATAGGACGAAATTAAAATCTCTTCATTTCTATCTTTAGTGAAGTCGGGCAGTCGTCCTTCAATCAAAAACTCTTTAAAATAAGACCATTGATAATCTTTGCCTACACCCTTAACGATGACACCTTCGAAATCAGTCTTTGTACGAATCACAGCAAACTTCGTTGCCACTCCTTGTATATGGCTTATCCCTTCTACAGCGTTAAAAACCGGATAGAAATCTTGGTCTGTTGAAATTGGTACTTGCGACTCATCGGAAGCATTTGTATCGTAATTTGTGATTTCAATATGACCATTAAAGGCAACAACCTTGTCCCTGATTTTTTGTTGAAGACCTAATCCTGTAGCAATCGCAATGAGCATAACAATTATACCAATAGCAATTGCCGCTATGCCTATTTTAATAATTGGTGCCGATACACTACTTTTATACGCTTTACTGTTAATAATGCGTTTAGCTAAAAATAACTCGAAATTCAAAGCTCTACAATGAGATTAAAGGTCTTCAAAAATACAGTTTTATTATTTGTCTTGGCAGCTATTTCTTGCGGACATCAAAATAAGGACCGCGCTAAAAGTCCCGCGGATGATACCACAGCCACAATTGAGCCACAGATAAATATTTCGGACCAAGAGCCCATTGTTGTTGGAGCCAATCGCACAGACCTATATCTGCCAATTTTAAAAGGAAAAAGACTTGGTATTGTGGCTAACCAAACCTCGGTTATATTTAAATCGTCCAAAGACAGTTCTAAGTCAACCTCATCGAGCGAATATACACATTTAGTAGACTCGCTACTTCAACATAAAATCCCTGTTACAGCTGTTTTTGCACCAGAACATGGATTTAGGGGTAAGGCTGATGCTGGTGAAGCCATTAAGGATGGCATAGACAAAAAAACAGGAATCCCTATCATTTCACTTTACGGGAGCAACAAGAAGCCTTCGGCTATCCAATTAAAAGACATTGATATGATAGTTTTTGACATACAAGATGTAGGAGCGCGATTCTACACCTACATCTCTACCCTACACTATATCATGGAAGCGTGTGCTGAACAAAATATACCTGTAATGGTCTTAGATAGACCCAATCCCAATGGGCACTACATTGATGGACCTGTCCTTGAGAAAGCACATAAGAGCTTTGTGGGCATGCATCCTGTACCTATAGTGCATGGCATGACCATAGGAGAATATGCCAAAATGATTAATGGAGAAGGTTGGCTATCCGATAATCTTGTTTGTGATTTAACTGTTATTCCTTTAAAGCATTATTCACATAAAACCTCGTATAGCCTTCCAATAAAACCCTCGCCTAATCTTCCAAATGACAAAGCTATAAATCTTTATCCGAGTCTTTGTTTTTTTGAAGGCACCAATGTCAGTGTTGGACGAGGAACCAATAAGCAGTTTCAGGTTGTGGGCTCTCCCTTTTTAGAGGCGCATAAATTTGACTATATGTTTATCCCTCAACCCAATGAAGGTGCTAAATATCCCAAGCATAATAATGAGGTCTGTTATGGGTATGATTTATCTCAATTTGAACCACTACATCAGTTAAATCTAAGATGGCTTTTAGAGTTTTATATGCTCACGAAGAAATTGGCACCCAAAGAGCCGTTTTTCAATGATTTTTTCACCAAACTGGCAGGAACCAAAATGCTACAGGAACAAATTGAAAATGGTCTTAGTGCTGAGCAAATCAAAGCAACATGGCAGGAAGACCTAGCTGCTTTTAGGCAAACCAGGCAGAAATACCTGTTATACGAAGATTAATCGTTATTACTAATGTTTGGTTTGGGCCCTGACGGTTCAGAAGTATTTTGTACCAAACTTTCCTCTTGCTCCAAATCTTGCAAGATATGAACAACAAAAACTATACGCTTAGGAGACTGCACAGCCACCATAACGTGTTTGCCCTTAGACAATTTTCTTAAAGGTAGCTTATAAGAATTGGCATTTACGTACAGGTCATATTCCCTTCCGTAATTTTTATTTATGGTATATAAGTAATTGATTTTTTTATGGCTTTCTAAAATAAGCGTATCGCGTGTTTCGTTAAGATAGTGAATGAGTTCTTTAGCATCCACATTCTTATTTTTTTCGAGCTTGGCCAAGTAGGACTGCGCCTTAAGAGAGAAGCTAAGGAGGAAAATGAGCACTACTAGTAAGCAGATGCGAATAAAGTTTTTCAAAAGTATACTATTAAGTTAAACATAATGTTTGTACTCAACAGTAATTAATCAATCCCGATTTAAACTTAGCGGTAATATTCTTTGCGAAATAATTATTCCTTTGAAATGCAAAAAAAATAGAAGAACTGCCTGAATTGTTAATAAGTGTGTTAATAACTACCGCTTCAACAAGCCCAGTAAGCGATTTGGATAGTCGGTTATAATTCCGTTAACCTTCCAATCGATAAACTTCCGCATGTCCTTCTTGGTATTGATTGTCCATGGAATAACAGAAAAACCTTCCGCTTGCAATTCCTTTATCCGCTCTTGAGTTAGCAGTTTGTAATAAGGGCTAACAATCTGCGGGCTATAGCTGAGTTGGCTGAGCTTACCATCTATGGTCTCATTGTCATCAACCAACAGAGCAACCGTTATTTCTGTTGATTGTTTCCTTATTTCTTCTAAAATATTGAGGTCAAATGACTGTAGGGTTGAACGCTGCATCATCCCATGGGTCTCAATTTCTTGAAGCACCAATGCTACATAAGTTTCAGGCTCCGGTGTGTATATGCCATAATACTTGGGATTCGATTTAATTTCAATATTAAAATTTACGTTTGCGTCATTTTGTTTCACCAAATCAAAAACCTCTCGAAGCAAGGGTTTGTATACCGTAATCTTGGTTTGATTGGGATAGCCGGAATGAAACTTACTTCCACAATCGAATGTTTTGATTTCTTCATGAGTCATCTCATAAAGATTATAAGCCATATCCATTGCCTCTGAAATCTCATCACCATTGGGATTATAACAAATCTTACGGCTCATAAAAGGCTCATGAGATACTACGACCTTGTTATCCTTGGAAATGACAATATCCAACTCTAAGGTGTTAACACCTAAATCAATAGCTTTTTGAAAGGCAGGTAAACTATTTTCTGGCATTAGACCCCTGCACCCTCTGTGCCCCTGCACATCTATTGTTTTTTCTGAAGCACAAGCCATGGCCAATAGTATAAGAAGACCAAATGTTTTAGATTTCAGACTCTGCTGAAAGCGTTGGTTTTTCATATTTCTGAAAGGGCTGTTTTAATAGTTCGCCTATATGACTATTCTTTTTTTCATCGGGAAAAACATCCACGCCATAGACCAACTTTTCCCGATCCATGTACATGTATGTACCCAACAGGCGATCCCAAATACTAAATATGTTACCGTAATTAGAGTCTGTATAGGGAAGCCTGTAATGATGATGCGTTTTATGCATATCTGGAGACACAATAACATAACTAAGCGCTTTATCCAGCTTTTTGGAAATTTTGAGATTAGCGTGAGTAAACTGTGAGAATATTAGTGACAAAGACTGATATAAAAAAACCAGAGCTATAGGTGTTCCTACAATGAACACTCCAAACAAGGTAAAAGCAAAACGGATAACACTTTCTATAGGGTGATGTCTGTTGGCAGTAGTTGTATCTACCTTGTGGTCGGTATGGTGTACCAAATGAACCATCCATAACGGTTTGACCTTATGTTCTACAAAATGTGCCAAATATGCGCCAAAGAAATCGAGTAAAAGTACTCCTAACAAGGCATACAACCATAGCGGCATTTCTGGAAGCCAATTTATAATACCAAAATCGTTGGCTTTGACCCAATCAGCCGTACCTAAAAGCATCCATGCGAGACCAAAGTTTATTATTACCGTAGTTAAGGTGAAGAACAAATTAGGTATGGCATGTTGCCATTTTTTATACTTAAATCTAAAAAGTGGCAGACCACTTTCTAGCAACCAAAAAAAAGTCAAACCTCCAACTAGAATTAAGCTTCTGTGTGAAGATGGAATCGTTTCAAAGTAATTGATAATTGTCTCCAAAACCGTCACTTATTTAGATTAATAATTTTTTGAGCCTGTTTCAAATTTAGTGAAGAAATGTTAGATTTCCATTCGTTGGCCTCTTCCAATCTTCCCAAGCACGCATTTGCCGTGTAGAACAAAAAGGAAGCCAAGGATAAATTAGTCTCATCAATACCATCACGCTCTACTCGTTTTAGTTTGCGAATGGCCGATCTAGGCCGCTCGGCGATTAAGTCCCGTTTTGCAGCTAAAAGCTCGAGTCTTTGCTCAACCGAACTTTTATCGCTAATAACTGAGTTTTCGAGTAGCAACGCTGTATCATTAATGTAAGTCTCCGCCAAATCGATTACCTCTGGCCTTACTTTTGCATTTATGTACATGGCAAAATCTAGATATTTCGAAGCCAAGAAATAACCAGAATACACATCTTTCTTGTCATGATAATTCCTTAATTCTGATTCCAGATATTCTGTGTGCAGCGCGTATTTTTCAATGATCTTTGTTATGTTTTCATACATTTCATACGATGGTTCTATATTTAAAATATGACCATTAACATCCATAATTTTTATACTATCGTCATTGAACTTATCAATATAGGTTTGATTGCGTTTTCCTTTTATCTGAAGGTAAAGTTCTTCGTATTTATCCTCACTTACGATAACCGGAACAAAATAATCCCATATAATAGGGCTTATATATTCGTCCGTAAAAAGGTTCCTTACTAAAATTTTACGTCCTTTCTCATCTTCAACAAGTACTGGATAAGGATATGTTGTGGTATCCTCCCATACCATAAGTACCATTTTATTTTGTACCATGGCCAGATCTTGTGCCACTGATAGCGAACGCATCCACTGCTGCGCAAAAGAACATTCTGCCATGACCATTAGTACAGAAAAAACGAGGTAACTTATTTTCATTTGTGTTTTTAATTTCATCCCTTCAATAAATATTTTTTTTATCTCCTTACAGCGGCAAACGGTTTTTCATATTCTCAACGATATTATATGCAGCAGGACAAATGGCTACATTTTTTAAGGTCAGATTTGAGATTTGATGAAATTTCTTTCTATCTGTATGAGGAAATTCTCTACAGGCCTTAGGACGCACCTCATATATAATACAATAGTTATCGGCGCCCAAAAATGGGCAAGGTAAGGATTGTAGCACATAGTCGTTATCCTCGTCTATTCTTAGATACGCTGTTACAAATTCTTGCGCTTTCATTTTAAAGTGCTTCGCAATGCGCTGTATATCTTTATCGGTGAACAAAGGGCCCGTGGTTTTACAACAATTAGCACATTTGAGACAATCTGTTTTCTCAAACTCCTCATTGTGCAAATCCTGCATCAAATAATCTAACTGCTTGGGTGGCTTTTTACGCAATTTGGCAAAGTAAGCCTTATTTTCCTTGTACTTTATGTTTGCCCTGTTGGGTAAATTATTAATTACATCTTGCATATAGTAAAAATACAAAGTTGTTAGAATTACTGTTGTACCTTTAGGTTTTATTTAAGTCTATGAAAGACCTTTTTGGAAAAGCCCTTTTAGATTACCACAATGGTAACTATACCGAAGATATTGTCACAGAGACCAACATTTCTGATAAAGACACCTTACCGTTACCTTATTTGTTTAGAGGTTATACCGAAATGCCAAAACTCGAACAAAAAGCCTTAGAGCTTTGTAAAGGGAATATTTTGGACGTCGGTTGTGGCGCTGGAAACCATGCCCTCTGGCTACAAGAAAAAGGGTTTCGGGTAACAGCAGTCGATACTTCCCAAGGTGCCATCAAAGTGGCAGAAGAGCGCGGCGTTAAAAACGCCATAAACAAAAGTCTATTGGACGAAAACAACACCTACGATACTATTCTATTATTAATGAATGGTACTGGAATTTTTGAAACCCTTAGATCAACACCAAACTATTTGAGACATTTAAAATCTCTTTTACACCCAAAGGGGCAAATTTTAATTGATTCGTCGGATATAAAATACATGTACGAGGATGACGATGGCGGTTATTGGTTAAACATATTGGCCAATTATTACGGTGAACTCGACTATTTTATATCTTATAAAGGGTATACAGAAGCCATGAAATGGCTTTATTTGGATTTTGACACCTTATGCGAACAATGCAAAACCGTTGGCTTATCTTGTGAAAAAATTAGCGAAGGACCACATTTTGATTATTTAGCCAGATTAACACGTCTGTGAAGCTAATAACCAATCTTCCATATTTTATCGGAAGCTTCAAGATATTGAGATAAAGCCGCAGATCCATACCACATATAAAGTTCTGGCTCTAAATATTTGGCCTTTATAGCAGGATCAGTGTCAAGGATTTCCTTTGCTTCTTCCTTTGTTTTGACATTTAAAATAAAAAAGCCCTCTGTATTCTTCATCATTTTGTTCAAAAGGTCCAGCCACGACCAATTGATTGTTTTTTACCATGGTTTTCATATTAGACATATGGCCCAGAAAGGCCTGTTGCCTAGCTGCTTTGTCTTCTGAAACGTTTGGTCCGGTTTTAAGAATGACCAAAACATAGTACCTCATACCATAATCATCAGCACCTAATTTTTTTGCTAAGACTTCATCATATTTAGGATTAGTGTTCTGTGCGTTGATTTGGACGCAAACATTTAAGCACAATAATAGTGGAGCGACCTTAAAAATTCCAATTAAGCTACGTTTGTGAATAAAACCCATAAGTTCTGAATGTATTAAAAATCAAATTGGTAGGTAGCACCAGCCAAAACCTGGATTCCCTGAACAGGAAAGTTAAGGTACCTTTGATAATCTTGGTTTAGCAAATTATTTCCTTTTGCAAAAACAGAGAATTGATCGTTTATCCTGTAACCTAAATGCATATTTACATCTAAATAGCTATCTAAAGTAATAATATTTGAAGGAGAAGGCACCAATGTTCCAACCAACTGCTCTCTATCCTTACGCTCTCCCACAAAGAATGCCGTGGCACCCGCGTACCATTGTTCCGATAGTTGCGCATCTGCAAAAATCGAACCTGTAATGTCAGGTAAGTTCCAAGCCTCAGCTTCGTTATCCACGGTATAATTAAAATAAGCCCCTTTTATTCCCAAACTAACGTTTCTATTGACGTCAAAATTCAGTTCTCCTTCAATGGACAAGGTCGTTACATCATCGTATACAACACCAAAAGAATTACCAAATTGATAGTCTCTAGTGGCAAACGTCTGAGCTTCGTTGGCTCTAAATAGGACCTTATTTTCTTCAGCAAAATAATTCCCTTTGATATTATAGCTTACATTATTGGATAATTTACCCTTCAATCCCAAAAATCCATTGTATTGCTGATTAGTTGGAGCAATAAAAAGCGTTGGGGAAACAAATGGATTTTGGTTGGCCAAATCATGATATGAGTTTTGAATAAGACCTCCTTTGATTCCGCCATAAGCTATAACAACATCACTCACTAGCCTATATGTTGCTTCAATATTAGGATAAATAAAGAATTTGTTATCATCAAATTCTGTGTCGTTTAAATAAACGAGTTCTATCCCTAAATCAACCGTTAAGTCATCTTGTTTTAATTGGTAGGTTGGCGCCAAACCAAAGGTAACATTGCCATAATCAATGCCAATATTAGAGTCATATGCCATATCAAAACTTCCCCCTATATAATCTAAGTAAACCTTAGTGTTGATGAGCTCATCACTAATGGGAATATCAAATGCAGTTTTTAGGACAAATCTATTTTCTGCTGACCCTTGATTGTCTGCAAATCGTCTGAATAAGACATTGCCACCCTCAATAAAATAATCATCAAAGCTTAAATCGCCACCAACATAGAACTCATTAAATGAGTGGCCTGGGTCAATAGTATTGGCTTCAGTTGGGCCGAAAAAATTCTGCGGCAGCCCATACCAATTATACGCCTGTAGATTAAAACCAGCATCCACTTTCCAAGATAGGTCTCTTAATTTTTGCGAGTAGTAAGCATTGATACCTGTGTTTGAAAAATCATCGTCCAGTAACAAGTTGTCAATACCACCCTGAGAGGAACGATGACTAAAATAGCCGCCTACATTTTCGGTATTGCTAAGTTCGTGATTTAAATAAACCTCACCTAAAACCGTAGTATAGGAGCCAAAACCCAAAGAGGCGTAATTATCATAGAGCTTCATTGGCTTCGCTTTTTCTACGGTAGCAGCCTTACCCTTAGCTGGAGTGAATGTGGAGGCTACAGGAATTGAAAAAATATTGTACTTAACGTCCTTCTTCTTTATAATACTAGAATCTGCAAGACGTGGTGTATCCTTTATTTTGAAGGCATCTGATACTGTGGGTGTGTATGGCTTTACCACATTAACAACTTGATTGTCTATTGTATCCTTAGAGCGTTCTTGGGCAAAACCAAAAGCTGACAGCAGTAAAAGACAGTTAATTATTAAAAACTTAATTTTCATTGTAAGTATCTTGATTTTTTCGATTGATAACAACCCATCAATTTTAATTGTCTTGGGTTTCGACCGAAGCATTTGTTTTGGCTTCTTCTGATTTTATTTTTCTCAATTCTTGCCGTGCGTCTTCTACGACATCTTCAAACTCAGGAAAATTGGAAATCACACTTTCTAAAATATAGGTAGCCTGAAAAGCATCATCTAATTGATAAAAGTTTTTAGCCATTATAACCAAACCTTTAGAGCTGAAATATTTATAGCTACTGTAATCCTTCGCTAATTTTTGAACAACGGAATTTGAAGCCTCATAACTTCCTTCTTTATTTTTAAAATAGGCGTTAAAATAAAGGGCTTCTGCCGCTACTTCTCCAGTTGCGATTTTTTGGACTTCCTCGTAGGCTTTCTTCGCCCTAGACTCGTTTCCTGTTTGCATCGCAGCTCTAGCAATAACCAATTGAGCGTCACTCTTTATCTTTTTCTCGAGTTTACTATTGCTCAAAACAATCTCTGCATAGGCTTGGGCATTGGCATAATCCTTAACCTGGTAATAGGCGTTCATTAGATTAGATTGTGCGTATAGCTTATTTTGAGGATAATTGGCTTCATCTTCCAAACGTTTAAGAAGTGGTAAGGCATCGTTCCAATTATTGGCATTTAACTTGATCTCACATAGCCTTAGGAGTGCTTGCTCAGAAAATTCACTTTTAGAAGCGTTGACAACATAAGTATAATGAGGCTCTGCATTTTCATACAAATCCTTGTTGTAATACATCTGTGCCAGATAAAAATGGCCTTTCATAGCATGAATACCATTTGGAAACTGATTCAAATATTTATTGAATTGCCTTATAGCTTTATCTGTATCTCCATCTAGAAACGGTTTTTCTGCTGCCGCGTACATGGTGTTATCCAACTCGACATCGGTTACTTCTACATACTCCAATCCACGCACCCAAGCCGCGTATTCTTCTACCTTGCCTGTATCAATGTAAATTAGCCTAGCTGTGGCTATAGCTTGTGCAGCTTCACCCGTGCCTGGAAAATCACTTGCTATAGTTCTAAATTTTTGGAGTGCCTTTTCATATTCATTAGCATTATAATAAACCAATCCCTGACGTAAAAGTGCCTTAGAGGTAAAAGCTCCTGATTTGTATTCGGCGTTAAGGCGGTCGTACATGTTAAGCGCCTTTTGGGTAGCACTTTCCTTCACATAAGAATTTGCCAATTCATACATGGCATCGTCTCGTAAGCCAGAATCTGGATAGGATGCTACGAAATCGCTCAATCTTTCAATCTTGGCCTTACGGTTTCCTAGATAACCATAGCTCATAGCCATTTGAAACGATGCGTAATCCGATTCTATTTCATTAATCTGAACAGCCTTTTCGTAATTTGAAATCGCAGCGTTGTAATTACTGCTTACAAAATTGCCATCTGCAAGACGCAAATAGGCATCGTTTCGCCTTAGTCTATCCGCTGAATTTTTGGATAAAAAGCGTTCAAAATATTCTGAAGCCGACCCATAGTTCTTTAGCTTAAAATAAGTATAACCTATATTGTAGTCTAAGTTATCATACTCTGGCAAAGTAGCTATATCCGCCATACCAGCAAACTGTTTAAAACCTATTAAAGCATCATTAAAGTTAGATAAATTGTATTCCGTCTCTGCTTTCCAAAAGGTTGCTTTAGCTTTAAAAATTGGGTCTCTTGGCTCTTTCAACGAGGTATTAAATAATTCTAGCGCTTCATTAAAATTAGAGGCTTCATAAAGCTCAAGCCCTCTTAAAAATGCCACTTTCTGTAAGGCTAATTTGTTTTCAAAACTTCCTTTACCTTTTAATAGCACCAAGGCCTCTTTGTAATTCTTTGAGGTGATATAAGAATCAATGAGTAAGGTTTCTATTTCATCTTTGTATTTACTATCTGGATAGGCATCTAAATAACCCGATAAAACCTCCGGAACAGCTTGATAAGGATTACCGATATCATAACTTATTTTAGCGTAATTTAACCAAGCATCCTCCTGTATGTTTAGATCATAGTCCATCTGGGATGCATTTCTAAAGGCATTTAAGGCTTCTTGTTTTTTATCTAAATTGATATAGCTCTCTCCCAGATGATAATAGGCATTTTGAGCTACTGCATTATTTCCATCGATAATCTTATTAAACTCCGAGATTGCACTTTTAAAATCACTTTGCTTGTAATAGGCGTAGCCTAATTGATAATAATCCGTATTGTTCCATTTCCCGGCTTTTCCTTTATAAGCCTTTAAATATGGAATCGCCTCTTCGTAATTTTCGAGGTTAAAGTAACTTTCACCAATTATCTTGGATAGCTCGGAAACTTCCCTTTCATTACTTTTAGGCAACTGCTCTAAGGCTAACTCTATAGCCTCCTCAAATTTTCCAAGTTTAAAATTTAAGTCGGCCTTGTAATATGATAACTTTTCCTTATAGTTTTCATTTGCGCCAACCTCATCAAAATATTGATTGGCAGTATCGTAGTCATCCCCTTCATAGGCCATGTAACCCAAATAGTATTTGGCTTGCGAACCGTAAGCCTTGGTATCTTTTACCCTATTTAAATATCTTGCAGCCTGCTGCGCACTGCCAGTAACATAAAGACTGTAACCAAAGTTAAAATAGAATCTATTTTTTTCGTTCCGAGAAATGCTTACTTCGTCTACCTTATCATACCATTTTCGGGCATAAGCATATTTTGAATTTACAAAATAGTAGTCTGCTATATCTAAATAAGCTGTGTTTCGCTTCGTACTTGTTGGGTACTGCTCTACGAATTCTTCAATTAAATCATCGGCATTATTCTGGTTTAAACGTACCGCACAATTGGCGATGTAATACGCGCATTCCGACTTAACAGTACTATCCTCCTCGCTATTTTTTATGGTTTCAAATAAAGACTGTGCCGCCTTAAATTGATTGTTGTTATAAAGCGTTAATGCCTTCTGAAAATCTCTAAGGTCGTTGGTATAGGTCTCACTCTCTTGTGCTGCTGTGGCACAAGAAATAACAAGCGCAAAAAAGAGCAATTGTTTTTTTATAAAATGCATCTGCGTAGTTTTTTGATTGAAATTAATTGATGCTGGCAAATATAAATCAATACAACTTCTATAACGGTAGATTAGATTTGAAATTATATCATTGGCCACGAATTATTGAAAAGGATGACAGCCTTTGAAATCGTAACTATTCAAATATGTTGAATCTTACAATAATTATTATATAAATCAGTTTTTTTACCTAGCTGCCATTGTTAAACATATTTGGCATTTGATATTTTTAACAATACATTTACGCTAATCTAAAATTGGCACAAAGCAACTATGTCTGAAACGGTTTTACAATTAAAAAACGTGACCATATATCAAGGCGGCCATATGGTACTTTCAAACGTAAATTTTGAATTGCAAAAAGGTGATTTTGTATATCTCATTGGTAAAACCGGTAGTGGTAAAAGTAGTTTTATGAAAACGCTTTATGGCGACTTAGAACTTACTGAAGGTGAAGGCTCTGTAGTGGGCTTTAACTTAAGGACCATGAAAGAGAAAGATATTCCGTTTTTAAGACGAAAATTAGGCATCGTATTTCAAGATTTTAAGCTCTTACCTGATAGAACCGTAAATAGTAATCTACAATTTGTGCTTAGGGCCACTGGATGGAAAGAAAAAAATGCCATTAACGAGCGCATTGAGCATGTACTGGATAAAGTTGGTATGAAAACCAAAGGATTTAAGTTTCCGCATGAACTATCTGGCGGTGAGCAGCAACGAATTGCCATCGCTCGCGCCTTGCTTAATGATCCAGAACTCATTTTGGCCGATGAACCTACAGGTAACTTAGACCCTCAAACCAGTATCGAGGTGATGGAAGTTTTACAGGACATAAACAAGAATGGAAACACCATTCTCATGGCAACTCACGATTACGCTTTACTTTTAAAATACCCAAGCAAAACACTAAAATGTGATGAAAATAAGGTGTTTGAAGTCGTTCAACGCAAAAGCTCTTAACCATTCGCCATTTTTAGACTAACGCAGTTGCTATGCTTTCTATACTAATTCCCATTTACAATTATCCAATAAAATCACTTTTGGAGGGATTAGGGCGTTGCATGGACCTTATAGACATTGATGTTGAAATTCTGTGTATGGAAGATGGGTCTGAAGAATTCCTGAAAGAAAACAGTCATTACTGTGCACAAACACAAGGTGCAGTTCATAGTATTGCACAAACTAACCGAGGAAGGATTTCCACACGAAAAGCTCTTGCCAATAAAGCCAAGTATCCATGGCTTCTGTTCTTAGATGCCGATGTAGAATTAGAAAATAATTTTTTCCTAAAAACCTATTTACCTTATCTTGACGGTAAATATGATGCCGTTTACGGCGGATGCTCCTACCAAGACACCAAACCAAATCAAAACGAACTCTTACGTTGGACTTACGGTAAAACCTATGAAGATATTAGTGCTGAAAGAAGAAATAAATTACTCTACAAACACATAGTTTCAGCTAATTTTCTAATCAAGAAAACTGTTTTTTTAGAATTATCCTCCCAAATCAATAGCGAAGGCTACGGCTACGACATACTTTTTGGTTCCTTAATGAAAGCTGCCAAAACCAAGGTGCTTCATATTGATAATGCGGCAATCCATAAAGGACTGGATGATAATGAAACGTTTTTAGGCAAAGTTGAAAAAGCCGTTGAAACCGCTTTTAAATTGCAAAAAACTGGTGCTGTGCCCTACGCTTCAAGTACGTTGCTAAACAGTTTTAAAAGATTGAAGAGTTATGGTCTTGCTCCATTTATCGGTATCGTTTTTAAAGCCTTAAAAAAACCGTTAAAACAGCAATTATTGAGTAAAGCGCCCAACGTTAAACTCCTTCAATTCTATAAATTAGGCTACCTTTGCGCATTAAGGTAAAAGAATAGATGACACCATTTTTCTCGGTAGTAGTAACCGTTTTTAATAAGGCAAAATATGTAAAGTCTACCATTGAAAGTATTCTTAAGCAAAGCTTTACCGACTTTGAAATTATCATTGTTGACGATGGCAGTACCGACAACAGCTTGGCGGTTCTAAAATCTATAGAAGATTCGAGGATTAAAATCTTCCCTACAGAAAACCAAGGCGTATCACCTGCTAGAAATTATGGAATCAAACAAGCCAAAGGTAATTATATAGCGTTATGCGACGGTGATGATATTTGGTTGGATAAACATCTGGCTGAGTTAAAAGCCTTAATTGACGCCTTCCCTAACTGTGGTGTTTACGCTACATCCTATGAGAAACATTATTTTGAAACTTACGTAAAGCAACCAAAATTTAATCATATAGACGAGCCATTCTTTGGTGTGGTCGAAGATTTCTTTAAGAGCAGTTTGGGCGATAGTATTCTATGGACATCTGCCGTGGCCATACCGAAAGCGGTAACCGATCAAGGCTATATTTTTGATGAAGAACTGGGTTGGGGCGAAGACAATGACCTATGGATTAGACTGGCTTGTGATTTTAAAGTAGCCTTCTCCTCAGAGTCCACAGCACTAAAGAAGATTTACGCTCAGGACAATCACCTCTCTTTGACGAAAAATATTCCGAATCTGTTAAAGATGATACGGAAACACAAAGCAGCCGAACAAAACAATCCTTCACTAAAGGCTTATTTGGATGTTAACCGTTTTATGATAGCAATGGAAGCAAAACTTAGAGGTGATTTTGAAAGTTTTAAAACATTAAAACAGGATATTGACTTAAAACACCTTAAAAAGAAGTTACGGCTACTACTACTTATGCCACCAAGTGTATTAAAAATCTTAAAGAGACTTAAATTCTACCTTTTGAAGAAGCGCCTTTACACCTCGCCTTTTGATTGACAAAACTCATTGTAATCCCTAATATATTCTGCCTCGTCAAATTCTGTAGAAGCAAGTACCAAACAAACAGCTCCTGAAGAAAAATTGTCGATTTCACGCCAAATATCTGTGGGTATGTATAAACCCTTTGTGGGTTTATTGAGCATTATGCGTTTTTTTTCGAGACCGTCATCTGCGATAACCTCAAAACTTCCGCTTAGGGCTATAATCAGAGATTCTTGTTGCTTATGTGCATGGCCTCCTCTATAGCTATCCGTAGGCACATCATAGAGATAATAGACGCGTTTTATTTTAAACGGAATAAGCTCTTTTTCAATAACGGCTAATGAACCGCGTTCGTCATGGACCTTGGGTATATCAATAATTTGTATGGAATCTAGTTTCATAGGGCTAGGACTATCTTAGTAATTGGTTCCATTTCTTTCCAATCTCCTCAGCTGAAAATTGGCCTGCGCTTTTTGCCGCATTACTTTTGCATTGTAAATATAGATGTTTATCGTTAACCATACGATTCATGGCCTTAGCAAAAGCCTCTGCATTATGATTTTCTACTAACAATCCGTTCTTCTCATGGATGATAATTTCATTTGGCCCAGATTCACAATCCACAGAAACTACGGGTGTACCCAACGATAAAGCCTCTACAATCACCATAGGAAACCCTTCGTATCTACTTGTTAAAACCACAAAATATGCGTCAGACACCATCTGGAAGGGCTCTGTAGTGTAAGGCAAAAACTCCACAACATCAGATAAATCTAGAGCCTCCACTTTTTTCTTAAGTTTAATTCCATCCTCTCCTTCCCCTAAGATTTTCAGCTTAATATTTTCTTTGACCAAAATAGATTTGGAATACGCCTCTATTAGAAGTGAAATATTTTTTATATCATCAACCAGACGTCCGTAAAATAAAATATACCTTGCTTGGTCAGGTTTTGTTTTAGTTGTGGCATTTGCTTTTGATAAATCGACAGCGTTGTAAATGGTTGTAACATTCTTAATACCGTAATCTGTTTTAATTTTTCTTGCAATTGATTTTGAGACTGCCACAATACTGTGAGCATTGCCATACAACAGTTTTCCTAACCATTTAGAGGTGTTTAGATAGGCGCTCAATTTAGAGCTATGTACTACATAGATAGTCTGTTTAGGTACGTACAAAAATTTGGAAATAATAAACTCTTTAAGATTACCTATACGAGTTCTGGTGTCAATGACATAGTCAAAATTATTTTGCTTAAGGTATCGCTTCAGAATCTTGAAACGATGTATTCTAGAAAATAAGGTATTCTTTTCTGGTTTTAAAGCTCCTAGATTGAGTAATGTGCCAGCATAAGAAAACTCAATGACATCCATAACACTGACAACGTGGACCTCATAACCTAATCTATCTAAAAGCTGGGATAATAATCCTGAAGCCCTCTCCGCACCGCCTCCACCAAGCGACATAACCACTAAACAAATCTTTTTCGCCTTCCCTTTTGGCATTAATAGTATCTTTGAGGCAAATGTAACGATATAAATGAGAATTTTGCTCGTTGGTGAGTATAGCAGACTTCATAATTCCTTAAAGGAAGGTCTTGAAAAAATTGGCCACGAAGTTGTTTTGCTCGGACATCATGACGGATTTAAAAACTACCCTGTTGACCTACCGATTCGAAGGCGCTATACTTCTGGACTGAGAAAGACCTTTAAAAATGGGCTTTATTACCTATTTGGTTACGATTTAGAGTCTCAGAACATTAAAGCACAGATTAAAAACCTTAAATCAAAAGCAAGCCAATTTGATATTGTCCAGTTTATTAATGAAGCACCCTTTGGCTGTACAGTTCAAACCGAAAAGCAAATTTTTGACCTTTTAAGCAGTTGGAATGACACTAGTTTTTTGTTGTCTTGCGGCACTGACTACACCAGTGTAAATTTTGCTAATGAAAATCAATTCAAATATTCCATTCTAACACCCTATTATCTTCATAAAGATGATGCTCACAGCGACAGTTACGGCCTTAAATTTTTAAATCCAAAGTTCAAAAATCTGCATGAACATATTTTTAGTACGGTGAAAGGCGTCATTGCCTCTGATATGGATTATCACTTACCACTTAAGGGACATCCAAAGTATCTAGGCATGGTGCCAAATCCAGTGAATACTGATAAGATTAGCTATCAACCTATTGATATTTCTGGAAAAATCATAATATTCCACGGGATTAATTCCATGCACTATTACAAAAAAGGCAATGATTTGTTTGAAGACGCCTTGATTGAAATAAAATCCAAATACAACGATCGTGTAGATATTATCACGATGCGAGATGTTCCGTACCAGCAATATATTGAAGCATATAACAGCGCGCATATTTTACTCGACCAAGTTTATGCTTACGACCAAGGCTATAACGCTTTAGAAGCTATGGCTAAGGGAAAAGTTGTATTTACAGGTGCTGAGCAAGAGTGGTTAGACTATTACAACCTTGAAGAAGATACTGTAGCCATAAATGCCTTACCAAATGTAAAGGCCATAATTGCTAAGCTCTCTTGGCTCATAGAGAATCCAGAACGTATTAGTGAAATTTCCACAAATGCAAGGCGATTTATAGAGGAGCACCATCACTACGTTACCAGTGCCAAGCATTATCTAGAGCTATGGAAATCAAAAATATAGATTAGCCTATTGTACCTATCTTACTTATTCTTATAGTAAAACTTTATAAAGATCAAAACAATCGCAAAGTAGAGGACGTACCTGACAAAATGAGCTAGGGTAACTCCTTCTGTACCAAAATACCCTATAAACAACTTTGAGAGGAAGTAAAACAGCCCTAAAGAAATAAACTCTGTAATTATAAAACTCTTCACTAAACGCTTAGCAATGAATTGATGCGCTAAAACAAGTGCGCAGAGCCGTACAAAATCACCTAATAATTGCCATTTAAAAAGCGGTTCCATTCCAAGAAAATCAGGATAGACAAGATTTATAATAATGTTTCTCCCCAAGTAAACAATAATCATTCCGAGACCAAATATTGGCAATATTGTTTTATAGATTTGAAAAAGCTCTTTATTGAAGTCATGGCTATTGTCTATTCTAGAAAACCTAGGGAGAACATAAAGCGTAAAAAGCCCTGAGGCAAATACCATGTAATTTTTAGAGATAAAGTTTACAGCTGTCCAGTAACCAGCTTCATTGATATTAAGTTCTGCCGTGATGAGTGTTCTTACATCCAGCTCAATATAGTTTAGAAGAAACGTGGAAACAAAAGACATTAGGGTAAACGCCAATAATTTATTTCTATATATCCAACTTGGACGCAATTTTGACCACAGGACATATGCCGATAAGCGTTTATAAAAGACTAAGAGAACGACAAGTAATTGAAGTACGGGCGCCAGTGCAATAGCAACTATGACACCGTCCAATCCAAAATAAAACAATCCTATTAGCAGTGCTGCCGAAGCTAACAAATAACTGATTAATTCTATTTTAGCATACTTCTTATATTCGGTAAGCCCATTAACAACAGCATTAATCGTTCTATTGATAGCAATAAAGGGAACTATTACCGCCAAAAGTTTAAATATGTAAGCAAAAGCTTCCGCACCAAAAAAGTGGTCTGAAAATAAACCAGCTCCCAAAAACAAAATAAGGCCTGACACCACTGACCCTACTAAAAGGAAAACAGTAGCAGTAGAGAACACTTTGGTGAGCTCCTTTTTATCTTCCTTAAATTCAGCAACGTATTTAACAATACCACTAAAAATACCTAAGGTCGAGGTACTGGTTAGCATGCCTATTAAGTTTCGGACTTGGCCTATTGCGGCAATTCCAGCCTCACCGACCATTACAGATAGCAGACGCTGAATAAAAACGGAAATTATCAACCTCACAGTGATAACTACCGCGTTAATAGAGGTAATTTTTAGTACAAGATTTCCGCTTAAAAATTTAGGAAGTTTCACGCGCTAGTTGTTAAAACTCATCGATATTCTCATTAGAGATAACTCCAAATAGAGAACTACCAAATATCAACAATATTATGGCAAAATGCATGAAATAACTCAAACAATGACCCATTACAGCGCCTTTTAGCCCAAAAACGTCTATAAAATAAATACTAGACACGTACATGATTACAAAAAGAAATATCTCTATAACTATGAAGTGGGCAAACATCTTTTTTGCTAAAAATTGATAGGCAATTACCATAGATAAAACGCGCATAAAATCCCCTAAAATTTGAAATCCAAATAGTTCTTCTACTGGTTTAAAATCTTCTGAGAACAATACATTAACCAATACCGATCTACTCAGAAAAATGATAATTAAAATAACAGCAAAAAAGGGCATCACGGTCTTATAGAAACTAAACACCTCGTTTCGGAACTCAGTTTTGGTATTGATTTCAGAGAAACGCGGTAGAATGTAGAGCGTAATTAAAGAATTGATGAACATTAAATAATAATCAGAAACCCGGTTCATCGCCTGCCAATAGCCTGCTTCCTTCATTCCTATTTCGTCAATAATATAGTTTCTTATAAGTATAAGAACAATAGGTATAGCTATGGATGACACCAAGGCCATCATCATATAAGGACTTAATTTTTGTACGACCGAAAAGTCAATCAATGTAATCTTTATGGAGGACATTAAATTCTTTCGGTAAAGAATGCCCACAAGTGTAATGAGTAAGTTTAGCGCAGGTGAAATTACAACCGCAATCAATGCGCCATCTATATGTTCTTGCCAAATTAACAGTAGTGTTACCAGCAGACCTAAAATCTGACCAATAATGTTGATGATGAGTAGGATTTTAAACTTGGAAAATCCATTCATTATAGAAAACGCGAACATATTTAGCGCGTAGAAGGGCAATACTATCGCCATCGTCTCAATGACATAGACGTAGTTATAATTTTCAGCAAAGATGAAGTTGTTTATGGCCTCTGCGTTGTAATAACACAAAAAGGCTAGAGTCATAGATGCGAAAAACCCAAAGTAAAAACTTGTAGATAAGGTTTTACTTAGTGCCAGAGCATCATTTTTGCATCGTCCAATAAATTTCACCAAACCGTTATAGAGTCCGGCAATGGCCATGGACTGTAAGGCACTTAAAAAATTACGGAGGTTCCCAATAAGAGCCATGCCTTCTGGCCCTATAAAAATGGCAATAAACTTGGAGATTAGAATACCCGCTATAATCTTAACACTAATATTTGCAGTGTTAAGACTGGCTGCTTTAACTAAAACTTCATTATTTATGTAGTGAATAAATTTCTTCAATTAGTAGGCATTTAAAACAGCTATTACCGTATCAACGTCCTCTGAGGTCATAACAGGGCTTATTGGCAAACTTACAACGCTTTTATGAATTTCTTCGGTTATCGGCAGGTTGAGATTGGAAAACCGCTGCAATGCCTTTTGTTTATGTGGTGGGATTGGATAATGAATAAGCGTGCTGACGCCTTTGGTTTCAAGAAAATTCATAAATCCTGTTCTATCTTCAACTTTTACAACAAAGGCATAAAATACGTGGTTTTCCGAACCATCGTAAAATGGCATTTCAACTTTTGAATTATGAACTTCACTTAGATATCTTTTGGCAATGGTTCTGCGTTTTTCATTATCCTTATCAAGTTCTTTAAGCTTTATTCTCAGGAAAGCCGCTTGAATATCATCTAAACGGCTGTTGTAACCGATGACCTCATTTTTATATTTTTCACTACTTCCATAGTTTCTCAATAGCCGTATGGTCTCGTATAACTTTACATCACTTGTCGTAATTGCTCCACCATCACCTAAAGCTCCGAGATTTTTACTCGGATAAAAACTAAAGGCAGCAGCATCTGCAAAACTGCCTGCTCTAGTTTGGTTATGTTTTGCGCCATGAGCCTGGGCAGCATCGGCAATGAGTAACAGATTATTACTCTTACTAAATCGCTTTAGCGCCTTTACATCTGCCAATTGGCCGTAAAGATGAACCATGATTATAGCCTTTATCTCTTCATTAAAGGTCTTCTTAACGTTATCATAATCAAGATTAAATGTTTTTTCATTGGGCTCTACAAAAACAGGTTCTAGACCAGCATGCATCACGGACAAAATCGTTGCCACAAAGGTGTTTGCTGGTACCATGACCTTATCGCCCTCTGCCAACTTCCCAAGATGGATATACCCTTTAAGAATAAGGGTTAATGCATCGAGACCATTAGCAACACCTACGCAATACTTAGAACCGCAATAGGCCGCAAATTCAGACTCAAAATTAGAGACATTAGACCCTAGAATGTAGTTGCTCGAACTTAGGGAGTTCTTTAATGCCTGTTGAAAGTCGTTTTCAAACCTTTGGTTGATTTTATGTACATCTAAAAACTGTATCATAGCATTACATCATCTAAGAGCTTGTAATTTTCAGTTGAAACTTCGTGAAACCCTTGTGTTATAGACCGAGCCCCAAATCCTTCCTTCCAAAATTGCAGTCCAGCATTCACATTCTGCCCTTCGTTAATGTTAGAGGTCCCAAAACTAAAGAATCTTTTATTTTGAAATTTCTTTGTAATGAGGTTCACATGTAAAAAATCGAGACTGCCTGAAGCATTGGTATTGCCGACGCCTGAAATGTATTGACAATGGACTATATTGTCCATTTCAAATATTGTTGTCCCAGCAATAATATCATCGCCATCAAACACATTAAATTGCCTTATCTGCTTAGGAAATTTGGACTTAAGCAAGTTTATTTCATCCAACGTGTGTACTGGTTTAACACCATGCTTTTCACGTAGATTCGGAATTAAAATGGAATTCCAAAACGAATCAAAAGAAGCTGACTCACTAACTTCCAACCCAGCTTTTTCGCCGCGCTTAAGGCCTTCCTTTCTGCTATTTGAAAGTTTGTATTGTTTTATATCTACAACAGAGTGCATATCCATCCTTTTATTTTGGGCCTTTAGCTTGAATAGAATATAAGGCATTGGATTGTTCGTCATATTTTTTAGATAGACATAGGGAAGTTCCTTAATGTAAAGGCATGTAATATTGTTTTCATTTAAAAATTTAAGAATAGCTTTCCATATAAAAATTGCATCGGAAGACTTTAAAAACGTTTTGTAAACAAGACCGCCATACGTCAGCCCTTGGTGCGAGTATAATTTATCACTTTCCCTATTTGCTGGAAATAGCGCAATAAGTTTAGACTTTTGGTATACCATCAAGGAATAATCTTGGAATCTATCCTTATGGTATTCCATAAAATCGCGAGAAAACAAGAAAGTATCACAATTACTTTGTGCTACGAAATTATTCCAATTTTCTTTTTGCGTTGGATGATATGTACTTACCTGGTAAATAATTCTAAATTTTTCAAATTTAAATATTAGCTGTCTGAACCATCAACAGAAACGTCCTTTTTCTCCTGATTCTTAATATTACTGGACTGCACAACGTAAAGCGGCCTATTTTTAACATTGGTATTAATTCTACTAATATACTGCCCAATGACACCTATGGACAAAAGTTGAATTCCTCCAATAAAGGCTGCACTGATTATTAATGAGGTCCACCCTGTAATGGTTTGCTTCAATATAAAATGGGAAAAAATGGCGTATAGTATAATCAAAAACGAAAAAAAGGAAATTAAAAATCCCAAACGGCTTACAAGAAGTAAGGGCTTATCCGAGAATCCCGTAATACCATCAAAGGCCAGACGAAACATTTTTGCATAAGAATAGCTACTTTTACCACCTTTTCTGGACTCTCGTTCGTACAAAACGTGCGTTTGCTTAAAACCTAACCAAGCAATTTGACCACGAAGGAATTTGTTCCTTTCCGGCATTTTATTTATTTCGAGAACGACTCTCCTGGAAAGCAATCTAAAATCGCCTGCATCCAAGGGAATATCAAAAGAGACTAATTGCCTTAGTAACCTGTAATACAATTTTGCTGTAATAATCTTTATAAAAGATTCCCCTTTTCTTTTTTGTCTTTTGGCATAAACTACATCGTTTCCTTCTTTAAATTTTGAATAAAGCTCTGGAATTAATTCTGGTGGATCTTGTAAATCTGAATCCAATATCACAGCGCATTGCGCATTACTGTGATTCAAACCTGCCGATAAAGCTATTTGGTGCCCGAAATTCCTGCTTAGGTTGATGTAAAATACCTTTGGATTTTTCTGTGCACAAGAAATAATTTTATCCAAAGAGTTATCTGTGCTTCCGTCATTGACAAAAATAATTTCATAGTTGTCTGAAATCGATTCTACCACGGGAAGTAGCCTATTAAATAGATGCTCTATATTCTCAACCTCATTATAAACCGGAATGATTACAGAAATTTCATTACTTATCATAAAAACTATTTAAGCGGGCTACTAATATAATTTAAATCGTAGCATTTAATGGTTAATTTTCGGACTTGTAGATATTAAAATAGTCATTACTCCATACAACGGTATAGTTGTTTCTTTCTAAAAAGTCTTTCATAGATGCGTTGCGCTCATTACTATGGAAATCAGTATTTGTCTTATCAGTTGCCATGTAGTCTGGTTGTGGCTCAGAAAATTCATAAATGGTTTCAAATTTTTGCTGTACTACAATAGGTAAATCTTTGATTTCACCCTCAGCTTTAAGCAGTTTCTTTTCAAAAGAATTATAATCGTATATCCAAACCCATGGATTATACATATAAGGTCTTGTTTCAGTCAAGAAATGAATCATTGGCATCTTGTCATAGGCCAGCAAATAGTCATTAGGCTTAACATAGTTTTCAAGCTGCATCAATAAGTCATTTATAATTTTTGCGCGACGCTCTGTTGTGTAAATAAATTTAGCCTTGTCTCTGTTTATGGCATATATTTTATCTGTTCTCAGACCAGGATCAAAATAAGCCTGATGCATTAATTGATAGACTTTTACGCAAGAAAACGACATAAAAAACACCCAGATTAGTGATTTAACATCAATTACTTTGATTTGATTTCGGAACAAAGGCTCAGTGCCAACTAAATGAATGAATACAGGCAGCCCAATCCATATGGCCATGAAACCACTATTGTTTATGCCGCCTGCCGAGCCTACGGAAATAGTTAACAGACTAATAAGGGACAAAAAGCTAATCAGTCGTAATTCAACATTTATAGCCTTTCGATAAGACAATACCAAGCTGCCTACAAGACACAAAGCGTAAACAGGATATATATTGGACGTGTTAAACCAATAAATAAAGAAAAGAAAAGTGAGACCAAGAGTAAGCCATTTAAACATGCCTTTATACCTGAGATATTTTGTAGCTATTGCGATGGCTACAATGAAAACGCCTAGTTTTAATAGCTCAATGAAAATAGCCAAGTAATTATAAAATTGCACCATAATTAAATCTTTAAAATTATGGGAGCTTTCTTCTGTTCCGCCCAAATCTATAACGGTTACGAAGGCGCTCTTCATAATGTCCAAATGACCGAGAGTTAACAAGGAGAGGAAAATAAGGACATAACCAACAACAGACCCTGCTACTAGTAAGCCAATTGGCTTTATGAAGTGCACTAAAGACTTATCAATGAGATAATTCCAAAATGGAATACCTAAAACTAAGGCATAAAGGATAAGGTTGGGCATTCTTGTAAAAACAGTAAAACTCAGAATGAAACCTACTAATGCAAATAGTACTGAGTTATTGTTTTTTAAGGCCTTGTAGAGTGTTGCAATTAAAAGAACGTTTAACAATGCTGTTAACTGATTATGATAAAATGAAAGAAACCCATAGTCATTGACAAATAAGGCCATTATTAAGCCCAGCATTAGATAATCGCGTTTAATGAATGATTTCAATAGATTATAGGTGACTAACAATGTTGTCGTATTAACTATAATTGCCAAAATTCTGAACCAAAGAATACCACCATCTTCAAATAATTGATACCAAAGACCACCAACAATACCAGCAAACCAATACAAAAAGTTATACTCAACACTAGATGGGTCATTGAAGATTTGCTGATAAAAGGTTAAAACAAAACCATCATCACACACATCAATACCCTGAAAAGCCAGTAAAAGCTGAAGAATTAAAAGGATAATGATTATGAAGAAATACCTGAAGTTAGGCACGTATAGAGAGTTTTAAATAATGGTGAATATAGATATAAATATTTACTCGTTAGTTTTTTAACTTTACATCAATTAATATCAAATATTATTTTGAAATTCCGTTCTAACACCTCAAAGGTTGAAGTATTAATCCTCTCATTCTGTTTTTTAGGTGTTTTTCTTTACTGTATTTTAAATGAGCCCATTTATTCGCCCGACACCTACAGTTATTTAAAGGCTATGCCATACAGGCAATTGGGCTATGTTATATTTCTGAAAGCCTATAAAGTCTTTTTTGGCAACTTCTTCAACTTGGCGGTCATCGCAACCCAGGTAATTTTTAGTTTAACAGGTGTTGCGTTTTTTATAAAGAAACTAACAGAACTTATTCCGCTTAATTTAATATCAAAGCTTATCCTACTGTTAATCTTGTTATTTCCGTTTTTCCCACCTCTTAGCATTGCCAATAATATCGCCTCGGAAGGTCTTGGCTATGGATTTTTTCTCTTCTTTATTACAACTGGCCTAGACATTGTTATCACTGGAAATAAAAAGAACTTAATACTTTTTGCCCTTAGCTATTTAGGACTTGTATTTATGAGAGGTCAGTTTTTCTACACACCTTTGGTATTTGCCCTACTGTATGTCATTATTCACAAAAAACAAATATTCGACAAAAAACGAATATTCATCATTTTAGTTTTTATAGGGTCAATAGCCTTGGCAAGTATAATTGAAAGGAGCTACCATAAACTGAAGGACGGCTTTTTTAAACCCACACCACTTGCCTTTGTTAGTGCATCTACAGCTCCCATTTATTTGTCGTCTAAAGAAGATGCCAAACTTTTTGCTAACACAGATTATAAAAGCATATTGAAAAGAAGTTTTGATTCCCTAGAAGCGAAAGGTCTTTTGGCTAATTCTAAGCAATCATATAACGAACAATACATGTTCTTTCACAACAACCTTCCTAAAATTTGCAATCAAACGGTACATAAAGAGGCGTTGGATTATTATTTTGAAAACTTACCAAAAGGACTAAGTGAAAAACAACAATCATCCTTTCCATACTTTGCCGCCGAAGCTGCAGCAAAACAATTTACCAAAACGCTTATTACTAATAATCTTTCAGAATGGCTGGTCTTGTTTTTTCATAATGTCAGTCATGGTTTTTTTTCACCTCTGATTTTTGTTCTGCTCGTATTAATTTTTGCGATAAGCCTAGTTAAGCAATTTTATAAATCAAATCGAAACTATGTAGTACCTTTAGTGCTATCGTCACTCATCTTATCCAATTCAGTGCTGATAGCATTTGCAAGCCACTCCATAATGCGCTATCTGTTTTATCATTACGCATTGCTATTTTTGTTGTTTATTAGTACACTTAAACTTTTAAATGTTGGAAAACGAAATTGAGCTTTCTGTAGTAATGCCGTGTTTAAACGAAGCCGAGACGCTAGGTGTTTGCATCTCTAAAGCCAAACGTTTTCTTGAAGACAATACCGTTAAAGGGGAAATAATCATTGCAGACAACGGAAGTACGGACGGCTCTCTTGAGATCGCAAAACAAAACCATATTAAATTAATTAATGTTAAGAAAAAAGGGTATGGCAACGCCGTGCGAGCTGGCATTGAAGCTTCTAATGGCAAATACATTATTATGGGAGATGCAGATGACAGCTATGATTTTAGTCAGCTAATGCCCATATTGGTTGAATTACGCAATGGCAATGACCTGGTTATGGGCAATCGGTTTAAAGGTGGTATTGAAAAAAATGCCATGCCTTTTCTGCACAAGTATCTGGGAAACCCAGTACTGTCTTTTTTGGGAAAATTATTCTTTAAAATAAAGATTGGTGATTTTCATTGTGGTTTAAGGGGATTTTCAAAAAATGCTTATAAAACTATGAACCTTAAAACCACGGGAATGGAATTTGCCTCCGAAATGGTGGTTAAAGCCAAGCTCAACCAATTAGCAATAACTGAAGTTCCCATAAAATTATACAGAGATGGCCGCTCCAGAAAACCACACCTCAAAACTTGGAGCGACGGTTGGAGGCACTTGAGGTTCCTACTTCTGTACGCACCAAATTGGCTGTTCCTTTATCCTGGGATTTTTATGACCTTTCTAGGTTTAATAGGTTCTGTTTTATTAGCAATCAACCCCTTAAATTTTGGAGGTGTAACCCTAGATATCCATACACTTTTATATGCTGTCACACTATTGCTTATAGGCATTCAATTCATAATATTCTATGGACTCACCAAAATTTATGCTGTTGAGAATGAGCTTCTTCCAAAATCCAAACGTTATAATAATCTGTTTGACTATATCAATCTTGAAAAAGGTCTTATTCTTGGGGCTCTAATGATATTAGTTGGATTTTACCTCAGCCTAGAAGGTATAGCATCTTGGCGAACAGCAGGTTTTGGAGAACTCAACACTAGAAGTACAATGCGATTGATTATACCTGCAATAACGCTATTACAACTAGGTGTTCAAGCTGTATTATTTAGTTTTTTCTTTAGTATCCTAGGATTAAAGAAATAAGGCTACTTTTTTTCAAAAACATAAAGATTATTGAGCGCTAATTGAAATTTCTGGTGCCTTAACAATCTAAATTGATTCGTTTTAAATATATGCGGAACGTCTTCAGTTTTAAAACCATAATGTTCTTCTAACGACATGCCTTCAATGAGGTTTAGCTTTTTTAGAAAAGCTAAAATATCATCCACTTTAGGTGAAGGAACCGTAATGATAACTCGTCCTTTATCTGCGAGTAATTGGTGGCAACGGTCACTTAAAGTCTCTTGAACATTTTTGGGCATATGCTCTAGTACAGCGAGCATGGTGATGCAGTCAAAAACCATCCCTTCTGGTATTGCCGAAGGAAACTGCCCTGGAATTAAAGAATAACTCGCCTTTTCACTAAAAGAATCTAACAACGGATCTATCCCTATACTGTCTTTGATATTTTTTGCTGTTAGTTTCTCCAGTAACGACTCATCAAAACAACCTATATCAAGGACTCTAGAACCATTAGGAATATAAGGCAAGCACTTTTTTATTCTCCAGTCGCGCAAAAACCTATCAAGAAACTTCATCTTTAGTTTTTACAAATGTCTTAGACTAAATGGTCTTAGCCCGCTTTCTGTCTACCTCTTTCAGCAATATCTTACGCAGTCTCAAATGATTTGGAGTGACCTCAACATATTCATCTTTTTGAATATATTCTAGCGCTTCTTCCAATGAAAATTTAATCGCTGGTACAATTTTGGCCTTATCATCTGCTCCAGCAGAACGTACATTACTCAGCTTTTTTGTTTTGGTTACATTAACCACCATATCATCGCCACGGGAATTTTCACCTATGACCTGACCTTCGTAAATCTCTTCTCCTGGATCAATAAAAAACTTTCCCCGTTCTTGTAATTTATCAATGGAATATGGTATTGCAGTTCCGTTTTCCATAGATACCAATGAGCCATTTTGCCGTTCTGGAATGCCACCTTTCAAAGGACGATATTCCTTAAAACGGTGCGCCATAATAGCTTCTCCCGCGGTTGCTGTTAGCAATTGATTTCGCAAGCCAATAATACCTCTTGATGGCACAATGAATTCGCAAACCATACGGTCACCCTTAGCTTCCATACTAAGCATTTCACCTTTTCGCATAGTTACCATTTCAATTGCTTTACCAGAAACAGACTCTGGCAGATCAATGGTCATTTCCTCAAAAGGTTCACATTGAATACCATCAATCTCTTTTATGATTACTTGAGGCTGCCCGATTTGAAGCTCATAGCCTTCGCGTCGCATCGTTTCAATTAAAACGGATAAATGCAAAACACCTCGGCCAAAGACCATGAATTTATCGGCAGAATCGGTTTCCTCAACACGAAGCGCCAAATTCTTTTCCAATTCTTTTGTTAGACGTTCCTTGATATGACGTGATGTGACATATTTGCCATCCTTACCAAAAAAAGGAGAGTCATTTATAGTGAACAACATACTCATTGTTGGCTCATCTATGGCAATGGTTTTCAATCCTGTTGGATTTTCAAAATCGGCTACGGTATCACCGATTTCAAAGCCCTCTAGCCCAACAATGGCACAGATGTCTCCAGCTTGCACCTCATCAACTTTTTTGCGTCCTAAGCCCTCAAATGTATGCAGCTCCTTTATTTTACTTTTTAATATGGAGCCGTCTCTTTTTACTAAAGATATGGGCTGACCTGTTTTTAAGGTTCCTCTCGTTAATCTTCCAATGGCAATACGTCCTGTAAAGGAGGAAAAGTCCAAAGACGTAATTAACATTTGTGTATTACCCTCTTCGATTTTTGGTTCTGGGATGTGCTCAATCACCATATCCAGTAGTGGCTCTATTGAATCGGTTGGTTGTTGCCAATCCTCACTCATCCAGTTGTGTTTTGCCGAACCGTAAACCGTAGGGAAATCCAATTGCCACTCCTCTGCTCCAAGTTCAAACATGAGGTCAAACACCTTTTCGTGTACCTCATCTGGCGTGCAATTTTCTTTGTCTACTTTATTGATAACCACGCAGGGTTTTAAGCCTAAGTCAATAGCCTTTTGTAACACAAAGCGGGTTTGTGGCATTGGGCCTTCAAACGCATCGACCAAAAGCAAAACACCATCTGCCATATTGAGCACGCGCTCTACCTCTCCACCAAAATCGGCGTGACCAGGCGTATCAATAATATTGATTTTGGTATCCTTGTAAATTACCGAAACATTCTTGGAGGTAATGGTAATACCTCTTTCTCGTTCCAAATCGTTATTATCAAGGATAAGGTCTCCTGTATTTTCATTGTCCCTAAACAACTGACAATGGTACATAATTTTGTCTACCAAAGTGGTTTTACCATGGTCAACGTGGGCAATAATAGCAATGTTTTTAATCTTGGTCATACAAGCGCAAATTTATAAGCGCGCAAAGGTACGGTATTAAATCCTCATTGCGTTAATTATTTGTTATATTTTAATTATCAAACAATTAGTCATCGTATATTTCGTTTGAAAGAATGATTAATAGTAAATGCCTACCTATAAAATAATCAACCGCTAATTGGGTCATTTACATCTGAAAACCAAATATGTCACAGATGAACGCCATTAGTAGATACACCAAATTCATACCCTACCTCTATTTTATTTCAGTAATAGGATATTGGTTTACTTCAGTTAATAAGACCGAAGGAATTTCGGCCTATATCATTTTACTTTTGGGTATCCCGTTTGTGTGGCAGTTAATTAAACCCAACAGAAGGTTGAATTTTTCCTTGGGCATTATCTTCGTTTGTTTATCCTCCTATCTAGTTTTGGCATATCTATCGGATTTATTGAATATTATAGACTGGAGCGATTCTGCCAAGCGCTTTCTATTCTATGGCGGACTGCTTGTCCTTGGCAATCTTGTGATGTCCCTTTGGATTATACGAAATAGTATAAAAAAGGTCTTTTAAAATAGTATCTTTGCGACAGAATTAAAATGCGCTAAGATGACGGTTCCTAAGTTAAAACATACCAATTCCAATAACTTCTTTTTACTCTGCGGTCCATGTGCCATTGAAGGCGAAGACATGGCTTTACGTATTGCCGAACGTGTTGTTAACATCACGGATAAGCTCAACATTCCTTACATTTTTAAAGGAAGCTTTAAAAAAGCCAACCGAAGTAGAATAGATAGTTTTACCGGAATTGGAGATGAAAAAGCCTTAAAGATATTACGCAAGGTATCTGAAACCTTTGACGTACCCACAGTAACCGATATCCACGAATCCTCAGATGCAGACAGAGCAGCAGAATATGTTGATGTTTTGCAAATCCCAGCTTTTTTAGTGCGGCAAACCGATCTTGTTGTAGCAGCAGCAAAAACAGGTAAGTTTGTTAACCTCAAAAAAGGACAGTTTATGAGTCCAGAAGCCATGAAGCATGCTGTACAAAAGGTAAAGGATGCTGGAAGCGACAAAGCATGGATAACCGATCGCGGAACCATGTTTGGCTACCAGGATATGATTGTTGATTTTAGAGGCATTCCTACCATGAAACAATATGCACCTACCATTTTAGACGTGACCCACTCCCTTCAACAACCCAACCAAAGCAAAGGTGTTACAGGAGGACGACCAGATATGATTGAAACCATTGCACGCGCAGGAGTGGTAAATAATGTCGATGGTCTGTTTATAGAAACGCATTATGATCCTGCCAATGCAAAAAGTGACGGTGCCAACATGCTACATCTTGATAATTTAGAAGGCCTATTGACCAATCTAGTGGCTATTAGAAAAACTATCAACGCCTTTAACTAAAATTAGCTAAACGTCACCCAAAGTAACCAATCTGAGGTTGCAAGATTTTTATTGTTAAAGTTTTTAATTTGTTTGGCTGACGGTGGTTTTTTATTTAAGTTTATGAAAATCAAGGAATTAAATTATGAAAAACCTATCCATTTTAATGGTTATGTTAATGTTGGTAACCATTTCTTGCTCAAATGAAAATTCTAATGAGGAGGGCGTAAATCTAGAAGATTCAATTAAGAAGTCAACAGTTGAATTAACCAAGGCCAATGGCTGGGTGAAAATTGGAAAGTTAGATAATGACCGAATAGTATTGACTGCTAACAAACAAAAACTTATTAATTCCTTAAATCAAAACTTATTAATTGGTCAAGAAGATTATGTTAATGACTTACATATCGACCGTATAAAGGATTCTTATTATTTATTCTTTACAGGAGAAAAAATAAGAGTAGCATTTTACGTGCAGTTGGATAAAGGTAATGTTTCCCTAATGGCTGCGGCAAAGACATCTTGTTCTACCTCTGACCCTGGATGTATTGAAGAGCAATTAGGCTGTATTCCGGAATATCCAGACAACCCTCCTGGCCAAGCTGGAATAGGAACCTGTACTAAATGCTCTAATGGTGCTACCTGCACTAAAACAGTATCAGGCGACCCACAAATAGACCCTTAATTAGATACAAACCTTGTATTATATGTAAAGCACTGTAAAGTAAACGGTGCTTTTTTTAATCTTACTTCGGCAAAACCTTAAATCATCAAATTTTAGTTGTCCTAGACCGGCCAATCATTTTGAAGGGATTGATATCAATTTTTAACTGTTGTTCAATAACATAGACTACAACGGCATCATCAATATCATCAACTTTTCTATAGCGTAGAGAGGTGACAGCCTTTCTGTTGGTCGTCACAAAGTGATGTCTATATTCCGAGAGCTTGTCGCCATGCCAGAATGCTAAATCCACATAGTCCTTGGATTGATTCAAATAACAAATAGGAATATTGTTATGGTAATAAAACGGAATGCGCCACTTAAACTTCAGTTCTGCTTGTGGTGCTACAGCTTCAATAATGGATTGTAGTTGCAGTAAAATTGACCTGTAGGGCTCATCTCTGTTTAAAATATAGGATTCAGCAGGATTCATATGCCTTTAAAATAACCCCAAAATTCCCAGTACCAACAGCGCTATGCCTATGATGGCTTTAAATGGCATAAGTTTTTCGGATATCTGGCGCAAGGTAGGTTCTAAGGCAGGTACTTTTCCAAAGACATGCGTTAATAGCAATAAACCACCCATAAGCCTAATTAAGGTAAAGATTAAATTGGCTCTAAATGTCATGAGTCCCAATATAAGGAGTGCCACGCCAATGAGCGTTTGAAAAGGCGATAGCACACCTGCTATTTTATTAAAGAAATTGGCGTCTCCATCCCACTTATCCAAGGTGGCTAGACCAAGTAGAATTCCGCCCGAAATAGAAACTATTGTAATTAAAAGACCTATCATGACATCTAAATTATTCCACTAAAATTACTAAAATTTTATACTTCTTTGAGTTTAGTATATAAAAAGACAAAAGCCTAGAAAATCATATGCGTTTCTCTAGGCTTAGTTGAAAACTCAAAATAACTTGCTATAACGCTATCCACATTTTGAATGTCCGCAACTTTTGCATTTTAAGCAGCCTTCTTCAAAAACAAGGCCTTCTGGGTCATGACAATTAGGACATTTTTTATCTACTGCTTCCGTTCCTTCTGGGATAAAGCGTTTTAAAGCTCTCGCAACACCATTTTTCCAGGTGTTGATGTGCTCATCGTAAAGGTTTAAATTTTGTACCAAATCTACCACATATGGTATTGGCATACCATGACGCAGCACACCAGAAATGAGCTTTGCATAATTCCAAAACTCTTTATTGAAAGAACGCGAAAGGCCTTCAATAGTGGTTTTATAGCCTTCACTATCTATATATTGAAAATCATAGCGTGAGGCTCCATCCTCACTTCTATTCTTTATAATCCAACCTTTCTTTACCCATTGCGGCAGATTAAAGGCATCTTTCATTTTACCGGTGAAAATTTCATATGGTCTGCCCTCAACTAAACCAATAACCGCCAACCACTTTTCAGATTCATTATGAAAACGTACTATTTCAGCCTCTATACGATCCGGACGTTTAGCAATCAGGGTTTCTGTATCACTGCTCTCACTTTCATCTTCACTTTTATCCTTAGAGGAAATTAAAATACCGCTTCGTGACCCATCTCTATACACCGTTATTCCCTTAAGACCTTTTTGCCAAGATTCTACATAAATATCACCGACCATATCTACAGTGACATCTGATGCTAGGTTTATAGTACTACTAATGGAATGCGTCGTGTATTTCTGCACTAGCGCTTGCAGCTCAACACGCTTTTTCCAATCTATTTCAGGAGCAGTGGCACCTGCATACGGACTCTTCTCAACCTCCTTTAATCCTGTGGTGTTCATCCAAGTTTTAAAGTTCTTATGGTATACGGTGAACTCTTCAAAGGCATCTCCTAGGTCGTCAATGAAATCTACTTTTGCAGTATCATCTACAGCATTTACTTTTCGGCGCCTTATGTATGACAAGAGAAAAACAGGTTCAATACCAGAAGAGACTTGCGCCAACATACTCAACGAACCTGTAGGTGCCACAGTGCTAATTGAAATATTTCTTCTGCCATGTTCCATCATTCTATCATAAGTAGAAGGAAATTCTTCCTTAAGCATTTGTACAAATTCTGAAGTATCTTCAATATTCCTATTAAAAACGTCAAACTGGCCACGTGTTATGGCCATATCAATACTACTTTCAAACTCTGCTTCCAATTTGGTACGCATAATTTTACCCACGACTTTAAGAGCGTCATCCGTGTCAAACTTGAGACCAAGTGCAGCTAAGGCATCTGCTAAAGCCGTAAACCCTAAGCCTGTTCTTCGGCCTTTATGACCCGTTTCCTTTAGTAATTCCCAAGTTTCCCTTTCGGTGCGTTTTATATGCTCTGGCTCGGGATCACTATTTATTTTGTCTAAAATGCGTTGCACTGCCTCTAGTTCCAAATCCACTAAATCGTCCATCAATCGCTGACTATCATAAGTCACTTCATAAAACTTCTTATAGTTGAATTTTGCCTTTTTGGTAAATGGGTTATCCACAAAACCATAGAGATTTAATGCAATCAACCTACAGCTATCACCTCCTTGCATAGCAATTTCCGAGCATGGGTTAGTGGAACTATTCTTGAATTCGGGATACACAGAAGACGTGGAATACCAATGCTGTCTATCCCAGAAAATAAGTCCAGGTTCTGCAGTATTATGGGCACAGGTTATAATCTTGTCCCATAAATCTTTGGCCCTAATCGATTTTGAATATTCTGGATTCGCACTATTAATAGGCCATTGTAAAGTGAACTCAGTATCATTGACTACAGCATTCATAAATTCATCGGAGAGACGAATGGAAATATTAGCACCGGTTACTTTGGTTAAATCCTGCTTTATGGAAATGAAATCCTCAATATCGGGATGCTTCACATCCATGGTGAGCATTAGTGCGCCACGGCGACCGTTTTGGGCAACCTCGCGTGTTGTATTAGAAAAACGGTTCATAAATGAAACGGCACCAGTTGTTGTGCCTGCCGCATTGGAAACATTGGCATCCTTTGGACGTAATTCAGATAAATCAACGCCAACACCGCAGCGTCTTTTAAACAATTGTGCCAATTGCTGATCGGTGTAACATACGCCTCCATAAGAGTCCATAACACTAGGTACAACGATACAGTTAGACAAGGACGCAATAACCTCTTTATTACCTAAACCGTACATAACACTACCTTGAGGAATGACATAGTTGAAGTCCTTAAACAGGTTGTAAATCTTTTCAAAAGACAAATGCGCTCTGCGCATACCATAATCAGATAAGCCTTCGGTAGGTGTTTGTTTGGTCTTGTATTTTTCCTCGATACGCCCAAATTCTTTGGCCATGCGCCTATGCATATCATCAGGGTTTTTCTCTAGGTAACTACCGTTTTTGTCCTTAAGACAATACTTGTTAATCCAAGTGGTAGCAGCTAGTTCGTCATGGTTAAAATAATCTAGGCATGAGGCCAATACCTCATCATAAGTATACGTTGTTCTGGTTATTTGTGCTGTACTCATTTATGAAATTAGTTAAGTTGAAGTCATACGAATTTCAAAATTAAGAGAGTGCTATAGGGATTACATGATAAATATCATGTTGTTGATAAGTGTGCGGAATTGTTAATGCTTTTTCTTCATAGCAAATCACAACACAACTCAAAATTCAACTATTTTTATTTACTTGTTTAATACAACGTATTTTTATCAACGACTTAAAACACAACATCAATGGCGACCTTCTCGAAAAAAATAATGATGTATACTGGCATTATATTAGTGCTGTTAGCTTTACCCCTTATTGGTATGCAATTTTCAAATGCTATTGATTGGAAAGCTGGAGATTTTGCCATGGCCGCTGTTCTATTGGTTTTAGCCACTTTAGTAATTGAAATCACAAACCGAATAATCCCCAATAAAACACTCAGAAGATTTCTTATTGCAGTTGGAATTTTGGTCATAGTGCTCATTTGGTTAGAATTGGCCGTTGGTGTTTTTAATTCGCCAATAGCCGGGAGCTAAAGTCCTATGACCACGTCCATCTGCATAAACAAGCGCTATGGGCATATTATAACTTTGAGTATCAATAAAGTTGTGAGACATCTTAAACTGGATGGTTTTATAAAGGTCATCATTTTACCCAAAGGATACCAAACAAATATTTAAAGGCTCAATGATGCAAATTAAGCACTATAAAATTTTTAATAGCCTTTCAGATTAGTATCTTTAGCAGTAACTAAAAATAAACTCTCATGAAAAAAATTGCTCTGCTCTTTACTATGGTTTTATTGGCTTTTGCCTGTGAGTCCGAAAAAAAACAACCCGAACCCAAACAATTAGGCGATTTTACTTTTGCCAATACTAAGGTTATTGCTGGTGAGCCTTTTTCAATTACCTATGATGGTGAAGGTAATTTAGAGAGTGGGTTTTACCATCAAGTAGTACATGATAAGGCATATGCTGCCGATGTTACTTTTGAGAACAACGAAGCTGTCATCACTGTACCCGATAGTATCTCTACTGTAGCTTTTTATTTTACTATTGATAATACGTTTGACAATAATAAAGGCAAAGGTTATGTATTTAATGTGGTAGATGCAGAGGGCGAAAGTCCAATCGATGCTGAGGCAGCACATCAATTTTATTTAACAAATGATGGTTCATATTATGATCTTACAACAGGTGATGCCAGTTTAGCCTTAAACGCTATTGAATCTGCTCTTGAGGAACATCCAGAATTAGAAGAAAACTGGATGGACACGCATATCTACGTGGCACAGCAGGCTGGTGGCGATAAAGCCCAATCCGTACCAGAAGATTATATTTCCAAAATAACCTCTAATTCCATTTTAGATTTAGAAGATTACAAACAACTGGCTACGATTTACTCCAGAACTCGAAACAGTGCTAAAAGGGATAGCATCAATGCTATTATTAACGAAAAGTTTCCAGATAGTGACGTGGCGCTTCAAAACAAAGTATCGACCTTTTTTAAGCTGGAAACATTAGAGGACAAAGAAAAGTTCTTCTCCGAAAATAAAGAGGCAGTTCTGCAATCGGCAAATGCTGATTATATTTTAAGAAGTTTGGCCGTTGAAAATTTTAACATCAAAAATGATGAAGCGTTCCAGAAGTACTTTGATATGATGTCCAATCCTATGGATAAGGCTGGATTACTCAATTCCATAGCTTGGGCAAGGGCCGAGAAGGGGAAAGACCTCAACGAGGCGGAAGAAATGTCCAAACTATCACTAAGCTTAGTTGAAACCGAACAAAACGAACTTAGCAATAAGCCAGAATTTTACAGCCCTAAACAATACGAGCAAAGTCTAGAACGAAGCTATAACATGTATGCAGACACCTATGCATTAATTCTATTTCAGCAAGGAAAAGTTAAGGAGGCCATTGCATACCAACAAAAAGCGGTAGGAAAGGGCTATTCTCCAGATAACAATGAACGTTTGGTTCAATATTTAATTGCTGATGAACAATATGAAGAAGCACTTAATCGCTCGAAAACTTATATTTCTAGCGGTTTAGCCACGTCAAAGCTGAAGGACTATTTTAAAGAAGCTTATGCCGAGGTAAATCCTAACGATGATATTGCTTCTGTGATGGCACAAATGGAATCTGCAGCAAAAGAAAAACAGCTTGATGATCTCAAAAAATCCATGTTGGATGAACGTGCTCCAGATTTTACTGCTAAAAATCTCGACGGTGAAGAGGTTACCTTGTCTTCTTTAAAAGGCAAAACTGTAATCCTCGATTTTTGGGCCACATGGTGCGGACCTTGTATTGCGTCCTTCCCTGGCATGCAAAAGGCCGTTACCAAATATAAAGATGACGATAGCGTTGTTTTTCTATTTGTTGACACTTTTGAAAGTGGTGAAAATCGCCTAACTGAAGTACAAGACTTTATCACAGAAAATGAGTATGACTTCCATGTACTTTTAGACCCGAAGGAAGCCAATGGCAGCAATCATGAAATTGCCAAAAAATATAATATCTCCGGAATCCCTACCAAAGTGATTATAGGACCAAGTGGTCGCATGAATTTTAAGGATGTTGGTTACAGTGGTTCCAACGACAAATTATTAAACAAGATTGATGGCATGATCGAAATTTTAAAAACTCAGCCTTAAACTTACTTTTACTATAAAATAAAAAAGGAAAGCTTTTGTCAGCTTTCCTTTTTTCGTTTGCATATAGATATTATCATTCCTTTCCGTCAACAAAATCCTGAAGGTATTTAAAACGTTCTGTCAGTTGACCATTTTCGGTGACTTTAGCGCGTTCTAAAATTCCCTTGGCATCATTGTTAAAAAATGCTGGTAGCACATGTTTTAAAAAGGTTTCCCCAAAGCCTTCACTAGCGTCCTTAGGCAATTCGCATGGAAGATTATCAACAGCCATAACCGTTATAGCACCTTCAGCATCAAAAGCGACTTCTTTCTCCGTTTTAGGATCGTAGCCGTAAAAGGGCTCTGCAATTGTAGAAGGTCTAATTGTACTCGCCACAGGACCATCGATATCACAAGAAATATCAGCGACTAGATTAATTTTAAAATCGGGATGCTTGACATCTTCCCTGGTAAATAAATAAGGTGCATTATTACCATAGAAGTGCCCTGCAATAAACATATCCGAGACTTTAGCATAAGGCATAAAATTACTTTCGTATCCAGTTGGGTCTTTGTAAAATTCCAAACGGTCTCCCACTTTTCCATCCTTGCGCTTGGCATATTCCATGACATCGACCCTACAATATACAGGCTCGGTAAACTCTGACGTGAGATAAAGCGCATCACTAACTTCCTTAATCCCTAAATGGTTTAGAATTTCAGCAGCACCTTTGGCTACCTTTCCTGTTCCCGATAATAAAATTTTGATATTTGGAATAGTAATTTTATCCAACTCCGCTTTTACAGCATGCAAATCCGCCAAACTTTCACATTTAGGAAGATTAAACAATCCATCTCTTAGACCGAGCGCTCTAAACCCGTTGTAAGCTCCAACCAATCCAGCATATCTACCAAAACCAATTAATCTGTATCCATTGGAATCAACTATGGTTTCATGGTCATACAAGGTGATATTCTTTTCTAAGATAGCCCGTAAAAGGTCTCGATTATAAGGCTGTTTCTTTATGGTATGCGAAAAGAAAAAATAAGCTTTGTTTGGCATCAAGGCTTCAATAGGAACTTCCTTGACGCCAATCATCACATCAGCCTTGGAAACATTATCAAGAACCTCAAATCCATATTTTCGATACCTATCATCTTTAAAAACCCTGATTTTAGAGGTTTCCACTATAAATTCAGCATCAGGAAACTCTTGTCTAGCCTTGGCTAAGGTTTTAGGGGAAAAGACGACTCTGCGGTCTGGTGGGTTTTTACGTTCTCGGATTATAGCAAATGTCATTGAAAGCGTGTTTTTATAATTCTGTGCGTAACAATTATTAGGGTTTTTACCTGACAGGATGACCCAAATTTACTTTGGAATAATTGTTGCGCGAAAATAATGGGATTTACGAGGTTGCACAACTTTTTTTGTAACTTCGCCATCCTTTTTAATTATCATTTAAGGGGCCGACTGGTTTTGACAGCAAGATTAATTAAATGGTAAGCACGTCGTGTAATGGTTTTGACACACGTAAAAGGCTAGACCAAACTTTAAACGGCGAGAATAACTACGCTTTAGCTGCGTAATCTGAATTACAGTAAGATTGTGCTAGTTCCTACTAGGTAGGAAGGCTAAATGTCTCCAGAAAGCCTTGGTTAATGGCGTTCTATTTTGAGGCATCGTAAAAATTGACTAAGATTGGACAGTGCTTCGATGTCCTTTCGAGATTAAGAAGCTAAGTGTAAAGTAGGCGGTCTTTAGCCAGCTTTACAACGACAAACAAATAAAAGACTAAACGTGTAGAAAGCCCTTTGGTTACTTGTTTGGACGAGAGTTCGATTCTCTCCGGCTCCACGACACTCTTCAATCTTCTTGTCAACAATAAAAAATCCGTCTAGATTACTTGAACGGATTTGTTGTTTTTAATTGTATGAATTAAAAAACTATCAGTTGAATTTGTACTTCGAATTGCTGATGTAGCCTTAATATCGAAATTAAGGCCTTATGTAAGACACGTTACTGCCGCTCTCTATTTCTAATGAGATTATCAGTTAAAACCTTATACCTGTTATCGATTTCATCGTTTTTGTAGATAAAACGCTTATTCTTATTTTGCCTTTTCCAGCTGTTTTTCACATTTGCTTTCTCTCCTAGAAGATCTTCTATACATGAAATTTTCTTTTTAATATCATGCAAGTGAATATAAGTAAGGTTCCTAATGTTTTTTGTTTTTTCAGTGAAATCAAAATAAAAGGAGATTAACTTTTCAATAATCTCTTCATTGGTCTTACTTTCTCTATCAAAATTGAATTCTCTGAGATTCACTCCAACTTTGTTTTTCCAAAAAAACTCATTTTGAATGTCGAAGTGAAAATCTAACATGAAAGGTTCATTCCAATAATTGATGACAGATGTTACCCAAGATGATGGTGATCTCAAAACACATATATAGTCTAAATCTTTTGAAGTAGCATTGCTAGCCAAGTCATCTACATATGCACTCCACAAACCCGAACACTCTAACTTAAGGTTTAAATATGCCATTCTTTTTTGAAAATATTTATCGAAATCCTTGTCTAGTAGTTTATAAGAAATGTAATGTAAAGGCTCGTGTTTAGCAACTTCTTTCCTAAATAAACCCGCTATAAACGTCGTGCCTGTTTTATAAGGTGAAATGCATAAAACCGTTCGAACCGTGCTAGAGGGTCGACTAACAGTAATTTTAAAGCGCAGTATCCACCCTTCAACAACACGTATGTATCTTGCAAATCGTGTCTTTAAAAGAGCATATTTGATTTTGTCAATAATAGTCATGAAGAAGCATTAAAGAAGAGGCATTCCAAAAAGAACCGCCTCAATTGTAAATATCCAATTAACTTAACTCCTTCATCAAAGGAAATGATTCTCCTTTAGAAAAAAGAAATCTAGCTTACCTATTCGATTAACGCAGCATATTAAGTGATAAAAGATTAGATCACTTTAAATCTTGTCAGAAATGAAATACTGCTTTTTATTAATAATTCTGACAGTAGTTCGATTCTCTCCGGCTCCATATCCTTCAGGATTTTATAAAGAAAAAAGCTCCAAATGAGGAGCTTTTTATGTTGTTTCTATTTCGGATTACGTAATATTTAAATCTGATATCAATACTTCCATCCACATGAAGTCTTCCATTTCATAATCCTCAATTGGAGTACCATCTGGAAGATAGACCTGATGACTTAAGATGGAGCCATTGGAAACTTCATATGTTACATAATACAATAACGTGTCATTGGCATCGTAAATACTTTCTTTGGTTTTTCTATAATCATTAGCCGCATCTCTCGTATCTACGGTAACATATCCTACAAGGGTTAAGTTTTCAGGTGTGCCTTCAAAATATTCTTTCTTGCTTACCAACTTACGATAGTGATTCGCTACATAGTAGTATTCTTTTGTCTTACAGTAATTAAATGCAGGGCCATCATAATAAAAATCCCATTCCTTAATTTCTACCTCATAAGCACTATAATCTTCGATATCATATAGGCGACTAGTCCCATTGTAATCATAGTACTCTTTTTCTCTAAAGAAGTTGTCGTAATACTCAATTAAAGTTTTGTTATTACTGTTTGCTTCCTCGTAAAAATTCACAACGCGCCCTTGAGAATCATATTCAATAATTTGAACTATTGTATTACCGTCATAATTTAGTTCTTGACGGGTCATGTTACCATTGGTGTAGGTATAATTAAAATTTTGCGTCCAAGCTTCATTCTCATAACTTTTAATTGTTCCATCTGCGTTATATGTGAAAATCTCCTCATCACCATCATCAAAATTATAGTTTCCTCTATGGATTTTTTTAACCAATTGGTTGTTTGAATTGTACTCTAATTCAACGACATCTCTAATTTGTCCTTCTTTAATTTTGGTTAATTCTACAATTTTTCCATCATTGTCATAGACATAGGTAAATGTCACCTCTTCATCGTCGTCATATTCGAAAGTAAGGATGCGGTTTGAAGAGGTTATTACGCCATCTGTATCAAAGTCGTGATTGATGGTAAATACTTTGTCCCCAAACTCACCAGCTATTTTTAGGTTTTGATAGCTAGTTAAAGCCTTACCATCTTGCACGTCGTGTGAATAATTCCACATCCACCTCGCATCTGAACCAAATAATTGTTCAAAGGACATCACAAAATTGGTCATGTTAAAGGTCTGGTCAGCATCAATAACAATATCTACATTCTCTAAGGCATTAGGGTCAACAATGATATTATTATCATCATCATCGCTACAACTCGTGAATAAAACTCCAATTACTAGAAGCATACTCAATACTTTTAAACTAAGTGTTTTCATAATTCATTGGTTTTTAAGAATGTCTACTCTAATTAGCTTTTCGACTTCCGCTGGAGCAGTATTTTAAATACTATACTTTTAAAAGATTAAAATCCGAAGTTGAAAAATTTGATTTTAGGAAATTACAAGTTTATCACGACCATAAATCCATACAAAAAATCACGCAACTTAAACCTCTTAAGAATTTAATCGACCTAAAGTACCTCCATAATAAATACCAATCAATGATGGCAATCAGTTTGAAAAATTAAAAGGAATCTATTCTGATTTGTACGCTTATCTATTTCGTAAAAAGATTAAAAAATCTAACTTCGTTCAGCCTTAACCATTAAACCTAAAAATTGACTATGGCCAGCAGAATTTATCAAGTAGACGCTTTTACAGACACACTTTTTGGCGGCAATCCAGCAGCGGTGTGCCCACTAGATTCATGGCCTAGCGATGCCCTGATGCAAAACATTGCACAAGAAAACAACCTTTCCGAAACTGCTTTTTACCTTAAGGATAGTAATGGCTATCACATCAGGTGGTTTACGCCAGAAGTTGAAGTGGATTTATGTGGCCATGCCACGCTTGCTGCGGCTTACGTTCTGTTCAATCATGAGAAACACGATAAAGACATAATACATTTTCATTCGGCACGAAGTGGCGACCTAAAAGTAACGCGCCGTGCCGATTGGCTAACTCTAGATTTTCCAGCGGATGAGCTCATCGAACTCAAATTAACCGATAAACTGTATAAAGGTTTTAATATAAAACCCAAATCCGTTTACAAAGGCAAGACAGACTACCTTTTTGTATTTGAGACTGAAAGTGACATAATAAATCTTAAACCAGATTTCATTGAAATTGGGAAACTGGATTGCAGAGGTATTATCGTTACAGCTAGAGGAACGGCAACAGATTTTGTTTCGCGCTTTTTTACACCTCAGTGCGGCATCAATGAAGACCCTGTGACAGGTTCGGCACACACGACGTTAACGCCTTATTGGACCAAGGTGCTTAACAAGTCTCAACTAACCGCAAAGCAAGTTTCTGCACGTGGAGGCTACTTAAAGTGCAAACTACTAGATGATCGAGTTAAGATTAGTGGTCAGGCCAAACTTTATATGGTTGGAGAGATTTCATTTAGCTAGAATTTGTCTGTACCGTTTTAAGGCGATTATGTATTTTAAACACAACACAAAACCACCCTTAAATTTTCTCCAGCTCCCCTACTAGGAATGATAAATATCATTTTAAACCTAAGTTCTGTATTGTATTTTTAAAAACAACTTAAATACAAAACAGATGAAAACGGCAGAAAACACCAAAATTATTGACAAGGCTGTTGACTTTCTAAGAAAGGCAGCCGTTGAATTAGAAGAGTTCCAAGTGCAAGCCTCTTTAGGCAAAGCAGAATTACAGGACACGTACGAGGATACCAAGAAGAAATTCAATCAATTCATTCACGATTCTAAATTTAAAATGAAACAAGGGAAGGACAAGTTTGATGACATGAGAACCTTGTTTGATGAGCTCATTGTACAACTTAATCTAGGTAAGGCTGAAACTGTTGATGCTTTTAAAGAGCAAAAGGGTAAAATACTATCGAAAATACACGAGATTGAAGTCAAGGTTAAAACCAACGAAACCCTAAATAATTTCTACAAACAATTATTATTGGATATTGAGATGTTTAAAGTGAAGTTGGAAATTTTAGAAAACAATCTGGAAAAAGGTAAAGATTCCTTTAAATCGAACTACGACAAGGGTAAACAAGAATTTCTAGACTATGTTGAGAAATTCAAAAAGAAATACGAAAAAGAAAAGGAAGACACAACTTGGGAACATTTTCAAGGTGAAATGTCAGAAGCCTTTAAACACTTTAAACAAGCCTTTAAGAAGTAATGCACTTAAATTGATTTATCTATAACCCTAACAGGCCTGTATGTAAATTGACTTTACATACAGGCTTTTTTGTTACCAATTATAATAATCTTTCTTTTTGATGTCGCGTAACATACCCAAACCTAAAATGACGGTAAGCACAAGCCCTAAAATTCCAATCACGGAGACGTCGTTCCATAACGGTGGAATCTTGGAAATTATAAATAGTGAAGACCCTATAATCAACGCTACCATAATAAATGCTGACACCAAATGGGTAGTTAAGCGCTTAAACGTATGGATGAGAGGATCGACACCCTTATGGGTCAAATCTACCTTAATCTCGCCTTTATTTATTTTTCTAATGGCGTTCTTGAGATCTCTTGGAAACTCTTCCATGTAATCCGTTAGCTCGTAAATGGAATTGAACACTTTCTTGCCCATAGCTACAGGACTAAAATTCCTGGTTATACTTTTGGAGAGATAAGGTTTTACCATCTCAAATTGGTCTAACTTAGGGTCTAATTTCTCCAATACGCCTTCCAAAGTGACGAGAGCTCTTGCGAAGAGATAAAAATAGGTAGGAACCTTCAAGCCGTGCGCTACGATGATATCTTTTAATTCCAAGAGAACGGTGCTCATTTCATTGTCATGCACATCACGGACATAATATTTTTCTACAAACTCGTTAATATCAAATTCCAGCCCTCTCATGTCCTTTATTACCGTGGTATCCGAAAGCTGTTGAATGACATGGATTATTTTCTTTACATCGCGATCAGTGATCGAACTGAATAACTGTCCAAAAATTTTAATATCCCTTTCTAATATGGTACCCATCATACCAAAGTCTAAATAACCTATATGGCTATTGGGTAAGACCAGTAAATTGCCAGGATGCGGATCGGCATGGAAGAAGCCATATTCAAAGATTTGCTTGAAAAAACTTATGCTTAAACGTCTAGCAATGACTTTTGTATCAAACCCTTTGGCCTTAAGTTTTTCCAAGCGATCTATTTTAATGCCAGCCATAAATTCCATGGCCAAAACCTTTTCTGTTGTAAAATCCCTATACACCTTTGGTGCTTGGGCAAACTGCTCTACGCTATCATCGGTAATCAGATTATTGTAGAATCTTTGAATGTTAATGGACTCATTGATAAAATCCAGTTCTTTTAAGATCGAGCTTTCAAAATTCTTTACCAATCCAACAGGATCAAAGCTCTTTAAGGAGGGAATTCTATTTTCAAGAATTTCTGCAATGGTATACATCACCTTAATATCCTCTAAGATAATGTCTTTAATACCAGGTCTTTGAACCTTTAAGGCAACACGTTTACCAGAATGTAAGGTTACCTTATGAACCTGTGCCATTGATGCCGAAGCAAAAGGATGTGGATCAAACCACGCAAATAATTCATCAATGTCTTTCTTTAATTCAGACACCACAACCTCCTTAACCCTATGGTCTGGCATTGGAGGTACACGATCTTGTAGCTTTTCAAATTCTAGAACAAGTTCAAAAGGAATAAGATCAGGTCTGTTGCTTAAAATTTGACCAAACTTTATAAATGTAGGTCCCAGTTCCTCACAAACCAAGCGCATCTTTTCCCACTTTGAGAATTGCAATGCGTCTATCCTAGATTGCTTTGGGATTAAATTTCTAACAAACGTATAGCGCTTATGTTCTTCTAAGTGCTGCACTAAATCTTCAAAACCGTATTTGATGAGAACCTTTAAAATCTCATTGTAGCGCGATACAGATTTGTACTTACGTTTTATGCTGGCAACAATACCCATGTTAATTTTTTGCTTCTAAATGATTTAACCGTGCCTCCAGAAGTGCGATTTTATCTTCGGACTTTTCGAGTTTAAGATGTAGCGCTTTAATTTCGTCTAAATGAGCGACATTTATTTTTTTGTAAAATTTTACAATGAGTTCCTCAATTTGGGTTTCTAGCTCATCTTTAGCCTGATTGGCTTTTAGAATCAATTTATCTACAAATTCAATTTCATTGCCATTTTCGTCTAAAATATCAGCCTCAGCGATACTGTTAAAATGCGCCTTCCCTTTTTCTGACATCTCATGTATCCGATCAAATAAATTATGCTCTTTGGCCAAGACATAAAGACTGGATGATAAGGTCAATAACTCAATGATTGTTTTAGTTTTCATGGCTGAGATGAATTAATACATTAGAAATCTAAATGTATCATATAAAAGAGACTTTAAATATGATAGAGGTCATTTATTCAAAGAAATTCATGTACTAAATTTATAGGTGAAAATCCAAGGCCATGAAAACAGATACAATTAAGGACATAATGACAAAAAACGTTGTTAGCGTTTCTCAAGACCAAACCTTACTAGATGTAAAACATATTTACGAAAAGAAACATTTTCACCACCACATTCCGGTTACAGAGGGCGAAAAACTTGTGGGCATGATAAGTTTGGCTGATTTCATGTACGGTGTTAATGGTGCGGGTTTAGACGATAATAGCAGTATTTACACAGAAAAAACAGTTAAGGATATCATGATGCCAAACCCAAAATATGTTGCGTCTGACGCTAATATTTCGGAAGTAGCCCAAATGCTGTCTAAAGGTAGATATCGCGCTTTACCTGTTGTAGAAAACGCTAAAATGGTAGGTATAATCACAACTGCAGATATGATTAGGTACTACCTCAACAAAAAGGACTGACCGTAATTTATCCCAGCAGATAAAGAGCTTACTTAGCGCTGACTGATATCATTTTAAGACTAAGCCTACAACCGTATATTTAAACAACTAATAAACACCGCTATGCTTGGTTCTAATTCTATTGAACGATTTTTCATTGAGGTTGGAGACTTATCTTATTTTACCAAACGGTTTTTTAAGGAAGTATTTTCCAGACCCTTTGAATTCAAGGAATTTTTGCGACAATGCTACAATATTGGCAATCGTTCTTTATTATTAGTTGGAGTTACGGCTTTTATCATTGGGCTCGTTATTACCTTGCAAACCAGGCCAACACTACAAGAGTTTGGTGCTGAGTCTTGGATGCCGTCTATGGTAAGTATTTCAATAATTAGGGAAATAGGACCGGTTATTATTGCATTGACATTTGCTGGTCGCATTGCTTCTGGAATTGGAGCAGAACTTGGATCCATGCGCGTTACTGAGCAGATAGACGCGATGGAAGTTTCCGGCACTAATCCATTTAAATATTTGGTTATTACCCGAATACTGGCCACCACTCTTATGCTTCCTATTCTTGTAATAATTGGCGATGCAATAGCCCTTTATGGCTCCTACATTATTGAAAATTTAAAGGGAGATGTTTCCTTCAGACTCTATTTTAACAAGGCCCTAAATGCACTGGCCTTTGGAGATTTGGTTCCTGCCACAATTAAGACGTTTTTCTTTGGCTTTGCCATTGGTTTGGTTGGGTGTTTCAAGGGCTACTACTGTGAGAAAGGGACTGTTGGTGTAGGCTTAGCTGCAAATTCTGCAGTGGTTTTTGCTTCAATGTTGCTGTTCATTTTAGACTTTATTGCTGTATTTATAACTGATATATTTTTTGAAATCTAGACTAGGAGAATGACTAATAGAAATGACATTCAGAAGAAACAAAGCACCAAGGGAAATCCAATTATAAAAATTGAGAATTTAATGAAATCCTTTGGTGACAATGCTGTCTTAAAAGGATTCAATTTAGAACTATATGAAGGTGAAAACCTAGTCATTATGGGTAAATCAGGCAGTGGGAAATCTGTAATGATCAAATGCCTCATAGGACTTATGGAACCCGACTCTGGCTATATAGAAATCATGGGCCGTGACCTATCGCGTTTAAGCCGCTCTGATTTAGACGAGCTCAGAACAGAAGTCGGATTTTTATTCCAAGGCAGTGCTTTGTATGATTCCATGACCGTAAGGGAAAATTTAGAATTTCCGTTAAGAAGGCACAAGCACAAGTTTGGCATTGTCGAGGACACCACGCCTTTAGTAGAAGAAGCCCTAAAAAATGTTGGACTTCTGGACGCCATAAATTTAATGCCTGCCGAATTATCTGGCGGCATGAAGAGACGCATAGCACTGGCAAGAACATTAATTCTTAAACCAAAAATCATTCTTTACGATGAACCAACAAGTGGCTTGGACCCTATCACATCAAAAGAAATTATTGAATTGATGCGAAATATCCAGAAACAATACAAAACATCGTCACTCATAATAACTCACGATGTAGACTGTGCACGTGTTGTAGCCGAACGCATGATTTTATTGGTAGACGGCATAAACTATGCCGAAGGAACGTATAATGAATTGGCTTCTGCCCAAGACAAAAAAATCAAGGCGTTCTTTAAACATTAAAAGTTGACTAAGATGAAAAAAACTAGAAGCGAAAAACTGAAGTTAGGCATTTTTGTAACCACGGGATTAGCCATATTTATTACCGCAGTCTATTTTATAGGACAAAGCCAAAATCTCTTTGCCGAGACCTTTACGTTGAATTCTTATTTCACCAATGTCAACGGGCTAATCCCGGGAAATAATGTGCGTTATTCTGGCATAAACATAGGGACCATAAAGCGCATCCAAATGGAAAATGATTCCCTTATCCGTGTTGAAATGCTTCTTGAGGAAAAAATGATTGATCATATTAAAACCGATGCCATTGCTACCATAGGAACTGACGGACTCGTTGGAAACGTTATTGTGAATATAACTCCTGGCGAAAATGGAACAACAAATGTAAAAGATGGCGACTTTATTGCATCCTATACTAAAATTAGAACTGACGAAATGCTCAATACCTTAAGCAGCACAAATGAAAATGCGGCCTTGCTTATTTCTAAATTGCTAAATATTGCCAATAACATCAATGAAGGCAAAGGTACTTTAGGGATGCTTATTTCCGACTCAACCATGTCTCAAAACTTAAAGGAAACCGTAAGGAATCTTAAACTAACAAGTGTTGAAGCTAACCGGTCAATTACGGAACTTAACAAGATTGTAAGTTCCATTAATTTTAACAATAGTGTTGCAGGTGTCATTTTAAACGACTCAACCGAAGCAAGAAAAGTGCGCAACATCATTAGCAACCTTCACCGATCCAGTGAAGAAATTCAAGTCGTGATGGCAAACCTTAACGCCACTTTAGATCAAATAAAAAATGGCGATGGCGCTATAAATTATTTGTCAACCAATCCTGAACTTGTTAAGCAGATTGAAGAAATACTTGAAAATGTAAAAAAAGGCACGCATAAATTCGATCAAAATATGGAAGCCTTACAACACAACTTCCTTACAAGGAGATATTTTAGAAAACTAGAAAAAGAAAAGGAAAAACAAGAGAAGGATTAAATTAACATCTATTAATAGTTCTTATTATTCTTTTGTTAAAGGCATTCTCAAATTTCATAAATAGCTTATATTCATTATATTATATTGAGTTGAACCATAAAATAAGAGATATGAAGTTTGTGAAGAAGAAAAATGAAAAACGTAGAGATTATATCTTTCAAAAAGATAAATTAACTATTGTTGGTGCCAGATTTGTATCTACTGTATTAGTTATGTTAATCGTCATCGTGGCGTCAACTTATACGGAACTGGCTTAAACACTAGCAGAATTAAGAACAAAATAACCGGGTTAACCGGCTTTTCTTTTTGCCTAAGCTTCAAATAACATATTGGTCACTAGTTGGTCTGCCTTTAATTTCGTGCGTTCTAATTTGTGTTTTCGGAGCCAATCTAAAAAAGTCTGTACTTTTTTCAAATCCATTTTACCCCATTCTTCAGGATTTCCATAGCTTGGCGAGGTCATTATTTGGCTTTTTACAATGTCTACATACTTATCTGCCTTAGAAACATACAAATCTAGAATCTGTGCAGCACTTTCAACATGGTTTATGGCATATTGAAAGCCTTTTTTTGTAGCTCTCAAAAAGGCCTTAAAGTCTGTTACGTTTTCTCTTATTTTAGCCTTGGAGGTCATAACTACTGGTGAGTAGCCATAAGGAATTCCATAATCAGACATTCTGAATAAATTGAGGTCCATACCTTGAGCCTCCGCTTCTACCCCTTCCCAATTCACAAAAATCCAGGTAGCATCAGCCTCTCCATTTAACAATATATCCCAAATACCAAGCTTTTGAGGATATTTGATAGTAATGTTTCCTCGTCCTTTGTCGTTCTTAATCATCTGCTCTACAATCTTATCCTCATACCTCGCATTATAAGACGCATAAATCCTATTATCTAAATCCCTAGGACGAGTTATCCCACTTGACCTTAAGGCGCAAATGGCACTTATATCTTCCTGGAAAATAGTAGCAATACCTACAGCATCAAAAGGTTTATCCTTTGTTCTATAACTTACCAAGCTTTCCATAGGACATAGTGCAAAATCTGCCAATCCTAATTCAACCTTTTTAGCAGGCGTTACCTTGTAATTATCCTCTTCTGTTGAAATTATCACCACATCTAAGCCCTCCTCTTCATAAAAGCCCAGATGTTTTGCTATAAAAAATCCAGTATGATTGGTATTAGGCCTCCAATCTAAAGCGAGTTTGAGTGTTCTCATGCAAAGACATTACTTTCATTTAGACCAAAGATAAAAAGTTGTCAACCCTTTGAGCAAACAATTCTATGAATTGATGCATTATCTCTATTAAACTACTTCTCTGATTTTATGATTTATTTAGTAGAAGTTTACCGCTTAATTCAATTAATTTTACAAAAATGAAAAAGAAATTATGCTAACCTGGAAAGATGTCATAAACTTCGCTGTTAATGGTAATCCCAAACCTGACAAACGCGTTGAAAAAACAGAAGCCGAATGGAAATCGGAATTAACCCCTGAGCAATTTAGAATCACTCGGCAAAAAGGGACCGAGCGACCGCACAGTGGTGAACTATGCACTGTATACGACAGTGGCAAATACAATTGTGTTTGCTGTGGCACGCCATTGTTTGACTCAAGTATTAAATTTAGTTCGGGCACTGGGTGGCCAAGCTTTACGCAGCCTATCAAAGAAAACGCCATAAAGTATGAAAAAGATACATCCTACGGCATGGTACGGGTCGAAGTGATGTGTAATACCTGTGATGCCCATTTGGGCCATGTTTTCCCTGATGGTCCAGAACCAAGTGGGCTGAGATTCTGTATAAACTCAGAATCTATGACCTTACAAAAAGAAGCGACAGATGAAGACTAAGCAATTGGAGCAAGCTACTGTTGGTGGTGGCTGTTTTTGGTGTACGGAAGCAGTTTTCCAAGAAGTTAAAGGCGTGGAGTCCGTAGTCTCTGGTTACTCAGGAGGAAATGTTCCTGGTAGACCTACCTATCGGGAAATATGTTCTGGTCTTACAGGGCATGCCGAAGTAATACAAATCACATTTGATGCAAATACGATATCGTACGAAGATCTATTGGTCATTTTTATGACTACGCACAATCCCACAACCTTGAATCGGCAAGGTGCCGATAGAGGAACGCAATATCGATCAGTAATCTTCTATCATAATGAGGAGCAAAAAGTCATTGCTGAAAAGGTTTGTAAAGCCATGGCCAAATATTACGAAGACCCTATTGTAACTGAAATCAGTCTTTTGGACGTCTTCTATGAGGCCGAAAACGAACATCAGGATTTTTACAAACGCAACCCAAACCAAGGCTATTGTAATTACGTCATAACACCAAAATTGATGACGTTACGTAAACTTCATGCAGATAAATTGAAATCTTCAATATAACCTACTATACATTGAGACATCATTGGTCCTGTGAGAAAACCTTGTTCACGAATTTAATTTCGAATTATATTCAATAACCATCAGTATACAATAATAAAAATGCTGTAAAATCCTTATCTTTATCCTAATAAAGAAAAGAAATAGTTCCAAGAAAGAGATAAATACTCTAATTGATAAGTGTTTCAATGGGTGATAGTACAAAATATAAAGCACCTAAAACTAATTCAATGGCCGCAATAACTACCTATGTGGCGATTTCCGTGATTATATTTATATATGGACTTTTAGAAATTGACCAACAGATTGTGTCAAAAGTGGGATTATTAATATTTGGTCTACTTGTATTTACTTTGGTCGAATATCTATTCCACCGGTTTGTATATCACTCAGGAAAAGATTATCTAGAAGAGGGAAACTGGCAATATAAGGTTCATGGCGTTCATCATGAACATCCAACCGATAAGGATTTACTGGCAATGCCAATCCCTTTGGCCATAATGTTAAGCACTATCTTTTTCGGGATATTCTGGTTAATCATGGGAATTAATACCTTTTTCTTTTGGCCAGGTTTTTTTATAGGTTATGCTGGATATTTATATGTCCACTACATTGTTCATACGCGCAAACCTCCAAACAATGCTTTTAATATTCTATGGTCTCATCATCACCTACACCACTACGTGTATGACAATAAAGCCTATGGCGTAAGCTCACCTCTATGGGACATTATATTCGGCACTATGCCTCCAAAAAATGAGCCATTACCAAGACAAAAGAGACGTCGTCCGTCAAAGAATTAGGATTTAATTATTTGTTGTAATTAAAATGTCTTAAATGAAATTACCTACAAAGAGAACCAGTAATTAGGCTCCTTTTTGCCCAAACTCTAGAATTATTGACATACCTTCGTTAAAATAACGTTATCTTCTATGATTAGACTTTACATCATCGGTCTTTCAATTTTACTTACAGCTATAATTGCAAATGTCTTAGCAAATTATTTAGGTTTAAAAACCTGGTACGACTTTTTAAGCCTTCTCAAAGATTCTGGACTTGCAGGATTTAAAACTATAAATGTCTTGGATTACGTATGGCTTTTTGTTGGGTATCCATTGACATTAGGATTTGGTTATTGGGTTGGACAACAAATTTACGATATACTCTTTTAAGCTTTACATATGGAAAAAACGGTTTCTGAAGCAATTAAATACAGACGATCAACGCGCGTCTATACAGATGAAGCTATTGACCCAGAAAAGGTCAAAGAATGTTTGGTTAATGCTTCGTTAGCGCCGACAAGTAGCAATCTTCAACTTTGGGAATTTTATCATGTTACAAACAAGGAAAAATTGAATGAACTTGCTAAGGCCTGTTTCAATCAAAATGCTGCAAAGACAGCACAACAACTTGTTATAGTAGTAACGCGCAAAGATCTTTGGCGCCAGCGTGCCAAAGCCAATATAGCATTCCTTAATAAAGCTTTTGACAAACCAAACCTAAGTGACAGGATGCTAAAACGAAAAAAGCAAGCAACTGATTACTATTCCAAAGTTATACCAACAATTTATTTTGACATTTTTGGAATTTTGGGATTCCTAAAGTACTGGGCATTTCAGGTGGTTGGATTATTCAGGCCAATATACCGCCAAACCCGTCTGAGTGATATGCGCATCGTAGCACACAAAAGCGCCGGACTAGCAGCACAAAATTTTATGATTTCCATGGCGGCTATTGGTTATGATACCTGCCCCATGGAAGGAAGTGACACCATTCGCGTTAAAAAGATTTTGAATCTACCCAGAGGCGCTGAAATTAATATGGTAATTGGCTGCGGTATTAGAGATGAAGCCAAAGGTATTTATGGGCCACGCTTTAGGGTTCCTTTTGAGGACGTTTATCGTCATATGAGCTAAGGTTCCAATCTAGCTTTCCTTCTTTTAATGTTAATTGCTTCTGAAAAGGCATAGTGTAAAACGTGGGAGTCGTTATTTTTGTTATATGGATGCTATTCGTATAGAAAATCTTAAATTTAAATGGCCCGACGCTAATGATATTCTGTTGGATATAGACCATCTTAATCTTGAAAAAAATACAAGTCTTTTTATCCAAGGAAAAAGTGGAAGCGGAAAAAGCACGTTATTAAGCTTATTGGCCGGAATCCTTACACCCAATTCAGGAAACATAAAAATACTCGGACAAAACCTTAATGACCTTAAAAGCAAAAATCGCGATGTGTTTAGGGCGCATCATATTGGGTATATATTTCAAATGTTTAATTTACTACCCTATTTAAACGTTATAGAAAATGTAATCTTACCATGTCGTTTCTCAAGACTTAGAGCTGAAAAAATAGGATCCTCCGAGAAAGATGTTGAAATCGAGGCTAGGCGTTTGTTAAAATCTGTCGGCCTTTCCGATCATGAAATTTTGAACAAAAGACCCACAGAGTTAAGTCTTGGGCAGCAACAGCGTGTAGCAGCATGCAGAGCGCTTATTGGAAGTCCAGAAATTCTAATTGCAGATGAACCTACTTCTGCACTTGATGCTCATTCCCAAATAGATTTTCTTAAGTTATTACTAGAGGAATGCTCCAAAAATAAAGCAACCTTGATTTTTGTAAGTCATGATGATAGATTGGCCTCTAATTTTACTAAGGTCGCACATTTGGATAATGGGAAAATGACATTCCACAATACAAAGGCTTTAGTTGAAGAATGAAGGATATTATTTTAAAGTTGGCCATAAAAAGTATACGCAACAGGAAAGCGAGTGTATTGCTTAGCATAATATCCATTGCATTAAGCATTGTTCTTTTACTGGGAATACAAAGAATAATTACAAGTTTAGAAGAGAGCTTTAGCAGTACCATCTCTGGAACAGACCTTATTGTTGGTGCACCAAATGGCAATTTATCATTACTCCTTGCCACTGTCTTTCATAAAGGAAATGTAAATCAGAGTATAAGTTGGGAAGCTTATGAGAACATTAAATCATACCCTGAAATAGATTGGACAATACCAATTGCACTTGGTGATTCCCACAAAGGTTATACGGTTATCGGTACTACAGAAGACTTGTTCTCTCACTTTAAGTATGGCTCCAATGTACCATTAACAGCATCGCAAGGACAGTTTGATATTTCTGAAATGCAATGTGTTGTTGGCTCTAAAGTCGCTAAGGACCTTGACTATAATTTAAATGATGAATTGGTTTTAACACATGGTATGGGTAAGGAAGATTTTTCTACCCACAAAGAAAACCCATTCAAGGTAAGTGCAATTCTCAATCCTACAGGAACACCAATTGATAATGCATTAATTGTTTCCTTAGACGCTTTAGAACGTATCCACGAACACTTTTATCATTCCAGTCAGGAGAGCTATGATTTTTTAGCTATTGAACACGACCATAGAATTGAGGACGAGCATATGCATCCCGAATCAATTACAGGGTTTTACTTAGGTGTAAAATCAAAACCAAATATACCAAGCGTACAACGAAAAATTAATACTGAAGACAGCGAATCTTTGCTGGCTATAATGCCTGCCGTTACTTTGCTTGAGCTCTGGACTATAATTAAGCCCATTGAGAATATATTGATGATTATTTCTGTAGTAGTGCTTTTAGTTTCTTTAGGTAGCGTACTAACCACCATTATAACAAACATGAGCCAAAGACGCCGAGAAATGGCAGTTTTACGATCTATTGGAGCAAGGCCAAACCATATATTTGGACTAATTTTAGTTGAAGCCTTTGCCATTGTTTTAGTTGGCATTTTATCTGGATTTTTTATCCTCAACTTAGCCCTTTGGATTGCTAAACCCTTTTTAGCACAGCATTTTGGAATTATTCTTGACGTACTGGGCTATAACCTAAACGATGTATACATAGTAATGGTCATTCTAATAGCTGGTATCATTATTGGTATCTTACCCGCCATTAGGGCATACAAACAGACATTGGCGGACGGCTTAACCATAAAGATCTAAAGCAATGAGAGTATTTATTTTTATCCTTTTTTGTTTTCTTAACCTGCCTATTCTTGAAGCTCAGGAATACAAACTCATAACGTGGGATGACTTAAAACCTCAGTTTGATTTTAAAGACCCTTTTAAAGAGTTGAATCTAAATCAGCTACAAAAAGTAGGTAAACTTGCTAGGTATAGAGCAAAAAAGAGTAATCCTAATAAAGAATTGATACCTGCAGAAGTAGAGCAAATGGAACTCATTGAGCAGAACCTGAAATCCCAAAATGTAGATTTTGAGCATTTGTTTACCGTATACCCCAAGGTTATGGAAATGCGCAAACGTAAAAATGAAGGTTTTAATTCTGAACTAGACAACACTCCAATTGAATTATCAGGCTATCTTTTACCTCTTAATTTCGATAAGGAAAAGGCCAATGAGTTTTTGCTCGTTCCATGGGTTGGTGCTTGCGTGCATACACCTCCACCTGCAAAAAACCAAATTGTTTATCTTAAAACAAAAGAGTGGATCGTAGCAACAGAACTTTTTGAACCCGTTCACCTTACAGGAATACTCCATATCGAAGAGAATAGCTCTGAATTATTTCTTACTGATGGCACGGCGCAAATAGACACGGGATACCGTATGTCTGATGTAAGCATTTTCAAAATTTAGCAAATTCGCTAGCCTATATACACTCGTAATGCAATGAACAAACTGAATTGTTCAGCTGTCTAATCATTCAATTTGCCCAATTGATAATGCTATTTATTGTAGTTTTCCAATCCTGTTTTCAACCACTCATAAAAGTCATCTGGATTTGGCTCATAGGCATTAGTGACATTGAGCAGTTCTAAATTATAATCCATTAACACATAATAAGGTTGTGAATTGTTTTTAAAATTAATGGTTTGCAGCGTAGCCCATTTATCGCCTATGGTTTCAATGTCCTTTACCGTTCCATTGGGTCTCAAATATTGAAACTGTTCTTCTTCGGGCAACAATTTCTTGTCATCTACATATAAGGAAATTATAACATAGTTTTCGCTCAACATCTCATATACGTCTGTTGTACTCCAAACCTGCTCTTCCATTTTACGGCAATTGACACAAGCCCACCCTGTAAAGTCCAATAAGATGGGTTTGTCCTGTTGTTTTGCTTGTGCTAAACCTAACTCTAGGTCTTTGTAACAATTTAAATCTAATGGACAATCTGAACTTTTATCGTACAAACTATAAAATAATGGTGGCGGAAAACCGCTCAACAGCTTCAAATTGGCATGTTTGGTATTGGTTAAACCTGGAATAAGGTAAATAGCAAAGGCTAGGAATAACAATGCTGTTGTTATTCTATATTTACTCAATTTACCAATTGGGCCATCATGTGGGAATTTTATTTTTCCAAATAGATAGAGTACCAAGCCAATGGTAATTACAATCCAAAGACCAATGAACACCTCACGCTTTAGTAAGCCCCAATGTTCTACGAGATCGGCATTGGATAAAAATTTTAAGGCTAGCGCTAATTCAATAAATCCAAGAACAACCTTTACCGTATTAAGCCAACCACCTGATTTTGGCAAAGAGTTTAACCATTTAGGGAACATGGCAAAAAGACTAAAAGGCAGTGCAAGAGCAAGACCAAAACCACTCATACCCATGGATAATTGCATGGCACCACCATCTGCAGTTAAAGAACTGCCGAGTAAAGTTCCCAAAATAGGACCCGTACACGAAAAGGAGACTATAGCCAACGTTAAGGCCATAAAGAAAATTCCAATAAAACCGCCTATCTTATTGGCTTTACTATCCATAGCAGCACTCCAGGATTGTGGCAAGGTTAATTCGTAATAGCCAAAAAACGAAAACGCAAATACTATGAAAATGATAAAGAAAATAATATTAAGAGTAACATTAGTGGAGATATTATTAAGTATACCTGGGTCTAGTGAATCCAAAACGTGGAAAGGCAGGCTTAACAAGACATAAATAAGGAATATGAAAAAGCCATATAACAAGGAATTTACAAGGCCTTTATTGGAATCGCCACTGCTTTTTGTAAAGAACGACACCGTTAAAGGTATCATTGGAAAAACACAGGGTGTCAACAGTGCTATAAGCCCACCTAAAAATCCCAAAAGAAAAATACTGAAGTAGGATTGTTCTTCTTCTGTTTTAGCCTGGTACTTATCCAAGCCCTTAATATTTAATTCCAAGGCCTTAGACATACGCTCACTTCTCTCATCTACTGTAGCTTCTGCAACCTCTACCTCAGAACCATCTAAAGTAATTCTAAAAGTAAAGTCCCCTGGAATACACTTTTCGTCATTACAGGTCTGATAATCTACGATAACTTCGATAAGATTTAAATCTGGATTCAGCACGGTAATCCTTTGCTTGAAGTCTGCTTCACCCTGAAACTTTTTAAGGTCAAGCTCAAATACCTTATCAAACTTAGGTTCTACTTTTGGCTCAGATGTTTCACCTTGCAACTTATAGTTGCCTTCCTGATTATTGAAGGTGAATAAGGTTGGTATTGGACCTATACCGTCCGGTTCCTCCTGGGAATAAACATACCAACCATCATCTATTGAAGCAGTGAAGGTAATCTCATAATCCTTGTCAGAGATTTGTTCAATGCTGTGCTTCCAAGTTACGGGCTCTAAAATCTGAGAAAAGGAAACTAATGAAAATAAAAAGGCAAAAATGCCAGTAAGCAGTCTATGTTTTAAATCCATAACATATTAAGTATATCGCAAATGTAAGCCTTGATGCTTTAGCTTTAACCATCAAAGGTTCTATTTATAATAACCTTAAGAATACCAAAAACTTTGACGGAACAAAAAACCGAGATAGCTCTCGGTTACGGTTTTAAGATTTCACCTCTATATCTAGTTTGTCGCTGTGTTTCCATTTAGATATACCACCTTCTAAATCATAGATTTTCTCAAACCCAGCTTTTTTCATTTTTTCTGCACATTTGGCACTTCGTCTGCCCGACTTACAGTACAAAATTACGGGTTTGGTCTTGTCTAACTTAGCGATATCTTCATCGAACGTTGGCGACATAAAATCTATATTCTGAGCGTTAGCGATACGAATTTCATCATATTCCTGTGGTGTACGAACATCTATCAACTGTACATCCTCCAACTCCAATATAGTTTGCATCTCTTCAGCGGTAACTAGTTGTATACCTTCTACCGGTTCTTTTTCTTTACAGCCCACCAATGCCACAAATAGCAGTAAATAGAGCATCATTGATTTCATTTTTTTCATATTGATTTATTTTTTTAAATCGGCAACCTCACCCTGCCATTGTGTGAAGCCACCTATTAGATTAAACGCATTTTTAAATCCTAATTGATTCATTATTGCACAGGCTTGGCCACTTCTTCCGCCGGCTTTACAATAAACATAGTAGTTTTTGGATTTATCAAGTTTGTTTATTTCGTCAATAAATCCCTGACCTTTGTAAATGTCTATATGAATCGCATTTGGAATTATGCCCATTTCAACTTCTTCTGCTGTCCTCACATCTAAAACAATAGCATTATCATCCTGTTCTAACTGCTCTGTCCAATCATTTTGAGTTAAATCAGCCATTTCAAAATTTTTAGTTCAACAAAATTAACATTTCTTAATAAAATAGATATAAAAAAACCGAAGTGTCTGCTTCGGTTTAACGTTTAAGGCGTACCTGCTTCGTGAAAGATGACGATTAAATCAACGCTTTACCTTGATAGTACAACCAATAGCTCTTGTTTCGGTAGTCTCTATCTCCTTGCCGTTAAGTAGCGCATCTACTGCGTTTTCAACATATCGCTCTGTCACTGCATTTGCGTCCTTATAATTATCGTCTATGGCTCCTATGTATTTAACTTCGTTACCCTTTTTAGTCTTTTGCAGAAGATACACGTGAGGTGTTTTGGTTGCTCCGTATTGCGGATAGATGTTTTGGCCTTCATCCATGAGGTAAGGAAATGTAAATCCTTTGGCCTTGGCCCTAGTTTTCATGGCTTCCATACTATCTCCTGGCTGAACTTCTGGATCATTTGGCATAATGGCAATAACTGGGTAGCCTTTAGAAGCATACTTTTTATCCAAGGCTATAATTCTGTCTTCATAAGCCACAGCGTAAGGACAGGTGTTACATGTAAAAATGACAATGAATCCCTTGGCATCTTTGTAATCTGAAAGAGAAACCATTTTACCGTCAATATTCTCTAGGCTAAAATCTGTGGCAATGTCTCCAACTTTATACCCTTCGGAAATAGGTTGGCTCGAAAATGCCGTAAGTAAAAATGCAAAACTTAATAGCGATAGTAATTTTAGTGTTTTCATATTCATTTGTTTAAAAATTGCTCAATTTCTTTATTTAATTCCTCTTCGGTAAAAGATTGCTCGTAGAATTTTCGTTTTTCCCCTTTATAGATTAAGGTCGCTGGTATGGCACCAGACCAATTTTCGTTTATAGCTGGTATCCAACGATTTTGGTCGGTGTCATCTAACGCAATAACGGCAGACTTTAGCTTATTTTTTTCTATAAACGGCAACAGATTGGTTTCGTATTTATTCGGAAAATCCAAACTGACCAAAAGAACGTCAATGGAATCACTTCCATAGGTTTGTGACAAGGCTTCAAAATATGGGAGCTCTTTAACACATGGAGCACACCACGTGGCCCAAAAATTTACAACATGTAATTTTTCATCATCTATATGTAAATATGGCTTTAGACCGTCATAATCTACAATGGTTAAACCGTCTAAACGCTCCGTATTGGACTTGGTCAACGCATTAGCCCCTGGTTTTGACGGTTGCTCCTTGCAACCCAAAAACAAAAGCACTAACAGTGATAAGACATATTTCATATCTTAAAATTATTAATCGACTTCTTGCCTACTCAAATTTTAACAAAACATTAATTTCAAGACTAAATTAAACGAATACATTTGTATATACAATTGTTGTATGTGAAAGAATTAAAACAACTATTAAAAACAGAGGCTGATATCCCTTTATCAAGGGCTTCGGTCATTAATGTTTTTTTCACCAACAATTGGATGAAAGACGAATTGCTCTTATGCCTTAAACCTTACGATTTATCCTTAGAGCAATTTAACGTCTTACGTATCTTAAAAGGGCAGCACGGCACTCCAATTAATTTGAAAGACATACAAGAGCGTATGGTAACCAAAATGAGCAATACCACGCGGTTGGTTGACAAACTCATTAAAAAAGGATTTGTACAGCGAAATATTTGCCCTACCAATAGACGTAAAGTGGAAATTGTAATCACAGCAAAAGGAAGCAAAACATTGGAAGACATAAGTCCTTTAATTGCTTCCAAAGAGAACGAATTAACGCAAAATCTCACTACAACAGAACTCGAACAACTCAATAAACTATTAATAAAACTCAGAAATTAAAAATTATGAAAACCAAACACTTAAAAACAACTACCCTATTTGCATTGGCCCTTACGTTTTTATCATTTACAGGACTTAATGACAAAACTGTAAACGTTAAAGAAAGTAAAGTAACTTGGAAAGGTTACAAAGTTACGGGTGAACATGAAGGAACTATCAACCTTAAAAGCGGAGTACTTCAATTTGATGGAGCAAACCTAATTGGAGGGTCTTTTATTATGGATATGACTACCATAAATACTACCGATTTAGAAGGTGAGTACAAAGGAAAACTTGATGGCCACTTAAAATCAGCAGACTTTTTCGGTGTTGAGGCGCACCCAACAGCTTCATTGGAGATTAAGGACGCTAAAGGTTCTAATGGAAAATACAATGTTAAAGCAGATTTAACCATCAAAAAAATAACCCAACCGGTTGAATTTACCATGTATGTTATGGAGAATTCTGCTACCGCATTCTTAAAAATTGACAGAACGAAATTTGACATTAAATATGGCTCAGCAAGTTTCTTTGACAATTTAAAGGACAAAGCCATCTATGATGAATTTGATTTAAACGTAACCCTTAAGTTTTAATTCCCTTAGAACGGATTAATAGCATCGTTTAAATCTAGATTCCTGCGTTGCGCAGGAATCTTTTTTTAAAATTGTTTGATATCATTATTTTGCTTTTTATATTTGACCTGCAAAATGAAATTAAACAATCAACATACTTGGTGGTGGTACTTCACAACAGAAAATTCGTGAACCAAACCTTGTATTATAACATAGAAAAAGGCTTGTCATTCACGACAAGCCTTTTTTAATTGAATGTAGATGAAGACATTTAGCCTTTACACCCATTACAAAAAAATCTTGGCAGACACCATTACGCCAGTTAGCATATATCTTAAGCTTCGGGATAAATTCCCTAACAGTATTTTGTTGGAAAGTAGTGACTATCACGCCAATGACAACAGTTTTTCTTATATCTGTTGTAATCCCATCGCCTCAATAAAGGTTGAAAATGAAACCATTTTGCAAACCTATCCTGATGGCAGCACAAAACTTAACCATACCGCATCCACTAGTGTTATTGAGGAAATACACAAATTCACCAAGCGTTTTAAGGTTGAATCTAATCCAGACTTCAAGTTTATTCACAACGGAATCTTTGGATACACGGCCTATGATGCCGTGAGGTATTTTGAAGATATTTCCATTTCCAAGAAGCCAGATGCTATTGATATTCCGGATATTTATTATGCTGTTTATCAAAACATCATTGCCATAAACCACTTTAAAAATGAGGCTTATGTCTTTGCCCATTGTTTTGATACCGAGAATAACATTGAAGACGTTCTTCAAGTTATTCAAACCAAACAGTACGCGTCGTACAACTTTGACACCACAAGTGACATTTCGTCTAACCTCAGTGATGAGGCCTATAAATCTCATGTAGAATTAGCAAAAAAGCACTGTGCACGTGGTGATGTGTTTCAATTGGTGTTGTCCAAACAATTTAAACAAAGTTTCAGTGGTGACGAATTTAATGTGTATAGGGCCTTAAGAAGCATTAATCCTTCACCATATTTGTTTTATTTTGATTATGGGAACTTCAAAATTTTTGGTAGTTCGCCAGAAGCACAATTGGTGGTAAGTGATGGAAAAGCAGAAATTCATCCCATTGCAGGTACGTTTAAGCGAACAGGTAATGATTTAAAAGATGCCGAACTCGCCGAACAACTCATCCACGATGACAAGGAAAACAGTGAACATGTGATGCTTGTGGATTTGGCAAGAAATGATCTGAGTAGACATGGTCGTGAGGTTTCTGTAGACAATTATCGCGAAGTACAGTTCTTCTCCCATGTTATTCATTTGGTGAGCAAAGTAACTGGCAAGATTCATAAAGGTACTGAGACCATGCAGGTTGTCGCAGACACGTTTCCCGCAGGCACTTTAAGTGGTGCACCTAAACACATGGCGATGCAGCTCATTGAAAAATATGAAAAAACAAGTCGTGGCTATTATGGTGGCGCCATAGGTTTTATGGATTTTGACGGCAATTTTAATCATGCCATTATGATAAGGACCTTCTTAAGCAAGAATCACACATTATACTGGCAAGCAGGCGCTGGTTTGGTTGCCAAATCTAGCCCAGAACATGAATTACAAGAAGTTTACAATAAACTAGGTGCTCTAACCAAAGCTATTGAGCAGGCAAAAAACATTTGATATGACAAAAGTTTTAGTAATAGATAATTACGACAGTTTCACCTATAATTTAGTTCATTATCTAGAAGATATAGGATGTGAAGTCACTGTAAAACGAAACGATAAACTAACTATAGACGAAGTGGCTCAATACGACAAAATTTTGCTGTCACCAGGACCTGGAATCCCTGATGAGGCAGGATTACTTAAAGACATCATTAAAACCTACGCACCAACAAAGAGTATCTTAGGTGTATGCTTGGGACAGCAAGCTATAGGTGAAGTATTTGGTGGTACCATTGAAAATTTAGACACCGTCTATCACGGTGTTGCCACGACGGTGACATTAACCGAAATTGATGATCCACTATTTAAAAACCTTGACAAAACTTTTGAGGTTGGCCGCTACCACTCTTGGGTAGTAAGCAGCAATCTACCCGAATGCCTCGAAGCTACGTCATATGACTCCAATGGCGAAATTATGTCACTAAGGCATAAGACCTTCGATGTTAAAGGGGTACAGTACCATCCGGAGTCGGTTTTAACACCCAATGGCAAACAAATTTTGGAAAATTGGATTAATTCATAAGTATGAAAGACATTCTAAATAGATTAATTAACCAAGAAAGCATTTCTAGCGAAGAAGCTAAAAGCGTATTAGTTAATATTTCCAATGGTAAATACAACCAAAGCCAAATAGCATCTTTCTTAACCGTATATATGATGCGGAGCATAACTATTGAAGAGCTACGCGGATTTAGAGATGCTCTATTAGAATTGTGTATTCCGGTTCATCTAGAAGATTACAATACTATAGATTTATGTGGTACTGGCGGCGACGGAAAAGACACCTTCAATATATCTACCCTATCCTCTTTTGTCACTGCTGGTGCAGGAGTACAGGTAACCAAACACGGCAATTATGGTGTCTCTTCAACCTGCGGCTCCTCTAATGTGATGGAGCACTTAGGCATTAAATTTTCCAACGATGTAGATTTTCTTAAACGAAGTATAGAGGAAGCTGGGATTTGTGTATTGCACGCACCACTTTTTCATCCTGCTATGAAAAATGTGGCTCCAATCAGAAGAGAACTTGGAGTTAAAACATTTTTTAATATGCTTGGTCCAATGGTAAATCCAGCATTCCCAAAAAATCAAATGGTAGGTGTGTTTAACCTAGAGCTATTACGATTGTATGGCTATCTGTATCAGGAATCCGATAAAAATTATGCTATAGTACACGCACTGGATGGTTATGATGAAATTTCACTGACTGGTAAAGCAAAAGTTATTTCTAACAAATCTGAGACCTTATTTGATGCCTCAACACTCGATATGGACCACATTTTACCAGAAGATATTTCTGGAGGTCACACAGTGAAAGAAGCCGCAGAAATATTCTTAAATATCATTAATGGCAACGGAACAGAAGCTCAAAATAATGTGGTTTGTGCCAATGCAGGATTGGCCATTGCCACTGTAAAAAACCTCTCGCACAAAGAAGGTTTTGAACTTGCTAAGGAATCGCTCTTCAGTGGTAGAGCCAAACAAAGTTTAGATAAATTAATTGCACTGAGCCAATGAATATCTTAGATAGAATCGTAGTTGATAAACGCAAAGAGGTAGAATTGCGCAAATCCATTATTCCAATGGCTCAATTGGAAACCTCTGTACTTTTTAACAGAACTACCAAGTCACTGGCACAACGTTTACGTGATAGTAAATCTGGCATTATTGCAGAACATAAACGACGGTCGCCTTCAAAATCTGTAATCAATCATAGTTTGAATGTACAAGATGTGGCATCAGGGTATGAAAAGGCTGGAGCCTGTGGCATGTCCATTCTTACCGATGCGAAATATTTTGGCGGAAGTTTAGACGATTTACTTCTGGCACGAGCCACATGTGAGCTGCCCTTACTGCGAAAGGAATTTATTATTGACGAATACCAAATACTGGAGGCAAAATCTTATGGTGCTGACGTCATACTGCTTATCGCAGCGGTATTGGACAGCGCTGAAATCAAACTATTTTCAGAATTAGCGAAATCCCTTCATCTGGATGTGCTTCTTGAAGTTCATAACGAAGAAGAATTGCAAAGGTCCATTATGCCTAGCATTGATATGTTAGGAGTTAATAATCGTGATTTAAAAACCTTTAACGTGAGCTTAGAGACTTCTAAAAAATTAAGTGAAAAAATGCCTGATGAATTCGTTAAAGTATCCGAAAGTGGCATAAGCACGATAGCAGCAATAAAAGAATTGCAACCTTTTGGGTATTCAGGTTTTTTAATCGGAGAAAACTTTATGAAAACGGATAATCCTGGAAGGGAAGCTAACACCTTTATAAAAGCCCTAGAAGAATGAAGCTAAAGGTCTGCGGCATGAAATACAAAGACAACATAGAAGCGGTTGCAGCACTGCAACCCGACTTTATGGGTTTTATTTTTTATGAGAAATCGGCCCGATTTTTTACAGGCCAAATTCCTGAGCTTCCAGATTCTATTCAAAAAGTAGGTGTTTTTGTTAATGAAGATGTGAAGGTTGTGACAGACACCATTGAAAAACACAATCTAGATGTGGTGCAACTCCACGGTAATGAATCGGCTGAATTCTGCCAAAATTTAAAAAATATTACGGTAATCAAGGTGTTTTCCATTAAGGATGATTTCGATTTTAGGTTTTTACAACCTTATGAATCGGTTTGCGATTACTATCTATTTGATACAAAGGGTGCACTGCCTGGTGGTAATGGCTATGGATTTGATTGGAATGTCTTAAAGAATTACCCATCAACAAAACCCTATTTTTTAAGTGGTGGTATTGGTTTAAACAGTTTGGAAAACTTATTTGAATTCAAAAAAAGTTCAGCCTCAAAATACTGTTATGCTGTTGATGTAAATAGTAAATTTGAAGAAAAACCAGGATTGAAAAAAATTGAAGAATTAGAAAAATTTAAACATGAGTTACAACGTTGATGACAAAGGCTATTACGGAGAATTTGGAGGTGCTTACATTCCCGAAATGTTATATCCAAATATAGATGAGCTAAGACAGAATTATCTTAAAATAACATCAGAGCCTTCCTTTCAAGAAGAGTTTCACCAACTTTTAAAGGATTACGTGGGCAGACCATCACCATTATATTTTGCCAAACGTTTATCAGAAAAGTATAACACCAAGATTTATCTTAAGCGTGAAGACCTCAATCATACAGGAGCGCATAAGGTAAACAATACCATAGGACAGATTCTTCTCGCCAAACGTCTAGGTAAGACGCGTATTATCGCAGAGACAGGAGCTGGTCAGCATGGTGTGGCCACAGCTACTGTTTGCGCCTTAATGGGAATTGAATGTGTGGTATATATGGGCGAAATTGATATCGCTAGGCAAGCTCCAAATGTAGCTCGAATGAAAATGTTGGGCGCAAAGGTTGTTCCCGCACTATCTGGAAGTCGCACTCTTAAAGATGCCACTAATGAAGCCATGCGCGATTGGATAAATAATCCTTTGGACACGCACTACATTGTAGGAAGCGTGGTTGGACCACATCCTTTTCCAGATATGGTAGCGAGATTTCAATCCGTAGTCTCAGAAGAAATTAAGCAGCAATTGCTAGAAAAAGAAGGAACCGAAAATCCTCACTATCTCATAGCCTGTGTGGGAGGTGGCTCTAACGCGGCTGGAACTTATTATCACTATTTAGACAATGAAGACGTTAAAATAATCGCTGTTGAAGCAGCAGGAAAAGGCGTGGATAGCGGAGAAAGTGCAGCTACTTCAATTCTTGGTAAAGAGGGAATTATTCATGGGAGCAAAACCTTATTGATGCAAACCAAGGATGGTCAGATTACAGAGCCCTACTCTATTTCGGCAGGATTAGATTATCCAGGCGTTGGACCAATGCACGCTAACCTTTACAAAACGGGTCGTGCTGAATTTATAGCCATAACCGACGACGAAGCTATGACCGCAGGATTAGAATTATCGCAGTTAGAAGGTATAATTCCAGCTATTGAAACCTCACATGCCTTTGCCATTTTTGAACATAAGACATTTAAACCTGATGACATTGTGGTGGTAAATCTTTCCGGTAGAGGCGACAAGGATTTACAGAATTATATCGACTATTTTAAATTATAAAATGAATAGAATCAACAAAAAACTAAGTGAAGACAAAAAACTCCTATCCATATATTTTACCGCTGGCTATCCTAATCTTAACGATACAGTAAGTATTATCAAGAGTTTAGAAGAAAATGGTGTTGATATGATAGAAATAGGGCTTCCTTTTAGTGACCCTCTTGCTGACGGCCCAACGATACAAGACAGTTCTACCAAAGCTTTAAAAAATGGGATGACGAGTCAATTGCTCTTCAATCAACTTAAAGACATTCGGGCAACAGTATCCATTCCGTTACTCATTATGGGCTATTTTAATCCTATTCTGCAATATGGTGTGGAAGACTTTTGTAAGACATGCGCACAAATAGGAATAGATGGCCTTATTATCCCAGACTTACCCGTAGATGTTTATCATGAGAAATATCAAGCTATTTTTGAAAAATATGGCTTGATTAATGTCTTTCTGATAACACCACAGACTTCAGATGAACGCATCCGATTTATCGATTCTGTATCTCAAGGATTTATTTACATGGTGAGCTCTGCTAGCACTACAGGTGCCCAAAAAGGTTTCGGGCCGGAGCAGACTGAGTATTTTAAGCGCATTGCAGCCATGAATCTGAAGAACCCTCAAATAGTTGGCTTTGGGATTTCAAATCATGAAACTTTTAAGCAAGCGACAGAACATGCTAAAGGTGCCATTATTGGTAGTGCTTTTATAAAATATTTGACACAAAAAGGCATCCATACAATTTCGAATTTTACTTCATTAATAAAATAGTTATCTATATTATTTTAGTTAAACTACTAAGAGACAAAAGTTTTACTACTGGAAAAAAAGCAATTTTACCATTCACATACGCAATGAAATCACAAAAATTATTAATTTAGAATAAGAAAGTTAAAATCTAAGTGTTATCACAGAAAAGTTTGGTGAAAGTAAGAGACAAACCTATAGAAATTGAAAAGTTTTGACGACAAGCCATTGAAAATGAGCCCAATAAATTTTTCGGATATTAAGGCCCTGGAAACAATTAGATAAAGTCAATCCGGACACAATACAAAGAATAATCTAAATGCCACATGAAACACTTAAAATCGATATTATGAAACCTATAATTTTAGCACTGTTAACCTTTTCATTTATAAGTCTAACCTCTTTTTCAATTGATTACAGAGAAAAGCCCACAGTTGAGCAGGTCCAAAGTACAATGAACGATTACGGAAAAATTGTTTGGTACAATCTTGTCACACCTAATATTGAAGAATCAAAACAATTCTACGGAAGTATTTTTGATTGGAGCTTCCAAGACATCAATCTCAAAGGTCAGAAATTTGTAATTATCAAATATAAAAGTGTTCCTATTGGAAGTATGCTAGAATTACCTAAAGCAGATGCTAGTATTTGGCTGGCTTCTGTTTCTGTGGGCAGTGTAAAAGACATTACCAAAAGATATATCGATAATGGTGGAAGACTTTTAATAGACTCATTTAATGTAAGTGGCACAGGCCAACAAGTTATACTGGAAGGTCCTTTAGGTGAGAAAATGGCTTATATCAATAACCCTGCTTCTCCAATTTCTTTAATAGATAATGGACCTAATCAATGGATATGGGCGGAGCTATGGAGTACCAATGCCGATACTAGTAAAGCCTTCTATGAAAAAGTCTGGAATATTGAGACCAAAGCTTCTAAAGTTAAAGACAAGCCCTACTGGTATTTTGAAAAAGAAAGTGATAAAGTAGCAGGAATGATTACCAATCCTGTAGAAGGTGCAAATACACAATGGGTGCCTTACATTAACATAGCGGATATTGCAAATCTTAATACCAAACTAGAAGCTCTTAATGCTAATATCATGCTAGAGCCTCAGAGTACAGATTATGGATCTATTATAATATTTCAAGACCCTCATGGCGCTACGTTGTGCGCACAGAATTATTCCAATTAAACCAATGCGATGTAAAATCACTAATGCTTTTAAAATTACAATAAACATGAAAACTATACTTAGGATATTAATAGCCGTGGCATTCTACGGATCGCTAACAACGTTTAATTCGTGCTCTGGCGCACAATTAAGAACACATGCCGGAATCGATGTGAACTGGGGACCAAATGGACCAAGGGTTAGGCCACATATTGGTGTGGATGTATACAATGGCGGAAGACACCATTAATAGGTTCCTATGATTAGATGAAAATCGTAATACCTTAAAATATAATTGAATATTGATTAAAACTATGAAACAACTTATTTCAATACTGGTTTGTGTAGTGATTTTTTCCTGTTCGGCATCGAAATCCACAACAGGTGTGAGTAAACCGAACAAACGAGACCTAAAAGGGACTTGGGAGGTTACCAATATCAAATTTGTTGGTGAAGAAGGCCTTTACAAAGCTTATATTTTTGATACGGCAGATTCTGCTTGTTTTAAGAATAGTGAATGGGTGTTTATTCCAAATAACGGAACAGGAAAATTCACCCTGAACCAAACAAATAATTGCGAGGCCATGTCTCAACGCATTTTATGGTCGTTTTTTGAGCCTGTAGAAGATTCAACCTATTTTCAATTTAAGTTAGTAGATGAAAAAAACAAGCCTCTTGGTGCGAAAAAATCAGGCTATCGCATGCACATTAACAATCTTTCATCATCTGAAATGGAGGCAAAAATAGAAACCACACACCAAGATAAAGATTTTGATGTGGTTTTCACATTTCAAAAAATATCTGACGAAATCAACTTATAAACAATAGTATTAAAAGATTAAATATCATGAAAAAAATAGTATCTATTTTCCTTATTGGTTCAGTATTAAGTCTAAACCTAAATTGTAAAGCCATACAAAACGCTAACAAATCACAGAAAGGTGCAGGCCTAGGGGTTGTTGGCGGTGCCATAGCTGGAGGACTCATCGGTGGTAATATAAAAGGAGCCTTAATTGGTGCTGCCGTAGGTGGAACAACTGGAGCGATAATCGGTAGGCAAATGGACAAACAAGCCCAAAAAATTGAGGAGGTATTGCCTAGTGCAGAGGTAAAACGTATCGGTGAGGGTATCCAAGTTGTTTTTGATGATAAAAGTGGTGTTACTTTTGCTTTGAATAGTGCAGATTTGACAACCGCCTCTAAAGCCAATTTGGATAAAATTGCTGAGGTATTTACAGAATTTCCAGATACAGACTTGATAATAGAAGGGCATACGGACAGTTCTGGTGATGAAAACTACAATATGACCTTATCGAACAATCGCGCAAAAGCAGTAGCTAGTTATCTACAATCAAAAGGTGTGGCAGCCGCAAGAATGTCTGTAAAAGGTTATGGAGAAACAGCACCTAGATTTGACAATGCCACAAAAGAAGGGCAGGCAAAAAACAGAAGAGTAGAAATAGGTATCGTTGCCAATGAACAAATGATTGAAGATGCTAAAGCTACCAAAGACTGATAAATTTAGGCTAAATCAACTCTATAAATACACTTGATGTAAGGTTTAAAAAAATAGAGCCTTTCTAGGGCCTTTGTTGCGTAGTTGTTCGTTCTTAGAATCAAAATTCAACTTACTAAAACTCCCTTAGATTAGGAAGACCGATGTAGAGCGGTTTTTCAATGCTTTGGGTTATTCAAAATTAAGGACCTAAGAAATAGGCCTTGAGCATACTTTTATACGCCTTTTTAAGGTTTAAGAATAAAACTAAAAAACAATAGCAGAGCTAAGAGACGTGATCAATTATGCTATAATTAATAGTATTTAACATTATAACTCAAGGTTTTAATAAGCCCTTGTGAAAAATAAACCTAGTTAATGCCTATATTATTCCTAAGAATAAATCATAAAAAAATATGGGAATAATAAAAGATAAACGAAAATTTAAAAGAATAAAAGAACAGGACAACCCTGTTAATCCAAATGGTTTGCCTCGCAAGTCGAACACTAATGATTTTGATATTGATGAGGCAACCATTAAAAATCAACAAAACAAAAAATAACATATAAATGAGCTAACTAAAAAAGTCTATTTTTAACTTTAAATAGACTTTTTTTTATGCGTAAACTTATTAATGATTGGCGTTTAGTGGTGCTCCTATGCTTAACCCTCGGTTTAGCACCTTTTTTTCCTGAGCCACATATTATCGGAAAACTGCGATGGCTTGCTGGTGGCGCCAAAGGAATGCAGGCACAAGATTATTTTGATGTAGTTCTACATGGTTTTCCATTTATACTGCTTATTCGATTATTAGTCCGTTCTGTTTTTAAATCGAAGAAAAACCAAACCGATCAGCAGCATTAAACCATTTTAAAAGGCTTCATACCAAAACTTATTTATTTTTAAAATAGGGCTCTGTCTGGCTTAGCTTCAGTGTAAAACTCGAGTTTTTTATTTTCCGTACAGGCTTTTTTACCCTAATATTTCAATATATTTGAAAGAAGAGCTTTACACATCATTATGTACTTAGAGACCACCAAGAAATATCTTTTGTCCCTGCTAGTGATTGTTTTATTAGTAACTAGCAGCAATTCCCAAAGCAAGGTTTTAAAGAGTCTTGAAATGCAAAGTGAACTTCTTAAAACCACGGTACGGTATTCTGTTTATCTTCCTCATGGTTATGAAAGTGCCCAAGAAAATTATCCCATTGTATACCTTTTAAACGGTTTTACGGGAAATGAAACCGACTGGATTAGTCAAGGCCAATTAAAAACAGTTGTGGATCAACTCATTAAAGGCAATAAAATTGAGCCTTTAGTTATTATTATGCCAGACGGTGATGATAGACTCTATATGAATAAAGACGATGGCACCTACCCTTATGAAGATATGTTCATAAAGGAATTTATGCCCTTTGTAGAAAGCACGTATAAGATAAAATCAGACAAAAAGTTTCGTGGAATTAGCGGCTTATCCATGGGAGGTGCTGGAAGTTTACGATTGGCTCTTAAATATCATGACTTATTTGGAGCTTGCGCAGGATTTAGTTCTGGAATTAGCACTGAGGAACAACTAATGGTAGAATCACAAAAAAGTTTTGATGACTATTTTGGCCGAATTTCGCCTTCGGTCATCGGTGCAACAGGAGAAGACCGTATCACCGAAGCAATTAGGGAATACAACCTTTTTCAACTCATTGAGACAAAACCAGCCGAACAGCTAAAAACCGTAAAAATCTATTTTGATTGTGGCGATGACGACTTTTTAGCTATCGGAAATTCCACATTGCATATCCAATTACTAAAAAAGGGAATTCCGCATGAGTACCGTGTTAGGGATGGTGGGCATACCTGGAATTTCTGGATACAGTCTTTACCCATAGGACTAGAGTTTATTAGCGACACCTTTAGAAGTGGGAACAAAAAACTATAATGAAACACTCAAAGACCTATAACTTCTTCTCTGAATATGGCCAGATAGCTCTGGGCGTTATTTTGGCCAGTATTGGATTAAAGGCCTTTCTTTTGCCTAATGGCTTTTTAGACGGTGGCGTAACAGGCATAGCATTACTCGTTAAGACTTTTGTGGATATCAAGATTTCCTACTTGCTGATTTTATTCAGTGTTCCATTTCTAATACTCGGGTTTTATACCGTTTCTAAGCGCATAGTTATTAAATCCATGGTAAGTATTTTGGCCTTGGCCCTTTTTATACATTTTGAAAATTTTGAAACCATAACCGACGATAAACTCTTAATATCCATATTTGGAGGATTATTCCTTGGAGCTGGAATAGGAATTGCCATAAGAAACGGATCGGTATTGGATGGCTCCGAAATATTAGGTGTGTACATCAACGACAGGTTTGGTATTAGCATAGGCCAAGTAATTTTAATATTCAATGTCCTGCTCTTTAGTATAACGGCTTATGTCATATCAACTGAAATAGCACTATATTCCATTTTAACTTATATTGTTACGGCCAAAGTCACAGACCTCACCATAGAAGGCTTTGAAGATTTTATTGGTGTGACCATTATATCTAAAGACTACCTAAAAATCAAAAAGGCGATTATGGAAGAATTAGGTGCTGGCCTCACGACCTACAAAGGCACCAAAGGCTATGGAAGCACTGGCAAACAAGAAGATTTTGATATCATTCACACCATCATAAACCGAATAGACTTAAAGAAAATGCATCGGCTTATTGACGAAATAGACGATAAGGCCTTTATCATAGAGTTTGATGTCAATAACGTTAAGGGTGGTGTCCTCAGACACTATTTGGACAAAAAGAAAAGCAAAAAGATGAAGAAAATAGCACTTTAGAAGTATGGTTTATACTGTAAAACCCTAAAATCTAAAGTAGTGAAATTAGAGTCCCTAGCCTTTAGTTGTTTATATAGTGGCATACTACCAACAGCCCTATTCGCTGAACCAGATGGCGCGGTCAGGGACACCGTTCTAATCTGTCTGTTATCAATTTGAAATTGATGGATTTTAGGTGTTTCGTTAGAAATCAATCGCAGTTTTAAGCCTTCTTTTCTGAGATGCTGCCTAAAAAGATACTCAGGGCCATTTTTACTATTACCTCCTGTAAAAAGTATCGTATTAATTGTTGGATGCTCTTTTAGGTGATCAACTATATTTCTTAGTTCGATGTTACTCATGCCCAAATCGGAAGCATCGATTTTTTGGCGCTTGCATCGAGCCACAATATCGCAAATTCCGATTCCTCGGGACTTTAGAAATTCTTGACGTTGAATGACAGCTTGCTCAGAATTGTCATAACGAAATCCAATATTAAAAATAGCATCTAAAATTGGCCATAATTGACTATCCCTGCTACCGTAGCAAAAATTAACATCATTCTCCTTTAACTGACCTGTTGAAAATCTTGGTGGCGGTAAGGTGCCAATAATAAGCTTTTGTGCCGTTTCTGGAATAAAAGGAGGAAATGGATGCTTATGGTCAAACATCAGCGCGTAAAGACCAACTTAGAATCTGTAGATAGTTCTTCACTTAAACGGTAATTCTCCAAGTTAAAGCCTTTAATATCTTCAATGGTATTAGCATCGGTATCTATAATAAAGCGCGTCATTAGTCCTCTGGCATATTTGGCATAAAAACCGATTACCTTATACTTACCGTTCTTAAATTCTTTAAATTCTACATCTATTACTGGAACTTTAAGTGCTTTTTTATCAATGGCCTTAAAGTACTCATTGCTTGCTAGATTAATAAATAACTCATCCTCTTCCAATTCATCATTCAAGGCTTGGGTTATTTTTTTCTGCCAGTATTCATATAAGTTTTTGTTCTTGCCAACAGGCATTTTAGTACCCATTTCCAAACGATAAGGTTGAATTAAATCCAAAGGCTTCAACACGCCGTAAAGTCCAGACAAAATTCGTACTGTATCCTGTAATTTATCAAGTTTGTCCTGCTCAATGGTATAGGCATCTATACCTCGGTAAACATCACCATTGAAGGCATAAATGGCCTGTCTTGCATTATCTAAAGTAAATGGCAACTCCCATTCTTGATTGCGCTCATAATTCAATTGACCCAAATTATCTGAAATGTGCATCAATTTGGATAAACTCTTTGCAGACTTTTGCTTCAACAGTTTATTTAAGCGTTCGGCCTCTGCCAAAAAACAACCCTCTGTAGTTTTGGCTGTTGGTAGCTCTGTTTTAAAATCAAGTGATTTGGCAGGTGAAATTACAAGTTTCATAATACTTACATTTAATACTTTCAAAGTTACGATGCATGCAACAAAACCTCAGCGACTTTTAAGAAATTATAACAATAGTGCTATTAATTATCTTGATGCTTTGCGTAGTTACGCCATTTGTCTATACACTGTGCCATATCATCTGGTATGTCAACCTCAAATCTAAGATACTTTCCTGAGGTTGGATGCTCAAAGCCCAATGTCCTTGCGTGTAAAGCCTGACGTGGTAGAATCTTGAAGCAATTTTCTACAAATTGTTTGTACTTGGTAAATGTAGTTCCTTTTAAAATAGTATTGCCACCATAGCGCTCGTCATTAAATAGCGTATGCCCAATGTGTTTCATGTGCACGCGAATTTGATGGGTTCTTCCCGTCTCAAGCTTACAACTTACTAGTGTGACATAACCAAAACGTTCTAACACTTTGTAATGTGTGATGGCTGCTTTTCCTTTATCAATCTCTTCGCCTTCATAAACCGTGTTTTGTAGTCTGTTCTTTGGATGACGCCCTATATGTCCCTCTATAGTGCCTTCATCATGCTCAACATTTCCCCAAACCAGCGCCACATACTCACGCTCAGAGGTCTTTTCTGCAAATTGATTAGACAAATGGTTCATGGCAACTTCAGTCTTCGCCACGACCAACAAACCAGTGGTATCTTTATCTATTCGGTGAACTAATCCAGGTCTGTCACTTGAGTTTTTGGGTAAATTCTCAAAATGGTAAATCAAGGCATTTATTAAGGTTCCAGAATAATTACCATGACCAGGATGAACCACCATACCAGCTGGTTTGTTAATCACCAACACATCATCGTCTTCATAAACAATATCCAGAGGAATTTCCTCAGGGACCAAAAGCTGTTCGTAGGTTGGATGCTCAAATGTTACCGAAATACGATCACCAGGCTTAACCTTATAATTAGGCTTTACGGCAACATCGTTTACCAAAACACCTCCTTCTTTCGCAGCATTCTGAATTTTACTGCGTGTAATGTTTTCAATATAATTAAGCAGATATTTATCTATACGCATAGGAGTCTGTCCCTGGCCTACCTTAAAAGCATAATGCTCGTAACGCTCACTTGCATCTTCTGACAAATTAGTGGTCTTTGGCATTAGTTTTTACAATTTACCGTTGCCTATTACCAAATCAATTTTAGAAGTCAGCGGAAGCAAGGTCCCTGGCTCCAATGGTTTGCCCTTGTGAGACATAGAAATGACACCCTCGCCAATGGCGTCCTTATAGGTGATTTCGCCTATTTGAAACTCTAGGGCCTCTAATTGAGGTTTAGCTTGCCTAATCGTTCGCTTTAAAACATTTGGTACCGCAACCTTTCTATATCCAGATGGATTAAGAATCAGATATATCTTTCGATTTTCCTTTACTTTAGATCCTGCTTTGGGATTTTGTTCTATAACGCTATACTTAGGATAATTGGGATTATAATTTGCTGAATCCTGTATCTCCATGGCCAAATCATGATCATTCAACTCAATCTCAACGTTCTCCAAGGACTTACCCTTTAAATCTGGCACCACCACAAATTCATTATGGTTAGTGCTAATATTTAACCATTTGAGAATCAAATAACACAAAACTACAATGGCAACTACTGCTAATGCCAGATGCTTAAAAAACACTTTACTGGTAAGAAATTTAATTAAGCTCATATTGTAATTTTAATGGACAAAACTAATAAATATTATAACGCCATAAAATTAATATACGTATGACATCCGCGATTAGATTTTGAAAATATGTCATACATTTACCTCTAGACTTTGTCAACTTAGAAAATGAAGAAAAATATTGCCATAATTATGGGAGGATATTCTAGCGAATATCAAATCTCGATTAAGAGTGGATCAGTAGTTAAGGCTTGTTTAGACAGCACAAAATACAACGGCTATTGTATTCACATTTTCAAGGATAAATGGGTTCATGTTGATGAAGACTCCAATGAGCATCCTATTGACAAAAATGATTTTTCAATAGTCGTTGACAACAAAAAGATAGTCTTTGATTGCGTGTTCAATGCCATTCATGGCTCACCTGGTGAAGATGGTTTAATGCAGGCCTATTTTGAACTGCTTAACATACCACACACAAGCTGTAATATGTATCAAGCCGCTCTTACTTTTAACAAAAGAGACCTATTGGCCACCTTACGCCCTTATGGCATAAAAACGGCAACCAATTATTGCCTAAATTTAGGTGACCCTATTGATGAGGATGCCATAATCAAAAAAGTAGGATTACCATGTTTTGTAAAAGCCAACAAGGCTGGTAGTAGTTTTGGGATTACCAAAGTCTACGAAAAAAGGGACTTAAACGAAGCCATAGACAAAGCATTCCGGGAAGACAATGAAATTATTATAGAGTCGTTTTTAGACGGTGTTGAAGTTTCTGTTGGTGTCATCACATATAAAGGTAAGGTGATGGTTTTACCGTTGACCGAGATTGTTTCTGAAAATGACTTTTTTGATTATGCTGCCAAATACCAAGGCCAATCGCAAGAAATAACACCAGCTCGAATTTCAAAAGACCTTGCTCAAAAAGTAAGGAAAGAAGCAAAGCGAATCTATGAAATCCTAAAATTAAAAGGTTTAAGCCGTAGCGAATTCATTTTTAAGGATGACGAACCCTACCTTTTAGAGGTGAATACCGTACCAGGATTAACAGAAGAGAGTATATTGCCACAACAAGCTAGAGCTGCAGGCATTACACTTCCCATGCTTTTTGAAAACGCTATCTTGGAAGCTATGGCAAATTAATTAGTTATCTTTGCGTTAGCTAAAATCAACATCATTGTATGAAGAGAGCACTATTTCCGGGATCATTTGACCCCATTACCCTTGGCCATTACGACATCATTAAACGCGGCGTAAAGCTTTTTGATGAAGTAGTAGTTGCCATAGGAATTAATGCTGATAAAAAGTACATGTTTAGTATTGAGGAACGAAAAAGTTTCATTGAAAAATCCTTTGCAAACGAACCAAAAGTTAAGGTAACTACCTATGAAGGCCTCACTGTGGATTTTTGTAAAGAAATCAATGCCAAATTTATTCTTCGTGGCTTAAGAAATCCTGCCGACTTTGAATTTGAAAAAGCCATAGCCCATACCAATAGAAAGTTGTCTAAAATAGAAACGGTTTTTCTATTAACAGCATCTAAAACATCGTATATATCATCCTCGATAGTAAGAGACGTCATCAGAAACAACGGTGATTACTCTGTGCTTGTACCAAGTAGTGTCACAGTAACTCCTAAATAAGGTTATTCTTTCTAGCTTTTTGTACGGCTTCTAGTTTATTGTGGACTTGAAGTTTTCGGTAAATATTCTCTATGTGCTTTCTAATAGTGCCTGTTGATAGAATAAGATTATCTGCTATGGCATTATAGCTTAGCCCTTTACTCAATTGCTCCAAAACCTCTATTTCCCTATCGGTTAATTTAATCTCCTGCTCACTTTGCTCACCAGATGCAACAAAGGGATTTCGTAGCAGCTTAAGGGTTTTTAGAGCTATGGATGGATTCATTGCTGCTCCACCATTTAAGGTTTCCAATATACCAGTATGTAAATCTCCTGCATTTATTTCCTTTAGCAAATAGCCATCAGCACCTGCTTTAATAGCTTTAAAAATATTTTCATCGTTATCAAAGACGGTGAGCATAATAATCTTAATCTGTGGGTACTTCTGTTTGACCTTTGCAGTAGCTTCTATACCATCCATTATGGGCATCTCTATATCCATAAGAATCAAGTCCAGGTTGTGGTTATCCGAGAGCTTGGAAAGCGCTTCTTCCCCATTCTTTGCTTTGAATTTGATATCGATATCATCAAAAAAGGATAATTTCTCTTCAACAGCTTTGGTCAAAAAGGCATTATCATCAACTATAGCTACTCTAATGTTCATATTTTATAATTAACAGGTTAACGAAATGGTTGTTCCCTTGCCCATTTTGCTATTAATACTAAGTTTACCTCCCAATTCACTGGCCCTTTTCTTCATATTGCTTAATCCATTACCTAATTCGACCTCATCTACATTAAAGCCTTTACCATTGTCCATTATATCGAAGTGGAATCGACCGTCTTTTGTAGAAATATCAACTTTAATCTCTTTGGCATTGGCATATTTAATGGCATTGTTAACAGACTCCTGAATTATTCTGTAAATATTCATTCCTTGTACCGAATTGAACGTTGCAGACAAATCAACATCATCTGCCACACTAAACTTGAAATCAATGCCTTGGGCGGCTATATTTGCTTTATCAATAAAATTTGATATGCGAACCTGAAGGTCTTCAAAAGAAATTTCACTTTTATTCATGGCCCAAATGGTATCGCGCAGTTCGTCTATTGTTGAAGTGGTAAAGGCACTAACGCTCTCAAGTTTGGAGTTTAATTTATCGGGAAGTTTAAAGCCATATTTCAAATTATCCAAGGTCGAAATTATAAAGGTAAGTTGAGCTCCAATGTTATCATGTAAATCGCGAGATATCCGAAGTCTCTGATCTTGCAATTTATTTTGGGTTTCAATTCTAACCAAGGCTTGTTTTAATTCGCCTTCCTTCTTAACCTGTTCTGTTTTTAGTTTTTGACGATTAAAAAACAAAAGTCCTAATAAGGTAACGATAACCACTAAACCTCCGAGACCTAATAGGTAAAGATTTTTTTTACTGATATCCAATTCCTTCTCTGCTATGGCGGCACGTTGGGTCACAATTTCCTTTTCGCGCTCCACAGCATTATATTTTTCTTGGATATCTGCTACTTCCTTTAAAATTTGTGCGTTGAAAAGGGAATTATTCATTTGCTTGTATAGGGCACTGTAGTACTTTGTACTATCAGGCATGTTTCTGTAAGCAAAATAAAGTGCCAATTTGTCGTAAGCATTCATCATTTGTTCTTTGGCATTAGAAGCTTCAGCCAAGCTAATGCTTTGCTTTAGATAGTCTTCGACACTATTAAGTTGTTTGGTTTCAAGGTAAAGGGATCCTAAATTTAAGAGTGTACTTCCTTTGCCAAAATTATCGCCAAGCTCTTCTCTAATCTGTAAGGAATTTTCGTAGTACTCTATGGCGGCTTCCACGTCCTTTCTGTTCATGGCAATACCTGCTACATTATTGTAGAGTGCTGCCAATTCCTTCTTGTAACCATTCTTTTTACCTAGTTCTATACCCTTATTGTAATAGGTTTGAGCATTGGCGGTATCGGCTAGTAAGATATATGCATTGGCGATGTTATTATACGACTTTACCAACGATAGCTCATCATTTATAGCACTATTGTATGCTGCAATATCTAAATGTGTTTCTAGGGCCTTATCGTACTGTTTAAGGTTTTTGTAAATATTGGCTATGTTATTTTTTAAGATATAGGCATTTCTTTTAATCCCTTTTTCTTCATAGATACGCAAGGCTTTTATGCCATAGCTCAAAGCAGAATCTAATTGGTAAGTATTTTGGTGAACTAGGCCTATTTTATTGTAGAGGCTTGCCATACCGAGACTATCTGAAAGTGTCTGCCTTAATTTTAGTGATTCATGATAAAGACCTAGCGCTTTGTCAAATTCAGATTTGCTGTAATAAAGAATACCAATATCGTTAAGAGCCTGTGCCTCACCTTTAACGTTGCGTGTTTTTACAGAAAGGTCAAGCGCCTTATTTCCATAGACGAATGCCGAGTCTAATGAAATAGTGCGGTAGTACCAGCACAAATCGCTGTAGGCCTTAACCCTTACCGAATCTGCTGGTTGGTTAGAAACCACCTGTTTTAAACTATCAATGATTTGCTGTTGACCGTATCCGTGAGTAAAACATAAGATGAAAGCTATATAAAGTAATTTTCGCATAATCGATGAAACTATGTTAATCATCACTAATTTAAATATTTCTTTAAAATGCTAGTCGTATGAGCAATACTTGAAGTATACTGACCTAAATGAGTTAAAGTAGTTTTTACCTTGCTCTGGCTGTTATTTAGGGAAGTTGAAAGCTGATCCAACTGTAGTGTCAATGATTTGCTTCTAGCGTTTATCCTCTCATTTGTATGTAATAGCAATTGTTCCTTGTCTTTAATGTCATCATTAATACGCTTTTGAGACCAAAGCGCATCCATTAGTTGCCCGATATGTTTAGGCGTTGTAGCTTTTTTTTGAAAATCCAGGTACAGCCTCAAGCCAACAAGAAGGATAGCTGTAATCAGAATGACCAAAAGAACATAAAAGGAGTTATGATATAGTTTTGTCGTGACTTCAATCAATTCTAATTTAAGTTGCACTTCCTGCATCTCTAAAGAAAATACTTTACTGGAAGATATAAAAAAAAGCATCAGATATGTTCTGACCTTTAGTGCAGAAAAAACAACTGATGCCTTTTTAGAAAAATTGATTAATAGCATAATAAATATAAAACTATTTACCCTCGTGTTCGGATTTTTTCGATAAATCGCTTTTATAAAAGATTAAGCGCAACTAGTGACTAATCACGCCTAATCCGAATCAAATCCCAACAACAAGATTTTTGCTGTAATAGATTTTATATGCCCTTTTCCTTAAAGGGTTAAGATTTGATTTAATTCATCAAATAACTGATAGAGTAGAATCTAAAGATTACCCAGCAGTTTGCTTGTTCAAGTCAAAAGAACCGTTTGTAATAGTCTTTTCAGACTGGTCACCGTTTACATTCTTTCCAGTGAAATTAAATGTTCCTATGACCTTTGTATCTGTTTCTTCGGTAATATTGATTTCTCCTACCTGAGTATCATCAAAAGGTGCTTGCCAAACTTCGGTAGTAGAATTCATAGGATTGTTAATGTCAACATCCGTTTCGGTGTAACTAGCAACGTTGAATATATTAGCTCCTCCTCCAATTGGGTAAGTACCAGGTCCATCATAGCCAACGATTGTTATGGCAAAAGCTTTTGCATCCGCGTTGGAAGCAACTATAGTTAAATTTTGTGAGGTTACTGTTGCCGAGGATGTAATGTCTAATGATTGGTAATTTACACCATCTACGGTAGCTACAAGGGTTCCAGAAGGAGCACCACCTGGATTTCCACCATCATCATCACTTTTACAAGATGTTGTTGTTACTAACGAAAAAGTCATTAGAACTAACATGAATTGATTTAATCTTCTCATTGTTGAAATAAATTATTGGTTAATACAGGGTCAAAAATGAGAAATGAATCCATAGCACGCCATACGATGAATTGCGTATTTTTCTAATTCAAGGGTTTTTACAACTCCAATAAATTAGAATTGTATCCTTGGATGTTGACGTTGTAAATCCTCAATTTTAGCTTGAAGATTTCTCTTAAAGTCATCAAATCCTTTAGAGTTAGGATTGAAAGGTTTGTGGTTAAGCCCCTTCTGAATAGCTTCTACCTCAACCATGGTCCTTAATGCATTATCGGAAAGCCATGTCTGGGCAAAGCGCTCCCATATGATGTCAATTGCCAAAGCGTTGGGATGAAGCATATCTGCGTTGTAGAAACGATAATCCCTTAATTCATCCATTTGAATTTCATAAGAAGGAAAGTAATAGTTTCCAATTTTAGGATCTACAAGCATATGCAGCGCACTTAAAAGGTGAGCTTTACTTCTATTATTTTCAATAAAACCATCTTTTATATGTCGAATTGGAGAAACCGTAAAGATGAAATTCACTTTTGGATTTACAGATCTGGCTAACGTAATTATGCCCTCTAAGCTTTCGGCAATTGCCTCTGTTGACAACAATTCCTTTAAAAAGCGCTTCTGAGGAATCTTGTGGCAGTTGGAAACAATACTATCAGATTCGATATAGCGATACACCCAAGCGGTACCCAAGGTTATTATGACATGTGTCGCTGTTGTTATCCAGTTATGCGCTTCATCTAATTGTGCGTTAAGTTTCTGGCACAAATCTTCCGCAGTCCTTGAGGTCCATTTAGAATGGGCATCAAAACTAAAGTAGGCCTCATCACTCCTTACAAATTCATCTTCGATAAAATAGCTTTGATTTATAGCCCTAGAAATCAGCTTTTCAATACCAATTACGTGATACTGAATGCCAAAAGGATTAGAACAAGCATCGAGTTTATAATACTCTAATTTGTTGTAGATGTTATCCGAAAAGCACGACCCTAAAAGAAATAATTTGGAATTATAATCGATTTGATTATGCTGTTGTCTTTTTATTGGTATTTGGGTCTGCAGTCTCAACTCATTAGGCTATTAATTGCTCAACCTGTTTAAGGGCCTCATCGATGCCCTCTGTATTTTTACCTCCGGCAGTAGCAAAAAACGGTTGGCCTCCACCGCCTCCCTGAATATATTTACCTAACTCACGTACGATGTTACCAGCATTTAATTCCGATTTGGCTACTAAATCCTTGGAGATATAACACGTTAAGAGCGCTTTTCCCTTATGCTCTGTTGCGAATAGCAAAAAAAGATTGTTGTGTTGCTGTCCCATCTCAAAACATAAGTCCTTTAAACTTCCAGCATCCAAATCTACTCTTTTGGCTAAAAACTGAATATCATTAATAGGTCTTAGTTCTCCTAAAAGTTCCGCTTTTAAGTTTTTGGTCTTATCCTTAAGCAAACTGTCTATCTGCTTTTTAAGTGCGGCATTTTCTTCTTGCAAGGACTCTATGGCCTTAACAGGATCATTCGGAGTTTTTAATGTATTCTTTACGGCCTCAAACTGCTTATCTACCTTCTCAAAATAATCGCCAACCGCTACATTAGTAATCGCTTCAATACGTCTTACGCCGGCGGCAACAGCACTTTCGGAGTTTATCTTAAAATACCAAATATCGCCTGTTTGCGCTACATGTGTACCACCACAAAGTTCCATAGATTGGCCAAACCTTATGGTCCTTACGCTATCGCCATATTTTTCGCCGAACAAAGCCAAGGCACCTTCATCAATGGCTTGTTGCATAGGAATATTTCTATGTTCTTCCAAAGGCAAGTTTTCTCTAATCCTAGCGTTTACAAAATTCTCTATGTCTTGCAACTCTTCGTCATTAACCTTAGAAAAATGGGAGAAATCAAATCGTAATCCATTGGGTTTCACCAGAGAGCCTTTCTGCTCTACATGAGTTCCCAGAATGGCTCTTAAGGCCTGATGCAGCAAGTGCGTTGCGGTATGGTTAGATGCCGCAAGGCGTCTATGCTCTTCATTTACTACAGCTTTAAATCTGTCCTCAAGATGGGTAGGCAAGTTTTTTGCGACATGAATAATAACGTTATTTTCCTTTTTTGTGTCGTGGATGTAAACCACATCGCCATTAGAAGCCTCGATATAGCCCTTATCTCCTACTTGACCACCACCTTCGGGATAAAAAGGGGTTAGATTAAACACCAATTGATAGTGTTCCCCATCCTTTTTTGAAACAACTTTTCTGTAGCGCGTTAATTTCACTTCTGCCGTCAGAGTATCATAACCAACAAATTCTTCTGTGGCATCTTCCTTCACTGTAACCCAATCTGAAGTTTCAGATGCCGATGCCAATCTTGAACGGTCTTTTTGCTGCTGCATACCCTTTTTAAAGCCTTCTTCATCGACCGTATACCCTTTTTCCCTCGCAATGAGCTGAGTCAAATCCAAAGGAAAACCATAGGTGTCGTACAATTCAAAGGCCTTTGAGCCATCTATAACTTTAGCTTTAGCCTCTTCAATCACTCTATCCAACAATAAAAGACCTTGGTCCAAGGTTCTTAAAAAAGAGACTTCCTCCTCTTTGATTACATTTTTTATCAATCGTTCTTGAGCCTTGATTTCAGGAAAGGCTTGACCCATTTGTTTGCTCAGGGTACCAACCAATTTATAAATAAAAGGCTCCTTTTGATTTAAAAAGGTGAATCCATATCGGATTGCACGCCTTAAAATTCTTCGAATAACGTAGCCTGCTCCAGTATTGCTTGGGAGTTGACCATCTGCAATGGAGAAAGCCACTGCCCTAATGTGGTCCGAAACTACCCTAACGGCAACATCTACCTCATCAGATTTCCCATAACGCGTAGCAGTTATTGTTTCAATCTCCCTAATTAAAGGTGTAAAAACATCGGTATCATAATTAGACTGAACGCCCTGAAGTACCATACAAAGCCGTTCAAATCCCATCCCTGTATCTATATGCTTGTTTGGCAATACTTCTAAACTGCCATTAGCCTTTCTGTTGTATTGCATAAATACAAGGTTCCATATTTCAACGACCTGAGGATGGTCTTTATTGATTAAATCGGCACCATCAACCTGTTGCTTTTCTTCTGCTGAACGAATATCAACATGTATTTCGCTACAGGGACCGCAAGGGCCTTGATCGCCCATTTCCCAGAAATTGTCCTTTTTGCTGCCTTTTAGAATTCGGTCTTCACTTATATATTTTTTCCAAATATCATAGGCTTCCTTATCCATGCTAAGCTTATCCTCGTCGTCGCTACCTTCAAAAACAGTAACGTAAAGCATATCCTTATCTATGCCGTAGACTTCCGTTAATAACTCCCAGGCCCAAGCAATGGCCTCTTCCTTAAAATAATCGCCAAAGCTCCAATTGCCTAGCATTTCAAATAAGGTGTGATGGTAAGTGTCATAGCCTACCTCCTCCAAATCGTTATGCTTACCGGAAACGCGCAAACATTTTTGAGTGTCTGCAATTCTGTTCTTCTTAGGTTTGGCATTACCAAGAAAATATTCCTTGAAGGGTGCCATACCAGAGTTAACAAACATTAAGGTAGGGTCGTTCTTCACCACCATCGGCGCAGAAGAAACAATAAGGTGTTCCTTTTCTTTAAAAAATTCTAAGAATTTAGAACGAACATCTTGGGACTTCATAACACTATTAACTTTACAACTTACATTATTAATTCTATTGTAAAAAAATCACTGTACTCCTAAAGTTGAATGATTTTTTAGAACCTAAACTAATTTCTAATTTGTTTTTTAAATTTGTTTTAGAAATATTTTAAACGGTATTAGCGTTACGCTTAGGTAATTTTTACATACATTGTACATAAACGCTGCAAAAATACTATAAATTCAAACATGGGTAAGGTAAAATATTATTACGATCCAGAAACGCTTTCTTATAGAAAAATAAAGAAGCAGAAAAGGACAACCTTCAAGTATGCTACCATGTTTATTTTGGCTTCGGCTCTTTTTGGGTTTTTATTTGTTTTTATAGCAAGCCATTATATAGAATCTCCAAAGGAGCGTGAGTTAGCACGCGAATTAGAGAATATGCAATTGCAGTATAAGTTGCTTAATAAGCGTATGGATGAAGCCATAGCTGCACTAGAGAATGTGGAAGAACGGGATAACGCCATCTATAGACTTTATTTTGAAGCGAATCCCATTCCCGAAGAACAACGCAGGGCAGGATTTGGAGGTATAAATCGTTATAAAAAATATGAAGGCTATGATAATTCGCAACTTATAGCCGAATCTAATAAACGATTGGACATCCTAGAAAAAGCGATAGTAATTCAATCGAAATCCCTAGATGAAATTGCTAAACTTGCTGAAGACAAAGAGAAGCTCCTCGAGTCTATTCCTGCGATACAGCCCGTAAATAATGAAGATTTAACGCGAATGGCCTCAGGTTATGGTTACAGAACGGACCCCTTCACCAAAGTGCGAAAGTTCCACTTTGGCATGGACTTTACCGCTCCAAGAGGAACACCAGTTTACGCCACCGGAAACGGCATAGTTAAACGCGCCGATAATCGGGCTACTGGCTACGGAAAACATATAAGAATAGACCATGGCTATGGCTATGTCTCCCTTTATGCCCATTTGTACAAATACAATGTTAGGGTAAACCAACGTGTTAAACGCGGAGACCTTATAGGATATGTGGGCAGTACTGGCCGTTCCGAAGCGCCGCATCTCCATTATGAGATATTTAAGGATGGCGAACGCATTAATCCAATTAATTTCTATTATGGCAACCTTTCTCCTGAAGAGTTTGACGAACTATTGAAGAAGGCATCCCTAGAGAACCAATCCCTCGATTAAAATGCACATAGATTTACCAGAAAAACGCTATTACGGTATTGGAGAAGTAGCCAAAGCATTTAAGGTCAACACCTCTTTAATTAGGTTTTGGGAAAAGGAATTTGACATCATCAAACCCAAAAAAAACGCCAAGGGTAACAGAAAGTTCACTCCAGAGGACATAAAAAATTTAAAGTTCATCTATCATTTGGTAAAGGAGCGCGGATTCACCTTAGAAGGGGCCAAAATCCATCTAAAGGAGGAGCGCAAAAAAAGTTTAGAAAACTTTGAGATCATAGAAAAACTAGAAAGTATAAAAGCACAACTCATCAAAATAAAAGAGCAATTATAATCTAAAACTACAATCAATATGAAAAAGTGGCTAATCCCAGTAATCATTATTTTAATTCTTGGCTTTGGTGTTTACCAATGGGCCGTTGGATTTAACAACACAGCTGTAGAATACGAGGCCGATGCCAAGACGGCGTGGTCTAATGTTGAAAGCTCCTACCAAAGACGAAACGACCTTATTGGCAATTTAATCAAAACCGTCCAAGGTGCTGCAGATTTTGAGCGTACCACGTTGCGCGAAGTTATTGAAGCTAGAGCTAAGGCAACCTCAACAACAATTGATGCCGGTAATCTCACTGCCGAAAACATGGCGCAGTTTCAACAAGCCCAAACGGGACTAAGCGGTGCCTTATCAAAACTTTTAGTATCTGTTGAACGTTATCCAGAACTGAAAGCCAACCAGAACTTTCTGGAACTACAAAGTCAATTGGAAGGCACGGAAAACCGTATCAATGTTGCAAGAGATCGCTACAACGAAAAAGTAAATATTTACGACAAACACACAACCAAATTCCCAGGAAAGATACTCGCAGGATGGTTTGGCTTCGAGGAAATGCCACGATATAAAGCCGACCCTGGAAGCGAAAATGCACCTGATGTTAATTTTGAATTTAACTAGAAACAACCATGCCTTACATTGAAGATTTCCTAACCGCCCAAGAGGAAGAGGAAATCATTGAAGCCATTAGACGAGCGGAGGGCAAAACCTCTGGTGAAATTCGTGTGCACATAGAGCAGAAGTGCGATATGGATGTCTATGAACATGCCCTGGAGGTTTTTCATGCGCTAAAAATGGATAATACCAAAGAGCAAAATGGTGTTTTAATTTACGTTGCGGTTGATAATAAGGCCTTTGTGATTTATGGAGACAAAGGCATCAATGACGTCGTTGACACAGATTTTTGGAATAGCACAAGAGATAAAATTCAAAATAGGTTTAAACATGGCGAATTTAAACAGGGTCTCATAGACGGCATTGAAGAAGCAGGTAAGGTACTCTCTAAATTTTTCCCTTGGCAACATGGCGACACAGATGAACTGGAGAATTCAATTTCTAAAGGATGATGTTTAAGAAATCACATTGGTTGTTCAGCGTTACTCTGTTGTTCCTTTTGGGTACCTTCGAATTGACCGCTCAATTTGAGATTCCTAAGAAACCGGAATTTCAAACCAGTGTTTACGACTATATCAATCTACTTAGTGCTACTGAAAAGTCTCAATTAGAAGATAAACTAATTCGATATTCGGATACAACTTCAACACAGATTGTTATTGCAGTAATAAGCTCTACTGAAGGTGAATACATAAATTATCTTGGAGCACAATGGGCTGAAGCATGGGGAATTGGACAAGCCGAAGAAGACAACGGCATCTTTGTTTTATTGGCAAGAGATGACCGAAGAATAGGTATTAATACAGGGAAAGGCATAGAATTTTTACTCACTGATGCTTTAAGCAAGCGAATTATAGAACGTGACATTATTCCTTATTTTAAACGAGGCGATTACTACGGAGGACTCAATCGTGGTACCGATGCCATTTTTGAGGTACTAACAGGAGCCTACTCTGGCTCTAGACCACAATCTAATGCGGTAAGGTTTCCATTTGAAATCCTAATCTTTTTACTCATAATATTTATCATCTTTATCATAGCTATCTCCAAAAGCCGAGGTGGTGGTAGCGGTGGCAGCGGCGGTAAGAAGTTTAAGGATACCAGCTTATTGGAGGCCATTATATTAAGCAATATGGGACGCGGAAGTTACAGACGCCGCTCCTCTGGTGGTTTTGGCGGCTTTGGAGGCAGTTCTGGAGGAGGCTTCGGAGGTGGCTTTGGAGGCGGTTTCGGCGGAGGAAGCTTTGGTGGTGGTGGCGCCTCTGGAGGATGGTAGAAAACAATTTATTTCTTTCGCATATAAACACTCACAGGAACGCCTGTAAAATCAAAATGCTCCCTTAATTGGTTCTCTAAAAAGCGTTTATACGGTTCCTTTACATACTGGGGAAGATTACAAAAAAATGCAAACTGCGGTTGCGGCGTGGGCAGTTGCATAATGTATTTGATTTTTACGTATTTGCCTTTATATGCAGGTGGAGGATTCTTTTGTATAATGGGAAGTAAGGTGTCGTTTAAGGTACTGGTCTTAATGCGCTTGGAACGGTTTTTATAGACCTCCACTGCCGTTTCAATAGCTTTAAAGATGCGCTGCTTGTTCAGTACGGACATAAATACAATTGGGACATCTGTAAACGGTGCTATTTCCTTTCGTATCTGTTTTTCATAATCCTTGGCCGTCTTGTTGTCCTTATCAACCAAGTCCCACTTGTTAACAAGGATAACGATACCTTTTCGATTTCGTTCGGCAAGCCAAAAGATATTTTGCACTTGGCCATCAAATCCTCGCGTGGCATCCATAACCAAAAGGCATACATCGCAATGTTCTATGGCGCGCACACTGCGCATCACGGAATAGAATTCCAAATCCTCTTTAACTTTGGATTTACGTCTTATTCCAGCTGTATCCACCAAATTAAATTCAAAGCCAAATCGGTTGTATTTGGTATCTATAGAATCGCGTGTGGTTCCAGCGATATCGGTAACAATGTAACGCTCTTCACCAATCAATGCATTGATAAAAGACGATTTCCCTGCATTGGGCCTACCTACAACAGCAAAGCGCGGTAACTCTTCCTCATCACGTTCCTCCTTTTCCGGTAGCGCTTCAACTATGGCATCCAAAAGATCTCCGGTACCACTGCCATTTATGCTAGCAATAGTATAATAATCGCCAAGGCCTAAGCCGTAAAATTCTACGGCACCCTCTGCCCTTTTGTTATTATCTACCTTATTTACCACAAGGAAAACAGGCTTTTTTACCTTTCGTAACAGTTTTGCCACGTCTTCATCCATCCCAGTGATTCCTGTTTCTACATCAACCATGAATATAATGGCATCAGCTTCATCGATGGCAAGTTCCACTTGTTTATCAATTTCCTTTTCAAAAACATCATCACTTCCAACCACGTAGCCACCCGTATCGATAACGGAAAATTCCTTTCCGTTCCAATCGGTTTTACCGTAATGACGATCCCTTGTTACACCACTTACTGCATCAACGATAGCTTCTCGCCTTTTTATTAAGCGATTAAAGAAAGTGGATTTACCAACGTTTGGCCGACCTACTATGGCTACAATATTTCCCATAAACTGTTTATTGCCGCAAAGGTAGCATATAATCTTAGATATAGTTAAAAAGAAAATATGTAAATTACCTTCATTATAGCGACATGGCCTTATCTAACGAAATAATATTACGTCCACGATTTAGATTTGACATTGACATTTGCAATGAAGATCTCCTGCGCCGATTTGATTCTAAAGACAAGTCTGAATTTATCATCACTAGGGTAGATGACCATGTTTTTATTCGGTTTCCCAAAAAAAATCAGCATTTTTGGTCGCCTCAGTTACATTTGGAAATCAATGAAATAAACGAAAAATCCTCTACAGTTCGTGGCCTGTTTGGGCCCAACCCTACGATTTGGACCATGTTTATGTTCCTTCATTTTGTAGTTGCCGGATTTTTTATTGCATTTGGAATTTGGGCCTATACAAACGCCAAGCTTGGAGAGCCTTATGCCGTCCAACTCGCCATAGCCCTTATGATGATTGCCTTTTGGTTTGTGCTCTATTTTGCCGGAAGAATGGGTCGTGCGAAAGGAAAACCAGAAATGGAACAATTATTTAAATTTATGCGAACGACTATTTTAGAGAATTGACCGTATATCTATTATAATTACCACATTATGAAAGCCCATAATGGGCATTTGGCAAACAAAAGCCATTACCCACTATAACAGTTAAATAACTGAACCGAAGGTTCTTACAAATTTTTAAATAGATGAAAAAACATTTAAATCCCATTTTATTCAGTTTAGCTATAGTCATAGCCGCCTATATCTTAGGGCAAGCCGTAATTAACCGCAACCAGACCAATGGCCAAATTGCGGTAACTGGTCTGGGCACCACTAATTTCACCTCCGATTTAATCGTTTGGGAAGGTTCTTTTAATGCAGAAGCCAGGGATTTAAAGGAAGCCTACAACCAACTGGAAAATTCAAAAAGAATAATTTCAGAATATTTAAAAGGCAAAGGTGTTAAGGATTCAGAGTTGGTATTTAATGCGGTAACCAGTACAAAAAACCTAGAGAACAAATATTCCAATGATGGCAAATACGTTGGACAGGAATTTTTGGGCTATATCTTAACCCAATCCATCAAAATAGAGTCCAAGAATGTTGAAATAATTGAAAAGATTTCCAGGGAAATAACCGAGCTCTTAAATAAAGGAATCAATTTTTATTCCCAAGCACCTCGATATTACTATACCCAGCTTGCCGATTTAAAAATTGAAATGATTTCCAAAGCGACCTCAGATGCGCACTCGCGTGCCGAAAAAATAGCCGTAAACTCAGGCAGTAAACTTGGCGAGTTAAAGTCTGCAAAAATGGGTATTTTTCAAATTACAGGTCAGAACTCAGGTGAAGATTATTCTTGGGGCGGCACCTTTAACACGTCCTCTAAAAAGAAAACGGCAAATATCACCATGAAGCTAATTTATGAAATAGACTAAGCGTTTCTATTTCTGGTTGTATCCAAACCGTTTCAATTGCTTAATATTAGAGCGCCAATTCTTATTCACTTTAACGTAAAGTTCTAAGTGCACTTGTTTGCCAAAGAATTTCTCTAGGTCTTTACGAGCTTCAACACCAACGCGCTTAATCGCTTCTCCTTTGTGCCCTATGAGTATTCCTTTTTGGGAATCGCGCTCTACCATGATTACGCTTCGTATTCTAATGATGTCCTCTTCTTCAAAAAATTCTTCAGTATCAACCTCAACGGCATAAGGGATTTCCTTTTTGTAATGAATCAATATTTTTTCCCTTATGGCCTCATTCACAAAAAAGCGCTCGGGTTTGTCCGTCAATTGATCCTTCGGATAAAATGGAGGCGATTCTGGCAATAATTCTACAATGCGATTAAATACATTCTGCACATTAAAGCCTGTAAGAGCAGAAATAGGGTAAAACTCAGCATTAGGCACTTTGTTTTGCCACAGTTCGGCCTGTGCTTCCAATTGGTCTTGGTTTGAGGTATCTATTTTATTAAGCAATAACAGTACCGGAATTTTGGAAGCGGTAATCTTTTTAAAAAAAGCCTCATCCTTGAGTTCTTTCTCTCCTATCTCTACCATGTAAATTAGGACATCTGCATCCTCAAAAGCCGATTTCACAAAGTCCATCATGGACTGTTGCAATTCATAAGCCGGTTTAATAATTCCAGGCGTATCGCTAAGAATCATCTGGAAATCCTCACCGTTTACAATACCCAAAATACGGTGCCTTGTGGTCTGCGCTTTAGATGTAATGATGGAGAGCTTTTCACCAACAAAGGCATTCATCAAAGTAGACTTACCAACGTTTGGATTTCCAATAATATTTACAAAACCAGCTTTATGCATTATTCTATTTGTTTGGTACAAAGTTACAACCTTTGGTTTTAGTTATCACTTTACTACAACAGCATATGACAAAAATCACCCTTTATACCATACCTATACTCTAAATTTGGATTTGAATTCTTAATACAGAACTATGACCGACCTTCAGATTGCAAAAAAAGTAAAGCTAAAACCAATTACTGAAATTGCCGAGAAATTTGGCATCAACCCTGACGATATTGACATGTATGGTAAGGAAAAGGCCAAAATACCCTTGTCTTGCATCAATAGAACCAAAGCAAAAAAGAGCAATCTCATTTTGGTATCTGCTATTTCACCCACGCCCGCAGGTGAAGGAAAAACAACGATATCCATTGGTCTGTCTGAGGCACTTAACCAGCTTAATAAAAAAACAACTGTTGTACTAAGGGAACCTTCCTTAGGTCCTGTTTTTGGGATAAAAGGCGGAGCTACAGGCGGTGGTTACTCGCAAGTACTCCCATTGGAAGACATTAACCTTCACTTTACAGGAGATTTTTCGGCTATAGAGAAAGCCCATAATCTATTAGCTGCCATCATTGACAATAATATTCAAAGTAAAACCAATTCCTTGGGCTTAGATCCAAGAACGATAACTTGGAAACGGGTGGTTGATATGAATGACAGAGCGTTAAGGCGCATTATTGTAGGCCTTGGCGGAACTACCTCTGGTATCCCTCGTGAAACTGGCTTTGATATTACTGCTGCCTCCGAAATTATGGCCATTTTGTGTATAGCCAAAGATTTAGGAGATCTAAAAAAACGCTTAGGGAATATATTCGTTGGTTACACCTTTGACCGAAAACCCATTTATGCTCGTGATTTAAAGGTCGCAGGAGCCATGGCTACACTGCTCCGACATGCCATAAAGCCCAACTTAGTTCAGACTATTGAGGGCAATCCTGCGATTATTCACGGTGGGCCATTTGCCAACATTGCTCAGGGCACTAATTCCGTTATTGGTACTTTAATGGGCATGACCTATTCTGACTACACGGTTACCGAAGCAGGATTTGGCTTTGACCTTGGTGCCGAAAAGTTCTTCGACATTAAATGCCAAAGCGCCAACATTTCTCCAAAAGCTGTGGTTTTAACTACGACTATTCGTGCTCTAAAATATCATGGCGGTGCAGATTTAAAGTCTTTGGACCAACCGAATATTGATGCCCTGAGGCAAGGCCTTCCAAATTTAGAAAAGCACCTCGAAAACATTAAGCGCTTTAGGGTTACACCTATTATAGCCATAAACAAGTTTAAAACAGATACGAAGGAAGAAATACAACTGATTAAGGACTTGGCCAAAATTAAAAACGTACGGGTTGCTGTAGCCAATGTATGGGCCAAGGGCGGTAAAGGTGCTATAGATTTGGCTAAACATGTCATTGAAGTCTCAGAGTCTTGTAAGACCAAATTTAAACCACTATACGATTGGAATATGCCAATTGAAGAAAAGATAGAAACCATAGCACAAAAAATATATGGCGCTGAACATGTAGATTATAACTCTACAGCAAAACGTCATCTTAGACACATAAAGGAGTTAGGACTTGAGAACCTGCCAATCTGTGTGGCGAAAACCCAAAAATCATTGTCTGACAATCCAAAACTCTTAGGTAGACCCAAGGATTTTATTATAACCGTAAGGGAAATTGAAATAGCCTCAGGTGCAGGATTTTTAATTCCAATTACTGGAGACATTATGAGAATGCCTGGTTTACCTGCACATCCAGCATCTGAAGGAATTGACATCAGTGATAGCGGTGAGATTTCAGGGTTGTTTTAAAAACTAGAAGATGTTTAAACCCTAGGTTTCGCTAGACCTCGGTCGTACATTACAATGCTGCCAGCAACGGAAACATTGAGACTTAACTGAGATTTAAACTTGACTAAAAAGTGGCTCTTTTCTTGAGCTTGCTTGGAAAGACCATGATCTTCTGCACCAAGTAAATAAACACAACGCCTAGGATGACGAAACGTTTCTAAATCTTCGGCTCCATCAGTTAATTCGACACCGACCAAGCGTGCACCTTTGGGAAGGTTATTGAAAAAATCGTCGAACGTTTCATAATGAAAATAGGGCATTGCTTTAACAGCATTGTGTGTGTCACTTGCTTGTTTTGCATAGCGGTTGCCGATAGTGAAAATAAAACTAGCACCAAGATTTTGGGCAGACCGCCAGAGAACGCCTAAATTTTCTGGTGTTTTGCCATTTTGGATTCCTATACCAAAAAACTCATTTGTAAAATTATCAACCATAATGGCGCAAAAATAGCATTAACTGCCAAAATGTAAAAAGTCATTAAAATGGCATTTTTTTTGCTACAGAATAAAGGAGTTAAAATCTAAAATTGTAAGCAATGAAAAATATCGTTTTATTTTTTCTTGTAGCAGTTTTAGCTACAAGTTGCAACGCTCAGGAGCCTGAATCTTCTAGTTCAGAAATAGCAAAATCCACAATTAAGAAAGACAGTATCAATCAACCTAAGGAACGTTGGCACGTTAATAAAGAAGTGGATGAACATGGCAATGTTATCCGATATGATTCTGTTTACACATGGTCATCCAATGGCTCAATAAAAGGCCACAATGCAGATAGTCTTCTTCAACAAATGAAAAAACGTATGCAGGAACAATTTTCAATGTTTCAAGGCCCAGGTCATTTTGGTTTCTCAGAGCAAGATTCCATTTTCAAACAATTTTTCTCTGACGACTTTTTTTCTTCACCTATGGCGCCACGTTTTCCTAATATGGATGACATGATAAAGCACATGGAAGCCATGCGAGAACAATTTTTCAATAATAGGCAACGGTATATTATTCCACCTGAATCTAAAAGTAAAGCCTCTAAACCTATGGAAAAGAAACAGATATAATGTTTCTTTTCCGCTAATGACCAAAGTCATGTTATCTTGAGCAGAGGATAACTATATTGTTGCATATTAGAAGCCATATGAAAAACATCCTCTTACTCACGGACTACTCTACTATTGCCTTAAATGGCATGCATTACGCTATACAATTATTTGAGCAGCAAGAGTGTACATTTTTTATTTGCCATATAAAAAAAGTAAAAAACTTTATATCCGATGATTTAATAAGTGGTAATTCTGGTAGTGTTTACAAAACACTCATTAAAGATGATAAACTTAAACTCAAAGCGCTTTCTAAAGGATTGCAAGACCAGTATAAAAATGCACGCCACCGCTTTAAGGTCATTGTAGACTATGATGCTTTTATTCCCAGTATTAAACAAAACATTAAGCACCACAATATCGATTTAATTGTTATGGGAAGCAATGGTGCTTCTAATGCTGCCGAATCCATATTTGGTTCTAATACATTAAAAGTCATAAGGAATATTGATTTTCCAACTTTGGTCATCCCAGAGAATTACAGATTTAGTCCATTGAAAGACATTTTGCTTCCTCTGGATAAATATGATCCAAGCGAAGGGCAACTTTTCAAAAAATTTCTTGAGTTCTCTAAACCTCATGGAAGCGTATTACACATTTTGAGAATAACAGATGATGAGCATGCGCCTGATGATAACTCGGACGAATTAAACCAACTAAAACAAGTTATTACCGATAACGAATTTGAGTATCATTATATTAAAAACGTGCCACTTCATTTTTCGGTAAGCAATTACATTCAAACCCATCACGTAGATATGATGGTCCTTTTTGAACAGACCGAATCTTTTTTCGATAGGTTTTTCTTTGGTTCGCCAACAACGCGCTTAAGTCAAGATTTAGAAACGCCTTTATTGGTTTATCATTATTAAACCTGTGCCAACTTGAAGATTTTGGCCGTCAAGTCTTAAAAATATCATATGCCATATGTGATTTTAAATTACACCCAGAGGCCTTAATCCTTCTGTAATTAGTTGTAATTAATATCAGTATCGGGCTCCAAAGGCAGTTTCGAGGGTTCAATAAGATTTAATTCCTCTAGTGCTAAAACTACCAAATCAACATAGTTATTTACGGTTTTAGTTATTTCCCTTGGGTCTGTAATGTCTATATAACCTTTCCACAGTAACTCGCGTTCTTTTGTGGGGCAGATACAGTACATCGATGTCTCTGCATGGTAAATAGTGTACTCATCATAATAATCTGGGTTATAGAATGAATCCTGATACCTGAGGTAATCCTCCTTGAATCTTCTATAGGTTTCATCAAAGCCATCATAGTTGCTTTTGTAGGCAATTTTATCTTCTACACCCAATACCGAAGAAAAAAGAATGGTATCATAACCTTCTGCAATCAATTGCCTTTCCAGTGCGTTGAGCTGCTCTTCATTGAGCTTACCTTGTTCTGAGTCTAAAGCTGTTACATCAATACTTCGCACGGCCTGTATGCCACGATCTTCAAGGGCTGTTTTTAATTTATTTTCAAATTGGGCCCTGGCCTCATTATTGGTAGTTAGCCCAATAATTAGAACTTTTTCTGGGCTGTAGACCTCGATATCAGGATTCTTCCAATAATCTACCAAGTGCGTTTCAGAACATGCCGAAACAACGCCAAACAACACTAATAAGATTAAAATTCTCATTGCTTATCTATAAGTCTATTTTCTTTAGCTTCCTTAATGACCTCTTTAACCAAGGCAAACAATTCTGCTTTAATTTTTTGGTAACGTTTTTTAAACTCGCCAATGAGTTCGATAAGATTTCTATGCTCCTTTTTATAATTAGCCTCTTTAGCCAATTCATCGATACCGTCTACCATAATGGACAGTTCATTTTCGTGCTTTGTTACGGCATTAAAAAGGACTTCTGTTTGTTTTACAACTTGAGACAGTCTATCTATGATGTCCTTACTCTTATCAAAGTGACTCTTATCAATTAATTGAAGTGTATGGGATTTAATTAAATCCTCGAGGAACAATTGCTCATCTTTAAAAAAGGCAAGTTCAGACAACCATATTTTGGAGGAAGCGTGCATATCCTCTGCACTAAGCCACTCGGTATGTTTTGCTTTTGTGTGTATTGTTTTCATGGTACTATATTTTAAAAAAAAGCAGAGTGTAAAACACCTAAATACACCCTGCTTCGATCCTTGGATTTCTAGATAACCTCTATAACTTTTTTAGGTGTTTCTTTAGTAGGTTCTTTTTTAAGAAGATGTAACTTAAGGATGCCATCTTCGTATTTTGCTTTGACATCTGCTGTATTATCAACAGTCTCTGGTAATCTTAAAGAGCGTTTAAATGTACTGTAGCTAAATTCCCTGCGCATAAAATCATCCTCTTCTTCTTTTTTCTCGGTTTCCTTATTGGCAGATACGTGTAAAATATTGTCTTCTAAGGTAACTTCGAAATCGGATTTTTTAAATCCAGGTGCGGCAAATTCAACTTCAAATTCACCTTCTAGCTCTTTTACATTCATAGCTGGCATCAGAGAATCTTCTTCAAAAAAGTCATCGTTAAAGAAGAAATCATCAGAACTAAAAAAATCTTTTAATTGTCTATTATTCCATGGGAATAATCTGTTTCTGTTGTTAAATTTAATAAGTGACATAGCGTTTATTTTTAGTGATTATACATTGATTTTAGTTTAAATTTAAAAACCTACCGGCAATCCTAAAATGATATTAATCAGTTTACAACTAAACAATTAGCCTGACCTCTTCGTTAAGTTTAGGCACCTTGATATGCCATTTTAAAGTTGTTTCCAATTTTACACGAAACGCATTTTGGGCAGAAGGTTCGCCATGCACCAGGAATACACGCTCTGGTATATTTTTGACACGAGACAGCCAGTGTAATAATTCGTTCTGGTCTGCATGCGCAGATAAGCTTTCTATGTGCTCTATCCTAGCTCTAACAGGATAATACTTACCATAAAACTTAATCTCATGTGCACCGTCTAAAAGTTCCCTGCCTCGTGTACCTTCAGCTTGGTAACCAGCCAATAAAACGGTTGTTGTTGGGTTATCTATAAATTGTTGTAAATACGTTAATACTCTTCCTCCGGTAACCATACCACTTCCTGCAATAACTACTTTGGGTCTTTTATCATCTATGGTTTCCCAAGTTTCTTTGTATGAACTCACAATAGTTACGTGTTTGCACATGGCTCTATACTCAGAAACCTGTAGTTTATGCCAAGTTGGGAATTGCTTGAATACCTCTAGGACATTAGCTCCCATAGGACTATCGACATAAATTGGAATATTGGGAATTCTACGCTCCTTGTATAGTTTATAGAACAAGTACATTAAGGTTTGAAGACGTTCTACGGCAAAACTCGGGATGATGAGATTACCTTGCGAGTTGAGGGTACGGTTTATTAATTCTACAAAAATGGTTTCTACATCCTCTACTGGATGAAGCTTATTGCCATAAGTACTTTCTAAAACTAAGTAATCTGCCCATTCCGGTTGTTTGGGATTGTCTAGAAGATAGTCATTTGTGCCACCAACATCACCAGAAAAAACAAAGCGTTTACCATTTATATCCAGCTCTATGAAGGTAGCACCAATGATATGGCCATTATACTGAAAGCGCATAGAAATATTTTCAGACAGTGAAGTCCATTTACTGAGTTCTACCGATTTAAATTTTGCTATGGTATTTTCAGCATCCTTAGTGGTATATAGAGGTAACGCTGGTTTATGTTTTGAATAGGCTTCCTTATTGGCTTTTTCGGCTTCTTCTTCATGAATTTTGGCGCTATCCTTTAAAACGATAGCTGCAATGGCCAAAGTTGGTACCGTACCCAGAATTTCACCTTTAAAACCTTGTTTTAAAAGTCTTGGCAAGTAGCCCACATGATCTAAATGACCATGTGTGAGCAGAATATAATCTATGGCTGCAACATCCACTGGAAGATCAGACCAGTTCAATTGCCTTAATTCCTTTAACCCCTGAAACATACCACAATCTACCATGAGTTGCAATTCTGATGTTTTAATCCAGAATTTTGAACCCGTTACCGTACCAGCTCCACCTAAAAATTTTAATGTAACTTCTGGTTTCATATTACAGTTATTGAGATTGACACAAGGCTTCGAACTCCTCTAGTATTTTTCTTTTTCGGTTTGGGGAAATTCCAAGATGGTCTAAGTAAAAGGCATCTCCTATCAGTTGCCTGCACAATACAATATTTCTACTCAAGAGAAATTGTTTTTCCCGCTGTGCTAAAAGTGTAGACACGGTTATGGGATACAATCCCAGTTCATCTATTCTATTTCTAAGGCTTTCGCCCTCTGGATAATCCCAGCTCAATAGATAGAGTCCGCAACACTTACCGTATTGAACCGCATCTTCCGTAAAACGCGTATTGGTGACCACCCAGGCTTCCTTGAGTTCGGTTGAATTATCAGTAGCCACACTCCAATTCGCTTTGACATCTTGAAAACGCGAGTTTATGTATAAAGGAACCTTAACATTGCAATTAAGACCTGGTTCTCCGTGGAATTTGCACTCAACGAGAACGCTATTGCCATCCTTTTCTGCCAATACATCTATTTGGTGCGATACACATTTACCTTCCAAAGTTTTATCTAGTTGGGCATCATAGCCCGAAAAATCCAATACTTCTTTAATAAAGCGCTCAAAGGGAAAGCCTGTTGGACCCAACTCATAAATAGCATTCTTTAGCTTATATCGAGATGCCAAATGACTTTTCTTTTTCCTTAAGAGTGCGTAAGCTCTATTATAAATTTCCTTCGTTGAAATTCCCTGGTACAACTCGTCCCTTACGGCATCTACAATAGCGTTTATTGTTTCCTTGCTCGCGCCACTGCGCTTGAGGGAAGACCTTAGCTTGTTCAATGAAAACTTAACCTTTTCACCACTGGATTTAATAATATCGATGCTATCTTTTTTCATAATGAATTAAAAAAACTGCCAGGACCGCTAACGACCCTGGCAGCAGCCAAACTAACCAAATTATCAATTAAGAAATCGACAAATAGTATTCCCTTGCAACAGCCTTTAGTTGATTATCCGTCATTTTTTCAGCTTTTTTAACCTCCAAAACCTGTTTGCTAATACTATTTTTTTCTTGGTCTAAATAATTGAAAAAATGCTGTCCTGTTTGAGCTGGTCCCATAATCATTATGCGCTTGGCATCTTGCAATTTTGTACTTAAGGCATCAAAATATTGCTTGGTCATTTGTTTTTGGCGTTCCAGTACTTTTCGATCCTTTAATATTTCTGTTGCACCACCTTGTCTATCGGTAGGCTCCTCGCCCAATTCGGCAGTTCTTGAGGTAAGCACTTCCATGTCTACATCCTCTTCTTTAACCGTTAGTATATATGCTTTTTCCTTATCGATCCAAATGACTTTATCTTTCATAATTTTCGTATTTTTTAGTTATTCTGATCATGCATTACTAGGATAGGGACCTTACAGTCGTATCCAATTTCCTTAACCAAGGCTTGGTTTAAAATACTGCCAAAGAACATGTGCTTTCTATTTATAAAAGCCACCATATCACTCTCCCTACTTTCTACAAAACAATTTAATGCCGTTGGAACGTGCATATTGCTCAATTCCCTGAAAACAAAATTCACTTCAGAAAAATAGTCCTGCAATAAGGCTTTGTTCTCTAACTGGTCTTCCTTTAGCTCTCCTTCAAAAATGTATAACACTTGAATGACAGCCTTTGTTTTTTTGGCAATATCTACAAGGTATTGAAGTTGGTTTTTCTTAAACGGTATTTTGTAATTCGTAGGAAAAACAATCTCTTTTGGAAGCCCTGGCTTAGCTCGTTCTGGAATGACCAAAACGGGACAGTTGCGTACTTTTTCCATAACGCTGACGGCCGTACTACCATAGACCATTGTTCTGGATGCGGTTTCACCTTTTGTTCCCATTACGATGATATCTATGTCTTTATCGTCAACCACAGTTTTAATGGCTTCTACTGGGCTATTGAACATAGAAATGGTATTAAAATGATGGTTGGGATGTTTTTCTTGTTTCAACACCAGCATATCCAGCATATTGGCCAAACCTGTCTCTGAATGCGCCTTGGCTTTTTCATATAGCTCACTCCCAGGATCCATATTCATAAGACTTTTCATTAGGTTGCCTGTTGCAGAGAATACATTGAGAAGATAGAATTCACATGCATCTCTTTTGTACAGTTCTAGAGCATAAGTAATGGCATGCCAAGAATTTTTTGAGAAGTCCGTAGGCAAAAGAATTTTAGTTTTCATAATGCACCTTTTTGTTCCTTTTAAAGGTAGTTGAATGGCATGACCTCTAAAATGACCTTGGTCAATTTAGGCCTTAAGAACCAAGAACGGAACAAAAGGTCTAAAGCCTATTTTTTTGATTACCGCTTTGTTGGCAAGTCGCTCTATCCAACTTTTATCATGGGAAACCATTGTTAGCATATCTATTTCCAAATCTTCAATAAATTCCTTTATTGCATGGTCCTTTGTACTATACTCTGGCATCCAATGGAAAGAACAGTTCAAGTCAGATAAATAAGATTTAAGGTTCTTAAAATTTTGCTCTTGCTCTTCACTCAATTCCTCTTCTTCGTTGATGTGCAAAATCCTAATCTTGGCTTCGTGCAGTTTTAGTATATCCCGTAAAGGCTTTAATTGATCTTTACTTAATGATACTTTAAAATCTGTTGGAAAAGCAATTTGTTTCGGTGTCACATAATCATATTCATCAGGTATGATCAGTAGTGAACAATTCTTTATTTTTTTGATAACCTTTACCGTGTTACTTCCAAAAAAGAACTCCTTGGCACCAGTGGCGCCTTTCGTTCCCATGACTATAAATTGGATATTGTTCTTTTGTACTTCATTCTCCATAGCGTGAAACAAATCTAGAGTGCTCACTACGGTATCGAACTCATGATTAGGGTTTGCGCTCGCTGTATCAATTTCGTCCTTTAAGGCATTGAGGTCCTCTATGGCTTTCTCCTTAATCACCCTTAACAAGCGGTCAGACAAACTAGACATTGAAGACACCTTTAATGCTATTGAATTCAATAGTCGAAACTCACATGGCTCGTCCTTAAACAACTTAATGGCATAATCTATGGCACACCAAGCGTTATCTGAAAAATCGGTTGGTAGGAGAATTTGGCGTTTCATAAGTATCAGATTTTATTGTTGGGAAGGAATTACTAAAAATGGAATATTTAGATGAAAGCCAATTTGATTTAGTGTTGACCTAAAAAACAAATTTTCAAAGAATGAATGTTTATTATTAAGCATCACCAATATGTTTACCTTAGTTTTCATTTGAAATTCATCAATGGCGTCCGTTACGTTTTCATTTCGTATATCGTGGAAAATATGAGCTTCATTTTTAAAGTAATCCTCTAAATACCTTTTGTTCTTTTCCTGTATTTCGTTTAATGGATAGCCATAGGACACATGCATAATATTTAATCTGCCAGAATAGGCCTTAACAAGCTCCAAGATTGGATTTAAATGACCTTCCTTAAATGACACCTCATAATCTGATGGGAACAAAATTTCTTTAGGTTGCTCGTATTCAAAAAGAGAGGGCACAGCCAATACTGGGCACTTAATATTTTTAAAGACATGGACAGTATTGGAACCAAATAAAACTTCTTTAGCTCCTGTGGCTCCTTTTGTACCCATAACAACATAATCTATACGCTGCTTCTCTGTTATTTCCCTTATTTCAGTAACAAGAGTGCTAAATAAGCACGATGTCTCAAATTGATGCTTAGAATTAGGAAATTCGGTATGTATCCGTTTTAATAATTTTTCCATTTTAGATTCGGAAACATGTTTTATGGCATCTCCCAATCCAAATTGGGCTGGACCAACTGGAACAAATTCAGTCTGAAAAATAATAGGCGTATACGTGTGAAGCAGCAGGAACTTACAAGGTTCATAATCAAATAAGTTTATGGCATAAACTATGGCATTCCATGAGTTATCGGAGAAATCGGTAGGAAGGAGTATGGTTTTCATATCTTAAGTTTTAAACGGTTCTTCTTACATTCTGAAGTACTAAAAATGGTATATTGGTATGCAAGCACATATCATCAACCTTGGACCTAAATAACATGTCCTCTAAGAACGAATGCCTGGTATTTACCATAACTAAAAAGTCAATAGCATTGTCCTTTACATAATTAGCAATACAAAGAGACACTTTATTGCTGTCTTCCGTTATGTCGTTAACCTCGACACCCACGAGTTCTGACCTTAAGAAGTCTTTGTTATCCAATTGTCGCTTTGAGAGCTTTTTAGCCCTAGAAATATAGAGCAGGTCTACCACAGATCTAAATGGCGCCAAGAGTGTGCTCAACAATTTAAGTTCCCGCCTTCTGTACGGAATTAAATAATTGGTTGGAAACAAGACGTGTTTGGGTTGCTTATATGTATAAAGCTCTGGAATTACCAATACGGGACACGACACGTACTTCAACACCTGTAAGGTGTTACTGCCAAAGGCATAAGTTTTTCCTTCGCTCTCACCTTTTGTGCCCATAATGACCAGGTCTATATTTTTACCTATGACGAGCTTATCCATTTCGTCAATTAGGGAATTATAGGCTGAAATGCAGTGAAATTTAAATCTTTTGTGTGGTGCAATCTCAGTAACCTCTTTAAGCAGTAAATCTAATTTTAACTGCGACCTGTTTTTTGCTATGTCAACGGCTTCTTCAAAATCATCTCCATCGTGCAAATCATGATTGTTATAAACTTCTTCTTCATAAGTATGCAAGAAATAGAACTCAGACGTATCATGCTTGCATAACTCCAAAGCATAGCGGATGGCGTTCATGGCATTATCTGAAAAATCGGTAGGTATAAGAATATTTTTCATAACTGAAGGATTATATAAGACTTAAATCTAATACCTAATTAGGAAGACTACAATGACATTTATCAGGCTATGTAAAGGTTTATGATGATTTTAGGAATACCCAAAAAAAGCAGAAACAGGAAGCTTACGCCTCCTGTTCCCTAGAGTATTGAGAGCTTATGATATTGCTTTTGTAGCAGTTTAAAGAACTCTTTGCTTCTTAAGAAAAACTGAAAGTACGCAGAACAACAGCATAATTTCAATACCCTTAAAATTATTAAAAGCCCCCTTTTAATACGATACTAAAGTAGACATATAGTTTTACTAAAAAAATGACAAAAATCAGTTTTGACAATTGAAGTAAAAAAAACCAGATGTTTTTTTAACATCTGGTTTTCCCTTGATTAATAGCACATTTATAAAGTTAATTACACCTTATAACAGACCAAACTTAAGCAAGCCCAAACTAAGACAAAATGATTTTTGTCATTTTTCTTATTAATATGGTATAAGTTGATAAACTTCGTTAAGCAAAAAAAGGCCTATCAAGAACAGTAGCGTATAGATTACCTGTACAAATTTCACATTGGTTATCTCTAGCCAGTCTACGGTCCATTTAGGAAAAATAAATAGGGCCAATCCTATAAATAGGGAGAACCAGCCTATCAACGTAATGATAATCTTATAATTAGGTTCCCAAATGTTGTGAAAAATAATATTGACCATACCGACAATGATGGCCAAAAATGAGGTCAAAATCAAAAATTTTTCGTCTTTAAGGTCGTTAAATATTTGTTTGATACGTTTTGGGTTTAAACTGAGTATCAGGAAAAAAATGATGAGATACCAGCCCCAGAATTTAGCGAAAAGTTGAGATAATTCCATAATCTAATTATTAATTGGTTTCGTGTAATACCAAAAACGGTATGTCTGTATGATAGGTTATATGTTCTACCTTGGTATGAAACAGAATTTGTTGAAAATAGTTTAAGTTTTTAGCAACCATGGCTATCATGCTAACGGCTCTACTTTGTGTAAAGCATTGCACGGCATCTTCTAGGCGCCTGTTGGTTAGGAAAAAGAAATCATAGGGCAAACCACTAAAGAAATCCTTAAGTAAATCTTTATTCTTCTGCTGCTCTACATTTAGTTCCTTTTTCTTGGAATTCACATACAGAAAACTAAGTTTAGCCCGATGATCTTCTATAAGTTCCAATAATGGCTGCAATGTTTTAAAATTATTAAAGGACGAAAAGTCCGTAGGAAAGGCTATTTCTTGTATCCTTTCATATTTAGTATTTTCTGGTACTATCAGCGTGGTACATTTTACCTTAACTACCACATCACCAGCATTACTTCCTATGATAATCTTTTTTAAGCCAGAAGCACCCTTGGTACCCATTACAATTAAATCTATTTGTTTATCAACTATTTGGTTACGGATTGAATCTATAAACAAGCCATAATCTACTAGCGAATAGAATCTATGGGCTTTATTGTTAGATATTTTTGAAATGCGTTTCAGTAAATGCAGCAGTTTGGTCTTTGATGGCTTGGTGTAGACTTCTTCTATAACATTATCCGAATCTCTGTAATCTGGATTATTTAAGACACCATAATTTAAAGTATTGACATGTAGAAGATAGAACACACAGGGCTCATCTTTTAAAAATTCCAATGCGTAAACAATGGCATTCCAGGAATTCTCAGAAAAATCCGTGGGCAATAGAACACTCTTCATAACTCATTACATTAATGCCTTAAAATTAAAGGCTAGGTCTAAGACCTAAAATGACGAGAGTCATTTATGCACTATTCTCAATTAATTTCCTTCAAGCGGTCTAAATTGGTAACAACAATATTTCTGCCTTCTGATTTGATCAGGCCATCTTGCTTAAAATTGGTAAGTGTGCGTATAAAGGTTTCAGTAGCGACGCCTGCTACGCTAGCCAAATCGCTCCTGGAAATCTTTATGGGATCTTCGGGCCTTCTGTTTATCTTTTCTGCAAATTGCACTATCGTACGTGCTGTTTTCTTGTTAACAGAACTATAAGCCATTTGAAGCAATTGATCTTTAATATTAGATAAGTCGTCTGTTAGAAGATCTATTAAGGCTATGGTCACCTTGTGGTTTTCATTGAGTATATCCAATAATTCGTGCAGCGCTATGCCCATAAGTTTCACAGGCTTTAAAGCTGTTGCCGTTTCCTTATGAGGCAGGTTATGGGTAAATGAGGTATAGCCAAATAAATCGTCTTCCTTAAAAAGCCCGGTTGTGAGCTCCTTTCCTTGGTCGTCTAGTTTATGGCACTTAACAGCACCATCAGAAATAAGATAGATGTAGTTGGCGTGATCACCCTCCCGATAAATGACCTCATCCTTTGCATAGCTAAATTCCTCACCATAATCATCGAAAAAATTCTTAAGATCGTTTAACGACCTAAGCTCATCTTGGTCTTCTATGCCAGAAAAATCCTCTTGTCTGCGTTCTTGCAAAATTTCGGCTTTTGCCAGGCGACTTTTTATGGCGCTAATGAGTTCATCTTCCGTAAATGGTTTCGTAATATAATCATCTGCACCCATATTCATACCCTTTCTAATATCCTGATGTTCGGTTTTAGCAGAGAGGAAAATGAATGGAATATATTTTGTCTTTGTATTCTTTGCCAGTTCCTCAAGCACTTCATAACCGTCCATTTGAGGCATCATGATATCGCATACAATAATGTCTGGCATTTGGGTTTTAGCCAGTTTTAGCCCTTCTTTACCATTGGAAGCCTTAATAACATCAAAATCTGAAAGTTCTAAAAGCTCTGCCGTATTATCCCTTAATACTATATCGTCTTCTATAATCAATATTTTAGTCATAACACTCTGTTGGGATTTTTAATAAAACGGTTGTACCTACGTTTTCTTTACTGGTAATAGTTATACTTCCGCCCAAATTTTCCAAGTGGGTTTTGGCGATATTCAAGCCTATTCCCGTTCCTTGCATATTAAGTACATTTTCTGCCCTAAAGTATCTGGTGAAAATATTGTCCATATCCTTTTCTGGAATACCTATACCATAATCTTTAACGGTAAGATTGGTGAACGTGTCATCTTGTATCACCTGTATATCTATTTGGGAATCCTTACCTGAGTATTTAATGGCATTTTGTACCACATTGGTTAAAATCAATTCAATTATTCTCTCGTCTTGATACATCTCCATGTCATTGATATTGTCAGGGTAATTGATATGCTGGCCATCCTTTAGAAGCATATTGGCATTATACACCACCTCGTTGATAACCTTGCTCAATTTAAAGTGATTGTATTTATACGTTACCGTGCCAGATTCTAAACGCTCTATAGACAGGAAATCATTTAGAATGGTGTTAAGATAATTAACCTTATCCCTAATAATACCTAAATGTCTATCACGTTTATCTTGATCTTCTGTTGTTTGGTATTTTTCCAAGAGCATAACAGAAGTAGAAATACCGCTCAGCGGTGTTTTAAACTCGTGCGAAACCAAAGACAAAAATTTGGTTTTAAGTTCGTTCAATTCTTTTTCCTTACTCAGTGCTTCTTGGAGTTGCTGCGTTCGTTCTTCAACGGTTTTCTCTAGCTTAATGGTATAGTTTTTCTGGTCGGTTATATCTGCTACGATGCAAAAAAAGACCGGTCTTTCATTCAACCATGACAGTTGCAGATGAACACTTGCCGGATATGTACTACCGTCCTTACGCTTATGCAAGGTTTCAAATTCAAAGCGTTTGCGCTTGCGCTTAAGAAGGGGTTCTATATACCGCTTTCTAAAATCAGATTCATCCAAATTTACTTTTAAGTCAATGGGTGACATACTCTGAAGCTCTTCCCTAGTATATCCAATATTCTCAATGGCCCCTCTATTAACCCTTATAAATTTTAGTGTTTCGGCATCATAGACATAGATCTCATTTAAGGACTCATCAAAGATAGTGGCCAAGTGATTTCGCTCCTCTTCTGCCCTAACGCGTTCGGTAACATCATTTTGAATTCCAATAAAATTGGTTATTATACCGCGTTGGTTTCGTATTGGAGTGATGTACAAATCATTCCAGAATAAAGTGCCATCCTTTTTATAGTTTCTCAAAGTAACTTGACAACTTTTGCCTTCTTTGATGGCCTTTCTTAATTTATCCAATTGTTTTTGATCTCTGTCTGTACCTTGCAAAAACCGACAGTTTTTATGAAGTATTTCTTCAGCGGAATAACCCGTAAGTTCAGAAAAGGCCTTGTTGAAATAAATAATAGGATTGTCCGGCTTTAGTGCATTTGTGATAATGACGCCATTACTTGCCGATTCTAAGGCGGTACTTCTTAACATAAAGTCTAGCTCACTTTCCTTCTGCTTGGAAATATCCTTGATCAAGGCTATAACATAGGTCTTATCGTAGATTTTAAATGGATTGAGCTCTACCTCTACCGGAATAACCTCTCCACTTTTCTTAAGACCATACACCTCTAAGGCTTTAGCCATTTTTCGGCTTTTATTTTTTTCGATAAATGAACTAACATGTTCTTTGTGAGAGCCGCGATAATCCTGAGGTATTAGCAGTTCCAATGACTGGCCTTTAATTTCATTCTTGCTAAACTCAAAAACGGTTTCCGCAACCTTATTGATCTCCATTATACACTGCTCCTCGTCTACAATAACAACAGCATCGGATACGGCATCTAACAGAATATTAAAAATTTCTTGATCTTGATTTAGCATAAATAAAAGGTCGATGGCTAACTCGAAAGATACAAAAATAGCGCCTATTAAAAGCTGATTATGACCAATATCATTCTAATATTTAAGCGATATAAATAGTTTTGTATTTATTAACTGAATTATGTCAGCACAAGTGTCCTTACCAGAAGAATTATCCAAACAATTGGGCAATTTGTTTTATGCCATTGCTAAAGCCGATAGCTCACTGTCATTAGAAGAATATGCAACCCTCTCTGATAGTTTGGAGAAGCACTGGACGCCTTTTGGAGAAGACACTGTAAATCTTATTAAACAACAGTTCAATACCGCGCAAAACGAAGACCTAAACCCAGACAGTTGTTTTACAGAATTTATTAATTTTCTTAACCAAAATCCCGAGGCTTTTAATCTTGAGCTAAAGGAACTTATCTTTAAAACCGGAAATAACATTGCCTATGCCTTTGCCAAAATAAACAAGTCTGAATTGAATATTATGGCTAGATTGAGTATAGCTTTTAAACATATAGGATTATGACTTCAAATTTTAAATCGATTATCGCATCGGATACACCTGTACTTATTGACTTTTATGCCGACTGGTGTGGTCCGTGTAAAATGTTGGCACCAATTTTAAAAAGTCTAAAGGACGACTTGGGAGATGCCGTTAAAATTGTAAAAATAGATGTGGATAAGAACCAAAATCTTGCCGCTAAGTATAGTGTAAGAGGCGTGCCCACAATGATTTTATTCAAAAATGGGCAACAGGTATGGCGGCAGTCTGGTGTGCTTCAGAAAAATGACCTCATTGATGTAATTAAGCCACATATGTAGTATTACTTCCAAAGATTGACCATCGTCATTGTTTAGGCTGACTTAGAGCGTTAATTTTAAATCATTAACATTAAATCTTTAAGTCATGAAACGATTCATAATATTGTATGCTATTACCATAGGCTTTTCCCTATTTATATATGCCCAAAACCTTTCGGGCTTAGATTATGTCTCACCATTCCATGAAGAAATGGCAGCCGTTAAAAAAGGAGACGCTTGGGGATTTATAAATACTGATGGCGAATTGGTAATTGATTTTAGAAACGATATCGTTGTGCAAAGCGATAACGGTGTCAACTATCCTATGTTCAATTCTGGTCGCTGCTTGATTTCAGAAGTTAAAGAAGGTATTACCTACTTTGGTTATATTGACACCAAAGGGCAAGAGGTGTTAGAGCCACAGTTTTTAAATGCCACTGCCTTTAACGATGGTCTGGCGGTAGTCTTAAAATTGTACAAAAATGTTTTAGGCCATAATGATGTTTTGGATAAAGCCATGATAGAGTATAATTACATGGAATTGGCCATTAATCCTAAGGGAGAAATTATACATTATATCTCAGAAAAACCTACACACATAACATTATCAAAATTCTTTATGAAAGGACCTCCAAGCATTAATTCAAAATTATTGACTAAGTCCTTAATTGCTGTTAAGAATGATGATAATAAATGGACCATTAAAAAGGTTTAACCAAAACTATTATGAGACGTGTTAGTCTACTTTTAATTTGTATAGCGTTTGTCTCTTGCCATAATAAAAGGGAATCTGCAATAGTACAAAAGCGGTCTATCACGGAATCTGTTTATGCCTCGGCCACTGTTCAACCCGATAGCCTTTATGAGGCCTACTCCATAGTATCTGGTATCTTGGAAACTAATCTCGTTGAAGAAGGCGCTTTAGTGCGTAAGCACCAGCCCATTATTAAAATTCTAAATACAGCTCCAAAATTAAATGCTAAAAATGCCAAGCTCGCATATGACCTTGCATTAGAGAATTATAAAGGCAGTTCAGCTTTGTTAAAAACCATTAAAGATGAAATAGACGCGGCTGAGTTGCAATATCAAAACGATTCCATCAATTACTTTAGACAAGCCAATTTGTGGAAACAAAACATTGGTTCTAAAGCGCAATACGACAACCAAAGGCTTAAGTATCAACTCGCAAAAAACAGACTTAATCTTCTAAAGTCCAAATACGTACAAACTGAAAATGAGCTCAAAACAGCGGTTGAACAAGCTCAAAACAGCTATCAATCTTCGTTAAGTAATAGTGAGGATTACACCATTACGAGTCAACTTAAGGGCAAAGTATATGCTTTATACAAAGAACCTGGAGAAATCGTTTCAACCGTTGAACCATTAGCTTCCATAGGTAGTGCCGAAGCTTTTATTATTGAATTATTGGTAGATGAAATAGATATTGTAAAGATAACTCTTGGCCAGAAGGTTTTGATTACGTTAGAGGCTTATGGAAACCAGGTTTTTGAAGCACAAGTCTCTAAAATATACCCTAAAAAAGATGAGCGCAATCAAACGTTTTTGGTAGAATCAAAATTTAAAAGCCCACCAGAAAAACTTTACCCAGGCTTATCTGGTGAGGCTAATATTATTCTGGCCCAAAACAAAAATGCCCTAACCATACCAAAATCATTTTTAATAGGCAGAAACAAGGTATTAACGGAAAGTGGCGAAACAACCATCGAAAGAGGCCTAGAAAATATGAAGTATGTCGAAGTCCTTTCCGGCTTAGAAGAGAACACTACCATTTATAAAGCAAACGAGTGACCAATTGGAGCCTTATATTAAGTATTGCCAAAACTCATTTACTTACCAAATTGAGGCAAACCAGCGTTGCCGCTTTGGGCGTTACTTTTGGCATTGGAGCTTACATTTCTTTAGTGAGTTTTATGACTGGTTTAAATGCTATGTTAGATGACCTCATTCTAAATCAAACACCACATATTCATATTTATAACGAAATAAAACCATCAGTGCAGCAGCCTGTGGATTTGTACGACCAGTTTAATAATAGTTTCAATATCGTGCATTCCATTAAACCTAAAGTAACGCAAAAGAAAATACATGATGCGCTACCCATTATGGCCTTTCTGAAAAAAGACAAAAATGTAAAAGCTGCATTGCCCCAAATAAAAACTCAGATTTTCTATATCGCTGGATCTATAGAAATTGGTGGCAACTTAACAGGAATAGAGCCTCTCTCCGAAGCCCAATATTTTAACCTTGGCGACTACATCATTGAAGGTTCTGCCAAAGCGCTCGAAAACACAGACAATGCCATATTGTTAGGTGCAGGAATCGCTGAAAGAATGTCTTTGCAAATTGGAGACCGTGTGCAGGTGAGTCCAATAGAAGGCGGTTTATTTACCTTAAAGGTTGTTGGTATCTATCAAAGCGGTGTCGCTGATATCGATGCTATTCAAAGCTTTACAACAACAAAAACGATTCAACGGATTTTAGGAAAGCCCAATAATTATATTACTGATATTAACGTGAAACTTCACGATATTGAAAAGGCCCTTCCTATGGCTGAAAATATAGAAAAACAATTCAATTTAAGGGCTATTGATATCAAAACTGCAAATGCCCAATTTGAAACAGGAACAACAATTAGAAACCTCATAACTTATGCCGTTTCTTTTGCCTTGCTTATTGTAGCCGGCTTTGGAATTTATAATATTTTAAACATGTTGATTTATGAAAAAATGAATGACATTGCCATTTTAAAAGCAACTGGATTTTCCGGCAGGGATGTTCAGTTTATTTTTATGAGTCAGGCTGTAATCATAGGTCTGGTCGGTGGACTCTTGGGACTGTTAATAGGGTGGGTTTTAGCCAAGATTATAGATACGATTCCCTTTAATACAGAAGCTTTACCAACTATAGAAACCTATCCCATAAACTTAAATCCGTGGTTTTTTGTGATTGGTTTTTCATTCGCTCTCGCTTCAACATTTCTTGCAGGTTACCTGCCTTCCAAAAAAGCCAAAAAAATAGATCCCGTTAAAATTATAAGAGGTCAATAATGGAAACCGTTTTACAGACAAAACATATCAATAAGTACTTTAAAAAACCCGTGCTCTTTCATGTCATAAAGGATATCAGTTTACAGATAAACAAAGGAGAATTCACCTCCATTATGGGCAAGTCTGGATGTGGCAAATCGACCTTACTATATATCCTGTCTACAATGGATACCGATTATGAAGGACAACTCTATCTCAACAATAAGCTGATTACAGGAGCAGACCATCATACACTCTCCCATTTGCGCAATAAACATATCGGATTTGTATTTCAATTCCATTATCTACTCTCAGAATTCTCAGTTTTAGAAAATGTGATGTTACCAGCCAAAAAATTAGGAGAGCTAACTTTAGAAGAAGTGACCCATAATGCCTATGAAAAACTAAAAATCCTCAATATTGAACAGCTTGCTAAAAAACGTGCCTCACAAATTTCGGGTGGTGAAAAACAGCGTGTTGCCATTGCCAGAGCTTTAATTAACAATCCGTCCATTATTATGGGAGACGAACCAACCGGTAATCTAGATAGCCACAACTCCGAGAACGTCTTTAATATTTTTAAAGAACTTAGCGAGGAGAACAAGTTGTCCCTTCTCATAGTGACTCATGATGAGGACTTTGCAAAGCGCACGGACCGCATAATAACCATGGAAGATGGAAGGATAATTAATTGATTAAAGATTCTAAACCTTGAGAAACAGTATTAAAATTTAATTCCATGACATTTATCATTGTCCTTATTATTAAGAGTAAGTAATTTCGACATTTAATTCTATATCATGAAAAAAATCGCTTTAGTTGTATCCATAGCTCTAATTACCTTAACGTGTAAAGAAAAGAACGACCACTATAAATCAATTAGTGCCGCAGAAATAACACAGGAGGAACACCCAGGCAAAGCCCTCATGGAAAAAAACTGTTATCTGTGCCATAGCCCAACGGCAAGCCATGATAGCCGAATTGCACCACCCATGATTGCAGTTAAAAAACACTATATAGATGAGTCTACTACCAAAGAGGATTTTATAAAAGATATGCAAGAATGGATTAAAAACCCTGTAGAAGCCAATGCAAAAATGCCAGGTGCAGTAAGACGATTTGGAGTAATGCCCAAAGCCTATTATCCAGAAGAAACTATTGAGCAAATTGCCGATTACATCTACGATAACGACATTGAGCAACCCGAGTGGTTCGAAGAGCACATGAATGACAAAGGAAAAATGCATAAGGGTAAAAAAGGTAAAGGAAAAGGAAAGGGAATGGGCAAAGGCCAACAACATGGTAAAGGCAAACAAATGGCAGTACAGGACTTAGCTCCAGCCCAAAGAGGTTTGAAATATGCCTTAGGGACTAAAGCTGTCTTAGGACAGAATTTAATGTCAAAAATTCAAAAAGAAGGCACTGTAGAGGCCTTAGCATTTTGCAATGAACAGGCCTATCCATTAACGGATAGTATGGCCACCCATTTTAACGCCACCATTAAACGTGTAACTGACAAACCTAGAAATCCCAAGAACCAAGCCAATGCTAAAGAACTAGCTTATATAGAAACCTTTAAGAGCCAAGTGAATAGCAAATTGGAAATTGAACCCATATCTGAAGATATAGAGGGTAAGATTCATGTGTATTATCCTATAACCACTAACACCATGTGCTTACAATGCCACGGCAAACCAGAAGAAAATATTAAACCTATTACTCTCAATAAATTGAAAAGCCTCTACCCAAACGATAAGGCTATTGGCTATGGGGAAAACGAAGTGAGAGGTATGTGGCATGTGACATTTGATAAATCAGACTAATAAATACAGTAAAACATTAAAAATGAAACCTATTAATTTAACACAAAACATATTTACAATGAAAACTTTACATCGAAGCATCACAGTCGCTTTGGGCTTAATTTTACTCTTATCTTTTTCTTGTGGTAACGAAAAGAAAAAAACAGCAGAGGACGAAGCAACTAAAGACGCGTCTGAAATGACAGAAGCAACACCGGAAGTCTTGTTTGAAAACGACTATTCTAAAGTGTCAAAAATAACCCTTGCTCAAGGCGAATATCTTCCAACTCATGAAGGAGAAAATAGAATTATTTATTCCTTGACCGATTATACTATTGATTGGGAGGAAAATGGTGAAAACCTAGGAAGTAAATCATGGAAAAAAGGTGATGTTCATTTTCATGAAGCTGGACCTCATGCCGCAAGCAATAACAGTTCTGCTGTAGCTGAATGGCTGGTATTTACTAAAAAAACAACTGAATTACCGGATTGTGAAGAGAATACTCTTGATAATGATGTTATTACCGTAGCACCTGATTTTGCAGAAGTACGTTTTGAAAATAACATCTTTAAAGTTACCGAAGTGACGTTACCAAAAGGAGAAAAAATAGCACCACATTCTGGTGTTAACCGTATTGTATATTCACTTTCTGATTATAGTTTACTTTACAACTCCGATAAAGAAGGCGAGGAAGATAACACTTTTAAAGTAGGCGACATCCATTGGCATTCAGCTTGTATGCACAATCTTGAAAACTCAGGAGAAACGGATGCTAATTACCTAGTTATTAGCTACAAAAAATAGACTAATCTCAAAAAATAGTTATATCAAAAGAGCCAAAAATCTTTTGTTTAAAACAAAAAAAGAGAGCAAAAAATTGCTCTCTTTTTAGCTTTAATTAAAACTGGTATTGCAGAAATACGGCCAAATTTCTACCAGGATCGGTTATTGGTGTTCTTCCAAAACCACTTTGATTCACAAAAGAGAAATTAAGGTGATTGTTATAGGCTACGTCAAACACATTAAGCGCTGCCAAGCCTAAGGTAAAATCCTTTAGGATAGTTGCACCACAACGTAAATCCAAGGTCTCGTAACCAGGTGTTACCACTTCACCAAAACTTGGAGCGATTTCATCTTGTTGGGATACGATATTTAAGACGGCATTCGCCCAAAACTTTGGTTTCTCAAATCCAATGGAAAAGCGTGTTGTTAAAGGAGGTGTTAAAGGCAAGGACTCGTTTAAATCTCGGTTCTGAGCATAGACATAAGCCAATTCAGTTTTAAAAAAATAATCATCCAAAAACTCTAATTTGGCCATAAGTTCAAATCCTGTTTTGTAGGCTTCATCAAGATTCCTAAAGACCTTTGGGTTTTGGGGTTGGGCCATTGGCATAAACTTTCGCGTCTTTGTTTCATCAATAATTCCAACGATATAATTCTCAAAGAATGAATAATAAAATGACGCTTCATAGGTTAAGGCATTAAATCCGTTTTGTAATGGTGCTTTACCTAAGAATCCTATTTCAAATTGGTTATTTACTTCGGCCTTTAAGTTAGGATTACCGATGTACTCAAAGGGATCTTGACCAATATTAAAGTGATTGATAAAACGCTCAATCATATTGGCAGACCGCACACCACGACCATAAGCGGCTTGCAAAACAACATTGTCTGAAACCTGCTTTTTAACCGATAGAGTACCACTAAAGTTATGCTCCGTTCGCTTGTCTAAATCATAAAGTGCCGCAAAATCATCTTCTGGATCTTTAATGTCTGATATAACTTGGTCATACCTCATTCCTAACGTAAATACAGTGGAGTTATTCAGTTGGTAATTAGCCTCAGTAAACACTCCCAGATCTGTTATATAAGAATCCTGCCAAACCTTATCTGTAAATGTCATAGGCATTGGCAAAGGGTTGCCATTCATGGCCTTGACCAAACGCGTGCGTGTTCCATCTCGGGCAATATGCATGGCATCCACTCCAGAAAACAGGGTTAATTTTTCGCTGGTCTCCCACTCGAGCTCAAACTTACCTCCTATTGTTGTAGCCTCTACCGGAGTACTTGCTTCGGTCATCATAAAGGATGGCCTTCTTTTATTGGTCATGAGATGGTCTACAAAACTGTAATACACCTTACCCGTTATGGTTTTTATTCGACGGTTATCCACGGACTTTTTGTAGTCTATAGAAGCTATGGAACTATTATCATACTCGGTATCCATAGGCAATCCTGCATGTAGCACATCGCGCCCAAAAGACTGACGCCACTGAGCCTGTATACGTTCGTTATCCGATAGATTGTAGCCAACCTTTAAGCCGTAATCCAAACTTCTAAAGGATGAAGGAATCTCAACAGCAGAGCCATCTTCGTAATTTCCGAAGTCGCGATAGCCAAAGGTTCCTAGTACATCATAAGCATCTTCTGTATAGCCTAGTTGCACTAAGTTCACCGTATTATCACCATTGGTTTCATATCCAGATGAAATCTTACCATTAAAACCGTTTGCAAAGGCATTCGGTTTTTGGGTAACTAAATTCACAATGCCTCCAAAGGTTGGTCCATACCTAACTGTATAGGGTCCCTTGACAATTTCTATCTTAGTAATTTCCTCAGGTATAATATGCGTTGTCACGGGATCCATCCTATTGGGACACGCATGTAAGGCTTTGGTCCCGCCATCATACTGCACATTGAGCTGTTCGTATTGAGCCGCTCTAAAACTTGGGTCAATGGCATAATTACCACGCTTCACAACACTAAAACCATTTAAGTCATTGAACAGATCGGTGACGTTTTTTGGCTGTACTACCTTTTTGGCGTACTTGTTTGATACTACCGAAAAAACGGGATCTCGTTTAATTTGGCCACTTAAAATGACCTCATTTAATATAATCAAGTCTTGTTTTGTGCTATCCTTTTGAGATGTATTTGGTTCTTGTCCATAGGAGAATAGCACAAATAGCGCGCTAAATAGCGCACTTATTTTATGTTTCATGTTTATAGGTTTTGTTAGAAAAATTGACTCTTGCAGTTAAGCTGCAAAAATTTTGGAAGTTTCTAAACAACCCTTGGCGGATGGAAGAACTCGGACGATGCTCTAAATGTGTACAGATTCTTATAACTGACAAAAACAGCGGTCCTAAACTGGTAGTTCGGTTTCTGGTACTTTAAGTCGTTTAATTGCACAAAGAGCTGTAGTTCTTTGAAATCAATAATGTTTTCAGGTGACTTTTGATTTGTATTTTGTGACTGTGCAACTTTTTTTAAATGGCATTTACCGTTACACTGCAACTCAGGCGCATCCTTATTTTCACATAATCGCTCAATAAAGCCTACTGGATCTATCTCGTAGTAAAGATAGTTCATGGATACCCACATGCTATTAATAACAATGAGTAAGGAAAAACCCAAAGAAAAAATGTAGGTTAAAATCTTCATCAGCACGCTTAATATCTCATTCCTAATCTAGTGTTTTTTATAGCTTAAAAATCAACACTCTTGTAAGATTATTCTTTTTCAAAGATGCGCACAAAAATAATCATTCAGGGTAACATTGGTTACATTCTTTGGCAACTATTAAAGGTAACTTTGCAGCTGAACTTAAAAACACATTTAACTATGGAAACAACTGAAAATAAACAAGAAAATTCTTTTACCATGCCAAGAATTGGCGATAAAGCTCCAGAATTTAAAGCCATAACAACACAAGGAGAAATCAATTTCCCGTCAGATTATAAAGGAAAATGGGTAATTCTATTTAGTCACCCAGCAGATTTTACGCCTGTGTGTACTTCTGAGTTTATGACCTTTGCCCACTTAGAGGAAAAATTTGATAAAGCCAATTGTAAACTCGTTGGCTTGTCCGTAGATGGTCTTTACAGTCATATCGCTTGGTTAAGAACCATAAAGGACAAAATTAAATTTAATGGTATGGAAAATATCGAGGTTAAGTTTCCTTTGATTGAAGACATTACTATGGAGGTCGCTAAAAAGTATGGTATGATCCAACCTGGCGAACACAAAACACAAGCCGTTAGAGCGGTGTTCTTTGTAGACCCAGAGGGTATTGTACGAGCGCTCATTTACTATCCGCTAAGTCTTGGACGTAATTTTGATGAAATTTACAGAGCACTGATAGCCATGCAAACATCAGATAAATTTAATGTTGCCACACCAGCCGATTGGGAACCTGGAAAAGATGTTATCATCTCTCCTGCAGGATCTTGTGGCGTGGCTGAAGAGCGTATGACGAGCACAGAAGATTTAAAATGCGAGGATTGGTTCTTCTGTACAAAACCACTTGATAAAGATTTAGTCCTTAAAGAAATTATTAAAAATTAAAGATTTTTCAGATATTTAGGACGACTCAGTTATAAAGGTATGAGCAATAACTGTTTCTCTGATAAGAGCATCTCCTTAGATGCTCTTTTTTTTGTAACAAAAGTCACTCAGGGTTATAAAGTTACACCCTATCTTTGAATTACTATCGAGTCATAGTTTGAAGCATATATAAAATATGCACAACAATAAGGAACAGGTAATCGGTTTACCTATTCATGATTAGTTAGATTTTTTTGGTTAGTAGTTTAAGGCACTCTTTCTAGGGTGCCTTTTTCATTAGTAACAAAGGTTACTCACTTTCCTTTCCATAAATGATACTTTTGATTCAAATTAGAAGCTGTATGGATACTGAAATTTTAGCCAGAATACAATTTGCCTTCACCGTTGCTTTCCATTACATATATCCACCCTTAAGTATTGGCCTTGGATTATTGATGGTAATTTTTGAAGGCCTCTATCTAAAAACAGGACACAAGCACTATGAGGTTCTCACACGTTTTTGGTTAAAAATTTTCGCGATAACATTTGGTATAGGTGTTGCCACGGGTATAATAATGGAATTTGAATTTGGAACAAATTGGTCCGTTTACTCAAAATACGTAGGAGATATTTTTGGCAGTGCTCTAGCGGCAGAGGGCTTATTCGCATTTGGCTTGGAAAGTACCTTTTTAGGCATTTTAATATTTGGCTGGAATAGAGTTTCTCCAAAAGTTCACTTTATATCTACAGTAGGTGTGTTTCTAGGGTCAATGTTTTCTGCAGTTTGGATTGTTGTTGCCAATAGTTGGCAGCAGACTCCAGCCGGATATCATATCATAGGAGAAGGGCTAAATGCGCGAGCGGAAGTTACCGACTTTTGGGCTATGGTCTTTAATCCATCTAGTGTAGACCGTATAATCCATGTATGGCAAGGTGCTTTTCTAGCTGGAGCTTTTCTTGTTCTATCTGTCCATGCATATTATCTTTTAAAAGGCAGATACGTAGAAATCTCCAAAAAAGCCTTTAAGATTGCTTTGGCCGTTGCCACAGTTATTTCTTTAACTCAACTTATATCTGGTCATAGCTCTGCTGATGGTGTTGCCGAGAATCAACCTGCAAAATTAGCTGCAATGGAAGGGCACTATGAAGCATCTAGCCCAGCAGATTTATATCTTTTTGGTTGGGTCAATAATGAAACCCAAGAAGTTACAGGCATAAAACTTCCTGGAGGCTTATCATTCTTGGTACACCAAGATTTTGAGGCTCCTATAACCGGATTAAACGCCTTTCCAAAGGAGGATCAACCAGGACAGGTAAATGCAGTTTTTCAATTTTACCATATTATGATTTCTATTGGTATGTTTTTAATTGCTTTAACGCTATATGCAAGTTATTTATGGTGGAGAGGCAGTTTATTCAATAAAAAATGGGTGCTTAAAATTTTTGCGTTTTCTGTACTTCTGCCTCAAATAGCAAATCAGGTCGGATGGTTTGCTGCAGAAATGGGGAGACAGCCATGGGTAGTCTATGGTCATCTAAGAACAGATGAAGCCTTCTCTCAAGAAGTCTCTTCTAATCAAATTTTGTTCTCCCTAATTTTATTTTTTGTAGTCTACGCGATTCTATTCCTCTTGTTTTTGTATTCCCTAAACAAGAAAATAAAACAAGGACCCTATGAAGAAGCCAAAAAGAATTTACAACTCGCATAAAAACTGATTTATGGAAACTTTTTTAGGTATAGATTATCCAACGCTTTGGTATTTAGTAGTAGGCCTTTTATTTTCTGGTTATGCTATTTTGGAAGGCTTCGACTACGGAGCAGGCGCATGGCACTTGTTTTTTAGAAAGGATTTAAGTCGTCGGATAGCCATTAACGCCATAGGTCCTTTATGGGATGCCAACCAAGTGTGGCTTATCATAGGCGGTGGAGCTCTGTTCGCAGGGTTTCCAGTGATGTATGCAACAATGCTATCTGCAATGTATATTCCTTTTATGCTTTTTCTTATGATGCTAGTTCTAAGATCTGCAGCTATAAAATTTAGGAGTGCTGAGCCCATGCCATGGTGGCGCAAAACCTGGGATATAACCTATTTCGTTTCTAATGTTGCTATTTCATTTTTGCTAGGTGTCGTTCTTGGCAATATTCTTTTAGGTTTTGAAATAGGTCCTAATTTCGAATATACCGGCGGAATATTTTTCTCCTTTTTAAGCCCTTATGCCCTTATGGTTGGCTTTACAACTTTATTTATTTTTATGACGCAAGGCGCCATTTTCTTACTTCTTAAAACAGAAGGTCGCTTACATACAAGGCTTACGTTCCTGCTAAAAAAAGGCATGATTTTCTTTATCATAAGTTTTGCGATTACCTCGCTCTATACACTTATTTTCATACCAGGGGTAACAGATAAATTTAAGGAAAACCCCATTTTCTTCATTCTGCCATTACTTGCCTTTTTAGCTGTTGCTAATGTTCCAAGATTGGTCTCAAAAAGAAACTACGCTCAAGCCTTAATTTTTTCTTCCTTAACCATGTCCTTCCTGCTAATGCTCGTGGCATTTCAATTATATCCCGTTTTGCTACCATCGACTTTAGACCCTAATTATAGTGTAACAATTTATAATGCGGCATCATCTCAAAAATCTCTTGGTATAATGCTCACCATCGTGGTAATTGGTGCGCCATTGCTAGCCCTATATTTCTTGTTTCTCTACAAAACATTCTATGGCAAAGTAAAATTAGACGATACCAGTTATTAAATAAGACTTTCAAAACAGTAAATTAGTTTGTACACATAGCCTTTATCTGTGTAACAATTGTGACCCTGACTTTTAGGATTTACACCTAACTTTAAAACATAAATGCAAAAAATTATGGCAAAAATAGTCGTCCTAGGTGCAGGTATAGCGGGTCATGTTGCCGCTTCACATCTAAGAAGGAAACTATCCAAATCACACGAAGTCATTGTTGTATCACCCAATAGTAACTATCAATGGATTCCGTCTAATATTTGGGTTGGTATAGGGAGAATGACATCAAAACAGATTTTATTCCCTTTAGCACCGCTTTATAAAAGAAAAGGTATTACTTACAAACAAGCCAAAGCCGTTTCCTTCTTTCCCGAAGGAGATAGTGAAACTACAAGTCCTTATGTATTTACGGAATACGTGGCTGGAGCCGAAAAAGGAAAAACAGAAAAGGTAACCTACGACTATTTGATTAACGCCACTGGACCAAAATTAAATTTTGAAGCTACAGAAGGACTTAAACCTGGGTATAACAAAGTTTATTCCGTCTGTACGTACACTCATGCTGAACATGCCTGGAAAGCTCTCGAAGCACTTATTAAACAAATGAAATCTGGTAAAAAGGCCAAGATATTAATAGGTACAGGACACGCTAAATCAACATGTCAAGGTGCGGCCTTCGAATACATCCTGAATGTTGAGCAAGAACTCCGAAGACACAAGGTAAGAGATATGGCAGAGATTACGTGGATTTCTAATGAGTATAAGCTTGGTGATTTTGGCATGGACGGTATGCTAATGAGTTATGGTAGCATAAGTATGAAATCAAGCGAAATGGTTGAAATGGTATTTGAAGACCGAGACATAAAATGGATTTTAGGCGCAGGAGTGAATAAAATAGAAGACGGTAGAGCTCATTATGAGACACTTGATGGAGAGACTAAAGTTGAAGATTATGATTTTGCCATGCTCATTCCTGCATTCTCAGGTCATGGGTTTAAAGCTTACGACAAACACAACAACGACATTACGGATAAACTGTTTAAAGGTTTTATGATTGTAGATGCTGATTATTCTCAAAAACCCTATGAAGATTGGAAAGTGCAGGACTGGCCAGAGACTTATCAAAATCCTTCTTATGAAAATATTTTCGCTCCCGGAATAGCCTTCGCTCCGACACATAGTATTTCTAAACCCAGGAAAAATAAAAACGGTACAGAAATATTTCCTGCACCTCCTAGAACTGGAATGCCTTCTGGTATCACGGCAAAATTAGTTGCAGATAATATTATAGACACTATAAATAATGGAAAGGAGAGCCTTAGGCATAAAGGATCGCTAGGCAATATGGGAGCTGCCTGTATTGCGTCTGCAGGCTATGGATTAACCAAGGGAAGCGGAATAAGCATAACCACATACCCTATTGTTCCAGATTATGAAAAGTACCCAAAAACCCAGGGAAGAAAACTTGGTAAGACATTTGGCGACATTGGTCTTGCAGGCCATTGGTTAAAATTGGCATTGCATTATGCCTTTTTATACAAGGCAAAAATGAAACCTTTTTGGTGGTTAATTCCAGAATAAGAAAAATTCAGAATTCAATATATAATAAAATGACAACGCGTATTTCAAAATATCAACGATTCAAGATGATGAATCCAATCATTCAGTTTTTTAAATTTATATATCTAAGCATAAAAATTATGATTGTCGTGGCTGGTGGCCATGGAGGCACAAGAAAAGTCAACTAATTGGTTTTATCTTTAACTTAAAAATAGTTTAAGGCATCCTTTCTAGGGTGCCTTTTTCATTAGTAACAAAGGTTACTGAGACTAACACCTCCTCTGTGTAATTTTGATCTAAATTAAAAATCAATGAAAAGAGCATTATATAAATTAGGATTTGGGTTCTTTAGCCTCTTATCGCTTGTTAACGCTCAAGAGCTAAGAGAGGTTTCCAAATCAGAGATACTAAATCAGGCTTTAGAAAACAACAGAAGCATTAAGATTTCAATAGAAGCTTTTAACGAAGCTAAAGGTGAATACAAGCAAACCAATGCTGTTTTCCTTCCTAATATATCCGTATCGCATTCTGGTTTTGCCACTACGAATCCGTTGATGGCATTTGGGTCTAAACTAAATCAGGAGATTCTTACGCAAGCCGACTTTAATCCGGATTTGCTCAACAATCCAGACCAAACCCAAAACTTTGCGACGACGTTCGAGTTTCAACAACCATTAATTAACATGGATGGCTTCTACCAGAGAAAAGCGGCAAAAAACAAAATGGAAGCCATGTCGCTGCAAACAGAACGCGTTAAAGAGTATATGGCTTACGAAGTAAACAAAGCCTACATGCAACTGCAACTGGCTTATAAAGCTGTAGATGTCTTTGAGAAAGCTTTAAAAACGGCAGAAGCCAACTACAAACTGGCAAATGACAGTTACGAGCAAGGCTTATTACAACGTGCTGATGTGCTTCAAGTGGAAGTGCGTGTATCAGAAGTAAAAAATCAACTTCAAAAAGCACGAAGCAATGTAAAAAACGCTTCTAATTATTTATCCTTTTTAATGAATGACAGTGGCGATGTTATTTTAAAACCTGCAGACAGTTTGCAACTTAACGACATGTCGCTAAACAATGACCTAAGTGAGCTTTCAGAGAATCGTTCAGATATTAAAGCCATGTCTTTGGTTATGGAGGCTCAGGAATCGGTCTACAAATCAGACAAGATGAGTTTTTTACCCACGCTTAATGCCTTTGGTAATTATCAATTATTCGACGATAATTTGTTCCAGTTTGGTGCCAACGGCTACCTCATTGGTGCCGAATTAAAATGGAATATTTTAAATGGTACCAAGCGCTTTGGGAAATCTCAAACGTCTCGAGCCACTTATGAGAAATCCAAATTGGAATACGAGCAATACCTTTCTCAAAGTCAACTTGAGCTAAACAAAACAAAACGTCTGCTTGAAGATGCAAAGAACAAAGTAACACTTACAGAATTAGCCTTACAACAATCTGAAGAAGCACTTAGAATTAGAACAGATAGATTTAAGGAAGGGCTTGAGAAAACCTCGGACGTTCTCATGGTAGAAACCCTATTTGCACAAAAACAACTTGAATATTACCAAACCGTATACGAATACAACAGTACAAAAGCATATCTAAACTATTTAACGACTTTATAAAAATGAAAACAAACTTTATATACCATATTTTTAGTCTCGCTGCTGCCGTTCTCTTTTTAGGATGTAAGAGCGACAACGCTTCAGCTGTAAAGAATACTTCTGAACCCATAAACGTGCAAGTTGCAAAGGTTGCTGCCAATGATGAACAAAATGCCTTAGTTGTAAGCGGTACTATTGAAGCAGCGAACAGTGCTACTTTGAGCACGAGAATTATGGGTTATGTGGATAAAATCCATGTGAATGTTGGAGACAAAGTGTCAAAGGGTCAATTGTTGATCTCTCTAAACAGTAGCGATTTAATAGCAAAAAGGGCACAAGTTAAAGCTGGCATACTAGAAGCCACTGCGGCGTTCAATAATGCCAAAAAAGATTATGAAAGATTTAAGGCCCTTTTTGAAAAGAACAGTGCTTCCCAAAAGGAACTAGATGATATGACAGCACGATTTAATATGGCAAAAGCGCGTCTACAATCCGCCGAAGAAATGAAAAATGAAGTCGATGCCCAATTTGCCTACACAAATATTCGGGCTCCATTTAACGGCGTTGTTGCTTCACGGCTAATTGAAGTTGGTGCCTTGGCCAATCCAGGAATGCCTCTATTATTAGTAGAATCGCCCAACAATTTCGAGGTCATGGCAAAAATTCCCGAGAGTTTTATTGCTAGTGTAAAAACAGGAATGGAAGTAGATATTACCATAGCATCAATAGGAAGTTCCTTTAAGGGTGAAGTTAAAGAGATCAGTTCTTCTTCTGCCCTCTCAGGAGGCCAATATATTGCAACCCTAAATCTCGTAGAACCAAGTGAGAAGATACGATCCGGTATGTTTGCCTCTATTACATTCCCACAAATTATTACAAAAAACAACATGGCATCTACCAGTATTACTGTGCCTAGAGAAGCGTTGATCTACAACGGACAATTAACAGGAATCTATACTGTGAGCCAACAAAATACTGCTGTATTAAGGTGGTTACGTGTGGGCAATAGCATAGGTGACAACGTAGAAATTTTATCTGGATTAGCACCTGGCGAAACGTATATAGTAAAGTCAGACGAGAAGCTCTATAACGGTGCCAATCTTAACATTCAATAAACAGAAGACACATGAAGGAAGGTTTAGCAGGAAAAATTGCCAAGGGCTTTATTAATTCAAAGCTCACTGTACTCCTAATGATCGTCTTTATGATTATTGGAGTGTACAGCTCATTTCTAATTCCAAGAGAAGAAGAACCACAGATAGATGTTCCTATGGCCGATATTTTTGTTGGTTATCCAGGAGCAAGTCCAACAGAGGTTGAATCCAGGGTTATCAAACCACTGGAGAAACTTCTATCCAACATCAAAGGTGTAGAATATGTGTATTCCACATCCATGCAAGAGCAAGGAATGGTGATCGTACAATTCTATGTCGGCGAGGACATAGAACGATCTCTGGTAAAGCTCTATAACGAAATCAATAAACACATGGATATCATGCCTCAAGGTGTTACCATGCCGTTGGTGAAGTCTCGTGCTATTGATGATGTCCCAATGTTAGGACTAACGTTATGGAGCGAAAACTATGACGATTTTCAGTTAAGACAGATCGCACAAGAACTTACGGACGAAATTGAAAAAGTAAATGATGTTGCCCAAACACATAAAATTGGCGGCAGAAGTAGAGAACTTCGTGTTACCATCGATAAAAATAAGCTAGCTAGCAGTGGATTGGACATGCTAGGCGTTGCGCAAATGATCAAGGCCAACAACCAGCAACTGAGTTCAGGCAACTTTAATAGAAACGATGAAGAGTTTCTAGTAAAGACCGGCGAATTCTTAAAAACAAAAGCGGATGTTGAAAACCTCGTGGTTGGTGTCCTAAAAAATCAGCCCATATACCTCAACCAAGTCGCAACGGTTACTGATGGCCCAGAAATTCCAAAGAATTATGTAAATCTTGGGTTTGGTGCAGCCAGTTCTAAAATTGAAAAATACAGATCTGAATATCCAGCTGTAACCATTTCGGTTGCTAAAAGAAAAGGTGCCGACGCCATGAAAATCTCTGATATTATCATTGACAAAGTGGAGCACCTTAGAACAACATTAATTCCTGATGATGTTCATGTTGAGATTACCAGAAATTATGGCGAAACGGCTTCCCAAAAAGTTTCGGAACTTTTGATGCACCTTATTGGAGCTATCATTGCCGTTACTATTGTAGTGATGCTAGCCATGGGTTGGCGTGGTGGCTTAGTGGTATTTCTATCTGTTCCGATAACCTTCGCACTAACATTACTAAGCTATTACCTCCTAGATTATACCCTAAACAGGATAACCTTGTTTGCCTTAGTTTTTGTAACAGGAATTGTGGTAGATGATTCCATTATCATTGCAGAAAATATGCATAGGCATTTCAAAATGAAACGCCTTCCTTTTAAACAAGCGGCGCTCTATGCCATTAACGAAGTAGGAAACCCTACAATTTTGGCCACATTCACAGTAATTGCTTCTGTATTACCAATGGCCTTTGTTTCTGGATTAATGGGCCCTTACATGAGTCCTATGCCTATCGGTGCGTCCATTGCCATGATTCTTTCGTTATTTGTGGCCCTAACCATAACACCTTATTTAGGCTACATTTTCCTTAGGGAAAAGGATAAAAAAGCAGAAGCGGTAGAAAAGGATGAAACTACCGGAATTACGGATACGTTTATCTATAAAATGTATTCGAAATTTGAAACACCACTTATTGAGAATAAAACGAAGCGTTGGGCTTTCCTAGGGATTACCTTTATCCTATTATTGGGCTCTGTAGGTTTATTTTTCACCAAAACGGTAGCGGTGAAAATGCTTCCATTTGACAATAAGAACGAATTTCAAGTTGTTATTGATATGCCCGAAGGAACAACTCTTGAGCGTACTGCCGTTGTTGCCAAGGAAATAGGTCAATATCTGGCGCAACGACCTGAAGTTGTAAACTATCAAAGCTATGTAGGCACTTCTGCTCCAATAACCTTTAACGGTTTAGTGAGACACTACGATTTGCGAGGTGGTAGCCATATGGCAGATATCCAAGTTAACCTTACTGATAAACACGACCGCAGCGCTCAAAGCCACGATATAGCAAAATTATTGCGTCCAGATATACAGGCCATAGCCCAGAAATACAATGCCAACGTAAAAATTGTTGAAGTTCCGCCAGGACCTCCAGTATTATCTACAATAGTTGGTGAAGTGTACGGCCCTAATTACGAAGATCAAATCCGCATTGCAGATTCTGTTAAAACCATTTTACAGCGTACACCAGATGTAGTGGATATCGATTGGATGGTAGAGGCGGATCAGCCCGAATTCAATTTCGTCATAAATAAGGAAAAAGCAATGCTTTATGGCATAACACCACAGCAAATTACCCATACGCTTAACTTAGCACTTTCTAATCGTGCCGTTACTCATTTATATGACGAAGACGCTTCTAACCAAGTAGGATTAGTTTTAGCTTTGGAAGATGCAGAAAAGTCAACTGTTGGGAGTATAAGTGCCTTGCAAATAAAGTCGCAACAAGGTATGCTCATTCCTATTACGGATTTAGTAGAGGTTAAAAAAGATGTAAGAGCCAAAAGTATTTATAGAAAGAACCAAAAACGTGTGGTTTATGTACTAGCGGATATGGCTGGTGAATTGGAAAGTCCTGTTTACGCCATTCTAGGTATGACCGAAAAACTCAATTCAATTGAATTGCCAAAAGGATATGCCATGAACGAGCTTTATATCAATCAACCCGAGTTTGAAGATGACTACACTGTAAAATGGGATGGTGAATGGCAAATTACCTTAGAAGTGTTCAGGGATTTGGGTATAGCGTTCCTTGGTGTCATTATTATCATTTACATCTTAATTGTAGGTTGGTTCCAGAACTTTAAAGCTCCCGTAGTTATGATGGTGGCCATACCACTTTCATTAATAGGAATAGTTTTAGGCCACTGGCTCTTAGACGCCTTCTTTACAGCGACCTCTTTCATAGGGATGATAGCACTTGCGGGTATAATGGTTCGTAATTCGGTATTACTTATCGATTTTGTGAATTTACGCCTCGATGAGGGCATTTCATTGAAGCAGGCTGTCATTGAAGCTGGAGCCGTAAGGACCACGCCTATTTTACTAACGGCTGGTACCGTGGTAATCGGAGCATTTGTGATTTTGTTTGATCCCATTTTCCAAGGTTTGGCCATCTCGCTTATGGGAGGAACTATAGTATCTACCGTTTTAACTTTATTAGTAGTTCCTCTTGTTTATTATATGATTGAACGCAAAAACCATAACTAATATGAAACTCGTTATTGTAACATCTGTAGAAGAATTTCAAGATGATGTTTTAAAACTGTTTAAAAAGGCAGACATTGAAAGTTTTAGCGCATCGGAAATAGATGGCTATAAAAATACACCAAGTATTTTGGCTACTTCGAGCTGGTTCCCTAGCATCAAAGGGGGAAATGAATCTCAAATGTTCTTTTCCTTTACCGAGGAAGAACAGATCGATCGGTTATTTCATCTCATAGCAGAATTTAACTCAAAACAATCTACATCTAATCCTATTAGAGGTATCGTTGTTCCTATAGAAAAATATATTTAAAGAAATCAGATTATGAAAAATAGAATAGTAAGAGGCGTAGCTGGAACGTTTATTCTTATAAGCTTGTTATTGGCTATTTACGTTAACATCAATTGGTTATGGTTCACCGCCTTTGTTGGCGCCAACCTCCTCCAATCATCACTAACAAAATGGTGCCTCATGGACACTATTTTAGAGAAGGTTTTTAAAGTCCAAGATTAGGCGCTTCCATCCTACTACTTTATTCAGCTGATTATTGTCATTTGAAACTATTGGTATTACCAATATATTTATTCAAATGAGTGATTCATGCTGACCTTCAAAAATTATAACATTGCAGATTGGTTTTCATTTTACCGATTGCTTGCTGCACCATTTCTACTTGCGCTCATTTGGTTTGGACATAGGGAGTGGTTCAGTTGGTTTTTATTAATAAGTTATTGTACTGATGCGGTTGATGGTTTTCTAGCTCGTAGGCTAAACATCAGTAGCCCTAGAGGTTCTCAACTCGATTCCCTAGGCGACCAAGTTACCCTTATTGTGGGATTAATAGGTTTATATAGCTTTGAAACCATATTTATTACAAAGCACTTATGGATTATAATAATTGCATTTATCCCTTACCTAGCACAAATGTTGCTAGCGTATTACAAGTACGCTAAAGCAACGGCTTTCCACACCTATTTGGCAAAATTATCGGCCATAGTTCAATCCATATTCATTTTAACCTCCTTATTCTTTGCTCCAGACCTTACTCTTTTTTATGTTATGATAGGTCTTGGTGTACTTGAAACTGCAGAAGAGATTATCTTAATATTTTTGTACGACCGTTGGGTTTCAGATGTCAAAGGAATATATCATGCATTAAAGGACAAACGCCGAACAGGACTTAAAAAACACAAAGACAAATTGTAATGCGCAGCTACTCATTTTTTACTATTCTGTTATTATGTTTTGTCTTAATACTTATTGATACAGCTGCATTTTATTGGCTACAGTCCATAACGCAATTGTTTGGCAATAGTCTTTTAAAAATAAGCATCAATATTGTGTTTTGGATGTTTACCGCTGGGCTAGTCATTGGTATCATAGTACTGAAACTTAGGCTCAACGCTATCCATCCTATGCGCAAGCATCTGTTTATTTCCAGGCTTTACGGTTTGGTCATTTCCTCCTTAATACCAAAATTCATTTTTGTAGTCGTTATTTCAACCTTATACTTCGCCAATTTTGTGTTCTCGGATAAAGAGTCCTTACTGGTAATTCCGATTGTAGGTCTGTTTTCTGGATTATTGCCTTTTATCATTATTATTTATGCCATATCAAAGGCAAAGTATAACTTTAAAATATATCGCCATACCATTGCATTTCAAAAGTTACCAGAGGCATTTGACAACTTGAAGATAGTACACCTTTCGGACCTGCATTTGGGCAATTTTAATTACCGCTACAAAATTTTAGAACGCGCTGTAGAACTTATAAATGAAGAGGATGCGGATATTATTGTTTTTACCGGTGACTTAGTTAATAACTACGCTTGGGAATTGAGCGGCTGGGACAAGGTGTTTTCTAAACTCAAAGCCAAAAAGGGTAAATATGCTGTTTTAGGTAATCATGACTATGGCGACTATAGTGAGTGGGAATCAGAATCAGAAAAAATCGAAAACTTTGAAACCATTAAAGCCTTTTTCTCAAAAATTGATTTTACACTTCTTTTGAATGAATTTCAATTAATCGAAAAGGATGATGAAAATATTGCAATTGTTGGAGTAGAAAATTGGGGCAAACCACCTTTTAAGCAATATGGAGATTTAGAAAAGGCCATCAAAGATATAAACCCTGAAACATTCAAAATATTATTGTCCCACGACCCTACGCACTGGCAAGCCGAAGTCACTAAAGTTACCAACATAGCGCTTACCTTATCTGGACATACACACGGCATGCAAGCCGGAATCACAATAGCCAATAAACAATGGAGTCCGATTAAATATAAGTTTAAGGAGTGGGCCGGACTTTATAAAAATGGCAACCAATATCTTTACGTTAATCGTGGGCTAGGCTGGCTAGGGTTTCCAGGTAGATTAGGGATGCGGCCAGAGATAACTGTTTTAAAACTGAGCCAATAAGAATTCATCACGATAGTTTAAAATTGACAACTATCATTTCAGACTATAGTTTTTCTTTAGTTTGGTTTAGTATTCTATACATTGAGTTTAGCCCAATTGGTCAATGTTTTTAATATGCCACACCACCAATTTTCATTTTTTAAAAATGAGGTGAAAAGTAATTCACGGATATGGATTGCGATTGCCCTTTCCTTGCTTATCATTTTTATAGCCTATCACATAACCATTTTACGAACTGTACTTTCATTAGTTACATTGCCATATGAACGGTTTATAAGCGTTTGGGTATTTGGCATGAGCTCATTAGTTATAATTCAATCTGCTAAACGGCTGGGTGGCACTGTTTAAATAATTAGACCTTTACTATACAGAAATCAGGTTAGACGTAGTAGCACAAAAGGCTCAAGCTGACCAAGATCATTGTACTCTATTTTATTAGAATTTAATTTTAGAATTAAACTAAAAATAAAGTGTTGTGAAGCTTTTAATCAAATTAATTATTACGTTACTCATACTAGTAATTTCTACCGTTCTTACTTGTTAACTACATATTAATTAGTGTAGTCGTTTATCAACATTAGGAAAGGCTTAATGAAGTCGTTAAACCATATAAAGTATGACTCCTATCAAAAAGAAAACTTTTGGTAAGGCCCAGAAAAGGGACTTAACTTTAAAATAGACCTTATAAGAATTATAAGTGATATTAACAACTCTTATTATCAATTATACCCTGATTATGGTTGTAGAATGACAAATGTCATTGAACAGGACAATTAGCTCCATTAATTTTGTACTTATAAAAATCATGTTGTCATGAAAACTATTCTTTATGCTACCGATTGTGCAAAAAAATCAGTGCCAGAACTTAAATATGCTTATAGGCTGAGTAAAGCAATGAATGCTGAATTTCACGCGGTCCATGTTTACGATTTAATGCCTATTGTAACAACTACAGTGCGGTCTAGAGGTGTGCTTCAAAAAAATTTTGAAGAAGAACAGCACAATATTCTTAAAACCTACTGCCAAAAGTATCTAAAAAAAGAAGAAGGATACTTACAAATGAACTACCATGCGGTAAAATCGGATTCAATTTCGGAAGCCATTATAAAAACAGCATCTAAAATTGATGCAGACTTAGTTATTGTTGGGATAAAAGACCCATACTCACTACGTGGTATTTTTACAGCGAATATCGCCAATGAATTAATGTCAAGCTTACATGCACCACTGCTTATCTTACCTGATTATGCGCTTTATGAGGACTGGTCTAATTTGCTCTATGCAACAGACTTTGAAGAATCAGACCTACATGCCCTTGAACGTTTGGTAGAATTGGCAGAACCGTTCAATGCCCAGATAGAAATTGTGCATATTCCTAGAAAGGGAGCGGATTATCACGACAGGAAAATGGAATGGTTTAAATCCATGGTGAGTTTGCGTATTCCGTATACTAACATCGTGTTCTCTTCTAGACGTGCTGACGATGTGGAAACTGGCTTAAAGCAGTTTATAGAAAAAGACCACCCTGAGGTTTTGGTTATGATGGAGCGTCAACGCGAATCCTTTATTGAAAAATTGCTTCACAAGGACCTAGTTAAGACTATGGAGTACGACATTTCAATACCACTATTGGTTTTCAACAAAAAACGAATCATAAGAAGACCTTCAGAAGAAATAGATAGAAGCATGACCGAGACCTATGCCTTACAGTAATGGTCAACCACAAGCCTGAACAGTCATTCAAATACTAACTAAATCTAAATTATAGCAGCCTAATTGACATAGTGCAATTAGGCTGCTTTATGTAGCATATTGACTGTAAATTTTTACAAAAACATCAAAACCTAAATTAAATTTTTAAACCATATTGTTAACCTTTATTTTATAAAGAAATTAACTAAAACCATTATATTTAAAGGTGTAAGTGCCTGGACGTGGCACGAGCATTTTAAACTAAAACACCAAGACCAAAACAATGACAAAAGAAACACTTCAGAAAAAAGGCCAAGAAAAAATAAAAGCAGATTTCAACTATTTGATTGCCTTATTTAAGGAAATGCTAGAGTCCGTTGGTGAAAAGGAGTTGGCTCAAAGCCTTCCTTTTGGAACCGAAACAACTGGTAAAGCAACCGATATAGCCAGTGAGCGTATAACACAAGCCATTGGAATTTGTTTTGAGCTATTGAATTTGGCAGAAGAGAATGCTGCCGCACAATACCGAAGAAAGACAGAAACTCATTTTGGTATTGAAGCCATAAGAGGGTCTTGGGGCGAAACCTTGCACCAATGGAAAAATCAGGGCATCACGGAAGAAGAAATCCTTAGGAAATTAAAAGAGGTCAATGTCATTCCTGTGCTTACCGCGCACCCAACGGAAGCGAAGCGTTTGACAGTCTTGGAAATTCACAGGGAACTGTATTTAATGTTAGTGAAAAAAGAGAATCCTAACTGGACACCCTCTGAGCAGAATACCTTAAAAAAAGATATCATCGCTATCATGGAGCGCTGGTGGCGAACAGGAGAGATTTATCTTCAAAAGCCTCGCCTCGAAGATGAACGCAACAACCTCATGCATTATTTTCAAAATGTGTACCCAAAAGCCTTGAGTTTAGCAGACAAAAGACTGCAAAATGCATGGGAAAGCACTGGCTTTTCAAAGAACGCCTTAGAATGGCCAGAAGATTTTCCGCGAATAACCTTTGGCAGTTGGGTTGGTGGCGACCGTGATGGCCACCCTTTTGTTACCCCAGAATTTACAGCCAGCACCTTAAAAATGCACCGAAGTGCCGCCCTAAACATGATAAAAGCTCAACTTTTAGATTTAGGAGCAAAGCTTAGTGTTTCGAGCTATCGTAACGAACTCCCAAAACCATTTTTGGCTCATGTAAAAGAAACGGGTTCACTTTTTGGAAGTGCTGGCAAAAAAGCCATAGAGCGTAATCCCTCAGAGCCTTTACGGCAATTTATAAACTTGTTATTGCTACGCTTAGACAATACCATTACCGATAATCATAGCTTGGGCGAAAAAGGCTATTTTAAAACAGCTAAAGACTTAGCAACAGAGCTAAAATTATTAAGAGCTACGCTTATTGACATCGACTCTAAACGCCTAGCTAAACAATATCTATTTCCACTAGAGCGCCTGGTTGATTGTTTTGGGTTTCATTTGGCGAAGCTAGATATTAGAAACAATAGTGCCTATCACGAAAAAGCCATTAGCCAAATCTTAAAAGCCTCTGGTCGAAAAGACTATGATTATGGGAGTTGGAGCGAAGAGCAGCGCTTAGCTTTTTTAAATGAAGAACTTAATAGTAATCGTCCATTTCTGGTAGCAGGCACCTCATGTGGTACTGAAGCTGATAATGTCTTAGGCTATTTGACGGAAGTTAAATCCTATATAGACCGTTATGGCAAAGAAGGAATCGGTTCCATTATTGTTAGTATGACCAGAAGCCTCAGCGATCTACTGCTGGTCTTTATTCTTTTACGCGAAGTTGGGCTTAGAGATGCTAAACTGCCCGTTGTACCCTTGTTAGAAACCATCGATGATCTTATGGCAGGTCCAGAAATATTAAGCGCCTTTTTAAATCATCCAGTGATGAAGAAGCAGCGAAAAGGCTCAGAAGAATTCATCCAAGAAGTGATGTTAGGCTATAGTGATAGCAACAAGGATGGTGGCATTTTAACCAGTCGCTGGAACATTTACAAAGCTGAAGAAAACCTAACAAAGACAGCCACGGAACTTGGTGTAAAACTTTGTTTTTTCCATGGCCGTGGTGGCACCATTAGTCGTGGTGGAGGTAAAATCCATCGCTTTTTAGACAGTATGCCGCCAGGTTCTATGAGTGGAAAAATTAAAATGACCATACAAGGCGAAACCATTGCCAACCAATTTGCCAATCTCATCACAGCCACTTACAATCTAGAAATGTTTGTGGCGGGAACAGCACGTCAGGCCATGATACCTGCAAAACCTTCTAAAGATGAGCAACTCTATAAAATAATGGACAACTTGGTTGTTTTGGCCAGAAAGACCTATAGACAATTATTGGACCATCCAAAATTTATAGAATTCTATTCCAAGGCAACACCCATAGATGTTTTGGAGCAGAGCAAAATAGGCTCTAGACCAGCACGGCGCACAGGACAACGGTCTTTGGAAGACCTGCGCTCTATCCCTTGGGTTTTCAGCTGGAACCAATCGCGTTTCAATATCAGCGGCTGGTTTGGTCTAGGGACGGCTTTAAGCCAATATAGAAAAGAGCATCCTAAAGATTTTAAACGCCTTCAGCAATTGTCTAACGACTGGTATTTCCTCAAATATGCATTAATCCAAATAGAATCCAACCTTTTGGATTCTGACAGAGTTATTATGAGGAGGTTTGCAAAATTATTCGAAGATGACGAGGTTAGATCAGAACTCATGAACTTAATATCTAACGATTACGATTCGTCTCTGGAAAGCGTAGAAGACTTGCTCAAAGGGTCAAGAAGCAAACGAAGGGTCACAAAACTTGATAATATCCATTTGAGAACAGAGGCCTTGAATAGGCTTCACGACATTCAGATTGAATACCTGATAAAATGGCGTGAGATTAGGGACACCAATCCAGAACTGAGCGAAACCTATTTATTAAGGTTATTGTTGTTAGTAAATGCCATTTCGGGTGGATTGAAGGGAACAGGATAATTTCACGTATTGTAGTTCTGTAAACATTGTAAGTGGAAAAATAAGGGCATAAAAAAACCAGTTGCTAAACAACTGGTTTTCTTTGTAGCGGGAGCTGGACTCGAACCAGCGACCTTCGGGTTATGAGCCCGACGAGCTACCTACTGCTCTATCCCGCGATGTGGACTGCAAATATACAATGGTTTTTAGTTTCTACAAGAGAATTTGCCAAAAAAATAACGCTCAAAACGGGTCTGAGCGCTATTCAATTAATGTTCAACCAAAATTAAAATCAGTTGTCGTTTCCGGTTTCTTCGTCAAGAGTAACCAACACACCTTCCATGTTTGATTTGTCTAAATCAAAATCAACTATGTTAGGTAGTTCTTCCTTTAAATGGGCGTAATTTCCTTTGAATCCATTATTGCTAAGCAGCAATGTCTTTAAGTTATTTAATTGAGCTAATTCATTTGGTAAGGTACCATAAAAGGCATTATTTGATAAGACCAACTCTTCTAATTGCTGCAATTCACCTACAGTTGACGGAATCGTACCAAATAATTTGTTATCAAAAAGGCTTAACACCTTTAGGGTCTTAAGATTTGAAAGTGTGCTAGGGAGTTTTCCCATGAGTTGATTACTACTTAAGATAAGCGCTTCCAATTGAGATAATTGCCCTATGGATTCTGGTATCTCACCAGTAATGGAATTATTGTAGAGCTCTAACGCCTTTAAATTCTTGAGATTTCCTATTGATGATGGAATAGTTCCGTTTAATCTATTCGAAAATAATTTTAATTCTTGAAGCGCTGTTAATTCAGTTAGTGCTACTGGCAATTGACCTGAAAGTTTATTGAATGACAGATTGAGAACCCTTAAAGCCGTTAACTGCGAAAGCTCATTAGGAATCTCACCTTCGAGATTATTGAACATTAGCTCAATAGCTACAACTTTGTCTTGTTCTACAGTGACACCAAACCAAGTGTTAACTGGCTCGTTTAAGTCCCATGAATTTGTCCAAGAGGCACCATTGGTAGAATTGTAAAGTGCTAGAAGTGCTTCTCTTTCGCTTTGAGAAACGTTGGCAAACGTAAATACAGAGAGCAAGCAACATAACACAGTTAGTTTTAAAGTTTTCATAATAGCAGATTTATGTGGAGGGGCACATTATACATACGAATATAAAGGCTATTCGCTAAAAGAACAACTTTTTTCGATGAACTACATACTTGAAAAGTATATTTATTTGATTTACAGAGTTTTAAAAATTTCTACTGCTCAATACTTCTGGCTTCAAAACTGACAATATCGTTATGAGCTGTAGTTACCGAAACCTGAATAGGATTACAGCAAATCTCACAATCCTCAATATAAGTTTGAGCACTCTGAGACAGGTCTATTAGCATAGAAATCTGTTCCCAACAATAAGGACATTGAAAAAAATGTTCAAGCACAACAAAGGTAATTAGAGTTCAACATTCAATAGTTCGCCACAAATCTGTAACACTGCTATTTCAGCTAGTTTAGCATCGTATTTGGCCTGATTTCTGCTCAATTCGGCTGTTAATAGATTCAACTGGGCTTGCCTGAATTCTATAGAAATTATCTGTCCCAACTTAAACTTTTCCTCGGTTCTTAAAAAATTATTCTTGGCCGTTTTAATATTTTCCTCCTGGACGCGATATATTTTGAGCTTATTTTGGTAGTCGTCCCATGTATTATTAAAATTTCGCTCTATATCCAACCTTAACTCTTCTTGCTGTAATTTCTGGTTTTCCAGATTAATTTTGGCGTTTTTTACTTGTGTTATCGTACTGCCACCATCAAATAAATTCCAAGTAAGGTTCAGTCCACCAGATAGCCCAACATTGGTTGAAACAGCGACGAAGGCTGCTGCGTTATTGTTGTTTTCATTCCAACCGTAAGTTCCGGTAAGTCCTATGGAAGGCAAATATCCAGACCTATTGGCTTTAAGCGTAAATTCATTGATATTTATGTTCTGCTGGTTCTGAAGAAGGTTAACATTATTAGCATACAATTTATTCAATAACTCCTCTTTATTTAAATTCATTAAAAAGGTGATGGTAGTATCTACTTCAAATTCGTTAGCAATGGCATTACCTGTAACAAAATTGAGATCTCGTTTTGCATTGATTAAGTTTTGCTGGGCGTTGATGATGTTGATACTATCGTTGTTGATGTCAACCTCAGCATTTAAGACATCCAGTTTGGTGTTTCGCCCATAATCAAACTGGTATTCTGCTCTTTTGAGCCTGTTTTTTGATATAGCAAGCGTTTCCTTTAAGGACTTCAAGTTTTCCGAGCGTCTTGCCACATCATAATAAACCGTTAGTAGTTGCGAAATGGTATTCTCTATAGTTTCACGAGCTTCCAATTCGGTCAATTTATATTCTTCCTTCAGGCGCTTATAATCGTAAAGACGTCCTAGACCATCAAATAAGGTATAATTCAGGTTTACATTTGCATTATATCTAGAACTCTCTGCGCCGTTTAAAGTGGCGTTATCTCCATTTGCAAATTGGGCCGTAATATTATCTCTATTGTAAACCGCACCTGCATTACCTGTAACCGTTGGTAGATAACCAGAGTTTAATACGTCTTTATTGTTTTCTGCAACCTCCACCGTATTTTTGGCCACTTTTATGCCATAATTATTCTCGAGGGCCAATGTGATTGCCTCAGAAGGGGTTAATTTATTCTGCGATCCCAATTTTATCACTAGCAGCAATGCTGCAAAACATAAAAGATATTTATACTTCAGCCTGCTCATGTTGTTCAATAACTGCACGTTCTACTTCTTCTTTCGTTATGGTTTTTCCACTCGCCAGCCATTTGGCTCCTACCTTAATATTATTGCTAATGGAGAGTAACAAAGGTAGCGCTAGTAGCGTAAGGACTGTGGCGTATGCTATTCCAAAGGTTATAGAAATAGCCATAGGTTTTAAAAATTGGGCTTGCCTACTTTTTTCCAAAAGCAATGGTGCCAAACCTGCAATGGTAGTCAATGAGGTTAGAAAAATAGCCCTAAATCGAGATTTACCTGCCTCAATCAATGCACGATCAAAATGCAAACCTTCCTTTAAATTGGAATTGAATTTTCCAATAAGTACCAAACCATCATTAACCATTATGCCAATAAGTGCTATAATTCCCAATAGCGAAAGTATGTTTAAAGGAAAGCCAAGAAGTAAATGGCCCCAAGCCACTGCTGTTAAACTAAAAGGAATTAAAACTATAAGTAATAAGGGCTGACTGTAACTTCTGAATGTAAATGCTATGGTGGCGTAAATCAACAATATGATAACCAAACCAGCCGATTTAAGTGAGCGAGTCAACTTCTCGCGCTCTCTGTTCTGTCCTTCAAAGGAAGCTGAAATGGTTGGGTATTTTGATTGCAGCTGCGGAATGATGTTCTCTCTTAAATCTGCCATAATATCTGTATTACTGGCATTGGCTTCCTTCATATCTGCAGATACTTGAATTTCACGTTGACCTTCCAAGTGATTAATTAATACATCACCGCGCTCAATACTGTATTCTGCAATATCCCTTAGGTTTACTCGATCACCGCTGGGCGTCCTTATGCGCATTCCGTCTAAATCGTTAATAGATGCTCTATTCGTTCGATCATACCTTACCCATACGCGGATTTCATCTTGACCTCTTTGAAAGCGCTGTGCCTGCACTCCAAAAAATCCGGCCCTGACCTGATTCATAACGGTTCTTAGGTCTAGGCCAAGAAGGTAAGCACTTTGTTTGAGCTGAAGACGAATCTCCTTTATACCAGCAGGGTCATTATCCTCAACATCTTTTAAAGCAGGATTTGAAGCCATTATTTCCTTAAGCTCTGCCTTAGCTGCCTTAAGTTCCGCTATATTATTACTCAGTAAGGATACTGAAATTGGACTTCCTCCAAAATTGCTTCCAGACCCAAATATTAAGCGTTCTACACCTACTACAGGCCCTACCAGTTCGCGCAATCTATTTGCCACTAAGATTGAAGTGATTTCATCTGGGCGCTCCTCACCAGGAAGCATATTTATGCGCAATGCGGCACTAGACGAACTATTAATCGTTTTAATAACATTTTCAACCAATTCCTTATCGGTCTCTTGGAGATACTCTTCTGTAAATTCTGCATTGACTATATCTACCTTATCCTCAATCATTGAAATAATAGAATCCGTAATGCGTTCATTGGTGCCATTTGGCATATCTAAAGTTACAGCAACCTGATCGCTGGCTATTCTAGGAAACAACGTTACACTGATAATGCCACCTCCTACGGCGCCAAGGGTGAAGATTAACAAGGCGATAAAAATACTCAGAGCCAATAATTTATACTCCAGCACAAAGCGCAAACAGGGCGCGTAAATCCGATCTCTATTAAAGCTCATAATACGATCGCCAAGTTTATTAATAGCACGCATTTTTGCAAAAAAGCGCTTGATTCCTTGTGGTTCATCTTGACCATTTTTGGCACGCAATGCTTTAGAGTGCGCCAAGTGTGCTGGTAGGATAATGAGCGCCTCGATAAGAGATACCGTTAACGTAAGAATAACAATAACAGAAACCTCACTAAAGAATTCCCCAATCCTACTGTCTAAGAACAGAAATGTTGAAAAAGCCAAAAGTGTGGTAATGATAGCGGATACTACAGGAGGAATTACTTCAAGAGTACCATCTATAGCTGCTTGAATTGGTTTTTTTCCACGTTCATAATGCTGATAGATATTTTCTGCAATAACAATACCGTCATCTACCAATATCCCGATGACGATAATCATTCCAAATAACGAAAGAACGTTAATCGTAACATCAAACTGTCCGGCAAACATAAACATTCCCAAGAAGGAAATAGGTAGGCCAAACGCCACCCAAAATGCCAATCGAGTATTCAAGAACAGGGAAAGGAAAATTAGAACTAGAATAATTCCTGCCAAGGCATTTTCAAAAAGCAATTGTGTCCGTTGCTCCAAGGTTATGGACAAATCCCTAACCACGTCTAAACGCACATTGGTGTACTTTTGATTAAATTGTTCTATGTAATCTTTTACTTTTTGGGCAGAACTGACCAGATCTTCATTATTGGTACTGGTTACCGTTATATCTACAGAAAGTTCTCTATTAAAATAAGTGGCATTAGGAGTTTCTGAGAAGCGGTCCCTTATAATGGCCACATCCTTAAGACGCACCGTTTTACCACTTGGTGTTGCCTTTATTACAATATTGGAAAGTTCATCTCCATAATAAGACCTGTTATTGGCCCTAATTAAATAATCTTCCTTGTCGGTTTTAATGTTTCCTCCAGTAACAAGTATGTTGGATTGCCCTACCGCTAGAGCGACATCTGTAAACGTAATATCGTAGGCTAATAAGTTGTTTTCGTTTACGGCGATTTCAATTTCCTCTGCTGGAAACCCAGAAATCTCCACTTGGGAAATTCCCTGTATCCCACGAAGATCATTTTCTATCTGTCTAGCAATTTGTTTTAGCGTTGCTAGAGGAATGTTCTCACCGCTTACCGCAAAGCTTATCGTTTGTCTAACTTCCTCTCTTTTAGCAACTATAAGCGGCTCCATATCGGCAGGATAACTCGGTACACGATCAACTGCATTCTTCACCTCTAGGAGCATGAAGTCTATATTTTCCCCTTTTTCTATTTCTACGGTGATAGTCCCTCCATTTTCATTAGAAACAGAGGTTACCCTATCTATACCACGAAGTCCTTTGAGATTATCTTCAATCTTAAGTACCACACCTTCTTCAATTTCCTGAGGCGATGCTCCAGGATAGGTTATGGTAATCGTGATAATCTTAGAATCTACTAAAGGAAAAAAACTAGATTTTAAAGCACTAAACCCTAAAATACCAAACACAAAAAAGGCACCGATCAAAATATTGACGGCGACATGGTATCTAATAAAGAACGCAATGATCTTTCGCATGATTTTATTGGGCTTGGGTATCTAAATAAGGTTTTACCAACATACCAGAGTAAGCACCAGGAACCGGTTTTTTAAGAATCACCGTTCCGTCCTTCACATCCTTTAGAATAACCTTCTTATCTGAGAAAAATACTGGTTTCACGCTTATTGATTCTAGCACACTATCCCGAACTGCAAAAATGGTATTATCTTCTGATAAAAGCATTCTATCTATTTCAACAGCATTTGGCTCGTCTCTTGCATTTAAATCTGCTTTGAGATACATACCCTCCTTTATATCTGGATGCTTAACATTTATAAATGCCGTGATGGTCTGAGTGGTTAAATCAATACTACCGTTGACGCGTGAAACCATTCCCGTATAGGTGCTCGTACCATTTAGGTCTGATAGAACCACCTCTTCACCAACCTTAATAAAAGGTGCATAACTTTTGGTTATGGCTACTTCAATTTCATACTCAGATGTATCGATAAATTCTCCGAGTTTTTGACCATTTCTAACCAGCGTACCTTCAGTAACCAATGCTTCCGTTAAAACTCCCGAAAACGGTGCATTTATATAATACTTGGATAGACGCTGTTCTAAGTTTTTTACATTGTAATAACTTGATACAATTCCACGTCCCGTTATAAAATAGTTTTCCTTATTTGATGTTATTTCTGGTAACTTAGGTGTGGCTGCTTCTAGATCAAATGATGACAAGTAGTTTTCCCATTTCGGATAAATCTCAGGAAAATCTAAACGCAAATCCGGCATAATCGCAGCGATATCATTGTATAAATTACTTTTGGCCGATTGTACACTTGCATAGTATTCAGAAGCATCAATATGTATCAATCGTTCGCCTTTTCGGTAAGATTGTCCCGCCTTAAATAATTTGCCCGTTGGCTTAAATACGCCTTGCACTTCTGAATAAATCTCCACTCGGCGTTTGGCGACAGTATTTCCATTAGCAGTAATAACTATTGGTATGGTTGCGTTGTGTACTGTATCTACAAAAACGGTTTTAACCACTTTTGAAGCTACTGGTTTAGGCTTATTTTTATTCTTAATCAGCGTATTAGCGACAAAGATAGATCCAACAACTAAAGCTAAACCCAAAATCGATAAGATGACTTTTCTTAACATAATGCAAGGTTGATAGGAGCGCAAAGTTACCCATATCACAAAGTGATGCCGTTAAAATAATCTTAATTGTTAAAGCCTTCTAATTCTTCTTGAAGGGATTCCCATTCTTCCATAAGGGATTCTAAATCGGATTTTTTGGCCTGATACTGGTCAAAAAAATTAGGGTCCGAAGCGGTCTTGTCGTAATCGGTTTCTAACTTAAAATCATCGGATTTAATATCCTTTTCCAATTGACTTATTCGGGATTCAATGTTGCTGATCTTATTTTTTATGGACTTGGCTTTCTTCTGATTTTTATAGGAATCTTTATTGTCTCCTTTTGAGCTCTTCTCTTCATTTACTGTGCGTTTTTCGGCCTCTCTTAAGTTTTGAAGGTTTCTATCCTCTAAATAATAATCGATATCTCCCAAATATGGCTTAATTTTTTTATCCTTAAACTCGTAAACGATATCTGTAAGCCCCTGAAGAAACTCACGGTCGTGAGATACCAATATCAAAGTACCTTCAAAAGATTTTAAAGCTTCTTTTAATACATTTTTAGATTGTATATCCAAGTGGTTGGTTGGCTCATCCATAATAAGCACATTAAAAGGCTGAAGCAATAATTTTGCAAGCGCCAGACGATTGCGCTCGCCACCGGAAAGCACCTTGACATACTTATCTACCTCCTCTCCTCTGAACAAAAAAGCACCTAGAATATCTCTAACCTTACTTCTGTTGGATTCATTGGCTGCATCAATCATCGTATCTAGGACTGTTTTATTGCCATCGAGATATTCTGCTTGATTCTGGGCGAAGTACCCTAATTTTACATTATGGCCTAAGTTGCATTTGCCTTCATGAGGTATTTCGCCAACAATAATTTTTGCAAGGGTTGATTTTCCTTGTCCATTTTGACCTACAAAGGCAGTTTTTGTACCTCTTGAAATGGTTAAGTTAACGTCTTTAAGCACCTCTAGCTTCCCGTAATGCTTAGATACATTCTTTAGCTCTGCCACAACTTTACCAGGCGTTATGGAAACCGGAAAATTTAACGTCATTACACTATTATCATCTTCATCTACCTCGATACGCTCTATACGATCTAGTTTTTTAATGAGAGATTGCGCCATGCTTGCTTTTGACGCTTTGGCCCTGAATTTTTCTATGAGCTTTTCTGTTTGTTCAATCTGTTTTTCTTGATTCTTTTGGGCCGCAATTTGTTGTTGACGTATGTCTTGGCGCAACTCTAGAAATTTACTGTAAGGCTTATTATAATCGTAAATCCTTCCTAAGGATATTTCTATAGTTCTAGTAGTCACATTATCCAGAAACATCTTATCATGGGAAACTATGACCACTGCACCTGGGTAGACCTTAAGAAATCCTTCCAACCAAAGGATAGATTCTATATCTAGGTGATTCGTGGGCTCATCCAGCAATAGAAGGTCGTTATTTTGAAGTAATAGCTTCGCCAATTCTATGCGCATGCGCCATCCACCAGAAAAGGTATCTGTAAGCTTGTTGAAATCGTCTCTGTTAAAACCTAGTCCCTGAAGTACCTTTTCGGTTTCTCCTTGGTAATTGTATCCGCCAATAATTTCATATTGATGCTGAATATCGTTTAAATCTACCATAAGTTGATGATAAGTATCACTCTCATAATCGGTTCGTTGCGAAAGCTCGGTATTAATGTCTGCTAGTTTAGCCTCACATTGCTTTATTTCTTCAAACGCTTCGTAGGCTTCCTCTAAAACGGTTCGGCCATGTTCAAAATCAATGTCTTGTTTAAGAAAGCCTATCTTAATATCCTTATCCTTGGCTATTTGACCACTATCGTATTCTTGTTCATTGGCTAAGATCCTTAGCAAGGTAGACTTACCCGCACCATTTTTACCAATGAGTCCAACACGGCCTCCAGCCCCAAGCTTAAAGGTGATTTCTTCAAAAAGAAATTCGCCTTGAAAAGAAACCGACAGGTTATGGACATTGAGCATTTTTGTGACTTTTGTTACGAAACAACCCTCATTAATAGGTATCTTTGTTTCATTGTTATGACATCGCAAAAGTAAGTGAATATCTATGATTAAGAAAGGAATGAAATTATATAGTATTCTTTTTGGAGCATGCCCGAAATGCCACCAAGAATCTATGTATGTTACTAAAAATCCCTATGTTTTATCCGATACATTAAAGATTAACGACAAATGTTCGCATTGTGGCACACGCTACCGAATGGAACCGTCGTTTTTTTATGGCTCTATGTACGTGAGTTATGCCGTAGGTATTGCTTTTGCCGTAGCGGCTTTCGTTATTTCGTATTTGATTATTGAAACGTCCCTGATAACGGCTTTTATAGCTATTATACTTACCCTCATTGGTTTTATGCCAATTATCATGAGGTTGTCACGCAATATTTGGATCAACTTATTCATGTCCTACGACAAATCCTTAGTAAAGAAGGATTAATTAATCCTTAATGAACCTTTGAATATTAATATCCTCATCAAGCGGTTCATTCAGTTCTATGGATCGATATAGTTGCTCTGCAGCGTAAGGTGCTATGAGGACTCCTCGCGTTCCAAGACCATTTAGTACATGAATGTTTTTATGGTCGTGATGACTACCTACCAAAGGTCTGCGATCCTTAACCGTTGGTCTTATGCCTGCAACGTGATCTACAATTTGGATGTCTGCCGTAATAAATGTCTTAAGTTTTCTTAGAAGTTCTTCCTTTGCTTCCTTAGTAGGATGATTAGTCTTGTCTTGCCAGTTATAAGTTGAACCCACAGCATAGAGGTCCTCACCCAATGGAATCACAAAAACCGAAGATTTTACAATGAAATCTATTTTTAAATTTGGGATATAGGCCGTAAGGACTTCCCCTTTTGTACCGTTGAGCGGTAAGGTGTTGAAAAAAGGGTTTTGTTTCATACCAAAACCTTCCGCAAAAACTATCTGTTGTGCTTGGATGTTTTCATAATAAATATGATGGTCTGTTGAGCGCACTACATCATAATTGAATTTCTGGGTAATCAGTAAACCTTGTTTTGAGAGGTAGAGTCTGTATTCCTTTAGAAGAACTTCAGTATCTAAACGGCCTGCTTGAAGCACCTCACCAAAGCCAAATGGCGCATCAATGTTATCATTTACATTAGAAATTACTGTTGGATTCATAAAGTCCTGTAGAGCCGGTTTATCTGCTGCCGTAAACCAAAGATTCTGTTCTTGGACAGAAGCGAAACGCCTCAATATCCTCAATGGATAATCAATTTTTATATTTAAATCCTGTTCTATTTTAGCATAAAGCGGAAGAGCAATTTTCAGTTGGGTCTTAACTTGCCAAACTGGCGTGAATCGCTTTAGTATAACCGGGTTGTAAAGTCCTGCAGCAACCAAAGAGGATTGTTGCGAATTATTGTCGTAGACAAGGAATGATTTGTTATGAGCTCTTAAGGTTTCGCAGAACGCAATACCAGCCAAACCGCAGCCCACAATAATATAATCTACATTCCTCATCCTATTGATTTAATTTTCTTGTTTAGAAGTTAACAAAATTATGTCCCAACTTCCACATATAAAAAACGCCCACTACAAAAGTGGGCGCTTCATTCTATCTTGTGGATACTAATAGCTCCACATATCTTGTTCGAAATCGCGTATTTTATTTTTGATTCGCTCAGATTCCAACAGCTGCATCAATGCATTTTCAGCAACATATTCTTTTACTTCCCTGTCACCATATACATTTTCTTCCTTGTAGATAATACCGCTAAAACGTCTACTATTTAACAAGTGGTCAAAAGATATAGGAACTGCACTGTTGCTATCATTAAAAGCTTTGGCTTCGTGTAAGATATCCCTAATCTCTGGATAGAACACCCAGAACATTGGAATCGGTTCACTATTGGCATCACCTTCCTCATCAATAAAATTAACATCTGGCGCTGCAGGAGCTAACGCAAGGATACGATATTTCAATTCGCCTTGGCGCTTGTCAAAATACCAAAGACCTTTTATAAGATATGAATTGATGTCCGCAGGACCAATTTCACGTCTAATGATAAACTCTTCTGGAACTTCATCTTGACCAACAGCGTTTTCATTCATGTAATCTATCCCTGCATTGGTAATTCTAGTCATGGTAAGGGATGCTTCCAAATCCTTTAAGGTACGCTCTTCAGTAAAGTAAGAATCGGCATATACCTTTGGAATCATTCCGCTTTCCAAATTTTCCATTAAAACCTGATAGAGTGACTTTCTATTCTCTCCTAAGTTTTCTTCAACAGGAAAATATAGTGGAAAGTTTACACGCTCGTCTAAAACAACTTTTTCCCAAATCATTTTAGAGTACAATATATCCCTGTCTCCAACGTAGCCATACTCTAAAGGCTTATCGTTATCTAGAGCGAGTTGTGCTTCAGTTTTCATACCAATTTCTTCTGGTATTTTCGCATTGAGGATATTGGCCTGAGCAAACATAAAATTAGTTGCTATAACGGCTATACCTGTATATAAAAAGCTTCTCATTTTCATTGTTCTCTTAAATTTGGGTTTGTTCATTTAGAACGCTATCTCTTCAGATAAATTGTTTATTAATTGGTTACCTCAACAATTACAGGAGAAACATTCTTTAACTTGTAAGATGAATTTCCTTTGATTCTTGCTTTGATATCAAAAATTGTAATGTTATCTCCACGACGTGCTCTTTTGATTGCTGCTTGAGCCTGACCATTCATTTTTGTACCTGCTACGTTTACTGTAGGCTGTCCTGGTACTTTAATTTTAAATGAAGTTACTTCAATTGGCAAGTCGAATACAAAATCGTCTAGCTTAGCACTTACAGTACCAATTTCCACGTTTCGTTTTGGTAATTTAACAACTCCTGTTTGACCAGCAATTACACCAGTTGGCGCAGGAATATCCTTAATTCTAAAGGTTTTGCTATCGCTTTCTTTAGAGCCATCATCCAAGGTAGCAGTTACATTGATTGTAACTTCTTTACCAGCACCTGGATTCATAACATATTTTCCTTGCCCTGATACCTTACTTAAACCAGCACCAGAAGCATTTACTTTGTTGTCTGGTACACCAGCAAAAGAGATTGTCATTGGATTTTCTACACCACGGTACACAACATTCATTTTATCTGCTGAAATGGTTGCTGATTTAGGTCTTGGAACGACCACATAGTTACCAACAATAGGAATTTCAAGTGGCTTTCCGTCTTCTAAAAAGGTAAACTTACCTTCAATTTTCTGTTCTCCAACATTTCCTACATTGAAATCAAGACGTGCAGCACCGCTAGAGTCTATGGCTTCAGCCACATTAATCTCTTTACCTTGTACTGTTAATTTGGTTGGCGTAACGTTAGCGTACTTTCCAAGAACAACTTTTCCTTGGAATTGTTCGCCAGCGAAGAATGCTGATTTGTCTGCCAAAACAATAGCTTGATATTTCTTTAAAGAAACGGCTTCGTCTAATGTATTTCCTAAAAATAAGTTGAAAAGGTTGGTCTCTGTTACCTTTACATCATTTTGCATAGCGGTAAGCTTTGTATATGATGCAATAGCTGGGAACCCTTGGAAATGGTAATTCAACCAATCTATTTCCTTACCAATTTTTTGATTTTCAACTTTATCTAAGCTAAAGCGGCTTTCAAAGCGCTCAATTGCTTTTTTATACTTCACGTCAGACCCAAGAATTCTCTTGATATCTTCCTTGTATTCTTGTATTTTGTTTACAACTTCCTGACCTTTTTTAGTATAGCGATCTCCTGTAAACCACATTTCATCAAGAATATCGGTTTTATCCATAGCCTCAAACGGCAATGTTCCCGTTTCTGGGTCTATGGTGTAATTACCTTCCCTTAATAAATCTTGTTTAAGCGTTTCTATATACTTATAAAATCTATCGGAAACAATGCTCACCTCTGCAGCTTTATTTGCTGGCACAGCAAATTCCATAGGCTTTTCTTCAGCCTTTGTTGCTAGATCAGCTAGTAAAGCATCATTTTTTTCGTCTGCTACCGTATTTGATTCTGCGAATTTCGCTTCCATCAGACCAAATGCGGATAGTACTTCCTTGGACATGTTCATTGCCATCATAGCAATAAATACCAAGTACATTAAGTTAATCATTTTCTGCCTTGCAGATAATTTTCCTCCTGCCATTGTAATTAATTTTAAATGTGTTTAAGATTAATGATAAAAACTAATTAGTTTTTGTTCATTGCGGATAACATTCCACCATAAACACCATTGAGTGAGGATAAATTAGATGCTAGCGAGGCCATTTGCTCCTTAAGTTTAATAGCACTTTCTACTGCCTCTTCATTGATTGCAGCTTGACGGTTGGCACTTTCCATTTGTACCTTGTACAAGCTATTTAGTGATTCCATTTGTGCAGCCGCCAAAGAAAGTTCTTCGCTGTATTTCTTCTGTGCAGACATAGAATCTACTGTAGGAGATATACTTTTTGCAGCACCTTCAAAATTTTTAATACTATTTCCTAAGCTCGCCATTAACTCACCGTCGATTTTAGCTTCTTTTAAAAGGTTATCTAATTTCTTTGATAGAAGACCTTCTGCATCTTTTGGTTCTTCTTTTTTCTTTTTCCCAGAGGTTGCTCCTCCAGCTAGTTCTGGATATACAAGCGACCAGTCTAAATCTGCTTGTTGCTTTTCAAAAGCCGAATATGTAAATACCAGCGCTTCTACAATCATCCCTACTGTTAGGATTTCAGAGCCATAAGGCCAATGCTGAATTTTAAATAAAGCTCCAACAATTACGATTGCTGCTCCTAATCCGTAAATCATGTTAGTGATTGTAATTTTACCTTTCTGTGCCATAGTTTTGTTTAGTTTAAGTTTAAGTTAATGGTCTAACTTAAGTAGGTTAATAAAATTTGGGTTATGTTTAATTTAGTATTCTAATTTGTAGCTGCATTTTGGGTTACCTCAGTACCCATATAATCTTGAACAGTTCTAAAGCCAATGTAGCTTCTTGCAGAGTCTGCATACTCATAATCACGTGAACTTACCTGTAAGAAATAAGCAACATCCTTCCAAGACCCTCCACGAACTACCTTACGGGAATTTTCTGGATCGTTAACATTAGGGTTAATTGTTGAAGCATATTCATAAGACCCTGGGTCGTAAGAACCGTTGACCCACTCGGAAACGTTTCCTGCCATATTGTAAAGATTGAAATCATTTGGGTCATAGGCATCCGCTTCCACAGTATATAATGCTTGATCAGCAGCATAATCGCCTCGTAATGGCTTAAAGTTTGCCATGAAACAACCTCTGTCGTTCTTGGTGTAAGGACCTCCCCAAGGATAGGTTGCACCTTGCAAGCCACCTCGAGCTGCGTATTCCCATTCTGCCTCAGATGGTAGACGATAAGCGTTTACAGGTTGCTTTCCTCTGCTCTTTTGGTAACCGTTATGGTATAGGGTTCTCCATTGGCAAAAGGCCTGCGCTTGTTTCCAAGACACACCTACTACAGGATAATCGCCATAAGCATCATGCCAGAAGTAGTCGTTGTGCATAGGTTCATTATATGAATAGGCAAAGTCCCTTATCCAAGCTGTGGTATCTGGATATACCTCTACCTCTTCCTTAATAATGACATCGCTTCGTTTCAAGCTTCTATCTTTAGCCGCTTTTTGGATGTCCATATACGTGTACTGAAATTTAAACTGCTTAACATCCCAAGTACGCTGGCCATTATACGACTCTTCCAATGGCAAATACATACCATCCATTACCTCAGCGTATAACTCGTCTGGATAATCATCTGTATCGAAAATTAAATCGATATCGCGATTTATCTTGCGTTGTTCGTTTCCATAAGTATTAAGCATGTAACTTTCGTAGGCATTCAAATCATCAGGGTTTGAATCTAGATAGGCAAACTCACCAATGTCGCCATTACCAGGAGTCTTTCCTTCCAAGTCGGCCATTTCGGCTAATTTTAGTCTCAAGATAGAATCTCTTACCCATTCTACGAATTGACGATACTCACTATTGGTAATTTCGGTCTCATCCATATAAAATGCACGAACTGTTGCCGTTTTTGTTGGAGCATCATTAACGCCAGCAATGTCATCATCTGACTTACCCATAATGAATGCACCACCTGGTACCAAAGTCATACCGTAAGGTTTCTCAGGGTGCCATTTCTTACCCTTTACACCTACTAACTGTCCTCGGTCCCCAGAATTACAGCTGGCAACCAAAACCAATACAGTGGTTAGTAAAATAAACTTCTTAATATTCATAGTAACTCGAGGTTAAATTAGTCATCTTTAATTTCAAGGTGGTAAACATATTTATATATTTTCGAAAAAACAACTTTTTTCCATTTTTTTTTGCATTTCATCCTCAAAAAATGCATTTCATCGATTAAAAAATCGTTAAATCTCGATGAAATGTAGGATTTATAAGGTGTTCTTCCTGTAAGCTTTATACCACCTTTCAGGTATTTCACCCGACGTTGCTTGCACATAATCGGCATGCATGCATGGTAATAACGTATGCTTCTTTAATTTATTATTGACATCTGGCAAAAATGGAATCTCTATCCACCAACGTCCTGTCCTAAGGCTTTTGAAGAAAATGAGCTCGTCATTTTCTACAAGGACATTATATTTTTGGTAAAGGTTTTCATTAGTGAAATCATCGTCCTTGACCCTACAATTTATACCTTCAATAAAATACCACATCACCTGGGCGATTAACATTGAGGTTGCTGTATCATTTTTTGAATTATGATATTCGTAAATTCCAAAGGAAGATACCTTATTACTTATACCAGCATATCTACTAATGGCACAAATCTCTTTTCCGGAAAAACCATTCGGTGAATATTTCTGATTATCACTCACGGAAGCCGCTTCAATAGATTTTAAATCTATAGACACGATATGCGCATCGCGCATCAATGGCTCTACCATATTTATGCTCGAAGAAATCTCTCCCAGTCGATACGCTTCAAAATATAGTTTTTCTACAAGGTCAATTTCCTCTTGGGAATTAAAATAAGTTTGATAACCTATAGTAGTATAGTTAAACAGGTTGTATGGTTCTTCAACTATAATTTTTCCCACGTAACTGTTATTCTTAATTGGCAGATTGGCATCTCCAAGGTCGAAGTGCGAATCTACATTAACAATGTTGACCATAGGAATGAGGTTATCGTAAGCCCGATAATTGGCATAGGTCAAATCTTGACTTCCTCCTAAAATTATAGGCACAATCCCCTTTTCTACTAATACGTTAATAACGGTCTTTACCGCAAAATAAGAATCCTCTACCGTTTCGCCTGGATTAATATCACCCAGGTCTGCAATGCGCGTATGCCAATTTCCAGGAAATAACGTGTAAAACGTCTGTCTTACCGCATCGAAATTTAGGTCTTCGCCAATGTAATTAATATCGTTCCTGTTTTCCTTAACGCCAATAATGGCAATTTGAACATCCTCTAAATCGGGAAGACCACGTTGTTGGGAGTGAATCTTAACCTTTTTTCCTAAACCTTGTTGGGCAACCAGTTCGTTATGAGCTAGAACTGCATCCGAAACAGGCGTTAAAAAATTAAAATTCATAGAGGTCTATTTCTTTTTTGTTGTGGCTTTTTTTCGTTTTGTTTTCTTTTTTGGAGCATTTTTTTCTAGAATGGCCTGGGCCTCTTCTAAACTCATATCGCTAACATCTACGGTCTTGGCAAGTTCAACCTTTTGTCTTCCTTTTATGACCTTGTGTCTTCCCCATCTGGCCTTTTCTACACGAATACCTTCATCTTCCCAAACATGCACCAACTTATCTTTTTCCTTCTGTATTTTTTCTTCGATCAAAGTTACGATGTCTTCCTCAGATAAATTATCCCAATCGTATTTTTTATTCACATTTATGAACATGTTATTCCATTTTATAAATGGTCCAAACCGTCCTTTACCTTTGGTAACCTCTAGACCTTTATAGGTGTAAATAGGTGCGTCTGCCTTTTCCTTCTCCTCGATATACTTAATGGCCTCGTCTAGCTCAACAGATAAGGGGTCTGCTCCCTTAGGCAGCGATACAAATTTTTTACCATATCTCACATAAGGGCCGTACCGTCCAATATTTACTTCGACCTCATCATCTTTATAGTGACCAAGTGACTTAGGAAGCTTAAACAATTCCATAGCCTCCTCATAGGTAATGGTACTTAACTGCTGATCTGGAGCTAGGCTGGCAAAGACAGGTTTTTCATCATCATCTACCGTTCCCATTTGAACCATTGGTCCGAATTTACCCAGACGTACGCTAACTTGTCGTCCGGTTTTGGGATCCGTACCTAAAATCCTTTCGCCCGATTCGCGTTCTGCATTTTCCTGAACATCTTCGACTTGTGGATGAAAGCCTTTGTAAAAATCCTTCATCATAGCGGTCCAATCTTCCTTGCCTTCGGCAATATCATCAAAACTCTCTTCTACCTTAGCTGTAAAATTATAATCTAAGATGCTTTCAAAATGATTCACCAAAAAGTCCGTAACGATCATTCCTATATCTGTTGGTACCAATTTCCCTTTATCTGACCCAACACGCTCTGTAAGTTCTTTTTCTTCAACCGTATCACCTTTTAGCCGCAACTGTGCATATTTGCGCTCTGCACCATCGATAGTCCCTTTCTCGATATAGTTTCTATTTTGAATTGTTGAAATTGTTGGCGCATAAGTGGATGGTCTACCAATACCAAGCTCTTCAAGTTTTTTAACCAGAGAAGCTTCTGTGTAACGCGCTGGTGGTCGCGTGAATCTTTCGGTGGCAGAAATAAAGTTTCGTTCTAAAATATCGGACACTTTTAATTCTGGCAATAAACCTGATTGTTCTGTATCCTCATCATCGGTACCTTCGAGATAAACTTTTAAAAACCCATAAAAGGTTATGATTTCGCCATTGGCCGTGAAAAGCTCCTCTACAGTTTGAGGACTATCTACTTTTATTTTAACATTGGTACGTTCTAATTTTGCATCACTCATTTGCGAAGCGATAGCGCGTTTCCATATTAAATCGTAGAGTCTGGATTGGTCTCTATCTGCATTAATGGAAGGGCTGGCAAAATCTGTTGGGCGAATGGCTTCGTGAGCTTCTTGAGCACCTTTGGCTTTACCCTTATAATTTCTTGGTTTGCTGTAAATCTCTCCGTATGCCGATTTAATTGCTGCGGCCGCACCTTTACGGGCTTCATCAGACAGGTTAACACTATCTGTTCTCATATAAGTAATAAGACCAGCTTCATACAAGCGTTGGGCATTGCTCATGGTCCTGCTTACCGAAAAACCAAGTTTGCGCGCTGCTTCTTGCTGCAAGGTCGACGTTGTAAATGGTGGTGCAGGCGATTTTTTAACAGGCTTTTTCTCTAAGTTGGCCACTTGGTAAGTAGCGCCTATATTTCTATTTAAGAAAGACTCCGCCTCTTCTTTTGAACCAAAATTTTTAGGGAGTTTGGCTTTAAATGTGTTACCCTCCGAGGTTTTAAACTCAGCATCAACTCTGTAGGATGCCTCCGGTTTAAAATCTTGAATTTCGCGCTCACGCTCAACGATGAGACGAACGGAAACGGATTGCACACGTCCTGCAGACAAACCACCTTTAACCTTGCGCCATAAGACTGGTGACAGTTCGTAACCTACAATTCGGTCTAAAACGCGCCTTGCCTGTTGTGCATCCACAAGGTTATAATCTATGGTTCTAGGATTTTCAATAGCCTTGGTAATAGCACTCTTGGTAATCTCGTGGAAGACAATGCGTTTTATCTTGTCCTTATCTAAATCTAAGGTCTCAGCTAGATGCCAAGCTATAGCTTCTCCTTCCCTATCTTCATCACTTGCGAGCCAAACGACTTCTGCCTTTTTTGCCAAGTCCTTTAATTTCTTGACCACATCACGCTTATCCTTGGAAATTTGATATTTCGGTTTAAAATCCTTGTCTACATCAACACCGAGCTCCTTGGAAGGCAAGTCTGCAATGTGACCAAAACTAGACTCAACCCTGTAATCTTTTCCTAGAAATTTCTCTATGGTTTTTGCCTTGGCAGGCGACTCAACAATCACTAAATTCTTCGACATGCTATAATTTTTGAGGATACAAATGTATGCGAAAATTAAGATACAATCCTAATCTGAAAACTTGAAGCCTTTTAATTTGTATCCATTTTAGCTCGGACGACACCATTATATGATTACTAAAATTTTAGTTTCCTCGAGTGTATATCAGTCAACGTACATGGTTAATTCTGCTCTTCTAACTTTGGCAAGGTAGATTCTTCATCAAAGCCTACCACATCCTTATATATAAGGTACGGTGGAAGGTAGCTAAAGGATTGTGTCACATACACACCTACAAAACAAAGAATAAAGCCAACGATTCCTGCCAATAAGCCGCAAAAAATGAGCAACCCAAAAGTTAGAAGCCATTTCTTATTACCCAGTTCAAAACTTAATTTAAATATATCAGATAACGACATATCTGGATTAAAGGCATAAACCACATAGACATAGCTCAACGGCACAATGGCGTAAATTAAAGGCAAAAAACAGAGTAGAGTAGCTAAAAGTGCAATTCCCATGGAAGTGATTGCTACCAAAAACGTTTTACTTAAATATTGCCTTTTGAAAAAATAAAAGTAATCTTCTTTACCCATTTCATCAAAGTCCTTAAGCTTACAAATGCGATAAAATGCGGACCTTAAACCGAGAGCAAGTGTGCTCATGGCCACCGCAACAATACTGTAAATGACAAACATACCTATCATAGCCAAAGGACCTAATTCAGGACCATTAGCGGCTGCATAACCATTACTTTCAGCCACAGCAGAATTAATGCTATCCATCACACCCATAAAAATTAGGGGAATGTAAATGATCATAACCAACGGAATGGCCAAAAGCATATTTAAAAGTACCGTTATCAATCCTTGCACCCATACTTTCTTAAAAAGGTCGATACTTTGGTTAAAAATGGAACTAAAATCTAGAGGTTTGGCGTTCTGTATACGCTGCAAAATTTCTGGAGTTGTCATGACGATTTTATATTGGTTGATTTATCAAAAAACGTCTTTTTTATCCAGAAAATCAAATCTGTTTTTAACGCTGACACTTTGTCAGAATACATAAAATAATACTATCTTTGCATGCTTGTTGACACTTAGAAGCATTACAACATACGAATGGAAAAGATTATAGACGAAAACAAACAAGGTGAGGCGCTTATTCTCGACAAAAAACAAGGGAATAGCAAGAAGCTTTTTATTGAAAGTTATGGATGCCAAATGAATTTTAGCGACAGTGAAATTGTTGCTTCAATTCTATCAGACCAAGGTTACAACACAACCCAAAATCTCGAAGAAGCAGATTTAGTTCTAGTTAATACGTGCTCTATAAGGGACAAAGCTGAGCAAACGGTTAGAAAACGCCTTAAAAAATATAATGCTGTAAAGGCTGAGAATAATCCTAAAATGAAAGTGGGCGTTTTGGGCTGCATGGCAGAACGCCTAAAAACCAAATTCCTAGAAGAGGAAAAAATAGTAGACCTAGTGGTAGGTCCAGATGCGTACAAAGACTTACCAAATCTATTGGCCGAAGTTGAAGAAGGTAGAGATGCCATAAACGTTATACTTTCCAAGGAAGAAACCTATGGCGATATCGCTCCAGTAAGATTGAATAGCAATGGTGTCACAGCTTTTGTTTCCATAACCAGAGGTTGCGATAATATGTGTACCTTTTGTGTAGTACCGTTTACCAGAGGACGTGAGCGAAGCAGAGACCCTCAAAGCATTATAGAAGAGATTAACGATCTTTGGGATAAAGGATATAAGGAAGTGACGCTTTTAGGTCAAAATGTAGATAGTTATTTGTGGTATGGTGGAGGCCTTAAAAAAGATTTTAATAAAGCTTCGGAACTCCAGAAAGCAACCGCTGTGAATTTTGCCAAGCTTTTGGAACTGTGTGCCAAGGCTCAACCTAAAATGCGTTTTAGATTCTCGACGTCCAACCCTCAAGACATGACATTGGATGTTATTGAGACCATGGCCAAATTCAAGAACATCTGTAACTACATTCATCTACCGGTTCAAAGTGGTAGCAACCGTATTCTTAAAGCGATGAATCGCTTGCATACGCGAGAAGAGTATTTTGAATTAATTGATAACATAAGACGTCTCATCCCAGATTGTGGTATATCCCAAGATATGATTGCTGGCTTCCCAACAGAAACCGAAGAAGACCATCAAGATACCTTAAGTTTAATGGAATATGTGAAGTATGACTTCGGATTTATGTTCGCCTATTCTGAACGGCCTGGAACTTTAGCCGCTAGAAAAATGGAAGATGATATTCCGGAAGACGTTAAAAAAAGACGCTTAACAGAAATTATAGAATTACAACAAAAGCACAGTTTATATAGGACACAGCAGCACCTAGGCAAGGTTGAGGAAGTTCTAATTGAAAAGGAATCCAAACGTTCTGATGCGCATTGGTCTGGCCGTAATAGCCAAAACACCGTGGTGGTGTTTCCAAAAGAGCATTACAATGTTGGTGATTTTGTTAATGTTAAGATTTTGGATTGTACTAGCGCTACACTTATTGGTGAAGCCGTTGGATACTCAGAAAACAACTAGTTATGGAATCCGTTCAAGCCATAAAACAACGTTTTGGAATCATTGGTAATGATCCTAAATTAAACCGTGCCATAGAAAAAGCCATGCAAGTGGCGCCAACTGATATATCGGTTTTGGTCACTGGAGAAAGTGGTGTCGGTAAAGAGAGTATTCCAAAGATCATTCATCAGTTATCTCATAGAAAGCACGGCAAATATATTGCAGTAAACTGTGGCGCTATACCAGAAGGCACTATTGATAGCGAATTGTTCGGACATGAAAAAGGCGCTTTTACTGGTGCCACACAAACACGATCTGGCTATTTTGAAGTAGCCGATGGCGGGACCATATTTCTAGACGAAGTGGGTGAGTTACCGCTTACTACTCAGGTGAGATTGCTTCGTGTTTTGGAAAATGGCGAATTTATAAAAGTTGGGTCCAGCAAAGTTCAAAAAACCAATGTTAGGATTGTGGCAGCGACAAATGTAAACATGTTCGAAGCCATTAAAAAAGAGAAATTCCGTGAGGATCTTTTCTATCGCCTCAGTACGGTAGACATACACCTTCCTGCATTGCGAGACCGTAAGGATGACATTCATTTGCTATTCCGAAAGTTTGCGAGTGATTTTGCCTTAAAATATAAAATGCCCACGGTTAAATTAACGGATGATGCCGTAAACCTTTTGCTCAAATATCGCTGGAATGGCAACATTCGCCAGTTACGCAATGTAGCTGAACAAATATCTATCCTTGAGCAAAATAGGACCATAGATGCCAAGACTTTAAGCAACTATTTGCCAGATGCTGGAAACAATTTGCCTGCGGTGATTAATAATGCGAAGTCTGAAAGTGATTTTAGCAATGAAAGGGAAATTTTGTACAAGGTTTTGTTTGACATGAAAAGTGATCTTAACGATTTAAAAAAACTTACCATGGAATTAATGAAATCGGGTAATGTGGGCGAGGTACAGAAAGAGAACGAACAATTGATTCAAAAAATATATGGTGATTCGGACTCCGAAACTTTTGACGCTCAAGATTCTAATGATGTAGAAGTTTTATCTATACCCGAACATTCTGAAATAAAAGAGGAACAGGACACAACTACCGATGATAAATATCATTTCGCAGAAGAAATTGAGGAAGAGGAGACCCTATCATTGCAAGATAAAGAACTAGAACTCATTAAAAAATCGCTAGAACGCCACAATGGTAAACGCAAATTAGCTGCAGCAGAATTAGGCATCAGCGAGAGAACGCTCTACAGGAAGATTAAACAATACAATCTTTAAAAGTAGACAACAATTTTAATGTCAAAACGAGAGCGCGAAAAGCTATAGTAATAGAGAGAAGATGAAATTTTTAAATAAAATAGTAATAATAGGTCTATGCCTCAATCTTTTTGGCTGTGGCATTTACAAGTTTAATCAGGGCGATACTGGTGATGCGGAAACGTTTCAAGTTAATTTCTTTCAGAATAACGCACCACTAATAGAGCCAGGCTTAGATATTAGATTTACAAATGCCTTGCAAGATTTAATGGTGAACCAAACCAATTTAGATTTGGTAACCGAAGGTGGTGACCTCATCTTTGAAGGTGAAATTGTAGAATACAGAATAGCACCAATGACGGCTACGACTGGAGATAGAGCAGCACAAAACCGACTTACCATTGGCGTTAATGTGCGTTATTACAATACACTGGATGAAGAAAAGGATTTTGAGCAACGTTTTTCGTTCTTTTTTGACTATCCTGCCAACGACCAACTTACAGGAGGCACCAAAGAAGCAGCATTTGAAGAGATTTTTGAACGTATTACACAAGATATCTTTAATACGTCCTTGGCCAATTGGTAAATGATGAAGCAGCAAGACCTCACATACCTTATGCAGCACCCGGACGCTATCACACCTAGCCAGACGGAAGCTCTTGCCCAAACCCTAAGGTCTTACCCCTACTTTCAAGCCTTACATGCGCTTTACTTAAAAGGGTTAAAACAAAAAGAAAGCTACAAGTATAACAATGCCTTAAAAGTTACGGCAGCGCACACGACGGACCGTAGCGTTTTGTTTGACTATATTACATCGGACACCTTCAACCAAAATGAGATTTCAAATCACATCAAACAAAACTCCCAGTACATAAAAACCATTACGGTTAATGATCCAGATGACATTTCTATTGATAAAAGTGTAGCCATAGATGATGCCCTAAAGGCGCACATTAAAGCAACAGAACGTGTTTTAGACCCGGAACTTTTTCAGACCAAGGCATCGGAATCTAAAAATGAACCAGAAGACTTTAAGCCTAGAGAAAATGTAGAATTAAAACAAAATGAACCTGATAATAAGGACAACCGTTCTCCTGAGGAAAAACTAAATATTGGTAAACCGCTAGACTTTGATAAAACGGAAAGTCACTCCTTTATGGAATGGTTAAAGATAGCTAGCCTTAAACCAATAGAGCGAGAAAACGAATCGAAAACAGAAGAAGAAACAGGTACGGATTCTCAAAAAGATATTGAAAAGAGTATCACATCGACATCCACTGAGGAGCCACTATCCAGTAAGTTGAACCTCATAGATAAGTTTATAGCAGAAAATCCAAAAATAAAACCGAACCAGGCATCCGCTCCAAAACCGAGGCTTGTAAATAATGAAGAAGACGAAAGTGACACCCTAATGACAGAAACCTTGGCTCGTATTTATTTAGAACAAAAGAACTATGACAAAGCGATTCAATCCTATAAGATTTTAAGTTTGAAATATCCAGAAAAAAGTAGTTTCTTTGCAGACCAAATTAAAGCGGTAGAAGAGCTTAGAGAACATAATAATTCATAATATGAGTGCATTTACAATATTTTTAATCTTAATAGTAATAGTAGCCTTTCTTTTGGTTGTTGTTATAATGGTACAAAATCCTAAAGGTGGTGGTTTGTCCTCCTCGTTTGGCGGTGGCGGCACCCAACAGATCGGTGGCGTAAAACAAACCGGAGACTTCCTTGATAAAAGTACGTGGTTTTTGGCAACAGCTTTGATTGTACTGATTCTTGCTTCAAACCTCACTATTGGTTCTGTGAACAACACAGAATCTAAAGCCTTGGATACAGAAGAAACAACGGAAATGCCAGTAACACCAGAGTCAAGCACAAACGAATTACCAATTACGGATCCTCCAACAGGAGAGTAATTATACTGTAAAACTTAAAAGTCAGCTAATAGCTGGCTTTTTTTTTGACTGCAACTTTGTCAGTATAGCTGGGTTGGCATAATTTTCGTCTTTTTGGCAACGTATAATCATTAACATTAAAACATATATATACAATGAGCGTAAACATTAAACCATTAGCAGATAGAGTTCTTGTAGAACCTATGGAGGCTGAAACTAAAACGGCATCTGGTATTATTATTCCAGATAATGCAAAAGAAAAACCTCAAAAAGGTACCGTTGTTGCTGTAGGAAATGGCAAAAAAGATGAGCCTTTAACTGTAAAAGTAGGTGACGTTGTCCTTTACGGAAAGTATGGTGGCACAGAGCTTAAATTAGAGGGTAAAGATTACCTCATGATGCGCGAAAGCGACATCCTTGCAATTGTATAAATAGCTATTAACACAAAAAACTTAGTTTAATAAAAAGAAACAAAAAATGGCAAAAGACATAAAATTTGATATTGAAGCACGCGACGGATTAAAACGCGGTGTTGATGCATTGGCCAATGCAGTAAAAGTAACCCTTGGCCCAAAAGGTAGAAACGTAATAATTGGCAAATCATTTGGTGGACCACAAGTAACTAAAGACGGTGTTTCTGTGGCCAAAGAAATAGAGCTGGAAGACGAGTTAGAAAATATGGGAGCTCAAATGGTTAAGGAAGTAGCTTCTAAAACTAACGACCTAGCTGGTGATGGAACCACAACTGCTACCGTTTTAGCTCAAGCCATCGTAAAAGAAGGTTTAAAAAACGTTGCAGCAGGTGCCAACCCAATGGACTTGAAACGCGGAATTGACAAAGCTGTAGAAGCTATTACTGCCGATTTAGAGAAACAGGCTAAAAAAGTAGGTAACTCCTCAGAGAAAATTCAGCAAGTGGCTTCAATCTCTGCCAATAACGATGACACCATTGGTGAGCTTATAGCTAAAGCTTTTGATAAAGTTGGTAAAGAGGGTGTTATCACCGTAGAAGAAGCTAAAGGAACGGACACTTATGTAGACGTTGTTGAGGGTATGCAGTTTGACAGAGGCTATTTGTCTCCTTACTTTGTAACCGATTCGGACAAAATGGTTGCGGATCTAGAAAACCCTTATATCTTATTATTCGATAAGAAAATCTCTAACTTACAGGAAATCCTTCCAATATTAGAGCCTGTAGCTCAGTCTGGTAGACCATTATTAATCATTGCTGAAGATGTGGAAGGTCAAGCCCTAGCCACTCTAGTAGTTAACAAATTACGTGGTGGTTTAAAGATCGCTGCGGTTAAGGCTCCTGGATTTGGCGACAGACGTAAGGCTATGTTAGAGGATATCGCCATCTTAACTGGTGGTACCGTGATTTCTGAAGAAAGAGGTTTCTCATTGGAAAATGCGGATTTATCCATGTTAGGTACTGCTGAAACTGTTACTATTGACAAGGACAACACTACAATTGTTAACGGTCACGGAAAAGATACAGATATCAAGGCAAGAGTCAATCAGATAAAAGCACAGATAGAAACTACAACTTCAGATTACGATAAAGAAAAGCTACAAGAGCGTCTAGCTAAATTAGCTGGTGGCGTTGCTGTATTGTATGTCGGTGCGGCTTCTGAAGTAGAAATGAAAGAAAAGAAAGACCGAGTAGACGATGCATTGCACGCAACAAGAGCCGCTGTTGAAGAAGGTATCGTTGCTGGTGGTGGTGTTGCTTTTGTAAGGTCCATAAAGGTTCTAGAAAAGTTAACAACTGAAAACCTAGACGAAACTACTGGTATTCAAATTGTAGCAAGAGCTATTGAGGCACCTTTGAGAACTATAGTTGAAAATGCTGGCGGAGAAGGTTCTGTAGTTATCAATAAAGTTATGGAAGGTAAAAAGGACTTTGGATACGATGCTAAGTCTGAGCAATATGTAGATATGCTTAAAGCAGGTATTATAGACCCTAAGAAAGTAACTCGCATTGCTCTTGAAAATGCAGCCTCAGTTGCTGGTATGATTTTAACAACTGAGTGTGCCTTAGTTGACATCAAAGAAGATGAGCCAGCTATGCCTCCAATGGGCGGTGGCGGAATGCCAGGAATGATGTAATCCTGCATTAGTCTTCAACATAAAAAAAGCCTGAAAATTATTTCAGGCTTTTTTAGTTCTTCTAATTGTTGTTTTTTTCTCCTTCATGGTCTTTTACAACATCCTTATCGCGATATCTACAACAGGCATGCACGGACATGTAGGCTTCTTCCGTTGCCTTAATTTCCTTAGTATCATGACCTACTGCAGCAATCTGTTTTGAAATCTCCTTAATATCGGTTTTACGTTCGTCAAAGATAAGTTTAAGCTCATGCGTGTCAATATTCCAAACCGCCGATTTTACACCTTTGGTTCTAATGGCTGCTTTCTCGATACGTTCCTTACACATACCGCAAACACCATCGACCTCAATACTTGCTTTAGCATTTTTGTTTTGGGCAAACGCTAGTGTTCCCAAACTTAAAAGAAAGATAATTAGTACTTGTTTCATTTTATTAGTTGTTTTTATGTTTAATTAATTTTAAATCGAAGTCCTGCGTAATACATACTTCCAAAAATGGGACCATAGACAAAATTACTGTCAAAATTTGGACCAAACGGATTATCGGGACTTAATATTGGATTGGGTTGCCTTACATCCGTGACGTTTTCGCCTCCAACATAGATTTCAAAATTTGGGGAAAAGACTTTTGTCACTTGTAGGTTGAGTGTACCAACAGTTGGTGAAAATTCTCCCAGTTGAAACGCTTCAGGACTTAAATCCGTATTAGGAAAACGTTGTCTACCCAACCAATTATAAGTAGCATCAAACTTCCATTGAGCTCCCTTTGCATTTAATTCGGTTTCATAAGCTGTGTTGACAAAAATTCGATGCCGCGGAATTAAGGGGTTGTCCAATCGGCCGCTTAAATAATCGGTTTGTACATCGTAGAATTTGTATGCCATTCTTAAATCAAACCGTTCAAAAGCGTTATAGTTAAATTCAAACTGAAAACTATTGGCAAAACTCTCGCCCTGTAAATTATAAAACGAAATTTCAAACGGATTCTCCCAATCTGTAATCACCTGATTTTGAAACTCCGTACGGTAAAAATCTAAGGTTATGTCTGCTTTTCTGTTAAACAGGTTAAAGCCTTGCAAATAACTTACACCATAATTCCACGCAATCTCTGGGTCTAATCCATAGATTTTCCCTCCAGAGTCGATAATATTAATCTGTCTAGAACTTGAAAACATGTTCTGGGTTTCTGCGAAAATATTGGCGCTTTTTACACCTCTCCCAACTGATGCCCTAAATGCTGATTTTTCCCAAGGCGTATATCTTACATGTAAGCGTGGCGTAATGAAAAAACCGAACCTATTATGTTGATCGGCCCTAATACCAGCCGTTAATGTGAGCTTATCCAAGTTGTCATAGGAATATTCAAAAAAGCCTCCAAAAGAGTTTTCTATTCGATCATAACTTGTAGTATTGACCAACTCATCATAACTATCGTACGTAAAACTTAAACCTGTTTTAATTTTGTGCCTAGAATCTGAAATAATGCTATTGTAAACCAGGTTTGAGTAAAAACTGGTATGCTCAATATCATAAGTATTAAGACCAAAATACGATTCTTGGTTATGGTAGCTCAATGCCGTTTGAAAACCTAAACTTTGGTATGGTATTTCTGGGTTAACATAACCCAATTTTGTGGTAATCTCATAACGTTCTGTATCTATTTCGCTTCCCCAAAAGTTCGTAGTTCCCCTATCGCGTTCTGGTTCAAAACCAACCTGACCAGACTGTGTATTATCATTTAAGTATCGGAGATTTATAAAACTAACCAGTCCCTTTTCAGAATCTGTGTATTGCCATCTGTTCATTATGTTGATTTGCTCCTTCAGAGGAACATCCAAAAAACTGTCATCGTTTCTATCAAATTTCTGTTCTCTAAGATTCCCATGGATATACAAGCCACTGCTCCATTTATCTGACACCTGTTGATTAATATGGGTGTTTAATTCCAACCGTCCATTAATACCAGCATAGGCATTGACAAAAAGTCTATCATCTGTAAGTGGCTTTACAAGTTCCGCATTAATCTGGCCCGCAATACTCTCAAAACCATTGACCACACTCCCTGCGCCTTTTGTAATTTGGATACTCTCAACCCATGTACCCGGAATAAAACTTAAGCCGTAAGCCTGAGAGGCACCTCGGATAGCCGGAACATTTTCTGTTGTTATTAAGATGTAGGGCGAATTTAAACCCAACATCTTTATTTGCTTCGTTCCCGAAACGGCATCGGCAAAATTAACATCGATAGAAGGGTTGGTTTCAAAACTTTCTGAAAGATTACAACAAGCTGCTTTTAACAATTCATCATTACTCACAGTAAAAGTATTTGCAGCTTTTAAATACGACTTCATCGTAGACTGCTTTCGCGATGTTAGTTTCACAGCATCCAACTGTTCCGATGGTTGCAAAACGTGCTTAATGAATTTATTCTCATTAACGATTAGTGTATCGGTTTTAAAACCAACATAGCTAATGACCAATCTATTGAACGAAAACTTGTAAGGGAGCGCGAAAGTACCATCTTCTGCTGATACCGTTCCAACGGATGATCCCAACCAATAAATGTTGGCTCCTTGTAAGGGCAGTTCTTTGTCCGTGCTCGCTTCCAAAACCAATCCTTTCAACTGATCTTGAGCTGGAAGCACAGACACCGCTAATATCATAAATATAACTAGTTGCCTCATCTTTTAAAGAATTTTAAATAACATGATGATGGCCATGACTATCATAATTGTATTTTCAATAAATGTAGCCTTGGTCATCGGTAGATTTAACGCAGTCCCTAGACAAGCGCATTTTATGGTTTTTTTACTCCATAGCGCTTTGGTAACACCAAAAGTGGTTATACCCAGAACTACCACGGTTAAAACTAGAGCTACATCAATTCTAAATCGGAATAAGAACATTAACCCAAGTAATACCTCAATAAAAGGATAAATCCAACCATAAACAGGTATGCGATTGGCTAAGGGATCGTACATGCTAAAGCTCTTTGGAAACCCATTTAAATCCAGTAGTTTGAAAAAACTAAAAACAATATAAAAGAGTCCCATGAAATCCAACATAAAGTCCGTGGTACTCCAAGGATTCATGTTTAACAAAACTGAGGCTATCAGTATGTAACCAAAAATTAGAAATAAGGGAAACAGCTGCCTAAGCTCACTCTGTTCTTTCTGTGGCTCTGCTGTCGTTTGTTTAAAGACGTTTTTTTCTGGTAATTCTGAAATTTGATATTTGTCGGCTAATGCATTTTGCAATTCCTTCAAGTGGATGTGCTCTGACATGGTCAATTTTACAGTTGACTCCTCCAGATTTACAGAAACATCCTCGATGCCATCTAAGGAACCTAGGGAAGACTCCACCGAAGCTTTGCAGCCGCTACAGGTCATGCCTGTAACTTTATATGTATGTGTCATTGGTATTGTATAATTTGATTACTAAAAAAGGATAGATAAAAGGCTTAACCGTAAAGCCTTAAAGCAACTTTAGAATCAAATTAAATAGGTTTCGTTAAGGATATAAATGTCTTTAACAAGGTTTGGAGGTTTGTAATACCCACTTGGTATAGGGTTTGAAACTCCATCAGAATGAAGATAATAGGATATAAAGAAAACTACCGCAAACTTTTGGAGCTTAATTTCAACATCCTCAAAAACGGTAACATTAAGATCATCTATGCCTTCTATGACGTCAACCTCATCCTTACAACAGGATGATTTCAAAGTGTCAGAAGTAGGCATATCGTCTATATCACCGCCACATCGGTCTAACTTCGAGAATACGGCTACATCTACAAGTTGTCCGCCACAAAAATGTTTTTCTATCGTTACGGACAACGTTGACAAGAGCACCAATACGGACAGTACAGTTGATAACCCCTTATGTAAAAGCGATGCTTTCATAATGCAAAGGTAACAATTTGAAAAAATTCCATACACAAATTACCAAAGCCTTAACGATTGAGCTTAAAATAATAGAATGCCGGTAAGAAGAGAATTAGAAATAAAGGCTGAATCAAGAAGCGCCTTACATTAAAAAAAAGATAGTAATCTTCCTGTCTCGGATTAATAACAAAATATAAAAAGGGTATAATCAATAGTATAAATGCTCCAGAATAAAGCAAAATGGATAATTTCAGCATGCCTTTATCCTTAAGCAATAAATAAATAATGCCTAAAGAAGCTATTGTATTTATTAAATACCTGAGACTGGTGAACGCAACGAGCTTTGCCACTTCGCGTCTGGGACTGTCTATATATAAATAGTCTTTCTTAAAAAAGGACAAATACGGATCATAAAATAGGACATCCTCAAAGGCTCTCACAGCAACCAGGACCAGAAACAGCAAAACAACCAAACCATATCTTACCAATTTAGACATGCTGTTTGGATTTAGTGAAACGATTAACCCAAATCATCCAAAGCAAGAAAACCGTTCCATAAATTAACAATGGGAAAATGACCGTATGAAGGACTTCCCTGCGCCAAGGATAGTGATACAATCCAATTGCCAGGATTACAATTCTTATGAGATTAAAAGCGTAGATAATTATACTTCCTGCAAAGGCGTAAAAAAGTGTTGATTTCACACTTGATGCGAACGCAAAAATAAAGGACAAAAACAAAATAATGATACTAATGGCATTACAACCCTCTACTATCGTGGCTACAAATTTTCCATTAATAATAATTTTAATCGAAGGCTCATTTGGGTGTGGTTCCATTACAGTAGAATAACCCACACTTTCCAGAAGCGCATCCGTTTGCCTGGCTACCAAGTTAGTAGCAAAATCTGGATAGTATAAAGCACCGCTGGACATAGATAGGTAGTAATTATACCCAAGTGTAAGAACGGAATATACAGCTACAAAGGTGATGATGAACTTAAAAACAAGTTTGTATTTTAAAAGGAATGATTTCAAAAAAATAACTGCTGTGTTAGTTTGTTGTTAAATTTATAAAATCCATATTTCTAAACTGTCCAAATTAGATACTTTTACCAAAATTTTGTTCATGAACTTTCAAGACTTAAAACGAGAAATAAAATCAATAATTTCAGAAAACGATAAAAGTATCGACGAGCGTCTATTGGGTATATGCCAACTGCTCGAAGAACATATTGATTACTACAATTGGGTAGGATTCTATTTCAAAAATGGCGATAAGGACGAGTTACGTTTAGGGCCGTATGTAGGTGCACCCACTGACCATACTATCATTCCTTTTGGAAAAGGCATTTGTGGACAAGTGGCTGTAAGCAATAAAAATTTTGTAGTCCCAGACGTTTCAGCACAAGATAATTATATAGCCTGCAGTATTACAGTTAAGGCTGAAATTGTAGTTCCAATTTTTGTAAATGGCGAAAATATTGGACAAATAGATATTGATTCTAACACAGCAGACCCATTTACGGAGCAAGACGAACGTTTTTTGGAATATGTATGCAAAAAAGTGGCTACCATTATTCCCGTAGAAACTTATATATATTGATTACATCCCAGTTCTTATGGCTTCAACCGGATCTAGCCGTGAAGCTGAAATGGCTGGAACAACGCCCGAAATCAATCCAATAAACGAGGATATTGAAAATCCAATAAGCATATTTTTAAAAGATAGCACAAATTCAAAGTCCTCTGTAAATCCTGAGGCGATGAGAGTACCAAACCACACCATCACCAGACCCACAATTCCACCAACAACAGCCAGAATAACCGCTTCAAACAAAAATTGAAATAAAATAAATTTATTTTTTGCGCCTAAGGACTTCTGAATACCAATAATATTAGTGCGCTCTTTTACACTAACAAACATAATATTGGCAATTCCGAAACCTCCTACCAGTAAAGAAAAAAGGCTAATCACCCAACCTATGGTGTTCATGCTTGCAATGATACCATCGATAAAGCTTTGAAGACCTTCAACCACACTAATAAAAAACGTATTGATTTCATCGGGTTTAATGCCGCGCTTATTTCTCAGTAATTGCACTAATTCTGCCTCTACCTCATCGGCATCAACACCAGATTTTGGTTTAATAATAACTACCGGAATCATGGATGACACGTTTTCGCCATATCGCGTTCTCACAAAATTTGATGGTAAGAAGATTGAAATATCATTGCTGTCGCCAAAAAGTCCAGACCCTTCCTTTTTTACTACACCGATAACTGTAAATTTTTGACCATAAAGCCTCACCTTTTTACCTATGGGATCAATGTCTCCAAACAGATTCTTTGCAATTTCAGAACCAATAACCACCACGGCCCTTCCAGCATTAGATTCCATTTCATTGTAAAAGCGGCCTTTTTCGAACTCCAGTCGCTGGATATCTGAAAACTCGCTAGAAACCACGACTGTATTTACGCTTTGAATCAATTCGGATTCGTATCTAATACTTTCTCTTGGCACAAAAAGTTGATAGGCCATTTCTTCAACTTGTGATAAGGACTCCTGCAAATACTTATATTCTGTGTAAGATATTTTGTCAAAAGTTTGCCATTTCCAGCGCGGCACCTCTGTGGGTCCAAAACTAAAGTTGGACAAATACATCGTATTGCTATCCAAGGCGCTTAGCTGGTCTTTAATATTTTTATCCAAGGAATCTACGGCCGCCAAAACGGCTATAATGGAAAAAATACCAATAGTAACGCCCAGCAATGACAAAAAAGTCCTAAGCTTATTATTGGCCAGAGCACTAAAAGCAAAAGAGAAGCTTTCTTTCAATAAACGAATATATACCAACATCGTACCCAATTATTAAGGCTAAAGATAATTGGTTTAAGAAAGAAATCTGTTAAAAAAACTTAAATTGAAATTATAATTACATTCCCGTTCTAATGGCCTCTACTGGATCGAGCCGTGACGCAGACAAGGCTGGAATAACACCAGAAACCAACCCTATAAAACTAGATATACCAATTGCTATAGCGATGTTAGTAAAGGACAGAACAAAAGTAAAATCCTCTATAGTTAGATTTACCAATACCGTTATCAGGTAAACCAATCCAAGACCAACGAGTCCGCCAAGAAGTGCAAGGATGATCGCTTCAAAAAGAAATTGAAAAAGAATGAATCTATTCTTAGCACCCAGGGATTTTTGAATTCCGATAATATTATTCCGTTCCTTAACACTCACAAACATAATGTTGGCAATACCAAATCCTCCCACAAGTAAGGAAAATCCGCTGAGCATCCACCCAATGGCATTCATAGTAGAAATTATACCATCGATTAAATTGACAAAGCCCGAAAGCTTGGATAGAAAAAAATCGCTTATCTCACCAGCTTTAACGCCGCGATGTATTCTAAATTTCTGCGTTAATAAGCCCTCAAACGCATCAATATCTACATATGATTTTGGTTTAATCACAATAGCAGTAGGATAGCCATTTTTCCCTGTATTTCTAATACCACGAACAAAATTAACCGGCAGATAAACAGTATCATCTGGTGAGTCTCCAATCCCGTCACCGTATTTTTCCAAAACACCAATGACCTTTAATTTTCTTCCAAAAATTCGCACCTCCTTGCCCAAAGGCTCTGCTTTGCCAAAGAGGTTTTCAGCTAAACGATAGCCTATAACCACTACGGGCGAGCCTGTCTCTGATTCTACCTCGGTGTAAAACCGCCCCTTGCCCAATTTAAGTCGCTCTATGTCATAAATACCATGTGTTACCGCTGCTACATTAACACCTCCTAAGGTTTCCGCTTGGTACCTAACCGTTTCCCTTAAGCCAAAAATACTGTAGGCAGAAGCCTCAATATCGGATATGTTTTTCCTAACAAAATTGTAGTCGTCATAAGAAATAGGATCAAAATTATCCCGCTTCCATTTGGGGACATCAGTAGGTCCAAAAGAGATGTTCATGATGTAAATGGTATTGGTATCAATACCATCCAAGTTTTCCCTGATACTTCTATCCAATGAATCTACAGCAGCGAGCACAGCTATTATGGAAAAAATACCAACTGTTACGCCTAAAAGCGAAAGAAAGGTCCTGAGTTTATTGTTATTCAGCGCTGTTATCGCAAAAGAAAAACTTTCTTTTAATAATCTTAGGTAGACTAGCATTTAGATATCCCTTTACTGGAGTTCTTTGGTTAGACGTTGTCAACAATTCATTGTTACAAAAAACTTTAACAAACTCACTTTAAGCCCAATGTTTTCATAGGTAATATGCGTATTTTTGCCGCATTAAAAACACAACCTAAAATTATGAGCAATAAAACCATTTCCTCCGCACTAATTTCAGTCTTCAGTAAAGATGGGTTAGAACCTATAGTTAAAAAACTAAACGAATTAAATGTTACTATATATTCTACAGGAGGAACGGAAAAATTCATAAAGGACTTGGGTATCGATGTAGTCCCAGTAGAAGATGTAACATCATACCCTTCAATTCTTGGTGGCCGTGTAAAAACCCTGCATCCCAAAGTTTTTGGAGGCATATTAAATCGTCAAGAAAATCAGAGTGACATTGCTGAGTTGGCCGAATTTGAAATTCCCCAAATTGATTTGGTCATAGTAGACCTTTATCCTTTTGAGAACACCGTAGCATCCGGAGCTAACCATCAAGATATAATTGAGAAAATAGACATAGGCGGCATATCGTTAATCAGAGCAGCCGCTAAAAATTATGCTGATGTCGTTTGTGTGTCTTCGGTTGAAGACTATTCGAGTTTCTTAAATCTACTGAATGATAAGGACGGTAAAACGTCTCTAGATGATAGAAAACACTTTGCAGCTAAAGCCTTTAATGTGTCCTCTCATTACGATACGGCTATTTTCAACTATTTTAACCAAACAGAAGAGATTCCGGTATTGAAAGTGAGCGAAACCAAAGGAAAAGTGTTACGCTATGGTGAAAATCCACACCAAAAAGGATTTTTCTTTGGTGATTTTGATGCAATGTTCAACAAACTTCATGGTAAGGAACTCAGTTACAACAATCTTTTAGATGTAGATGCTGCCGTTAATCTAATTCTGGAATTTAAAAATGAAGATCCGACGTTTGCCATACTGAAGCATAACAATGCCTGTGGTTTTGCCCAGCGCAAAACGGTACACGACGCCTATGTAGACGCTTTGGCAGGTGATCCCGTTTCTGCGTTTGGTGGCATATTAATTAGCAATTCGGAAATTGATAAACCAACTGCTGAAGAAATCCATAAACTATTCTGCGAAGTTGTAATTGCACCATCCTTTAGCGAAGACGCCCTAGAAATACTCAAAGGCAAAAAGAATAGAATTATTTTAGAATTAAAAGACGTAACGTTAGCAGACACCACAATACGCACCTGCCTAAACGGTATGTTGGTTCAAGATAAGGATAGCAAAACGGATAGTAAAGAAGATTTAACAAGTGTAACCAATTCCAATCCGTCAGAGGCAGAATTGGACGATTTGATTTTTGCTTCCAAAATATGTAAGCATACTAAATCAAACACCATTGTTTTGGCAAAAAACAAACAGCTTTGTGCAAGTGGAACCGGACAGACCAGCCGTGTTGATGCACTTAATCAAGCCATACATAAGGCCAAATCCTTTGAGTTTGATTTAAAGGGCGCGGTAATGGCAAGCGATGCTTTTTTTCCATTTCCAGATTGTGTTGAGATTGCACATAACGCAGGTATTAAAGCCGTTATACAGCCAGGTGGTTCTATTAAAGACCAGCTTAGCATTGATTATTGTAATAAACATGATTTAGCCATGGTTTTCACCGGAACAAGACATTTTAAGCATTAATGCCAGAGGTTTCTGAATTTAAATGCTGTATCTTTTTTAATAAAAGCAACCCAATAAACATCTAGAATAGAAGATTTATCGTATAATTGATTACATTTACATAATGTCATTAAAGACCAATAGAAGTAACCCCAATAATTATTAATAGCGCATGGGATTTTTTGATTTCTTAACCGAAGAAATAGCCATAGACTTAGGAACGGCAAATACCCTTATTATCCATCACGATAAAGTTGTTGTAGACAACCCATCAATTGTGGCTAGGGATAGAATTAGCGGCAAGATAATCGCTGTTGGCAAGGAAGCCAATATGATGCAGGGAAAGACCCATGAAAATATTAAAACGATTCGTCCTTTGAAAGATGGCGTCATTGCCGATTTTGACGCGTCAGAACAGATGATAAGTATGTTTATAAAAAACATACCTGCGTTGCGCAAGAAATTCTTTAACCCTGCGCTTAGAATGGTTGTTTGTATTCCATCAGGTATTACAGAAGTAGAGATGCGCGCCGTTAAAGAATCCTGTGAACGCGTTAATGGCAAGGAAGTCTACTTAATCCACGAACCCATGGCTGCAGCTATTGGTATTGGTGTAGACATTATGCAACCAAAAGGTAATATGATTGTAGACATAGGTGGCGGAACTACAGAAATCGCTGTTATCGCTCTTGGTGGTATTGTCTGCGATAAATCAGTAAAAGTTGCTGGAGACGTCTTTACCAATGATATCATCTATTATATGCGAACGCAACACAACTTATATGTTGGCGATCGTACTGCAGAAAAAATAAAAATAAAGATTGGTGCCGCTACAGAGGACTTGGAATTACCGCCAGAAGACATGAGTGTTCAAGGGCGAGACTTACTCACCGGAAAACCAAAACAAGTGCAGATATCCTACAGGGAAATTGCAAAAGCACTAGATAAATCCATACTCCGTATTGAGGACTCCGTGATGGAAACCCTATCCCAAACCCCTCCAGAACTTGCAGCAGACATCTATAATACAGGTATCTACCTTGCTGGTGGTGGTTCTATGCTACGTGGACTAGACAAGCGTTTATCCCAAAAAACAGATTTGCCGGTTTATATTGCTGAAGACCCATTACGTGCCGTTGTAAGAGGTACTGGAATTGTCTTAAAGAATTTACCTAAATACAAAAGCGTATTGATTAAATAATTCTAATTAATGCAACAAATCATAAACTTTGTAATACGAAACAAAACGTTTCTATTGTTTTTGTTGCTATTTGGAATTTCGTTGGCGCTAACCATACAATCCCACTCTTATCATAGAAGTAGATTTATAAATTCAGCCAATGCTGTTACTGGTGGCATTTACGGCACTATAAATTCCGTAGATCAATATTTTTCCCTCAAACAAGAAAATGAACTCCTTATTGAAGAAAATAAGCGTCTCAAGGAAGTATTGTTTAATTCAAAAGAATCTTTAGCTACAGGCACGAAGGATTCTATTTTAGATGGTAAAAAATATCGCATCACCTCAGCAGAAGTTTATAAAAACAGCTATTCTTTAACCAATAACTACCTCACTTTAAACAAAGGCAATAAAGATGGCATCAAAAGAGATTTTGGTGTTATACACCCTAAAGGCATTATTGGAATCATTGATAATACCAGTAATGGATATTCAACAGTGCTTTCCATATTAAATAAAAAGAGTAGAATTAACGCAAAATTAAAAGCTACTAACCACTTTGGGTCCTTAACCTGGAATGGCGCTTCGCCCGACATCATGCAACTCATAGACGTGTCAAAATTTGCACCAGTTAAAGTTGGCGACACCATTGTATCAGGTGGCCAGTCGGCTATTTTTCCTAAGGGCATACAAATTGGAACTGTTGAAAATTTCACGACCGATGTTGGTGGAGATACCTATACCATAGACGTTAGGCTTTTTAATGACATGACCAATATAGGCAAGGTTTATATCATTGAGAATACTGATAGAGAGGAAATCAAACAACTAGAGGATAAGCTTAATGAATAGTGCACTAGGTTTACATATAATCCAATTTATTCTGTTGGTCTTGGCACAGGTTGCCATTTTTAACAACATCAACTTTTTGGGCTATATCAATCCTTACATCTATATCATTTTCATTTTTTTGTTTCCAATAAAGGACAATCGGCTTATTTTACTTTTGGTGAGCTTTCTTTTAGGAATGACCATAGATACGTTTTTGGATTCTGGAGGCGTCCATGCTGCATCATCTGTCTTATTGGCTTACAGTAGACCCGTACTTCTAAAGTTCTCCTTTGGAATGCTCTACGAACATCAAAGTGTTAAATTCAATAATTTAGAAATTGGCAGTCTCATAAGCTATGTGGCCGTAGGAACCCTTATCCACCACCTTATGCTCTTCTCCTTAGAGATTTTTAACATCAGTGGCATATGGTTAATACTAAAAAAGACGTTATTTTCAAGTATATTCACTACAATAGTAGCCATACTTATAATAATTTTGTTTAGTCAAAACCGTAAATGAGGAAGTTATTACTTTTATCAACAACCATTTTAGTAGGACTTGTATTCTTAGCACGTTTATTCTATCTACAGGTGTACCACGGGGCGTCCTATAGCATTTTGGAAGATACGGCCATCCGGAAGGAATACAACTATCCTAAACGTGGCTATGTTTATGATAGAAACGGAAAACTATTAGTTGCCAATCAGCCCTCTTACGATGTCATGGTCATTCCAAGGGAAATTGAACCCTTGGATTCATTGGAAATACGAGAATTTTGCGATTTATTGGGTATTGACGTTGATACCTATGAAGAAAAACTCCAAAAGGCAATAAATTATTCACCGCGATTACCCTCTCCCTTTGTGCCCCAATTATCCAAGGAAGATTATGCCGTTCTACAGGAAGTTATGTGGAAGTATGAAGGTTTCTATATCCAAAAAAGGTCAATGCGAGCCTACCAAACAAACATTGGCGCCAATGTCTTGGGCGATTTGGGCGAAGTAGGACAGCGCGATATAAACAGAGATTCCTATTATAAAATGGGTGACCTTATTGGAAAGCAAGGGATAGAAAAATCTTATGAAAAAACCCTGAGAGGAACTAAGGGAATAAATTTTATACAAAAGGATCGGTTTAATAAAAATATTGGGCCCTATAAAAATGGCCTATACGATACTTTACCAAAACCAGGAAAGGATATTACCATAACCATAGATTCTGAGCTTCAAGCTTATGGCGAATTACTGATGAAACATAAGCGAGGAGGCATTGTAGCGTTGGAACCTAGTAGTGGTGAAATTTTAGCCATGGTAACAGGTCCCAGCTATAATCCTAATTTATTGGTAGGTAGGGAACGCAACAAAAATTTTTCCCGATTATTTAGGGACACTATTAATATGCCCACCTACGATAGAGGCCTTCAGGCTCAATATCCTCCAGGTTCGCCCTTCAAGGTTATCAATGCCTTAATTGCCCTTCAAGAAGGTGTAGTTGACACTAATGACAGGTTTTCCTGTCGTATGGGCTACTACTATGGAAGCCGAAAATTAACGGGATGCCACCACCATAAAAGTCCTGTTAATATGAATCAGGGTATTTCCCAATCCTGCAATGCCTATTTTGTTAATGTTTACCGACGCATTATTGAAAAATATGATGATGCTGGAGATGGTGTGAATGTTTGGGCCAATCATGCCAAGAGCTTTGGTCTAGGAGATTTTCTCAATAACGACTTACCTGTGGGCAGACCTGGACGCATTCCTGATGGTGACTATTACGATCGTGCCTATGGCGATGATCGCTGGGCCTCAACCTATATCGTTTCAAATGCCATAGGTCAAGGTGAAGTAGAAGCTACACCTATTCAATTAGCTAATATGGCAGCTGCTATAGGAAACAGAGGCTATTATTACACGCCACACATCATTAAAGATATCGAAGGGGACACAATTCCCAGTAAATTCAAACTTCCTAAATATACTTCCATAGATAAGGAACATTTTGAACCTGTGATACAAGGTATGTTTGATGTTTATAATGAAGGTACGGCTAGCACATTGAGAATACCTGGAATTGATATCTGTGGTAAAACTGGTACGGCTGAAAACTTCATTAAAATTGATGGAGTTAAAACACAATTAACGGATCACTCCATTTTTGTGGCTTTTGCTCCTAAAGATAATCCTACCATTGCTATTGCTGTTTTTGTGGAGAATGGTTATTGGGGTAGCCGTTTTGCTGGGAAAATGGCCAGCTTAATGATAGAGAAATATATTAAGGGCGAAACGACCCGCAAAGACTTGGAAAAATGGATTTTCACCCACAGCCTAGAGAATGAATACGCAAAACCTTATTCGGGTGAACCATTTAAAATTAATGGTGAAACTCAATTACAGGTTATTGAAAATTACGCAACCATAGATTAAAATTATCTCGTTTTAATGTATAGAGAAAACCAAAGACGCTTTCAATTTGATTGGATAATTATCCTCTTGTATGTACTTCTCGTAGCCTTTGGTTATCTCAATATACTGTCTGCCTCGCATGTTGGTGAGATTACAAACTACTTTGACACGTCACAATTATATGGCAAACAACTCATATTTATGGGATTGTCATTGATTTTGATTATCCTAATCCTGTCCCTCGAGGCCAAATTCTATGAACGTTTTGCCAGTATTATCTATCTCATCGCCATTCTTGCGCTTTTGGGTCTATTTATATTTGGAAAGGAAATCAACGGTGCTAGGTCATGGTATGGTATTGGAAGTATGACCATCCAACCCAGCGAGTTTGCAAAGTTTGCCACAGCATTAGCTGTCGCAAAATATATTAGTGACATCCAAACCAACATGAAAACCCTTAAGGACCAGCTAAGGGTTGCCGCCATAATTGTTATTCCAGCATTGCTCATCCTCCTTCAAAATGATGCAGGAAGTACGATAGTGTATTTGGCATTCTTTTTTGTATTCTACCGTGAGGGACTCCAGCAAGTGTACCTTGTCGTAGCCTTATCCTTAATTTTTCTTGCTGTGTTATCTTTGAAGTTAGGCGTAACAATTACAGTGCTGATTGCTGCGGCTGTTTTGCTATCGCGGTACTTACTGAGACGAAAGAAACGAAGCTCTGTGCTTCAATATATTCTTGTGTTGCTTTTGGCCATTGGATTTTCCTTTGGTGTCAAACTGTTTTATCAACATGTATTAAAACCTCACCAACAAAATAGGATTAGCTTGTGGTTACGATTGGAAAAAGACCCTATTAAATTGGAAAAGATGAAAAAAGCCGAAGCTTACAATCTTATTCAGTCGGAGCAAGCTATTAGTTCAGGTGGTATAACTGGAAAAGGTTTTTTGCAAGGTACAAGGACTACTGGTAAATTTGTTCCTGAGCAGGAAACCGACTATATCTTTAGTACGGTTGGTGAAGAATGGGGTTTTCTTGGCAGCAGTTTTGTGGTAATCTTGTTTGTGGCTCTAATTATACGCATTCTGTATTTGGCTGAAGCCCAAAAATCCCAATTCAGTAGGGTTTATGGCTATGGCGTTGCCTCCATTTTCTTTTTACATTTTACAATAAACATTGGCATGGTAATGGGTTTAATACCCACAGTAGGTATTCCTCTTCCGTTTTTTAGTTATGGTGGTTCAGGACTTTGGGGCTTCACCATATTGCTGTTTATTTTTGTGAAGTTAGACAGCAATAAGATTAATGAATGGTAATAAGAGTGATTTCTCCTTTATTTTGAAAATACTTTAGTGGCGCCAAAGGTGCTCGCAATAAGATAAAAAAAGACACCAAAGACGGGCAAACACAGTAATAATACTAACCAAATTACTTTATCTTTACGATTTATCTGTGATCTAAGCACAACGATACACAGCAGCAGGATAATTAGTATGTAACAACCTATGAAAAAATTTACCAATCCTGCGTCTACCACTATCATGGTGTCTTTATATTTTATTTACATCCCAAGCGTAACTACTTAACTAACCCAAACACTTGGGATGTAAATGTATTTCAATCTGTCTAAGGCCTATTGACCTTGACCAAGAGAGTAACCTCTCACGCCATCAAACGTATATAGGTTTTCTGTTTTGATGGCATCGATTCCGTTCTCCTCAGCCTTTGTTAATACCTCAATGATATCAGCCTTAGTTGGTGCTTTTCCATCCTTTGCACTAAAGCGACAACGCCAATGGTCCGTACAGAAAGTCTCGTCAAAACCATTAGGCCAAACTTTTACACCTCTATTGGTAATCATAGTGAGGTGTAACACGTCGGTATTCATTTTTTGGAGTTTTTCTCCAATCACATCTGGGTCTGTACCTTCCCAGTCCACAAATACGTCTACACCAACCAGCACCTTCTCTGCTCTTGGTCTTCGTGTATGTTTCGGAATTTCAATAGCTCCTGTATTTTCGAATTCAACCTTTTTAAGATGCTTTGGCACCTGCCCTAGGTTAGAAATTACAGCATCTGCAAATTCCTTGGTACCTACTTTTTGGGTACTTACTTTCTCATCGTATACATCGTAAGTATGGATACCGTCTTCCATGGTTTTTAACCATGCATTCTGAACTTTAGCCGCAATATCTGATTGACCAATATGCTGTAACATTAAAATAGCACCTTGAATTAAACCAGAAGGGTTCGCCATATTCTGGCCTGCTCTTCTTGGAGCTGAACCGTGAATAGCTTCGAACATGGCATGATCATGGCCTATGTTAGACGATCCTGCCAAACCTACAGAACCTGTTATCTGTGCTGCTACGTCTGAAAGGACATCTCCGTAGAGGTTAGGCATTACGATAACATCAAATACTTCTGGTGAATCTGCCAATTTTGCCGCTCCTATATCAACAATCCAATGCTCATTCTCAATGTCTGGATATTTAGCTGCAATTTCATCAAATACTTTATGGAACAAACCATCCGTTTGCTTCATAATGTTATCCTTAGTGAAGCAGGTTACTTTCTTTCTGCCAAACTTCTTTGCATACTCGAAGGCATAAGTGATTATTTTTTCACAACCTGGTCGGCTTATTAATTTTAAACACTGAACAACCTCATCTGTTTGTTGGTGCTCAATACCTGCATATAAATCCTCTTCGTTTTCTCTTACAATAACTACATCCATTTCTGGGTGCTTTGTAGCTATGTAAGGGTGCAAACTTTTACAAGGTCTTACATTGGCAAAAAGCCCTAAGGTCTTACGTGTGGTTACATTTAAACTTTTGTAACCTCCACCTTGAGGTGTTGTGATCGGTGCTTTGAGGAAAATTTTGTTACGTCTAATAGTTTCCCAGGCTTCATCAGATATACCTGCGGTATTACCAGCTAAATAGACTTTTTCTCCAACTTCAATCTCGTCGATGTCTAATTGTGCTCCAGCTGCTTCTAAAATACGTAATGTGGCATCCATAATTTCTGGGCCGATACCATCGCCCTTCGCTACTGTGATTTTTGTCATAGGGTTGTTGTTTACAATTACAAAGATGCATATCATTTTTCATATAATTTTATATATGTTTTTTATGATATGTATAAATGAAATTTATGGTTAATAAAAATTTGATTGTTACTATATTTTCTTCTCTTACAAGTTGTTTTTTTTAATTCTTAAGGCTTTCTAAACTGCTCTTTAGCGTTTCGATTTTAGCCAGCGCATCGGCCTCCTTCTTTTTCTCAATGGCTACAACCTTTTCAGGAGCATTATTCACAAATCGCTCGTTCGAAAGTTTTTTGCGAACAGCATTTAAAAATCCTTCCGTATAACTTAGTTCTTCTTTTAATTTAGTTATTTCTGCCTCTACATCAATATTTCCCGCCATAGGAATATAATATTCATTGGCTTTTACCCTAAAAGTTAAAGCTCCTTCTACGGCATCGGTGATATATTCCAAATCATTTACATTTCCAAGCTTACAAATAACCTCATCGAAGGTTGATGGTACATTTTCTGTATTCACAACCTTTAGGTCTAGCGCTTCCTTAAATGAAATATTCTTTTCTTTTCGAATGGTTCTGATGCCTGATACAACCTCAGCGGCAAAATCAAAACCAGCGATTAAATCCAACTGTTTTGGTCTACTCTTTGGCCATGTGCTTATTATTAAAGCCTCATTAGATTTTCGAACATCCATATATTGCCATATTTCTTCTGTAATAAATGGCATAAAAGGATGTAACAACTTTAAAACATCTTCAAACAGCAGTCTCAAATCTGCCATCGTTTTGCGGTCGATGGGTTGCTGATAGCCAGGCTTTACAATCTCCAATAACCAAGAAGCAAAATCATCCCAGACCAACTTATAAATAGCCATTAAGGCATCGCTCAGTCTATATTTGGAAAAATGGTCCTCTATGTCTTCAAGGACAGCTTGAAATTTAGACGAAAACCATTCTAGCGCTATCTTACTGCTTTGAGGTTGCTTTAAAGCGTCATCAACTTCCCATCCATTAACCAATCTAAAGGCGTTCCATATTTTGTTGGCAAACTGCTTTCCTTGTTGGCAAAGTGCTTCGTCAAACAACAAATCGTTTCCTGCGGCCGAACTTAATAAAAGCCCTACCCTAACGCCATCAGCTCCATAATCATCTATAAGTTTTAGCGCGTCTGGTGAATTACCAAGGGATTTAGACATTTTACGACGTTGCTTATCTCTAACCAAACCTGTGAGATAAACATTTTCAAAAGGCTTTTCATCCCTGAATTCGTAACCAGCAATAATCATCCGAGCTACCCAAAAAAATAGAATATCCGGACCGGTAACCAAGTCGTTTGTGGGATAGTAATAATTTATTTCCTTGTTCTCTGGATTTCTTATACCATCGAAAACACTGATTGGCCACAGCCAAGATGAAAACCAAGTATCTAGAACGTCTGACTCTTGCCTTAAATCAGACAATTTCAAATTTTGATTTGATGTTGCTTCTTTGGCCTTCTCGAGGGCTTCTGCAGTAGTTTCGGCAACTACAAAATCCTCTTTGGCATCGCCATAATAGTAGGCTGGAATTCGTTGACCCCAAACCAACTGACGGGAAATATTCCAGTCGCGTATGTTTTCCATCCAATGCCGATAGGTATTCTCAAACTTTTTTGGAAACAATTTAATTGCTCCTGTTTCTAAAACTGCGGCAATGGCCGGCTTAACCAAATCTTCCATTTTAAGGAACCATTGATCGCTAAGTCTAGGTTCAATAATGGCCTTGGTGCGCTCAGAAATCCCTACTCTATTGGTATAGTCTTCAACTTTTAACAGGGCACCCAACTCCTCTAATTCCTTAACTATTTCTTTTCGTACCTGAAATCGGTCTTTACCCTCATAGTGCAGTCCATACGAATTGAGTGTAGCGTCGTCATTAAAAATATCTATTACTTCTAAATCGTACTTATCACCTAATTGCTTATCATTTTCATCATGTGCAGGAGTGACCTTAAGACATCCGGTTCCAAATTCTAAATCTACATAGTCATCTTCAATAATTGGTACTACCCTATTGCAAACAGGCACTATTGCTTTTTTACCCTTAAGATTTGTATGTCTCTCATCATTTGGATTGATACAAATGGCTGTATCGCCCAATAATGTTTCCGGTCTTGTGGTTGCGATGGTCAAAACATCATCAGAACCTTCAATCTTGTAATTGATATAATAGAGTTTTCCTTGCTTCTCAACATATTCTACTTCTTCATCTGAAAGTGTGGTTTTAGCCTCTGGATCCCAATTGACCATTCTGTAGCCACGGTAAATCAGACCTTTCTTGTATAAATCCACAAACACCTTGATTACCGATTCTGACATATCGTCATCCAAAGTAAATTTTGTTCTATTCCAATCGCAAGAACATCCAAGTTTTTTAAGCTGATCTAAAATAACGCCTCCATATTCTTCCTTCCAAGCCCAGGCATGCTCTAAAAACTCTTCTCGAGACAAATCATTTTTATGGATCCCCTCCTCCTTTAGTTTAGCAACTACCTTAGCTTCTGTTGCGATAGACGCATGATCCGTTCCAGGAACCCAACATGCATTCTTGCCCAATAGACGCGCACGTCTTACCAACACATCTTGAATGGTATTATTTAACATGTGGCCCATATGCAAAACTCCTGTAACATTTGGTGGAGGAATTACAATTGTATAGGGCTCCCTATCATCTGGTTTGGAATAAAAATAGCCGTTGTCCATCCAGTATTTGTACCATTTGCCTTCTACAGTCTGAGCCTTATATTTGGACGGGATTTCCATATTTTGGTATTATTTTTGCTAAATGGATGACAAAAGTACTTATATTTCTCTTTTTGAGAAACTAAATCACTAATGAAACGTATTTTTATTAGGTGCAGCGATGTTAAATAATGTACCATACGTCTAATTAATTTTGATGGCATAGAAAAAGTAAGTAGTTTTAACATTGTAATATGAAATTTATCATGATGAAAAATTTAATAGCAGTATTATTTGTAAGCCTTTTATCTATTGGGGTTTATGCACAAGAGAAAGTAGCTAAAATAGAATTTAAGACCAAGGTCATTGATTACGGAACCATTGAAAAAGGTGCCGACGGCGTGCGTGTATTTGAATTTACAAATACTGGAAACGCCCCTTTGGTTATCTCTAACGTGAAATCCACATGTGGATGTACAGTTCCTAAAAAGCCAGAAGGTCCTATTATGCCTGGTGAAACTGGTGAAATTCAGGTAAAGTATGACACTAATCGTGTCAATCCAATAAGAAAAACAATTACTGTTTTCTCTAATGCAGACACACCTACCGTAGCTTTAAAAATTAAAGGCTTGGTGGTAGACCCAAATAAAACAAGCGTCTTGGAGAAAAAATCAAAAAGTATGATTGAGCAATAACTCTACACAAACAAACATACTATTGAAATAAAATATGGAGCCCTTTATTTTGCAGAGGGCTCCTTTTTTGTAAAGACATTGTCTAATTCAAACTTAAAGGACTTTTTTAAACCATAGCGGTCCACTTGTATTTTAAGGGTCTTGCCTGTCGTGCCGTGTAATAATTCATTAATGTCTGAGAGCTTGTACTCGTAGGCTTTTTTACCGTTTACGCTAATAAGCACATCTCCTTTTCTTAAGCCAACGGCATAAGCATTTGAAGACTTACGAACTTCGACTATCTCATAGGCAGGTTTAACAGTGGTCATGTAGTTAACATACTGATTTATGCTAATCGCTCCTTCACTGGACCGTCCGTAAGCCTTTACAGGAATATTAATTTCCTCCTTAACAAACATAATTCCGTTATGCTCAATCACAATACCACTATTGTTATACGTGAACGGCTCTTTAAAGTAACGATTCTTTTTAAGGTAAATCTTTGAGTTGGTGTAGTCTATAAAACAGTTGAACCGCTTAAGGATATCACCTCCTAGCGAGCCACTTCTTTCCTTTACTATTTTTGTCTTATCAACGGAGGCAGAATCGGGAAAAGCCACATTTACCCGCTCTAATTCAAATTCTCCTATTTTAAATTTTTTTAGTTTTGATCTTTGGCCGTAAACGGAACCGCTCAAACCCTTCCCTAAGTAATCTGTAAACACTAATTCCTTATCAGGAGTGATACCCTGCTCTTGGTCTTCAAAAAGCCAAATGGCATCACTACTTCCAGTATCTAAAAGCAGTTTAACCTTTTTACCATTTTCTGAAAGCACTACTTCGGCATTGAGATAGGGTTTCTTTTTATTTATTTCCAAGGGGAGTGTAACCCATCTTCTGCTGCGCTTCGGCTTAAAGGTTTCTGGCTTGTGAAGTCTAATAAATTTTGAGGTGTAATTAATCTCAATGATAAAGTTTTTAAAAATGTCGTACCCAATGATGCCATGAACCAAAATACCTAAACGTGGGGTGAAATTTATGTCCTCATCATAAACCACAAACAAATCCTTATTAAATAAGGTTATGTCTCCAAATCTAAAGGCATTCCCTGTTGATTTCAACGCTTCTAACTTTCCGTTACCGCCTAAACCATAGAGAAAAAAAGTTTCAATGTTCTTTAATCCTATGGTATCGGTTTCCTTAATATTAAAGAGTATAGGTTTGCTCACTCCGGTATCCAGCACAAAAGAGAGCGGAACATTGTTAATTTCGAGAGGGATAATTATAAGGTTTCCTATAAGTTCAAAATCAATTTTATCGCTTTTCTGCTTGTTAAAATAAAACTTGTCCTGAGCCAACCCAAAACCATAATTAATGATAAAAAATAAAAGGATAATATATCGCGTATACAATTTCATTTATTTTTGCACTATAGAAGATACAAATCTTAAGAGTACTCTTAAGCGCATCTTCCATTTTTAATGAAACTTTAAGAATTACATCACCTCAGAAACCTAAAACAGATGCCGTCAATTTCAAAAAAAGGTTTAAAAATGCCAGAGTCTCCTATAAGAAAGTTAGTTCCTTATGCAGAGGAAGCTAATAAACAGGGGAAAACGGTCTATTATCTGAATATTGGACAACCCGATATTAAAAGTCCTACTGTAGCACTTGATGCGGTAAAAATTCACTCCTTGGATGTCCTAGCCTATTCAAGATCGGAAGGTGCTGAGGACTACAGAAAAAAGATAGCACTTTACTACCATAAAAATAATATCGAAGTAACACATAACGATATCATCGTTACCACAGGAGGTAGCGAGGCGTTGTTATTTGCCTTTGGAAGCATTATGGATGAAGATGATGAAATAATCATTCCTGAGCCTTTCTACGCGAATTATAATGGGTTTTCTACCGCATCTGGTGTAAATATCGTGCCTGTAATATCCAAAATAGAAGACAACTTTGCCTTACCACCTATAGCTGAATTCGAAAAGCTTATTACACCGAAGACCAAGGCTATTTTAATTTGTAACCCAGGAAATCCAACGGGATATCTTTATTCTAAAGAAGAAATAAAACAACTTGCGGCTCTCGTAAAGAAACACGACCTTTTTCTTATCGCTGATGAAGTCTATCGCGAATTTGTCTACGATGGCATCTCCCATTATTCCATATTACAGGAACAAGGCCTGGAAGAGCATGCCATTGTCGTAGATTCCGTTTCAAAACGATACAGTTTGTGTGGTGCACGTATAGGCTACCTTGTATCTAAAAATAAAGCCGTTATGCAAACAGCCCTTAAGTTTGCACAGGCACGTCTTAGCCCTCCTACATTGGCACAAATTGCTGCTGAAGCCGCTCTTGAAACTCCACAGAGCTACTTTGACAACGTTAAGGAGGAATACGTAAAAAGACGCGATGTTCTTATTGAGGAATTAAGAAAAATCCCTGGTGTAAAAGTTGCCAAACCGAATGGTGCCTTTTACTGTATAGCTGAGCTTCCTGTTAAAAGTGCCGATGATTTTGCACGCTGGCTGTTAGAATCCTTTGATTATGAAAACAACACGGTAATGGTAGCACCAGCAGCAGGTTTTTATTCCACCCCAGGTGTAGGATTGAACCAAATAAGAATTGCGTATGTTCTGAACGAACAAAGCTTAAAAACGGCTGTCAAGGTAATTGCAGAAGCTCTAAAAGTATACCAAGATTAATGACGATACTTCAAAATGTTTCACTGCGTCACTTGAACACCTTTGGCATTGAAGCTAAGGCAAAAGAATATTGCAGGATTACCTGTAAAGATGAATTAAAACAGGTTTTATCCAAAAAATCTAAACATCCTTTATTTGTTCTTGGTGGTGGCAGTAATATGTTACTAACTAAGGATGTTGATGCCCTTGTTTTACACATAGATATTAAAGGCATAGAGGTCATCGATAGCGATGACACCCATGTTACTGTTGAAGCCAAGGCAGGTGAAAATTGGCACCATTTTGTAATGTGGTGTATAAAACATAACTATGGCGGTGTAGAAAATCTTTCGCTTATACCTGGTAATGTAGGTACCGCTCCAATTCAAAATATTGGAGCTTATGGTGTAGAGCTAAAGGATATTATGGTAAGCTGTGAAGCTATTAACATTAAAACCCAAGAAGAACGAATTTTTAATAAAGACCAATGTAAGTTTGCTTACAGGGAATCTATCTTTAAAAATGAGCTTAAAAATCAATATATCATTACAAGCGTTCGATTTAGGCTAACAAAAACAGACCATAAGCTCAATATGGATTATGGTGCCATTAAGGACGAGCTAAAGAAAAACCATATTGATAATCCTCAAATTAGGGATATTTCCAATGCCGTTATCGCCATAAGGCAAAGCAAATTACCCGACCCAAAAGAAATAGGCAATAGCGGAAGCTTTTTTAAAAATCCTATCATAGATAATGAGCAACTGGAAAAACTTCAAAATAATTTTAGTGACATTCCATATTATAGAGTTTCAGACTCGAAAGTTAAAGTTCCCGCAGGCTGGCTCATTGAAAAGGCTGGTTTTAAAGGGAAGCGATTAGGCGACTACGGCGTACATAACAAACAAGCTCTGGTTTTAGTAAATTATGGGAATGCCAAAGGTACGGACATTTTAAATCTGGCCCTTTTAATCCAAAAGACCGTTTTGCGCATTTTTAATATTAGGATTGAAACGGAAGTAAACATCATATAAAAAAAGCCGCAATAAATGCGACTTTTTATATTAGAATAACTTTTTGAAAATGCTATTAATCAATCCTGTAAAAGAAGAAAAATTATTCTAAAAAATACCTTAAAAAGCTCCAATGGAAGCTATTTAATTATATTTACGATTAAAACACTATTTTGGATGTCAGGGTCTAAAAAAAATTTAACACAACTGTTTTGAGCGCTTCCTCAATTGAAGAACATATCATCGCTTATCTCCAGGACGGAGATAAACGCGCACTCAACTTGCTCTATGAAAATTATTCATCGAGTCTTTATGGTGTTATATTAAAAATAACCCAAAACGAGGAAATAGCAGAAGACGCTTTACAGGAAACCTTTATTAAAGTCTGGCGAAATTCTGGAAAATACGACCCATCTAAGGCCAAGTTATTTACCTGGCTCTTTAGAATTGCGCGTAACACTGCCATAGATAAACTCAGAAGTTTTAATAATAGATACCATAAAGAAGTCCAAATCGATAAATCCAACGTATATATATTACCAACAGGAAATTTAAACCAAGATGTCATGGACATCAAGGAGCATGTTGGAAGACTAGAGGAAAAGTACAGAATAGTGTTAGAGGCTCTTTTTTTTGAGGGCATGACACAACAGGAGGCAAGTGACGAACTGGGCATTCCTCTAGGAACAATAAAATCGAGATTAAAGATTGGGTTACGAGAACTTAGAAAAGTCTATGACCCTTAAAACTTTAGAGATATGGAAACAAAATTACATAGCTTTTTAAATTCAGGCCTTCTGAATAAGTACTTGGTTGGAGAAACCTCTATGGCCGAAACAAAGGAGGTTGAGTTTTTTATTTCTAACTATCCTGAAGCAGCTGAAGCTTACGAGGACCTTCAAAAGAATTTAGAAATTATTGCAAAAGCTGGAGCAGTGGATGTTCCTAATGATACCCTTAAACAAATACTTAAGGCCATAGACCAGCCACAATCAGAACAAGTTATAAACTTAGTTCATAGAAGAAAAATCTCTTGGTACAGCATTGCTGCATCAGCGGCTGCTATTGTTTTTGCATTTTCAACGTTTATGCTGTATCAAAAAAATATAGCCTTGCATGAAGAAAACAATATCGTTGTAGATGAGATTTTTGACCTTCGCAGTGATATTGAAAAGAACAACTCCAAACTGGCCGAACTCTCAGAGCAGTTGATGAAACTCAACAATCCTGATGCAAAAAAATACGTCCTAAACGGAAATGAGCGTGCTAAAAACCTTAAAACGGTTGCCTATATTAATCCTGTGGACAAAACGTCCATGATTGACGTTATTACTTTACCCAAATTACCGGAAGAACAACATTATCAAATTTGGGCAGAATTGCAAGACCGTATGGTGAACTTAGGTATTTTGGATGAATCGGACAGAAAACTAAAACAAATCCCATATGTTGAAGATGCCCTTGCACTTAGCATTAAAATCGGGAAGAAAGGAGAAGAAACTAATGAAGAGAACGCTGAAGTCGCAGAAATCACCTTAAAGAAGGATTAACTCATTTCATTAACGAATAAAAAAAAATCGGTACCCAAAAAGGATACCGATTTTTTATTTTATCCAATATCATTCTTTTTCAAACAAAGCTTTATGGATTAATCCTCCTATAATGGCACCAACAATTGGCGCGACCCAAAACAACCATACTTGAGACAAGTAGGCTCCCTCAGCAAAAATAGCCTGACTTAATGATCTCGCAGGATTAACCGAAGTATTGGTTATAGGTATACTTATTAAATGAATCAAGGTTAAGGCCAAGCCAATAGCCAAAGGCCCAAAACCTTTTGGCGCCCTTGCATTAGTGCTCCCTAAAATAACCAGCAAGAAAAATGCTGTAAGAACAATCTCAGCAATAAGAGCAGACATGAGGCTGTAGCCTTCTGGCGATAACTCACCGTATCCGTTAGCGGCAAAACCTCCAACTGAATCAAATCCAGATTTTCCAGTGACAATGACGTAAAGTACACCAGCTGCAGCTATAGCGCCTAAAACTTGCGCCAAAATGTAACCGATTAAATCCTTGGCCTCAAATCTACCACCGACCCAAAGACCAATAGATACCGCAGGATTAAAATGACCGCCAGAAATATGGCCAACCGCATAGGCCATAGTTAAAACTGTTAAACCAAAAGCAAGGGCGACACCTGCAAAGCCAATACCTAAGTTTGGCACTCCAGCTGCATAAATAGCGCTTCCACAACCACCAAATACAAGCCAGAAGGTTCCAAAGAATTCAGCAAATTGTTTTTTCATAATAAAATTGAATTAGTTAGGAATTAATAAAGATTTTTATTTCTCCAATAACTAAGAAGGACATGTCATGTTTGGGGAGATAAAGTCAATGAAAACTCGTATCTTTGTAACCAAATTTAAGTAATTAAATGAAATTATTACTCTTAACTTTAGGATTATTAGTTTTAGCCATTGCTGGCATAACCATTAAAATTTGGGCAAAAAAAGACGGGAAATTTGCTGGTACTTGCGCCAGTCAAAACCCGATGCTAAATCAAGATGGAGAGGCTTGCGGATTTTGTGGTAAAACCCCTGATCAATTTAAGGATTGTAAAGAACCTCAACATTCTTAAGTAGTAGCTAATGAGCTTAAATCTTTCATTGCTCATTGTTTTTATTCTCGTTGTAAGTATACAAATCATTTTTTACGGTAGTTTCTTTTTTGCCTTTGCCACAAAAAAGAAGGAAAAGAAAAAGAAAAAAAATATTGCGTTATCCGTTATTGTTTGCGCAAAAAACGAAGCTAAAAATCTCAAAGAAAACCTACCTTCCCTTTTAAATCAAAACCATCCCAATTTTGAAGTTGTATTGGTTAATGATGGCTCTACGGATGATTCCCTTGAGGTTATGACTTCATTCAAAACATCCCACCCTAATGTAAAAGTAGTTGACGTAAAGTCCATTGAAGCATTTTGGGGAAATAAGAAATATGCGTTAACGCTAGGTATAAAGGCTGCAACAAACAATTTTCTAGTTTTCACCGATGCCGATTGCAAACCTAATTCACAAAATTGGCTCAGTAGGTTGAGCTCTGAGTTTTCTAATGAAAAATCTATTGTCTTGGGATATGGTGGCTACGCGAAGAAAAAATCATCTCTACTCAATCAACTCATTCGATTTGAAACCGTTTTTACAGCACTACAATATTTCTCGTACACCTTATTAGGCCAACCATATATGGGCGTAGGAAGAAATTTGGCTTATCGAAAGGAACTTTTCTTTAACAATTCTGGTTTTTCAAGTCATATGAGCCTAATGTCTGGCGATGATGACTTATTTATAAACGCCATAGCCACGTCAACGAATACAGCAGTAAGTTTAGATCCAGAAAGTTTTACCATTTCTAAACCAAAAACAACCTTTAGGTCTTGGTTTTTGCAGAAAAGACGCCATGTCAGCACTGCAACATTCTACAAAACCAGGCATAAACTGCTATTAAGTGTATTTTATTCAAGCCAATTGTTATTCTGGCTCTTAATACCTGTTTCACTTATTTTTATTGAAAACAAACAGCTTGTAGTCTCCTTGATTGCATTAAGGTTTACCGTTCAACTAACTGCATTTTGGTATGCTGCAAAGACTTTTAAGGAACTTAACCTCATAGTTTTGGCACCTTTACTTGAGTTAATTTTAGTTATTTTTCAATTGGTTATATTTATTGCCAACCTAATCTCTAAACCTGGACATTGGAAATAGAAGACGCCATAATTAAAGCCAAAAACAACGACCAATTAGCATTTAACTTTCTTTTGGACACGTTTTGGAACGATGTTTATGCCTTTCAGCTAAAACGTACCCAAAATGAAAATGATGCAGAAGATATTACGATTCAGACCTTCTCAAAGGCTTTTGATAAAATAGACACTTACGACCCAAGCTATAATTTTAAAACTTGGTTGATTACCATTTCAAAAAACCTTCACATCGACCTCGTTCGAAAACAGAAGAAAACCATTAGAAACACTTCAAAAGACAATCAAGACAACTTTATTGATATTATTGATGATTCTCCCACTCCTGAGGATAAAATAATCACAGATCAGAATTTGGCTAAACTTCTAAGGGACATAAAAAAACTGAAACCACATTACCAACAAATCATTAATTTAAGATACTTTCAAGAATTAAGTTATAAGGAAATTTGCGAGGAACTCAATGAGCCTATGAATAATGTTAAGGTTAAGCTCTTACGTGCAAAAAAGTTGCTAGCAGAAATAATTACTAAATCCAATGCTAGTTAGGCTAAGGCAACTTGGTCCAGGGCTTCTTTTTGCCGCTGCAGCCATAGGCGTGTCCCACCTCGTACAATCAACAAGGGCTGGTGCAGATTACGGTTTGGGTCTTCTATGGGCTTTGCTTCTGGTTCATGTTTTTAAATATCCTTTCTTTCAGTTTGGCCCTCGGTATGCTGCGGCAACTAAGGAAACCTTGCTGCATGGCTATTATAAATTGGGAAAATGGGTGTTATTGAGCTATGTGGTTCTTAGTACAGCAACGATGTTTACCATTCAGGCAGCCGTTACCATTGTTACCGCAGGTCTTGCAAAAACGCTTTTTTCAAATACAGCGCTCTTGGCTGACCTCAGCACGGAAATATGGACTATAATCTTATTGTTAATCTGTTTGGTTATCCTCGTTTTTGGAAAGTACAGAGCGCTCGATAAGACCGTAAAGGTTATCATAGTTTTATTATCAATAAGCACACTGGCGGCTGTAATTTTTGCGTTTCGGGACTTTAACGGTCCTGTATCTTTTAGGCAAGTCTTTCCAAAATCAACGACTGAAATAGCGTTTTTAATCGCATTTATGGGTTGGATGCCAGCACCTTTAGATATCTCCATTTGGCATTCGCTTTGGTCTATAGAAAAACATAAAATGACTTCTGGGTTAACGCCGCGCTCAGCTCTTTTTGACTTTAATATTGGATTCTTAGGTGCCATTTTTTTAGGAGTAGTCTTTGTATGTCTTGGCTATTTTGTAATGTACAACTCCGGAGAGTCCTTTAGTCCTAAAGCACTGGTATTTTCAAATCAGATTATAGAGGCTTATACCAACAGTTTGGGAAATTGGTCTTATCTAATTATTGCTATTGCAGCGTTTACAACGATGTTCAGCACTACAATTACCACCTTAGATGCCTCGCCACGATCAATGTCTCTAAGCCTTAATCTCTTGCTCAATTGGTCTTTAAAACGCGGGTATCTCATTTGGATTGTAATTCTCACTGCCGGAACCTTAATTATTTTCTTTGCCTTTGCCTCGGAAATGGGTCTCTTAATAAAAATCGCAACGATTTTGTCTTTTGTAACCGCACCCTTCTATGCTTTAGCCAATTACTTCCTTATTACCAGCAAACACACACCTGCTACCTGGAGACCAAGTTTAAAACTGAAAGTTTTATCATGGCTGGGAATTTTATTTCTTATTGGTTTTAGCGCTTGGTACCTTAGCACCTTTTAGATATTTTTAGATTTTAACTTCGTATCTTTGTAACACGAAAAGAAAAATTGCATGGAAACGACTGTAGCTTCAAATATATTACCAGAAAGAAAACCAAAGTGGTTAAGGGTTAAATTACCAACGGGCAAAAAGTATAAAGAACTTAGAGGGCTTGTTGATAAATACAACCTAAACACGATTTGTACTTCAGGGAGCTGTCCAAATATGGGTGAATGCTGGGGTGAAGGCACAGCAACTTTCATGATTTTAGGAAATATCTGTACCCGCTCTTGTGGTTTTTGTGGTGTTAAAACAGGAAGACCTGAAACCGTAGATTGGGATGAGCCAGAAAAGGTAGCGCGTTCCATTAAAATCATGCAGATAAAGCACGCGGTTTTAACGAGTGTAGACCGAGATGACCTAAAGGATATGGGCAGTATCATGTGGGCAGAAACCGTGAAGGCGGTAAGGAGAATGAATCCTCAAACAACCTTAGAGACTTTAATTCCAGATTTTCAAGGGGTAGAACGACATATAGACCGCATTATAGAAGTAGCGCCAGAAGTTGTATCCCACAATATTGAAACGGTAAGACGATTAACGCGCGAAGTGCGAATTCAGGCCAAATATGACCGTAGCATGGGCGTTCTAAAATACCTCAAAGACCAAGGTCAGCGCAGAACAAAGTCGGGAATTATGCTCGGTCTTGGGGAGACTCGCGAAGAAGTCATCGAAACGCTTCATGATTTGAGGGAAAACAATGTTGATGTGGTTACTATTGGCCAATATTTGCAACCGAGCAAAAAACACTTACCGGTTAAACGTTTTATAAATCCTGATGAATTCAAGGAATATGAAGAAATTGGTCTTGAGCTAGGCTTTAGGCATGTAGAGAGTAGTGCTTTGGTGAGGTCATCCTATAAAGCGCAAAAACACATCAATTAATGATCAGGGTAGCCATTAATGGTTTTGGTAGAATTGGTCGACGTATATTCAGATTAGCTCTTAACGACAAACGGATTGAAATAGTCGGAATTAATGACCTTGCAGATTCAAGGACCTTATCGCACCTTCTTAAATACGACAGTATTCATGGTAAATTAGATGCCTGTATTTCTTATGGAAGCGACTACCTCATCGTAAACGATAAAAAAATACAATTGTTCAGTGCCAACCATCCTAAAAATATTAATTGGGCATTAGTTAGGCCGGACATTGTGGTTGAATCCACAGGAAAATTCAAACATAGGCCAGATTTAGATTACCATATTAAAAATGGCGCCAAACATGTGGTTTTATCGGCACCACCAATTGAGGATGATATTAAAACTATAGTACTGGGCGTCAATGATCATTTAATTACTGGTGATGAAAGAATAATTTCAAATGCCTCATGCACGACCAATAATGCTGCACCAATGATTGACATTGTAGAAAGGCATTTTGGCGTAAAACAGGCCTATATAACCACAGTACATTCGTATACTACAGATCAGAGTTTGCACGACCAGCCTCATAAGGATTTAAGACGTGCTAGAGCTGCTGCTCAGAGCATAGTGCCAACGACGACTGGCGCAGCAAAAGCCCTCACTAAAATCTTTCCTAAATTATCAGAGGTTATTGGAGGTTGTGGTATAAGAGTGCCTGTTCCTAATGGTTCTTTAACAGACATTACCATCAATGTTAAGCAAGACACTACGATTGAAACAATTAACGCGCTTTTCCTGCGAGAATCCGAAGGGCATTATAAAGGCATACTGGCTTACACCGAAGACCCTATTGTATCTATTGATATTATAGGAAACTCCCATTCCTGTATTTTTGATGCACAGATGACTTCGGTCATTGGAAATATGGTGAAAATTGTAGGATGGTACGACAATGAAACAGGATACAGTGCAAGAATTTTAGAATTAATTTGCAATTTATCGGATAAATCATCACTTTTGTCGAATAAATAGTTATATTTGTTTTATCAAAAGTGTCTTGAAATGTCCCAAATCAAACATTTCATATTTATTTTCCTAGTTAGCTTCTCCTCGCTTTCCATGGCCCAGATTAATGGAATGGAAGACAAGGATGTTCTTGCTATGAGGTTGCAAAATCACATCGATCAGGCTAAGTTAGAAAGTGATAGAGGTGATTACTACAATGCTAAGGACAACCTTAACAAGGCCTTAGATATTGCAGTACAAATAAATGATGAGGAAAACGAAGGGCGCATACATACAAAAATTGCGAAACTGCTCTTTATCTTAGAAGAGTACGACAAAGCCAACATCGCATTAAAAAACGCCATTTTACTTCAACGCAAGAATAGTGACTACGACAATCTTGCCATTACCTACAATATAAAAGGTGTCTTCCACAGCACAAATAAAGAATATAAAGACGCCCTTGAATATTTCAATTCGGCCAAAACCCTATTTGAACAGGAAGGCTTGGAAGAATACATTTCTGAAGTCACACTAAATGAAGCCATAGTTCATATCGCTCAAGAAGACTATGACTTGGCCAAGGCACAGTTAGAAAAAACGATTATACTGGCAAAAAAGTACGATCAGCAGAGACGATTAAGTAGCGCTCTAATTCAGTCTGGAAAGGTATCGAGTGCTTTACAAAATTATGACACAGCACTAGCTCAAGTGGAGGAAGGACTATCACTTGCAGAGGCATATGGAATCACCCAAAACATTAATACAGGATATTTGGTCCTAAGTGAAATTCACGAAAAGCGAGGTGACTACAAAAGCTCGTACAACTACATCAAAAAGCACATAAAACTTTCAGATTCTCTATTGAATATTCAAAGGGAACGTCTGAGTGAAAGTGTTACTGGCAAGTATTTAAATGAATACAAGGATGCTGAGAACGAACAGTTAAAGCGGCAAATAGACGATATCAGCTCTGAAAACAATTTCACAAGAATTACAACCATTTTAAGTATTGCCTTAATTACCATTTTGTCTTTATTGACCTTATCGCTCTATAAAAACAATAATATAAGGTTGAAGACCAATAACATGCTGCATAAAAAGAATGACGAACTTATTGTAGCAAAAGAAAAAGCAGAACTAGCCTCCAAGACTAAGGCTAACTTTCTTTCAACGGTAACGCACGAGCTAAGAACACCGCTTTATGCTGTTACGGGACTCACCAATATGCTGTTGGATGAAGACCCAAAAGAATCCCAGATTCCGCATTTAAAGTCACTAAAGTTTTCTGGAGACTATTTGCTCACATTTATAAACGATATCCTTCAGATAAATAAAATTGAAGCCAATAAAGTTGAATTAGACCCAGAAAAATTCAACCTAAGAAATAAAATTGAAAATGTAATCTCAGCCTTGGAAAATTCCGCAAAGGACAACGGCACCAAATTGCATTTAGAATATGAGAATAAACTACCCGATACCTTTATCGGAGACCAACTTAAGATATCCCAAATCTTAATTAACCTACTTGGTAATGCCATTAAATTCACAAAAGATGGAGACATTTGGATCAGGACCTACAAGATTGACCAAAAAGACAACCTGTACACGCTCCGCTTTGAAATTGAAGACAATGGCATTGGTATAACAAAGGAAAAGCAAGACTCCTTGTTTGAGAGCTTCTCTCAGGGATCAGTTCAAATCAATCGTAAATACGGTGGTACAGGACTAGGCTTATCCATTGTTAAAGGACTCATCCAAATTCTTAAGGGAAAAATATACCTAAAGAGTGAGCTTGGTAAGGGCACCACGTTCTTCTTTGAAATACCTTTAGAATATACAGATGAACTTGAAGAACCTTCAAAAGTAGAACCTAAACCATCAAACGCTATGCAAGATTTGGACTTAAGCGAAATCAAAATCCTTATTGTCGAGGATAACAAGATCAATCAAATGATTACCAAGAAAATCCTTAACAAAATGGGACTCTACTGTGATGTAGTGGACAACGGAGAAGCAGCCGTTGAACAAGTCAAGAAAGTTGACTACAATGTAGTTCTTATGGATATTCACATGCCAGGAATTAGTGGACTGGAAGCAACCAAAATTATTAGAACCTTTAACAAGGATCTTACCATTTTTGCCCTAACAGCAGTAACCCTGGAAGATAAAATGCATGAATTTGGTGAAGCTGGATTTAACGACATCATATCAAAACCATTTAAGCAAGAGGATTTTGAGAAAAAGTTATATGCCGCGCTTTCCGGAGAAAAAATAGTCTCAAGCTTTTTTAGCTAGGAAACCCTTTATCCTGTTTTCAAAATCCAACGGCCGATCTAACTCAAAAGTGATTGGCAAATAGTATAGTTTTTCCTTTAGTTGCGCTATATGTTTTAATCTTACATAGTCCTTCTCTGTCGTAACAATGATATCTTTCTTCTTAAGCGCTTCAATATCTCTAGAATTAAATTCATGATGATCCGGATATTCCAAGTGATCAAACTTAAGGCCCTTTTCTACTAAAAACTCCTTCAAAGGTTTTGGATTGGCAATTCCTGTTACCAGCGAGAATTTTGGTAAGTCCAAAATATCAAGTTCATTTTTAAACGAATACACTTTCCCTGAGTAATTAATATGGCTAAAAAATACTTGCTGATGCGAATCTGGCCCTAAACGGGACACCATTAATTCTTTTTCTTGTCGTCCTAAATGTGCAGGACATTTGGTAACTATAATAATATCTGCTCGTTTTGCACCAGACCTTGGCTCCCTTAGATTGCCTGTTGGCAGAACAAAGTCCCTGTAATAAGGTTTATCGTAAGGTGTTAATAAAATATTGAGTCCTGACTTTACTTTTCTGTGTTGGTAGGCATCATCCAAAAGAATTACTTCGGGTTGTTCAGCGTGGTTCAGTAAGCGAGCTATCCCATTTTGCCTATCGGCATCTACGGCAACCAAAATTTCTGGAAATTTAGAATGAAACTGGTAAGGCTCATCTCCAATAGTATTGGCATTGGCCTCTGCATCGGCCAAAACAAAGCCTTCTGTTTGTCTTTTATAGCCACGGCTTAAGGTGGCAATACGGTAGTTGTCCTTTAAGAGACGGATGAGATACTCAATCATTGGTGATTTCCCAGTACCACCAGTACTTAAATTACCAACACAGATAATGGGTTTGTTGTAGGCCTTTGATTTCAACCAGCCATGATCAAAGAAAAAATTCCTCAACCAAGTGACAACGTGATAGAGCGGAACTAAGGGAAATAATATAATTCGTATGAATTTCATTGCCACTAAAATATGCTATTTTTGATACAAATTAGCACTTATGATTGTACAAGACGTCATTGATCATTTACAAGAATTAGCTCCCCTAGCCTACGCAGAGGACTTTGATAACGTGGGTCTTTTGGTTGGAAATAAAAAACAAGAGGTCTCAGGAGTATTAGTGACCTTAGATACTTTAGAAGCCGTTGTGGATGAAGCCATTGAGAAAAATTGCAATCTTATAGTTAGCTTTCATCCTATTATCTTTAAAGGACTAAAAACCTTAACTGGAAAAACTTATGTAGAACGCGTTGTTATCAAAGCCATTGAACATAAGATTGCCATTTTTGCCATTCATACGGCTTTAGATAATGCCTTCAACGGTGTCAATAATATCATATGTGATAAATTAGGCTTAAAAAACAGGCGGATTCTAATCCCTCAGGCTCATACCATTAGAAAACTCCAAACCTATGTGCCAACAAAGTCTACAGAAAGTCTAAGACAAGCTTTATTCTCAGCTGGCGCAGGTAATATTGGCAATTACGAATCGTGTAGTTTTAATTTTTTGGGTCATGGGACCTACAAAGGAAATGAGGATTCCAATCCGGTTATCGGAAAAAAAGGAGAACTGCATACGGAGGAGGAAATAGCTGTTTCAGTAACCTACCAAGCTCATATGGAGCCTTCCATTTTAAAGGCCCTATTTGAAGCTCATCCCTATGAGGAAGTAGCCTATGAAATTTTTAGTTTAGAAAACAGCAATCAGCACATTGGTATGGGTATGGTTGGTGAGCTCGAGAAGCCTATGGACACGACAGCCTGTTTAAACTTCGTTAAAAACACTATGAAAGCTTCATGTGTTAGGCATTCAAAAGATTTAGGTAGACCCATAAAAAAAATAGCTGTTTTAGGCGGCTCAGGCAGTTTTGCAATTTCAGCAGCGAAGGCCGCTGGTGCCGATCTCCTAGTAACCTCAGATCTAAAGTACCACGACTTTTTCGGCGCAGAAAATTCCATTGTTTTGGCTGATATAGGACATTACGAAAGTGAGCAATTCACAAAAAACTTTTTAGTGGATTATCTCTCAAAAAAAATTACTAATTTTGCAATCATTTTATCAACGACCAATACAAATCCGGTAAAGTATTTATAATTATGGCAAAAAAAGCTGAAGTTTCTGTCGAAGAACGATTAAGAGCATTATACGATTTACAATTAATTGACTCTAGAGTAGACGAAATAAGAAATGTCAGAGGTGAGCTTCCTTTAGAAGTAAGAGATTTAGAAGACGAAGTAGAAGGCCTTACCAAAAGAATAGAGAAGCTTAATGATAGCCTAGCAATTATTGACGACGAAATCAAAGGCAAGAAGAACTTAATTGAAGAAGCTAAAGCATTAATCAAAAAATACAGTGAGCAACAAAAAAATGTGCGTAACAACAGAGAGTACAATTCCCTGTCGAAAGAGATAGAGTACCAGGAATTGGAAATCCAATTGGCAGAAAAGCACATTAAGGAATTCAAAGCGCAGATAGAGCAAAAGAAAGAGGTTATTTCTGAAACCAAGGAGCGCTTAAAAGACCGTAACACACATTTAAAGCACAAAAAAGGCGAGCTTAACGAAATTCTAAAAGAAACAGAGAAAGAAGAAGAAGCCCTATTAAAGAAATCAGAAGATTTTCAAAAGAAAATAGATGACCGCTTAGTTAAAGCCTACCACAGAATACGCAATAGTGTTAAAAATGGACTTGCCGTTGTACCAATAGAACGTGGTGCATCTGGAGGGTCGTTTTTTACCATCCCACCGCAGGTACAAGTTGAGATTGCTTCCAGAAAAAAAGTAATTACCGATGAACACAGTGGTCGTATTTTAGTTGACGCTACACTAGCCGAAGAGGAGAAGGAAAAGATGGATAAGCTATTTGCCAAATTGGGCAAATAAACCTAATCCACTTAAACAATAGTAAGCCTTGGTAAAATCCAAGGCTTTTTTATTTAAGGAAATTTTAAAATAATTAGCTTTAAGTATTGGTACTTTTATACGTCAATTAAGAAAAAGAAAAAGCTATGAAATATGTTATGTACTCTTTGGGTTTGTGCCTATTATTCAGTTGCCACAATCAAGCCCAAATAAACCCCAAACAACAAGCAGTCATCAATGCAGAGCCCGTAGAAGTTCCTCTAGAAAATGGCAAGGCAAGAGCTTACTTTGCTAGCGGTTGTTTTTGGTGCGTGGAAGCCATTTATGAAAGTGTCAAAGGTGTTGAGGAAGCCATAAGTGGCTATTCCGGAGGGTTCACAGAAAACCCAACGTACAAACTGAGTAATACAGGCACGACAGGACACGCAGAAGCAGTCGAAGTGATTTATGACCCAAAAGTGGTGAGCTTTTCAACCCTTGTAGACGTCTATTTCGGTTCTCAAGACCCAACCCAGGTTAACGGACAGGGACCAGATCGTGGTTCGCAATACCGCTCCATTATTTTTTACCAAAATGAAGAGCAGAAAAAAATCATTGAGAAAAAGAAAGCGGCTCTAGCGCAAGAATTGGATGCTAAAATAGCCGCCGAAGTCTATCCATTTCAAAAATTTTGGAAAGCCGAAGCTTACCATCAGGATTTTGAAAAAAGAAATCCAAATCAATCTTATGTAAGGGCCGTTTCCATTCCTAGACTAAATCGGTTTAAGAAAAAGTTTCCGGAGTTGCTTAAAGATGAAGCAAAACATTAAATAAAACGCTCAACAGAAGGGTTTTAATTTGGCTTTACGGCTTTGATTTCAAATATCAACGGATATAATTGGTTGTCAAATTTGTACATCCCAGATGGTGTTTTAATCAAATTTGGAAAAACATTATAAGGGCTTTGGTCGTACTCATTCAAATATTCAACTTTTAAACCAGCTTCAATAAGCGCATTTACAACGGCACCTAACCCGTGATTCCAACCGTATTCCTTGCTCACTATTTCAGAGGGCTTTTCTGAGTCCGTATCGCTATAAGTGCCTTGGTATTCTTCGTAAATGACCTCGTCTTGACTGTAATGGTATATCATTTCTGGTTTTCCTTTGGTATAATCAAACATCCAAGCAATAGGATGAAATTCAACCATATAAAAAACTCCTCCTAGTTTTAAGCGCTCTGCAATCATTTTAGCCCAGGGCTTTAAATCGGGCAACCAGCCAATCACACCATAACTGGTAAAAACAATATCAAAAGTTTCTGAAATATGCTTAGATGTATCCAGAACATTACAGCATACAAATTGAGCATCTAACTCCAGTTCTGTATTGAGGCGCTTAGCAAGTTTTATCGCTTCATCACTAAAATCTACACCTGTGCATTTAGCCCCTAACCTACTCCAACTCATCGTATCTTGCCCAAAATGGCATTGCAAATGCAGTATGGATTTTCCCTTTACATCTCCCAACGCTTTAAGTTCATAAGGCATTAAAGAGGTCTTAACAGATTTAAAGGCTTCCATATCATACATGTCGCTTTGTGCGTGCACAACAACCTTTCGATTCCATGTTGCCTTATTTACCTCAAAATAATTAGTCTTCTCTGGCATGGTTCCTTAATTTTGTTCAAATTAAAAAAATTAAGCTCATGAAATACCTTATTGCATCTCTATTTTGTGCGGTACTAATCGTGTCATGCAAATCTGAAACTTCCGACTCCTCCAACTCTGCAGAAGATAATGACCTATCTGTAGCCCAAAAGATTGCCAATGCACATGGCTACAATAAATGGAAAGATGTTTCTGAGGTACGCTTTACTTTTAAAGTAGACCGAGATTCTGTAAAAGGAAAAGGACGACAATGGATATGGCAACCAAAGTCCGATAGTGTTACCTTAACCATGGGAGACCAAGTGGTCACGTATAATCGCCGAACAATGGACAGTACGCATATTGCTCCAGACAGAGCTTTTATCAACGATAAATTCTGGATGTTTGTTCCCTTTCAGTTGGTGTGGGATGAGGTGGCCCAAATTACAGAACCCAAAACGTCCGTGGCTCCGATAAGTCAAAAAGAACTCAACATGATTACCTTATCTTATCCGGACGATGCAGGTGGATACACGCCTGGAGATGCCTACGATATTTATTATGACAACGATTACATTATTCGCGAATGGACCTTTAGAAAAGGGAATTCTCCAGAACCGACACTCTCTACAACCTTTGAAAACTATAAAGATTTCAACGGCATAAAAATTGCCATAGACCACAAAAGGCCAAACGCCAATTGGAATTTAAACTTCACCGATGTTTCGGTATCATTTGAGTAAAAGTAAACTAAGGACCATCCTATCCTTTAAACTCTGCATTTACGTGGGCGCCATCACAATAAGGCTTATTGGCCGAGGCACCACAACGGCAGAATGCTGTAGTTTTGTTTTTGGTTTCAGAGCTGCCATCCTTGTGCGTAACCTTTAAGGTGCCATAAACCAATAATGGTCCATTTTCCAAAATCTCAACTTTGGTTTCCATAGTTTCTGCAGTTTTGTCTTTTTTATCGGTCATATAAAAGCCTAAGGCACCGCTTGGGCACTGTTTTACTTGATTAACTATAGCTTCAGTTGATGCGGCATCAATTTTAACCCAAGGCTTTTCATTAGGTTTAAAAACATCTGGCAACCCCTTAACACAAATGGCAGAATGGATGCACTTTTCTGGTTCCCAAGTTACAGTAACCTCTCCATTAGTATATTCCTTTGATTTTCCCATGGTACATTGTTTTCCCTTAAAGATACAAATAAAAAGGTTTTGTGGTGATGCTACGGAAAGCCTTTAATGCCTCACTTTAAATCATTATTTTTGTTGTATTAGCTAAAATCAATCGTAATTGGGCACTTATAAAACTGGAATTGACTTTGCCATTGAGCAAGACAAAGCAGATACACTAGCTTCCTACAGAAATAGATTTCACATACCTAAACACACAGATGGTAGTGATATCATTTACTTCTGTGGCAATTCCTTAGGTCTGCAACCAAAGACCACAAAATCCTATATTGACCAAGAACTGCAGGACTGGGCAGCGCTTGGTGTGGAGGGCCATGTGCATGGTAAAAATCCATGGCTATCCTACCATGAATTGCTCACAGAAAATATGGCGAATATCGTTGGAGCAAAACCCATAGAAGTTGTGGTGATGAATACCCTTACCACAAATCTTCACCTCATGATGGTGTCGTTTTACAAACCAACCAAAAAACGTTACAAAATACTTATTGAGGGTGATGCCTTTCCTTCAGATAAATATGCGGTTGAATCCCAATTGAGACATCACGGTTTTGATGAAAGGGAAGGCCTTATTCTATGGAATTCTAGGGAGAATGAAGAATTGGCACGATATGAAGATCTTGAGGCTATCATGCAACGTCATGGTGAGGAAATCGCTTTAATCATGATTGGTGGCGTTAACTATTACACAGGTCAATTTTTCGACTTAAAGCGTATCACTAAATTAGGACATCAACACGGATGCGTTGTTGGTTTTGACTGTGCTCATGGTGCAGGAAATGTAAAACTGGACTTACACAACTCAGGAGCAGACTTCGCCATTTGGTGCACTTATAAATACCTCAACTCTGGGCCAGGGAGCTTAAGTGGCGTTTTTGTACATGAAAGACACGCCTACAGAAAAGATTTAAATCGGTTTACGGGTTGGTGGAGCCACAATAAAGAAACCCGTTTCAAAATGCGTGACGACTTTGATATGCTTCCAGGAGCGGAAGGCTGGCAATTGAGCAATCCACCTATATTATCCATGGCTGCCATTAAGGCTTCTTTGGATATGTTTGCCGAGGCTGGTATGGATAATTTAATTGCAAAGTCTAGAAAACTTACGGGTTATTTTGAGTTCTTGATCGATCAACTCCAAAATGACAGCATTAAAATAATAACTCCTGAAAATCCGGATGAACGTGGCTGCCAATTATCCATTCAGGTTAAAAACGCAGATAAAAGTCTACATCAAAAATTAACGCAAGCTGGTATTATTTCCGATTGGAGAGAACCAGATGTCATTCGCTGCGCACCTGTTCCGCTCTACAATTCCTTTAGGGACGTTTATACCATGGTTGAACGATTGAAATCCATTTTAAATGAAGGATAAACAACAAAATATTTTAATAATTGGCGCAGGCCTATGTGGAAGCTTGCTAGCGCTTCGCCTTGGTCAAAGAGGCTATAATGTCACCGTTTACGAAATGCGACCCGATATGCGCAAAACGGATATCTCTGCTGGTCGGTCCATAAATTTAGCCTTCTCGGATAGGGGGAATAAAGGTATGAAGTTGGTAGGCCTTGAAAAAAAGGTCAAGGAATTATGCATACCAATGAATGGAAGAATGCTTCATGATCGCGATGGCAATACTTTTTTATCTAATTACAGCGGCAGAGACCATGAATACATCAACTCCATTTCACGTGGTGGACTTAATGCTTTGCTATTAGACGAAGCAGAAAAGCATGAAAACGTTAACATTCACTTCAACAAGAAATGTGAATCCGTTAATTTTGAAAAAACAACAGCCTATTTTAAGGATACAGAAACACAATCCGAATTTATTGAAGATGCGGATTGTATCATTGCAACTGATGGTGCAGGATCCGCCTTAAGACGAAGTTATTTCTTGGGACGTAAATTTCTATTCAGCTTCTCGCAGCAATGGTTAAGTCATGGTTATAAGGAATTAACCATACTACCAAAAGCCAATGGTGATTATAAAACCTATAAAAACGCCCTGCACATTTGGCCCAGAGGTGATTTTATGGTCATTGCCCTTCCTAATTTGGATGGCAGCTTTACCGTAACGCTTTTCCTTAGTTACGATGAAGGCGAATACAATTTTAACAACCTAAGCACTCCAGAAAGAGTAACCGAATTTTTCCAAAAAGAATTCCCAGATGCCCTAGAACTCATGCCAAATTTGGTTGATGACTTTTTTGAAAATCCAACGGCACCGTTGGGCACTGTAAAATGTTCGCCATGGCACTACAAAGGCAATACGCTTCTTATGGGAGATTCTGCCCATGCCATTGTTCCTTTCTACGGACAAGGTATGAATGCCTCTTTTGAAGATGTGGTGGTATTTGACGAGATATTAGAAAAACATGAGGGGAATTGGGAGACCGTTTTTAGGGAGTATGAAAAGGCCAGAAAAAAAGACACAGATGCCATTGCAGATTTGGCCATTGATAACTTTCATGAAATGAAAGACCATGTAGCCAACCCTATTTTCCAAGACAAACGAAAAATAGAAATGGCTTTGGAAAAAACCTTTCCAGAACGTTATTCTTCAAAATACAGTCTCGTAACGTTCAATGAGCATATTGGCTATAGACAGGCAATGATTAGGGGCCGCGCTCAAGACAAAGCGATTTTGAATATGTTAGCTGATGGTATTATTTCACCTGAGAAAATTACAGAAGAAACACTAAACAAAATACTTAAAGAAACGGAAGCAATTTTAGAAGACGATAGAATTGCAGGATTACACTAAACAACTATGGAAAATAAAGACGTAACACCAAGAGGCGCCTATCCACATACCAAACGGGTTGGAGATTTTATTTTTGTTTCTGGCACAAGTTCGAGGCGCCCAGATAATACCATTGCAGGTGTAGATATTATTGATGAAATGGGCACCAAAAAATTAAATGCGTATACACAAACCCAAGAGGTGCTAAAAAATATAGACAAAAATTTAGCAAAGGTTGGAGCGTCGTTAAACGATGTCGTTGATGTGACCTCCTTCTTGGTGAACATGAACGATTTTGCAGATTATAACAAAGCCTATGCGGAATTCTTTGATAAGGAAACTGGCCCAGCACGTACTACAGTTGCAGTGCATCAATTGCCACACCCAGATTTGGTGGTAGAAATTAAGGTTATGGCTTATAAACCAATCTAAAATGTTTGCGTCATTCCGACAGTGCGTAGTGACTAGGAATCTCTCAATGAGATTTCTCAATCGTTCCTCATTTCGAAATGACAATAAATTATGATTAAATTTTTCAGACATATTAGAAAATCTCTACTCATGGAAAATAAAACAGGCAAATACTTTAAATACGCCATTGGTGAAATTATCCTCGTAGTAATTGGGATTTTGATTGCTCTTCAGATTAACAATTGGAATGAAAATAGAAAAGAGAAATTAGAAGAGAGTTCAATTCTTCAAAATCTTCATGATGAGTTTTCTGCAAATAAGCAACTATTAAAGAACACAAAACTAAGCTCAGATACCGCTGAAGAAATTGGTTATAAACTTATGACTCTTTTTGGCAAACCAAAAGCCTATATTGAAAGAAACAACCCTGATAGTTTATTGTATTTTGTTTTAGAGCCAGGAGAATTTAGACCAAGTGAAAATACAGTAAATGATCTCATACAATCAGGTAGATTAAAATTACTCAAAAACAAGAAACTTAAAGACCAGCTTTATAAATGGCAGAGTGCCTTAAAGGATTTTGATGCTCAATATAAACGTGTAGAAATCAAGATAGATCAGGATATAATCCCTTATTTGAATAAAAATTACGCTTTAAAAGATATAGATAAATACGGCGCTTTAAATTGGAAAGAAGAATCAACTTTAAAAGTGAAAAAGTATGATATATTTAATGATATCGAGTTCGAGAATATTTTAGACGATTATTTATATAGGATTAATAGTTGTAAAAAGAACATTGACAGTATTGAACAAATAATTGATGAAATTTTAAAAGAAACTCGTTAAACCAAAGTTTTGATGAACATCAAAAACTACATAAACGGAAAATTTGAGAATCCAATTCAAAACAATTGGATAGACAACTATAATCCAGCCAGCGGTGAAGTTTACAGTCAAATCCCCAACTCCTCAAAAGAAGATGTTGAGAACGCAGTTGCAGCTTCAAAATCAGCGTTTCCTAAATGGAGCAATACAACTTTAGAAGAACGCAGTCGTATTCTAATTAAAATCTCGGAATTATTAGAAGATAATTTACATCCCTTCGCAGAAGCCGAAAGTAAGGACAACGGGAAACCAATAATCCTAGCTAAATCAGTCGATATTCCCAGAGCAGCCAGTAATTTTAGGTTTTTTGGAAACGCCATAACACAATTTGCAAGCGAAAGTCACGAAAGTGTTGGTCAGGATGCCATTAATTACACCCTGCGCCAGCCCATTGGCGTTGTAGGCTGCATTAGTCCTTGGAATTTACCGCTATATCTATTCACTTGGAAAATTGCACCTGCTATTGCCGCAGGGAATTGTGTGGTTGCTAAACCAAGTGAAGTTACGCCCTTAACAGCGTATTTGCTAGGTGAAATTTGCACTGAAGCAGGATTGCCAAACGGTGTATTGAATATTGTTCACGGTCTTGGTACTACAACAGGCCAAGCCATCATTGAACATCCAGACATCAAGGCTATAAGTTTTACTGGTGGTACAGCGACAGGAGCACATATTGCAAAAACGGCTGCACCAATGTTTAAAAAATTGTCATTGGAATTGGGCGGTAAAAACCCAAATATCATTTTTGCTGATTGTGATTATGAGACTATGCTCGAAACTACGGTACGCTCCTCATTTGCCAATCAAGGTCAGATCTGTTTATGTGGTAGCCGTATTTTCGTAGAGCAATCAATTTACGACAAGTTTAAAACCGACTTTGTGACTAGGGTAAAGCAGCTCAAAGTTGGTCATCCTAGTGCAGCAGACACCAATATTGGCGCCTTGGTTTCCAAACCTCATTTAGAAAAGGTTAAGAGTTATATTCAAATTGCTAAGGAAGAAGGCGGAACAATTCTATGTGGTGGAAATGAAGTAACTGTTGCGGGATACGAAAGTGGTTATTACCTAGAACCAACAGTTATTGAAGTTACCACGGACGAATGCCGTGTGAATCAAGAAGAGATTTTTGGCCCTGTAGTGACTATAATGCCTTTTAAAACAGAAGAGGAGGTCTTAGATATGGCCAATAAGGTAAAGTATGGTTTATCGGCAACCTTATGGACAAACGACCTTAAACGAACCATGAGAATGACGCAAGTCTTACAAGCTGGAATCATCTGGGTGAATACTTGGATGCTACGCGATTTAAGAACACCCTTTGGTGGCGTTAAGGCTTCTGGAGTAGGCCGTGAAGGTGGCTTTGAAGCGCTTCGGTTTTTTACTGAACCAAAAAATATTTGTATAAAATATTGACGACTTGATGTCATGCTGAATTAATTTCAGCATCTCATTATAATTTGAATTAACCGAAAAAAAATTCTGGATCAAATTCAGAATGAGAAAAAAATGAACTTAAACTTAAACGACAAAAACGCCCTGGTTTGTGGCAGCACACAAGGCATTGGTAAAGCTACGGCATTGGCTTTAGCTGAAGAAGGAGTTAACATCACATTACTGGCCAGAAACGAAGAACGTCTTAAGGCGGTATTAAGTGAATTGCCTTCGCATGGAAGTCACGACTATATTGTTGCCGATTTTTCAAATCCCGATACTTTAAAACATCAATTGGGATCTAAGGGAAACTACCATATCCTAATAAATAATACTGGTGGTCCTAAAAGTGGCTTGATTCATACCGCTTCTACGGATGAATTTATTAATGCGTTTAAAATGCACGTGGTCTGCAATCAAATATTGGTGCAGCATTGCTTACCTTTTATGAAAACTGAAGGCTTTGGAAGGATTATTAATGTTATTTCAACTTCAGTAAAAGAACCGATTCCCGGCTTAGGCGTTAGCAATACCATACGTAATGCGGTAGCCAATTGGGCAAAGACGTTGGCTGGAGAATTAGGTGAATATGGAATAACGGTAAACAACGTACTACCAGGATTTACGGATACGGCACGATTGGACCAAATTATTAAGGTGAAAGCTCAACGCGAAAATATGTCGGAAAAAGACATGGCAGAATTGATGAAATCATACGTACCAGCCAAGCGTTTTGCAAAACCAGAAGAAACAGCTGCGGCCATCACATTTTTAGCCAGTGAATCGGCAGCTTACATCAACGGAATAAATCTTCCTGTTGATGGTGGACGTACAAAATCTTTGTAACTTTAGACAAGTTCAATTAAATAAAACAACATGAGTAAAATCTATCCACCCATCAATTTTAAATCTTGGATTGAAGACAACCGTCATTTATTAAAGCCGCCTGTTGGCAATAAGGTAGTCTGGAAAGACGGTGATTTTATTGTTATGGTGGTTGGCGGACCTAACAGCCGAAAAGATTACCACTACAATGAGACTCCAGAGTTTTTCTATCAAATTGAAGGCGATATCGTATTAAAGGTAATTGAAGACGGTAAGCCTAAAGACATCACAATCAAGGAAGGAGAGATATTCTTATTGCCACCAAAAGTACCACACTCGCCACAGCGCGGAGCAAATACTGTTGGTTTAGTGATAGAATACCCAAGGGATGAAGGGGTTAAAGATGCTTTGATGTGGTTTTGTGAAAACTGTTCGACCAAGCTCTACGAAGAAGATTTCACTTTAGAGAATATTGAAACGGATATGCCTAGCATTTTTGATAACTATTACGGAGATTTAGATAAACGCACCTGTCCAAATTGCGGAAGCATTATGGAGCCTCCCAAAAAAGTGCAAGTTCATGACTAAGAAAAAACTTAGAATTAACGGTCATTCGCACCTACTTCCCTATCCAGAGGAAATCCCTGATTTTATGAGGGACAAAGGTATTTTCTGGGTAGATAAAGACCGTAAATTCATGCTCCAAAAGGATTGGAATCGTCCCATAACCGACTCCAGTTTTTTTCTTAATGAAAAGCTGGAATGGATGGAGCATTTTAAAATAGACCATGCTGTGGTGCTTAACCTATCGCAGCTTTATGGTAACGGCCTTCGATTGGAAGAAATGAAACAAGCCCTTAGGTTTCAAAATGATTTCAATGCTAGGATTCAGCATGATAATCCCAGTAAATTCACCTGTGGTTTTGTCGTACATCCAGGTTTTGTTAGAGGCGCGTGTTGGGAAATTGAGCGTTGTGTTGAAGTTCTAGGAATGCAATTATTGTGCTTACCTACACACTACATGGATACCATAGGAACCTGGCGCTGTATTTTTGACGAAGAAAACGAACCTATTTTTGAACTAGCAGACCAGTATAACCTGGCCGTGGAAATCCATCCTTATGATGGTGAAAAATTTATAAAGCTCGAAAATACGTCTTGGCGGTTCCATTTAATTTGGATGTTAGCGCAATGTGCCGATGCTTATCATTTCTTAACTCTAAACGGCTATTACGAAAAATATAAAAACATGCGCGTTTGCTTTGCGCATGGTGGTCAATTGGCCCAAATCAATCTAGGCCGAAGAATTCAAGGTTTTGATGGCCGACCCGACTTATTTGAAGGCAAGGTACATCCGCGAAAGGCCGTTGGACACAAAAATATCTTTTTTGACACGCTGGTACACGACACAAATAGTCTGGACTTATTAATTAGAAACCACACCTCCAAACAAGTATTGATGGGACTTGACGACCCTTATCCTCTTGGTGAGATGGAGAGCGTTAAGCAATCTTCCTATCCAGGTAAAATTTTGGATCTGGCTATAGAACGCAAAATCATTACCGAACAAGAAAAGGGCGAGATTTGGGAAGACAATGTGATACAATGGCTGTGTGGTGATGACGAAGAGGCCAAAACAAAATTGGTGAACAGAATTATTGGTTAATGTATTTTTTACCGGAGAATTTAGACCAGTACATTGTATCGCATTCGGAGAGCGAACCAGAATTACTTCAAGAACTTACACGAGAGACCTATCAAAAGGTATTACAACCTATAATGCTTAGCGGTCCTTACCAAGGTAGGGTTTTGAGTATGCTCTCTAAACTTGTTAGACCAAAATCCATACTAGAAATTGGTACGTTTACAGGCTACGCCACCTTATGCTTGGCAGAAGGTTTATCACCAGATGGCAGTATTGACACTATAGACATCAATGAGGAATTAACAGACTTTCAAAGAAAGTATTTTAATAAGTCTGGCCACGGCTCAAGAATTCATCAACATACAGGAAATGCCCTAGACATTATACCTCAGCTTGATAAAACCTATGATCTTATTTTTATAGACGCAGATAAACCAAATTACCCGAACTATTTTGAGCTTACCATAGACAAACTAAATTCAGGTGGTATTCTCTTATCCGATAATGTGTTATGGCATGGAAAGGTAACGCAGCCTTTGGAAGCAAAAGATGTGTCCACAAAAGCTGTTTTGGATTATAATACCTTACTTAAAAACGACAAGCGCGTAGAATCTGTTATACTTCCCGTACGAGACGGCTTAACCATTAGCCGAAAGCGATAATTACTTCATTTTACGCTTAATGGAACCCGAGAAATCTTCAATCTCGTCCTTCACTTCATTAAGCTCTTGCTCAATATTCTTGGCTACACCATCGGTGTCCATAAGATTATTTTCTTGAGCACTTTTGGTCACTTCGTGTTTGATATCGTTGGTAGCATCCTTTAGAGCACGCATCCCTTTACCCAGGCCGCGAGCGATGTCTGGTATTTTATCTGCTCCAAATACCAATACTACAATAAACAGTATAAATACTATTTCTGTACCACCTATGAATAATATTGTTGTTATGTGAATCACGTTGCAAATATAGAGTGACTTTGGTTATAAAAAAAGCCAACTTTTTGGAGTTGGCTTTTTTAAAATTAGTCTTTAACACTATTCTTAAAACGATCAAACTGACTCTCTTGGACTTGCCTTGGCCATGAGTTGTTAGAGGTATCTACATCTGCTGTTTCAAAATCAGGATCAACGTTTATAGCTATGATTTCCTTATCGCTAGCAATGGCTCGGCTAACCTCTTTATCGTTAAGCCTCCAAATTTGGGCAGGATAGGTTATTTTCTCCCTTGTGCCATCAGCATATTTGTACTCTACAATTAAAGGCATAACCAATCCTCCTGGCTTTTCAAACGTAACCTCATAAAAATATTTTGGAGTCGATTTAAGTTCTTTACGCTCATCTGGCGTAAGGTTGTCCATAATATATTCCTTAACCGTTGGTAAATTTTCGAGAGCCTCAGGGTTATTCATAGCTTCTTCATAACCTTCTTCACCTTCGGCAACAAAATAAACGATATCGTCTGGGTCTATTCCAAATCGCTTGTAACGCTCTGCTAAACGCTTGCCATTTTCATTAGGCTTGCTTGTAACAATGTACTTCTTAACTTCCTTTACGCCAATATCGGTGTAATCCGTGGTGTAGAACCAACCTCTCCAAAACCAATCCAAATCAACAGCTGAGGCATCTTCCATCGTTCTGAAAAAATCCTCAGGCGTTGGGTGCTTAAATTTCCAACGATTGGCATACTCCTTAAATGCATAATCGAAAAGCTCCCTTCCCATAATGGTTTCACGCAAAATATTCAATCCTGTCGCAGGCTTGGCATAAGCATTACTTCCAAATTGATACGTGTTTAGTCCCTTAGTCATTATTGGAGCAATAAAGTCCTGATCACCGCCCATATATCGCACTATATTTTTGGCAGGCCCACGACGTGAAGGGTATTTGGTCATTCCCGGAGACAAGGCGGAAGGATTCCATTCTCCAAAATCTTGTTCTGCCACATATTGCACAAAAGTGTTTAAGCCTTCGTCCATCCAGGTCCATTGGCGTTCATCACTATTAATAATCATTGGGAACCAATTGTGACCAACTTCATGTATGATAACGCCTATCATCCCAAACTTAGTTCTATCAGAGTAATTGCCATTTTCATCTGGTCGCCCAAAATTGTAACAGATCATAGGATATTCCATTCCCATAGGCGCGTGCACAGAAATAGCCTTATGGTATGGATAGTCAAATGTCATTCGCGAATAGGTTTTAAGGGTACTCGCTACGGTTCGTGTTGACCATTGTTCCCACAAAGGGTTACCTTCTTTGGAATATAGGGACACCGCCATAACCTCTTTAGAGTCTAGCTTAACAGCCATCATATCCCAAATAAATTTTCTTGAGGTGGCGAAACCAAAATCTCTTACCATTTGCGCAGATAGCTTCCATGTTTTCTTATCCTTACTTTTGGTTTTTTCTGTTTTTCTAGCCTCCTCTTCAGTCACAATCATTACGGGTTTATCAAAGGACTTCTTGGCTTTGTTGTACCGTTTCATCATTTCCTTGGAAAAAACCTCTTCCCTGTTGGTAAGATAACCTGTACCATCTAGGATATGGTCTGCTGGCACAGTAATATTAACATCAAAATTTCCGAAAGGAAGGGCAAATTCATCGCGACCCCAAAATTGAGAGTTCTGCCAGCCTTCCACGTCATTGTACACTGCCATACGTGGATAAAACTGCGCCATCACGTAAATTCTGTTGTCATTTTCTTCAAAATACTCATAACCAGAGCGACCTCCATCTTTTACGTGGTCATTGATGTTATACCACCACTTAATTTTGAAGGAAAATTTATCGCCTGTCTTCATCGGTTCTGGTAGCTCTACACGCATCATCGTTCTATTAATGGTATAGGGCAGATCTTTATTGTTGATATCCTTGACGTGTTCAATATTGAATCCACCATCAAAAGATTCCTTTAGGTATGAACGCACCGCTCTAGAGGCTGTTGTTGCAGGACTAATTCCAGAACTATTTATCAGTGGTGTCTTACTGTCTCTTGCCCTCATATTTTGGTCAAGCTGTACCCACAAATAATTTAAAACGTCTGGTGAATTGTTGGTGTAGGTAATGATTTCATCTCCGTATAATCTCGCATTCTCATCATCAATCTCAATATCCATTTTATAATCCGCCTGCTGCTGGTAATAAGCAGGTCCTGGTGCGCCTGAGCCTGTTCGGAACATGTTTGGCGTTGCAAACTCATCGTAAAGTTGCTTAAATTTATTCTGGTTAGTATGGCCAGGCTTTCTTTCTGGTGCGGTATCGTTTTGGGCTATGATGCTTGAGGTGATAAAGAAGGCACTGAAAATTGCGTACTTTAATAGTTTCATTATAATTAATTAGAGTTGAATAAAATGATGCCTAAAATAGGAAATTAGCTTTGCTTACAAATCTTTTTAATCAAAGTTTAACATGCATTCTGCACTATCCCTGACCAAAAGAAAACTCTTGTTTTTATCCAATACCTTAAACCTAGCGATATTCTGCTGAGTCTCAAATACATCTAAGAGTATCTCATTTTTCATAGAAATCGACTTTATATCTGAGACACCCAAAATCTCTAGATAACAATAGGCAATATCATCTTTGTATTCTTTGCCTAGAAACTTAAATTCAACTTCCTTACCATTAATCCATAGTCTCAGTTTAGCCTTTAGGTAACGGTCCATAAGCGAATCAACGGATTCTGATTCATTTTTTACGGCAAGCGTTATCTCGCTATTGTAGCGCTCCCTGAGAGCCTTTTCAAAATCGTCAATAAAAATTTGGCTTATGATCTGAACGGCCTCTTGCTCTTCTACATAAGTAACCGTGGTGACACTCACATAATACTCGTGTGCCGCTTGCAGGCCAAGAAGTATTGGGAAAAATAAAATGAGTAAATAATATTTCATCTTCTTTAAATTTTTAATGAAGGCTACACAATAATGATTCCAAATTTAGTTTTTGCCTGAAGCCGTTTTCCGTTGTTTATATTCGGTTAATTTACGTTTTAGAAAATCTATGGCCTCTATATCATTTTTTCTCTGACACATGGCAAGAAACCCTTCTGATTCTTGTGCAAATAGAAAGAATTCAGTTCTATAATTTTCCTTTAGATTATCGTTTTCAAAAAGAATTGATTGGTACTCGCGCCTCAAACGTTCTGTGCATTTATCTTTATTATCTAGTGCTACTATAGCTTTAAGTTTTTTAGTTCTACCGCTTATTGTATTTAACAATTTGTGCAAATTTACACCCATACCACCACCAAATGGACCTCCCATTATTGAGGCTGTTGGTCCGCCATCTGCATCTAACAACCTGCGCTCATTTTGGGTCATGGGCAATTTGGTACTTCCAGGCAAACCCAAATCGTAAAAGTTTATGGGCGGTTTGGCATCTGTATTTTCTAAATCTGACTCAAGACTTCCTGTGAAAATCCTTCCGACTATGACTTCGTCTAACTGATTGATTTTCTCAACCAATTTAACATTGAGGACTCCTTTTTTTATATCGGATTGTGTAATAATAATTTCCTTCTTCTCATATTTAAGTCCTGAGATAACAATGGTATCGTTTTCTTGCGCAGGTATGGTAAATTGTCCTGTTTCTGTGGAAATATCGTATTTAAAAGCTGTCTTGTTGAGTATGTGCAGACCCTCTGTGTCTTCCTTTGCTATTAATTGACCTTTGAGCTCTATTCGTTGTGCAATCCCATCAAGGCAAAAAAGCATAAGCAAGCTAAAAATTATGGCCTTAATCCCTTTCACGACCCTTATTTAAAAACGCTTGGCTTAATTGATTAATACGCTCTAACAATTGAATTTCCTTGTCTTTGGCAAATAACTCATCAGCAATACCTTCTGACTCCATGAAAGCGATAAAATTTTCCATTTGATCTAACGGAATATCAAAATTCGCATGTAAATAGTTGTAGCTGTACTTTTCAAGTGCTCTTCTAAAAGGTGTTATTTCTAAGCGTTTTTCTTCTTGTGTTTTTTTACTGAGATCAACATTTGCGACTTGCTTAAGCAAAAATCCTGCTAGGTTCACAACATTGAGCATATTATCCATCCTTGGATTGTATTCGTTAAAAGCTACATTCTCAGCCTCAGTTTTGTAATCGGGTGAAAACTCAAAGTCTGTTATATTGTCCAAGCCAAAATAAACATAGTCCAAACTAACATTGTAAGTTCTTACATTGTTTAAATCGGCATTAATGTTCCCGGTTAAACCAAAAGGCAGCAGAACCACTTCGTCCAATTTGTTTACTTCTTCAACCAAGATAACGGTTAGCCGTTTTGAACGCATAATATCTTCAGAAATCTTTACCGTAAAATCCTTAAACTGCAAGGCACTGAATTCTATGATATCATTTAAGGCAACGTTAATTGAAAAATAACCCTCTGCATCTGTAGTGGTTCCTTTATTCGATGATGTATTATAAACAGCTACCCCTTCCTTATCCTCAGATGACACAATGATTTTACCATTAATAAGGGTACGCTCGATATCTTGGGAAAACCCCATAAAAACAAAACAAATGAAAATAAAAAGTAAATTTGTTTTCATATAATAAATTTAGAGTTTAACAATTTCGGATATATTCTTTAATTCTCATAAAAATAGCCTTGTAAATGTTTGTTAAATCCCATAGATGCTATTTATTTATAAAATATCAAAATCATAAAAAACCTCAATTTGAAATCTCTTATCATAGCTAGCACTTCTACCTTACACGGAGGCACACCCTTAGAATACCTTCTAGAACCGCTGAAACACCATTTTAGCCATACAGAAGATATACTGTTCATTCCATTTGCACGACCTGGAGGAATTTCGCACGATGCCTATACACAAGCCATCCAAAAAGCGTTTGAACCCTTGGGTAAAACCATAATTGGATTACATACATGCGACAACCCAAAAGAGGCGATTGCATCTGCGAAAGGCATATTTGTTGGTGGTGGCAACACCTTTGTTTTGGTTAGTCAACTCTATAGATTCAATGTTTTAGAATCGTTGAAAAATGCCATTAATTCCGGAACGCCATACCTAGGCACAAGTGCAGGAAGTAACATTTGCGGGCTTACCATGAATACTACAAACGATATGCCCATTGTTTACCCACCGAGTTTTAAGACTTTAGGAATCGTACCTTTTAACATCAATCCACATTACTTAGACCCTGACCCAAACAGCAAGCATATGGGTGAAACACGCGAAACACGGATAAAAGAATTTCATGCCTATAACACCCAACCGGTTATTGGTTTGCGCGAAGGAAGCTACATAAAAGTGGAAGGAGACCGACTTACCTTAATGGGTAACCTCGAGGCACGAATTTTTGAATGTGGCAAAGTACCTTATGAAATTGAGCCAAATGCCGATTTGAGCTTTTTGAAATAATACCTCTAAAAAAGCTAACGGTCCGTAATTCAATTTTTTGTAATTTGAACTCAAAATTTTGAGCCATTGAGAAGGGGTGGATTTAAATTTAGACTTTTCATTTTTGTAGCCGTAGTTGCTTTTGCCTTTTTGAGAAAATGCAGCCAGGAAGAAGTAAATCCTTATACTGGAAAAACTCAAGCCATTTCGTTGTCTCCTGAACAGGAAATTGCCATAGGCTTGCAAAGTGCGCCAGCGATGGCAGCACAACATGGCGGATTGCATCCGGACAATCGTTACCAAGCCCTTATAGACAATGTTGGTAATAAATTAGTTGTTAGCAGTATGGCTAAAGACACCCCTTACAATTATGAATTCCATTTGTTGGCAGATAACCGCACTATTAATGCCTTTGCATTGCCTGGAGGACAAATTTTTATAACCTATGCACTGTTTTCGCAACTTGAGAACGAAGATCAATTGGCAGGTGTCTTAGGTCACGAAATAGGTCACGTTTTGGGCAAACACTCTAACGAAAGAATTACCGATGCCAATTTCTGGAAAGTCATTGCCATGGGAAGTTCTGCCATTGATATGGGCGGTGTCGCACAGCAAATTGGCCAAGGCCAACTGCTAAAAAACGGTAGAGGGGACGAATTGGAAAGTGATGAGCTCGGCGTGCAATTAATGATTAAAGCAGGTTATGACCCTTATGAATTAATAGGTGTCATGGAAATTTTGAAAGCTGCAGCTGGTCCAAATCGGGTTCCAGAGTTTCAAAGTACTCATCCAGACCCTGAAAATAGAATCGAGCATATTAAAAGAGCCATTTCCAAATATGAAAAAGCATCCTAAAAATAGGATGCTTTTACCAACTAACTAACTCAAATAATTGTCTTAACTAGACATTTTTCTTAAAACGTTTCAAAAACTGTGCCGCTTCTGTGGCATTTGTTTTTTCGGCATGTCTTAGGGCCGTAAGACCTTTATCGCAGGGACTATGAATTTCGGATCCTGCCGTGATAAGTACCTTAATCATATCAACACGGTTATAACGTGCGGCATAGTGAATAGGTAACATACCATTTGATTTTTGATTAACATCTGCACCATTATTGATTAAGCGTTCAACGGCTTCCATATCTCCAGTGGCCACAGCCTTACACAAAGGCGTGATTTCCGATACTACGGTTGTAGCTGAAGATAAATGGTCTGAATAATGAAGTGCATTGACATTACTGATTGAAAAGCCCAATGCTAAGGCTAATACGATTGCTGTTTTTTTCATGATGAAAGATTTAAAATTTAGTTGTTTACGTTTTTGATTATGCCTAATAGACGATTTTTATTTCTATTTGTTACATCACAAAAAATTATATAACATAATATTAACGCTTTGAAAACAAATATGTTAACAGCGTCCTAAATCCCATGTAGCCCTTAACGAAGGCATTACGAACTCATAAATATTAAATAATCCCATATTTTTTCTACTATCAAATAAGATTTGGTATACTAAGTCTTATCTTTGAATTGAACTAATACACGACCCATGAATAAGAAAGTGATTCTAATGATATTAGATGGATGGGGAAAGTCTCCCGACCCGAAGGTATCTGCCATAGATCATGCAAAAACACCTTTTATAGACGCACTTTATCATAACTATCCCAATGCCAGTTTAAGAACGGACGGCCTGCACGTTGGCCTGCCAGAAGGCCAAATGGGAAATAGTGAGGTTGGACACATGAACCTCGGTGCCGGAAGAATAGTTTATCAAGATTTAGTTAAGATAAATATGGCTGTCGAAAACAAGACCTTGGCCAAAGAGCCTGTTCTTGTTCAAGCTTTTGAATATGCCAAAGCCAATAATAAGAAAGTCCATTTTTTAGGTCTCGTTAGTGACGGAGGCGTACACTCTCACATTAAGCATTTATTCGGACTGTTGGATGCCGCCAAAGCTTATGGCCTTAAAGATGTTTTAGTTCATGCCTTTACGGACGGTAGAGATGTAGACCCAAAATCGGGCTATGGTTTTATTTCTGAATTAGAGGAACATTTAAAAGAGACCACCGGAAGTTTAGCTACGGTAACTGGAAGATATTATGCCATGGATAGGGATAAACGCTGGGAGCGGGTTAAGCTGGCTTACGATGCCTTAGTGCATGGCCAAGGAACGCACACGACGGACGTCCTAAAATCCATTCAACAAAGCTACGAAGAAGGTATTACGGACGAATTTATTAAACCATTGGTTATCGTAGACCAAAATGATAAACTAAAAGGGACCATAGAAAATAATGATGTGGTCATTTTCTTCAATTTTAGAACGGATCGCGGGCGACAGCTCACCCAGGCACTATCCCAAAATGATTTTCATGAGTACAACATTCATAAATTAAATCTGCATTACGTAACCATGACCAATTATGACGATAGCTTTAAAGGAATCAATGTCATCTATGGTAAGGATAACTTGTCAGACACCTTAGGTGAGGTTTTAGCCAAACATCATAAAGAGCAAATCAGAATTGCAGAAACTGAAAAATATCCTCACGTCACATTCTTTTTCTCAGGCGGACGGGAGGAGCCCTTCGATGGTGAAATGCGAATACTTCGCAATTCCCCTAAAGTGGCCACTTACGACCTAAAGCCAGAAATGTCAGCCTACGAACTAAGGGATGCGCTTATTCCTGAATTGAATAAAAAGTCTGCAGACTTTGTCTGCCTTAATTTTGCCAATGGTGATATGGTGGGCCATACTGGAGTTATGGAAGCTGCTATCAAGGCCTGTGAGGCGGTAGATGAATGTGTTAAGGATGTTGTAAATGCCGCCCTGGCCAATGACTACACCACCATTTTAATCGCAGATCATGGCAATTGCGAAACTATGATAAATCCAGATGGTACGCCAAACACAGCTCATACCACCAATCCTGTGCCAATTATTTTAATCGATAAGGACTTAAAGCACATTAAGGATGGCATATTGGGTGATATAGCACCTACTATACTTGAGCTTATGGGCATAGAACAACCCAAGGCAATGACCCAGCACAGTCTTTTATAGTAAGCTTATATACCGTACCTTTGCATTTTAATTGATTGCCGCATGAATTTCCATGATAGACTGACCATTGCCGTTGATTTTGATGGCACCATTGTAGAAGATGCTTACCCAAAAATTGGGAAAACCAGAATATTTGCATTCGAAACCTTGAAACGACTTCAGCAAGACGGCCATAGACTTATTTTATGGACCTACCGTAGTGGCACTAAACTTCAGGAGGCTGTTAAATTCTGCAAAGAGAATGGTATAGAATTTTATGCTGTGAATGCCAGTTTTCCTGAAGAAAAATTTGACTACAGCAGAAGCCGAAAAATCCATGCAGACATTTTCATAGATGACCGAAATATAGGTGGTGTCCTCGGTTGGGGTGAAATTTACCAGATCATCACCAATGAAGTGCCAGACATGAAAGCCGCCAAAAGGAAACGCGGCATTTTTGGCTGGTTCAAATAGGTCTACATCATTTCAAAATAGGCTTTTTCAATGCCTTCGCGATGGTCTGGATGTGCAATGGATACCAACGCTTTTATCCGTTCTTTTATCGTTCGTCCATATAAATCGGCAACACCATATTCTGTAACAACATAATGCACGTGGGCTCGGGTGGTAACCACACCAGCACCAGGTTTTAAAGAAGGTACTATGCGGCTTACACCTCGTTTTGTGACAGAGGGAAGTGCAATAATGGCTTTTCCGCCTTCACTTAAGGTGGCACCTCTTATAAAATCCATTTGACCACCAACACCTGAATACATCTTAGAGCCAATGGAATCGGCACAGACCTGACCCGTCACATCAACTTCTACTGCAGAATTGATGGCGACCATTTTTGGGTTGAGTTTTATGATGGAAACGTCATTCACAAAATCAGAGGTTCGCATTTCAACAAAAGGATTATCATGCACATAATCATAAAGACGTTGCGAGCCCATAAGGAATGTTGCCATGGCACGGCCTGGATTAACGCCCTTACAGTCTCCATTAATCACATCCTTTAAGATCAAATCAATAACGCCATCCGAAAACATTTCGGTATGAAGGCCTAAATCCTTGTGGTTATTTAGTCGTGATAATACCGCATTTGGAATATTACCTATTCCCATTTGAAGGGTACTCCCATCCTCAATTAATTCGGCCACATAATCTCCAATCTTGGTTTCTATTTCGGTAGGTTCCGTAACTGGAAATGCCGGAAGCGGTTCGTCTACTTCTACAAACGCATCAATTTCGGTAACATGGATAATACCATCGCCAAAGGTTCGCGGCATTTGCTTATTTACCTGAGCAATTACATGATCTGCATTCTCTATAGCCGCTAAGGTAGCTTCAACAGACACACCCAACGAACAATAGCCATGCTTATCTGGAACAGACACATGGATTAAGGCCACGTTGATATCTACTATATTACGCTTAAAAAGTAAAGGCACCTCACTTAGAAAAACTGGCGTATAGGAGCCATTACCTGCCTTTAAGGTATGCCTAACATTACGTCCAATAAAAAAGGAATTAACATGGAAGCTTTTGGCATATTCCGGATTGGCGTAAGGTGCCTCACCTTCGGTATGTAATTGGCATATTTCAACATTTCTCAATTCGTCATGCCTATCGGATAGGGCTTTAACCAATACCTGTGGAACCGCCGCCGCCGCTTGTATGTAGATTTTATCGTTAGATTTTACAATTTTCAGTGCCTCTTCGGCAGTCATGGTTTTGTACATCTTTTTTTACATTTTAGATTACAAACTTAACCTACATAATCTTCAAAAAAACTGTCTTTTATCATGTTTTACATAAATTTAAAAATCGGTTTATTTGGCTATCTTTGCCCTTAAATTATAGCTATGATTATTGTTAAAACACCTGAGGAAATTGAACTAATGCGGCAAAGCGCCCTAGTAGTCTCCAAAACGTTGGGAATGCTTGCCAAAGAAATAAAGGAAGGTGTTACAACGAATCATTTAGACGCCTTGGCTGAAGCATTTATTAGAGACCATGGTGCTATTCCTGGCTTTAAAGGCTTGTACGATTGTCCTTCAACATTGCTCTGTAGTGTTAATGACGCTGTTGTTCACGGACTACCAACGGATACTCCGCTCAAAGAAGGGGATATAGTGTCTGTGGATTGTGGTGCTTTAATGAATGGGTTTTATGGCGACCATGCCTACACCTTCGAAATCGGTGAGATAGATGCCAAAACCAAAGAACTCATTAAAACCACTAAGGAGTCACTGTACGTGGGAATTGAACAATTTAAAATTGGTAACAGAGTGGGTGATGTTGGTTATGCCATACAACAGTATTGCGAGTCTCGCGGTTATGGTGTTGTAAGAGAGCTGGTAGGACATGGCATTGGCAGAAAAATGCACGAAGATCCCGAAATGCCAAATTATGGCCGCCGCGGCAAAGGAAAGAAGTTTATTGAAGGTATGGTTGTTGCCATTGAGCCCATGATAAATATGGGAACCCATAAAGTAAAGCAATTAAAAGACGGGTGGACTATCGTAACCCAAGACGGTAAGCCTAGTGTTCATTTTGAGCATGACGTAGCCCTTGTCAATGGCAAACCAGAAATACTATCTACCTTTGCCTATGTCCACGAAGCCTTGGGTATCACCTCAAATGAAGAAGATTCATTTAGGGAAAAAGCACTCATATTGTGATAGACCAGCGTATTCTAGACATTGAACCTATCGAAATCGTTAAAGGTTATAACGCACGCTTCTTGCACACAGATAGAATGACTTTTGCCTTCTGGGAGGTCAAAGCCGGACAGGAGTTACCGATGCATCAACATGAGCATGAGCAAGTATCCCAAATTTTGGAAGGAGAATTTGAAATGACCATTGGAGGTATGACCAAAATACACAAACCAGGCTCCGTATTAGTTATACCTTCCAACACGCCGCATTGTGGCCGCTCCATTACGGATTGTAAAATATTAGACGTATTTAGTAGCCCTGTAAGGGAAGATTATAAAGCCATGCTGCCGTAGTAAGCCATGTTCAAGTTCATTTTAAATAGCGTACCAAGACCACTTCTTATCAGGCTCAGTTATGTTCTTAAACCAATTTTAGAACTGACCTTAAAAGGCAAAAACTATACAGATCCCATTGATGGTAAAAGTTTTAGAGCCTTTCTACCCTATGGCTATGGAACGCAAAGACAGAACGTTTTATCGCCCTCTACCCTATCCTTAGAACGGCATAGATTACTTTGGTTATATCTAAAAAATGAGACCAATTTTTTCAGCGCGAAGCTTAAGGTACTTCATTTTGCACCTGAACAGTGTTTCTTAAATCGATTTAGAACCATGGACAACTTGGATTATACGACGACCGATTTAAACTCACCGATTGCAGATGTAAAGGCAGATATTTGCAATCTCCCCTTTAATGACAATGAATTTGACGTAATTTTATGCAATCATGTCCTTGAGCATATTTTAGATGACAAGACAGCTATGGAAGAACTGTATCGTGTCTTGAAACCAGGTGGTTGGGGCGTCTTCCAAATTCCACAAGACCTAAAAAGGGAAACAACCTTTGAAGATAATACCATTACCGATAAGAAAGAACGGGCCAAAATTTTTGGCCAATACGATCACGTGCGTGTATATGGTCTTGATTATTTTGATAAACTACGTGCTGTAGGATTTAATGTAGAAGCTGTAGACTACAGCAAAAATTTAACTGCTGAAGACATAAACAAGTATCGGCTGGCGCCTGGAGAACTTATACCTGTCGTAAGGAAATAACAACTTAAACTTACTCAGGAAAGCCATTTAAACCGATGAAATCCAACTCATTGTTGGCATTGAGGTAAATGAAATAAGCTTTCAATTCAGGGTGATTTACCAAAAAGGATTTCACCTTTTCTACGCCCATGGCCTGAAATGTTGTAGCATAGGCATCTGCCGTCATACAATCTTTCGCAATCACCGATACGCTTAACACATTGGTCTTTGTTGGATACCCTGTTTTGGTATTGATGATGTGCGCATAGCGCTGGCCATTTTCGTCTACTTTAAATTTTCTGTAGGTCCCTGAGGTGGCCATAGCTTCATCTTTAAGCGTAATGGTTTTAGAGTAGGTTTGTGTTCCGTCAAAATTAGGATCGTCAATCCCAATCAACCATGGCTGTCCTTTTTCCTTATTTATACCAGAAACCCTCATGTCTCCACCAATGGTTACCAGATAGTTATCAATACCCTTTGATTCTAAAAATTCGCAAACCACATCAACACCATAACCCTTGGCAATGGCATTAAACTCAATGTAGGTTTCTTTGGGTTTCTTAAGATTATCCCCTACAATCCCAACTCTATTCAGGCCAACATATTGCATTAAGCTATCTATGGTGGTACTGTCTATAACAAATTTGTTTTCATCAGCACCAAAATTCCAGGCGTTAACCACATTTCCAATTGTGGGATCAAAAACACCTTCAGAAAACCTATAAACCTCTTTTGAAGCCTTCAAAACCTTTTTAAAATGCTCGTCTACTGCAGTGGTCTCGTTTCTATTGATTTGGGATAGCCTAGATTCTGGAATATAGGTTGATAAGGACATATTAACCACCTGAAATAAGCTATCAATCGCTTCAATGTAGTTTGCGCTGTCTTCAGCATAATACAAAATGGAAAAATCGGTACCAAATACTGGGCCTTGAAGCTTTACATTCTCTGTGGCCTTAGAAGTACAAGCTACAACAATGAAGGCGAGAAAGACAATGGATAAAATTCTTTTCATATACAATTTAACTTTGGAGGAAAAAGGTCACGCTACTGCTAATTAAGGTTCATTTCTATAACTTGTATACCATTGTATTCAATTAAATATTCCTCGTTTAGATACAAAGGCAGATCTTCTCCATTAGGATTACCCAAACCAACACCTGCGTAAAGGACCTTGGCATTTTTATCAAAAGCATGCTTCTTAAAGGTCTCCATCCAAACCACATCATAATTATTAGGGTTTTCAGGAAGCATAACGGCTCTTACGATTACAAAAAAATAGTGGTTGTTCTTATCGATGCAAACAAATTGCGGATGCCGCTTGAGCTTGCTGTTAATGGCTATAAACTCAAAACCACGTTGCTCTAAATCCTTGCCCACGTGATTCATGGCCAAATTATGAAGCTCTTGTTCTGTTAATGCTCTGGACATAAAACAAAGATACAAACTCTAACAGCAAAAAATAAATGTGAGAGTCTAATAAGCCTTGTATATTTATAAACTAAAACCAGTTATGAAAAGCACCATGAATTACGGCAAATATTTCGGACTGATTCTCTTATTGGCCTTGTGTCATTGTAAAGCAAAAACCAATCTCCCAGATCCGCTCGAAGCCGGTTGGAATGGTGAGAAGGTTTGTGAAGTCTTGGAAAATACACCTAAACTGAGGGTTTTGAAGTGTACCTTTCCTCCTAACGTGGGCCATGAACGTCACTACCACAACCCTCACGTTGGTTACACCTTGTCCGGTGGCACGTTTAGGATTACGGATGCCAACGGAATTCGTGAAGTAAACATACCTACTGGATATAGTTTTACCAATGACGCCATTGAATGGCACGAAGTATTAAATATTGGTAATACAACAGCTGAATTCCTAATTATGGAATATAAATAAAAGTAGCATTTTGAGTTTGGTTTTGATTTTTTGTATATTCAATACTGAAAAAGAAAAAAAAGAAAATGAATATGACACGATTTGATTTGGCCGTAAACAAACTTTACAAGGCTTTTCATAACAACACCTTAAACCCTGACGATTGCAAGCACTGCGCTGTTGGTAACATCCTAGATTGTTCGGATAGTTGGAAAAATTTAACCGATAGGCATGGTGCAGTGACGTTAAATTATGTTGGTCTAGTCAACCAAAATTTTGGTAGGCGCTTCAATGGTTATACGCCTTTAGAATTATTACAGATTGAAAGAGCATTTCTTGAAGGTTGTGGCTACCTGGGTCTTAGCAAAGGGCGCTTGATTCGTCCAAATGACATCAGCGATAAGGATATCTTATTCAACGGTTTATCTCGTGTTGTAGAGTGCCTATGCAAATTAGATAATATTGAAAATGTCATGGACTGCTCGGCACTATTTAAATTCGACAAAACGAAGGAATTGGCCGAAGTCTAACGGAATAACATTTACAAACAAACCTATAAAAAAAGCCAACTTTAAGTTGGCTTTTTCTGTTCTATCCTCCGAAATCATCGAATCTAATATGTTCGTCTGGTATTCCAAAATCCTCACCCATTTTTTGAACAGCTTGGTTCATCAATGGAGGTCCACAGAAATACAGTTCGATATCTTCTGGTGTCTCGTGGTGGTTTAAATAGTTATCTATAACTACTTGATGAATAAATCCAACAAAGCCATCACCTTCTTCATCATTGATATCCTTTTTGACTTTCCAATTATCTTCTTCCAAAGGCTCAGATAAGGCCATGTAGAACTTAAAGTTTGGGAATTCCTTCTCCAGTTCCCTAAAGTGCTCTATGTAAAACAGCTCTCTTTTAGAACGACCACCGTACCAATAGGTTACGGTACGCCCAGTTTTTAAGGTTTTGAATAAGTGATACAAATGCGAGCGCATTGGTGCCATTCCGGCGCCACCACCTACATACAACATCTCACTCTCGGATTCATTGATAAAGAATTCGCCATAAGGGCCTGAGATGGTTACTTTATCACCTGGTTTTTGAGCAAAGATGTATGACGATGCTATACCTGGGTTGACATCCATCCATTGATTCTTAGACCGGTCCCATGGCGGAGTTGCAATTCTAACGTTCAACATAATCTCACGACCTTCAGCTGGATAAGAGGCCATAGAATAGGCACGCTCTACGACTTCGTCATTTTTCATCACCAATGGCCATAAACCAAATTTATCCCATTCTTCTTGGAACTTATCGGGTTTATCGTGCTCCTCTGGGTGAGCGGTGATATCTATATCTTCATACTTTATGGTACAAGGTGGAATTTCAATTTGAATATAACCACCTGCCTTATAATTCATTTCTTCTGGAATCTCAACCACAAACTCCTTAATAAAAGAGGCAACGTTGTAGTTTCTAACCACGGTAGCTTCCCATTTCTTAATACCAAACACTTCTTCAGGAATGGTAATTTCCATGTCTTGCTTTACCTTAACCTGGCAAGCCAAACGGGCTCCACTCTGCAGCTCTTTTCTTGTAAAGTGTGGCGTTTCGGTAGGAAGTGCTTCACCACCTCCAGAAAGCACATGACATTCGCACTGGATGCAGGTTCCACCACCACCACAAGCTGATGGCAAGAACACTTTGTTGCTACCTAAAGTTGACAATAGCGTACCTCCTGAGGCCACCTCTATGGTTTTTTCGCCATTTATGGTAATCTTTACCGGACCTGAAGGGGAAAGTTTTTGCTTTACCACCAACAATAAGGTCACTAAAAGTAAGGTTACAACTAAAAAGGCTGCTATGGTTGCTAAAACAGTACCTATGGTACTTGCGGCTAATATCATCATAACTAATTTTTATTTAAGTTGTCTACAAGACTAACCTCTGCCTTGGATTCAACTTGTTTTTCTTCTTTTTCTTTTTCAATCAATGCACTGGTCTCTTCTGGCTTCGCAGCTGGCTCATCGCCTCCTGTTAACATTCCACCAAAACTCATAAACCCGATAGCCATAAGTCCTGTGATGATAAAGGTAATTCCTAAACCTCTAAGCGCAGGTGGAACAGCAGAATATCTTATTTTCTCTCTAATAGCGGCAATAGCGAGTATAGCTAAAAACCATCCAATTCCAGAAGAGAAACCGTAATTAAGGGCAAGACCCAAGGTTTCAATTTCGCGGGATTGCATAAATAAAGACCCTCCTAAAATAGCACAGTTTACGGCTATAAGCGGTAAAAAGATACCTAAGGAATTATAAAGGGATGGCGAAAATTTCTCCACAACGATTTCTACCAACTGTACCATAGTAGCTATGGTAGCAATAAACATTATAAAGGAAAGGAAACTCAAATCGTAAGACGCATACTCTTCGCCTAACCATGATAAAGCACCCTCCTGAAGTAAATACTGATCTAACAACCAGTTAAGTGGAACGGTTATGGTCAATACAAAAATTACGGCAGCGCCTAGACCTACAGCCGTAGATACTTTTTTGGATACGGCAAGGTATGAACACATCCCAAGGAAATATGCAAATACCATATTATCCACAAAAATCGATTTAAAAAATAATTCTAAATGTTCCATTTTTTGTTCTATTCGTTTTAAGTAATCAACTACACCAAAGCGTTGTTACTTTATGTTTTAGTCTTCGATTAAAGCTTTGTTTCTTGAACGCTGCACCCATATTATTAAACCTACCACAATAAGTGCCATAGGTGGTAATACCATAAATCCATTATTTTCATAACCGATAGCGTACAAGCCTGTTTTTTCAACGGGATCTCCAAGGACTTTTAATCCGAATAAGGTACCAGAACCTAAAAGTTCTCTAAAGAAACCAACTATAATTAAGATAACACCATAACCAAGGGCATTACCTATCCCATCTAAAAATGAACGCCATACACCATTACCTAAAGCAAAAGCTTCAAAACGTCCCATAATGATACAGTTGGTAATAATAAGTCCAATAAATACGGATAGTTCCTTGCTCAAGGCATACGAGAACGCTTTTAAAACCTGGTCTACTATGATTACTAAGGTAGCCACTACAATCAACTGTACGATGATTCTAATTTTAGATGGTATAATGTTTCGCATTAAGGAGATAACCACATTACCCACACCCATTACGAACAATACTGAAATTGCCATAACTATAGAGGGCTTCAGTTGTGCCGTAATAGCCAATGCAGAACAGATACCTAAAACCTGAATAGTAATAGGGTTATTATCCGCTAAAGGATCTAAAATAAGTTTACTGTCTTTTTTCGATAAAAGTCCCATATACTATTAATTTAATGAATCAAAATATGATTTATACATCCTTACATCTTTTTGTAACATGGCCGATACACCATCACCAGTAATCGTAGCCCCTGCTAGAGCGTCAACTTCATGGTCGTCCTTAATTGTATTTTTAGGATCGTTATTTCCTTTAGCAACTTTAATGCCTTTGAAGACATCACCATCCAAGAATTTTTCACCAGTGAAATCATCCATGAAATAGCGCTGCTTTATCTCAGCTCCCAAACCAGGAGTTTCACCTTTATGGTCAAAGTAAACACCTTGAACGACCATATCCTTGTCAAGGGCAACATAACCCCAAATGGCATCCCATAGACCTTTACCTCTTACAGGTACTATGTATACCTCTTTACCGTCCTTCTCTCCAACAAAAAGCGGAAGTCTGCGCTCATAATCTGGGTTCTTAGCCTTGGCTGATTCTTTTTTGATGTCAATCAAATAAGCCTCATCATCTTCAGTAACCTCACCGCCTTGAATAACATACTGTTTTTTAATGTATTTATTGAATTCTTCCTCTACAATGTTCGTAGGAATAAATTCTACATCATTGGCTCCTGTATTATTGTTTACGCCAAGCGCGTAGAGAATATTTTGTTGTTTTTCGTAACGCTCGTTGGCTTTTACCAAGGGTTTTAATCCTGAAGCTAAACCAGCCAAAATCGCACCTACCACAACAACCATTGCGATAGCAAAAATGACCGTATAACTGTTTTTTTCTGTATCGATTGCCATAATTAAGCCGCTTTAACTTTTAATCGTTTTAATCTTCTTTTTACGTTGCTTTGCACCACATAGTGGTCTATAGTTGGCGCAAAAACGTTCATGAGTAATATCGCTAGGAATACGCCTTCTGGATATGCTGGGTTGAATACGCGAATCATAATGGAAATAAACCCAATTAGGAAACCATAAATCCATTTCCCTTTATTGGTTTGTGAGGCCGTAACGGGATCCGTCGCCATGTAAACGGCACCAAACAAAATACTTCCGATAATAAGGTGTTGCCAAAATGGAACACTCATTAAACCATAGAACTTACTGGTCTCACCAATCCAACCGGCATCAACAACACCGTTAAATATAAGTCCCATAACCAAAGCACCAATGATGGTACTTAACATAATTCGCCAGCTTCCTATCTTAGTAAATATTAAAAACAAAGCTCCGATAATAATGAGGAATTTTGAGGTTTCACCCACTGAACCTGGTATTAAACCCCAAAACATGTCCCAATAACCAATGCCAGCAAGGTCCGTATTCTGAGCATAGGCACCTAAAAGTGTTTCTCCTGAAATAGCATCTGGTGTGCCGGCGCGCTCTACTGCACCATGAACCCAAACCTTATCTCCAGACATCCAAGTAGGATAGGCAAAAAACAGGAAAGCTCTGATGGTTAAGGCCGGATTTAGAATATTCATTCCCGTTCCACCAAAAACTTCTTTGCCGATAACCACTCCAAATACAACGGCCACAGCAAGCATCCAAAGCGGAATATCAACAGGCACAATTAAAGGCACCAACATCCCGGTAACCAAGTATCCTTCTTCAACCTCGTGTCCTTTGATTATTGCAAAAATGAACTCGACGCCCAAACCAACACCGTAGGATACAATAACCAGTGGCAGAACGGTCCAAGCTCCCAAAATAAGATTATCCCAAGTCCAAAATGTAGACCCTAAGAAACCGTGAGACGCTTCTATTTCACCTAAAGCCAAATAATGCTGGTAGCCAGCATTAAACATACCAAATATTAAACACGGAATGAGCGCAATAATAACAGTATTCATGGTACGCTTTAAGTCATCGGCTGCTTTGATGTGCGTACCACCATGTGTGGTCTCATTAGGTGTATATAGGAAAGTAAATAGGGCATTGAAAGCAGGTATCCACTTTTTGTCCTGATTTTTAACTTTAAAGTTGTGTAAATTTTGTTTTAATCCCATTTTCTATACGTTTTTCATAGCGTTTTAGAAAAGCTTGATGATGGCGTAAGCTTACCCGATTTCTTCAAGCATTAAATCTAATCCTTCTCTTATAATTTTTTGATGAGGCTGTTTTGATACACAGATGAACTCGGTTAGCGCAAAATCTTCTGGCGCCACTTCGTACATACCCAAAGCCTCCATTTCGTCTAAATCTTTGTACATACAGGCCTTTAAAATTTGTAGGGGGTATATATCTAAGGGAAATACTTCCTCATAGCTTCCCGTGACTACAAAAGCCCGATGCTCACCATTTGTATTGGTGTTTAAATCATATTTCTTTTTTGGTGTCAACCAAGAAAAGGTCAATGCCCTTGTGGTAGACACTTTATCGAAGACTGGCTTGTTCCATCCAAAGAATTCGTAATCGTCTCCTTCCGGTATAACCGTTATAACATTGTTGTAATAGTCTAGATAACCATCAGGACCAACCTGCTTTCCGGTTAACACATTACCGGAAATTATGCGATCATTACTATCCTTTTCTACGCCTTGATCATAAATCATCGTAGCAACTTCGGCACCTATCTTGGTCTTAAAGTATCGTGGTTTTTTAACGGAAGAGCCCGCTAAGGCAACGATACGCTCTGCGTTAAATTTACCTGTTAACAACAACTCCCCAATAATCACTAAATCTTGGGCGTTTAAAGTCCACACAGTCTCACCTTTATTAATAGGGTCCACCTTATTGATCAATGTCCCAACATTCCCTGATGGATGTGGGCCTGAAACACGATGCACGGTTACGTTATCCAAAGTAGCTAATGGACTCTGAGAATTTTTACCTACTGAAACATGAACGGCACCATCCGTAAGCTTGGAAAGTGCTGTAACTGCCGCCTGTAGTTCGGCCTCCTTACCAGATAACACATAATCTAAATCGGCAGCTAAAGGCGCACTAGCATAGCCCGAAATGAAGATACCTTTAGGGGTATTGTTAGGATTAGCAATAACGTCATAGGGTCTTTGCTTTATAAACACCCAACAACCGGACTCCAATAAATGGGCTTTTATAGCCTCCGCATCAGAATTCAAGTCAAACGCACCGTGGTCTAGATAGGTTTGTTCTTTATCTGCCGTAATTTTTATCGAAAGAATACGACGTCTTTCACCACGTTTTACTTCAGAAACTTCACCAGAAACTGGAGACACAAACTTCATCGCTTCGTTGTCCTTATTGTAAAAAATAGTCTCACCAGCTTTGATGTGCGTACCTTCTTTGGCGACAAGTTTTGGAATAATACTGTGGAAATCTTCAGGTTGTATAGAATAAAAATTACTTTTGATGGCGTTTTCCGTGACCGTCTCTGCCGCACCAACTAACTTTATATCTAAACCTTTCTTAATTCTTATGTCTTTTGACATGCGTGTTAAAGATTAGTTATCTAAAAATCCGTGCAAATTTAAGAATTAATGATCAAATAAATTTCATAATAAAACATCTTTTTTATTTATAGTGATTATAAATAACTTTAATAGGTTTAGGGCATAGAATTTGATTATCTTTAAGGGTTTATTTGCTAATAATGACAAAAACAACATTTATTTTTAGTGTATTGCTTCTTGTTCCAATTGTGATTCTTTCGCAAGCCGTAGAAGTGCCACCACCAGATTTTATTAAGACCATCCAATTCAAATCCAACACGACCCAAGGGCAATTACCTGTACTACGTTTAGGAGAACCATTGGTATTGGAGTTTGATGCCCTAAACGCCAACGAGGAAGATTTTTACTACGTCATAGAGCATTTTAATTATGACTGGACACCATCCGTCTTGGCCAAGGCAGAATACCTCCGAGGCTTGGATAATCAACGCATCTTGGATTATTTCAACTCTTTTAATACCTATCAAATTTACTCGCATTACAAGCTGCAAATTCCCAATCTTCAAACGAGGGCCTTACTAAAAACGGGCAATTACATGATTTCCATTTACGATGATTACGGCGAATTAATGTTTAGCCGAAAGTTTATGATTTACGAAGATTTGGTCAACGTTGGCGTTCAGGTTAAGCGCTCTAGGGATGTCAAGGTTATCGCCACAAAACAATCCGTGGATATAGCCATTTCTACAAGTATTATTAATTTCAACAACCCGTTAGAAACGGTTAAAACCTTAATCATTCAAAACAATAACCTTAACACGTCCATTACCGGTCTGCCACCACAGTACACCATAGGAAACCAATTGATATATCGCTATGACACAGAAACGGCATTTTGGGGCGGCAATGAATATTTGTTTTTTGAAAACAAAGACGTCCGAGCGGCCAATGTAGGTGTCCAGTTTATAGATTTAAAAGATATTTACCACAACTATTTATTTACGAATGAACCTCGGAAAGGCAGGCCTTACACGTATAATCCGGACATCAATGGTAATTTTCAAATCACAGCCATTGACCGCACAGATGTGTCCATTGAAGCCGATTACACCATGATTCATTTTTCCTTACGTCGCGATGAATTTTTAGATAAGGATGTTCATATCTACGGCAATTTTAATGCGTTTGCCATAGAGCCGCTCACAAAAATGACTTACAATTCAGAAGCTGGTATTTACGAAAGTCAAATGCGCCTTAAGCAAGGGTTCTACAACTATAAATACGTCGCTGTTGACAAAACTACAGGAGAGCTGGATGAAGGAGCCATCAGTGGCAATTATTGGGAAACCGAAAACAACTATAAGGTGCTTGTGTATTACCGGGACCTTGGTGCCAGATATGATAGACTCATAGGCTATGGCGAGGCAACCTCCGTTGATATCTCCAATTAAATTAAGTACGGAAGCACAACTACTAAATTATTGTGCACAACACCCTAATAATGTCAACTTTCATCGATTTTTTTTAAAATTTGTTAAAATCGACACCTTAGATTTCTAAAAATTAAGGCTTGATTGAAAAATTATGTTATTTTAGTTGCATAATACAATAGCACTTATGGTACAACAAGTTACGAGCGGCATCAAAATTTCCGTTGAAACCAATTTCGAAGGCACCTTTTATAAAAATTACAAGGTACATTTTGCATTTGGCTATAAAGTGACTATTGAGAACCAAAGTAAAGACGCCGTCCAGCTCAATTCAAGACATTGGCGCATTCTAGATGCGTTGAACAATGAGGAGATTATTGAAGGGGAAGGCGTGATTGGTAAAAAACCCGTGATTAAGCCTGGAGAGCAACACGTCTATAATTCGGGCTGCCTTTTAACCTCTCCTTTTGGAGCCATGCAAGGGCACTACAACATGGTGAACTTTAGCAAGGCGAGTAAATTCAAGGTTTTTATTCCTACCTTCAAACTCAGTGCTCCCTTTGCACTCAATTAAAATAGCCCGTTTCATTCTGTTTTTATTTTTTAGTTGGTGACCAAGGTTATGGTTTATCTGTATAGTTTTTATAACTAACATCAAGCCGATTAGCCTTGGCCCACAGGACTTAAATAGCAAATCACGCCACCTTTCCATTTTACTACAAAATTACATCTAGACTTTCTTGAGGTTTTGGCGTCTATATTAGCCCTAAATGAACCTTAAAATTTGTACCTTTGCACTTGTCAAAAAATAACAAACTTATAATAAACAACATACCATGGGAAAAGGATTTTTTAACGTTCCGATCGCTGTAAATGAGCCGGTAAAATCATATGCTGCAGGCTCTCCTGAGCGCGAGGAAGTATTAGAGACATATAAAGAGATGTACAACAGCCAGGTTGAAGTTCCCCTATACATAAATGGCGAGGATGTGCGCACCGGAAACACCCAAACCATGTCACCACCTCATGATCATCAACACAGCGTTGGCTCATATCATCTCGCGGAAAAGCATCATGTTGAAAAAGCTATTTCAACGGCCCTAGAAGCACGCAAAACATGGTCCCAACTACCGTGGGAACAACGTGCTGGTATATTTCTCAAGGCCGCTGAGCTTATAGCTGGTCCTTACCGCGCAAAAATAAATGCGGCAACCATGATAGCGCAATCCAAAACCATACATCAAGCTGAAATCGATGCTGCCTGTGAACTGATAGACTTCTTAAGATTTAATGTTCAGTTCATGAGTGACATTTACATGGAACAACCCGAAAGCACTTCTGATGCTTGGAATCGCGTAGAATATAGACCTCTAGAAGGTTTTACCTATGCCGTTACACCTTTTAACTTTACAGCCATCGCTGGAAATTTACCAGCATGTATGGCTTTAATGGGCAATGTAGTGGTCTGGAAGCCTAGCGATAGCCAGATATACTCAGCAAAAGTGGTAATGGATGTGTTTAAGGAAGCTGGAGTCCCAGATGGCGTTATAAATGTGGTCTTTGGCGATCCTGTTATGATCACCAAAACGGTACTTAGCAGTCCAGATTTTTCAGGCTTGCATTTTACTGGTTCTACCTTTGTATTTAAAGAACTATGGAAGCAAATTGGTGAGAATATCCATAATTATAAAACCTATCCGAGAATCGTTGGGGAAACTGGTGGTAAGGATTTCATTATTGCACACCATACCGCAGTACCACAACAGGTAGCTACGGCTATTACCCGAGGGGCGTTTGAGTTTCAAGGACAAAAATGTAGTGCTGCCTCAAGAGCATATATTCCTAAAAGCATATGGCCTGAAGTTAAGGAGATGGTCATAAAAGATGTCAACAGCTTTAAGATGGGCTCTCCAGAAGACATGTCCAATTTTATAACAGCAGTGATTCACGAAGGGTCCTTTGATAAACTAGCAAAGTATATAGACCAAGCTAAGGCTGATGACGATGCCGAAATCATCGTTGGCGGTAGCTATGACAAATCTAAAGGCTACTTTATTGAGCCAACGGTTATCGTAACCACAAACCCTAAATACGAGACCATGTGTACGGAGCTCTTTGGACCGGTGATTACTATTTATGTCTACAATGACAGCGATTATTCAGAAACATTGAAATTAGTGGATGAGACTAGTGAATATGCACTTACAGGTGCTGTACTTGCTACAAGCAGATACGCGATAGACGAGGCTACGAAAGCCTTGGAAAATTCTGCCGGAAACTTCTACATCAACGATAAGCCCACAGGTGCCGTTGTAGGCCAGCAGCCTTTCGGTGGCGCTAGAGCCTCAGGAACTAATGATAAAGCGGGTAGCGCTCAAAATCTATTACGTTGGGTATCGCCAAGGCTAATAAAAGAAACCTTTGTTTCACCAACGGATTACAGATATCCTTTTTTAGGTTAACAGCCTAAACAACTCATCTTGAAATCCTTAAAAGCCTCTACTTTTAAGGATTTTTTTGCCTTTCATAGAAATGACCCTCTCAAGGTATCATGGCCATGGGATTTATTTGTATCTTTTGAACAATTATTTAAAGCCCATTCTTATGATAAAAAAATACCTTTTCCTTGTACTGCTTTGCCCTGTAGTTGTTGCAGCTCAAACCATAATCACCGCTACCGAACCTGTTGATTTATCCGTTTATGACGGCACACCAAGCACAGCTGGTCAGGGCGAGTACCAAGTTTTTCTTGGAACTGATAATGTCCTGGACAAACCGATTATTTTTGTAGATGGTTTTGACCCTGGGGACACTAGGGATATTACCACCATTTATAATTCCCTTGAATACACTAGCACTAGCGGCACCCAAAACCTTGCAGACATTGTTAGAGCCGAAGGTTTTGACCTTGTCATCTTAAATTTCCCTACCTATGTCAATGGCGATGGGGCCACAATTGATGGAGGTGCCGATTTCATGGAACGAAATGCGATGGTCTTGGTAGAATTGATTGCCACGATTAACGCGGATAAAGCAGGGAATAGTGGCGAACCAAACGTTATTATTGGACCAAGTATGGGCGGCATTATTTCCAGATATGCCTTGAATTACATGGAAGCCAATTCTATAGATGCCGATACACGCTTATTCATTTCATTTGATTCACCTCATCTAGGAGCCAATATCCCCATAGGACTTCAGCATCAACTCAATTATTTGGCCTTTAACGATCTAAACCCTGTGGTTGATATCCAACCCCTCATAACCGATTTTTTAAATTCACCAGCAGCAAGACAACTGTTAACGGACCATTTCGAAGCGCACCTATTGACGGGAAGTGCTGTGGAATTTGACCCTAACTTAACCTTGCCTGCGCCGCACCCTTACAGAACAACGTTTCAAAATAGAATTACCTCATTTACGGCAGATGGTTTCCCGTCTAACGTTAGAAATGTCGGTATAGTAAATGGCAGCGGCATAGGAAGCCCCTACTTTGCAATAGGTAATAGCGGCACGACCGTAAATCCAGGTTTTACGGTAATGAATACAACCTTATCGCCAAATGTTCCTTTTACTAACATAGATATTCTCATCAATTTCACGCCTATGATGAATACCACGGCAGTTGTAAGCAATATCATAATTACATTCTTCGGATCGCCAATTGCTGTATCTACAGCTCAAAGCGAAGCGTTTGAAATGGTTAGTGGTATTGATGCAGCTCCTGGAGGATTATTTGACCTGTCAGCCCTAACAGGCGCTGTGAGTGGCGACCCCTTAGCTAACGACTTTATTAATGCACTACAAGTTGATAAATTCAATTTTATACCAACGGTAAGTGCCTTAGCCTTGGTTATCACGGATGATACACCTGTAGATTGGTATCATAACATTGATTTAAGTGGCTCTAGGGCAACTACCAACGAGACACCATTTGATAACACCTTTATACCGGATGAAAACGAACCACATGTGCAATTAACGGAAGCTAATGTAACCTTTGCACTCACCGAAATATTAACACCACCATTAAGCACAAGCGATGCAACGTCCTTTGACTTAAAACTAGAAAAAAATCCTGTGCAATCAGAGTTGGTGTTGTTAACTTCAAAGCAGTCTAATGCTACGGCGACAATTACCGACATAACGGGAAAGAGAGTATTACAATCGGATGTGGTGCTTTCTAATCGTACGGTGCTTCCTTTAAACCTGAAGTCTGGTTTTTACATACTGCAACTTTCAACCGGAGACAATAGTGTTGTTATCAAAAAATTCATCGTAAACTAAGAAGTTACCGTGATTAAAAAAGGCCTCTGAAAAGAGGCTTTTCTATTTATATTTCATCGGTAGGTGTACAATCTTTTTGGTATCAAAAAAAGCCTCTTCAAAATAAGTGGAAAGTGGATAAACTTTTGCCGTTTTGTAGGGACTCAACTCTTCAGACAGGTCACCACCCTTTAAATACAAAATTCCATTCCGTAAGGAATTGCGATGTTTCTTCTTGATTTTACCCTTAACCCAAGACACAAATTCGGGCATATGAGTAACGGCCCTGCTTACAATAAAATCAAACTGCCCGTCAATAGCTTCTACTCTACTGTGCGTTGTTGTAACATTGCTTAAACCAATGGCTTCTGATACACCATTAACCACTTTCAACTTTTTATTGATACTATCGACCAAATGAAAATGGCAATCCGGAAAAAGTATGGCCAAAGGAATGCCAGGAAAACCACCTCCAGTTCCCACATCAAGTATTGAGGTATCTGGAGCAAAAGTTATGAGCTTGGCAATTCCCATGGAATGCAAAACATGTCTTAGGTAAAGCTCATCAATATCTTTACGGGAGATGACATTTATTTTGGCATTCCAGTCTTTATAAAGGGTTTCAAGGCTTTTGAGTTGTTTAATTTGTGTTGCGCTTAAATCCGGAAAATACTTTAATATGAGGTCCATGGTGCCTATTTTCAGCAAAAATACATTAAATTGTGTCTAGAAATTAACGAAACCTATTTTAGCTAAAGTCAATTATTACTTATCTTTGACGCTTAAGAATATATCGCTCCCCCAAGCGTTACATTAGAAATACCTTTAATTAATGGCACAACAAACCTTATCCTTTTCACGAGCAGATTCTGCTAAATTTTTTAGAACATTAAACAAACGCGTTAATAATTACTTCAAGGAAAACAATATTAAACGTACCGGAAACTGGCAGCTTTGGGTAAAAACCGTTATCATGTTTGCCTTGTTTCTTACACCCTATTTCCTTTTGCTAACCTTGAACATGCCAACTTGGGCGCAAATACTACTGACCATCGTTATGGGCATAGGAATGGCTGGTGTGGGCATGAATGTAATGCACGACGGTAATCATGGTTCCTTTTCCAATAAAGAATGGGTGAATCGCCTCATGGGTAGTAGCATTTATATTCTCGCTGGAAATGTGTACAATTGGAAAGTTCAGCATAATGTGCTGCACCATACCTATACAAATATCCATGGTCACGATGAGGATTTAGAAGCAGGAAGAATTCTGCGTTTCTCCAAACATGCCGAATGGCGGAAACATCACAAATTTCAGCATTATTACTCCATTTTGCTTTATGGCCTTTTAACCATAAATTGGGCAATTATGACGGATTTTCAGCAAATGAGCCGCTACATGAAACGTAAACTGTCTTATGGAAAGTTACCGCATCCCGTTGTTAATTGGAGTAAATTGTTAATATCAAAACTGATTTACGTAAGCATGTGGATTATCATCCCAATAACGCTCACAGACCTGGCTTGGTATGAAGTTTTAATTGGCTTCTTAATCATGCACTATGTCGCAGGGTTGATTTTAAGTGTGGTGTTTCAATTAGCCCATGTTATGGATGAAGCAGAGATGCCTATGCCAGAGAAGGACGGCACCATGAAAAACACTTGGGCCATTCACCAACTTAAGACCACCGTAAATTTTGGAAGAAAAAATTGGTTCATAAATTGGTATACTGGAGGTTTGAACCATCAGGTAGAACATCATATTTTTCCGCATATTAGTCATATTCACTACGGAAAAATTGCTAAGATAGTTAAAGACACGGCTAAGGAATTTAATTTGCCTTATAAGGAATACGAAACCACAAGAAAAGCCATTAAAGCTCATTTCAAGTTCTTAAAAGAAATGGGAGCGCCTCCAGCGCTTCAAGCATAAACTATCATTGTAAAACATGAATCAACTATCTGATAGAGTCAACAACTTGTCTACATCGGCAACCCTTGCGATGGCGGCAAAGGCCAGAGAGCTTAAAGCTGAAGGCAAGGATATTATAGGTTTGAGTTTGGGTGAGCCCGATTTTAATACGCCCGATTTCATAAAGGAAGCTGCTATTCAGGCCATCAACGATAATTACAACAGTTATACACCTGTAGATGGCTACGTAGAGTTAAAAGAAGCCATAATCACAAAGTTCAAAAGAGATAACGGCCTTAACTATACACTACCTCAAATCGTTGTTTCCACAGGTGCAAAACAAGCCTTGTTCAACATTGCTGCCGTTATGCTCAATAAAGGCGATGAAGTTATTCTACCCTGCCCATATTGGGTGAGCTACAGTGATATCGTTAAACTCAACGATGGCATACCCGTAGAGGTCAAAACCTCTATTGAAAATGACTTTAAAATAACGGCAGAACAGTTGGAAGCTGCCATTACGCCTAAAACCAAAATGTTATGGTATAGCTCACCATGCAATCCTAGTGGCTCTGTCTACAGTGAGGAAGAATTAAGGGCTTTAGCAGATGTGCTTCAAAAACACCCTCATATTTATGTGGTCTCGGATGAAATTTACGAGCATATCAATTTTAAAGGTGGTCACTTTAGCATGGCTCAATTTAGTGATATGTACGACCGCACCATTACGGTCAATGGTGTGTCAAAAGCCTTTGCCATGACAGGATGGCGAATTGGTTATATTGGTGCTCCCGATTTCATTGCAAGGGCCTGCAACAAAATTCAAGGTCAGGTTACCAGTGGTGCCAATTGTATAGCACAACGCGCAGTAATCACCGCATTAGAAGCCTCTCCGTCTAAAATACAGTATATGGTGGATGAATTTAAGGAAAGACGCCAACTCATCCTCGGATTGCTAAACGATATCGATGGTTTTAAAACCAACGAACCGGAAGGAGCCTTTTATGTATTTCCTGATGTCTCCTCCTATTTTGGAAAAACCATCAAAGGAAAAACCATAAATAACGCCAGTGATATGGCGATATTTCTATTAGAAGAAGCTTTGGTTGCCACAGTTACAGGTGAAGCCTTTGGCAGCCCAGATTGCATTAGAATTTCCTATGCAGCCTCTTCCAATGAGATTAAAGAAGCCATAAAGCGCATCAAAAAAGCTCTCACCGAATAAAGACAGAAAGAAACTTCATAAGATAAGCGAAGCCATCGTGCCTCTTAAGCACTATGGCTTTTTTTATGTTGTTTGATAACGAAAAATTCCAAGAGGAAATGGCTAAATCCTAAAATAGAACTTCTAAAATATTAGAATCAATGCCGTAACAAACACGGCGAGCTTGAGGATTCCTGCCGTATGGTTTACGGTATTGAATTGAAAAGATTTTAACCCTTGACGTAGGCCAAATAATGACTGGGATGGCATAACCCTAAAATTTTGGTTAACTACGGCTTTATACTTTGAGCGCAATAACCCTTCTGTGGTGTTACAACTAAGAACCAAAGGTTCTGGTTCGAGATCCAAATCCTGATTTACTGATAATTCCATGATGATGATAATTTAATTGGTTACGCTTATAAGACGAAGAGACCAAAAAAATGTTACATCCTCAAGCACAACAACTTAAAACTGAAGAATCTGAAAATAATCGAAATATCAGTTAACATATAGGCTAGGCCTAGCAGCACATAACAGAAAAAAATTTATGTTCTTTAGCGATTACGCCAGAAAAAAGGCGTGAGCAGAATAAGAATTGTAAATAGTTCCAAACGCCCCAATAGCATTAAAAAGGAGGCCCACCATTTTCCGAGTGGTGGTAAACCAGCATAATTATTTACAGGACCAAAATCACCCAACGCCGGACCTACGTTACCTAGACTTGATGCCGATAAACCAATGGCCGACTCAAAGTCCATTTGAAACATGGAGAATCCGAGGCCTCCAATAATAAAGGACAGCATATAAAGAATAAAAAATCCAAGAATATTAAATACGATATCGCCTGAAATGGACTTTTTATTGTAGCGTACAGGAAGAATGGCATTAGGATGTAAAGCACGCTTAAACTCCAAAAACCCATTTTTAATTAATATGAGGTGACGTACCACTTTTACACCACCAGCGGTACTCCCAGCAGAGCCACCCAAGAACATTAAGCCAAAAAAGAACACGGTTAAAAATGGCGTCCACATGGTATAATCGGCCGTAACGAATCCCGTAGTCGTAACAATGGCCAATACCTGAAACAAACCGTGCCTGAAGGCGCTTTCCCCTGCACCAAGAACCATAGGATGGGCAATAGAAGACTGGGACACATCGGCTCTAAAGTAAATCAAAAGTGCTGCAACGAGGGTAAACGCTGCAATAAATTGAAAATAGAGTTTAAATTCGTCATCCCTGACAATCTTGGAAACCTTGCCCTTAAACAAATAATAACTCAATACAAAATTGGTTCCGGCCAGGAACATAAAGAACATTATAATGTATTGTATAGCGGGATTATCATTCCAATGCGCAATACTGGCATTCTTTGTGGAGAAACCACCTGTTGATAAGGTGCTCAAAGCGTGATTAATAGCATCAAAAAAGGACATGCCTGCCAATTGTAGCAATAAGGTTTCTGCAGCGGTATACCCAAAATAGATAAGCCACAAGCGTTTAGCGGTATCGGTAATCCTCGGATGGAGCTTATCACCACCAGGACCAGGTGCCTCGGCAGCAAACAACTGCATTCCTCCTACACCCAGCAATGGTAAAATGGCTATTGCCAAAACGATAATTCCCATACCACCGATCCAATGGGTGGTACTGCGCCAAAACAGCACACCCTTTGGTAAAATTTCAATATCATTCAATATGCTTGCTCCAGTTGTGGTATAACCAGACATGGTCTCAAAAAAAGCTTCTGTAAAGGTTGGAATAGCGCCAGTAACCAAATAAGGCAAGGTGCCTGTCAGCGACATCACGATCCAACCAAAAGCAACGACAATGTAGCCCTCGCGCTTGTTCATTTCCTTTCTGTGGTTCCGAGTCCGTACCATGGCAAAGGAACCAATAAGTAAAGTGGCCATACCAGCTAATAGCAACTCTAGCGTAACGCCATCCTTATAGATAAGGCTAATGAGAGTGGCTATGAGCATAAATCCACCGTTGAACAATAGCAGCAGTCCAAAAAAATGGAAAATAATCTTATAGTTGAGATGAATTCTGGACATAGGTTATGAGAAAAAGGCTTCTACCTCAGAAATAGAGCGCGGCAAACAGCAGACCACGACACGATCACCTGCTTCTATTTTAAAACTTCCCAAAGGGATTAAACCCTTTCCATTTCGTATAACACCACCAAAAATAGCGGATTTTGGGAAATTTAAATCTTTTATCTGCTGATTTGTAATCTTGGATTTTGGTTTTACAACGAACTCCAAAAGCTCAGCGTTCATATTGGTGAGTTTGGTCATGGCAACAACCTCGCCCTTTCTAATATGTCTAAAAATATTATTGGCTGCTAAAAGCTTTTTGTTTATCAGCGTATCTATACCAATGGACTGCGATAATTGATAGTAATCCATATTTTCCACCAAGGCAATGGTCTTACGTACACCTTTGGATTTGGCCAATAGGCACGACATTATGTTGGTCTCGGAATTTCCGGTAACAGATATAAAGGCATCCATATCCGATATATTTTCTTCTTCCAAAATTTCAACATTTCTACCATCGCCGCAAATGACCAAGGCATTGGGTAATTCATCGGCCAAATCTTCAGCATTGGATTTTTTGCTTTCAACAAGTTTTACATTAAACTTACTGGCACACAAATCTTTAGCTGTTTTATAACCAATTTTACTTCCACCAAGAATCATCACATTTTTTATGCCCACCTTCACCTTTCCAGACAATTGAAACAATTCGTCATCGCCACCGGTCGATGTCATAAATACCACATTATCGCCTTCCTTAAATTGCGTATCTCCGCGCGGAATTATAGTGTATTGCGTACCGTAGCGCTGTATGGCTATTGGGATGAAGTGCAAGTCTGAATACAATTCTGCGGCCTCCTTAACGGATTTTCCCACAAAGGCTGCCGTGCGTGACAACCGCAAACTCAACATGGTAAGGGCACCGTCCTCAAATTCATAGGTATCATTAAAACCATATTGATTAAGTAGCAACTGAATTTCATAGGCGGCCAATGACTCTGGTGATATAAGCTCGTCTATACCTAATTTCGAAAAATCAATTATGGCCTTATTCTCAATAAATTCAGTATTGGAAATACGTGCAATAGTACGTTGCGCCCCAAGCTCCTTGGCGAGCACACTGGCCGTAATATTCGTTGTTTCTGAGGAGGTAACGGCTATGAACAAGGAGGCCGACTCAATCCTTGCTTCCTTGAGTATAGCAATGGATGTGGCATCACCCTTAATGGTACGTATATCTAAATGCTCACCAGCATAGGTCAAACTGTCCTTTTTAGTATCAATAAGGGTTATCTCTTGTGATTCGTATGACAATAATTTGGCCAAATGGAAACCGACCTCTCCAGCACCTGCAATAATTATTTTCATTGATTGTAGTTGAAATCAGAGTACAAATATACATATATTATCGGTGCAGCAATTGAATTTCCCAAGGCTACAAATCATCACTAGGGTGTGTCAGAAGTCTTTTAATACCGTATATTTGCCAAAAAATTGAATGTCCCAGAAGGTTAAACCATATAAAGATAGTGACGCTACCAAAAAGGCCCAAGTAACCCAGATGTTTGATACCATTTCCCAAGAGTACGACGGTCTAAACCGTGTAATATCCTTTGGAATTGACATTAAATGGCGAAATAAAGTGGTAGAACTTGTGGCACAGCATCAACCCGAGTCCATTCTAGATATCGCTACAGGAACGGGTGACCTAGCTATAAGTCTGAGCGCCACCCAAGCAAAAAAAATCATTGGATTGGATATTAGTGACGGCATGTTGGAGGTAGGCCGAAAGAAAATTAAAGCCCAAGACCTGGATGATAAGATTTCTATGGTCATTGGCGATTCTGAGGAATTACCCTTTGAGGACAACACTTTTGACGCCATTACCGTAGCCTTTGGGATTAGGAATTTTGAAAATCTAGAAAAAGGACTGGCCGAAATTCTACGGGTGTTGAAGCCCAATGGGATTTTTGTCATTTTAGAGACGTCCGTGCCAACAAATCCTGTATATAAATTTGGGTATACTATGTATTCAAAATATATGCTTCCTGCCATTGGCAAACTCTTTTCTAAGGATAAGGTCGCCTATAGATATTTGAGTGAATCAGCCTCAGTATTTCCTTATGGCGAAGCCTTAAACAATATTTTAAGGAAAATTGGGTTTATAAGTGTCGAAGACCATCCGCAAACCATGGGCGTCGCAACAATTTACAAAGCATCCAAAGCATAATATGAAACAAATCTTTTGTATCATCATCGTTTTAATAGGAGGTCACCTAGGGCATGCACAGCTTTTTTCTAAAGAACGGGTAACCAATAGCGTGGATAACATCGATCAAAAATTCTTATCCTGGGGCTATTTTTTAGGCTTTAACAGTTACGACTTTAAATTTGATTATAACGAAGACCTCGAAGATATTCTGGTAGATAATTCGTTTGGCTTTCACCTAGGGCTTGTAGGTGACATGCGTATTAACAACCATCTTAACTTGCGCTTGGAGCCAGGTGTCTTTTTCACCACCCGAAACTTACGCTATGACGAAAGCTATTTTGATGGCATGGAATTCAACGATGCCGATCTCTTGCGCGAAGTAAAGTCTACCTATGTTCATATTCCATTACTGCTGAAGTTTTCAACCAAGCGCATCAATAATTTTAAGCCCTTCATTCTTGGTGGTGTCTCAGCTGCAATCAATCTATCCAGTAATGAAAACAACCCAGATGATAACAGTGCAGGCCAATTTAGAATGACGGGAAGCACCTATTTCTATGAGATTGGATTCGGTATTGATTTCTACCTGCTCTACTTTAAATTTACACCATCTATCCGCGGTGTTTTTGCCTTAAATGACGAAATTGTAAGGGATGCCGACCCAAACAGCCCTTGGACAGGCAATGTGGCACGCATGCAAACCAGAGGTGTGTTTATTAATTTTACCTTTCAATAGTACGCCGTCTAAATTCACTGAGAATAATGGCCGTGGCATTAGCCACATTCAAACTTTCTGTGTCTTGCTGTGACCCAAATTGCGGAATGCTTAATCTATGCTGAATAACAGCTGTTAAATCTTGAGAAATACCATTGGCCTCATTGCCTAAAACGATAATGCCATCTGTTGGTAATTCCATTTGATATACGGATTCTCCTTCCATATATGCCCCAAAGACCGCAAGTGATTGAGAGCGGAGATAAGATATTAGATTCAGATAATGGACGTTAACACGCGTCAAAGAGCCCATACTGGCCTGCACCACCTTAGGATTATAGCAATCCACTGTGGCTTCACTACAAACCAAATCCCTGACGCCATACCAATCGCAAAGCCGTATAATAGTCCCTAAATTTCCAGGGTCCCGTAAATCATCCAATGCTACGATCAAGCCCGAGTTAGGTGCGCTTGTTGCAGGTGGCATCTTAAATACGGCCAAAACCGTGTTTGGTGATTTCAATGAAGAAATACTTTTCAGTTCGGTTTCCGTAATAAGATAACATTCCGTTTGGGAGCTACCAAAATCACCTTCAGTTGAAAACAGAGCATACAACTGATAATCAGAGTTTAAAAATTCTGTGACGCTCTTAACACCTTCAACCACAAACAAGCCCAATTCTTGCCTGTATTTTTTTTGACGCAATCTCCTAATTAACTTAATTTGGTTCTTTGATAACATTAAAATGTCTTTACATTTGTTAGACCTAGTACAAAGTAAACCTTTTTTGGACTAATTTTTGTTTAGGGGAAACCATATTAAAACTACTTTTCGCTTGAACTGGCAAATGCATGCTTTTTCTTTTACCCTTAATCAAGGTAGACTCTTGAGGGGGCTCTTCATGTTAGTTGCCATGGCTGTACTCTTTTCCTGTAACGTGGTAAAACGTGTAAAAAGCGGAGATTACCTCATCACTGATAACCAAATCCTTGTAGATGGCAAAAAGAATAACAACGAACGCGTTAACAATATCATCATTCAGCAGGAAAATTCAGGAATGGGCAGTTTTTTGGGCTTTCCTCTGAAACTACATATCTACAATTTGGCCAGACCTAATATCGATTCCATTATTGAAGCCAATATTTTAAGTGATTCCCTAAAAGTAAAACGAAAAATGGCCTTATTGTCTACGAAGCAGTTTGATAAATGGCTCAACACAAAACGCAATTTTAACCGCTGGCTTAAACGCACGGGAGAACCTCCTACCGTTCTAGACGAGGAAAAAACAGAAAAAACCGTAAACAACCTTAGAAAATACTTCTATACACAAGGTTGGTTAGACAATGAGGTTACCTATGACATAGAAAAGGACAGTACCAAACGCGCTAAGGTAACTTACCGCGTCACCACAAAAAAACCATACCTTTTAGATTCCATAAAACCTATAATAAGCTCTCCAGCCATTGATAGTTTATATGACACGTTTAGTAAAAATTCCTTTTTGGTAAAAGGAGAACAATACGTTGAAAGCAATTTTGAACGGGAGCGCTCTCGTATTAATACATTTTTGAGAAATTCAGGTTTCTATCATTTCGGTCAGGACTACATTTCCTTTGTTTTGGATACCATAGGTACGGGACAAAAAATAAACACCGAGCTCATTATCACGGATAGAACCATCAGAGGTGATGATTCTACCACCGTTAGGCCTTTCAAAACTTACACCATAAAGGAAGTGAATATTTACACGGACGATAATTTTGACAATCGCTTTAAGGCCGTTTCGGATACCACGGTTTATGACGGCATCAATCTATACAGTAAAGACAAATTAAAATTTAGACCCAAAGCCCTAACAGACGCTGTATTTATAAAGAAAGGAGACTTGTATTCAGATTTAGCTCGAAGCAGAACTTCGAAATACCTTAATGATTTACAGATGTTCAGGTATCCAAGTATTGAATATGTAGAGAATGAGGATGATTCTACCCTAACCGCCAACGTCTATTTAGAGCCAAGAAAAAAATATGAATTGAGCTTCGCCCCAGAAATTAGTCAAAGTAATATTCAAACCATAGGGCTGTCCTTCAGTACGGGTCTCAATATTAGAAATGTATTTAGAGGAGCTGAACGACTAGAGATCAGTGGTATCGCCTCTGTAGGTGCTTCGAAGGATGGAGCGCGTTCAGAAAGTCAGTTTTTTGACATTAGTGAGTTTGGAGCCAATCTTAGACTAACCATCCCACGACTATTTACACCTATTAATACCGATAAAATCATCCCTAAGTATATGTCGCCAAGTACGGCAATTAATTTGGCGGCAACCAGCCAGCGTAACATCGGTCTCGATCGCCAGACCTTTTCAGGAATATTGAGCTATAATTGGAAACCGTCCACTACCGTGACCAATATCCTAGAATTCTTCAATATTCAATACGTAAGAAACCTCAATACAGATAATTACTTTGGTGTTTACACCACCTCTTACGACAGGCTTAACAGTATTGCCCAAGACATCAACTATATCCCTAGTGATGATAACCTAGGCTTTCCCGAGGAAGCCGATCAATTCATAAACGATGTCCTAACCGGCAATACAAGTTTAAATCAAAATGATGAGGATTTTGTAACGGTCAATAATATTGAGGAACGCAAACAGCGCCTCACCGAAAACAACCTTATTCCGACAACGAGCTTTGATTACATTAAAAACAATCGCACCAACCTCTTTGATAATGATTTCTCCATTTTTAAATGGCGCGTTGAGCTTGCCGGAAATGTGCTGTCAACACTCTCTAATTGGTTTGGTGCCGAGAAAAATGCAAATGGACAATACGAAATTTCCAATGTAGCCTTCTCACAGTATTTTAAAACTGAAGTCGATTATGTGAAATATTTTGATTTAGGCAAAGATGAAGTATTTGCCTTTAGGACCTATGTGGGTATTGCCATACCCTACGGTAACTCCAACAGTATACCGTTTGTAGAGAGTTTTTTCGGTGGTGGTCCTAACGATAATAGAGCCTGGGTCGCTTATGATCTGGGACCAGGCAGCTCGGATACCGCGGATGAATTCAATGAAGCTAATTTTAAAATCCACCTATCGGCAGAACAACGCTTTACATTATTTGGCGACTTAAAAGGTGCGGTTTTTGTCGATGTAGGTAATATTTGGAACGTACTCGACAACGTACAAGATCCAGCTGCTACCTTCGAAGGTTTCAAATCCCTTAGGGATATTGCCGTAGGCTCTGGCTTTGGTTTACGTTACGATTTTGGTTTTTTTGTCCTTCGTTTTGATACCGGATTTAAAACCTACGAACCATCCCTGCCTTTAGGAGACCGCTGGTTTAAAAACTACAATTTTGGCAAAGCAGTTTACAATATCGGTATCAACTACCCCTTTTAAACCAAGAATTAATCCAAGCGTGTAAATATACAGAACTGCCTTATGGGGTTTTGGTCTGTTACCATAGTGTTATTAGGCTTCATTACTCCAATTTATCCCTTCGTAATATCCAAATTTTCCGTATTTTTGATATCTAATTTTCAATCAAGAATTATGAGTCATAATATCAAGCCTGGCGTTGCTACAGGAAGAGAAGTTCAAGAGATATTTAAACTAGCCAAGGAAAAAGGATTTGCCTTACCAGCGGTCAATGTTATTGGATCAAATAGCATTAACGGCGTGTTAGAAACGGCTAAGGCCTTAAATTCGCCAGTCATTATACAATTTTCAAATGGTGGTGCACAGTTCAATGCAGGCAAAGGACTGAGCAATGAAAATCAAAAAGCAGCAATTGCTGGCGCTATCGCCGGAGCAAGGCATGTACATCACATGGCGGAAGCGTATGGCGTTCCAGTAATTTTGCATACAGACCACTGCGCCAAAAAATTACTCCCTTGGATTGATGGTCTCCTAGAGGCGAGCGAACAGCACTTCAAGGAAACGGGCAAACCGCTTTACAGCTCACATATGATTGACCTGTCTGAAGAACCTATTGAAGAAAATATAGACATCTGTAAACAGTACCTGTCTAGAATGAGTAAAATGGGCATGACCTTGGAAATAGAATTAGGTGTTACCGGTGGTGAAGAAGACGGTGTAGACAATACTGATGTAGACGATTCAAAATTGTACACCCAACCAGAAGAAGTAGCCTATGCCTATGAGGAATTAAGCAAAGTGAGCGATCAGTTTACTGTGGCGGCAGCCTTTGGTAACGTACACGGTGTTTACAAGCCAGGTAATGTAAAACTCACGCCGAAAATCCTTAAGAACTCCCAAGAATACGTCTCTAAAAAGTATGGTGTAGGTCATAACCATATTGATTTTGTATTCCATGGCGGGTCAGGTTCTACCGTTGAGGAAATAAGGGAAGCTATAGGTTACGGCGTTATTAAAATGAACATCGATACCGATATGCAATACGCCTTCATGAGTGGTGTAAGAGACTACATGGCCGATAAAAAAGACTATCTGCAAGCACAGATTGGCAATCCAGATGGCGACGACGTGCCAAATAAAAAATATTATGATCCACGCGTATGGCTGCGCAAAGGGGAAGACGCCTTTGTTACAAGATTAAAAAAGGCCTTTGAAGACCTGAATAACGTGGATACCCTTTAAGATAGAAATGCACATCATTGCGAAGCCCATTGTTAATTCTCTTAGTAGCAATGGGCTTTGCTTATAATATGGAAATCGTTGGGTTATTAGGACAAAACTGTTTTGACGTCACAGTTTATTAATGTAGTTTTGTCCCCTTCAATACAACTTAAAACAGCATAAAGTGCCAAAAGTTTTATAACTTAGATACCACTTTAGAGTCTTTCTTAACAACTTAGACGAAACAGACAACAACTATGGCATGGTTTAAACGAAAAGATAAAGGGATCCAAACCGCAACAGAGGAGAAAAAGGATATACCAAAAGGGCTGTGGTATAAATCACCGACCGGAAAAATCATAGACACCAAGGAATTAGAACAAAATTTCTATGTCAGTCCAGAAGATGGCTACCACGTTAGAATAGGAAGTAAGGAATATTTCGAGATTCTATTCGATGATAATAAATTCAAGGAATTGGATGCCAATCTCACCTCCAAGGACCCACTGAGATTCGTGGACACCAAAAAATATCCAGAGCGTTTAAAAACGGCCAAAGCCAAAACAGGACTTAATGATGCCGTACGCACGGCAGTAGGAAAATCCAATGGTAAAGACCTTGTTATAGCTTGTATGGACTTCACGTTTATTGGTGGTTCTATGGGAAGTGTGGTAGGTGAAAAGATTGCTCGTGCGGCAGATTATGCCCTTAAAAAGAAAACGCCATTCCTTATTATAAGTAAATCTGGAGGGGCAAGGATGATGGAAGCTGCACTATCCTTAATGCAATTGGCAAAAACCTCAGCCAAATTAGCCCAATTGGCAGAAGCCAAGATTCCTTACATTTCCTTGTGTACGGACCCAACCACAGGAGGGACTACAGCGTCTTTTGCCATGCTTGGCGATATCAATATCGCGGAACCAGGAGCCTTAATTGGTTTTGCCGGACCGCGGGTCGTTAGAGACACCACAGGTAAGGAGCTCCCAGAAGGCTTTCAAACCTCCGAGTTTTTATTGGAACATGGCTTCCTCGATTTTATCACACACCGTAAAGACCTTAAAAAGAAAATTAATCTTTATCTGGATTTAATTTTGAATCAACCCTTAAGAGATTAGAAAAAGCGAGCTAAGAGCTCGCTTTTAGTTAAGAATTGTGTTGCTTCAGCCTCTAGTGCACTAAAGCTGTACCTCGATTTCGGTACCGTTATCAAAAGTAAATGTCGCTACAGCATCACAGGTTCCCTCTCCAAAATCAAACACACCACCAAAGTTGGTACGAGTAACATCTACGGTACCGCTAACAAAATGCATACAACCAATCTCGCGGCGCAACGGTAGCATCACCTCATAATTATGGGTATTTCCATTGACAAAAGTAGCCGTCCAATCTCCAGTAATTTCAAAAACATTATCACTGAAGGTACCACTTCCAAATCCTTCTACCCATTCCCTGATGCGTGTGCCTTCCCGAGATGCCTCAACACCATTGGGCCAAATAACCGTTAAATCCAAATTATGGGTGAATTGTGGGTTGCCATTGGCATTGGCCAGCTCCCGTAAAATGGAACGACTGCCCATAACACTTTTGGCATCCACAAAGAAATCAACCAAACTATAATTAATCGTCACTTGCTGTACTTCTGGGTCGCGCGTATAATCCATTAGAATCTGTCCTCTAAGGATATGACCTTGCACAAGGCAACCGGTAGTTCCGAAGTCAATGGTGACCGCTCTAAAATTTTGTTGAACCTCAACGGTTATGGTCACACAATCTGGAATAAAACTAGCATTGGCTGAACGTCCTACAGCCTCATTTTCTTGCTGCTCATAAACATCTATGATAATATCGCCCAAGACATTATCTATTTGATCGATTTCTGCGACCTGTTGCAAGGCAACGATATCTTCTGCGCTTGTTTCTAAGTTGGTAATATCATCATTGCTATCTGAACAAGAGACCAACAGCAACCCTACCACACTTAGGGCTAGGATACTTTTTTTCATTACATTAAAGGTTTTCATGAGTGATTGTTTTGTGTTACTATGCTTCTAAGACTATGCTGATGGCAAAACGTTTAATTCCGTTTGTCGAAAACACAAAATTTAGCTCAAAAGAATTCCAAATCAGTTATTTTACCTATATTTGCCGCTTGAAAGAAAATCTTTCAAAGTACATAACAATCATTTACAATAATATTAGCATGTATTTAACTAAAGAAAAGAAAGAAGAAATCTTCGCAAAATACGGTAAAGGAAAAAATGATACCGGTTCTGCAGAAGGTCAAATTGCCCTGTTTACACACAGGATCAATCACCTAACCGAACACTTAAAAAAGAATCAAAAAGATTACAACTCTGAGCGTTCATTGGTAAAAATGGTAGGTAAGCGTCGTGCCTTACTCGATTATTTAATCAAAAAGGATATCTTAAGATACCGCGCCATAGTAAAAGAATTAGGATTACGTAAATAATCCTCTAAAAAGACCACGCTTTTGGCGTGGTTTTTTTATTTTAGCATAACGCAATCGAAAGCGTCTAAAATTCGAAATTGAAGAAGCTACCCATAGTTTTTCATTGGTCATAACAACTACACAACAACACAACACAGTCCGTCACGTTAGGCGGCGACCATTGTTTAACATAAGGTTTTTGATGATTTAAGGTGTTTTCAAAAAATAAACGTGAAAACCGAACGTATCAAAAACAAGAATTAAAATTTTATGATTCCAAACACATTCAAAGAGGTCATAGACCTTGGTGACGGTAGGGAAATTTCTATCGAAACCGGAAAATTAGCCAAACAAGCCCACGGTTCTGTAGTGGTAAAATCTGGCAACTGTATGCTCTTGTGTACCGTTGTATCCAATTACCATCAATCGGATGTAGACTTTCTACCGTTAACCGTAGATTACAGGGAAAAATTTGCTGCCGCAGGACGTTATCCTGGCGGTTTCTTTAAGCGTGAAGCCAGACCAAGTGATGGCGAGGTGCTTACCATGCGTTTAGTGGATCGTGTATTACGACCATTATTCCCAAAAGATTACCATGCAGAGACACAAGTGATGATCCAATTGATGTCCCATGACGAAAACGTTATGCCCGATGCTATGGCCGGCTTGGCAGCATCTGCTGCTATTCAATTATCAGACATCCCGTTTGAGACTGCGATTTCAGAAGTACGCGTAGGACGCATTAATGGTGAGTTTATCATCAATCCGTCCCAAGCGCAATTAGAGGAGTCCGATATTGATATGATGGTCGGTGCTTCCGCAGACTCCGTTATGATGGTTGAGGGTGAAATGAAGGAAATCTCAGAGGAAGAAATGACCGAAGCTATAAAAGCAGCGCATGAAGCCATTAAGGTACAGTGTGAGGCACAGCTAAGACTAGCGGAAGCCTTTGGTAAAAAAGAAACCCGTGAGTATGAGCCTGAAGCAGAAGACGAGGCCTTAGAACAAAAAATCCACGATATGGTCTATGACAAGACCTATGAAGTGGCCAAGGCAGGATCCTCCAAACACGAGCGCGGACAAGCCTTTAGCGATATTAAAGAAGAAGTCTTTGCAGCCTTTTCGGAAGAGGAACAAGAGGAGTTAGGCAAGCTCATTCACAAATATTTCGCAAAAGCGCAAAAGAAAGCGGTTAGGGACTTAACCCTAAACGAAGGCTTACGTTTGGATGGCCGTAAAACTGAAGACATAAGACCTATATGGTGCGAGGTAGATTACCTTCCCTCTACCCACGGATCTTCTATTTTTACACGTGGTGAAACCCAAGCATTGGCTACCGTTACCTTAGGAACCTCTAGGGAATCCAATGTGATTGATATGCCATCTTACGAAGGTGAGGAGCGCTTCTACTTACACTATAATTTCCCACCATTTTCTACTGGCGAAGCACGACCAATTCGTGGTACCTCACGTCGGGAAATAGGACACGGAAACCTTGCGCAGCGTGCGCTTAAAGGTATGGTACCAGACGACTGCCCCTATACGGTGCGTGTGGTATCTGAAGTATTGGAGTCTAATGGCTCGTCATCTATGGCAACGGTTTGTGCCGGAACCATGGCACTTATGGATGCTGGGGTTCAAATGATTAAACCGGTTTCCGGTATTGCGATGGGCTTAATTTCAGATGCCGATACTGGAAAGTACGCCGTACTTTCAGACATCCTTGGTGATGAAGACCACTTAGGTGATATGGATTTTAAAGTAACTGGTACAGCAGATGGGATTACAGCCTGTCAAATGGATATCAAAATCAAGGGATTGTCTTATGAAGTGCTGGTTAAAGCCTTAAAGCAAGCCCGTGATGGTCGTTTACATATTCTTGAAAAGCTAACGGATACCATTGCACAACCAAATCCAGACGTAAAACCACATGCGCCAAAAATGGTGACCAAAATCATTCCTGGCGAATACATTGGTGCCGTCATCGGTTCTGGTGGTAAAGTGATTCAAGAACTACAAAAAGACACCAACACCACTATAGTCATCAACGAAGATCCGGTTACGGAAGAGGGCATCGTAGAAATCCTCGGAACGGATCAGGAAGGCATTGATAAAGTGATTGCAACCATTGATGCCCTGATGTTTAAACCAGAACCTGGTAGCATTTACGAGGTTAAAGTGGTGAAGATACTCGATTTCGGAGCTGTGGTCGAATATACCGAAGCACCTGGTAACGAAACCTTGCTCCACGTGAGTGAATTAGCCTGGGAACGTACCGAAAACGTGACAGACGTGGTAAATATGGGTGATGTCTTTGATGTGAAGTACTTTGGGTTCGACCCAAAAACGAAGCGTGAAAAGGTGTCCCGAAAAGCCATTCTACCTAAACCAGAAGGCTGGCAGCCACGTCCACCTCGTGATAAGAATCGTGGTGGCAATAATCGCGGACGCGACAATCGAAATCGGGACAATCGCAACCGAGGACAGGATAACCGCAATAGGGATAATAATAAAGAAGATTAATCCTCACTACACAACAAGAAACCGCTTCAGTTTTGAAGCGGTTTTTTTATGACGTAAGTGCTTAGAGCACATCTGCCGTAACGGCCAGCTCAATGGTCATCACGATGGTAAAGTTCATAGCCTCAGCACAAGTTGAAGTCCCTGAAATACCTACAGCTACATCGTTTCCACTTCTTAGTTTGTTGGCTAAGGTATTCAATAAGGCAGGATCGGTGACTTCAAATACGGTACCAGCGTCAACTTCGTCTTTTACAATCATGTTATGATTTACCAGGGTAATACCATCAGCTTGGAACTGTCCCATAACGGTACCTTCAGGGTCACCGGTGAAGTCAACCAAACGATAGGTAAAACTTGTAATACTAACATCCTGCAAGTCGTCTAAATAGTCTTGGGTGTCGTTATTACTGATGTTGATGAGGGTTGTTTCATTTAACACCAAGGCCTCACCAGCAGGCACAGTAACAGCAAGGGACTCATTTAGGGTAGTGTTAAAATCGATTTCGGTAAGCTCATCAACCTCGTCACACGCTATAAAACTTAAGCTGAGTAATACGAATGCTGCAAATTTTAATAGATGTTTCATGATAAAACGTTTAAAGTGTTGTTTATAGCACCTATAAACTTAAATAGAATCAGACCATTAAACACTGATCTCGGTCATTTTTAGAGTAGTTCTTTTATGGTTCTTAAAATGGCCTAAAATAGAGGTACATACGAAGCTCATAGGGATTTAACTTGACTTGTTACGGAAAAATCATTATATTAAGGGCTATGATTCAAGCAGATAAAGACAAGTATAAAAGCATTTTAGAAAATTCCGTACAGTATTTAGAGCAACACGGATTCGAAAACATTAAAGCCGATCTAGAAGGCTATGACACCCCGAAGTCCTTCTTAAAAAAAGGGAGTGACGTCAGTGTTACTCCAGATATCGTGGCGGATAAAAACGGGACGCAACATTATTTTGATATTAGTCTAAAAAGTGAAAAGCCTAACTTACTCAAATCAAAATGGCTTTTTCTCAACACCTTAAGTACGCTCAAATCAAGACGATTTAGGCTCATTACCACAAAGGGACACTTTAAATTTACCAATGAAATGTTGGACGATATCAATCTTACCAACAAAAAATTGATAAAAATTTAAATTTTTTTAAGGCTTTTGTAACATTTTTTGGATGTTTAACGTATAATTACAGCAACCTTTGTGTTTGCTATAATATTGTACAAATCCAAATTTTTAGATGAGACAGCTTAAAATCACCAAACAGGTCACCAACAGGGAGACCGCATCATTAGACAAGTACCTACAAGAAATTGGAAAGGTTGACCTTATCACGGCAGATGAGGAAGTGGAACTGGCACAGCGCATTAAAGCGGGTGACCAAGTCGCTTTGGAGAAATTAACCAAAGCTAACTTGCGTTTCGTCGTCTCTGTGGCCAAACAGTACCAAAATCAAGGTTTAACGCTTCCTGATTTAATTAATGAAGGTAATTTGGGACTCATTAAAGCAGCGCAGCGTTTTGATGAAACCCGAGGATTTAAATTTATCTCCTATGCGGTTTGGTGGATCAGACAGTCCATCTTGCAAGCATTAGCAGAACAATCTAGAATCGTACGTTTACCGCTGAATAAAATTGGGTCGATCAATAAGATCAATAAAACCTTTGCCTTTTTGGAGCAAAGCCATGAACGCCCACCATCGGCAGAAGAGATTGCCAAGGAATTGGATATGACCATTAACGATGTTAAGGAGTCCATGAAAAACTCAGGACGCCACGTGAGTATGGATGCACCTTTGGTCGAAGGCGAAGACTCCAACCTTTACGATGTATTGCGCAGTGGCGAATCGCCAAATCCGGACAAGGACCTCTTACACGAGTCCTTACGTACGGAAATAGAACGTGCCCTTGAAACGCTTACACCGCGTGAAGCCGATGTTATTCGCTTATATTTTGGTCTGGGCAACCAACACCCAATGACCCTAGAAGAAATTGGAGAAACGTTCGATTTAACGCGTGAGCGCGTAAGACAAATAAAAGAAAAAGCCATTCGTAGGTTAAAGCACACCTCACGAAGCAAGATCTTAAAAACATATTTAGGTTAGTTTTTTGTATCTTTACCATCTAACCTTATAAAGGTAGCAACAGTTACAAAACATAACTGTTCGTTTTTTGATTGATGAAAGAACCCACGGCTGATTACCGTGGGTTCATTTTTTAATGACTTATACCTCCTAACCTGTTATAAAGTGCTGCGCCTCACTAAAGTCTCGATTTCACCATTTCCAGCAGCAGTTTATCCCTAAAGACCAAAGACCCATGACCTATGACCATACACCCTTTCACCTCATAACCTTATAACCTTATCACCGCATCACTGCATCATCGATTCACGAATTACGCATAACAGATAACCAAAGACCCATGACCTATGACCATACACCCTTTCACCTCATAACCTTATAACCTTATCACCGCATCACTGCATCATCGATTCACGAATTACGCATCACAGATAACCAAAGACCCATGACCCATGACCATACACCCTTTCACCTCATAACCTTATAACCTTATCAACCATATAACTACTTAACCATATAACTAAATCAAATAAAACCAAAGACCAATGACCCATAACCCATAACCCATAACCCATAACCCAACACCAAAAAACCACCACACCCTCATAAACTTCCACAAAATCACTACCTTTGCAACGGATTAAAAAACACCCTTAACTATGGCTTCAAAACTTATTGCGCCATCGATGCTGGCTGCCGATTTTGGTAACTTACAACGTGATACAGAAATGGTAAATGCCAGTGCTGCCGACTGGTTTCATATCGATGTTATGGACGGGCATTTTGTACCTAACATCTCCTATGGTATGCCTGTTATCCAAGCCATAAAAAAGCACGCGACGAAACCTTTGGATGTGCATCTCATGATTGAAAAACCCGAACGCTACATCGAGGAGTTCGCCAAGGTTGGTGCTGATATCATCACGGTGCATTACGAATCTACAGTACATTTACACCGGACCCTAAGGCAAATCAAGGCGGCTGGGTGTAAAGCAGGTGTAGTTTTAAATATCACGACGCCCATTAGTATGTTGGAGGATATCTTACCGGAATGCTATATGGTTTTACTCATGTCTATTAACCCTGGTTTTGGAGGGCAAAAATTTGAAGCCGTCACCTACCAGCGCATCAAAAAATTACGAGCCCTTATCGACGCCCAAAACCTGGATACGAGAATTGAAATTGATGGCGGTGTAACCGACCAAAATATTGAAGCCCTGGTAGCAGCCGGTGCAGACACCTTTGTTGCAGGGAGCCATATCTTTAAAAGTGACAATCCTACAGCCACCATTCAGCGTTTAAAAGATTTAGCAAATTCCTAAGACTAATATTTCTAACCATAATTTAAGTGTTTGATGTAGCATATTAGGCGCCTTCGAAGGGTCTTCATCTAGCCAAAAAAGAAAAGAGAGAAGAGACAAGTAATCTTAAGGTCTTGGGTATTGGGTATTGGGTATTGGATCAAATTACTTATGACCGCACCACTGCATAACCATATAACCTTATAACCATATAACCTTATAACCTTATAACCACATAACTTTATGACCACATAACTTTATAACCTTGTAACCATATAACCTTATAACCCTATAACCACTTAACAATATAACTCCATAACTCCTTAACCGTATTACTGCATCACCGATTCACGCATTCACCATTCACCATTCACCATTCACGATTCACGGTTCACGGTTCACGATTCACGAATCACGACTCACATGTCATTGGCTACGCCGAATCTTCGATTTCAGAGGGAACGAAGTGACTGAAGAATCTGTTCAATAGAAAATAGAGACGAGAAAAGAGAACAGAGACAAATGGTCTTGGGTCCTGGGTATTGGGTATTGGGTCAAATTACTTATGACCGCACCACTGCATTACCATATGACCACATAACTTTATAACCTTGTAACCATATAACCTTATAACCACTTAACAATATAACTCCATAACTCCTTAACCGTATTACTGCATCACCGAATCACGCATTCACCATTCACCATTCACCATTCACGAATCACGGTTCACGAATCACGGATTACGGATTACGGATTACAAATTCCGCATCACCACATTACGGATTCACCATTCACCATTCACCATTCACCATTCACCATTCGCCACTAACGATTTACGATTCACGGTATCACAGATGACCAAACACCAAAGACCTTTCAACTATTTACTATTTCATAAAATGGTAGGATGAAAACGGCCTCAGTTTATAGTCGTAGCAAAACCAAAAAACGACGTCGCGGCGGGCAGCGAAGCATGGCCTAACGTAGTGGTTGCCATCCGCACGATAACGACGTTTTGCCAAGTTTTCAAAATTGAAAACTGTAGCCTAGATTTTCCTGACTGCCGGTAGGTTTTTAGGTTCTGCTCTGAGCGCAGTCGAAATGTGGCGCTCTTGATGAAGTTTATCGTTACCGAAGAGGTCTCGACTGCGCTCGACCTGACAAAAGAACTAGCCTGTCACCTTACCGCCTTGTCACATTGAGCGCAGTCGAAATGTGATGTTGTTGATGAAGTTTGTTTTATCGAAGAGGTCTCAACGTAGCCTGTCTTGAGCTTGACGAAAGGCTCGACCTAACAAAAAAAGACAAGAGAGATGAGACTAGAGAAAAGAGACAAAAAGGCAATGGCCTTAGGTCAAATTACTTATGACCGCACCACTGCATTACCATATAACCTTATAACCCTATAACTACTTAACCATATTACTCCATAACTCCTTAACCACATCACCGCATCACCGAAACACCAATCACAACTATCTAACTCCAAAACAATAAAATTCCCAAAATAAAAACGGACTCTTGATATACAAAAGCCCGTTTTCAATACCGCAATTAAAACAACATGGCGGTACGGCACGTCCTATGGCAACCAGTACCATAGAGTCTAATCACTATAGAAATCCCAAGTCACTGGCCTTCTACAGTTTTTTCAATAGATAGTTAATCAAATCGGTAGTGGTGACAATACCCACCAAATTACCGTTGTCCACGACAGGTAAGGCATGGAACTCACGTTGTGCCAAGAGCTCTGCCACTTGCTTGATAGAAGCTGTGGAGGGCACGGAAATAATATTCTTGGCCATCACCTGTTCAATGGTAAACATATTATAGACCAACGTATCTACGTCAGTGTCGTAAGGATCTACGGCATCAGCAAAACTGATACGCAACAGATCAGTATAACTCAACATCCCTATAATAACATCCTTATCTACCACAGGAATGTGTCTTATCTTATGACGCTTAAAAAGCATTTCGGCCGTTTCAAGATCATCATCGCGATGCAAGGCAATAATATCCGTAGACATTATTGACGATATGGGTTCTATAGTTCTCATGATTTCTAGGATTTATAATTCACTATTAAAAGTAAGCCTTATCCATCAGAGAAAGTATGATAAATATCATGTTAAAAAAGGAACCTGTGAACGAACGGACCTAACTATTTTGTCCGTAACCGTAATTATAGCCATAGTTGTAGGAGTAGCCATAAGACTTGCTGGCCCCTACACTATTCACCACATAAGCCATATTTTTGAGTTTGCCGCCCTTGTGCAATTCCTTTGAGAATTCCAAGAGTTTCTTCTCGGTAAAATTGGCACGTGCAATATAGAGTGTGGCATCTGCAATTTGTGAGATGAGCAAGGTATCCGTCACCAAGATGGTGGGCGCGGTATCTACGATAATGTAATCATAAATATCTTTTGCCTCTTCTATAAGGAGTTTAAAACGGCCGTTGGTTAAAAGACTCGCCGGATTGGGCGGAATGCTTCCCGAAAGGATAATATCGTGATTGGGATGTTTCTCAAAGCCTTTGACGATGGCCGACTGCCAATCGAAGTCCCCATCATGCAGGTAATTGGACAAGCCCGGTTTGTGCTTATCGGCGGCAATATGGGTGTGGATTTGCGGATTCCGCAGATCGGCACCGATGAGTAACACTTTTTTATTGATACTTGAGAGGGCTAAGGACAGATTGAGGCTCACTAAGGTCTTCCCCTCGCCTTTGATGGTAGAGGTACAGAATATCACCTGACCTTTAGGCTGGTCCTTCACGGGTAGAATAAAATCCACATTGGCACTCAATATCCTGAAGGACTCCGCCAATGGCGACCGGTCGTTGGGATCGGTAAAGACGACGTCTTTGGTTTTCTTTAAGTCGGGAATCTCGGCCAGTACAGGTATGTCAGAGGTTAAATTCAAGATATCATCCTTACTATGCAGTTTGGTGTCCAGCATAAATAGCAGGTATAGGACACCAAAGGGCACCAATAAGCCTGCTAAAAGGGCACCTGCATAAATAATACTTGGCTTGGGCGAAATCGGTTGGGAACCCGTTAAGGCATTCTCTACCACCTTAATGGAGGGTTCGGTTATCGCCAGATTAATAGCGGCCTCTTCCCGCTTCTGTAAAAGCAACAGATAGAGGCTTTCCTTAATTTTTTGTTGCCGCTCTATAGCCCGTAACAGTTTTTCTTTTTCCGGAATACTGGAGACCTGGCCCACAAACTTCGTGTTGCGGCTTTCCAATTGCTTCAGGGAGACCTGCAATTGGTTGACATACGACTCCAAAGAGCGCTTAATATTGTGGCCTAAATCCTGGATGGTTCCTGAGGCCAATTGCACGGCCGGATTATTCTCCCCAGCACTATTGGCCAGTTTATCGCGCTCCGACACCGCAGTATTATACTCTGAAATCAAGGCATTAACCCCACCGTTATCCAGGCCAATATTAGCCGGCAAAAGGTTCCCTTTAGGGTTGTTGTCCAAGACGTCCTGTAAAAGTTGGGCCAAAGTCAACTGGTTTTCCAATTGAAAGACCTCCTCATCCGATTTGGTGCGTTGCTCTAGGCCCACCTGGGCATCGGCTACCAAATCCACCAGATTATTCTCTTGTTTAAAATCTTGCCGACTCACCTCTATGGAATCCAATTCCTGTGCTAGGTACACAAAACGGTCGTCTATAAAGTCCAAGGTTCGCTTAAAAACGAGTTGTCGGTCTTTAATACCATCCTGATTAAAAACCTCAATCAATGAATTTAAAATAGCTTCAGATACATCCTGACTTTCACCTTTACGTGTTAGTTTTAAGAGATCACTCCCATTGCCAATCGGTTCAGCCTGAATTTGTGATTTTAAAGCCAGTGCCGCATACTTGATCAAAGAGAAGTTAATAATATAACTTTTACCAACATAGCTTTCTTCAGAACGCTCGGGATTATATCGAATATCAAAGGGCAAATCATGCGGTTTAGCATAAGTACTGTAGCCCGGAAACTGCAGTTGTTGCTCAGTACGGAGGTCGGTGACTAAAAACCCATCCTCCTGCACATCCACTTGATACTGCTGTGGCTGTACAATACTATCAGGTTTAATATGTTGCTCAAAAGTAAACGGTAGGCTAAAAATTCTCGTGGTTCTTATCGTGCCCTGATCATAAAAGGTAGTGCTTAAGTTGAGGTCCCGCACCACGCGCTCGGCGATAATATAGGAGGTGAGGATTTCAATCTCATTTTCCAAATTGATATTGCTGCGATTAAAAACAAAGGCTGAAGAGGGCAATTCCAAACCTTCAGATTCGTCCAAAATCTTAATCTTAGCGGTGCTTTGATACACCTTAGGCGTATACCGTAAATAGGTATAGGCAGCAAAAAGGGCCACCACAACCGCGAGGAGAAACCAGGGCCAATAATTGAGATAGCGCTGCACCTCTTGTTTGATGTCCAAACTATCGTCCTCCTTAAAATTAGTGATGTTAAATTGAGACTGTTCCATAGCTTAGCGTGACAATAATACGGCTATACTTAATGCTAAAGATACCGCACCAAATACAACTCCCACATTACTGATATAACCGGAATTCATAACACGAGGCTTATTTGGATTTACCACAATGACATCATTAGGCTTTATAAAATAAAATTCACCATTCATAAATTCAGCAGACGTGAGATCAATATGCGTAACGCGGCGGTTCCCATCAACTTCACGGGTTAATAGCACATCATCACGCTTTCCATTGATGGTGAGATCCCCAGCATAGCCCAGAGCCTGCAAAAGGGTTATATTCTGCTCGGTAAAGGTATAGGTACCGGGTTGATTCACTTCGCCCAAAATCGTGACCTTGGCATTGACCAAGCGGACGTTAACGGTAGGCTGTTTTAAATGCCCACCTGACACTAAGATTTCTGTGATATGCTTGGCCAAGGCTTCAGTGGTTTTGCCAGCAGTACTAATGGTCCCCAAAATAGGAAAACTGATGGTATTTTGTTCAGACACCAAATAACCGTCTAATTGAAGCATTTGTGGATTCTGTTGAACCATACCCTGCCCTGTGCCTCGATTATAAGGTATCGCCGCTTCGGGGACAATACTCTCAACATTAATTCTAAGGATATCATTAGGTTGTATCACGGACGACACATAATTGACTTCCGTTTCAGCAATAGGTGTCGCGTCCTGCATATAAAAAATATCCTTCTTAGACGCACAAGAGCTTAAAACGCCTAAAATCAATAGCACCAAAAACCGTATTTTCATCGTTGTATCACCTCTATATCGGACAAATATAATCGCATTTCAAGGACTGGCAAAAACTAAAGGCAAATATGCCCCCTTGGTCAACTTATTTTCTTGATGCCAAAAGGAATCAAATATAAGACCGAACCATAGACTAACAAACTAAAAATCTGGTTATCGAGGTACAGCCCTGTTAAATTAAAGGCGATAGTCACAATGAGGATATTAATCCCCGAAATGCTTAAAGTGGTCGCCAAATGGCTAAAACCCGCCTGGATAAAGCGGTGGTGGATATGGTTCTTATCGGCTTTAAAGGGACTGGTCTTATGCACAAAAAGACGAATAAAAAAGATACGTAAGGTATCGATCAAAGGATAAAACAACAAGGCTAGCGCTAAAGCAGGTGCTGCCCTGTAATAATCAGAACTGGCATCACTTTGGGCCATATGGATAAAGCTCACCGTAAATACCGCCAATAAAAAGCCCACGACCATGGAACCTGTATCCCCCATAAACAATTTCTGTTTTGAGGAGAAATTTTTGCGTAAAAAGGCAATCAAGGACCCACATAAGGCAATGGCGATGGTAGCCAAGCTCAAATCACCGGCCATGACAAACAAATAGCTGAAGATGCCACTGGCACAGAGGGCTATGGTACCTGCTAGCCCGTCAACGCCGTCAATAAGGTTATACGCATTGATGATCAAGATATAGACAAACAGGGTAAAACCGACGGACACCCAATACGGCAGCACATCGATACCCAGAATGGTTGAAAAGCCAATAATCCGTGTATCCGTAAAGACAATAAGGAGAAGGGCAGAAAACAATTGTCCTAAAAATTTCTTTTGTGCCGACAATAAGGTTAAATCATCCTTCAGCCCTAAAAAGAATAATACGGTAAGACCTCCCATAACCAAAAGCAAAACCTTGGTATTTAAAAAGGCACCCACAATGGTCATCACTACAACGAGTCCTAAAAAAATACCGATACCGCCCAAGGTAGGGGTATGTGTGGAATGCACACTACGATCATCGGGCTCGTCCATGAGATGCTTTTTTCGAGCCACATACAAAATCGTAGGAAAGGATTGTGAGGCAATAAAAAACGCCAAGACAAAGGCCATTAAGAGCCACAACAGGCTGTGCTGTTCTGGCGAAAAGTCGTCAAGTAGTTGTTGGATCATAGCACAATAGCGTTTATGCTCTAAGGGGGTGAAAAGATACAAATAAAATACGTTTTCGGGTAACGTCCGCTATAAATTTCCCAGATCTTGTCGGCTTTGCAATTCCAGTAAAATATCCACGATACGCTTGGCGGTCTTTCCATCCCACATGGGTATGGGTCGTCCTTCCTTCCAATCGCCTTTAAACAGGATATCCATAAAGGGCTTTAAGTGTTTCGGGTTGGTCCCAACCAGTTCATTGGTCCCCAAGGTGATGGTTTCGGGGCGTTCCGTAGTGTCCCGCAGCGTCATACAGGGCACACCCATAACGGAGGCTTCTTCGGTAATCCCTCCGGAATCCGTAACCACCGCTTTGGCGTGTTGCACCAAGTAATTGAATTCCAAATAGGATAAGGGTGGTACCAAATGCAATTGTGGATGCTTTATATCCAGACCTTCCAATATTTTAGCTGTTCTGGGGTGAACGGGAAAGATAATGGGCAAATTCCTGGAATGGGCCAGCAACGCATCCAGCATAGCCTTAAGCTGCGCCTCTTGATCGACATTGGCTGGACGATGTAAAGTCAGCACCAAATAATTTTGAGGTTCCAAACCTTTATCCTCCCAAAAGGCAGGTGTTTTAAAGTAAGGCTTATGTTTCAATAAGGTATCGATCATGGTATTGCCCACATAAAAGATGGCATTGGGATCTACGCCACTTTTTAACAGATTGGCATTGGCCAATTCCGAGGTGGTAAAGAAATAATTGGTGATACTATCGGTTACCAGACGATTGATTTCCTCTGGCATGGTCCAATCGCCTGAGCGTATCCCGGCTTCGACATGGGCGACTTTGGTATGCAGCTTTTGCGCCACGAGGGCACAGGCCATGGTGGAGGTGACATCGCCCACGACCAAAACGACTTCGGCAGGGTGTTCTTGTAAGTCCTTTTCAAAGGCCACCAGAATTGCTGCTGTTTGTTCGGCTTGGGTACCGCCATGGCATTCCAAATTCACATGCGGTTCTGGAATCTGGAGTTGTTCGAAAAAGCTTTCGGACATATTATGATCGTAATGTTGCCCTGTATGCACCAAACGGTACTCTATGGTCCTGCCCTGTTCCTTAGCGGCTTCTATGGCATGAAGAATAGGCGCAATCTTCATAAAATTAGGGCGTGCGCCCGCGATAAGGGTAATTCTACACATAATTTATAGTCCCAGTTGGCATCGTAGCTGTTTTGATTATAGCACCTCAAATGTAAAGGAATTAATAAGCTTTGCCAATGGCTTTATACCACAGTTTAAAAAATTTTAGAAAGACAATGGGCTTGGGTATTGGGTCTTAAGTCTTGGGTCTTGGGTCAAAATAAGTATTAACGCACCACTGCATCACAATATAACCTTATAACCTTATAACCACATAACTTTATAACCCTGTAACTCCTTCACCTACTCACGAATCACATTCCACACAATTAAGGTCGCGCCTACCAAGCTACTTCGGAACATATAGCTTGAAGCGGTAGGGAAAAAACGGCCTCAGTTTTTAGTCGTAGCAAAACCCAAAAACGGCGTCGCGGCGGGCAGCGGAGCATGGCCTAACGCAGTGGTTGCCATGCGCACGATAACGACGTTTTGCCAGGTTTTCAAGACTAAAAAGTGCAGCCTAGACCTTTTTGGTTCTTTTTACGGCAATGGTAAAAAGAACATAATCACAGAAAAGACAATAACACCATATAGCCAAGTTTTCAAGACTAAAAAGTGCAGCCTAGACCTTCCTGCCTTGCCGGCAGGCAGGTTTGTGGATTTTACCCTGAGCATTACCGAGATCAAAATATATTTTGATTGAAGGTACGTTGTGGAACAACTCGAAGGGTCTGCACAATGCAAATGCATATCATTAATGAATGTGCAAACACGAATAAATGATTATGCATTCATGAATACCACTTTATCAAAATAAATATCCCATGAATAAAAAAGTAAAAAAAAGATTCTTCCACCTCGCTACACTCCGTGTCAGAATGACAAAAAGCAGTGTCATTCTGAGGGAACACAGTGACCGAAGAATCTAAACCGAAAAAAGAGATTCTTCGCTAACGCTCAGAAACCGAAGGTTCGACGAAGTCAATGACAACTCAAACTCTACACTAACACCCAAAATACGAATGGAACTGGCATTCAGAGGGAACACAGTGACCGAAGAATCTGTTCAATAGAAAAGAGAAAAGAGAGAAGAGAACAAAGACAAATAGTCTTTGGGTCTTGGGTATTGGGTCTTGGGTCAAATTACACCATCACCACACCACTACATAACCATATAACTTTATAACCTCATAACCACATAACCCTATAACTTTATAACACCATAACACCATCACCACATCACAATTAACAAATTACCCCCATTCCCATAACGCAATACTAAGCCAATCACCGTTTCCAAAACTGAGAAAACTTAGACGCTGTCTTTAAGAACAAAGTCCCAAAGCCCCCAACACGATGTGTGGTAATGGCTTTATAGTCCTCTGTCATTTTATTGATGATATTTTTTAGGCTTCTATTACTAGCACCTCCCAAGCGCATCAAGGTAATGGTCTCGGGAATGTAGTGCATACTGATATGTGGTGTCGTAAACAAGCGCAGCAGAAAATCGTAATCGGCAGCAATGGTGTAGCGGGTATCAAACAGTCCCAATTCCTCGTATACCGAAGCCTTTAAAAACACCGTCGGATGCGGCGGCATCCAGCCTGTTTTAAGGAGTTTGGGATGAAATGGCCGACTTTTCCAAAAACGAACCACCTGATCGGTATCCTGTTGCGTTACATATTTTAAATCCCCATAGACACCATCACAGCCCTGCGTTGTAAGCATAGCGACCACCTGTTGTACAACCTTTGGTGAGGCCAACAGGTCATCGGAATGCACAAAGCCAATAATATCGCCTGTCGCTCGGCTAATCCCTTTATTAAGGGCATCGTAAATGCCCTTGTCTGGCTCTGAATATATCTTGATGCAGACATCGGGATACGTTTCCTTCAACTCCTCTACGCGCGCCAAGGTAGCATCGGTAGAAGCCCCATCCATAATTAGGTATTCCACATTGGTATAGCTTTGGCTCAATACCGACGTCATACAGTCCTGTATCGTTGCTGCACTGTTATAGGTGGCCGTTATTATGGAAACTTTCAATGGTTATTAGTTTATTCTGCGTTTTTTTACCAATACGGCAGGATTCCCTTGATAGATACCATAAGCCTCCAAATCCTTGGTAGCCACGGCCCCTACCGCCAATACAGCATGGGACTGCAAAGTGACACCCGGACAAACAACCGCCTTGGCGCCGACCCAGCTCCCTTCGTCCAAGACAATGGGAGCTACCATCAAATCAAAGGTAGCGGACTTATAATTATGGTTTCCACAGAGTAATAAGGCACCTTGGGATATAGAAACGTGATCGCCCAAGGTCACCTCATCTAAGTTATCGATCCATACCCCTTCCCCAATCCAGCAATGATTGCCGATCTTGAGCTTCCACGGATATTTGATCTGAACACTGGGTTTAATCACGACCCCCTTACCTACTTCTGCTCCAAACACTCGTAACAACAGTCGCTTTAATCGGTTACAAACAGCCCAGGAATGTTGAAAGAACAAACAGCTTACCACATACCATATGGCTCTTTTGAGCGGAGCTCCTGGCTGGTACCAACTATTGTCGTATTGCGAGAGATCGGTTTTCATGGGCGAGGCTTATACCATCTCAGGATGGCTTTTCATGAGTCCTTCAAAATAGGCGATGGTATGTTTAAGGCCCTCACGTAAGGGTATCTTAGGCTCCCAACCCTGAAGTTCGCGCTTGGCTAGGGAAATATCGGGCTGGCGCTGCATAGGATCATCCTTGGGCAAGGGCAAAAAGGTCAGTTTGGACTTGGACCCTGTAATATCCAACACCTCCTGTGCCAACTCCAGCATGGTAAATTCCACGGGATTGCCAATATTAACCGGACCGATAAAATCATCACGGCTATCCATCATTCTTAGTGTACCCTCGACTAGATCGTCTACGTACTGAAAACTACGGGTCTGCGTGCCTTCACCATAGATGGTAATAGCCTCCCCTTTTAAGGCCTGTACAATAAAATTGGAGACCACCCGACCATCATGCGGATGCATCCGCGGCCCATAGGTATTAAAAATACGAATGATCTTAATGGCGACCTTATTTTGAATATGGTAATCCATAAACAGCGTTTCGGCACAGCGTTTACCCTCATCATAACAAGAGCGCAGCCCTATGGGGTTTACATGGCCCCAATAGTCTTCCGATTGCGGATGCACTTTGGGATCCCCATACACTTCTGAGGTAGAGGCCTGTAGGATTTTAGCCTTAACGCGCTTGGCGAGGCCCAGCATGTTAATCGCCCCCATAACAGAAGTCTTTACCGTTTTTATGGGATTATATTGATAATGCACAGGACTGGCAGGACAAGCTAGGTTATAGATCTCGTCCACTTCGGCAAAATAAGGGTGGGTGACATCGTGGCGTACCAATTCAAAATAATGGTGGTCCATCAGATGCTCTATGTTTAGTTTGGAGCCCGTAAAGTAATTATCCAAACAGATCACTTCATGCCCCTCGGCAAGAAGGCGCTCACATAGGTGCGACCCTACAAAACCCGCACCACCGGTCACTAGTATTCGTTTCATATGGTTGTATTTCTATCGTTCAAAAATAACCTTTTATTTTGTTCTATCACCTCCGGATTTTCAACCACGCTCTTAGCATACACTAAGGCCGCTTTGGACCATTTGCCGTAAGCTGAATCGGCTAGGTTAAGGGCTTCATTAAAAGCCTGTAATATCTCCTCTTCGGTATCAAGGTTAACATCCCAGCCCACATTTTTGGCCCTAAGGCCTTTCCATGGGGTACGGTGTGATATGATGACAGGGCAACCGGCTGAGAAGGCCTCTAAAATCGCATGGCCAAAATTTTCACCTTCTGAGAGCAACACAAAATAATCGTACGATTGAAGCACCTGCGGCACGTTTTCACTTTTAAGTACGCCTTTATAACTAACCTTGATATCACTTGGAAGTGCATTAATAACTGCCTGACACTGCTCCCAATAAGCCTTATCATATACAGGACCATACAAATCCAATACCAAAGGCAGGTTTACCTTTACCAGTACCTTAAGCAAACGAAGCGTTCCTTTCTCCTTCGCAATCCGTGCAACACTCACGAATCTTACTGGGTTTTGCTTGGTTTTCTCGAAAGTAAGAACGCCAACGTCATGTTTACGTGGCAAGTTGGGTGCTATTTTAACTAGGGTAGTCTTCCCTAAAATAGCCTTAATATAATTCGCCTCCGTGGCATTGGTCGCATGGAAAGTAATGCCTTTATAAAACCCTGTCATTTTCGCCAAGGCTAAAAATAGGCGCTTTTTATAGCCCTTTACTGAAAAGGCCTGCGGGTTAAGCATGCCACGTGCAGAAACCATAACGGGTTTATCACCTTGTTTCAACACCTGTAGTGGCCAGATTGAAAAGTACCAACTATAAATACCATTGATCATGGCCACATCAAATGTGGTTTCTTTTAAGAGGTGTTTTATATGGGCATTATTTAAGCGTTCCGACGAGATATAGTAAATATAGGTATGGGGCTTGTGTTGAACCCACGTGTTAGGCGTAATACCTTCATAAGGGTCGCTAGACCCATAATCGGTAGCTCGGGTTAGGATATAAAATTCAAAATCCTGACATAAGTGGTCTATCAGATTGGCATAAGACCGTACAGGCCCTCCAGAAGCTGTACCTGGCAAAAACCAATCGATACAAATCAATACTTTTGGTTTTTGCTTACCCATGCTTAAGGGAATTGATTTTGGCACTCCAATCCTCTAGCGTATGATGCCCTCCTAAGTGCCTGCTGTTTTGAGACATCGCAACATAAGCGGCTGCCGACTGCTGAGCTACCTGGCGTATAATGTGTTTTAAGGCATCGACGTCCTTGGCATCATACCTATAGCCGTTAAACCCGTTTATTACAAATTCTGATGCCGCACCACATTGGTAGGTTGAGATAATGGGAAGTCCCGCCAATGCCGCCTCATGCACCACCACACCCCACGCCTCATAGAGACTCGGCAAGATAAAGGTCCCTGCATTGGACATGGCCTCCGTAAGGGCTTCAGGTGCCATAAAAGGCGTATGCATAACATTGGGATGCTTTGGAATCAAATGCACCAAAGGGCCATTACCTATAATATGTAATTGTATATCAAAAGCCCCTTCAGCAATCAATTCCTCCACCGCTCTAAAGAGAACCTTAACCCCTTTGTGCTCAACCACCCGTCCTACAAACAATAGCTGCCTTTGGTGTTCCTCTTGTGCAATGCTCTTAAATAAGCTATCATCGGCACAATACAAGCCCGTTAAAATGTGCTTAGGACGAAACCCTAGTTGTTGTGCAAAGCGATACTGTGGTAGACCTGGCACCCAAATATGGGTCACATACTTTTTAACCAACCATGGACTCAACAGGCCTGCTAAGCGCTGCTTCAAGGTGCCCAACCAATGATTGTCCATTCCCAGAACCACAGGCACGTTTTGCAATTTATAGGCCAAGGCTAAATTTAGATAGCGCTTATTGGTCCAACCCGATACATAAATGACATCGGGTGCAAACGCCCTAGCGTGTTGTTCTAAAGTAGCCCATTGCTCCTTATTGAAATCTAGGACCTCGATTCCGTCTTCACTTTTAATCTTAAAAGGTGCCTCCGCACTAGGTGGTGTTCTAAAGACCAAATAAGTATTCCCGGTGCGTGCATGGTCATGCCGCATACAGGCCATCCAATAGCCGGTTAAGCGTGTATAGAGTACTAAAATCTTCATGCCGCTTGTGGTAGTTTAATAGGTTGGTAAATCTGTAAGCCCCAACATAGGAATACCAAGGGCATAAAGGCATTCATAGAAGCCGCCATCCAAGACTCGGTTAGGGCAGAGAGCAAACACATTATTAAGAATGCTGTTTTTACAATAGGCATACAAGAGAGGCGATACATATGGTACCAAAAATAGGCAAATGCCAGCACTCCCAAAATACCAACATTGAGCAACAAGCTCAGATAAGAACTCCAAACGCCACCCCAATGCCGCTCTCGCACCTCACCGATATAACGATCGGCATAAGAATCTATATAGTACCCATCGTATAACATACCCTTCCCCCACCAAGGTTGCCTATAGATTTCATCTACAGCGACCTGCCATACCTCTGTGCGCCCACTGGCGTCATAAAGGGATTCCACCCTTAAATAGTCCGCCAAGCCATAAGCCCTTATCAAGGCTTCCACATCAATATTGAGTAAGGTGTTATAAGCCACTAACAAGAGGAACAAGGCAAACACCAAAAGCACTTTCGTCTTAATTAACCGTACACTAAGCTCGTAAGCCACCACACCGAGCAAACTGGTACGCGAGGCTGTTAATAGGATTAAAACAATAAGAAGCACCTTAAACCCCACTAAGATTTTAGGAGAAAAGGAACTGGCTTTTAATCTACTTATTACATCGACAATGGCATAGGAAAACATGGCCACCAATCCCAAACCGTTGGGATTACCCATAAGCCCTGTAAACCGACCTTTAATATAGGCAGTGCCAAAAATCGGAGCCACCAAAAGCAAAAAATTAACCCCAACATATAGGGCGAGGATTAGGATAAGTAGATTATACAACCGCTGGGGATTTGCCAGGATAAGGAGTTGCACCAGTTTAAATAGCACCAAGGCCATTAAAAAATAACTCAGCCCTCTGGCCACCGCCTCAATACCCAAGGGGCTTAAAACCAAGGTAATGCCAGTGGCCAAAATAGCAAAGGGAAAAATATACCAGGCCACATTGTTGCTGAGCAGCTCTTTCGGCCCTAAAACAACCAAGGCTATACCTAACATAACAAAGCGTAACGTGTTGGCAAAGGCCAAGGGCCCTTCAAAATTGTCTCCTAAAAAAAAGGTGAACAAAAACAACACCAATAAAGTTTCGTATTTAAGACGCGGTTTACGTATAAGAAATAAGCCCAAAGCGGCCAGCGACGCACCAGCTGCACCAGTAATTATGCCCACAGCCAGCATAAGAAACAAAATGTGCCATGCCCTAGAGTAAGTTTTATAAAATTGAAAAAATGCCAACACGTATTTTTGAACTTAATAATGAAAAGGCGGTAATAAAAACCTCTAATTTAAATCGTTTCTTATAATCAAGGTACTTAGTTCAAAACCTTACCTTTCGCCAATAATTAAACTGTTTTATTGATAGAGCTTCGCGCTTGTTACGATTAAATAATACTAAGCTATTCGGGACTGCCTTAAAAACCTGTACTGAACTTAACCAAAAATATTTTTCATGAAACAAATTATAGACGAAATGACTCAAAACTTTACCAATAAAAAATGGAACGACATACAAAGCAGGGTATCTATTTAATACAATTAACAAATCGTTACGGACCGAATTAAATTTAAATCTTTTAAACCAGTTTTTACTTCTTTGACCTGGAACATAATTATGAAACAATCCTATTTCGCGACTAAAATATAATTTTCTTTCATTTTTAATAAGTTGCATGGACAATTCAGTTTCCTCTCCGTAACTGTGAAATTCTTCCCTAAAGCCATTCGTGTTTTTAAAATCTATTGCTCTAAAGGCACATCCACACGCTATAAACTCACCTATCTCCTGTAGTTCCTTAAGGTTATGCCTCTCACTCAAATAGGCTCTTTCAGGCTCTTTGACATCAAACATTAAAGCAGCCATATCTGGGTTATTAGCAAAATAATGGACTATGTTCTCTAGGGCATTGTCTTGCATAAACCAAGCATCATCATCCATAAAAATTATTATATCAGCGGTTGACATTGAAACCGCGTAATTTCTCGCATAAGCCTGTCCCTTGTTTTCACTTAATCTTGTATAAACAAAATGCTCATTGTGATTGGGAATAAACTTCTTAATATTTTCCTCACCACAATCATCTATAATCAAAACCCGGTAATGAATATAAGTTTGCTTCTGAATTTCTTTTACAAACCTCCGGATGTCATCTGGCCTATTATAGGTAGGCACAATTATATCTATATGTTTATCTTTCAAAATTTTATGTATTAAACGTTTCGAACATATTTTAAAAAATCACTTATGCTCTGTGCATTAATCAAACTTAACTTTGCCAGGTTACTAGACCTAATAAATACCATACACAAAATATTCTAACCGCTCATATCAGGATATGAAGACACTCCATATAGATTTCATAAAGGCAGTAAATCATTGATATGTTTAGCGTAATGGGACCTAAAAAAATAATGTTCTGCATCTTTAAAGGCTTTTTCACCCATTTGCTTCCATTCCCCCTTATTTAGCCAAGCTTTCTCTAAAGCATCTTGAAATGCTTTTTTGTTGGCAGCTTTTGCTATAAAACCTGTGTTATTGTCTTTAATTAATTCAGCATTACCACCGACATCCGTAGCTACCGCAGTACGGCCACTAAGCATCGCTTCAACCAAAGCAATGGGCATTCCTTCATAATATGAGGGCATCAATAAAATATGATTTTTCGCCCAAATATCTTGGCGTATGTCATCAACATGTCCATGAAAACTGACGCGGCTCTTTAAGCCTAAATTATTAACCAGTAACTTAAAATAATCTAAGTCATTACCTTTTCCGTAGATATTTAGGTGCCAATCCCGCTGCTGCCATTGATTTTCTGCTAAGCATTGCAATAATAACGCCTGTCCTTTGGTTTTTGCAGTCAAGCGACCGACACATGCCATTTGTAGCCTCTGATGTGTAGGATACTTTATAATTCCTGTTTCTGTCATATTTACAGGATTTATTATTAATTCTCCATTTGGGAATGTATAGCCTGTTTGTCTAATGGCAATTTCTTTTAATCGCTCACTCACAAAATAAACTTTGTATGCTTTTTTACAGACCTCAATCATTTCGGGCAAAACCCTATAATTAAAATAAGTGTCTTCCGGATTTGCATGAATAATTAAACTAAAAGAGGTAGAAGTTTCAAGCAAGGGCTTTCTAAACGCTTTAACTGCTAAATCACAAAATCCACCCATGCTAACCACAGCAAAGTCTTTATTAAAAAGGTGCTTTGAAAGTTGACTCTCCGTTAAAAGATGTTCTTTTAGTTTACCAACAGGCTTTTTAAGTAGTTCAGGATAAATAAATCTTGTACGCTTGCGAATAATAGCGCCTTTTTGTTTAAGCAATACTATTTTTTCAGGCAATTTTCCCCAATCAAAAATTGAACATGTAACTTCGTGTTTAGCTTTAAGCGCATCTTCAGCAAGTTTCACCCAAAGTTCTTCGCTCCCTCCCCAAGGGTTGCCTGCCATCGTTGTGATGAAAGTAAGTTTTAATTTTTCCATTACTGTATGAAAGATTTACTCATTATCAAAATCTATTTAATAATTTGATAATCATCCTTCTTTTCAAAGTAAATGAATTGGTTAATAGAATTATTGTTACCCCACATACGATTTGAAAAGTCGACAAAACTTTGTTCAAATTGAGTTATCTTTTGAATAACATTAAAGAATTTTTTTCTTTCAATATAAATCAATTCAAGTGTCTTTTCTCTTATAAATTCCGGAGAAATATCCCTTTGAATCAATTCATCAACACCCTTTTTTACTTCATTAGGATCTGCCTTTACAATTTTCACAAAGCTTTTATTAATATAATGGTCTCTACCACCTTTTGATTTGGTCGTTACTACAGGTATGCCAGCTAATAAATATTCCACAAAAGCCAACATTGCTCCTTCTTTAGCCGAAAGAGCCAAACCACACCTTGATTGATTTAAAATTAGATTTACTTTTTCAGAGTCAATTCTGGTTTCATTACATTTGGCATGATTTACTTTTGGTTCATACATACCAATATTATAGCTGCCATTTGGGTTTCTATGTTCTCCTCCACAAAAGGTAATAATAAACAGTGACTTTATTTTTTCAGCCAAATGAATTCGTTTAAAAGGTTTTGCTTGTGCTGTATAAACACAATCAAATTTCTTTTCTAATCTCAAAGGTTTAAATATATGTTCATTTACATTCAAGTTTTGATTGATGTGATAAGATTTAAACCCAAATATCTTTGCAAAAAGATGCTCCTCTTTTGAATTATTAAATAATATTAAATCTATATTTTTGGATTTCAACATTTTTTTCATTTTCCAAAAATGAGGCAAGCTAGAAAAAGAAAAATACCACATCGGGTGAGTTATAAGATAAGATTTCTGTTTTGAATCACCCTCTAGCTTATTCCAAAATTTTGAACCACATGAAAAATAAACCTTAGGTTTATTGGTCAAAAGATAAATACTGTTAAATTTCATTATTCTTTAAATTTCATTATTATTAAATATGATTTTTTCCAAGCAAATTTTCCCTTTTATTTCGATTTGTCCAGGAGATTTTAAAATATCATTAATTATTATTGTTAAAGATGAAATTAACAACTTTGAAAATTTGACTCTTTCTTCCTTATTAATCAGTATAGCATCTTTACTTTTAAGTTTTGGGACATTAATTATCCAACCTATATCATTATCATTAACTTCAGGAAGTGCCCGAATATCTGTTGTTATTACAGGGCAACCGGCTGCTTGGGCTTCCAACACCGAATACCCAAAAGAATCTGCCCAAGTTGGTAAAAGGCCCACATGGCTTTTTTTGAATAAGTCTAACACTTCATTATTTGGCAACCTTGAGTAATGTTTAATATGAGCACGATGTTTTTCTATTATTTTTATAGCATTCTTGTAATCTTCAACTGTTGTTTGCGTTGCATAATCACCATAATTCAGTGAACTTACAATATTAAGTTGCAATTGAGGATATTTTGGAATCAACTCATTAAAAACCTGTAATACTTCCCTCCCACCTTTTCGGAAAAAATCTGCACCCACAAGGGTGAACACAATTTTATCTTGCGGTAATTGTTTCTCAGTATAATTTTCTATTAGTAGAGGTTGAGGCGGTAATTTGACCACCATTTTTTCTTTTATTATTCCGTAATACTTAGGATAAGTTGTTTTTAAATAAGCTAATTGAAGCTCGTAAGCACATTGTGAAATGGCTATTATTTCCTTACAGTTATCTTTAGCCAATTGCTTTACAGCTATATCATAAAAAAACTTTGGTGCTTTACCTAGCCGAGGCAAGGTAGTTTCAAAATAGACTTCCCAAGGGTTTCGGCCCAAATTTATGCTATTGAAAAAAACACAAGGTGTTTGTTGGTCTTTAAAATTATAGTACAAGCCCTTCCAAAACGGATGGTACCCTTTTCTCGTCAATTTGTGCACAATCTTTAACCCGAGATCAAAAACATCTCTTTTATAAACAAAATCAACTGAATGACGAGAAAAAATATTACGTTTTTCATTATAGCCATTGGGATTATTTGTGATAATTTGTTTCATTTTTTTGGGATAATTATTTTACCAAACAACAAGGTTGAAATTAAAAAGTAAAATTGTTTTGGTGAAATATGCCACGGCCGGCAATATCTAAAAAACTTGGACATACCTAGTTTTATATTTCTATTTTGCAAAAGTCGCATGATTACGAATTTTAGCATAAAACACGTTCTGGCTTTTGGAGACATGTATTTTTTATATCCTAAAAACCAGTTTTCAGAATATTTCCAAGTACCTCCTTTTTTGTCTATGTCGTTTTCCTCCCAATGCACGATAACACTAGAGTCCTTAGACCAAAAGAATTTAACCCCAGCGTTTTCAAGACGCAACAGGAAATCGTAATCTTGGTGTCTTTTTAAATTTTCATTAAAAAGGTTGTCCAGAGCAATTTTGGTTTTGACTAATAAGCATGAAGTTTGTATAAACCCATTTTCACAAAAAAGATATTCACTTAGATTTTTGCTTTCCAGTAATGAATGCCTTGGTAAAGTATATTTAAAATTATTAGAACTATACACGGTGCAACTAGAATAAACCAAATCTGCATTGTTTTCTTGCTGAACTTGTAAAAGGATTTCTAAATGATTTGGCATCCATTCATCATCAGCATCGAGAAAAGCAATATATTGGCCCATTGCGGCCTTTATCCCTGTATTCCGTGCTGCAGCACCATTCTTATTACTGGTGTGGGATAGGGTTTTAATTCGTTTATCTTTAAACTGTTCAATTATTGCCAAAGCCTTATGCCAGTCGGGAGAAGCATCGTTTATAATGATAATTTCATAATCTTGGTAGGTCTGCTTAATCACACTTTTTAAGCTACGCTCAATCTGTTGTGCATTTTTAAAGTATGGAATGATGACTGAAATCAATTGAATGAATATTTTGAGGTTTGCTTAAAACAAACAATGGCTGCCTTTGGTGCTTTGTAACTCATACAACCCTTTTTTTGACCCTTTCATAAGATATATTTTAAAAACTTTTATTTATTTTTTTACGTCATTCTAATTTAAAAAGTTACAGGCTTCACTTTTGACTAATCATCAGTAATTTCATAGCGCTTTACGTTTTAATGCTCCAACAAATACCTTGGATAAAAGAGCCTGACGTCTTAGGCCTATATCAATAAAAGTTGGCACCAAAACCCCTGCGAGCAAAAGTAAAAAACCATTGTTAATACTAACCGCTCGACATAAGGTTAAAATAAACGCATGAACATACATAATGGTCATGGATGCACGGCTGATAGGCCATAACACCGTGTAAATCGACTTGTTATTGGATATATGCTGGCTAAAGACTAAAATACCCAAAAACCCACCTAAAGCAGCTAGGGTTGAAATAACAGGAACACCATAATCAGCAGCTCGCATATGATACGCTAGTGGATACCCAAAACCATATATCACGATACCACATATTAAACTAAAACCAATAATCGACCGAAAAAACAAAGACTTTAGCGGATCCTGCTTTAAATAAAAACCTAACATAAAAAATGGTAATGCCCCAGCAACAATATTTAAGGCTAAAGGTAAATGAAATTGGGGATAGATAAACTGGTTAATATAACCCAAAACATAAAAGCCCAATGTCACCACAATACTAAACAGTTTACGGTTCTTAAAGATATGCAATAGCAAATTTGCGACTTGCTGTGTAAAGAACAGGCACATGGGAAACCATAAGATCATTAAATAGCCATGAACTTCCATGCCCCCGTAAAGTTGGCTATAAAAGTGCTCTTTATAAAAAGCTAATTTATCGGCGTTAAGTTGCCCTTGCAAAGCATTTACGGTAAAACCCGCTATGGCTTTTAGATTAAATAACACTAACCAAGCTGTGTAAGGGACCAACAAATGCTTTGTTTTTTTTATGAAGTATTTTCTCTGTGGCTGTGCTCCTTTAAACAGAAACCCACTAAGCAAAAAATAGAACGGCATATGTACCAGATAAATTATATCATAAAAAGCCTTAGTGGTTGTTGCAGCCTCATTATTTAAAACAACACCCTCTAAAATGTGGCCTAAGACAACACTTGTTATGACTAAAGCTTTTGCTATATTAATAGTTTTGCGTTCTAATAAATGAATCATTGATTTTTATTTAGGTATGACGCTCTTCCTTAAATATTTCTACCTGATGTTTTGTGTCCCCTGCAAAAATTAAAGATTGGTACGTCCAGAGGGTTTGCAAACGCGCGTTATAATCTTCTGGTTTCATAGCCGTACTGTAGTGATACATTGCGTCTAGGATGCTGTCCGTATATCCTGTAACATCAACCGCATAATTTATAGCAGTGAGCTTACCCCATACTGGATATTGAAGAACTCTAATTGGATTTGAATAGTTTTGTAAAGCCGCACTTAAAAGTTTATAGGCAATCTGGTGTTCGGCATGTAAATCGTCTTTTGATGGCACAAAAATCAAGTCTGGCCTTAAAAGCTGCAGTGTTTTTCCCAGTTTTTCAATAGTCGTCTTGTCAAACACTAACGTAAACGTTTTATCAGTATTCCAATAGTTCTGTTCAAATCCTAGCTTCTCAGCTACAGCAGCCGCCTCTTTCCAGCGTTCTGTTCTCATTACAGATTCGCGCTCATTGCTTAAACCACTTGATGTTGCCCCTTCTGTCATCTGTATAACATAAATTTTTGCTCCTTCTTTCTTTAAGGCATGGAGTGTACCACCACAACCTACAAGCTCATCATCGGGATGTGGAGACAAAACGAGTATAGTTGCAGGCATATTTTTAATTAACGATTGGGGAAAAGTCAATTTGGGCTTCTGTTTGGCACGATAAGCCTCAGAAATAAGCCGGTCTTTATAACCCCTTTGCATCGCATTTTTGACATAGGTTTCATCTTGAAGCCTTTGCTTTAATTTAGCTTCGTAATTTATTTTTTTCTGAAAAGTAATGCCACCGCGTTGGACTTTTTTGAGCTGTTTTGGCATCTTCACTAATTCGAGACCATAATGACTTGCCTGCTCAAGAAACTTTGACGATAGCACGAAATTTTGAAAAAGGGTTAAATTTGATTTAGCAGCACATTGCCATAAAAACCAGCGTAGCATACTTAATACATAGGCCATAAAACCTTTGTCCTGCTTAGGCCAGTCATAACCTTTAATGAATAGATAGCCATCTGTCTTAAGTTGACGGGACATATATTGCAAGTGCCAGCGTTGCCAACTTAAAAAAGAAGTATCTAAAGCCAAGAAAATTACCGAGTAGGCTAAAGGACGACTGCTGAAATCCTCAATTGAGCCCAGCGTTAACGCAACTTTATTTGAGGTAATATCCTGGTGCTTATTCAAAATTGGTTCAAACCCAGGAATAAGGTTAAGCCATAAGATTTTGTGTTTTGGGTCGTTACTCATTTATTCGGCGCTGTTTTTTACTGTCTCACGGTATAACTCAAGAAACGCATCTATACGTTGCTCCATACTAAACGTATTGAGTACCATTTGGTGATTCTTATCCAATACCTTTCGAAAGCTCTTCAAATCCTTTTGAAGCACATGTTCTAAACATGTTTTCCAGCTTTGTTTATCCCCTAATTTCGGTAAATAGCCATTTTTAGTATCCATTATGATATCCCGAGCTACACCAACCGGACTTGCGATAACCAGTAATTTAAAAAACATGGCTTCTAAAATGACATTGCCAAATCCTTCAGACATAGATGGATGTACCAAAACATCGGACAATTCAAAAATATCTGCCAACTCTTGCCGCGGCAGTTGCCCCAAAAATACTACGCGCTCATCTATACCTAAACTTTTACACTGTTTTTCTAAATCAGCTCTCAGTGGGCCATCGCCACATATAATAATTCTGGTTGTCTGTTTTATACGGTCTTCAAGTGCAGCATAGGCAGAAAAAAGCAACGCATGACTTTTAACGTCTACCAAGTTACCAACACTAAGCAAAACCATTTCGTTCTGTTTTATGTCTAAGGCGTTCCTATCAAATCTATGCGCTCTATCAAATGATTTAAATGTGATGCCTTCTTTTACATATCTAATATCCGCCTCCCATCCTAAAATCTGCCGTGCTCTTTCAACTGTATAGCCACTACCGCCTGTCACAATCGTGTTTTTACGAAAAGATGCTATAAGATTTTTTCTAAAGAAGAAATTCCAGGTTGCACCATAGTGTCCTGTTGTGAGTACATCATAACCTCTTAACGTGAGTAGTTGTGGCTTGTCTAAAAGCCGTGCACCTACACCACCGGGATAAGCAAAATGGGAGTGAATAACGTCACTTGGTGCTTTTTTTTCCAATTGGTTTAACACAGCATATAACCCCGCTATTGGATTAGCATGGTAGGTATTTTTTAGTAAGCGCCAACCATGCCATTGCCATAACAATCTTAGCCGTTTATTGCGCAAACTTTGCAGAACTATCGATTTTGGTGGACAATAATAAAATGCCACTTCAGGAAGACGTTCACGGACTTTTTTGGGAATAGGTTTACCTGATAACACTCTAAGCTTTAATGTTTTAGAAGATAATTCCTCTAATTCATCTAAAAGAAAACCATAGGTATCTGGAATGAGCCACGTAATTATCATGTATTCAAAAATAATTTTTTAAGTTGAATTAGCTCTTCATCCATGCGTCTATAAATTGCTCCTCCTATGCCCATTGTCTTTCCATAAGGATCATCAATTTCGGCATTATTATTGTCCCCTAAGGCTCCAAGCAAAAGTGTTTTGGTCATCGCTTCAGGAAATTCTTTTCTTATGTCCTTTAGGTTTCGTAAATCCATAGCAATCAATACATCAGCGTCATCTACAAGTGTTTTTGTTATTCTTTTAGAACGGTGTTGGTCTAAATTAACGCCTAGATGTTTTGCTACTGATCGAAATCTGGCTGGTGTCTCTCTATTTATATTATCGTGAAAGCCCACCGACTTTGCTAGTGGCAATTGCAAATATGCATGCCGAAATTGTTGCCATCTAAATTCTGCATAGGGACTTCTACAAATATTGCCGTAGCACACAAAGAGGATGTTTTTAATTTCATTGTTTTTTGTAAAAAACCCTTTGCTCTGTTCTATGGCCTGTAGCACTAAAGGATGCTTTTCGATCTTTTTATTTTTGAGGTAACTCCTTTTAGCTTTGGCCAGTTCAGCCTTGACGAGCCCTAAATAAGAGCGTAACGATAATAGGAACTCACCCTCCCACCACCAATCAGTTTTTACAGCCGGATTTATAAAGTTTAATAGCACTTGTTTTCTGGCTTTTAATAGAGTTGGTTTTTCAATACTCAATTTTGAATTATCTGTTTTTAAGGATTGTAAGTACAATAGCTCAAACCTGGGTTCGTGCCATCGTACCTTCGTTTTTAAGTCTGGCTGCTTTACGGAAGTTTGTTGCATCAAATGATATTCTACCATGGCTTTTGGAAAATCTGCTCCTGCCGCCAAGGCCAAACCAGTAGACCCCCAAAGCCGGCCGTTAATTTCAAGAAACACAGGTGGTTTACCTTCCTCTTTCCGAAACTCAACCATCGCCAAACCATCATAATTGATAGCATTAAGCAAGTGCTCTCCAGCATGTAAGACTTCTTCATCATCAGAACTTTCACAATAGGCAGACACACCGCCTGTCCATGGCACTTCATGTAAGCGCCTATGAGCAAATTGCAGTAGTATTTTACCATTATGCCTTAAAAAGAAAGCACCTACACCATAACCGAGAACAAGCTCTTGAAGAATAATACTACACTTCATAGGAGCTAATTCCATTACGGTATCCCCCAATTCTTCTTCATTATTTACAATTCGCAAACTCCCCTTATTGTACTTATTTTCAAATAGAACATTATCCCATTTTACAATAAGGGGGAAATTTAAAGGCTTATTCGGCCAATTAATTTGTTCTGAAGAGCTCTTCCTTATAAAATATGTTTTGGGAGTTATAATATTGGCATTTTGGGCTGCTTGAGTGGCTTCAAACTTACTTAATGCATATTTTAAAGAATGATCTGAGGGCATAATAAACCTCGAAGCCAAATCAGGTTGATTGGTCCGTATTGAGTCACATGCAAATAGTGTTGATTCATTAATAGGCAAAACCAAAACATCCTGCTCTTTATTTAGCATGTCTCTTATCCATTGTATAAAAAGATTGGTTTGTGCATTTGGACAAGGATGTATAACAATATTATTCTTATTTCGTAGTAGGTGTAAAGCACTTTGTGATGTAGCTATAATTATGTTATAACTTGCTCCTTTTAATGACCCGATGGCAATTTGAGCAGAACGCTCGTGAGCGTTGGTTAAAAGAATTTTAATATTGCAATTTCCTTTAGCTTTTTCCAAGGTTTTAACTTGTGGGTTTTAATAGTGATTGCCTAATACGATTAACTATCATTAACAATAGAGTCTTACCGCCTGGCAATATTAGAATGAAAGCAAGATATGTGATTATAAATTCAAAAGCTTTTATGAATACAGAAAGGTAAATATTATCAAAATAGTCCGCAAAATCTATAAAACTTAATATAATTACAGAGATTATTGATGCCAATGCTGCTCGCCAAACTCCTTTATAAAAATCTGAAAGGTTAATCCCTGTATTCTTTGAAGCATACAAGAAAATAGGTATGAATAATACATATCCCGAAATGGCATATGCCATTGCCAATACTTCTACACCGTAATTTACACTTATTAAAAACACAAGGGATAACACAATCCCTGATATAAGACCGCAATGCATGTGCCGCTTGGCAAGTCCCAAAGCCAATAAAACTACGCCAAACAACCCTGCAACCGGCTGTAAAAAAGCGGCAACAGCTAACCATTGCATTATTGGAGCTACCGGTAACCAGTCTAAACCTAATACAACCAAAACAATAGGTTCTGCAGCAAAAAATGTAAAGGCCGCAATGGGCATGGTAACCACTGATAGTATACCCAATAACTGCGTGTAATAGGAACGAAAAAGAAGTTTTTCTGACTGTATGCTACTTAAGCCTGGTAAAGCAACTGCCGCCAGAGGTGTTCTAATATTTGAAATAGGAAACATAATCAAGCGATATGCCCTCGTATAGTAACCCAAAACTTCGGCACCTATAACCTTACCAATTAGGACGTTATCCAAATTTCTGGAAAAGTAATTTACAAATTCAAACCCTGTTAAATTCAGCCCATACTTAATCAAATCTCTACTGCCCGTATTCCTCTGAGGCAAACCTGGTATCCAACCGGAAAAAAACCAAACCAATGCAGTATTAACAATGGTCTGGGCTACAGCACCTAAAACAAGTGCCCAGTATTCCATGCCGTACAAAGCACCGATTAGGGCTACAATAAAATAGGTTAAGGCACTTGAAATTTTAGCTACGTTAAATTTAACAAATTGCATGTGTCTATTCAGTAAAGCGGCATGTTGAGCCCCCAGGCTTGAAAGAAATATATTAATCCCCAAGACTACTGTAACCCACAATAGTTCAGGCTTACCGTAAAACCATACCACCAACGGAGAGCAAAATGCTAGCAAAACAGAAAGGCCTAAACCCACCGCTGCATTGACCCAGAATAACACACTTATTTGATTAGAGTTAATTTCTTTCCGTTGTATCGTAGCCGTACTTAGACCAAGATCTCTAAATAAGCCTGCAAAAATTATCACAGCCATTACCATTCCAATTATACCATATGAATCAGGGCTTATAATTCTTGCCAAGACTACGGTAGAAGTTAACTGAATAATAACTGATAACAATTGACCTCCCATATTAACCATTCCTGAGCGAACAGACTTTCTCCCCAAATCTTTGCTATCAAAGTCCACTATTTTATTTGATTTGCTCATTAATCGTATTTAGACCTGGAATTATAGAATATAGATTTTAAAATTTCAGATACTGCCACAGTACCTTCTTTAGTTAAGTGATGATTATCATAGTATAAAATTTTATCTTTAAAGGTCATACCGTATTTATTCTGGGATTCATCAAATATATAGAATGGATAGATCAATTATATCCGCACCAGCCTGTTCTTTACGCCTGTTGTAAATGCTACCTTAGCCATATTCTAGTGTTGTGTTTTTACTCTAGTGACAAATCTAAAACATTTGAAATGACTCTCATAATGGAAAACCTTATAATTAGGGCATAACCCTAAAATTGGTAACCAGCATAAAGGCAAAAGGCGTTAACTAAAGTTTGTAAGGGAACATGCCGCTAAGGCCTTAAGGACATCTGCTTGATGAAGCTGACAATAATTACAGTACTATTTTACGGAAATCTTGCATTCATAGCTCAAGCCGTAGCAGACAATTGGGAAACTTTAGACTCAGATGGACCCTGAGAAGCATTAGCTCGCTTTGCTGTGCTTAGCAGTTTGTAAACATCCTCCTTGGTCACCATAAAATATTGGCAATAGGCACGCACACTGATATAGCGCTTTTTGGGTAAGTTGTACGTCGCCCTAATCTCGCGCATGATATTAAGCGCCTCCTTTTCAGAGACCTTATTTAAGTCTTGTATGTCTTGCCGGTGCAAGTACAACGTCATAGTGCTTATCCTATTAACTTAAAATGAGTATGACCTTAGCCCCACTAAGGTTCTTAATGCTAAAATTACTGACACATTAGTAAAAAATAGCTTAAATACATATTTTATTCGACAACTAGTAATTTTTTGTAAGTATTTATATATATTTTAAGCCTAGATTTACACTTAAATCTTAAAAAACACACCATATCTAAAGCTTATCACGAATAATAGGACTCAAATTTTGAGATTTTGGGGCTTTTTTACATCTTTTTTCACAAATCTGGCCTTACCGTTCGTCGAGGTTTTTTAGCAACTAATGGTATCCATGTCGTTCAACTAACTTTATTGAGTCTTAGCTTTTATAACATAGAACCTTGTATTTAAATCTCTTTTGTATAGAGAACGAAGAAAAATAAATGGAAAGGAGACAAAAGATTATTAACAAGACATAGGTAAAAAATCTATAATTTTCAACACGGCCCTGACTTAAAAGAGCACCACGCATGCTGTCACGTATCCTTAGACATAAGTTACAGATGGAAATGGCATTATTTAGCCCGTTTGTTTATAGCCTAACACGTGATAGACATCTTCACAACTTACCCTAAAATAGTCACAATAGGCACGCACACTGATATAGCGTTTTTTGGGTAATTTATAGGTCTCCCTAATCTCACGCATAATATGAAGCGCCTCCTTTTCAGAGACCTTATTTAAGTTTTGTATGTCTTGTCGATCTAAAAATAAACGCATTGCGCTTAATCTCTTAATTTAAAGTATAGATGAGTTTAGCTATCCAAAGATTACTGAAGTCAAAACTACAACCACAATTCAGCGATAATTTAAAATGACGTAATTTTTGGGTAAAAAAATTTTTCCATGAGGATAGTTTAGCCACATAGCAAAAGATCAGCATGTTGTCCCCAAAACACAAGCCGCTTACAGAAACAGGAATCCAATCATCGAAATACATCAGTACACGTTGCAAACTGTTGGCAAGAGTATGACCTAAGTCAGTCACAAAACATAAGCCGGGTATATAACTCAAAGTACTAACAAGAGTTGTCACTAATCTCTCAACCATCGCTCTGGTATAAATTGAGCAGACCTCCCCCATAGCAACCCTATGGATACCCTATGCCAACCCTATGAAAAGTGTAGATCCGGGAAGGTCATATTTACAACCCTTTAGCCAAGTTATAATGTATTAAATAACAGATACTTACACGGATAACACGGTAAAAAGCGGTCCAAAACACCCGCAACACCCATAAAAAGGTAACGTTAAGGTATTTACACCCTAAAGGGTTGCAAACCAGTCCGTTTCCCAAAACATCCTGAATTACGCCCTAGTATTGCAGTAGCATCATTGGATAACCAACGCGACGGTAAGATGTACATAGCCCAAGCAAAGGCCATCCATGATCTTAATTTTTGTAAAACGTGGGGAAACAAGAACCCCACATAAATCAAGTAAACGATGGCGAAATATAAGTCATTATTTAAGGTAGAGGGCACGCTCGGTGAGGTGACCTTCTACAAAGGCGCGGACGGCTATTACGTTCGCAGTAAAGGCGGTGTATCAAAAAACCGCATACTAAACGATCCCAATTTCGCAAGGACGCGAGAAAACCTTACGGAATTCGGACAAACGGCGCGCAGTGGGAAACTGCTGCGGCAAGCCATTAACAGCCTCTTGGCAGATGCTAAGGACAGTAGGGTGACCTCGCGCTTAACCAAAGTGTTGAGCCAGGTGAAAAACGAGGACACAACCTCGGCACGAGGACAGCGCCAAGTGGCGCTTGGCATGGCTACGGCCATGGGTAAGGCCTGGCTTAAGGGCTTTAACTTTAACAGCCGGGCACCTTTGGATAGCGTGCTACAAGCCCAGTACAGCCTTGATACGGCAACGGGTACCATTAGCGTGCCGGACCTAGTGCCACTGCAACAAGTTGCAGCACCTGAAGGGGCAACACACCTCAGCTTTTCGGCAGGGTTTCTTAATCTCGATTTCGCAGATGGAAGCAGCGACCTGCAGTTAAGCAATGTGGTAAACCTGCCCATTAACGGCACAGCCACCAGTGTGGACCTGATTCCTGCGGCACCAGCCACAGGCACAGGTCAAAGTTGCTATTTCCTTAAGGTCGCTTTCTTTCAGGAAGTCAACGGCATTCAATACCCGCTCAATAACGGCGCGTTTAATGCCCTACAACTGATTGAAGTGCTGTAAGGCCAAGCCCTTAGCCACAAAAAAGCGGAGCATGGTCTCCGCTTTTTTTTCCTATGCTGTCATTAAGAAGGCCCATGAAAAATCACTTTTTTACTTTTTTGCATCGCCCAAAAAAGTACCAAAAAACGCTAGGCTTACCAAGCTTATTCACCCATAACGCCTTACGGGCTAAACAAAACGAACTTAATAAATCATTGAAATTAATTTGTGATTAACGCCATGCGCCAGCTGGCCTCTTCGCTAAAATCATCCACTGGATGATTTTTTAACGCTCGATCCGGGTCCCGAAGTCGCTTGGTAGGCCAGATATCACGTGAGCTCCATATAAGACGTGATTCGTGATACGTAATTTGAATACCGACCAAGGACTAAAGACCTAGAACCTAAGACCAAAAACCATTGATTATTCGTCTCTGTTCTCTTTTCTCGTCTCTCATTTCTTCCTTTGTCATTGACTTTGTCGAACCTTCGGTTTCTGAGCGACTCGTCCACCGAAGCTTAAGCGCAGGAGGAAGCGATGTGGAAGAATCTCTATTTCATTACATAGGTACTTGGGTAATTGAATCAGCCCTAAATCATAGAAGAATAAGCCTTCAAAAACCAAGCGTAAGCATTTTTAATCCCAGCTTCCAAGCCTATCTGCGGCTGCCACCCTAAAGCCTGCATCTTGGAGCTATCCATGAGTTTACGTGGCGTACCATCCGGTTTGCTACTGTCCCACACTATAGGACCTTGATGCCCAACGATGTGTTGAATAAGCGTTGCCAAAGCCTTAATGGAAATCTCTTGTCCCGAGCCTACATTATACAAATGCTCGGGCAAGGTATGGGTCAAAGCAAAATAAACGGCCTGCGCCAAATCATCCACGTGCAAAAACTCACGCAATGGAGTACCCGTGCCCCAAAGGGTAACAGCAGCGTGTCCATTGACCTTAGCGTCGTGGAACTTACGAATCATGGCTGGGAGTACGTGCGAACTTCGTAAATCGAAATTATCATGAGGGCCGTATAAATTGGTAGGCATCAAACTCACAAAATCCTTACCGTATTGCTTCCGTATCGCCTCACAGGCCTTTACCCCAGTAATCTTGGCTATGGCATACCACTCGTTGGTGGGCTCTAAACTATCGGTAAGCAAATAGTCTTCCTTTAGCGGTTGTGGGGCCAACTTGGGATAAATACAGGAACTGCCCAAAAACACAAACTTTTGCACCTCAAACCGATGGGCGGCATCAATCAGGTTGTTCTGGATTTGTAGGTTGTCCATTAAAAAAGGATAGGGCTGCTCACTATTGGCCAGTATACCGCCCACTTTGGCGGCCGCATCTATGACCACATCAAAGCGTTCCGCCTCAAAAAAGGCATTCACCGCTGCTTGATTGCGTAAATCCAGTTCTTGGCTTGTTCGTCCTACTAAATTTTTATAGCCTTTGGCTTCTAACAGACGCCATATGGCAGACCCTACCATACCGCGATGGCCGGCGATGTAGATTTTACTGTGAGTGTTGACTGTTGTTGTTTGACTTTTGGCTGTTGACATTTGGCTATTGGCTGTTGATAATGGCTACTGCCTATTGGTTAATTTAAATCCTCTTTTCTTATTTTTTGAATAAATGCGTTAATCCGTTTTTCGAGACTATCTATTTTAATGAGGAGCTCCTCGACCCTTTCTAGTTCACAATAATTTAAATCTTGTATTATCTTTAATAACGTTTCTACTTCAAATGCTGAACCAAGACTCATTTCTAAATAACGATGAAAATCTTTTGAAGATTTTCTTGAAGCTCCTTCAGCAATATTATTTACTATCGAAACCGCAGCCCTTCTAATTTGAGAACTGAGACCATAAACTTCTTCTTTAGGAAATTCCTTGGTAATAACATAGATATCTTTGACTAACAACATGCCGTCTTTATAAATATCCCAGACTCTAAAATTTCTCATAGTAGTTAAGCTGCTCAAAGGTAAAAGGTCAATGGCTAATGGTCAAATGCCAAAGGTCATTTTTAAATTATTCCTATTAAATCACTGCTTCACCGCATCACCGTATCACTACATCACTCAAAATAATTCAACGTATCATAACCCCCATCCTTGAGATACTGGTCCTTTTGCATGAGTTTGATATCGCTATGTACCATATCCTTTACCAAATCTTGAAGCTCATACTGACACTCCCATCCCAATTTTTGCTGTGCCTTGGAGGCATCTCCAATCAAAAGATCTACTTCCGTTGGTCTAAAATAGCGGGCATCTACTTCCAGGACACAGGTTCCAATGGCTAAAGGATAGTTGGGATTGGTAGCGGACTTGACATAGGCTTTTTCATCGACGCCACTTCCTTTAAACTCCAGTTCCACACCGATTTCGGCAAAGCTCATACGCACAAAATCACGTACCGAGGTAGTCTTTCCCGTGGCAATGACCCAGTCTTCGGCTTCGTCCGCCTGCAAAATCAACCACATCATCCGTACATAGTCCTTGGCATGGCCCCAATCGCGTTGGGCATCGAGGTTACCGAGATAGAATTTATCCTGAAGTCCTAAGGCAATGCGGGCTACGGCTCGTGTTATTTTTCGGGTTACAAAGGTTTCCCCACGAATGGGCGACTCGTGGTTGAACAGAATCCCATTACAGGCAAACATATTATAAGCCTCTCGGTAATTTACCGTAATCCAATAGGCATACATCTTAGCCACGGCATAGGGCGAACGCGGATAAAAGGGTGTGGTTTCTGATTGTGGCACTTCTTGCACCTTACCATACAGCTCTGAAGTTGAGGCCTGATAAATACGTGTTTTGTGTTCCAAACCCAAAAGACGCACGGCATCCAAGAGGCGCAACGCTCCGAGACCATCGGCATTACCAGTATATTCGGGCATTTCAAAAGACACCTGCACATGACTCATAGCGGCCAAGTTGTAAATCTCATCGGGCTGGATCTCTTGAATCAAGCGAATAAGGTTGGTACTATCCGTCATATCCCCATAATGTAGAATGAACTTCTGATGCTCTACATGCGGATCTTGGTACAGGTGGTCGATACGATCGGTATTGAATAGGGACGAACGACGCTTAAGGCCGTGTACGATATAGCCTTTTTTTAGTAAAAATTCGCTTAAATAAGCCCCATCCTGTCCTGTAACGCCTGTTATAAATGCTACCTTAGCCATACTCTAGTGTTGTGTTTTAACTCTAGTGACAAATCTAAAACATTTAGAAAGACTCTCATAGTCAGAAGCATGAAAACGCTTAGATTTAAATTATGGACCCTGGCGTGATTCGTGATTTGTGAACCGTTAAGCGTAATTTGTGAATCTTGGTTCTTATATGACCGCCGACAATAGGCCAAGGACTAAATACCACTGACCAAAGACCCAGAACCTAAGACCCAAGACCATTGATTATTCGTCTCTGTTCTCTTTTCTCGTCTCTCTGTTCTTTTCTTGTCATTGACTTCGTCGAACCTTCGGTTTCTGAGCGACTCGTCCACCGAAGCTTCAGCGTAGGAGGAAGTGAAGAATCTCTATTCTTTCTTTTTTCCATTGATGAAAAAAGAAACAAACCTGCCTGCCGGCAAGGCAGGAAAATCTAGGCTGCACTTTTTAGTCTTGAAAACCTTGCAAAACACCGTTATCGTGCGCATGGCAACCACTGCGTTAGGCCATGCTCCGCTGCCCGCCGCGACGCTGTTTTTGGGTTTTGCTACAACTAAAAACTGAGGCCATTTTTTTCTACCGTTTCAAACTACGTATCCCTAAGTCTCTTAGTAGGCCGTCTATAAATTACGTGCAATCTGAGAGTGGAGTCGTATAATAATCCCTAGTCCTTTCTCTTTTCTATTGTTTATACTGTTAGCAAAGAACCGTTTTCAAACCAAATCCCGACAACGTCGGGAACTGCTGTCGGCAGTATATGGCCTAAATGACATCTCGATTATTCTCGCCTGGATAGAATCGACCATTTTCAGAAATAGTAAGCAAGGACGATTGTTTTGAAAAACCATTGAGGATTGAAACTGTCAGTTTAACCAATAATTTCCATTTTTCATGTATTGGCGAACGGTGCCAAAGGCAATTTCCTATAAATGGTCTTGATGTTTTGGTTCGTTTTGCATCAAGGTAAAATGAACAGAAAGAAACAGTCTTTTTTTGATTGAAGAGAATCAATCCATTAACACTATCCCCACAACGTCGGGAACTGCTGTCGGCAGTATATGGCCTAAATGACATCTGGATTATTCTCACCTGAAAAGAATCGACCATTTTCAGAAATAGTGAGCAAGGACGATTGTTTTGAAAAACCATTGAGGATTGAAACTGTCAGTTTAACCAATAATTTCCATTTTCCATGTATTGGCGAACGGTGCCGCAGGCAATTTCCTATAAATGGTCTTGATGTTCCTGCCTTGCCGACAGGCAGGTTTGCCTACTTTTTTGGGCACAAAAAAGTACGGTTCCAACGAATAGCCCAATCATAGCCGATAGAAAGGATATTTCCCTTGCCCCAAAAGCCATAGTGCAAGCATGAAGATCAGCCAAAAAAATCTCCGTCTCAATGTATAGATTCTTCGGTCACTCCATTCCCTCAGAAATCGCAGATAGTCAGCACTTCGTAGTCGGCGTAGCCGATGACATGTAAGACGTGATGCGTAATTTGAATACCGACAAAGGTCTAAAGACCAGTGACCAAAGACCACTGACCAAAGACCCAAGACCATAGACGATTCGTCCCTTCTCTCTTTTCTAATCTCGTCTTTTGTCAGGTCGAGCGCAGTCGAGACCAGCTCGAGCCTTTCGACAAGCTCAAGACAGGCTGCGTCGAGACCCCTTCGGTAACGATAAAATTTATCAAGAGTGCCACATTTCGACTGCGCTCAATGTGACAAGATGATTCAATAGAGCTTAGGGAGACTTCATGAAAAAAAGAATCACCAGCAGGAGTATTACATTTCGACTGCGCTCAAAGCAGAACCTAAAAACCTCCCGGTAGGCAAGAAAATCTAGGCTTACCAAGCTTATTCACCCATAACGCCTTACGGGCTAAACAGAACTAAATCGATGGCTTTGCCACCTCAAAGAGCGTTTTGTTTTTTACGCCCGTTTCAGCTATGGATTCTGAAGTCGCTTGGTAGGCCGTCTATAAATTACGTTCAATCTGAGAGTGGAGACGTATAATAATCCCTAGTCTTTTCCTTTTCTATTGTTTATACTGTTAGCAAAGAACCGTTTTCCAAACCAAATCCCGACAACGTCGGGAAATGCTGTCGGCAGTATAGATGGGCAAAAGTCGTTAAGAATGACGGAAGCCTTGGACGTCATTTAGACTTTTGGTCATGGTTTTGAGGGTAACGCCCTCAAAAATACCTTCGACAGCAAAAGGCTTTTTTGCCTACTTTTTTGGGCACAAAAAAGTACGGTAGAAACAAAATAATAAGCTTACACGGCCAAAGCTAGCTCAATTAAGGATGATTCAGCAGTAATTCCGCAAACGCCCAATCCAGCGGTGTATCAATATCATGGGAGGAACGCTCGTCCATGACATACTTTTTTACCTTTTTAAATTCGGATAATTTGGATTGCCTTAAGGCGGTTACATTGATGATGTAGATAGCCCCATTGATTTCATACACGGTAGGCACATCCTGACGGCGTGTGGCCACCACTGGTTTGGACGGCTGTAACCAGCCTTGGTCGTCTTCCTCGCGTAAGACATAATAGGGATTGGCTTTAGTTTCCTTGACGGCAACCACCATATCCATAGTGTTGTCATAAAGGGCTAAGGCTTCCTTGATATGCTTGGCCGTACGAAAGGGTGAGGTTGGTTGTAATAGGACTAAACAGTCCACAGGGCCGTGAACGCTTTCGTAATAGTCCAAAGCATGTAACATGACCTCATGGCTGCCTGCGGTATCCGTAGCCAGTTCGGCAGGGCGCAAAAAGGGCACTCTGAGTCCGGTAGCTTCCACTACCGCTTTAATCTTAGGGTCGTCCGTGGAGACCAGAATCTCGTCATCGGCAAACAGCGCGCGTGCCGCATCAATGGTATGTTGTATAAGAGGTTTCCCGCCCAGGATTTTGATGTTCTTTCCGGGGACGCCTTTAGAACCGCCACGTGCAGGTATGAGAACTAGGCTTGTCATTGGTGTTTGATAAAATCTTGTGCGCGTTTATAATCGGTAGGACTGCCAATATCGATCCAATAGCCACGGATTGGCACATGGACCAAGCGCTGTCCGCGTTCTAACAAGTCATCCATGACATCGGTGATATCATAAAACTGCTGCTTCGGGATTTGGTTCACCAAGGCCTTGCTGAGCATGTAGATGCCTGCGTTGGAATGGTAGACATAGCTGGGCTTTTCGGCAATGCGTTTCACTTGGCGGTCCTCTTCTTCCAAAATGGCATAGGGAATATCAATCTTATATTCGGTAGAAGCTACGACCATATCGGCTTGCGTTTGTACAAGCTGTTGGTAGAGCTCTTCAAAATCGACATTGGTAAACAGGTCGCTATTCATCAATAGGATATGCTCGGTCGTTATGTTATCGATAAGGGCCAGTGCTCCAGCGGTACCTAAGGGCTGGTCTTCCCAGATGTATTCGATACTTATACCACGGTCGCTCCCATCCCCAAAATAAGCTTCAATCTGTTCGCCCAAATACTTCACGGCAATGTATATTTTTTTGATGCCGAAACTAATGAGCCTATCGATATTATGTGCTATGATAGGTTTATCGCCTAAGGGCAGCATGGGTTTTGGTGTGGTATCAGTAAGCGGACTTAAGCGTTTCCCGCGACCTCCGGCCATTATCATACATTCCAACGGTAATTGCGCTTTGGTACGGTCCAAATCTATGATGCGTACCAAGCGTTTTTGCTGGTCGAGCATGGGAATGATCTTGATGTCCTTTTTACGGTAGTCCGAAAAATCGATAAAGCCCTCCGTATCATAAGCGAACATAAAGTTGGGATTGCTGATATCCACGACATTTAAATGGAGGTCCTTATGCTTGACCAAGGCACGGCGCACATCGCCATCGGTAATGGAACCGATCACCCTATCGTTATCATCCACCACAAAAAGGATGAGGCGGCTGATGCTATCGATATATAAAAGTTTATTGAGCTGGTCTAAAGCTTCAATAAGGGATTTATGTTGGTGAATAATGAGGTTCTTTATATCCATGGCACTAAGGTAAGTCGTAAAACGGTTTCTGCAAATTAATGGGTTTAGAATCCCTGAGTACCCTGATAATCTCTTCCGTGGCATGGCCATCACCATAGAGCTGTTCTTGATGGGCTATGGCCGACCTGAACTCTGGACTTAAGGCCTGTTCCAAGGACTTGGTGATATTCCTAGTCTCACAAGGCACGGACAGCACACTTTCGGGCATGACACGCCCTTTTTGACGGTTTCCGATATTAATGGTCGGGATATTAAAATACGGCACCTCAATGATACCACTAGAGGAATTTCCTAGAACCACATCCACATGTTGCAAGGCCGATAAATAGCGCAATTGCCCTAGTGAGGGTATCGCCATAGCCCTTTGGGCATTAGCCTTGACATAAGCTTCTATCCTCTGGTTGATCATACGGCCACCCTTGTCGGAATTGGCATAGGTAAAGATGAGTTTAAGGTCCGGTTGTGTCTCCAAAGCGTCCAAAAGGGTTTGAAACTGTTGTTCTGGCGCTGCGGTACCAATGGTTTCGGGATGATAGGTAATCAAAGCGGTTTGGCCATCGAGCTTAAAGTTTAGAGCGACTTCCAAATCCGCTTTAGAGAGTAGCTCCAATTGCCGTATGCCATCCAAGCCTATGGCGCCTACATTAAAGACACGGTCGGGATGTTCACCTAGCTGAATGACGCGCTTGCGATAGGTTTCGGTCGACGTGAAGTGCCAGTAGCTCATTTTGGTAATGGCGTGTCTAATAGCCTCATCATAAGCCCCTTCGGTGGTTTCACCACCATGGATATGGGCTATGGGAATATTAGCTATGGTAGCTGCGGTCGCAGCCGCTAGCATTTCGGAACGATCGCCAAGAATCACCACAATATCGGGTTTTAGGTCTTCAAAGGCTTCGGCAAGTCCTGTTAAAGCCGTGGCGATGGACTTAGACACGCCAAGGGCGGTGTCGGAGCCATCGAGGCAAGGTACGCGTTTCGCAATGGAAAAACCGTCGGCTATAATCGTATCGACAGTAAAGCCAAACTCCGGTACCAAGTGCATGGCCGTAGCCACAAGCTGGAGTTCCAAATCCTGACTGGCCTCAAGTTCGTGAAGCAAGGGCTTTAACAGGCCATATTCGGCTCGGGTTCCTGTGACGACGCAAATTCGTTTCATTCAATAAAATCATCGGGTTGATAATCGCGTGTTGCCGTCTGGCCTAGAATAACATCCCAGCGCATGGGTGACAGTCCGCCTCCAGGCCGTTTTACTGTGAGATTGTTTTCACTAAAGACCTCACCTTTTTTTATGGCAATCTTAGCGACAATACTTTTTCGTGCCACTACTTTATTCTTTAATTCGGAGGCTGAGGGTCGTTTGATCCCATCTCCCAAAGCCTTTTCGATATGCCGAATAGCGGTGACCATAGCTTTGAGCTCCTGTGGTTCCAAGGAGGCTTTATGGTCGGGCCCTTCCATAGTACGGTCTAGGGTAAAATGCTTTTCAATGACCGTGGCACCCATGGCGACAGCGGCGATAGGCACTTCGATACCCAAGGTATGATCGGAATAACCCACGTTTACACCGAATTCTTCAGCCATGGTTTGCATCGCCTTTAAATTGACATCTTCCATAGGTGTAGGATATTCGGTATTACAGTGCAATACGGTAAGCTGGTTGCGGTCTATACCAGCCGCCTCAAAAACCGCTAGGGCCTCTCCTACTTCTTGCATATCGGCCATGCCTGTAGACAAGATAATCGGTTTCCCAAAGCTAGCGACACGTCTTAAATAGGGCAAATTGGTCAGCTCACCCGAGGGGACCTTAAATCGGTCGATGCCCAAACGGTTAAGGTTATCCAGACTCTCCAAATCGAAACCTGTGGAGAGAAACGTCACACCCTTTTTTTCACAATAGGCCATCAATTCCAAATGTTGATCTTCGGACAGCTCCAAACGCTTCAGCATCTCATATTGGGTTTCGGTCTTGTCGGTAGCACTATCCATTTGGTATTGGGCCTTTGCTGCCGATTTGCTGGTAAGCTTTTCAGCTTTAAAGGTTTGGAACTTCACATAATCCACTTGTGCTTCGGCAGCCACATCGATAAGCTGCTTTGCCAGCTTAATATCGCCATTGTGATTCACACCGGCTTCTGCTATGATGAGGACTTGTTGTTTCATTTACGCATTGGTTTTGCCGGATTTCCCACCCAAGTTTCCCCTGCTGGAATATCGGTTAATACGACGGCACCTGCGCCAATAGTCGCGCCCGCTCCAATGGAAACGCCTTCCTTGACAGTAGCATTTCCCCCAATAAAAACCTGCTCCCCTACTGTTACATTGCCTGCAAGCACAGCGCCTGGGGCTATATGGGAGAAGTCGCCAATGGTACACTCGTGCTCCACAATAGCCGCTGTATTGACAATAACACCTTTACCTAATTTAACTATACTATTCACGGTGGCCTGCGGTGCAATCAAGGTAGATACACCAATCACTGCTTTTGGGGAAACGTAGGCCGAGGGGTCTATCAAGCTGAGTTGCTTTACCTCTATATCTTCCATCATCTGTACTAGCTGTTTTCGCAGCCTATTAAATCCAACAGCCGGAAAGGCACAATCCGTTTTAATGATGGTCTTGATATCCAGGTCCTGCTCATAACCATGGTAGGCTATAGCATACGGGTTCGCAGCCTTAACTGACTTATCAAAATAGCCTAGCACTTTAAAGTTATTGGCCAAAGCCACATCGATAACCACATAGGCATGGCCTGAGTACCCAAAGAGATGTATGTTCTTAAATCCTGACACTACTCGGTATGTTTACGATGCGTTCCTCCAGCCATTCGGCATTATCCAAATTAGCGGTCTGGGCGTGTTGGAACATAGGCAATTTATTCATTAATTTCCAAATGGGCCTAGTCATGACCCCATTATCATTGGTTTCCTTTAAAAATGCATCGCGCTCGCTCTTGTTCTTTAACAGCAGCGCGTTTAACCAAAAGTTGGCTCGGGTATCCTTTGGTTCGTCTATAAAGATGACGTCTTGAGATTCAAAAAAAGACTTGTAGATATTGGCCAAGTCCCGTTTATTCTCCAAATATTGCGGCAGGGACTCCAATTGGGCACAACCCAGTGCGGCATTGAGATTGGGCAAGCGGTAATTAAAGCCTATCCTATCATGCTCGTAATTCCAAGGGTGTGGTACCTTAGCCGTGGTGGTCAAATGTTTGGCCGCCTTTGCCAAGTTACTGTCGTTGGTTAAAATCATACCTCCGCCGCCAGTGGTAATCGTTTTATTACCGTTAAAACTCAAGGTTCCCAAGAGCCCAAAAGTACCTGTGTGCTGGCCTTTATAATAACTGCCCAGAGATTCTGCGGCATCTTCAACAAGGGCGATATTATAGCGCTCACAGAGCTGGGCGATGCCTGCTATGTCGGCCGGAAACCCAAAAGTATGCATGGGCACGACAGCTTTAATTTTGTTCTTAGTGGTCTTATTAACACAGGCACCATTTACCATGATAGTCTCGTGCTTTAAGAAGTGCTCCAGTTTTTCGGCCGAAAGGCCCACGGTGGTTTTATCAACGTCCACAAACACCGGATGCGCCCCAATATAACTTAAAGCGTTACAGGTGGCAATAAAGGTTAAGGGTTGGGTAATGACCTCATCATCGCGTTCCACACCGGCCAAGAGCAAGGCCACATGTAGGGCGGCCGTACCATTGACGGTAGCAATGGCATGCTTTGCCCCTGTGAATTGGGCCATGTCTGCTTCGAAGCGATCGACAAAGGCACCCACGCTGGACACAAAGGTCGAATCGATACAGTCTTCCAAATACTGCTTTTCGTTCCCGATGAAGCGCGGTTCGTGCAAGGGTATAAAATCCTCGGTTTGGTATAGGTCGCGAATAAAGGCAATGGTGTCTTTAAACATAGGCTTACATCTTGCTGTCTAAGTATTTACCGGTTTCCTTATGGTCGAAATTAGGCAGCATGGTCTTGAATAGTGCTACGATGTCCCTTTTGGTCCACAGCTTAGCCCCGCGCCACTGTTGAATCGCTCCTGTAAAGGCTTCCAACTTATCAGCCTCAAATCCAGCGTCGTTCTTGATGACCCCTAAATTGTGAAAGCGCTCCATATCCAAGGTTTCGTTAGCTGTAAAGAACTCCTCAAAATCCTTTTCGCCCGTGGTATCACTGGTCGTAAATAAACAGGGCCATTGGCCTTGTTGTGGTAAGGTTTTAACCAATGCTCTAGCCTCATCCTCATCCTTACACAGATAAGGTTCGTAGTTGAGAGCCTTAAGATATTTTATAGCGATATCTGCAAAGGTCATGAGATGCAAATGCTCACTTAGTTTGGGAAAAAAGATATCGCGGTTCTCCCCAAAGATACAGGACATGAGACAGAGCTCACCAGATTCCTTTGGGATGACGAAATAGCGTTTGATGTCCTTAGGCGCTACTAGGGGCTGATTCTTTTTAATGCGCTGGTCAAAGCCATGCAGTAGCGAGCCATCGGAAAAGGCCACATTGGCAAAACGTGCCATGGAAATGGGCAGCTGTTCGCTTTGTCGCATCAAGAACATCTCCATAATCCGTTTGGACGCACCCATCATATTCACGGGATTGGCCGCTTTATCTGTAGAAACGCAAAAGTATTTTTTTGTACCCTTAGCAATGGCCTGTTTCACGGTTTTTTCAGTATTGAGGATGTTCACCTCAATCATACGCATCAGTGTATAGGGGTCGCGCTCACTGCGCACGTGTTTTAAAGCCGATAAGTTAAGAACGTAATCGTAGTGGCCGTCATTGGCAATAAAGGCATCGTAGGCTACGGAGCCAATGTCCAGAGCAAAGGTTTGGAAATCACCTTGGATATACCCCAAGGAACTGCGGAGGTCCCGCACCAATTCCACCAAATTATTTTCACTGATATCCACGACATGAAGCTTGAGTGGTTGGCGCTTAAAGATTTCCTTAACCACGGCCTGACCTATGGTTCCGGCACCACCGAGCACTAAGAAGGACGATTGGGAAACGGCCTCCCTTAAAGCCTGTTCGTGTGTTGCTATGTCGTCTTGAAACAGTTCCTGTTGTCTGCCGATTAATGACAATATATCCATGTGCGCTATTGGGTTCAATTAAGGTCGAAAGGACTAGGCTTTGACCTGTCAACAAAACTAAAATAATTAATCTGAAATATTTTATAGATGGTTATGAAAGTCGAACTTATGCTCAAAGTTCATGGATTATGGATTACGATTCACGAATCACAGCTCAAATGTCATTATTAGGGAACGTAGGGACCGAAGAATCTGTTCAATAGAACAGAGAAAAGAGAGACGAGAAAAGAGATGAATGGTCTTTGGTGCTTGGTCTTTGGTCCGTGGTCGGCAGTCAAATAAGAATTACGGATTACAAATCACGATTCACCATTCACGATTCACGAAACCAACGCATCACCGAATCACAATTCACGATTCACGGTTCACCATTCACGAATCATTATATAACCATATAACCGTATCACAACACAACAAAAAAACCCAATACCCAACACCAAAAAAATAGACACCATCTCACTACTCACTACTCACCAATCACTATATAACCTTATAACCTTATAACCACATAACCTTATAACCACCTAACCTTATAACCTTACTACCACCTCACCATACACGAACCACAGTTAACATGTCTTGAACAACTGTATTCCTACGACAAAAAACAACACTTAGTCTGTCCTAATCCAAATCCTGTAAACAGCGCTGCAAACTCGTTTGCCAGTTTGAAATACCTAGACCAAAAGTCTTTTGAATTTTAGAGGTATCCAGAACGGAATACTTTGGGCGCTGTGCGTCTGTTGGATACTCAGACGTTTTAATCGGTGTTATGTCACAGGCGATAGCTTTCATGTCAAAAATAGTTGTAGCAAACTCGTACCAACTACAGTACCCTGAATTAGCATAATGGTACGTTTCAACTGTGGAATTTTTCAGCTGAGGTATGATAGCCATAATAGCCTCTGCCAAGTCCGCAGCATAGGTTGGTGAGCCCAACTGATCACTGACGACCTTAATCGCTTCACGTTCGCGTCCCAAGCATAACATGGTCTTCACAAAGTTATGACCAAATGAACTATACAACCATGAGGTCCTAATGATACAGCTTCCAAAAGGATTTACACGTTTTAAAGCTTGTTCCCCAGCGTATTTGCTTTGGCCATACACACCTTGCGGATTGGGACTATCTAACTCCTTATAAGGGCGAGAAGCCTTTCCATCGAACACATAGTCGGTAGAAATGTGAACCATTTTAACGCCATGAACCTTACAAGCCTCAGCGAGATAACGCACGGCCAAATGGTTAATAGCTTCAGCACGTTCAGATTCTGATTCGGCTTTATCGACAGCCGTATAAGCCGCACAATTAATCAAAACATCGAGGCTATGGTTTTTAAAATAGGCATCCACTGCATCTTTGTTGGTAATATCCAAATCGGTCTTATCCGTAAACAAAAACTGATACTGTGGGTAGTCTTTAGCTAGCACTTTAAATTCCGAACCCAGTTGTCCCTTTTGACCTGTAACCGCTATGACCATTATTCAAAGGATATTTCATGGAACAAGGGCAGGTGCTTATCCTTATCTGATAACATCAATTGGTCTTCTGATAAGCGCCAATCAATATTCAACTCAGGATCATTATAGCGAATGCCAGCTTCCGCAGCTTTATGGTAATAATTATCGCATTTATAGGAAAATAAAGCGGAATCACTGAGCACCACAAAACCATGGGCAAAACCACGTGGAATGAACAATTGCCGTTTGTTGGTTTCTGAGAGTTCCGTAGAAAAATGCTGGCCAAAACTTGGCGAATTTGGACGGATATCAACAGCGACATCGAGCACATGACCTTGAACGACACGTACCAATTTGGCTTGGGCATAAGCACCTTCTTGATAATGCAACCCACGTAACACACCCTTGGTGGAAAAGGATTCATTATCCTGAACAAATGGTACCTCAATTCCGGTTAGCTTTCGAAAATCGAGTTGGTTAAAAGTTTCTAGAAAATAGCCACGGCTATCCTCATAAACTGTTGGCTCAAGCACAAAACAACCTTCCAATGGGGTGTCTATAATGGTCATGCGTTGCGGTCTATGAGGCTTAACAATTGCTTTCCGTAGCCACTTTTGGTCAAAGGTGCTATTAAGGCTCTAAATTGGTCTTCATTGATATAACCCATTCTAAAGGCAGCTTCTTCTATGGCTCCAATTTTGAGACCTTGGCGTTCTTCAATAACTTGTACAAATTGTGCTGCCTGCATTAAGGATTTAAAGGTTCCCGTATCTAGCCAGGCGGTCCCTTTATCCAAAACACTCACCTGTAATTTGCCTTGTTCCAAATAGGCTTTATTGACATCCGTAATTTCCAGTTCACCACGATGGCTTGGGGCTATATTTTTAGCGATATCCACAACAGCATTGTCATAGAAGTAAATTCCCGGAACCGCGTAATTGGATTTTGGGCGTTGTGGTTTTTCCTCTATGGATATGGCTTTACCTTCCGCATCAAAATCAACCACACCATAGCGCTCAGGGTCATGAACATGGTAGGCATAAATGATACCACCATCAGGGTCATTGTTCTGTTGTAATAGCTCTGCCAAGCCGGTTCCGTAAAAGATGTTATCGCCTAAAATGAGCGCCACTTTATCACCGCCTATAAAATCCTCACCGATGAGAAATGCCTCAGCTAGACCCTTAGGCTCTTCCTGCACGGCATATTGAAATTGACACCCTAATTGGGTACCGTCTCCTAACAAATGCTGAAACAAGGGTAAATCCTGTGGTGTCGTAATGATTAATATTTCCCGTATACCAGCCCACATCAGCGTAGATAAAGGATAGTAAATCATGGGCTTATCATAAACAGGCATAAGCTGTTTACTAACCGATAAGGTTAAGGGATGTAAGCGTGTGCCTGAGCCTCCTGCGAGAATGATTCCTTTCATGGATTTATAGTTAAAAGGTTATAAAGTTAGTTAGTAATAAAGTTATATATCATTACAGGATTAATTGTTTATACTCTTGATTAATTTTGAAATCATGTTTCTAATAAAATAAATAGTTGTGTTGATGTCATCTAAATCGTTGACATAACCGAGTCTTTGGGAAATTTCCAATTGTGTTTCCACTTCAGAAAGCGAACCCAAGGCTATAAATAAAAATCTGGACAATTCTTTTGCTCCTTTTCGTCCTGCCCCTTCTGCTATATTGGACGGAATAGAAATTGAAGCCCTTCGCAACTGTGCCGTTAAACCGAAAGCTTCATTTGAAGGAAAATGCTCCGTTAAAGCGTAGATTTTAACAACAAAATCCATGGACTCCTGCCAAACCTTTAAATCCTTATGGGATTTTATCGTCTTCATTTATTTATTGTTAATTAATTTTACAAGCATTTTAACCTATAACCCCTTAACCTTATAACCTCTTAACCTTCTAACCTCTTAACCCTCTAACCCCTCAACTATACTGCCTCTCATAATACGATTGATATTCACCCGACGTCACATGCGCTAACCATTCAGCATTACCTAGATACCAATCAATCGTTTTTTCTAAGCCCTGCTCAAAGGTAACACTGGGCTGCCATCCTAAAGTCTCATTAATCTTGGACGCATCTATAGCATAGCGCTTATCATGGCCTGGTCGATCTTTGACATAAGTGATGAGTTGCTCGGACTGCCCCTTTGGTCGATGTAAACGTTGGTCCATCTTATCGCAAAGCAATTTGACCAAATCGATATTTTTCCATTCATTAAAGCCACCTATATTGTAGGTCTCGCCCTGCTTACATTGATGAAAGACTAAATCAATAGCCCTAGCATGGTCGATAACATAGAGCCAATCGCGCGTATAGTTGCCATCGCCATACACCGGCAATGGTTTATTTTGAATGATATTATGAATAAACAGAGGAATCAATTTTTCTGGAAATTGGTTAGGCCCGTAATTATTGGAGCAATTGGTAATCACATAAGGCAAGCCATAGGTTTCGCCATAGGCCCGGACAAAATGGTCGGAACTGGCCTTTGAAGCCGAATAAGGTGAATTGGGATCATAGGAAGTGGTTTCTGTAAACAAACCCGTTTCCCCTAAGGTGCCATAGACTTCATCGGTACTGATGTGATAGAACAGTTTGCCTTCAAAATTAGAGCCCCATAAGCCCTTAAAGGCATTGAGCAAATGTATGGTCCCAAGGACATTAGTCTTTACGAATGCCAGAGGGTCTGTAATGGAGCGATCAACATGTGATTCTGCCGCCAAATGAATGACGCCGTCAAATTGATGTGTTTTAAATAGGCGGTCTACAAACAAGGCATCGGTAATATCTCCTTTGATAAAGGTATAATTGGAAGCAGTTTCTACGTCCTTTAAATTTTCAAGATTCCCCGCATAGGTCAGAGCATCTAAATTATAGATGTGATATTCTGGGTAAGCCGTAACAAATTGCCGCACCACGTGCGACCCAATAAATCCGGCACCTCCAGTAATTAGTAGTTTCATCGTATTACAACTGTTTTTTACAAGCGCTGTTGTCCTGCAAATCTAAAACTTTTCAACCGATTTCTGTTGAACGGCCCTACTATATTGGTTGTAAAGACATTGAAAAAACAGCTTGTAGGAATTTTAATAGTTTTATTATATTTGTGTGATTTTTAGGACAACAAACGACTTTAGAACTAAATCCCTCAAACTAGTGACTTCTAAAGCCAACGGACAAAGGTCCAGCTTTTATAGCTTCTCAAGGTACTTTACAAGATACGGTAAAGCCAGCGGATTAACCACTTATTTTAACGATATAAACTATAGATGTAGTAACGGTCTAGCAGCTATGCTACATCTCTTTCTTGCTATAACCCTTATAAAACAATTCAACAATTTTAAAACAGAGGCGCTTATGAAACTAGATATTTAATACAATACACAACGATTTGTTTTTTGATTAATAGCAAATCCATACCCTACGACATTCAATATCCTTAGGCCAGTTGTATTTAAAAGGCTTTACTATAAGATATAAAGTCTTAATCTTCCCTAACAGATTTACTTTACTATCTGGTAAAGTACGTCAAAATACATAAATGCTGTAACCTCATCCATGCAAAATAGGATAATCGTATGGAAACCCCAAATGATAAAATTGACTCTATTTACCTTATTAAAAACCCATTCCAAAAAAATTTATTGGAATTATGAAAAAGATAATAATATTAATAGCCCTGATAACAAGCACATTCGCTCAAGGTCAAAGCACCATCTATTCTGAGGATTTTACCGGCCAGGAAGGCCAAGGCGCTTCAGGCCCTGGCGGCTCGAATCCCAATATAGATTTGAGTTTAGTCAATTGGTCCATCGATGTCTCCAATGCCTCATTTGCGAATACCAACGATTATTTTAGCGTGATTAACGTCGGTGGAAACGCCATTTTTGAAGGGCGCGATTTGGATACCGAAGCGATTTGGTTCTCCCCTCTTATTGATATCAGCAATTTTTTCGATGTGTCCTTTAGCCTAGAGGTTTCAGAATCGAACGGGACTGGTGGCAATAATCTAGAACCTAATGATACCGTAACCATTGAATACCGCATTGATGGAGGTGCCTGGACCCAAGCCAATACCAATGGTAGTTTTTCCAATGACTTCGACGCAACAATTTCAAGCCAAGACCTACTTAATGGCAGTACCCTTGAACTGCGTGTCATTATGCGGAACAATGGCGGTGGCGAACGCATGCGCATAGACAATATCACTGTGAGCGGTTTTGAAAACTGTACGGCCTTTGCCCTACCTTTTTCCGAGGATTTTGAGGGTGGGGTTTTCCCACCACCCTGCTGGAACAGTTACCGTGGTGCGAATGGCCTAGGTACAGCAAACGACTGGACCACCTCTACACTCGTGGCCAATTCCGGCACGACCTCGGCCTTCGTGGAATATGAAGTGGTGTCCGGTGGTAATGCCCAGGATTGGTTGGTAACACCAGCCATAGATTTGGGAACGGCACAAGCGCAACTGCGCTTTTTTGCACGAGAGCAGTTCACCATAGATTACAACACCGAATACACCATACGTGTTTCCCAAACCTCACAAACGGACATCAGTAGCTTCACCACCCTTCAAACCTATAACGAAGCCCAACTGGGCAGTACCTTTAACGAAAAGACGGTAGATCTCTCGGCCTATTCTGGTGTTGTATATATCGCTTTTGTGATGGAACAAAATGATGGCGACAATTGGTTTCTTGATGATGTTTCCATCGTGGATATTTCTGGTTGTAGCACACCGTTAGACGTCAGCAATGCCACGGCAACTTATGTGGACGGCAATATCGATTTAAACTGGACGCTAAGCAGTTGCTATGATGAGGTCCTGGTGGTGGCACGAGAAGAAAGTCCGGTTACAGCGGTACCTTCAGGAGATGGGTCCAACTACTTTGCCAGTACCAATTTTGGTTCTGGTACCGAAATTAGTACCGATGAATTCATCGTCTTTAAAGGCACCCAAACAAATGTTGAAATCACCAACGTTAGCTTTGGAAGCACCTACCATTTTGAAATTTTTACACGAAAAGGGAGCAATTGGAGCGCAGGGATTCCGCTGAGTATCACATTGGATTATTGTGCTGTCGATGGCGACACCACGTTTGAAACCTCCATCACCCTCGTGAATTTTGGAAGCATTAACAATGCCACAGGACAAGGCAGTGGCTACGACGATTTTACAGCCATAGGAACGACGGTTGCCCGTGGCAGTAGCGAAAATCTAACCGTTAATATAAATACCGATGGCAATGTTGCAATATACAGCTACGCTTGGATCGATTGGAACCAAGATGGCGACTTTGACGACCCTAATGAAACTTACGATCTGGGTGCAACCATTGATAGTCCGGATGGCCCAACAGCGAACAGCCCCTTAGCCATTAGCATACCCAATGATGCCGTATTAGGCGATACGCGTTTGCGTGTGCTCTGTCAGTATTACTTTTTTCCAATCCCCACAAATGGCCCCTGTGATGGCTCCACAGATGGTGAAATCGAAGACTACACCATTACGGTTGTACCTGGCACCTCTTATGTTTATGACAACGGTTGGTCACCTGCTAATCCTAATGGTATTGCCACCTTTGCAGATGATATTACTATTGTCAATGGCGATGCCACTATAGACACAAATACCAACTGTAATACCTTGATTGTGGAGCCAGGCGCAGGATTAATTGTTACATCAGGCACGACCTTAGAGCTACTCAACACCTTGACTTTAGAATCCAATTCCACACAATACTCTAGCCTTATTTTGGATGGCAACTTGACCGGTACGGTAACCTATAATCGTCATGTCAATGATTTTGATGGTACCGATGCCACGACTGCTGCTAATTCTAACGACCTAGTATCGCCCCCCACGGCCATTGCAGATGTTAATGTATTTTTGACAGGGAACAGTAATTTATTGTCGCAATTAGGCGCACCAACACTGTACGCTTTTGCACCCTTTAATAATGATTCAGGAGTTTATGAAAACTTCGACTCCAATGCTACAGGACCCTTAACGCGCGGCGTGGGCTACAGAGCTGCAACGTCAAGTCCTAACCAAACGCTATCCTTTACAGGTAGCGTGGCTACAAATCAGGTGGACATAGGGATAACTGTAGGTTCAGCCACCAATAGTACCGAGGCATGGAACTTAATAGGCAATCCGTTTCCGTCCTATCTCGATTTTGATGCGTTCTTTACAGCAAATAAATCAGAATTTGAAGCACCCTCCTTTGAGGCCATTTATGGCTATAACGCTACAGCAGCACGTTGGACCATCTGGAACCAAGCGACCATTGACGATACATCCGAAACCGAATACATCGCTCCAGGTCAGGGCTTTTTTGTGAAGTCCAAAACGGGCGGCGGAATGGTATCCTTTACGCCAGCGATGCGAACCACAGCTGGCAGTGACGATTTTATCGCAGGCCGCTCCGCAAGTAGTGTGAGTGTGGCAAGGGCAGATATCAACCTTCAAAGCGAAGGCAAAGACTTTAATACCATTATCTATTTTAACAGCAATGCCACACGCGGCATGGACCCTGGTTATGATGCTAGTGCCTATCTTGGCAACGCTAACGGTATTTTTACACATCTGGTGGAAGGCAATACAGGAATTGAATTGGCTGTTCAGACCCTGGACTATGACGATTACAACGATGTGGTGATACCTGTAGGCGTGAAGGCCAACCAAGGGCAACAAATCACGTTCAGCCTAGGTACCAATACCCTGCCTGCAGGCACCAAGGTCTATCTGGACGATACCGTGGCCAATACCGTTACAGAGCTGACAATGACCGATTACATCGTGACACCGGCCACGGCACTCAATGGTACCGGACGGTTCTTCCTGCGGTTTGAAAGCAATGCCTTAAGCAATCCTGAGGCTGCTTTAGATGGCCTATCCATATTTACAGCGGAAAAAACCATTGTTATTGCAGGACAGCTTAATGAAAACACAACAGCCTCGGTCTTTGATTTACAAGGGCGTTTGGTAAAACAAGTGGCTCTAGATAAAAGCTTACGTACCCAGACCATAAGCACTAACGGACTCAGCTCTGGTGTGTACGTGGTACAGCTGAGCAACAGCACCCAAAGCAAAACCGAAAAAGTGATCTTGAATTAAAGCAGAAAAGAGAAACGAGAATAGAGAAAAGAGAGCAGGTCGGAAGGCCTGCTTTTCTTTTTTTAAGGGGATGTTCATTCTCCTTTCAACACCCAATACCCAATACCCAAAACCTAATACCTAAGTACCATCTCGCCGTTCACAATTCACGGTTCACACATCACGAATCACAGCTCGCATGTCATTGGCTGCACCTAATCTTCGATTTCAGAGTGAACGCAGTAACCGAAGAATCTATTCAATGGAAAAGAGAAAAGAGAGACGAGAAAAGAGATGAATGGTCTTTGGTCTTTGGTGCTTGGTCTTTGGTCCTTGGTCCGTGGTCGGCAGTCCAATAAGAACAAAGGATTTCGGATTTCGGTTCACGACATCACCGTATAACCACATAACCATATAACCTTGTAACTGCATAACCACATAACCCTATAAGCTTCTAACCTTTTAACCAAAAAACCCTAACACCCATCACCCAACACCTAACACCTAATTACCATCTCACCACTCACTACTCACTACTCACCACTCACCATTCACTATTCACCATTCACCATTCACGGTTCACGATTCACGATTCAAGCTTCACGAGAACAACAACTCTTAATCGTTTATTAACCTAAAATTTATCCAAAAGCCAAATTAATGTCTAAATTTGTGGCTGCTTTGGAGTTAAAATCAATGGATAGCCAAAGCCTTGGTTAGAACAAAAAATTACATAGATGAAAAAATTTTACATCTCACTTTTAGGACTATTGATAACAAGTTTGGGGTTTGGGCAAGACCTTGTAATTACAGCTGCTTATGATGGCCCTCTTTCTGGAGGTACCCCAAAGGGCGTGGAACTTTACGTTATAAACGATATTCCTGATTTAAGCCTTTATGGCCTTGGAAGCGCCAACAATGGAGGTGGTTCTGATGGAGAAGAGTTTACTTTTCCTGCAGATGCAGTTACCGCTGGAACTTATTTATATGTAGCTTCAGAGTCTACGGAATTTACAAATTGGTTTGGTTTTGCTCCAAACTACACTTCTGGATTTATGGAAATAAATGGAGATGATGCGATAGAGTTGTTTTTCAATGGATCTGTTATCGATGTATTTGGAGATATAAACACCGATGGAACTGGAGAGCCTTGGGAATATATGGACGGATGGGCTTACAGAGTCGATGGAACCGGTCCTGACGGTAGCACTTTTACCTTGGCTAATTGGACATTTAGTGGGCCAAATGCTTTAGACGACGAAACGACAAATGCCTCTGCAACAACACCAATCCCAATCGGGTCATTTACATTTGGAGGCTCAAGCTGTTCAATTACCAGTACAGGTTTAGCAAACATAACTTGTAACGACAACGGGACAGCAAGTGACAGTACGGACGATATTACGTCTTTTGAGCTTAATCCTACGGGTGGTAATCTAGGAACTACCTATACAGTAGACATGGATGGTTTTGCTAATATTAGTACAAGCATCTCAGGTCCTTTTACAACTGATACTGCTACTGCAAATTACGGTTCATCAACTACGTTTTACCTTGAACCTGGAAGTGCTGGGATTGGTGGCGATTTGGATGCCTTAGTCATAGATGATACTGATACTAATTGTTTTGAAATTGCAACGATTACAGATCCCGGAAGTTGTTCAACTGCTGTTCCAACAGTCGGTTTTGATACTGCAACAAGCACCGAAATCGAAACCAATACCACGATTACAAGTTCTAATATTCCTATTACTGTAAGCAATTATGATGGTAACCAAATTGACATCGACGTTAGTGTTACTGGTGGTACTGCTGAGCCTGGTGATTATACCTTTACGTCACCGACATCCTTATCATTTACGGCTGATGGTACACAAAATATTACTATAGACATTAATGATGATGCTGATTTTGATGACGAAACCGTAGAGTTGACCATTACAGAAACAAGCTCAGTAACTGGTTTGGTCATTTCTCAAGCGACACATACCGTTACTATTATTGATGATGAGACACCTCCTGTTCCAGAACTAATCATAACTGAAATTATGCAAAACCCTAGTGACGTTGGTGATAATTCAGGTGAGTATTTTGAAGTTTATAATCCAACAGCTAGTGCTATCGATATGATTGGATGGACCATTAGTGATAATGGCTCTGACAGCCATACCATTAGTAGCTCTGTAGTTGTACCTTCATTAGGTTTTGCTGTATTAGGCATCAATGCTGACAATCTCACAAATGGTGGTGTAAACGTAGATTATGAATACTCTGGGTTTACCCTTGCCAATGGTGATGATGAAATTATCTTAACCGATGGTAGCTCCAACGAAATAGACCGTGCAGAGTATGACGGAGGTCCTAATTGGCCAGATCCTAATGGTGCAGCTATGATTTTTATTGGAAGTGATACCGAAGACAATAATGACGGTTCTTTATGGGCTGAAGCTACAGTTTCCGAAGGTATTGATAACGATTTTGGATCACCAGGTACAGAGGGTACTAACCAAATTGTCGCATCTCTAGTTTATAAAAATGGTACTTGGAATCTAGAACCATCTACTGCAACTGGAGCGCGGAACGCCGTTGTTGTAAATGGAACTTATACTCTAAGTTCTGATATAAATATCAACGATATGACTATTAGACCAGAGGCATCTACAATCATTCCTTCTAGTTTCACGTTGACATGTACTTCTTTAAACCTGGAATCTACATCCTCTAACTTTTCAAGTTTAATATCCGATGGAACAATTATCGGCACGGTAACCTATAACCGTTATGTAAACTCTAATGATGCCGTAAATGGTAACGACCTTATCAGTGCTCCTGTTACAGGGCAGGCCTTTGATGTGTTTATTGCCAACAACACCAATATCTTAGCCAATCCAAGTGGCACCAATGTGCTTTTTGGTGGCTTTGATAGTGACAATGCCAGCGCTCCTTACGAGCTTTGGGACGAAACCGACACTACCCCTTTAACTGCTGGTGTAGGTTATAGAACCGGTATAGATCCGTTGGCAGCTTCAAACTTAGTAGAGTTTGAAGGTACCGTAAATAACAGCTTAGTTGAAGTCCCAATAGCACAAGGTACCGCAAGTATTTTGAGCTTGGTGGGTAATCCGTTCCCTTCGTATATGGATGCTCAGGCTTTTTTATCCCACAATGATGCATTGTTAGACCCTAGCGCCAAAGTGATCTATGGCTATAACGACAGTACCGATGGTACGTCTGCTGATGACTATACCATTATCAGTGCTATAGAAAACAACACGTTGAATATTGCCCCTGGCCAAGGATTCTTTGTGGCGTCCAATACCACCGGCGGTAACCTTCAGTTTACCACCAGTACGCCAGATATGCGTATTATCGCTAACGATGATGACTTTATAGCGGGTAGAAATGCGGCTTCTGCGATTACTAACGTAAACATTAATCTGAGTAACGCGTCCGACAATTTTATTACCAAGGTGTACTTTACGCCTTCTTCAGGTTTAGGCTTAGATCCTGGTTACGATGCCAGTTTAATCGGTGGTGTTGCTCCAGCCTTTGCTCTATTTACGCATTTGGTTGAAGAGAACTCTGGCGTGCCTTTTGCAACGCAAGCTATTGGAAAGACTGATTTTAACGATACGACCATTGCCCTAGGTGTTAATGCTAATATGGGAGAGCAATTGACCTTTAGTATTGCAGAAAATACCTTACCGGCTTCTATCGAGGTGTATTTGGATGATACTTTGACCAACACTTCTACCCTATTAAACACTTCGGATTATGTGTTGACTCCTGCTGAGGCTTTAAATGGCACGGGTCGTTTTTATTTACGATTTACCAATGGTGCCTTATCCCTAAGCGATAACGTGCTTGATGGTATTTCCATATATACGAACCAAAGCCCTAAAACCATTACGATTGCTGGTACCTTAAATGCGGATACTGTTGCTAAGGTGTATGATCTGCAAGGCCGATTGGTGCATACCACAGCATTGGATGCAGATACGACCTTACATACGATTGATGCCAATAGCTTACAGACGGGTGTTTACATCGTAAATCTTGTGAGTGGAAATCACAGCAAGACCCAAAAAGTGATTTTGAATTAAATTAGAGAGACAAGACAAAAGAACCAAGAGAAGAAAGCAGGTCGGAAGGCCTGCTTTCCTTTTTTAAGGGGATGTTCATTCACCTTTCAACACCCAACACCCATAACCTAATATCCAATACCTAATACCTAATACCTAAGTACCATCTCACCACTCACCATTCACGAATCACAATTCACCTTTCACCTTTCAACACCCAATACCTAATACCTAATACCTAAGTACCATCTCACCACTCACCATTCACGACTCACGACTCAAGACATCACCACATCACAGAAAACACAACACCTAACACCAAAGTGCCATCTATCCATTCACCTTTCACCTTTCAACACCCAATATCCAATACCTAATGCCTAATACCTAATACCTAACACCTAATACCTAACACCTAATACCCAACACCTGCAACAAACTTTTCCACCCGAAAACGATTGCGCTTTTTAATTTTAAAAAACTACACTATATTTGATAACAAATAAGTAACACACTAACACGAGATTACAACAAATCTAACTATAAGCTTATGAGACAGTTTTACATTTTTGCTTTAACCCTAATTTTTGGATTTACAAATGTTCAAGCACAGCTCGGTACAGATAGTTTTATTCTAGCAACTGATGATGCCTCTAATTATCCTGGAGGCACTTGGAACACTACCACCAATGGAGGTAATGGTTTTGGAAGTTGGAGTTTTATTTCATCCGGTACTGGTGGAAGATATATTGGCGGAACAGGATTAAGTACTTTAAGTTTTGGTATAAATTCCGAAAATGGAGGATTATATGCAGCTGAAAGAGCATTTAATAGAGCTATGCAACCCGGTGACACATTTAGTGTAAATGTAGGTCATACCACAACAATTAATGGTGAGATATTTATTCAGTTTTTAGATGGCTCTACTCCGGTCTTTACACTTAAATTTGTTAGTGGTGGCTCAGATTGGCAAATTAATGATGGAGGTAGTGATTTTGGGTCTGGACAGGCCTATGATGACTTTGCAAGCATAGCTTTTACTTTTACTTATGAAGGTGGCAATAATTATTCCTACACTTTTGGAACCGGAAGTGGCAGTAATTTTACAGCTTCTAGTAATATATCAAATATCACCTCTGTGAAATTTCAGTCTACAAACCAAGGGGCTCTTCAAAATTTTGGTTTTGACGATTTAGAAATCACCAGTAAATATACAATACCTAATGGCCAGTCAACTAATGTAACGAGTGATATTACTGTTCCATATCTTGAAATACAGGCAGGTGGAGCTGTTACTGTACAGTCAGGTAACACCCTTACTGTAACAAATGATCCAATAGTTCTTAATTCTACAAGCACTGAATTCGCTAGTTTTATAAATAATGGTACTTATACTGGAGACATCACCTACAACCGCTACACGGCACAAGTAGGACCTACGGGCACCAATGATTTAATAGCCTCACCGGTTTCTGGTCAAGATTTTGGGCCTTTTGCCACAGCAAACTCAGGGGCTTTGGCAGCATCTGAAAATATACGCGCATTTGCCCCTTTTAACCCTGTCGCAAATGCCTATACCAACTATGATACAGGTACCAATGCTAACACAGCGATTACTCCAGGTACAGGCTATAGAGCAGGCACCCAAGCTTTTGGTGGTGAAACGCTAGCTTTTACAGGCACACCAAATAATGGAGCTGTACCAGTAACTCTGGTGGACGGCACAAGTTTCTGGAATCTTATAGGAAACCCGTACCCTAGTTACCTATCTGCTTTAGACTTCTTAAATGCCAATTCGGCAAACTTATTAAATAATACTTTTTTTGGAATCTATGGCTATGATGCGGATGACACAGATGGTTCTATCTGGACTCAAATTGATTTTAATTTCCTGGACGACCCTGGAAATCCAGGCACTCCAATAGATTCATACTTCATCACTCCAGGACAAGGCTTTTTTGTAGCGGCGCCTTCAGGTGGCGGCGATGGTATTGAATTTACAACTACAATGAGACGCACTGGCACTAGTGACGACTTTATTACAGGACGTAATGCAGCTAACACCAACAACTTTGCCCATGCCATCCTAAACTTAAATACAGCGTCTACATCTTATGAAACCAACGTGTATTTTAGGGATATCAATACCCTAGGCTTAGACCCTGGCTATGACACAGGAGCTTATGATCAAAACGCCAATGGCGTGTATACGCATTTGGTAGAGGATAATGCAGGAATAGCCTTGTTTAACCAGTCCTTACCTTATGCCAACTTAACGGATGTAGTAGTACCTTTAGTGGTGAATCTTAACCCTAATGAACAGATGACCTTTAGCTTAAACAGCAATTCCGTAGTTCCAGAAAGTATTGATGTGATCCTTGAGGATAGCGTTGAAAATACTTTTACTTTATTAAATTCTGGTGATTACACGATTACACCAAGCACGGTGTTATCAGGTAGCGGACGCTTTTTCTTAAGATTTGCAGAAAATGCCTTATCAACTGTAGAAAACGAGCTAGACTCTTTGTTTATTTTTGCGAATGCCAATAAACAAATAGTCATTTCTGGTCTACTAGATACCACCAGTACGGCACAAGTCTATGATTTACAAGGCCGTGCGGTAATGAGCCAAACATTGAACGCTAATGTAAGTACCCAAACCATTAATGCCAGTGCCTTAACAAGTGGTATATACATTGTAGAGGTATCGAATGGCACCCTCAGTAAAACACAAAAGATCATTTTGAGATAAACCCTTTACAGCATAAGGCTAAGACGTAAAACGCAAACAGAACCCTTAGCCTTATGTTTATAAATTGTAAACCTTTTAAAATAAAACGCACCATATAAAATATTTTATTATTTTTGGTCTGTTGTTCAACCTAGAACTATGAAAAAAAATACCCCCAACGATAAAATCACACGGAAGGAGGCCCTACAAAAAATGGGGAAATACGCTGCCCTAACGGCGATTGGTACTTTTGTGATTTTAAATCCCCAAAAGTCGCAAGCACAATCTCCAACACAACCGCCAGACCCAGGAGGTAATCCGTTTGCAGGAAGTTAATTACAGCTAATTTTGAAAAATGCCTTAGCACCTAATCTGCACTATGATTTTGGTGATTATTATGTATTGTGGTATTCCAGATCCAATTCCTACAGCGTTGTTGGCTCGGAATTTAAAGCCATTTTAGACGCGTATCTGAGCTGTGACACAATAACAGACTTTCAAAACCAGTTAAACGCGCTATCCAAGGCAGAAGCAAAAAACATTGCCACACAGCTGAGCAATTACCTTGAGGCCTGCAACCATAATCAAGATTCTCTCCCGCTAAGTACTATGGTGTTTGAGGAAGGCCACCGCCAGCTATCCAAATCCTATAAGATTGGGGATTCCTGCTTCAACTTACATGCGGATAACCAAAAGGTCTTAAATGCGCTGCATCCGTCCTTGGCGCATTATGAAATCCCGTTTACAGAACACAGCGATACCACCTTTGATGTGTATCTCACTGCAGACCATATCAACTTGTTTCAAGATAAAATGGTACTGCGTAGTGTGCCAAAAGCAGATTACCATTTCATTCAAGGTAAATTCCACATGGAAGTGGCTAATCTTATCCACAACAAACACGAATCGGATTGGCTAGGCACTATACATGGCTCTACCATAACGGATGGGCAATCCTCTATCATGTTTATCGGTAATTCGGGCAGTGGTAAGAGTACGCTGTGCAGTCTTTTGGTGGCGCATGGCTATCACCTTGTCTCTGATGACATTTCGCCCTTAGGTAAAGCCGATGGCCATATCTATTACAATCCGGCTGCGATTTCCATAAAGGAAAAGGCCTTTAAGGTGTTGGAGCCTTTTTTGCCTGAGCTAAAAACACTGCCAGAGATCACCTTTAATCCGGCAAAAGGCGTCTTGAAATATCTGCCCTGTAAACAGCCAAACCAGTTACATTATCCTTGCCAAACCTTGGTTTTGGTCAACTATACGCCTGATAGCGAAACACTATTGGAAGCGATTTCCATAAAGGAAGCCTTGGAAACTATTATTCCAGATTCTTGGTTGCATCCCGGAATAGAGCATGCCCAAGCCTTTTTAGATTGGCTGGGCCAACTCAACTTTTATAAACTCACTTATGGTGCTATGGAGGAGATGATAGAGACAGTGTCAGAACTCTTTAAAAAGCAAAATCATCTTTCCTAAAAGTCGTATTTTTGAGCCATTATAGCTCATGGCCCAACGATTAGAGACATACCGTGCAATTGCCAAGATATTGAGTCCTGAGACCAAAGCATCGGAACTTGAAACCATCCTCCAACACCCAGATTTTGATTGGGATGCTATTGTTGTTGAAGGGAGTGGACATTTAATGCTGCCAGCGCTTTACTGCAACCTTAAACGTAAAGGCCTTTTACATACCCTCCCTGAGGAATTGGACGAGTATCTCGAGGAAATCACTGCTATCAATCGGAATAGGAATAAGGCACTGCTTCGACAAGCTGCAGACATTTCCAAATTACTCAGTGCCCATAACATTGCGCATGTGTTTCTAAAAGGCATAGCCTATATCAGCAGCAATATATTTAGTGACCCCGCCGAAAGAATGGTAGGTGATATCGATATATTAGTGGCAGCTGAGGCAGCGGAAAAGGCGTTCTCTATTTTACATCAAAATGGCTACGGAAAGATCAGTGGTTTTAATTACGCGGTTAAAGGACATCGACACATGGACCGTCTTATCAATGACCAGAAGTTAGCCGCTATAGAGATTCACAGCCAATTTTTCGACAAGAAACATCAGAAACTACTTAATGTTAGAGACGCTCTTACAAACCTGCAGCTCAAAGGTGGGCTTCCCGTTCTAGATGACAGTACCATGTATAAATTTGCGGCCCTGAGCTGGCAAATCAATGACAAAGCCTATTATTTCCTAAACGCAAGTTTTAAGGCGTTTTATGATTGCATTTCAATACAAAGAAACCAAGGTCCCATAAATTTGGGTGAATTTTCAACATCAACCTATTACAAAAGGTTCTGTTACCTTGGGGAGCTGTATTTCGACCTCTTTAAAACCAAACCATCACTATTTAAATCTTTGACACAAGATTTGTATAAATTGAAACTAAACTACAGGCTGTTTTCTCAAATTGGTCGGTGGTATACATTTATGGTATCAGACGTCATTGCTAGACTTAACCTTTTTGTAACCAACGGCTCCTACAGAAAAAATGTGTCGCGAATTATTTTTAAGGGCCATAAATAGTAGTATTTAAATAGAAAATACTATTTTTAACCCGTTAAACTTAGTAAATGATTTAACACTAGTTAATTATGAAGAATATTTTTTTAGCTCTAGTCTTTCTTTTAGTTAGTCTTAATAGTGAAACCTTTGCCCAGCGTTATGATAAGGAATGGTTTGCAAGCATTGGATTAAATGCGATTAATACGCAAGGAACACGCTCTCCTGTTGGCGAAATTGGAGATTGGGCTATAAATGTGCCTATATCAGCCGCTATTGAATTATCCTGGACCTCTGGACTTTCCATAGAGCAGGCCTTTACCATTAATGCTTTTAATGAAGGTGATAGACTTGATGAAGGCGTTCTTACAGAAGATTTAACTTATGTATCTTTTGATACCCATGCCAAATATTATTTTAGAAAGCATATTTTTCCAGATTGGGATTGGCTCGAGTTATACGGCAACGCAGGGGTAGGATTTTTTACGATAGATGAAACCAATATTTCGGCCAATATAGGTGGCGGTGCGCAAGTGTGGTTAAATAGACGCCAGACGATTGGTGTGCGTTTACAAACCATAGCGAAGTTTGCCTTAGATGCTGAAGAAAGCGGTTTTGATAATAACCACTATCAAACCCACTTACAATTGGTATTTGCCTTATAATGAAGTCATCCGTTATATAATATTTAAAAAAGCCTCGCAATGCCGAGGCTTTTTTGTTGGCTACGGAGCCACTCATCTAGGATTATGGCCAAAGTCTTGGCAAAATGAATCGGATGAGGCGTTTCATCTATTTTTAAAAAGTCCGAAACCTCTAGGAATTGTACTAGGTTATCCAACTCCCCTTAAATCACACCTAACTCAAACGATATCAGCGCTTTTAAATGAGACTCCCAAGACTTTAATGCCAAATTAGTTGAGCATTAACTTTATGAGTGTAGCTAGACCTATAATCAGGATGAAGACCAGCGACAACCTTCTAAATTGCGATTGTGGGATATAGGCTAAAATCTTTTTGCCTAGGTAGGTGCCCAAAAGCCCTATCACTAACAAAAACGGCACATATTTTAAGTCGTGCGCATGGATGTAGCCGTTATTGTAATAAACGAAGGTGCGCGAGAAATCTATCATAAAATCGATAAATGCCGATGTGGCAATAAACACCTGCTTCTCGAGATTAAAGGCAGCCATGGTCAACCCACGAATAGCCCCACCTGTACCGAGTAAACCAGCGGAAAATCCAGATAACGACCCACCAATAATCGCATTTTTAGTATGTGCTGCAATGCTCAGCTTATGCTTTATTAAAAAGAATAGGCTTAATCCCACAAGGAAAAGCCCTAGAAACACTTCTAAAAATGTTGTTTCCAAGACTTTTGATAGTAATCCTCCCAAGACAACAAATAACACCGAGGGAATGCCAATGCTTAAGAGTAGCTTTTTGTCCAACCCCTTTTTGAACAATACGATTTTACTTAAGTTGCTGGAGAGGTGAAATATGGCGGTTAAGCCCAAAACGGAATAAAAATCGAAATAAAAGTTCCCCAACGGCACAAAAAATACGGAAGACCCAAAGCCACCAATGGTCCCGATAATTTCGGCAAATAGCGCTAAGAGTAAGAATACATAATTGATGGATCTCATGGTATGGTGCTAAACATGCCAGCCTTGTCTTCCAATGGACAACACAGGTGAAAAACGCTACACTGAGGTTTTTATCTCAGCTATAGCTCAATTAAAGGTAAGGGAATTTTGTGAGGTATAGGGTTATGTGCCACTGAAATAAACGAGTTACGACCTATTGAAGTCAGGCCAGGTCCAACAAGTTATCGTAAAATGTGAAACTCCTTAAGCATTAGGATTCGTCCACAACCCTTGTGCTACGCTCTGAAAATGGTCTTAACTCAATCTGATGTAAGTCATAGCGCAGCGCTCTGGATTGCTTCGCATCCCTTGCGCTCCGCTCTGAAAATAGTGCAGAAACACAAAGTCCAAAGTCATAGCATCGCGCCAGGGATTGCTTCGCATCCCTGGCGCTCCGCTCTGAAAATACTTCAAACAAAAAAACGCTCAAGCGAGCTTGGCGTTTTTTCTTTTTGAAGTATTTATTCGTGACCACGGTAGGATTCAAACCTACGACCGCTGGAGCCGAAATCCAGTGCTCTATTCAGCTGAGCTACGTGGCCATTTTATAGTTTTCTTCATCCATCTTCTTCCTGCACCACTCTTTAAATACTTTTCTCTTTGTCTAGCATCTTGTCCCGATTCGAAAGACTCTGCATGCAACAACTCCCAGGGTCCAAACTTTGCCGTATACCGAGAATAACCCGAATTATGCTCCAATAAACGTCTCTCCAAATCATTCGTCATGCCAACATACGACTTTTTGTGCTTCGCACTGAACAATACGTAGACATAATAAGTCATTTATGCTCTATTCAGCCCGCCTTGCCCGGCGCAAGACGAGGCAGGCTGAGCTACGTGGCCATTTTATAGTTTTCTTCATCCATCTTCTTCCTGCACCACTCTTTAAATACTTTTCTCTTTGTCTAGCATCTTGTACTGATTCGAAAGACTCTGCATGCAACAACTCCCAGGGCCCAAACTTTGCCGTATACGGAGAATAACCCGAATTATGCTCCAGTAAACGTCTCTCCAAATCATTCGTCATGCCAACATACGACTTTTTGTGCTTCGCACTGAACAATATGTAGACATAATAAACCATTCATGCTCTATTCAGCCCGCCTTGCCCGGCGCAAGACGAGGCAGGTTGAACTACGCAGCCTATTTCTGTTAAGCCATTAATTTGGCCTTTACTATGGTAGCGATGGTTTTACCATCGGCTCTACCTGCTAATGCTTTATTTACAATTCCCATGACCTTACCCATATCCTTCATGCCATTAGCACCTACATCTGCTATGGTTTGCTCGACCACCTTTTCTATGTCGGCCTCGCTCATCGCTTCGGGTAAAAACTGACTAATGACTTCGGCCTGGTCCAATTCTGGTTTCGCCAAATCTTCACGATTCTGTTCCATATAAATCGCAGCACTATCCTTGCGCTGCTTTACCAATTTCTGAAGCATCTTTAGCTCTTCTTCCTCTGATAGTTCAGCCTTTGACCCGGTAGAGGTTTGTGCTAACAATATGGCCGATTTTACGGCTCTTAATGCTTCTAGGGCTACTTGATCCTTCTCCTTCATGGCTGTTTTCATGGCCGCCATGACATCTTGTTGTAAACTCATCTCTAATTGGTCTTTTTACAGGACAGCAAAGATAAAAAAAGTAAGGGTTTTTAAGACTATACTGAGGTCAAAAAACAAAAAGCCCAAAAAGTTGGAGGGACTTTTTGGGCGTGACATGGTGTAAAAAACACTTAACTTAAACTTGCTATTAATCTACGTTATCGTGTAAGAATGAATTGTTACTTCGCAATTGAATATCGTCGTTATCATCTGTACCGACGGATAATCGGGAAGCATTGGTTTCTGAAGAATGCTGGGCATCTTCCAAATTTACACCCTGTCTCTTGTAAGCAGGTTCTTTTTCTATTTCGTCTATTTTAGCCGAATTGAACTTATAATTAAAGTCCTTCATGTGTTTCCTGCGCTCGTTAGCCCTTGCTTTAAGCAATTCTGAAATCGGACTGTTAATTGGGTCTATCTCTTCATCTTCGGATACTTCAGACTCTTCAACGGGCAACACCTTTTTCTCAAAGACAATCTCTTCCTTGACTTCCGTATCCTTGCTTGACGTATTCATGGAAGACTCATAGGTTTCAAAATCATCCAAAGCATAGCGCTTCTCCCCTTCTTCATTCACCTCCGTTACCGATATAATTTCAACCGGTTCATTGACGTTCATGTCCTTGACATCATCGTCGAGGCTAAAGAACATTTGTTCTTCCTTTTCCTCTGGCTCTTCTACTTCTTCCGCTTTATTTTTTGAAATGGGAAGGTCAAAGGTTAAGGTAAATTGTTCCTCCTCTTGATCAAGTTCAACATCTGGAGTATCGGCTTTATTTTCAATAGGCGTGATTATAAAATCTTCCGTGTCCTTTGGGCTATCTGCCTCCTTTCTATCCAACACTTCCTCGTAAATAACGCCCATATTCCTTATGACATCTGTGGTTGGAATTAAATCCAAATCATTGGTTTTATCCTGTGCCTTTGGCGTTTCCTCGATATCTTCTAGGGTATGTTTTACGATAGGTGGCTTTTGGTCCTTATCTAAAACAATGTCTGGTGTTATAATAGCAGGCTCGCGCTCTTGGGTACTTACCTCTTCATCTCCAGGTTCCTCCAAGGCGTGAATCACTTTCTTGGTTTCTGTATTGGTGATTTCATTCTGCTGGTCTATATTGAAACCTGTGGCGATGATGGTCACAGCAATAGATTCCTCAAGCGATTCATCCTCGCCAACACCCATAATAATATTGGCACCATGACCTGCTTCATCCTGAATGTGATCGTTGATCTCGCCTATTTCATCAATAGTAATCTCTTGGGAGCCTGAAACAATGAGTAATAAGACATTTTTAGCACCTGTAATTTTATTATCGTTAAGCAAGGGTGAATCCAAGGCTTTCATTATAGCTTCTTGGGCACGCGTTTGACCCGAAGCCTTAGCCGATCCCATAATGGCCGTACCACTATTACTCAATACCGTTTTAGCATCGCGTAAATCGATGTTTTGGGTATAGTGGTGGGTAATTACTTCTGCAATACCGCGAGAGGCTGTTGCCAAGACTTCATCGGCCTTGGAGAACCCAGCCTTAAAGCCTAAATTACCATAGACTTCACGAAGCTTGTTGTTGTTAATCACAATGAGGGAATCCACATGTTGGCGTAAGTTTTCGATACCGCGCTGAGCCTGCTCGTTACGCATTTTACCTTCGAACTGGAACGGAATGGTGACGATACCTACCGTTAGTATCTCCAACTCCTTGGCCATTTTGGCAATAATCGGTGCTGCTCCTGTACCTGTGCCACCACCCATACCGGCCGTTATAAACACCATTTTGGTATTGGTATCTAACATGCGCCTAATGTCTTCTAAACTTTCTACGGCAGCTTGTTCTCCAACATCTGGGTTGGCTCCTGCTCCTAGTCCTTCGGTTAAGTTGACGCCAAGTTGAATCTTATTGGGAACACCACTACTTTGAAGCGCTTGAGCATCGGTATTACAGATAACAAAATCTACACCTTTGATACCTTGTTGAAACATGTGATTAATGGCATTGCTTCCACCGCCACCGACACCAATAACCTTTATGACATTGGATTGATGTTTGGGCAGATCAAAAGAAATGTTTCCAAATTCGTTGCTATTACTCATGTTATTGTGATTATGGGATTTTTATATGATTTAATTAATTAATTCTGTTTATTCGGCATTATCCAAAAAGTCCTTAACACGCTCCGTTAGCTTATCCAAGAACGAACGCCGTTCCTTGATGGGCTCTTCTAGCTTTTCCTCGTCATCTGGCGCATCCGTTTGGTCTTCCATAACTGCTTCCTCTGCTTGAGCCTCCATCACCTTGCGCTCTTGACGTCGAATACCATCCATGACCAAGCCGACTGCTGTTGCATATAGCGGACTCGTAATCTCATCATCGCTATCCCCTGCCAAATGTTCGTTAGGATAGCCTATTCTGGTGTCCATGCCTGTTATATACTCTACCAATTGCTTTAAATGTTTTAACTGGCTTCCACCTCCTGTTAATACGATTCCCGCAATGAGTTTCTTTTTCTGTTCTTCGTGGCCATAGTTTTTGATTTCTACATAAACTTGTTCTATAATTTCAACCACCCTGGCATGAATTATCTTTGATAAATTCTTAAGGGTGATTTCCTTTGGCTCGCGACCGCGCAGACCTGGTATGGATACAATTTCGTTGTCCTTGTTCTCTCCTGGCCAGGCCGAACCGAACTTAATTTTTAGAAGTTCTGCCTGCTTTTCAATAATGGAGCAGCCTTCTTTTATGTCTTCGGTAATTACATTACCTCCAAAGGGGATAACAGCGGTGTGCCTAATGATACCATCTTTAAATACGGCCAAATCCGTAGTACCACCACCTATATCGATCAAGGCAACGCCAGCTTCTTTTTCTTCTTGACTGAGCACAGCATTTGCTGAAGCTAAAGGCTCCAGGGTAATTCCTTCTAACTGCAAGCCTGAACTTTTTACACAGCGTCCAATATTTCTAATAGAGGATACCTGCCCAACTACCACATGGAAATTGGCTTCCAAGCGTCCGCCATACATACCTATTGGCTCTTTAATTTCTGCCTGACCATCAACCTTAAATTCCTGCGGCAGAACATGTATGATCTCTTCTCCTGGCAGCATCACTAATTTGTGGACTTGATTGATCAAACGATCGATATCCGATTCGTCTATAACCGTTTCTGAATTAGGTCTGGTGATATAATCGCTATGTTGTAAACTTCGTATATGCTGGCCGGCAATACCAACCGTAACTTCCGTTATTTTTTCAGAGGCGGCACCTTCGGCTTCCTGTACCGCTTGCTGAATGGACTGAATGGTTTGGGTAATATTATTTACCACACCACGATGCACACCCATACTCTTAGATTTGCCAACACCTAAGATCTCGAGTTTACCATAATCATTTTTACGACCAATCATGGCCACGATTTTTGTGGTTCCGATATCAAGTCCTACTGCAATGTTATGCTTCTCCATAATTTATTTTTTGGTGCCTATGACCTGTTTGTCAAATTTTAAGTTTATCGTACTGTACCTATCCAAAATTGAGTCTTTTACCGCTTTCTGATAAAAGACTTTAAAATTGTTGAGCTTCTTCTCTAGATTAGACAAATCACCTAAATGAACAATAACATCACTTTTACGGATTTTAAAAGCCATGCTATGGTCTTCATTTTGATGTATCCCAATGACATGCTTCTTCAGAAATTCATCTTCATAAACCGTTTTGGCCAGGCGAAAAACCGTATCTAGATGTTCTTTATTTATGTTACCGGTAACGAGTGGTACTCGGGCCGAATAGTTGACGGATAACGGCATATAATCACCCTCATCATCAATGTAATACGACTCTTCAGCACTAACTCTAGCAATAGGTTGTTTTTGTTCAATCTCAGCAGAAAGCTCACCGTTTACGGACATAAACACCTGTGCTTTCTTTATCATTGGATTAGAATTTAGGGCGGTTTCCAATTCGTTCAAATCTATAATTTCTTTAGGTAGCTCCGTAACAGGCTGTTGATTTTGTATTAACAATTTACTAACAGCATTTTCGGTGATAAAAAGGGTATTTTCCCCTAAAAATGTAATGTTTGTAGACCCAACCGGTTTGGCGCTATTTCTGTTATTGGCAAAGGCATATAGAAACCCGACCAGCAGGAGCAAAACAAGCAATTTTATGTAGGCATATTTAGTTCGCAAGGACCATCGCTTTTTTAATCGTTTTTACTTCCTCTCCAATATCACCAGCACCTATAGTAAGGATTACCGATGCATCGCTTTTTTTTATGGCGTCTAATACCTCTGTTTTCTTAAGCAACTGCTTGTTGGGATTTTTTATTTTTTGCAACAACCAAGCTGAGGATACACCCTCAATAGGCAACTCTCGCGCAGGGTAAATATCCAATAGAATAATGGCATCAAACTTTGACAAACTCTCAGCGAAGCCCTCCACAAAGTCTCGGGTACGCGAGTAAAGGTGCGGCTGAAAGATGGCCAGCAATTTCTTTTCAGGATACATTTCCCTCAGGGCTTGGTAAACCGCTTCTATTTCCTGCGGATGATGCGCATAGTCATCAATTAAAACCAAATCCTCGGTTTTAATGTGATAAGTAAACCGCCGTCTTACGCCTTTGTAAGATGCTAAACCCTTGGCGAGCTGCTGGTGAGGGCAACCATACGTTGCAGCCATCGCCAAGGCTATTATTGCATTCGACAAATTGTGTCTACCGGGTAGGTTAAATTCAAAATTCTTATATGTTTTGTTAGGAGTACGAAAATCAAAAATGTACCTCCCATCGGATATTCTAATATTTTCAGCACGAAAGTCTGAATCGTCTTCAAGACCGTAGGTAAGACCGTTTAACGGCAAGCCGTTTTTCACAAAGAAAGTACCATTAGCTTTCACCTGTTTTGAAAACTTACGAAAGGTGCTTTCTAGTGCTTCGGCATCACCATAAATGTCGAGGTGATCGGCATCCATAGATGTGATGCAGGCCATATCTGGATTCAAGGTTAAAAACGAACGGTCAAACTCATCGGCCTCAACGACCGTAACTTCGGTACCCTTGCTTATAAAGTTGGTGTTGTAGTTTTCACTAATGCCACCAAAAAATGCAGTTACAGGCACATCGCAGTCATACAGCAAATGTCCTAAAATACTGGTAGTGGTGGTCTTTCCATGGGTTCCGGCAACGGCAAGACAGGTACCTTGACCGGCAATCTCGCCCAATACCTCTGAACGTTTCAAAACTTTAAAGCCCTTTGACCTAAAATACTGTAATTCTTGATGTGATTTTGGAATAGCAGGCGTGTAAACAACCAAGGTTTTTGACGAATTCAAAAATGCAGGAGGTATGGCCGTTACAGTATCTTCAAAATGGATGTCTATGCCAAGGCCTCTTAAGTCTGTTGTGATATCGGACGCTGTTCTGTCATAACCGGCCACATTTTTTCCGTTCGTATGGAAATAACGTGCCAAGGCACTCATACCAATGCCTCCAATACCCAAGAAATAAACGTTATGTGCATTCAACACCGTCATCATACGTTCAATAATTTTTCTATTTCATCAACAATGGCTTTAGTTGCATCAACCTTAGCTAAGGCTTTTATTCCATCGCCTAAGGCCTTACGTTTGTCGTCATTCTCCAACAATTCCGCAAACTCAAACTGAAACTTTTCATCCAACTCTTGCTCTTTTAGCATTAGAGCCGCACCTTTATCGGCAACAGCCCGAGCATTTTTGGTTTGGTGATCTTCGGCCACATTTGGTGAAGGAATAAAAATAACAGGCTTCCCTACGATACATAATTCCGATACCGAAATGGCTCCAGCTCTTGAAATGATAATATCTGCAGCAGCATAAGCCAAGGCCATATCCTTAATAAAGGCATACACCTGTACATCCTTTAACGTGTTATGTGTCTTGTATTGTTCATAGTAGAGCTTTCCGCATTGCCAAATCACTTGAACATCATGCTGTGCAAAGAAGTCCAAATTAGCTTCAATAAGTTGGTTAATGCGTTTTGCTCCTAGGGACCCACCTAAAACCAGTAAGGTGTGCTTTCTATGAATTAGACCAAAGGCATCCTTACCTTCTATAGCTCTGGAACTTATGTGCAGTAAGTCTTGCCGAACTGGGTTACCCGTAAGCTTAATCTTGTCTTTAGGGAAATAGGTTTCCAAGCCCTCATAAGCAACACAGACAACAGCTACTTTCTTAGCCAGTAGCTTATTGGTAATTCCTGGATAGGAATTTTGCTCCTGAATGAGACATGGAATGCCTTTTGAGGCGGCAACTTGGAGTAATGGACCGCTAGCAAAACCACCAGTACCGATTACCACATGAGGCTGAAACGTTTTGATAATCTTTCGTGACCGCAACAAGCTTAACACTAATTTAAAGGGAAAAGTCAAGTTTTTCAACGTTAGTTTACGCTGGATACCAGATATCCATAGGCCTTCAATCTTATAGCCAGCTTCTGGCACTTTATCCATTTCCATTCTATCAGAAGCGCCAACGAACAAAAATTCCGATTCTGGATATCGCAATTTCAACTCATCGGCAATAGCAATGGCAGGATAGATATGTCCTCCTGTGCCTCCACCTGATAATATGAATCTGTAGTGTGCCATTTATATCGTTTCACTTAAAATATCCAGAGGATTATCCTCTTGGTCCGTTGTACTTTCAATCGTTCTCAATTCCTCCCGTTTCGCGCTTACACTTAAAATAATTCCTATGGCCAAGCACGTCATCCAAATAGAAGTCCCACCACTACTAATCAAGGGTAAGGTTTGGCCGGTTACCGGAAACAATTCTACAGCTACAGCCATATTTATCAATGCTTGGAATACGATGGGCAAGCCCACACCAAGCACCAGTAGTTTTCCGAAAATGGAATCTGCCTTTTGGGATACTATGACAATCCTAAACAACAACCAGGAATACAGCAGTAAGAGAAAGAGTCCGCCTATAAGACCATACTCCTCGATAATAATGGCGAATATGAAATCTGAAGACGATTGTGGTAAAAAATTCTTTTGTTTGCTCTTACCTGGTCCAACCCCTTGAATCCCTCCTGAGGCAATAGCAATTTTGGCTTTTTCGATTTGGTAATCTGCTTCGGTATCTGCACCATTTGTAAAATTTTCGATACGACTCATCCACGTATCAATGCGATTGGGCATAGCTTCTGGAAATGCCTTCGCCACAAGAACAAAGAACACAAGACCTAAGATTCCCACACCTAGCATGACCACTAAGTAGCGTAAGGGATACCCACCTATAAAGGCTAACATCACAACCATTGAAAAGATGATAGCAGTTGTAGAGAAGTTGGCAGGTAAGATTAAAATAAGTATAAGAAACACCGGAAGCCAAAGTGGGACTATAGTCTCTTTAAACGATACCTTTTTATCCTTGATCTTAGAGAGGTAGCGTGCCACGTAAACCATAAGCACAACAGAGGCCAATGTCGACGTCTGAAAAGACATATTTACAATGGGAATTTGAATCCAACGACTGGCATTGGCTCCTTCTATGGTAGTACCTTGAAGCATCGTAACTACAAGCAGTACCAAAACAATAGGAATCATAATTATAGATAAGCCCCTAAAATATTTGTAGGGCACCTTATGAACACCAAACATAATAGCAAAACCAAGCACCAAATGCATAAAATGCTTAAGGAAGAAAGTGAAGGTATTTCCTGTACCTCCCACATAAGCCAGATTACTGGCTGCACTGTAAACCGGTAAAAAGGAAAAAATAGCCAATAGGGTAGCTATGGCCCAAATGGCCCGATCTCCTTTGATTTGTTTAAATACCGGATTCATAAACCTCTCGTTTAACTTGTTTTAAAGATTCCTTACTGCATTTTTAAATTGGCGACCTCTGTCTTCATAATTTTCAAAAAGATCAAAGCTTGCGCATGCTGGCGAGAGCAGTACATTGTCTCCGGCCTCAGCAACCTTATAAGCTATTTTTACCGCTTCGCTCATATATTGCGTTTCTACTATGATATCTACCATATTGCCAAAAGCCTCAAACAATTTTGAATTGTCCACGCCCAAACAAATAATGGCCTTGACCTTCTCGTTAACAAAAGGGAATAATTCTGTATAATCATTGCCCTTATCCTCGCCTCCTACAATCCAAACCGTAGGCGCATCCATACTCTCCAAGGCAAAATACGTGGCATTGACATTAGTAGCCTTGGAATCATTGATATATTGTACCTTATTGATTTTAAGCACATGTTCCAATCGGTGCTCCACACCTTGAAAGTTTTCTAAACTCTCGCGTATGGTCTGTTTTCTAATTCTGAGCAAATGCGCTACCGTAGAAGCGGCCATTGCATTTTTAATGTTGTGTTTTCCCTCTAATGCTAAGTTCTCTGTAGGCATAATTATTTGGTTGTTATCTATTGTTATTATTATGTTATTATCCTTTAAATAGGCACCCTGCTCAATGGTTTTGGTCAAGGAGAAGGGCAATGTTCTAGATTGAATTTGGTGCTGCTGCATCCAGTTGGCTATAACCTCATCATCGGCATCATATATAAACACGTCTGCTGAGGTCTGGTTTTCGATAATCCTGAATTTTGAAGCCACATATCTTTCAAACTGATAGTTGTAGCGATCGAGATGGTCTGGTGTTATATTGGTCAGTACCGCAATTTGAGGTTTAAAATGCTCAATATCGTCCAACTGAAAACTACTCACTTCCAACACATAATGTGTATGCTGCGCTTGCAAGAGTTGTTTAGCGAAACTAGTTCCGATGTTACCGGCTAGGCCAACATCTAAATCTGATTTTAACAGATGATGTGTTAAACTGGCCGTTGTGGTTTTACCATTACTTCCCGTAATAGCAATGAGAGTAGCATCGGTATAACGAGAGGCAAGCTCAATCTCCGATATGACCGGAATTCCCTGCTCTCGAATGCTTTGTACTATGGCCACCTTCTCAGGTATCCCAGGACTCTTCATAACCAAATCGGCATTCAGGATCTTCGCTGGTGTATGCTGTCCATCTTCAAATTCAATCTCATGATGTATAAGAACGTCCTTGTAGGATTTTGCTATGGTCTTAATGTCTGAAACGAAGACCTCAAATCCTTTTGCTTTTCCTAACAGTGCTGCACCTACACCACTTTCACCACCACCCAGTACAACGAGTCTTTTCATTACCTTATCTTCAGCGTCACAATGGAAATGATGGCCAGCAAAATGCCAATTATCCAAAATCGTGTGACTATTTTACTCTCGTGATATCCAGACTTCTGATAATGATGATGCAAGGGAGACATTTTAAAAATTCGTCTGCCCTCACCGTATTTCTTCCGTGTATATTTGAAATAACTCACCTGCATGACTACCGATAAATTCTCCGCTAGAAATATGCCGCACAGCACAGGGATGAGCCATTCCTTTCTTACGGCAATGGCAATTACCGCAATGATGCCTCCAATAGTTAAACTTCCTGTATCGCCCATAAAAACTTGTGCTGGATAAGCATTGTACCATAAAAATCCTACCAAGGCTCCCACAAAAGCAGCGATGTAAATGGTGATTTCCTCCACCCTTGGGATGTACATGATGTTGAGATACTCCGAAAAAATGATGTTACCCGACACCCAGGCGAAAATACCTAGGGTTAGTACGATAATAGCTGACGACCCAGCGGCGAGGCCATCAATTCCATCGGTAAGATTCGCACCATTGGACACGGCCGTAATTATAAAAATGCTCACCAGTATAAAGGCTATCCAAGCGTAAGGCTTAAGGCTAGGGTTTATCCAGGTGATTAAAACGGCATAATCAAATTCGTTTTTCTTTACGAAGGGTATGGTTGTCTTTGTAGACTTTTCTTCGGGCTGAAATAATTTGGCAGCAGGTATATCTGGGTTTTGAGCCAACAGTGCTTGGCGTTCCTTAACGGGTAATTTTTCCTTTATAGTTACATCACTGCTGAAGTATAGGGTTGCCCCTACAATAATCCCAAGCCCTATTTGTCCTAAAACCTTAAAGCGCCCTTTTAGGCCTTCTTTATCATTCTTAAACTTTTTAATATAATCATCTATAAATCCGATGGTTCCCATCCAAATAGTGGTAACCAGAAGCAAAATGATGTAGGTGTTTTCCAATTTTGCAATAAGTAAAACAGGAATGAGCGTAGCCATAATAATTATGATACCTCCCATAGTAGGTGTACCTGCCTTTTCTACCTGACCTTCCAAGCCCAAATCGCGAATAGTCTCACCAACCTGCTTTCGTTGTAAAAACCGAATAATACGCTTACCGAATATGGTAGAAATCAACAAGGACAAAATAATAGCCACAGCTGCCCTAAATGACAAATACCCAAAGAGAGAAGCTCCTGGAAATTGATATTGTTGCTCTAAATATTCAAATAAGTAGTACAGCATCTATTTTTGTAATTCTTTTAAACATTCCTGAACGATTTGATAGTCATCAAAATCAAAGCGCTCTCCATTGATTTCTTGATACGTTTCATGACCTTTACCGGCTATTAGAATGATATCCTTGGGTTGGGCCATTTGGCATGCCGCTTTTATAGCTTGTTTTCTGTCCGTTATAGACAGGGTCTTTTTAAAATTTTGCGGTGCAACGCCCTTTTCCATGTCTTTTATAATGGCTTCAGGGTCTTCCGTTCTTGGGTTATCACTTGTAAATATGACCTTAGTGCTCAAAGCTGAAGCAATGTTTGCCATTTTCGGTCGCTTAGTCTTATCCCTATCACCGCCGCAACCCACAACGGTTATTAAATCCTCGTTCTTGGTTCTAATGGCGTTGATGGTCTCCAACACGTTTTTTAAAGCATCTGGCGTATGGGCATAATCGACCACAGCGGTGATTCTATCATCTGAAATAAAATATTGAAAGCGTCCGCTTACACTTTCCAATTCACTAATCAACTTTAGGATTTCTTCGCTTTGTAATCCCAACAATTCTGCGGTACCGTAAATGGCCAATATATTATAGGCATTGAAGTTGCCTATAAGTTTGGTCCAAAGCTCTACATCATTGATTTTTAGCAACAAACCACCAAAGTCGTTTTCTAAAATCTGTGCCTTATAATCTGCATAATTCTTTAAAGCATAGGTGAATTTCTTGGCATTCGTATTCTGCAACATCACCAAACCATTTTTGTCATCTAAGTTGGACAAGACAAAAGCCTGTTTTGGAAGTGCATCAAAGAAGGATTTCTTCACATCGCGATACTCGGCAAAAGAACTATGATAATCCAAGTGATCGTGCGATAAGTTGGTAAAAACTCCTCCTGCAAAGTGCAACCCTGCTGTGCGACTTTGATGGATGCCATGGGAACTGGCCTCCATAAAACAGAATTCCACCCCTTCATCATTCATGAGCTTTAAATACTTATTGATTGTCAAGGAATCTGGTGTGGTGTGGGTAGTCTTATATTCTGTAGTATCTACCATGATTTTCACGGTAGACAATAGTCCTACTTTATAGCCTGCCTTTTTAAAGAGTTGGTACAGCAAACTAGTCACTGTGGTTTTTCCGTTGGTTCCTGTGACGCCTACGAGCTTAAGATTCTTTGAAGGGTGCTCGTAATAATTAGCGGCCATATAGGCCAAAGCTTTGTTAGAATTCGTGACTTCTACATAAGTGATCCCATCCTTTAGGGATTCTGGTAGTGTTTCACAGATTATAGCGACAGCACCACGGTCAATGGCGGCAGTGATGAATTGATGACCATCTGCAGCAGCTCCTCTAATGGCCACAAAAGCATCGTTAGCAACAACATGTCTTGAATCGAATGCAATACTATTGATAACAGTAGTGGTGCTGCCTGCCACAGCATTGATATTTACACCGTACAATATGTCTTTTAATACCTTCACGATGCTTCTAGTTCTATGGTTTGATTGGGTTCCAGTTTTTGATGCTTTTGAATCGATTGTCTTTTAACCGTACCACTTCCCCTAAGTTTAACCTTGACCTTTACTTGAAGGTTTTCTAATAGGGTTACCGCATCCATGGCTGCCATGCCTGTAACATCTGGCATAAGCTCCTTGTACTTTTGAGCCTTGTCGTAATAGGTATTAAAATCGTTCTCTACGGTCTGATCTTGAAATTCAACAGACTCCACTTCATCTACAACAGGTGTATCGATGTATATTTTTTGGGCTATTCGTTTAAATACGGGACCCGAAACATCTGCACCGTAATAGCCGACCTCTGTACTTGGTTTATGGATGACCACAATGCAGGAATACTTTGGATTGTTTACAGGAAAGTAACCGGCAAATGAGGAAATGTATTTTTTGTCTTTCTTCCATTCTTCAAAATTGGCGTAGTCAGTTCTTGCTGTTCCTGTTTTTCCCGCCATGGAAAAAGTCTCTGAATACATGCGGCTACCTGTTCCTCTTACCACTATATTCTTTAGAATTTCCCTTATTTTAGATAAGGTTTCATCAGAGCAAATCTTATCGACTAGCACCTCTTTCTCAAAGACTTCAATATCCTTATCAAAGGATTTTACGGCTTTAATAAATCGCGGTTTTACAAGTTCGCCGTTATTGGCAATGGCATTGTAAAAGGCCAGAGTTTGAAGTGGCGTCATACTCAAATTATAACCGTACGCCATTGAGGGCAGTGCATTTCTACTCCAAATTCGGTCGCCAGGCCTAGGAATTATAGGCTTGCCTTCTCCTATGATTGAAACGCCAAGCGGCTTATCTAATCGCCATTGCGCTAAGCGATCAAGGAATTTTTCAGGTTGATTGGAATAGTTGTCGTCAATAATCGTGGCCAAACCAATATTTGAAGACACCTCTAAGGTTCTAGCGGCAGAAATCTTACCGTAACCTCCGCGATGGGAATCACTGATGGTTCGACCATAAAAATATTTAATGCCGTTCTGGGTATCAATAATGGTAGAGGTATCAATGACCTTGTCCTCCAAGGCCGCCATCATGGCGATAACCTTAAATGTGGATCCTGGCTCATGGCTTTCGCCAACGGCATAATTTAAGCGTTCGTAATAGGTTCCCTTAGAGGTTCTGGCTAAATTGGAAATAGCTCTAATTTCACCTGATTTAACGTCCATAACCACAACGCAACCATGCTCAGCTTCATACTTTTCAAGCTGACCCAATAAGGAATGATGGGCTATATCTTGAATATTCACATCTATAGTGGTGTAGACATCGTAGCCATCTTGTGGCTCTATTTGGTCAAAATCGGCAATGGGTTTCCATTGGCCGTTTCCTATTTTTTGTTTTAGACGTTTTCCTTTTTTTCCTCGTAGATAATCTTCTCCAAAGGCACCGTCAATTCCCACTCTAGTGGCGTAATTATTTTCATCTATACGCTCGTAACCAATGGAACGCGCAGCAATTTCACCCATGGGATGCTCGCGTCTCGTAGTTTGCTCTACGATAAGCCCTCCTTTAATAGCTCCGAGTTGAAGCATAGGAAAGTTTCTAAACCGTATATAGTCTGAATAGCTAATATTTCGCGCTAGTAAGAAATAGCGGTTTCTATTCTTTCGGGCTTTACGAATATTATTTTTATAGTACGATGATGATTTTCCGTGGTATCTAGAAAGCGAATCAGCCAAAGGCCCAAGATATTTTTCAAATACGGCATCTTTGGGCTGGACGGCATCAATCCTTATATCGTATTTAGGAATTGAGGTGGCCAATAAACTTCCATCTACCGAATACACGTTGCCACGATTAGCTGGTATTTCAAACTCCTTTACGGTTCGCTTTTCAGCAAGCGCCCTGTAGGTATCACCTTGGACAAACTGGATACTGCACAGCTTAAAAACCACGGCAATAGCAAAGACAAACATGCAGCCTGCTACGAAGTACAACCTGTTTAATATGTTGGTTTCTGTAGTTGCCAATCCTTAGTCTTTTTGTGATTTTACCCTGATTTTAGTGGGTGGTATTTCAGAAATCTGAATGTTCTTATCGGCTACTTTACGTATTATGGTTGATTCCATTTTTAAGCGCATGAGTTTGGACCTACCATCAACAAAAGATGATCGCAATGCCTTAACTTCATTAGTGAGCCTTGCAATCTCGTGCACCTTCCTGTCTGCACTATGGGAGCTCGCTATCATTATTATAGCAAGCACAGAAATAAAAATGATGATACGCCAATTCTTAAACGAATCATCACTGACCAGAAACTTACCGCGCAGTATACTGTAGATACTTTTTTTCATAGTTTTTCTGCTATCCTTAATTTTGCACTTCTTGCTCTGTTATTACTTCTTATTTCTTCTTCTGTTGGTACTATTAATTTACCCACACGTTTAAAGGGGACTTCAAAATTGCCAAAGACATCGCGCTCTGGCTCTCCTTCAAACAAGCCATTTCGCATGAAACGTTTCACCAATCTATCTTCAAGGGAGTGGTACGATATAACGCTTAATCGGCCACCCTGCTTAAGGATATCCTTGGTTTGCATTAAAAACTCCTTTAAAGCTTCAATCTCCTGGTTGACCTCAATCCTAATCGCTTGAAATATTTGAGCCAACACCTTATGCTCTCTTTTGTGCTTTAAAAAGGACTTTAATACAGCTTTTAAATGCTGACTTGTTTTTATGTCACCATCTTTCCGTGCCGATACAATGGCTCTAGCCATGGCTGGTGCTTGCCGCAATTCGCCATACTGAAACAAAACAGCCCTGAGCTGCTCTTCTTCATAGGTATTGATCACTTCGAACGCCGAGAGCTTATTATCTTGATTCATGCGCATATCCAGATCGGCATCGAATCTCGTGGAAAACCCTCGTTCTGGCACATCAAACTGATGTGACGAAACACCAAAATCAGCCAAAATCCCATCGACCTCCTTTACTCCATAAAATCTTAAGAACCTCTTTATATATCTAAAATTCTCATTGATGAGCAGAAACCTGTCGTCTTCAATAGCATTGACCAAGGCATCCTTGTCTTGATCAAAAGCATATAATCTACCCTCTGTTCCCAATTGCGATAAAATCGCTCTGCTATGCCCACCTCCTCCAAAAGTGACATCGACATAAATGCCATCTGGCTTAATATTTAAGCCCTCTACCGTTTCATTGAGCAATACCGCATTATGATAGGCCATCGGCTTCATCATCTTGTCCCATAACCTCTTCCGCCAAATCTGCAAAATCTGACGCTGCATCATCTATGGCTTTTTCATAGGCTTCCTTATCCCAGATTTCCAGAATATTTACAGCAGAAGCCAGAACAACATTTTTAGTAATGCCGGAAAAGGCAATGAGATCCTTAGGAATTAACAACCTCCCAGCATTATCTACATCTACCACCTTTACGCCAGCGGTAAAACGTCTTATGAAATCGTTATTTTTCTTCTTAAACCTGTTAAGCTTATTCACTTTGGCCATGAGCACGTTCCACTCTGCCATGGGGTACAATTCCAAACACGGCTGAAACACACCGCGCTTTAGCACAAAGCTCTCTCCCAAACTAGAAGACAACTGTTTCTTTAGCGCTGCAGGAATCATTAAACGCCCTTTAGCATCCGCCTTACATTCGTATGTGCCTATAAATGAATTCAAAGGTTTCTGTTTCCCACTTTAGTCTTTCAAATTCAAATATATTGAAAATTATACCACATTTTACCACATTTTACCACATTTGTTGATAAGTTTTGCGTTTTGTCTTTTGAAACGCCCAGACAATGCGCCTTTCTCTAAGGTTATCAAGCATCAATAAAGTGGTAATTATTAACATCCCAAGCGCTCTTACTTTTGGATATATCAAAGCATTTGAGCGCATTTGTCCTTGTTGTATTCAAAAGGTTTTAGTTATATTTGTTTTTATGCTAATGGACTAACTTATTTTAATGGCACACCTCTTAAAAAAAGAAAAGGATTACCGATATATTGAAGTAGGAGAAGGCACAACAATTATAGTATTGCATGGACTGATGGGAGGGCTGAGCAATTTTGATTCTGTCACTCGTTATTTTAGCCAGAATGGATACAAGGTCGTAATTCCGGAATTGCCCATTTATTCCATGTCGCTCCTTAAAACCAATGTAAAGAGTTTTGCGACCTACCTTAAGGATTTTATTGACTTTAAGGGTTTTGAAGAGGTTATTCTCCTAGGCAATTCGCTAGGAGGCCATATAGGACTGTATCACACCAAACTTTTCCCTGAAAAAGTAAAAGGTCTAGTTATTACAGGTAGTTCTGGACTTTATGAAAGCGCCATGGGCAGCGGTTACACCAAGCGCAGTGATTATGAAGTCATTAAAAAGAAAGCCCAAGATGTATTTTATGATCCTGAAGTGGCTACTAAAGAGATTGTAGACGAGGTTTATGAAACCGTAAACGATAGGAACAAGTTGGTAAAAACTTTGGCCATAGCCAAGAGCGCTATAAGACATAATATGGCCAAGGACTTACCTAAAATGCATACACCAACCTGTATTATCTGGGGAAAGAATGACACCGTAACGCCGCCTGAGGTTGCTGTTGAATTTCATACCTTGTTGCCAGATTCTGATTTGTTTTGGATAGATAAATGTGGCCATGCAGCCATGATGGAGCATCCAGATGAGTTCAATACCATTCTAAATGGCTGGCTAGAGCAAAGAGGCTTTTAACAATAGGCCTTTATCAATAAGACTAAAGAATTCCACTTTCAGGAAAGATAAGCATGGATATAAAATCTGCAGCATTTGTAATCAGTAATTCGGACGTGGCGAAATGTCCGCAACGTCCACTGCCAGAATATGCCTTTATTGGGCGCAGTAATGTTGGAAAATCTTCCCTGATCAATATGCTAACAAATAGAAAACACTTGGCCAAAACCTCAGGTCGACCCGGAAAGACCCAACTCATCAATCATTTTATCATCAACGATAATTGGTTCTTGGTGGATTTGCCAGGCTATGGTTATGCAAGGGTATCCAAGGCATCCAAGAAAAAATTCCAGAAATTTATTACCAATTATTTTGAACAGCGCCAACAGCTGGTCATGGCTTTCGTGCTCATAGATATTAGGCACAAACCTCAACCTATAGATTTGGAATTCATGACCTATCTTGGACTTAAGGAAATTCCGTTTGGTATTATTTTTACGAAGGCCGATAAACTTAAACCTAAGGCTATTGAGCGTAATGTAGAAGCCTATTGCCAAGAACTGTTAAAAACCTGGGAAGCCTTGCCGCCTTATTTCATCACTTCTTCTACGAAGCGAGTAGGCCAAGAAGAGGTGTTGGATTTTATTGAGGCCACAAACCAGGAAATTGAGCAGTTGAGAAAACAAGAATCATAATTCCTCCAAGTATTGAAGCGTTCCCTTTTTATACTACTTTTCATCAGCTTATGTTCATCTATCCAATGTCAAACTCATGTATTCTTAGATGTCAATGGAGACACTATAAGTAAGAGCTATTACATGAGTAAAGGAAGAAACAAGAAACTTGGCTTAAGAGCGTGGTCTTGGCATGGAGCGAAAAGAACACAATTTCACAAGTTATATACAGGCAGATATTACAGAGGTTATTTTGAGTATGGTTTAATTAAAAGAGAGTTAGAAAAGTTAGGCTCTATCCAAGTACCAGATAGCAGTAGTATTATTATTGAATATTATTATAAAGACGACCTGTGCTCGTCAGAGCACAAAGACAATAAATGGGCAGCTGATGAAATACGGCGACGAAAGTCGTTTCTGAAACCAATTAAAGATAGCTTAAACAACAAAGATATTTATTTTGTGGCTTTATTCGAGAATGGTCTAAAATTGAGAAACAGACCTAAAAGCAAAGACGAATACTTCTTTCTGGATAAAAATAATTTTTTCAGAAATAACCTTTTTACAACGCCAACAACCTGTGGTTCTCATGCCGCCATTAAACCAAATGGACAAACTTTAATTGAAAACGGCGAACAAAGAGCTGACCGTTTCTCATCAAATTTAAAGGATGATATATGGCCTTTATTTTTTCAGGCGAATACGTCCAAACAGGACCTATCCAAAAAGGAGAACTAAACCTTCACATCCAAAGCATCCCTGAGCGCATTGCCCATGAGCATAAAGGACATTACCAAAATCATGATACAAAACCCTGGAATTAAGGCTAAATAGGGTTTTCCTAAAATGATATAATTATAGTGGTCTTTGATCATTCCGCCCCAGCTTGCCATTGGCGGCTGTGCTCCAATACCCAAAAAACTCAAACCACTTTCAATAAGAATGGCAGCAGCAAAATTAGCGGCTGAAATCACAATTAAAGGGCCAAATATATTGGGCAGAATGTGTTTTGTAATAATCCTAAAATCACTAAAACCAAGGGCTCTTGCGGCCGTAACAAACTGAAGTTCCTTAGCACTGATAATTTGACCTCTCACTACTCTAGCCACCTCGACCCACATGGTTAAACCAACGGCAATGAATACTTGCCAAAAGCCTTTACCTAAGGCTAAGGTAATGGCAATAACCATCAATAAGGTTGGTATAGACCATGTTACATTTATAAGCCACATAATTAGTGCATCCAATCGTCCGCCATAGTAACCTGCTAAGCTACCTAAGAGCAGCCCTACAACCAAGGAGATAAGTACAGCGACAAACCCAATGGAGAAAGAAATCCTAGAACCAATTAGTATTCTACTTAAGTAATCGCGACCATATTTATCCGTACCAAACAAAAACGTTCTCTCTTCAATATAATCCTGCACCTTTCCATTTGGAAAAACTGATAACGACAGCTCTTTTTCAAGTCCTTCTAGACCATCACCAGCATACGCTGTATATATTAAGCTATTTTCATTTATCACATACGATTCAATAGGTATTTCCGTATTGGGATTTACCGCACCAAACAAAAGTTTATTAAAAAAGCCCTGTTCGGTAATGCTTTCGGATGGAATGGTAAGCATGTTTACCTTAAACCCAGGCGGTTTTGAATGTATGGCCAAATGCATCTGATTGGCATTTTTTGACGCATCTGGTGCAATGACATAAGCCAATATTGCAACAATACCAACCGTTACAATGAGCCCAAAACTAAAAACGCCCCAAAAATTTCTTCTGAATTTTTGGAGCGCAAAGCTTGTCAATGAATTATTTTGGGCTGACATAAACGCAATTTAATTCTTTACCGAGGTAGCCACTTTGTTGTTTATGGTATAACTCATTTTAAGGTCGTGTAATACATTTAGAGCTTCTTCGATATATACATCGCTTGAAAGGCTCTCATGCCATCTTACGCGCTTCTGCTTAAGCACACTATCTTGATCCATGAGCCGTAACTCGTAGGGTAGTGAAGAGAACGTTAGGTCTGTTTGATACTGGGAGAGTTCTTCAAATTGTCTAACCTCTTCCTCATTCAGCTCCATTTCCTTACGGTAATTCTCATAATTCAGCGAATAGGTCTCACGCTCGCGCATGGCTTTTACCCATTTGGCATTGGCATCAATAAGTTTCAATTGTTCATTGGCTGCCATTCGTGCCTTGCTCCTTGCAATTGTAGTGTCGTAATCATAATAATTATTCCACACTTCATAATTTACAGCATCTATCCTATCATAAGGTAGTGGATTATCAGTGTCCTTTTCACCAATATTGATGTAACTGTAACGGTCTGGGACTATGACATCACTTTTTACACCTTCCAATTGTACAGAGCCACCATTAATACGATAATATTTCTGCGTTGTAAACCTCAAGGCTCCCATGTCTCCTTTTGTGTTATTTTTAACCATCCGGTTTAAGTCGAATATAATTTGAACGGTTCCCTTACCATAGGTTTGTTTACTTCCCAGAACGATGGCGCGCTTATAATCCTGCATCGCTGCAGCAAATATCTCTGATGCCGAAGCGGATAATTCGTTAACGAGCACCACTAATGGTCCGTCCCAATAAATGCTCTTATCTGAATCTGAATAGACTTCCTTAGGCTCTCCAGTTGTTCTAACCTGTACCACTGGACCTTCCTCTATAAAGAGCCCAACCATATCCACAACGGTTTGCAGTGACCCTCCACCATTATTTCTTAGGTCCAAGACCAAGCCTTCTACATTTTGCTTCTTAAGTCTTATTAGTTCTTTTTTCATATCCGACGCAGCGTTGCGTTGGGTTGCATCGTCAAAATCTATATAGAATTTTGGAAGGTTGATTACCCCAAAGGTATGTCCATCTTTTTCAACAATAGAAGACTTTACAAAGGTTTCTTCGAGCTCAACAATATCTCGCGTAATGGATATATCTTCAATGGTGCCATCTACTCTTTTTAAGGTCAAGGTCACAACAGTACCTTTTGGTCCTTTGATAAACTTAATGGCATCATCAAGGCGCATCCCAACGATGCTAACAGCCTCTTCTTCGTCTTCTTGTTTTACTTTTAAGATTTCGTCGCCCACTTCCAACTCATTGGCTCGCCATGCAGGCCCACCACTTATAAGTTCTACCACAGAAATGGCGTCACGCTTTTTGGATAGTCGCGCTCCGATACCTTCAAAATTTCCTGAAATCGTTTGATCAAAACGTTCTTTATCCGCAGGTGGGAGATACGATGTGTGAGGGTCAAATTCTTCGACTATAGCATTAATATAAACACCGAACCAATCATCACGGTCTCTATCATCTATATAGGTGTAGAGCTCATCTAATGATTCCTTTGTTTGCAATCGTGCCTCTTCTTCTAAATCTTTTAGACTCTTCCTGGCTTCGCGTTTTGCTTTTTCGTTTTTGGAAGAAAAGGACCCTTCAGGGATATCCTCAGCATCAGCCTCATTTTCCTGCTGGGCAATAAGGTCATCATAATTGGCTATTGTAGAAAACTTAAGCTGTTTTCTCCAGCGCTCTTTCATTTCGCGCTTGCTATTTACAAACTCAAACGACTCATAATCGGCAGAGTACACCTCGTCTTTGGTATAATCAAAGGGTTTATCGAGAATCTGTTCATAGAGTTCCTTGGACTCTGCTATACGCTGAAGCAAGCGTTGGTGCGTAAGATTAAAAAACGTCAAATCATAAGCCCTGATTTGGTCGTCAATGTTATTTTTATAGGCTTCAAACTCCTCAATGTCCGAGGCGTAGAAATAACGCTTAAATGGATCGAGCTGATTGATATAATCTTCAAATACATTCTGTGAGAAATCGTCATTGAGTTCTTGTGGACTAAAATGTCCTTGCTCGAGCAGATATGTTATAATTTGAATTAATAATTTGTCCTTATCCGAATTGTCGAATGATTTACTCGTAAAGCTGCAGGATGCGAATGCAATGAGCAGCGCAAACAGTAAAAACTTATATTTTCCCTTCATTATTTTTTGTCTTAATCTGTAGATTGTTCCGTGTATAACCTTGTATTGATGATTTTATTACCCGAAACAATTTCAAATTTTCACTAAAATAGAAGAAAAAACCATGCCATAAAAAATAGTGGCACTAATTTTTTGTTAAAGCAAACGAATCCAAGGTTCGTTTGGTTTTTAGTATTTTTACCCTGAAAATTCACGGTTTTATTTATGTCTAAACGTCCCTTAATTTTAGTTACCAATGATGATGGCATCACAGCACCAGGTTTACGGACCTTAATTTCTGTAATGCATACCCTCGGAGATGTGGTTGTCGTAGCACCAGATAGTCCTCAAAGCGCTATGGGTCATGCCATAACGATTAATTCTACACTCCATTTAGAAAAAGTAACTATTGATGGCAAACAACCTGAATATGCCTGCTCCGGAACACCTGCAGACTGTGTTAAATTGGCCGTAAACGAAATTTTAGACAGACGTCCGGATATTTGTGTTTCGGGAATTAATCACGGCTCTAACTCTTCAATCAATGTGATTTATTCTGGCACCATGAGTGCAGCACTAGAAGCTGGCATAGAAGGGATTCCAGCTATTGGGTTTTCATTATTAGATTATAATTGGAATGCTAATTTTAAGCATTGCAAACCTGCCGTTAAGGCCATTACGAAAGAAGTTTTGAACCACGGGCTTTCAGATGGTGTGGTCCTCAATGTTAATATCCCCAAAACTGAAAATGGTAAACTCAAAGGCATTAAGGTATGCCGACAAGCGCGCGCCAATTGGAAAGAGGAGTTTGATAAGCGAACCAATCCTATGGGACGTGAGTATTACTGGCTTACAGGAAAATTTGTAAACATGGATAATGGTGAAGACACAGACGAATGGGCGCTTGCCAATGGCTACGTGTCTGTTGTGCCTGTAGGCTTTGACCTAACAGCCCACCACGCTATTAAAAGTATAAATACCTGGAATCTCAATGATTAATAAAGATGTTTTGATCGGGTTTGTCGTAGGTGTTATTGCTACCCTTTTCGGTTTAGTTTTTGCCATTCAAATATTTGGACGTTCTGATGACTGGGTACTTGTTGTTGAGCAATCGATACGGCAAGGTTTCTTTACAAAACTGATGAGCATTGGAGCGTTATTAAATTTGGGCGCCTTTTTTATTTTTATAAGAAAACGTCAAGATAATAGGGCCAAAGGTGTTCTTATAGCTACACTTATGGTATTGGCACTTACCCTAATTATAAAATTCCTATAACCCGATGAAGTATTACATTATTGCAGGTGAAGCTTCTGGTGATTTGCATGGTTCTAATCTCATGAAATCACTTTTGACGGAAGATCCTGAAGCCAACATTAGATTTTGGGGAGGTGACCTCATGACAGCAGTTGGCGGCACTTGTGTGGTACATTATAAAGACCGTTCGTTCATGGGCTTTGCCGAGGTCATAATGAATCTCAGGAAAATTCTTGGGCTCATAACATACTGCAAAAAAGACATTTCGGAGTTTCGGCCGGACGTTATCATTTTTATTGATAATTCTGGTTTTAACCTCAGAATTGCAAAATGGGCAAAATTGCAAGGCTTTAGAACGCACTATTACATTTCACCACAGGTTTGGGCATCACGCGCTGGAAGGGTAAAGAAAATTAAACGCGATATAGATGAAATGTATGTTATCCTTCCGTTTGAAAAAGCGTTTTACGCCAAGCATGGTTTTGAGGTTCACTTTGTCGGGCATCCCTTAATAGACGGCATCGTAGAGCGCAAGCAAGTCGATGAAAATTTATTTCGAAAGGAATACGAGCTAGGCACTAAACCCATAATTGCATTACTACCCGGAAGCAGGAAGCAAGAAATTAATAAAATGCTTAGCATCATGTTGAAAATGGTTGACCATTTTGAAGACTATAAATTTGTTATTGCAGGAGCACCGAGTCAAGATTATGAGTTTTATAAGACCTTTATAAAAAACCGTGATGTTGCCTTTATCTCCAATAAAACCTATGACCTGTTAAGCATTTCATTTGCCGCCTTAGTGACTTCTGGTACTGCTACACTTGAAACAGCACTTTTTAAAGTACCGCAAGTCGTGTGCTACAAGGCTAATTTTATTTCGTACCACATTGCTAAACGCATCATAACCCTAAAATTTATTTCATTGGTAAATTTGATTATGGACAGAGAAGTTGTTAAGGAATTGATTCAGGGTGCTTTCAATGAAAAGCAACTTAAAAAGGAACTCAAGGCCATTTTAGACGCTGAGCGGAGGGAAACCTTATTTTTAGATTATTATGAACTTGAGAAAAAACTTGGAGGACGAGGTGCTAGCGATAAAACGGCAAAACTAATTTACAGCGCTATAACCCAATAGAATTAATATGAAACGTTTACTTCCATTTTTACTTCTGGTAATTATAGTAAGTAGCTGCAAATCCAAAAAGGCATATAGCACCAAAAATCAATCCCATAGAACCATTAAAGTTAATACTCCAGCTCCTGCAACTCCTAAAGCAAAATCCATTGTTAACTATGCCAAAACTTTTAATGGAACGCGTTATAAATATGGTGGTACCACAAAACGTGGAATGGACTGCTCTGGGCTCATTTACACAAGCTTTAAAAAACATGATATTCAACTACCAAGGACCACAAGGGACTTGGCTAAAACAGGTGACTGGGTAGATATCAAAGAGGTTACTGTTGGCGATCTGGTCTTTTTCGCCACAAGAAAAAATAGCCGAAAAGTGAATCACGTCGGGATTGTTACCAATGTCCGTCAAGGTGATATTGAATTTATCCATGCCTCTACGAGTAAAGGCGTTATGATATCCTCAATCGCTGAAAAATACTGGTACTTTGCCTTTGTACAGGCCAGACGTGTGATTTAAGTACTTTTTTCTATTTTAGTGACTGATTATCATGAGGTTACTAAATTTCAACATCATTAAACTTTTCCTTTTTCTGGTCCTAGGGATTCTGTTGGGCTATTACACTTCATTTGATTTACACGCAGCTCTCGTCCTTACAAGTATTTTGATTCTTATTTTAGGCGTACTATGGTTTCGATTTAGAAATACTATCGTTAAATCTCCTTTGTTTGGCATACTAGCCTTTGTGACGATGACGAGTATTGGATGTACCACATACCTCATAAACCAAGATAAAAATATACCCAACCACTACACCAAAAGTATTGCTCCAAACAGTAGTAATCACCTCATATTAAAGGTAACAGAACGCCTGAAGCCGGACCTTTATAATGAAAAATATATGGCTTCAATAATGTCATTAAATGAGAAAGAGGTTTCAGGGACACTACTTATTAATGTTAAGAAGGATAGCCTGACTGAACCGCTTGACGTCGATAATGTCCTTAATACCTCAGCCCAGTTGAGACCAATTCAAGGGCCGTTGAATCCGCATCAATTTAACTACAAAACGTTTTTAGAACGTAGAAATGTTTATCATCAACTATACCTGACTCCCAAAGATTATGTGATATTGAGCGAATCGAAAACTACAATTTATGGTTATGCAGACGCTCTTAGAAAAACCATTAACTCCAAACTGAAAGCTGCAGGTTTTAAACCTGATACCCTTGGCATTATAAACGCCATGCTATTAGGGCAACGTCAAGATATAGACAGCAGCATTTACAACAACTATATCAATGCCGGCACCATACATATCTTGGCCGTATCAGGTTTGCATGTGGGCATCATTCTGATAATTCTAAACGGTTTATTTAAACCACTGATGCTATTAAGGATTGGTTACATTCTAAGGCCTGCACTTATAGTAGTTTTGTTGTGGCTATTTGCTATTATTGCAGGTCTGTCTCCATCTGTTACGCGTGCTGTAACCATGTTTAGCATTATCAGTGTTGCCATGCACTTAAAACGACCAACCAATATTTACAACACCTTGGTCATCTCTGCTTTTTTAATTCTTTTGATAAAGCCTAATTTTTTGTTTGAAGTTGGATTTCAGATGAGCTACTTAGCCGTATTGGGAATTGTTAGCTTTCAACCTGCGATTTATAAATTGTGGAGCCCAAAATTTTGGATTATAGATAAGCCTTGGCAAATTTTTACGGTGACTTTGGGTGCCCAAATTGGCGTGCTGCCTATTAGCCTTTATTATTTCCATCAATTTCCAGGTTTATTCTTTATTTCCAATCTTGTGGTGATTCCATTTTTAGGTTTGATTCTAGGTCTGGGCTTGTTGGTCATTGTGCTTGCGCTTTTGGGCTTTTTGGTTCCTCTTGTAGTAAACATTTACAGCACAATCATTGAAAGTCTCAACGACTTTATAGGTTGGGTAGCTGCTTTTGAAGATTTCCTTTTCAGGGACATTCCTTTTGACATTTATGAAGTGATATTGAGTTATGGCATTGCTATAGCTTTATTTCAGTTTTACAAAATAAAATCTGCAAAGTGGCTGATGGCAGGACTAGTTTTTGTCTTAGGATTACAGGCTCATACCATTTTTAATACATTGAAGGCCGATAAACAAGCATTAATTGTATTTAACAAGAGTAGGCATACGGTCATTGGTCTTCAAAATGGTTCGGAATTAGCCGTATTCCATAACCTTGACACACTGGATATTACTAATGAGAATCTAATTAAGAATTATAAGGTCGGCGAAAAACTAACTGACATTACACAACATAAATTAGAACCCGTTTACCAATTGGATACGACAATGCTTTTAGTCATAGATTCGTTGGGTGTCTACAACAACCTTTCCTTTAAACCCTCTACAGTTTTATTAAGCAACTCTCCCAAAATCAATTTAGAAAGAATGATAGACTCCTTGCAACCTAAATATATCATTGCAGACGCAAGCAATTACACTAACTATGTAAACCGTTGGAAAACAACTTGTAGAAGAAAAGCTGTTAACTTTCATTACACCAAAGATGAAGGTGCTTTTGTTTTGGATTGATTATTCCTTAAAGCTCGGTGTAAACGCCTTGTAGTAGGCATTAAACTGCTCTTGGGTAGTCATCTCCTTGTATTTATCCGATTTGAAAAGTTTTAAATACAATTCAATCTGCCTCGGTTTCATATAACCCGAAATTGGCGCTATGAAATTAGCCTCCTCATCAAAAAATACCATAGTTGGATAGGCCGTTACCCTGAGATAACGTGTAAACTCGTGTGCACTATTTCGACGATTTGCCTTTGCCGGATCGTAATTAGGGTTACTAAATGTTTTTCCCTTGTAACTAACTTCAGAATTACCTTCAGCATTAAACTTTACGGCATAATAGTTTGTATTGATATAGTCTACCACATCAGGATTATGAAACGTATTTTTATCCAGCATTTTACAAGGACCGCACCAGTTGGTGTAAACATCCATAAAAATCTTGCGAGGTTCGTTTTTTTGAAGTGCCACGGCCTCCTCAATAGTCATCCAATTGATTTCTTGCGCTACTGCACTTTGAACCAACACAAAAAAGAAGAGTAGGCGATATAAAATTTTAGTTGTCATATGTGATTTGTTGCAAATGTTGTACCGAACTTACAAAAAATGCTCCTAAGGCAGGAGCATTTCAAGGTTTTTTAACGATTTCTTACCTAACACCATGCATTAATCGTTTCAATAATGGATGCAGCATTAAGGATATCAATCCCAAGCCAATTGGGACTATTGTAAATATCAAAAAGAAGGTTGATAAACTATAATCCTTGGTAATTTGCTCTATGTCTCCTCCAATGTAATGCGCCAACTTATTACCTATAGCGATAGCTAAATAATAGACGCCAAACATAAAGGCAATCATACGTGCTGGTATCAATTTACTCAAATATGATAAGCCCATTGGTGACAGGCATAATTCTCCCAAGGTGTGAAATAAATAAGCAAATACTAACCATGCCATGCTTAAGCTTGCCGATTCTGCTCCAGATGGTACATTGCGTGCTCCAAACGCTAGGAAGGCAAAACCTACGCCTAAAAGAAATAAACCCAAAAAGTACTTGACCGAAGCTGGCGGATTGTACCTACTATCCCACCATTTAGTGAATAAGGGCGCAAAAATGATTATGAACAATGAGTTGAGAATGGCAAACCATGTTACTGGCACCTCGGTTTCAGTAGATTGAAATTCTACGGATAACTTATATATAACTATGGCCCAAACGATGATAAAACTAAAAGCTAAAATCACATTGGATAACCCTATGCGCTTGTATGTTTGCCTGAACAAGCTAAGAAGAACATAGGTAATAATACCTAAGGGAACTACAGTAACCACCAAGTCTACGATTTTAAACAATAGTGCTGAATTCCCTTCAAGAATGCGATTCGTGAAATCTCTAGTGTAAAGTGGAAGTGACCCGGCCGCCTGCTCAAATGCTGCCCAGAAAAAGACAGTAAATAAGGAAAATATAGCAAAGGCAATCATACGATCGCGTTCTATTCTAGCATACCTAGGGATTCTAACAATTAACAGTACGATAAATGAAATCGCTGCCAATAAGGCAAAAAATAAGGAATCGGATAATCCCGCTATATCATAATTAAGAGTTTGGATATTTTCAATCTTGCTTAGAGGGTCGTTAATAATGAATATTAAAGCCGAGACCACGAAAATGACTACTAATATGTAATCTATGATTAAAAACGGATTTCTTTTTTCTTCTGGGTGAGCTTTGGCCTCTTCTTCTTTTTGTTCTTGTGTAAGTTTAATAGGTTTATCGCCAACATTACCAAACAGGGCTTGCGCAAAATAAAACTGTAGCATTCCCAAAAACATAAATATACCTGCCAAACCAAAGCCATAACTCCATCCTTCCTTTTCACCTACCCATCCGCAGAGCATAATACCTAAAAATGCACCTGCATTGACGCCCATATAAAAGATATTATAAGCACCATCCTTTTTCTCATCATGGCCTTCATACATTTTGGAAATGATCGAGGTCATGTTTGGTTTAAAGAATCCATTACCAACGATTAATAAGGCAATACCTATGTATAAGAAGGTTGGTGTTTCTACTGCCATGGACGCATGCCCCAATGTCATAAGCAATGCTCCAATAACCACGGCTCGTTTATAGCCTATTTTATTATCGGCCAACCAACCTCCAAGCAAAGGCGTGAGATATACAAAAAGCGCATAAGTACCTAGCAAGGACAAAGCTGCTGGTGTTTCCCAACCCCAACCTGGATTGTCGCCAATAACCATTCCTGTTAAGAAAATGACCAAAATGGCACGCATCCCATAATAGGAAAAACGCTCCCACATTTCAGTAAAAAACAGCACAAACAATCCTGCTGGATGCCCCATGACCTTGGTCTGGAAAAAATTTTCTGATGAGCTAGACATAATAAAAGTATTTAGTTAGTATATAGAAAACCCTCGCTTTGATTAACTAAGCAAGGGAATGAAGTAATCCGTTTAATTATTGATATCTGGATCTGCCAATTCGTATTTTTCAGCCTCAAGCATTTCGTGTTCATCATCCTCTGCACCATGAGTAAGCTTCTCCAATTTCTTTCTAAATAACATTACTAAAAAGCCAAATCCGACGCAAAATACCGCAATTCCGGTAAAAATTGTGAACTCTCCTAATTGCTCAGAAGCTTCTCCCAAGAGACCGGCCAACTTATTCCCAAACCCAGTCATTGCAAAATACACACCCATCATCAAAGAAGCATATTTTAACGGCGCCAATTTGGTAATGTAGGAAAGTGCAACTGGAGAAATACAGAGTTCTCCAACAGTATGGAACAAATAAGCCAATACCAACCAATACATGGCCGAAGCACCCTGACTTTCATATTCCATAGAAGCTGCGGTCATAAAGAAGAACCCAGTACCCATGATAATCAGGCCAACGATCATTTTAAATAATCCGGTTGACAGTTTGCCTTTTAATTTGCGATGGGCCCAATATCCAGCAACCGAAGTCCCAAGAAATATAATAAACATGGCATTTAGTGACTGGAACCACGAGGCAGGTACTTCCCAGCCCATGAGCATTCGGTTGGTTTTTTCAGAGGCATAAATATTCATTAATCCGCCTGCTTGCTCAAAAGCGCCCCAAAATACAATGACCAATAAAAATGAAATGAACAATACCACTATCCTATCCTTTTCAATAGGCGTTAGAGGCTTTTTCATAGCTTCCTTCTCAATTTTATTTTCGGAAGTACCTAAAAAGTTTCCAACCTGCTTCAAATATTTTAATCCTGCGACATACTGAATTAAACCAGCTGCCATACCAATTCCAGCTAATCCAAAACCATAATGCCAACCATGGACTTCACCTACATAGCCTACAATTAAACTGGATAGAAAGGCCCCAACATTAATACCGATATAAAATATGGTGAATCCTTTATCGCGTCTAATATCACCCTGCTTGTACAGACCGCCAACCATAGTAGAAATATTGGGTTTTAACATACCTACACCAGCAATAATAAGCCCTAATCCCGAATAGAATGCCCACAACTGTTCCACCGCTAAAATACTATGTCCAGCTACTAATAGAATTCCACCATATAATACCGACTTTTTCTGACCTAAGAACTTGTCTGCAATCCATCCTCCAGGAATGGAGGCAACGTAAACCAGCATAGTATACCAGCCGTAAAGTGCTAAGGCTTCACCATTAGTCCAACCTAAACCAGGATTATCTCCTATTGATTGGGCCACAAGGTATAAGACTAAAATGGCACGCATTCCATAATAAGAAAAACGCTCCCACATTTCTGTGAAGAACAACACGTATAATCCTACGGGATGCCCAAATAACTCTCTTTGATGCGGTTGTTTAATCGCTGTTGACATAATTTATGAATTAGTTAGTTTAGATTAGTTTAGCCTTTAATTTTAGAACGTTCGCCTTCCTCTTTAACCGTTGTGTCTCTTTTGTCTCCCAACGTTCTATGAATGAAATCGGTCATTTTTTTATACAAGTGAAGTCGTGTATTGCCCCCGTAAATACCATGATTTTTATCTGGGTAAATCATCCATTCAAATTGTTTATCTGCTTGGATAAGAGCCTCAACCATACGCATGGTATTTTGTACATGTACGTTATCATCTCCAGAACCATGAATCAGTAGAAAGTCTCCTTTTAGCTTATCGACATGATTAATAGGTGAATTCTCATCATAACCACTAGGGTTTTCTTGTGGTGTTGTCATATAACGCTCGGTATAGATTGTATCGTAAAAGCGCCAGCTTGTAACAGGTGCCACTGCAATGGCCATTTTAAAGACGTCGTTTCCTTTAAAGAGAGCATTACTACTCATAAAACCACCATAGCTCCAGCCCCAAATTCCTATACGGTCTTCATCGATATAAGGCTGCTCTGCCAACTTTTTGGCTGCTGCTATTTGGTCTTCTACTTCGTATTTTCCTAATTCATTCTGGGTCACTTTCTTAAAATCTGCACCCTTGTAACCAGTACCTCGACCATCTACACAAGCTACAATATAACCTTGTTGTGCCAGCATTTGATACCAATAATCGTTGGTACCATTCCAACGATTGGCAACCGATTGCGACCCTGGACCCGAATATTGAAACATAAACAAAGGGTAAGTTTTGGACGCATCAAAATCTGCTGGTTTTATCATCCACATGTTTAGCTCATTGCCGTTAACATTAATAGTACTGAATTCTTTTTTTGACGTGACGTAGTTTCCAAGCTTCTGGGCCAAAGCATCGTTATCCTTAATGCTTGTTATCAAATCTCCTGTTTTGGCATCATGCAAGGTATATTCCTGTGGACTTGATGCGCTTGAATGTGTGTTGATAAAATAGGTAAAATCTGCGCTAAACGAGGCACTATTTGTTCCTTCTGATTTGCTGAGACGTTTTTTGTTTTTACCATTCAGTTTAATGGAATACACATCTCTGTTTATAGAACCGTTTTCGGTTGATTGGTAATACACTGTGTTATTCTTCTCATCAAAGCCATAATAATCGGTAACCTCCCAATTGCCGGAAGTTACTTGATTGATAAGTTTGCCAGATTTGTCATAGTGATAGATATGGTTGAAACCATCCTTTTCACTCGTCCAAATAAAACTGTTGTCATCTAAAAATGTAAGGTTGAAAGTAACATCAATGTAGGCCTTATCTTTTTCTGCCAATACCAACTCCGACGTTTGTTTTTTGGTATTCTTTAACCATAAATCCAATTCGTTCTGATGACGATTCATAAATTGGACACTGAGCACATAGGGCTCATTAGTCCATTTCAACCTAGGAATATAAAAGTCCTCATAAGTTTTCTCAACCTTTAGCTCTGAAAGTTGATTATTCTTTAAATCATACAAGTGCAACGACACTTTGGAATTCTCTTCTCCTGCCTTAGGATACTTGAACACCTGCTGATCAGGATATAAGGTCGTACCATAGACATCCATTGAAAACTCTGGGACGTTGGTTTCGTCAAATCTGATAAAAGCTATTTGATCGCTGTTTTTGTTCCAATCGAAAGCTCTAACAAAACTGAATTCCTCTTCATATACCCAATCCGTAATGCCGTTTATGATTTCATTTTTCTTTCCATCATTGGTTATCTGGGTCACTTCTCCGGTCTTTAAATCCTTGACATAAAGATTGTTCTCTAAACCATAGGCAATTTTAGTCCCATCAGGCGAAAGTGTAGGCTCCTGAATTAATTGATCAGCTACCTTGGTAAGGGTTTTGCTCTTGAGGTCATAAACGTAATATTCGCCCAGTCGCGATCGTCTGTAAATAGGGCGCTCTCTGGTTGTGAGAATAACTTTAGTTTCATCTTCACTAAAGGTATAATCAAAAAAACCTTGAATTTCCGGAATAGCTTCAGAAGACACCAAGGTATTTACCTTTTTTAAGGTTTTATAATCATAAATATCTATGGATGCCGTTCGGTCTTGCCTGTTGAAGTTTAAAACAGAATACTGCTCACCATTATTCATGGAGTGTAATGCCTGAAGACCTTCCGTTCTGAAGGTTCCGCTCCAAATATCCTCTAAAGAGATTTGCTTTTGCTGACAAAAAATTAAAGAAGTAGTTAAAAAGCCTATTACGGCCACAATAGGTCTCAATTTCATGAAAGTCAATTTTCAGTATAGCAGGTTCAAGTTTACTAAAAATTATGCAAAAAAAGACTATTATTAACAGTAAATCGGTAATTAAAAACCGATAACAAACAAAATTTTGGCAATCCTAAGTATCTTTGCACTTTAAAATATTTCATCACTATGCCAGAGGCAATTTCAGGCTTTTCAAAACTATCCAAACCCGAGAAAATTGAGTGGTTGCTCCAAAATTACTTTTCTAACAAGGAGACAGCCCACGACATTTTAACACGCTATTGGAATTCAGACAAGAAACTCCAAAAACTTCATGACGAATTCATTGAAAATACTATAACGAATTTCTATCTGCCTTTTGGAGTGGCGCCAAACTTTCTTATCAATGATAAGCTCTTTACCATACCAATGGCTATAGAAGAAAGCTCTGTAGTTGCTGCAGCAAGTAAAGCTGCTAAGTTCTGGTATGATCGCGGTGGTTTCAAGGCCAAGGTCCTTTCGACCGAAAAAATTGGTCAGGTTCATTTTAATTTTTCTGGCGAATTCAAAAAGCTGAATCAGTTTTTCCAAGCTGTGAAGCCGAAACTTATGAGTGATACAGCCGACATCACCAAAAACATGGAAAAACGCGGTGGTGGCATTACAGCGATAGAGCTCAGGGACAAAACGGATGCCTTGGATCATTATTTTCAGCTTCATGCCACGTTTGAGACTTTAGATGCCATGGGTGCCAATTTTATAAACTCATGTTTGGAGCAGTTTGCAAGGACATTGAAGCGCGAAGCAGAAGTTTATCCGCATTTTTCTGAAGAAGAACGCGAGATAGAAATCATTATGAGCATTCTATCCAATTACGTACCTAATTGTTTGGTTAGAGCAGAAGTCTTTTGTCCTATTGAAATGTTGAAAAGTAAGGACATCACAAATCCTCGTTTGTTTGCCGAAAAGTTTAAGCAGGCAGTGCGCATTGCCGAAATTGAACCCTTTAGGGCCGTTACCCACAACAAAGGCATAATGAACGGTATCGACGCTGTAGTTTTGGCAACAGGTAATGACTTTAGAGCTATTGAGGCTGGCGTGCATGCCTACGCCTCTAGAACCGGACAATACAAAAGTTTAACCCATTGCTCCATAGACCATGGTATTTTTAAATTTTGGATTGAAGTTCCTTTGGCCTTAGGAACGGTTGGCGGATTAACCAGCTTACATCCCTTGGTAAAACTGGCTTTGGAATTGTTGGAGCATCCCAAAGCAGAAGAACTCATGCAAATAGTTGCGGTTGCTGGTTTAGCTCAAAATTTTGCAGCTATCAAATCACTGACAACTACCGGAATTCAACAAGGACATATGAAAATGCACTTGATGAATATTTTAAATCAATTTGAAGCGACGGAGCAAGAAAAGGCACAACTCATTGAACATTTTAAGACAAATGTGGTTACCCATAGTGCCGTAGTTTCAGCACTAGAGAATCTAAGACAATAATATTGGAAACCTACAGAAGCAACGGAAAATTACTGCTCACTGGAGAATATGTAGTTCTAGACGGTGCTCTATCTCTTGCACTTCCTACAACATTGGGTCAGCGTTTAACCGTTGAAAAGAATAAAACGTCTCAGTTAAAATGGACAAGTATTGACCACGATGGTAGCATTTGGTTTGAGTCGGAAATTGATATAGCTACCATTCTGTCTCAAGAACCATTAAAGACGGATAACGCTATTTTGAAGCGCCTTATTCAAATTCTAAGAGCCGTCCTCTCCCAAAACCCAAATGCCCTAGATGCGCACCAAGGTTTATCCATAACTGCAACCTTAGAATTCAATAGGTCATGGGGATTGGGATCTTCGTCAACGCTCATTAACAACTTGGCGTATTGGGCCAATGTGGACGCCTTCCAACTTTTAAAGGATACCTTTGGCGGAAGTGGTTACGATATTGCTTGTGCCCAAAATGACACCTCAATTCTATATCGACGCAACCATTCTAAGCCAAGCATAGAAGCTGTTGACTTCCATCCTAAATTTTCTGACCAACTCTATTTTGTATATCTCAATGCAAAACAAGATAGTAGACAAGGTATAGCTAAGTACAGGTCACTTAATAAAGCTAACAAAACCACGATAGAACGAATTACCAGTATTACTCAGGACATGTTTGTTTGCGATTCTTTAGACGCCTTTGAAGGGCTGCTTACAGCTCATGAGGTAATCATTTCAGAACTGATTGGGCAGCCACCTATTAAACAACAACTGTTTCCGGATTATAATGGTGCCATAAAAAGCTTAGGTGCTTGGGGCGGTGATTTCATTTTAGTTAGTGGTACAACGCATCCCAAAGCCTACTTTAACAGTAAGGGATACAGAACCATTTTTAGATATTCTGATTTGATTTTGTCGTAACATCCATTTTTTATGGCATAAAAAAAGCCCTGCACTAAGGCAGAGCTTCTATATTATCTTCATCTATTTACTAGTAAACAGTCTTGGCTCTATTATCCTCGATATCCGCAGCCTTTTCCAAAGCTTGATATACCTTGGACTGCACTTGGTTTCGCCTTTGATTATTAAGTCTGTTCATGATAGAGGTATAATTCTCCAATTCAGTGACCTCATTAACTTTTGTGACTTCAATGACATAAACACCTCGATCTCCGTCTATAGGCTTGGAGGTTTCACCTTCGCTTAATCCAAAGGCGGCACCAATCACTTTAGGCTCAACACCAGCACCTGATAATGTGGTATTTTTCATGGTGACTGCTGCTGCAGTCCTGACTGTTTGCCCTTGATTTTTGGCGATGTCTGCCACGGTTGAAGCTGAAATTTTTTCACGAATCAATTTTGCTTTTTTCTCCTTCCTAATTTCTGGAGCTGCAGTAATAGAGGCGTCTTCAACTTTCATAAGTCCTTCGTCATTCTTTTCAACCAACTTAACTACAATAAAGCCAAAATTAGCAATTGGGAAATTCTTGTAATCTCCTATTTCCGTATCCTCCTCAAAAGCCCAACGCACTACTTGTCTTTGGCTTCCCAAACCTGCAATATTTTCATCAAGCTCCTTAAACGTCAAAGGCTTTACTGGTAATCCACGCTCTTCAGCCAAGGCATTAAAGTCACCATCTTTAGCAGCTATTTCAAACTTTGACATTTGATTGAACACATCCTGTAAGGTTTGTTCTGAAGGTTCAATTTTATCTGCCAAGGTTGCCAATTTCAAAGTTTTTTTGAAATTTTTCTGTTCTAAAATTTCAATAACATGGTAACCAAACGACGTACCCACAACATCGATATCTCCCTCTTCATTTTCAAAGGAAAAGGCCTTAAATTCTGGAGCCATACCAGCATTGTAAGCAAACTCAATTTCCCCATCTTTTTCATTGCTCACCTTGTCAGAAGAGAGGTCTAACAAGTCCAAAAACTTGGAACGCCCACTCTTAATTTCAGCAAGTATACTATCTGCCATAGTCTCCGCTTCTGCCGGAGTTCTCGTAATTGTAGCATCTGCTCTAGTAGCACCTGCAAACGGGATTAAAATGTGTCTTACCTTTACTGAGTCTGGCAACTGTTTGGTCTCAATTAATTTAGACAATTTAAAATATCCTGCATCTTCATAAGGCCCATAATAGTCACCAACTTCTAAATTCATTAAGCTATCCTTGGCCGTAGCAGGCAATTCCGTTTCACGTAGAAAGGCATCGTTGTATTTGATATCAGAATTATAGTTGATAAAATCCTCTATATCTGTTGTAGAGTCGAAACCTCTAATAGTATCCGTGTTTTTGCTACTCTCATTATATTCCGTTCTATCTGCTTTTAGCGCTAACAGACCTTCTTTAATCGCTTTTTTATCTGCTTCTGACGCTTCTTCCTTAAATTCAACATAAACTACCTCTCTTGTTGCATCGGTTTTATACTTATCCTCATGCCTTTTCATGTAGTCCTTAATGTCGCCTTTAGTCACCTGCACCAAACTATCTGGAATGGTAGCATATGGAATTTGCACATATTTTATGTCCACGGTTTGGGCATCACCAAGATAATCATCTTCTGCCTCGTTTATTGTAGCACCAACACCAGCCTTTATGAGATTATAGTACGATTGCTGAATGGCATTGTTAGCAATATTTTGCTCGTTTGTAGTCCAACTTTGGTAATTCACTAAAAAATTACCTAATGGTGCTGTTTCTCCATCTAGGTCTTTCAAATTAGCTATAAAAGCATTTAGACGGTTAACATCAAAATTACCATTATCATCTTGAAATTCTGGATATGACGAAAAGCTATTCTTAAGCAGGTCTCTCATCTCATCCTTTTCCACGGCAAGACCCAGCTCTTCGTATTCCGTTTCCATGATGATTCTTCTGAGCTCTTGGTTGTAGATCGTATTCATGGCTTGGGTAGCGGTTTGCCTACCTCCAGAACGGTCTTGATAATTCTTTACCTTTTGTTGAAATTCCGTCCTATTGATATCCTTACCGTTAACGGTAGCCACAACATCTTGTGGTGCACCTGTAAATGCGTCTGAATTTTTAAACAAGTCGCCAATAACAAATGAAAACAAGGCCAATGCAATGACCAAGATCAAAATCAGGGAACGTTGTCTAATTTTATTTAAAACTGCCATAGTTCTGTAATGTTTCTTTCAAATAAGTTTGCGAAAATAATGTTTTCTAGGTAATAATAAAAGGACAATAAACGATTTTCGATATCGATAAATTCTTTTAGTCTTCTTCCTTAATCGTTAAGATGACCTCTCCTATTTTTGTCGATGTAACCTGCAGTATTTTAAAGCTATAGTTACCGATGCTTACCTCATCATTTTCCTTTGGGATATCTTCTGTTGAATTGACGATCAATCCTCCAAGAGTTTCGTAATTTTCACTTTCTGGCAAGTCGAGCTTATAGGTTTCATTGATGTAGTCTACCTCGAGTCTTGCCGAAAACTTAAAGGTGGTTTCATCGATGACCTGTTCCGTGAGCTCTACCGTATCGTGCTCGTCTTCAATCTCACCAAAAAGTTCTTCAATGATATCCTCGACGGTCATAATACCGGAAGTCCCTCCGTACTCATCGATAACCACAGCGATACTTCTTCTTTTTTTAATGAGAATATTTAATACATCCTTGATTAAAATGGTTTCGGGCACAAATATGATTGGAATGAGAATAGGCTCAATGGATTTGGGCTTTTTAAAAAGCTCAAAGGCATGGACATAGCCCAAAATATCATCTATGGTATCTTTGTATACAATGATTTTGGTTCGGCCGGTTTCTATAAACAACTGCCTTAGGTCTTCTATAGAATCCGATATATCCACTGCCGAAATTTCTGTTCTAGGGACCATGACCTCCCTGGCCTTTACATCTGAAAATTCCAGAGCATTTTGAAAAATCTGGATTTCGCTATCTACATCTTCATGATCTTCAAAGGTCTCCATTTGCTCACTGATGTAATTACCAAGTTCTACCTTGGTCATGGACAAAACGGCATCTTGGTCCTTTGCCTTGAACACAAATTTTAAGAAGGCGTCAGAAATCCATATTACCAAGTCTGATAAACCTGAAAATAGCAGATAAAAAATATAGGTGGGCAGCGCCAGAACCTTTATTAAGGTATTGGCATAGATTTGAAAAAAGACCTTAGGCAAAAACTCTGCTGTTATTAAAATTACAAGAGTTGAAATAATGGTTTGTGACAACAACTGTAAATCTACCAGCATATAATTTAGAAAATCACTTTCTAAAGGCAACAGCGACTGAAACCAACTGACCAGCAAATCGCCCATTTTAAAACCATAAATAACCAAGGCTATATTGTTTCCAATGAGCATGGTAGCGATGTATTTTGAAGGCTTAGCCGTAAGATTGGTTAGGATTTTACCCAGAAAATCGTCTTGTTTTTTCTCAAGCTCTATATGAATTTTATTGGAAGAGACATAGGCAATCTCCATTCCCGAAAAAAAAGCAGAAAGCAAGAGCATGGTTAGTATGACCGCTATGTCAATAGCCATACCCTAATCTTTATTGCGGTCCTTAAACTTATTGGCGTAACGTCTTCTAAAGAAAAACATAAAAATACCCAGAGCAGCAAAAAATAAGGACATATAAGCTCTATTTCTGTCTATAGACCAATTGGTGTAAGCGTCCCATAAGAACAAGGCTGCAAAAATAATATAAGCGTATTGAAAGATTCTTAATAGCTTCATGCGAAAGGATAAGTTTATATCAAAGATAGTTAATTCTCAATTTCAAAATCGCCTCCCATTTCTAACATTTGCACGTTTTTAAACTCTTTATCGGAGTCAAAACCAATACCCTTGGTAAATCCAGTAGTGCGTTTATAATAAAATGGTTCATTGGTAAACACCCATTCTAGCTTTTCATTGTAATAAAGCTGTTCTGTAAATAACGTGTCTTTTTCATGAGTAGCTATGATGACATTTCCTCTTAAATCAATGATATCTGTATCTGTATAATACATGGCATAGTTGGATGTAATCACGGTCATGTTATTATTATCGTCATAAATCTTGAGTTCAATGCCGTCCGGGAATTCAGAAAATCCAAAATTTCTGTTGGAGTAATCTAGCATTTTAGGACTCAAAAGATTAGCCAATAATTTAACCGTGTCTTTATCTAGTTCTGTGTATTTAAGGTCAATACCGTCTGCCTCTCCAATGGGCTGGTTTTGTAGAATGCCTACTTTTTGGACTTCCTGAAAATTATTTTGGCATGAAAACAACATAGTCACAGTAAAAACTGTGACTATGGCGTTAATAAGATATGACGGAAATCTATAATCCATTAAATTTCAGGAACTGTAATGGTAATGTTAATCCAGCATCCTATTTTCAAAGGTTGTCCTGCATTCCCTTTTTGGAATATCTCAGCTTTTGTAGGTGCACTTGCCCTATAGCTTGCAGCATTTTGTGCAGCTGTTTTCTTGAGTCTGCCATCTACCCTACCTGCTCTTTCGGCTGTATTTGCCGCTAACCAGAACACCGCACGCTTGCTGAAATTATCACTTCCACAATTATTGGCACTTTTAGCATACATAGCTGCTATACTTAAATAAGGTGATCCATCAGATGGGTTTAATTTAAGTGCTTCATTAAAATACCTGCGTGCAGTACCATAGCTTCCTTTTGATTTAAGGTCTTCTGCAAGCTTTTTATATAATTTGGCCTTTTTTATAGGATCTGTTTCCAGTTCTATGGTTTGATCAAAATATTTTTGTTCGTCTGTAAGGAGGTATAAATAATACGAGGTATCTGCCGTTGGCTGAATGTTGTTCTTCTGCTCTACTAATTTTAAAAATAGAGGCTCCTCTTTACATCCTTTAGCGAACATTCTGTTCATGGCACGTTGCAACCATACCGTATTTTCCTTATTCTTTTCAAAATCCTTCTCGTACAACGGCACTAAAACTTCACAATTAGCTCTGTCACCAAGCTTTTTATCCATACTTGGTATAATCTTGGTTTCAAACGCATCAATAACAGACTCGTTTCTTCTTTTTATTTGACCATCTCTTTTACTCAGTTTTTGGCCAGCTTCTTCCTTTTCAACAATTTTATTGAGTTGCACTGTATACTTTCCTGTAATATCTTCAATAATCTCAATTACATCATCGTACTTATCAAACATTTCTTGAGCAGACTTTTTTCCGTCATCGTAAAGATCTACTATGAGAGAGAAATAAGTATACAAGCCTTTTGGACTGGTAAAGTTAGCTTTGTCTTTCTCATAGGCTTCATCGAACATGTTGTAGACCTGCTCCTTGGTCATATTAAGTTCTGACCTGTAAGTGTAAGCCAATTCTGCCTTATCGCTTAAGACTTCGCCGAGGGCGTACTTTGAAGGAAAGTATTCTCTAGACTGATCATAAAGCAGCATTAAATCTTTAATAAAGGCCACTTTTTCAGCACCAGTAGAGGTTTCAATTTTATGCTCTAGGATATCGTCACCATAGGCATATATAGCACGGTTAAATTTTGGACATTTCTTTCTAACCGCCATCCAAGGCTCATAAGCTTCATCATATTTTTTGCTTTTCACATAGCTATTGAATATGGATAAATTGTTCATACATTCTTCATCCTGCTGCGCGAAACCAAAATTGAAACCTAGTAATAAGGCCATAAAAACTGTAGTAATTCTCGCTTTCATTGTATAGAAATATTTGTTAGTCATACTTTCTTTGTCTAAACCATCTCGAATTCAAAGATAAACTTAGATTTAATGTTAAAAAATTCTCTTGTATTAAATTTTCGTTTGTTGTGCCACGTTGACCGTATTCTATGCCTACATTGGCGTTAGAAAAAAGTGCTCGCGTTCCAACTGGTAAACCTAAACCAAAAGATATGCCAAACTCATTTATAGGCTCTCCTTTTATTACCAAACCTGTGTTTGAATAGTTAAATCCGGCCCTGTAAACCACACGTTTAAAGTAACCTGAGAAGGCTCTATAATTTGGTATGTAAAAACCTCCAACTGATATTTGGGACGCATTTTCAAAGGCTGTGGCTTGATTGGCATAAAAAGGATTTGAGAACTCACTTGTATTCTGTAGAGTATACTCTGCTCCAACAAACCAACGCAATGGGTTACCAATACCTGCTCCAAAAGAAAGCCTAGAGGGCAAGGTTAAATCGGTTTCTTCTAAATTCTGGCTAGCCAAATCAATGTCAATTGCGCTTACGTCTGTCTGAATATCCAATTCTTGATTATAAATTATGTTTGTTAAGGCTCTTTGATTTTCAGAAATTAAATTGCTCACTGGCGCATAGGTTGTGGTGAGCGACAATTCCAACTTTTCATTTAACATGGTCTTAAAGGCCAGGCCAAAGTTGAGATTCAATCCTCTTAGCTCTGAACGGCTATCCTCACGCGTTTGAAACTGAACTAAGTCGCCATCTTGCGCATAGGCAAGTTCGATGGCTGAATTTTCTACATTTCCGAAATTGTAATTGATGTCTACTCCGGCACTTAATTTATCGGTAATTTGATACCCTAATCCAAAAAACACTCTATTTAGACCACCGCTACCACTATAGCGGTTTATCAGGTCGCCATTGTCGTTAATATCATCCAATTGGTAGCCTACAGTGGTAAAAGGTAAGAGCCCAAAGCCAAAACCTAATTTCCCTATAGGTATGGAAAAAGCTAGGTAATCAAATATGGCTGTCCCTGTTTCTGCTTCTCCGGAATTGCTTTTTAAAGTCGTGTTAGAGAAAGTTCCTGCCACCGAAAATTTAACTGGCCTACTTTCATTATCAAAAGGAAACGCTTCAACATTTTTACCCACATAGGCCGCGGGATTTCTTAGATTAATATGAATACTATCTAAATACACGCTGATACCACCCATACTGCGATTCTCAACCGTGCCCTTTAAATTAAGAGAGCCTAATCCATAAAAAGAATAGGGTGTTGCCGTGCCGCGTTGAGCTACAGCCACCAAACTGCACAACGTTATACAAACTACTAGGAGCTGTTTTATCATTATAGTGAATTGTAATCAAGAATATAATTCAAACCCTCAAGCAGAAAATTTGAATGCGCAAATATGCTATTTTTTAATTGGTTTGACAAAAATTCGGTATCACCTCCTGTTAAAATAACTGTTAAATCTTGATAGTTAGCACGATAATGCTCAATGACACCGTCTATCTCCTTAATTGCCCCAAAAACCACTCCCGAATGAATGGAAGACTCGGTGGTCTTCCCGATTATGGCTTTGGGCCGCGTTGTCTCTAATAACGGTAAATTTTGGGTTAAATTATTCAATGCGGTATAGCGTAACCTTAAACCAGGTGCAATAGCACCTCCCAAGTACTCACCCTTATCGTTTACAAAATCGTAAGTAATACATGTCCCTGCATCGATAACAAGGACATTTTTCTTGGGATAGTGCCTTATGGCAGCACTCGCAAGACCCATTCTATCAACTCCCAATGTTTTTGGTGTTTCATAGAGATTCACAAAGGGAAGTTTAGACTTATAACTGAGCTCATGAAGTTTGATGTCCTTGCTTATTTTTGCTAAGTGTGGTTTTGGCAACCTCCCAACAGCCGAGACCAATCCAGCCTTAAGATGTGGATAGGCCTTTTTTATAATTTTATATTCGTTAAGCAGCTCGTTAACCGCAAAAGCGGTCTGAAGTACCAAGCTGTTTTCCTTAAAAACAGCCAACTTTACACGACTGTTTCCTACGTCTATAATGAGATTCATAACTATGAAGTTAAGGGCTAATTTATAAAATCAATTTTTAGGAATTAAGTTTTGCTAATACTAAAAATGAATTTATATTTGCAACCGCTTTGACACTAAAGCATGGTGCCTTAGCTCAGTTGGTAGAGCAAAGGACTGAAAATCCTTGTGTCCCTGGTTCGATTCCTGGAGGCACCACACAAAGCGCAAACCTACTCCTTCGAGTAGGTTTTTTTATTGTAGCCTATTGCCCTACTTCTCCTCATTAGGCTAAACCAACGAGTCACCCTTTAATAGATTAAACTAGTCTGCTACGCAAATTTTTTCGTGCATTGAGCTAGTGTTAAATGGCTTTGAGGCAATATACCAATAGCTTTTGCACTAATTTTAAATTTTACATTATAGCCGAGTAGTTTTAATTACTAGGGCTATATCAGAAATCTTTTTTAAACACATTATATATGGAAGATAGAATAAAAAACAAAGCACAATATGAAGCCCTCAGGGATGACGGGTACAGTAAAGAAAAGGCCGCTCGTATAGCCAACACTAAGAATGCTGGAATAAAAGGTGGCAATGCAGACCCTTATGAAGAACGAACAAAGGAAGAACTTTATAATAAAGCCAAAGATATCGGCATAGAAGGCCGTTCTCAAATGTCTAAAAAGGAACTCATTGACGCCCTAAGAAATAATTAATCTACTGTATTGAAAACCATTAGTCCACAACTTATAAGGCAAACCTTTATCCTAGCTATAATTTTATTATTAGGCTTGCTGATATTTCTGGAAATGTCCAGTTATCTAAGCGGCATTCTTGGAGCCATAATAATATATGTTCTTTTACGAAGGCCCATGCAAAAACTCGTAAAATTAGGATGGCCAAAAACGGTAGCAGCCATAGCCTTAATGGTAGGGTCATTTGTATGTATTCTTGTGCCCATAACCGGTTTGGGTTTTATGATAAGTTCTAAAGTGCAATATGCTGTTGATAATTCGCAAAAAGTAATCACGGCGACCAAAGATCAACTAGAAAATATTGAATCTTACCTAAATATGGATTTAGCCTCAAGCATTGATACCGATGCTATGACAGGATGGATTTCTCAACAACTACAACAGTTTGCCGGAGGAACCTTTTCTATGTTTTTGTCCTTAGTGCTTATGTATTTCCTTTTGTTTTACATGCTTATTAATGAAAAGAGATTTAGAAACGCCCTCATCAATTACATACCCATTCAAAAGACCAATTTAAAAAGTATCGGTGCAGAAGTTAGTGACAAAGTAAAGGCTAATGCGCTAGGTATTCCCCTGGTAGCCATAGGTCAAGGCTTAGTTGCTTTAGTTGGTTTCTTAATATTTGACACACAAGACCCTTTTTTTTGGTCTGCCATAGTAACCATTGGGTCCATGATACCATTTGTGGGTAGCCTTCTTGGTGTTATTCCAGTGTTTTTATTGACCTTATCCTCGGGTGACATGTTCCAAGCTTGGGGCGTTCTCCTGTATGGTTTTGTCATCGTAGGGGCAACGGATAACATTTTACGCCTTTTTGTCCTTAAGCACTTAGATCAGATACATCCATTAATCACATTAACTGGTGTTTTGGTAGGCGTTCCGTTATTTGGTTTTGTAGGTTTGATTTTTGGACCACTAATTATAAGTCTATTTTTAATCATACTGGATATTTATAAAAAAGAATACGGCTATTCTAAAGATAAACTGTAACACTTTTTCCCAAAGCATTAAAGTGTCATTACAGTTCACTTCTATGCTTAACTTACTCAACTACCTTATTGCAATACACTAACATTAGAAGTGTTATGCCTTCATGCCTTATATAGGCTGAAATTTATTTCTTATAACGGTTAAAGAATAATTGAAACGAGTCAATGAAGATTTAAATGCAATACTATTTTCTTGCTAGAAAATAAGTATAACTTTTAAACACAATGGTAATGATAATAGGAATGATTGGAAGTGGCAATATTGGCAGTACATTAGGAAAAAACTGGGCAGAAGCAGGGCATCATGTAATGTTTAGCTCTAGACACCCAGAAGAACTCAACCAATTGGTCGTTGGGATTGGGTCTAATGTAAAAGCCTGCAGTATTAAAGACGTATTTGAAGCAGATGCAGATGTCTATGTCTTAGCGATGCCTTTTTATGCTATTGATAAACTATCGGAACTCTATGCAGGTGAATATGCAGATACTACAATTATAGATGTTACCAATCCCTATCCTCATCGTGATGGCGACATGGCTAAGGAAGTTTTGGATGCTAATTATAACGCCTCTGAATATACAGCCATGAAATTCGGTACCGCCAAAACCGCTAAAGCATTTAACACCATTCCGGCTGATGATTTGGATAAATTCGCTTTCAATACCAAGGAGAAAGTTGCCATACCATTTGCCGCTCAAGACGAAATGAGCAAAAAGATTTCCGAGCAGTTAATTTCGGATATAGGTTTTGATCCCGTTTACATCGGTAATCTAAGTGATAGTAGAATCATGGATCCCAATGAGGACCTTTACGGACACACCTTGCCTTTAAAGGAGCTAAATGACAAAATAAAATCCTTACGCCAAGTATAGCACTAAATATTTTAAATGTTTAACCTTAAAAACACAACTCATGCAAATCATTTTTGAATATGACGAAGTTTCCTCTAGCCAACGCTTAGAGTCATTTGCTACTGAAAAACTTCAGCAGTTAGAAAGGAAATATGATTTCGTTCACAGAGCAGACGTATTTTTTAAATCCCAAAACAGAACGGACAATGAAGAACAGATTTGTGATATCAGATTGAGTATGCCTGGACCTCGCGTCTTCGCCTCAACCAATTCCAAATCCTTTGCATCTGCGATTACGGAGACTATCAATCAGCTGGAACAGCAACTTAAAAAACGTAAAGAGACCTTAGAAAAATAATTAAACCCCACAGACAATATTATGAGTGGCAAAGAAAACAACACCAAGAAAAAAGAATTAAACAGAACTAAAGTTAAAGCAGTTCCCTATAATCCAAATATCACAGAAGACGATTTCTTCGCTATTGGAAAAAAAGGCTTATCCCTAAAAAGAGAGGACGATATTCTTTTGCTGAGACGCAAAGAAACAAATGACTTTACGGGTAACGATTTAGATGTACCAAAGCCAAATAGGTCTGACAAGAAAGCGACGTCATTAAGGGACGAAGAAAATAGTCTATATGGGCAAGGCGGCGAAACAAAAGAACATCTCGAAGAACCTCGCCGTGCCAATCTTCCGCCGGAGAAAAAAGGAAATTAATTTAAAATAGGGTTTATTTAATGTAAACTGTTTTTCTGTTTACAAATTCCAACATTCCTTCTTTAGACAATTCCCTGCCATAACCAGATGCCTTAGTACCACCAAATGGTAATCTAGGGTCCGATTTTACCATATCGTTAATAAAAAACGCACCGTCCGGTATGTCTCCGATGATTTTCCTTGCGGCTTCGATATCGTTTGTAAACAACATAGTGCCCAATCCAAATTTTGAATTTCTAGCCATTTCTATAGATTCTTCTCGTGTTTTTACTTTGATCAAGGATGCTATAGGACCAAAAACTTCTTCATCAAATAATGGCATACCTGGGCGCACATCTTCGACAATGGTTGGTTCCTGAAAGTTTTTATTGATTTCATTCCCAAATATAACTGTGGCACCTTCATTAACGGATAAACGAATTTGCTTCTGAACGTTCTCTACAAGCTCTGGTTTTGCCAAGACACCAATTTCGGTTTTTTCATCCAATGGGTCTCCAGCTTTAAGCCCTTCAAGTTCAATTTGGAATGCTTTTTTAAAATCGTCATATATGGATTCAAGTACAATAAAACGTTTGGCAGCTATACAACTCTGACCTGCATTTTGCATCCGCGCGTTTACCATAGTACTAATATGTTTCTCTAAGTCGGCATCTTCCCAAACGATACAGGCATTATTGCCACCAAGTTCCAATACGCTTTTCTTCAGATACTTCCCTGCTAAAGTTGCTATAGCACGGCCAGCTTCTTCGCTTCCTGTTAACGTAACACCTTGTATTCTGTTGTCTGAAATTATTAATTCTACCTGCTCGTGTTCAATCTTTACATTTTGTAGACAACCCGAAGGATAACCAGCATCTTTGAAAAGCTCAACGAGGGCATCGCTACAACCTGTTACGTTTTTGGCATGTTTTAGAATTACGGTATTGCCCGCGGTGATGTTCGGTACGGCGAAACGAATAACCTGCCAAAAGGGATAATTCCAAGGCATAATAGCCAAAAGGCTGCCCATTGGGTCGTAACTTACAAAACTTTCGTCGGCATCGGTTTCTATTAACTCATCGGCCAAGAATTGTTCGGCATTAACTTCATAGAAATTACATGCCCATATGCATTTTTCTATCTCCGCTAGGCTTTGCGAAATTGGCTTACCCATTTCTAGGGTCATTAACTTTGCATATTGCGCTTTCCTCTCAGCTAAGAGATTTGATAAATTCTTTAACAACTCCAACCTGTTGGTGATGGGCGTTTTTTTCCATTCTTGAAAACACTCGTACGCCTTTTCAATTGTATTTAAAACGACCTCATCACTTTGGTAGGCGTATGTTTGCTTTATTTTATTATTTGTTGGATTCATAACTTCAATCATATCTTCTTTCTATTTCCAATAAGATAAAAAACTTCTCCTTATTACATTGACACAATCTCTATAAGTATTGCTTCTTTCTGTAAAACCTATTGGGTTAAATTTAAAATTAATAGTGCCAAGAGAAATGTGTTATGCATCTTATATTCCTGATGTAACAGATGTAACATTAAAACATATTATTTATGAATAACACAAACAACAATACGTTTTTAGGACTTTTAGCAGGAACAGCAATAGGAGCTGTAATAGGTGTCTTATATGCACCGGACAAAGGTTCTGTAACACGTCAAAAAATAGCTGATAAGGCACAAGACACAAAAGATGCCTTAATTGAATCGTCCAGAGAATTAAAAGAAAAAGCCGTGGCTACCATGGCACCAAAACGAGCTTCACTGAATGAAGAAATAGAATCTTTGGTGACCGATGCTAGTTACAAAGCGGAAGATGTTATTTCATCTTTAGAAAAGACTTTGGCCGATCTTAAGAAGAAGAATAAAAATCTTCAAAAATCATAATGGGACTTTTAGAAGCTTTAAATGAGACTAGGATTGAAGCTACAGATGCAGGAGAATCCTATCTTAAATGTCTCTTCAAATATGTAGAGCTTAAGGTTTTTCAGCAATTGAGTTTAATAATTTCAGATGTTGTTAAACTCGTTGCTTTTGGAAGCTTGGCACTCTTAAGCCTGTTGTTCTTTGCAATAGGATTAGCCATATTTTTAAGTGAATTCTTTGAAGACGCTGCTTTAGGCTTCTTTTTGGTTGGATTCTTATTTGTGTTTATAATTGGAATTACCTTTTTATTTAAACACAGGATAGAGCGCGCTGTGATACGAAAACTTTCTAAAAATTTCTTTGATTAAATTATGAAGACAAAAAGAATATATAATTCACAAGCCGAAATAAAACGCGACCTTAAAGTATTAAAGCTTAGGCAACAAATTGCATCAGAAGAACTGCAACTCATACAGCACAAATTAAAAAGAGAGTTGCAACCCGCTAATTTGGTCTCGACCCTTTTAGCCAGTGTAAAAAAATACGGCATTGTATTACTTGTTAAGATGCTGTTTAAAAGACAACATTAATTTAAATGGGTTGTCAACTGATAATTATTTTCTAAAACAGACAGTTTGAAGTGATAAGAATATAGCCAAATCCCTAACCTTATTGACATCCTATTTTTTATTATGACACTTATCTTAATTGATAGTTTAGTTAGTTAGAAGAAAAGCGAACTTTCTTTTACACGGAGAAAGCTTCGCTTTTTATTAAAAATCAAATTATGAAACAAAACAATTTAAATTCATCGAGCGACTATATAGATTATTACAATTCCAGAGGTTATACTGACCATTTTAAAATCTCTGATGAAGGCTTGATACATATTAAGACACACCAAATCCTAAAACCTGAGGACATCAGTATTGTTGCCCAGCATAGGTTCGAAGGTATTAGCAATCCATCAGATATGTCTGTCTTGTATGTTGTAGAGGCCTCACAGAACATTAAAGGAACGGCTTTGGTAAACTACAATCCTTCTAGTTCCACGGAGCTGGCAGAATTTTTTAATTCCGTTCCAAAAAAGAACGTAAAGCAGAACTCCAAAAATTTTTAGTTTTAACTAGCACAAGGGAATGATTTACTTACTTAAATTGAAAGGACTTAACTTAAGCTAAATCGCCATATTGGCATTTTTGCTTAATTATCCTTAACTTGCTCATTAGTGAAATGCCTGGGAGTCGCTATTAACGGCAAAGGCTATAATAAGAGCTAATGACGTTAAATATTGCATACGAATATGATAAAGTTGTAAAACAAATTTTACACGAAAAATTGACTGAACTGGGTTTGGATTTTCACTTACCAAACAGCTCAGAAATTTCCATAAATTCCCATTTGGATAAGCAACAAGAAGACAAACTCAAAAAGACCTTGTCCAAATATGCCATTGAAATTATAGAAAACCCGAAGGTTGCACTAGTTAATACCATTAAGAGCAGTATTAACCAATGGATAGCTATGGATGCTGTAAACGGTAAGGAGAACATTTCCGATTATCTCTCTAAGCAACTTAATTACTCCTACTCCCATTTATCTCAAACATTTTCTGAAGTTACCCATACGTCTATTGAAAGTTTCATTATACTAAAAAAGATAGACCTCGCTAAAAACTTACTCATAGAAAATACCTTGACCTTAACTGAAATAGCTTATCGCCTAGATTATAGTGGTGTGGCGCATTTATCAAGGCAGTTTAAAAAATCTACAGGTCTTACACCATCCTCATTTCAAGCTATCATGGCAAAACGCCAAAAGCAATCACAATAGTTCAATAGTTAAACCTCGAATCATGGAAATTATGAAAGTTGTATTAGCCGACGACGATGCAGATGATAGATTGTTATTTCAAGAGGCCATAGAAGAGGTTAAGATCAACACTCATCTTACCCTCTTTAAAGATGGTGAAAGCTTAATAAAATACCTGCTGGACAGAGATACTACCTTACCAGAAATTGTATTCCTTGATTTAAAAATGCCAAAAAAAGATGGTTTCCAATGTCTAGAGACTATACGGAGCCATTCCAAACTCAAAGATTTAGTCGTGGCCATCTACTCAACATCTTCTTCGGAAGAGGACATTGAACAAACTTTTATCAAAGGAGCTAACATTTATATTAATAAACCAAACCGTTTTAAAGATTTAAAACAACTTATAGCAAAAGTCATGAAAATCAATTGGCAGTATCATACCTCAGCACTGAATAAGGATAATTTTCTCCTTAGGATTTAAATTAAGCCTATATGACTTTAAAAAAGTGGATCAACTCTTCTCGATTTTTCAATGCACTCCTTATCATTTCGGTCCTATTATTAACTTTTCTAATAGTTCGCTTTAGTGAGCAAGTTAAAGTACTGACTTCATCGACCCAAGCCATATCGCGAAATAACGCTATCAATAACAACCTCAATTTAATAACAACGCAATTAGAAACCCTTCGCGCTGTTAGTTATCGTCAACTTTCAACCTACAAACCCAAATCAAGGACAACACCTTACCAAGCAATAGGAAACATCCAAGCTCTTATAAGAGAACTGGATAGTTTAAGTCTCAATGTGCAGTTTAAACCAAAAGACCTAGAGGACCTAAAACTGGGCACTGCAATTATTGATGCTAAAGTGGAAGAACTCTTCCCTACTTCCGATACGACCTCAAATTCTGTTTCGCAAAACATTACGGAAATAAGCCTAAGCGATTTAGACACTAAAATTGAAAATCTTAAGGGTGGAATAGCTAACTTAAAAGAAGAGACCCAACTCGCCCTTTTAAGAGCAAAGCAACAAAGAGAAGCCCATTCCTATTTCACGCCTCAGCTATCTGCAATACTTATAATTTTTTGCCTTGCAGTCTTTGTATTATCATTTCTTAAAATCAACCTGTCTAGAAGAAAAAAGGAAAAGGCAAACCTATTATTACAACAAATATTGTTCAACTCCCAAACCCTCATAAGCTATTACAAGCCCATATTCAATGATGATGGGGAAATAATCGATTTCAATATAGACTTTACAAACCATTCCCTAAAGTCTGAAGAAAACGAGACCTCTGGAAAAACAACCAATACCCAATTACTAGAACATCTATTCTTAGACTTATCCGAAGACCTATTTGACAACCTTTTAACAACCTATAACGACAAGAGCACACATACGTTTAAAAAACAAATTAAACGTCATGGCAAGTCACTCTGGATTTCTACTACAGCGTCATATCTAAATGATGGTATATTAACCAGCTCCATAGATATTACGGAAGACTATAAGTCAGCCTTAAAGGAGCGAGAGCTTTATGAACGTTTAAGCAAGCAAAATCTTCATCTCCTAGACAACAAGGCCTTATTAAATAATATTTTCAAAAGCATTTCCAATATAGTTGTTCATTTTAAAGCCCTTAGGAACGACCAAAAAACTATAGTAGATTTTAAAATTGTTTATGCTAACGACGCTATTACCCCTTTAATCGGAGACATCCCAGAAACCATTAAAGGGCAGAAAGCATCAACTGTTTTTCCTGAAATTTTTGAAAATGGCACGTTTGAAAACTTGGTTAGAGCCATTGAAGAAGGTATCAAGGTCATTTATAAAGCACATCATAACACTCGTTTGTTAAGGCACGTTTTTGAAGTCACAGCCATAAAACTAGATGATGGCGTAACCGCAACGATGAGGGATATTACACACGAAGTGCAGATTACGAAAGAAATGCAGGCCCTCAATGAAGCCCTAGCAACTCAAAATTCGATATTTAAGGATGCTGAATCGGTTGCCAAAATTGGTAGTTATATCTGGTATTTGGATTCAGGAGAAGCCATAGTCTCGGATAATTTTTTCCGCATCTTAGGTTACGAGCCTAACGCCTTTACCATGACTCACGAAAAATATAAAAGCCTTATACATCCAGAGGACCGTGATTTGTACGAAAAAATGCAACTACAGACCAAGGAAGAAGGCCATTCAGATGTACATGCTTATAGGGTTATTACCAAGGAAGGGCACATTAAGCATCTATATTTAAACTCCCAACGCAGCTACAGAAAGGAACGTCCCGTTTCTATTGGTGTAGTAAGAGACATTACCAACGATGTACTTGTAAACAAGAAACTACGGGATAAGAATATGGCCCTGGAACGTATTAACCAAGAGCTAGAATCATTTAACCGTGTGGTAAGCCATGACCTGCAAGAACCTACACGTAAAATCCAGCTTTTTATTTCCAGAATTCTAGAAATCGAAGCCCAACGTTTATCTGAAAAGGGAACATTATACTTTAAGAGAGTGGCTAATGCCGCCAACAGAATGCAAACCCTCATAAAGTATCTGTTATCATACTCAAGACTAAGCAATCAAAATGAGATGTTAACGGAAGTTAATTTAAACGACATCATCGATGGCATCATTTCAGACTTGCCTGAGGAGTTACATGATGACAATGTAACTATTGATTATAAAAATCTACCAAGGCTTAAGGGTATTCCTTTTCAAATGGAACAACTATTTGCAAACATTATTAGTAACGCTATTAAATACAGAAATCCGAATGGAAATTGCACCATTGAAATTTCCTCAAAGCAATTATCCAAAACGGCGATAAAAGAGGCATTTAATAAAAGACATCGCCACTATCATTTCCTAGAAATTAAAGATAATGGCATTGGATTTGACCCATTGTATAAGGATCAAATTTTCAAGCTGTTTGAAAGACTTCATCAACGCGACGAATATGAAGGCACCGGTATAGGCTTAGCTATTTGCAAAAAAATAGTTGAGAATCATAAAGGACATATACTCGCCAATAGCACTCTGGGAAAAGGCGCTACCTTTACCATTTTCTTACCTGTGCAATAAAGTACTATTCTCTAGGCTATTAAAACATTTCTTGGCCAAATCTGCATTATAACTTCTAAAAAGGCTAAAAAAAATGCACTAATTCTTTCATAAAGTGTAATAGTGCAAGATTAAACTGCAATTGTATAACACCTAATCCAAGTAATAATGGCATCTTATTACTACAACAGAACTAAACTATCAACATTATGCACAATATTTCATTAAACGCAAACAAAATAGAAGTACTATTCAATAATTTACAACAAGAGCTTGGAGGAGTTTTAAACATTTTAAATAAAGAATATTCCTTAAATGTTAATAACAATAAATTTCAAGGTGAAATCATTGGTTCTTCCATCAATAAGAATATTTCTTTTATTGATTTTGACATCAGGCCAAAAGAAGACCTTTGCTTTGAATATAATGCCTTGGACGTGAATCCCATTTACTTTATTTATGTAACACAGGGTCATTTGACCTTCAATTTTAAGGACAAGGATGCCAAGCACAATTTAGAGCAATTCCAAACGGGTATTTTCTCTAATGAGCCACCTCAAAATACGGGTTTAATTTTTAAGAAAAATCAACGTGTTTGCACTTCAGTTATAATGGTTAATACACGAGCTGTAGAAAAAGAACGAGAAAACGACCTTATTTTACGGGAGCGTTTGCTGCAAACCTTTATGCCAAATAATGGGTCTTCCTCCTATTACTATATTGGCTCATACAATTTGACTATTGCAGAACGTATTAAACAACTAAACGCCATTAAACAAGAGGGCTTGGTGAGACGTCTTTTAACCAAGGGCATTGTATTTACCATTCTTGGTTTGGAGATTGACCAACACAAGAAAGATTTGGCAAACCTTAAAAACAAAACCGGTTCTTTATCAGTTGATGAAATGGCTACAGTGAAAGAGTTTGCAGAATTTATACAAAACTATCCTGAAAGACCTTACAGCTTAGAGGTTATAAGTAGAAAAACTGCATTGTCACCAGCAAAACTTCAGGAAGGGTTTAAAATTCTTCATAATAGAACAGTGTCCGACTACATTAGAAACGTAAGGGTTGAAAAAGCCGAAAAAATGATTAGAACCACTGATTTAAACATTTCCGAAATTGTTTATTCCATCGGTCTTACAAGTAGAAGTTATTTTTCAAAAATCTTTAAAAAGAAATATAACTGCAGTCCCAAGAATTATCAGGACCACCAACGCAGAGCTGCTGTGAAGGCCTAAGCATATAGAACATTTGAAAGAAAAGCCTTGTTACTTTAATGGTGCCAAGACTTTTATCATGTAACGTTTAAATGTATATCTGTGTCTTATTCAATATGGTATTGTAGATTTATAAGTCCTGTTTCTCCCAAATTCATAACATGACCGGAAAATTGGCCATTCGAAACCTCTACAATAGTTTCTGTGATATCATTTTTTATATCCCAGTATTTCACGGTTTCCACATTGACATTTAGAAGGGCCAAATTAGGATCGTCCTTATCCTGAAACCATCGCTTTAGAAAAGGTCCCCAAAATTCATTAAGCTTATCTTTTGAATAGACATGGGTAGCATTGCCATATATAGAGAGATATGTTCCCTTGTCCGTGTTAGAAGCTATAAGCTGCACTCTATTATCATTTTGAATGTCTTCAAAGTGATCACTATTTTTATGTGTTACAAACCATAAATCCCCTTGGTCATCAATCTCTTGGAATGCCATAGGGCAAATATTCACTGGGCTTTTATCCAATCGTGTAGCAAGCATAACAATAGCTATGTCGCTAAGATATGTTTTTAACTTTCCTAATCCTTTAACTCTATTTTCGTAATGTTTAGTTCTCATATTTTTGTCTTTTTATTTTAATTAAGCTGCGTACGTTCTGCATTCTGCGGCGCAAGCCAAACAAGAGGCTGCGCACTTTTGGCAATGTTCACTATCATGCTGGGCACATTCTTCTGCACACCATTCGCAAACCTGTGCGCAAAGCAGGCAATAATCTTTTACAAAACGACTGTCAGCAATCATGTATTTTATGCATATCTGGCATGCCTCTACGCACTGCAAACAGCATCTTGGGCAGTCGTTTTTACTCTCTTTACCAATCATAAAGGAAAGACAATTTTGACAATCTATAAGACACTGCTGACAGGCCTTTATGCACGTTTCGTAGTTAGCTATCATTTTTTATTTGTTTTTAATAAAGTCGATAAATAACAGCAAAATGAATAACCCAATCCATTAAATATTTGCGGTAATTAATTACAACAAAAGAGCCTCAGAAAGTTAAAGTTTCTAAAGCTCTTTATGTATTTTAAGCTAGGTTTTGCGCTACATCAATTAAGCGTCAACTACCTGCTTCTCATGTTTACCTTCTCGTATTTCCTCAATAAGTTTATTGATAAAAGCCGGTAAATCATTTGGGTTTCTGCTTGTCACCAATCCATGGTCTACCACCACTTCTTGATCTAACCAGTTGGCACCAGCATTGACTAAATCATCCTTTATACTCTTGAATGAGGTCACCTTTCTATTTTCTACCACATCCGCACTGATTAATAGCCATGGTGCATGGCAAATTGCAGCGACGGGCTTTCCACTTTCAAAGAAGGATTTAACGAAAGCTAAAACAGAGGTGTCTGTTCTCAATGTGTCCGGGTTCATCACTCCACCTGGTAAAACCAAGGCGTTATAATCTTGTTCGTTTACGTCTAAAATATGTTTATCTACTTTTAAAGCTGGGCCCCATCCGTCTGCATCTAAACTTTTGATTTCATCACGTTCTGTGGAAACTACATCTACATTAGCGCCTTCATTTCTTAGCGCGTTCATGGGATCGAATAATTCAGACTTTTCAAAACCATTTGTGGCTAAAATGGCAATATTTTTTGATTCTAATTTCATATGTTTTTTAGGTTTTAAATATTAATTACATAAAGAAAGAAGATGTGAAATAAGTCAAGCATTCATTGACGTAATGGCATTAAGTTTTAATGCTAATCAACACCAGACATTACTATAACTTCAGAAGTTCCCCAACGGTCAATTTAAATATATAATGTACTTATCCTTATAAACTAGTCTGGCAGTTAGTGACTGATACTACTAACTTGATTTCACGCTTTAACAACACGACTTTACTTCTAACCATTTAAATGCCAAGGTTTTTTAAACAGGAAAATATCCAACGTCATGCGCAGTTTGCGATATGGTTAACATCCAAAGGTTTTAAGTTAAGACGCCGAGCAAATTATACTAACTTAAAAATAGAGTTAATTAAAAATTCATAATCATGAAAAATATCAAACAAATTACAGTCATACTGCTTACTTGCGCTTTTATGGCGTCTTGTGGACCAAAAGTGACCACAACTAAAAAAGCAAATATGACCAATTACGAATCTTTTGCTTATTTACCCAACACCTCATTAGATGTGGCTGACAACATGAAACCAATAGACGAAACGGTCGCTGTTTCTGTTATATCTGCCCTTAACGATGAAATGGTGGAAGAAGGCTTTATGTTAAATAGAGAAAACCCAGACCTTTTGGTTTTGCTCAATACGTCTTATGACATCGAGCGAATGAAAGAAATGAAGCCAAAATACTCTACAATGACAGGAACTTATAATTACCCTGTTAGTGCTTATTACGATACAGTAGCTTACAATTATTATAAGTCTTATCCCGTAAATGACATGTATAATATAGACTATGACACTGTCAAAGAAGGGGTTCTTATTGTTGAACTTTTTGATAGAAAATCAAAAGAATTGGTCTGGCGCGGAACGGCCGAGGATTTCCTATCAGACATTGAAACCGAGGAAGACGTCCTAGCCATGGTAGATTCCATTTTTGATGCATTTCCGCAATAGGATTACAATAATTAGAAATCAAACCAAAGCATTAAAACAAACCTGTTTATCATTGAATGGATTTAACAGACCATTCAATGATATCAACTTAATGCGATAGATAAAATAAAGCTATTGAACACATTAATAATTGAATTCTGTATTCATCCAAAAACCAAAAATGATTTATTATGAAACAAAGTGAAGAAGATTTTGAACTTGTTAAAGAGCCTTCAGACGAAAAACGAAATTATATATTTAAAAAAGACAAGATAACCTTAGGTGGTTTCTTTTTTGTCCTTGCTGTCTTAATTCTCTTAATTGCAGCTGTAGTACTTACATATAGATACTTAGGCTAGAGTTGGTGGTATATTGAAGGCCTTCACACTAGTAAAAAGTAAAATAGCCATTAAATAAATTAAATTAAAACCCTAAAAAGATTAGTCTTTTTTAGGGTTTTTTAAAAACGATTCGTTTTCTGTGGTACTACTTATAGTAGGGTCTTCATGTGCTTGTGTTTTCTCCAAACCTGCAGAATCAACCCCGAAAAATTCTAGAATTTCTGAATGACGGGAGATGATTTTAGCTTTATTACCTACAATGGCAATTGGGCGCTCAAGCAAATGCGGCTTACTATGTATCAGTTTAATCCAATCTTCATCATTAAAGGCTTCCTTGTCTTGCGCCGATTTGTACCACTCCTTATTCTGGACTTCAAAAATGGCTTCAAAAGGCATATCCAACATAGCTGACAGCTCAATCCAAATACTGTCCTTTAACTGTTGCTCCTTTATATCAATGAGGTCAATTTTTTTCTGTATTCCCTGCACATAACCTGCAACTTGCTTCCCAAGGTAGGAATTGGAATTATAAATTAAAGTAAGTTGATTTTTATCTGTAGCTATCATTGGCATGGGTTTTAAGTTTTTGATGTTATTATTTGTGAATTCTAAGATAAGGTTCCTCTCGCAGGGTAATCGTTGCTTTTAATATAACTAATGGCTTCCAGAATTTCATTGAAATTAGGTCTTGCAAAAGGCATTGTTTGAATCGAACTCGCATAAAGCGTATTGTCTGACTTGATTAAAAAGACACCAGGCTCAGAAAATTTTGACGGCTCATCATCTGATATGGCTTTAGAAATGAATAAGCCCAACTCTTTAGCCTTATTTATATCAAAATTATAGCCTATTGGCAGCCCTGAAATATCCCAATCGCGGCCTGCTTTTTTTGCGCGTTCTTCAGTATCACAACTAATGGCTATGACATGAACATTTTCAGACTTAAATTCATCTAATTTTTCTGTTAGTGTCTCTAGATACGATTTGCAAATAGGACAATGCAACCCTCTGTAAAAAACCATAAGTGTGAAGTCTTGACCTTTTTGCCTGTGCAAATCCCAGTTTGTACCATTAATTAAAGGCACTTGTATATTGGGAAATTTTGAACTCGGAATTATCATAACGATTTTTATTTCTTGTTTTTCTTATCCTTAATCGTCTCTGAATCTATATCGAACGTATTCGACTTAGTATTGTCGGTTTTCGGATTAGTAGGTTGATCTTGCTCAACTTCTCTCTTAAACTTTCTCTTTTTTGTATTTTCCATGGTGTATCTTTAGAATTAAACATTAGCGTCGCAATGTGCACATGGTGCACTCTTGCCACCACTACTAAAGTATACCCTGAAAAAGACGATTATTTTAACTCGGTTACTTTTTTAATTGATGCTAAAAGGTAATGCTCCAATTATCCTAACTACGCTTAAAGAAAAAATAATAAACTAGGGCAATGGCACAAATCACGACCCCTATAATAATTGACATTCTGTTCATAGACATTGCCACTAGCAAACAACCAGCGATTGCTAGAACCGGAATAACCCTCCTTAGAGGTATGGTAAAACTTGGCTGATAATCATCCCGTTTACATTTGGTAAAGTAGAGCAACGAGGCACAGACGGCAACATAAATCACCAAATGAAGGAAAGAAGCCACCTCTGCAAACAACTCAAGGTCTTCTAAAAAAAGCATGGCTACAATAGGTAAAACAGCAAAAAGTAATGCATAATGAGGTGTTTTAAAGCGCTTGTTTAGACGAGCTAATTTTTTGGGAATTAATTCATTTTTAGCTAAAGCATAGACTGACCTTGAGGCACTAATAATTGATGCATTAGCGCTGGATAAAGTTGCAAGTAACCCTGCGATAATAACAAAAATAGGCCCATTATCACCTAACAATTTTCTGGCGACTTCTGCTATAGCCAATTGCCCATATTGTCTGAGCTCCTCAACTGTTAGCACAGCAGTTGTAACAAAAACCACTAGAATATACATGATTAAAACAATCCCAACACTGGAAAGAAGAGCAATTGGGAGGTTTTTTCTTGGATTCTTAATATCACCTCCAATGGTCGCGATTTGCACAAACCCTAAATATGAAGTGAAAATCAATCCTGTTGTTGAGAATATAGGTTCAAGGCCTTTGGGAGCAAATTCCCTGTAAAGGTTTTTCTGTCCAAAAAACCCTAAAACTTCAAAAAGCCCATAGAAAAATACAGCAAATAAAAGTACTGCAAGTAAAGTAACCATGGCATTTTGAAAGCTTCCAACTTTCTTTGTGCCAACCACATTTAAAAAGAATAAAACCAGCACAGGAATTAAAGCTATTAGTATGGTATCTGTTGTACCGTCGTAGCCTATGTTCGACAAAAATCGTTTAAAATAATCTGAAAATCCCATTATGTAAAAGGCTGCAGCAAATACAAGCCCAAGCCACTGCGATATTCCTATTAGCGCTCCCCACAATGAACCAAAAGAGCGGGAGACAAAAACATAAGCCCCACCACTACTTGGCATTGCGGTTGCCAATTCGGACGTGCATAAAGCAACAAGTAAAGCAATTAAACCACCTATTGCAAAGGACAATATAGCTGCAGCACCAGCTTGGGCACCAGCAATACCAGGAAATACAAAAATACCAGCGCCCACCATGGTACCAACACCAACAGAAGTTGCTGCACCTATTCCCATGGAACGCTTTAATCCTTTATTCTCCAGTTGTTCCTTTGATGACATTACAAATGAATTGAATGATTAATAATATTAGAATAATTACCTATTTTTATCCAGATAAAAAACCTCAAAAACCTTTATTATTTTTGATACCATAGCCATAACGCTCAGCGTAAACGTAAGTGAACTCTGCCCCAAAGAATAATATTAATGATGAATAGGATACCCATAATAAAACCAGAACTATAGTTCCTGCAGCACCATAAGTTGATGCTGGTTCTGCCTCACCAAAATATAGTCCAAGTAAAAATTTACCAATTGCAAATAAAATTGAAGTAATAAGCGCACCAATCCATACAGTCTTCCACTTCACCTTGGCATCTGGGAGAAATTTAAAAATCAGCGCAAACAATAGCGTAATTAACCCTATAGAAATCACCAAGTCAAAAGAATAGGCCAGGTACAAAAATATATCTGGCATCGTTTCTTTTATATAATCACTTACCATACTTATAGCCGTAGTTAAAACAAAACTTACTAAAAGTAAAAAGCCAAGGACCAGTACAAAAGCAAAACTTAACAACCTATCCACTAAAATTGCCCATAGTCTAGATTGAGACGTGGTGTCTACCTTCCAAATTTTATTAAGTGATATTTTTAATTGATAAAAAACACCTGTTGCCCCAAACAATAACGTTCCTATTCCTAACACAGTAGAAATAGTATTCTTTTCAGATTTCTGAGTTTCGGTGATAATGGACTCAATAAAACCCGCAACATCCTTTCCAAGGACCGCTGAAAATTCTGCCGTTAACTTACCTTGCACTATTTCATATCCCCAAACCGAACCAACAACATTAATGGTAATAACTAATAGCGCTGGTAATGAAATTACCGCATAGTAGGCTACAATGGCACTAAGCCTAAAAGGATGGTCATTGAACCATAACGAGAAGGTTTTTCCCAACAAACTTGGTAAATGGCGTAACTTAAAATTTTGTTCGGGTCTTACCATAACTCAGCGTTATCGAAAATGGCATACGGTCCATAAATGTCAGTCTGAAGGAATCCGTACCTTAAGGGAATCATACGAAAGTTTAGCCTAAATGTTTCTATTATAGCGTTAGTTTCCATTTAAAGTTTAACCTTAAATTTTGTAAATACTACATTATCATGTCGATTTTGGTAACCGTGCCAAATAATCGCTACACTCAAAATAATTGCTCCGCTTAAAGCCGTATAGGCAATCATAACATTGTCTTGAGCATGCCTTACATACAGAGCGATTAATGCCCATACACCTACAGCCGCGAATTCCCTCATTTTTCTAGCCATAATCATAAATATATTTATAGCTACCGTAGCGGCTACCATTATTAAAGTCCATTGTACAGGTGTTAAGAATCCTCCATTCCAACCTATTTTAACCAAAAAGGTAGCTACGTTTGCTATAGTTGCTACGGCTATCCAGCCAGTATAAAGACAAATAGGCCACCAACAAAATATAATTACTGGTAATGCTGTCTTATGACTTTCCATATTAGTATTTATAATGATTTTTATAAGTGAAAAAAGAATACCACACATGAGCACCAATGACATACCGATGTAATCATAAACAAATGCAATCACCCAGAGGCCATTTAATAAATTGGCAATCGCAAACCAATATCCAGATTTAACCATAAAGTCTAAGTGTTTCTGTCTGAAAAGCGCACTGTTAACCTGAAAAATTCCCAAAGCGAATAAGCTCAAAAAAATGAGTCCCCAAATACTAAAGGCATAATTTGCCGGTGTGAATAAATTACTGTAATTGTTACTCATCTCACCAATGGTAGTATCATTGAAACGAAGAACCTGTGAACAATAATTAACCGAAATTACGAGTATAACGGAAATCAGATTTATTAGCGGTAGTACTTTATACATTAGGAATAATTGTTTTATTGATTTTATTTGGTTTTAGCACGTTTAGATCTATTTATTTAAGTTAGCTGAAAAGGCGCGATATCTTAATAAGGCAACAAAAAAGACACCACCCAGAGCATTTCCAAAGAGTGCAGTGACTTGAAAACCTAAATAATCCAAAAACTTTATCTGTGATGAGGTTATAAGCCCTGTAAATACCTCAATATTTCCAACTATACTATGGTGGAGACCAGCAAAACCTACAATAAATGTAATCATGTAGACCATGAATATGCGACTAATGGAATCTGTTGAAGAGGTAACCAACCAAGAAAGCAAGGCCATAAGCCAACCGGCCAATACAGCACTGGCAAAAATGGTATAATTGGAAAAATCTATAACATGAAGTGCGATGTTCTTAAGTGCCTCTTCATCAATTATTCCTATATGAGTTCCAACCCATACTAAAATTAAGGCTATTGCAATCCCTCCCAACAAATTTCCAAAAATGACGGTAGCCCATAAGACCGCCAACTCTTTCAGCTGTCGCTTTCCATGCAAAACAGGAAGAAAAAGCAAAGAGGTTTGCTCCGTGAATAAAATTGAGCGTCCCATGACAACCATAATAAATCCAACCGGATAGACAAAGGCGGCTGCATATGGAATATATTCCGGAGGAATTCTACCTGCCAATAATGTATAGACCATAGCAATAAGAAAATAAGAGAATCCTAATTCCAATCCCGCGGTAAAAGACCCTAAAAGCACTTTTGTCTTATTATGCTCATAGGTTTCCATGCCTTCGCAGAGTTGTTCAATTAAAATCTGCTTGTGAGTTTTTGGCTGCTGCGGTTTTGTAGTTTCCGAGGGTATTTTTTTGTCTTTAGTTGTGTCCTGTGTCTTCAAATTTGGAGTTACTTGAGTAAAAGCTTCTAATCCTTAATTAGGCCGATAATATCTTAATGGAATTTAAATCACAGTATTACAAACCATCATAAAATTAACCCAATGCGTTACACCGTTTCATTATATAATGTATTGGAACTCCCCTTAAAAAGGCAGCAATGAACATTTAAGTTGCTTTAACAAAGAACGGCATACCTACTACCATTACAACACAACGACCTTACTGAATTAAAAAATATAAACTACCAAAATATTGGGGTTAAATATGTTATTTATAAGGTTTATTCATTTATAACCCTATTTTTTATAGGGTTAATTTACCTTTTTATCTATTTATGTTGTTTTATACCCTCAAAAAAATATATTTTTGGCGGGAATTATCAATTTTTGAATTTTAAATCGCATAATACGTATGAAAAAAATTGAAGCCATTATCAGAAAGTCGAAATTCAGCGACGTTAAAGAGGCCCTTCATGATGTTGGAGTGAATTTTTTCTCCTATTGGGACGTCACAGGTTTAGGTAACGAAAAAGAAGGCCACGTCTACCGTGGCGTCAGTTATAGTACTAGCGACATTCAACGTCGGTATTTATCTATAGTTGTCAATGATGAATTTGAAGAAGCTGCCATACAGGCCATATTAAAATCTGGAGCCACAGGCGATGTTGGTGACGGTAAAATATTCGTTTCGGACATTAACGAATGCTACCGAATTAGAACTGGGGAAAAAGGAGGTCAAACACTTAATTAAATCTTATGGAAGTTCTTACAACAAATAATGTTTGGATGATGATATGCACGGCCTTAGTCTTTTTCATGCACTTAGGTTTTGGTCTATTGGAAATAGGACTCACGCGGCAAAAGAATACCCTTAATATCCTATTTAAGAATATGTTTATTATTACCGTAGGGCTATTGTTATATGCCCTAGTTGGTTTTAATTTGATGTACCCTGGAGATTTTAATGGCTTTTTCGGTTTCGCTGGCTTCGGCTTGGATTCTCCCGTTGGCAGCAGTGGAGTTTTAGACCTTTCCTATAATTCAGGCTACACCTATTGGACCGATTTTCTCTTTCAAGGTATGTTTGCCGCTACAGCTGCAACCATAGTTTCTGGAGCAGTTGCCGAACGTATTAAAATCGGCCCATTTATGATGTTCACCGTACTTTATGTCGGTTTAGTTTACCCTATAGCTGGCTCATGGAAATGGGGCGGCGGTTTCTTGGATGACCTTGGTTTTTATGACTTTGCAGGATCTACTTTGGTTCACTCCGTGGGAGGTTGGGCTGCACTGGTCGCCGTTTTTCTACTAGGTGCTCGATTAGGAAAATTCAAAAATGGAGTCTCACAGGCCATTCCTGGACACAATATACCATTAGCTACTGCTGGAGTGCTAATCCTATGGTTGGGCTGGTTTGGGTTTAATGGTGGATCGGTACTCTCTGCAGACCCAGCAGCCACCTCACTAACTTTAGTCACTACCTGTTTAGCCGCTGCAGCAGGAGGCGTAGCATCCGCGATGGTATCAACGGCAATCTATAAAAATTTGGATTTAACCATGTTTCTTAATGGTATTTTGGGAGGCTTGGTTGGAATTACGGCAGGTGCCGATGTCATGTCACCAACGGATGCCATAATTATTGGTATCGTTTCAGGGACTTTAATTGTTTTTGCCGTAAGCTTTATTGACAAACTGCGTTTAGACGATCCTGTTGGTGCCATTGCAGTACATCTCGTCTGTGGTGTTTGGGGCACATTAGCCGTTGGAATCTTCGGATTTAAAGCCGTAACAAATGACGCTGGAGAATTTTTAAATGACAGAGGACAAGTCGTAAGCACCTTAGCTGAAGCTGCCAATGAGTTGGCATTTTTACCGCAACTCTACGGTGTTCTGGCCTATGCGGGAATTTGTGTCGTTTCTTCATTTATCATCATTTTTACCATGAAGAAAACAGTTGGCATAAGAGTCTCACAACGCAAAGAACTAGAAGGCTTGGATGCCCACGAGCACGGCATGGATGCGTATCCAGACTTTAGACTCAACGAACACTAACTTTAGTTGATAAAACTAAAAAAGCCCTTAAGTTCTAACCTTAAGGGCTTTTTTATTCCCTAAGCCGAATTTCGACTTGCATTAATATTTCCGAATAATGAACGGGTTACCATCTTCTCAAAAACAGCGATTTTTTCTTCATCCTTTGGTTCAGCTTTTTTCAACTCCTGCATTTTCTTTAGCGCATATTGCTGAATGGTTAAAAGCGGAAGCACAATAGATTCGCGCACGGCGATAGAGGCCTTTGAGACAGGTTCATCCTCCATAAGCTCTTTATATCCTGTCAATTTTAAAATTAACCGTTTAGTGGTTTCATATTCCGCATAAATCATCTGCCAAAAATCACCATATTCTGTGTCATCTGCCATGTAGCGTGTAAGATTAAAAAAGGATTTGGACAGGGACATCATACTATTAGCTATTAAGGTCCTAAAGAATCTGGAATTTTCGAACAACTGCTGAACCTTGTCAAACTCACCCGTGGCTTCGTAGTGTTGTAATGCCGTTCCAACGCCATAAAAGCCAGGCACGTTTTGTTTTAATTGACTCCAAGAGCCAACAAACGGTATAGCTCTCAAATCCTTGAAATCTAGCCCTTCTGATTTTCCTCTCTTCGATGGCCTGCTACCAATATTTGTTTTGGCATAATATTTCAAGGTGCTCATATGCTCGAGATAAGGCAAAAACTTGGGATGTGCCTTAAAATCTGCATAGGCCTTGTAACTTAAATTGGCTAAATCATCCATAACTGCCTTATCATCTGGTTGCATCTCATGATTTTTATCATTAAGCCTGTTCATTATGCCAGAACTAATCAACTGCTCCATATTATATTGCGAAGAAGCCAAGGTTCCAAAATTTGAACTAATGGTTTGTCCCTGGATGGTTAATTGAATTTCCTTATCCTCAATAGTGGGACCTAAAGACGCATAAAATTGATGGGTCTTTCCTCCGCCTCGTGCCGGAGGTCCTCCCCTTCCATCGAAAAAAATCACATCAATTCCATAGTCTCGTGACAAGGCTGTTAGTGCTTCCTTAGCTTTAAAGATGCCCCAATTCGCCATGAGGTAACCGCCATCTTTGGTACCATCGCTAAATCCTAACATTATGGTTTGCCTGTTGTTTCTAGCTTCAAGGTGTTTGCGGTAATGTGAATTACTGTACAACTCTTTCATCACGGAAGGCGCAGCTTCTAGATCGGTAACCGTTTCAAATAAAGGCACAACATCTACAGTTAAGGCTTCATGAAATGCCACTATCTTTAGCATAGCGAAAAGCTGAAGTACATTCAACGTCGTTTGATTATTGCTTATGATGTAACGATTGCAAGCTACTTCTCCATTTGTTTCTTGAATGGATCTCATGGCCTTGATGGTTTCTACAATATCAACCGCTTGCTTATCCTTAAATGCTATGGTTCCTATAGATCCTGAAATTGAAGCCAAATGTTCTTTTTGGTCCTGTAGTGAAAGTTCAAAGAAGTTTGAAGGGAATAAGTCACTGCCATTTTCAATAAGCTCTTGAACGAGAGCCTTAAACATACTATCATGGACTCGGCTATCCTGCCGGATATCCAAGCTTCCAAAATGATAACCGAATAATTTTGTTTTATTGATTAGAGAGGTCACCTTATCCACGAATAAGGACTGGTGCTCAATGATTAAAAGATCTCTAATCTCTACAAGCTCTTCTTGAAACGCTTTTAAAGAAATCTGTTCGTCCTTATTCAATAGTGTATTGTGCAAGCGATGATTCAAGTCTATGACACGCGGACGAATACCTCTGAAGGTAAGGCGCCTTCGCAGGTATTTTATGTCCTTGATGTAATTTTTAATAATGGCCTCTTTGAGCTTTTTCGCTACATTCAGTGTGATTTCTGGTGTCACAAACGGATTGCCATCGCGATCACCGCCAGGCCAAAAACCAATATTTACAATAGAGTTATTGATATCCCGATAATCAAAAATATTCTGCTGAACGTAATCATAGATGCCACCAAAAGAGTGATAGAAAACATTCTTTAAATACCAAATGAGATTAACGGCCTCATCATAAGGTGTAGGCTTTTTATCCTTAAAAAAAGGCGTCTTTCCCAATTGCCCAAGTAAACTCCTAATCTCTGGTAAGTTATCTGTTTTTATGGCCTCAGCCAGGTCAGTGATTATACCCAAGACAGTTCCTGGATAGAATTGTGTGGGATGGGCAGTAAGCACTATCCTAACGTTAAAAGATTCCAAGTAATCTTGAAGTAGTTGTGTTTTGTTTTCTGAAGCCGCATTCTCCTTTAAACTCCTTAAAGACCCAACACCCTCCATGTTATTCACAACGGCGAAGGCAGCATCTTCGATGGCATCGAATAAAACCACTTGGCGCTCGATGTACTGAATAAACCGAAACAGTAAATTGATTTGACTTTTCTCAGATCGCCTTGCTTGATACTTTTGGAAAAAGGAATTGACAATAGTGGTGGGATCATCATTGTTTTCAAATCCTTGTTTGCAGGTTTCGTGAAACAAAGGCAATAAGGCCACTGTTTTTGACAATGCATCAAATGGCAAGGTCATAAAAATACTGTTGTAAATCTGGTATTTGGATAATACGTTTTGGTTAAAGCGTATTAACTTAGGTTCCGTATGCATAAAGTTGATTGCTTTTTGTTTGAATTCTTCGGAATCTTAAAGATATCATATTTAGATTGATTCTTAAAAAGGATTAAAAAAATTTGGAATTTTAATTTATGTTATGCAATATTTGTAACACAAAGTTCAAAGACTTACTGAAATGTTATCAAGAAAGGTGGAGGGAATAGACCCTATGAAGCCTTAGCAACCCTTTGTCACAAAGAAGGTGCTAAATTCTACTCATTTTTTAATTCGGAATTAAAAAATAGATAGATAACCCAACAAATAGCTCATCTGCTATTTGTAAATTTCTTAATAACATTTTTCTAATAAGTACGCTTCTAAACAGAAGCTTATTTGGCTTTGGGTTTAATTAGTATTAACTCAAAAAAATTTAGAAAAATGAGTACACAAAATTTCGCAACCAAAGCGTTGCATGCAGGACATGATGTCGCAAAAAATGGCGGAACTAGAGCGGTTCCCATTTATCAATCCACAGCGTACGTATTTAACGATTCGGACCATGCTGCCAACCTATTCTCCCTAGCAGAGCCAGGTAATATCTACACAAGGATCAACAATCCTACGAATGATATTTTAGAACAACGCTTAGCTGCCTTGGAAGGAGGCATTGGCGCCGTGGCAACCGCTTCAGGAACCTCTGCCATCGCTACAACTCTATTAACCTTGTTGAGAGCAGGCGATCATATTGTAGCGTCTAACAGTCTGTATGGCGGCACCTATAATCTATTGAGCGTTACGCTTCCAAGACATGGTATTACCACCACATTTGTAGACCCATCTGTACCAGGAAGTTTTGAGGCTGCAGCACAGGAAAACACCAGAGCATTTTTTGTAGAATCCCTTGGTAATCCCAAATTGGACGTCCTTGATATTAAAGCGATATCATCGCAAGCCAAGACTTATAAAGTGCCTTTAATTGTAGATAATACTGTCGCCACACCGTACTTGCTAAATCCAATTGAGCACGGCGCCAATATTGTTATTCACTCCCTTACTAAATACATCAACGGTAACGGTACCACACTGGGAGGCATCATAATAGATGCTGGCACTTTTGATTGGACCAATGGTAAATTTCCTGAATTTACCGAGCCTTCTCCAGGCTACCACGGTTTGGTTTATTCTGAAGTTTTAGAGGCTGCCGCGTTTATTGCAAAGGTTAGAATTGAAGGACTTAGGGATTATGGTGGAGCACTGAGTCCATTCAATGCTTTTCAAATCCTTCAAGGCTTGGAAACTTTAGAAGTTAGGATTACCAAACATAGCGAAAACGCCTTGGAATTGGCACAATGGCTTCAAGAGCAGGATGAAGTTACTTGGGTTAACTATCCTGGCCTAGATTCTAGCCCTTACAAGAATCTTGCAGACAACTATTTACCAAAAGGCCAGAGCGGTATTGTTACGTTTGGAACAAAAGGTGGTTATGAAAGCGCCAAAACCATCGCAGATACTACAAAACTATTCTCACTTTTAGCCAATATTGGAGATACCAAGTCCCTTATAATCCATCCAGCTAGCACAACGCATCAACAACTCAGCGATGAAGCTCAAGAATTAACAGGAGTAACCAAGGATTTAATTCGGTTATCGGTTGGGTTAGAAAACATCGAAGACCTCAAAGCCGATTTAAAACAAGCTTTTGCCGTTGTGAAGCAAAAGCAACTGCTTAAAGCCTAGCCTGTCTTTGTTGTTAGTTAGCATCGGGTGTTTTCATCGTTGGGAAAGCACCCGATTAACCAAAAAAATTATGAAAGTGAAAAAAATTGAATATCTAAAAATCAAGAGGTTTAAAACCACTTCCCAATACATTTGCGATATAGACTTAAGCTATCAATTGTTTGGGAAAAACTTGCATGAAGCACCAATCATTCTCATAAACCATGCACTTACCGGAAATTCAAATGTATGTGGTCCTAATGGCTGGTGGTGCGATATGGTTGGCACTGACAAGGTCATTGATACAAAGCGTTATACGGTACTAGCATTTAATGTGCCTGGCAATGGGTACAGCTTACAGAACAAGGAAATTTCAGAATATTATAAAAAGTTTACCGCTAGAGACATCGCCCAAATTTTTGCCTTAGGACTAGACCTTTTAGAGATAACCCAACTCTTTGCCATTATAGGTGCCTCGGTAGGCGGTGGGATTGCCTGGGAATTAGCTGCATTAAGACCAAAACTAGCCAAACATCTTATACCAATAGCAACAGATTGGAAGGCTACTGATTGGCTCATCTCTAATTGCCATATTCAGGATTTGATTTTAAATCATTCTGTTGCACCAATAGCTGATGCCAGGGCACACGCCATGACATTATATCGAACACCAGAATCCTTGAGCCATAAATTCAATAGAAGTTTAAACGCCAAAAATCCAGAATGCTACAACACAGAATCCTGGTTAGATTACCATGGTAGACAATTAGAGCAACGCTTTAGTTTATCTGCTTATAAAATGATGAATCAAATTCTTAAAACCATTGACATCACTAGAGACAATGAAAGTTTTATAGATGTGGCTCAAAAAATCACTTCGAGCATACATATTATCACCATAAACTCCGATCTTTTCTTTAAACCCGAAGAAAATTGGACCACTTATGTCGATTTAAAATCTGTAAAGGACAATGTGTTTATCAGTGAAATTAAATCGCTTCATGGACACGATGCTTTTCTTATTGAATTTGGTCAATTAAAGCGTTTTCTCAAACCAATTTTTAAAAGTGACCAAAATTCAAAGTCGGCATCATTAGACATTCAAAGGTGCGCTTGATTAGTTTTCTGTTGCTTCTTTGTTATCTAATACTGTTAAAAACGAATATTTTTTGTTCGTGACACGACGTGTCATACTGCACTCCTTAATCGGGGCGTATCTTTGTACCTCAAAAGTAAGTAAGCCCTAACTACTTACATTATAAAAAAGAGAGGAGTGTTTTTTAGTATCCTGATGAGATGGTAAATTAAGTTCAAGTTGGTTAATAGCGATTAGCTTCTCTCTTTTAACCCTTAATTGTAAAGAGCGCCCATTGCGGGCGCTCTTTTGTTATATGCTTCAAAAATAGAGGTTTTGCTCTGCAATGTAACTTAAATCATGTATTTTTATAAAAAGCACATGTGAAAAAATTTCAAACTTTAGGAGAATTGATTAAGGCTTTTCGTGCCCATCACGAAATATCCCAAACCGACCTTGCATCAGATTTGGATGTTGATATTCGTTCCGTTATTCGTTGGGAAAAAAACGAAACCCTCTTAAATCCCGAAAAAGAGGCTGAATTGGCTCGAGTTACATTTATTCCCTACCAAGTTATCCGAAATTTAAATTCTTCAACCCAAATCCCTACCTTTTATGATTTCGATTTAAGAAAATATTCCTTATCGGCACTTTCAAGCGAACTCCCGGACGCCAATTGGATTAAATCTAAAATAGATGTAAAAACCGATCGCCTAAAGATAATCACTTCCAAAGAAGACCTTGCTCCTGTTGTAAGACATACCCAATTACAGAAAAATCCGCTTAAGACTGTGGACGAAGATTTATTTTTGGAGGCTGCAAAAAATCTACCGGAGCTAAATATGATTTTATTGGATCAGTCTGGTTATTATTCCGGGCACTGTGTGTACTTTTCTATCCGTCCAGAAACGTATCAAAAAATTCGTTCTAGGGAAATAACCGAAAAACAATTAACCGCAAGGGACCTCGTTAATTATAAAACGCAAGAAAAACCTATTTTTTACTGCCATAGCATCACTGCAGATTGCAACGAAAACTTTTTTTACATCATAGGCGCTGTTTTAAAATTCTTCAGGGATGCTCCCTTGGGCAATTATCTCTATGCCTTGCTAACTTCTAGGTATGATTCGCATAATATGAGCGAGCAACTGGGCGTAAAAACAGTATGGCAAGACTTAGGCATTAAGGAAAAATTTGGGCTTAAAGATGCACCTCGATTGGTAGAAGGCTCTTTTAAGACCTTTTTATCACAGTAAACCTTAAATATACCCTAATTTGTTTTTAGAATAGCTAGATATTTCTTATATTATAGGATTGGTCTTTTAATCAAGACAACTAAGCATTCAAACAGATTTAAGCCCGAAATAAATTGTAGGTTTCAACTACAAAAGATACCTTTGCAAAACATGGTGAAAAAACTCAAGGACAAAAAGAATAAACGCATTTTTAGCTTCAATTTTCTAGTGTTCCGTATTCAATCGGAACAATTTATTCCACCGACCCTTTAAGTCATTCTCCCAATTACAAGCAGGATATCTAACGATACAGTCATGGCTCTGCCTTGATTAAAAGTCTTAACTCACAAATAGTCTCAATCCTGCCATCCAATCAACTCAAAAACTTAGCCGTAAGGCACAAAACTTTTAATAACTATAAACAGAAAAATTTGAAATTACTTTATATCAAAAGAAATACGAAGACAGAACGCAGATATTCACCAAAAATGGGTGTGCTCATCACCTATGTGACTTACATAAAACGATACCTTCTTGGTATTCCTATAAAAACACTTCACGAATATCGGGAAACCTACCATGGTAAAGTGAAAAACAATGACGACTGCAACTTGTTCATTTAATACTTCTAGACATGACTTTAACTACTTATGACGCCTTTAATAGAATAACGCCATTGCAAATGGAAAAAGTGACCAATTTTCTCCATGAGCATTTAGGCAAATATGGTGATGACAAAAGCGCCATAATGAAAGCCATAGCCTATGCTGCCAAAGAACGCACTGGGTTGGGAGGCTATATTTTCTTAATGGAAGATAACCATAAGATTGTTGGTGCCGTGGTTATCAATAAAACAGGAATGGATGAGTACATCCCGGAAAATATTCTCGTCTACATAGCCACCCATAAGGATTACAGAGGCCAAGGATTAGGAAAAAAATTAATGCAATATGCCATTGATAACTGCAAAGGAGATATTGCCCTACACGTAGAAAAAGATAATCCGGCCAAATTTTTATATGAAAAGTTGGGATTTACCAATCCCTACTTAGAAATGCGATTAAAACGATAGTATGAGGCAACTTAAAATCATAAAACAAGTTACCAATAGAGAGGAAAAATCATTAGATAAGTACCTACAAGACATCGGTAAAATAGAGTTAATAACGGCCAACGAGGAGGTTGAGCTCGCTCAAAAAATTAGAGCTGGTGACCAGCGCGCACTAGAAAGGCTTGTTAATGCCAACTTGCGCTTTGTAGTATCCGTTGCAAAACAATACCAAAACCAGGGTTTAAAACTACCTGACCTTATTAACGAAGGAAATATTGGTCTTGTTAAAGCGGCAAAGCGCTTTGACGAAACACGAGGGTTTAAATTTATCTCCTATGCGGTTTGGTGGATTCGCCAATCTATTTTAAAAGCTCTAGCCGAACAATCGAGGGTTATTAGACTTCCGGTGAACAAAGTAAGCAGTATAAGTAAAATCAATAAAGCCATATCTCGATTAGAACAAGATAATGAGCGAGCACCATCGCCCGAGGAAATTGCCAAAGCCTTGGATATGACCGTTAAAGATGTTAAGAATTCCTTGAAGAATTCTGGCAGACATGTCTCCACGGATGCACCTTTAAAAGAAGGCGAATCATCCACTCTTTACGATGTTTATCGCAGCAATGAAATGTCTAATGCAGAAAAACAGCAATTTCAGGAATCCCTACGCGTAGAAATCAACAGGGTTCTCGAAACATTATCAACGAGGGAAGCAGACGTCATAAGGCTTTTCTATGGGATAGATGACCAACCGGCCATGAGCTTGGTGGAAATAGGTGAAACCTTTGATTTAACTCGAGAGCGCGTACGCCAAATCAAGGAAAAAGCCATAAGACGATTGAGACATCAATCAAAATCAAAAATTTTAAAGCCTTATTTAGGCTAAATCCATAAAATGAAGACCATATGTTAAAAATAGAAGTAAAAGAAGGTGAAAGAATTGAACGAGCGATTAAGCGTTACCGCAGAAAGCATAGAGACACCAAGGTAAAAGAAAAAATCAGAGAACGACAGGCGTATAAAAAACCGTCTACACGCCGACGTGAACAACTTCAAAAAGCACGATACAAACAGCAATATCTATTGGAACAGGAAAAGTAGATAATGGACATTCACATTATAGACTTAACAATCTTTGTGGCCTATCTCATCTTTATGCTAGGGATTGGGTTTTATTTTCTGAGAAAAAATAAGTCCAAAGATGATTATTATGTCGGCGGCAGAAATATGTCTGCTGGACATATTGGTTTATCTGTCGTGGCCACAGATGTAGGTGGTGGCTTTTCTATAGGTCTTGGCGGATTGGGTTTTGTAATGGGCCTTTCTGGCAGCTGGATGCTTTTTACGGGTTTGGTCGGTGCATGGCTTAGTGCCGTACTACTGATTCCGAAAGTGTATCCAATTGCTAAAAAACACGGCTTTTTAACGTTCCCAGAATCCTTGGCGTTTCACTATAATGCCAAGGTAGCATTTATGGCGGGTATCATTTCGCTTATTGGCTATATTGGTTTTACCAGTTCTCAAATTTTGGCTGGGGCAAAGCTTGCTGCTGCAACGTTTCCATCCATTTCCATAACTACAGCTGTTTTATTCATGGGCATTATTGCGGTAGTTTATACCGTTATAGGAGGTATTAAAGCCGTAATTTACACCGACACCATACAGTGGATTATCTTAATGGTTGGGCTTATTGGAATTGGCATTCCGTTAGGGTTTATTGAAATTGGTGGTTGGAGTGCCATTAGGCAAACCTTACCAGATGAGTTTCTAACCTTATCCAACCTAAGTTTTATAGATTTTTTTAATTGGTTTATTACCATTGTGCCCATTTGGTTTGTAGGCATGACACTTTATCAGCGTATTTATGCCTGCAAAGATGAAAAAACAGCAAAAAAGGCGTGGAGCATTGCAGGTTTATTTGAGTATCCAATCATGGCATTTATGGGCGTGGCTTTAGGTTTGTTTTCTAGAGTCGCTTTTGAACAAGACATGTTTGCATCTATCGGTTACGGTGCCAATACAGCCTTGGACTCCGAATTAGGACTACCGCTTCTCTTAAGAACCGTTTTACCCATAGGTTTAATGGGCTTGATGATGTCTGCCTACTTTTCAGCAATTATGTCTACAGCAGATAGTTGTTTAATGGCTGCATCTGGTAATTTAAATACAGATATCTTAGGTTATTTTAAAAAGCATATTTCGATAAAGCATACGCAATTCCTCACACTCCTTCTGGGAAGTTTGGCTATACTTCTCGCCACAGCGATGCAAAACGTATTGGAGCTAATGCTCTATTCTTATGCCTTTATGGTCTCAGGTCTTTTGGTTCCAGTTATAGCCAGTTTAGTTTTAAAAAAACCATCATCCAAAGCTGCATTCTACGCCATGCTCATGGGTGGCAGCACCACCTTGGCTCTAATTATTCTAAACCTTAAATTACCTGGAGGATTAGATGCTAACTTTTTTGGCATAACCGCAGCCTTACTTGTATTTGCAGTGATTCAATATATTGATATAAAATCGTTAAAATGGCAGAGCTAATTATTCATTCCGATAAAATAAAGGAAAACATAAAATACCTCAGTAATTACTTTGAGTCTCATGATATCGAGTGGAGTCTCATTACCAAAGTGTTTTCAGGAGACAAGACCTTCCTTAAAACCATTCTCACCGAAGGTGTTATTGAAAAAATAAATTCCGTTGGTGACTCCAGGCTAACAAGTTTAAGGAATTTAAGAGAGGTCAATCCAGACATAAGAACCATCTACATTAAACCTCCTGCAAAAATCTACGCAGATGATGTTGTTGAGTATGCAGACATTTCATTAAACACTTCCTTGTCTACTATTGAAGCGCTAAACGCATCTGCTAAAAAGAAAGGTATTGTCCACAAGGTCATAATTATGATTGAGCTTGGCGAATTACGAGAAGGAGTTAACAGAGAGGACATCATTGATTTTTATCAGAATGTTTTTGACCTTTCCCATATTGAGGTCATAGGTATTGGCTCAAATCTAGGCTGTATGTATGGAGTGGAACCAACTTACGATAAGTTACTGCAACTCACGCTATATAAGGAACTCATATCTGCCAAATTTAATAAGGACCTTAAATTTGTTACAGGAGGAACTTCTATAACACTACCGCTTTTGGATAAAGGATTGGTTCCTAAAGAAGTCAATCACTACCGCATTGGAGAAGCAGCCTTTTTTGGAATTAGTCCATTGGATGGCAAACGCTTTAAAAATCTTCATACAGATACCTTTGAATTTTATGCCAATATTATCGAACTGGAAGAAAAGAACATGGTACCGGACGGCATTATTGGAGATGCCAATATCGGAGAAACGACGGTTTTTAAACCAGAACACAAAACCAAAACGTCTTATAAAGCTATTTTGGATTTTGGCTTGTTGGATGTTGATAAGAAAGATATTGAAGCTGAAGACGACATGTCCTTTGTAGGAGTTACTTCAGACATGCTTGTTATTGATTTGGGAGATAATAAAACCGAATCTGGTGAAACCAAATTTAAGGTGGGCGACAAAATCAGATTTATCCCTAATTATATGGCCGTTGCCAGATTGTTAAATTCTAAATTTATAGATAAAATCTATAAATAATATAGGATAAACCTTAATACTATTCCAAAGAGTTAAGCATACATAAAATTCCATAATCAAGGTTTAAAGTTGATGAGCTAAAGATTAAGATGAGGCTCAAGTGTTTAAACAAAGAAATTTTAAATATTTTAGACATTATTAATACAAAGCAGAATGTCAAAAGAAAAGGAAAAGTTTATGCAAGCTGCCATCGATGAAGCCATTAAGGGTATGGATAATAACGACGGTGGCCCATTTGGCTGTGTTATCGTGAAAGATGGTGAAATCATAGGAAAAGGGCACAACGAAGTCACCTCTAGCAATGACCCAACCGCACATGCAGAGGTTGTTGCCATTAGAAATGCCTGTAAAAATCTCAATTCATTTCAATTAGAAAATTGCGAAATTTATACCACTTGCGAACCTTGCCCTATGTGTCTAGGGGCCATTTATTGGGCTAGACCTGCCAAAGTATTTTTTGGTTCAAATAAGGCAGACGCTGCAAAAGCAGGTTTTGATGATGCTTTTATCTATGACGAACTCCCCTTACCATTTTCAAAGCGTCGCATTCCCTTTGAACAGATTCAAAGAGAGGCGACTTTAAAGACGTTTAAATATTGGGATCTTAAGGAGGATAAAATCCAATACTAGAAATTATGTCATATTAAGTCTTTGGGAGTTGTTTTCAAATTCTAATACCATAAATCACGATTGAGGCTAATTTTTAAGAAAATTTTCTGTAAACATTCTTAAATCTGTTCGACAAAAAAAGGTATATTGAAAATTCGTACACATAATTTAATTTTTAACGCATGTCTAAAACCTATTACGACCCAGCAGACTTAAAAAAATTCGGAAAAATATCAGATTGGAACGAAGAACTCGGCGCCAAATTTTTTGATTATTATGCTAAGGTATTTGAAGAAGGCCACCTTACAGCACGCGAAAAGTCACTAATAGCCTTGGCTGTGGCTCATACCATCCAGTGTCCATACTGTATCGATGCCTACACTGGAGACGGCCTGCAGCGAGGTATTACAAAAGAAGAAATGATGGAAGCGCTCCATGTAGCTGGTGCTATTAGAGGTGGCGCATCTTTGGTTCATGGCGTGCAAATGATGAACAAGGTTAATAAGCTAGAAATGTAAATCAAACCAATAAACAAAATTGCACAATTGATTGCCCCTAAACAAGAATCCGGAAAAAGAAAAAGAATACATGGCAACTAAATCCTTATTAAGGCGAGAGAGTGAGCTCGCCAATAAAAAAAGACAACTAGAAATACTCTCCAATGGTATCTTTCAAAGTGGAGACTTACCAAAATTTGCAGATAAAATTGCTGAAAGCAATCAATTTCCACTGAAAGCCAAAAAAATAGAGATTTTACAAATTAATGTAGGGTACATGTGCAACCAAGTCTGTTCGCACTGCCATGTTGATGCTGGTCCTGACCGCAAGGAAATCATGACCAAGGAAACCATGCAACAATGCTTGGAAGTGATAAGAACAACTGGCGCACACACGCTAGACCTTACTGGTGGTGCTCCGGAGATGAACCCTAACTTTAGATGGTTTGTTGAAGAAGCCTCAAAAGTGGGCGTAAAGGATTTTATTGTACGATCCAACCTTACCATTATAAGGGCGAACAAAAAATTCCATGACTTACCAGAGTTTTTCAAAAAATATAATGTACACGTCGTTAGTTCCATGCCGCACTGGACAAGAGGAAAAACAGATAAACAGCGTGGCGATGGTGTTTTTGATAAATCCATTCAAGCCTTAAAAGATTTGAATGCCGTAGGTTATGGCATGCCAGATAGTTCCTTAAAACTGGATTTGGTTTACAACCCTTCTGGTGCATTTCTTCCAGGCGACCAAGCGTCACTTGAAAAAGACTTTAAAAAAGCCTTGTTGGAAGATTTCGGAATTCATTTCCATAACTTGTTTGCGATAACCAACCTTCCTATAAGTCGGTTTTTAGATTATTTAATCGCTTCAGAAAATTACGAAGACTATATGTATTCTCTTGTTGAAGCCTTTAATCCTTCGGCCGTTGCCAACGTGATGTGCACCAATACCATTTCCGTAAGTTGGGATGGTTATTTATATGATTGTGACTTTAATCAAATGCTGGAGCTCCCTGTAAATAGCAAGGTAAAGCACATCTCCGACTACAATGAAGATTTGCTTGAAGGAAGGCCCATAGTTATCTCTCAGCACTGCTATGGTTGTACTGCTGGTGCAGGCAGCAGCTGCCAAGGTTCTGTAACTTAGTAGAAATGTTTAAAGTCTTAATTTTTACAGCTTATTTTTTGGCAGCCTTTTCAGGATTTGCACAAGGCAGTCTGTCCGAAGTTTTAAAAAAATATAATTCTGAAAGCATCCCATACATTACCGCTGATCAACTTTTGGAATCGACAGATAAGGTTATAATTCTAGATGCCAGAGAGCGTGCTGAGTACAATGTAAGCCATCTTAACGATGCTGTTTATGTCGGTTATGAAGATTTTGATATAGAGGCCGTAACCAAAAAGCTGGGAAATACATCTAAAACCATTGTCGTGTACTGTTCCATAGGTGTACGCTCAGAAGATATTGCAGAGGAGCTTAAAGCAGCAGGCTATACTGATGTTTATAATTTATTTGGAGGCATCTTTAACTGGAAAAACGCCTCCCTACCTATCTATAATACTAATAACAAAGCTACCGATAGCATACATGCTTACTCCAAGAAATGGGGCAAATGGCTCAAACAAGGCATAAAAGTTTATGAGTAAAGACCTGGTCATTGTTTTTGTGAAAAATTTAGAACTTGGTAAGGTTAAAACACGTCTTGCTGCACAAATTGGCCATGCTGAAGCACTTGGTGTTTATAAAGAACTTGTGCGCTTAACGGAGCGCATCACCGAAAACCTACCAAACATTGACACACACATTTATTTTTCAAGTAAAATTAGTTCTGAATTATGGCCAAAGAACAAAAAATATGTGCAAAATGGCCTTGATTTAGGTGAACGCATGTTCAATGCTTTTAAGGATGGCTTTAGTATGGGTTATGATAAAATTGTACTTATTGGTTCTGATCTACCAGACCTGAACGAAAGTCACCTGAAGCAAGCCTTTGCCCAACTCAATACCAGCGATATTGTGTTTGGACCAGCCAAAGATGGTGGTTATTACCTAGTTGGTCTAAAAACCTTAGTACCCGAAATTTTTGAGAATAAACCTTGGAGCCAACCTCAACTATTCAAAATTACCTTGCAAGATTTGGCTAAATTAAATCTTAAGATTAGTACTTTAGAAACTCTAAATGATATTGACACATTTGAGGATTTAATCACGTCAAATTTTTATAAATCTAACCTTCAGTTACAAGAAAAAATTCAGCATTTAAATGATTAAACAAATCTTAGAAAGCACCGAATATTTAATACAAAGGGGCTTTAAAAAACCAGAAATAGGAATCATTCTAGGAACAGGTTTAGGGCAGCTCATCAATGACATAGATATAGAAGTACAAGCGAGCTACAATCATATACCACATTTCCCTACGGCTACGGTTGAGTTTCATAAAGGAAAATTGATTTATGGCACCTTGGAAGGCAAAAAGGTAATCGTTATGCAAGGCCGATTCCATGTTTATGAAGGCTACACTTTACAAGACGTAACTTTTCCGGTTAGAATCATGGAAAAATTAGGGATTAAGACCCTGCTAGTTTCAAACGCTGCTGGCGCTATCAATCTCAATTTCAATAAAGGTGAACTTATGCTCATTGATGACCATATCAACCTTCAAGGAAGTTCCCCTCTGGCATTTAAAGGTGTTTCTGATTTAGGAACACGCTTTACAGATATGAGCGCACCCTATGATGCCGAGTTGAATTCTAAATTTGAGGCTATTGCCAAGGCCCACAACATCAAAATACATAAAGGCGTCTACGCCAGTGTTGTTGGACCTCAATTAGAAACACGAGCCGAATATAGAATGTTAAAAATCATTGGAGCAGATGCCGTGGGCATGAGTACGGTTCCAGAAATCATTGTGGCCAATCACTTAGGGTTGAAAGCAGCAGCTGTTTCAGTACTCACCGATGAGTGCGACCCTGACCATCTAGAACCCGTTAATATAGATGACATCATTGCCATGGCTGCCAAAGCAGAACCAGAAATGATCGCCCTTTTCAAAGAATTAATTAAAACTTTTTAATGAGCTATTTAGATACTACACATAACGTTTACAAAGAAGCTGCCTTAACTCCAGATGTTGGCTTGTGCTGTACCACGAATCCTATTTGGGAATTGCCTGGTTTAAAAATTCCTAAAATCATGCAAGAAATGAACTATGGCTGTGGGTCTACCGTTCATGCCAGAGACTTAGTAAATAATCCGAAAATCTTATACGTTGGCGTTGGTGGCGGCATGGAACTCTTGCAGTTTTCCTATTTCAGCAGACAAAAAGGGGGCGTTATTGGCGTTGATGTGGTAGACGAGATGTTAGAGGCTTCAAGAAAAAATTTTAAGGAAGCCGAAGCCCTAAATCCTTGGTTTAAATCAGAATTTGTAGACCTAAAGAAAGGTGACGCCATGCATTTGCCTGTAGCAGATAACAGTATTGACGTGGCCGCCCAAAACTGCTTGTTCAATATTTTTAAGGAAGATGACCTTAAACAAGCTATTGCCGAAATGTACAGGGTTTTAAAGCCTCATGGCCGACTCGTTATGAGCGACCCAACCTGTGAGCAACCCATGAACGATACCTTGAGAAATGACGAACGGCTGAGAGCGCTTTGCCTTAGTGGCAGTTTACCTATTGCAGATTATGTAAAAATGCTTACAGATGCTGGGTTTGGAACTATTGAAATAAGAGCAAGGAAACCTTACCGAATTCTAGACCCTAAACATTATCCAACCGAAGAATTAATCTACATTGAATCTGTAGAAGTAGCCGCCATAAAAGATCCAATGCCTAAAGACGGTCCCTGCGTTTTTACGGGTAAAGCAGCAATTTATTTTGGTGAAGAGGATTATTTTGATGATAAAGCAGGACATGTTTTACTAAAAAATCAGCCTTTAGCTATCTGTGATAAAACAGCAGGAGCATTAGCCAAACTCAATCGTGAAGATATTTTTATTTCAGAATCTACGTTTCACTACGATGGTGGCGGCTGTTGTTAAAACTGCATTTAATTAAAAAATACTATGCTAAAAGGAGCAAAATATAAAGGGAATAAGCCGTGCTAATTTTGTAATTATGAAAGTCTTAATCTTTATATGTTTAATTTTTAGCAATAGCGTGTTGTGTCAGGTGAATCACCAACTTTGGACACAGATTTTAAGCACCCATGTGTCTCAAGACGGAAGGGTAAATTACGATGCAATCAAAAAAAATCCGCAGGCTTTAAATGCATATATCCAATCCCTACAAAAGAATATTCCTGAGGAAAGCTGGAATAAAAATGAAAAGTTAGCGTATTGGATAAATGCCTATAACGCTTTGACCATTGACCTCATTTTGAGACATTATCCCTTAAACAGCATTAAGGATATTAAAAAACCATGGGACCAAACACTTTGGAAATTTGGAGACGATTGGATCAGTCTGAATGATATTGAACATAAGGTTTTGCGTAAAATGGAAGAACCGAGAATTCATTTTGCCATCGTTTGTGCTTCAATGTCTTGCCCTAAACTTCAAAATGCAGCGTTTACAGCAAAAAATCTTGAACAACAACTTGATGAGGCAACCCTAGAATTTCTTAACGATACTTCTAAAAACAAAATTTCAAAAGAATTCTTAGAGATTTCCAAAATCTTTAGATGGTTTTCCAAAGACTTCAATAATGCAGGTGGTGTGATTGATTTTATTCGTAAGTACTCTAAAATAGATGTTTCTGCAAAAGCTAAAATCAATTATCTCGACTATAATTGGGACTTAAATGACTAAGATTTCTATCATTATTCCCATTTTCAACGAATGCGATTTCATTGGAGAACTTCTCAATCATTTGCAAGAAAACAGTTCAAAGGAAAATATTGAAGATATTATTGTTGTTGATGGTGGTAGTACGGATGGGTCTCAAAGTATTGTAACTAAATTTAAGGATGTTACTCTAATAGCTTCAGAAAAGGGACGCGCCAAACAAATGAATACTGGAGCTCGAAAAGCCAAAGGCGCTATTCTTTATTTCCTGCATGCCGATGCCTTTCCTCCCAAAAATTTTGACCAATTAATTATTGATGAAGTAGTTCAAGGCAACAAAGCTGGATGCTTTAGAATGCAGTTTGATAGCAACCACTGGTGGTTAAAATTGGCAAGTTGGTTAACACAGTTTAATTGGCGACCTTGTCGCGGTGGTGATCAGAGCTTATTTATCACAAAAGCCTTGTTCCAAGATATTGGCGGGTATAATGAAGACTATATTATTTACGAAGACAATATCTTAATCAATGAACTTTACCGAAGAAGACAATTTGTGGTCATCAATAAAAAAATAAAAACTTCGGCTCGACTCTATAAAAAGATTGGTGTTTGGCGGTTACAATACCTTTTTATTAGAATCTATATAAAACGCTGGCTCGGTGCCTCGGCAGAAGAACTTTATACCTACTACAAGAACAATATTACTTGATTATTTAGCAAAACCCTCTTGTTAAACTTAAGATAAATCTTACTTAATAAAATTTTAAACTCTAGATCCGGTTTAATCCAATGTGCTACTTTGGTCCAAAATCAATCATTATGCGAACGGTTACAATTTTATTTTTCATAAGTGTTATTTCGACTTTTAAACTCAGCGGTCAAACCACGATTTCGTCCAAGTTGATGGACTCCAAAACGGAACAACCAATTCCCTATGCCACCATTCAATTCAGTTCAAATAATGGTGTCATTACCAATGAAAATGGTGAATTTAGCATTTCCATTTATAGAGCTATTCAACCTCAGGATTCCTTAGTGATAAGCTGTCTAGGTTATGAAACTAAAAGTTTAGCCGTTAAGGGTTTTGAAAAGGAAACCATTTATCTCAACCCTAAGGCTGTGGACTTAGATGAGGTACTATTGACAAACAAAAAATATACCGTTGATGAAATTCTAGATTCCATCAAGGCCAGGTTAAATACCAATTACGATAAAGACTACGCCAAACGCAAATTATTCTTCAGGGAATCCTTCTATAATAACATTGACAAATCTGTTGTCAATTTAGATAAGTCTACAATTCCGGAAATCAATCAGCAGCTCATAGATAGTTTACTTAATGATGTTCCAAAAACAAGCAGTAATCATGTTGAACTGTTAGGCAACTTGTATGGTAAAATTGCGCCCTACAGCAAACAAAAAATGGACATTCTTAAAGCCTGCCGATTAGAGGATGAAGCTAGCGAAGTAAACTTAGAAAACTATGAAGAACGCTTTAATAAGATTTTTAGGAAATACGTGAAACGTGACTCGTATTTCAAAATCAAATCAGGTTGGTTCAGTACCAAGGAAGATATTGATTCTAGTTTATTTGGAGATACAGAACAAGTCAAAAAAGAGAAAGAAGTTACCGCCGCACTACTTTCAGAACAACGTAAAAGAGATTCACTTAGAAAAGCAGGGTTTCTCAATTTTAGAAAACGCATTATTCACGGCTTAGAAAACAATCATTTTGTAGATGAGGACAACGATCTCAACTTCATCCATAAATCCAATCGTTATCGATTTAAGGTTGAAGACTATGCCTTTATGGACGATATGTTTGTTTATGTTATAACCTTTGAACCTAAACGACGCGAAGACTACAAAGGAACCTTTTATGTAAACACTGAGGATTTTGCCGTTGTACGCGTAGATTACCAAAATGTTAAACCCTTAAGACGATTTAGATTATTAGGGATTTCCCTAAATCAATACCTCAAGGAGGGTACTATTATTTTCCACAAAAACAGCAACGACAAATACTCCGTAAAATACCTGGATGAATCCTCTGGCCAACGGGTAGGAATAAAACGGCCTATTAAGATTATTGAAAAGAATAAAAATGTAAAAGGTAGGCGCCAACAAAATATGGTGAAAGGTGATGTTGATTTTATAGTAAATAACCTTGAAAAAACAGAACTTATTGTTTTTGAAACAGAAGCCTTAACAGAGCTAGACTACAATGCGTTTAAAGAAAAAGCTGAAGTACTTCCTGAATACCTAAAGAAATACGACCCTGATTTCTGGAAAGGCTACAACATCATTGAACCTAATCAAGCGATAAAGGAATTTAAAGCCATAGAATCGGAGTAAGTTTACTTATTGCGGCCCAGTTCATTGGGATATAAATGTGTAACGGTGTCACTCTGGTACAATTCTTTGGTATTCACATCCAAAGCAGACAACTTTCCTGTGAATGCCGCTCCTGTATCAATATTCCAGACATTAGCAGCTTTCATGGGTTCATATTTATGATAGTACAATGTAGGCGTATGGCCAATATAGATTTCCTTATAATGTTTTAGACGTTTTGGAAAACGGTCTGAGTCTGGCTCAATTCGTTTATCCATAGTCAATGCCATTTCCCAAAGGGTTCTGTCGTAATAAAAAGTTTGCGGATGCACCTCGCGCTCTACACCATGCATGGAAGTAAAACCTGCATGCACAAACAAACGATTTTCCTCGTCAAGATGATATAGCGGCATGTTTTGAAAAAACCTTAAATGTTCATCTCGTTCTGCTTTAGACACTTTTGAATAACTCTCTAACGTTTCCTTGCCGCCATGTTGCACCCAAACCGGATTAGCAGTACCGTCACGCAACCAATCCTCACACCAAACATCATGGTTACCTTTAATAAAAACACAGTTGTTAGATTCAGATAAGTCAATCAATTTAGAAATTACCTGTGCAGACTCGCTCCAACCATCTACATAATCCCCTAAAAAGACAAGCGTATCCGTTGGATTTACTTTTAATCGTTCCAAAAGCTGTTCTAGAGCTCTTAAACCTCCATGAATATCACCAAATACCAAAGTTCTCATAAGCGAAGACCTAAAACTTTAAAGATAACCAATGTAATTATAAAAGTAAAGCTGGCAAACCTAGAAAAAACCTTGCCTGATTATCAATTGCTAAGTGGGTGATATTCTGCGTAATGATTTTTTATAATTTGTTCAACAGGCTTATTCTGTGGTGTAAACATGAAATTATTTGCTCCTCCTACCTCATTATGCTTATGAAACCATTTCCATATAAAACCACCAGCAAACCAATCTTCATCCCAAAAGGTCATGTACAAGGCTTGCATCGCATTATTCTGAGCTTCTAGATTTACATTGGTCATGCTGCGGTCAAACACCCAAGGTTTTTCTGCAGAAAAATCCACACTTCTATAGCCATACTCCGTAAATAAGACGGGTCGATTATTCTCTTTTGATATTTGCCTAATCCTAGGTTTGTGCTGCTTCCAACCTTCTATACAACTTTCTATTGATGGCGTTTTTTCATTGCTAATGGGAAAATAAGCATCAATACCTATATAGTCTAATTGGTCCCAAAAAGGTGTTCTTCTAAATTCATCCCAGTTTGCAGCATAAGTTAATTTACCCTTGTAGACTGAACGGATTTTAGTAATGAGTTCTGTCCAATATTCAGGCCTAAATTTTACAAACAACTCCAACTCAGTGCCAATACAAAGGATTTCGGCCTTGACTTCTTCCGCGAGAGTTGCATACTCCATAATGAAAGCCGTATAGGAAGATTCGAGTTTTTTCCAGTTCTCCTCAGAATCCATCATTATTTCCCCTGTAAATTCGCCTCTCCATACCCAAATTTGAGGTTTGAGCATAATTTTAAGATTGGCTTTTCTTAGTTCTTCGATATACTGCCTGGCTCCTGATTTTGTTTCACCAAACCATTGTCGGTCCGTGTTAAAAATGATGTCAGGATTATCCAGTTGTCTTATAAAACCAAATGGCATTACTGCTGCATAATTGCTAAAAATATCCACAACTGGTGCCACATGTGTACTATCTATAGCTTCGCGAGCTGCTACAAAGCTCACACCATTTATTTTTTCCGGCTTATATTCTGCTGCAGCACAACCAAATAAAAGGATAACAAGAAGACTAATACTGAAGTAGCGCATTGGTTAAAATAATGCTTAAATTTAAAGAAAATCAATAGGGCCCCTTAAGGTTTTAACAAAACCTTCGACCTAAGACCTAACCAACAACATACATCTAAATGGATAACATCGTTATTATTGGCAATGGTATTTCTGGAGTAACGCTTGCACGCCATGTACGTAAATTTTCGGACCACAGAATTACGCTCATCTCTGGAGAAACAGACTACTTTTTTTCTAGAACTGCCCTAATGTACGTGTATATGGGCCATATGAAATTTGAGCACACCCAACCTTATGAGAATTGGTTTTGGAAAAAAAACCGAATAGAATTGAGAAAAGGCATTGTAAACAAAGTAGACACCAATAGTAAAACTTTAAAGTTTTCCAATGGTGAAACGATGTCTTATGACAAATTGGTGATTGCCACTGGAAGCAAACCCAATAAATTTGGTTGGCCAGGACAGGATTTAGAAGGTGTTATGGGCTTATACCATAAGCAGGACTTAGACAACCTAGAAAAACATGCTCCGAATAATGAGGTTTGTAAACGCGCTGTCATCGTGGGTGGTGGTCTTATTGGCATTGAGTTGGCAGAAATGTTGAGCTCCCGCAGTATCCCTGTGACCTTTTTAGTTCGCGAAAGCAGTTTTTGGAATGGTGTTTTACCTGAAGGCGAGAGTCAAATGATAAACAGGCATATCATCAAACACGGTATTGATCTTCGTCTTTCAAGCAATCTCAAGGAAATAAAAGCAGGTGCTAATGGCAAGGTAAGTTCTATCATATTAGAGGAAACAGGTGAAGAGATTTCTTGCGATGTCGTAGGTTTAACAGCTGGCGTTTCTCCTAATATTGACTTTCTTAAGAATTCTGAAATCGAAACAAATCGTGGTGTTCTGGTAAACCGATATTTAGAAACCAATATTCCGGACGTATTTGCCATAGGCGACTGTGCCGAACAACGCAAAGCCATAGGCAACAGACCTACAATTGAGGCGGTTTGGTATACAGGCCGAATGATGGGGGAAGCCCTAGCACAGACCTTGTGCGGCAATCGTATGCCTTATAATCCTGGGCATTGGTTTAACTCGGCCAAGTTCTTCGATATAGAATACCAAACTTATGGCTGGGTACACAGTAAGAAGAAAAAACCAGATTATGAGGCGCAATTCCATTGGAGGCATGAGGATGACACCAAATGTATCACTGTGGCTTACCATAAGGACACTAAAATGTTTTTAGGTATTAATACCTTTGGTATTAGGATGCGCCACAAGACTTTTAACCAATGGCTAAGCGAAGAGCGTAAGGTAGATTACGTTATAGAACATCTCGCCGAAGCTAATTTTGACCCAGAATTTTATGCACGCTATGAGACTGAAATAGTAGATGCGTTTCACAAAAAATTACAAATTGCATAACATGAGCAACAAATTAAATCATAGTATGTCCATAGCAAAACCTGATGCTTTACAACTAACAATTAAGCAAAAATCAGCCGTGGTCATTGGGCTTTTAGGCTTATTTATTTTGGTTTTAGCTCTGGCCAACGTCAATTTCCCATACAAAGAGACCTTTTTAGCAGCTTCTATGATTTTAATTGCCGCAGGCACCATTATCTATTCTCGAGAAGCGTATTTATCTAAACATGAGGGCATAAAAAATGATGGCGCTTGGTTTAAATCCACATCCGCTCGTGGTCTTTGGGGTTGGATTATTGGTTTGGTACTCACCGGGTTTTATATCGTACTGTACTTTTTTCCGGAATATTTAGGTTTAGGTACGGACGGCGCCAACAATACAGGACTTATTGGATTATTTGATCCTTTGAGTCAGTTGCTGAGCGGCAGGAATGCGAGTCAATGGTTTGTTTACGGCACATTATATACCATGGCCATTTTAGTCTTTGGGTATAAATTCTTGCTTAAGTACAGACATAATAGGTACCAAAGATTGCGGACATTCTCGGTTATGTTTTTTCAATTGGCCTTTGCCTTTTTAATTCCCGAGTTTATGTATGTCATGAATAACGACTTACCTTATTATGATTTAAAGAGTATTTGGCCACTAAATTACTATCTGTTTGATGAATGGTCTGTTAAAGCCTTTTTGTCGGCTGGCCACATTGGGCTTGCTCTACTCCTTTTTGGTATTATCTCCATATTTATAATCACACCAATTCTTACCTATAAGTATGGTAAAAGATGGTACTGCTCCTGGGTTTGCGGTTGTGGCGGACTTGCAGAAACAGCAGGAGATCCCTTCAGGCACCTCTCCTCAAAAAAATTAAGTGCGTGGAAAATGGAACGCTGGCTCATCCATACCGTGCTTGTTTTTTCTGTGGTGATGACAACAGCTGTGATATATTCTTACTTAGGCTATGATAAAAATGATTTCTGGCTAACTCGTGGAGTTTTTATTGCATTGGTTACTGGATTACTTTCCATTCTCTTTACAGGAGTTATGCTTTTCAAGCGCCATGAATTTGGAAAAGACGCTAAATATGGTGCTATCGGTTTTTTTACAGTCATAATGCTTCTATTGGTCATGCATTTCACGGGAACAACTGACAAATTATTTTTTGTTAAATCTAGTGCTTTGCGTTCAGCCTATGGGCTTTATATTGGTTCCATTTTTTCTGGCGTCATTGGCACTGGGTTCTATCCCATCTTTGGCAACAGAGTATGGTGCCGTTTTGGTTGTCCTATGGCCGCCATTTTAGGATTTCAACAGCGATTGTTTTCAAAATTTAGAATAACCACAAACGGCGGACAGTGCATTTCTTGTGGTAATTGCTCTACCTATTGCGAAATGGGAATCGACGTCAGAGCCTATGCGCAGAAGGGCGAAAATATAGTCCGTTCAAGTTGTGTAGGCTGCGGTATTTGTGCTGCGGTTTGTCCTAGAGGTGTTCTAAAACTGGAAAATGACAGTATGAAAGGTCGAATTAATCCAACAGAAATTTTATTAGGAAACGATGTGAACTTAATGGAATTGGTCAACAAGAAGCAATAAATTGTATTTTTGCGCCTTCAAAAGCGATACAATGCCAAATATCAAAGTGATTATTCCAGCTTTTAATGAGCAAGACTCCATAGGTTTGGTTATTAAAGCTATTCCAGAAATCGCTAACGAAATAATAGTAGTAAGCAATAACTCTACGGATCAAACAGAACAAGTAGCTTTAGATGCGGGCGCTACCGTTTTAAAAGAAGCTCGAAAAGGGTACGGCTATGCCTGCTTAAAAGGTATGGCTTATATCGCCAACCAAAACGAGACACCAGATATCATTGTTTTTTTAGATGGTGATTACAGCGATTATCCTGAAGAAATGTCCAAAATCGTTCAACCAATTATTGAAGAAGACATTGACTTTGTGGTAGGCGCAAGAGTAAAGGCACTGAGAGAAAAAGGGTCGATGACCTTACCACAAATTTTCGGTAATTGGCTCGCCACAACCCTCATGAGGTTATTTTTTAAATCTACATTTACCGATCTTGGACCCTTTAGAGCTATAAAATACCAAAGGCTAATGGACTTGAAGATGGAAGACAAAACTTATGGTTGGACTGTTGAGATGCAGTTAAAGGCTTTGAAACAAAGATTAACCTATAGGGAAATCCCAGTAAGATATAGAAACAGAATAGGCGAGTCAAAAGTTTCGGGTACCGTAAAAGGTGCTATATTTGCAGGCGTAAAAATCCTGGGATGGATTTTTAAATATAGTTTTAAGTAATGCTATTAGAATCTGTAATCATAGTCGTTTATACTATAGCCATTGTACTCATATTTTTGTATGCTTTGGCTCAGTTGAACTTACTGATTAATTACCTCTCTTCTAAAAAACGTCGCGAAGAAGTCGAAAAATTTGACTTAAGCAATCCAGACGAAGTTCCTACAGTTACCATTCAGCTGCCAGTATTTAATGAGCTTTATGTTATGGAACGCTTACTGGATAATATCGCCCTCCTAGAATATCCAAAAGATAAATTGGAAATTCAGGTTTTGGATGACTCCACTGATGAATCCTTAGCAACAACCAAAGCTCATGTAGAAAAATTAGCCGCCCAGGGATTGGATATTAAGCATATTACTAGAACCAACAGAAAAGGCTTTAAAGCTGGAGCACTAAAAGAGGGCCTAAAAATTGCCAAAGGTGAATTCATTGCCATATTCGATGCCGATTTTTTACCACGACCCAACTGGTTAAAGCGTACTATCCCTTATTTTAAAAATGAAAAAATTGGTGTAGTACAAACACGATGGGGACATATAAACCGAAATTATTCGTTGTTAACGAGAATTCAAGCCTTTGCACTTGATGCGCATTTCACCCTCGAACAAGTAGGTAGAAATAGCAAAGGCCATTTTATAAACTTTAATGGTACGGCTGGTGTTTGGCGTAAAGCATGTATCATTGACGCAGGAAATTGGGAAGGCGACACGCTAACAGAAGATTTGGATTTAAGCTATAGAGCTCAATTAAAAAACTGGGAATTTAAGTATCTGGAAGATGTTGAAACACCTGCAGAACTACCTGTTGTAATCAGTGCCGCTCGATCGCAACAATTTAGATGGAATAAAGGTGGTGCTGAGAATTTTAGAAAGATGCTTTGGCGTGTTATTAAATCAGATACGATTTCATTTAAGACCAAGGTTCACGGGTTATTACACCTGCTTAACAGCACCATGTTCCTAAGTATTTTTATAGTCGCCGTATTAAGCATTCCAATGCTTTACATAAAAAATGAATATGCCCACTTAAGAAATTATTTCTATGTAATGAGTTTCTTTGTGATTAGCACCATTATCTTTTTTGTGTGCTATTGGTTTATGTATAGAAATATCTACGGTAGTGGTTTTAAACGTTTTTTTGGTTATATAGGTATGTTCTTTACGTTTTTCTCCATTGCTATGGGCTTTTCGTTACATAACTCCATCGCAGTTGTAGAAGGTCACTTAGGTAAGCGCAGTGAATTTGTGCGAACGCCTAAATTTAACATAAACACGATTAGAGATTCTTGGAAAGGCAATAAATACCTCAGAAAAAAACTCTCCCCTCACATTATTTTAGAAGGTTTGTTGATGCTCTATTTTGGTTTTGGGCTGTATAGCGCTTTCATTGTCGGAGACCAAGGAGGCGACTTTGGTCTTTTCCCTTTTCACCTTATGCTCTTTATTGGCTTTGGTTATGTGTTTTTTAAGTCTTTAACTTCTAAAGTGTGATGGACTTGTGGAAATATCACAAGACGTCACTGCTTTTAATTAGTTTTAGTTTAATCTTTTATGTCCTTTTTGCCTACGATCTTAATCGTGAAGACGGTCTAAAACTTTTAAGCTTATATTTTGGTCTCTTTGTATTAGCTTATTTACTCATAAAGCAATGTTCTGATTTCAAGTTACTTGTTGCTGCATCTGTTTTATTTCGACTTATTTTCCTGTTTGCTGAGCCTAATTTATCTCAAGATTTTTATAGATTCATTTGGGATGGAAGGCTTTTGTTAGAAGGAATGAATCCGTATGTATACCTTCCTATTTCATTTTTCCAAGAAGGAAGCTTCCCTATTTATCAAGGCTTAGAACTCTACAAAGGCATGGGCGCATTGAGCGCTTCTAACTATACCAATTACCCACCCATAAATCAGCTTTGTTTTTTTATTGCAGCTCTGATATCAGGCAAACATATCCTTGGATCAATTCTTGTGTTGCGACTGATTATAATTACTGCAGATATAGGTATAATCTATTTGGGTAAAAAACTTCTAGAAGCTTTGAATCTCCCAAAATCACGTATTTTTTTGTATGCACTAAATCCGCTTATTATAATAGAGCTTACAGGGAATCTGCACTTTGAAGGCGTTATGCTCTTTTTTTTGGTATGGAGTCTTTATCTCCTTCAAAAGGGAAAATGGCAGTGCGCTGCTGTAGTGTTCGCTCTGTCCATTGGTACCAAACTCATAACTTTAATGTTGTTGCCACTTTTCTTTAAGTACATCAAGAAACTGGAGAACAATACAAATAAGTTAAAAGGTCTTAAAACGGTCATTTCTTTTTACTCCCTGGTCGGACTTACAATTATCAGCTTATACGTTCCCTTTTTGTCCTTTCAATTTTTAGAAAATTATACCTCATCTATTGGTTTATGGTTTGGACAATTTGAATTCAATGCTAGTCTTTATTATATAGCTAGGGCTTTTGGTTATTGGTTTACGGGTTTTAACCTCATAAGCACAATTAGCCCTGTTTTATCTATTTTAACCTTTTTGAGTATTCTAGGGCTGGCCCTGTTTAGACGAAATTATACGACGCAACAACTTATAACGTCGATGCTATTTGCCACAAGTGTATATTTCTTTTTAAGTACGACAGTACATCCGTGGTATATAAGCACCTTGGTAGTTCTTTGTGTTTTCAACAATTACAGATATCCTATAGTTTGGTCTTTATGTATTGTTCTAAGTTATTTGGCCTACAGTAATGAGAATTTTAAAGAGAATCTGTGGATTGTAGGTATGGAATATTTGATTGTTTTCACTGTTCTACTTTACGAACTAAATAAAAAAAAGACCGCAAGGGAACTTGCGGCCTAATCAACTATAATTTTTCGAGCCCTGTGATTGTAAAGATCTCATACGTATATTCAACGCCATCATCATCTTCGGTAACTTGTTCCAAGATTTGATAGCTAATGCTAAAACGTTCGCCTATTAAACTATCCAATCTAAGGTTAAATTGCTTCAAGGCTTCTGGTGTTATGTTTTGAAAATACATCATCCCCTCATCACCATTTTCGTCTGTAATTACAAAAGTATAACCATCTTCCTCATCATAGCCGTCGAAAGTACCTACAACGGTATAGTCTTGGTTTATTTGCCTGTCATGGTTTTCATTTTGCTGTTTCATTTCTGCCATAGATAGAAAAGCTATGATTACTGCTAAAAATTTTAGTGTATACATTGATTTTATATGTCTTTAAATTTAACTTTTGAACTTAACTGGGATTTTAGCACCTCAAGCCCAGTACTTTTAGTTTATAGCATCGATGCCATAGAACACGTGACAGAATTATTGATTCACTGAAGTATTGCTTTATTAAATAAATTTCAACAGAAACATATCTACAACCTCGACCAGGATTAAGAGTATTATAATCCATTCCAACCGACTGCTCTCCTTATGGTCCATAATATCTTTGAATAGCTCTAAATTTTCCTTTATTATTTCCAATCTATCATGGATAAGATGGTAACGGTCCTTTAGATCAAAGCCCTTCTTTAATTCAATATTAAGGTTGTTAAGTTGTTCGTCTTCCCAAGTAATGTCTGGAGCATCAAAAATGTAAAGGTTTTCGGAAATCTTATTTTTGAGATTTAAGACTTTACCGATAAATTTCTTAAGCTTTTGCCCAGATATATTTAATTTACCGTGTGCCTCCAAATATTCTGTGTGGTTGTTGGTTTCTTCCAACAGGGCTTCAGAAATGTTGCCATATCGTTCCAAAGCCACCGACTGTGAAGCATTTAGCATTACCAGGCGAATCATCTCCTGATTAAAAAACGGTAAAACTACAGCATCAAAGCGCACTTCGGTCTTATCCTTACTAATAATTACATCTATATCCTCTGCAATGGCCTTCTTGGTAAAACCTTTACTGTAGTCCTTGAGCGTAGCCATGACGTTGGAAATTTCTTGTGCCTCCATGTTGAAAAAACTCAGCATACCATATTGAAAAACATAAACAAACTGGTGCTGGCCATATTCTAGGAATACCTCATCGCTATCAGAAAAAAGCGGCTTTAAATTCAATGCAGATGCGCAATTCTTAATTGCTATGCTGCTCGCCACATTATAGGCGACAACCTTATATGTCATTTTAATTTAAGCCTTACAAGGCCAATTGAATAATTTAATCCTCATCAGCGTCTTCCTCTGGGAATTCTTCTGGATCTTGAACTGCCTCTGGATCATCATCATCAAAATCTTCGTAGTCATCTTCATCATAATTCTCCATGGTCACAGCCAACTTTGTACTTACCTTAACTAGATACTTTGTATCTTCTGTAGTAACCTCTACAGCTTCTACCAATTCATTCTTGGCATTTTTAAAAGAAATAATTTGATCATCGTCATAGCCATCTGGATATTTTTCTACCAATAGAGCTAGTATTTCAGGGGTTAATTTCTTGAAGTCTACTATGACGCGTTTTAGGTGTTGGTCTTTTCTGTTCATCTTATAGGTTAGGTTTACATATCCAAAAGGTAAGCAAAAATTAACGGTGCTACAATAGTAGCATCACTTTCTATGATAAATTTTGGTGTATCTATATCCAGTTTACCCCAGGTAATCTTTTCATTTGGTACTGCACCTGAGTAGGACCCATAGCTGGTTGTACTATCGCTTATTTGACAAAAATAGCTCCAAAATGGTGTGTCTGTACGTTCCATATCTTGATATAACATGGGTACCACACAGATTGGAAAATCTCCAGCAATTCCACCGCCTATTTGAAAAAAGCCAATTCCCTTAGTAGAATTATCCGTATACCAGTCTGCCAAAAATGTCATGTACTCTATACCAGATTTCATGGTGCTCGCCTTTAATTCGCCTTTAAGCACATAACTTGCAAAAATGTTCCCCATAGTACTGTCTTCCCAACCTGGGCACACAATAGGCAAGTTCTTTTCTGCCGCGGCATACATCCAAGAATTTTTAAGATCAATTTCATAGTACTCCTCCAAAACACCAGAGAGCAATAATTTATACATAAATTCGTGCGGAAAATAGCGCTCTCCATTATTCTCGGCATCTTTCCAAATTATGAAAATATGTTTTTGCAATCGTCTAAATGCTTCCTCTTCAGGGATACAAGTATCTGTGACTCTGTTAAGGCCTTTCTCTAGCAAATTCCATTCATCTTGCGGCGTTAAGTCCCTATAATTGGGAACGCGCTCATAATGATTGTGGGCTACCAGATTCATAATATCTTCCTCGAGGTTAGCACCTGTGCAAGATATGATGTGAACTTTGTCCTGTCTTATAACTTCGGCAAAAATTTTTCCAATTTCGGCAGTACTCATAGCTCCAGCTAGAGACACAAGCATTTTGGCGCCATTTTTCAATTGGTCTTCATAGCCCTTTGCTGCATCAACAAGAGCTGCCGCATTAAAGTGTAAGTAATAGTTCTCTATAAATTGGGATATATGGCCCTTATTAGTAGTCATCGTTGTCTTTAAATTTTGAAAATTTTGAATTCGTTGTGCTTCCTTCGCTAAAATTACTCTCAAATTCCTCATCTACAGCTTGATCTTGAAATTTATAGCTAAGCATTTTGTAATATAACTTCGCGGCTAAAAAATCTGGTGCTTTGTTATTTTTATTAGGACAAAGCTCCACAATATCAAAACCAACCACGTTTTTCTCTTCGAATACCTGCTTCAAAAACTCTAAGGTTTCGTACCACAGTAAACCTCCTGGTTCTGGCGTTCCTGTACTTGGCATTATAGATGGGTCTAGAGCATCTAAATCGAAGGTAATAAACACATTTTCTGTCATTTGATCTATAGCTGAATCCATCCAACCGTCATCTTCAGCCATTTCATGGGCAAAATAAGTCTGTTCTTCATTCATAACCGTTTTTTCAATAGCATCCATGGACCGTATACCAACTTGTATTAAATTGGTCATTTGGCTGGCTTCGTAAACAGCACAAGCATGATTGCAGGTAGAACCTTCATAACTTTGGCGCAAATCTGCATGGGCATCTATGTGCAGGACGGTTAAGTCTTCAAACATGTCGTTAAAGGCTCTAATAGATCCAATGGAAATAGAGTGTTCTCCTCCAAATAAGGTGACAAATTTGTTCTTTTTAATATATTTTTTAGTGATTTGATGAACCGCATCAACCATGCTTTCTGGTGTATTGCTCTCCGTAACCGGATCTGCTAAAAAAACACCCTGCTGATAGACTTCTGAGTCCGTTTCTATATCGTAGAGCTCCATATTTTCAGAGGCCTCTAAAAATGCGTCAGGACCTTTGTCTGCACCTTTTTGCCAAGTGCTTGTACCATCGTAAGGCACAGGTATTAAAACTATCTTGGATTGATCTAAGGTTGAAAATTCTGCTGGAATACCAGCGTATGTTTTTGTTTTCATTTTAATTTTAAACTAAGTTTTGTTTGGGATAATTCTGATTTATTTTTCCTGGGTTTTAAGGCTTCTCTTTGATGGCTTGCCTCACCATAACCCAAAATACCGAGGAGTTCCTCACTTTTTTGTTGCTCTGCAAACACTTCGGTTATTAAGTCTCCGTTCTGGTCGCGTTGGATGAGTATATGTTTTGGCGCGGGTATTAAACAATGCTGAAGACCACCAAACCCACCAATAGTCTCTTGATACGCTCCTGTATTGAAAAAGCCTATATAAAGCGGTTTGTCTTTATTGAATTTTGGTAGATAGATTGCATTAACATGCTGCTCACTGTTGTAATAATCATCGCTATCACAGGTTAAGCCACCTAACAATACACGCTCGTATGAATCGTACCAACGATTTATGGGCAACATTATAAATCGCTTATTAATAGCCCAAGTATCGGGAAGTGTTGTAATAAAGGAAGAGTTAATCATGTTCCATTTTTCCCTGTCATTTTGTTGCTTCTGGTACAACACTTGGTAAATAGCTCCTCCACTTTCTCCAACGGTAAAACTGCCAAACTCCGTAAAAATATTTGGTGGTTCTACACCTTCTTCATCACAGACTGTTTTTATTTGATTAACAATCTCATCTACCATGTACGCATAGTCAAAATCAAAGGCTAAAGAGTTCTTGATAGGAAAGCCTCCACCAATATTTAAGCTGTCCAAGGTCGGACAAATCTTTTTGAGTGCCGTATAAACCTTTAAGCACTTGGTAAGCTCATTCCAATAATAGGCATTATCCTTTATACCCGTGTTGATGAAAAAATGGAGCATTTTTAGACTTACTTTTCCATCATTTTGAATTTGGGCTTTATAAAAAGGGACGATGTTTTTATAGCCTATGCCAAGTCGTGATGTATAAAATTCAAATTTTGGCTCTTCTTCGGAGGCTATGCGTATCCCAATCTGATATTTTCCTTTTATCTCTTGGGACAACAGTTCTATCTCTTCATAATTATCAATGATAGGAATGCAATTGTAATGTCCTCCATTGATTAGTTTTGCTATGTTGAAAATGTACTGCTCTCGTTTAAAACCATTACATAGCACATAGTTTTCATTTGATATCTTTCCTTCTGATTTAAGGTGCTCAACGATATCTAAATCAAATGCTGAAGAGGTTTCTATGTGGATATTGTTCTTTAAGGCCTCATTTAAAACATGCTTAAAATGAGAACTCTTGGTACAATAGCAATAATGGTATTTGCCTTTGTAATCGTGTTTACTAAAAGCATCGGAAAACCAAGTTTTGGCTCGCTGAATATTCTCGGAAATCTTTGGGAGATAGGTAAATTTTAAGGGCGCTCCATACTGGGCAATAAGCTCCATAAGATCTATACCGTGAAATTGCAAGGTCTTTCCCTCTAGCTTAAATTCGTCTTGAGGAAAGTGAAACGATTGATCGATTAGATCAATATATTTAGTATTCATTTGAAATTAATAATTTGAATTAAGTGATTAAAACATGTAAGTGCAATTGATAATTATATCACTATATTCAAATCTGAAACTGATCTTGCGTAGTTGGCACAAAACCATAGATATGCTGGCTAGCATTTATCGAAGTAACGGAAGTTAGCTTTAAATTTCGGTTGCCTATCTTATAAGCTGTCTTTGAGCATGACTTCCTTATTCTCAAAAACCCGAACGTAAAAACACGTTTCAATTTGTTCAGCTAAAAAAGCACAACAAAAGTAGACTATTTTTTAATACGCAAGACAAAGCGCATTATTTTTTTAAAAAAATTTACTGAAGTTAATTACAGCATTTTTAGGGTGTTAACCTCTTGCTTGGTTAAATGTTTCCAATGTCCTCGTGGCAAATCTTTTTTTGTGAGGTGGCCAATAGCCACGCAGTCAATTTTCACGATGTTGTAATTGAAATGGTCAAAAATTGTTCTCAAAATGGAATTCCCGGTATTTTTAATCTTGATACCTATTTGGTTCTTGGCTTCGCCTTGCACATAGCTGATATCTTCTACCGTTATAAGTTTATCTTCAATCTTAAAACCTTCTTTAATAGCAATTAAATGTTCATGTTTTAAGTTTTTGTCTAGTTCTACATGAAATAATCTAGCCACACCAGTTTTAGAGTTAGTAAACTTTTGTACTACTTTATCATCGTTAGTAAATAACAAAAGCCCCAATGAGTTCCTTCCTAAGCGACCTATAGGTTTTATTTTGGCATTAGTAGCGTTGGCCACTAAGTCCATCACCGTTCTTCCTTTTCCTTCGGCTGTTGTAGTCGCAAATCCTTTTGGCTTATTTAAGAGCACATAAGTTAATGGTTCTGGGTTTATCCGTCTACCATCAAACTTAACTTCGTCTGTTCGCTTCACTTTAAAGCCCATTTCTGTTACCACCTTGCCGTTTACGGTAACCAAGCCAAGGGCAATATTTTGGTCTGCTTCCCTTCGCGAACAAATTCCCGAATTAGCAATATATTTATTCAATCGCATGAGGTCTTGGGTATCTGACCCTTTTTTTGGCCCTTTCTTATTAGGCCTATTTTCATGCTTTTTACCAGATTGTTCTGACTTTCCCCTGCCTCCTTTGAATCTGTTCATGTCTTATTAAATTAGGCTACAAAGGTATAACAATAGTTAACACAATCTACTTTATTTCTAGGGTACTTTGACGTTCTCTATTCACTATGAGTTTCGTGACATCTGGCCTTGAATAATGACCAGCTGGATCAAAGTTCTGTCGTTCTTCTAGCACACGATTAAAATCTATGGTTTGAATAATGAGCTCTTCCTTTTCAACTATTGGCTCAACAATCCACTCACCATCTGGTCCGGCTATGCAACTGCCGCCGTTAGCGAGCCATTGCGGTGCATTTTTTACAACCTCATCGTAAAAAGGAGTGGTTTTAGGAAAGTCCGAAGGCCTCATTATGGCAGAAACGGAGACCACGAAAGAACGCGACTCGCGTGCTATAAAACGTGTGATATCTTTTGTATTATGGTCACTACCTGGCCAAGCCGCGATATGTAGATTTTCACCCTGCCCATATAAGGCTGCTCTTGGCAGTGGCATCCAATTTTCCCAGCAATTTAAGCCTCCTACAGTAAAAGCTTTTAAATCGTGCACCCGTAATCCGTTACCATCTCCCGGAGACCACGTGAGGCGCTCATCATACGTAGGACGTAATTTTCTGTGTACCGATTTTATGTCACCTGTTGGGTCAATATATACCAACGAAGCATAGATGCTATGCCCTCCTCTGTCCAGCGGTCTTTCTATTATTCCCAAATACACAGCAATATGGTGAGATTTGGCCAATTTACAGATGGCATCTAAGTCGCCTTTTTCAATACAAACCGAATTTGATACATAATGTGCATGAAGCTTTTTATTTAAATCCTTATTCCATTCTGCACCTCCCGTTAAGGCCAACCAAAATGGATAACCAGGCAACAAGGCCTCGCCAAAGACAATGAGCTCACTGGATTGAGAAGCTGCTTCTATTATAGCCTTTTCTATTTTCTTTAATGTGGCCTCTTTATCTAACCAAACAGGTGCAATTTGAGCCATCGCAATTTTTAAAGTAGAATCCATTTATATTCGGTTTAATACAACTGAAACGTCTATTAGCAAAATAGAAAATACACCTCCAACAATGATAAGTTTGAGCATATTGTGCAAGATCAGAAAGTGAATTTTCCTTTTGGATCTCCATAGTATTAAAAGAAACACAACCAATAAAACTATGCAGAGATAAAAGAAGATATACATATGACCAATATCAAAAAAGAAAATCAACAAAAAAGCCCAAGCTATAGTGATCACTGCAACAACGGATAGCATGATTTTTGAAATTCTTTCACCATAAACTACTGGTACGGTTCTATAATCCAAGGCCAAATCACCTTTAATATTCTCTAGATCCTTCGTAAGCTCGCGCATGGAAACCAATAAGAAGAGGAAAACAGCATGGGCAAAAACCACTAATTCAAAATTGCTGTAATAAATAAAAATAGCAAAAAATGGTGTTACCGTTAAAATGGCCGAAACAATATTGCCAACCATTGGCCTCTTTTTAAGACGGTGCGAATACAGCCAAATGGCAAAAATGTATAGGGCAAAGAACACAACTGCCCTAAAGGACACATAACTTGCAAAGACCAGAACCAAGAAATTTAAAACGAAGTAAAATGACAGCTTTGTATTTTGACTTACCAGCCTGTCCAGCATCGTTTTTTGAGGTCTGTTGATGAGGTCCTTTTCAGAGTCGTAAAAATTATTGATAATGTATCCTGCGGCTATTGCAGCAGAGGATGCCAAGACCAACATTAATAAATTGACATCAAATAGCACCTTTTTTAAGGGAACGTCAGGTGCAAAAATGTAAATTGATGCTAAATATTGAGCAATAACTACAACTAAAATGTTATAGCCTCTCACCACGGAAAACATGCTGAAAAACTTCAGAAAAATAAGCTTCTGTTTGCGAGATAGCATAACAGTAAGAATTACTTTTTTCTATTTTTCGCGCCACGGTAACTTAATGCAATAACAATAACGCCAAATACAACCAAAGCTATAAAAACAATGAGATTGGATAATGTTACCATGAAAATCTCGGCTTTAGAAATTGTAGACCACTTCGAGCTTATGGCCGTTTAGTGCTTCCTTAGCTCGCTCTATATCCTCGGTAAATCCTAAGATATAACCTCCACCACCAGAACCACATAATTTCAAATAATAGGCGTTAGTGTCGATGCCATTTTTCCAAAGGTCGTGGAACTGTGCAGGGATCATCGGTTTAAAATTGTTCAACACAATTTTTGAAAGCTGTTTTGTGTTTTGAAACAAGGACTTAATATCTCCTTTTAAAAAGTCATCAACACAGGCGTCTGTGTGTTTTATAAATTGTTCTTTCAGCATATTTCTGAAGCCCTCATTCTTCATATTTTCCATAAAAATGCTTACCATAGGAGCTGTTTCCCCAACGACTCCGCTGTCTAACAAGAACACAGCACCTTTACCGTCTGACTTTTGTGCAGGAATACCTGTAGCTTCAATATCGTCCTTGGATTTAATAAGTATAGGAAGGCTTAAATAACTGTTCAAAGGGTCTAAACCAGAAGATTTACCATGGAAAAACGATTCCATTTCCGAGAAAATTGCCTTTAGCTTCAACAGTTTTTCTCTGGTAAGGTTTTCTAATACGGTTATTTTATTGTTAGCATACTTGTCATATATGGCCGCTACCAAAGCACCACTGCTCCCTACACCATAACCCTGCGGTATAGAAGAGTCAAAATACATGCCTGCATTGACATCCTCTTGTAATTTTGTAATGTCGAAAGTTACGAGCTCTGGATCAATCTCAGAAAGATAGGTTGCAAAAGCTCTCAGGCTCTGATTGGATTTTACTGCAGCTTCTGAAGGATTTTCATCAACCTTTAAAGCTCCGTTATAGAAGTTGTAAGGAATAGATAAACCTTTTGAATCTTTGATGATGCCGTATTCTCCGAATAACAGAATCTTTGAATAAAATAGGGGTCCTTTCATGACTTTTATTTGGGGTTAGGGCGTTTTTAATTGAGACGCACCTTTACCAATACTATCACAAATATAGTGACCGTTTTGGCAATATGCAACTAACTGACTCTTAATGAATTCATAAACCTCATCTGCTTCGGCCTCTGGAAACAGTAAATGTACATTAGCGCCTGCATCTAAAGTAAAACATAAATTAGAGTTATTTTGAGCTCTATAGTTCCAAATTTTCTGGATTATTTCCAAGGTATTCGGTTTCATTAAAATGAAATACGGCATACTGGTCATCATCATAGCATGCAAGGTCAATGCCTCACTTTCTACAATTTCAATAAAGCGGTTTAGATTACCTGTAATGAGCACATTTTTTAATTCAGATAGATTATTATGTGCTTGGTTAAATCGTTGCGCCGCAAAAGGATGGCCCTCCATAAGCTTATGGCCTACCGTGCTACTCACTTGTTTTTCTCCTTTATCTACCAATAGTATGGCATCCTGAAAATTCTTAAAGTTTGGGTGTAAATCATCGGAAAATTTTACACCATATAAATCAGAACTTTCAGAAAAACTTTCATTTTCACCCCAAATGACCACTTCTCCTTCAATACTTCTACAAGCACTCCCTGAGCCTAATCGCGCTAAAAAGGAGGCTTTTTTATTAAAATAGTCTTGGCTCACGTCCATACCAAAAAGTAATCGTTCCATGTCCATTAAACACAGAGCCAGTGCTGACATCCCAGATGCTGAAGATGCAATACCGGAACTATGAGGAAAGGTATTTTTAGTATCGATTTTAAAGTGATAATCCCTCAAAAAGGGCATATAAGGTTCGATCCGCTGAAAGAACGTTTCAATCTTTGGCTTAAAGGCTTCGTACCGTTCGCCTTCAAAATACACGTCAAAACTAAAGTTCTTGGTTTCGGATTTTTTTTCAAAACTAAGTTCCGTAATGGTTTTAGATTTTGATAGTGTAAAACTAATTGACGGATTTGCCGGAATTTGGTTTTCCCTCTTTCCCCAATATTTAACTAAGGCAATATTGCTGGGCGATTCCCATTTAACCTTACCTTTTTTAAGGGTAGCTTTTTCAGTGTTTAATATAAAATCTTTTTCAACCATTCTCTTTTTCTATGGGGCAAAAATACGCAAATCCAACGGTTGTTGTATCCATGCCCAACAATCTACCACATTTAATGTTTAATTTGGAATTATTGTAAGTCATTACAGTACTCAATGTATTACAATCTAACACTTTAAGAACCTATAGCTTGTGATACTATATAACCGCCTGTCCAAGCATTCTGAAAGTTAAATCCACCTGTTATGGCATCTACATTAAGGACTTCTCCTGCAAAATAAAGATTGGGCACCAACTTACTTTGAAAAGTTCTGAAGTCAACTTCCTTTAGGTCAACACCACCAGCAGTAACAAATTCCTCCTTAAAGGTGCTTTTGCCCGTTACTTGAAACACAGCATTGGTGATCTGTTCTGCCAAATTTTGCACCTGGTATTTGGTAAGATTCGCCCATTTATCGGTGTCTGTAATTTGTGAAGCTAATACCAGTTGTTTCCATAAACGTTTGGGCAGTCCAAATTGCGGTGTATTCACTGCCGCCTTTTTAGGGAATGCACTTTTAACCTTTATTAAATCGCTTACACATGCTTCGGTTGGCTTACGGATAAAATTGACTTCAATCTCAAAATTATAGCCTAGCTTGGCTAGTTCTAAAGCTCCGAAGGCCGAAAGTTTTAATATGGCCGGAGCACTCATACCAACATGAGTTATAAGCAAAGGCCCATCGGAAACTAGAGCTGTGCCTCTCACTTTCACTTCTACGTTTTTTGCAACAACGCCAGGAATACTATTTATGCGCTTGTCATTGATGTCAAAGGTAAAAAGTGATGGTACGGGCTGCACGATAGAGTGTCCCATATCTTTTAGGACATTCCACATTTTCTGACTGCTTCCGGATGCTACGACTAATTTTTCACACTGAAATTGGCCCTTATTAGTAGCAATAGTAAACCTGTCATTCTTCTTGTAGACGCCGTTAACGGCACAGCTGTATAACACTTCCACCTTATGTTTCTCAGCCTCGCTTAAAAAACAATCAATAATCGTGCTTGATGAATTAGAAACTGGGAATATTCTACCATCGTCTTCAATTTTTAACGATACGCCTCGCTCTTCGAACCACGCCATTGTATCGCCCGTCATAAAGCGGTGAAAAGGTCCCAAAAGTTCCTTATCTCCTCTTGGATAATTTTTAATCAGTTCTGAAGGAATAAATTCGGCATGAGTAACATTACAGCGACCACCTCCTGAAATTTTCACTTTTTGAAGTCCGGTTTTACCTTTTTCCAAGATGCAAACGGTTTTGTCAGGATACTTCTCCGCAATATTAATCGCCGCAAAAAAACCTGCTGCGCCTCCGCCAATAATTATGATATCTTTGTATGTCTGCAATACTATTGTCTAAAATCTCAAAATTACATGTATAATGTCCAAAAGACTAATTTTTATTTTTCTCATTGTATCCTCTTGCCAATCTCAAGGCAATTTGAAGCTTTTAGGCGACCTGAGCAATGATTTAGAGGAAGTGTCTGCAGCAGAATATGCTCATGATGCTAAGGTCTTATGGGTCATTGAAGATTCCGGAAACTCAAATACGCTCTATGGGCTCAAACAAAATGGTAAAATAATTAAGACGATTACCATTGAAAATGCCGAAAATAGGGATTGGGAAGATCTTACCATGGACTCGGAAGGGAATATCTATATTGGTGAATTCGGCAATAATGCCAAGGACGGAAGATTATATACCATCTATAAAATTGACAAAGATGATTTAGACAAATTCCAAACTAAAGCCCAACGAATAGATTTTTATTTGCCAAAACAGAAAAAAGGAGAAGATTTTGAAGCCTTCTTTATTTTGAACAATTACTTCTACATATTTACAAAAGAGACCAAAACTTTTAAGGTCTATAAAGTGCCCAATCGTTTAGGCAAACATGAAGCCATTGAAACAACCGATTACAATCTTCCTGGGAAGGACAACAAAATCACTTCTGCCGACATAAGCGACGACGGCAAAACTGTTCTGCTGTTAAACCATGACAAAATTTGGAAATTGACCGCGTTTAATCGAGATGATTTTTTCTCTGGAAATATTGAAGAACTACAATTTAACCATAATTCCCAAAAGGAAGGCGTATGTTTTAAAACAAACTCTACTGTAATTATTACAGATGAACGCAATGGACCGGAAGGTGGTAATATTTATGAGTTTGAACTAAACGCTTCCCCAGAAAACGTCAAGCAGTGATGGTAAGGTTAAAATCCGAAACCGAGCCTGAACGCAAAAAGAACTCCATCTGTACTATTAAAGGCCGAAAGATTAAAGGATAGCATTTCTGCGGCTTCGGCAAAAATTCCACCGCCAACCGAGGTATGCCAAATGGAAGAATCTTCGCCATCAGCCCACACCCTGCCATAATCAAACCCTCCAAAGAATCCGATATTCAATGGCAGTAATGCTGTTTTAACCTTTCGCAGATTTAGTCTTAAGTCCGTTGTCTGAGCAAAAGCTGAGTTTCCAATGAACCGCTCGCGTCTAAAGCCTCTGAGCCCTTCATTTTGGCCCAAATTAGCGCCTTGATAAAACTGGAAATCATCGCCAATATTTATTTGCCCTTTTACCTTAGAGGCTAAAACCAATTGTCCGGACGGTGTAAGCTTGTAATCTATTGCTAATTCTGGATTAATGTAGCCAAAACCATCGCTCGTAGAAACATTATGCCTGTAACCAACATGCATTCCAAAACTCATACCAAGGGTTGGAAACGAGGTGTTATCAAAATTGGCATAGCTATAAATGACGTCAGCACCATAGAATTCATCAGAAAAGCTCACGTTGTCTCCTATTACCGTGTTTATAAAACGCCCTTCGGTAGGTTCTACCTCAAAAGACTCATAACTTAAGCTAAATTGAAACATAGCACCCATGCGCCCTCTCCAAACCAAAGACGGTGTAAAGCTGGTTTGTTCCAATTTAACACGGTTATAATCTCTACCTACATCCAAACCATCATTTTCTTCAGCTTGCGGATTGTTGGTTTCATTTCCTATACCAAAAAAGTTGGTAGCATAATTAGGACTTGTAAATTTTGCATTCAGTCCTAGATTCAATTTTCCTAAGACATTGGCTATTTCACCATTATATTCAAAATCGAACCCTTGTGTTGCAAAATAATACCCAGCGGAAATTTTATGTTGAGCGCTAAACGGATTACGCTCAAAGCCATAGCGCGTGTAGATATTTGTAAAACCAAGAGCTAAACCGTCGTCTGGATTTGCTCCAATTTTAGGATAGAACTGATTACTATTGTACTTTAACTTTTTATAATTGTAAACATTGGTGTCATAATCATCGGTTAACTTTTTTGTACCGCGTTGGGTAAGAAATTCACTCTCCTTAGATTTATAGTCGTAGATTTTAACCTTCTTTCCATTTTTTATACCATAAACATCCTTATTTTGACCACCAATTAACCGAAGTTTAATGGTACTCTTGCCATTACCAGATACCTCAAAAATGTCATCATCATCTAGGCCGTAAATCCATATTTCCTTGGTAATATCCTTATCGTATATTCTCTCGTGCATAACATCGGCCTTGTCTCCACCTTTAATGCGATATGCCGTAACTTTGGTTTTGCCATCCGGCAAGCGCACAACATCAAACCAATCATCTTTATGTGTTCCTTTTACAACTGCAATTCTGTTGAGTTGCTCATAATAACGATCGGATATGTCCTGAAGCCGTTGAATTCGTCCTTTTAATTTTTTCTTGATTTCAACGATAGTACTATCCATCACTTCAGCTGGAAAAAAGGAAAAGGCCTCTTCAATGATTTCGTCGGTAAGACCATTTTGAATGATTTTAACCTGTTGGTCCCACACAGGTTTTCCTGAATTATTTATTAAAGCCATGTCTAGAGCGTATGGCTCAAGATTAAACCACTTGGTGCTTTTAAGTTCTTCATCATAACTTTGAAGCAATCTTAAACTAGGTACGATAGTGGTTAATACACCTAGTAAAGCACCGTCTGACATAATGGAAAACACTTGATCTCTATCTCTTGGTACAGGTCTGTAAACTACCCTATCATCTTCCTTAAACTCTGCCCATCGCCATTGGTCTTCATGTCTATCCCAATCGCCAATGACCATATCAAATAAACGTGCCCTTATGTAGGATGCCTCATCTAGAACAAATTCTTCATCCTCAAGCAACTTTTCCAAAACATCATCGGTACTGATAATCTCATTGGAATAACCAAAGTTTGCCTTGTCTCCATGACCTTCTGAGGTATGCTCTTCTATCATGTACAGCTCATCTCCAAAATCTTCATTATAGGCTCCTAACGCTTTTTGCTTTGGCACATAGTACAACACAGGCTTGGTATGATAAATCCCAACCGCATCGGCCAATTTGGCAACAGTGAAAGGTGCATAAGGGTGTGATCCCGTAAATACATCTAAAAGCAAATCTTGGGTGTAGGTGTCTTCAAACTGTCCTTCGATATATTGATTTTTAAATGCCACGGATTGCAGATAGCGCAGTGCATTCTTTCTTAAAGCTCGCATTACGTATTGACGTCCCATTTTATCTTCCAATCGCAAGGATTTTGATTGGTGGCCACCACCTTTTCTCACGGGTTTTAGGCCACCTAACAAGGTATCTAAACGTACTGTTGGCGCTTCTATTTCAGTTCCGAAATACTTGCGGTAGCGTTCGCCCCAAAAAAATCTATAAAGTCCTCCTTTAGTGATTTCCTCTTTGGAATAAATAGAGGCTTTCCTCGTCGTCGGTATCTCCTCGAAGACAGGCAGAACATATTCCGTATCGGCTTTATGGACCGTTGTTTCAAAAACTGGGCTATTATGTCCTTTGGCATAAAACCTAACATGTGACGAGCCATCTGTAAAGACATCCAATCTTGCAAAACCAATTTCTCCATATGAAAACAGTCCAGATCCAACATTACGCGTTGCAGATGTCTTGGAGCCAGAACCACTAACAATTTGTGGGAGGTTATCTTGAATTAGGTATTGCAGCGTATGCTCATGGCCCGAAACAAATATGGTTTTATCATTTTCTTGGGATATAGCAACGATGCGTTCCCTAAATTCATTATAAAACTTGTTCTGTACATCTACAGTGACAACACCTCCTGTCTTTCTTATTAAATTCTTTAGGCTTCCCAAAACTGGTATTGGCGACAAATGGCTTTTAAAACTGTATTGTCCTCCATGAGGCCCATTGGTAAATATAGGGTGGTGTATCGCCACTATGGTTGTTTTTCCTCGGGCTTTTTTAATATCATCTTCAAACTCTACGAAAAACTTTTCCCTTGTTTTAATATCGCACTTATCATTCATTTTTGGATGCTTATCCCAGTTGGTCAAGTACCACTCAGAATCTAGAATAATTAACACAATATCATCTGAAATATCTATTTTTTCAATAGGGCAACCATCTTCTGGCAAAAACGAATCTTTACCCAATCTATCCTCAACATACTTTTCTTGTCGTTCAAGTCCGTTGAGTCCATCACTGTACCAATCATGGTTACCAGGTATAAAAATGGTATTTCCCTTAAATCCATTGACAGCTTGAATTTGTGCATCTAATTGTGCCTCTGCAAATGCGCGGGACTCGTCATCTTTTTTTGGTAAGCCTTTGGGATAAATATTGTCACCTAGATAAATCACGGTACTGTTGGATTCAGCCTTTTTCAATTGTTCCTTAAGGGTTACCACTGCCCAGTCTCGACCAGATTCTGCTGCCAGGCCAGCATCACCAATCAAAAAAAAGGAATGCTCCAGTGTTTTTTCAATAGGAAATCCTTTGGTAACCGCTTCATTAACCTGCAATTCATAGGTTGCACAAGCACTAAAGCTAAAAATAAATGCTACCAACATTAAAAATTGAAAGCGGTCCTTAAACAAATGAAATACGTCTATGATCTTGTACATTAGGTTAGGTAAAATTTATTTTTCCCAAAGGCTGTCTGTAAAATAATGCTTGCAATCTAAAAAATTAGTTTTTAGTTTAAAATCAGCGTTTTTAGCTAAGGCTCCTATCTCTTCTAAACTGTATTTCTTAGACAATTCGGTACTAATCAATTCATTATAATCGAAGTTAAATACCTTATCAATCTTTTTGATATGAACCTGCTGTGCCCTCAAACTCACAATGTAACTTCTTACATCTCCCGATAAAGGATTGTAATGACAATAAAAGTCGAAATTATCTATTTGAAAATCTGCATCTAGTTCCCTATTGATTCGCAGAAGTAAATTAAGGTTGAATCGTTTTGTAATCCCTTGGGAATCAAAATAGGCTTTATGAACAGTTAATGGATTTTTCTTTAGATCAAAGCCCACCAACAATTTGTCTCCCTTTTTCATATTTGCATTGAACAGTTTCAAAAGCTCTTTAGCTTTATCTTGTTTATAATTCCCAATATTAGAACCGAGAAATAGCAGCAAACTGGGATATTGACTTGTTTTATTGATGCTTAATATTTTAAAGTAATCACCAACCTTAGGTTTTATAACTATTCCAGGAAGTCTTTTCTCGAGATTAGCCGTTAACATTTCCATAGCTTCTGAAGAAATATCTACAGGTACATAATTAAATTTAATATCCTGCTGAACCAGGAATTCTAGAAATTTGAATGTTTTTAAGCCATCTCCCGCTCCTAGTTCCACTATATTGAAGGGTTGCGAAAACTCTAGAGCTTTAAAAATCTGTTTTGATTGCAGGGAAATAATCTCAAATTCTGAATTGGTCAAATAATACTCTGGCATGTCCATTATCTGCTTAAACAACCTACTGCCATTGTCATCATAAAAGTATTTTGATGGCAAAAACTTGTGCTCGGCGCTTAAACCTTTATGAACGTCTTGTGCAAAGGAATCTGTCATTTATTTGGCAAGTCTAATTCCTGAAAAGAGCCAGCGCATTTCTGGATGAAAAAAATTTCTGTAAGTCTTACGCACGTGATTTGGTGAAGACGCTACCGATCCACCACGCAACACCATTTGATTGACCATAAATTTACCGTTGTATTCTCCTAAAGCTCCATCTACCTTTGTGTAATTGGGATAGGGCAAGTAGGCACTATTGGTCCACTCCCACAGTTGACCGTGATTAAACTTAGAAGAAGCAACCTCCCACTCAGATTCGGTTGGTAAACGCATGCCACTCCACTGTGAAAAAGCAAATGCTTCGTAAAAAGAGATATGGCAAACAGGTGCGTTAGGTTCTAAATCTACCAATCCATGGTTTAATGTGTAGAGCTTCCAATGATTATCATCTTGGTGCCAATAGAGCGGTGCCTCTATATTATTTGATTTAATATAATCCCAGCCATCGGCATGCCACAGGTTAAAGTCGTCATAGGCGCCAGATTTTATAAATTCCAAATACTCTGCATTTGTAACAAGGCGATTAGCTATTTCAAAATGATGGAGATAGGTTTTGTGCTGTCCAAGTTCATTATCCCAACAGAATCCATTACCAGAATAGCCTATATCATAAACACCCTCTGGTATAGAAATCAAGTTAAGGTCTCGTTCTTCAGTTTTTAACTCTATTTTAAAATCGAGAGTTGGGTAGGCCGGTTGATGCCCAAATAAATACTTTATATCATAAATGAGAAGTTCTTGGTGTTGTTGCTCATGTTGCAGACCTATTTCTATGGTCTTAGCTATAGCTTCTGTTAAACCAGTTTCAATAAACTTTTGCATATGCTCATTAACGTAACTCCTGTAAGCCAAAACCTCATTTAGAGTTGGCCTGGTCATAAGGCCGCGTTTGTGCCTTAAAACCCTTGGACCCACATTATTGTAATAGCTATTGAAAAAATAGGCATAATCTTTATTGTAAACTTTATAGTCTTGGTAATGTGGCGCTAAAACAAACTGTTCAAAAAACCAAGTCGTATGTGCCATATGCCATTTTGGAGGAGATACAAACTCCACTGGCTGACATGAGACATCCTCTGCTTTTAATGATTTACACAAGACTTCGGTGCGCTGCCTTCTTTGTAAAAATTTTTTACTCGTTATTGCTGAATGTTCAACTTCAATTGTACTCAAGGTTCAATAATTTGTGTATCAAACACAACTTCACTCGCCAATGTTTTGTGAACTGGGCATCGTGATGCTATGTCCTTTAGTTTTTCTATTTGATTTGCTTCTAAGTTACCCACAAATTTTAATCTTTTGGTAATATGATCCAAATATCTTGGAGACTCGTCGTTTCGTTTTAAATCTTCAGTATGTGTTTTGGCATGAGACAGGTACACATAAACTTCCTTTAAATCCCACGCCTTCCGTTCTGCGTAAAGCTTTAATGTCATTGTGGTACACGCTGCTAGAGCTGCATTTAAATATTCGTAGGGAGAAGGTCCAAAGTCATTGCCACCTGCCTCCACTGGTTCATCGGCTATGAGACTGTGCTTTTTGGTTTGTATTGTTGTGGTAAAATTATCTTCAATCACGTTGAGATAACCTACCAGTTGCTCACCTTGGGTACTCAACATTTGATTTTCTTTTACGGGAAAATAGTGTTTGGCCCAGGTTCCTATCACCTCTCCGACATAACTGCTATCCTTTTCACTAGAAAGTAAATGGTCGGCATCGTCTAAGGAAATAAAGCTCTTTGGATGATGGGCCATAGCATATAACTGCTGCGCATTTTCTATTCCAACGATAGTATCAAAGGGCGCGTGCATAAGCAATATAGGTTTTCGGAGGTCTTTCACTACAGCAGGCAAATCTGTATTATCAAATTCTGAAATAAACGCTTCATCTATTTCAAATGGTCTGCCACCAATATCCACCTTAATTTTACCCATCTCCTCGATATTTTCAATTTGATGTGAAAACAAGCGTTTAACATGATCCACCGTAGCTGGGGCACCAATGGTTGCTACCGCTTTAACACTATCTAATTTTGAAGCTGCAACCAAGACCGCTGCACCTCCTAGAGAATGCCCTACAAGCAGGCTCGGAGCTTGATAATGTTGAGAAATGTAATCATGCACATCTAGTAAATCTTCAACATTCGCGGAAAAATGGCTATCGGCAAATTCACCTTCACTTCTCCCTAGACCAGTGAAATCAAAACGGACTACACCAAAGCCATCTTGTGCCAAGGCTCTGCTTACATGCCTTACTGCACTAAGGCTACTGCTGCAGGTGAAGCAATGGGCAAAAATGGCATAGTGACTGGGTTTTTGGTTAGCTGGTAATTCCAGTTGTGCATTAAGCGTTAAACCTTTTCGGTTTTTTATTTTTAGTTTGGTTCGTTTCATAATCAATACATAAAAATTTAAGAGCTACAGGATAGCATGGAACACCCTACTTTGTGCCTAGCCCATTCTGGGCGCTTGGCAAACCACTTTTCGTATTCCGTTTGTTCGTCATATGGTTTTTTTAACATGGTAAATAACTCTTCAATGAGCTGATAATTTCCTCCGTTGGCTTCATCTATCGCCATTTGCGCCATATAGTTTCTTAAGACGTACTTTGGGTTAATTTTATTCATTGCGCCCTTTCTTGCCTTATTGGAAAGCGTTTCTTTTCCTAGTCTTTGACCATATGCCTTAAACCATTGTGACCACAGCTCTAAGGATTTTGGACTAATTTCTTTAGGTCTGTATAAGGCTGGCATTAAGATAGCCTTAATAGCATCTTTATCTTTTTCATATGAAGCGAGGTTTCTGAAAAAAATGGTCATATCCGTTTCGGCCATAAGAAGGCAATCCTGTAAGTTATCTATAAGCGATTTGTCTTGCTTTGATGATGTTTGTAAGCCTAATTTAGAACGCATCATGTCCAAAAATTTCTGATCAAAATCCGTTTGATACTTATGTAAAATAGCCTCAAAGGGTTTGGCTTCTTCAACAAGCGGGAATAGCGCATTAGCGAGCTGAAGCAAATTCCAAAGTGCGATATTAGGCTGGTTACCGTAGCGATAGCGTTTATTTTGCCGGTCTGTGGTGTTGGGTGTCCATCCAAAGTCAAAACCTTCTAACCATCCGTAGGGTCCGTAGTCTATGGTTAATCCAAGAATAGACATATTATCCGTATTCATTACACCATGAACAAAGCCCACGCGTTGCCAATGCACAATCATATCCAGTGTTCGATTGGCGACTTCCCTAAAAAAAGAAATGTAAACCTCTTTGGATGGTGCTCCTAAATGTGGAAAAAAATACCTAATCGTATAATCCGTTAAGGCCTTGAGGTTCTTAAAATCTTGGCGCGCCGCAAATAATTCAAAATTCCCAAAACGAATAAAGGTTGGCGCTACCCTACAAACAATAGCGCCTTTTTCATATGCTGCGTTACCATCGTATAACATATCCCTTAAAACCTCATCTCCTGTGAGCACTAAAGAAAGCGCCCTTGTTGTGGGCACATTTAAATGAAACATGGCTTCACTACAGAGATACTCCCTAATGGAGGAGCGAAGTACCGCTAAACCATCACCTTGCCTTGAATAAGGCGTGGGTCCAGCGCCTTTTAATTGCAAAGCCCAACGCTTGTGATTATGTTCTACTTCAAAGAGGTTGATAGCTCTTCCGTCGCCCAATTGCCCTGCCCAGGACCCAAACTGATGTCCTGCATACGCCATGGCGTAAGGCCGTGTATTAGGATAAACCTCCTTACCTGAAACTATATTTAAGAATTCCTCTGAATGAACTGATTTTGGATCTATACCTAAAGATTTGGCCATGTCCATTGAAACATGAATCAATTGTGGCTTTGAAGGTTGGAGTGGTGTTACAAAAGAATAAGCAGCTTCAAACACTTTTCGTCTTGTATTGTCTACATTTTCATCTTCCTTAAGTTCAACATTAAAAGAGTCTGCTATATTTATATTCTTCATTTACAATTCAATTAAAAGACAGGAGGTTACGCGTTGAGGGTAAAATTACCCATGAGACCATGATAAAGTTACAAATAGCAGACTATTAAGACGATAAATTATTCTTAAATTAGTGCCAATAGTTTATCTCCATGGAAAAAGTAATAACTGCAGCAGAGGCTTATGTAGTAGAGTATCTAAATTCTCATCTCGACCCAAAATTTGTTTATCATAATTTAGCCCATACCCAAAGGGTTGTCAGCAAATTAAAAGAGCTTATTGAAGAGAGTGACCTTACCCAAACCGAAGAACAACACTTACTCATCGCGGCGTGGTTTCATGATACCGGATTTACCGAGACCATTGAAGAACACGAAATTGCCAGTGCTAAAATAGCAGCCTCTTTTTTAAAAAATCAAGGGCTAGAAGCATCGGATATAGAAGCGGTAGAGAAAATTATTTTGGCCACAGAGATGGCGTATGAACCACAAAATAAATTGGAAGGGCTTATCCGAGATGCTGATTCTGCTCATGTCTCTAGCAAAAGGTACGAAGATTATGCCTCACTTTTGCGCAAAGAGTGGGAACTGACTCAGGGGAAAAAAATCTCCAGGGCTGATTGGCTTCAACAAAATATAGATTTCTTAACCAAGCACACCTTTTATTCGCAAGTGGCCATGAAAAAATGGCAAGACCGAAAAGGTAGGAATCTGGCGCAGCTCATTCAGAGTCAAAATAAAATAAAGTCTAGGACAGAAAAACTTAAACAAAAAAAGGCTGAACTAAAGTTCAAAAAAGAAAAACTAGACCTACCAGATCGCGGTATTGAGACCATGTTCAGGGTGGCCTTGAGGAACCATATCACCTTAAGTGATATTGCAGATACCAAAGCGAATATTTTATTATCAGTTAATGCCATCATTATTTCGGTAGCCTTATCTAATCTATTGCCAAAGTTAGACAACCCTTCTAACACCTATCTTATATATCCAACACTCATATTTTTGTGTTTTACCGTGGCCTGTATTGTTCTATCCGTACTGGCTACGAGGCCCAATGTTACCAAAGGGCAATTTACCAAGGACGATGTGGCCAAAAAGAAAGTGAATTTGCTCTTTTTTGGTAATTTTCATCAAATGCCATTGAATGAATTTGAATGGGCCATGCAAGAAATGATGCAAGACAAGAATTACCTGTACGGATCTTTGACTAAGGATTTGTATTTTCTAGGTCTTGTTTTAAACAGGAAATATAATCTACTCAGGATTACTTATACCGTTTTTATGGTTGGTATCGTGGTCAGTGTCATTGCTTTTGGACTAGCTTTTGCACTGTCGGAAAGACCAGCAAGCACCCTTATTTAGTCTGCAATCTCCTTCATGAGATCCTCATAAGTGTAAAGCCCATTGGAGTCTTGGTCTTTGTGATAAAGTACACTAACCCTTATGGCTTTTAGTCCTGTTACATCCTGCAGGTCTTGAAGCTCTACAACCTCCTCATCTGTATCTAAATACTGCTTTGCTTGCAAAAATCTAATATACCTGAGGTACTCGCGCTCGTCTTCTTTTTGAGAATAGACAATAGTAATTTTCCCTTTTTGGGTTACGCGTTTTTTCGTTCCTTTTATAAAAGCTTTGTCTACACGTTTTTTCACTATTTCATAACGCGCGTTGTACGTACCATCTACATCGAATTGTTTTTCATCCATTCTAAAACTAATGGTCAATGGCTGATTAAAAACCAAAATCATTGAAGCTACATCCAAGCTTACTGGAAGCTTTGACCTCATAAGATAATACGCATTTTCCATTTCTATCATGACCTGGAGCTGCCACAATCTTAAATTATACAGGTAAACAGGATTAAAGCTGTCTTCCTTTGTTATGGACTCTCCGATGTACATATTATGCTCAACACCATCGGTTTTGTATCTCTCAAAAAAATGTGGATACATGGACTGTGCCTCTTGCTGCTTAAAATCGAGCAATGAAGACATTTCGTTATTGATTAGAGCAATCGATTTATCATATTCTTTTCTGTAATAATACACCGAACGTGTTGTATGGTCAATAAGTTCAAAATATTTGTCAACCTCTTGCTTTAAAGAACTTGATTTTACCACATGTTTTAACACAGGTTCAATTTCCTCTTTAATAAAAGACACGATCTGCTGCTCGGTGTCTACTTGGAAATTTTCATTTAACTGGTCTATGTAAGTGTTGATTTGAAAGACGTACTGCTCATAAATGGGAAGATTTCTTTGCTTCTGAGCTTCAACAACCAAGGTCTTGATAGATTTTAACTGCAATAACAAGTCCTTCTGTGTGGCTAGATTTCTTGCTTTTGAAGACCCCTTAATATCCATTTGTCCATACAAAGGATAAACATTTTCAAAACCAATCTTTTTAAATGAAGGCTCCTTACCATTTCGTTGGTCTTTGATGTAGTTTTTTGCTTCTTGCTCAAACCTCCAATGGACGCTTTGGTGTATGGATGTACATTCTTTTTGTATGATGGCCTCAATAAGGTTTTCTTCCTCTTTTTTAGACCGCTCAACAGCCGATACAATAAAAGGCATAACATCAACGAGCTTGTTGGCGTTTATGCTATTGAGGTCCTTTGGTGTTTCTGATACGATTTCCAAAACGCCCATAAGACCGTCTTCATTGGAAACCGGAGCAAAAATGGCACTTTTTATGCCTTGTTGGTGCATTGCGGCTATGTGCGGTGCCTTACCTTGGGACTTCTCATAAAGAACGTCTACATTCGAAACAGAGAAATATTTATTTTGTTTCAACAATTTCTTATACGATTGGCCACATAGGGCATCCTTGCAGGCCGCAGCATCTCTTTTATTCAACAAAAAGCTTTTGATACCGTTTCCATGAATTTGCTCAAATGTATCCTCACTTTTATTGTAAATAGAAAAACCGACTTTAATAGTTTTTAATCCGAATAGCGAACGAAAGATATTCTGGAAATCTTTCATAAAAATTTCGTTCTGCCTATTATTCTCGTGTATTAACGCTGTTTTAATATTGGAAATGGACTGATCGTCCGTGACATCGAAAATATTGCAAATTAAAAAGCCTTTAAATTCATAACTTTTTGGTGGGAATTTCTCTTTCCACAAATCAATATTCTCAAAGTTGTCCAACAATTCATCATAATCTTGCTGCGTAATGGAAACAGCATTATCTTTTGGGATAATTTCTGTAAAGTCAGCATTGTAGAGAATTTTATAGTAGCGCATGATGCCATTGGCATCTGGAATTTCATAGAAAAAGGGACGTTTAAAATTGAGGTCGTAACCATAACAGGCCTTTAAGATTATGGAGCATGCGATAATATAGGTCTGGTCTGTGGGCATGTTCTTCACCTTGAGCTCAAAATCAGGACCAACCTTGCTCAATATATCCTTAAAACGTTGAGACGACTTAAAAATGTGGTTAAAAAAAGGAACCTGCGCCGTTTTAATCTCATTGTGTGTCAATAGACTGCTAAAGGCATCTTGTAAGAGCATGTCTATTTCTGTCTTGTAGGTTTCCAGCAAATCTAAATCACTAAACCCTTCTCTAAGAACAGGATGCTCAGCCGCTATGTCAAGCACTTTTTGGGCATGCTCCGCTATATGCTGGCTCTTAGACGATGTAAGCTGCTCATATTGCTCTAGCAAGCGATTAAAACTCACCTTCATTTCAAAAGGCGACTCGGTATTGGCATTTATATCCATGCAGTGAAATTATGACTACCAAAGGTACTAATAATAAAATAGTCGCTCTTTAGGCGACTATCTTACAAATGTTTTTTGATGTAATCTAAAAACCTAATTGACCATAAGTCCAATTAGAGCCATCACTTATAAAGATGAGTGTTTTACTTCGATGTCCTCCCCCTAAAGCAGTATTCATATTAATGGGTCCTGCGCTACCCGTAGAACTATCTCCAGCAAAAAAGAGCACTCCGTCAGTAACTGCAGCCGGATCCATTACAATATCAGCGTTAGTAGTATCTGAGACATTACGAATAATATAAATACGTCCTGGGAAATTTCTCGGGTCAGGTAATTGAAAGTCTTGATTATTTGCTTGTGGATTGACCGAAATATAAACTCCATCATCAATTAAAGTCGGTGTTCCAGCACCAGTCAATGAGACGTGCTTAACCGACAAATTCCCATTAATATCCAAAGTACTTAATGGTGTATCTGTATTAATACCCACTTGGGCACTCAGGGCGAAGCCCAAAAAGAGACTAAGCATAAATGTAATCTTTCTCATAGGGATAAAAATTAATTCAACTTCTTTTTTAAACTTATGGCAAAACCACCACCTTCGGCCAACTTTATGGTTAGTTTAGAGGCTTTGGTTATGGTTTGCTTCTCTATTTGTAAATCGAGTGGATTATCATTCCAATGTGCCAAGCTGCCATCTTTATAAATGATGGCTTCGTACACCGCATCTTCATCTAAAAACCCAAAATCCACTTCTAAAGATACAGAATTTTCATCAGTTATGCCACCAACAAACCAGTTACCAGTATCTCGTTCTTGGCGTGCAATGGTCACATAGTCACCTACTTTACCGTGTAATACTACCGATTTTTCCCAATCTACCCCAACATCTCGGATAAACTGCAAAGCTTCGGGATTAGCTTCATAATGCTCCACCAAATCTGCGGCCATCTGCACTGGACTGTATATCACTACATATAATGCTAATTGTTGCGCCAAGGTGGTATTCACTTGATTATCCTTACGGTAGTCATCAAATTTTATATTGAAAATTCCAGGTGTAAAATCTATGGGACCAGCCAACATTCTAGTAAAAGCCACAATAGGCAAGTGCTCTGGAGGGTTGCCTCCATCTCCTGCCCAAGCGTTAAATTCCTGTCCTCGCAAACCTTCGCGCGAAATGATATTTGGATAAGTACGACGCAAACCTGTTGCTTTTATGGGTTCGTGGGCATTAACGGCGACTTGATATTTGGCGGCTTTTATCGCGGCATTGTTATAGTGATTCACCATGTACTGGCCATGATGGTATTCGCCCTTGGGTAAAATTTTACCCACATAGCCAGACTTCACCGCATGCATGCCATACTTTTTCATTAAGGCATAAGCTGTATCCTGTTGCTTTTCATAGGTTTGTGTTGCTGCCGACGTTTCATGGTGCATGATGATTTGGACTCCCTTCTCCTTGGCATAGCGTGTTACCTCATCTATATCGTAATCGGGATATGGTGTGACAAAATCAAATACACCTTCGCGGTCTTCAAAACCAATCCAACGCTCCCAACCTGTATTCCAACCTTCAACCAAAACACCTTTAATATTATTTTTTGCTGAAAAATCTATGAACCGTTTTACATTTTCGGTCGTTGCACCATGTTTTCCATGCGCTTTTCCTGTATCCGTCCATTTTCCATCGACGAGCTCCATACCGTAATCCCAAGTGGATTTTCCTAAGTGCATTTCCCACCAAACACCAGTATATTTCATTGGCGTAAACCAAGACACATCTCCCAGTTTATTGGGCTCATTGAGGTTAACAACAAGATTGGATGCTATTAAACCTGGTGCATTATCTGTAATTTGAATAGTACGCCAAGGTGTGTGAAACGGTAGCGTTCGCTTTACTTTATAGGCCGTATTCTCTGAACCTACGAGACTACTTTTCAAAGTTAAATTGGCAGTATCTACTTTAAGGGTCATCCCTGAGTAATCTATTAAAGCTGCTTCATGGAAACTGAGATGCAGTCCGTTTTCGCCCACCATAGTCACAGGTGTATTTGCAGCATTTTCTGGAATATAACTTTGTGCCAAATTGGTTTTTGGAATGTAGGATTGGGCATCAATCTCTGAGAGTTTGGTAGTACTGTATAGATGTTCATAAATATCCCAGTCGCCAGGAATCCAGAACGTTTTATAATTTTCTGTTAGATTAAATTCGGTGTGTTCTTCTTTTATTAAGGCTTCTGTCCAGCCCTTTTGTTCAGGGAACTCATATCTGAACCCAATACCATCATTATAAACACGAAATTCAATAATGACTTGTCTATTTGGTGACTGGATTTCTTCAAAGGTCGCTTTTATGTATTTATAATTGTTCTCTACGAGACGTTGTTCTCCCCATGGCATTTCCCAAGTTTCATTGAAGCTGCTGACTTCAGATTGAATATGTTTTAAGCCACTTTTCAATTCTGGCGCTTTGAGAAACTCAAATCCTAAAAACGACGTATCAACAATTGTAGTATTCTTAAAGGTTACGGTATAGAAAGGTGCGCCTTCAGTATTGAGCTGTAACTTTACTTTAATGTCTCCATTCGGTGACGATGTGGACAAAGTGACCTGATTATCATCTCCAATAGCACAGGAAAAGACTAGTAGCAACAATAGAAGTACGTACCCTTTTAGTTTCATGACTGTTTAATTTCAAGTAAAACAATATCAAAATCTGAGGTGAGCTCGACTTTTCCTTCGTTCACAGTCGCTTCTCGCTGTGAATAGGCATCCAACACTGTAGACCCTTCTTCAAACGCTCCTGACACGTCGATTACCTTTTTACCTTTTTTTGCATTCAACACCACGACAACCGCATCTTTATAGTTCCCCTTTTGATAGATTCTTGAAAAGACGAAAGGCGAACTCGATATCTGTTTGTGAACTCCCGCACCAACCGCTGGATGTTTGGCCCTAAACTGTCCTAGTTTTTGCCAATGCGTCAATATCGCTTCATTAGCCTCTTGCTCCTCCCAATTCATAAAGGAGCGCAAATTAGCATCGCCTTTTGCTCCTTCAACCTTTAGGATTCTAGCTAACTCATCACCATAATAGACTTGTGATGCTCCTGGCGCCAACAACAATTTTGTTCCTGTCTCAAATGGTTTTTCGCGCAGAGGGTCAAATGGACTGCTGTCATCGTGGGAACTCATATAATTGAGAACACCATAGCCTTTAAGGTCGGCTTGAAGTTTCTGGTTATACTTAGTATATAGGTTTTGAATTTTCATTTGTGCAGCATTCCATTTAAATTCAAAATTGATTTGGCTTGTAAACATATCGTCAAAATAGTTGACCTTCTTATCGCCAAAATCAAAGGCTTTTCCAGAAGAAATGCCATAATTATAGACCTCGCCCACCAAATAAAACTCATTATCATCCAAAACCTTATCAGGATTGTTGGCTTTAAATTCTGCAAAGGCGTAATCACATTCTGTTTTAAACTCTTCCCACACAAAAGGTTCGGTATGCTTTACAGTATCGCAGCGGTAGCCATCGATTCCAAATTCGGTAATGTAATCTGTAAGCCATTTCATGATATAAAAACGTGGTGCCCTCGGATGACCTGTGCGCTCAAAGAAGGCATCGAGTTCTGCCATTTCTTGCTCATAGCGTCCTTCTGCCTTCCATTTTTCAACCAATTGTGGTGGTAAATCTACATTGTCATTAGACTCTGTCCGAATGTCTGGTAAGTTAGCCACAAGAGTACAACTTACGGTATTCTCGTAATTGTCATAGCTACATTGTTTGTCGGTACGCACCCACTCTTCTGGCCAAACTGGGTCTTTATCGGTTACAGGACCTGTGTGATTGATAACGGCATCCAGTACAATTCTTATCCCTCTAGCATGGGCTTCTTTTACGAGCTCGTGCAAATCTGCAGCTGTTCCGTAATTAGGGTCAATGCTGGTCCAGTCTTTGGCCCAATAGCCATGGAATCCGTAAGTATTTCCAGTACCTTCATCTGTTGCGCCATGAATCTGTTCTACTATTGGTGTCATCCAAATGGCATTAATACCCAAGTCAGTAAAATACCCTTCTTTCACTTTTTGGGTTACACCTTTTATGTCACCGCCTTCAAATCCACGTAGGACACCTGTTTCTTTAGTTCTATCAAAATTGATGTCATTGGATGTATCACCATTGTTAAAGCGGTCCGTTAATAAGAAATAGATATTAGCACCTTCCCAGACAAATGGCGCCTTTTCAACTGAGGGACTAGTTGTAACCTTAGGTTTATTGGGTTGTTCCTTACAATTCAACGTTATAAGTATTAAGGTGATTGCTACTATTCTTTTCATTATATCACTGTTTATTCTTTAATATAGATTTTATAGTCCCATGGCTGGAGACTAATTTTGGAATTCTCATTGAAGGTAATGCTAATGCCATCTTTAAATTGGCTGTACTCACCAAAATGAAGTTGTTCTTTAAAAACCACCTCTTTGGGCTCGGCAGAAAAATTGAAAACTGCAAAGACCTTATCCTTATGATTGGCTCTTACAAAACTGAACACCTTAGCCTCATCATTATTGGGTACTTTAATCATTCTACTGCCCCATTTAGCGTGCCATAAAACCGTATTTGATTTCATTAGGGTAAACAAATCCCTATAGAGCTCACCAATGGCATGTTCTTTCCATTGTATCGCGTCCTTTTCAAAAAATGCCAAACGCTTAGTGTTGCCTGCTTCTTGTCCATTATAAATTAATGGCATTCCCTCACCAACGACTGATAAAGCTATAGCAGCTTCGAGACCATCACCAAACTGCTCGTACATGGTGCCTTCCCAAGCGTTTTTATCATGGTTGCTTACAAAGGTCATGCGCATACTGTTCGTAGGATAGGCACTTTCATTCCATGAGTAGTAAATATAAAGCTGATTAACATCGGCATTGCCCATACATATTTGGTGCACTTTTTCGTTCCAGCTCCAAGCATAGGTCACGTCAAATGCTTCGGCATGTAAATCTCTGGATTCCCACTCAGCCAACATGAAAACAGGTTTTATGGCATCAAGTTCCTTACGAGCATTGTTCCAAAATTCAAGAGGGACAAAACCGGCAACATCACATCTATAGCCATCGATATCAACCTCTTTCACCCAATACTTTAAGGCTTCCGTCATATACTTTCTAACTTCGGGTTTACTGTAATCCAAATCAATGATATCAGACCAATCCCACCATGGTGTAGGCCTAAAATCACCTTTATAATCCTTCTCATACCAGTCTGGATGCTGCTCTACCAAAACATTATCCCAAGCCGTATGATTGGCTACCCAATCTAAAATAACGTACATCCCTTGCTCGTGCGCCGCATTTACAAAATTCTTTAAATCTTCTAGGGTTCCAAATTCTGGGTTAACGCTATAATAATCTTTGACCGCATACGGACTACCTAAAGTGCCTTTTCTATTTTTTTCACCAATGGCATGTATAGGCATGAGCCAAATGATGTCTACGCCCAAGTCTTTAAGTCTGGGCAACTGCTCTTGGGCCGCTTTAAAATTGCCTTCTTCTGAAAACTGCCTCGTATTGAGCTGATAAATGGCCGCATTTTTACTCCATTCTGGATGGGTAAGTTTAACATACTCCTCGGGCTCATAAACGCTCATACTATCCTTGGTTTCTTCTACAGTTTGTTTTTCTTCATTTTTAACGTTATCACAACTTATACAGCAAAATAACACAAGGCAAATACCTAATAATTTTCTCATCGTGTTAGTCTTTAATCTTCAGAATAAATGATTCTAAAGGTTTAATGTCGATACGTACCTCAGCCTTTCCATTTTCAACTTTTAAAACAGAGGTATAATTACCGTAGAGCTCATCCTTAACATCGTATTCGCCATCGCTCAGTCCTAATTTCTTGACTAAATCCTCAGGCAATTGTAGTTCAAATCCATAGGAATTATCTGCATTAAAGTTTGAAACGATAATAAGTTGTTCATCTTCAGACCAACGGACAAAACTCAACACTTTGTCGTTGTACCATTCAGTGTTTTGTTGGTTGTATAGATGAATATCCTGATAGTTACCCATTAAAGCCGAACTGTTAATCGTAAAATTGAGCAAACGCTTGTAAAAGTCTCTTAACTCCAGTTCTTCGGCAGTGGATTGGCCACCATCAAATTGTTTGTTGTTGACCCAACGTACCACACTTGGCACGCTACCATAGTCGAAAATAGAGGTACGTGTTGGGTCCCCAAAGCCCAAATCTTCTTCGGCTTTTTCACCAAACTCCTGACCAAAATACACCATGGTTGGTGAGGTACTTATGGTTGCGGACACCACCATAGCTGGTTTACCCTTTAAGGCATCGCCAGCAAAATCTGGACTCGCAATGCGTTGCTCGTCATGATTTTCTAAAAAGTGCAGCATATGATGCTCAATGTCCATGAGGTCATCCTGAATTGGTGGAATATTATCGGTTTTGCCATGGCCTTGCATCACGTGTTTAAGCGTATCATAAAGCTGTACTTTATCGTAGAGGTAATCCATTTTACCTTTTTTAATATAGGCTCTATACAAACTTGGGTTATATACCTCAGCTAGTAAAAAGGCATCTGGATTGGCCATTTTAATGTTGGAATTCATGTAGCTCCAAAACTCAACAGGAACCATTTCGGCCATATCGAATCGGAAACCGTCAACACCTTTTGCCGTCCAGTACAAGGCAATATCTTTGAACTTGACCCATGAATCTGGAACGACCTTATCTTTCCAAAACTCAAAATGTGCTTTATAATCTTTGTTATCGAAACCTTCTGGTAACTCGTCAAAGTCTTTATTGCCATCTGGTCTTACACCATAATTCACCTTTACGGTTTCGTACCAATCGTTCATATCAGGCTGTGAGGCTCGAGAGCCGTTGCCTGTCCATTTAGCTGGATTCTCTTCAAATTTTCCATCGGCTAGAGGATGGTCTTCCCCACCTAGAGGTTGATAGCCATTCTTCCATTCGGGAACTATAAAAGCTTCACCTGGATTATAATAGAAGTTATTATTAACGTGATAGGTGACTGAAGTATCGTCATTAGCCCCAAAATCTGAGGTCCCTTCCGGATTCGTTAAACTTTGGTAATTCCGCGCCACATGGTTTGGTACAATATCAATTAATACTTTTAAACCTGCGTTGTGCGAACGCTCAATCAAGGCTTCAAACTCCTGAAGTCTATTATCTACATTTTCGGCTAAATCTGGATTCACGTTGTAATAATCCTTAACCGCATACGGTGAGCCCGCTCTTCCTTTCACCACGTCTGGGTCGTCATTAGAAATACCAAATGCGGTATAATCTGTAATGACATCGTGATGTGGAACTCCTGTGTACCAAATGTGCGTTACCCCTAAATCTTTGATTTCCGCAAGCGCTTTATCTGTAAAGTCATTGAATTTACCAACGCCATTTTCTTCAAGAGTTCCCCAAGCTTTGTTGTTGGTATTTGTATTTCCGAATAGACGTGTAAAGACTTGATATACGACTTCTTTCTTTTTCATGTTCTGTTGCACTGAATTAACTTTTAATTCATTATTGATTGACGCTTTTTTGTTCTCATTTTTACAACTCAAAACAATAGTTGTAGCTAAAATTAGGGTAGTTAAATATCTTAAACACATATTATTTGCCAAGTTTTATTTGTACTTCTTTTTCTTCTGAGGTATCCCAAGTGATTTGAAATGAGAGTATTTTTTGCTCTTTATCGTAGGTAGCTTCAATGAGTTCCTTATCTGACTTGATACGCTTGGGCTCTTTTTCCATATTGTGAATTATGACATCGAAAGTCTTGGTTTTACGTAAATAATTGCTTCCTGTTTCCGCTTCAAAATCAATTTCTAACCAATTTCCTTCAACTTCAGCTTCAAATTCAATGATTTGGAATACTTCCTTTTCTACAGGTGCTGTTGTCTTGCCGTCATCAAAATAAAATTCCCGCTCAGACTCCGTTATACTTGAATCATAATAATAGTGTAATTCTAGATAGGTGTCGTCGTATTTCTCTGTATTAAGCATTGGTTTCGCCATAGGAATAAAAGCTCCAGCTCTAACGTAAGTAGGAATAAAAGCTTCGTCCAAGGCGACCTCTATGGTTTGTCCGCCTTCAATAATCTCATCTGTTTTAATATTAAACCATTTAGACCCTTTTGGGAAATAGACCTCCTGATTCTTTTTACCTGCTTCTAGAACTGGCGACACTAAAATATCGTTACCCCAGAGATAAGTCTTCGAGTAGTCATATAATTCTATGTTATCTGGCTCTTCAAAAAACAAAGGGCGCATTAAGGGTGTGCCTCTAGTGTGACTTTCATAGACTAAATTATAGTTATAGGGTAAAAGCAAGTAGCGCATCATTATAGCAGCACTTGCTAATTTTTTGGCTTTTTGACTTCTAAATACGGGTTCACTGGGCACATCCTCTTGAGCGTGTGGCCTGTAAATAGGATTAAAAACACCATATTGTAACCAACGTACATAAAGCTCGTCATCTAAGTTGGCCCCTGCAAATCCGCCTAAGTCACTGTGCATATAGGCTAAACCTTGCATACCCATTTGCAACGCAATTTCTGGTTGCGATTGTAAACCTCCCCAAGTACGGTTAACATCGCCAGACCAAGGAAGCATGCCATACCGTTGGGAACCTGAATAGCCAGCCCGCATTAAAATAAAAGGTCTTACCTCAGGAAAATCGCGACGATAGCCTTCAAAGACTAAACGTGCCCAATCGTGTCCATAGATATTGCGTACTTCTGAAGCCGAACCCGTATGATGTTGCACCCAATGTGGATGCACTTCTGGCTCACCTAAATCACCCCAAACACCAGCTACTCCTTTATTGGCTAATTCTTTATAAATGTTCCAAAACCATTGTTCGCCTTCGGGTTTATAAATGTCTATTAATCCTGTATTTCCAAAGTAAAAATCGTATCGTGCCGGTTGTCCCACCGAGTCCTTAGCTAAAACATTACTGGCAACAGCGTCATCCCATTTTTTGGACGTGGTTAAAACAAAGGGTTCCGTAATCGGAATGGTTTTAACCCCTTTATCATTAAGACGTTTTACCATACCCTCAAAATCTGGGAAGGAATCGCGGAACACTTCAAGGTTGCCCATAGTCCCTTTTACCTCTTTTCCAAACCAGTATAAATCTAGAATTATCGCGTCTACAGGAATTTGTTCCTCTTCAAACTTAGCAATAGTCTGCTCTACCTCCTCTTGTGAGTGGTAGCCAAAGCGACTGGAAAAATTACCAAGTGCCCAACGTGGTAACATTGGTTGCTTTCCGGTCAAGTTGGTGTAATTATCAAGCATATCGTACCACGTATCCCCTACAATAATTTGATAAGTTTTACGACCTGAAACGGTCTCGTAAGTTAAGGTATTATCGCCTTGACTGTCTAAGTCCAGGTATCCGATTGGTGCATTATCAAAATGAATCATATACTGCTTTGAAGACAGCACAATTGGCATGGTGTAGTTCATGATTTTGGAATCGGTTTCGTAACCATAGTGCGCACGATTGAATAATGGCAAACGATGCCCTCTACGGTTCATACCCAAAGCTCTGGCTCCTCCTCCATAAAGGACTTCATCTTTGGATAAATTAAATTCTATTTTTTCCGTGGAATCGGCAATGATGTTGCCTTCTACCATTTCCATGGGTTCGTGCTTACTTTTGTAGTAGCCCCTTTTTTCTGAAATAATAGGTTCTCCCTTGTGTTTATAAACAATTTTGAAGGGCTGTTTTGTTATGGTTACGGAAATATTCTTACCACTGTAAATGATATCATCACCAAAATAACCATAGGTTACAGGTTGCTTTTTAGGGTCTAATATAACAGCGTGAGAATCCTTATTTTCATCCTCACCACTAGGAATAAAAGTGGTTTCCAGTATATCATCTGAATACACCTGAAAAACGTACTTGCCATCATTGGTGGATACCGTTAACGTACCATTTTCTTCACTGTGCGATTGGTAGATACGACTTGAATTCTGTGCAGTTACTGACACTGCAATGAATAAAATAGATAGGTATAGAATGATGTGTTTCATAATAATTTAATAAGGTCCTAAAACAACTCTTCGACTGCACTCAGTGTGACGTTTCAGGATGACAAGTAATGGATTTAGTTACCTAACAAAAACACCAAAGGCTGGTCTAAACGCTCGTTCCAAGAATTCTCAGAATGTTCTGTACCTTCAAAAAATAAATTTTTCGAATCTTTATCTGTATAACCTTTAGATTGCAATATCTCATCTACTATCGGACCATACTGTGGATAGTAAGCATCCAAGGTTTGGTCACCATAATCGAAATACAGTTTATGGGTACCTGCATTGGGTAAATTGGTTTCCATATACTTAAAAATAGCATTGGGTAACAGTTGGTTGTCACTTGGCACGGCACCAGGCCAGTGTGTGGACAAGCAAGCTGCGCCACCAAAGACGTTTGGGTATTCGCTCAGGGCATACATAGACATGAGGCCCCCCATACTAGAACCCATAACAAACGTATGAGATGCATCTGTTTTGGTAGAAAAACTTTTATCTATGTCTGGTTTTAATTCCTCTACCATAAACCTTAAATAATTATTGCCATTTAAGGTATAATCAGCTCGGTTAGAAATATCCTTAACCGTTTTTAGTTCTTCTTCAGACAGAAAACCAATAGCCTTTTCTGGAAATAAATCCTCCCAGCGCCGTTCTGGAATATTATGAACCGCCACCACAATAAAATCTTTGGTTTTGTTGCTACTCATGAGCTGAGAAGCCCATTCGTCTACTTTCCATTCTTGTTTATTCCAAGTCGTGGTGCTATCAAAAAGCATTTGACCGTCGTGCATATACAGAACGTCATAGGTCCTGTCTCCCGAATAGTTATCAGGCAGCCACACATCTACTGGTCTTGGAACAATAAATTTCGAAGGATATTTTTCAACACGCAGTAAGGTCCCAGAAGCTATTTTCGCAGTATCAACCTTTTGAAATAACATCTCAGGCGCGATAGCCTTAGTTGTTGGTTTTTCACCTTCACTTTCCTTTTGTTTACATGAGGTAAAGACCACTAAACAACAGATTATCATCCAAAACGTTCTCATGTCATTACAGTTTTGTGGTGAATAAGTAACTTCCTTTTTTGTCTAAGGTCAAATTTTCTGTCCAGGTCACCGTTTCGCCAGTGAAGACATTTTTTAAGGTCTTTCCGTCTAGTCCAAGTTCCTTAAAGCGGTCGAGTTCTAAATCAAAGGGCTCTTCGTTTTTATTCAGAATATGGACAACGGTTTCATCTTCATTATACCTAGCCAAAAGATACGTATTGTCTTCTGGTCCAAAATGCATGGTTTTCCCTGTGTGTATGGCCTCGGAAGATTTTCTGAAATTGACTAACTTTTTGATAAACTCTTGCATATCCTTTTTTGATGCTTCCAAATTTTCGCCCGTAAAGGCATTTACAGCATCTCCCTCCCAACCACCAGGGAAATCAGTTCTAATAAGCCCATGGTCGCCAGGTTTTTCAAAATCATCCATTAAAATTTCAGTCCCATAATACATCTGAAAAATCCGTGGTATCGTAGCTAAATAGCTCAGCGCCATTTTAGTATTTGTAATGTCGCCTTCTAACTGTGTAAAGATGCGACTCATATCATGGTTATCTGGGAATGCCATAATTCTTTGAGGGTTGGCATAGCTAAAATCATTAGCCAGCGCCACATAGATTTCTTTTAATCCTGTACCCCAAGTTTCTGGATTTTTAAGCCCAGAGACCAATTGTTCCTGCATGGCAAAATCCATCGTAGATGGTAAATTAGACTTGTACCCATCATGATTGTCATGACCTTCTTGCCAATAGGCTATTAACAGCGGATTGGTAGACCATTCCTCTCCCACAATATTAAAATTGGGATACTCAGTCATTATAGCACCTGCCCAAGCACTCATAAAATCTTTATCGGGATACGGATAGGTGTCCTGTCGAATACCACCAAGTCCAAGAGTTTCAATCCACCAAATACTGTTCTGTATTAGGTATTTGGCCATAAATGGGTTACGCTGGTTTAAATCCGGCATACCGCTTACAAACCAACCATCGGACATGAGCTTCTTATCTGTATTGGAAGCATAAATATCTTGATTGGCAGTACGTACATGATTCGAGGTAATGACTTTAGAATTGTCCCACTGCGATTGATTCTGAAGATAATTGTCTTGAAAATTAACCCAGTCTTTAAACGGCAGATCCTGCATCCACCAATGACCCAAACCACAGTGGTTAGCCACTTGGTCCATTACCAATTTCATACCGCGTTTTCTTAACTCCTCTCCCAAAGTTTGGTATTCATGTAAAGTACCGAATCTAGGATCTACTTGGTAATAATCGGTAATGGCATAACCATGATAGGAACTACTTGGCATGTCATTAGTTAATAGTGGACAAGGCCAAATAGCGGTAAATCCTAAATCCTTTATATAGTCTAAATGGTTTGTTATGCCCTCGATATCACCTCCATGTCGGGCATAATTATCAGACCTGTCTATTCCCGTTTCATTCAGGTAGTCAAACGAATCGTTAGATGGGTTAGCGTTGGCAAAACGATCAGGTGTAATTAAGTAAATAGCATCACTGCTATTGAAACCTATATACTCATCAGCCTTTTTTTCTCTGGGTTTAAGTTCGTAAGATTCTATAAACTCAGTACCGTCTGCTAAAGTAAATACGATATTAAATTCTTCCGGTTGGGCATTTTCAGCAATTTCTAAATCAAGGAATAAGTAATTTGGGCTATCTGCCTTATGGGTTTGTTTGAGCTCAACTTGGTCGCTAAATATTTCTACCGTTTCGGTGTCTCCTACGTTAGGATGCTTAATAAGCAATTGTAGCTCTTGATTTTTAAACCCTGTCCACCAATGTGGTGGCTCTGTCTTTTCAATGGGTTGCGCATTTTCTAGAGTCTCCTTGGAAATAGAAACTTTAGTAGGTTGGGTTTGCTGCTCCTTGCAGGAAGATACAAGTATTAGTGCAATTAAAATGAGCTTTCCTATATGTTTCATAATTCCAAGTGTTTAATTCTTGCCTACTAGAGCCTTATGTGCTACACCGTGACTAGGTTATTGGGCGTTATAGTTATTGACGTTCCATTAACCATTATTTCCAAATCCTTATCACCTTCTAGCTCAAAATGTGTATGACCTTGACATACATTTACCTTAAGAATTTGATGCCTGAAATTCACCTTAAATGAATAGCCTTCCCATTGCTCAGGGATTTTAGGCTCAAAGGTTAACTTATCATTTTTTACTCTCATTCCTCCAAATCCCTCTACGATACTCATCCATGTTCCTGCCATGGATGTAATATGCAAGCCTTCATGTACTTCATGATTATAATCATCTAAATCTAAACGCGATGTTCTTAAATAGAAGGTATACGCCTGATCCATTCTGCCAAGCTTGGCCGCTTGGATACTATGTACACAAGGAGATAAGGAGCTCTCATGGACCGTGAAGGGTTCGTAAAAATCAAAATGGCGTTCTAATTCTTCAGTGGTAAAATGGTCTTCAAAAAAATAGAAGCCTTGTAAGGTGTCTGCCTGTTTGATATAAGGTGAGCGCAGAATTCTGTCCCAAGACCATTTTTGGTTTATAGGCCGTTGGGATTGGTCTAAGTCTGCAACCGTAATCAATTCTTTATCTAAAAAGCCATCTTGTTGCAAATACACCTTATGCTCATCTGAATAAGGAAAGTACATCTCATCCGCCACTTTTTGCCATTCCTTAATCTCTGCTTTTGAAAGTTTGGCCTTGTGCATGATTCGCGTATAATCCGTTGGATATTCAGATTGGATCCTCTCAATGTTCTCAACAGCATAATTAATACACCACTGTGCTATGTAATTGGTATACCAGTTATTATTCACATTATTTTCATACTCATTAGGACCTGTAACACCAAGAATGACATACTTGTTTTTTGCAGTTGAAAAGGTGGCTCTTTGGTGCCAGAAGCGAGCGATACCAATTAATACCTCTAGCCCTTTTTCCGGTATATAACTATAATCACCTGTGTATCTGTAATAATTATAAATTGCAAAGGCTATAGCACCGTTACGATGAATCTCCTCAAAGGTAATTTCCCATTCGTTATGACATTCTTCACCATTCATGGTAACCATAGGATAAAGGGCTGCTCCATTGCTAAATCCTAATTTCTCTGCATTTTCTATGGCCTTCTGCAAATGGTTATAACGATATTCCAGAAGACTTCTTGCTACACTTTGGTCTTTGGTTGCCATATAAAACGGAATACAGTAAGCCTCTGTATCCCAATACGTGCTACCTCCGTATTTCTCGCCAGTAAATCCTTTTGGACCTATATTTAATCTTGCGTCAGTTCCCAAATAAGTTTGGTTCAACTGAAAAATATTGAAACGAATACCCTGTTGTGCCTTAACATCACCACTTATGGTAATATCTGCCATATCCCAAATGTTTGACCATGCTATTTTTTGTTTTTCAAGCAGTTTCTCAAATCCTAAATCTTTGGCTTGATCCAAAACGGCATGAGCAGCGTCTACCAATTCATACTTATCGTGATTTCGATCGACGGTATAACCTCCGAACTTCTGGATTTTAAATGCTTCGCCTTGATTGACCTTATAGGTATAACCAAACGAAAAATAGGTCGATGATTTATCCAATTCTGGAGTCAACTCCATTGGCGCATTATTTAGGAACAATTGCGATTCCATGAACGTACACGTGTAGAAATTGGTCTTCATGGTTTTAGCCTGAATGAAAGCCCTTTGCTCCTTGTAGGAAACACTCATGGTGTCCCAGAACTTATCGTCCCAATTACTGTCTTCATTGGTAATACCACTATCTATATAAGGTCTATAAGTAATGGTTGCGGGAGCATTCAAAGGAGTCACTGAATAATCTATAGCGCCTAATTCATCTAAATCCAAACTTAGAAAGCGCTTGACACTAACCTCTACCTCAATATTGTTTTGTAAGGTGGCTGTAAAACTGCGCGAAAGCCAACCTTCTTTCATGTTGAGTTCCCGCTTAAAGTTTTGGACTTTTTTACACTTAAACAAATCCAAGGCTTCATCATTGACATACACATTTATACCTATCCAACTCGGTGCATTCAACACTTTTGCAAAATATTCGGGATAACCGTTCTTCCACCACCCAACACGGGTTTTATCTGGATAATAAACACCAGCAATGTAGCTACCTTGAAATGTTGGTCCAGAATACTTTTCCTCGAAATTGGCTCGTTGCCCCATGGCCCCATTTCCAATGCTGAATAGACTTTCTGATGCTTTAACGCGATCTACATCGAATCCTTCCTCTATTATCGACCAGTTATTTGGTTTGATATAATCTAGATTCATAATATTTTCTGTTTCGGTATATTAAGAGATACCTTTTTAATTGTTAATTAGTTGATTTAAAAACTCCTCCGAAATTTGTGTAAAATCTTGGAAGACATGATCGGCATGCCCTAAAACAGTCTCACTTCCGATACCGATAGATACCATTCCGGCAACGTTGGCGGCTTCAACACCTGCTACCGAATCTTCAAAAACGATACATTCTTTGGGTTCAATCTTTAATAGGTTGGCGGCCGTCACAAATACTTCTGGATCAGGTTTTGCCCTAGAAACATCATTGCCGTCTACAATAGCGTCAAAATCCGATAGCAAGTTTACCTTTTGTAAAATAGGTTTGGCATTTTTGCTTGCTGAACCTAGTGCAATAGGCTGATGCTTCTGTTTCAAATAGTTCAAAACTCTATGCACATCTGGAAGCACTTCAGAAGCGTCCATTTTATCAATATAACCCAGATAGTCATCATTTTTTTTTGCCATGAGATCGGTAAATTCTTCTGATGACAATGACTTATTACCCCAAGTCAATATTTTCTGCAACGAACGAACTCGGCTTACACCTTTGAGCTGTTCATTTTCTTCTTTTGTAAAATCGATTCCTAAACTGTTGGCTAATTTTTTCCATGCTAAAAAGTGATACTTGGCAGTATCCACTATTACACCGTCTAAGTCGAAAATAAATCCTTTTTTCATGTTATTCATCTACTTTTATTACTACCGTATCATCTTCATCATTAACCCTAACGACGAGCAAAGCGGCGATTATAAAAGACAAACCACTTACTACTAAGGCAATAATTGGTCTATTATCATAAAGGTGCTTTACCATTGGGCCACCAATTAGGGCATTTAAGATTTGGGGTAATACGATAAAAAAGTTAAAAATCCCCATATACACACCCATTTTCTTGGCTGGAATAGAGCCAGCCAAGATGGCATAAGGCATTGCGAGAATACTTGCCCAAGCAATACCTACTCCGACCATGGACAAAATGAGCCAATTCTTGTCGGGAAGCACATATAATGACATTAGTCCCAAAGCACCAATAATAAGAGAATACGAATGTGTTTTCTTTCTGCCGAAGCGTTTTGCAATCGCTGGTAAGAAAAATGCATAAACGGCCGACACAGCGTTGTATACACCAAATAATATCCCTACCCAGTCACCTGCATCTTGATAGCCTTTACTATGGGTGTCACTAATATCCAATCCATAGATGTGAGAGGCTATTGCAGGCGTTGCAAAAACCCACATACCAAAAAGACCAAACCAGGAAAAGAACTGCACCCACGCAAGTTGCTTCATTGTCTCTGGCATTTTAGCAAAATCTGAAAAAATGTTCAATAAACTAGATGACTCTTCTTCCGAAACATCTTCTCCTTCGGCAGCATGAATGAGCACCATTTCCTCTGGGGAGTATTCCTTTGTGGTAATTACAGTAACCAATATACTACCAATTAAAACCGCAGCACCTATAAAAAATGACAATAATAAGTTTAAGGGCACCTCTCCTACATTTGCCTGGTTTGTAACACCAAACCAATTTGCCAATACATAAGGTAACCAGGAACCGATTACGGCACCAACGCCTATTAAGACGGTCTGAACGCTAAATCCCAAAGTTCTTTGGTCTGATGGTAGCACGTCTGCAACCAAGGCACGGAAAGGTTCCATGGCCACATTGAAGGACGCATCCATAATCATTAGCATTCCTGCTCCCACCCATAAGGCTGGCATGTAGGCCGTAAACATGTCCGAGTTGGGCATGAGTATCAACCCTAAAGACGCCATAATAGCGCCTACCAAAAAGTAAGGGCGGCGGCGTCCGAGTCTGGTCCAGGTTCTATCGCTGTAATGACCAATTATAGGCTGAACAATTAGACCTGTTAAAGGCGCAACAATCCAAAACCATGACAATTCATGGACATCAGCTCCAAAAATTTGTAATATTCTACTGGCATTGGCATTTTGTAGGGCAAAGCCCATTTGAACTCCCAGGAAACCAAAACTTAAGTTCCAGATTTCCCAAAAGCTTAATCTACGCTTTTGCATAAATAGTATAGTTTAATTAATACTATTCTGATAAGCAAAGCTCATCAAAACTTACCTGAAGAAGTGAAAATATAAGTTTTGATTCGGGTTTAAAGATAGGTAATGATTTTAAATTGGCAATGTTAAATTTCTATTTAGTAGATTCCCGCTCTATTAAATCTGTTTCAATAACCACCGTTGAGTAGTTGTCTTCATCATTTTCACCGTAATCGGATTCTAACCTGTCTATCAATAAATTAGCTGCTTTTTCTCCCATAATTTGCGCATGCTGGCTTACTGTTGTTAAACTTGGTGTTGCGTGTTTTGATAATACACCATCCGTGAATCCAATGACCTGAACATCATCGGGCACGCTGTAACCTAAATTTCTCGCAACTTTCATGGCAGACAAAGCGTACAGTTCATTTACGGCAAAAACACCATCGATAACCTTGTTAGTTTTAAACAATTGTTCTATTTCCTGTTCCAAGGCATCAAGATGCACCTCATAATCCAACCGATCATCCAACTTTAAGATGAGTTCTGACTTTAACTCAAGCCCAGCATCCCGAAGTGCTTCCATGTAACCTTGTGTTCTCAATTTACCAACGCTTACATAATCTTTGGTGGTGATAAGGGCAACAGACTTACAGCCATTTGATAATAGCTTTTCTACAGCAGACTTGGCACCGCCGAAGTCATTGACAATGACCTTGTCACATTTAATATCCGATACAACGCGATCAAACATCACTATAGGCATGCCTTGGCTCATAGTTTCATTAAAATGATGGTAATCCTGTAACTGCTGTGTTTCTTTAGAAATCGATAAAATAAAACCATCGATGCTGCCATTGGCAAGCATTTCCATATTTATAACTTCCTTAGAAAAGGACTCGTTGGACAAACCAATGATGACATTATAGCCTCTTTTATTAGCCACCAATTCTACCCCTCTAATAACCTTTGAGAAAAAATGATGTACAATTTCAGGTATGATGATACCAATAGTGTTTGTTTTCCTGTTTTTTAAACTAAGCGCAATATTATTTGGCCTGTAATTGTAAAGCTTCGCAAAAGCTTGAACCTTTTGTTTGGTGTCGGCACTAATTTCAGGACTATTTCTCAGTGCCTTTGAAACTGTGGATATGGAAACATCCAGCTCTTTGGCAATTTGCTTGAGGGTAATTTTTCTCTTCATTTTGAGTATTAACTGGTTACAATTATAGTACGTTAAACCGAAAGTCTTATCATTGAAAATTTACGACATCATTAGATTTAACTATTAAAAATTGTGAAATTCCTAATTTTTCTATATTTTTCTGTTGATGTTAATTTTTGTTAAAAAGTTTTTAACACGAAAACGTTTTCGTGACTAATGTCAGGTTTTTTAACGTTTCGATGATGCTAAATTTACATATTTTTAACCCAAGAAGTGAAAATATAAACAATTAACTAAGCAATTAATTTTAAAAACTTTGTATGAAAACATTCTTAAATGCTTTACTATTCTGTTGTATTCTAGTGCCAGCCACGCTGTTTGCACAAACGACTGTAACTGGAACGGTAACGGATAAAGCAAACGCCATGCCTTTACCTGGCGTAAACGTTGTTATAAAAGGCACCGCAAGAGGAACATCAACCGATTTCGATGGGAACTTTTCTCTTGAGGTAAATGAGGGTGAAGTTGTAGTGATATCTTATCTTGGCTACACCACGCAAGAAATTACTTATACTGGGCAAGCACGACTTGATGTTGCCCTTGTGGAGGATGCTGCCCAACTAGACGAAGTAGTACTTATTGGTTATGGTACCACAACAGTTAAGGATGCTACCGGTTCTGTGGAATCAGTAACGTCTAAAGATTTTACTCGTGGTAATATCGTAACGCCAGAGAACTTACTCGCTGGTCGTGTTGCTGGTGTTAACATCACAACCGATGGTGGTCGTCCAGGTGGTACAGGTACCATTCGTATTCGTGGTGGTTCTTCCATTAACGCATCCAACGACCCGTTGATTGTTATCGATGGTTTACCAATTACCAATGATGGCGTTGGTGGTTCTCGTGGTATTTTAAGTACGATCAACCCTAACGACATTGAGTCATTCTCTATCTTAAAGGATGCTTCTGCTACCGCTATTTACGGTTCGCGTGCGGCAAACGGTGTTATAATTATTGTAACTAAAAAAGGACGCGACACTTTTAGTGCAGATTTAGACACGCAATTTACCTTTGGCGAAATTGACAATACTATTGATGTGCTGTCTGCAGATCAATTTAGAGAATTGGTAACCTCACAACCTATTAATGGTACAACTTTAAATACAAGTTTACTTGGTAATGCAAGTACAGATTGGCAGGATGAAATTTTAAGAAGTACAACTTCTGCTATTCATAACATCACCTTGAGAGGGTCGCTTTTTGATGCGATACCAACGCGTTTTTCTTTCGGTACGACTAGACAAGAAGGTGCAATACTTACCTCTTTGAACGAAAGACGTAACTTATCTTTAGCATTGAACCCTACAATGTTTGATGACCATTTGAAAATCAACGTTAATGCTAACATGGCATTTGAAGATAACCGCTTTGCGGATGTAGGGCAACTTGGTGGCGCGTTGCGTTACGACCCTACACAACCTGTGAGAGACGGCAATCCAGATTTTGGAGGTTTCTACCAGCATGTAGATGCTAATGGTTTAATTCAAAATGGTACGACTAACCCTGTATTCAACTTGGTTAATCGTAGAGATATTGGTGATGTAAATAGGGTTTTTGGTAACATTAACCTTGATTACAAATTCCATTTCTTACCAGAATTGAGAGCGGTTCTTAATTTAGGATACGACCGTTCTGAGTCCGTAACTCGAATTAATGCAAGATTTGCGACACAAGACAATATAACTCGTGAGCGTTCTGAAAGTCAACAAGAGCGTGTTAACGAGTCTTTAGACGGGTTCTTAACTTATACCAAGGATTACGAAAACTTTGGTTTTGATGTTACAGGTGGTTATTCTTACCAACGATTTACCAACGAAGGTTCGTTTACCGGAAACATTTTTGACCCACAAGCTGTAGGTGATACGTTTGCAGATCCAGATATCGTATTAATAGGATTTTTTGGTAGAGCAAACCTGAACTTCTTGGATAAATATCGCTTAACCTTAAACTATAGACGTGATGGAACCTCTCGTTTTAGCGAAGAGAATCAATGGGGCGATTTCTGGTCTGTAGCTGGAGCCTGGCAAATTAGTGATGAGGATTTTCTTAAAGATTCCAACACCATCTCTAATTTAAAACTACGAGCTAGTTACGGTCTAACAGGACAACAAGACATTCCTGCAAGAGATATATTCTTAAGCAGATTACGTAGAGGACGTCCAGATTCTCAATTCCAATTTGGTAACTCCATTGTACCTACCTTAATTCCATCTGCTTTAAACCCAGATTTAAAATGGGAGGAAACAGCAACTCTAGAATTTGGTTTAGACTATGGTTTATTTAATAATCGTATTAACGGTACTATAGGTGTATTCTTAAGAACTACAGACGATTTGTTATTTGATGCTCCCGTAGCAGACGGTGCTAACTTTACAAATAATATTGTTCAGAATATTGGAACATTAGAAACTCGAGGTTTAGAATTTAGTATTGATGGTAGTGTTATCAATAATGAAAACATGAACTGGAACCTAAACTTTAACGCTACTTTCCTAGACAGAGAGATTACTGAATTGGCATTTGGCCAAGATGTGACAACTGGAGGAATTGCTGGTGGTACTGGTAACTTCATCCAATTACAGAGAGAGGGTGAGGCACCAAATTCGTTCTACGTTTTCAAACAACTATATGACCCAAGCGGTAACCCAATTGAAGGTGCCTATGCCGATTTAAATGGCGATAACGTTATCAATGATGAAGACAGATATATTAAGGAAAATCCAGGACCGAACGCGCTTCTTGGTTTCCAATCAAACTTTAATTACAAGAATTTTGACTTCTCATTTAACTTAAGAGCTAGTTTAGGAGGTTATGTTTATAACAACATAAATTCTTCTAGAGCTCAATATGAGTTGCTGCAAGACAATGCCGTTTTAGGAAATATTCCAACATCTGTTTTTGAAACCAATTTCCAAAGAACAGCAGACGTTATCATTTCTGACTTATATGTTGAAAATGCATCATTCCTTAGAATGGATAACATAACATTGGGATACACTTTCAGTGATATATCTCAATATCTTAAGAGCTTAAGAATTTGGGCAGGTGTACAAAACGCCTTCATTATAACAGATTACAGTGGTTTAGACCCTGAAGTAGGCGAAAATGGTATCGATAATGCTATTTTCCCAAGAACAAGAAACTTTTTAGTAGGAGCTAACTTTAAATTTTAAAAAACTATGAAAAGAAGATTAAAACAATTACAGAAAGTTGGTGTCTTATTATTTGTTGTGGTGTTTATGGTCTCATGTACTGATGATTTAAACATTATACCAAATGATGAAGATACCTTGCTAGCAGACGAAGCCTTCGCAGACGAAGGTGCCTATGAACAATTGCTAGCTGGAGTTTATGCTAATTTAGCATTAACAGGAACCGATGGTGCTGGTAGTTCCAATATCCAAGGACTAGATGCTGGTACCAGCCAATTTGGACGGGTTTTACTTTATTTGCAAACCTTATCAGCAGACCAAATGATTTGGTCTTATGAGAATGACCCTGGAACAAGAGAAATCCAGAGAAATATTTGGACAGCTCAAAATCCGGTTATACTTGGAATGTATAGTAGAACGCATGCTACAATCGCTTTTGCGAACAACTTCTTACGCGAAACAACTGAAGAGAAATTAAACAGTAGAAATGTTTCAGAAGGTGTAAGAGCGCAGATTGTAAATTATAGAGCGGAAGCAAGACTACTAAGAGCGATGTCTTACTATTACATGATGGACCTTTTTGGTAAAGCTAATTTCACTACTGAGGCAACAGCCATAAATTCAGTACCTCCAGTTATAGAAAGAGCTGAGTTATTTGAATTTATAGAAAGTGAGTTGTTGGCTATTGAAGACGACCTTATCGATGCTAACCAGAATGAATACGGAAGAGCAGATAAAGGTGTGGCTTGGATGATTTTAGCTAAAATTTATCTAAATGCAGAAGTATACATTGGAGAGAACAGATATGCAGACTGTATAACATACTGCGAAAATATCTTGAATTCCAACTATTCCCTTGCAACTTCCTATTTACATAACTTCATGGCAGATAATAACACTAACTCGGCAGTTAATGAAATTATCTTCCCTATAGTTTCAGATGGAAATTCTACACAGAATTTCGGACCAACAACGGTTATGATTAATGGTTCCGTTGGTAGCTTAGAAGTGAACGGACAAGAAGTAGGTGTTACAGCAGGTGGCTGGGGTGGCGCATTACGCGTTCGTAAGGAATTTGCTGAGTTATTTGAAGGAGGTTTATTCTCTTCAGATGAAAGAAACACACTAATAACCAATAATAGACCAATTGATATAACTGATATCTCTGATAGAGATACCGGTTACATTATTCAAAAGTATTCAAATGCCACGTCTACAGGAGGATTCGGTTCTGACTTAACATTCGTTGACACAGACTTCCCTCTATACAGACTAGCAGATGTATACTTAATGTATGCTGAGGCACACCTTAGAGGTGGTGGTGGATCATTGGCAACAGCGGTAGATTTAGTTAATGATCTAAGGACCCGTGCCAATAACCCTAATCTTATTAGCGCTAGTGATTTAACTCTAGATTTTATTATAGATGAAAGATCTAGGGAATTACACTGGGAGGCACACAGAAGACAAGATTTAATTCGTTTTGGTCTATATACTGGTGGAAATTATAACTGGGCATGGAAAGGTAATGGAAGTAATGGAATTTCAATACCATCTCATTTTGACCTCTATCCTATTCCTAATTTAAGTTTATCATCTAACCCTAATTTAACTCAAAATCCAGGGTACTAATTAAAATTGAAATGAAAATGACACGTAAAATATCAATTCTTTTATCGTCCTTTTTTGCCTTGTTTCTTTTCATGGCATGTGAGGATGATTCGGACCAATTTACCGTGAGCCAAGCGCAACCGGTAAGTTTATCAGAACTCAGCATCTCAATGATTGAGTTGGATGCTGTAAATACAGGTAATCCAGCAGTAACTTTCAATTGGACTGTCGCAGATTATGGACAGCCAGCATCTGAAAGGTACGCTTTGGAAATATCAGCAGATGAAGCATTTACTAATCCAGTAATTCCTGGTACTGTAAGCGGTAATAATACCCTTACCTTATCTGTAGGAGAGCTTAATGCTGCTGCAGGTAATGTTGGACTTCCGCCATTTGAGTGGAATACACTTTATGCCAGAATTGTATCTAGCTTAGGTACTCAAAATAGTGTTGAAGTACCATCTAATGTGATTACATTCCAAGTATATCCATACTTTAATTATCCATTTAAGGATTATTATTTGGTTGGTAACGCAACAGCTGCAGATTGGAACAACAACAATAACAATCCTGCATTATTTAGATCTGCTGACAACCCTAATTTATACACCTACACAGGCTTCTTTAACAACGGTCAGTTTAAGGTATTGGAAGTAAAAGGTTTATGGCAGCCACAATGGGGAACTAATGATGGAACAACTATAGATGTAAATCCTGGAGATACTTCAGATCCAGGAACCTTCCCTAATAACAATAGTGATATAGGTGTAAGTGGCTTCTATACGTTTACTATTAATTTTGGTAGTAATGACTTTGATTTTGAACCATTCGACGCGAGTGGTGCCACTGACTATACGTCTATTGAGGTTCAAGGTTCTGCCTTAGACGCTCCTGTAGCCATGACAAGGTTAAGTGCCAACGATAGCCATATCTGGTATGCCAATGGTGTTACTTTAGGGACAGGAGACTTGGCTTTCTCTACAAATTTAGGCTCTACTTGGGGTAGTGATACTTCCTTCTCTGGTACAGCAACTGATGGAGGAGCAAATATCCCAGTTATCGTAGGAGATGAATACGATATTTGGTTTAATGACCTTACTGGAGATTATATTATGATTCCATTAAACTTATAAAATAAATTCTATGAAAATGTATAATAAAATCAATCGACTGTTAATAGTCTTTGCGCTTTTATTCTTCACTTGTGAGAATGAGGAGACATTGATTATTACACAACCAGATGCAGCTTTTGAGTTGCAGGAGCCTGGAATATCAAGTATAAACCTAAACTTTGGTTTACCAACTAATCCAGCGCTTACCCTTACTTGGAATGACGACGTTACAGGAAGTTCGAGCTACGATGTTGAAATGGCTCTGACAGACGCTTTTGACGCTCCTGTTCTGTTAGGAAACGCAACAGGAAGTTCATTTTCTATTAATGTAATGGACTTTAATATGGCCATTAACAGTGCTGGTCCTGAAAATTTCACAGACCAACCTGTTTATTTAAGAGTAAAAGCAGGCTCTGCTGTAAGTAATACAGTATTAGTTTTAGTGGATGCCTATCCAATAGACCCTGCTATGATAACGAGCCCTTCACAAGATGATGCCTTTGTTTTGGATATAGCTTCACAAGACTTGGTACTTTTCAGTTTTACTTGGGAAGATGCCGCCTTGACAACAGCAGATAATGTTGATTATACTGTTGAAGCAGCTTTAGCTGGGACAGATTTTGCAACAACTATCCCAGTGGGTGCAGTTTCAAATGCCAATTCACTCGATGTAACACACAGTGATTTAAATGGTGTAGCTCTTGGTCTTGGAATAGCTCCTGAGACCGCAGCTGATATCGACCTAAGAATTGTTTCTGTAACCACTAATTCTAGCGGTAATTCGTATGAAAGAGTATCTGACCCAATTACAATAAATGTAACGCCTTACAATGTGGCTTTCCCATATATTTATTTAGTTGGTGCTAGTACGGCAGCAGGATGGTCTAATAATAATATTAATCCTGCCGTTTTCAGAAGTCAAACAACACCAAACTCATATGAGTTTATAGGATATTTTGAACCAGGCGGATTTAAGATTCTTGAAAACATTGGGTCTTGGCAACCACAATGGGGAACTAATGATGGTTCTACCTTAGGCGTTAATCCAGGAGATGGATCTGACCCAGGAATATTTGATGTACCATCAGCTGGATATTATACAATGTCCATCCCATCTTTGACAGAAGGTGCTGAATATACGATTACAGCTTATGATGCCTCAGCCGCACCAACATACAATAGCATTGGTCTAATAGGTCAGGCTATTGGCGGATGGGGAGATGCAGATGAAATTGAGCTTATACAGAGAGACCCAGTTAACAATCCACATCTTTGGTATGCTTCGGATGTTGCCTTCACCAATGGAGAAGAATTCTTGATTAGACCTAATGACGATTGGAATAATGGTGTATGGAGATATACTGGTTCAGATGAACTTTTTGGCCAAGCTAACTTAGCCGGAAGTGGTGATAATTTCCCTTTCACTGCACCATCTGGAAATTACGATGTTTGGTTTAATGACTTAGACGGAAGCTACGTTATTATTCCTAACTAATATTATCAATTGCTACAAAAAAGGCTGATGTATCTTCAGCCTTTTTTTTTAAAAAAAAGAATATGAAAAAAGCTACCCTCTTAATATTTTTAATCGCTTCACTATTTGGATTTGGTCAAGTCACCATAAGTCCAAATCCCTTTGAAGTGACCGATCAAATTACCATTACAGTAGACATTAACGCTGATACTGGATGTAATGGTTTAAGAAATCAAAATCCTGCAAAGGTCTATATGCACTCTGGTGCAGGAGATGACGTCAATGCCTTTGGGTTTAGTGTTGTTGGAAACTGGGGAGAAGACGATGGCGTTGGAGAAATGGTTAATATTTTTGGTTCTACTTGGGCGATTACCATTACACCAGCTACATACTATAATTTAACTCCTACCCAACAAGAAAATGTTACCCAACTTGGTTTTGTTTTCAGAAATGCAAACGGAACGCAAGAAATGAAGAACAACGCTAGTTGTGATGATTTTTTTGCCCCTGTTGGTGCGTTTCAGTTAGATTTAACAAGCCCAACTGAGCCTGTAACATTCCTTAATGCGGGACAAAGTATTTCAGTGCAAGCGACAACAACCTTGCCTGCAGATTTTAACTTAAAAGCCAATGGAACTTCCATAAGCACAAGTTCCAATACACAGAACTTCAGTTTTAACCCTACGGTAAATGCTACAACGTTTTATGAGTTAGAAGCATCTGCAGGTGGTGAAACTATTGTACGCACATTTCAAGCCGTTGTTCCTCCTACTGTGATAACACAAAGTATTCCTCCAGGAGTAAGGGAAGGCATTAACTATGATCCTAACGACCCGACCAAGGCAACTGTAGCCCTAAGAGCACCTAATAAGGACTATATCTATGTGGCAGGAAGTTTTAATGGTTACGCGTTTAACGACAGTTATGTCATGCGCCGAGATACTGCTCAGAATGATTTGTATTGGTTAGAGCTCACAGGTTTAACGCCAGGACAAATAGAAACGTATCAGTATTGGGTTGTAGATGAAACTCCTATTGTCGGATCACCGAGCTTAGTTAAAACAGCAGACCCATTTTCAACGCTGGTACTTTCGCCATTTGATGATGGTGGTATTCCATCCGCTTCATATCCAAACATGCCAGCGTATCCAGCTGGACAAGAAAGAGAGGTTACAGTGCTACAAACAGGACAAACACCTTACGATTGGGTGGTAGATAATTTTACAAAACCAAAGAAAGAAGACCTTGTTGTGTATGAAGTCCTGATTCGTGATTTTGATGCCGACAGGAATTATCAAGATCTTATCGACCGCATTGACTATTTTAAAAATTTGAATATCAACGCAATTCAGCTGATGCCAATTATGGAATACGATGGCAATGAATCTTGGGGCTATAATACAGGTTTCCATATGGCCTTAGACAAATATTATGGCACATCAGAAAAATTCAAGGAATTTGTTGATTTATGCCACCAAAATGGTATTGCTGTAATTTTAGACATTGCTTTAAATCATGCTACAGGTAGAAATCCACTTGTAAGAATGTGGATGAATGACCCAGACAACGATGGTTGGGGAGGCCCTTCTAGTGAGAACCCATATTTTAACACGGTTCCTAGGCACGATTATAATGTATTTAATGACTTCAATCATCAGAGTTCATTAACCCAAGAATACACAAGAAGAGTTGTAGAGCACTGGATTACCGAGTACAAAATTGACGGTTTCCGCTGGGATTTAACAAAAGGATTCACTCAGAATTGTGGACCTGGTTCACCTGCTGGCTGTACCGATCAGTTTCAACCAGACCGTGTTCAACTCCTAAAAGAATATGCTGACTATTCGTGGTCTTTAGACGATACGCATTATGCTATTTTTGAACATCTTGGTGGTGATAACGAAGAGCGCGAGTGGGCAGACTATAGAATAGGAGAAGGCAAGGGTATTATGCTCTGGGGAAAAATGACCTCAGAATATACAGACCTTGTACAAGGTTTTCCTAATAATATCAATAGAGCAACACATCAAAGTAGAGGCTTTAGTGCTCCTAGGCTTATGATGTATCCAGAGAGCCATGATGAGGAACGTGTTATGTATGAAACCGTAGAGTTTGGTAATAATTCAAACCCTGCTCATAATCCACGTAACTTAAGCGTGGCACTTACTCGTATGGCGTCTATGGGAGCTGTAAGTCTTACCTTGCCTGGACCTAAAATGATTTGGCATTTTGCAGAATTGGGCATGGATGACTCTATTTTTACCTGTTCTGATGGCGTTACCGTAAACAACCCTGATTGTAAATTAGACACCAAACCTCAGCCTCAATGGGCCGAAAATTGGCTTGGAGACGCTGATCGTGGAGCACTTTACGACACTTGGTCTAAATTAATCAACTTGAAGATTAACGAACCCGTTTTTGAAGGTGATTATGTTCTCGAGGGCGCAACACAATCTGTAAGGGTATTCATTTTTGACAATTCCCTCCCTGCTAACTCATTGAGAAATGTAGTGATATTAGCTAATTTTAGAACTATAGACCAAAACATCATTCCAGATTTTCCGTTTACAGGTACTTGGTATGATTTAATGGATAATTCGCCCGTGAATATAACCAGCACTAATAGTCCTATATTAATTCCAGCTGGTGAATTTAGAATTTACGGTAATGCAGAAGCATCCGCTCTAAGTATTGATGACCAAGAGTTGACAAGTTTTAGCCTGTATCCTAATCCAGCACAGACCTCATTTAAAGTCAATTTAAATGTGTCTAATGTTGAGATTTATGACATTACAGGTAAACGCGTTAAAGCATTTAATGGTGATTTTACCAAAAATGATTCTTTTGATATTTCTGATATTAATTCAGGAATGTATATCGTAAAAATTGATAATAGCAATAACCAAAGTCTGACAACCAAGTTAGTCAAACTCTAATTATTAATTATTAAGTGTTAGTTGAGCAAAAAAGAGCTTCTTGATTAGAAGCTCTTTTTTATTTCTAATAAAGGCAAATTTTATACTTATCTTAGAGGTATTTGATGCCGTAAACATCTTAGATATGACAGGAAAATACTTCTCTTTTGCGTGTCTATTTAGCTTAGCACTGCATATAGTATCATGCAATTCATCATCTAAAACAATACTACCAGCATTGAGTAATCAAGACATCTCATTTTTTTACGGTGCGGACTTGTCCTACGTGAATGAAATGGAAGATTGCGGTGCTGTTTATAAAGACAAAAATGGAGAGCCTAGAGACGTCTATCAAATTTTTAAAACTGAAGGTGCCAATTTAATCCGGCTTAGGCTGTGGCATAACCCAACCTGGACCAACTACTCCAATTATACAGATGTTAAATATGCCATAGAACGCGCAAAAGCAAAGGGACTAAAAGTCCTTTTAGACTTTCACTACAGTGACACTTGGGCAGACCCTGACAAACAGGAAATTCCAGAAGCTTGGCTCGCAGATATCAATAACACAGAGAATTTAGGCATTTTACTCTATAATTATACCTATAACACCCTTGATAGTCTCGCACAAGATAATTTACTCCCAGATATCGTGCAGGTGGGCAATGAAATTAATGGAATGATCTTGCAACAAGGCGAATTGGTTTGGCCCATCGATTGGGAAAGAAATTCTTATCTTATCAATAAAGGTATCGAAGCTGTGAGAGCAATTTCAACGGAGAAAAATAAAACTATTGATGTCATGCTTCATATTGCCCAACCTGAAAATGGTCTATGGTGGTTTGAACAGGCGAGTGAAAATGGTGTTACAGACTTTGATTGGATTGGACTATCCTACTACCCTACCTGGTCTGACTATGATCTTAATGAGGTAGAAACTCCGTTAAGAACCTTAATAAATACCTACAACAAAAGACTAATGGTTGTTGAAACGGCTTATCCGTTTACTTTGGATAATGTAGACGCTGCCAACAATATCATGGGAGAGAGCGCTTTAACAAATGGCATCCCTGCAACAGAACAAGGACAACTAGACTATCTCAATGAATTATATGCAATAATTAAAAGTGCAGGTGGAGAGGGTTTGGTTTACTGGGAGCCAGCCTGGGTTTCTACATGTTGCTCAACATTATGGGGCCAAGGATCTCATTGGGATAATGCCACCTTATTTAAATCTGATGGCACCCCAACAAAAGGGATGCAGTTTTACAACAACGCTTTTGGTGAATAAATGTATAGAATTTGAAAAACTTACTTTTTGTTACAACTTTAACCTTGTTATTTATGACATCAATGCACGGTCAATATTTTGAGGACTATACATGGAAAAATAGACTCATCCTTATTCTTTCAAATGACCCTAATTCAGACGTTTTAAATGACCAACTCAAAATTTTAAAAGCAGATAAATTAGGCCTCACTGAACGAAAGCTAAAGATTTTTAGAATTCACCCTTATGACATTGATTCACTAGAAAAACAAGAAGATGTTATCGTAAGCGAAAGAATCTACAACCATTTCATAGATAAAAAAGAAACATTTCAAATAATACTTATAGGATTAGATGGAGGCGTTAAGCTAAGGCAAAACAAAATACTCTCGCGAAAGGAATTATATACATTGATTGACAGTATGCCCATGCGCCAGGCTGAAATGACTAAAAATTAATTACAGAGCGTGTTTATTATCTATATTTTAATGGTAGATTTCAAAACCCTTAATTTCATGGCTAAGTAAATCGATTCTCAATTATGACAGGACATTTTGAACTTATTGATTACATTATATTTACCTGCTATGCCGCTTTAATCTTAGGTGTTGGTTTGTGGGTATCTAGAGATAAAGAAGGGCATCAAAAAAATGCCGAAGACTATTTTTTGGCAAGTAAATCGCTTCCGTGGTGGGCTATAGGTGCTTCATTAATTGCCGCAAATATTTCTGCCGAACAGTTCATAGGAATGTCTGGGTCTGGTTTCGCAGTTGGATTGGCCATTGCATCCTATGAATGGATGGCTGCCCTAACCTTGATCATTGTTGGAAAATACTTTCTGCCCATTTTTATTGAAAAAGGACTTTATACGATTCCAGAATTTGTAGAAAAGCGCTATTCAACCCAACTCAAAACTATTTTGGCCGTGTTCTGGATAGGGTTGTATGTATTTGTAAACCTCGCTTCTGTTCTTTACCTCGGTGCTCTGGCACTTGAAACAATCATCGGAATTCCCCTAATATATGGTGTTTTGGGACTCGCCCTGTTTGCTGCCGCATATTCTCTTTATGGTGGTCTATCTGCAGTGGCGTGGACCGATGTTATCCAAGTGGTTTTCTTAGTTTTAGGTGGCCTTGTCACTACCTTTTTAGCTTTAGACACGGTCTCTAATGGTAATGGAATGTTAGAGGGGTTTAAGACGATTTATAATACCGTCCCTGATAGATTTGCCATGATTTTAGACGAGTCTAACCCTGAATACAACAATCTTCCAGGTATAGGTGTGTTAGTAGGTGGGCTTTGGGTGGCTAACCTATATTATTGGGGATTTAATCAATATATTATTCAAAGGACTCTAGCGGCAAAATCCCTTAAAGAATCTCAAAAAGGAATATTGTTCGCAGCATTTTTAAAATTAATAATCCCCTTGATTGTGGTTATTCCTGGTATAGCGGCTTATGTAATTGTCAATGACCCTGAGATGTTAAATAATCTCGGTGAGATTGGCATGCAAAACCTGCCATCAGCTGAGCAAGCCGATAAGGCTTATCCATGGTTGCTGCAATTGCTTCCTGCAGGATTAAAAGGCCTTGCTTTTGCTGCCTTAGCCGCAGCTGTTGTCTCTTCTTTGGCTTCCATGTTAAATTCTACTTCTACCATTTTCACCATGGATATTTACAAAGAATACGTTAATACCAAGGCCAATGACAAAATTACTGTAAGGGTTGGCCGAATTTCTGCAGCAGTAGCCCTAATTATTGCTTCAATTATGGCGCCACTATTGGGAGGTATGGATCAGGCTTTTCAATTTATACAAGAATACACTGGGATTGTTAGCCCTGGAATCCTCGCCGTTTTCTTTTTAGGACTTTTCTGGAAAAAAGCTACAAATAGGGCTGCAATCATAGGTGCCCTTAGTTCAATTCCCATTGCGCTTTATTTTAAAGTCGCTCCCAAAGGTTGGTCTGATCACTCTTTTTTTGTGAATGTCCCGTGGATGGACCAAATGGGATATACAGCCTTATTAACGATTCTTGTTATTGTGTTAGTAAGTCTCAATCAAAACCGAGGCAAGGACGATGACAAAGGCATAACCTTAAAAAGAGATCTTTTTAGAACAACACCGCTATTTAACATTGGTTCTTTTGCCGTACTTCTTGTTTTAGCGGCTCTTTACGCCATCTTTTGGAAATAAAAAACACATAAAAATTGACTGATTCAGATATACTTACTTTAAGTAACGCTAACGGAATAACATTAGAACTTAGCACCCTTGGTGCCACTATAACGCAACTCTTGGTTCCAAATAAAAACGGTAAACCAATAAATGTTGTTGCAACTTTAGAAAATCAAAGAGACTACAGTTCTAAAAGCTACCTCAAGGAAAGATTGTATCTCGGCAGTACTGTAGGCAGATATGCAGGTCGGATTTCAAAAGGGTTTTTTGAAATTGACAATATCAAATACCCATTATATAACCTTAACGGTGTTCATCTTCATGGTGGTAAAAAAGGATTTGATCAAAAGCTATGGTCCGTTCAGCACCACTCTAAAAATTCAGCGGTATTAACCTGTTTCAGTCCTCATATGGAGGAAGGCTACCCAGGGAATTTAAAAGTTTCTTTAACCTATACTATTACTGAAAGCAATGAACTGAAACTACATTATGTAGCCGAAACGGATAGGACTACTCATGTCAATTTAACCAATCACTCATATTTTAATCTAAATGGAGAGGGCACTATTCTAAACCACAAATTAAAAATACTAAGTGACGAATATCTTGAAGTCGACAATAGATTAATTCCAACCGGACAAATTCTCCAAGTGAAGCATTCAAGGTACGACTACACGCATCTCAAAACAATTGACCAACCAAGTTTTATTGGTCTAGATGACACTTTTATAACAAGGAACGACCGGTTAAAAGCTATACTAAAATCAGAATCTAGTGGAATAGAAATGCACGTGTATTCCGACCAACCTGCCATGGTGGTATTTACGCCTCCAGAATTCCCTAATTTTAATTTTAAGAATGCTACTGTCTATTCTAAGTTTCCAGCCATTTGTTTTGAAACGCAACATTTCCCAGATTCGCCGCATCATGAGCATTTTCCATCAACATTATTACAACCTGGGGACATTTATAGGCAAGAAACTTCATTTGCGTTTAAAATAGATTGAAATCGCTGCAAGGCGTATTCACGTAATACCGACTATCTTTCAAGTGTGCGCTAAAAAAAAGATTTGTCATAAAAAAAGCCTCTCAATTAGAGAAGCTCGTTTTGTTATTCTGTGCGGGCGGGGAGACTCCCTTCGTCTGCGCTCAGGACAGGCTTCTCGTCTCCCAATTCCTTTTTAATATTATTTAAAACAAAAAAGCCTCTCGTTTCCAAGAAGCTCCAATTTTAAATCGTGCGGGCGGGGAGACTCGAACTCCCACACCTCGCGGCACTAGATCCTAAGTCTAGCGTGTCTACCAATTCCACCACGCCCGCAATATTTTCCTTAAAACAACCGTGATTAAACTGCTCAACCTTTTTAAACGCTAGACTATTCTAGCGTGCCTGCCTGTCGGCAGACAGGTCTACCAATTCCACCACGCCCGCAATAAGGACTGCAAATATAAACAATAGTTTGAATATTCAAACTCCTTTTATTTAAGAAAAAAGAGTCTTGGTTTTTGTATTTTTGACTAAATCGAAAAACTATACTATGACCTCCATTTCAGCTTATATTCAAAATCATAAAGACCGTTTTATTGAAGAACTGATCAATCTTCTTAAAATCCCATCAATTAGTGCAGATTCAGCCTATAAAAATGATGTTCTAAAAACGGCCGAAGCGGTCAAATCTAGTCTTACAAAAGCAGGTTGTGATAAAGTAGAAATCTGTGAAACCAAAGGCTATCCTATTGTTTATGGCGAAAAAATAGTAGATAAATCCTTACCAACGGTTTTAGTTTACGGACACTATGATGTACAACCGCCAGACCCTTTAGAGTTATGGACGTCGCCACCTTTTGAACCGGTTATTAAAGCAACGAAATTACATCCTGACGGCGCCATTTTTGCCAGAGGTGCCTGTGACGATAAAGGCCAAATGTACATGCATGTGAAGGCTTTGGAATATATGACCAAGGAAAACCAATTGCCATGTAACGTTAAATTTATGATTGAGGGCGAAGAGGAAGTAGGTAGTGAAAACTTAGCTGAGTTTGTTGCTAAAAACAAAGAAAAACTTACTAACGACATTATTCTTATTTCCGATACTGGTATGATAGCTAAAGATGTACCTTCAATTACCACAGGACTAAGAGGTCTAAGTTATGTCGAAGTAGAGGTTACGGGACCAAATAGGGATTTACATTCAGGACTTTATGGAGGTGCGGTTGCTAACCCTATTAATGTGCTGGCTAAAATGATTGCTTCGTTACATGATGAAAATAACCATATCACCATTCCTGGATTTTACGATAAGGTTGAGGAATTATCCAAGGAAGAACGTGCCGAAATGGCAAAAGCACCATTTTCTTTAGAAGACTATAAGTCGGCATTAGATATTGATGCCGTTTATGGCGAAAAAGGTTACACTACAAATGAACGGAACAGTATTCGTCCTACCTTGGATGTCAACGGCATCTGGGGCGGCTATATTGGTGAAGGTGCAAAAACAGTTATTGCCAGCAAGGCTTATGCAAAAATATCCATGCGACTTGTGCCACATCAAGACTGGAAAGAAATCACCCAACTGTTTAAAACTCATTTTGAAAGTATTGCTCCGGCAGGCGTGAAGGTGAAAGTGACGCCTCACCACGGAGGACAAGGCTATGTCACACCTATAGATACTATTGGCTATAAGGCCGCATCTAAAGCTTACGAGCAAACCTTTGGAAAAACACCTATACCGCAACGTAGCGGTGGTAGCATTCCTATTGTATCACTCTTTGAAAAAGAACTCGGCAGCAAGACCATCCTAATGGGATTTGGATTGGATAGCGATGCCATACATTCACCGAACGAACATTTTGGGGTGTGGAACTACCTTAAGGGTATAGAGACCATTCCATGGTTCTATAAATACTTCACAGAAATGAGTGTTTAATGCTATTGGATTCCTCGAACCACAGCTCATGGGATATTTGGTCTAAACTTAGCTTTAGACTCGTCTGCAGCTACTTTTTGATGTATATTTTCTTGATGTTTTTTGGTGGTTTTTTCGAAACACCCTTTCGTTGGATAGGCACCAACATTTTAAACATCACCTATGAGTATGACCGCAGCGGCTTTGGCAGTGGTGATAACACTTATGCCTACGTTAGCCTATTTGTCAATATCGTTTTTGCACTTATCATTTTTGCGACATGGTCCTTTTTGGACCGAAAACGTGCCAGCTATAATAAGTTCTACTATTGGTTTAAGGTCTTACTCAGAATTTTTCTCATTTTCTTTATGTTCACTTATGGCTTTGTGAAAGTTTTTCAGATTCAATTTCAAAGTCCTTCCTTAATCCGTTTGCTACAGCCTCTAGGAGAAATGTCTCCTATGGGTCTTGCATGGACTTACATGGGCTATTCCAAAGGGTTTGGTGCATTTGCAGGCATCATGGAAATTGTTGGTGGTATTCTATTGATTCCTAGGCGAACTATTGCCTTGGGTGCTTTCGTCATTATCGGAGTTATGACTCAGGTAGCCATGATGAACTTTACTTTCGATATTCCTGTAAAATTGTTTTCCATCCATTTAGTCCTTATGGCTATGGTCCTTTTTGTTTCGGATAGTAAACGGTTTTTTTATGCCTTTATAAACGATAAAAAATATGCGTTCCAAACCTCTTACCATCCCGTTAAAGAAAAGGATTACCACTATATTGTATTTTGGATTAAACTGGTAGGACTCATTTTTATCCTAAGTTTTGCCATAATTTTTGGCTATAATACCGAGAGGAAAATGGGCCCAAACAATCCAGCAAATCTTTCTGAGTTTTATGGCATTTGGGAGACTAAACACTTTATCAAAAATGGAGATACACTACTACCTCTAATCACTAACAATGATTATTGGCGCTATTTGATTCTCGAACGTAAGGGCCAATCTACAGTAAAAACCATGACCGACGAGCTAAAGCGCTACTATTTTGAAGTTGATACCCTCCAACAAAAATTAAGTATGTATAAGCCAGATGGTGATAAGGACAGTCTTAACATTTCTTATACGTACAAAACCAAAACCTTACATCTTAAAGGTATATTGGAAGAAGATAGTATAGATGTGTATTTAAGCTTAAAGAATTTAGACGACTTTCCGCTCACTTCAAGGGGATTCAATTGGATAAACGAACGTCCCTATAATCGCTAATACTATTCCTTCACGATTTTAAAACTAGAAGATTTTGAACTAGTAGATACCTTGATAAAATAAATACCGTCAAGGTGATTGCCTAAACTTAATTCAATCGTTTCCTTTGCAGATTTTAAGCTTGTAATATGCCTTCCAGAGATATCAATAACTTCTACAGTTAAGTCTGTTTTTAAGACATTCTTTATAAATACTGTTGACTTGATTGGATTTGGATACACTTCAATTTCGTTTGGCAAAAAGGCCTCAATTGATAGTACATTGAAATTTACACAGGCACTTTGCTCCACACAGCTACCATTACTAACCTCAACAGCATAATTTCCATTAGCGCTTGGTATAAAAACACGTTGATTTGCGCCAGGAATAGCATTATTGGTGTCACAATTGATCCATTGGTAAGAACTAGCATTTAAGTCATTTGAACTTAAACTGTTTCCATCTATGGTAACTGTATTGTCCACATTGACCAATTGTGCTTTCGTAGCGAGATATGCACCAACGAGTTTTGTTATTTCAGTCATGTAAGGGAAGTCAATATCATCTATACGGTCATCGCTTGTATGATAATCTGGTGTTTGGTCATTCGTTTCCCAGGATTCGCCTACCAAAACAGCCGAATAGTTCTGAGCCCAAAAACGTGAATGATCGCTGGCCACAGTACCTGGATCTACGACAATAGGATTTAAATCAAAAGTGTAGGTAGTTAAGAGGTTTAATAAATCATCTTTTATTGCAATAGAGTTGGCTATATCACGAACATCAATGTCAAAATCGTTATCGCCAGGTGTTCCTGGAGCATCGCCATCATAACCAATCATATCCATGTTTATCACAGCAAGGATGTTATCCCGTGTATTGCCATTGCTAGTATCAGCAGCTAGTTGTGCATAATAATTAGCACCTCTCAAACCAATTTCCTCTTCATCCCAAAGGGCATAAACTATGGTTTTATCCATACATTGTGTGCTTAATATCCTGGCGATTTCAAGCACAGCGGCCACACCAGTTGCATTATCATCCGCGCAATACGTGGTTACGGAATCATAATGCGCACAAACCAAGTATATCTCATCAGGATTGGTTTGACCTAATTGAGTTGCTACAATATTCTTTCCAGAGGTATTAAAATTTTGCACTTCGACATTGAGATTGGGAAATGCCGAGAAGCGTTCCTCAAGATAATCTGCAGCAAGATCGTTTACATTGTAAACCCTGCTGGTTATGGTTTGACTTGTACCATTGATTGTTGCTGGCTGTTCTCCAGACAATTCTGCTACCATTTGCTCCAAATTGGATGTGTTTACCTCGTCTATAAGATCTTGTACACTTTGACCTGAAAGAGGAAGAATTCCAAAAAAGGAGAGAAAAACTATTGTTAATGTTCGAATCATAATAACAAATTAGGGCTTGTAAATATAAGCATTTGTGAAGATAGATAAACATAGATATGTAATGACCCTAATTGATGCCATGCCGTTTAATTGTGTAATTATTTGATAAGCCCTAACCCAATTCTCTCTATTCCTGTATTTTGAAATCCTGTTTTTAGGCTTCGATTGTGTAACATTTACAGGTATTTAGCGTTCTAATACTATCAATCAAAATCGAACATATTATGTTAAAGCAATTCTTTATGCTCTGCTCTGGTGCAGATTCCCATATTTTGGATAACTGCTCCAATGGCGAACAAAACAAGTACGCTGGTGTAGGCGCTACTGTATTTTTTACGGCACTAATGGCAACCATCGCCTGTAGTTACGCCCTCTATACGGTTTTTGATAACATTTTCACATCTATTGCTTTTGGCCTTATTTGGGGCTTGCTCATTTTTAATTTAGACCGTTATATTGTGTCTACCATCAAAAAACGTAATAGCGCTTTAGATGAACTCCTACAAGCAACACCTAGAATTTTATTAGCGGTGATAATAGCTATAGTAATTTCCAAACCCTTGGAATTAAAGATTTTTGAAAAGGAGATTAATCAGGTTTTATTGGAGCAAAAGAATGAATTAACGCTTGCCAACCAGAACCAAATTGCAGCACAGTACAATCCAAAAATTGAAGACTTAAAATCGCAAATATCCAATTTGCAAGCTCAAATAGACACCAAAGAGACCGAAGTTAATGCCTTATACGACACCTATATTTCTGAAGCTGAAGGAACGGCAGGCACCATGAAGTTAGGAAAAGGCCCTGTTTACAAAGAAAAGCGGGAAAAGCACGATGCGGCACTAAAAGATTTGCAGAACCTCAAAACTGAAAATAAAGCCAAAATCGAGCTATTAGAGTCTGAAATTTCTACACTTCAAAACAAGTATAAAACAAGAGTCTCGGATTCGCAGCCCATAATAGACAACTTTGATGGTCTTATGGCACGAGTACATGCCTTAGGGCAACTGCCATGTCTTCCTTCGTTCTTTATTTTCCTGTTATTCCTTGCCATAGAAACGTCTCCTATTTTTGCTAAACTTATCTCTCCTAAGGGTGAATATGATTATCGTCTAGAAGACCAAGAAACAACGGTTAAAACTTGGACAACGCAAAAAGTAAGAGAACGCGACTTACTTCTTAAAACGGATAATGACATCAATAATAAAGTTTATACCGAAATTGCAGATGAGGACGATGTCTTGGCACACAAGCGAAAAAAAGCCAAGGAACTAATGCAACTGCAAGCCGAAGCGTTTTTTAAAGCCCAGAAAAATGCGCTTTGAGATTAAGTTAGTAACTTTATTCCATTAAATCATTTCCAAAATGAAACACCTCCTAATCCTAGCACTGTCATGTATATGTGTATCCTGTATTAGCGTTAGAACAGACGTCACCGCTACAAAAAGTGAAGCCAAAGTAATTTCGCCTGAGGACAATAACCTTGCGGAAGCTGCCATAAGACTTGTTCTAGAGCAGCAAATAAAAGCATGGAATGACCATGACCTTGAAGGTTTTATGCAAGGATATTGGAAAAGTGACGAATTAAAATTTTACGGGAAAAGTGGACTTACCCTGGGCTGGGATGCCACCTTGGAGCGGTACAGAAAGAATTACCCAACAAAAGCCGAAAGTGGTATACTAAGTTTTAACATCAAGGATATTTCAAGGATTGAAGGTAATTCCTATTGGGTCATGGGTGCATTTCACTTAGAGCGCAACATCGGAAATGCAGATGGTATCTTTATGTTGATATTCAAAAAAATTAATGGGCAATGGAAAATTGTTGCCGATATGTCCTGTTAAAATAAAAAGTGTTTTTAAAAACGTCTATCTATCACCATAAACGTATAAAAACACTTCAATTTAATATTTTAGTTAATTAGGCCACTGACATTCGACCTTCTATTGTCCCTTGCACTGTTTCTTCTTGAGACTTAAAGTGATCGTAAAGCTCTTTACAGCCTAAACCTACTATAGATAAACGCTTGGATTTTGTAATAGATTCATTGTGAAGTCTCGCTAAAGCAACAACTCCAGCTCTATCTATACTTTCCACGCCTCCAATATCTATAAAGACATCATCCATGCGTTCAAAGATGTTCTTAAATTCATCATTAAAGATTTTAAGGCTAAGTTTGTTCAGAGTTCCCTTGATATGAAACCTGTTGTTGTAATTAGTAATTTGAAGATCCATAAGACATAATGTTAATTCATCAATAAATTTTTAGGGCTATTAATCTGTAAATTTGGGCTATTAATTATCGAGGGTTACCCTAAATATCATAATATATTTAACACAGTATTTGATATAATCGATAAATGATAGATTTTGCTAGATAAGACGAATGGCACGTCAGATTTTCTCGATAAAAGACATATTTTTAAACCCTCTGGCTTGTAAGAAAAATAAACTTTAAACCTAAAAATACTTTAGATTGAAATCCCAATGGCAATATATTCTTTGGATAGTACTCGCTGTAGTAACCATTTATGGCCTTATTACGGGACGCTATTTGTTTTTCGTGCTGTTTCTACCTTTAGGCTTTTCACTATTCAAGAAAAAAGATGGTGATAAAGGTTCTGAAGACTAATTTAAAGTATCTCGCATCTTTTTAGGAAGGCCTTTAACCACCATATCATAGGAATGGTCAATAAGGCTAAGAATCAGTTCCCTCGATAGCTCGCCTGAGTGAATGTACACACTGTTCCATTGTTGTTTGTGCATATGGTAACCGGGTTTAATACTATCGTACTCGGCACGTAATTCTTGAGCATAATCAGGGTCGCATTTTAAATTAATAAAAGCATTGCCTTCTTCCCACTTTTTTAAAGAAGCTAAAGCAAACATCTTATTGCAAACTTTAAAAACCAATGTATCATTGTCAAAAGGAAAGTGTTCGGTTACCTGTGCCTTAGCTATGCAATAATTTCTGAAGTCCTCTATATTCATTCAAGCTTTTTTTGATGGTCTCCTTCTAGCTTCAATGCCGAATAATCCAATGTCCATCCAATGGTTTCAACGATATTTTCAATAAGTTGAATAGCTTCTAAGGCTTCACCTCGGGCTACTTCATACAATCCACTTTCTGGCACCTTATCTTGGATATGAATTTTGGCCTGCGCATGTAGTTCGGTTAAATCCGAAGCATAAAACTTATTGAACATGCCGTCCTTTTTATCGTAATAATTAATATCGGTCTCTATGGATAACACTTCGGGCTGTGGAAAATGAGACAGAACAACCGTTTTGGTCTTCGGGTTGGTCTTCATCTTTATCTTAGACATATCAAAACCCACATGCGCCTTGGCGTTTATAATGACAAGAGCCTTTTTTCTGCTTGATATTAATTTTAAAAATTTCTCCTTTACATCTTCGTAATGATAGATTTCTGCAAAATCGCCTTCCACAGTAATAAACTTATAGACCCTTTTAATTTTATCCAATAAAATGGCAGATTGTGCGGTTGCCACTTGTTTGGTCTTCCACTGCTTATATACTGTTACGATTCCTAACGTAACCAATATGCTTATTATAATTATAAAGAAGGTTTCCATTATTTCTTTTTTTATGAGCTGAACTTAAACCAAGGAAACTTAATAATTACTCTATAATTTTATAAAGAATAGGTTTGCTTGGCGAAGCATCATTTTCAAATGGAGCTATTTGTAAATTTAAAATATATTGGCCATCATCAATCTTATTTGGGACATAAATCATCTCGGTAATGGTGGCATCAGTACGCTTTTTGCCATTTTGATACCAGAACGTCTTATGCGCAATCAACTCGCCACCATCCTCTTCCTTATCTATGCTGGGCGTATCGATTAATAAGTGCTTAATTCCCTTTCTTACCAACAATTTAACGGCCTCTTTTTCTAAATACGTCCAATTTGTATGTGAGTACTGCTTAGACTTTTTGTCGTTCATATTTGGCAAGGTTCTAATAACAAGGGCATCCCTTTTTTTGTTCCCGATGGCAAACTGTAATTGTTTTGCAGATATAACATAATCATCACCAGATTTTTCAGGTGCTACGGAAATGACCTCTGCTAAAAAGAAAAACTCTTTTAGATATTTGTTTATAGGATAGTCTTCCTTTGTTATATGCCCAATGGTCTCGGTATGCGTTCCGTGTGCATGTGGATTAAATGTTATTGTATTGAAATTCACTGAAGCGCCTTCTGTGACACTTATGGTTTTCCCATCTACAACTTCAGCTTCAATTTTAGGTGGACCAATATACCAGGCATTAACATTAGAGGCATTGCCTTTTAGTGGAATAGAAAGATCTAAGGGGTCTGCTAAATTGATTTTTAGCTTTTTGGACCTAAATTGTATTGTTGCTATCAAGATAAATTTAATTTAAAAAGTTGTGAAGCGATACCATCACTTAAAAATTGGCCTTTTTTAGTCACTCGTAAATGGCTATCATCAATATACAATAAATGTTCATTTATAAAAACCTGAGCCTGTTCAAAGAGGTAATCTAAATATATGGTACCAAAATCATTTTTTATTTTGTCTAAAGACACACCCCAAATAGTTCTTAAGCCAGTCATTATATATTCATTGTATCGATCTGTTGTCGTTAAGGTCTCTTGCTCTATGGGCAGTTGGTTTTGTTGTAGTGTCTTAATGTATTTGGTGTTGTTTCTTACATTCCAGCCACGTTGTATTCCATTAAAGGAATGTGCAGATGGACCTATCCCTAGATAAGGTTTCCCCTGCCAATAGGCCGAATTATTTTGACTAAAATAACCTTCTTTTCCAAAATTGGATAGCTCGTAATGCACAAAACCTTCATCCTCTAATTTTGCCTTAAGCAAATGAAATTGGTCATGGGCTTTTTCATCATCTACATTTTCAACAAGGCCCTTTTCAATAAATGATGCCAAAGCCGTTTTGGGCTCAACAGTCAATGCATAGCTAGAAATATGTGGCACTTTAAAACTCAAAGCCTTTTCGATATTTTGAGTCCACTGTTCATTGCTAGCTCCAGGAATTCCATAGATGAGATCTATTGAAATGTTATTAAAATAGTCACGAGCCAATTCTAAGGACAACTCAGCTTCTACAGCACTATGCGCCCTGTTCATGAGTTTTAAATCGGCATCGAAAAACGATTGGACACCAATACTAAGCCTGTTTACCGCACTCTTTGATAAATCTAAAATTTTAGATTTGGACAAGTCGTCCGGATTAGCCTCTAATGTTATTTCAGCATTATTAACAATACTGTAATTATCGTAAACAGAGTCTAGAATTTCTTCCAATTCGTTCTGAGATAAAAGTGATGGCGTACCACCTCCAAAATAAATAGTCTCAACCGTAGTATCCTCAAATTCGTTCTTACGTAATTGAAGTTCTTTTTTAAGAGCTGCCAAAAGCTCATCTTTTTTCTTTAATGAGGTAGAAAAATGAAAGTCACAATAGTAGCAAGCTTGCTTGCAAAATGGTATATGAATATAAATTCCAGCCATTATTTCTTTATTCTGGCTTCATTTTGCTTTACAAAAGCAGCCCAACCTGTATAGCTTTTTCCCACGTTAACCTTTCCTTGATTATAGAAGTGGCAAACCGCTGCGGCCAATCCATCTGTGGAATCTAAATTCTTTGGTAATTCCTTTAATTGAAGTACGCTCTGCAGCATTTTGGCGACCTGTTCTTTACTCGCATTGCCATTTCCGGTGATGGCCATTTTTATCTTTTTTGGGGAATACTCCGTAATTGGGACTTCCCTTGAAAGCCCTGCTGCCATGGCCACACCCTGCGCTCTACCCAATTTTAACATACTCTGTACGTTCTTGCCAAAAAAAGGAGCCTCGATAGCTATCTCATCCGGGTGGTAGGTGTCTATAAGCTCTACGGTACGTTCAAAAATAAGTTTCAATTTTAAGTAATGGTCATCGTATTTTTTTAATTGAAGTTCATTTAACTGCATAAACTGCATCTGTTTCCCAACAATTTTTATAAGCCCAAAACCCATTATGGTTGTTCCAGGATCTATCCCTAAAATAATCTTCTCTTTACTCATTCTAATCGCAATATTGACAACCACTTAAAGAAATGGCCAAGCCCAAAGTTACATTGAAAACACTTCCGTTAAAGGCTCCCAAGCCATCTAAAGGTGGGTTGTAGTCTTCCAAAGAAGTTAATCCGTATATATAAGCTATGTCCGTAAAAATGGAAACTTTTTCGTTAATGGCATAATGCAGCTCTAGACCACCCAATACATTTAGATACGATTGCTTATTATCGCCAAGATTTCCCAAAGGACTCGTAAAAGAAAAGCCTGGACCTGCGTGCAAAATGGTTCGCATTCGTCTAGGTATAATACCTAAATAATCCGTAGGGTCAAAAACAAACTGCACATTAACCCGAGAATAATTTACCTTAAATTCCGGAGAATCATTATCATTTTTAAATCTATTAAACCCATAATCCAACTTTACGCCATATTCCTTTTTAAACATATGCTGAATTCCAAGATTCACGGTTGGAAAATTTATGGGCTGGGCAAAGGTACCATCGACAAACCCATCTGTAGTTGGATAATTAAATCCTAGAGCCACTAAGGCTTTCCATTTACTGGTCTGCTTGAATTGAGCATTTGCATAAGACCAAGACATAACCAACAGCAGAATAAAGGAAAATCTAAAAAATTGGAGCATCTTTGCGTTAATATTTATTTTGCCACATGCCATATGAGGTACCATACAAAACTAAGCAATTCTTTATTGTACTCATTAAATTAAGTATAGTAGCTGGAGCATTATACTTCATTTATTCCAAAATCTCAGATAATGAAGGCTTAGATCTCCGGGAATTCATAGACTTTGTTAAAGCACAAAAGTCATTAACGCTTAAAACGGTTGGTATACTCATTTTTCTTTCGGCCGTTAACTGGATATTGGAAACCCTCAAATGGCAATATATAGTAAAACCTATACAATCCATACGCTTTACCAATGCCTTGGAACAGAGTCTCGGAGGACAAACAGCAGCATTGATCACACCCAATCGTATTGGTGATTACGGCGCGAAGGCTGTCTACTACCCTAAAGCCTTACGCAAGAAAATTGTGCTACTGAACCTCCTTGGCAATATATCTCAAATGAGTGCGACTATTCTTTTTGGAGCTGTTGGTTTAATCATTTTTATTTCTCGCTATACAGTAGATATTGACTATTATAAATTAGGTCGCGTCGTTCTTATTTTGGTGATGATTGGAGCCTTTTTTCTCATAGGAAGAAAAACAAAGGCTATTCAAATAAGGGGTTTCGGACTTAAACAAATAACGGCTTTTTTTAAAGATCTATCTTTCTCTTACCATTTAAAAACGTTAGCATTCTCCATTGGTCGTTACCTTGTGTTTTCATTCCAATTTTATTATTTACTGCTTCTATTTGGTGTCGAAGTCGCATATCTCAATGCTATGGTAGTCATAAGTACCATGTATCTACTAGCTTCGATAGTGCCAACCATTTCTCTTTTTGATGTGGTCATAAAAGGGAGCATTGCGCTTTTTCTGTTTTCTTACGTAGGAGTCAATGAGCTTACCATTTTATCAATAACTACGATAATGTGGCTTTTAAATTTTGCTATCCCTAGTATTTTTGGCAGTTACTATGTTTTAAACTTTAAGTTACCCGAAGCACATCAATGATTTCTACCGTTATTCTCATAATCATTTTAATCTATCTAGCACTAATTGGTATGCTGTCCAATGGCTTTGATAAGATTACAGCGTTTAACCTCAGCGACAAGGTACCTAAAACGGCATTCAGCATTATTATCCCATTTAGAAATGAACAAAACCACCTAGATACTTTGTTGAAATCATTGATGAACCTCAATTACCCAAAAAGCCTCTTCGAGGTCATTTTGGTTGACGACGATTCCGAAGACAAATCGCTGGAAGTCATTCAAAAGGTGCTAAAATCTAATGCAACATCCAATTTTCAAATACGTATCACTAAAAACGTTAGGGTGTCAAAATCCCCAAAAAAAGATGCCATTACGACGGCCATTTCCCAAGCCAAATACGATTGGATCATTACGACAGACGCTGACTGTATAGTGCCTAAATATTGGCTAGATACCTATGACGAGTATATTCAATCACATGAGGTGCATTGTGTTATAGGTCCGGTTTCAATTAAAAACATCTCATCGTTCTTTCAAAGGTTTCAGGGCTTGGATTTTCTCAGTTTACAAGGTGTTACGATTGGTGGCTTTGGTATAAAACGTCCTTTCCTAAGTAATGGCGCCAATATGGCTTATCTTAAGCATGAATTTGAATCTTTAAACGGTTACAACGGAAATAACCATATTGCTAGTGGAGACGATGTCTTCTTGTTAGAAAAGTTTCTAGGTCATAATAAAAAAAGTGTCGGCTATTTAAAAAACGACAAATGTATTGTTGGCACTGGCCCAGAAGAAAGTTTAAAACATCTTATCCAACAACGACTCAGATGGGCTTCGAAAACAAGTAAGACCTCTAACAATTTTACAAAGCTTGTTGGGCTAATTGTATTTTTGGCCAATTTATCTTGTGTTTTGCTCATTCCATTGGCTGTTTTAAGTACAGTTAACCCAAGAACAGGTGTACTTCTGTTCATCCTAAAATTCAGCATTGATTTTCTATTACTTTTTAAAGCTAGTAGGTTTTTTAAACAAGAAGAGCTCTTGGTATCGTATCCAATTGCAAGCCTTATCTATCCTTTTTTTAGTGTTTACATAGTCTTTTTGTCCTTGTTTGCAGCCTTCAATTGGAAAGGCCGAAGCTATAAGTACTAAACAATTAAATAATTTTGGTAGATTTACTATAACTATCCATTAGAATAAATGAAAAAGACCGTATTAATTTTTCTAGTTGCACTTTTAAGCCAATGGCATTATGGCCAAACCATAACTTACGAATCCGAGACGTTTCAATTAAAACAAGATATTGAAGGTAAGTTAGATTTACTCTGGAATGTCATAGATGATGAGTTTAGGTATTTTGTAAAAACAGAGGATGATACCGTGATTGAGCTTAAAAACACCAGAGGTGCAGCCAATAAATTTCAGGAGGAATACAAAACGGTTTTAAGTGACCTTACAGGATGGGATACGAGCAAACTAAAGTTAACACTTGGCAGTTTAAGACAGTTTCTAGACGACTATAACGCTTCTGTAGATAGTTCATATACACCAGTTTCCAAAAAAAGCAAGTTAGGACTGCGATTAGGATTTTCTGGAGGCGTAACCAACAATCCTTTTGTAGGAAACCCAGATAATGCATTAGCACCTTTATTGGGTGGTGAATTGGAAATCTATGAAGAGAACAAGCTTCCAAGACACTCTGGCTTTTTACAAGTAAGACATTCCTTTGAAACAGATGACTTCGAGTATTCTGCTACGGAGTTATCCTTAGGCTATAGATATAGAGTTATTAATCGTGAATCGTTTTCTATTTACGGGCAAGTGAAATTTGCGACTTTAAATTTTACCAACGCCACATTTTTAGATGCCAATAGTATGGAAACTTCACTTTCGAATACCGCTTTTGACATTCCCTTTATTTTTGGGTTAGGCTCGGATATCAAAATTGGAAACAAGGGTTACCTTACGATTATTTATGGCGAATTATTTGCTGTATTCTTAGAGAACCAAGGCAACTTTCCAACAGACATTTCCATTGGCTATAAATTTAATCTGTAATGAGCCTGCGGAATTTTAAAACCTCTAACCCTGCTTTTAACGGTTATTTCTGGGAGGATGGTAAATCTTCTTCTCAAACCATGACCGTGTTGGGAATTTTCATAAAATCCATAGTAGGTATTCTTGTCATTGCTGCCATAACGGTTTACCTATGGCAACTAAGTGAATCTGGAATGTCCATGCGCTGGTTCACCCTAGGCGGTATGTTGGGTGCTATAATCATAGGCATATTGATTTCCTATAAACAGAATTGGGCTCATATTTTAGTGCCCTTATATGTTGTGGCCAAAGGTATTTTCTTAGGTGGATTCTCTTCTTACGCTCATAATAATTTTCCAGAGCTACCGTATCAGGCTATAGGTGTTACCATTGTTACGTTTGTTGTCATGTTGGTACTATACCAATTGCGCATTATTGTTGTTACCAAAAAATTACGTAGTGTCATTATTACAGCTACCATTAGCATCATGGTCGTATATCTCATTTCTTTTATTTTAAGTTTCTTTGGCATAAAAAGCTATATCTGGGGCACGTCTTGGTTAGCCATTGTCTTTAATATTTTGGCTGCCATTGTGGCTTCATTCGCACTGCTCTTAGACTTTGATTATATAGAACGCTACAAAAACAAGGCTCCAAAGTACAAGGAATGGTTGGCAACTTGGGGCTTGTTGGCCACTCTAATCTGGCTCTATGTAGAAGTATTGCGATTGATGCAAAAACTGGCCATTCGCTTTTAAAGACCAATTAGAGCCAAGACATTAGGCTTATTTTATCCTTACAATGACAGGAAGTTCAAAAACCGTAGTGACGTGTTGGTTGCGTTTTATAGCTGGATATATCTTAGGAAGCTCTTCAAGACTTTGACGCAGTAAACTATCCAACTCTGGAATATGTGTTCGCGTTTCAGTGGCCATATGGATTTCTTGAACCTTTAAATCTCCCAATTTATTGATTTCCAAATGCATCTTAACGGTATCGTTAACGTCTTCCGATACCACAATGTTTTGTTCTTTAAGATAGCTAGACACCTTATTGAGAAGGATTCGTTGAAAACAGGCCTTACTCTCCATTTTATCAGTAATAGAGTCACAACTATCAAACGTTGGGTAGATATCTACATCGTTCCAATTAAAAGTCTGTAGTTCTTCATTAAGTAAATCCTCTGACTGCACTTTCTTTTTTTCAAGATAGTGGCATGATGATAGAATTAGGAAGAGAAGTAGAAGTCGTACAGGCCTCATGTTTAAAATTCTGAAACCGAAAAGTACAATTTTTTTAAATTCTAGTTTTTCTCTAGAAATTTTTCTTTCTTGAGTTCTTGTAACCGTCGATCGGCTAAAGCCGAAAAAGGGGTGCCTTTATGCTTTTCCTTAAACTTTTCGTAAAGATTGATTTTTGTGTCGATATCTGCATAATACTCATCCTTAGTTCTAATTAAAAAAAACTCGGTCATGATATCACTAGGATCTTCCTTAAGTGAGGTTTGAAAGGCCTTAATAGCTTCATCGTATTTCTTCTGGCGATTTAAAACAATACCCAATTTTTGATATTCATGAGACAAGGACACATCTTGAATAGCCAATGAGTTTCTGTAATAGGTTTCCGCGTTTTCGTAGTCTCCAAGCCGCTCATAATAACTACCTATCACAAAAATGGCATTAGCATCATAAGGATTGTATTTTAAGGCTTCTTTTCTATGGTAAATTGCATCTTCATAATCTGAGTTTTGTGCATAGCTCAAACTCAATTTTTCATGGATAAATTCTGATAGCTCTCCTCTATCGATTAGTTTTTTAAACCAATCTACCGCATGTGTATAATACTCCTGAAAATAATAAGCTTGCGCCTTTAAACTCATTAGCTCAATATTGTCTGGATACGATTTTAGGCCTTTATCAATTAGTCCATGAGCGTCTTTGTATTTCCCTTTTATAATTCGATTTTTTGCGATTTTAAAAATAGCTTTTTGATGTGATGGGTCTAAGGTATAAGTTTTGTTAAATGCTTCGATTGCTAGCGTATCGCTCTGCCTTTCCAAAATTAAACCTAATTCATAATGAAAGTTAGGGTTAAGACTATCTGCCGCAATAAGATTGAGCAGTATTTGTTTGGATTCATCATAGTTTTTGGTACGCTTCAATAGCTTGGCATATTCATATTGCAATAGACTATTGTTTGAATTAGCCTCGATAGCTTTTTTATAATAGTTTAAGGCTTCTCCATAATTACCAATGGCAACGTAAGCTTTAGCGATTTTATCATAAACTTTCTCAACCTTATCCAAAGCTTTATAATGTTCAATAGCTTTAGAATAGTTTCCAAGTGCATATAATTCATCAGCTTTTTCGATGCCCTCTTGTCCGTTAAGACCATAATGAATGAGGAGGAAAACCAAAAAATAAATAATGGTATTAATGGGTTTGTTCAAGGTTTCTACTTCTTAAGGGTAAAATTAATTGGTAAGCTATATGCTACGTTTACGGGGTTACCATTTTGTTCTCCAGGGACAAACTGAGGTAAAAGGTTTAAAACCCTAATAGCTTCTTTCTTTAATTCAGGGTGCTTTGCCCTCACATTAATAGCCTTTACCTTGCCTGAGGTATCTATAATAAACTTAGTAAACACTCTTTGGGTCTCTCCGTTTAAATCTAAAGACTTTGCTACATCTAGATTAAAATTTGCATTCACAAATTCTGAAACCGCAATACTTGTACAACGTCTTCGCTCTACTTCATCAGTAACAGATTTACAATCTTCATAGATTGGTGCAACATCAACTTCACTAAATACAGTTGCTTGGTTTTGATAAGCGGAATAATAGCCTTCTTTCTGAAGAACTGATTTTCTTATGGAATCTCTGGGATTATTGTCTTTAGGTGATAGAGAACCCTTCTGCTTTGCCTTGGTTTGAAACACAATTGGTAAGGAGTATGGGACAATAACGGTCTCTCCTTTATGCTTTCCTGGAATAAATTGAGGTAGTGTTTTGATAACACGTATAGCCTCGGTTTCCAATTCTGAATGCGATGCTCTGGCTTTTATATCCTGTATTAAGCCCTGCCTATCTATTTTAAAGTTAACGAAAATACGCTGCCTCCCTGTAATACCAAGTGAATCTGCCAACCCAATATTAAAGTTCTTATTAATATGTTTTGCTATAAAATCACTCATACATTTCTTGCGTTCTTCATTGGTTGCCAATTCATCGCAACCTTTAAGAGTTGGTACTTCGTCTATAACTGAAAAAGGGACTTCAACGGAAGTTTCTGCAGGTATGTTTATTTCGTGCAGTTCATCTTTCTGGGTTGGGTAGAGAATTAATAAACTTTTTCCATCCGTTATTATTACTTTTTCAACCGATTCGTCGGTTTCCAATTGATTCAATAAAGCATCATATCGATTCTGTTCCTCTTCAGTTTTATTCTGCATATCTTCTACAAATAGTTTGCGCTCACCATCTTTAATGCTTGCTTCCCAAAGATCCTTAGCTTCGTTCGTCTTTTTCCAAGAGCGATATTCTGCATAACTTTTTCCCTTTTGCTTCATAAGCTCTGCTGTATCAAAGTCCTGATTCTCTAAAGTTCCTTTTTCAGACTTACGCTTTATCATACCGTCAGCTAGGTAGCGCATGTAGGCTTTAGACTTTAAAAATTCTTCTTTGGAAAGGATATACTTTTCAGGTTTATACTTACCAAAACCTGCATGAGCAGAAATCTCCATAAAACTGGCGCCTTTCTTTTCCATAGCCATCATTTCATCATAATATTTTTTTATCAATTCTTCCTCACTCGGTTCTTGAGATTTTTGTTGGGTTACCTCCACTCCCTGAAGTGCCCTAACCTCAGCGGACGTATAGACCAGCATTGCTAAAACTAGCGGAATGAGCAGTCCATACTTTAATACACGATATTGTTTGGATTTAGATTTTTGTAACATAGCGATTCGTCTTTTGATTAATGATGTTTTAAAAAAAGTATTGACAAACGAGGTATTATTAACTTCGAATATTTGATTGAGTAAAGTCTGATAGTAATTTGATTTATCATCTTGCTTCACAGCTTTGGCATCAGCAATATATTCGTGGAGCTCTTTAATTCTGTTTTGGTATAGATATACAACGGGATTGAACCATAACACGATGCGTAAAACTTCAAAATACACTAAATCCAAACTATGCCATTCCTTAATATGGATTAACTCATGTTTATAAATAGTCGGACGCTCCTCCTTAGGTATTCGCTCTCCAAGGAAAATGGTATTAAAAAATGAAAACGCAGCACTACTTTTTAAAAGCTTAACGATAAGCACGTTCCCTTTTCGAAGCTTGGGGTTCGTAGCTTTTAGCCGATACAACTTCAAGATTTTGACAACAAAGATCACTAAAGTGATCAGCATGCCAATACCGATACTAATTTGCCATATTGGAATGGAGGGCTGCTCTAAAACCACGCCTGTCTGCTCTGCCATTTGTATATGTTGCGCTCTAAGGGTTTTTTCGCCAATAAAAACTTCGGGCAAATGAATCACCAGGTTCTGAGTGGTCAGATCCTTTAATTTTTTAAATTTTATAAATGGAAGCGCTAAAGACAGTAGTGAGGTAATTAATAAGTAGGCCCTGTTGTAATTGAAAAAAGTCTCCTTTCTCAAAAACAAATCGTAAACCAATAAGAACAAGGCCTGAAACGCAATAATTTGAATAATAGAATAGAGCATGGTTATTTGTTTTTATTGATTTCTTTGAGCAAGCCTTCTATATCGTCTAAGTCAATATCATTTTTCTTTACAAAAAACGACACCATACTTTTAAATGACCCTTGGAAATAATTATCCAGCAACTTATTTATGGACTGGTTGCTGTAGGATGCTTTGTCAATAATGGGAAAATAAAGATGTCCTTTGCCTTGTTTTTCATAATCCACAAATCCTTTAGACTCCAAGATCCTAATTATTGTTGAAACAGTGTTGTAAGCTGGTTTTGGCTTTGGTAATAATTCAATTACAGCTTTAACATTGGCCTTTTTTAGTTGCCATAAGGCTTGCATAATTTCCTCTTCTGCCTTGGTGAGTTGCTTCATTTTCAACTAAATTTTTAGTTCATTAGATTTCAAATATAACTAATTTTTTAGTTTAAACTAATTATTTAGTTAAAATGTAACAAATTCTTTCAGAGTACGTCTTATTTGTTATAGCTTAAATTTTATGGAGCTACTTTTAATCATAATCGCATTTCTCCTTATAATACTTGGTATTGCTGGTAGTTTTCTACCCATTATACCAGGACCATTGACCAGTTGGCTGGGACTGTTGGTGCTGCATTTCACTGAAGGCATAGAAATGAGCACTACTTTTTTAGTCGTTACATTTTTGGTCGCCCTGTTTATTTTTGTTCTGGATTATATCATTCCGGTAGTTGGAACCAAACGTTTTGGTGGAAGCAGAGCTGGAATGATCGGAACAACTATTGGCCTGCTAGTAGGCCTATTCTCTCCAATTCCTTTCGGAATAATTATTGGACCATTTCTGGGAGCGATTATTGGTGAGATGACGCAACGGAATGATTTTAACAAAGCCACCAAAGCAGCTTTTGGCTCTTTTGTGGGATTCTTGGCCTCTACGTTTTTAAAATTTATAGTGGCCTTGATTTTTCTCGGCTTCTTTTTGGTAAAACTCTCAGAGCATAGTGGCAGCCTATTTTAATCTAATTTTATAAAAACCAAAAACCCAATGGCTAGCACCATTGGGTTTTCTTTCTTGCTATTAACTCAACAATTTCTTAAGAGGGATTAATTAATTCTTGTTGACTTGATGTAAAACTATAGTATTGAAATCACTTTTTGCTGCGGTAAAACCTCAATATTGATACGGAAAAACCGTAGTTCTCATTATTTTCAAGGGATTCAAGCGTTTTTTCGAAAGCTAAAAACACCTGATTTTTGTCGTAATTGTTATAAATAGCCCTTTTCCCTAGCTTCATTTAAGAGGGTTTCATCCTTTCCGTCCGATACTGAAAACAACAATTTGAGTTGCTTTTTGCGCTTTTCTATGGCACTCATGGATAAAGGCACGTATTCCTTTAGGTTCTTGGTTTTTATTCCCTGGGACAGTAGGTGAAGGATTTTCCTATTGATATCATCGACGTAAATTTCGCTCGTTATGGTTTGCTTTACATAATTATTGACCGTACTACTGTAATAGGGAGGATACTTCAAAATATGCTGAAACGCATCTGCCAACTCTATCGATGTTAAATCACTTTTTATTAAAAACCCATCAGGATTAATTTCCTTAATAATATTATGAATCCTGAAGGACTCATTAAACATGGTGAGAATGATAATTTTTGCATTGGGTAAAACACGCTTGGTGAGCAATGCTAAATCTTCACCTGAGGTGTATTTTCCATCCTCCGAAGGCGGCAAGCTGATATCAAAAAAACAAACATCGTAAGGCGTGTTTTTGGCCGCTTTATTAATCATGAGTTGAGCCGTGTCACAATTATTTGCCGTGTCTATTAACAGCGTTTGATCATCTTCTTTTGTAGCCATTAACACATTTTGATAGCCTTCTATAATAATAGGATGGTCGTCTACCATAAGGATATTTATGTGCTTCATGCCGTGTGGTGTATATAAGGTATTTTTACATTAACCGATGTTCCCGTTCCAATTTGGGAGGAGAATTCAATAGTACCGCCAACATCATCAACTCTTGAGGCCATATTCTTAAGCCCTATTCCTCGTTTACTCCTTGAGGTATCAAAGCCCTTTCCGTCGTCGGTAATTTCTAAGCAAATTACATTATTTTCCAGTGATATGCTAATCTCAATGGTTTTGGCTTGGGCGTGTTTATAGATGTTCTGCATAGACTCTTGGATAATGCGGTATAAATTAATTTTAATTTTATTAGGCACTACTTCCCAACTAATATCGTCCGTGAAATTAAAGCTGTATGAAAGTCCGTAAGCTTTGGTCTGGTTTTCAATAAGTTCACTTACGATATCCATAAAACTAGATCCAGCAACAAAATCGGTATTTAACTCGTGTGATATCTTTCTAATATCGTCCTCAATATTTTTTAATTGAGCTATATAATTGGCTCTTGTGAGTACAGCCTCTTTTCCATCTTTAAAATTGATGCTATCCAAACTTAAACGCGTTCCGAATAATCGCCCCAAAACACCATCATGCAGTTCTTCTGATATGCGCTTTTTCTCTGCGGTTCTGGCCTCTTCAACCTTGTCCTGTTGTTGAAGCAAAAGGTTGTAAATATCTTCATTGGCCTTTTGTTGCACCTGTATGAGCTTAAGTCTTCTATTTTTAGCACGTTGTGAAATGACTACATAAACCAGAATGGCCGTGAGCAATAAGCCAATAGACAAAATAACCAAATACAGATTCTCGCGTGATATTTGTTCGTTTTCTGCCGCAAGACGGTCTGTTTCCAATTCTATACGCGCAAATTTGTTTCTAACCTTACGTTCCACTTGTAACAGGCTGTCGGTTAGTTTAATATGTTCATTAAGATAGGCCTTCCCTTCTTCACTATCTTCAAGCTCGGATAAAAGCAGCATGGCCTCAAGGAGGATTTCATTAGACTCCACATTTTTGGCCAAGCCATAAGCTTCTCTAGCCAATTTCTTTGCTCTTTCCTTGTTTCCTATACCCTTATTGAACTTTGCCCAGCTGATTACCGTACCAGTCTTGGTGAAGTCATCATCTATACTATCGCAAATGGCATAAGATGTTTTAAATAATTCGATTATGTCATTTTCCTTAAAATCGCCCGTTAAGAATGTCGAATACGCCAAATTCTCGGCAACAAGGGCATAAAATGACGGATTTTCCTCTAATAAATTCTCTGTATCCAGTAGCTCGGCAAATATAGTTTTTGATTCTTCATAGTTGCCTTGCAATCGCTTAGCATAAGCGATATTGTTTAAAGAATATAAATCATAATCATTGGTTTTACCTAGGTCTTTCCCATATTCTAGGGCCCTATTGTGATATTCAATAGCACTGTTGTAGTTACGTAAGGAATTTGCAATATTTCCTAAAACAGTATTAAGTATCCATTTTTGGTCAAGAATGTCATTCGTGTTGTCACTATTCTCAATGGCTTTGAGAGCTCTCACCGCATTCTCCTCTGCCCCAAAATAATCTTTCCCCTCAAACTGTATTTGAGATAAATTTCCCAAACTATAAGATAACTCCTCGTTGTTTTTTATGGCATCAAAAACTTGTGCGGACTTTGAATAATTATAATACGCACTATCAATTTCTTGGGTCATTTGATATGCGTAACCCAAGGCGAAAAGGGCACGACCCAGACGTAAGGAATCCTTTATCTTCTTGGACAGAAGCGCTATTTGATGATTTGTTGAAATGTAAGCGTCAAAATCCTGTCTATCAAAATAGACATTCATCAATTTGCTTTGCGCTTGCAGTTCAATTGAATCATTTTGTAACTGTCTGGCCAAATATAAAGCCCGAAGGCCATATGTTAATCGTTCATCCGTTGGAAAATCTAAGTTATCCGTGTTTTGTATAAGAGCTTTAACAGAATCCCTTATTACAGAAGATTCCTGAGCATCTATCCTTACAGAAATTACGAGTAGGATTATAAAAAGGGAGTGTTTTGCTATTTTCAATTAAATGGGATGTCTTTGTCATCAAATTTAAAACTAAATTTCCAATTTGTGCACACCTCCAACAAGCACCAAAAGCCCTCGCAACATTGCAAGAGCTAATTATATTATAAAATAGAGCGAATTTATCCTCTAGTTGGAACCTTTATTTCTGCTTTCCCGTGAGCTAACAAATCAATATTCGTTGAGGTCTTCTCAATGGTTGGTTGATCATTAACGATGTCATTTGACTGTACACCAGATACAGTTAATACAACAATGGCTAATAATGCTAAGGTAATTTTCATAGTTCTCATATGGTATCAATTTAGGGTTAACAATAGTTAATACATTATTTGGTGCAAAACAATGTTTTGCGCTGAGGGAAGGGAATGGATAATTAACTATTTTGGACAAGCCAAAAATTGTACTAAAAAACGAGGGAAGTTTTTCAGACTAGTCTAGTCTAACTGTAAAATGGATATAATTAATACCTTGATAAGCGATTTGAGGACTTATGAAGGACTTCAAATATAGCTTTTATAATGATACAAAAAAGAATTTCATCGGTAAAATGTATTTTTTTATCGTTTAAATACTAGTTTCAGGGTAATTTTATAGAAACATCACTGAATGCAAAGCCCAAAAACTTAAAATCTTCCCTTGCGTTATACCTCTGTTAAAAACTACGTAAAACAAAAATCCTATCTTTAACTTCGTAAAAAAATGCTTAATCATTACACTTACATAAAGCAAGGTCATAGCCAGTGGGTCACTTTTGTTCATGGTGCCGGAGGAAGCTCGAGCATATGGTTTAAGCAGATTCGCTCTTTTCGTGAGCACTTCAATGTTTTAGTATTGGACTTGAGAGGTCATGGTAGAAGCAAACCAAAGTTGAGCGATGCCCTTAACACCAATTACACCTTTAATGCCATTACCAAAGATATCATAGAGGTCCTGGATCATCTAAAGATTGAAAAATCCCATTTTGTTGGTATTTCTTTGGGAACCATATTAATAAGGAATTTAGCTGAAATCCATCCACAACGTGTACAAAGCATGATTATGGGTGGCGCCATACTTAAACTCAATTTTAGATCTCAGGTGTTAATGCGCTTTGGCGTGGTTTTTAAGTCGGTAATTCCTTATATGTACCTGTACAAGCTATTTGCTTTTATCATCATGCCACGAAAAAACCATAAGGCCTCTAGGCTTCTCTTTATCAACGAGGCAAAGAAGCTGTACCAAAAGGAATTTATGAGATGGTTTAAACTAGCGTCTGAAATAAATCCCTTGCTGCGCTTTTTTAGGTTAAATGATATTGCTATACCTACGATGTATATTATGGGCGACCAAGACCATCTGTTCCTGCCCAATGTAAAAAAGATCGTAGGACAGCATAAACTTGCTTCCTTGCATGTGATCCCACAATGTGGTCATGTTGTTAATGTAGAGCAGTCTCAAATTTTTAACTATACCAGCTTAAATTTCTTGAATTCTCTATCAGACTAGTCAAAGTTTCAATAAACAGCAAAGTCCTTAAAACAAAAAAGCATCCCGATTTTCTGATAAAGAAAAAAGGAAAGCCTTTCATCGGAAGCTTCCAATTTAATTGGAAGTCTCACTACAATTTATCTCAATTGTTTTAGAGATAAACAACACAACACGTTAGTATTCCCTTGCAAAAGGGAACCTCATTAAACTTAAAAGCATCTGTTTAATGAGATACCCACCTTAGTGAGTATTTAAGCGGTCTGGACGGGACTCGAACCCGCGACCCCCTGCGTGACAGGCAGATATTCTAACCAACTGAACTACCAGACCGTTGCGTAATTGCGAGGGCAAATATACATTCCATTTTTAATATGGCAAATAAAAACCTTTAAAAAATAAAGCCATCAAACAAATTTCTGGCGTTCTATCATATAGGTGGTAAGGATGTTACTGAAACCAGCCTTTATGTCTGCTTCAACATACTTTATGCGATATTGCCCACATTTTAGTTTCAAGGCCTTAAAGTATTCTGAAGCTGCTGATTCATAGTTCTCCTTTACATTATCTGGATATAAATTAATGAACTCTCCCGTCTCAACGTCTATAAAACGTTTCGGTGCGTTATCAAACTCAAACTCTAGTTCTTTGGACTTATCCATGACGTGAAAAAGAACTACCTCATGTTTATTGTGCTTTAAATGCCTTAACGCCTCAAAGATTTTTTCATCGTCTTCTGAAGTTTGAAACATGTCCGTAAATACAAATATTAAAGAGCGCCTATGAATTTTTTCGGCAATTTGATGCAAATACAAATAGGTTTCGGTCTTTTGCGTCTGTGGTCTGGTTTCCACCGCTGCACTGAGTTTGGACAAAAGCATTTGCCGATGTCGTTCGCTACCCTTTTCAGGTGCGTAAAAATCATACTTATCACTGTAGATACTGAGACCTACAGCATCACGTTGTTTTTTTAATATTTGCATTAGGGCTGCCGCTGCTAGTGCAGAAAACCCAATCTTATTAAGATTTTGTATGGAGAGTCCAGCATCTTCGGGATAATGCATGGACGTACTGTTATCCAATATAATATGACAGCGCAGATTTGTTTCTTCATCATAGCGTTTGGTATATAATCTATCCGTTTTTGCAAAAAGCTTCCAATCAATATGTTTTGTGCTTTCGCCCTGATTATAAATTTTGTGTTCTGCGAACTCTGCCGAAAAACCATGAAACGGGCTTTTATGCATCCCTGCAATAAAACCCTCCACTACCTGCTTAGCCAATAAGTCCAGATTCTTAAATCCTCCGGCTTTATTGAGTTCTAATTGTAAATCCATAATATCGAAACTAAAAAAGGTTTGCCATTACAGCAAACCTTTTATCATTTCTTTTAGAGCTCTTTGTTACAATAGGGCATCTAAAGCTTCTGCGTAAGCATTTTTTGGTGCCACACCAACTTGGCGACCTACTACTTCTCCATTTTGGAAAACTAATACCGTAGGTATATTGCGCACACCATATTTAGCAGCAAACTCTTGGTTAGCATCTACATCTACCTTGCCCACAATGGCCTTGCCATCATACTCATTGCTAATTTCATCGATGATTGGCCCAACCATACGACAAGGACCACACCAAGCAGCCCAAAAATCTACCATAACTGGCTTATCGCTCTTTAGCACAGTTTCTTCAAATGTTGCATCTGTTATTTCTAATGCCATAATATTTTAGTTTAAGATATTTGTAATTTCATTAATTATGCAAAATTAGTCAAAAAAAGTACCAAACCTTACATTTCATATATTCTATTTGGCTATTGACCTATTGTTTAGGATTATTAGTCGCTTCGATTTAATTCAATTTAAAACGCACATCGTACCGTTGCAATTCCCCTAAAAGCTCTTGTGATATTTTAATTTTTTGTTTTCTGCTGGGCATGGTCAATTTCAATTTTTCATTTTTATCATAGATAACAAAATTTAAGCTGTGCTTACCTTGATGCATCTTAAATAAGCCTTGCAAATTATCAATCGTCTCCCTTTCTAGATAGTCTATGTCTAATTGTACGGATAGTTTTTTAGCATAAATATCCATGACGTCGTGAAGTAACTGAAAATTATTGAACTGGATTCTTGGATCTCCTTTTTTACCGGTCTGCTGATTTGTCCAGCCCTCTTTAATAAACGCCCTAATGTAAACGAATGAATTCTGCACTAAAAAGTGCCTGAATTTCAGGTACTCTTCGCCAAAAATCCTGAACTCAAAACTATCTGTATAATCCTCAACCGTAAATGCCGCCCATCCTGTGCCCTTTTTACTTACGCGATGCTGAACATCTGTAACTACACCTCCAAAGGTGAGTTCTCTATTTACATACTTCTCTAGGTCTTTGAATAAACTCAACTTGGCATTACAGAAGGTTTGCATCTCTATTTTAAAGTCATCAAGCGGATGACCAGAGATGTAAATCCCTACCACTTCTTTTTCACGAGCCAATTTCTCCATGGTTCCCCATTCCTCACATGGCGGCACCTGTGGCTCTGCAATCTGGACCTCACTAGAATCGCCAAACAAACTTACTTGAGCTGAATTCTCATTTTCTTGATATTTAGCACCATAGCGAATGGCCTTTTCTAAAAACGAAATTCCATCACCATCGGTAGCAAAATACTGGGCGCGATGCGTTTCTTTGAAACAATCAAAACCACCTGCATTGGCTAGGCCTTCAAATGATTTCTTGTTAGCTGCTCTTAAATCTATTCGCTTGGCCAAATCAAAAATGGATTTATAATGTCCGTCTTTCTTCCGGTTGTCTACAATGGTCTTTACCGCACCATGACCAACCCCTTTAATAGCTCCCATACCAAATCGAACAGCGTTATCCTTATTTACGGAAAACTTGTAATAACTTTCATTAACATCTGGGCCTAACACAGGTAAGCGCATACGCTTACATTCTTCCATAAAAAACGTCACCTGTTTTATGTCATTCATATTATTGGACAAAACCGCTGCCATATACTCAGCAGGATAATGGGCCTTTAAATAAGCCGTTTGATAGGCAATCCAAGCGTAACATGTAGAATGTGATTTGTTAAAGGCGTACTGCGCAAAGGCTTCCCAGTCTTTCCAAATTTTCTCTAAAATTTTTACATCATGCCCTTTTGCACTAGCTTGCTCAATGAACTTTGGCTTCATTTTATCGAGAACCGCAAACTGCTTTTTACCCATGGCCTTGCGCAGTACATCAGCTTCACCTTTTGTAAAATCTGCTAGCTTTTGGGATAATAACATTACTTGCTCTTGATAAACCGTAATACCGTAGGTCTCATTTAGGTATTCCTCCATTTCGGGTAAGTCGTATACAATCTCTTCCTTACCGTGTTTTCTATTGATAAAACTCGGAATATATTCCATTGGTCCAGGACGATACAAGGCATTCATGGCAATTAAATCATCAAAAACCGTTGGTTTAAGATGTTTCATGTGTTTTTGCATGCCAGGCGATTCATATTGAAATATCCCTACCGTTTCACCACGTTGGAACAGCTGATAGGTTTTTTCATCATCCAAAGGGAAATTTTCAGGGTCTAACTCTATGCCATGTTTGGCTTTGACAATTTTAACGGTGTCTTTTATAAGGGTAAGTGTTTTAAGCCCTAAGAAATCCATTTTAAGCAGCCCAGCACTTTCCACCACGGAATTATCAAATTGGGTCACATACAAATCGGAATCCTTGGCCGTTGCTATTGGAACGTAGTCTGTGATATCTCCAGGCGTAATAATAACACCACAGGCGTGAATACCAGTGTTTCTTACGGAACCCTCTAGAACACGAGCTTGATTTACCGTTTCGGCCTGTAAATCTTCACCTTCGGAAATATTTAATAACTGATTGACCTTATCGAGTTCTTCCGATCTAAATTTCTGAGCCAATTCCTTTTCACTTTTTCCAAAAATCTTAGCGAGTTTAGACATGTTTGGAATCAGCTTAGCGATATGGTCTGCTTCGTTCAGAGGTAAATCCAGCACTCTGGCCGTATCCCTGATTGATGATTTGGCGGCCATAGTACCATAAGTAATTATCTGTGCTACCTGATTGGCGCCGTATTTTTCGATTACATATTGCATGACCTTGCCGCGACCCTCATCATCAAAATCGATATCGATATCTGGCATACTTACCCGATCTGGATTCAAGAAACGCTCAAAAAGTAAATCGTATTTTATTGGATCTATATTGGTAATCCATAAACAATAGGCGACTACCGATCCCGCTGCCGAACCACGTCCAGGACCAACGGACACACCCATTTTTCTTGCCTCGCGAATAAAGTCTTCTACAATCAGAAAATAGCCTGGGTAGCCTGTATTTTCAATAACACCAAGTTCAAAATCCAAACGTTCCTTTATCGTTTCGGTTATTTCACCATAACGCTTTTTGGCCCCTTCATAAGTTAAGTGCTTTAGATAAGCATTCTCTCCACGTTTTCCACCATCAACATTATCCTGTGGGTCTTTAAATTCCTCCGGAATATCAAACTTTGGGAGTAACACATCTCGGGCCAACTCAAAAGGTTCAATTTTATCGACTATCTCTTGTATTGTTATTATGGCCTCTGGAATGTCCCTGAAGAGCGCCTTCATTTCTTCGGTAGACTTAAAGTAATATTCTTGATTTGGTAAACCATAACGATAACCACGACCACGACCTATTGGAGTTGCTTGTTTTTCGCCATCTTTTACACAGAGTAAAATATCGTGTGCGTTGGCGTTTTCCTGTTCTACATAGTAAGTGTTGTTCGTGGCAACCATCTTGACATCGTGGTCCTTGGCAAATTGCACCAACACTTGATTGACACGATTTTCATCTTCCTGGTTGTGCCGCATTATTTCAATATACAGGTCGGGTCCAAAGACATCCTTCCACCACAATAGTGCCTCTTCAGCCTGCTTTTCACCTATGTTTAAAACTTTACTTGGCACTTCTCCGTAAAGGTTACCGGTTAAACAAATAAGGTCTTCTTTGTAACGCTCTATGAGGGTTTTATCTATCCGAGGGACGTAGTAGAAGCCTTCCGTAAAAGCTATTGACGATAACTTGGCTAAATTATGATAGCCCTTCTTATTCTTAGCCAATAACACGATTTGGTAACCGTTATCTTTTCTGGTTTTATCCTTATGGTTCTCACATACAAAAAACTCGCAGCCTACAATTGGTTTTATGGGTTGAGCATTGTCTCCAGCCTCTTCATCTTGTGCAGCAATTTTTTTGTTATGAGCCGCCACTGCTTGAACGAAGTGAAATGCTCCCATCATATTACCATGATCCGTGAGCGCAACGGCTGGCATGTTCTCCCTTGCGGCTGCCTGTACTAAATCATTAATACTAATTGTAGATTGGAGGATTGAAAACTGCGAATGATTATGGAGGTGGGCAAATTTTGCCTCTCCTAATTGTTGAACGGTTTCTTTACTGGTATGCGAAGTGGTGGTACTTGCTTGTTCTCGCTGCAGTCGCTCATTGATTTTAGCGCTTTCACGTTTTAAATTTACGTGCTTTAGACCAATGGACTGAATCGTTTTGGGATTGGCCTGTGCAAAGTTTTCAAAGTAATCCGGTTGCACACCAAGCTCCTCATTGGTATACTCACGTCTTCTCACAAGTTCTAAAAAACAACGTGTGGTTGCTTCGACGTCTGCCGTGGCATTATGCGCTTCTGCAAAGGGCTCATTGAATAAAAATTCATGAAGCTCTGTCAAGGTGGGTAATTTAAACTTCCCTCCTCTACCGCCTGGAAGTTGGCACAGTGCAGCCGTATGTTCCGTACAGGTATCTAAAACAGGTAATTCTTGCAAAGGATTTGCCACATTACCTCTAATGAACTCGGCTCCCATTATGTTCAGATCAAAGCCAACATTCTGACCCACAACAAACTTTGTTTTGTGCAAAGCCTCATTGAATCTCTCCAGAACTTCAGATAGCGGCACACCTTTCTCCTGTGCCAACTCAGTAGAAATACCATGAACTTTTTCGGCATCATAGGGAATATTGAACCCTTCTGGTTGTATCAAATAATCTTGCTGATCGATACAGTTTCCCATTGCATCGTGAAGCTGCCATGCAATTTGAATAGCCCTAGGCCAGTTATCGGTATCTGTTATTGGTGCATCCCAACGTTTAGGAAGACCCGTGGTTTCTGTATCAAATATTAGGTACATAAAAGGTGTTTTGTTTGTCCAAAAGAGAACTTTAAAAATACTAAATGAAGCTATTTTATGAAGCAAAAGTTATAAACAGTTGTAAACAAAAAAACCACGCTTTCGCGTGGCTCTTAATCTTAGTATATTCTGTAGTCTTATGACACTACTTCCTCATACATTTTCACTGAATTAATTGCTGCTTCAATCGCATTGCGCTGTTCTCGCAACAAATCCTGTAATCTAGAAGGAAAACTGGAATCTGTCAATAATTCATTGTATTCGTCTAAACTCGCTTTTTCGCCTCTTAAAGCTTCGGTTAAAATGGTTTCTTCATTGTTAGATGAAAAAGTAGCTTTCAAGGTCATCCAGTTTCTGTGCAATGCACCTTTAATACTACCCGAATCTTCCGGTAATTCGCCGTAAGTTAAAATCTCAGTTCTCAATTGTCTAGCGAATCTAGCGCGTTCTTCAGCTCTTTTCTTAAAGAAGTCTTTTACATTGACATTGTCAACTTCCTTCATGGCATTGATGTAGCCTTTCTCAGCGTCATAATTCTTGATTAGCAATTCATTTAATTTGTCTGAAATAATTTTTTCGTACTTCATAATATCCTTTTCATTTAAATATTTCAATAATTTCTTTAGAGATGCGTATTGTTTCACATCTGCATATATAGTATAACGTATAAAGAGGCCTATGTCAAGTATCTTAACAGTTAATTCCTTGATTTAACGGTTTTTAACAAAAAAAGCATCGTCAAAAAACGATGCTTCACTTTTTATGTTTTTTACCAAGACCGTTATAAGCAATCTCCAAGACCATCAATAGTTTGTTGCAATTCTCCTGAATCGTCACCACAAGCCTCAATAGCCTCCTCGAGAGCAACCCTATAGGCCGTACAAACCTCTGAATAATTAGGGTCATCTGCAGGAGTATTATTAAAATTAGATTGAGCAGTACCTAGCGCCTGACTGGCTTGCAAGCACTGATTTTCGTCTCCGATGGCTAACAATCCACCAACAAGAGGCACGCGATAAAACACGCCATCAATAAAATTTACGGCACTGAATCCATCACTTGAAAAGGCCGTAAATTTAAATTCGCCCGTTATTAGCTTTGGGTCAGTATTATTGTTAATTTCAGAAACACGGATAAAATTATTTTCTGGGTCTAAGGGATACAATGTAAAATCTGGATCAGGTTCATTTGCTGTTGAATACACCGTTCCATCTGCATCTTGGAAAATGGCAACTGCTGCACTTGATGCTGATAATGGAAATAAGCCTGCGCCATCCGTTGGTGTAATAAGCTGTAAGGTTTCGACACCTGTACCTCCTTCAAACAAAAATCCTCCAAAATCAATATCTGCCGCTTGATAATCGGATTTCCACGTTACGCCATCTTTATTCCCTTGCATGGCTGGAGTATTAAATTCTACATCGTCACTACAAGAATAGGCTATAAAAATCGTTGCTATAAAAAGAAAAATTCGTTTCATGTGTCAGTATTAAAATTCCATGGTAACTTTAAAATTACGGGCTCTTCAAAAGTAAACTAATTTTTAAAATATTCTAATGTTAACAACGTATTGAAAATTAAAAAATTATACTATCTTTGCGCCCTCATTAATAACAGAGGTCGAGAACCTCACTAATTAATTTTATATGCCAGTAAAAATTAGATTACAAAGACACGGTAAGAAAGGAAAGCCTTATTACTGGATTGTAGCCGCGGATTCACGCGCAAAGAGAGATGGTAAGTACCTAGAAAAATTAGGCGCATACAATCCTAATACTAACCCAGCTACTGTAGAACTTGACGTTGATGGTGCTGTAAAGTGGTTAGAAAACGGAGCTCAACCAACAGATACTGCTAGAGCCATTTTGTCCTATAAAGGCGCTTTATTAAAAAAGCATTTGGCCGGTGGTGTTAAAAAAGGTGCGCTGACTGAAGAACAGGCTGAAGCAAAATTCAACGCTTGGTTGGAAGAGAAAGCAGCTAAAATTCAAGCCAAAGCTGATGGTTTATCAAAAGCCGAAGCAGAGGCCAAAGCTAAAGCATTAGAGGCTGAAAAAGCAGTTAACGAAGCTAGAATTGCAGCGGCAGCTCCAGTGGTTGAGGAAGAAGTTGCTGAAGAAGCTACGGAAGCAGCAGAAGCTACTGCTTCAAACGAAGAAGAATAAAATAATTTAGATTTTATACTTTTAACCCAGGCCACAGTGTCTGGGTTTTTTTTATGCTCAATGCCATATTGAGCATTTCAAAATCTATTAAAAGGCCCTGAAATAAATTCAGGGTGACAAATAAACCGTTTGTCATGAAAAAAGAGGACTGTTTTTATCTTGGTAAAATTGTAAAGAAATACAGTTTCAAAGGTGAGCTATTGGCCAAATTAGATACCGATGAACCAGAACTATATGATTCTTTAGATGCTGTTTTTGTTGACCTCAAAGGCCATCTGGTACCGTTTTTTATAGAGAACTCACAATTACACAAATCAAATCTTCTTCGCCTAAAACTTGAGGATGTCTCAAATGAGGGCGACGCAGATGCCTTATTGAAATGCGACCTTTACCTTCCTTTAGATTTATTACCTCCTTTAGAGGGCAATAAGTTTTATTTTCACGAGGTGATTGGCTTTAAAATTAGCGATAAGTCCTTTGGCGAGGTAGGTATCATAAAGGCTGTTAATGATACTACAGCTCAGGCCTTATTCGAAGTAGATAGAGACGGCACTGAACTTTTAATTCCAATGCATGACGAATTTATCCTTGAATTAAATCGTAAGGATAAAACCATTTTAATGGATTTACCGGACGGATTAATTGACTTGTACCTTGAGTAAACCTTTCAAATTCAAACAGTTTACGGTTAAGCAAGATCGTTGCGCCATGAAAATAGGCACGGATAGTGTTTTATTAGGAGCTTGGACCTCTATTGACACAAATCCAACTGAAATTTTAGATATAGGTGCTGGTACTGGTGTGTTAAGTCTTATGCTGGCCCAAAGATGCCCTGACGCCTTAATTGAAGCCATTGAAATTGATGCAAACGCCTACGAACAATGTGTTGAGAATTTTGAAAATTCCCCTTGGGCTAACCGTCTGTTTTGCTACCATGCCGCTCTTCTTGAATATGTTGAAGAGGTTGATGACAGCTATGACCTTATTATTTGCAATCCACCTTTTTATTCAGACACCTATAAAACACAGCAAGAGTCCAGAAACAAGGCTAGATTTCAAGATGCCATGCCTTTTGAGCATCTACTCTATGCAGTGAGCAAGTTGTTATCAGATTCCGGTGTTTTTTCCGTTATTCTTCCCTACCGGGAAGAAGCTCGTTTTATTCATCTTGCAAAAAAGCACCAATTATTTCCTAATCGCATCTTAAACGTAAAAGGACATGCTGATTCTGAAATAAAGCGCAGTCTTATAGAATTCTCCAAAACGAGCAAGCTAATAAAACCTTCGACTTTAATTATTGAAACAGGGCGCCATAATTACACTAAAAGCTATACCGATTTAACGAAGGATTTCTATCTTAAAATGTAGTCTTACTATTGGGCAATGAAAACGTTTTCGTTACTTTTGTGACCATAATATTGTCATACTTATGAAGCCAGATTTATTTGAAGCACCAGACTATTACAACCTTGACGATTTGTTGTCTGAAGAACACAAATTGGTAAGAGAAGCTGCCCGTGAATGGGTAAAACGTGATGTGTCACCTATCATCGAAGAGGCAGCACAAAAGGCCGAATTTCCAAAATCAATTATTGGAGGTCTCGCTGAAATTGGTGCTTTTGGTCCTTATATCCCTGAAGAATATGGAGGTGCGGGCTTAGATCAGATTTCTTATGGCTTGATAATGCAGGAAATAGAACGAGGCGATTCGGGTGTGAGAAGTACAGCGTCTGTGCAGTCGTCTTTAGTTATGTATCCTATCTGGAAATATGGTAATGATGAGCAGCGCCAAAAATATTTACCTAAATTAGCAACTGGCGAGTGGATGGGCTCCTTTGGTCTTACCGAGCCAGACCATGGCTCCAATCCTGGTGGCATGGTAACCCATTATAAGGATATGGGAGACCATTATCTCTTAAATGGCGCGAAACTCTGGATTTCTAACAGTCCTTTTTGCGATATAGCTGTGGTATGGGCAAAAAATGAGGAAGGTCGTATCCACGGTTTAATTGTAGAACGCGGCATGGAAGGTTTTTCTACTCCAGAAACACATAACAAATGGTCCTTAAGAGCTTCGGCTACGGGCGAGTTGATATTTCAGGATGTTAAGGTGCCCAAAGAAAATTTACTACCAAATAAGTCTGGATTAGGAGCACCACTCGGATGTTTGGACTCTGCGCGTTACGGCATTGCTTGGGGTGCAATTGGAGCGGCAATGGATTGTTATGATACTGCACTGCGGTATGCTAAGGAGCGAATTCAATTTGGAAAACCTATAGCAGCTTTTCAACTCCAACAAAAGAAATTAGCTGAAATGATTACCGAAATCACTAAGGCCCAGTTATTAGCCTTTAGACTTGGACAGCTTAAAAATGAGAACAGAGCAACTTCTGCTCAAATATCCATGGCCAAGCGAAACAATGTGGAAATGGCTATAAAAATTGCCCGCGAAGCAAGACAAATACTCGGCGGTATGGGAATTACAGGTGAATATAGTATCATGAGACATATGATGAATTTAGAAAGTGTCATTACCTATGAAGGAACACACGACATTCATTTATTAATTACGGGATTGGATATTACTGGGCTCAATGCCTTCAAATAAACTCGAGTAAACTTATCTAAAAGCCTCCAAGTTGTGGAGGCTTTTTTATTAAGTTGTATCTTTAAAGTATGAAAAAGAAAATCGTTTTACTTCTTGCCCTCGTTTTTGTGCTTGGTTGCAATTCGGAAGAATTACGACTAGAACCGGGAACACCCGACTCTCATCAAAATACTACGGATGACGAATCCAATGGAGGTACTGATGATGATACCGACACAACTTCAGATACTGATACTACTGGAAACGAAACCAATACTGACCTTTATAACATTTTATCCTTAGGCGATAGTTACACTATTGGTGAGAGCGTTTGTTCAACCTGCCGTTTTCCAGAGCAATTAAAGGACAGTTTAGCTCAAAGATTTGAAGACTCATCTTGGGAAGTCGATGTCATTGCCCAAACAGGTTGGACCACTACTAATTTGATTAATGCTATTAACGCAGCCAACTTAGCTACCGACTATGATTTGGTCACCCTTTTAATTGGTGTTAATAATCAATATCAAAGTCTTCCGTTTTCGACTTATATATCAGAATTCCCAGAACTTGTTGAGACATCTATAGAAGCCGCACAAGGGGATAAAAGCAGGGTGATTGTAATATCCATTCCCGATTACGCGTACACGCCTTTTGGCCAAGGACAAGGTAATGCAGCTACTATATCATCTGAAATAGACAATTATAACAGTTTTGCAGAATCGTACTGCAACCAAGAGAACATATCTTACGTTTACATAACTGATATTACACGACAAGGACTTGAAAACACAGACTTAGTGGCTTCAGATGGTTTACATCCTTCAAGTCTAGCTTACACAAAATTTGTTGAACGGCTTTTACCTATTGCCATAGAAAAGCTACAGCTAGAGCACGATTAACTCTCAGGAGCTAACTCCACAATTAAGCCTTCTATTTCTGGAGTAATTGGAATTTGACAGCCCAAACGGCTATTATCCTTGACATAAAATGCTTCAGAGAGCATTGCCTCTTCATCATCTTGCATTTCGGGAAGTTCTGTATCACTTAAAATATAGCATTGGCATGACGCGCACATGGCCATTCCACCACAGACACCTATGGTGCCTTCTGGTGCTAATTCGAAAGAACGGACCACTTCCATAAGATTCATCGCCATATCAGTAGGTGCCTGAATATTGTGCGTCTCGCCTTCCCTGTCAATAATTGTTATTGAAACGTCTTGATTGTCCACTATTCGATAGCCTTTACTACTGCTTTTGGCGCTTCCTTTCGTGTGCCATCAAAACCATCCACACCACTTACTGTTGTGTATTTTAAAACGTATCGCTTTCCTGGATTAATGATTTGATAAGCTGCCTGGCACATAAGTGTAGCTTCGTGAAAACCACATAAAATTAGCTTGAGTTTTCCAGGGTATGTATTAACATCGCCAATGGCGAAGATGCCTGGAATATTAGTTTGATAATCTAGGGCGTTGTTAACTTTTATGGCATTCTTTTCTATTTCTAATCCCCAATTTGCAATCGGTCCGAGTTTTGGAGATAACCCAAATAGAGGAATAAAGTGATCGGTTTTTACTATAATCGTATTTTCATCCTTTTTGGTAATTTCAACAGCTTCAACCTTACTATCACCTTTAATTGCAGTAACTTCTGCTGGTGTAATCAGATCTATTTTACCCAAATTTTTTAATTCCTGTACTTTCTCAACCGAATCCAGATGCCCTCTAAACTCATTTCTTCGGTGAACTAAAGTGACACTTTTAGCTACATCTGCCAGGAAAATACTCCAATCTAACGCAGAGTCACCTCCTCCAGCAATAACGACGTCTTTATCGCGATATATTTCAGGCTCCTTAATCATGTATTCTACACCCTTGTCCTCGTAGTCTGATATGTTATCTATGAGTGGTTTACGAGGCTCGAAGCTTCCGAGTCCTCCTGCTATGGCTACAACTGGAGCTTTGTGTTGCGTTCCTTTGTTTGTGGTAACGATAAACGTTCCATCTTCTTGCTTATCTATAGTTTCAGCACGCTCACCCAGTGTAAATCCTGGCTGAAATTGTTTGCATTGCTCCATCAACTTATCCGTGAGGTCACCTGCAAGAATTTCTGGATATGCTGGAATATCATAAATAGGCTTCTTAGGATAGATTTCAGAACACTGACCTCCTGGTTGTGGCAAAGCATCTATGAGATGGCACTTCAGTTTTAACAGTCCTGCTTCAAAAACGGCAAAAAGTCCCGTAGGACCAGCACCTATAATAATTATATCTGTTGTTATCATCTAAAGTTAAATTGGAAAACAAATCTACTAATGTGGAAAATTTTAAATTGTGATAAATGTCACAAACCTACTCCACATTAATAACACGTTCTATCTGTGGAGCATATTTCTTAATTGTCATTTCTACCCCAGACTTTAATGTCATTTGATTTACGCTACACGAGGTACAAGTTCCTTCTAACTGAACCTTAACCAATTTGCCATCTTCTATAGACAGCAAGGAAATGTCTCCTCCATCACTCTGAAGAAAAGGCCTAATTTCATCCAAGGCTTTTAAGACATTTAATTTTAACTCGTCTGCATTCATACTATTTCTTCTTTACGGCAGAACAACCTGCCATGGTTGTAATTTTGATAGCCTCCGTAGCTGGTAAAGCTTCGTTTCTATAGACTACCTGCTGCACCACTTCCTTCGTCAAGGCCTCATAAGCCTCCTCTACAGGCGAAGCGGTTTGCAACGCTGCTGGTCTACCAACATCACCAGCTTCTCGGATGCTTTGAACCAAAGGTATTTCACCTAAAAGCGGTACATCTAAATCCTCAGCCAGATGCTTAGCGCCTTCTTGCCCAAAGATATAATATTTATTGTCAGGTAATTCTTCTGGAGTGAAATAAGCCATATTTTCAATAATACCCAGCACCGGAACGTTAATGTTTTCTTGCTGGAACATGGCCACTCCTTTCTTGGCATCAGCTAAAGCAATGGTTTGAGGTGTGCTAACCACAACAGCTCCTGTAATAGGCATAGCCTGCATGATACTGAGGTGAATATCCCCTGTTCCAGGTGGCAAGTCTACTAGTAGAAAATCCAATTCGCCCCAAGCCGCATCAAAAATCATTTGGTTTAGAGCCTTAGACGCCATGGGTCCACGCCAAATCACAGCCTGATCTGGTTTTGTAAAGAAGCCTATGGAAAGTATCTTAACGCCATAGTTCTCTACTGGTTTCATTTTAGATTTACCATCGATATTTACAGACAGTGGTCTTTCATTAGCCACGTCGAACATTATTGGGATAGACGGACCATAAATATCTGCATCTAGCAATCCCACTTTGAAGCCCATTTTAGCTAAACTCACGGCAAGGTTAGCAGTTACGGTAGATTTACCAACACCACCTTTACCAGATGCCACCGCAATAATATTATTGATACCTGGAATTGGCTTTCCTTTAATTTCGTTCTTAGGCTTAGCCGCAGGAGCGTCTACTTTTATGTTGACCTTTATTTTGGCCTTTTCATAAACCTCCCTGTGTATAACCTGTAGTATTTCTACTTCTGTTTTCTTTCGGGCTTGAAGGCTAGGGTTTTTTATAGTGATATCTACAATAACCTCATCGGCAAACGTTACGACATTGGTTACTGCACCACTGTCTACCATATTTTCTCCCTCACCAGGAACCGTAATTTTCTTCAGTGCCGTTAATATCTCTTGTTTATTCAGTTTCACGTTGTTATCTAGATTTATTCTAAACGCAAAGATACTGCTAAAAGTTCATATTTTTAGTTAAGAAAATTGAAAGGCTTTATACTTGAATTTGGGAAATAAATGTCCCAATTCTCGTGAAACGTTTTAACGCAATTCCTTTACAGGATCCCAGTAGACCTCATTTAAATTTTGAACTTGGTTATCCTCCACTACTACTCCTTCGTTCTCTAACAATTGTTGCATAAGGTGAGTCCCTTCGAAATGATGTTTCCCAGTGAGTAGCCCTTTTCTGTTTACTACCCTATGGGAAGGAACATCCTTATTGTGAGACGCATTCATGGCATAGCCGACCAAGCGCGAACTTCTGGCTGCTCCTAAATATTTGGCAATGGCGCCATAGTTAGTAACCCTTCCATATGGTATTTGGCGGACCACCTCGTAAACACGGTCAAAAAAACTCAAGGTTTCTGGCTTCATTACAATTCTTTAAGAATATTTATAAAAGTGATTAATGCCACAATACCTGTTATGGTTCCTATTATGTAGTTCATGCCCTTCTGCGAGGTAAATTTTCGTTCTTTAATCTTATCAAAGAAAAAAATGTAAACATAGAGCATCACAAAAGTACCCATGGATGCACCCGTAACATAGGTTACGATGCTTAGTCTTTCAAAATCCATAAGTCCGAATGAAGCCAATGTTATGGTCATATAGGCTTGGTAAGGTATAGGAAACACGTTTAATGCCGATAATAACATGCCATGAAAAAAGCGACTTCTCTTACTCTTAACATCGGCTTCTATCTTAGCCTCCTTTTGGTGCCTGGCAATCACAAGGAAATAAATTGTAATGAGCACAAAAATAACAAAGGCGACACGTTGGAGAATTTCAACCACATCTGGTCTATTGGATAGATACCTTGCAAAGATGGCAGCAATATAGGTTTGAATGAAAACGACCAAACAAACCCCTGAAGAAAATGTAATACCGCGACCTGGCCCTTCCCTTAAACTTATTTTGGCGGCTGTCATGTTAAGCAATCCTGGAGGAATTACACCTATAAGCGCCACAAAAAGCCCAAGAAAAAAAATAACGGTAATGCTCAAGTCTTAGTTGATTTTAAATCTAATATACGTAATTGCTTTGTCATGCTCTAAATACTGACTTTCGTAAAAGGTCTGAATATCCGTCACTTCCGGAGGGCTACCTTCGAGTTTATAGACGTTGTGATTGGCGTACAATACTTCTTTGTTCAATCCATGCAAAAGACCGAGGGTATAGCCATGCATAAATTCGCTATCTGTTTTAAGATGCACTACTCCCTCTGGCTTTAAAACCTTTTTATAGCGCTCCAAAAATTCCATATTTGTTAATCTATGCTTCGTTCTTTTGTACTTTATCTGAGGGTCTGGGAAGGTAATCCAAATCTCATCGACTTCATTTGGTGCAAACGCCCATTCGATTAATTCTATCTGAATTCTGAGAAACCCTACATTGGGTAATTCTTGTTCTAGAGCCGTTTTGGCACCACGCCAAAATCTAGCACCCTTAATATCAATTCCGATAAAATTCTTGTCTGGATAACGCTGAGCGAGACCTACGGAATATTCGCCTTTTCCACAACCTAACTCCAGTACGAGCGGATTATCATTTTTAAAAAATGCTGACCTCCATTGCCCTTTTAAAGGAAAGTCGCCTTGCAACAATTTTTCCCTTGTAGGTTGCACCACATTAGAAAAGGTTTCATTCTCTTTAAATCGTTTCAGCTTGTTTTTGCTTCCCACAGTGATTAGAATTAATGCTGCGGTAAAATTAAGGAAACATTTTAGGTTTATATTTGTTTTTAGTCTCACATTTAAATCGATTAAAAATCATAACCGAATCGTACAAGAGAAAAATACTGGTAGCTCCCTTGAATTGGGGTCTGGGTCATGCAACGCGATGTATTCCTATCATAAAAGCCTTAATTGAGCAGCACTTTGAACCAATAATTGCAAGTGATGGCGACGCCTTACGTCTCTTACGGAAGGAGTTTCCACAATTAAAACGTATTGAATTACCTTCTTACAACATTACTTACCCTAAAAATGGTCATAATTTCAAACTGAAATTACTTAAGGATTCGCCTCATGTTTTAAATACAATAAAAAAGGAAAAAAACAGGATTAAAAAGATACTAGAGGAAGAGGAGATTCATGGCATAATTTCGGACAATCGGTTTGGTGTAAGGCATAAGGCTGTACCGTCTGTTTTTATATCGCATCAAATCAGGGTATTAAGCGGTAGCACGACATGGCTTAGTACCAAATTTCATCAAAATATTATTTCTAAGTTTGATGAATGCTGGGTGCCAGATGAAGCTGGAGAACGTAATCTTAGTGGAAAGCTCGGACATACTGCTTCACACGGATTAGCGATAAAATATATCGGCCCACTGAGTAGATTTAGCAAGTACAATTTGTCGGCTAAATATAAAATATTAGTTCTGCTGTCTGGACCTGAACCTCAGCGAAGCCTTCTTGCTGAAAAATTACTAGCACAATTCTCAAATTACGCAAGTCCGGTATGTTTTGTAAAAGGCGTTGTTGAGGAGGAACAGACCACTACAACGATAGGGTCGCTTACCGTTCATAATTTTTTAACTGCGTCTGATTTGGAATATGCCATTAACGCGAGTGAACTCGTTATAAGCCGATCGGGCTATACCACTATAATGGACTTAGCGAAATTGGGTAAAAAAGCGTTTTTCATTCCCACTCCAGGCCAATTTGAGCAAGAATATTTGGCAGCGAAACTCAATGCAGATCGCATTGCTCCATATTGCCGTCAGGATGATTTTACTTTAGATAAGCTTAACCAAGTACAGGATTATACTGGTTTTAACAACTTAAGCTTCAGCAATGATTTCAGGGGAATGTTCGACCTTTTCGAGCGTAAAGGAAAACTCGCTTCCCACGCCTAGTTCGCTCTCTACATATATTTTTTCTTCGTGGGCTTCAATTATATGTTTTACAATAGACAAGCCTAATCCCGAGCCACCTTCCTTTCTAGAACCACTTTTATCCACTCTGTAGAATCGTTCGAACAATCGAGGCAAATCCTTACTGTCAATGCCTTCGCCATTATCAGTTACCCTAATAATGGCCTTATTTTTAATAAGGTTCTCGATGCTTACTTCTGTAGTCCCTTTTTCCCTACCGTATTTAATTGAATTAACGATAAGATTGGTAAGGACTTGTTGTATACGCTCTTTATCGGCATTGACCAAAATGGGCTCTTCATAGTCCATATCAAACGTTAGTGTAATGCTCTTTTTTGCCGCCTTCATTTCGAATAAATCGAATACTCCTCTAACAAGTTCTACAATATCAAAGTGTTCTTTATTAAGTCTAAGATCACCCACCTCTAATTTGGTAATCATATCCAAATCTTTGATGATATAAATAAGTCGCTCAACACCTTTATTGGCTCTATTGAGATATTTTTTTAAGAGCTTTTTATCTTCCATGGCGCCATCCAGCAATGTTAAGATATAACCTTGTACTGTAAATAATGGTGTTTTAAGTTCGTGGGACACATTTCCCATAAACTCCTTTCTGTATTCTTCTCGGACCTTAAGCGTTTCTATTTCTAATTTTTTATCTCGAGCGTATTTATCAATTTCCTTGGTGAGCGTTCCCATGTCGGTTGTGATGGGCTGTTGCCTTAGGCTTGTGGACTCCAATAATGTGAGATCGTCATATATTTTCTTAACCCTTTTATAGATAAACCGTTCTACCCTATACTGAATAATGATGAAGCACAGCGCATAGCAGACTGGAGGAAAAAAAATAATCTGCCAATTAAAGGAATGGTAGTACCATAAAAAAACACTCACTAAGAGTGTTGTAAACAATGTCACATATAAGGACGTTTTAATGGCGAACTTATACGTTTTTTTTAAACTGTTTTTTTGCATTAGTCTACAAACTTGTAACCAACGCCTTTCACGGTTTTAAAGGATTTATCTCCTATTTTTTCACGAAGTTTTCTTATGTGCACATCAATGGTTCTGCCACCTACAACCACTTCATTACCCCACACTTTGTCTAAAATCTCTTCGCGCTTAAAGACCTTTCCTGGCTTGGATGCCAACAAAGATAACAATTCAAACTCTTTTCTCGGGAGTGTAATTTCCTTGCCCTTCTTGGTAATTTTATATTCTTCCTTGAAGATAACCAGGTTGCCGATTTTTACTACGGCATCTGCAGATTCATCCTTATCCTTAAGGCGTCTGAGCAGTCCCTTTACTTTACTTATTAAAACCTTAGGCTTTATAGGTTTAGAGATATAATCATCGGCACCTGCCTCAAAACCTGCTACTTGCGAATAATCCTCACCTCTTGCCGTTAAAAAGGCAATAATCGTATCACTAAGTTCTGAATGTTCCCTAATGCGCTCACAAGCTTCTATGCCATCCATTTCTGGCATCATCACATCAAGGATAATTAAATGCGGCTTGTGTTTTTTAGCTTTTTCAACGGCTTCTATGCCATTTTCGCCAGTAATCACTTGGTAACCCTCTGCGGAAAGATTGTAGCCAACGATTTCTAAAATATCGGGCTCATCGTCAACCAAAAGAATTTTAATGTCCTTCTTTTTCACAATTACTTAAAGTTTATGATTGTAAATATAAAATATATCTGCTTTAAGCGGTAGAATTCAAAAATTGATAACAATTCTGTAACATTAAAACTGCATCGGATTGGACATTATCAAAACCATCTAATACCTATATTATAAAATTGTAAACTTCTAGGAAAAGCCCCTCAGCTACAAGAGCAAAACGATAAATGTTATTATATTTGTATAGAACTAAATTTTAATCAATTATGAAAAAACTTTACTTTACAATTTTATCTATTGTATCTATGGCCATTTCCTTTGGGCAGGACATGGTAATTACAGGTGCATTCGATGGACCACTAACAGGCGGCACTCCGAAAGCAGTGGAAATTTATGTAATCAATGATATTCCTGATTTGACACTCCATGGCTTTGGGTCGGCTAATAACGGTGGCGGAACAGATGGGGTTGAACTGACTTTTGCAGGTTCAGCTAATGCAGGAGATTTTATATATATCACTGACAGCGCTGCAGATTTCAATACCTATTTTGGGTTTGCTGCTGATTATGAGAGTGCTGCGGCAAGTGTGAATGGAGATGATGCTTTAGAGCTATTTTTTGACGGTAATGTCATTGACACTTTTGGAGATATAAATACTGATGGCACTGGTGAACCTTGGGATTACCTAGATGGATGGGCTTACCGAAACAACTCAACAGGCCCAGATGGCACTAACTTTAACCTTTCAAATTGGTTTTTTAGTGGTACAGATGCTACTGATGGATGTACCACAAACAACACATGCGCATCAGTGTTTCCAATTGGATCATTTGTATATTCAGGAAATCCTTGTGGTGTCTCTTTTGGTTCAGCAACATACAACTGTCAATCTAGCACCATAGGAGATAACAATGATGGCGTTATTGTAGAAATACCTTACACTGGATCTAACAATACTATTATTTCTATTTCTGCTCCTGGCGCCACATTAGGTGGTGATGACCCTGCACTTACGGCAGATGGCACAATAACCCTTACTGGCTTAAATGAAGGCGATGCATGGAGCATAACACTTAATGGTGGTGATTGTGACGGTACAACAACTTCTGGAACTGTTCCAGCGGCAGAATGCGACCCTACACCAAATACATGTTTTGACTTAAGTGGTGGTGCTGAATTATTTGAATTAGTAACTGTAACTCCTAACTCTGGCTTTTCAAACAATGGAACCTGGGAAAATAATGCAGGTGTTTACAGCGCTAACGGGTTTTGTGGCGGCGGCTGTGTTGAACCAGTTGAAAGCTGGTTGATATTTGGTCCATTAGATATGAGTGGCGTATCTGATTTAGACTTACTTTTTGACGCTGCTGAAAACTTTGGAACTACAGATTTAGTTGTGGCATACACAACAGCCTATTCAGGATGTCCATCTGGCACTAGTTGGACCACTGCCCAAACTATTACGGATGCTGGAAGTGTAGCTGTTGATTTATCTAGTGTAACTGGAACAGATGTCTTTATTGGCATTCAGTATGTTGATGATGGTGCAGACGGCTATTCTGATTGGGAATTATCCAATGTAAGATTAGCTTCTTTTAGCACCTGCCCAACATTAGGGTCAAGACCCGTTTCAAATTGTGCTATTTGCGACCTTACCCTACAAACAGAAAACTATGTTTGTGTGACAAATACGGCTGGAGACAACAATGATAACGTAACTGTTGAAATTCCTTATACTGGTGTAGAAAGCACTATTACAAGTGTTACTTCTACTACTGCAACTGTAGGAGGAGATGACCCATCTACAATCGCCGACGGAGTTATAACATTGTCTGGCCTGAGCGAAGGAGATGCTTGGGATATTACAATAAATGGAGGTGATTGTGATGGAACAACATTATCAGGTACAGTAGCTCCATCTCAGTGCGATCCGGTTGCCCTTGTCATAAATGAAATCAACGCTGACCCAAGTAACGACCCTAATGGAGAAGGTGATGCAAATGGAGATGGTGTTGCCGATTTCAGTGATGACGAATTCGTTGAGATATACAATACAGGTAGCACAAGTATAGACCTATCAGACTATACGTTGTCAGATGCTACATCAGTAAGACATACGTTCCCAGCCGGAACTATATTGCCTGCTAATTCATTTATTACAGTTTTTGGTGGAGGAACACCAACTGGAATTAGCGGTTTAGTTCAAACAGCTTCATCGGGCGCCCTAGGATTAAACAATGGCGGGGATACGGTAACTATAACTAACAGTAGTGCTGTGGAAATCATAAGTGAGACCTATGTCGACGCTGGCAACAATCAGTCTATAGGTAGAAGCCCTGACTTTACAGGAGCTTTCGTAGACCATTCAACCATTGCAGGAAATGGTGGAGCTTTATTTTCACCAAATAGCGAGAACGATGCTACGCTATCAATTGACGATAGTACCACACAGAACTTTAGCTTATCTCCTAACCCAACAAACTCTGGTTTTGTCACTATTACAACAGCATTAGATGACACCATCAATGTTGAAGTATTTGATATGTTAGGAAAACAAGTGAAAAAAGCTGTGATACAACCTAATACCAATTTAGATGTATCACAACTAAGATCTGGTATTTACATTGTTCGTTTAGAGCAGAACAACGCTACAACGACTAAAAAATTAGTTATTAGGTAATACTTTTTTTAATTCATAAAAAAGCGCTATTAGTCTTGTCTAATAGCGCTTTTTATTTTGCCTATTTTTGCACTGTGATTTCATCAGAAGACATATTTAATATTAAGACGGCTAAACAATTTGAAGACGCAGCTTTGAACGTTTTCAAATATCAATTTGAAAACAATCCTGTTTACCGCTCTTTTTGCGATTTGCTCTATAAACATCCTTCTGACATCACTTCTTTAGAAAACATTCCTTTTTTACCCATTCAATTTTTTAAATCCCATAAGGTCATAAATCAGGGCGCCACAGAAGAAAAAGTATTTACAAGTTCTGGAACTACAGGAAGCATAACCAGTAAACACTACGTTTCAAATATTAATCTGTATGAGGAGAGTTTTACAAGAGGATTTGACTATTTCTATGGTGATGTAAAAGACTACGTCATCCTCGCCTTATTGCCTTCCTATCTTGAGCGAGAAGGGTCGTCCCTTATTTACATGGTAGACCACCTCCTAAAAGCTTCTAAACATGAGGAAAGCGGATTCTACTTAAACAATGTGCAAGAGCTTACTAAGACCCTTATTGAACTGGAAAAAAAGCAGCAGAAAACTCTTTTAATAGGTGTATCCTTTGCTCTTCTAGACCTGGTTGAAAACCACAACTTCGACCTTAAACATACTATAGTCATGGAGACTGGTGGTATGAAGGGGCGTCGAAAGGAAATGATAAGAGAGGAGCTACACCATAAGCTTAAAGCTGGGTTTGGGGTAGACCAAATACATAGCGAATATGGCATGACTGAGCTTCTTAGTCAAGCGTATTCAAAAGGAAATGGTGTTTTTGAATGTCCACCTTGGATGAAGGTACAAGCAAGAGACACCGAAGATGCCTTCACCATACTTCCTCATGGTAAAACGGGAGGTCTAAATATTATTGACCTTGCCAATGTGAACTCTTGTGCTTTTATAGCCACTCAAGACCTTGGTAGAATTAGACCTAATAGCCATTTTGAAGTTCTAGGACGTTTTGATCACTCCGATATTCGTGGCTGCAACTTAATGGCGCTGTAAGTTATTATTTTGTTTTACGACTAATCTAATATCCATGAAAAAGAAAGATTTTCATGATTTTGGTTGGTTGATTAGTAAAAAGTGCCCAGAATTGGGCACTTTTTATTTAAACTTTATGATGTATGTCGTCTTCTTACCTTTATTGAGAATAAGGTATTGTCCATTTATCAAATCTTCCTTAGACAATTGGTAATCTTCCCTAACCTTTATCTTGTTTACTCCAATGGCGTTTTCTTTTAGAGCTCTCCTAGCTTCACCATTAGAGGCCATAAAATTTGTTTTAGCGGCTAAGGCACCTATCATATCCAAGCCATTTTCTAATTCGTCCATTGGAAGTTCTACTTGAGGCACACCTTCGAAGACATCTAAAAACGTTTGCTCATTCAACGTTTTAATATCCTCTTTAAAGGATTTACTAAATAATATGCTTGAGGCCTTTTGGGCATTTTCAAACTCTTCTTTAGAATGCACCATGGTTGTAATCTCTTCGGCTAATCGCTTCTGCAACAGCCTTTGGTGCGGTGCCTCTTGGTGCTCAGTCACTAATGTGTCTATAGTTTCCTTGTCTAGAAAGGTAAATATCTTAATATAATTTTCGGCATCCTCATCACTAGAATTCAACCAGTACTGATAAAATTTGTATGGTGAGGTTCGATTGGCATCTAACCATACATTACCTCCTTCGGATTTACCAAATTTGGAGCCGTCGGATTTAGTAATCAACGGACACGTAATGGCATAACCTTTACCGTTGCCTATTCGCCTAATTAACTCCGTCCCTGTTGTAATATTTCCCCATTGATCGCTGCCTCCCATTTGTAGGGTGCAATTCTTGGAACGATAGAGATGAAGAAAATCATAACCTTGCACCAACTGGTACGTAAATTCCGTGAAGCTCATCCCATCTGCACTATTATCGCCAGAAATCCTATTTTTAACAGAATCCTTTGCCATCATGTAGTTCACGGTGATGTGCTTACCAACATCCCTGATAAACCCTAAGAACGAAAAGTCTTTCATCCAATCGTAATTGTTTACCATCTCTGCCGCATTTTCGGCATCACTTTCAAAATCCAAGAAATGTGATAACTGCTTTTTTATAGCTTCTTGATTATGTCTTAGCGTTGGTTCATCCAGAAGGTTTCGCTCCGAGGATTTACCGGAAGGATCACCAATCATACCTGTTGCGCCTCCAACCAGTGCTATAGGTTTATGACCACATCTTTGATAATGTGCAAGAAGCATAATAGGGACCAAATTTCCAATATGTAAAGAATCTGCCGTTGGGTCAAAACCCACATAGGCCGAACGCATTTTTTCCTTAAGGTGTTCTTCTACTCCTGGCATGGTGTCGTGTAACATGCCTCTCCATTTCAATTCTTCAACAAAATTCTTTCCCATGGAACTGATTTTCGATTATGATTTGGGCAAAGATATGTTTCAGAACCAAAAGAGAAAAGACAATTTGAAAAAAGCGTAACTTCGCTTTTATGATATTAGTTACAGGCGGTACGGGACTAGTTGGTTCGCATTTACTTTATAGCCTTATAGAAAAGGGTAAAAACGTGCGAGCTACATACAGAAAAGCATATAAATTAGAGCGCGTAAAGCGTGTTTTTTCTTATTACACAGATGATGCCGAATCCTTATTCTCTAAAATTGATTGGGTAGAAGCCGACATTACAGATATACCTAGACTCACCGACGTCTTTAAGGATATTCGCTTTGTGTACCATTGCGCAGCTTTTGTGTCCTTTGAGCCCGATAAATACAAATTGCTCAGAAAGATAAATATAGAAGGAACTGCCAACATTGTTAATTTGTGTATTACCAAAAACATACAAAAATTGTGTTATGTAAGTTCCATTGCAGCGCTTGGGCATTATGATAATCCTGAACAACTGATCCACGAAAACACACCATGGAATCCAGATTCTGATAATAGTGTGTATGCCATTACCAAATATGGCGCCGAAATGGAAGTATGGCGCGGCACCCAAGAAGGTGTGGACGCCATAATCGTAAATCCTGGCATTATTTTAGGCGCTGGACACTGGAAAGGTGGCAGTAGTGGTAATCTATTCAAAAGAGTGTATGAAGGCATATCCTATTACACAACTGGTGTTACAGGATACGTTGATGTATCTGACGTTGTTTATGCTATGACATACTTAATGGAAAGTGATATCAAAAATCAGGGTTACATATTAGTTTCTGAAAATTGGAGCTTTAAAGAATTTCTAAGCTTTACTGCCGAATGCCTTAATGTTACACCGCCTGACAAAGAGGCTAAACCATGGCTCTTGGCCATAGCCTGGAGGTTAGATTGGTTAAGCTCTAAACTTTTTGGTAAACGTAGAAGCTTATCTAAACAAAATGCGAAATCCCTAACTAGTATTGCGCGATATGACAATTCTAAAATTACTAGCACCTTGGAGTTTGACTTGAAACCAATACGTCAATCCATTAAGACCATAAGTAGTCAATTTTTAAAAGATAGAAAGCATTAATTTTTAACCTTAGGTTTGGATTTGCGCTTAGGCTTAAGCTTTACGCTACTAGAATCGGATTGCTCAGCTTTCTTTATAATAGAGTTTCTAATTGAATCTTGCCTACGTTTCCTCCTTTCGCGTTCTGTCCTTTGCAGCTCTTGTATGTTTTCCTTCTCTATCTCAAGGCGATCTCTAACTTCCTCAACCATGTCTTTATAATCATCGGGATTATAAGCATAATAAGCATTGCTCTTGGCAAATTGCAGACTATCTATATCATATTTTGTAAACACATAATTATCTGCCTCAACGCCCTTTTCATCCATTTGTGTTCTATTGACATTCTTTGCTCCGTTTATGATATACAGATCATAAAGAATATTAATCATTTGCTCCCGTGGTATAAGATTGTTGGGGCGCTCTGGCTTAACTTTTTTATTGCAGCTAAGTGACAGTAAACAAATCAATAAGAAGGTGTGATACCATTTCATCTATCTTGAAAAAGTAAGGCGTTTTCCTGCTTTAACGTTTAAAATCTTAAAATTGTTGTAAGCCAACTGACCATTGATGAAGGTGTGTGTTACCCTACTTTTGAAAGTATTCCCTTCAAACGGTGACCATTTACACTTATAAAGAATGTTGTCCTTGTTCACGGTCCATGGGGCGTTTAGGTCTACAACTACCAAATCTGCATAATAGCCTTCTCTGATATATCCACGTCTTTCTACATCAAAAAGTATGGCTGGGTTATGGCAGGCCTTTTCAACAATTTTTTCCAGTGCTATTTTCCCCTTATGATAACATTCTAAAAGCGCAACCAAGGCATGTTGTACCAAAGGCCCTCCGGATGGTGCGCTCGTGTAGGGATTATTTTTCTCTTCTATGGTATGTGGTGCGTGATCTGTGGCAATCACATCAATTCTGTCGTCTAATAATGCTTTCCATAATTGGTCCCTATCCTTAGCTGTTTTAACAGCAGGATTCCACTTTATGCGACTGCCCTTAGTCTTATAATCCTCATCAGAAAACCATAGGTGATGGATACAAACCTCAGATGTTATTTTCTTATCCTTAAGCGGAATCTTGTTAGTAAATAAATTTGTTTCCTTACCAGTGGATAAATGGAACACATGGAGTCTTGCACCTGTTTTCTTAGCTAGCTCTATAGCCTTTGAAGACGACAGATAACAAGCTTCTTCACTTCTAATTAGTGGATGATACTCCATTGGGATATCATCTCCATATTTGGCCTTGTACTCCTCTAAGTTTTTCCTTATTGTTCCCTCGTCCTCACAGTGTGTAGATATAACCATGTCAGTGCTTGAAAATATTTTCTCAATCACCTTCGGATTATCAACTAACATGTTACCTGTTGATGACCCTAGAAACAACTTTAGCCCAGCAACTGTTTTAGTGTTTACCTTAAGAATCTCATCTAGGTTATCATTGGTTCCGCCAAACATAAATGAATAATTGGTGTGCGATGATTTTGCCGCGATCGCAAATTTTTCTTCTAACTTTTCAACTGTAGTAGTTTGGGGAATGGTATTAGGTTGCTCAATAAAGGAGGTAATCCCTCCAGCCAGTGCAGCCCTGGATTCAGTTTCAATGTTTGCCTTATGGGTTAGACCTGGCTCTCTGAAGTGTACTTGGTCATCAATGAGCCCAGGCAAAACATAATTGCCTTCTACGTCAATGACATTAATATTGGCATTTTTTACACTGATGGAACTATCTATTTCCTTTATGACATCGTTTTCAATTAAAATATCGCCTTCAATGATTTTGCCTTCATTTACAATCTTAGCATTTTTTATGAGGGTAGTTGCATTCATTATTTTATGACTTAGTAAACAAACTTTTTATTTTTAAACTGATAACACCAAAAATAGCCTCGTAGATAATATTTCCGCTCATTTTTGATTTACCTTTTTCTCGATCTTTAAATATAACTGGTATTTCTACAATTTTAAAGCCTTTTTTAGTGGCTTTAAATTTCATTTCTATTTGAAAGGCATATCCAACAAACCGAACCTTGTCTAAATCGATACTTTCTAAAACCGACCTGCAATAGCAGATAAATCCTGCTGTTGAATCCTTTACCTTCATTCCGGTAATTAACCTCACATAAAGTGAGGCACCATAAGAGAGCAAGATTCTTGATAAGGGCCAATTCACCACAGTAATCCCTTTGACGTATCGTGAGCCAACAGCCATATCAACCTCTTCCGATAGACAAGCCTGGTATAATTTTAAAAGATCGTTTGGATTATGTGAGAAGTCGGCATCCATTTCAAAAATAAACTTATAATCCCTTTCCAAAGCCCATTTAAACCCTGCAATGTAAGCTGATCCCAAACCAGATTTATCCTGTCGGTTTAAAAGATTTAGCCTTTTCGGGAATTCGCTTTGTAAAGCCTTAACAGCATCCGCCGTATGATCTGGAGAGGCATCATCCACAACAAGGACATCAAACTCTTTCTCCAAAGAAAAGACGCTGCGTAAAATCGCCTCTATATTCTCAATTTCATTATAGGTAGGGATAATTACAAGAGCATCTGACATCGCCTCAACTTTATAACCACATTATGATTTTGTCAAACACAAATGTAAGGGTTTTAGACCTCTTCTTTTAAAATTAATTTCAAATAGATAAAAGGCAATTGGTAATGGACTATTTTTGAATTATTTTAGCCCTATGCGCAATTTTGTCACATACGAATGGTTCACCATTTTTATCATATTTGGCACTATTTGTATTGTCTTGGCTAAATTTACCAACAGTCTTAGATTCCAAGATTTCCTTTATGTGGTTGGCAACTCGAAGTACTTGAAAATTTACAGTAGGCAACAGAAATTTATCGATCAATTTGATAGCTTTCTGTTTTTGAATCTAGCGCTTTCCACGAGTATCTTTATCTTTTTTGCCTATTCGGCCTTTGTTAGTCCTCTTAGTTTTGAGCTCATCCCATTTTCAAAGCTATTATTGGCTGTTTCCACCTTGATTATCATAAAAATCTTGGTAGAACGTCTAATTGGGAGTTTGTTTGAAATAGATGCGCTTATTGACAATTACCTTTTTCAAAAAATTACCTTTAAGAATTATTCTGGGCTGGTCCTTTTAGTTGCCAATCTATTTCTTATTTACTCCAAAATTCGCTTAGATATTATCATATTTACAGCAATTTCTATTGTTTGCCTCATTAATTTCATGGGATTTTTAACATCATTCAGAAGTCATCAAAAATCAATAAACGCTAATTTTTTCTATTTTTTATTGTATCTTTGCGCTCTCGAAATTGGGCCTTATGTCCTTTTATATAAGGCGATTAGAGAATATAACGCTTAAAACAAAAGGTTTACGCATGAAAGTAAAAACGATATTAGTATCGCAACCTGAGCCTAAAATAGAAAACTCTCCTTACTTTGATTTACAGGAAAAGCAAAAGGTAAAAGTAGATTTTAGACCTTTTATACATGTTGAGGGTGTGCCGGCCAAAGAAATCAGACAACAAAAAATAGACTTAAGCAAGTACACGGCAATTATCCTAACCAGCAGAAACTCCGTAGACCATTTTTTTAGAGTAGCTGAGGAAATGCGCTTTAAAGTGCCAGATAGCATGAAATACTTCTGCCAGTCTGAAGCAGTGGCTTATTACCTTCAGAAATATGTGGTTTACAGAAAGCGTAAAATCTATGTGGGAAAACGAAATTTTGAAGATCTATCTCCACTTATTAAAAAATATAAGGACGAAACCTTCTTATTGCCAACAACGGATAAGGTAAAACCTATTATTCCCGAAACCCTAGATAATTTGGGAATCAACTGGACACAAGCTACATTTTATAAAACGGTGATTAGCGATCTATCTGACCTTGCTGATGTTTATTATGATATTTTGGTATTCTTCAGCCCTTCGGGTATAGAATCCTTATTCCATAATTTTCCAGATTTTAAACAGAACAACACGCGCATAGCTGTATTTGGCAACACTACCGTAAAAGCTGTAAAAGAAAAAGGCCTTCGTGTTGATATTGCTGCGCCAACTCCAGAAACACCCTCTATGACCATGGCGCTTCAAAAGTATATCGAAGAAGTAAACAAAGGGAAATAATAAAGCCTGAAAGATTAAACAAAAAAGCGACTCAAATTTGAGTCGCTTTTTTTATCAATCACTTAAAACTAAAACCCATACCGTTGTGGGCCACCTCTTCTTATTTCTTCAGAGGCATAGGATTCAAACTTTTTAAAGTTCTCTCTAAAAGAATTAGAGAGCTTAAATGCCATTTTGTAATACGCCTCATCATCGTTCCAAGTCGTTCTTGGGCTTAAAACTTCTGTGGGCACACCAGGACAGGTTCTTGGTTGGGCAACACCAAATACTGAGTGGATATGATAATCCTCATAGGTATAGTTACCTAATTTGCCCTCAAGGGCAGCAGTTATCATGGCTCTGGTATACTTTAATTTCATTCGGGTTCCAACACCATAAGGTCCGCCTGTCCATCCGGTATTAACCAACCACACATTAACACCAGCTTCCTTCATTTTTTTACTGAGCATATCAGCATATTTGGTAGGATGCAAGGGCATAAAAGGCGCTCCAAAACACGCTGAAAACGAGGGCTGCGGTTCTACCACACCAGCCTCTGTACCTGCAACTTTAGCAGTATACCCAGAAATAAAATGGTAAGCAGCCTGTGCCGGTGTTAGCTTAGAAATAGGAGGCAAAACCCCAAAGGCATCTGCTGTTAAAAAGAAAATATTCTTCGGGTTTGCGGCATAAGATGGTTGCTTTATATTATCTATATGATAAATAGGATAGCTCACCCTGGTGTTCTGGGTAATGCTGCTATCCATATAATCTACCTCGCCATTATCCTTAATTATAACATTCTCTAATATTGCACCAGGACGGATGGCTCTATAAATATCTGGCTCCTTTTCTTCTGACAAGTCGATGACTTTGGCGTAGCAACCACCTTCAAAATTGAAAATAGTGTTCTCGGCCGTCCAACCATGCTCATCATCACCAATTAATTTCCTATTTGGATCCGTTGATAGAGTTGTTTTACCTGTTCCTGACAATCCAAAAAATATTGCTGTCTCTCCATTTTCACCCACATTAGCCGAGCAGTGCATTGGGAGTACATTTTTTTCTACAGGTAAAATAAAGTTCAAGGCTGTAAAAATTCCTTTTTTCATTTCACCAGTATATGCTGAACCACCAACTAAGGCAATTTTCTTTGTAAAGTTGAGTATTGAAAAATTACCTTGTCGTAATCCATGATTTTCTGGGTCTGGGCACTCGTAACCTGGAGCACACAATACTACCCATTCTTCTTTAAAATCCTTCAATTCCTCCTCTGAAGGCCTTAGGAACATGTTGTAAATAAACATATTAGACCACGGATATTCTGTTACAGTTCTTACATTCATTTTGTAATCTGGATCTGCACAGACATAGCCATCTCTTACAAAAACCTCTCTCCCGCTCAAATAATTTTCAACTTCTTTCTGTAAATAATCAAAGTGCTCTGGTGAAATGGCCTTGTTAGAAGGTCCCCACCAAATTTTATCTTTTGTATAATCATCCTTTACCAAAAAACGATCTTCTGGGGAACGCCCAGTAAATTTACCTGTGTTAACTGCCAAAGTTCCATTGGCAGTTTCTTGTCCTAAGCCTTTTTCTATTGTTATGGCTTGTAGTTGTTCTGGTGATAACTGATAATGAATCTTGGCATTTTTTATGCCGTAGGCGTCTAACGAAATCGTTTTCGTGGATTGGGTAGGATTTGACATAATTATCGTTTTAATTAAAGGGGCAAAATTAAGACTTTATTTTAAAACCATATAGCCCAGAAGGATTAATCGACTTCCTTCCTTATAATGCCGATAAAGATCAGTACCCATGCCAAAATTAAAAGCAAACCTCCGAACGGTGTTATAAGCGCTATCGAAGTAAAGTCGAAGGAAGATAGACTATTTGTAGCAAGCCCATAAATAGAACCTGAGAAGAACAAGATTCCAACTACAGTAAGATAATAGACCACTGATTTATACTTTTTGTTTAAAAAGGACGTACTGCCTAAAACCAACAAAAGAAAAGCATGATACATTTGATAGCGAACTCCTGTTTCAAATGAAGCGATAGCTTCTTCATCAACAAGTTTTTCCAATCCATGGGCTGCAAAGGCACCTAAAATAATACCAAAAATGCCAAAAAGAGCTCCTGTAAGCAGTAATTTTTTGTTCATAAGTATAGCAACTTTTACATAGTAAATACATTGTGTATTTATTACATTCGTGCTTACAAAATTAGACATATTAAGCTATTATGCGAAAGATTTTAGTCATTGGCGCAGGCAAATCATCATCTTATTTAATTAAATACTTTCTAGACAAATCTGAGAGCGAAAATCTACACATCACCATTGGTGACATCCATCTAGATAATGCCATAATGCTTTTAAATGGCCATCCTAACTCTAAAGCCATTCATCTCGATATTTTTAATGCTGAAGCCAGATCTGAAGCCATAACTAATGCTGATATTGTCGTTTCAATGCTTCCAGCCAGGTTCCACATCGAGGTAGCCAAAGATTGCATAAAGCTCGGTAAACATATGGTTACTGCCTCTTATGTAAGTAATGAAATGCAGGAGCTGGACACAGCCGCCAAATCTAAAGGTCTCATTTTTATGAACGAAATTGGTGTTGATCCAGGGATAGACCACATGAGCGCTATGCAGGTCATTGATCGCATACGAGATAATGGTGGTAAAATGATTTTGTTTGAATCCTTTACGGGCGGATTGGTGGCACCTCAAAGCGATAACAACCTATGGAACTATAAATTTACTTGGAACCCTAGAAATGTGGTGGTAGCAGGACAAGGAGGTGCCGCCAAATTTTTGCAAGAGAACCAATTTAAATACATACCGTATCACCGTTTATTCAGAAGAACGGAATTTTTAGATGTAGAAGGCTATGGTAGATTCGAAGCTTATGCCAACCGAGATTCGCTTAAATATCAACATGCTTATGGTTTGGACCATGCAAAGACCTTGTATAGAGGTACTATGAGGCGTGTTGGATTCAGTAGGGCATGGAATGTCTTCGTGCAACTGGGCATGACGGACGACAGTTATACCATTGAAGATAGTGCCAATATGAGTTATAGGGATTTTGTTAATGCCTTTTTACCCTACAGCCCAACGGACTCCGTAGAATTAAAATTTAGGCATGCCTTAAAAATTGACCAAGATGACCTTATTTGGGATAAATTCTTGGAACTCGATTTATTCAACCCAGACAAAAAAGTAGGTGTTAAGAATGGTACACCAGCTCAAATCCTTCAAAAAATTTTAATGGATAGCTGGACTCTCAGTAAGGACGATAAAGACATGATTGTCATGTATCACAAGTTTGGCTACGAGCTTGACGGAAAAAAACACCAAATTGATGCCACTATGGTTGTCTTAGGTGAAGACCAAACCTACACAGCAATGTCCAAGACAGTAGGTCTACCCGTTGCCATGGCGACGTTAGACATCTTAAACAAGAAAATTGTAACACCTGGTGTTCAAATTCCTATCACGAGAGAAGTCTATAAGCCTATTTTAAAAGAATTGGAATCCTATGGCGTGGCCTTCACGGAAAAGAAAGTTCCTTATCTAGGTTATAATCCACTTAACCTGTAGTCTAAATAGATTTAAGGTATTGGTGCTTTTTAATTTCAATTTGCTGTTGATTCCTTACTTTTAGCTTTCAAATCAAAAACTGCATTACATGAAAATTGATAGTAAAGGTATTTACATCGATGGTATTGACAAGAAGATATTAAGAGCCTTAATGGAGGACGCCAGAACACCTATCCTAGAAATTGCACGAAATGTTGGCATATCTGGTGCAGCCATCCATCAACGTCTAAAAAAATTGGAAAAATCTGGCTTGTTGGCTGGGTCTAAGTTTATAGTCAATCCGAAAGTTTTAGGTTATACGACCATGGCTTTTGTAGGGGTTTATTTGGACAAAGCTGTGAGTAATCCTGATGCCGTAAAGCAGCTCAAAAAAGTACCTGAAGTTATAGAATGCCATTATACCACAGGTGAGTGGAGTATTTTCATTAAGATTTTATCAAAGAATAATGAGCATTTAATGCATGTTCTCAACACTCAAATTCAAAGTATTACAGGTGTTTCACGCACGGAAACTTTCATTTCCTTACAGCAACAAATTGACAGACAAATTAAGATCTAAAAAAGCCCTCAAGGTGAGGGCTATTTATAATAAACTTTGAATTTCTCGCAATTAATCTCTTCCACCAAAGACCTGTAAAGCCCAATATAAAAGAGATGCCAACGCTCCTATTGCTGCGACAAGATATGTTCTAGCTGCCCATTTTAAGGCATCTTCCGCTCCTTCATATTCTTGCTGATTTACCATGTTTTTGGTTTTTAACCAAGCCAAGGCTCTGTTACTCGCATCGTATTCAACAGGTAGTGTAATAAAGCTGAACAACGTTGCAAATCCCATAAAAACCAACCCAGCAACAGCAATCCAATAGCCCATACCAACGCCGGCAGCAGCACCAAGAATCAAGCCTCCGATAACCAACCATTGAGACATCCCAGAGGTTACACTTACAACAGGTACTAAGGCTGATCGCATTTGCAATGCGCCATAAGCTTGTGCGTGTTGTACGGCGTGACCTACTTCATGAGCAGCTACTGCAGCAGCAGCAGCATTTCTTTGGTTATAAACGGCTTCACTCAGATTCACCGTTTTATTCTTTGGGTTATAGTGGTCCGTTAACTGTCCTCTTACAGAAATGACCTCAACATCATAGATGCCATTATCAGCTAGCATTTTTTCAGCTATTTCTCGCCCAGACATACCATTACTCAATTGACGTTTAGAATAGTAAGCAAACTTCTGTTTTAACTTACTGCTCACCAACCAACTTACTAAAGCAATGCCTCCTATAAGTATATAATATCCTAACATATTTTCATTAAATTATTTGTGTAAATTTAGTAAAGTGTCAGCAAATAATAAGCCAAAGTGAAGTTAAGAAATTTTGTCAGTTTTTAACCTTTATCAGCTTAGCGCGCTGTGAGACGGTAACAGGATATGAGGTTACTTTGGGTACGTCCTCTTCAGTAGCTCCTGAGACCATTGCTCCAGATGTATTTGAAAAGACAATCTCAAATAGCATATAATCCTCAAAAAAGGTTTCGGTAGTAATGAGTAAACTATTCTGAACTTCGAAAATACTATATAAACGATTGCCAAATAATTTAGCCGGCAACAAGATACCGTTGTTTTCATCTACAACATACTCTCCCCTTGAAGTATCTTTTGCAATGAGATTATAATTACGTTCTTGCCTATTCCCGTCCGCTATGTAAACAATTTTATACGTATAGTTACCGAGGCTATCAGTGGGTTGCAAATGAAACTCCATACCATAAATTTCTTTGCCATTACTATTTTCAACCACTAAATCACCTTTGTAAATACCCAGAGCGTCGTCAGGAAAAACAAAATCACCGTTCTGAGCTCCCAAATTAATAGTAACACTCAAAACGATGATTCTTATTATAGTTTTCATATTTTGTTTTGACTCAAATATACGTACAAAACCTTTTAGGCCATAGCATCAACAGACCAGTTAAAGGCTTCGGCAATTTCCTCATAAACAATCTTACCCTTAACAACATTGAGCCCTTTGGAAAGACTCTCATCGTTCTTACAGGCCTTCTCCCAACCTTGATTGGCTAGTTTTAAGACATAAGGTAACGTTACATTGGTTAAGGCCAAGGTAGACGTGTATGGCACAGCGCCAGGCATATTTGCCACACAGTAATGTACCACATCATCAATTATATAGGTAGGATCCTCATGGGTAGTAGGCTTAGTGGTTTCTATACAACCACCTTGATCTACAGCCACATCCACAATGACAGTTCCTGGACGCATTTCCTTAAGCATATCTCGTGTAATTAACTTTGGTGCTTTTGCTCCTTTTATTAAAACACCACCAACGATTAGATCATGGTCCTTTATTCTATTTCTGATATTGAATTCACTAGAAAACTCCGTAACGACATGATTGGGCATTACATCATTGACATAGCGTAACTGTTTCATATTAATATCCATAATGGTAACATGAGCTCCCAAACCAGCAGCCATTTTTGCGGCTTGAATGCCAACTGTTCCAGCACCTAGAACCAATACTTTTCCTGGAGGCACTCCTGGCACGCCTCCTAAAAGTACACCACGTCCCTTAATTGGTTTCTCCAAATATTTTGCTCCTTGCTGAATGGCCATACGACCCGCAACTTCAGACATTGGTGTGAGTAAGGGTAAGGTCCCATTATCACACTCTACGGTTTCGTACGCAATACAAACAGCACCACTTTTTATCATGGCTTTGGTTAAGGTTTCGCTTGAAGCAAAATGAAAGTAAGTAAAGACCACATGATGTGATTTTATAAGCGGATACTCCTTCTCTATAGGTTCTTTTACTTTTACAATCATATCTGCTGAAGCATAGACCTCTTCAATAGTATCTAAAACTATTGCTCCAACTTCCATGTAATCTTCGTCAAAAAAGCCACTGCCTAAACCAGCACTTTTCTGTACATAAACTTCATGATTGTTTTTGGTTAATTCGAAAACGCCAGCAGGTGTCATACCAACACGGTTTTCATTGTTCTTGATTTCCTTGGGTACTCCGATTTTCATTTTAAACTGTTGATTAGAATTTAATAGCAGTAAGAAAGTACCATTAAAAAAATGAGCAAAACAAATTTTATGGGCTTTGGAAGGGCATTTTTATAGAAAATTTATTTTTTCGTCCCTATTTTTTGATTTTCTCAAAAAAGTGCTCATTATCAAAGAAATACATTAATAGACGTAGGAAACATAAATTCGATTAAGTGAAAATTCAACAAAGAAGGATTTCCTATTTATCTCATCTTTTTTAAAACGCTTAACTATTATAGGATGGCTCTATACTCTCCACTAAATTCTAAGAATAGTGCAGACAAAAGTCATGTCTAAAAGACTCAGGTTTCCTTAAAGGGTTTAATCCAATCGGGAATAGACCCATTGATATGGCAGGTCCACTGGCTCAACTAGTAAATTCTCACCCTCAAAATAGCCAGTAGAAAACACATTATCACCGCTTCCAAAATTATAATTATTAACACCAACCCTACTCCATAGTAATTCTGTGAATGTCAAAGTTGCACATTCATCTGGTGTGTTTTGTAAATCTATATAATCTCCACCAAATCTGCCGTTGGACTTATACTCTGTAAAAGTGCACTGTGAACAGCCCACTTCTACTTCTACACCAGATTCAAAACGGGCTGTCATTTGCCATTTACCAACAATTCTATCCACCTCATCATTATCGTCACTTGAACACGATAAGATTAGCATTAAACGACCCAATAGGGCCAGAAATTTTTTCAAAGCGCTTAATTTATTTTAACCAACAATATTTACAATTTTCCCAGGAACCACAATCACCTTTTTAGGCGTGCGTCCTTGTAATTGCTCTTGGGTCTTTTCGTAAGCCAAAACCGTTTTTTCGATGTCTTCCTTACTCATATCCAAAGGCAACTCAAGCGTAAAGCGCATTTTACCATTAAAGGAAATAGGATAGTTTTTTGTACTTTCTATAACATACTTTTCCTCAAATTTAGGGAATGGCGCTGTTGCTATAGACTGGGTATGGCCTAATTGCTCCCATAACTCCTCTGCGATATGCGGTGCGTAAGGTGAAATAAGAATGAGCAATGGCTCCAAAATAGCTCTGCTACTGCACTTTTGGGCCGTTAACTCGTTAACCGCAATCATAAAGGTAGATACCGAGGTATTAAATGAGAAGTTCTCAATGTCTTCCTCTACCTTCTTTATGGTTTTGTGTAGCGTTTTTAAGTTGTCCTTTGTTGGCTCATTGTCAGTCACTTTAGAACCATTGTCGTCGTTGTACAACTTCCAAAGTTTTTTAAGGAAACTATGAACACCTGTAATTCCGGCTGTATTCCAAGGTTTATATTGCTCCAAGGGCCCAAGAAACATTTCGTACAAACGCAAACTATCTGCGCCGTAATCTGCTACAATATCGTCTGGGTTTACCACATTGTATTTGGATTTGGACATTTTTTCCACATCGCGTTTTACTTTAAACGTACCGTCTTCTTCAGTAATGAATATGGAATCTTTGAATTCTATTCTCCAATTTTTGAAATCTTCAATATTGAGTTCATCAGAAGAATTTACCATTGATACATCAGCATGAATAGGAATTATTGCTGCTTTTATTGAGTATTTATCTAAGTCTGATTTTACACGTTCGTATAGCTCTAATGCCTTTTCAGTTTTTGGTCTACTCTTTATGAAGAGTTCCTTTAGGTTTTTTTGATTATACTCAATTCCTGCGGATATGAAATGATTTATTTTTTTATTCAGACTGAAAAAGTTCATTGAAAATTCAAATTCATCATTTTCATCTTTTGAAAAGTGTAATCTTGTAATTTTATAAACAAAAGCACTTGTCCCCAAAATCATCCCTTGGTTAATGAGCTTTTTAAACGGCTCATCAATGGAAACAAAACCTCTATCGTATAAAAACTTCACCCAAAAACGCGCATACAACAGGTGGCCAGTAGCATGCTCGCTACCACCAATGTATAGGTCCACATTTTCCCAATACTTTAAGGCTTCTTCACTTGCAAAAGTTTCGTCTCGCTTGGCATCTTCCATATATCTAAAGAAGTACCAAGAAGAGCCTGCCCAACCTGGCATCGTATTCAATTCAAGTGGGAAAATGGTTTCGTTATCGACTGCACTCGAACTGACAACCTTATTCTTTTGGGTATCCCAGGCCCAAACCTCAGCGCGTCCTAATGGTGGTTCGCCTTCTTCCGTTGGCAAGTACTTTTCAACTTCGGGAAGTGTTAACGGTAAATGTTTTTCATCTATCATTTGTGGCATGCCATTGACATAATAGACAGGGAAGGGTTCGCCCCAATAACGTTGACGCGAGAACACCGCATCTCTTAAGCGGTAGTTGGTTTTACCTTCACCTTGACCCAGCTGTTCCAATTCGTAAATGACGCGTTTGGTAGCCTTTTTAAAATTGAGGCCATTAAGGAAATCACTATTGCCAATTTTTACATTTTCCTTGGACGTAAAGGCTTCTTCAGAAATATCTAAACCATCAAAAATATTGGGAATAGGAATATTAAAATGCTTCGCAAAATCATAATCGCGTTGGTCGCCACAGGGAACGGCCATTACCGCTCCTGTCCCATAGCTCGCTAAGACATAATCGCCAATCCAAATAGGAATAGGTTCTTTAGTGAATGGATGCTCTGCATAGGCACCTGTAAACACTCCCGAAATGGTTTTTACATCGGCCATACGATCGCGCTCCGAACGTTTTGCGGTAGCCTCTACATAAGCTTCTACTTCGGCTTTTTGGGCTTCGGTAGTAATTTTTGAGACCAACTCATGCTCTGGTGCCAAGGTCATAAACGACACTCCAAAAATGGTATCTGGTCGCGTCGTAAAGACTTCAATAGTAGCATCGTGGTCTTTGACATTAAAGCTAACGGCAGCTCCTACGGATTTGCCAATCCAGTTACGCTGACTTTCCTTTAGGGAATCCGTCCAATCTATAGTGTCCAAGCCTTGAAGCAAGCGTTCTGCATAGGCCGAAATACGCATACTCCATTGGGTCATTTTCTTGCGAATCACTGGATGGCCGCCACGCTCCGACACACCATTTACAATTTCGTCATTGGCCAGAACCGTTCCTAGAGCAGGACACCAATTCACTTCGGTCTCTGCGAGATAGGTCAATCTATATTTCAGAAGGGTTTCTTGCTGTTGTTCCGAAGAAAAAGCCGTCCATTCCTCGGCTGAGAACGCCACGACATCGTCATCGCAAGCGGCATTCACAGACGTATTTCCATCGGTTTCAAATTTTTCTATCAAAGTCTCAATGGCCTCTGCTTTATCCGTATCCTTATTATACCAAGATTCAAACAACTGGATAAAGATCCACTGGGTCCATTTGTAATATTTTGGGTCTGATGTACGCACTTCGCGACTCCAATCAAAGGAAAATCCTATCTGGTCGAGTTGCCTTCTATAGGTTTTAATATTTTCTTCCGTAGTAACTGCAGGATGCTGCCCTGTCTGAATGGCATATTGTTCGGCAGGTAAGCCAAAACTATCATAACCCATGGGATGCAATACGTTAAAACCCTTGTGGCGTTTGTACCTCGCATAAATATCACTGGCAATGTAACCTAAAGGATGCCCAACGTGAAGACCAGCACCACTTGGATAGGGAAACATATCCAAAACATAATACTTGGGCTTATCGCTTGAGTTGGATGCCTTGAATGTCCCTCTTTTGGCCCATTCTTTTTGCCACTTTTTCTCAATGTCGTTGAAGTTGTATCGCATCTTAGAGTATTCTTGAAATAAGGGGCAAATTTAACGGTATTACAACACAATAAAAAACTAAACGTTGTATTAGTCTACAGAAGCAATTAGTTTTATATTTTTACAGCATTAATCCGTTGAAAATGGCATCTTCCTTCGATAAATATCAAAGACGCAAATTGATTTCGTCCTACATTTCCGTAGTCATTAGTATTGCTTTGGTCTTGTTTTTATTGGGCTGTCTTGGACTCTTGGTTATCAATTCGAAAAAAGTGGCCGACCATTTTAAGGAACAAGTGGTGATGACTATTTACTTAAACGATACTGCAAAGGAGGTTGAAGTTAATCAGCTAAGGAAAAGCTTGGCCATGGCAGATTATACCAAAGAAGCCGTTTATGTCTCCAAGGAAGAAGCTGCGGAGTTGATGAAAGCAGAGACTGGTGAAGATTTTATGGATTTTGTGGGTTATAATCCACTTAAAAATTCCATTGACGTGTATCTCAAAGCTGATTTCGTGACCACAGAGCAGCTCACAGCAATTACCGATGACTTATCGAACAAATCCTTCATTGAAGAGATACGATATGACAATGATTTGGTAGAATTGATGAATGATAACGTACAGAAGATTTCTTTCTGGGTATTGGTAATCAGTGCTGTGTTTACCTTAATTGCGGTTCTTCTTATAAACAGTTCCATTAGGTTGGCCGTATATTCAAAACGCTTTATCATAAAAACCATGCAAATGGTTGGCGCTACCAAAAGTTTTATACGACGCCCCTTTGTTTGGAAGAGCATTAAATTGGGCATTATTGGCGCTTTAGTTGCTTTAATAGGTGTAGCTGTTGTTTTGTATTATCTCAACCTTACCTTCCCGGAATTGAATTTGCTTAATAATACCGTTTCCCTCATTGCTTTATTTTTAGGCATTTTTGGTTTAGGCATTGTAATTACATGGATCAGTACCTTTATTGCTACCCAGCGGTTTCTCAATCTTAAGACCGATCAGCTTTACTATTAAGGTGTTAAAGCAATACTAGATTCCATTTTTTTGCGTTTTAGTAGTTATAAATCAATCAAAAAATGAAAAAAGTTCTCATCTACTTTACTACAGTAGCACTATTTGCGGTTGCAGGTGCCATTCTTCTTCTTAAATCCTTTACTATAAGCAATCCAGAGCCTGAAGATTGTAAAGAGGTTACCGTAAAAATTACAGATATATTGGAAGGGTCTAGCCATGATATTGTTTTTAAGGATAATGATTTTAGCTCTTTTTACATTAATAGAGGCTTAGAGCGCGGTTTAAATTTAGACTCCCTTAAGACAAAAGTTTTAAATAAAACTGTTACTTTGCATTTGGCAAAAGTAATGGGAGGACGACTCACCTCTGATCACATTTGTCAGCTAAAGGTTAATGGTGATACTTTATTTACAGAGTTTTAAATAAATGGGAGAACAAAAACGCAAGGAACAGGCCAAATCAGATTTTATTTTTGGCAAGAAAAATTACAAGTGGTTTTTTATTGGCTTAGGCTGTATTGCTGTGGGTTTCTTCATAATGGCCTATGGTTATGATTTTACCTATGCCGGCAAAAATAACGATGCTAACACCTTTGATCCAGCCATTTTTAGATGGGACCGTATTCGTTTGGCGCCAACCTTGGTTTTAATTGGATTTGGCATGCAAGTGTACGCTATCTTGGCCAAACCCGATAAAGAGGATAACCCAAACTAAATTTACTTTCATAATTTATTGAGCGCTTCATCTGCTTTATTTGGAAATTGACTTTTGATAGTTGATATTTGCCCACCATGGAAATCACAGATGCAATTATACTTGGCATAGTACAAGGCCTAACAGAGTTTTTACCTGTTTCTTCAAGTGGTCATTTAGAACTAGGAAAGGCTATACTTGGCGACAATTCGGTTCCCAAAGAAAGCTTATTGTTCACCGTAGTACTTCATTTTGCCACAGCACTCAGTACCATTGTAGTATTTAGAAACGATGTCCTAGAAATTTTAAAGGGAGCTTTAAAGTTTAAATGGAATTCGGATTTAAAGTTCATTAGTAAAATTGCGATTTCCATGATACCTGCTGCTGTGGTCGGCATATTTTTTGAAAAAGAACTAGAAGAATTGTTTGGCAGCAACATTCTTTTGGTTGGTTGTATGCTCCTAGTTACGGCAGTTTTACTGTTTCTAGCGGATAAAGCCAAAGACACCAAAAAAGCTGTATCTTTTTCTAACGCCTTTGTTATTGGGTTAGCTCAAGCGGTAGCCATACTTCCAGGTATTTCTAGAAGCGGTGCTACGATTTCAACCTCTGTTTTATTAGGCAATGATAAAACAAAAGCGGCTCGCTTTTCGTTTTTAATGGTAGTTCCTTTGATTTTTGGCAAGATTGGCAAAGATATCTTTAGTGGAGACCTCACCTATGAAAGCTCTAATTTCACAGCTTTAAGTATTGGTTTTATTGCGGCTTTTGTCTCAGGTCTATTTGCTTGTACTTGGATGATTGCTTTGGTTAGAAAAAGCAAACTCACCGTCTTTGCAATCTACTGTGCAATCGTTGGAATTATTGCCGTAATCTGGACCCTGGTTTACTAATGGCTTCTTTAGAAGATTATACGGCTGGAAAAGTTATCTTAATAGATAAACCCTTACACTGGACCTCATTTCAAGCAGTGAATAAAATTCGCTGGGCCATAAAAAAACGCTTTGGTATAAAAAAAATCAAAGTTGGCCATGCTGGTACTTTAGATCCCTTAGCAACAGGCCTATTGGTTATTTGTTCAGGTAAAATGACGAAACAAATCAATACTTTTCAGGGCCAAGAAAAAGCATACACGGGAACGATTACTTTAGGGAGCACCACACCCTCTTACGATTTAGAGACTGAGTTTGACAAGACATTCGATACCAGCCATATTACTGAAGATTTAATACATAATACTACAAGAAAATTTACTGGAAGTATTGAGCAATACCCACCTATTTTTTCGGCCTTAAAAAAAGATGGTAAACGTCTTTACGATATCGCTAGGGCAGGAGAATCGGTAGAACTCAACCCTAGGACAGTGGAGATAACTACCTTTGAAATTACTGAAATCAATGGTTTAAATTTGAAATTTAAAGTCGTTTGCAGCAAAGGCACTTATATAAGGTCGTTGGCTCAAGATTTTGGAAAAGCGTTAAATTGCGGTGCTCATCTTTCAGAATTAAGACGCACAAGAATTGGGTCATTTTCGGTCGAGAAAGCCATATCTCCAGAAGCTTTTTTGGATCAACTATCCTAAATCTTTGGCAGAACCTCTCGCAGATAGATTCAAAGTCTAAACCATTTCTGTTTTATATTCGTATATATAAAAATTCGTAAACCAAATCGCTTTGTCAATAATTGAACGCTTTAAAGCTGAAATTATAACCTTCCTTATTACTGGTATTTTCGTATTAGGTTTGTTTAGCATTCATTTAAAACAGCACAGAACGCTAATCACCGAAAGCTACTACGAAATTGAACCCGAGCCAGAGACTCCAGAGGAAGAAATAATACCTAATAAACTTGAGGATTCACAGGAGCCATCTAGCAATAAGGCCTTTAATGAAGACGAAGCCTATAAGGAACTTATGCGGAATTTTAAAACCGTTAGCGCAGATGATTTTGAACAAACAACCAAGGCATTGGAAGATGCCAAAACGAAAACTACAGAAGAAGATCTCTCTGTAATTAATTCCTTTTCAAATAGTGTTGGACGTGGCTTGAGCTCCAAAGAAACAGAGGCTTACAAAAAACTTCAAGAGCAATTAAAAAAACGGCAAAAGACTGAAAACACTATTGACGAGCATTCAAAAGGGAGAAGTAGCCTGACCTATTCCCTAAAGGATAGAGTTCTTGAGGCCTACCAAACACCGCGCTATCTCTGCGAATATGGTGGTACGATTGTGGTAAGCATTAAGGTAGATGCCATGGGCAATGTTATTGAGGCCTACATCAATGGTGCCTCTAGCTCAAATAATCAATGCTTAGAAGAAAGTGCCATAGCTTATGCCAAAACAGCACAATTCAATAGTTCTGAAAGACAAAACCAAATAGGAACCATCACCTTTATCTTCAAAGGCAAAAACTAATCTAAAAGTTCTAACAGATCTTTTATTGTAGACTGGCCTTTATCCTTATTGTACCAACGTTGTAAATCTTCTTTGAATTCTGCCGTTAGTGTCCCATGCTTTTGCTTGTAGTCGTTGACCATTTTTGTAGCTTCAGAGGGTCTGGGACCAAAGGTTCCGATGACCTCTTCGGATTTATTATCAATAGCTATTAACTTTGGGATGGATCGGCCACCATTGGTTAAGAACTGGTTCATTAAAGCATCATTATCGTCTCTTAAGACTACGCGGTAATTTATATTGCTGCTTAAGGCTGCAACTTTATTAATTACAGGTAAAATATGTGCTGCATCGCCACACCAACTTTCTGTCAATACAAGCCAGGTGACATCGCCTCTGTAATTTTCAACCTTTGCCTTAGCGTCTTCATCGAGTCTTACGGTTTTGTCCCAACGCTTCATTCGTCTTTGATTGAGCATTGTGTAGTTGGCCATGGTCTCTGTTTTTTCATGGCCAGTTGTAGACGACGCATTAACTAAGGTATTTATCAGTTCTGTATAATCTTCATAAGACATGCTCTGCTTTAAGCTATCCCTTATCACGGTATTTGGCATTAGTAGTTCTGTTGTTTTCATGAGGGCAAATTTACGATAACATCTTTATTTTTTGTGTTACAGTTGTTACCTTAGACCATAGAAAAATAGTCAATCGCTATGAGTGAAAAATGGTTAAAAATTTCAGAACACTTAAGAACAGTTTTGCTTCTCGCATTTGCGCTGCCAGTCATGGCTTTGTATTTTGACTGGTTTAAGGACAGTGATTTTTTTACGGTCCGTCGACTAAATAATATTAAAAATCTCGCCATTTTACTTTATATCATCGTATATGTTGTTGAATTACGGATGAAATTAAAACAACAAGCCCTTGAAATAGCAAAACTAAAAACCAAACTTCTTAGACATGAAAAGTAGCTTGTCTCGTTGTGGTTGGTGCCGAGGTGATGCTTTATACGAAGCCTATCATGACAAGGAATGGGGTGTGCCGTTATATGATGACAACGCCTTATTTGAGTTTTTAATATTGGAAACCTTCCAAGCTGGGTTGAGTTGGATTACCATTCTTCGAAAACGAGAAAACTTCAGAAAAGCTTTTGACAATTTCAATTACAATCGCATTGCAAAATATTCTGAAAATAAGATAAACGAACTTTTAAATGATAAGGGTATCATAAGAAATAAACTTAAAATCAAGGCAACTGTAACCAATGCTCAGGCCTTTTTAAAAGTACAGAACGACTTTGGAAGCTTCTCAAATTACATATGGTCTTTTACAAACGGTAAACCCATCATCAACAGGTATAAAGACTATAAAGAAATCCCTGCAAATACCCCATTAAGTGATATTATTAGTGCCGATTTAAAGAAAAGAGGGTTTAAGTTTGTAGGGTCTACAGTCGTCTATGCACATATGCAGGCCACTGGAATGGTAAACGATCATGAAGTAAGTTGTTTTCGATATAAGGAAGTTCAAAATTATTCTAAGTGAAAAGATTTCAGTAACTTAGTAAAAAGTAGCTAGAACAATCCCTTAGAAAAAATATCCCATAAAAATCTACATCCCCATGAAATTTACAGCAGTATTTTGCACGTTATTAAGTGTTTTTGCGTCGTTATTTGTTTCTGCGCAAATCACTTATGAACCAGCATTTCCAAACCTGAGCTTTAGTAGACCCGTTGAAATTCAAAACGCCCAGGATGGCACAAACCGGTTATTCGTTGTAGAACAACCAGGACGCATTCAAGTGTTCCCTAACGACCCAGATGTGTTGGCTACAGAAGTCTCTACGTTTTTAAATATTGAAAGCACAGTTACGTTTTCAGCGGGACAAGAAATGGGTCTATTAGGCTTGGCCTTTCATCCAAATTTTACACAAAATGGTTATTTCTACGTGTATTACACCACAGGAAGTTCCAGTAACTTAAGAATGGTCACATCACGATTTACCGTAGATGCGGTAAATCCAAATCTGGCAGACCCAAGTAGCGAACTAGTTTTGTTTGAGTTTACAAAAAATCAATCTAACAGCAATCATAATGGTGGTAAAATTGCTTTTGGAACTGACGGCTACCTCTATATCTCTATAGGTGATGGTGGTGGTGCCAATGACCCACAAAACAATAGTCAAAATATCAATAATGCCTTTGGAAGCATCCTACGAATAGACGTTGATGTTGATGGCAGTAACCCGTTGGCCTCCAATGGAAATTATGAAATTCCGAATGACAACCCTTTCGTTGGTGAAACTGGCCTGGATGAAATTTTTGCCTATGGTATAAGAAACACTTGGAAGTTCTCCGTAGACGAGGTGACCGGTAATATTTGGGGCGGTGACGTTGGTCAGGGTGAATTTGAAGAAATAAATCTAATTGTTAACGGTGCGAATTATGGCTGGAAACGCTTCGAAGCAGAAAGCATAGCTAATAACACGCCTACTGAAGGCCCTGGGATTCTTACCTCTCCTGTTTTCTTTTATGACCATAACGCAGGAGATGTTTCCATTACGGGAGGTTACGTTTATCGCGGTTCTGATATTACAAGTTTAAGCCCTGATATTAATTCAAAATATATTTTTGGCGACTATGTTAGTGGACGCGTTTGGGCCTTGGATTACAATCCAACTACCCAAGCGGCAAGCAGTACACTCCTATTTGACTCTCCTGGCTTTATCTCTAGCTTTGGACTGGACGAGAGTGGTGAACTTTATTTTAGTTCGTATGGCAGTAGCGCCCAAATTTTTAAATTGGTTGATGGTGTAACTGGCCAAAATGGTACAGCCGTAAATGGTTTGGGCGAATGGTCCTTAACCTCGACTGAAAATTTTAATGGGCAAATTAGGGCGGTAGAGACCAATCCTGATGGAAGCGTATATCTTGGCGGTGATTTTACAGTCTCAGAAGATAATACAATCAATAATATTGCTTTGTGGTCAGAAACAAGCGGTTTAACAGCCTTCGGCACAACTAATGGCACCGTTAACTCCATTAAGTTAGCACCAAATGGCAATCTTTATGTTGCTGGTGCTTTTTCTCTCATTGATGGTGTTTCCGTAAATAATATTGCAATGTGGAATGGTAGTAGCTGGGAACCTTTGGGTTCTGGAATAAATGGCTCTATAGCAGTTATGGCCATTGATGCTAGTAACAATGTATACGTAGGAGGTATCTTTGAAACGCTCAATGGTAATCAAGCCAGAAATATTGCGGTTTGGAATGGTACAAATTGGAGTCCGCTTACAGACACCAACAACGGTATTGCAGGTACCAATAATGAAATTAGATCACTGGCCATTGACAATATGGGCATCTTATATGCAGGTGGTAATTTTGATGAGGCTGGCGGCAACTCGGCTAATCGTATTGCAACTTGGGACGGCAGCAATTGGGGCGCACTAGGTTCTGGTACAACGGGTTTTGTTGAAGCCATCGCCACAACTGACACGGCAATTTATGTTGGTGGTAATTTTGGCGAAGCAGGCGGTATTTCTGTAAATAGAGTCGCCATGTGGGACAAAAGCACATCGGCTTGGTCTGCTCTTGGCAATGGATTGAGCAACCTTGTATCTTCGCTACTACATGATGGCGAAAACTTGTATGCTGCTGGAAGTTTTGAACTTGCCAACCAAAATGCTACGGACAGAATTATAGTAAATAAGATTGCTCAATATAATGAGACTGAGGGATGGAGTCCACTTGGCATCAACACAACGGTAGGTGTTGATAATCAAATACGAGCTATGCAATTTGCCAAAGATAGTGAAGGCACTAACAAAATATTTGTAGGTGGTAATTTCAGTTCAGCTGGTAACACAGCTGCACAAGATTTTGCACAGTGGCTATTTACGGAAAACTTAACTCTAGAGGAATACACTTCTGCCATGCCCTTTAAAATTTATCCCAACCCAACATCTGATTTTGTATTTTTTAGTGAATCGGTCGCGTGGACTCTTAGCGATAAATTGGGCAGAGTCCTACAAAACGGCCAAGGTGATGTTCTAGATATTATAAATTTGCCAAGCGGTATATATCTCTTAACAATCAATAATGCGGAAACTTATAAAATCATAAAAAAGTAATTGTAATTTTTTTTTAGCGTGAGCAAACAACTTCTACATTTTTGTTGTGTTCTTTTGGTAACATGGCTTCTCCCTTCTCAAACCAAGAATGAAAAAGAGGAGCGCATTGGCATTGATAAATTTCCTAAGGAAAGTATAATGATTATCCAAAACCTTCCGAATAATTGTAAAATGCTGAAGTTCTACAAAGAAACAGACAATGATCGCCAAAGTTTTGAAGCCAAATTTAAATACAAAAAAAAGCGTTATAGCCTTGAGTTTAACAAAGAAGGAAAGGTTGAAGATATTGAAGTTCGAATTAAGTTTAGAACCATAGATAATAAAGCGAAACTGGCCATAAAGCAGTATTTAGAAAACAACTTTAAAAGGCACAAAGTTGTTAAAGTGCAAAGGCAGTATGTTTTGGACAAGAACATAAATCCTAATACAGAAATAAAAAACATCCTTGAAGACAAAAGCGCTATCCTTCCCAATTATGAGATTATTGCCGAAGTTAAAACAGAATCCACTAGAGATCTACGTGAATTTTTATTCTCCCATTCAGGAAAACTACTAAACGTTAGGATTGTTAACCCTTCCTCTTATGAACATGTCTTATACTAAGCAGGTACTTACATTTGTTATATGCTATCTGTTTGGACTCATAGGATTTGGTCAATCAGAGTTTGAATCCTTAGGTGAGACTTCTTTTGCCGTTAATCATAAATTGAGCAATAGCTACAATATGAATTTTTCTGCTAGAAGTCGCTATTTCCTATATCAGGAAGACAACTTCTTGTTGAAAAACCGACAAATTGACGTTGTACATTTTTCCACCTATGCGCTAGACTTTAGTCGAAGTATAAGTCTTGGGATTCAATACAGGTTTAGAGACGGATTTGATAATGGTAATGATGAACTGCGATTAACCCAACAATTCAATTACAAAAAGAGGGCTTATGTGGTACGTTTTGGGCATCGTTTACGCCTAGAGCAGCGTATTTTCAATAATCTAACAATTCTAAGATATCGTTACAGATTTGCACTTGATTTTCCGCTAAATGGTGAAAAACTTGATATAGGAGAAGGTTATTTTATTGGTTCCATGGAAGCACTTTTAAGTCAAAGCTCAAAACTTAAACCCGAGCTAGATTATAGAACAACCATAAATTTTGGTTGGTTGCTAACAGAACAACTTAAATTGCAATTGGGTTTGGAATACAGGTTTGAAGCCTGGAATATTGAGACTGAGCAACGTTTGTTTATTTTAACTTCAGCGATATTAAATATCTAAACTATAGATAGCGAAGAAATTCTGCCCTTGCCACATGCTTGGCTCCCAAACTTTCAAGATGAGTGGTATATAATTGGCAGTCTATAAGTTTATATGACGATTGTTGTACAAAAGAAATAAAGCCAAATTTACTGGCATTGGACACTTTGGTAAACATACTTTCACCAGAGAACACGCCATTTTTTAAATCGACTCCGTATAAACCTCCGACCAAATCATTATCTCGCCAAACTTCAATAGAAACGACATATCCCAATTGATGTAGCTTTGTATAAGCGGCTTTCATCTCGTCGGTAATCCAAGTACCTACCTGCCCGTCTCTCCGTATCTTGGAACAGTTGGCAATTACGACCTCAAAAGCCTTGTTTTTGGTAATTTTAAAGCGGCCTTTCTTTAGCACTTGCCGCATACTCTTAGATATTTTTAAGTCCTTTGGAAAAAGAACAAATCTTGGATCTGGAGACCACCATAAAATAGGCTCTTCATCCTCGTACCAAGGAAAAATTCCGTTACTATAGGCATGAATAAGACGCTCTGGAGACAAGTCTCCACCCACAGCTAATAAACCCTCTGAAGACGCTTCGCTGACGTGAGGAAATTCAATTTTTTGCGAAAGAAAATGCATAATCTTGACTGAGATTCTGCTTTTTAGCTCTTTTTAAGGTGAATTTAAAGCTTAAACTTTGATACTACAAGATTTTTATTGATATTTGTTTTGACCTTTATGTTCAAAAATTGTTCATCATTGCTTTTTTAATTTTGTTGTAAAGGTCAAACCTAAAACCACAACATTAAGTCCTGACTAACCATCAGGACTTTTTTTGTAAGTCTATGGCGCAGGGTTCGGAATGTCTGCGTGGACAGAATTTATTGCTGCCATAACCTCCTCGGAAAGACTTATTGCTATACTATCAATATTTTCCTTTAGCTGCGCTATGGATGTTGCGCCGATGATATTACTTGTTACAAAGGGACGCTCATTTACAAAGGCCAATGACATCTGCGCCAATGACATCCCATTATCTTCGGCGATTTTTAAGTAACGCTTTGTTGCTTCAGTTGATTGCTTGCTGCTGTAACGTGCAAAACGTGGAAATAATTTTAACCGCGCATTATCTGCGGCTGTTCCTTTGATATATTTACCGGATAGCACACCAAAAGCCATGGGTGAATAGGCTAATAAGCCTATGTTTTCACGATGCGATACCTCAGCAAGATCACCTTCAAAAGTTCGGTTTAATAACGAATATGCATTTTGAATGGTTATCATTCTAGGCAGGCTATTGTTTTTAGACTCTTCCAAATAGCGCATAGTTCCCCAAGCTTTTTCATTGCTTAGGCCAACTTGCCTGATTTTTCCCATTTTGATTATTTCATCTAAGCTGTGTAAAATTTCATTGAAATTATCCTGCCACTTATCATTTGTGTTGTGCTTGTAATCGCGCACGCCAAAGGTATTGGTATTTCGCTCGGGCCAGTGTAATTGATACAGATCAATATAATCCGTTTTAAGACGTTTTAAACTGTTGTTTACGGCTTCATTTAAGGCTTCTTTGCTAAAACCAGTGGTTCTAATATGTGCCGTGTAATCTCCTGGACCGGCAATTTTTGTTGCCAAAACCACCTTATCCCTATTTCCGGTTTTAGCAAACCAATTTCCTATAATACGTTCTGTTTCTGCATAGGTTTCGGCAGTAGCTGGTACAGGGTAGAGTTCTGCTACATCAAAGAAATTGACTCCTCTATCCAGAGCGAGGTCCATTTGATCAAACCCTTCTTGTTGTGTATTCTGGTTTCCCCAGGTCATCGTACCTAGGCAAATCTTACTAACCTTAATATCGGTATATGGAAGCGTCGTATATTTCATAGCTTTAATTTAAAGTCCCTCAAAAATAAAAAGACCTTTGGAGTTCAATTCACCCGAAAGGCCTAAAACTATGTTAACTTTTAACAATTACAAATCATTCAATAATTTTGAAATTTCATCGAGTTTAGGTGTTAAGATTACCTCAATACGCCTATTTTTTGCTCTACCTTCAGCGTCATCATTACTTGCAATCGGCGCATATTCACCACGTCCAGCAGCCGTTAAATTTTTAGGGTTAATCGCATTATTCTCCCTTAGGATGTTAACAATGGCTGTTGCACGTTTTGTAGATAAATCCCAATTTCCACTGAGTTGAGCATTTCCTTTGTAAGGAACATTATCCGTATGACCTTCGATCAATATGGAAATATCTGGATTATCAGCCAAGACATTGCCTAATTGCTGAACAGCCTTTCTACCCTCAGTCCCAACAGACCAACTACCAGACTGAAATAAGAGCTTGTTTTCCATGGACACATATATCTTACCGTTACGCTGTTCTACCGTGAGACCTTTCCCTTCAAAATTGGTAAGTGCTTTGGAAATGGTATCTTTTAGCTGTCGCATCTCTGCATCCTTAGATGCTATGACATTTTCTAATTCAGCCACACGTTGGGAGCGTTTTTCCAATTCATTTTTTAGATTATTCAAGCGCTCACTTTCAGCTGCCAACGCTTGTTCCTTGGCTTCAAGCTGAGCCAGTAGTTCACGGTTCTTTTGCGAATTTTTTGAAATTTCTTCAGAACTATTCTTTTCTAAAGCCTCATAGGAGGCCTTAAGGTTCTTTAAATTAGATTGTGAAGCGGCATAATCGGCACGGAGTTGATCACGTTCTTTCACCGCTTGGTCGTAAGCCATTTGCAACTGGTCTAAATCGTTGGAAAGCCGATTGTTTTCTGTAGATAAAGACTCCAATTGATCTGATAAGTTTCTGTTTTCCTTTTTAAGATTTGCATATTTATCTTCTAATTCTGTATACAGCTTTTTGGAAACACATGAGCTCAACAGACAAAATGGTAAGGCAAGCACGATTAATCTTTTGTACATTTTGGGTTTAGTTTTTTTGATTATAAATCAAGTTCTAGCATTATAGGGCAGTGGTCACTATGAACTGCTTCCGTGAGTATAACGCTGCGTTTTATTTTTTCTTGTAATGGTTTGCTCACCATGGCATAATCTATACGCCATCCTTTGTTGTTAGCCCTAGCGTTGGCACGATAGCTCCACCACGAAAACTCTTGTTTTTCAGGATGTAAAAACCGATAACTATCGATAAACCCACTGTCTATAAAGGTACTTAACCACTCGCGTTCCTCTGGTAAAAATCCAGATACGCCTTTCATCTTAGGATTGTGTATATCTATTTCTTCATGACAGATGTTGTAGTCTCCACAGACCACAAGATTAGGATAGTCCTCTCTTAAATCCGTAAGATAGTCCTTAATCATGTCCATATATTCGAACTTATGTGACAATCTAGCGTCGTTTGTGCCAGATGGCAGGTACATGCTCATAATGGAAACACCGTCGTAATCGACCCTAAGGTTGCGGCCTTCTTCATCCATTGACGTAATACCTGTTCCAAATTCGATATGTTTTGGTTCCGTTTTACACAAAATGGCAACACCACTGTAGCCTTTTTTTTGAGCACTGAACCAGTAATTATACTCATAGCCAGCATCCGTAAAAAGACTGAGGTTAAGTTGCTCTTCCATTGCTTTAATCTCCTGAAGGCAAATCACATCTGGATCGGTGGCATTTAACCATTTTATGAAACCTTTGTTCAGTGCTGCTCGTATTCCGTTTACATTGTAAGATGCTATTTTCATTTTTTTGAGTTGATTAAGTGTATGTAACCCTATTTATGGTTAAAAGCGAAAATAAATAATACCCTACTTTTACACCATCCTTTTAAGCATGTTTTAACGATAAAATATTTAAGCCGGAAAGGAGTTATAATTCTACATGAAAAGACAGCTATTCCTTATTGTTCTCCTTTGTTTTGGGCTTGGTTTTGCTCAAGACAGACCAGCTAATCTAAGGACCATAAAAGTAGCTGTTAGCGACTCCATGAGAATTGATTCGGTAAGCATTAATCCATCAAAATTTTCCATAAAAACACTTAATGGGCTACGGATAGACTCTAGCTACTATACCGTAGATTACAGAAAGGCCATTCTTAAACTTAAAAAACCGCTGGATACAGATAGTCTTCAAATTGAATATTTGCGTTATCCAGACTTTTTAACCAAAGTTTATAAACAATTAGATGACAAGGTCATTGTAGACCGATCGGCCGGATTTAGAGAGCAGTTGTACAGACTTGAAAACGAAAACAGGACCAAGACCTTCACGCCTTTTGATGGTCTTACAACCTCTGGGAGTATTTCTAGAGGCGTTACAATTGGCAACAATCAAAACTCTGTGCTCAACAGTGAATTAGACTTACAGATTTCTGGAAAGCTAAGCGACAAAGTATCGTTAAGGGCCTCTATACAAGACGCTAACATCCCCTTACAGGAAAGTGGCTACTCCCAACGATTGGATGAATTTGACCAAGTATTCATTGAACTTTTTAGCGATAGCTGGAATATTAGGGCTGGCGACATTGATTTAGTAAACAACACTAGCTATTTTGCCAATTTCTCTAAACGTGTCCAAGGGCTTTACGTCAATGCCAACCTAAGCGAAAAAACCAACGTGTTTGCCTCTGGCGCTCTTGTACGTGGTCAATTTACCACAACACAATTTACAGCACAGGAAGGGAATCAAGGACCCTATAAACTTAGAGGACCAAATAACGAACTCTTTGTTCTTATCGTCTCTGGTAGCGAAACTGTATATGTCAATGGCGTCCCTCTGGAACGTGGTGAAAATAGGGACTACATTATCGATTACAATGCAGGAGAAATTATCTTCAATTCTACCTTTCCGATTACCTCAGAAATGCGGATTACAGTAGACTATCAATTTAGCGAGCGCAATTATTCTAGGTTTACCGTATTCGGTGGAAGCAGCTTTAATTCTGAAAAGTTAGATGTAAATATCTCGGTGTATTCCGAGAGCGATGCCAAAAATCAACCGCTGCAACAGAATCTCTCCCAAGAGCAAACCCAAATTTTGGCTGATGCTGGCGATGACCGACAGGCCATGATTGCTCCTTCGGCTTCTCCAGAAGACTTTTCAGAAAACAGAATTCTTTACCGAAGAGACATTATAAATGGTGAAGAAGTATTTGTGTTTTCTAACAATCCAGAAGACGAATTGTTTAGCGTTCGCTTTTCCCTAGTAGGCAATAACCAAGGTAATTACGTGCTTAGTAACGACAATGCGGTGAGCAACATTTACGAGTATATAGCACCAGTAAACGGTGTGCCGCAAGGAAACTACGAGCCTGTTGTGCAACTGGTTGCGCCCGAACGCCTGCAGGTTGCCGTAATTAATGGTCGCTATAGACCTTCCGAGAACAATAATATCTACTTTGAATTGGCCGGAAGCAAGAATGACCTCAACCTATTTTCCGATTTAGATGATAACGATAATGATGGTTTTGCCGGAAAATTAAAAATAAATCAGAAGCTCATTTCTAACGACAGCTTATGGAATTTAGCCGCGGTGGTGGATACAGATTATATTCAAGAGAATTTTAGAACAATCCAGCGTTTGTACCGGGCTGAATTTAATAGAGATTGGAACCTAGAGGACAACAGGGATGATCAAGGAAATTTTATACTGGGCAATCAACTCCTTCTTACGTCTGGCTTGCAACTATCACATTCTAAAAAGGGAAGTGCCAATTACAATTTTGAATATTTGGACTTTGCCAACAATTACAACGGAAGTCGTCACAACCTTAACGCCAATTTACGCTTGGGCCACTTTAATATTTTCTCAAAATCTAGTTATTTAAACGGACAAGGCACTTTAAATAGCTCTACCTTTTTAAGGTCTTTTAATCGAGTGGTTTATGCCAAAAAGAATAAGTGGGCTGGTGTAAAATTTGGTATGGAAGACAATGAGCAAAAAGTTATTGCGACAGATTCCCTAACACCACTAAGCCAAAGATTTAGTGCTTACGAAGCCTTTGTTGGATTAGGAGACAGCACAAAAGTTTTTACGGAAATTGGCTACATCAAGCGCTTTAACGACAGCTTGAGAAACAATAGCGTAAATAGAGTAAACAGCTCTAATACCTATTACTTAAAGTCTAGGTTAATACAAAATAGAGCAACCAATCTTCAACTTTACGTAAACTACAGAGACCTAAAAGCAGAGGACAATACCTCACCAAGTGAGCAGAGCTTAAATAGCAGATTAAATTACAATCAGCGGTTATTTAATAATGTGGCGAGCCTAAACACAAGCTTTGAAACCAATTCTGGAACCTTACCTCAGCAAGATTTCACTTATGTAGAAGTAGAACCAGGTCAAGGCGCTTATACCTGGATAGACTACAATGAGAACGGCATACAAGAATTAGATGAGTTTGAGTTGGCCCAATTTGCAGATGAAGGCAATTACATCAGAGTTTTGCTACCCAACCAAATATTTGTGCGTACCCATCAAAACCGTTTAAGCCTCACCGCAACACTGAATTTTCAACAGTGGAGCTCGTCTAAAAATAAGACTAAGAAAATCCTTTCGCATTTCTATAACCAAGCCTCTTTTCTTATAGATAGAAAAGTGAGACGCGAGGGTAATAATTTCAACTTAAACCCCTTTGAATCCGATGAGCAAAATCTTCTTGCCCTTAATCGGAGCACACGAAATGTACTGTTTTACAATAGAGGTAAACAGCGCTATACAACGTCCTACACCTTTTTATCCAATACTAGCCGAAACTTATTGTCCATTGGTTTTCAAGAAAACACGCTTACCAGCCACCAATTGAATTTTAATCACAAATTTGCTTCGAGCTGGTTGCTAAACATATTGGGAAGTATTGGCACAGATGAAAGCTTAAGTGAAAATTTTGCCAACCGAAATTTTGAACTTGAAGAAGAACGGTTTCAACCTAAATTATCCTATGTTTTTAACGAAAATGCACAGTTTGATGTGTTCTACCAATACACCTCAAAATCCAATACCATAGGCAGCTTGGAGTCTTTAACCCAAAACAACTATGGCCTATCTTTCACCTATAACAATGCCCAAAAAATTGCCTTGACCGGCGAATTCAATTATTTCCAAAATGAATTTGAAGGCAATTCAAATTCTCCTGTCGCCTACCAGATGTTAGAAGGGCTTCAGCCAGGACGCAATTTTACATGGAGCCTATTGGCGCAAAAAAAGCTTACTAAGTTTTTGGATTTAAATCTGAACTATTTCGGAAGAAAAACAGAAACATCTAGAACCATACATACTGGGACCATTCAGTTAAAGGCCTACTTCTAAAATAATTTCGTTTCTCGCGCAACTATGTTTCAGACTTTACATCTAAGTGAAAATCTTACTAACCAAAAAATTAAAACAATGAAAAAATGTCTCTCCTTAGTACTTATAATTTTATCCATGATTAATGGTGCCTCTCAAGAAACTACTGCTCCAGAAATTTTCAGAAAAAATGAGATTTCTGTTAACCTCTTAGATATGGTCGTTGCAGGTACGATTGGGTTAAATTACGAGCGCATTTTTAACAACAATCAATCCCTTTTTATTGGAGCAAATTTGTTTGATACTTATGGCTATTATGACGTTGGTACCATTGAAGACAACTCAGCCTTTAGCCTAAGAGCGGCCTACTTGGTGTATTTTTCAAATGATAAAGACCATCACGGATTTTTCTTTTATCCACAACTAAAATTTAGATTTGGCGAAATAACCATCGATGATAATATCTTTATTGATATAGCTCCTGAACCTAATTTTAGTAGTGAATTTACCTATGACATTGGTGGTGTCTCTGCCGGATTTGGTCTAGGCCACAAATGGATATTTGCTAATAAATTTACTCTTATGTTGGATGTTAATATCGCTAGAAATTTAGGGAATTTTGATGACGACTACCTTGATAACCTTGAGTTAAGGTTAGGTGTAAATTTTGGTTACCGGTTTTAAATACCATCCTCTGGTTTTATTCAGGAGTAGACTCTTCGGGAAAATCCTTTTTAAATTTTACCCAATAATCAGCAACTGTAGATTTCATATCCTTTCGGAGCATGAGTATTCCAAAAAGATTAGGCAATGTCATCAATGCAATGGTAATTCCCGAAAGCGTCCAAATTACCGTTGTATCTGCAAATGAAGCTATAAAAAAGGCAATAACATATACGATACGATAGTATTTAACCGATTTTGAACCCAATAAATAAGTCATAGCCCTGCCGCCATAATAAGACCAGCTAATAGCAGTACTAAATGCGAACAGTAATAGACCAATAGAAACGATATATTGTCCGTAATGACCAAAATAACTTCTTGTAAAGGCTTCGGCTGTCAGCGGTGCGCTGTGGACTAAAGAACGGCCCGTAAACTCCAAGGTTACGTCTTCGGGTTTCCCTTTAGAAATATTTATACTGCCGTTAATTGGTTTCGCATCACGCATTACTACAACGTCTTCTGCCAAAGAGCGTGCATTAATAACAGACACCTTATTTTGAATAATCCCATCAATGACATTAAGCTCACCGTCAAACACTTCCAGTGGATTGGTACCATTGATATGATTTGCCAGAGCCGCTCTTCCACGCTCTGTTTTATCTGAATAGGTATTTGCCAGAATTTCCATGTCTACATAATCAAAGGTGTTATCCAGCTTTTCGGTCCAAACACCAGAAGACAAAAGCACGAGAGCCGTTAGGGTACATATTAAAATCGTATCAATGAAAGGCTCTAAGATAGCCACGAGACCTTCGGAAACGGGCTGATTTGCTTTAGCGGCAGCATGGGCAATCGGTGCACTTCCCTGACCCGCTTCATTGGAAAATAACCCACGGCCTACACCCTTATTGAATGCAAAAGCTATTGAAGCACCCAAAAAACCTCCCGTAGCAGCAGAGCCCGAAAGTAAATCGGAAAAAATAGACGTTAGTGATGGTATGATATTTTCATAATTGTATATAATAACCGAAAGGGCACCTATGAGATAAATCAAGGCCATACCAGGCACAAGCCTAGAAGTAACAGCTGCAATGCGTTTTATGCCACCTAGAATAACCAATCCCAATAAAATGGTTAGGACAGCACCTACCAACATTTCGTCCAAACCGAACGTAGCGTTCAGTGAAGCCGATATACTATTAATTTGTGGTAGTGATCCTGTACCAAATGAGGATAGAATTGTGGCAAAGGCAAAAATACCGGCCAGCCACTTCATGTTAAGTTTATTCTTCATGTAGTACATGGGACCTCCTGCCATAGAGCCATCTTCTGCCTTTTCACGGTATTTATGGGATAAGGTAACCTCCACAAATTTTGTACACATGCCTACAGCTGCAGTCATTAACATCCAAAATACTGCAGCAGGTCCGCCAATGTGAATTGCAAGTGCTACACCAGCAATGTTACCTGTACCGACCGTACCCGATAAAGCGGTTGTTAAAGCTTGAAAATGGTTAGTATCCCCTTCATTTCCTTCTTTATCATACTTACCACGCACTACACGTAGGGCAAAACGGAAATACCGAATTTGAGGAAACTTGAGGTAAATGGTAAAAAACAGTCCTGTTCCCAATAATACATAAGGAAACCAAACTGAGCTCCCAATATAACTATCAATGAGCGCTAAAAAATCGTTGAGTTCTTGCATGAAATCCTTTAAAAGAAACCAAAAATAAGGTTTTATAGGAAACCTTATTTGTAATGATTTTAAAATACTGTTATATAGCCGTTTGTGACATTTGTCACGTTACCGCATTATTTTTTTTATAACTTTGAACTGATGCAAAAACTTGTTGCCATATTATATTCGGTAATCATTCTTTTTCAAAGTTTGAATTTGAGCATAGACGATATTTCCAAACTCAATGTGTTGTTGGAGCATGCCAAATTTCATCAAGAAACTTATGGCGATTCCTTTTTTGAGTTTATTGCAGAACATTACGCCGACCTAGATAGCCATGTAGATGAAGAACACCAAGAACATGAGGATTTACCCTTTAAACATAGTCAGCAGAACTGTTCTCAACTGAATTGGGTCTTTGTGATGAACACCTTCTCATTTACAGTTCAACACAAGGATTCCCAAGCCATTCCACTTAATTTTTACTATGCGGAATCGCATTCCCTATTTGAAAAATCATCTGTTTTTCAACCTCCGAAACTGGCATAATTCCCCTCTCGATTAAACCTGTTTTGTCAACATTTAAAAAAATTGTTGACCATTCCTTTTATCTGTGAATTATGTTAGAAAAACTCATTAAATGGAGCTTAGCGCATAAGCTCATTGTTCTATTACTTACAACGGCCATCGTTGGTTTTGGCCTCTACTCCCTTACGCTTATTTCTATTGGTGCCGTGCCCGATATCACCAATAATCAAGTACAGGTCATCACAACATCGCGGAATCTGTCTACACAAGATGTAGAACAGTTTATCACATACCCTGTAGAATTGGAAATGGCTAATTTACCAGGCGTTAAGGAAATACGGTCTGTGTCTAAATTTGGGCTTTCCGTCGTGACCATTGTCTTTGAAGACGACTTAGGGACTTATCTCCCTCGGCAACTAATCGCCGAAAAGATAGAATCCGCACGAGAAAAAATCCCTGCTGGGTTTGGCTCTCCTCAAATGGGACCTATAACCACTGGATTAGGGGAAATCTACCAATATATTTTAGATGTAGACCCAAAATACAAAGACAAGTATTCTGTAACCGATTTAAGAACTATTCAGGATTGGATTGTAAGACGCCAGCTTTCCGGTATTCCAGGAGTTGTTGAAGTCAATACTTGGGGAGGCTTTCTCAAGCAATATGAAGTGGCCATTGACCCAGGCAAGCTCAATGCGTTACAGATAACTTTACCAGAACTTTATGACGCGTTGGAAAAGAACAATAGTGTTGCAGGTGGTGGCTACATTGAAAAAGGTGAACAAGCTTATTTTATAAGAGGAGAAGGACTGGTAGAAAACATAGAGGATATTGAATCCATCGTTGTTAAAAATGATGGGCAACCCATTTATGTTAAAGATATTGCAGAAGTAGGTTATGGCAGTGCCACACGCTTTGGTGCCATAACTGGTAATGGTGAAGGCGAGAAAGTGCTCGGCCAAATCATGATGCTTAAAAATGGAAATTCTAAAGAGGTCATTGAGTTGGTTAAAGCTCGTGTAGAGACCATTCAAAAATCCCTTCCAGAAGGGGTGTTCATCAACGGTTTTTTAGAACGAAGTGAACTCATAAACAAAACAACCTTTACCATCACGGAAAACCTTGTGTTAGGTTCTATTATTGTCATCTTTGTTGTTGTGCTACTTTTGGGAAATTGGCGCTCTGGTTTAGTTGTGGCATCCATTATTCCCATAAGCTTATTGTTTGCCATATCGCTAATGAACCTTTTTAATATTGATGCCAATCTTATGAGTTTAGGCGCTATTGATTTTGGTATTATTATCGACGGTGCGGTGATTATTGTCGAGTTCATCGCATTTCAAATTATGCGGAAAATAAATCAATTGAAAGGTCTCTCTAAGGGAGAGGTCCAAAGTAAAATCGATACTATTACATTAAAAAGTGCCTCTAAAATGATGAACTCGGCCATTTTTGGTCAACTTATTATCCTAATAGTCTTTATTCCGATTTTATCCTTAAGTGGTATTGAAGGAAAAATGTTTAGGCCAATGGCACTAACGTTTAGCTTTGCTTTAATAGGTGCCATGCTGCTGTGTTTAACCTATGTTCCTGTCGTGTCTTCATTAGTTTTAAAACCATCGAAATCGGCCAATCTAAAATTTTCAAAACGGTTAATGACTGGTGTTGAAAATTTATACCTACCCACGATAAAATGGGCACTAAATCACAGAAAAACAGTCATCACGGCAGCCATAAGCTTACTTTTAATTAGCGGGTTTGTTTTCACCAAAATGGGAGGTGAGTTTGTTCCAACCTTAGATGAAGGCGATTTTGTAATCCAACCCGTTTTACCTACGGGAATGTCACTTGCCAAAACCATTGAAACCACTACTAAAATTGAACAAATTCTCTTAGAACAATTTCCAGAGGTAGATCAAGTGGTAACCAGAATTGGAGCTGCCGAGGTCCCTACAGACCCCATGTCCATGGAAGAAAGTGACGTTATTATAAAGCTAAAACCTAAAGACCAATGGGTCTCTGCAGATAGCAAGGATGCATTGGCAGAAAAATTCAAGGAGGCCTTAATGGTTATGCCCGAAATGGAAATAGAATTTACACAACCCATAGAGATGCGCTTTAACGAATTAATTACAGGAGTTAGAGCTGATGTGGCGATAAAAATATTTGGTGAAGATCTTGGAATATTGGCCTCTAAAGCTGATGAAATCAAAAACTTGATTTCAAATGTTGAAGGAGCTTCAGACATAGTCGTGGAAAAAATAGAAGGACTGCCTCAGATGAGCGTCACTTACAATAGAAGTAAAATCGCCAGGTATGGTTTAAATATTTCCGATTTAAATAGAATTGTTTCAATGGGATTTGCAGGAGAAAAAGTAGGAAGTGTTTTCGAAGGTGAAAAACGATTTGATTTGGTTCTTCGACTCAACCAAAATAACAGACAAAATCTGGATAATCTAAAATATCTATTGGTTGATACTCCTTCTGGCATTAAAATCCCCTTAAATGAATTGGCCCAAGTGGCGTATACTACAGGTCCTGCTAAAATTTCCAGAGACGATACCAAAAGACGTATCGTTGTGGGAATTAATGTGAGAAATCGTGACTTGCAATCTGTTGTAGGTGATGTCCAACAACTTATTGAAACGAATCTTAAACTTCCTCCGGGTTACTCCATTTCCTATGGCGGCCAATTTGAAAATCTAAGAAGTGCCAAATCAAGATTATTGGTTGCCGTACCTATTGCCCTATTCTTGATTTTTATCTTCCTTTATTTTGCCTTTGGCTCCATAAAAGAAGCTTTGATGGTTTACTCTGCCATTCCATTGGCCGCTGTTGGTGGTATACTGCTACTATGGCTAAGGGATATGCCATTTAGTATTTCTGCAGGTGTTGGCTTTATTGCTTTGTTTGGTATCGCTGTGTTAAATGGTATTGTATTAATCGAACACTTTAAAGATATAAAATCACAAGGGGTTACTGATATTAAAGCCTTGATTATTAAAGGAACTACGGAGCGTTTAAGGCCTGTATTATTAACCGCATCTGCTGCTGCCCTTGGTTTTTTACCCATGGCCGTCTCTACAAGTGCTGGTGCAGAAGTACAACGACCCTTAGCAACAGTTGTTATCGGTGGTCTTATCACAGCCACGCTACTTACCTTGGTGGTCTTACCCATACTTTATGCCTGGTTTCAACAATTAAAACAACCCAAAATGAAGCAAAAGACTTTAATTACCTTAATTTTTGTGATGTTTGGTATGGGAGCGCAAGCTCAGGACAAAATACTTTCCGTTGAAGAGGTCATTGATCTAGCGGTGCAGAATAATGCTGCTATAAAAGCTTCTGACCTAAAAATTAATGAAGCCGAAATGACGGCTAAAAGTGTACAACTTTTTGACAAAACCAATATTTATTACGGATACGACGAAAACAACCTTGCTGTAAATGATAGACCTATTGGTGTTTTTGGTATCGCTCAAGACTTCAAGTTTCCAACGACCTACCTCACGGAGCGAAAGGCTAATGAAAAAGGTGTTTTATTACAATCGTCCAAACACAATATAAACCTCCAGATATTAAAGCGTGAGGTGTATTCAGCTTATTATCAGCTTAATTATGAAGAGATGAAAGCAAATACGTATAGGTTTTTGGATAGTTTGTACAGTGATTTTGCCAAAAAAGCTGAAAGACGTTTTGAACTTGGGGAAACCAATTATTTGGAAATGATAACCGCACAATCTAAACAACGGCAGATTTCTACGGTATTTAAACAATCCAAGCATCAAGTAAGGTTTAGCCAAGAGCAGCTCATGAAATTAATTCAAATAGACAGCATCTCTCTTTCAACAGGTGGCAGCCCTCTTCCACAGTTGGAATTGCGTCAACTGGACCTTGCAAATAATTCGGGCTTAGTTTACATGGAGTCTGCTATTGATTTACAAAAAGCCAAGACCAAATTAGAACGTCAAAATCTACTGCCAGACCTCACAGCGGAATATTTCCAAGGCACTAATGGCGGTTTAAACAAAAACCTTATTGGCTATCAATTTGGAATTAAAATCCCACTCCTATTCAATGGGCAACGCGCTAAAATAAAGGCGGCCAAATTAGCCCAAGAATCTCTGGAAGAAGAACAATTGGACTATGAAGTTAAGCTAAAAGCCAAATACAATAGCTTATTGCAAAAACTACAGCAATATGAAGAAGCGCTTAACTATTACAACCAACAAGGCGATTCGCTTTCCAGGGAAATTTTGAAAACAGCCAATAGAACTTACAAAGAAGGTGAGATAAACTTCTTCCAATACATTCAGAGTATAGAAACAGCAAAACAAATACAACTGGAGTATTTAGAGAATCTGAACAATTACAATCAAACCATTATTGAACTCAATTTTATAATTCTATAATAATGAAATTTATAAACGTCTTTATATTAAGTGCCCTATTGTTTTCCTGTACTGGTAAAACAGACACACAACAAGAAAGTAAGAATAGTGCTGAATCCGTAGAGCAATCGACCTCACCAAAAGATGAGAATTTGGAATTAGGAACACTATCTGAAATTAATTTTGGAGAAACCCTTAAGGTCACTGGCATGATTGATGTTCCGCCTCAAAATAAATCGATTATTTCAACATTTATGGGCGGCTACATTGTTAAAACTCCTTTATTAATCGGTGATAAAGTTTCTAAAGGGCAATTGCTAGTAACCCTAGAGAATCCGGAATTTGTCGAATTACAACAAAACTATCTTGAGCTGGGCGAACAGTTAACGTACTTAAAATCGGAGTACGAGAGGCAACAAACCTTATTTGATGAGAATATTACCTCCGAAAAGAATTACCTCAAATCACAAAGTGATTATAAGAGCAATCTTGCCAGATATAATGGTCTTAAGAGAAAACTTCAAATGCTAAATATTAGTCCAGATCGAGTAAGTTCTGGAGCAATGGTATCTACAATTAATCTATATGCACCTATAGAAGGTTATGTTACCAAAGTTAACGTAAGTAATGGAACGTATGTTTCTCCCAACGACGTTATCATGGAGATTGTTGACACCGAACACATACACCTAGAACTCTCCGTTTTTGAGAAAGACATTATGCGAGTTAAAAAGGGACAAAGGATTAAATTTCAAATTCCTGAAGCAAGCAATGAGGTGTTCGATGCAGATGTCCATTTGGTAGGTACAACCATTGACGAGACCACTAGACGCGTAAAAATTCATGGTCATGTTGACAATGAAAGCAATCAGTTTATAGTTGGAATGTATGTCTCTGCTGACATACTATTATCGGACGAATTGGCACTTGGATTACCCAAAACTGGAATTATAAGTAATGATGAAGGTGATTTTGTGTTTATAGCGACAAAATCAAATAGCGATGACTATTCTTATACAAAAGTTAAGGTTAGACTAGGCAGACAAAATGAGACCAGTGCAGAAATTTTAAATTCTGATGATTTAGACGGCAAATCTATTGTTATTAGAGGCGCAAGTGAATTGTTGGATTAGAAAAAGTGGAGGCTAGGCGTGCATGCGTTTAAGCCAATGTTTCATATCTACCTCAGCTTTTATCATGTCCTTAAGCGCCTCAATTTTAACACGTTTTTGCTCCATACTATCCCTATGGCGTATGGTTACTGTGTTATCCTCTAAGGTATCGTGGTCTACAGTTATACAGAAGGGCGTACCCGCTGCGTCTTGTCTTCGGTAACGTCTTCCTACCGCATCCTTCTCATCATAAGCGACATTGAAATCCCATTTTAAGTCCTCTACGATTTGATGCGCAATCTCAGGCAAACCATCTTTTTTTACCAAAGGTAAAATCGCTGCTTTGGTAGGCGCCAAAACAGCTGGTAATCTTAAGACCGTCCGTGTGGTTCCATTATCTAACTCCTCCTCTTGCAGTGCATTTGAAAAAACGGCTAAAAACATGCGATCTAGGCCTATAGACGTTTCTATGACGTATGGTGTATAGCTAGTATTATCTTCTGGATCAAAGTATTGTATCTTTTTCCCAGAGAATTCTTCGTGCTGTTTTAAATCAAAATCAGTTCGGGAATGAATCCCTTCCAATTCTTTGAAACCAAAAGGAAAATTAAATTCTATGTCGGTTGCTGCATCGGCGTAATGGGCCAGCTTTTCGTGATCGTGAAAACGGTAGTTCTCTTCACCCAAACCTAACGAATAATGCCACTTTAATCTTGAATCCTTCCAAACATCAAACCAAAGTTTTTGGGTTCCTGGCTTAATGAAGTATTGCATCTCCATTTGCTCAAATTCGCGCATTCTAAAAATAAATTGACGCGCAACGATTTCATTTCTAAAGGCTTTACCGGTTTGTGCAATTCCGAATGGAATTTTCATACGGCCCGTCTTTTGAACATTCAAAAAGTTAACAAATATACCTTGAGCCGTTTCGGGTCTAAGATATAAATCGGTAGCATGCTCTGCTGAAGCACCAAGTTTAGTACCGAACATTAAGTTAAATTGCTTTACATCTGTCCAGTTTCTACTACCAGTGATTGGGTCAGCGATTTCCAGCTCTTCAATCAAGGCTTTAACATCCGCCAAATCTTCATTCTTCAGTGAATTACCAAGTCTTTTTTGTATGGCAGTGATTTTTTCCTTGTAACCAATAACCCTTTGGTTGGTTGTAACAAACTCTTGTTCATTGAATGCATCACCAAAACGCTTTGCGGCTTTTTTAATTTCCTTATCGATTTTAGCCTCAATTTTAGCGCAATAATCCTCAACTAAGACATCGGCTCTATAACGCTTTTTCGAATCCTTATTATCAATTAACGGATCATTAAAGGCATCTACGTGACCTGAAGCCTTCCATGTTGTAGGGTGCATAAAAATAGCAGCATCGATACCAACGATATTATCATGCATTTGTACCATAGCTTTCCACCAATACTCACGAATATTGTTTTTGAGCTCCGTACCATTTTGAGCATAATCGTATACCGCGCTTAAACCATCATAGATTTCGCTACTTTGAAAAACGTAACCATATTCCTTCGCGTGAGCGATTACCTTTTTAAATTTATCATCGTTTGCCATGCCACAAAAATAAAAAACCGCTCTAATTAAAGAGCGGTTTTTAAAAATAATATTTTAGTCCTTATCTGAGCTCCAGGGTTGTACTTCCCAACATGATATTATCGTGGAAAACATTTATAAAATAATAGCCCTTAGAGAAAGGTTGGTCATCGTCATCTGCGACAATCTCTGCACAGACCTCCAAAGTCTCATTAGCGTAGTTAACGGCTTCCTTTTTACTGTAAATAAGGGAATTGTCTCCAAAAGTTATTTCTCCTTGGTCTGCAACTACATTACCTTGCGGGCTCACTATCTGAATGTAAATATCTTTAATGCCTTTAGCGGCCAATGGGTTCTCTGACAGCTCCAAACAGACATCAATCGCATCAGTTCTTTTAGCCCTTGAGGTATAACGTTTTTTACCAGACCTTAACTTATACGATTTTGCCTCTAAATTATAAGCCTTGAGAATTGCAGCTTTATCTATGGTACTACTCAAAGAATCCTTTGTGCTTTCTAAGGCACTTATAGTTGATGCGTTTTTTGCAATGGTATTATAAGCAGACTGGTTCTCCTTCTGTAGATTTTTGTTCACAGTATTCAGCGAATCTATTGTAGATATTAAAATATCGCTCTTGTTTTTTAATACTACGAGCTGAGCCTTAAACTTTGTGATAATTGATAAGTCGCTTTTTAATAATCTTAAGGAATCTAATGCAAGCTTAGTTTCTAATTTAGCTTCTTGGAGCTCAGAAGCGATAAGATCATAATCTTCACTTAGTTCATCATAACTTTCTAGCATTTCTGCCAGTTCTTTTTCTATAAGAACCTTCTCTTGTTTTAGGAAGTCTTGATAAGATTGAATGGATTTATAATTTGAAAAACCGTAAACTCCTAAAACCGCTATAACAACTAATAAAGAACCTATAATTAATCTGTAGTTAAATAATTGAGGGTTAACTATCATAATTAATTTCTTAATTTGATGCGAAATTAGAACTAATAAAAGTGTGATCTTATTTTATTCGATTAAGTGGTAAAAAATTTGTTGAACTTGTTTTTCCCAATGGTCTGTGAGGCCTGTCAGAAACTGTTATCAGATAATGAAAAGGTACTATGCACTGAATGCCGACACACATTACCTGTGACCAACTTTCATTTTGATGATCCAGAGGCTGTAAAAAAAGTACTTTATGGGCGTGTGCTTTTGGAAAATGCTACCGCTTTATTGCACTTTTCCAAAAAAAGTACGGTTCAACAATTACTCCATAATTTAAAGTACAGAGGCCATGAAAACATCTCTGGTTTTTTGGGCAGGTGGCTAGGTTCAGAATTACAATCGTTAAACAACTACAAAACAGTAGATGTGGTAGTTCCTGTGCCACTGTACAAAACAAAACAAAGACGGCGAGGTTACAATCAAGTGGATTTATTTGGCAGAGAAATTGCAAAATGCCTTGGTGTAGCATATAATAATTCGGTCTTGGTTAAAACAAAACCTACTGCAACGCAGGTTTTCAAAACAAGGCTAAAACGTTGGACTGAAGATACATCGTTATTTTCCCTTTCTGACACCACATCATTAAAAGGTAAGCACATCCTCATCGTTGATGATTTAATAACCACTGGCGCAACAATAGAAGCATGTGCCTCAGTTTTACATACTATTGACGATATTAAGTTGAGCCTTGCTACCATGGCAATAGCCGATTAATTTTTTCGTTTGTTATTTTTAAAATTGTTTCTTTGTGCTAAATAAAAAAGAGAATGACAGGTAAACCCTCAAGGACACTATTTTTGTTGTTTTTTATAACCAGTTTGGTCATGGGTTGCGCCAATAGAGGGACGCCATCGGGAGGTGAAAAAGATGAAGACCCACCTGTAATAAAGCGGGTAAATCCAGAAAATTTCTCTACACAGTTCTCAGGTGACGAGATAGAAATCGAGTTTGACGAATTTGTTAAAATCAAAAATGCACAAAAGCAACTAATTATCTCTCCGCCGTTAGATAATCAGCCCAGTATCTATCCGCTTGGTGGCGCGAGTAAAACCATCACTATTAAGATAAAGGACACCCTAAAACCCAATACCACTTATGCCTTTAATTTTGGTGAAAGTATTGTAGATAATAATGAAGAAAACCCATATCCCTATTTTAGATATGTTTTCTCCACTGGAGATGCCATTGACTCCTTATCGGTCAAAGGTTACGTTGTTGATGCTTTAGAGGAAGAACCAGATAAGTTCGTTTCCGTGATGCTCTACGAAGTAGATTCCACTTACACCGATTCTATTGTTTTTAAAGAAAAACCAAGGTATATTACAAACACCTTGGATAGTCTTACGTCCTTTTCTGTAGATAACATTAAGGCAGGCACTTATAAATTAATAGCCTTAAAAGATCAATCCAACAATTACATTTTTGACCAAAAACAAGATAAAATTGCTTTTATCGAAGACTATGTTACAGTACCTACCGATTCTGTTTATGAACTTAAGCTATTTAAAGAGGTTGTTAATTTCAAGGCGATAAAACCCAAACAGGAAAGTGGTTCAAAAATCATATTTCCATATGAAGGGTCTTACGAAGACATGCGTATTAAAATTTTAGGAGAGACTCCTGAAGGTTTTGATTCTAAAATCACCAAAGACCCTAAAACGGATACTCTTTACTATTGGTATAAACCAGAATTTGAAGTAGATACTACCTTATTCGTTGTTTCCCATAAAACGGCCATTGATACGTTTAAACATCGATTTAGAAATTTAGAGCGCGACTCACTTCAGATAAGTGCCTTGTATTCTAGCATCTTAAATTTTGACCAAGATTTTACGTTAGAAACCACGACTCCGATCGTTACCATTGATAGCTCTAAAATAACTATCATCGACAAAGATTCCTCAGCAGTTTCTTTTAAAACTGAGGTTGATACGCTTTTAAATCGAATAGCCTTGAAAATAGATAAAGAGGAAGGTCAAAAATATGAATTGACCATGCTGCCAAATACGTTTACAGATTTTTACGATGAAACTAATTCTGACACGCTGAATTATTCATTTCGAACCAAAATGAAATCTGAATATGGTAACATCAGGGTAAATCTAAGAAACGCTAAATTCCCCTTAATCGTTCAGCTATGCAATACCAACGGCCTCGTATTGTATGAACAGTACACCACTTCTTCTCCCGTTGTTGATTTTACCGATGTTGTACCAAAACAATACAAATTGAGGGTAATTTTTGATACTAATGAAAACAGGAAATACGACCCAGGTGATTTCTTAAAGGGTATGCAACCTGAGCGTGTGAGCTATGCTCCAAAAATTGATGAAGTCAGGGCAAATTTTGACCTTATTGTTGAGTTTAATCTATTAGATTAAAACGGTCTCTATCGTTTAAAAATTTAAGTTTTGTTCTGTGCTCCTCTATATGGCTTTTGTCTAAGGACACTACAACTGTACTTTCTCCTTCCATAGGTTTAACTAAGCTATTACCTAAGACATCGTAAGCTGCAGAGTGCCCTACATAAGGATGCCCATTACCATCAGTACCCACCCTATTGACTCCAATGCAATAGGCCATATTCTCTATGGCTCTGGCCCTTAAAAGTACATCCCAGGCCGCAATACGTCGTTCTGGCCAATTAGCAACGTAAAACAACACGTCATAATCTTCGACATTTCTAGACCAAACTGGAAAGCGTAAATCGTAGCAAATCATTGGGCATAATTTCCAGCCTTTGTAAGTAATAATCACCTTATCGCTACCTGCCTTGTAAACCTTATCTTCTCCAGCCAATGAGAATGTATGCCTTTTATTATAATAGCTTAAGTTCCCAGAAGGCTCAACAAACAATAATCTATTGTAGAAATAATCGTCTTCTTTTATAACTATGCTCCCTGTAATTGCAGCTTGTTTTGATTGTGCAAGCACTTTTAGCCAATGCACGGTTTCGCCATTCATGGCTTCCGCTACCTTTTGAGGCTCCATGGTAAAACCAGAGGTAAACATCTCTGGTAAAATGATAACATCTACGGCCTCTTCAATAGATTCAACATGTTGTTCAAAGTGCTTTTTGTTGTTTTGTGGATGCTCCCAGTATAATTGGGTCTGAACAAGTGCAACAGTTAGTTTATTGGCCATTACTTATACTTAAATTGTATGTATTTTGTGTAACTAAATTTTTTTGTCCTGGTAAGACGATAACGCTTTGTCAGCCTTCTTTTCTAGCTTTTTAAGTTTCTTTTCCCAGTCCTTAATGTCGTTTGGTGACAGCTCACCTTGTTTCTTTAACCTTTCAAATTCCTTTCTCTTTTCGTTGAGTTCCTTTTTCAATTCAATATAGTCCTCCTTAGCGGCAATTAAACGCTCAACATTTTCATTGAAGGCATCGAGCTCATCTTCAATCTTTTCTTTTCTGGCCTCTGCCTCGCTAATTATTTCTTCTTGAGCCTCTATTTGTTCTTCAAACTCTGCTCGCTTTTCTTCAATTCTTTTGAGCCTGTCTTCCTTTTCATCTACTAATTCATAGATGTTTTCTTGCTTTTCCTCAGGGAGCGTTTGGGTTAAGGTTTTTCCCTTCGATGAAATATTTTGGCCATCTACCTTATAAACCTTTCCACTCTCCGTTATAACAGTTTTTGAATTACCACAAGATAGCATGAGAGAAAAAAATATTACCCATGTAAATATTTTAATTTTCATATTCCGTTTTTATCATTAATCATTATAGAACGTAGATAAAAAAAACTACAAAATCGAGCATTTTAAACAGATTTAACATTAAACTCTATTTAAAATTTCTGCTGCATTTATAAGGGTTTCCTCCGTTTTTGCAAAACAGAACCTAAGCACCTTGTCATCTTTTCCATCTTCATTAAATACAGATAATGGAATTGATGCGATTTTAAAATCTTTGGTCAAACGTTTGGCAAAATCTACATCGCTTTCATTTGTGATTTCAGAAAAATCCAAAACTTGAAAATAGGTCCCCTTTGACGGTGTAAACTTAAAACGGGATTCCTTTATTAAGTTTAAAAACAAATCTCGCTTTCGTTGAAAAAAATCGCTCAACCCTTCATAAGTACTAGGGTCTTGCATGTAATCTGCAATTCCCTTCTGCATGGGATGATTCACTGAAAACACATTAAACTGATGCACTTTCCTAAATTCTTGCATCAACTGCTCTGGAGCACAGCAATATCCAACTTTCCAGCCAGTGGTATGAAAGGTTTTGCCAAATGACGCTGTTATAAACGACCGTTGCTTTAAGTCTGGAAACAAACAAATACTTTGATGTTGTTCACCATCAAATATCATATGCTCATAGACTTCGTCACTCAACACAATTATATTGGAGTTTCTGGTAAGGTCTTGCAGTTTTAGCATATCAGCTTTTGACCAAACCGTACCACTCGGGTTGTGAGGTGTGTTAATAATAATCATTTTGGTCTTGGCATTAATTTTGGCTGCCACGTGTTCCCAATCTACCCGATAATCAGGAGCAGTTAACTGTATGCCAACAACCTTACCTCCATTGACCTCTACTGCTGGCTCGTAACAATCGTAAGCAGGTTTAAAAACAATAACCTCATCACCAGACCTAATAAAAGCCGAAACAATGGTATAAATGGCCTGTGTTGCGCCAGCCGTTACAGTAATCTCATTTTCTGGATGGTAAAATGCTTGATAGAGATACTCATATTTTCTTGAAATAGCCAGACGAAGACCTAAATAACCTGCCATTGGAGCATATTGATTATATCCTTCTCGCATGGCCTCACACACTAAATCATTCAACGTTTTATCGCTGGGATAATTTGGAAAGCCCTGAGATAAATTAATGGCGTTATGCTCATTGGCCAATGCGCTCATCACTGAGAATATGGTCGTACCTACGTTTGGAAGCTTGGAATTTAATTGCATCTGATAAAGGTACGAATAAGACTAATATTGAAAGGTTCATCTATTTTCCCAAATTGTTAGATAAATGTAATCTTAAAATTAAAACAGTTTATTGCATAGATGATTAGTAAAATATTCTTAAAGAATAGTTAAAAAGAATGACTGCGGCATTTGCTTATTTAGAGGTCTAATCCATTAACTAATTCGTTATTTATGAAAAATCGTTTATTATTAATAGCCACTTGTTTTTTAATAGCGCTATATGGCTTTTCCCAAGAAGGGAATATCCAAGGTGTTATTTTTGATGAAGAAGGGCTACTAGTTCCTTATGCCACTATCATCATCCCTTCAATAAACAAGGGTACTGTTTCTGATGTCGATGGTCAGTTTTTATTGTTGAATATTCCCGCTGGGAATCAAACAGTAAAAGTTAAATATCTTGGTTATGCTGATCAAGACATAGAGGTGGAAGTAAAAGCGGATGAAACCGTTGAACTAAGAATTGTCCTCAAAAGTAAGTCTGAACAATTAGAAGGTATTATTTTAACTGGTTTTAGTGGCGGACAAGCTAAAGCCTTGAATATGCAGCGAAATAAGGTAAATATTACCAATATTGTTTCTGCTGACCAAGTAGGTAAGTTTCCCGATGCCAATATTGGAGACGCTATTAAACGTATTCCAGGTATCACAATGCAAGTTGACCAAGGTGAAGCTAGGGATATTATTGTACGTGGTTTGGCTCCTCAGCTAAACTCCGTGACCCTTAACGGTTCACGTATTCCATCTGCAGAAGGTGATAATAGAAACATACAAATGGACCTCATCCCTGCGGATATGATTCAAACCATTGAAGTCAATAAAGCCGTAACTCCTGATATGGATGGAGATGCACTAGGAGGTTCTGTTAATTTGGTAACGCGATCCGCACCTGAAGGATTCAGACTTTCAGCAACTTTAGGATCAGGTATAAATTTAATAAATGACAAACGTATTTTGAATGGTACTTTAATTTACGGTGATCGTTCAAAAGATAACAAGTTTGGATGGATGGTCTCTGGAGCTATCTATGACACTCAGTTTGGCTCGGACAATTTTGAAGCTGAATGGGACAACTCCTTTGGCTTTACTGATACTAATGACGAAGAGGTAGAACTTGATGTAAATCCATACACCGATGTATTTGAACAACGCACCTACATCATTCAACGTGTAAGACGCAGTTTCTCCGCAAATTTCGATTACCGCTTTGATGCAAACAACAGAATTGAATTAAAAACGATGTACAACTGGCGCGATGATCGTGAAAATCGCTATGTATTTGCTCAAGAATTATTAGATGCGGAGGATATTGGTGAAGGTGATTTTAGCCTCAGTGGCAATACCCTCACAAGTTTTCCAGTAGAAGCTGCGCGTGAGACCAAAGCCGGTATTGACAACAACCGTAATCAAAACACACGCCTTGAAGATCAGCGGATGCAAAATTACACGCTTCAAGGAGAACATCTTTGGGGCAATCTAAAAATTGACTGGTTGACCTCGTATGCAAAAGCCTCTGAAGAACGTCTTAATGAACGTTATGCTCAGTTCACATCAGAATATGCTGTAAATGTTTTGAACGGAGACCCAGAATTCCCACAGCTTGCTCCGTCGAATCCTGGAGATGATAACGATTTGGCTAATTTTGAGTTCGATGAAATAACAGAAGAAAACCAATACACCGAAGAATCTGATATCAATGCGTTTTTAAACTTCGAACTTCCTGCTGATTTCTTCAATAAAGGTGACGGTTTTATAAAATTTGGCCTAAGAGCACGTCTTAAAGATAAATTCAGAGATAATGATTTCTTCGAGTTTGATTTGGAAGATAACTTTCCAAATATGGCCAGCATTCCAACACGGGATTTTTCAGACCCAGACTTCCTTGCAGGAAGCCAGTATCAAGCTGGTCTTTATCCAACCCCAGAGTGGCTAGGAGGATTAAACCTAGTCGATGGTGAACCCGTTCCGGATGAATTCTTACGTGCAAACTATGACGTTGAAGAAGATGTCTTTGCAGGATATCTAATGGCCAATCAACAACTATCCGATAAATTCAGTGTGCTAGCGGGTCTAAGACTAGAATCTACAACAGTAAGAGCAACAGCTAATCAAATTGAAGATGAAGAAGAGTTGGTAGGCCGTGTAACTGATGAGACCTCGTACACAAACATTTTACCAAGTGTTCACCTAAAATACAACTTAAGTTCGCAGACAGTATTCCGATTTGCATGGACCAATACCTTAGCAAGACCTAATTATGAGGACTTAGTGCCAACTATAGATATTGTTGCATCCGACGAAGAAATATTCCTCGGAAATCCAGACCTGGAAGCCACAACGTCCATGGGCTTTGACCTTATGGCAGAGCATTATTTTAAAAGTGTGGGGATATTATCAGGAGGTTTGTTCTTTAAAGATATCAATGATTTCATCTACGTAAGGATTAGTGAAGATGCTGATACGGGCTTTGACACCTTTCAGCCTGTTAATGCTGAGGGCGCATCTGTTTTCGGAGCTGAGGTATCCTTTCAACGTCAGCTAGATTTCCTTCCTGGCTTTCTTAGAAACTTTAGCTTATACCTTAACTATACTTATCTAACTTCAAGTACTGAAGGTGTGGCCAATGAAGATGGTGACTTCAGGGAAGACATAGATCTTCCGGGAACATCACCAAATATGTTCAATGGCTCCTTGGCATATAACGATAATAAATTCAACATAAGATTATCAGCAAACTACTCAGATGCTTATATAGATGAAATTGGAGGAAGTCCATTTGATGATAGATATTATGACGAGCAATTCTTTCTGGACTTCAATATGAACTATGCCATAAATGACAACTTAAGAATATTCGTTGACGTTTTGAATATTACTGATCAACCTTTGCGTTTTTATCAAGGGGTGCGAAACAGAACACAACAATCTGAGTATTATGGACAACGTGTAACCTTTGGATTGAAATATGATTTATTTAAAAGAAAATAAGTTTTTACTCGGATTTTTAAGCCTAATGTTTGTTTTCAACTGCACCGAAAGGTTGCCAAAAGTTGAAGCTGTACTTATTACGGAAGAAACGCCTTATGATACAGATGACCCAGCCATTTGGGTAAATAAAAAAAGCCCCTCCAATAGTATTGTTTTTGGCACGGACAAAGACGAAACTAACGGCGGAATCTATGCCTTTGACTTAAACGGCAAAATCATTAGGAATAAATCCATTTTAAACCTGAGCTATCCCAACAATGTAGATGTGGGCTATGACTTTAAATTGAATGATTCAACAACCACAGACATTTTGGTCTTTACAGAACGTGAAAAACATCAAATAAGACTTTACTCAATACCAGATATGAAACCCTTAGACGACGGTGGTTTTAAAGTTTTTGAAGATGAATCGGATATTTCTTTAAAAAGACCCATGGGTATTGCCATTTACAGAAATAACTTTACAGATCAAACATATGTCATTTTGAGCCGCAAAGAAGGACCTCTTGAAGGTTATTTATATCAATACTTATTAGTCCCTGATAGCTTGGGAATAAGTTCAAGATTGGTTAGAAAATTTGGTGCTTTTAGCGGAAAAAAAGAAATTGAAGCTATTGCGGTTGATGAAGACCTTGGTTACGTCTACTATTCTGATGAAGATAACTGCATTAGAAAATACTATGCCAACCCTGAAAAAGGTGATAAGGAATTGGCATGTTTTGGCAGCAATTATTTTAAAAGGGATATTGAAGGCATAGCAATTGCTAAGTTTAATAATAACTCTGGTTATCTCATCGTCTCCAACCAACAAGCTAATAGCTTTGCCATCTTTGACAGAAAAACCAACAATTATATTAAAGAATTAAACTTAGGCACCACCGAAACAGACGGTTGTGATGTTACAACAGAAAATCTAGGGAATCTGTTCCCAAATGGCCTATTTGTTGCCATGACAGACTCCAAGACGTTTTATTTTCACGATTTAAAAAGCCTTGAGCTAGAAACAAATTAGTATTACAATTACTCCTTTAAACTAAAACCCTTTTCATTATGAGAAGGGTTTTTCTTATTATCTTTAGCCACTAAAACAAATTTGATATGCGCTACATAAAATTTCTCTGTTTTTTCCTTGTTTTTCAACTCACCGCACAGCAAGGCGGCATGTGGATTCCCTCACTTTTGGAAGGCATGAATGAATCTGAAATGCAAAGCCTAGGCAGCAAACTTACAGCTAAGGATATTTACGATGTTAACAACTCCAGCCTTAAAGATGCCATTGGACATTTTAATGGCGGATGTACCAGTGAGGTCATCTCACCAAAAGGCCTATTGTTAACCAACCATCACTGTGGTTATAGCCAGATTCAATCGCATTCGTCTTTAGAAAACGATTACATCAAAAATGGGTTCTGGGCTCAGAATTTTGAAGAGGAAATTCCCAATCCAGGACTTTTTGTAGAATTTATTGTACGCATTGAAGATGTGACCAACCAAATGCTCATGAATGTAACGGACACCATGAGCCCGAGGGAGCGTCAATCCCAAATTGACAAAAACCGTAATAAGGTTGAAAAATCGATACAAAAGGAGGCATGGCAAGATTTTAAAATAAGACCGTTCTACAAGGGCAATCAATATTACCTATTTATTACGGAGCGCTTTGATGATGTCAGACTCGTTGGCGCACCTCCAGTAAGCATTGGAAAATTTGGAAGTGATACCGATAATTGGGTATGGCCCAGACACACAGGTGATTTTTCCTTGTTTAGAATTTATGCCGATAAAAACAACAGACCTGCACCTTACAGCAAGGACAATAAACCTTATAAACCCAAGCACTTTTTACCTGTGTCCTTAGATGGCATCGAGGAAGGTGATTTTACTATGGTTTTCGGTTTTCCCGGCCGTACTAACGAGTATCTTCCGGCTGTTGCCGTAGAACAAATTACACAAAAGGTCAACCCTGCAAGAATTGCCATCAGAGAAGCCGCCCTTAAAGTCATTGATGCTTACATGAAAGCTGATGACCAAGTGAGGATTCAATACGCCTCAAAACAAGCGCGTATTGCCAATGCTTGGAAAAAATGGATAGGTGAAAACCAAGGAATCGAAAAAAGCGGTGCCATTGCCATAAAGCAAAATTTCGAAGAAGAATTTACGAAAGCACTTAAAATCCAAAACAAAGAAGATGCTTATGGTAAGCTTCTCCCGCAATTTGAAAAGCTCTACAAGGAATTTGAAGCCGTTAATGTAAAACGAAACAGTTTTGTTGAAGTTTTTCTGCGTACCAACGAATTAATGCAAATGGCCTTCAGGCTTATTGAAGTTGAAAGTGCTGCAAGGCAGGGTGAAGATCAATTTAACGAAGCTAGGGAGACGATGATAAACCGATTAAAAAGTATTCATAAAAACTACAGTGTTAAAGTAGATCGTGGTGTATTTAATGCCGTTATGCCTTTATATACGACCAATTGGGATGAATCCATTTATGACACAACAGCTTTGATTGATTTGGATAAAGCATTGAAATTACTTGAAGGAGACGCCAATACTGTTGTTGAAAATATTAATGCCGATCCAGCCTACCAATTCGCCAAGCCGCTCATAATTGAATTTTACACCACACTAGAACCAGAGTTTCAACGTATCAATACCGAAATTAATGCACTTCAAACGCAATACATGAAAGCATTAATGGAAGTCATGCCCGAAGAGCGTTATTTCCCAGATGCCAACAGCACCTTACGTGTTACTTACGGTAAGGTAAATGGTTATACACCAAGAGATGCCGTATATTATGAGCCCGTGACCTATTTACAAGGTGTCATGGAAAAATATGTGCCAGGAGACTATGAGTTTGACGTACCAGAAAAACTAAGAACCTTATATGCCAACAAAGACTATGGGCAATATGCCGATAAAAACGGAAAACTTCCGGTTTGCTTCTTAGGAACCAATCATACTACAGGTGGAAATTCTGGAAGTCCTGCCATTGATGCCGAAGGCAATTTAGTTGGGCTAAACTTTGACCGTGTTTGGGAAGGTACTATGAGCGATATGTATTACGATCCAGAAATCTGCAGAAATATTATGGTAGACTTACGCTATGTGCTTTTCATTATAGACAAATATGCAAATGCGAAGCATTTGATTGAGGAAATGAAGTTGGTGCATCCCAAAAAGAGTTAGTTAAAACTTTGTGTTTGTAAATAGACCATGACATCATTAATGCAAGTGTCAAGGTTGTTTTTAATTTCGTGTTCCCAAAACCGGAATACTGTAAATCCCATATCTTCTAGTTGGCGATTCACTTCTTGATCGCGCTGAATATTGCGTTCTATTTTTGGAATCCAAAATGCTCTATTGGTCTTAATTTTAGTTTTACGCTCATCCCAATTATAGCCATGCCAGTAAGCGCCGTCTATAAAAATGGCAAGTTTGTATTTTTTGATACTAATATCTGGTCTGCCAGGTAATTGTTTGGTATATACCCTATAACGAACGCCTTTAGCCCAAAGCGCTTTGCGGAAACGTAGCTCTGGTTTGGAGTTTTTACCACGGATTTTACTCATTATTTTTGAGCGTTTTTTCGTGGTGTAAAACCCAGACGCCTCATTAAACCGTGGAACCTTTATTTTTTCTTCTTCATAGGGCATTTACGGTAAATTACACAATATCCCATTCAAAACAAAAAACCCTCACATTTCTGTAAGGGTTTGGTTCAATGAGCTGCTGAATCAAGTTCAGCATAACAACTAGTATCTGTAATGTTCAGGCTTGTATGGTCCCTCAACGGTAACACCGATATAATCTGCCTGATAATCTTTCAGCTCTGTTAATTCCACACCAATTTTTTCGAGGTGTAACTTGGCTACTTTTTCATCGAGATGTTTTGGTAGCATGTAAACCTTATTTTCATACTTATCCGAATTATTCCAAAGCTCAATCTGCGCTAAGGTTTGGTTGGTGAACGAGTTGCTCATCACAAAACTTGGGTGACCAGTAGCACAACCTAAATTCACTAAACGTCCTTCAGCTAAGACAATAATGTCTTTTCCATCCAAGGTATATTTATCCACTTGTGGCTTTATGGTGTTTTTGGTGTGGCCATAATTTTCGTTTAGCCAAGCCATTTGGATTTCGTTATCAAAGTGGCCAATATTACAGACTATGGTTTTATCTTTCATGGCCTTAAAGTGCTCTGCTCTAACAATATCCTTATTGCCTGTAGATGTGATTACAATATCCGCATTTCCGACAACTGTTTCCAAGCGCTTCACTTCGTAGCCGTCCATAGCGGCTTGTAGGGCACAAATTGGATCAATCTCTGTAACAGTAACAATACTTCCAGCACCTTTAAAAGACGCTGCTGTTCCTTTACCTACATCACCATAACCACAAACAACGACACGCTTTCCTGCCAACATTACATCAGTTGCTCTTCGGATGGCATCTACTGCAGATTCTTTACAACCGTATTTATTGTCAAATTTAGATTTGGTTACAGAATCATTGACGTTAATTGCTGGCATGGGTAAAGTTCCATTTTTTACGCGCTCATATAGGCGGTGTACACCTGTAGTGGTTTCTTCAGATAAGCCCTTAATACCTTTAGCCAATTCTGGATATTTATCTAAAACCATATTTGTAAGGTCGCCACCATCATCTAAAATCATATTGAGTGGCTTTCTGTCCTCACCAAAAAATAAGGTTTGCTCTATACACCAGTCAAATTCCTCTTCGGTCATATTCTTCCAAGCATAAACAGCTGTTCCTGCTGCTGCAACGGCCGCTGCTGCTTGGTCTTGGGTAGAGAATATGTTACAAGAACTCCAGGTTACCTCTGCACCTAGCGCCTGCAAGGTCTCAATTAAAACGGCTGTTTGAATAGTCATGTGCAAACAACCCGCAATTCGAGCACCTTTCAGAGGTTGTTCGTCTTTATACTCTTCTCGTAAACTCATTAGACCAGGCATTTCTGCTTCTGCCAGTTCAATTTCCTTGCGGCCCCATTCTGCCAAGTCTATATCTTTAACTTTATATGGTACGTAAGTTGTTGTTTTTGTACTCATTATTTTTATTTTTCAATTTTAATACTGTACATCCTCTTTGGCTTTAATACGTAAATGGCTAAATTCGCCCTACCGACAAATAGAGCCTATATTAAAAGCGATGCAAAGGTACACAATAACACTTACAATTCTAAATGGCACTGTTTAAATCCATTACCATTAACTCACAAACTGCTGTTAAAATTTGGCATATTGAGGAATCTTATGACGACTTGCTAAAACCACTACATTTAAAACCCAACAGCAAAGCACGTGTATTAGGTATGAAAAGTGAATTACACCAAAGAGGATTTTTGAGTGTGAGGCATTTGTTACGCGAATTTGGTTACACAGACCAAGATTTGTTCTATGACGCTATGGGCAAACCACATCTTAAAGATGGTAAATACATTTCCATCACACATTCCTTTGAATTCTCAGGCGTTATTATAAGTGATAAGCCCGTTGGTATCGATATAGAAAAACAACGACCCAAAATTGCACGCATTGCCCAAAAATTTATAGGCTACGAAGAAGATTATCTTGACCCCAAAAAATCTTCCTATGTAAAAGAGCTTACCGTGATTTGGGCAATAAAAGAGTCGCTATACAAACTTTTTGCCACACCAGGCATGCTTTTTAAATCGCACTTTTTAGTGATTCCGTTTTTGCTGAAAGACGGTGAAACCGTAGCTTGGATTGATTATGACAATAAAAAATACAGATACAATACCGCTTTTTTGGAGTTTGAAGGGTTCTCCTGTGCTTATATCATCCCAGAATGATGACACTTTACAGCAACATACTAGAAAGCATCAGTAAAGGTAAGAAGCTGCTCGCGGTATTAATCGATCCTGATAAAATGCATGAAAGCCATATCGAAGCTTTCATGAAGAAGGTCAACGATTCCATTGCCACGCACATTTTCCTAGGAGGAAGCATTCTAAAACATGGAAATATTGAAAAAACTGCCAAATTGTTGAAATCTTATACGGAATTACCAATCGTTCTTTTTCCTGGTGACGAAAGTCAACTCACAGACCATGCGGACGGACTTTTATTTCTATCTCTTATTTCAGGAAGAAATCCAGACTATTTAATAGATAAGCATGTAAAAGCTGTGTCACAATTACAATCCTTGAGCCTTGAGGTCATACCAACCGGATATATTCTTATTGAAAATGGCATTGAAACTGCAGTTGAACGCGTTAGTAAGACTAAACCAATAGCTAGACAGGATTTAGAACTCATAGTCAATACAGCCAAGGCTGGCGAATATCTTGGCATGAAGTTAATTTATCTCGAAGCTGGCAGCGGTGCTAAACATCCTATTGATTACGAAATTATCCAAAAGGTGAAATCCGAAATCCAAATTCCACTCATTGTAGGCGGAGGTATCCGATCTAAAGAACAGCTTCAAACCGCATACAGTGCTGGAGCAGACTTAGTGGTTATAGGCACAGCATTTGAGCAAGACCTATCGTTCTTCAACCACCTTAAAAGACAAACAACATATTAATATGGAAGTATCTGTAGAACTCACCTACTCTCCTTTGACCGATGATTACGAAAAACACGTCATTAGCTTTATTAAGCAATTAAGAGCCTCCAAATTCAAAACTTTGGAAAATCCTCTTAGTACTCAGATTTATGGCAACTATGACGAACTTATGCCATTTTTAACAAAGGCCATAGAAGATGCCTTTAAAACAACAGATATTGCTGTAATGTCTATGAAATTGGTGAAAACAGACCGAAGCGACTATGAACCAGATTTTTGAGTTTTTTCTTGATGCGTACAGAGAAACACCAACGTTTCAAATAATACTCGAGGCCATCGCCTTTATATTTGGAGTCCTAAGTGTTTGGTATGCACGGCAGGAAAATATTTTAGTCTATCCCACAGGCATTATTTGCACGGCAATTACGGTTTACCTCCTTTATATCAACACCTACCTCGGTGATATGTTAATGAATATCTATTATTCCATTATGAGCGTCTATGGCTGGTGGAATTGGTCCCGAAAAAAAGGTGAAACTTATCTTGTTCCCATTTCACGCACCTCGCTTAAGGAGAAAATTATAGGTATTGTTCTATTTGGATTAACGATGTTAATTACCTATGTTGTCTATAAAGTATTTAATTACACACTTGAAATAACTAATTACATAGATATTGTAACCTCTGGCATCTTTTTCACGGCAATGTGGTACATGGCCAACAAAAAACTGGAGAATTGGACGCTTTGGATTATTGGAGACCTTATAACAATTCCACTCTACGCTTATCGCGGTTTGGGAATGCTTTCTTTGCAATATCTTATCTTTACAATTCTTGCCATATCTGGATATATAGCATGGAAGAAAAACTTAGACAAGACAAATCAAACTGTTTAAAAGTGGTTCTGTTTGGACCGGAATCCACTGGTAAAACTACCTTATCAAAACGATTGGCGGAACATTATAAAACTGAATGGGTGCCAGAATATGCAAGGGATTATCTTCAAAAAAAGTGGGATGAAGAACAGAAAATTTGCGAACCCGAGGACTTAATTCCTATCGCCATAGGACAAATGAGCCTAGAAAACAAACTAGCCAAAACAGCTAATGAAATCTTGATATGCGATACTGATTTATTGGAAACCAAAGTTTATAGCGAAGTGTATTACAATGGGTATTGCGACCCTATCTTAGATAAATATGCCCAGCAAAACAACTATGACTTGTATTTTTTAACGTACATTGACACACCGTGGGAAGCTGACGACCTGCGCGATAGACCCAATAACAGGATGGAGATGTTCACGGCATTTTCCACGGCTTTAAAAGAATATCATAGACCTTATGTATTTTTAAAAGGGACTAAAGAAGAGCGTTTTAACGCAGCAATAAACCAAATCGATAAATTATTGAAATCAAAAAAATGAATTTTACAGAACAGGACCTAAAACAAATAGAAGCAAAGGGACTAACCCTTAAAACTGTTGAAAAACAGATAGAACGATTTAAAACCGGAATTCCCTTTACAAAGATTGTTGAGGCTGCCACCATTGGAAATGGCATTATGGCCTTGAGCGACTCTAAGATCAATGAACTCATCGCCTACTTTGAGTCACAGAAAAAAGATGTTGCGCTTAAAAAATTCGTTCCAGCATCTGGAGCAGCCACTAGGATGTTTAAATTCTTGTTTCAATTTATAAAAGAATTTAATCCAGAAAATGATACCGTCGATACCTATATAAAAAACAATGAATCAAAGGACATGGCAAAGTTTGTCTCAGGCATGGACAAGTTTCCTTTTTATAATTTGGTGTTATCCCAACTTCAACAATCTGGTGTTGATATTAGTGCCTTATCCCAAACAAAAAAAGTTTGGCATTTTGTGAATACCATGTTAGATACAGACCAATTAAATTATGGCGTTTACCCTAAAGGCCTTTTACCCTTTCATAAATATTCCGAAAAGCATATTGCCACCGCTTTTGAAGAACATCTTTACGAAGCTGCACTTCATGCTGCAAATGGAAATACGGCCAAAATTCACTTTACGATTTCCAAACAACATACAGATAGGTTTAGAAATGAGTTTTCAAGAATAAAAGAACATGTAGAGGAAGATACTGGTATTGATTTTGAAATCACCTACTCCTATCAAAAAGAATCGACCGATACCATTGCGGTAAACATGGATAATACACCATTTAGAAATCCTGATGGATCGTTACTTTTTAGACCGTCCGGACACGGAGCGCTCATTCAAAATCTAAATGCTGTAGATGCAGACATTATTTTCATAAAGAATATTGATAATGTAGTAGTTAAGCCTTATCAAAACGATATTGCCAAATACAAAAAAGTGCTCGCAGGCATTCTTCTTAAAGTACAGGCTAAATCCTTTGGTTATTTAAATCAAATTGATAATGGTAATGTAACGGACAGCACACTCGAGGACATAGAAGAATTTATGTCAGAGGAACTGAACGTAAAGATTCCAAAGGACTATCATAACTTCTCTAAAGAGGAAAAAGTAACATTTCTTCACAAACATCTTAATCGCCCTATAAGGGTTTGTGGCATGGTGAAAAATGAAGGTGAGCCAGGTGGTGGTCCTTTCTGGATAATAGATGATAAGGGCCAACAATCACTTCAAATCGTAGAGACGGCCCAAATCGATCAAAGTAACACAGCCCAGAACACTATTCTTCAAAATGCCACGCATTTTAATCCTGTGGATATTGTATGCGGCGTAAAGAATTATAAAGGTGAAAAATTCAATCTTAATCAATTCGTGAATGAGCAGGCCGCCTTCATTACACAAAAGACAAAATTGGGCAAAGAACTAAAAGCATTGGAATTACCTGGTCTTTGGAATGGTGGCATGGCCAACTGGAACACCATCTTTGTAGAAGTGCCAGTCCTTACATTTAATCCTGTAAAAAAGGTAAATGATCTACTAAAAGAGCACCATCAAATATAATGACCTTAGATTATGAAGGCATACGTTCGGAATTAACGTTCAAGGCTGCAAGGAGCTCAGGCAGTGGAGGCCAACACGTTAACAAGGTATCCACTAAGGTCGTTTTGTATTTTAATATCGCTCAGAGTCAATTTTTAACCGAAGAGCAACAACAATTGTTGATGGAGGCCTTGTCAACGCGCATTACCAAAAAAGGTATTTTGATGTTAAGTTGCAGTGAGACAAGAAGTCAGGCCAAAAATAAAGAGCTGGTTACTAAACGGTTTTTTGACATCTTGGAAGAAGGCCTAAAGGAGGACAAAGAACGAAAACCAACAAAAATCCCTAGGGCTGTGAAGCAAAAGCGATTAGCTGCTAAACGCAAACATGCAGAAAAGAAAGCCCAGAGAAAACCTCCCAAACTCAATTGAAGATTCCAAAATCATTGGTATCTTTGCAGCGTTCTCAAAAAGGGGTGCCCAATATCGGCTGAGATCATACCCATTGAACCTAGAACAGGTAATGCTGTTTAGGAAGTTTTATTTAATCTTTAACCAAAGAATAATTACCTCTTTTTATTCGATTATAATTTATAGTCGTATGAAAAATCTATTCGTAATTCTATGTTTGACGATCGCATCGTCAAATCTTATGGCACAAGTTACACCTTCAGATTCTACAAAAGTTGAAAAGTTAGATGAAGTATTGGTAAAAGCAGTTAGAGTTGAAGCTAGCTCACCTATTACCCATACCAACGTAAGGAAGGAAGAAATTGCCAAACGTAATGTAGGGCAAGATATTCCAGTACTGCTCAACTTCCTGCCTTCCGTGGTGACCACCTCAGATGCTGGAGCTGGTATTGGCTACACAGGTATTAGAATTAGAGGCGTAAGTGCCCAGTCTACCAACGTAACCATTAATGGTATTCCTTACAGCGATGCCGAATCCTTAGGTACCTTTTGGGTAAATTTAGGAGACTTTGCGTCGTCCGTAGAAAATTTACAAGTACAACGTGGTGTAGGGACTTCTACCAATGGTTCTGCCGCCTTTGGTGCAAGCATCAATATCTTAACAGATGCCGTGTCCAACGAAGCCTCTGGAGAAATCTCCAATTCCTTCGGAAGTTTTAATACCAGAAAGCATACCGTGAAATTTAGCACCGGATTAATGAACGACCACTTTGAGATTGCAGGACGTTTATCCAATATCGAATCCGATGGTTATATTGATCGTGCTTCAACAAGTTTAAAATCCTATTTCCTACAAGGGTCTTACGTAGATGACCATACCCTAATCAAGGCTGTTGTTTTTGGAGGTAACAACATTACCTACCAATCATGGTTTGGTTTTGACCCAGCAACTATTGCGGCCATTGGAGAAAATCCAAATATCAATGAAAATAGGCAATTTAATATTGGTGGTATTCAATTTGATAATGAGGGCAACAGAACCGGGTTTTATGATAATCAGGTTGATAATTATAGACAAGATCACTACCAATTGCACTGGAATGAAAAACTCAACAACAATTGGTCCACGACGCTTGGCCTAAATTATACCTATGGTCGTGGTTATTTTGAAGAATATATAGATAACTACTATTATTCCAATATTCTTTTTGCTCCTGATGCCACCTTTGACTTTTTAGGGCTTGAGCCCATTACGGTTAATGGTGAAGCCGTTGACAGTATGGATTATATAAGACAGCGCTGGTTGGATAATGACTATTATGTCGTTAACGCTAATGTTAACTATAGAGACCAAAAATGGGACGCTGTTGCTGGAATATCATTTAGTCATTACGACGGAGATCATTTTGGTGAAATCATCTGGGCAGAATATGCCACCGAATTACCCATTGGTGAGCGTTACTATGAAGGAAACGGAAAAAAGAATGACGCTTCGGTATTTGCCAAAGCAAATTACAGACTTAACGATAAGTTCCGCTTCTTTGGAGACCTCCAGGTGAGAAATGTAAATTACGAAACGTCAGGACAGGAGTCTTCAAGTCTTGAGCCATTTAATGTAGATGTGAACTATACGTTTTTCAACCCAAAAGCTGGTATTACCTACAGGGCCAATGACAATAACAGTCTTTACTTCTCATACGCAAGAACAAACCGTGAACCAAGTAGACAAGACTTTGAAAACAATCCAGATGTAAAACCCGAAGAATTGAATGATTTTGAATTGGGTTGGCGCCACAGAAAAGGAAACTTTAGCTTTAATGCCAATGGGTTTTTAATGCTTTACAACGAACAGCTGGTGCTTTCTGGCCAACTTGATGATGTTGGTAGTCCTATTAGAACCAATAGTGGTGAGAGTTACAGAGTAGGTTTAGAATTAGAAGCTATCATTCCCGTAACACCAAAACTAACTTTACAGCCCAATGCAACAATCAGTGCCAATAGAAATCGTGAGACTATAATTTCATTTGATGGAGCCTTGGTTAATCTAGGAGAAACTGCCATTGCTTTTTCTCCAGATTTTATAGCGGCAAATGCCATCGTTTATCAACCTATTAACAATTTGCAGTTGTCCCTTTTGAGTAAATTTGTTGGAGAGCAGTTTATGAGCAATACGGAAGCAGAATTATCGCGATTAGACAGCTTTTTTGTCAATGATTTTAATATAACGTATACTATTGAAACCAATTCTATCTTTGAGTCTGTGGTTTTTACTGGCTTAGTGAACAACATCTTTAACGAAAAATACGTTTCTAATGGGTATTACTACACTTTTGATGATGATTTCTCAAATCCCGGAACGGTAACCACAATTGAAGGTGCAGGTTTTTATCCTCAGGCCACAACTAATTTTCTATTGGGCCTAACGCTCAACTTTTAGTTGCTTACAAAATAAACACCATTACCTAAATCATCAACCCTGTATGGCTGTAACGTGCAGGGTTGTGTATTTCCCTGCAGGCCTAAGCCTGTAGTTAAACTATAGCGATTTTCATCATCGCACCCACAAATCACAATATCGCCTGTGCCAGACTCCGTTAAAGTAGAGCAAACGTCAGGGGCGTGACTCGGATCAGCTGCATCCCACGCCAATAGCGAAGTCGAATTTAAGCGCCATAACCAAACGCCGTTATTGCCTTGACCTGGTACAAAAACGCCATTGTTAGGAAATGCCAGCTGGCTAAACTGAGGAAGATTTGTATTGACCTGAAGGTTAACTCCAGCATCAAATAAAAAGTTGCAATTAGAGTTGGGAGAATCATCGCTATTACAGGCAAGAAAAGCCAAAAATAAAAAGCTAAAACCTACTTTTTTCATATTAAATTTTAAGTTGCAATTTACGATTAATTAACCATACCGTAAATATTTTGTATATTTGTTCTAATCTCGTGCACACGGGATTTTTCTAATTAGTCCCGAACTGGTTTCGGGATATTTTTATATATAAACGGAAGGACTTATGAGCAAAGTATCTTATTACACTGCAGAAGGATTGAAAAAATTAAGGGATGAGCTTAATCACCTTAAAGATGTTGAACGCCCTAAAGCATCCCAAGCTATAGCTGAAGCTAGAGATAAGGGTGACTTAAGCGAAAATGCCGAGTATGACGCTGCAAAGGAAGCACAAGGATTGCTTGAAATGAAAATTGCCAAAATGGAAGAAACCCTTGCCAACGCAAGAGTTATTGACGAGTCACAACTAGACACTTCTAAGGTGTTGGCCTTATCAACGGTAAAGATTAAGAATCAAGTTAACGGCATGGAAATGACCTATACCTTAGTTGCCGAAAGTGAAGCCGATTTAGCTTCTGGAAAAATTTCCGTCAATTCACCTATAGGTAAAGGTTTACTTGGTAAATCTGTTGGTGATGTGGCAGAAATTACTGTACCTAATGGTACGATGAAATTTGATATCCTTGAAATTACGAGATAACGGTTCAAAAATCATAGCACAAAGATTCCTGTTTACCTTTATAAAGCAGGAATCTTTTTTATCTTAGTATTTCACTAAATCAATTCTAGTTATGGCAACATTATTCACCAAAATCATTAAAGGCGAAATACCATCGTACAAAGTTGCTGAAACTGAGGAATTCTTTGCGTTTTTAGATATCAATCCCAATTCTAAAGGCCATACCTTGTGCATACCAAAACTAGAAGTCGATAAGATTTTTGATTTAGATGAAGCAACCTACACAGGACTTATGCAATTTTCAAGACGAGTCGCTTTAGCTATTGAAAAAACAGTGCCTTGTGAGCGCGTAGGTATGTCGGTTATTGGTCTAGAAGTACCTCACGTGCACGTGCATTTAATTCCACTGCACAATATGGAGGATGCGCGCTTTACCCGAAAGGTAAAATTAAATCCTGACGAATTTTCGGCCTTGGCAAAATCCATTGCTGCCAATTTCAAATAATACTTAGACCGTTTTTAAGCTAATCTGTAGTGTTGTTCCTTTGTTCAATTCGGAGTCCAAAACTTTGATCTTACCATTATGGTAATCCTCTATTATGCGTTTAGACAAAGACAACCCTAAGCCCCAACCTCTTGATTTAGTGGTATAGCCAGGCTCAAATATTTTTTTAAACTGGTTTTTGGGAATGCCCTTTCCTGTGTCGGAAATATTTATCAACACATTCTTATCGGTCTCTTCAAGACTTAAGACTAAGTTTCCCTTTCCCTTCATTGCATCAATGGCATTCTTCACTAAATTTTCTATAGTCCAACTGAAGAGCTGCGCGTTGAGCTTTACCATAATTTGAGTATCAGGACAATTAATTTCAAAATTTATCAACTTAGAGCTTCTTGATTTCAAATAATCAAATGAAGACTCCGTAACCTTAACGATATCCAGCACCTCTAGGGTTGGTGCCGAACCTATTTTGCTAAACCTATCGGTAATGGTTCTAAGTCTATCTATATCTTTTTCAATCTCCTGAATATACTCAGGATTCACGTTTTCAGATTTCAGAATTTCTGTCCAGCCCACAAGAGAAGATAAGGGTGTTCCTATTTGATGTGCCGTTTCTTTGGCCATTCCCGTCCAAAGCTTATTCTGCTCGGCATTTTTGGTGCTACGGTAAAAGAAATAGACCACTGCTGCAAAAAGAAAGATGATAAGCAACAAGGCCAACGGATAATATTTAAGCTTGTTTAAAAGAGGGGAATTGCCATAGTAGAGGGTAGAGAGTACCTTGTCTTGATATCTAATTTCTATGGGCTGATTTTCGTTCTTAAATCGCTCTATAAGCTTTATAAGATACAGGGAATCTTTAGCCTTTTCTTCATCAATATTTCTGTAATCCATACTGCCATCACTTGCCACGCTAATCATGGGCGTCGTTTTATTACTGGCAATGATTTGGAAAGGCAATTCCGGTACGTCCGATGTTAAATCTTGTGTTTTACTTATTTCCTTTTGAGCAAACGACCAATTGCGCATTTTGGCACGCTCTTCTGCTTTGAAATTTTGAAAAAAAACGTAGGTGTTCCAAAGTATGAGGGAAATTATGGCAAACGATGAAAAAATAATAATCCAACGGATGACATTACGGTTCTTTTTGGTCATTTTCAATAGCTCAATTTCTATATTAAAGATAATGTAATAATGTTAATAATATTGTGCGAGGCTCAAGCTAAAATGCTTTTGTGCCCCACCTAATATATTTATATTTGTTGTAAATCAAAGGGCTAGATGATTTCAATTAATCCTAAGGACATTTCAACCAAACAATTGCATGGCTATTTGCTCAGTGCCGTAGCTCCGAGGCCTATTGCCTTTGCAAGTACGATTGATGAGAAGGGTAACCCTAATCTTTCGCCTTTTAGTTATTTCAATGTTTTTAGTAGCAAGCCACCTATTTTGATTTTTTCTCCTGCACGACGCGTTAGGGACAATACCACCAAGCACACCTTACAAAATGCTGAAGCCGTTAAGGAGGTGGTTATCAATGTGGTTAATTATGACATTGTACAACAAATGTCATTAAGCAGTACCGAGTATCCAGATGGTGTTAACGAGTTTGAAAAGGCAGGTTTAACGATGCTAAAATCTGAAAAAGTAAAACCCTTTAGGGTCGCAGAATCACCAATTCAATTGGAGTGCAAGGTTAACGATATTGTTTCCCTAGGAACTGAAGGTGGCGCTGGTAACCTTATCATTTGTGAGGTGGTACAAATGCATATTTCAGAAGATGTTATGAATGAGGATAATACCATAAATCAAGAGGCCTTGGATTTGGTTGCTAGAGCTGGTGGTAATTATTACAGTAGAGCAAAAGCGGGATTTTTTGAGATTCCCAAACCCTTACAAACCTTAGGAATCGGAGTGGATGCCCTACCAGAAGAGGTACGTAACAGTATGATTCTTACAGGAAATAATCTTGGTATGCTAGCCAACGTTGAGGCACTACCCTCTAAGGATGAAGTGAGTGCATTTATCAAGGATATAAGTAAACGCTATCCAAATATTACAGGTGCCTCTCACCGAGAAAAACATAAATTGGCACGAAATTATTTAAGTTTTGGCGATGTGGAAAGCGCTTGGAAGATATTATTATCATAATGAAAATCGAATTAATATAATAGAATACATAAACAATGGAAGTACAAGGACGTATAAAAGTAATAGGAGATACCCAAACCTTTGGGAGTAATGGATTTAGAAAAAGAGAAGTGGTTGTAACAACAGAAGAGCAATATCCACAACACCTTTCTATAGAGTTTATACAAGACAAAACAGACTTGTTAAACAACTACCAAGTTGGGCAGCAGGTAAAAATAGGAATAAACCTTAGAGGTCGCGAATGGGTGAATCCTCAAGGCGAAACCAAATATTTTAATTCTATACAAGGCTGGCGTATTGAAACGGTACAATCAGAACCTATGAACGAGAACATGCCACCTGTACCACCAGCAGAGGCTTTTGAGCCTGCAGGAGATTTAAACGAAGATGAGCATGACGATTTGCCGTTTTAATTTTGCATAACGCCAAACATAAAAAAACCCCTTCCAGAATCTGGAAGGGGTTTTTGTTAATAGATATTATTTGATTTTGTTACCATCTTTGTCAAAGAAATGGTATTCAAGATAAGTGTAAGCATCTCTGGGTAAAACTTTTACCCATTTTTTGTGTTCAAAAAACCATTTTGAACGTACTGATGGAAAGCCCTTGGTTAAAAAGGCTGCTATAAAAGGATGTGCATTTAAGGTTACCTTTTTATAGTCTTTTTTGAAAATCCGCTCTAAGTCTTGGGTAATACGATTCACCACTTTTATTGGCGCTTCGATTTCATCTCCACCTACGAGGTTTGGATTTTCTTCTTTGGTCTTAATATTGCGTTCCGGCCTTACGCGTTGTCTGGTTATTTGTACCAAACCAAACTTACTAGGCGGCAATATTTTGTGTTTAGCTTTGTCGTCTTTCATCTCATCACGGAGATGGTTGTAAAGCTGCTTACGGTTTTCTGCACGTCCCATGTCTATGAAATCAATAACTATGATGCCACCCATGTCACGCAGTCGTAATTGACGTGCTATTTCGGTAGCAGATATTAGATTGACTTCCAAGGCCGTATCTTCTTGGTTCTTTTCTTTATTGGAACGATTTCCGCTATTTACATCTATAACATGCATAGCTTCAGTATGTTCTATGACCAAGTAGGCGCCTTTTGCCATGGATACGGTTCTGCCAAAGGAGGTTTTAATTTGGCGTTCTATGCCGTATTTTTCAAAAATGGGTACACCATTCCTGTAATGCTTTACAATAGACTCTTTTTTTGGTGCAATTTGATGCACATAATCTTTTAGTTGAAGGTATAAGGCTTCATCATCTACAACAATACCAGTAAATGAATCGTTAAAGATATCCCTTAAAATGGAGGATGCTTTGTTCATTTCCCCTAAAACCTTGGTAGGGTGATGTGCTTTATACAACTTCTTACACATTGCTGTCCATCTACTCAGCAAATTCTGTAAATCATTGTCGAGATCAGCCACTTTTTTTCCTTCGGCAACCGTACGGATAATAACACCAAAACCTTTTGGTGTTATACTCTTAACAAGACGCTTTAGCCTGTCTTTCTCTTCCTTGGATTCAATCTTCTGGGAGATTGAAATCCTATTGGAAAATGGTACCAGCACAATATAGCGTCCAGCAATTGAAAGCTCTGAGCTTATGCGAGGTCCTTTCGTAGAAATAGGCTCCTTTACTACTTGTACCAGTATGGATTGATTGGACTTTACAGCGTCGGCAATTTTGCCGTGCTTATCCAAGTCCTTTTCAAAGCGAAAGTCTTTAAGTGAGTAATCTCTTAATTTCCCTGTGCTTACACGTTTAATGAATTTTAAAAGTGAAGGCAATTGCGGTCCTAGATCATGATAGTGTAAAAACCCATCTTTCTCGTAGCCCACATTGACAAATGCGGCATTAAGACCAGGCATAACTTTCCGTATTTTGGCAATAAAAATATCACCAACCGAAAAATTATTATCCTCTTCATCTTTATGTAATTCAATAAGTCTTCCATCTTTTAATAAGGCAAAATCAACAATATCTGAACTCGATCTTACGATTAATTCCTTGTTCATAATGTTAATTTATATCTAACTCAAAAACCTTGAGATAGATGGATTTTACTAAATTATTTGACACAGGATGTAATATCCAACGAATGTAAGGACACTCTATTAATGTCGCTTAAATTCTATATCAAAGAACGTTTTTTGTTTAAACTGAAAAAAGTAGTTTTTAAACTACTTTTTTGCAATTTATTTCTTTTTGTGACGATTAGCGCGTCTACGTTTTTTACGCTTATGCGTCGCTACCTTGTGTCTTTTTCTCTTTTTACCACTTGGCATAGTTAATAATGCTTTTTAATTAATATAGTTTTAATGCGTTTAGTTTACTTCAACATTAGTTTTTACGCCTTCTAAGAACACTTTAGCAGGTTTAAAAGCAGGTATGTTGTGGGCTGGGATTTTAATCGTAGTATTTTTAGAAATGTTACGACCTGTTTTCTCAGCTCTTGTTTTGATTATGAAACTTCCAAATCCTCTTAAGTACACGTTATCGCCACTTTCTAAAGATGCTTTTACTTCTTCCATAAAGGATTCTACTGTAGCCTGTACATCACCTTTTTCCATTCCTAATTTGTCAGAAATTTTGGCTACTAAATCAGCTTTTGTCATTGTTATTAGTTTTAGGGTTACTATAAATTCTAAGGGATGCAAATATAGGTAATTTAATTTCAATATTTAAAGTGTAATTAATTAAAATTTAACACTATAAAGATTTATTTTTGTCTGGTCTAGGTTAAATCACAATGAATTTTCACACCCAACTAATTAACTGGTATTCAGATAATAAGAGAAGTCTACCTTGGCGAGACACGGACAATCCTTATTTTATTTGGCTCTCAGAAATAATTTTACAACAAACTCAAGTTAAGCAAGGGTTACCTTATTATGAGGCATTTGTTAAGCATTTTCCAACGGTTTTTGACCTTGCCAATGCCTCCGAAGAACACGTTTTAAAGCTATGGCAAGGTCTTGGGTATTACTCTAGGGCAAGAAACCTTCATGCGTCTGCCAAATATATTGCCAAAGAATTAAATGGTGTTTTTCCTTCCACTTATGAAGACATTAAAAAACTTAAAGGTGTTGGCGATTACACGGCAAGCGCTATTGCCTCGATTGCATTTAAAGAACCTAAAGCTGTTGTAGATGGAAATGTCTACAGAGTACTATCACGATATTTTGGCATTAAAACAGCCATAAACAGCACTAGTGGTATAAAGGAATTTAAAGCGCTTGCCCAAGAATTAATAGCTAAGGAGCAGCCTCACATTTACAACCAGGCCATTATGGAATTTGGAGCATTACAGTGCACTCCCAAAACGCCAAACTGTGAGCTTTGTCCTTTAAAAAATGGATGCGTAGCACTTAAAGAGAATCTCATCAACGAACTTCCTGTAAAATTAAAAAAGACTAAGGTTACCAAGAAATATTTCAATTATATGGTCTGTGTGGATGACAAGCAAAACATCTTATTTGAAAAACGACAAGGCAAAGGCATATGGCAAAACCTTTATCAGTTCCCCTTAATTGAAAGTGAGAAGAGCCTAACCGCTGAAGAGTTTGATAAACTGCGATTCGATTCTCTGCTTACAAAGCCAATTGGCTATGATTACGCCTTGTACAATGAATCTGATAAAGTACATAAATTGTCTCATCAGCATTTATATACAAAATTTTGGATTATAGAGGTAAAAGATACCCTCACAGACTGCTACATTCCTTTACAAGATATTCACAAATACCCTGTTCCTGTTCTTATTGGTGATTTTATAGAGGAGTTCAATTTTGAAGCACTTTAAGAACAAAAAAATTATTATTTTTAAATAGATAATCAATCCCGTAATTTTACGGGCTAAATACAAATAAATATGTCAGGAACTTTGAATAAGGTAATGCTAATTGGGCATTTAGGAGATGAAGTAAAGATGCATTACTTCGATGATAAGAATTGTGTAGGGCGCTTTCCGTTGGCCACAAATGAAACTTACACCAACAGAACAACCAATGAGCGCGTTACCAATACGGAATGGCATAATATTGTTGTGCGCAATAAGGCTGCCGAGATATGCGAAAAATACCTAAGTAAAGGCGATAAAATCTACATTGAAGGTCGTATTAAAACGCGAAAGTGGACAGACGATAAAGGGATGGAAAGATACTCAACAGAAATTCAATGTACTGATTTTACATTCCTTTCCAATAAAAACGAAAACCAACAGGCACAACCGGCCAATACTCCGAGTAACTCCGTTTCTGAACCACAACAACAGGCATCTAACAGTATTGCTCCTGAAACTGAGGAGGACGACGATTTACCTTTCTAAATACTAAATTCACCGTATTTTGGACCCAGAACCCTCGGTTTTTAATCTAAGTAATGCACTAACGGATACTTCCTTTATTACGAGTATTATTTTACTTTTAATCTTGTTGGTGTGCTCTGGTTTAATCTCTGGGGCAGAAGTTGCCCTATTCTCGCTTACGAAAGCCAATATTGATGAAGGCCTAGAGAAAAAATCGGTGCCAATGCAAATTATTGCCTATTTGCTGCAAAAACCGAAAAAACTACTTGCAACAATTCTTGTAGCAAATAATTTTATAAATATCGCTATAGTTCTACTGTTTGCTTATATAGGTGAAACCTTATTTCAGAGTGTAGCCAATACTGTTGTTAGATTTTTATTGGAGGTTGTTACAGCGACATTCTTAATACTGTTGTTTGGTGAAATTATACCTAAGATTTATGCCAGTCGTAATAGCGTTCGTTTTGCAAGTTTTATGGCTAGACCTTTAAGAGTTTTAGATGTTATTTTTTCTCCTTTAAGCTCACCAATGCGATTAGCAACTTTAAAATTACAAGACACCTTAGGTAGAAAACGATCTAATCTCAGCGTAGATCAATTATCCCAGGCTCTAGAACTAACAGATGATAAAGACACCACTCAAGAGGAGCAAAAACTCCTCAGAGGCATTGTGTCTTTTGGAAATACCGACACCAAACAGGTTATGCGCCCTAGAATGGACCTATTTGCCCTGGATATTGAAACTCCTTTCAACAGTATTATTGCAGATATTATTGATAATGGATACTCGCGTATCCCTGTTTTTGAAGAAAACATAGACAATATTAAAGGGGTTTTGTATGTAAAGGACCTTCTTCCTCATTTAGATAAAAAAGATTTTAACTGGCCCAGCCTTCTGCGAGAACCTTTCTTTGTCCCAGAAAATAAAAAGCTGGATGACCTTATGGTCGAATTTCAGAACAAGAAGGTGCATCTCGCCGTTGTCGTTGATGAATACGGTGGTACTTCCGGTTTGGTTTCCCTAGAAGATATTATTGAGGAAATTGTGGGAGACATCAGTGATGAATATGATGACGAAGACCTCATCTTTACCAAGATAGATGACCACAACTACAGTTTTGAGGGTAAAACACCTTTGAAAGATGTGTATAAAATTGTAGGGATTGAAGAAGACGATATCGAAGATTTTGAAGCTAAAAAGGGTGAAGCGGAAACCTTGGCTGGCTTTGTTTTGGAAATCTCTGGAGGCTTTCCTCGTATTGGAAGTAAAATAAACTTTAAAAATTACGTTTTTACTATAGAAGCTTTAGAGCGCAAACGTATTAAACAAATCAAATTTACACTCTTGAAACAGCAAGAATGAAGCATTTAACCCTTTTATTCGTACTATGTATATCTTGTCTTAGTTGTGGAGACAGCCCCTTACCCAAACCCGAAGCATATTTAAGGTTAGACTATCCTAAAGCTCAGTATAAAACCGTTAAAACTCCTCTACCCTTTAGCTTTGACAAAAATCACCTTGCGCAGCCCATAGACTCCATAAAAATAGCAGGCTCAACCCGAGGGTTAGATTTAAAATATCCCAGTTTAAAAGCTACGATATATCTTACTTATAAAGCGGTTACACCAAACAGTTTAGACAGCCTTTTACGAGATGCCCAATCCCTCACCCAAAAACATACCATAAAAGCCGATGAGATTAGCAGCACGATTTATGAAAATCCAGTAAATAGAGTTTACGGTATGTTATACGAGGTTGGTGGTGATGCAGCGTCGCAATCGCAATTTTATGTAACGGATAGCATCAACCACTTTCTAAGCGGATCCTTATATTTCTATGCAAAACCCAATTACGATTCTATTTACCCAGCAGCAGAATATCTAAAAAAAGACATCAAGCACCTAATGGAATCCTTACGTTGGGAAAATCCATAAAAAAAGGCAACCAAAATGGTTGCCTTTTTTTGACTTCATCCAAGTCTTAAAAGTTATAACGCAAGCTTGCATTCCAGATTCTTCCAATACCTAAGAAAGTACCAAAGTTATCAGTTTGGCTTATATAAGGTGTGTTGAATAAGTTGTTCACGTTTGCTCTAAAGGTCATTCTATTATCACCTAAAGAAAATCTATACGTTAAACCTGCATCTGCTAAAGCATAAGATGGTAATCTTTGAGACTCGTACACTTGTCCGTTAAGTGCAGCTTCTACAGCTTCGTCAACATCAACGAACTCATAAAGGTCTGCAAAGATGTTATAGTCCATATCAACAGAAAGGCCTTCTACTACATTCCACACTAAGCCTGCTCCAAAAGAGGTTTGTGGTGCGTTACCAACTTTAACATCAGTAAGCTCTACTTCACCGTCAGTAATTAAGAATTGCTGTGTATCGTCATTTTGTAAGGTGAATGGCGTTGTACCCTCATACTTCCAGTTACCAATAGACCCATAACCTCTAAAGCTAATTTTACCTCCGATTGGTCTATACTCAAAATCAAACTCCACACCTTGGTGAACTTGTGTAACGTCTGTAAAGCGGTAGATACCAAATTCATCGTTAGGTAACTCCGTACCAAAGGTTAAGAAACGATTTCCCCATTCGGTTCTGTAAACATCGAAATTAAATCTCCAGGTGCTGTTTTGGAATCTATACCCAAATTCGTAACCAATGATTTCTTCATTGTCTATTTCTGGCTCTACCAAATCATTAGAGTTCCTGATATCACGGAAGATATTATCTAAGAACGGTTGTCTTGAAAAGGTACCGATATTAGCAAAAACCTTATTGTTTTCATCAATATTGTAAGAAGCACCACCTTTAATTTGATAGCCTACTTTGTTGATTTTTTCAGACTTTCCTAAGCCGTTGCCCGTTCCAACGAAGCGACCTGTTCTTTGGAAGGATTGTGTTGAGAGTGCACCCTGAACAAATACGGAAAAGTCTTCTGTAGCATATTCTGCTTGACCAAATCCACCTATGTAATTAATATTTTCAGAATAATCAAACTGTGTTCTTTGATCTTCGTCTGCAAAGTCAAAAAGCGCTGCCCAAGGGTTTGCTTCAAAAGTTTCTGTAAACACATAGTCATCTGGACGGTCAGTTCTAAAATTATCCACAAAACCGTTTAATCCCATTAAATCGTTGATTTGTCTCCAGTGATCTCCGCGGTACAGTCTTCCATCAAAACCAACATTGAAGCTCCAGTTTTCTCCAGACTCTATATTTAAATTTGATAATAATCCATACCAATTGTGGTTATTTACAGACGCACGTCTTACAAATCCATCGCTAAATCCAGCAAACCCGTTTGAGTCAGCTGCAGCCTGGTTGTTTTGTACGATTTGATTGAAATCTATTTGGCCATTGGATTCTAACCTAACTCTGTTAGAGCTGCTTCCTAACATACCTGTACCACCACCGCGGCCCCAAGAGGCATAAAGAACCGTAGATAAATCTAACTTTTCGTTGATATCAAAATCCCAGTTAAGGTTGGCTACTGGTTTGTGATAGTAGTTACGTCTTTCCGTAAAACGTTCGCCATTTCTAAACCCAGTATTAGGATTGTATTTTTCACCATATAATTCAAATTCTTCGAGGTCACTTGAGAAATTTTGATCATGCCACTGTGGCGCTCCCGTGATTAAGAAGTTGAAAGTGTTTCTGTCATTAGGCTTGTAGCCTACCGAGAACAAGTAGTTTTGTCCCTGACCAGCAGTCCCTATAGAATACTTTCTGTGTGCTTGCCAGTGATCTACTAATACAGAAAAAGCCCAACCTTTATCATTTACACCAGAGTTATATGAGAAAGTTCCTTTGGCAAAACTATCGTTACCACCCATAAAACGAACAAATCCACCTTCTCTTTGCTCGGTTGTTTTTGAGATAATGTTAACGGTACCACCTACTGAAGAAATCGCTAATTTAGACGATCCTAGACCTCTTTGAACCTGCACTGCATTGGCAACATCTGCCATACCAGCCCAGTTAGACCAGAACATCCTACCATCTTCAACACTATTGATTGGTTGACCGTTTAATAGGAAAGCCGTGTTAGTGTCGTCAAAACCTCTTAAGAAGATACGGCTATCACCAAATCCACCAGCTTGGTTAGACACATAGACAGAAGGTGTATTCTTCATGGATTCGGTAAATTCAATATTTCCTGAAATCTTCAGTTGAATATCCCTTCCTTTAATAGTTGACACTGCCACTGGTGTTTGGCGTGCTTCGGCGATATCGATAACGCCAGTACCAACTACAACGACTTCCTCTAAAGAATTGTCTAAGTCTAAAGCAATGGAACCTAAATCGGTATTGCCATTAAACTTTAAAACTTTAGTAGCAAAACCTACATAAGAAACTTCTATTTGACCTGACGCCAAGTCGGTGGTCAATTCAAAATTTCCTTCAAAATCTGTCATTGCACCTACTGTGGTGCCTTTAATAATGACATTAGCTCCTGGAAGTGGCGAATTCATTTCTGCATCTACCACCTTTCCTTTAATTGTAGATTGCGCTAAAAGTGTTAACGAAAACAGCATAGTAGCGCTCATCATAAATAATTGCGTAATTTTTTTCATTATAACAATTGAGTTATTGGTTTACGGCGCAAAATTACTCTGCTAAGGTGTAAAAGTGTTACGTTAACGTTAAATATTAAAGCAGAAATGTTATCTAAAAAAAAACGACTTAAAACTATCTTTTGATGACTTTAAAGGTTAAGTACGCTTTTGTAAATAATGATGCATTAAATGATTGGTAGAATCATCATGCTCAAGCTTGGCTTGTGCTGTAAGTTCATTCAAAATGGACTTAGCCAATTGCTTACCCAGCTCCACTCCAAATTGATCGTAACTATAGATGTTCCAAACAATACCTTGCACAAATATTTTGTGCTCATACATGGCGATAAGCTTTCCAAGGCTTTCAGGTGTCAATTGGTCGATAAGAATTGACGTTGTAGGTTTATTGCCTTCAAACACTTTAAAAGGCACTAGTTTCGCCTTTTCGAGTTCGCTTAAGGATTGTTGGTTTAACTCGGCTAGAACTTCTTTCTCTGTTTTACCATTCATCAATGCTTCGGTCTGGGCAAAATAATTAGACATAAGCTTATCGTGATGGTCTTCATTACCATGAAGCGACTTAACAAAGCCAATAAAATCAGCAGGAATTAGCTTAGTCCCTTGATGAATCAATTGAAAGAATGCGTGTTGGGAATTTGTCCCAGGTTCTCCCCAAATTATTGTTCCTGTTTGGTAATTCACTCTGTGACCTTGCCTATCTACACTTTTTCCATTACTCTCCATAATCCCTTGCTGTAAATAGGTAGCAAATTGGTTTAAGTACTGTGTATATGGAATAATAGCTTCACTCTCTGCCTTAAAGAAATTGTTATACCACACGGTAAGTAAGCCAGCAATAACTGGTATGTTTTCCCTGAAATCCTTGGACTTAAAATGATGGTCCATTTTTTGGGCACCATTAAGGAGTTGTTCAAACTTATCATATCCCAAGGCAAGGCTTATGGATAGCCCTACGGCACTCCACAATGAAAACCGGCCGCCAACCCAATCTTTCATAGGGAAAATATTTTCCCCGTCTATGCCAAAGGCTTTTACGCTTTCAATATTGGTAGAAACGGCAACAAAATGTTTAGATATGGCCTCTTCTGGCAAGGTCTCTAAAAACCAAGACCTAATGGAATTAGCATTGGATAAGGTTTCCTGCGTCGTAAAGGTTTTTGAAACGATTACGAACAGAGTGGTTTCAGGATTAAGATTTTTTATAACTTCATTGTAATGGTCGCCATCGACATTACTTACAAAGTGGGTGTTCAAATGATTTTTATAAAACTGTAAGGCATCAACAACCATAGCAGGACCTAAATCAGACCCTCCTATTCCTATATTAACCACATCGGTAATAGCATTACCAGTATGTCCTTTATGATTTCCCGAAACGATTGCTTCTGTAAAAGCCTTAATCTTATCCCTAACTTGATAAACTCCTGGAATAACGTTTTCTCCGTTAACAAAGACCTCTTCATTTTTATCAGCTCTCAGAGCCGTGTGTAAGACAGCTCTTTCTTCAGTTTCATTGATTATGTCTCCACTAAAATATTTAGAGATAGCATCTTTTAAATCGACCTCATTCGCCAATTCAACGAGCAGGTCTATAGTCTCTTTTGTAATGCGGTTTTTGGAGAAGTCTACATAAAAATCTTCCCAATTAATCGTTAGTTCTTCTGCTCTATTGTCCTGTTGGGAAAAAAGCTCCCTTAAATGTTTATTCTTTAAACTTATAAAGTGATCTGAGAGTTTTTGCCAAGCCTTGGTCGAAGTTGGATTAGTGTTCTTTAACGCCATGTTTTTATGAAATCGGGTCTTCTGTTATCGTATTTGTTTTGTTTTTTGGTTCTGATTCCAAGAAATAAATTTTATCTAGACGCTCTTTAATCGGCTTGATGTATTCTAGATATTTTTGTTTTAAGCTATCGGAAATAGGTTCTGCTTCTGGCAGTTTTTGTTTAAAGGGGTCTACTTGTCTTCCGTTTTTCCAAAACCTGTAGCATACATGAGGTCCACTGGTATTGCCTGTCATCCCAATATAGCCTATGATATCTCCTTGCTTAACATATTGTCCTTTCTTGACATTCTGCCTACTCATATGCAAATACTGCGTGGTATATGTAGCATTATGCCGTATCTTAACGTATTTGCCATTACCTCCACGACGAGTAGATTCTATGACCGTACCATTGGCAGTTGCCATAATCGGAGTTCCTACTGGTGCTGCAAAGTCCGTCCCTTTATGAGGCCTTACTCGGTTGCCATAATAGGCAATTCGGCGCTTAAGATTATAGCGCGATGACAGTCTTCCGAATTTCAACGGTGACTTTAAAAAGGCTCGTCTCATATTTTTGGCTTCCTCATTAAAATAGTCCTTTACACCGTTTACGGCGTCCGTCTCAAATTGAAAAGCATAGAGGGAATCGCCATTGTGCTCAAAATAAGCGGCCTTTACATCGTGAACTCCAGCATAGATAGAATCATCAATATACTTATCTGTATATATCACTTTAAAGCGATCGCCAGGCATTAATCGTCTAAAATCTATAGACCATGCATAGATATTATCTGCCATGATATTGGCCAACACAGGGCTTAATCCCAGCTCATCGAGAGTAAGCGAAATGTTGTTTTCAATGATTCCTGTTGCTGTTTTTTCGACATACTTAATAGGTTTTCTACTAGTATACGCCTCAATGGAGTCTTTAAACTTAATGACTACGTATTCTTCTAAACTTGGCTGATAGATGAATGTCGTGGGCACCTCCAAACTGTCCTTCGTACATAAGAGTGTATATGGTTTACCAGGTATTAGTCGTCTGGCGATATCAAATGTGTCTTTGGCTTTTTCGGCTATGTGAAAGATTTTAGGATAACCTATATTGTTACGTTCTAAAATTTCGCCAAAGCTATCACCTTTTCTAATGGTATCACGCTTAACAATATAGTTGTTAAGGTTAAACCCAAACTCATAATTATCTTTTTCAATTACCTCAGCAAGCTCTTCCTTATGAGAGTTCTCTTCGATTTGGTTATTGTTCTTACAACCTAAGAAACTTGCTGCAATTACGGTCAGTGCTATTAATCGTTTTAATTGCATTTGTTTAAACGCTAGTTATATGTTAGTGCCCCAATTTTTTAGTTCTTCATCTGTCCATAATTCAGGGAAGAAAATTCTCCGCTGATATTTTGGATGCATGTATTTTTTCCAATCGCTTCCTCCTGTAGCCTCACCATCACCTAAACCACTTTCTATGTAATGCTTCGCAGCATTATAATGCGCCATAACCCAAGTAACGTTTACCGTATAATCGTAGTGACGCATTGCCTTTATTAAATCTTCATCCTGTTGGTGTTGCTTCGGCAATTCCTTAAAACGTGTCCAGAGGTTTTTGGTATTGTATTTTTCCATAAACCTTAGGAACTCGTCCTTGTAACGATTTTCAAAATTAACCAAAAGTGTAGATTTCTTTCCTGTTTTATGGTTTTTTCCTGCGGCCTGCCAATACAAATGCTCAAAAGCGTGAGTGTATGGCGTATTTCTATCTATAGTATCTCTAAATCTGTAATCGATTAAATTGATTAACTCTGTAGAAGCAAACTCGATAAGTCTGTACTGTGCGCTCTGAAATCCACTGGCTGGCGTCAAGGTATATCTGAATTTCATGTATTGCTCTACCTCCATACCCTCTCTCATAATATTAAAGGAGGTCGTAAGCATGTCAAAATACCGACTGATGCGCATTATTTTACTTTCAAAAAATGAAACATCCAAATCCGCTTTTTCAGCCACTTGCTGTATTTCCCAGAGAATCATTTTAAAGATAAGCTCGTTGATTTGATGATAGGCAATGAACACCATTTCATCGGGAAGGGTTGTCCTTTGGATTTGGAGGTTTAGTAATGCATCGGTTTGTATATAGTCCCAATATGTAATAGGCTTGCTGTAGAGCAAGCCGTAGAGGTGGTCATCTGTATCTTGATTTAGCGCAGTATATTTATCTTGGAGCGCATTTAATATCGGCTGAAAGTCTGGTTGATCAGGCATACGTTAATTATATTGAATCTGAAAGGAATGCTTTAGGCCTTTGAACGCCACTAAATCTGCACGTAGTGAACCAACGGCCAAATCGGCTTTAACTTTTAAAGGTATTTTATTCTTATCGGCACTAACCCAAAGTGTTAAACTTTCTTCTTCCTTAAATACTCTACCAGCTAATACATAAGGTCTAAATTTAAGTGTTTTAACCTTGCCAAAAGGCGTTTTGATGGTTTGGCGTCCTAAATATTTCAATCTAAACCCATAGTTTTCTTCATCAAAAAACATGTTAAGGGTCACTACATCGCCTCTTCTGATTTTATCGGTATCGTAATTATTCCTTAGATAATAAAAGGCCGAAACCATATCCTGAACATTTTGCTCTGTAGCGACGGTCGTCACCTTATTGTTTTTTTTGTCCTTGACTATGGCTTTTTGTTCCTCTTGGTTAAAGTCTATTTCAATGTCCTTGGTGTGCCCTCCTTCATCTACCTTTCTTATAAATTTGTACGGCACATTGGTGTCTTTATCAAAAAAGCTTTCATACCGATCCTCTACCTTAAAAAACCAGCTAATGGCTCCTGTGGTCCATCCTTTACCAATAACATGGTGTACTGGCTTGCCATTCAGAATGGTATCATTGACCGTTAAGGTACCCTCACCAGCCTTGAGAAAGCCGCTGTAGCTCATTTCAAATTTAAACCATTCACCCTCCTGAAAAGCAGAGTCTCTTTTTAAATCTGCAGACTGTAATCCTGAAAGTAGTAATAAAACCGTAAATAATCCTTTCATAACATTTATAATTGTACGCTTTGGCCTTTCTGTTTTTTTAAACGCCACAAACGTCACTTCTATTTCAGATAACCTTGTACAATTACTATTCCAAATGTATTAAATCATTGAACTACAATCTAAAATGATTCGTTAATTTTAAGTTTTTTAAGGTATTACACACATTATATAGCATCCTCACATTTGAACGAAAAGACGCTATAAAAAAGCATATATGGTTTTTACAGACACTTGTTTATAGCGCGTTTAACTTTTTAATTTTAAACGCGCTATCCCAATTATAATGTGCCTCGTTTTTGTTGTTCTCTTTCAATGGATTCAAAAAGAGCTTTGAAGTTTCCTGCACCAAATCCTTGAGCTCCCATACGCTGAATAATCTCAAAGAACAAGGTAGGTCTATCTTCTACAGGTTTTGTAAATATCTGTAACAGATAGCCTTCTTCATCGGCATCAACCAAAATAGATAATTTTTGAAGCTCTTTGATATCTTCTTTCATCATTTCCATGTGCTCTCCTAAACGCTCTGGAATCATATCGTAATACGATTGTGGTGGTGGTGGCAAAAACTCTACACCTCTAGCCTTAAGCTGTGCAACCGTTTTTATGATGTCGTCTGTAGCGACCGCTAGATGTTGCACGCCAGGCCCTTCATAGAAATCGAGATATTCCTCAATCTGTGATTTTTTGGCAGCTTCTGCAGGCTCGTTAATAGGAAACTTAATGCGGCCATTACCATTACTCATTACCTTACTCATCAAGGCTGAATATTCGGTGTGTATTTGCTTATCATCAAAGGACAAGAAGTTTACAAAGCCCATAACATCCTCATACCATTTTACCCATTGGTTCATCTCGCCCCAACCTACATTTCCTACCATATGGTCTATATATTTTAGACCAACGGGTTCTGGATTGTAATCGCTCTTCCACTCCACAAAACCAGGCATAAACACACCGTTGTAATTTTTGCGCTCTACAAACATATGAACAGTTTCCCCATAGGTATAGATACCTGCTCTAACGACTTCTCCATGTTCATCGGTCTCCACCACTGGCTCCATATAGGATTTTGCACCGCGCTTAATAGTTTCTTCGTAGGACTTTCGAGCATCGTCTACCCAAAGAGCAATGACTTTGACACCATCACCGTGCTTCACGATATGATCATTAATAGGTGACTTACTATTTAACGGTGTGGTTAACACCAACTTGATTTTATCTTGTTTTAAAACATAACTCACGTGGTCTTTAGAACCTGTTTCCAAACCTTTGTAGGCATAGGACTGAAAACCAAATGCCGTTTTATAAAAATGGGCAGATTGCTTTGCATTACCCACGTAAAACTCTACGTAATCCGTTCCTAGAAGCGGCAGAAAATCCTGAGCTCCTTCGAATATTTTTTCTAGACCGTAGTCTACACTTTTTACCTCTTTTGCCATAATTTACTGACTTATTTTGTTATTGTTGATTGATTAATTAATTGTCTTTGATAATTCATTCCAACCAGGACTTAAAATAGGTTTCATCTGCAATCTTCATAGCTTCCTCCGTAACCTTAAGTGGCTTGAAGGTATCCACCATCACCGCTAATTCGTCGGTTTTCACTTTGCCTATGCTGCGCTCCATAGCACCAGGATGTGGCCCATGAGGAATACCTGCTGGATGCAATGAGATATGACCTGCATCAATATCGTTCCTGCTCATAAAATCACCATCGACATAATAGAGGACCTCATCACTATCTATGTTACTATGGTTGTATGGCGCTGGAATACTTAGAGGATGATAATCGTATAAGCGTGGTACAAAACTGCACACCACAAAGGCATCGGTCTCAAAGGTTTGATGGACTGGTGGTGGTTGGTGAATACGACCTGTAATGGGCTCAAAATCATGAATGGAAAAAGCATAAGGATAATTGTAACCATCATAGCCTACCACATCAAAGGGATGTGACGCATAGACCATTTCAATGATTTCGTCCTGTTTCTTTATTTTAATCAGAAAATCACCAGATTCATTATAGGTTTCCAATTCCTGAGGTTGTCTAATATCTCGCTCACAAAATGGCGAATGCTCCAACAACTGCCCAAACCAATTGCGATAACGCTTCGGTGTATAAATGGGTCTGTAGGATTCTACAATAAACAGGCGGTTATCTTCAGTATCAAAATCCAGTTTATAGATAATCCCCCTTGGAATTAAAAGATAATCTCCGTATTTAAAATCGAGATTACCCAAATGCGTTCTTAGTTTCCCTGTACCTTTATGCACAAATATAAGTTCGTCTGCATCAGTATTCTTATAGAAATACTCTTTGGTTGAATGTCTTGGTGCCGACAGAATGATATTACAATCACTATTGGTTAGCACCACCTTTCTACTGTCTAGATAATCATTTTCCGGCTGGGTTTGAAACCCTCTAAACCGGTAGGATTGCATATTGTTGGCCTTGGCAATCTTAGGGGCAATACTGTATTGATTTTGTATGGCCTTAACCTGTGTTGGGCGTTGCTCGTGGTAACTGTTGGTAGACATCCCATCGAAACCAATGGTCCCGAACAATTGCTCGTAATAGAAGCTGCCATCGGGCTTTTTAAACTGTGTATGGCGCTTTGGTGGAATTTTTCCTAATTTATGATAAAATGGCATTGTGTTAGAATTTATTATTATGAGAATATCCCCTTAATATTGAATTATATGAGGGGCTTAATAAATTATCTTAAAGGTACAAAAAATGCGCAGTTATTCTGGGTTCCTTTTGATAAGGAAATGTAAATGAAGTTTAAGATTTTCCCAGAATAGTATCATACTATTACAAATATCTGAATTTTTTTTGAGATGATAAAAGATGACGGATTGACATTACAAATGTGTAAATTATTAAAACCAAAACCCTAAATTAAAGAACCAGTAATCTTCACCGGTCTCAGGTGAAAAGGTATACTTGGCTTCTAGAGGCCCTAAAAAGGTTTCCAAGGAATATCCAATGGCGTAACCTGTAAAATCTGGAGAGGACAACCAATTTCCTGTATCAAAGAGACGGTCCTCCACATTGGCATAATTTGCCGCTGCAATGATATGGTGGTTATTGAGCCACTCATAATCTATTGTGAAAACGGCTTTTACAAAACTATCGCCTGTAATATCAATAAAATCATAGCCATAAAAAGACATGAAATTGTTAATGAAGTTATTGCCGTAACCTCCTAAAGCAAAGCCTAAAGTTGTTGTAGAATTATCACCCCATTTAAATCCGCCACTCGTTTCTGCCCTAAAGGCCAACTTATTGTTAAAACTAAAGGCATAACCCATGTCTGCCTTTGCAATGGAAAAGGGCTTAAAGGCATCGTTAAAACCAGAAGCTGCAACATACCAATGAAAATCGCCTCTGAAATAAGCTCCACTCTTTGGGAAATAAGGGTCGCTGTAGGAGTCAAAATCCAAACTACCAAAAAGGCTAAAATAATCCGTGTTTTCAAAAACAAATTCGTCATCTTGGTTGGGATCGAACAAGGTTTCTGATGTAATCTTCAATAATTTATGCTCGCCACCTAACCTTAGCGCAAAATCTTTTCTAAACAAGGTTTGTATATAAACCTGATTGGTAAAATCCTGAAGTTTAACATCTACCTTATTTAGATTGGCCAAAAGCGGCGAGGCTTCCTCCAAAATTAAACCAGAATTTATGTTCTTACTAAATTGGTTGTAGCGTGAATTAACGCCCAAGCTTATATAAAACCCTTTGTCTATAAAATAATCAAAATTATATCTGGAGTTGTCTCCCAAAACCAAATCCAGGGAAGCAATATCATTGTTAAACAACAGTCGTTTTTTGGTAATATTGGCCAAAATAGCACTCTTGTACAGGTCGTCGTAGTGAGCCGCTAACTTTAGGAAGGTCGTTGTCTTTGATTCTCTAATATTACCTCTCAAATAGTATTCGCCTTCAGTTTCTGTAGTGTCAAGCCGGTACCTAAACGTGTCAAAGTTGTTCGTGGCGACTAAATTATTTATCCCCTTTTTAAATCTATTATAACTTATTTTTTCTCCTCCTCTTAGCCTAAGTTTACCTAAAATATACGATCGCGTATACCTTTCATTTCCAGTAAAGCCAATGGCTCTTACGGTTATGCTATCCCTTGGATGTATAGAAGGCCTAGCCTTATCTAACCGCTGCTTTTTTTGAAGTTGGCTAAGGGCATTAATTTTTTCGCGTGCTGCCTTTTCACCATTGGCAATAATATTTTGTCCTTCACTAAACGAAACAACAGAATATCCCATAATATCAGGCTTGATATAAATATCTGTTAGCGGCGCCTTGTCTTTCATGGCATTTATGGTCCTGAAATTATTGATCTGAGCCAAAATATCAATGGCAGATTGCAGCGACTCTCGGTCCCTAAGCTCATCTTGCACATCCACGCCTATGATCACATCCATACCTTTAGCACGAAGTTCTTCTACCGGAAAATTGTTGGTAACACCACCATCGATTAGAATCTTATCTCCCATAACAACAGGTTGAAATAAGGATGGTAAAGCACCACTTGCCGTCACAGCCTCTGCCAGATTACCTTGGTCCAAGACTAAGGATTCGCCTGTTTCGATATTAGTGGCAATACAAAAGAAAGGAATGGGCAAATCCTCAAAGTCTTTGAAGTGGCTCACTGGAAGCATCAATTCATAGAGTAAATTATAAACATTCTGTCCTCTTGAAAGTGCCGAAGGCAAGGTGATTTTGAGCTTTTCAAAGGGTAAGGACACAGCGTACTTAGCTGAATTCTTCCGCTCAAAAAAAGATTGGGAAGAACGCTCAAATTTATCGTTGATGAGCAAGTCGAAATCCTGACTATTGAATAAATCCTCGAGTTGTTGACCAGAGTAACCAGAAGCATACAAAGACCCTATTATTGCACCCATGCTTGTCCCTGCCACATAATCAATTTCAATACCCAAACTATCTATAACCTTTAAGGCTCCGATATGGGCGAAACCCTTTGCACCTCCTCCGCTTAATACAAGGCCTATTTTTGGCTTTTCAGTATTTTGGGAAAAGATAGGGTTAAAAACCATAGCCATAATGAAAACGCAAAACGCGCGCCTAACATTAAAAAATGAATTTAGATATGGTTGAAAGGTTTTCAAATTACTCCTTGTGATAATAGTTATAGATTTTGTTGGCTCTAGACGCTCCTACAATGGGTTCTAGCTCATCTAATTTGGCATTGGCTATTCGTTTTACGGATTTGAAATGTTTCATTAAATCTATAATCGTCTGCTCACCAACACCATTAATATTTTCCAATTCTGTTTTAAGGGCGCCCTTACTACGCTTGTTTCGGTGGTGCTCTATGCCAAATCGGTGCGCTTCATTTCGCAACTGTTGTATGATTTTGAGCGTTTCGCTTTTTTTATCTAAATATAAGGGAATAGGATCATCTGGATAGAATAATTCCTCTAAACGTTTTGCAATTCCGATAATGGCAATCTTACCGCGCAAACCTAGATGTTCCAAACTTTTTAAAGCTGAGGATAATTGGCCTTTACCTCCATCTATAATAATGAGCTGTGGTAAGGGCTTGTCTTCTTCCAATAAACGTTTGTAGCGCCTAAAGACCACTTCTTCCATGGACGCAAAATCATCTGGCCCTTCAACCGTTTTTATATTAAAATGTCTGTAATCTTTTTTACTTGGTTTTCCGTTCTTAAAGACAACACAGGCGGCTACCGGATTAGTGCCTTGGATATTGGAGTTGTCAAAGCATTCAATGTGCCTAGGCTCTTCATTAAGCCGCAGATCGGCCTTCATTTGGGCCATAATACGGTTGGCATGCCTATCTGGATCAACAATTTTAATTTGTTTCAATTTATCCATTCTGAAATATTTGGCATTGCGCTCAGATAAATCAACGAGACTCTTTTTATCCCCAAGTTTGGGTATCGTTACCTTGATATCTTCTCCTAATTCCACCTTAAATGGCACGTAAATTTCCCTAGATTTAGAGTTAAAACGCTGACGTATTTCCGTAATGGCTATTTCCAGTAATTCCTTATCTGACTCTTGAAGCTTCTTTTTTAGCTCCAAGGTATGGGAGCGAATAATTGACCCATAACTTAGTTGTAAAAAATTGATGTAAGCGTAAGTCTCATCGCTTACAATTGAGAATACATCTACATTGCTGATTTTTGGATTTACTATGGTTGATTTGGCTTGGTAATTTTCTAGAATCTCCAGTTTCTCCTTAATTTTTTGAGCATCTTCAAATTGCATATTGGCAGCAAACGTTTTCATCTGCTTTCTAAACTGCTGTAACGAGTCCTTAAAATTTCCTTTTAAAATTTCTCGTATAGCCTTGATATTAGCGTGATACTCTTCCTCTGATTCTAAACCTTCGCAAGCACCTTTACAATTGCCTAAGTGGTATTCTAAGCAGACCTTGTATTTACCAGCATCGATTTTAGCTTGAGACAAATCGTAATTACAGGTCCTCAACTGGTAAAGGCCTTTAATTAAGCCTAGCAACGTTTTAACGGTTTTCATGCTTGTGTAAGGCCCAAAATACTCCGAGCCATCTTTGATTACTCTACGTGTTGGGAAAATACGTGGAAAGCGTTCATTTTTGAGACAAATCCAAGGATAGGACTTATCGTCCTTAAGCATGACATTATACTTAGGCTGGTATTTTTTTATCAGATTATTCTCTAGGAGTAAGGCATCGTTTTCTGTTTCGACAACAATGTGCTTAATAGTGGCTATATTTTTTACCAGAACGCGAGTTTTTCCATACTCATGCTGTTTAGTGAAGTAACTACTAACCCTTTTTTTTAAATCCTTGGCCTTGCCCACATAAATAAGCCTTTCATCAGCATCAAAATACTGGTAGACTCCAGGCTGATGAGGCAAGGTTTTTATTTGAATATCCAAGGCTGTTTCTGGCATAATATCAAAGGTAAATAATCATTGAACAAAAGTGAATTTTGAGTGCACTTTATTACTATCTTGCGCCGCTTTTAAAAAAATTGAAATTGATATGAAAAGACTTTTAGGACGCACAGATATAATAGATTTTCCACACCTTGGATTATACCATATCAGTGCAAAAATAGATACAGGAGCCTACACCTCTGCCATACATTACAATGACATAAAGGAAATTGATGGTAAGTTGTATTGCCTTTTTGAAAGTACCGAATCTGCCGACTGTCTGAACAAGACAATCGTTTTTGATGAATACTCCTATACCGATGTAAAGAGCAGTAACGGTTACGTAGAAAACCGTTACAAAATTAAAACAGACGTTGTATTCTTTGGAGAAACCTATAATATTGACTTAACTTTAAGCACTCGGGACGATATGCGTTTTCCTGTTTTAATAGGGCGCCAATTTCTAAAGCAAAAGTTTTTAGTCGATGTTGATTTAGACAAACAATCTTATAAGCAAAGTATTAATGAACATAGTTATATTATCTCGAAATCCTCAGCTATACTCTACAAAACGTCTTTTAGAGGAAGGTGAGGCACGAGGTCACGATATTGAAATTATCGATCCCTTAAAGTGCGATATCATTATAGAAAAGGAAAAACCAACCATTTACTATAAAGACCGCTACCTTGATTATGTTGATGCCATTATCCCCAGAATAGGCGCTTCGGTTACCTTTTTTGGTTGTGCTGTGGTGAGGCAATTTGAAATGATGAATGTCTTTACCACGGTGTCATCAGATGCCATTATTCGCAGTAGAGACAAATTGCGAAGTTTTCAGCGCTTGTCCAAAGCAGGCATTGGCATGCCCATAACAGTATTTACTAATTATTCTCGTGATGTTGAAGAAGTGCTAAACCATGTAGGAGGGCCACCGGTAATCATCAAACTATTAGAAGGCACCCAAGGTCTAGGCGTTGTACTGGCTGAAACAAAAAACGCAGCAAAATCCGTTTTGGAAGCGTTTAACGGATTACAGGCTAGAGCCTTGGTACAAGAATATATCGAAGAAGCTAAAGGTGCCGATATAAGGGCCCTGATTGTAGATGGTCAGGTTGTTGGCGCCATGAAACGCCAAGCTATAGAAGGCGAATTTAGGTCTAACCTTCACCGAGGTGGCAGTGCTAACTATATTAGACTTTCTGAAGATGAGCTCAAGCTTGCCATTAAAGCCTCAAGGGCACTTAAGTTACCTGTTTGTGGCGTTGATATGTTACAATCTAGCAGAGGTCCTTTAATAATGGAGGTTAATTCCACGCCTGGTTTAGAAGGCATAGAAGGGGCTACACAAAAGAATATTGCTAGAGCCATAATCACTTTTATTGAACGAAACAGGCGATAAATGAGCGAAAAGGAAGTTTTAAATATACTGGGAGAATCTGTTGGGTTAGGGGAAAGTGCCAAGGTAAGTTTTAACGTGGCCAAACTTCATACCCAAAATAGTATAGATGTCCCTGTTATTATAGAACGTTCTAAAAAAGCTGGACCAACCGTTTTAATCACAGCTGGCATTCATGGTGATGAGGTCAATGGTGTAGAAATTGTACGCCAGATAATTTCAAAAGGGATTAATAAACCTAAAAAAGGAACCATCATCTGTATTCCTGTTATTAATGTTTTTGGATTTATACATATGGATAGGGAGTTTCCAGATGGTAGGGACCTCAACCGTTTTTTTCCTGGGAGTAAAACAGGATCTCTGGCCAGTAGGGTTGCCCATAAATTAATGACTGAAATTGTTCCGCATGCCGATTTGATATTAGACTTCCATACTGGTGGTGCCGATCGCTTTAATGCAGCACAAATTAGGATTGTTAAGAACGAAGTGGTCCTAGATGAATTGGCGGAAATCTTTGGTGCTCCTTTTATTTATTATTCCAAGAACTTAAACAAGTCCTTCAGAAACACTTGCTTTAAAATGGGAATACCCATTCTCCTATTTGAGGGCGGCAAATCCTTTCAAATCAATAAAACCATTACCAATACTGGAGTAAATGGCACAAAGCGAATTCTCAATCATTTGGGCATGCTAACCAGTAAATTTAAGGTTTCTAAACCTAAAAAAGACTGCATTAGAATCTTAGATAGCAAATGGATAAGGGCCAGCCATTCCGGTATGTTTAAATCTAGAGTAAACGTAAATACCTTTGTTAAAAAAGGAGCTGTTATTGGCCATATTACCGATCCATACGGCAGCTTCAATCAATTTGTAAAGGCACCTAATGACGGTTATATTTTTAACGTTAACGAGTCGCCAATTATTTATCAAGGAGATGCCATCTTTCATATCTCGACTAAAGTGGAATCGTGAATAAAGCAGAGCTTAGATCTATATACAAAACAAGGCGTAAAACCCTTACCACAGAACAAATTGAGGACTATAGCCTGGCTATTGCCAATACACTCCTTGAATTGAAAATCTGGGACTATGAATTCTATCATCTGTTCTTACCCATTCAAGAACAACGAGAGGTCAATACGGAATACATTTTAAATATACTGGCTGGAAAAGACAAAAATGTTGTTATTTCAAAGAGCGATTTTAAGGATTTAAGCATGACCCATTTTCTTCTAACCGATGGGACTCAAATCAAAAAAAATCGTTTCAATATTCCAGAGCCAGTTGCTGGTATAGAAATAAAAGCAACACAATTAGATGTAGTTTTTGTGCCACTTTTGGCCTTTGATACCCAAGGAAATAGAGTGGGCTACGGAAAAGGGTTCTACGATAGATTTTTAGCAGATTGTAGACCAGAAACTTTAAAAATTGGTCTCTCATTTTTTGAAGCTGAAACCGAAGATATTGAAGCTTCAGAAAATGATATCAAATTAGACTATTGTGTGACACCAAATGTAACCTATCGTTTCTAAGCCTACCTTAAAAGGCTCTTTTATTGAAGAAGATTAAAATTCCAATGCCTGTGCTAATAGCCATATCGGCCACATTAAAAACAGGGTCAAAAAAGGAAACGTAATTTCCACCAACTAACGGTACATTTTCTGGTAAAACACCACTCCAAATGGGAAAGTGAAACATATCCACAACTTTACCATAAAACAATGGTGCGTAACCACCTTCCTCAGGCAAAAATCTTGCGACTTCATCTATACTATCACTAAATAATGTCCCATAAAAAACAGAGTCTAAAATATTACCCAACGCTCCGGCAAATATCATAGAAATGGCGATTATTAATAGGTTTGACTTTTTCCTAGTAATGACGTTGTATAGCCAAAACCCTATACCAGTGACTGCAATAATTCTAAAAACCGTAAGGGTTAATTTAGCTTTGTTCTCGGGAATAAAAGGGAATACATCACTTAATGTTGTGCCCCATGCCATTCCATCATTTTCAACAAAGGCAATTTTAAACCAAGAGAATACTTCTATATCCTCATTAAGATAAAAGTGGGTCTTTATAAGTATTTTAACCACTTGATCTACAACAAGGATTAGAGCAATTAGCAATATGGCTTTTTTAGAGGTCATGGCTGTCTGTCATCTTCGTTAATAACGGTAATATCACCTCTTATGGACTGCAACAGCCATTTTCCTTCTTTACGTTTAAAATCGTCCGCTTTAATTTTACCATACCTACTAGTAGCCGAAACTTCTCCACGAGAGGTTTTAACAGTGATGCCACCGTTTACCGTATTGACAGTTGCCATATAAATCTCGCCATATATTTCACAAAAGCCTTCTAAAAGTTGTATGGTGAGTTGCCTGTAAGACCCCTTGAGTTTAACCGAAGCGATATCACTTACTATATCGAGATTCATGTCTTTAGGTATCGTTAAACGCAATGTGGCAGCAACCACCTTATGGGCGTTGCGCTTGTCATCTGGTATGGACACAACTGGATTTTCCTCTAATTGAAAGGTAAGCACTGACCCTTCAGTTGAGTTGGTAATCTGAAATAAGTCTTGGTATTCTCCATCTATCTTAGACCTCAGTAAAATCTCGCGCGAGCTGTGCGTCTCTACCTCAATCTTAAATATTTGATTACCATTTATCGCAATGGTTTGGATAGACTCAGAGACAATCCGTTCATACCGATTATTCTGAGAGTGAACGATGCTCAGAAAAAAGAAAATAAAAAAAGCCCTAGCATATACACACCAAGGCTTAATAATGTTAGAAATAAACAAACTATAATCTCAATTTACAGCTAACCACCTTTACTAAAGGTAATTATTTCTGCATGTTTTTAGCTTCAATGCTCAACGTTGCATGCGGCACTAACTTTAATCGTTCTTTCTTAATTAATTTCCCTGTGACACGACAAACACCATAGGTCTTATTCTCTATCCTGATCATGGCATTTTTAAGGTCACGGATAAATTTTTCCTGACGAATGGCCAATGCAGAATTAGCTTCCTTGCTCATAGTGGCACTGCCCTCCTCAAAAGCTTTAAACGTTGGTGAGGTATCATCGGTACCGTTATTGTGGTCGTTCATATAAGCACTTTTTATCAATTCTAAATCGTGCTCAGCCTTATTAATCTTCTCTTGGATAAGGGCTCTAAACTCTTCTAAATCTTTATCGGAGTATCTATTCTTTGTTTCTTTTGTCATGGTTTTAGTGTTTTTGAATAAACAATCTGGTATTGATCTCATCAAAGGCAATTTCTATACCATTGTTTACGGTGTCCATAATTTGTAATTCTTCGGTTAAGGTTTCGGACTTAATGTAAGCCTCATTGGAAGCGATTGCTGCTGCAATTTGAGCGTCCTTTTGCAACTGCACGTCAATTTTGTCAGTAACCTCAAAGCCAGAATCTTTACGTAAATTTTGAATTCGGTTTACGAGCTCACGAGCAATTCCTTCTTCACGCAATTCATCTGTTAAAGTAACGTCTAGCGCAACCGTCAACGCACCCTCATTTGCAACAAGCCATCCCTCTATATCTTGAGATGTTATTTCTACATCTTCCAATCCTAAAGTAATCTTTTTTCCATTAATTTCCATCTCCAAACTGCCGTTTTGCTCAATTTTTTTGATATCTGGCATCTCAAGAGCTGATATTTCCTTGGCAATGAACCTCATATCCTTGCCATATCTAGGCCCAAGCACCTTGAAATTAGGTTTAATCTGTTTTACCAAAATATCTGAAGCATCTTCCAGCAATTCTATTTCCTTGATATTAACTTCGTGTTTGATTAAATCTGCAACAGCTTCTATCTCGGCTTTTTGTTCCTGACTATCAATAGGAATCATAATTTTCTGTAAGGGCTGGCGCACCTTTATTTTCTCCTTAGCGCGCAGCGAAAGAACCAATGACGCTACGGTCTGTGCTCTTTCCATTTTTCGTTCCAACTGCTTATCGATATTATCATCTAAAGCAACAGGAAATTCAGCTAAGTGAACACTTTCAAAGTCTTCTTTTTGGGTTACAGAATTTAGATCTAAGTACAACCGATCCATATAAAACGGCGCAATAGGTGCTCCTAATTTTGCCAAGGTTATCATGCAAGTATATAACGTTTGGTAAGCAGAGATTTTATCTTTTTGATAATCCCCTTTCCAAAAACGTCTCCTGCTCAAGCGCACATACCAGTTACTGAGATAGTCTTGGGTAAAATTAGAAATAGCCCTAGCAGCTTTAGTTGGCTCATAATCGGCATAGAATCCATCAACATTTTTAATTAGGGTGTTTAATTCCGAAAGAATCCAACGATCTATTTCTGGTCTTTGAGCCATAGGTATGTCGTCCTCCTCATAGGTAAAGCCATCTATGTTGGCATATAAGCTGAAGAAAGAATACGTGTTGTATAATGTTCCAAAGAACTTTCTTCTCACTTCTTCAATCCCGTCTAGATCAAACTTTAAATTATCCCAAGGGTTGGCATTCATTATCATATACCAACGCGTGGCATCTGCTCCATAGGTTGCCAAAGTCTCAAAAGGATCTACGGCATTACCTAAACGCTTAGACATTTTTTGACCATTTTTATCTAAAACGAGACCATTTGACACTACGTTTTTATAGGCTACAGAATCAAAAACCATCGTTGCAATGGCATGTAAGGTGTAGAACCAACCTCTAGTTTGATCAACACCTTCCGCAATGAAATCTGCCGGAAAGGCCTTTTTCTGATCTATTAATTCCTTATTTTCAAAAGGATAGTGCCATTGTGCGTAAGGCATTGATCCAGAATCGAACCAAACATCTATTAAATCGGCCTCACGCTTCATAGGCTTCCCAGATGGCGAAACCAATACGATTTTGTCTACGACATTTTTGTGAAGATCTATTTTGTTGTAATTATCTTCGGATAGATTTCCAATTTCAAAATCGCTAAAAATATCCGAGTCCATAAAACCAACCTCAACGGCCTTGGCCATTTCTTTCTTTAACTCCTCAACAGAACCAATGCAAAGTTCTTCCTTGCCATCTTCGGTGCGCCAAATAGGTAATGGGATTCCCCAAAAACGCGATCGGGACAAGTTCCAATCATTAGCATTTGCCAACCAGTTTCCAAATCGGCCTTCTCCTGTAGACTTTGGTTTCCAATTAATGCTCTGGTTAAGCTGATGCATCCTTTCCTTGACCTCAGTTACCTTTATAAACCAAGAATCTAAAGGATAATATAAGATGGGTTTATCGGTTCGCCAGCAATTAGGGTAGCTGTGCTTATACTTTTCTACTTTAAAGGCTTTATTTTCAATTTTAAGTTTTATAGCTAACTCAACATCGACAGATTTTTCCGGTGCTTCACCATCCTCATAATATTCATTCTTCACATATTTCCCGCCAAACTCTCCCATTTCTGGTCTAAATCTACCCTGCAGATCTACTAGTGGCACTAAGTTATCGTTCGCATCTTTTACGAGCATAGGTGGCACTTCTGGGACAGCCTGTTTAGCGACCAAGGCATCATCTGCACCAAAAGTTGGCGCCGTATGCACGATACCTGTACCATCTTCGGTCGTCACAAAATCTCCAGAGATAACCCTAAAGGCATTTTCTGCATGTTCATAAGGAAGCGCATATTTTAAAAGCTGCTCGTATTTAATTCCCACAAGTTCTGCGCCTTTAAAGGCCTTAATGATTTTGTAAGGAATCTTTTTATCACCTTCTTTAAATTCCGAAAGTTCTTCGGGTGTCTCTACCTTAACGAATTTGCCTTCAAAAAGCGCATTTACTAAATTTTTGGCTAAAACAACCTTTATCGGTTCAAAGGTGTATTGATTGTAGGTCTGTACTAAAACATAATCAATCTTAGGCCCAACTGTTAAAGCTGTATTACTCGGTAAAGTCCAAGGTGTGGTTGTCCATGCCAGGAAATGGATATCACCTTCATTTTGAAGAAACGCTGGCAAGGTGTTTTCTATAGCCTTAAACTGCGCTACGACAGTTGTGTCCGTGACATCTTGATAGGTGCCTGGTTGATTTAACTCGTGAGAACTTAGACCAGTACCAGCTTTTGGCGAATACGGTTGAATGGTATATCCCTTATACAGGAGATTTTTATCATAAATCTGCTTTAGGAGCCACCAAACGCTTTCCATATATTTGGGCTTGTAAGTTATGTAAGGGTTGTCCATATCCACCCAGTAGCCCATTTTTTGGGTGAGGTCGTTCCAAACATCGGTATAACGCATTACCGCCTTTTTACAGGCTTCATTGTACTCTTCTACAGAAATTTTAGTGCCAATATCTTCTTTTGTAATTCCAAGCTCCTTCTCCACGCCGAGCTCAATAGGTAAACCATGAGTATCCCAACCAGCCTTGCGCTTTACTTGGTAACCCTTCATGGTCTTGTACCTTGGAAAGATATCTTTAATGGCGCGTGCTAAAACATGATGCACGCCAGGCAAACCATTTGCAGAAGGTGGGCCTTCAAAAAAAACAAAAGGCTCTTTTCCTTGGCGCGTACTTATACTTTTGGAAAATATGTCGTGCTGCTGCCAATAGCCTAGAATTTCCTCAGCTATATTTGGCAAGTTAAGTCCTTTATATTCAGTGAACTTTGTGCTCATATCATCAAAATTCTTGTCAATCCGCGAAATTAACAATTTAAGTTTAAAGGATAGGTTTAAAACAGAAAAAAAGCAAACGCGCTGCGTTTGCTTTAGTTGTTAGGGTTACTAATTAATCTTGAATTGTAAAAAATTAATCTCTACACAAACATAACGAGTAACCTCCAATAAAAAATTAACATATGTTAATCCCTAAGGCAATGCCTTGCGAATTCTGCTTAACTGTACTGGAGACACATTTAAAAAAGATGCGATTTGATACTGAGGTATAAGGCTGTCTATATCAGGGATTTTAGACTTTAAGTTTAGATAACGCTCTGTGGCATTTAAGGTGATATCTTCAATTAACTTCTGCTCATAAAGAATAAAGATGTATTCCAAAATACGGTTGTAGAGATTACTTATTTGGATGTTTTGTTGTGTTACTGCCTTAAATTCCTCAAAATCTATTTCGTAGAGCACGGTGTCCGTTAAAGCCTCATAGCAAAATTTTGAAGGTTCTTTTTTCACTATTGAAGAAAATGCGCCAACAAAGCTTATTGGTGAAAAAATATTCTTTGTTATTTCCTTTCCGGTTTCCAAAGTACTGAATGCGCGCATTAAGCCTGAAGCTAAGAACGCAACTTTCCGGTTTTGGCTTCCTTGATTCACTAAGGTTTCACCTGCCTTTAACTTACGCCTTTGAGACAACCGACGCAAAATTGAATAGGTGTCCTCAGAAATATGGAATCTTGATTTTAAAAAATGGTAGTTAGGGTCTTCCATGATTAAAAATATATCTCGATTAAAAAACGTTTTTATTAAGGTAATTTATCATTTGTAAATTAATTATTCTGTCTCAGGCCGTCAGATTTACACTATAAACTCTACCAAATCTTCAATTTTGGACAGTAATTGAACTTTTATGCCAAAAGAATGGGTGCCAAATTTATTATGCTTTGAAACAAAAATTACTGAAAAGCCTAATTTCTCAGCTTCCATTATACGTTGCTCTATACGCTGGACAGGTCTAATTTCGCCAGACAGACCTACCTCACCAGCAAAGCAATAATCACTTGGCAGGGCAATGTCTTCGTTAGAGGACAAAATAGCTGCAACTACAGCAAGATCAATTGCCGGATCATCAACGGTTATACCACCTGTAATATTTAAAAAAACATCTTTAGCACCTAGCCTAAAACCAGCACGTTTTTCCAACACCGCCAATAACATATTAAGGCGCTTCGCATTAAAGCCAGTGGCAGAGCGCTGTGGTGTGCCGTAAACGGCAGTGCTCACTAGAGCCTGAACTTCTATCATGAGTGGCCTCATACCTTCTAAGGTTGCTGCAATGGCATTACCTGAAAGGTCCACATCTTTTTGAGAGATTAAAATCTCTGAAGGGTTTGTGACTTGGCGTAGTCCAGAACCTTGCATTTCGTATATACCCAATTCGTTAGTTGAACCAAATCTATTTTTATGGGCTCTTAAAATTCTAAAGACGTGGTTGCGGTCGCCTTCAAACTGTAGAACCGTATCAACCATGTGCTCTAGAATTTTAGGCCCTGCAATATGACCATCTTTAGTGATATGGCCAATAAGCATTACAGGTGTGGCTGTCTCCTTAGCAAATTTTATAAGTTCGGTCGTACACTCCTTTATTTGTGATATACTTCCTGCGGAGGATTCAATGTAATCGCTATGCAGTGTTTGTATGGAATCGATTACTATAATTTCTGGCTGTAGCGCTTCGACTTGCTTGAAAATATTTTGGGTTTTGGTTTCGGTGAGGATATAACAATTGCTACTTTTTGGATTGATCCGTTCTGCACGCATCTTAATTTGCTTTTGGCTTTCTTCACCAGAAACGTAAAGTGTTTTATACTTGAGATACAATGCTATTTGAAGCAATAATGTACTCTTACCTATACCTGGCTCTCCTCCCAAAAGGGTAACAGACCCTTTTACAAGGCCACTTCCTAAAACGCGATTAAATTCATCATCCTTTAAATCCAACCTGGCTTCCTGAGAAGTGTCTATTTCATTTATTAACAGCGGTTTGGATGCTCTTTTAGTACTTGTGGAAGCGGACCTCCAGTCGTTTTTATCAGCTTTTTGTATAACTTCTTCAACTATGGTATTCCATTGTTTGCAAGAATTGCACTGTCCCTGCCATTTGGCATAAGAGGTTCCGCAGTTTTGACAGTAGAAGGTGGTTTTGACCTTGGCCATATTTAGTGCTTAGCGTATTGAAATAGGCCAACTAAGATACAGCAATTTTAGTTGATGTCTTTAAACCAATGCAAGAATGTTAGTGCCTTGACTATTCCAAGTTTAAATGAAAGGTTTTTGCCTAGAAGCGATTTCACCTTTTTATACTGAGCTTCGAAAAAATAGTCTGTTGATGGTATTTTGCCTCTAGTTGTCTTCATTGTCTTCGTCTAAGTCTTCGTCTAAATCCGTTACTGACAATTCTTCTATTTTAGACAGAATAAAATCCCTGTCAATATGGGCAACTTCATTAAGTAACGCTGCAGATTCGTATAATTTTCTGGCTTTTTTTGTTTTTCCGGTCAACTCGGCATGCTGCGCCAAATAATAGGTTCCCAATAACGACGTTGGATTGAGTTTTTTCGCGAGTTTGCCAATTTTCTGTAGGGACTCCAAATCATTTCTTTGGTTGGCCACTTTTACCACCTTTTCAATCTCTTCATCAGTTATTGGCTTTGTAATGCCGAAGAGTTCTTCAATTCTTTCGTAGCGGTCTACTAAATAGTTATCGAGCGTCCCTTCGTAGGTCAACACTTTTTCTTCAAGTTCTTTTTCCCTTAAGGGTTTATAGAGTTCAAAAATCTTATCGAACGATCTTGCTATGGCACTACTAACCAAGGTATAGTGGTTATCATTTTCAAAATCATCGAAATAATAGGTTAAAAATTGGTTTTTAACCTGTGATATTTGATCATTAGCATTTAAAACGGCCTCTCTGATATATGGCAAGTCCTTTTCTGAAGTAGCCATGTAATAAAAGATATCATCCTTGAAAAACTCCAGTCGCTTACCGATATAGTCCCTTACCGTACCAGACAAATCTGGACTGATACAGACGTAAGCCTGGAACAAAGGGTCTTCTTTGAAGAGATAAGAGTTTATAAAATTACCCATAAGGTCATGCCCTACTGCCACACGAAATTTACTGGTATTATAACTCGAATCTAGATAGGGTATAAGTTCCTCGGCTACAAACTCATGAAATCGTAGACCTGATTCCCTCGGTAAGCCCGTGACCTCATCACAATAACCGTCCCAGCGCCTTTCGTTACCTTGTACTACACCTACAATTATGGACCCAGGCATATCATCAAAATACGTCTGAAAATCTACTTGTCCAGCTACAGGTTCAAACAAGTAATCACCATCAAAAACTATAATAAGGGGATATTTTACCTCAGAGGAAGGGTCGTAATTCTTTGGCAACTTTATTTTTAGCTGTCGTGTGGTATTAAGCCTAGATGATTTTATTTCCTTATAGCTTATTTGAGCAATAATCGGAAGACAAAACAATAGGAGTACAACGACAATAATAGCCCTTCGCATAACTAAGTAGGTTTAAATTTGGGAACTCAAACATACTAAAATATCGTTAAGTTGTAAATTATTTTCGATGAAATGCACTTAATTCTTTAGTGCCTCTTGAGTGTCGTACATTTTTTCTAAAATCACCTCCTTATCTATAAACTGGGAAGGCTCAAGTAACAATCCTGATTTATAGCGTTGTAGTGCTCTCTTTAAATTGCCTTCCTTTTCGTAGTACATACCCATATAATACGCACTTAACATAGAACCAGGATATTCTTTTTTGACGAGTCTTGCCAATTGCTCTAAAGATTCTAAATCATTCTTTTTATTACAAGCCGCAGCAATGGCTCTTATATCGTTTTCAATTAACTTTTTTTCAAATCCGTAGAAGTACTCAATATCATCGTACTTTTTGGTGAGATATTCAAAAGGAGACCCCTCGAACGTTAGGATTTTTTCGTTGTATTCTTTTCCACTGATAGGTTTGTAAAGGGCAAATATATCGTTGAGGGCTTTGGGTATGCCACGACCTACCAAGGAATAATGATTAGCATCGCTAAAATTGTCAAACTTATAACTAAGCTTTTCGTTGGTAATCGTTTTTAATTTGGCATCACATTCCACAATAGCATTGCGCAATATCTTAATATCTGCATCTGCAGTTGCCATATAATAAAAGGTCTCTTGTTCTATTGAGGAAAGCCTTTCGAACAACCGATTTTGCATTTCCGGAGCCAAATCGGGACTTAAGGCGATATAAGCTCTAAAAAGAGGCACGTCCTTAAACAAATAATAATTGATGAAATTGGCACTTAAGTCATGGCCTACAATTATTCTAAAATTAGAGCTACTATAATTGTCTTCTATGTAAGGTAAGAGCTCTGCCGCAACGAACTCATAGAAGTCTGCACCATCCGAAGACGGAAAATAGGTCTCATCATCATAGTAGAAATCATCCTCACGCGTAGCACTTTGGTTGATGCCTACTATAATACAATCTGGAATATCTTCCCAATACGCCTGATAATCAATATTACCTGCCATGGGCTCAAACAAATAATCACCATCTAAAACAACTACAAGAGGATAGGAGCGTTTTTCTTCAGGATCATAATTTCTGGGTAATTGAATTTTGAGCTCACATGTTCGGTCTAATTTGTACGAATCAAGTGTTTTATATATCGCTTGTGCATTTAATGCAATCGAAACAAGACAGAAGCAAATCGCAACGTATATAGACCTCATAACAAGTTAGATTAAAAAGTTAAAGCAAGGTAAAAAAATATTTCTACACCTTCTTTCTGTTAAAAATAGGAAGATACACCAAGGACAGCCCACCAAGAATAATTATGACTAAAGTTTGTGTAGACCACATGATCCAGCCAAAAGCCCTACTTGGCTCTTCGGGAAGATTAAAAAGTAAAAAGGCAATAACAACGGCCTCAGGAAAAGACCCTATGCCTCCATTAGTCGCAGCAATACTAAAACTTGCCAATATAAATCCAATAAGGGCAGCAGCTATAGACATATCCTTTAACTCTGGCAAGGCAAAGGTGGTAACATAAAACATAAGCACGTACATTCCCCAAATGAAAAAAGTGTGGAAAATAAATGCCCATTTTTTCTCCATTTTAAATATGCTCAACAGGCCTTCCACAAGACCACTTAGGAATCCCTTAATTTTAAGCACAAACTTGTTGGTGCTTCGTTTAAGAAGAACAATACCAGTTATCCCAAGAACTATCAGTGTGGCACCACCAATTATAAGGGTAAGCGGATTGAATTTTTCAATAAAAAAATTATATATAAACTCAAACTCCAAGGACAAAGCAATCAATATGACCATTAGTAACATTATGGTATCTGCAATACGCTCCGCTACGATTGTCCCAATCCCTTTATCAAAGGGTACTTTTTCGTAATTGGTTAAAATAGAAGCTCTGGCAAGCTCACCAGCCCTTGGTATTGTAAAATTGATGAGATAAGCCGAATATACAGCCATAAAGCTATTGCCAAATTTAGGCTTGTATCCCAATGGCTCTACCATGTACAGCCACCTGTAGGCTCTTGAGGTATGGCTAAGAACCCCTAAGAAAGCGCCTAGAAAAATCCAACTGTAATTGGCATTCTTAAAATATTGAATTAGGGTGGGTATGGATATCTTGGATAGCGAATACCACACTAAGACGATACCTAAAACTAGAGGCAAAACAATCTTCAGGATAGATTTATATTTGCGCAAGGGGCTATTTTAAAAGATTGGTAGCTTCATCCGGGAAAACCAATGATGGCTTAAAAACCTTGGCCTTTTCCATATCCATAAAAGCATAGGTTATAAGTATAAGCGTATCTCCTACTGACACCTTTCTAGCGGCAGCGCCATTTAAGGTAATCTCTCCACTATTTCTTGGTCCTGGTATACAATAGGTCTCCAAGCGCTCGCCATTATCGTTATTTACAATCTGGACTTTTTCGCCCTGAATGATATTGGCAGCATCCATAAGGTCTTCATCTATGGTAATACTACCAATGTAATTTAGGTCGGCACCTGTACACTTTACGCGATGAATTTTCGATTTTACAACTTGAATTTGCATGAGGCAAAGATAATTAATTTAATGCGATATTATCTATAAGTCTAACATCTCCAGCATATACAGCAATAAAAGCTCTATAACTTCTGTTCTTTGATTTTCGTTTAACTGGTTTTAAGGTTTCTGAATCTGCAATCAAAAAATATTCTAAATCTAGAAATTCTTGTTTTTTAAACTGATTTGTAACCCATTCCGTAACATATTTAGCACTTTTTGTGCCAAACTTGTGTTTGGCAGTCTTAAGTGTGGCATATATAAAAGGAGCCGCTTTTCTTTGTTGCCCTGATAACCTCACATTTCTTGAGCTCATGGCCAAGCCGTCTTCTTCCCTGTAAATAGGGCAACCTATGATTTCCACTCCTAATTTATAGTGCTTTACTAAGTGTTTAATTATAAGTAGTTGCTGGTAATCTTTTTCTCCAAAAAAAGCTTTATCAGGCTCAATACTTTCAAACAGATGCTTCACTATGGTTCCCACGCCGTCAAAATGACCCTTTCTGTATGCGCCTTCCATAACATCTTCCAAGCCTCCAAAATCGAAGGATTCGGTTTTTAGGGTTGTTCCGTAAATGTCCTTAACTGACGGTGCGTAAACAGAGATATTAGTTGAGTCGATAGTCTTTAGCAGTGAGATATCAGCGTCTAGCGTTCTCGGGTAAGTCTCTAAATCTTTTTTACTGTTAAACTGTGTTGGGTTTACAAAAATGCTTACAACAACATGGTCTGTATTCTTTAGTGCTGTTTTAACGAGGGACAAATGACCTTCATGCAAGGCTCCCATTGTGGGAACAAAACCTATTATTGAGCCTGCTTCCCTAATGGATTCAACATGTTTACGTAATTGACGACTGTGGTGAAAAATGTCCAACGATCTCAGGTGTTAAATGCGTGCAAACATAATATTTTACTGGCAATCTGCATAAAAATTTGTACTTTTGCATGTTTTTACATTTAAATTTTAAACGCAGTTGATTTATGAAAGATAAACGAATATTATATGTGTCTTCCGAAGTAGTACCGTACTTACCCGAAACTGAAATTTCTTCAATGTCATTTGAAGCACCAAGAATGGTAAATAAACAAGGTGGGCAGATACGTATATTTATGCCGCGATTTGGTAATATCAACGAAAGAAGACATCAGCTGCACGAAGTGATAAGACTATCTGGTATAAATCTTGTTATCAATGATTTAGATATGCCATTGATTATAAAAGTAGCTTCAATCCCAAAGGAAAGAATTCAGGTCTATTTTATAGATAACGAAGAATATTTTAAGCGAAAGGCTACTCTAACAGATGAAGATGGCAATTTATTTCCTGATAATGATGAACGCGCCATATTTTTTGCCAAGGGAGTGATTGAGACCGTAAAGAAACTCAACTGGGCTCCAGACATTATTCATGTTAATGGTTGGCTTGCGTCCTTACTACCGCTCTATCTAAAAGAGTTTTATAAGACCGAACCATTGTTTACAGAAAGTAAAATAGTGACTTCTGTGTACAATCAAAGCTTTGATGGAACGTTAGATAAAAATATGATAGACAAGGTAGCATTTGATGGATTGGAGAAAGACATTATTAAACCACTTGAAAACCCAAGCTATAGCAATCTAATGAAAATTGCCATAGACAATTCAGATGCTATTATTAAAGGATCACAAGAACTTCCTAAAGATCTTGATGAGTATATTGATGCTGCATCAAAACCCGTACTAGACTATCATTCTATTGAGGAATTTGCAGACCCATATACGGAGTTTTATACCACTCAGGTATTAAATAATTAAGAATTAATGAAGATACATAAAACTGCCCTTAATTTTATTGCCCTTAGCCTAATTGCCCTAGGTTTTATTGGCTGCGACAAAGATTTTGTTACTATAGAATCTGATGTTATTACCGATGATAATGCCACGAATTTTGATTTAGACAGTCGTTTATATGATGTTATAACCTACACGCAACCTTTGGGTCCTGTACAAACCAACGGGCTGGAGGTTAACGGCCTTGGCGTATATAATGATATTTACGGTTCCACATCAGCCAATTTTCTTACGCAATTAACATTACAAGGTACAGATCCAGATTTTGGAGAAGAAGTCTCGGTAGATTCGGTAGTGCTGAGATTACCTTTTTTTGCTACTGTTACCAATATTGATGCTGCAGGTAATGTATCCTATCGACTGGATTCAGTTTACAATACCAATCCTATACGGTTAAGAGTATTTGAAAGTAATTATTTTCTTAGGGATTTTGATCCCAATGGAAGTTTTGATGATGGACAGAACTACTACTCAAATAAATCGGCATCGTTATCAGAATCTATTCCTGAATCTGCACTAGAAGGTGAAGAGCTTGTCTTTCTAAATGGAGAAGAAACATCCCATCTCGGGTTTAATAATGTAGAAATATCCGACCGCACCTTCATCTTAACCCAAAATGATATTAACGACCCAGAGTCTGAATCTCAACTAGTAGAACGCACCACTCCTGGAATAAGAATAAAGCTTGACCCTGATTTTTGGACGGAAAAGATTATCAATCAAGAAGAAAGTGGCGTATTATCATCCCAGAGCAATTTCAACAATTATTTCAGAGGATTGTATTTCAAAGCTGAACTCATACCAGGTGCCAGCCAGGGAAGTTACATGTTATTAAATACGGCTAGCGAAAATGCCAACATTACCATTTTCTATTCCCGCTTAACAAACTCCACAAATGACGACCCAGACACTAGGGAAAGGGCAACTTACACCTTAGACTTTGGCCCCATTCGCACTACGTTTTTAGAAAACAACTTTACGCTTCCCATCAACGAAGGAGATGCACAAAGCGGTGATAGTAGGCTTTATTTAAAAGGAGGTGAAGGAGCCATTGCACGAATCAAATTGTTTAATGGAGAAAATAGCGATGACCAAATAGGCTTCAATGAATTCGAAACTTTTAAGTACTTTTTTGTTGAAGAAAATGACGAAGGCGAACTGGTTAGCAAACGCTTGTTAAACGAGGCCAATCTTGTGTTTTATGTCGATCAAGACATGGTCAATGGAAATGAACCTGACAGGTTGTACCTGTATGATATCGAAAATAAGTTACCGTTAGCAGATTATGTCTTTGACCTTACAAATAATAGTCTACCTTCGTTATCTAAGACAACCCATTTGGGACCATTGCAACGTGTTGATGATGAGCCTAATGGACAAGGTATAAAATATAAATTGAGAATTACAAACCATATCAATAATCTTTTGTTAAGGGATTCCACAAATGTAGAACTGGGGCTTGCGGTAGCCTTAAATGTTAACTCAGAAAACCCAGCTACAAGACAGAATCAACAAGAAGTTTTAGATAGTGAAAACCCTCAATTAACAGTGCCTATAAGTTCCGTTATGTCCCCAAAAGGAACCATCTTACATGGCAATGCCACAGAAGATGAGAGCAAACGAGTTTATCTCGAGATTTTTTACGCAGAACCAAACAACTAAAACTTTAACCTATGTGTGGAATTGTTGGATATATTGGCCATAGAGAAGCCTATCCCATTATAATCAAAGGCCTTCAAAGATTGGAATATCGAGGCTACGACAGTGCAGGAATTGCACTTTATGATGGTAGCGATATTAAATTATCCAAGACAAAAGGCAAGGTGTCCGACCTTAAGGAAAAAGCAGAAACCGAAATCTCTACATCAGGAACCCTTGGTATTGGTCATACAAGATGGGCAACCCACGGTGTTCCAAACGATATTAACTCTCACCCACACTACTCCAACTCAGGCGACTTAGTCATTATACATAATGGCATTATTGAAAATTATGATTCCCTTAAAAAAGAGCTCATAAAACGTGGTTACGAGTTTACCTCAGATACAGATACGGAAGTCTTGGTTAATTTAATCGAGGACGTAAAGAAAAATGACAATATTAAATTGGGTAAGGCTGTACAAATTGCACTTAACCAAGTTGTAGGTGCCTATGCCATAGCCGTTTTTGATAAAAATAAGCCCAATGAAATCGTCGTAGCTCGATTGGGAAGTCCCTTAGCCATCGGTATTGGTGAAGACGAATTTTTTATTGCGAGTGATGCCTCTCCTTTCATTGAATACACTAAAAATGCCATTTATCTAAAAGATGAAGAAATGGCCATTGTTAGAAAGGGTAAAAATGTAAAGGTTAGAAAAATTAAAGACGATAAGTTAGTTGACCCCTACGTACAAAAGCTGCAACTCAATTTAGAACAGATAGAAAAAGGTGGTTACGACCATTTCATGCTCAAGGAGATTTATGAGCAGCCTAGTGCAATTTTAGACACCTTTAGAGGACGCTTATTGAGCAATCAAGCTATCATTAAAATGGCAGGCGTTGAGGATAATATGAAAAAATTTCTTGCTGCAGACCGCATCATTGTTGTGGCCTGTGGTACATCTTGGCATGCTGGTTTGGTATCCGAATATATTTTTGAAGACCTCGCTAGAATTCCTGTAGAGGTTGAATATGCCTCAGAATTTAGATATCGAAATCCGGTGATTACCGAGAAAGATATTGTTATTGCAATTTCTCAATCTGGTGAAACAGCAGATACACTCGCTGCCATTAAACTTGCCAAGTCTAAAGGTGCATTTGTTTTTGGGGTGTGCAATGTGGTAGGCTCATCCATTGCCAGGGAGTCTGATGCTGGAGCTTACACGCACGCAGGACCTGAAATTGGAGTGGCCTCTACAAAAGCCTTTACAACTCAAATAACCGTTTTAACTCTAATGGCGCTACGCCTTGCAAGAGCTAAAGGCACCATATCAAGTTCAGAATTTAGACATCATTTAATAGAGCTTGAAATGATTCCTGAAAAAGTAGAAGAAGCTCTTAAATCTGATGCCTATGTCCAAACCGTGGCAGACATTTACAAGTCGGCAACCAACTTTTTGTATTTAGGCCGAGGCTATAACTTCCCTGTAGCATTGGAAGGGGCTTTAAAGCTTAAGGAAATATCTTACATCCACGCAGAAGGCTATCCGGCTGCAGAAATGAAACACGGTCCTATTGCCTTAATAGACGAGCAAATGCCTGTTGTGGTTATTGCGACCAAAAAGGGACATTACGAGAAGGTTTTGAGCAATATCCAAGAAATAAAATCTAGAAAAGGAAAAATTATAGGTATTGTTACCAAAGGCGATAAAAGCGTTAAGGAATTGGCAGATCATATCATTGAAGTTCCGGAGACTTTAGAATGCCTAACACCATTGCTAACCACCATACCCTTACAACTCTTATCCTATCATATTGCCGTGATGTTGGATAAAAATGTGGATCAGCCAAGAAACCTGGCAAAATCAGTAACCGTAGAATAATTACCTCTATTTTTTAAGTTCTAAAACGCCTTAAAATTTTGAATTTCTCAGTTTTAAGGCTTTTTTATTACTAAAAGACGGTGTTCACTTACATTTTTTTAAGAATTTCTTATTCATTTAGTAGAGATTTATTTAAATTGCTCTCAGTATTAAATTAACTTAATCTCTATATGAAGACAATCTTAAATCTTATTGCTCTACTTTTATGTGTGGTCACCTACGCTCAGACCACTGTAAAAGGGAAAATTACAGACGAATCCGGACTACCCTTACCCGGAGCAAATATCGTTGTGGTAGGGACAACAACAGGTACTGTTTCCGACTTCGACGGAAACTACACCATCTCTACAGAATTGGAACCTCCTTTTTCAATACGAATAAGCTATACTGGGTTTCAAATTCAGACCATTGAGGTAACAGCTAACAACCAAACTATTGATGTTACACTCAGAGAAGGTAATGAGCTTGATGAAGTAGTTATTTCTGCTTCTAGAACTCCAGAACGAATTTTTGAATCTCCAGTAACGGTGGAGCGTTTTGGAATCAAAGAAATCAAAAACACGGCCTCTGTAGATTTTTACGACGGCCTAGAAAACTTAAAAGGTGTTGATATCAACACTAACAGTTTAACCTTCAAATCCATAAACACGAGAGGTTTTGCAAGTTTTGCCAACACACGTTTTATGCAACTCGTAGATGGTATGGACAATTCCGCACCAGCGCTTAACTTCCCACTAGGAAACTTATTAGGGATGACGGAAACGGACGTGCAAAGCGTAGAACTTTTACCTGGTGCTGCCTCGGCCCTGTACGGTGCCAACGCATTCAACGGTATCTTGTTTATGCGCAGTAAAAACCCTTTTGACCATCAAGGTATAAGCGGTTATATCAAACGAGGTATCACCTCTCAAGAAGCTGCGGGTGATAATGACTATACCGATTTAGGTATTAGAATGGCCTACAAATTCAGCGAGAAATTTGCCGTTAAAGTTAATTTCGGTTATTTAAAAGGAACCGACTGGGCGGCCACCAGCGAAGAAGACAAACTTAATCGAGGGCTAACTCGAGCAGACCTGGATTATGACGGTATCAATGTTTATGGTGACGAGGTTGCGACAAACATAAGAGCTGCCGCAGGCGGTTTAGGACTTGTGCCAGATGTTGTGGTAAGTAGAACCGGTTACAACGAACGCGACTTAACAAACTATAACGCTGAAAGTATCAAAGCAGATTGGGGACTATATTTTAGACCTTGGGAAAATGATTTCGAAATTCAATATGTCGGAAAAATAGGTTCTGGTAACACTATCTATCAAGGTGCTAACAGATATAATATCAAGAATTTTTTCCTACAACAGCATAAATTAGAAATACGAAACGATAACTTCTTTGTTAGAGGCTACATTACAGAAGATAAGGCTGGTGATTCCTACGACATGGTGTTCACAGGAATCAATATTAACAGAGCTTGGAAATCAGACCAGCAGTGGTTTGGTGAATACATCAATACGTTTGTAACCCAAACTCTTGGAGGTGCTACTGAAGCGCAAGCACATGCTGCTGCACGAGCACAAGCAGATACAGGACGATTAATTCCAGGCACCCAAGAATTCCAAAGAACTTTTAATCAAGTTACCAGTGACCCAGACTTAAGAACTGGATCTAGATTCCAAGATAATTCACAAATTTATCACGCCGATTACAACTACAATTTTGGCGACTTAATTGATTTTGCTGAAATCCAAGTGGGTGGATCTTTCAGAACCTATCGCTTAAATTCTTTCGGAACTATTTATACAGATACCGATGGGCCTATCACCTATTCAGAACTAGGTATATACACACAATTACAACGTTCCTTAGAACTGTCTGAAAGCGTTGAGTTGAAATTAACAGGGTCTATCCGTTACGATAAAAATGAATTGTTCGATGGGTTTTTCTCTCCGAGATTATCTGCCGGATTTACTATCAACGAGGACCACAACATTAGAGCCTCATTTCAAACAGGATTTAGAAATCCAACCACACAAGATTTATACATTGGTTTAGATGTGGGCCGTGCCATACTTATCGGTGGTGCACCGGACAATCCTGCACGCGATATACGTAATTATGACTTAAGTCCAGCAGGTTCTGCGATTGTAGGTCAGAGTAACATCAACGTAGATGGTACAGGAGCTTACAACAACTCATTCTTTGCAAGTTCAGTAAGCAATGGGTTTGCCCAATCTGGAGATATAGCAGATTTACAAATTGCAAATTCTAATTTAGTACAACCAGAACAGGTGAGCTCGTTTGAATTAGGTTATAGAGGGAAATTTACAGATATCATTGTTGATGCCTCTGCATATTACAACTCTTACCAAGATTTCTTGGCGAACGAAACGGTTATCTCACCTTTTTATGGTGATGTAGAACTGACACAGACCGTACCAGGAACAAGTACTCCACTTGCTGTAGCAGCAATCGCTAATGGTGATTTCCAAGCCTATCAAACGTATACGAATTCAGATGTTGAAGTTAATTCTTATGGTGCGGCAATGCAGGTTTCTGCTAAGGTCTTTAATGGTTTTGATTTAAGTGCCAACTATACCTGGGCAAGACTAGACTTTGATGTTCAGGCAAATCCTGATTTCAGAACCAATTTCAATACTCCAGAACATAAAGTGAAGATTTCCTTTGGAAAAACAGAATTGTTTAAAAACTTTGGATTTAATACCGCATGGCGCTGGAGCGATAACTTCTTCTGGGAAGCTTCATTTGGTGATGGCGAAGTACCTGCTTACAGTGTACTCGATGCTCAAATCAACTACAGAATTCCTAGCTTGAAGACTACTTTAAAAGTTGGTGCAACCAACTTACTTCAGGATGAATATTTCACGGCATTTGGTACTGGCTTCATCGGTTCAATGTACTATGCTTCACTGACTATTAACAACTTATAATAATTGAAACATGAAATATTTTAGATATTTATTTATAACTATTCTTGCTTTAGGAGTCTATTCCTGTGAGAACGATACCTTAGAAGAATTAAGAGATAGGGTCGATACAAGTACGGAACCCTTACCAGAGTTAACGGCCGGTAATGCTGACTTCTCAAATTACGTTGCCTTAGGTAACTCGTTAACCGCTGGTCTTACCGATGCGGCCTTATTTATCGCTGCGCAGGAAAATTCATTTCCTAATATTCTGTCCCAGAAATTTGCACTTGTTGGAGGAGGGTCTTTTACACAACCTCTAACCAATGATAATTTTGGTGGATTGGCTTTAGCTGGAACCAGGATTCAAGATCCCAGATTAGTTTTTAATGGTTCTGGGCCTGCAGGCTTAGAAAGTGTAATTGGACCTGTTACAGTGACAACTGATATTGCCACAAACAATCCAACAGGACCTTTTAATAATTTAGGTATCCCAGGAGCCAAGAGTTTTCATTTGTTAGCTCCTGGTTATGGAAACATTCAAAACTTTCCAGCTGCTGCAAATCCATATGCAGTGCGAGTTACTGGAAATGCGCCTAATGCTTCTATCTTAGAATTAGCAGTATCCCAAAATCCAAGCTTTTTCTCCTTATGGATAGGCAATAACGATGTCTTAGGGTATGCTACTACTGGTGGAGACGGTACGAATCCTATTACACCTGTAATGGGACCTCCTGGAGTAGGATTTAATGAAACTTATGCCGCTTTGATACAAAGCTTAACAGCAGGTGGAGCACAAGGTGTTGTAGCCAATATTCCAGATGTAACGAGCATCCCACATTTTACAACAGTTCCTTTTAATCCTCTTGATCCGTCCAATCCAGATTTTGGACCTCTAATTCCAACTTTGAATTCACTTTTCGGAGCATTAAATGGGGTTTATGCCTTTTTACAATCGCAAGGCGCATTGAGTGCTGATGAAGTAGCCGTTAGGTCTATTTCATTTTCAGATTCTGAGGCAAATCCTGTGGTTTTAAGAGATGAAAATTTAACGGATTTATCAGCACAGATTACACAAGTACTCTTGGCCAATCCAGATTTCCCAGCGTTCTTGGCCCAATTTGGTTTACCGCCACAGGCAGCACCACAAGTCGCAGGTCTTTTAGGTCTTAATTACGGTCAATCAAGACAGGCCACAGCAGATGACCTATTCGTTCTGCCTAGTTCTGCCGTCATAGGAACTGTCAATCAAGATTTTGCGGCATTTTTACAGAGCCAAGGCTTACCAGCCGCTATTGCCGCTCAATTTGCAACGGAAGGTGTTACCTTGCCATTGGAAGACAAGTGGGTTTTATTACCTAGTGAACAAGAAGAAATTGCCATGGCTACGGAAATGTTCAATGCAACTATAGAATCTCTAAGTAGCCAAGCAGGCTTAGCACTTGTAGATGCTAACACTTTACTGAATGAGCTTTGCTGCACCGGACTGTCATCAAGTAACTTTATTTTAACGAATGACTTAGTTCTTGGTGGTGCGTTTTCGTTAGACGGCATACACCCAACCGCAAGAGGCTATGCACTTATTGCCAATGAATTTATGCGAGCCATTGACGAAACGTATGGCTCCAACTTTGAAGCCTCTGGTAATTTTGTAGATATCGGTGAATACCCGACGAATTATTCGCCGCTATTACAATAAAAAAATCTTGTAAATCAGCAAAACCACGCTTAAGCTAAGCGTGGTTTTTTTATTTGAAAAAGCCCTAAAAAAAGACTTCTTTATTTTAAATAAAACTATATCTTTGCAGCGCGAAAAATAACCGTTAGCAACACTCGGGGCTGAAGCACTATTTTCGCTATAGATTATTGCAAAACAAAAACATACAACTAATGTCAAAAGTTACAGGTAAAGTTGCTCAAATTGTAGGGCCGGTAATTGATGTAGAATTTGCGGCTGACTCGGAACTGCCAAAAATTTATGATTCCTTAGAAATTAAAAGACCAGATGGATCAACGCTTGTCTTAGAAGTGCAGTCTCATATCGGTGAAGACATGGTACGAACAATTGCCATGGATTCTTCTGATGGTCTTAGTAGAGGAACTGAAGTTATTGCTACTGGAGCCCCAATACAAATGCCTATTGGAGAAGATGTATATGGACGTCTTTTTAACGTTATTGGCGATGCTATTGATGGCTTGGGGAACTTACCTAAAACAAATAAAGACGGACTTCCTATTCACCGTGAAGCACCTAAATTTGAAGATTTATCGACTTCTACAGAAGTTTTATTTACAGGTATTAAAGTAATTGATCTCATTGAGCCATATGCCAAAGGTGGTAAAATTGGTCTTTTTGGTGGTGCTGGTGTAGGTAAAACCGTACTGATTCAGGAGTTGATTAACAATATTGCGAAAGGTCACGGTGGTTTATCTGTATTTGCTGGTGTTGGTGAAAGAACCCGTGAAGGAAATGATTTGCTCCGTGAGATGTTAGAGTCTGGTATTATTAAATATGGTGATGACTTCATGCATTCTATGGAAGAAGGCGGATGGGATTTACAGAAAGTAGATAAAGCTGCTATGAAGGAGTCTAAAGCGACTTTCGTTTTTGGACAGATGAATGAGCCTCCAGGAGCACGTGCTCGTGTAGCATTGTCTGGATTAACCATTGCTGAATATTTCCGTGATGGAGCAGGTGACGGACAAGGTAAAGACGTGTTATTTTTTGTAGATAATATCTTCCGTTTTACACAAGCTGGGTCTGAGGTATCAGCCTTATTAGGACGTATGCCTTCTGCGGTAGGTTACCAACCTACGCTGGCTACAGAAATGGGTGCGATGCAAGAGCGTATTACATCAACAAAGAAAGGTTCTATTACATCTGTACAGGCAGTATATGTACCTGCGGATGACTTAACTGACCCTGCTCCTGCGACAACATTCGCGCACTTAGATGCTACAACCGTATTATCGCGTAAAATTGCGGAGTTAGGTATCTACCCAGCGGTAGACCCACTGGATTCAACTTCTCGAATCCTTACACCAGAAATTTTAGGCGATGAACACTACAACTGTGCACAGCGTGTTAAGGAGTTATTACAACGCTACAAAGAACTTCAAGATATCATTGCCATTTTAGGTATGGAGGAATTATCTGAAGAAGATAAATTGGCTGTATCTCGAGCAAGACGTGTACAACGTTTCTTATCACAACCGTTCCACGTGGCAGAGCAGTTTACAGGTATTCCTGGCGTGCTAGTAGATATTAAAGAAACTATAAAAGGCTTTAACATGATTATGGACGGTGAGTTAGATCATCTTCCAGAGGCAGCCTTTAACCTTAAAGGAACCATAGAAGAAGCTATTGAAGCAGGAGAGAAAATGCTTGCTGAAGCTTAAAAAAATCGAGGGAAGATTGTAGAGTTACGAAAGCTTCTATTTAATCTTTACTCAATACGTAATACGCAATAATTATGTACTTAGAAATTGTATCACCTGAAGCCACATTGTTTAGCGGAGAAGTTACTTCGGTAACTGTGCCTGGCGTTACAGGAGAATTTGAAATGCTATCTAACCACGCTCCTGTTGTTTCTATCCTTAAGGAAGGACACGTAAAAGTTGCAGGAAACATATCACTAGGTGAAGAGGTAAAAGACAAATTCACCAAATCCGATAAAGGCGTTTGGTTACCAATAAAATCCGGCACTATAGAAATGAAGGACAATAAGGTTATTGTTCTTGCAGACTAAGTATATTCAACAATATTAAAAGTAAAGCGTATGTTTAAAAACATGCGCTTTTTTTTATGGCGCCTTGATAGAAGATGTCATTTGCGCCATTGTATTGGTATAGGTTTCTGTTTCAAATGCTCCCATTATAGACACAATGGACTTTGCAAAAAAGCTAAGAAATAAAATAAATAAGGCTAAGACGATAAAATCGAAGAGCCTACGGTGACGAAAGTCTTGATTATGTTGTCCCATTTTCTTGTAATTGATTGGTTAGAGTGAATCTAAATTACAAAAAATACTTAACATTTCCTTAACTTTTCAACAAATATTCTATTGATTTTCAAATAATTAGATTTTTCTTACAGCTTCCAATTCTACCTTTAGCTCTTGAAACATGGTCATAATGCTGCTTAATTTTAACTCTTTTTCATCGTATTCCTGGGTATTAATGCAACAGGTAAATTCCCACAGCTCTAAAATATCTTCCTTAGAAACCAAATACGGTTGATAGCTCTTGTTATCTGAACTTAACAGCAAATTTCTATCATCTCGTTCTGGTATGTAAATCCTTTTGTAAACTAAACCATCGTTTTTTGTTAGCACTATGTAAGTTCGGCCATTTTTAATATCATTAATGTCATCTACAAAACGTGCTACTACGAACGACCCGTCTTTCACGGGCAACATAGAGTCTCCTTTTATGGGAAAAGCCCGATGCGTGCCTGTTGGTAAAAAAGGCAGTTTAATTTTCTGCAATTGTTCTATATATTCTGGATCGTCATAGCCGGATAAGTATCCTGCCGTTGCCTTGGCAGGGATAATCTCAATCAGGTCTTCGTTGGCTTCATTCACCGTTATGGGAAATAGCACTCGCTTATTCCCTACTTCAATAAAAGAAGTATCCTTAGCCTTACGCAAATCTTTCTTCACCAAAATATCTATGGGAATATCAAAATAATTGGACAGCTCTATTAAGCGGTCTATTGGTGGTTCTGAGCGTCCTTCTTCATAAGAGCCTACGATGGAGCGTGTCCAGTTGAGCTCTTCGGCAAAACGTTCTTGGGAAAACTTACGCAACATTCTAAGGTGCCTAATATTTGTCTGAATGAGTTTCACATCAAAATAATTTTAACAGTAATTGCTACAAATATAAGCAATACTTACTACTTTTTGTAGTTAATTTTGCTAGTCCTATGTATTTAAACTGTCATACCTACTACAGCCTACGCTATGGCACCATAAAACCTGAGCAGCTCTTGGCAATTGCCTCAGAAAATGGTGTACAGACCTTAGCGTTAACGGACATTAACAGCACTTCGGCATGTTTAGATGTTATGCGTTTATCTAAAAAGTATAAGATAAAACCTGTACTTGGCGTAGATTTTAGAAATGGTGTACAGCAAGAGTTCATTTTAATTGCAAAAAGTAATTGGGGATTTCAGAATATTAACAGCTATCTCTCTCAATTTTTGCATGATGATAATTTGAAAATTCCTGAGCGCCCAGACAGAACTCTTGAAGATTGTTTTGTAATCTACCCTTATCATAAAGGCAAACATTTCACACTAAAAACTAATGAATTTTTAGGTATTGCGCCAGAAGATCTCAACCATTTAAAGTTCTCTAAATGGAACCTATTCAGGGAAAAACTTGTGGTGCTTAAAACGGTATCCTTTCAAAATAAAAAAGGATTTAACACACACCGCTTACTGCGCGCCATAGACAACAATACTTTATTGAGTAAACTCCCAAAGTCTGAAGAAGGACAACCACAACACACCATGTTGCCTTATGACAGCTTGTGCAATATTTATAGCGAATATCCCGAGCTCATCAACAACACCAATGGCTTATTGGACGATTGCAATACAAACTTTGATTTCTCTAGTAAAGTCCCAAACAACCAACGCTTTTATACCAACAATGCCGAACTGGATTTTAAACTCCTTAAAAAACTGACCTACGACGGACTCTATTACCGCTATAAGAAACCTGGTGAGCGCATCTTTAAACGCATTGAAAAAGAACTAAACATCATCAAAGAAAAAGGCTTTGTATCCTATTTTCTCATCAATTGGAAAATCCTAAAATATGCACGAAGTAAAGGCCATTTTTATGTGGGTCGCGGTAGTGGCGCCAATAGTATTATCGCCTATTTACTAAGAATCACAGATGTAGATCCCGTAGAACTGGATTTGTATTTTGAGCGTTTCATCAATCTGTTTCGTACCAATCCGCCCGACTTTGATATCGATTTTTCCTGGCGCGATCGTGAAGATATTACACAATTCATTTTTAAACGCTTTAAACACACAGCGCTTTTAGCGGCTTACAATACCTTTAAGTTTAGAGCTTCCATAAGAGAACTGGGAAAAGTTTTTGGGCTACCAAAATCTGAAATGGACACCCTCACAAGAGGGAAGTACCACATCTCCAATCTGGATAGATTATCGCAACTGGTTGTCAACTACAGCAGATATATTGAAGGGTTCCCTAATTACCTGAGCATCCACGCAGGAGGGATTTTGATTTCAGAACGTCCCATACACTATTACACGGCCACTTTTATGCCACCAAAAGGCTTTGCCACAACACAGTTTGATATGGTTACCGCTGAGGATATCGGTTTGTACAAGTTTGATATTCTGAGTCAACGTGGTTTAGGGAAAATTAAGGAAACCACAGAGATTATTGCCTACAATCACCCTAATCAAAACCCTATAGATATTCATGATATTAAACGTTTTAAGCAAGACACACGCATAAAATATCTATTGCGTAATGCCAAAGCGATTGGTTGTTTTTATGTAGAATCACCAGCCATGCGCATGCTGCTAAAAAAGTTACAGGTAGACAATTATTTGGGTTTAGTAGCTGCAAGCTCTGTTATTAGACCTGGTGTGTCTAAATCTGGGATGATGCGCGAATACATCTTGCGCTACCGTTACCCTGAAAAGCGAAAGGAAGCCCATCCCGTTCTGCGTGATATTATGCCTGAAACCTATGGCGTTATGGTATATCAAGAGGACGTGATTAAAGTAGCCCATCATTTTGGAGGACTTACGCTTGGTGAAGCAGATATGCTACGTCGTGGTATGTCTGGCAAATTCCGTTCTAGAGAGGAATTCCTGAAGGTAAAACAGCAGTTTTTCAATAATTGTGAAAACGATGGCAAACCAAAGGATTTAACTACAGAAATTTGGCGACAGATTGAAAGTTTTGCAGGCTACGCCTTTGCCAAAGGCCACTCGGCTTCTTATGCTGTGGAAAGCTACCAAAGCTTATTCTTAAAGGCCTACTATCCTTTGGAATATATGGTAGCTACCATAAACAACTTTGGCGGCTTTTACCAAACGGAATTCTACGTGCATGAAGCCAGAATGCATGGTGGTATTATTGAAGCACCTTGCATTAATAATTCCTACAATCAGGCTATAATCAAAGGAAAAACCATCTATCTAGGGTTTATGTTTTTACAATCCTTGGAGTCTAAAACTATAGCGCGTATTCTCAAAGCAAGAGAAGCTGATGGTGTTTTTTCCTCATTAGACGATTTTATTGAACGCGTACCCATCTCCATCGAGCAGATTGCCATTCTCATAAAAATCAATGCTTTTAGGTTTACTAAAATCAATAAACGTGAATTGCTCTGGGAAGCCCATCTCAAAATCAGTAAAACAGTGGTTGAGGAAGACGTTGTCACCTTATTTAAAACCGAACGCATCAATTACAACACTCCTGAACTCCCTAGTACAGCTCTAGAAAATGCCTTTGATGAAATAGAGTTGTTGGGCTTTCCCTTATGCAATCCGTTTCAGCTTTTGGAGCGACAATCCACAAACCCATTACGTGCTAAGAATTTGGAACAACACGAGGGAAAAACAGTTGTTATTGAAGGTTATTTGGTCACCACAAAGCAAACCAAAACATCCAATAGAAAACTGATGCACTTTGGTACATTTTTAGATCGTGATGGTGATTTTGTAGATACGGTTCATTTTCCACCGATAGCGGCCAAATACCCCTTTAGAGGCAAAGGCGTTTACGAGATTACAGGAAAAGTTATGATTGAGTTTGATTGTGTAACTATTGAGGTCTCTAAACTAGAGCACCTTGCTGTTATTGAAGACCCAAGATATTCTGATAAAACACTAAGAGCATCTTAAATATGGATCGATCTATTGTACATATGGATTTAGACACCTTCTTTGTCTCTTGTGAGCGTCGTTTAGACAGTAGGCTTAAGGGTAAGCCCATACTCATTGGCGGCACAAGTGACAGAGGTGTTGTGGCCTCATGTAGTTACGAGGCCCGAAAATTTGGGGTACACTCGGCCATGCCTATGCGTATGGCCAAACAGCTATGCCCTGAGGCTATTGTGCTACGAGGCAATTCTGGTATCTACACGAAATTTTCAAATGAGGTTACAGAGATCATAAAGGAAAGCGTGCCTATGTACGAGAAGTCATCGGTAGATGAGTTTTACATAGACCTCACAGGAATGGACAAGTTTTTTGGCTGCCATAAACTGGCTTCAGAATTACGACAAAAAATCATTAAGGAAACCCATCTCCCCATCTCCTTTGGTTTATCCATTAATAAAACCGTATCCAAGATAGCAACTGGCGAAGCCAAACCTAATAACGAAATCCGTATACAATCTGGGACTGAAAAACCCTTTTTGGCGCCACTTTCGGTTAAAAAGATTCCCATGGTGGGCAAGGTCACCTATAAATCCTTATGTGATTTAGGCGTAAAACGTATTAAGACCATACAAGATATGCCTATGGAACTCATGCATAAAGTCCTTGGCAAAAACGGCTTGGTCATTTGGAAAAAGGCCAATGGTATTGACAATTCGCCCGTAATACAATATCATGAGCGCAAATCTATTTCTACCGAACGTACTTTTGGCCAAGACACTACTAATATGCACAAGCTAAAAGGCTTGGTGATTGCTATGGCAGAAAACTTGGCCTATCAATTACGTCGTGGCAATAAACTCACAGCATGCGTTACATTCAAAATACGGTATTCCGATTTTCAAACGTATACGCAACAGCAGCGCATTCCTTATACGGCGATGGACCACAATATAATTCCAGTAGTATTAGACCTGTTTAACAAATTATACAACCGTAGGCTTTTGGTGCGTCTTATCGGTGTTCGGTTTAGCCATTTGGTAGAAGGTGGTCACCAAATCAATTTGTTTGAAGACAACGAAATGCACCTCAATCTTTGTAAGGCTATTGACAAAATGCGTGAACGCTACGGCGATAGAGCTGTCATCAATGCTGCAGGTATGGAAGCAAAAACCATTAGCCGTTGGAATCCGTTTACAGGTGAGCCACCACCTTTGTTAGCCAATAGGCACCAATGATTTAACGTTTTAATGTGAAGTGGGAAGTAAAGACTCTGGGAGACCCATCATCAGCAACATACTCCACCTTAAACCAGTAATCATCCGTTGGCATCAAATTACCATTAAACGTTCCGTTCCAACCCGGACTTTGGGTAGATATCACTTTCAATAATTTTCCATAGCGGTCAAATATTGAAACTTGTGCACCTGGCTGATTATTTAAACATTGAATATTCCATAACGGATTGAAGGCATCACCATTGGGCGTAAAGAATTTTGGGTATTCTAAAATTCTGAATTCTTCCGTTGCCACATTGCTGCATCCCGAAGCTTCACGTACCCTTATCAGATGTACTTCGCAACCCGATATATTATTGAACACATTTTGTTCTACCCAAGGGCCATCATCCAATCGGAACAAATACTCACCTGTTCCGCCAGAAACCGTAGCCACTACACTTTGATTTGGCGCAAAAGGTTCTGACACTACCTCAACATCCAAAACCAATTCCGAAATAGGAATAACTTCAATGGTTGCTTCAGTTTCAATGGCGCATTGATTTGGGTCTGGCGTAAAGGTATAGTTTGTTGTTTCAAAATTATTCAATGCTGGTGTCCAACTTCCAGTAATTCCGTTGAGAGAAATGCTAGGTAAATCTGCAATGGTGTCTCCTTCACAAACCCATTCAACAATATCAAATTGCGGAATTATAGGGTCCGTTACAATGATTTCTAGTGTTGTTGTTGCCACACAGCCTTGACCAGCATCTGGTGTAAAGGTATAGGTGGTTGTTTCAAAATTATTGATTTCTGGTGACCACGTTCCCGTATAACCGTTATTTGACGTAGTGGGCAACGCATCGATAAATTCACCAGGACAAATAGGTCCGAAAGCCTCAAAAAGCGGAATCTCGTTGGGTATAATTTCAATGGTTAGCGTTACTTCAATAGCACATTGATTTGCATCTGGACTAAACGTGTAGGTTGTGGTTTGGGTATTATCCAATGCAGGTGACCAAGTTCCCGTTATTCCATTTAAAGAGGTTGTGGGTAATTCGTTTAGGCTTTCACCCTCACAAGCAGGCGGAATTGCATCAAACAACGGCACCTCATTTGGTATTACCTCGATAAAAAGTGTTGTGGGAATCGCACATTCCTCAGGGTTTGGTGTAAACGTATATGTGGTACTTGTTGTATTGTCCAAGGCTGGGCTCCATGATCCTTGTATACCATTATTGGATATAGTTGGTAACGGTGCTAAGGTATCTCCTTGGCAAATAGGAGCTATGGCATCAAAAAGTGGCTCAACAATGGGATTTACTTCTATTTCTAAGGTAACCTCTTGTGCACAACCTTGGCCAGCGTCTGGTGTAAAGGTATAAGTCGTCGTAGCATTATTGTTTAGGGCTGGTGTCCATGTTCCAGTAACCCCATTAATTGAGGTGGTTGGTAAAGGCACCAACGTCTCGCCTTCACAAATTGGGTCTATTGGGTCAAATTCTGGAAACAACAAGGGAATTACCTCAATCTCTAAGGTTGTTGTAGTTGCACATGGATTATCTGGTGTAAAGGTGTAAATGGTTGTTGCGTTATTGTTTAGGGCTGGAGACCAGGATCCTGTTATACCATTGTTTGAAGTGGTAGGCAGCGGATTTAAAGCATCACCTTCACAGATTGGTGCGATGGCATCAAATGTAGGGTCTACTATTGGTAGCACCGATAAGGTAAACTCCTCTTCGGTAATATTACCACAGACATCGGCTACTGTTACCGTGTAGGTGGTTGTGGCATCTGGTGAAAGTGTTGGGTTTGGACTATTGGGATTACTCACGCCATCTGTTGGAAACCACGTATATGTAACTCCGCTTGGAATGGTGGCATCGACCACCTTGCTTCCTCCTTCACAAATAAAATCATCTTGCAACTGGAGATTATCTACAAAAGAAATGCTATTAAAACAAACCTCATGAACATTGGACAAACCTCCTGTAGACCCAACAAACCCAAAAAAAACAGTGTCGTCATTGAAAAAAATACTGCCCTTTATGTCCAAAACAAGGCTAAGTCGCAATTCACAATCAAAGTAAACATTGAATGTAGTTGTTGATGCAATCCATTCTACTTTAATCTCATGGGTAAATCCGTCTTCAATATTTTGGTTAAAAGCACTGGCCTGAACTGGTCCAGCCAAGTTGGCTGCTGGATCTCCGTGATTTGGATTTCCGTTTGCCATAATGGCGATATGGTCAAAAGGAGGGTCTGCAAGTAACCCTTCCGCAGCACTATTGTTCAGATAGGTGTCAAACTCAACCACCAAAGACGGTGAAATACCTTGATACCCCAAACCTCCTCCTGCATTTCCTAACTCAGGTATTGCCGTAGATTTGAACACAAGCGCCATTCCATCCGCTCCATTAGCATCTTTAGACCCAAAATTATTTTGGTACAAAATGGAAAAGTCCTCATCGAAATCAATAGGATTGTCATACCATACACCACCCGATTGAAATTCCAAATCCTGTGTAATGGCATAACAATTATTGCCTTGATCTACAGCATCTCCAATGGTTGTAGCATTCAATTGTGCATTGATTGAATGGCAGCAGAAAGCTGATAAAAACAGAATGACCCAATATTGAAATCGCAATTCTTTCTTTTAATGCTGAAGATATTAAAAGCCCTATCCTTCTGCCAATAATTATAGGTTTTTAGTTGAATTTTAACGTTGTTGCGGTTTTAGTCTGCGTTGTCTTCAACATACTCCAAAAGATCGCTTGGCTGGCAATCCAAAGCTTTACAGATAGCCTCAAGCGTTGAAAACCGAATGGCCTTTGCCTTTCCTGTTTTAAGAATGGAAAGATTTGCTGTGGTAATTCCAATGATTTCAGCAAGCTCATTACTGCGCATACCGCGCTTTGCCAACATAATATCCAGGTTAACAACTATAGGCATAACTAAACGGTTAATTCATTTTCCTCCTTGGCATGTTTAGCCACTTTAAAAACCTCGCTGAGGACCATGAAAAACAACCCTAAGCAAATAAGAAATAAATAAGGCGTTATGCCTAAATTGATTTCGATACTATTTTTAAAGACAAGTCTAGCCAAAAAGGTAAGTACTGAGGCAATCAACCCAGAAATACTCAATAACATTCCAATGGTATTGAAATACCTAATGACCTTTTGGTCAAAAGGCTTTACTTTCTGAAAATATCTCAATGTCTTTCTAAACAAAAAGAAACTGTAAATCAACACATAGGCAACGCCCACAACTATTACAGTATAGACTTGAGCATATAGTTTAGAGTCTTCCTGTATTTCATTTTGAAACCACGGCGACAAGGTTAAGATATCAGCATCCATTAAAAACATAACTAGAAACACCATGAGTAAGGGTATTAACGGCAAGCAGGTGACTATCCAAATAAAATCGACTAGACTTTTAAGAATTACAAGCTTTCTCATACTAAATTTATTGTTTTACGATAACAAATATATAAATTATTATTGAAAAACAATAATTTTTTGTTCTTAAACAATAAATACTATTGATTATATTTAACCTGTGAAATCCAACAGCCTCATCATATCAGAGCGACCTAGGCCAATTTGGCAGATTCCTATTGCTGCATTGTTTTTTACCATCGCATTTGGGTTTATTGGCTTTAAACTATACAAATGGATGCTTGGTGGCGAACACTTAAACATGAGTATAGGCGATTTTCATATTGCCATTTATTTCAGTGCGCTTGGAGTGAGTTTCACTTCCCAAAAACGCATTTATGTAGATATTAACAACTCCAAGTTCAAACCAAGTTTTGAGGTTGGACCTTTAAAATTCGGCAAGTGGCAGACGATTCACAACTATGAGTACGTTTCAGTTTTCCATCAACCGTTAAAAGGTGGCGGCTATATTTATGAGGTCAATCTGTGGTATGATGGCAATAAGCACTTTCAGCTTTATGAGAAACACAGTTACGAAGAGGCATTTCTTGTTGGCTATCAGTTGTCTGAACATCTCAACATAGACTTGTTAGATGCTACTGTGCCCAACGCCTATAAATGGATTGACAAAAATGAATGGAAGCTTAAAATGAAAGCAGCATCCCAAACAGAGAAGGACTAATTTTTTGATGGCAAAAACATTTGCAACCATAGCGCGATATCAGTACTCATCGGAAGCCCAAATTGTAAAAGGAAGGCTGGAAGCCGAAGGGATTAAAGTATTTCTAAGCGACAACATAACCATTGATACGGATCCTTTGGTAAGCAATGCTATTGGTGGTGTTAAATTGAAGGTGCTCACAGAGGATGTTATTAAGGCCAAACACATCTTATCGGCAATTAATGCCTATTCTTTAGATGATAATGGTAATCGCATTTATTGCCCAAAATGTACGAGCGACCATGTTAACGTTTACTCGAGTATAAAAGATTTAAAATCGCTCTCTTCATTTGTCATTGGCTTTCTGTTTGGCACTCTGCCCTTTAGCACCAGATACCACTACAAGTGCGAAAAATGCGATTTTGAATTCCCCTTAAAATAGCCCTATCTTCGCCGAAATTTATAAAGAATGACATTAAGATCAGTCTTAATAATCGCTATTCTTGTACTACTTAGTGCCAAGAGTTTTTCCCAACAATTCCCTCAGCAGGATCTCGATTCTGTGACATTAACCTCGGCACGGATAGACTTGCCATTTCGCGAAAACTCCAGAACCATAAATATCATTACCTCTGCCGATATAAAAAACAGTGCAGCCGTGAATGTTGCCGACCTTCTACAGCAGGTTGCTGGTGTTGACATAAGACGACGTGGAACCGGTGGAAGTCAGGCCGATTTGCATATTAGAGGTGGCGGCTTTGACCAGACCCTTTTACTAATTGATGGCATTAAAATGGATGATGCCCAAACGGGCCATCATACCATGAATGCCGCTTTACCTTTAGAGGTTATTGAACGTATTGAAATTGTTAAAGGTCCTGCCGCGCGCGTTTTCGGCCAAAATGCCTTTACTGGAGCAATAAATATTGTAACCAAGCGCCGCTTAAAGAATACCGTTTCAACAAATTTGGAAGGTGGGTCTTTCGGTCAGCTTAATGGAAACGTTACTGTTGGAGCAGACTTGGACAATTCCTCACATATTGCCCATTTTGGAAAAGTTACCTCAGAAGGGTATCGATTTAATTCAGATTATGACAATTCCAACTATTTTCTTAAAAGTGTTTTCAACAAAAACAAGCAGGCTATTGAAATGATTGCTACCTTTTTTGAGCGCAAATTTGGTGCACAAAACTTTTACACACCACCAAGTAGAGGCTTTACCGAATATGAAGAAACACAGAACAGTCTTATCGCATTTACAACCACTTTTCAGCATAAGAATTTAAAAATATCGCCTCGGGTCTACTGGAGACGGAATCAAGATATCTTTTTACTAGAACGGGATGATCCTAACTTCTTTAGAAATTTTCATATTACGGATAAAATAGGAACAGAAGCCAATGCTTCTTATGCTTCCAAATTAGGAGTCACCGGTTTTGGTGTAGATATTGCAAAGGTCTATTTGCGAAGTAACAACTTAGGGAACCGCAACCGGGTAATGGCCACGGCATTCTTAGAACATCGTTTTCAATTTGTGGATAATCGCCTGGATATCACGCCTGGCGTAGCCATGACTTACTTTTCAGATTTTGATTTTAATGCCTTTCCAGGCTTAGACGTGGGCTTTGACATATCTAAACGTTTTAAAGCCTATGGAAACATTGGATACACCTACAGGATACCAACCTATACGGATTTATTTTACAGTGACCCTGCAACAGAGGGCAATCCCAATCTAGAACCAGAGGAAGCCTTTTCACAAGAAGTGGGATTAAAATATTTTTCTCCGAAATTAAACGCGTCTATTGCTGTATTCAATAGGGAAGCCAATAACCTCATCGATTATATAAGGCCAAATGTCACTGACGGTATCTTTACCGCCACAAACGTAAGGGAAGTGAATACCCAAGGTGTAGAGTTTGATGCGTCCTACAATTTTAAATTAGGTAACTATAATCAAACCTTAGCCTTTGGCTATGCTTATTTGGATGATGACATCGTAAACCAAGACCCTAATCTGTCGCGCTATTCCCTCAATACGCTCAGACACCAATATATCATACGCCTAAGCAATAGAGTTTTTAAAAATGTACGTGCCAATATAGTTTACAAATACGCAGAGCGCACCAACGGACAGACGTACAATGTTTGGGATGCCTCATTGGTGGTTTTATTAAAACGGATAGAGTTTACAATAACGGCCAATAACATTTTTAATGCAGATTATATTGAAGCTGGTTTTGTGCCCATGCCACCAAGCAATGTCCTTTTTGGATTAAGGTATAGCTTTAACTAGTATTTTAATCATTTTTATCTCAGTAAGAATAGATTACATTTTCTAACGATTTATTAACTTTGGCTTAATAAAAAGAAAATCTATTGCAGCTTAATCTACAACAGATTCCGAGAGTCGAAACCATTACCAAAGCCGACTTCCTAAAACACTACTTTAAACCTCAGAAACCTGTGGTTATTGAGCGTTTTATAGAAGATTGGCCAGCTTATTCCAAATGGAACCTGGATTATATGAAAGCGGTTGCAGGCGATAAAACCGTACCGCTTTACGATGATAGACCCGTAGATTATAAAGACGGTTTTAATGAAGCTCATGCTACCATGAAGATGAGCGACTACATTGATTTATTGAAGCGCGAACCTACTAAATTCAGGATATTTCTTTGGAACATCCTGAAAGAAGTGCCAGAACTGCAAAAGGATTTTAGTTATCCTGACTTCGGGATTAGACTTATGAAAGGATTGCCCATGCTCTTTTTCGGAGGAAGGGATTCGTACACCTTTATGCATTACGACATTGATTTGGCCAATATCTTTCATTTTCATTTTGAAGGTAAAAAGCAATGTATTTTGTTTGACCAACAACAGAATAAATACCTCTACAAAGTACCGCACTCCCTCATCACACGCGAGGACATTAATTTTGCAGATCCTGATTTTGAAAAATGGCCAGCACTGCAACACGCCAAAGGTTGGGTATGCGACCTAAACCATGGCGAAGTGCTTTACATGCCAGAAGGCTATTGGCATTACATGCGCTATATTACACCAGGATTTTCCATGAGCCTAAGAGCCATCGCGCGCCATCCTAAAAATCTAGGAAAAGCACTCTACAACGTGTTTTTAATGCGCAACTACGACAACTTAATGCGACGCATACAAGGGCAGAAATGGATAGATTGGAAAAACCAAAAAGCCATTGAGAATACTCAGAAGTATGCTTAAAATCTCGGATTTAGATCAATTCAATTTGTATATTTGACGCCTAAAACAAATTTGGAATGAAAAAACTTATTTTATTATCGGCACTTTTTGCTTTTACTTTAGGTAATTCTCAAGCCTTCAAGGGAAAGGACGACAGTAAATTTCAGGTTGGAGCTAATTTTCAATCAGGTGGAACAGGTTTGAATGCCTCCTACGATTATGGTATTGGTGAAAATATATCCTTAGGGCTATCCTCTACCTACGTCTTAGGTGTAGATAATGATATTGATGCCGATTTTACCGATAGATTTGACCTTAGAGCACGCTTTAACGCCAATATTGGCAATGTTTTGGCTATAGACGAGAATTTTGATTTTTATCCAGGTTTGAGCTTTGGATTAAAGAATTTTGGTGGTCACCTTGGTGCACGCTATTTTTTCACTGATGGTTTTGGTATTTATACCGAAGCCAATGTGCCACTGGCCAAATACAATACAGACGACTTAACACCTGCTGAAGAATTGAACAATCAATTTACCATAAGCATTGGTGCGTCTTTTAATTTATAAGACCATAATTTAAATTATAAAGAAGCCTCTTCACATTATCTGAAGAGGCTTTTTTCAGAGGTACTGGTTTAGTTTCTCGTAAACCAAATGCGACTCCCAACCGCGATACAGGAGGTAATTGGCTACCTTGCGCTTTTTCTTATAGATGTTGGACTCTTTGACTTGGGCTATGCGTTTTTGCGTCAAGTCATCTAAAGTCTCGTAATAGTCGTCATCACTGATTTCGCCAAGTGCCTTGTTGATGCTGTAATTTGAAATTTCACGTAATTTCAGTTCTCTTTTAAGGCGGATCTTGCCCCATTTTTTAATCCTAAACTTACCTCTAACAAAGGTTTGGGCAAACCGTTCCTCATTTAAAAAATTGTGCTCAATAAGGTGCACCATGATGTTATCGATGGCCTCAGGAATCATCTTCATATCCTTTAATTTTGCCCGCACTTCTTTATGGCAACGCTCTTGGTAGGCACAGTACTGCTCCATGCGTTTTTGCGCTTCATCGACGGTATAGGTTTTTTGGCTATTCACAGCACGAAAATATAACATTTTGTTAATAATACTTTATCTTGCAAGCCACTGAATAACAAGGAATTTGATATATCTTTGTGTAGTTAATTGCTAAGCAACATCCCTATGATAAAAAGCTACCTTTCATTTATATTATGTTTCTGTGCCCTTACTTTTGGGTTTGGGCAGATTGCAAAGCAAAGCTTTGAGACTAGTGGAGATACCTGGACACCTTTAAACTTTTCTACACCTCCATGTACAATTTTTGATGATGTCTGGAATTACTCAACAAATCTTGCTGGAATTACAGCATCTGACGGGTCTCAATTCTGGGGTATTCGTGACTTAAATGGAAACTGCGGCGGCGGTGGTTTTGAAATCATATCACTTCCCAATTTTGACACATCAGGTTACGAAAATAAAACCCTCTCTTTTGATTATTATACTATTGGCTATGATCTCAATGACGACATTAGATACGAAGTTTTTTTTGATAATATTGGCCAAGGTAGCATATTATTAGTAGACGGTATGTCGGGAGGACTAAATACAGGAGGATGGCTTACTGAAACAATAGCTATTCCAAACGCTGTAGTCGATGTTAGAATTAATATTTTAGTACGACAAGATGGAGCCCCTGACTATGGTGCTATTGATAATATCGTCTTAGATGGAACACCAGCAGTAATCACTACTGAGGTGGAATTCACAAGCGCGACTTCAACACTAGCAGAAGATGGTTTATTTATTGATGTTTGCGCAAGCATAACCAATCCTTCAGCTACTGTTGCAACGACAGTAGACATTATATTGGATGGTGCTTCGACGGCAACTAACGGAACCGATTATGAAGATAATTCAGGTGCGGCAATAAGCTTTCCTGCAACCTTAACGTTTCCTGTAGGTTCAAGTGCAGACCAATGTCTACGGATTTTTGTATCAGATGATGTTGTGGTTGAAGGTGATGAAACCATAGTGTTAAATTTGGCCAATCCTAATGGTGGCGACTCGGCAGCCCTCGGTACAAATACCCAACATGTAGTAACAATTGTAGATGATGAAGCACCTGTACTGGCCGATGTGGTGATTACAGAAATTATGTACAATACAGCAGGGTTTGACGATGAGTGGATAGAGATTTGCAATGTCTCAGGTTCAGCCCAGGTTTTGAACAATTATTTAATTGAGTACGAGGGTAATCCAATTTTTACATTTCCATCAACTGGAGCCGTAATTGCCGATGGCGATTGCATAACCGTGTCCTTGGGAAGTAATGGTGATGGTACCTATAACAATGGTAATGGAACACTAGGGTTTTGTCCGTTTATACCTGATTATGGTATCGATGCGTCAACAAATAACACTGACAATCTCGAAAATAATACTACAGCAACAATTTCTTTGATCGCTTCAGATGGCACAACTACAATCGATTCTGTGACCTACGATGATGCTGATGGTGCAGATGGCAATGGTGCCTCTTTGCATATTATTGATACAGCACTTGATAATTCAAATACAGATAACAATTGGCAAGAGGTCATAGATGGTGGTAGCCCAGGAACGAACAGTTTAATTTCTCCTTGTTCTGCGGTAGAACCAGATATTAATGTTGAAGGTGACCTAGGTTCCTTCCCAGATATTAGCAATAACGATGTCACACCAAGTTTTTTAGATAACACACGTTTTTCAAATACTATTATTGGTAACTCCCAGACCAAATCCTTTAGAATTCAAAATACAGGAACAGTAGATTTAAATGTGTCCAATATTCAAATTATTGGCGGTGCAGGAGACTTTACCTTAACTCTACCACCGCCTGGTTTGGCTTACAGTATAGCTCCTAACAACCTCATTGTTTTTGATGTTACCTTCGCTCCTTCTGCGGCAATTACGCGCACAGCTACAGTGCGTATTACCAGTGATGACCCAGATGAAAACACATTTGAGTTTGCCATAGAAGGTACAGGAATTTGCGATGCCACGACCAACACCTTAACACCGTTAACTGGCCCTGACAATACCGTTGTTACTATAACAGGTAGTGATTTGGGCGGAACGACTACTGTAGAATTTGGAGGCGTAAACCTAGCCTACACCGTAATATCTGGCACTGAAATAGAAATAACGATTCCAGCAAATTCAGTTACTGGAAATATCACTGTTACCAACAACCTAGGTTGCGTTAGTAATGATTTATTCACCGTCATAGATAACGCAATTGGCTCATGCGAAGGTACAGGTGGTACCACACCAACGGAACTATTCATATCCGAGGTTACAGATGCCAATACTGGTGGCCTTACCTATGTTGAAATCTATAACGGCACAGGTGTTCCTATTAATTTAGGCACCTACAGTGTACAGTTCTTTAATAACGGAAGTGCTACAGAAAACGGAGGGTCAACTACTCTAAATGCTGTTAACCTAAATTCAGGAGATACTTATGTACTTGAAGTGAGTACGGGATCTAATTGTACAGGTATACCTGGTTCAGATGGTTCATTGGCTGACCAATCGGGCTCTGGAGGCATAAATTTTGGAGTAAATAGTGATGATCATATTCGTCTATTCAATGGCACAACCCATATAGATTCTTGGGGAACTTATTTATCTGATACTTGGGCAGATCCTTTGGGGATTGACTCTGAAGGTGTTGTCTTTACAAGAAATGATGATGCCGCAACATTACCAAACACGGTATTTAATCTTGCCGACTGGACTTATGTGGATTGGACAGACTGTTCTGAAAATGATTATTCAGATATTGGCAATTTTGACTTTTCTACCGGTGTACCTCCTACTGTAACAGGAATCTCTTCTAGCACAACCAGTTGCAATGAGGTCACTATTTCAGTAACTGCAACAGAAGGATTTCCATTAGGCAATCCTTTAGAATATGTTTGGTATGCTTATGACCCTGCAAACGCAGGTTCTGGATGGCAACTTATTACCAATGGTGGCATTTATAATGGTGCTGATACAGCCAACTTAGTCATCACAGATGCAGCTAGTGTCGCAGATTACCAGTTTTATTGCCAAGTAAGAGAAGATGACGCTACTTGTTATACAGCTTCAGATGCGGTTCAAATCACAATAAGCACCGCGACTTGGGATGGAACTAACTGGAATTGGAACGACGGCACAGCACAGAATACCTTGCCAAATTTAAGTACTAACGTAGTTTTAGATGGTAACTACTCTACTGGTATAGGTGGTGTTCAAACGAGTTTTAGTGCCTGTAACTTAGTTCTTAATGATAATGTTACTCTTTTTATTGAGAATGGAACTTATGTAGAAGTTCAAAACGATTTAACAGTTAACAATCTCTCAAGTGGTGGTATTAATATTGAACCGCAAGGCTCATTCGTGCAGAATAATGATTTGGGTAACGTCAGTGCAGATAATCCCAACAACTTAAATGTGAGTAAAATTACAGCACCTGCAAATGATTGGTTCGAATACACATACTGGAGTTCCCCAGTTTCCAATGAAACCATTGAAGACGGTTTGGATAATTCTAATCCCGATAGAAGGTTTTGGTTTAATGCACAAAACTATTTAGATGCAACCGCTGAGGTAGGCAATAACAATGCAACTGCTAATGGTCAGGACGACATCGACGATAATGGTGACGCTTGGCAATTAGCTTCTGGAATAATGACACCAGGTGTTGGTTACGCATCAACACATGACCCTTTAATTTTTGCGAGCACCCCAGGATGTCCAGGATGTGGTATAAGATATACATTTTCTGGCTTGTTCAATAATGGAGTTATAGACCCGCCAATTTATAGAAATGATGATGAACCAGATGATAATAATTGGAACTTTATAGGAAACCCATACCCTTCAGCAATAGACGTTGATCTCTTTTTTGAGGAAAATTTTTATAGTACCACTAACCCTAATGGTTCAGTGACTGGAACCATAGAAGGTGCTGTTTATATGTGGTCTCATAATTCCCCTCCTGACGCCAACAATAATGGCAATGAAAATCTTAACTTCTTAGCTTCAGACTATGTTATTATAAACGGGATAGGTACGGTTACACCTTCAGAAGAACAAGGTACTGGAGAAACACTACCAAATCGTTTTATACCATCTGGACAAGGGTTCTTCGTGGCTATGGATGACAATGCAACCTCTTCAATACTAAGTGGAAATATTAGGACAGCCAATGTGGTTTTCAATAATGGCATGAGGGTAAGAGGCGATAATAATCAGTTTTTTAGGACTTCACCAAATTCAGACAATAAGTTGTGGATTAATCTAACATCTGATAACGGTGTTTTTAGCCAAATTCTTATCGGTTATGTAGATAATGCTTCTAATGGATATGATGGTATGTATTTTGATGCCCAAAGGAATGGAGCATCAGATGTATACTCATTGATTTATACATCGATTCCAGATATAGATAAAGTCTTTGCTATTCAAGCTAAAAACACCTCTAGTTTGAACCCAGATGAAGTTATTCCAGTAGGATTTAAAACATCTATATTGGAATCAACTATTTATACATTTTCTGTTTCTCAGTATCAAGGTCAGTTCTTAAGCGAAAATCCTATTTACCTTAAAGACAAGCTCCTAAATACTATACATAATTTAAAGGAGTCCGACTACACCTTCACCTCAGAAGCAGGGGAATTCAATGATAGATTTGAGATTGTTTTCCAAGACAATGCCCTGAGCACAAACGAATTTGACATCAAACCCAATGATCTTAAAATTGTGGAGTTAGGTAACGGACTCGTGGAGTTTAGCATTGCAAAAAACCATACGATAAAAGAGGTGGTGATATTGGATGTAATAGGACGGGAAATCTACAGACTTCCTGGCTCTAGTTCTGCTGAAATCTATAATTTGGAAACACTCTCCAAAGCCGCCTATATTGCACAAGTGGAATTGTCCAACGGCCAAATAATTACCAAAAAAGCCATTAAACGCAACTAGATAAAACATTAAAAGCCTTAATTCTTAAGGCTTTTTTTATGGTGTGTATTGGGCTGATATAATAAAATTTCTTCCAGGAGCTGCTATCCCAGAGGAATAAGGTCTGTAGCGTTGGTCCGTAATGTTCTCGAGGCCCAAGGTTACATTAAACTTTTCGGAAAACGTATATTGGGAACGCAAATTAAGGGTGTACCAAGACGGCGAGTAGGGATTCCCATTGTCATCTTTGGCATAGATATAATCCTTAGATAATTCGGAAGGTGCCAATTGGTTAAATGATAATTCATTATTGTACACCACAAAGGCATCTAAGAGCAGCCTGTTCTTGTTCCAAATTAAATGGGTGCGTCCAAAATTTGGTGCCACGTGTCTTACAGGAACTTCTATACCATTATTATCTTCGGTACCGCCAATAACATTATATTGGGAACGCAATTTTAAGGCTTCCGAAAAATTAACCTCAGCTCCAACCTCAAAGCCATAAATCCAAGCTTTCGAAGCATTTTGAACAGATTGCACCGTGCTTAACTCGCCATCATAGATTATTTCTGTTTCGCCATTAAGCTCAGCATTCCTTCTAATTAGGGCATTGTCTAAAAAGGTGTAATAGGTTCCTAAATCCAAAAGGACCTTGTTCTCAAAATTCAAGAGAAGTCCTAACTCACCTCCATAAGCATATTCGGCATCCAAGTTATTATTTGGTATGACTACTGATCCAGGTTCAGAATCGAATACCTTCCCTAAATCATCAATATTTGGCGCTCTAAAGGCCGTAGAAAGGTTAAACTTCCATTGAATGAGTTCGCTGGGAAACCATGAAATACCAGCAGAACCTGTTAGGGCTCCTGTGTTAATTTCAGACGTATCAAACGGCAGGTTTAAGAACGCATTATTCGCATCAAAATTAGCCCTGGCACTTATTTGATTGTACCTCAACCCAGACTGAAATACAAATTTTGGATTCGCTCTATATTTAAAGTTGGCATAAGCCGCAGCAGATTGCCAGGTTGAACCGTCTGGATAGCGGGTTACATTGGGTTCACTTGTACCTTGAATAATGTCTTCTTCCCTACTTTCTGAACCAACGGCATTAAAAACATATTCCAAGCCATACGAAAAACTTGTTTTAGCGGTCAATCGCTTTTCAAAATCAAGATTAAACGAAAAGACATCAACATTCTCCTTGCGCACTTCCCTTAAGGGGGATTGGAACCGTCTCACGATTCGGCTTTCCTTAAAATTCTGATAAGCAGCATTAGCTTGAAACTTGTCGTAAAGGTTGGATGAGCTACTTTGTTTGGTCACTTGAAAATTACCCATAAACCACTGCTGTGGGCCATAATCCCATTCTGCGGAGCGCAGGCCATCGCCATCTGGCCTTATGAGCCTATCATACCTTGGAAAATCTGATGTTGTGGTAAAATAAAGTCCCAAATCAAAATTTAAGTTCTCCATGGGCTTGTAGCGTATCTTTTGCATCAAGTTTATTTGGTCATAGCCTGTCGGTATTTGCAGTTCTGGGTCTGGGTTTTGAACTAGGATATCTTGGCCATTGGACCGCACAACGTATGCCGTTCTCAAATATTCTACTGGACCATGACTTCCCATTCTTAGGTCATCAAAATCAGTATAGGTTACATTGGTGAGAAAGCCCCATTTTTCATAGCCTACATTAAAGTCTACATGACCTGTTTTTTCATTATTGGCGGTGGAAAATCGCGTCATTAGTCCAGCTTTAAGTATGGGATTTTCATCTTGGGCAAGTTCTGGTTTTTTGGTGTAAAAACTCATTACACCACCAATGGCATCACTTCCGTAAATAACCGATCCAGCACCAAGGGTCACTTCGGTATGATCAACGGCCAAAGGATCGATGGAAATAACGTTTTGAATATTTCCGCCTCTAAAAATAGCATTGTTCATCCTTACACCATCAACGGTTATAAGCAATCTATTGGTTGAGAAACCCCTTATCATGGGGCTGCCACCACCCAATTGGCTTTTCTGAATAAAAATATTGCCTGAATTATCGAGCAGGTCTGCACTTGTTTGCGGATTTGCAAAAACAATATCCTTGGCATCCAAGCTAATTATGGTTTGGGGAATGTCGCGTTTACGCTGTTCAAATTTAGAAGCGGATAGAACAATCTGGGTCAAACTCTCTACGGTTGGTTCCAGATAAATCTTGAAGTTTGTTGAAGCAAGTTCAGCCTTTGTTGTTTCAATGCTCTTGTATAAAAAGTTGTCGAAATACAGAATCTCGTTGGCATCAAAAATGTCTATACTTACTTTTCCGTTTATATTGGTATATACAACCTTAGTTTTATCGCTATTGTATATGGTAACATTAGGAATAGGCACATTGGTTTCAACTTCTAAAACAGTTGCTTGCTGTCCCACTGCCAATTGAAGGAAAAACACTAAAACTAAACTGAGTTTTACAACCCTATAGTTACATTTAAATTGCATATTATAACGTGCTAAAAACTTAATGAAACACATCATTAAGGACCTGTAAAGACTTCGGTTTTTTAAAGCCTTCCAAATGTAATTCAAAATAAAACAATAGCATATTCAAAAATGATTGCCGTTGTTCTGATTTGATTTTCAACTGTCCTAAAGCATCAAAATTTGTGCCTAACAGCCGTTTTAAAAGGGTTAAATTAGTCCCTGAGATGGAGTAGATGCCGTTATCTGCATGTTCAAACACTCCTGATTGAAGATTAAAATAATCACTTCCTTGATTTTCTTGCTCAGGTTGAAACCCTAAGTATCGCGTAAGCTTCAGCATAAACAACAGATGAAAATTGGCATAATTGTCTTCTTCGTCTAAATATTGTAATGCCGTTTCAATAAAGGAATACAACCCTTCATTCTTTTCCTCTTCGTTAAGAGCAAAACTTAAGATTTCTGACAGGAACAAAACAATAGCGCTTTTGTAAATATTGGTATGTAAGCTCCTGTAAATGTAATAAGGCTTTACTTCCTTAAAGTGATGCAAGGTTCTTTTAGGATAGAATTTCTCTTCGACATCAATCTGTGATAAGGGCTGAAAATAGATGACCTTTCGCGATGATTTTTTAGAGCTTAAAACTCCTTTGAGAATGTAACTGACTAAGCCTCTTTCCTTGGTATAGCATTTAACGATGAGATCGGCTTCGCCATACTTTAGTTTAGAAAGTACAATACACCTGTTTTTGGTAAGCATAAGGTTTATCTAATGATTAACACTTTTAGGACCTTGGTCTCAAATGTATCTAAATCTGAAATTAGAATGAGGTAAACACCAGACCTCACCACTGCGTTTGCTAGATTTTTCCCATTCCATATGGCCGTACCACCATCAATAGCAAAATTGTAATTAGCCGCTGAGGACCTGAGATTTACATTAGACTGGGCTTCAGCCACCAAATTGCCTTCGATATCGGTAATCTTTATATTAACGCGTTCGGTTAGGCCAGTTATTTTTATCCCTTTTGTAATATCATTTAAATCGTTAGAGCCCAACAGATTGTATTCTGGCCTCACTGGGTTAGGATAGACGTAAGCTTGGTCTAAAGATTCTTCTGGTTGAGATCCTCCTGCTCTAAAGGAAAGTAACCCTCTTGTCGTTGCAATAAATACGGAGCCGTCCTGTGGATTTATGGACACATCAATAATTCTATTTGACGGCAAAGGAGAATTATCGGTAGTAAAATGGTAAATGGTATTTTGCCCATCTGGCGAAAAATAGAACAATCCAGAGTCTACAGTTCCCACCCATTTGTTATTAGAGCCATCTACTTCAATATCTGAAATGGTCTGTCCTGCAAGAAGTTCTTGCGGAATACCATCTTCTAAAACGATTATAGAACTAAGGCTTGGATTAGGATTATCATAAAACCCGGCTGTATTAAAAAGCACCCGTAAACCAGTAAAGGTTCCTACCCAAAGTTGGTTCCTGTTATCTACAGCCAAAGAGGTAATACGCGGAAAGGGTACATTTTGCTCTTCGGTACTTAAGGTTCTTAAAGGATTATTGGAAATACTCTCATTGAAAGCATAGAGACCATTAGAATAACCACCAATCCATTTAGTTCCTGTGTTATCTATATCTATATCGTAAAACCCAAATTCTCCAGTAAGTGGGTCGTTATAAATACTGGAAAAATCGTAGCCTTGCCAATTACCTGTAGACGGATCATATGATTTAAGTGGGTTTGGTGCTCTTGATGTTAAGGACCACAATACGCCATTGGTATCGAAAGTGGAAGCGCTTACTCGTATACTCACCACATTTGGCGCATTAGGTACTACTAAGGATTCCAAACCACTATTGCTTTCATTGTAAAGAACCGTAGATTCAAAATTATCAATCTGTAAAATCCCATCTTGGAATGAGCTGATAAATAGTTGATTATTATTAAAAGGGTTAATAGAAATAGTATTGAGATTTCTAGCCCCTAACAAACTGTCAAAAGGAATGCTGAACCATTCCTCGTCCCTGTAATAACTAATTCCTCTTGCCCTTGTAGGTGAAGGATTGAACGACTCCGTATAATCACCGAAAGACGCCCAAACCGTGCCTGTTTCTGCATTTAGTCTAAAAGTTTCATTAAATAAAGGACCATTTGGTTTTATATCTATATACTCTGAACCTGAAGAAATATTTGTTAGAACTCCAAAATCTTGGCTTCCAATATATACAAATGTGCCTTGAATGGTAGCAGAAGAAAAGCTGGTATCAAATTCTTCATTCGGTACAAATGTGTTGTCCAAAATCAAATTAGTGTTGTAAATATAAACAGCAGCAGCTGTCGCAAATATTAAGTTGTTAGCGTTTGACTCGCTATCTAAAGGTAATGCCTCTAAGGTTGCTATAGAATTAAAGGTGCTCTGGTCTATCTCAAACAACTCCCTGTTACTCCTTACGGCATAGACGCTATTGTTAAAAGGGTTGGCCGTAACAAAACTTCCAGGAATAAGGATGCTCCACTCCTCAAAGTCAATTAGATTAGGACTATTAAGATCTGCTATTTTTAAGCCATTATTGTTGGAACAAGCGGCGTAGATGTTGCTACCTTGAATGGCGACTTGGTTTACGCTGACTTGAGTGCCTCCATTTCCGATAAAGTAAGTATCCCCAAACTCCAAACGGTCTAAGTCATAAACTGAAATACCATAATCGGTAGAAATATAAATTAAGCCTTCATTTTCAAAAAAATGATTAATCCGTTTGTTTATAGGTGTGATATTATCCTGATCTAAAATGTCAACAATTGTTAAGACAGACTCCTCTGAAACCGAGTATAATTCCATCAATCCCGTTTCATAACCAATGAGGAGATAGTCAAAGTCATTGCTGTAATATATTGTAGTTATTTGCTCACCAGCCAGTCCCTCTACCGTAGTAATGGTTTCCAGATCATCAGTTAAGGGATCATATTTAAAAATAGCATTCTGAGCTGCTGCATAAATCGCATCATCCGAACTTACAACATCAACAATAGTATTGTAGGAGTAATGGGATTGCCATAAAGCCGAAAAATTTTGACCTTGCAGAAGATTACTGAAACCGACAAAAATCCATAAGATAACTATGGCCCATTGCTTCATTGCGCGAAAATTTGTCCAAATATATTTAATACTTAACGATTACAGGATTAGTTTCATATAAACTGACACAAAAAAAGCTCCTATGAAACCATAGAAGCTTTAATAAAATAATTTATAGGTTTTCTAAACAACGCCTTGAGCCAACATAGCATCTGCTACTTTTACAAAACCTGCAATATTAGCACCTTTGACATAATCTACAGTACCATCGTCATTTTTACCATACTGCACGCAAGAATCATGGATATTAGCCATAATATCCTTTAATTTTTCGTCCACTTCCTTACGTGTCCAACTGAGTCGTAATGAATTTTGACTCATTTCTAAACCTGAAGTTGCCACACCTCCAGCATTAGAGGCTTTCCCTGGTGCAAATAATATTTTAGCATTCTGGAAGGCGTGAATGGCCTCAGGTGTAGAAGGCATATTAGCACCTTCTGAAACACAGATACAGCCATTAGAGATAAGCTGTTCTGCCTCCTCACCGTTAAGCTCATTTTGTGTAGCACATGGTAATGCAATGTCACATTTTACAGACCAAGGTCTTTCACCTGCATAGTATTGTGCATTAGGATATTCCTTAACGTACTCACTGATACGGCCGCGCTTCACGTTTTTCAAATCCATGACAAACTTAAGTTTTTCGGTATCGATGCCTTCCTCGTCGTAGATATAGCCTCCAGAATCTGAAAGGGTCAACACCTTAGCTCCTAGTTCAATGGCCTTTTCTGCAGCGTACTGAGCCACATTTCCTGATCCAGAAATTGCAACTTTCTTACCTTCAAACGACTCGTTTTTTGTCTTAAGCATATTATCTGCAAAGTAGACCGTACCATAACCTGTGGCTTCTGGTCTTATTAAGGATCCTCCCCAAGACTGACCCTTGCCAGTTAGAACACCTGTAAAGGTATTTTTAAGTTTCTTGTATTTTCCAAACATGAACCCAATCTCTCTTGCTCCAACACCAATGTCACCAGCAGGTACATCTGTATTGTGACCAATATGTCTAAAGAGCTCTGTCATAAAGGCATGGCAGAATCTCATAATTTCATTATCGCTCTTCCCTTTAGGATCAAAATCAGATCCGCCTTTAGCACCTCCCATAGGCAAGGTGGTTAAACTGTTTTTGAAGACTTGCTCAAAGGCTAAAAACTTCAAAATACTTGCATTTACAGTAGGGTGGAATCTTAATCCTCCCTTGTAAGGACCGATAGCCGAATTCATTTGAATACGGTATCCTCTATTCACTTGAATCTCACCCGAATCATCAACCCAACAAACCCTGAACGAAATTAAACGCTCTGGTTCTACCATTCTCAAAAGAATATTTTTACCATGATAAATATCGTGCTGAACGATATAAGGAAGTACCGTTTCTGCGACCTCCCTAACGGCCTGTAAAAACTCAGGCTCATGGCCATTGCGCTTTTCTACCATTTCTAAAAAAGCTTCAATTGTTTCTTTCATATAAGATATTATTAAGAAATTGTGATTATTAGGGCACAAATATACATTATCTGTAAAAATAACGCTTCAATTTTTTTATATTCTCAATTAATTTTTAAAATCGCTTCGGTGTAATAAAATTCTTCTCCCTAATAAGAAAAGCGCATTATATCCGTTTTGTTTTGTAGCTAACCGAGTTTTTATATATTTGTTTTACAATGGCCTAAACCAATTTTTATGGGCATATACATCAGGAACGTGATTTTGTTAGTTGTGCTGCTAGGTTCGGTGCAACAAAGCTTTTCACAATTAGGTTTTTCCCATGAAATTGGAGCTTTCATAGGCGGTGTTGCTTTCCAATCTGATTTTGGTGTTAGACGGGATTTTGAAACCAATTCAGGTAATACAGGACTCGCTCTGGGTATCGTGCATTACATTAATTTTTCTTACCGTGCTGATTGTAACTGTTATTCTACGGATACCTACTGGAACGATCATTTTAAAATAAGAAGTGAGATTGCTTGGAACAAAACCCAGCTTAACCATTTTGGTAAATGGGTAGATGACTCTAGAACCAGCGATAATGCAGATCGGCTAAGAGCGCACACTGGAGAAGCCGAAAATTGGGATATTGGTATGCAATTAGAGTATTTTCCTAGAAGCATTAGAGCTTTCCAAGCCGGCTCTTACTCCTTTGCTCCTTTTGCGGCCGCAGGCGTGCACTACGTTTGGTATAGTCCTAGCGTTGCAACAACTTATGGCACTGGAAATCCAGATAACCCAAACAACTATTATACCTTCTGGCAGCAAGCCTCTGGTGGCGACCCTTTTGTAAGCGACGAGCCTGGTTCTACTTGGTCGGTAGTGGCCAGTGTTGGAACGCGCTATAAACTAACTGTCCTTTCTGATTTATTTGTAGAGTTACGCTGGCAGTATTATGGTGATGATTTTGTAGACGGCCTCAATCACAAACTAGATTCCAATAAAGCTAATGATTGGAACTTGTGGTTAAACTTTGGCTATATCTATTATTTAGATTAAATAATGTTACAAAAAAGACGAGCATTACACTCGTCTCCTATCTTTTTTGCCCTCTTAGTTTTATCCTATAGCTTGTTTTAAATCTGCGATTAAATCCTCCACATCTTCAATACCAACGCTTAATCTAATTAAAGAATCGACTACGCCTGTTTTTTCTCTTTCTTCCTTTGGAATACTGGCGTGGGTCATACTTGCAGGATGACCAGCCAAAGATTCCACTCCTCCAAGTGATTCAGCTAGGGTAAACACCTTTAGTTTTTCAACAATTCTAATGGCATCTTCATAGCTATTTCCTTTCGTCACAAAAGACACCATACCTCCAAAATCTTTCATTTGAGATTTCGCAATATCATGGTTAGGGTGATCTTCCAATCCAGGCCAATACACCTTTTCAATTTTTGGATGCTTAACCAAATACTCGGCAACAGCTCTTCCGTTTTCACAATGGCGCTGCATTCTAACATGAAGGGTTTTTATACCTCTCAAGGCCAAGAAACTATCTTGAGGACCACAAACGGCTCCACTCGCATTTTGTATAAAGTAAAGCTTTTCTGCCAGTGCTTTATCATTTACAACCAAGGCACCCATTACAAGGTCACTGTGACCTCCTAGATATTTTGTCACGGAATGCATCACAATATCTGCACCGAGGTCCAAAGGTTGCTGTAGATAGGAGGTTGCAAAGGTATTATCCACGGCAAGCATAAGATTGTGAGCCTTGGCAATTTTTGCAGCAGCCTTAATGTCTATGACGTTCATCATTGGGTTTGTTGGTGTTTCAATCCAAATTAACTTGGTGTTTTCATTGATATAGGTCTCCATGTTGTCGGCACTTTCCATTCCTACGAAATGAAACTTTATACCAAATTTTTCAAATATTGTCGTGAACAGTCGGTAGGTGCCGCCATATAAATCATTAGTTGAAATCACTTCATCTCCAGAACTTAACAGTTTTATAACCGCATCAATAGCAGCCAAGCCAGACCCAAAAGCCAATCCATAATTACCGTTCTCAATACTCGCCAATGCCCTTTCTAAAGCATGGCGTGTTGGATTATGAGTTCTTGAATATTCATAACCTTTATGACCTCCTGGTGTGGATTGCGCATACGTTGACGTTTGGTATATAGGAGGCATAACGGACGCATAAGCAGGGTCATGTTCTTGTCCTCCATGAATAGTTTTTGTGTTGAATTTCATAGCTTTTTGATTAAATTACCCTGAGGATGTGTAAAATAAATGCTTACAGCAAAGCGTTTATAAAAGAGTAATAAAAGTAACGGATAATTGGGTGCTTTCAAACCTAAGTTATACCTTTATTAGTGGCGTTAACAAAATCTTATCAATTGAAAACTATTGTAATTCTTTCACTCGTTATTTCTTCAGTAATTGGCTGTTCATCCGAAACCAAGCCATTGGAATTTAAGCCTGTTGAAATAAAATCCGATTTTAAATCCAATATCTCTGGTCTTTACGAAGTTGCAGAGGGTAATGACGCTATTAGTTCAAAGCTTAATAGCCAAATAGAATCCACCATAATCGACATGATTGGTATAGACACTACTGCGGCAGATTTGGCTACTGCTTTAAGAGCTTTTGACAAAACCTACACAGATTTCATAAAAGACTTTCCAGATGCTTCCGAACCAAAGTGGGAATTAAATGTTGAAACCGAAAAAACATTTCAATCAGAAGATGTTATTACCATAGCTATTAGCGTCTATCGCTTTGAAGGCGGTGCCCATGGCAATGACGAAATACGTTTGCTAAATATAAATCCGAAAACAGGAGAACTGTTACCAGCTGAAGCCATTATTGAAGACCTAAAGGAGTTTGAAAGTTTAGCAAAATCTCATTTCATAAAAAATTTAAAGCGTAAAGGAGAAGATTTAAGTATTGAAGACTATTTTTTTGGAGAATCCTTTCATTTACCCGAAAATATGGGTTTTAGTGAGGATGGTTTTATTCTGCTCTACAACGTATATGAAATTGCTTCCTATGCTCAAGGTTATACTGAGTTTGCCATACCCTATGACGAGATGGACCCTTATTTAAAGTTATTTTAGGCCTTCTTTTTTGTTAACCTCTCTATGATTGGTTCTACCGTTAAACCTTGTCCTAAGATTGATGCTACTACTACAATATAGGTCATAACCAAGAAGAGTTCGCGCTGCATATCTGCTGTTAAGCTAAGGGCTAAGGCTATGGAAATACCACCTCTTAATCCGCCCCAGGTCATTATAACATTGGTCCTCGGCACAAAGTCTAGCTTCTTGGCAAAAATTGTTATTGGTGGCCATAAAGAAATATAACGGCACAATAAAATTATAGGAATAGCTAAAAGTCCGGCATATATATAGTTAGCCTCTAAGGTAAGCACAAGCATTTCCATACCTATCATAACAAAAAGAATGGTATTCAACAATACATCTATCATCTCCCAAAACTTATCTACATACATCTCTACGGTTTCTGACATTGCAGAATTTCTAATCTTGTCATTACCCACCAATAGGCCAGCCGTTACCATGGCTAAAGGTGCCGAAACATGGAACTTATGGGAAAGCATTGTTCCTCCCATAACCAAAGCTATGGTAAGAATAACCTCAACCTCGTAGTTGTCGATAGACTGCATCAAACGGTAAGTAATCCAACCCAAAATCAGCCCTAAGGCTATTCCTCCTATTACTTCTTGTCCAAAAAGCGTTACAATATCCGAGAATTCAAATGGAACATCCGGCTTTGCAGCAATAGCAAAAATGGTCAAGAACACCACGACACCAACACCGTCATTAAAGAGCGATTCCCCAACAATTTTGGTTTCTAGCTTTTTAGGAGCTCCTGCTTTTTTTAGTATGCCCAACACAGCAATAGGGTCGGTTGGAGATATTAAGGCTCCAAAAAGCAAACAATTGATAAAGGAAACCTCGATACCAATGCCATTGATGAGGTAAAACATTGCTGTACCCACCAAAAATGTCGAAACCAAAACACCTAAAGTAGCAAACATTAATATGGGGCCGCGTTGCACTCGTAACTGTTCAAAATTTGTGTGAAGTGCACCGGCAAATAGCAGGAAACTCAGCATAATATCCAGCAGTACGGTTTCAAAATCTATACTATTGATAAAGGCTTTTTCTTGCATTAAAAGCGTGTCATCAAACTGTGCCAGCACAATAACGCCAAGGGTAAAAATTATGGTAATAAGCATTAGTCCAATAGTTATGGGCAATTTTAAAAATCGAACATTGATGTATCCAAAAAGTGCTGATAGGACAATTAGGACAGTGGCAATTGAATAATACTCCATAATTACTTATACGTTTTGTTAAGACAAAAATATAGACTTAAAATATACTTCTGGTTAAAAATATTCAGCCTGAAGGTTTTCTATAGTGTGTCATATCGATAATTGCTTAACCATTAGCTTCCCTCCATAGGCAGAAGTATGACAAACCTCGACTTATAAATTTCTTAAAAATACTCAAATTTCGAATGGAATGAAGTTAATTTGCAAAGTCTAAACCAATGCCATCCAATCAATGAATACGTTTTTCTATTTAAGCACGTGCAACACTTGTACCCGAATCATGAATGAGCTAAATCTCCCAAATGACATAAGGCTTCAGGATATTAAAACCGAACCTATTACCTCAACCCAATTGGAAGAGATGAAAACTTTAGCCGGATCTTACGAAGCGCTTTTTAGCAAACGTGCACGCTTGTATAAGGAACTAAATCTCAAGGAGAAAAACCTTTCTGAAAATGATTACAAAACATATATTCTAGAACATTATACCTTTTTAAAGCGACCTGTTCTCGTCTATAACGACGCAATTTTTATTGGTAACTCCAAAAAAACAGTTGAGGCCGCCAAATCTGCAATAGATGTATAGCAGAACCTTTGCCATAGTTGCACTTTTTTTAGTGCAGCTTCTTTACGGCCTAAACTTTACCTTTTCCAAGGTTATCATGAACGGTAATTTTGTAAAGCCCTTTGCACTTACAATTCTGCGTGTTGGTGGTGCTGGATTACTATTTTGGATATGTAGCCTCTTCTTGCCTTCTGAAAAAATAGAACGGAAAGATTACTTGAGGTTCTTTGCCGCTGCTATTTTTGGTGTTGTCATCAATATGCTGCTCTTTTTAAAAGGTGTTGAACTCACCACACCAATACATGCCGCTTCAATTGTTACCATAACACCTGTGATAATTTTAATCCTCTCGGCCCTCATTCTTAATGAAAAGATTACCAAGCTTAAAGTTTTTGGTGTCATCCTAGCCTTTTCCGGAGCCATTGTTCTCACAATTTACGGGAAATCCATTAGACCAGGTGACAATGTGGCCTTGGGCAATATTTTTGTGTTTATAAACGCCACCTCTTACAGTATCTACATCATTCTTATTAAACAGCTTACCGCAAAATACCATCCATTTACCTTTATTAAGTGGCTGTTCTTATTTGGATTTTTTATGGTCTTACCTTTTGGTTACCAACAACTCCAAGATGTACAATGGTCTAGTTTTACGCCTTTTATTTCGTTTTCTGTATTATTTGTGGTCGTTGGTGCGACCTTTGCAACCTACCTTCTCAATCCTATGGCCCTAAGTAAACTTAAAGCCTCCACCGTTGGCGTGTTTATATATTTACAACCTGTCATTGCTGGCCTTTTTGCTATAATCATGGGTGCAGATGTTATTGATTCTGTAAAAATCATGGCCACTGTACTAATTTTTTCTGGCGTATATTTAGTTTCTATTAAACCTAAAAAGACCTTATAATTTGTCTTATGTTTTTAAAACCTTTCCATCAGTTAAGGCTGTACCAGATTCGTGTTGGGCTGATTTAAACTTTGGGCAAAACATTTATTTTAAGCCTGAATTCTTGCTTGCTTTCGAGGCTGCCAATGGAGATATTACCTTCAATTATATTTTTGTATTTAAAAACGGGAAAGCCGTTGCCTTCGCCTACACTCAAATAATCACCATTAGCATTAAGACTATAACTAAAAATACGCGTATGCTAAAGCATATTCGGCAAGGTATTAATACACTTTTTAGGCAGCATCCACTGCGTGTATTATTTTGTGGTAACATATTTTTAAGTGGTGAATATGGCATCTTTCTACAGGATGGGGAAAATAAAACAGCTGCTTTCCAAGTCATAGCCAAGGCATTAAAGCAACTTTCAAAAAACACCAAAAAACTTCATGCTCTTTTCGTTAAGGATTTTGAGGAGAACTCACTTAAAGTAACCAACCAGCTTTATGATTTTGATTATGCCTCTATGACGGTTGAACCCAATATGATTATTAACCTCAAACCCGAATGGCAGAGCTTTAAAGATTACAAATCGGCTTTAAAATCCAAATACAGGGTCAAGGCTAACAAGGCCGATTCTAAAAGCAAAACACTTAAAACTCTATTTTTTTCGGAGGCTGACATCAAAAAGCACTTAAAATCACTACAAGACCTTTATCAAAACACCATTGATAATGCCGATTTTAACGCTCAAATACTAAACCTTGAAACCTACGTACATCTTAAATCCGCGTTTCCCAAACAGTTTTTTGTTAAAGGATATTTTTTAGGCGAGCAACTCGTAGGCTTTTTATCAGCCATGCACAACCAGTCGCATTTAGATGCGCATTTTATTGGTATCGATTATACCTTAAACAAGACTTATGCGATTTATCCCAGGATTTTAAACGATTATGTGAAATTAGGTTTGGAAGTAGGTGCAACTCAAATCAATTTAGGGCGTACGGCTTCAGAAATAAAAAGCACACTCGGTGCCGTCCCTCAAGGTCTTACCTGTTATTGCAGGCACAAACGCAACCTGCCCAATCTCATTCTTAAACCCTTTATTGCCAATGTTAAGATAAAAACCTTTAAGCAGCATTATCCCTTTAAGTAATTACACCTGCATAGGTTTGGGCCTAACACCATGTTTTCTGGTATCAGCCTTAGTTAACACTTTAAAATTTTCAGACTTTGGGAATTTATGTGCCAGCTCTAGCATCGCTTCTGGCAGGCTTGTGAGCTTTCTCAACTTTAAATCAATCCAACCACCCTGCATTTCGCAATGCGCCAAATGGTCGCCTTTATGGTTGTAAAAATCATGTTCAAACATAAAGAGCATCCCATCTTCACTTAGACCAGATACCTTAATGGTTACCGTTATAGGTGTACCAATAAAGGATTCCTTAAAGTAGTACATATGCTCGTAAAACACTACCGGACCAATACCATTATCTATAATATCCTTCATGGTAAAACCGTATTCGTTAAAAAAGGACATCCTGGCGTGGCTCATAAAATTAGTGTAGGCCGAATTTGCCAAGTGACCGTTGGCATCGACATCGCTCCATCTAATTTCAAATTGTTTTTTATACATGATATGATTTTTGTTAAGCTCCAAATTTAAAAATAACAAAGGCTTTGCTTAAATACTTTTCCCATTATTTAACGCAGGTCTCTAAACTTTCATTTTTGTACCTTTGCGGAACTTAATTTAGTAGTATTTCACATGATACAGTCCATGACAGGCTATGGGAAAACTGTTCTACAGCTCCCAACCAAAAAAATTTCCATAGAACTGAAGTCCCTCAACAGCAAAAACCTAGATGTCAATGCGCGTATGCCATCGATGTATCGTGCCAAAGAACTTGACATACGCAAACTTATTGCTACTAATTTAAGACGAGGTAAAGTGGATTTCTCACTTTATGTTGAAATTACAGGTGAAGACACCTCTTCAAAGATTAACAAAACGGTAGTACAAGAATACATCAAGCAGCTTAAAGAGGTTGTTGATGGCGACCCAACGGAACTCTTAAAGATGGCGGTTAGACTTCCAGATGCTGTAACCACAGAACGCGATGATATTGATGAAGAAGAGTGGCAAGCCATTGAAAACGGTATCAATGACGCCATCTTAAAAATCGTGGCATACCGAAAAGACGAAGGCCAAACCTTAAAGCAAGACTTCACAGACCGCATCGAAACGCTAAAACAACTGCTTGAAAAGGTCATGACCATAGACCCTGAGCGCATCGAAGGCGTAAGGGCTAGACTAGAGAAAGGCATTGCAGAAATTAAAGAAAAGGTAGATGAGAACAGGTTCGAACAAGAGCTTGTATACTATATTGAAAAATTTGATATAACGGAAGAGAAAGTAAGGTTAGAGAATCACTTGGATTATTTCTCCTCAGCTTTAAACTCTGACGATTCCAACGGAAAAAAACTAGGTTTCATTTCTCAAGAAATTGGCAGGGAAATTAATACCATTGGGTCTAAGGCAAATTTTGCGCCTATGCAAAAGTTGGTGGTTCAAATGAAAGATGAACTAGAAAAAATAAAAGAGCAACTTCTTAACGTTCTGTAAGTGTGGAAAAAGCATCAAAACAAGGCAAGCTCATCGTATTCTCGGCACCATCTGGGTCAGGGAAGACAACCATAGTAAGGCACCTGCTCAAACAACCTGAGCTCAATTTGGAGTTTTCTATTTCAGCCACTTCACGAGAGCCAAGAGGCCATGAGGTCGATGGAAAAGATTATTACTATCTCAGCCTTAAAGAATTCAAGACAAAAATCAAAAATGACGAATTCCTAGAGTGGGAAGAAGTCTACAGAGATAATTTTTACGGTACGTTAAAGTCTGAAGTTGAGCGCATCTGGGCCAAAGGCAAGCACGTTATTTTTGATATCGATGTTTCCGGAGGTCTACGCATAAAACGGAAGTTCCCTGAGCAGACGCTAGCTATTTTTGTAAAACCTCCTGATTTAAACGAACTGGTTAGACGCCTTAAGGAACGTGGAGAAGAAAGTCCAGAAAAAATAAGTATGCGCGTTTCCAAAGCACCTGCAGAATTGGCTACAGCACCTCTTTTTGATGAAATTGTTGTTAATTCCAATTTAGATGAAGCTTTAGAAAACGCTTATAAATTAGTGTCGGATTTTATTTCTAGGTAAGTCATGAAAGTAGGTTTATTTTTTGGTACTTTCAATCCTATACACGTGGGACACCTCACTATAGCCAATCATATTGTAGAGCATAGCGATTTAGACCAGGTTTGGTTTGTGGTAACACCACAAAGTCCCTTTAAACAGAAAAGTAGTTTGTTGGACAATTACCAACGGTTAGAAATGGTGTATCTGGCAACCAAAGACTACACCACACTTAAACCAAGCAGTATCGAATTTGGCTTAAAACAACCCAATTATACCATAGATACTCTAGTTTACTTAGAAGAAAAATATCCGCAACACGACTTTGCCTTAATTATGGGTGAGGATAACTTAAAGAGCTTTCATAAATGGAAAAATTATGAGCTCATTCTAGAAAATTACAGCATCTACGTCTACCCAAGATTATCAAAACGTATTGTACCAGAGCAATTTAAAGCGCACCCAAAAATAATTAACATTTCTGCTCCAATAATGGAGCTGTCATCTACGTTTATTAGACAGGAAATTAAGGCTGGGAGAAACATTCGGCCTATGCTTCCGGATGAGGTTTGGAAGTATTTAGACGAAATGAGTTTTTACAAATAACGACAACACAACAAATGTTAAACAATTTTTCAATTGCGTTTAATTAGTTATTTTTATTACGATTTTAATAGGTGAAGCAGATGACGTTTACAATCGCGTTTTTAATAAGTATTACCGCATTTATTTTATTCAAGATAAAAACCATTTCTAAAAGGCAAAATTTAAAGCCTAATCTAGAGCAGCGCCTTGTAGTATCTGGCGTTCTGCTCATTATTTTTATAGTAACGCATGCCACGCTGCCTTATCCGGAATCCTTATATTGGTTTATTGTGCTAGGGATTTTAGCAGTTATCAGTATTTTATCTTTTGAAGTGATAAAAAAAGAATTGCAACGGTTTAATCGTTTATCCTTAAAAGACCGTGCTACAAACGTTGTGTTTTATAGTTTGTTGGTAACGGTGACTACCATTCTTATTTAGAAATGATAGAAGGCATTCTTTAAATGCTCAATCGAATAGGTTGAGCCTTTTTTTACGATACCAATAATATCAAATCTAACCTCATCTTCGATATTGAGCTCTGTAACGTATTCATTGACCGCTTTTACAAGGTTTTTTATTTGCTTGGGTTTTACAAAATCTTGAGGATTTCCAAAATCTAAGGAAGACCTCGTTTTTACCTCTATAATGGCTAGGACGCCATCCTTTTGGGCGATAATATCTACTTCAGCTTTATCAAACCTGTAATTCCGTTCAAGAATTTTGTATTTAGCCTTAATGAGATAATCTACCGCAAGATTTTCTCCCTTTTTTCCCAAATCGGTATGCTCTGCCATAAGTCTAAAATAAAAAAGATATTGTTTGCCTTCAAATCACCAAACGCATTTATCCTCTGAAAAATCCTAAGACCATAAAATTGATTGCGACAGCGTGAAAAACATGGATAAGCCTAGAATAAATTGGCTCTATACCTTATCTTTATCTTGGACGTAACGCTCCCTATCTCATGGCCAGACACATAAAATGTCCAAATTGTGGCGAATTCAATATAGACCAAACCCATTGCTCAAAATGCGGCACTCTTTTGTCCTATAAAAAAAGGCGCCAATTAGCCCATGAAGAACGAGAACAAAAGCGCAAAAAGCAAGAGATAGAACAAGAGAAAAATAATCCATCCGTCTTTGATAAGTATTCAAAGAGTCGGTTCTGGATTGTTCGTGCATTAATAACGATTCTTAACGGCATATGGCTTGGATTCCTAGCCATAGGGAGTTTTATCGCATGGTTAATTACAGCAATTGCGGCATGAGTATTCTCAAAAATCCCATTTTTATTAGCCTATTTAGTTTGGCTGTTTTAGTCCATTTGACCAAATTGTTTGGATTTTCTCTACCAAATAGCCTGGCCTTTTACCTCAATGATTTGTTGTGTATGCCAATTGTTTTGTCATTGTGCCTTGCTGCCGTAAGATGGCTTAAAAAAGACGGGCACATCTACATACCTTGGGTGGCCATCATCCTAATAACACTATACTATAGTTTTCATTTTGAGTGGCTGCTGCCAAAATTTATGTCACGTTATACCGCTGACCTTATAGATGTTGGTCTTTATTTCGTTGGTGCCCTTTTATTTTATGTTTTTCAGAAACGGCTATTTTAGGTAAGATATCGTGGCTTTTTCTTTGGCTACATCCAACTCTACTGTTTTTCCTAAAATTAAAGCTCTATTGTCTTTTTCATGTCCAGCCGGCATATTAAACGCAATAGGGAAATCATATTCGGAAAGAGCATCCAATATTAACTGCTCTATGGATGTGCCCCAAAGTGTCGTGTTTTTTCTCAATTTAGACATGTCGCCAACAATAACACCCTCGCAATTATCAAAATAACCAGCGCGTTTCAAGCTTTGTAACATACGGTCAATATGATATTTGTACTCACCTATTTCTTCTATGAAAAGTATTTTTCCAGAGGTATCAATACTGGTTTCTGAACCAAGCATGGTATGCAATATGGTTAAGTTTCCTCCAACCAACTGTCCAATGGCCTTTCCTGTTCTATTGTAAGTAGACCCTTTTAGTTGATAATTAACAGGTTGCCCAAATAAAGCCGACTTAAACGTCGTTACGGTATCTTCAATTCCGTCCATGTCTTCAGTAAGGCTAACACACATCAAGGCATGAAGAGACTGAAAGCCTTTATTATGCAGCTGGTTATGCAAGGCTGTAATATCGGAATAGCCTATGACCCATTTAGGGTGTTTTTTAAATTGTGTATAATCCAATCGATCTAAGATTCTAACAGTACCGTAACCTCCTCTTGCGCACCAAATAGCACTTACTTTTGGATTGTCCATAGCATTTTGCAAGTCTTCACAGCGCTCCTCATCCGTACCCGCAAAATGATCGGCTTGATTAAAAACATGTTTTCCTAATAGTGGAGTCAGGCCCCAAGATTTTAATAAACTTATGGCTTGTTGTATTTCGCCCTCGCGACTTTTTAATATCCCTGATGGTGCTACAATAGCAACGGTGTCTCCTGCTTTAAGAAATGGTGGTTGAATCAAAGTTGTAACATTTTTAAAAGGTAATGCTTCTTGAGATTTAAGACTATGGAACGCAACTAATACGTTTATAATTAGAAAAAATCGAACAATGTTGCACATAGCGTAAAAGTACATTTTTTTTCAGTATAGGCTTTATAATATGTACTTTTGTAACTTCCGAAAAATTGATTTTAGTATGCCAAAACGATACACCATTACCGCAGCACTACCCTACACCAATGGCCCAATTCATATTGGCCATTTAGCTGGTGTTTACGTCCCAGCAGATATCTATGCAAGATACCTTAGATTAAAAGGTAATGACGTTGCATTTATTTGTGGAAGTGATGAACATGGTGTACCAATTACCATCAAGGCAAAAAAAGAAGGCGTTACGCCTCAAGATATTGTTGACAAGTACCACGCCATCATTAAATCCTCTTTTGAGGAATTCGGAATTTCATTTGATAATTACTCCAGAACAACATCGAAAATTCATCATAAAACAGCATCCGAGTTTTTTAAGACGCTATATGAAAAACATGAATTTGTAGAAGAAGTATCTGAACAACTCTATGATGCAGAAGCTAAACAATTTTTAGCAGATCGTTTTGTTATTGGTACTTGCCCAAAATGTGGCTATGAAGAAGCCTATGGCGATCAATGCGAAAATTGTGGAACAAGCCATAACGCCACGGATCTCATAAATCCAAAGTCGGCAATTACTGGTAACACGCCAACCCTTAAGGAAACAAAACACTGGTTCTTACCTCTAAATAAATATCAGGACTTTTTACAAGAATGGATTTTAAAAGGGCACAAAAAAGACTGGAAACCTAATGTTTACGGACAGGTTAAATCTTGGATTGACGATGGCCTACGACCTAGAGCTGTAACTCGCGATTTAGATTGGGGCATTCCTGTACCCATCGAAGGTGCAGAAGGTAAGGTGCTTTACGTTTGGTTTGATGCGCCCATTGGTTATATCTCTTCTACTAAGGAATGGGCAGAACGCGAAGGTAAAAATTGGGAAGACTACTGGAAGAACAAAGACACCACCTTGATACACTTTATTGGCAAGGATAATATTGTGTTCCATTGCATCATCTTTCCGGCCATGCTCAAGGCCGAAGGTTCTTATATCCTGCCAGAAAATGTTCCAGCCAACGAGTTTCTAAACTTAGAAGGCAATAAACTATCCACCTCCAAAAATTGGGCAGTATGGCTGCCAGACTATTTAAAGGAGTTTCCTAACCAACAAGATGTTCTGAGGTATGCTTTAACAGCCAACGCCCCAGAAACCAAGGATAACGATTTCACCTGGAAAGATTTTCAAGCTAGAAACAACAACGAACTGGTAGCTATTTTTGGCAATTTCATCAATCGCGTTGTGGTCTTAACCAACAAATACTATAATGGCGTTGTCCCAGAGCCTTCAAAATTTTCAGAAACCGATAATGCCGCCCTCAACGAGATGAAAGCTTATCCAGCCGTAATTTCAAGTGCCATTGAGCGTTTTCGCTTTAGGGAAGCGAGCCAAGAATTGATGAACTTGGCGCGGCTTGGTAATAAATACCTTGCCGACGAAGAACCTTGGAAGACGGTAAAAACAGATGAGGAGCGTACTAAAACAATTATGTATGTGGCTTTACAGATTGCCTCAGCGTTGTCCATCCTCTCAGAACCCTTTTTACCTTTTACGTCAAAAAAGTTGAAAGGGATACTGAAATCTTCTGAATTGAAAACGGAATTAACCTGGGATGCTGTTGAAGCAAATAACGTTTTACTCCCTGCACATCATACCATAGGAAAGGCAGAGCTGTTATTTACCAAAATAGAAGATAGCGCCATACAACTTCAATTAGATAAACTCGAAGCCAGCAAAAAGGCAAATGAAGCAGCCCAAAGCACCGTGGAACCCCAAAAAGCGCAAATAAACTTTGATGATTTTACCAAATTAGATTTAAGGGTTGGCACTATTTTAGAGGCAGAAAAAATGCCTAAAACAAAGAAATTGCTTGTCTTAAAGGTTGACACAGGCATTGATGTGAGAACTATAGTGTCTGGTATTGCCGAAACCTTTTCTGCCGAAGAGGTTGTGGGAAAACAAGTAACGGTACTGGTTAATTTGGCTCCTCGAAAGCTCAGAGGTGTGGAAAGCCAAGGCATGATTTTAATGACGGAAGATGAGCAAGGGAAATTGGTTTTTGTAAACCCTGATAAAGCCGACCAAGTGGCCAATGGTTTAAAAATAAGTTAAACGCCTTTGGCAACAAGAAGGTGCTGTTACCCTCTTACGGTCTACTTAATGTTTCGTTAAAAAAAATAAGATTTCCCTTACTTCTAAGTATCTTTAATTAGTATAAAGAATTGGTGAATCACTATTTATCAACGCTTTAAATTGCTATGTAAAATCTTCTTTATGAAACCTGTTTGCTATTTTCTTATCCTATCGCTTTTCATCTGTAACACATCTATTTCCCAAGAAACTATCCTCGATGCCTATGAGGCCCACTTTGAAAATCCTAGGGAACTCGTACATGTTCACCTCAACAAAACTAAATTTTATAAAGGTGAAATGATAGGTTTTAAGGCCTATGTATTTGATAAGAATTCCAAGCAGTTGAGCAAAAATACCAGGAACCTTTACTGTGTCATTTCAGATATGGACAACAACGCCATTAAGTCTTCCATGATTTTAGTAGAAGATGGCGTAGCAAATAGCGCCATGGACATTGATACCAGCTTTGTGCCTGGAAAGTACATTTTTAAGGCCTATACCAACTGGATGCGCAACTTCGATGAGCCCAATTACTTCAGTGCCATTATAGACATATCAGATTTTGAAACTACTGTTGATTCTAATGCTCAAAGTACAGCGGTAAAACCCGATATACAAGTCCTTCCAGAAGGTGGCCATTTATTACAGAACGTGCCAAACAATATTGGTGTCATAGCCAAAGATCAGTTTGGCAAAGGGCTCAAAGATGCTAGAGCTTATCTCTTAAATGGCACTAACGATACCATAAACAGCTTCTCACTAAACCGTTTTGGTATTGGCAAAACCTTGCTCATACCAGAGGCCGAGGTAAAATACAAAGTATTGGTAAACTACGGCTACACCTTTTATGAGGCAGAAGTACCTCCTGCAAAACCCATTGGCGTGGCCATGCGCTTGTTAGATTCAGAAGAGAAAACGTATATCGCTTTAACTACCAATGCTCAGAGCCAGAAAATTTTCAAGGACAAACCTTTTGCCGTGGCCATACACAATGGTGGGGAAATCACGCTTCAAGAATTTGAATTTAATGAGAGCGCGTCCATAAATATTCAGTTGGATGATAATCAACTTTTTACGGGAATTAACATCATTACTATTTTTGACCCTAACAAAAGGCCTATTCTAGAGCGTCTGTATTTCAACCACAACGGGATTAACCAGGTGTTGACGGGAAATCCAAACCTTACAGCATTAAAAGACTCCACAATGGTACAGTTGCCTCTTGTTAATCACAGTAGCAAAGGCTTTAACAGCGTCAGTGTTTCCATTTTGCCCTCGGAAACCAAATCCTATAATCCTCAGGACAATATCTTAAGTAAACTCTTTCTCAGGCCTTATGTGAAAGGTGAGATTGAGGATGTAGCCTACTACTTTTCACAAGTTGGGGCAAAGAAAAAACACGAGCTCAATAATTTATTGCTAACTCAAGGCTGGAGCAGCTATAACTGGAACGATATCTTTAGAACACCTGGTATTCCAGTTCACCGCTTTGAACAGGGTATAGATTTTAATGTTAGCATCAATAATAAAGAAGCCGAAAGCTATCTTATAGAACGTCTCACCAATTCTAAACCCATTCTTTTTGATTTACCAAAAGGTGAAAATTCTTTTAAAGGAAATGGACTCTACCCCATAGATAACGAGAAATTTGCGATGATTGGAGCAGATGACAAGGGTAGAACCTCCAAACCTGGAGCCTTTGTCACTTTTTCACCAAATAAAATTCCGGAATTTAGAATAGAGCCCAAGGGTAAAAAAACCTCAGATAGCAGAACACTATTGTATGACGACTATGGTCTAGAGCCCATAGTAAATAAAGAGATAACCGTTTTAGATGAAGTAACTTTAAAAACTGTAGTTAAGGAGCAGCGCAAAGAGAAACTTAGACGGCAATATCCAGGTATGGGTGAAGTCCGTCTTGTACAAGATTATGAATACGAAAGTAATATGACCTTTGCGCAATGGATTTCTCAATTTGGATACATCACTGAGGAAAATGTAGCCTTACCTCAACAATTCTCCATAAGAACAAATAGACGGATGAGTTTTGGCACACCTATACCCTTAATTATTTTTGATGGAGTACCTCTTAGGGACGTAAATCTAAACCTGTTATTCAATTTCAACATTAATAATATAGACTATGTTGTTATTGACAAGAACGGTTTTTCAGCACCTTTTGGAGGACAGAATTTCGGCGGTGTGATACGCATTAAAACCAAGGCCGGTTTTGATCAGGGCAGTGGGTCTAGGTTTAGTGGCATGTTTGTAAAAGATTTTGAACTTACCTTTACCACCAATAAAACTTTCTACACCCCGAAATATATCGATTACAACAACGCGTTCTTTAGAGATTACGGTGTTGTGGGCTGGACAGCCAATGCCACCATTACAGATAATGGTGAGTTAGAATTGGTATTACCCAACAAATACAAGGGAGAGGTGAGTCTTTTTATCGAAGGCATATCAGGAGACAATGGATTTATTTCAGAAGTTAAAACACTTCAACTTAACTAGTGGCTGTAATTTCCGATTCGGTATTAAAGATTGCGTTTCATCCCATCTACAGGCATCCCTTGCCAGAGGGTCATAGATTTCCGATGGACAAATATGAGCTACTGCCCCAACAATTGTTGTATGAGGGCACCTGTACCGAAGCCAATTTTTTTGAACCTAAAAAACCCAACGACAAATATATTCTTGCCGTACATGAACCGGATTATTATTATGATTTGGTTAATATCACTCTAGATTCGCGAGCAGCTCGTAAAATTGGTTTCCCCTTAAGCGAAGTTCTAGTGGAACGCGAAGTCATAATTGCAGATGGCACCATAAAAGCTAGTGAATATGCCTTAGAGCACGGCATCGCCATGAACATCGCAGGAGGCACGCACCATGCCTATACCAATCGCGGCGAGGCCTTTTGTCTGCTCAATGACCAGGCTATAGGTGCGCGTTATCTTCAGCATAAAGGCTTGGCCAAAAAAATCTTAATTGTAGATCTTGATGTGCACCAGGGAAATGGTACAGCAGAAATTTTTCAGAATGACACTTCGGTTTTCACCTTTTCCATGCACGGTAAGAGCAACTATCCTTTTAAGAAGGAAAAAAGCGACCTGGATATCGCCCTAGATAACAACACCAGTGATACTTCTTATTTGGAGATTTTAAAAGACACCTTGCCAAAGCTTATAGACCAAGAACAACCAGACTTTATCTATTATCTCTGTGGTGTCGATGTTATTGCTACCGACAAACTCGGAAAGTTGGGACTATCTGTTGAAGGCTGTAAGGAAAGAGACCGTTTTGTCCTTGAGCAATGCAAGGCCAATTCTATCCCAGTCATGTGCAGCATGGGAGGAGGCTATTCGGCAGATATTAAAATCATTGTAGATGCGCATGCCAATACATTTAGATTGGCCCAAGACCTGTTCTTCTAAAGCCTTCTACCTGAAATTAGATTAATTCTGAATTAGCGCCAAACAAGCGTCTCATCAAGGATTACCTTTACAATGAAGGAATTAGTCAGTATCTTTACGTAAAACTTTTTCGTTATGCTATCCAAAAACATAGAAGCTGCCTTAAACCAGCAAATCCGTATTGAAGCCGAATCGTCTCAAGTCTATCTCGCTATGGCGGTTTGGGCAGAAGTGAAAGGTCTAGAGGGTATTGCCAGTTTTATGTACGACCAATCCGATGAAGAGCGCGTACATATGCTAAAACTGGTAAAGTTTGTAAACGAACGTGGCGGCCATGCCCACATCTCTGAATTAAATGCACCAAACGTAACCTTTAATAGTTTTAAGGAAATGTTTGAAAAACTTTTAGAGCATGAAATCTATGTCTCTAACAGTATTAATGAATTAGTGCATACCTCGCTACAGGAAAAAGACTATGCCACGCATAATTTTTTACAATGGTATGTTGCTGAACAAATAGAAGAAGAGGCCATGGCACGGACCATTCTAGATAAGGTAAACATGATTGGCGATGATAAGGGCGGACTGTACCTCTTTGATCGAGACATACAGCAACTTACGGTAGAATCTGCTGCCGACGTACCTGATGCCTAAAGTGTTAAATTTTATTTAGAATAAATTAAAATAACTATTTTTGCTACAAAATAGCACAGGATATTTTGGGCAAAAAGAAGAAAAACAAAAAGCTTAAAAAAGAACGTCTCGAGGTTCTTAAATCAGGTGGCATAGAAGCACTGGGCAAGGTAAAATCCAAATGCTGCAAAAAGTACAAGAAAGCAGAGTGCAAACGCTGTAAAAAATGTCCTTGCTACGATTTATTGGACAAAGTGGCTTAGGCATTGATAAGGAAGTTAACTTGAGGAACCTTGATTTTTGATACAAGCCTTGTATAACACATAAAATAAAAGAGCGGCCAAAAGCCGCTCTTTTTAGATTTATTTCCCGAGCATCAGGAGTTCATTACAGACCACTTCGGTGGTATAGCGCTTTATACCATCTTTATCTTCCCAAGAGCGCGTGGTGAGTTTTCCTTCTACGGCAACCTCCTTGCCTTTACCAACATATTTTTCAACGATTTGAGCTGTTTTTCCCCAAGCTACAATATTGTGCCATTGGGTATCGGTAACCTTTTCTCCATTGGCGTTCTTATAACTCTCATTAGTGGCAATGGAGAATTTAGCCAGGATTTTTCCTGACTCTAGATTGATGATTTCTGGATCGTTTCCTAAATTTCCAATCAACTGTACTTTGTTTCTTAGCGTGTTCATAATTTAAATTTTTAAATGTCTGCCATTATGGGCGAGACGGGTTAAACAGTTAATACTATTGAACCATCATTGATTCAACACTGCAAATATGAAACAGCATGCAAAAACGAGTCGGTAATTAGACACTTATTTTCGTTTGTAAACGTTTGTAAACACTTTTATCTAGCACTATTCCAATAAATTAAAAGATTTCATATCTTGAACTGCAAATAAGGCCATAGTGATTATATACTATTGTTGTGCATAATTTAAATGAAAAAATTTGACTTTAATAAAACACCACCTTTTTATCCCGAATGGGATGAGAATATTTTTGAGTTTTATTCGTCGGAATTTGAAAACGTTTTCATCATCCTAAACCCATTTATTGAATTAAAAGGCGACTACGATAGAAACAACGAAAATCATAATCGTTGGTTCGATGACCAGACAATGGATTATCCTACTGCGAAATACACAGTGGAATATTGTAATGAATTGAAATGGGAAGAAATCATTAAAAAATCGGAATTGAATAATGTTGCGGAAATTAATCACGCACTTATTAATTATGGACTTAAAAAGGAATTTCAGAATCAAAAGTTAGCTGACAAGCTTTATGAATTCTGCAATCAAAAGAATATTTTTTATCCACCAGATGCGGAATTTACACCTTTCAATATTTCAAAAGTTATTTTATTACTTAATGAACTAAATATTGATAAAGTTAAACTGACTTCTGAATTTGGTGATAATAGTGTGATAGTAGAACCAGTGAAATTGGATGAACTTTTATCGGAAAATAATTCACCGAGCATTATCGCGAACGACAAAAGTTTGATTTTAGTAAATCATTGGGATAGTTATGTAACTATTTTAGCAACTAATAGAAAAGTGAGCCTGGAACAACTAATATCACTCGGATTTGAAATAAAAGAAACGAATGAATTTCCGACTTTAAATTATCGGAATAAAAACTATGCACAACAACGTGTATAGCTCATTGCGGCTGAATTCCTAATCGGAATTCATTGCAATTTGCTATCTTTCGGTTACGGCGGAAAATCATAGCTGATTTTCCGCAACGAGCCATACACAAAACCGTTGGGCACATTTGAAATGAAGACACTTCAGATAATATTGATAACTCTCACTTTTGGACTCAATTGTTTTGGACAAACACCTCGACAACTGACAAAAGCTGACTCGACTCAAATTGAGACAGAAGTTGAGATGAAATCTCAGAATTTAAAAGACTCTCTTTTGAAGAGTGACTTAAAAGATGACAATCTCTATATCGAGTTTATAACGGACACTTTTAGGATTGAACAACGGCAACGACTCAAATTAGACATTGACTATTCAACAAACGGAATGGTAATCTCGACACTCGATGCAAATAGAGAATATGATAAGCTGTTGAACAAATATTATCAACTTCTTTTAAGCAGCTTGAATGAAGAAGACAAAGAAATATTGAAAAAATCACAGAGAAATTGGATTGACTTCAGAGATTCAGAATTAGAATTGAATAGAGTTCTCATGAATGATTATTATTCAGGTGGTGGAACAATTCAAAGAGTGTTTGCGGCTGCCAGAGTTTTGGAAATAACACGAGATCGTGTGATAGAACTTTACCGCTATCTGAACAGAAAAATGAAATAAAAAACGTGCTACAACAACGTGTATAGCTCATTACGGCTGAAATTCCTAATCGGAATTTCAAGCCTTTTTGCTAAATTTATGGTTACGGCGGAATAGTTCTGCCTGCCGAACCATTCCGCAACGAAACCATAACCCAAACCGTTGTAGCCAATTAATGAAAACCGAAATTCTACATAATTTAGAGAAACTATTAGAACAATCTCTTTCCTACACGAAAGGAGCTACGATTGGACATATTATTACGAATTATATTAATGAAACAAACCAAAACTATTTAAGTATTGGAATTAATCACTATTTAGATGATGAAGAACCAATTGAATTAAATAAGCTCAAAGAAAACAACGAATTAAACGAGTCTTTTCAAAAAGCACTTAAACTGAATTTGGATGAAAATCTCATACTCTCGAAATTTAAAACCGATTTGCAAAATGCTTTTTCGGAAATTAAACTAATAGTCCAATCTGAAAAAAAAGGAATTAAGAATCAAGCAATCTTTTTGGAGCATGACTTCTTACCTATCGCCTCAATATCTGGCTTTGGAAAAGGCAACTATCCGATATTAGAAAAACCAAAATATTTGGATTTTTACCCAAAAGAAGAAATCTACATAAATATTGAAAAAATTGATTATAGTTTAGCTTGGAAGGATTTACTTTCATTAAATAATGTATTAGAAAAATTTGAAATAGATGATTATATTATTGAGTCTGACATATACCAAGCACTAAACAATTCATTTAAATTTAAGACATATATTATATTACATAAAGCTTTCGATGAACTTGGAATTAAAATACTGGATGGAATTGAAATTGAAAAACCAGTAATGATTTATGGAAATGAACACGATTGCGAACCGATTAACATATATGCATTTGAATAAAATAACTGGCTACAAGAATGTATGAAATAATAGCGGTTTAATCGCTTAATAGAAATGAAATTTATAAATCAAAAGACATTAACAATCCGAAAAATAAGTGCATGAAATCCGCTACTATTCTTAGACTTATTTCAAGGTAAAAAACCAATCTTATAAATGAAAAAAAAATTAACAATCATATTATTACTGATTACATCCTTTTCTTTTGCGCAAAAAATTGAATCTGTCACCATTAAATCCGAAATTTATGGGGATAGAGAAATACTTGTCTATACGCCAAGACTTTACGACGAAAATCAAGAGAAGAAATATGAAGTTGTATATGTTTTTGATTCCCAAGCAAGACAATACTTTGACTTCGTACATTCTAGCTTGACTTTTTTGAATAGTGCTGTACCCATGATTGTTGTCGGTGTTATTTCCCAAGAAAGAGATGATGATTTTTTGCCCGCTTACAAACACAGTGAAACAGCAAAATTGATGAGAAACAATAAGGGTAGAGCAAAGGATTTTAAACAGTTTTTAAAAGATGATGTGTTTGGATATATAGAAACGAATTATAGAGTTTTACCCACTCGCTTAGCAATCGGTCATTCTAATGGTGGCGTTTTTATTACCTATTGTTTGGTTAAAGACCCATCAATGTTTGATGGCTATATTTCCATTTCGCCTCATATGAGATATGATAATATGCAAATGGTGGAAAGATTGGCGGAATTTGACCCTACGCAGGTAAAGAGGGAAAAATTCTATTTTTTATCTAAAGGTAATGAATCCTCTAAAGGGTGGGAATCATCGATTAAAAAAACAAAAGACTTTTTTCAATCTGATCCTGTAGGTAAAGTTGTTCACTTTGAACATCAATACTTCAGGGATGAAACACACACCAGCATTTACCCTAAAGCAGTTATTACTGGGTTAGAATATTGGTTTGATTATCAATTTGGGAGTTTTGAGAAACTAAAAGAGTATTATTCGTACTTAAAAGAGAACGCTGACTATACCATTACAGAAAATGAACTTGCAGGACACATTTCTCAAAATTATTGGGCAAAGGACTATACTAATGCATCAAATATTCTTGAATGGGGAAAGCTAAAATATCCAAAATCTGAGTATTTAGCATATTTTGAAAACCAATTGAAAAATGTAAAACCAGTTTCAGATCCAAGTAATTTTGCTGAAAAGTGTTTGGGTGTTTGGGAAGGCACTATGAAAATCTACGGATATAATACACTCAGGGACAGTGTAAAAGTAAGGTTTACTGCAGCTAAAACTGACATAGAGGGGACTTATATTTGGAAGACAGAATATCTTTCGGACAAATCACCAATGGTTAAAGACTATAAACTTATTGTTGATGATATTGAAAAAGGAAGATATATACTTGATGAAAGTGATGGTGTTGAATTAATAGAGTACAATGTAGATAATAAGCTCTACAGTCTTTTTCAATCCAATGGCATATGGCTAACATCTACCACCGAATTAAGTAACAATAAACTCATATTTGAAGTAACTTCAGGTAAAGAGTACAATGAGATAAAAGAAATTAAGAATTATTCTTTCACTAATGTACAACGTATTGTGTTGGAAAAAGTTAACTAAAATCACTACTTACAACAAACGCTATAAATAATGGCGCCGTTCTCACCTAATTCTGAAAATTTGCTTTCGCACAATTCTCACGTCGTGCTCGTGTCTCGCAGATTTTCAATGGAACTTCTCATAACCATGTGAAATAATCGAAAGAAACCTGAAAACAGAATGAACAAAAAGCTAAATAACCTTTTATTGAATTTAATATTGCTATGTCTAGCTACTACTTCCTATTCACAGGTAACCCTTGGTAAAAATGGAACTTTTTCAAATAAGTGGTATTCTGGCACATTAGTCCTAAAAAACAAAGATACCCTGACAGGCGTCGTGAAATTTGAAAACTCTTCAACCACAAAAGACTTGATTGGTTTGAGAGGTGTTGGTGGAAATAACAAGATTTTCTACAAGAAAACTAAAGAGATAAAAAAGAAATTGAAGTTTAAGAAAGAATTAGTTGATTATTTCATCATAAAGAATAATAATGGAAAGACCGTGAAATTTGCTTATGTAAAAACATCTAAGAAGAATCTTAAACTATTTCAAGTTTTGATAGAAGGAAAGGTTTCTTTGTATTTAAAAAAGGGCGTTCAAAATATGTACTTGGATAATGGAAATAGCACAACGATTATCCAGAATGACATTGACTTATACTACGTTAAAAAAGAAAATGAACCATATGCAAGCAATAGGTTTTTTGCAAACGTCTTTAAGTCGTTTAAAAAGACTGCTGGAAAATATTTCTCTGATTGTGACAATGTTGTCAGAAAAATAGAAAATGATGAATTTAACTCAGACGACTTATACGAGATTATCGAAGAATACAATAATTGTAAATAAAAACCAATTACCGGCAATGCCCATAATCTACTGCTAGTAAATAGGTTAAAAACGAAAAGAATTACTAACTTTATTATCCACAACACTTATATCATAAATTTACGAGCCTAGCTCTTTGCATTTGATTGACAAAACACACGCAAACCTTGAAAATATGAGCGCTAAAAACAAAATTATAGTTTTAAGATATTTAATCTCATTTATCATTTTTATAGTTGTTTGGTTTCTTCTAGACCTTGCCTTCAAAAATTTACAAACCCCTTATAAAGGCATGATAAGCGCTGTGGTCATGGTAATTTTATCACCAAGAGTAAAAGAATACGACACCCAATCTGGGAAACAAGCCCAACTGAAATGGATTTTCCTTAAAAAAGCCATTTCCATTTAAGGCCTGTACTAATAGCCTAATTGCCAAATTTACGCCTACTCCAATATTATGGTTTTGTAGCATTTCAAACACATAAGATGGAACAAATCAACAAGAAACTAAAAGCACTTTATACCTTAGCCTTGGTTAATGTTGGCATTTACGCTATTGGATTAATCACCTTAATATTCATAGTGCAAAAAGGCGGTAATGCAAAAGGCATGTATGTCATTTTAGCCAGCGGAATAGCTGTTGGAGTCCAGATCATTGCTATGATCTCAAAACTCAAAAAACAGTGAATGATATTCTTTACCACTCTCCGTAACGAAGCTAAAAACCGTTAGCAAACATATGACTGAATAATGAAATTCATCGTTCTAATCATAATTTTACTTCTGACCTTTAGTTGTTCAAACGAAAAAGAAATAGCGGAATTTGAAAAGATTTTGGGAAAAGAGAACAGTGAAACTCTGACTTATCTTGTAAATGATTTTGAGTCTGACTTTCTCAAAAGACAATATCCAAATTTAGATACTGAAAAAGCCTACAAACAATTCCTGACCGAATTATCAAAAGGACAAACCGATTACTGGAAAAAAATCTCAAACAGTAGTCGAGAATATCTCGAAAAAAGTAACTTGAGATTAGAAATTTACAGCGTTCCAGATTCAATTTGGATTGAACGTAACGCAGAAAAGCTGACTTTGGGTAATAGCAGTATTCCGATGTTAAAAATCAAAAGGAAATATTTAATGCCAGACGGAACACTCGGATACAGTACGTCAGAATCATCTTTTCGGTACACGGAACCAATAGATGAAGATTCAATAATAGAATCACGAAAAAATTGGACTGACATTAATTATGTTGGTAGTTATTCGAGAGCATTAAATTCAATATCAAACAAATCGGATTTTCTAATTGATTATCTTGAAATGCGAGAAGTAGCCGGAACAATTGACCCAAGACTTATTGCTCACCGAATGCTTGAATCAAAAGTTAATTTAAATGACTATTTCATAAAAAGATTAATAATTACCGAAATAGTCTATTGAAAATATACATACGTTTGCCAACACCGGCTAAAGTTCATCGCTATTAATAAGTTAAAACCGAAAATTATTTAACTTTAAGGATATGATTTCATTGTTTCGAAATTACAAACCGTTTCTAGTATGCAATATTTTCTTTGGGCCTGTGCGCTTGGTGCCCTAAGTGCCTTTTCTCTTCCGCTCGGTTCTTGGATTGGTCTAAAATTCAGATTTACATCCAACCAGATTTCCTTTTTGGCTGCTTTTGGCGCTGGAGCATTGCTTGCTGCCCTTTCTGTAGAGCTCATTGCCCCTACCACATTAGCGCTGTTGAATGAAGATTCTGGAAATAGCAGTGACCACAAAATTACATTTTATGCTATGGTCATAGGATGTATCTGTGGTGGATTACTGTACATTTTGCTAGATAATTTGGTAAACAAAAAAGGCGGTTTTTTACGTAGAACCTCTACACTGTTAAATTACTACAACAAAATTAAAACCGAGGATCAAGAAAAATTATTGGATGAGCTTGCTCATCATGAGTTGTTTCAACACATCCCAAAGAATCAAATAGAAACACTCATGAGTGTTTTAGAACCTATTACGTTTGAAGATGGTGAAACCTTAGTCCGTGAAGGTGAGCCTGCGCAATATGCTTATATGATTACAGAAGGAGAGATTATTACCTCTTTTAACGGCCAACAACTCGTTGAATCTTCTGATAAACATCCCATCCTTAATCTTATTGCTGTTCTCAAAGGAATCCGAACAAGAGCTACAGGAGTGGCAAAAGGGAAAGTTAAGGCAGTTCGCATACCAAAAGACGGATTTGATTCACTGAGGAAAATCTCAGAACAATTTGACCAAGCATGCTTAAAGCTCGCCCAAGAGCGAATGGAAAACTTTGGTAAATTTCTTTCGGAAAAAAGTCTCAAAATGAAGCAATGGGCTGAGGAAGCCAAAAATTCATTGGTAAGTGACATAGAGATGCCTGATGTTCCAGAAATGCAACAGATTAAAGACGAGCATCATGGTTCTCCATTGGCAATATGGTTGGGTATCTTACTAGACGGTATTCCTGAGAGTATGGTGATTGGTGCTGGTATGTTAGGGCTGCTATCTACAAAACTATCAATTCAAGATGAGGTTGTTTTTATGGACATCGTACCTTTTACCTTAATCGCAGGACTTTTTCTTTCTAACTTACCTGAAGCATTGTCTAGCTCTGCGAATATGCTCCAACAGGGTTGGAGCAAGCGCAGGATATTCTTGATGTGGTTCTCCCTTATGGTGATTACTGGAATTGGTGCCGGAGTAGGCTATCTCGCAGCTGGTGAGATTGACCATACTTGGCTATTCATTTTGGAAGGTCTGGCCGCAGGAGCCATGCTAACCATGATTGCTGCAGCGATGATTCCCGAAGCTGTTGTGATGGGAAGTGGAAATCTCGTTGGCTTGAGTACGTTGTTAGGATTTCTATCAGCAATATTATTCAAACTTCTGGAATAGATATATCGAGAGCATCTACCCTAAAATCCTAGACATGATTCAAGGCTGAATAAACCAGAAGACAAAAACAAAACATTTATAGACAAACTACAAAACTCGGGCAATTAATAAAGACCAAAAATAGGTTCTAAACAATAGATATTATGAAAACACCAACCAACCGACTGACTTTACTCTTAGCATTTTGCGCACTAACTTTTGGATTTCAAAGTTGCCAACAAAAGCAAAAGGAAGTTACCGAAGAACTTGAAGAGGGAGTAACCATTGAACCAAAGAAACCCGAATATTTCCTGTTGCGCCCAGAAGTGGAAAAAGCTTACGGCTACTCCCACGCCGTTAAAATTGGAAATAGCATTAAAATTTCTGGCGCCGTAAGTATGGATGATGAAGGAAACCCAACTGCTGTTGGCGATATAGAACAACAGATGAAAAACTGTTATGCCGATTTGGAAAAAATATTAACCCATTTTGGTTGCACATTTGACGATGTCGTAAAAGAAGACATTTTTACAACAGACATGGCACAGATGCTCGAAAAATCTGCATATCGAGCAGAAATTTATAAAAACGGATTTCCCACAGGAACTTGGCTCGAAGTAAAAGGATTGGCCTTGCCAGAGTTTATGGTAGAAATTGAACTTGAAGTCCATAAATCTTAATAACAGCAACAACACATAATATTTATAAGTGCATTTAAGACGAATTTGATTACGTTCGAATCCAGTCGCATTTACCTGCATTGGCAAATCTAAACTCCTAAAAAACAGCCTAATTAAAAAATAGCTTAAATTTATAGGAGACAAACGCTCATACACTACTGCTAATCAATAGTATAAATTAAAACCGAGTAATCATGAAAAATTATCACATCCTTATTGCAATGCTCATCCTGTTTGGGTTTAGTGCCTGCAATACCAAGCCAATCAATCAAGACGAAGAAGCCGAAAAATTAATGAAGCTATCCCAAGCGTGGGCACAATCCGTAAAGGACAAAAATGTAGATGAAATGCTATCCTATTGGGCAGATGACGCCATCCTTATGTCTCCAAATGAAGCACCTGTGGTTGGTATTGAATCCCTCAGAGGTATGGTTGAACGCTCCATGAATATCCCAGGTTTTGAAATCTATTGGAAACCACAAGAAGCTTATGTCTCTAAAAGTGGAGATTTGGGCTATGTTATTTTCAAAAATTACATGACGATGCCAATTGATACTTTAGGGAATACCAGAACCGTTTACAATAAGGGTGTTGAAATCTGGAAAAAGCAAGCTGATGGCCAATGGAAAAATGTAGTAGACATTAGTAATGCGGACCCTTCAATAAAGTCTATTGACTAAAAACAAATACCAAAAAAGCTATCGATGATCTTGGTTCTACTTTCAATCCAGACCTAAAGGTTTGTATTGGTTGCATTACTGTAAAGTCAATAAAAGTGAACAGCATATCATAACACATTTGTCTATAAAATCCAATTAGTAAAAATGAATGCACTCACGGAAAGCGTCCATACCCTAATGCAAAGAGCACCCTGGCTCAATCTGGTTTTAATTCTTTCTTCCAAAGTCCTAATTTCGTTCTTGCTTAAACTAAAAACATGCACTCATGACAACACAGATTAGAATTTTTGTCCTTTTTGGATTATTGGCGCTTCAGGGCGTTGCGCAGAATAAAAACTTTATAGACCAACCTTATCTTGAAACGACCGCCAAAGTGGATACTTTGATTAAACCGGACCTCATCTATTTAGATATTCTAATTCGGGAAAAAGACGAGCGCAATAGAATTTCGGTTGAGGAAATGGAAACAAAAATGATTGAACGACTCAAGTCCTTAGGAATTGACACTGAAAAACAGTTGACCCTTTCGGACGTGGCCAGTAACTTCAAAACGTATTTTCTAAAACGAAAAGACATCATGAAGGACAAAGCCTACGAGCTAAAGGTTTTTGACTCCCAAACAGCAGGACTAGTCATTGTAGAATTAGAAGCTATTGGGATATCCAACATTACTTTAGACCGAACAGAATACTCTAAAATGGAGGAATTAAAACTTGATTTGAAATCCAAAGCCGTTAAAAAAGCTAAAATTCAAGCCGACTTTTTGGTAAAACCACTTAACCAAAGCATTACAAGAGCCATTCATATAACGGATAGAACATTTCCAACCTACAATCGTTTCGATTCGGAGTTACAGGAAGTTGTTGTTACAGGGTATTCCAGAAAAAGTGAACAACAATACACACCACCAACAATTGAGTTTAAACCCATTAAGGTAGAAAGTGAAGTAAGCATTAAATTTGTCATTGAATAAAACACTTGGCTATAAGAATTGCTCATAGCCAAAACGCTGGTCGTTAATGTCACATCAGCTTTGAGGTTAAATGAAGAAAACACTATATGAGATTACAAAAATGGATTGTCCATCGGAGGAAAATCTCATCCGAATGTCATTGGACAACATCTCAAGTATTGCCAATTTAGAATTTGATATCCCAAACCGGAAATTAACCGTTTTTCATACTGGAGAAACAGAGCAAATAGAAAAGTCTATCCTAGCCTTAAATTTAGGTGGCAAGAAACTCTCTACCGAGCATACCGACCAAACGGAATTTGAAGAAGATACCAATCAGCAAAAACTGCTTTGGACGGTCCTTGGAATTAATTTTGCCTTTTTCCTCATTGAATTATCTACAGGATTCCTTTCTAAATCCATGGGATTGGTTGCTGATAGTTTGGATATGCTTGCAGATTCTTTTGTTTATGGTATAAGTTTATTTGCGGTTGGTGGGACCTTGGCTAGAAAAAAGCGTATTGCAAAACTTGCTGGATATTTCCAGATTACCCTTGCCATTATCGGCTTTATAGAAGTTCTCAGAAGGTTTCTGGGCGAGGAAAAGTTACCCGACTTTTCAACAATGATCATTGTTTCAATATTCGCTTTAATTGCAAATGGGATTTGTCTCTATATTTTACAAAAATCAAAAAGTGAGGAAGAAGCACACATGAAAGCCAGTATGATCTTTACTTCCAATGACGTCATTATTAATTTGGGTGTCATCGTTGCAGGCCTTTTGGTGAATTGGCTCAATTCTAGCAAACCGGACCTGATCATAGGAACCATTGTTTTTGTGTTGGTCCTTCAGGGTGCGTTTAGGATATTGAGACTGAGCAAATAAGATAACAGTAAGGAAGTAATTATTAGGCTTATCTACCATCTTAATCTATAACGCTATATTAATAGTGTACTTAAGGATATCCAATGAGTGACCACATTAAAAATTCCATTTATAGCCGAATATCGATATGGGGTTTACGCTATTTGTAGTTGTAGTTTTTCGTTATTTTAATGAAATAACCTCATTCAACTGTCTAAGAAAAGTAATCTTTAGTAGCAGTGTCTTTTTTTTATGAAAAAATTAAAAATTAGTGTAAATTCATTTCGCAATTCAAATGGCCAAGTCTATTCTGGAACCTTTAATCTATTATAAAACAAAAAAAGTCTATTTAATTCTATTGTTTTATGAAAAAAAGGATCAATCATGCATTAGTGCTATTTGTAATCTTTGGCAGCCTTTTAGAAGCTTTGGGGCAAACCACAACCCACCTATTTGACTATGATTCCAGCACAGAACGCGCTGCTAGTGTTGTTCAAAGATTAGAAATCGATTCTGTAACCACCTTTGAAAAAGTTGTTCTAGATGGTTTCGACTCCAAAATTCCATTTTACCATTACATCAATAAAAGAACAAACAAAAACAATTACGTCATACTACTTCACGGTTTGGGCGACTCTAAAGAGGATTGGATATATCCTTCAGAGCCCTATCTGGATTGGAGTAAAAATACAACTGCCATTAAAGATTCCTTGGTCTCTCTTGGGTATAACATAATCATTCCAGATGTTAAATTTCATGGTGAACGCAGTTACGAACTGGGATTCAGACCTCCAGAAGACTTACCTCCTGGATTTTCTAAAAATGAGGAAGACAGTATAATCTTTGAGACTCTTGTTACCTCTACAGTAAAAGACTTGCGTATTATTATGGATTACATCCAAAACAGTAACAACAATTCCGACCTATCGTTTAATGTAATCGGCTACAGTTTAGGCGGAAACCTTGCTATTCTACTCAGTATTTTTGACAATAGAATAACCTCTATTGTAGGATGCGTGCCTCCTGTTAACTTACCTGCAAGAGATTTGGAAATGTTAGATTGGCCCGAAAAGATTAAACAGGCGCAAATGAATATAACGCCTATGACACATGCTAAGAACCAGAAGACTCCAACTTTGCTACTAATGGGTAAAAAAGATTTCTTTGCTAATGAAAGTGAAGTGTCCGGTTTCTTTGAAAAGGTCTCAACAGAAGAAAAAAAGTTGAAATATTTTGATGCTGGCCATATTTTACCTAATACCTATAAAGTTGATGCCATTGAGTGGATAACGCAACATAATAACCCGTAAAAGCAAAAATCATCTTAAGATTAAGACCAGAAAAAACTTTTAAAAATTAAATAACAACGCCCTGCTCATAGAAAAAAGAAGCTAAAAAAATCGAAAATAAGACTTATAATGAATTGCCTTTTTAAAATTTAATAGAACGCTATCTATTAATATCTAGCTCATTTGAAATGTCCCTCCGACGAATCTATGCTTCTTTATTCTATATTTTTGTAGTTGGTTTCTAAAGAATTTTAGTATTGGTAATGGCATTATAAGTGCCGTATAATACATACAGCGTATCACAAACTTTTCCTTACTGGAAAATTCCTTCCGCTTACGCTTTTGAAACGATGTGTTTTTCTTAAATGGAACTTCGCAGTATACAGGGTCAAATTCTAATCCCAAAAACTCATATACCTCTCTCAACTGAACTTCAGTCTTCGCCTTTAAGTTTTCATAGGTCACAAAAAACACGTTGTCTTTATTTCTATACTTATCTTCGTATTTTTTATTGTATACATGACCAAATACAGCACTCAGAACAGATTTGAACTCAAAAGAATAGTCACCCATATTTAAGGTCGACGCAACATTGTCCATAAGTTCCCTTTGAATTACAATGAACTTGGCATTTGAATATTCTTCAAATAACTTATCGGCCAACAGACTATTGGTTTTTTGAACCCATGTCTTTGCACCAGTTTTATGTGCATAGGCATCCATAACCAATTTAAAAGCTTCTAAATATGAGGTGTACTTCAAGTTACAAAACCATTCAGAATCAAGTCCAGTAATCTTAAAAAAGGCGGTTTGCACAAATACATATTCAAAAGCCATTCTATTTTCTTTATATTTTAAGTCACCAAAAGCTGCTTCCATTTTGTCAAACATGTTGGTTTCTAAAATACCCTTATGCTGAGGGGATTGCACACACGCTATCTCTGGGTGGTTGGCAATGAGATTTGTCAACCATTTTGTTCCAGATCGCTCTTTGCCTAGAACTATAATGGGCCTATTCATAGTATTTTCATTTTTTCTTAAAAATAATTCCCTAGGAAATAAATGAATAGAAAAATGGCTATAATGTTAAATTATTACGTTCAACTACTTCCCGAGACCACAAATAAAAACATGAATTTCATAGTCTTACAAAGTGAGCGGCCGCAACAATAGCTCGATAATGAGCATATGTCTCGAGGCTATCATTTCTTTATTTTATAAATTCTATAGAAATTAAATATGAAGTAAGAGAGCCCAACCAAACCTCGTTAAGACTACCCCAAAAACTGTCCCAATGCAGATGGTTGTTGCAGCAGCCATCCCGTAAGGCTGTAACGTGGTTTTTGGGATGCAAGCACGCGATGTGGTACGGTTGCACTTTTAAACATAACACAACGCGCTTCCACAGGCTCTACAACTAAGGTTGAATCGTCCTTAAGGAAAATCTCCAGCTCACCACCATCACCTTTTTGCCATGTTTTGTTGAGATAAATAACCACAGAAATCGTTCTGTTATTTCTGTTGTTAAACTGATCCAGGTGCTTATCATAATGGCCTCCCTTGGGATAATGGGCTAAGTGAAATTCAAAACCAGAGAGCCCTAAATAACAATACCTGTTGTAAACATGAATAGTCTCATCAACAAGTTCCCAAAAAAGCTTTAGGTCTGTGTCTCTTTTGCGGTCTAACCAGTATGTAAAGTCGCCTCGTATATCTTTCCGAATGACGTGTTGATCCAGCGCTCCAATTCCAGCCTTAGAAAAAGCGTTGAGATGTGCCGCAAAAAAAGACTGTATGTCCTCTAATAATTGTATGTCTATGAAGTTATCAATGATTACGACATCCTTTTGGGAAAGCTCATCCATCCAGGCGAGCCAATCCTCCAACTTATGGTAAGTGTTCAATTCAAAACATAAAAAAAGTGCGCGAATATAATTATTATTTCAATCTAATGTTGAAAAAAAATAATTAGGCCTATTTAGAAATAGTTTGGAATCTAAATGATAGTCGAAATTAGATTTGAACACTTCCTAGTTGTAGAGCAGACTAAAAAGTAGTAATTTCCATGTTGTAAATAGCTAGTGGTGCTAAAAACATTTAAACACAATATTCAACTAGCTTAAAGGCCTAACATTACATCATGAAAATTGGTTTTAAAAAACGACAATTGAATTTTAACCTCGCTTTTGGCATTATTTGGCTCATCTACTTCCTATTCCTTTTGATTTTTGATGAAGGCACTCGCTGGTTCGATTATTTTTGGCTTCTAATGGCTCTATCCTATCTTGGTATCTATGCCTATCAAAGGAAATACCACTACATAACAGTTAAAAACGGGACAATCACCATTAATGGCCCTTTAGGAAAAAAGTTCAAACTAAAAGAAATAAAGAGCGTAAAACAATTTGCAGGTGATATTATCCTTGAAACAGACAAAAAATCAATAACAATAAACACACAATACATTGAGCCAGAATCTTTGGCCAACTTAAAAACCGTATTAAACAACTCAAAACTCAGCTTATCTTAATTTTCACATGAGGATTACTCTCAAAACGCTTTTTCAAAAATCCTGTATGATATGACGAACCAATCAAAAACCATAAGTCTAGCCCTAGGTGGCGGTGCTGTTTTAGGTGCGGCTCACATTGGTGTTTTAAGGGCATTAAGTGAAACGGATTTAAAAGTTAATTATGTTACTGGTACCAGCATAGGTGCTGTAGTCGGTGCCCTATATGCTTTTAACCATGATTGGAATGCCATAAAAGACATTGCCTCAAATTTAAATTGGATTGATATTTCTAAAATAACCTTATCCAAGTTTGGATTACTATCCAATGAAAAACTGGGCCAACTTATTATCAAACACATTGGCGATAAAAATATAGAAGATGCGCCTATTCCTCTGGCACTGGTCGCTACCGATGTGGTAAATGGTAAAAAGGTGGTACTTAAAAAAGGGTCTGTTGCCAAAGCTATAATGGCAAGTACGAGTATCCCTGGGATTTTTACGCCAGTTGAACTAGATGGAAAACTTTTGGTAGACGGTGGTGTTTCTGAAAATGTTCCTATCGCCACAGCAAAAAAATTGTCTGATGACTATGTGGTTGGGGTAGACCTTAATTCCAAACACACGTATCCCAAACCTGCCAATGTCCTTGATGTTATTCTTCACAGCCTACATTTTTTGATGCAAAGAGCTGATGACTTTCATACCAAGGAAGCAGACTTGATTATAAAACCAGATTTGACAGGTTTTAATAAAGCTGATACTAGTCAAGTAGATGCACTTATTACAAAAGGTTACGAAGCTTCTAGAGAGGTGTTGAAACAGCATGAACTGCTTTAAACCAATCCAAAATGACCAATAGACGTTTGAAAATACTGTACTGGCTGCCAAGAGTAATTGGTATTTTGGCCATTCTTTTTATAAGCGTATTCGCACTAGACGCTTTTAACCCAGAAAAAACGTTTTGGAATCAATTAGGAGATTTTTTGATGCACCTCATCCCATCGCTAATATTAACACTAATTCTTATTGTTGCTTGGAGACGAGAATTCATTGGTGGTATTTTATTCACCCTCATTGGTATTGGTTTTACACCCTTTATTTACAATCATAATTATGCCATGAATCACTCTGTAGGAATGAGCCTATTGATTGTATTAACGATAACATTTCCTTTTATCCTTATTGGAGTCCTATTTCTGGTTCACCATTATCTCAAGAAAAAATCTTTGAAATAAAGCCATCAACTTTGGTTTCTTCTTGGTAACTTTAGAACTAACGGCAAGAAAACGTAGGGTCTCTAAAACTAAAGGCTCATCGTGCCAACTCTAAAATATCAATACGTATGAAAGTTACAGCCAAACAAAATGACCGAATCGCAAAAATGACCTTTGCATCTGTGTTTCCACATTATGTCACAAAAATTGAAAAGAAAGGTCGAACCAAGGCGGAGTTATTCGAGGTTATCGAATGGCTTACTGGTTATGATGAGGCGAAACTACAGGAACTAATCGATGAAAAAGTAACCTTTGAAACATTTTTTGAAAACGCCACATTACACCCAAATACCAACTTGATTAAAGGGGTCATTTGTGGATATCGGGTTGAGGACATTGAATTTCCGCTAACACAAAACGTGAGATATTTAGACAAATTGGTAGATGAGTTGGCCAAAGGCCGTAAAATGGAAAAAATCTTACGCCAAAACTAAACTCTTAACAACCTCATAAACGATTGAACCATGAAATCCTTACTCCTTCTATTTAGCTTAAGCGTACTGGTAAACTATTGCGGCTTTGCCCAGACCGAACTTGAACTGAAAGCCTCTCAAAGTATGTGCATCACTGGCAAAGGCCCTGGGCAAGATGGTGCTAAAAACCCTTTTGCTGGGCAAAACTGTATAGCCATAGTAGATAATATTGGTAGCCGTACTTTTTCGATAAGGGTTCAAAGCAACGGAGAAATTGTAAAGACAATTCCAATCGCAAAAGGAGAAACAAAAAAGGTAAACTTACTTAAAGGCTACGAACTTTATTTTGACACTGACGATAACAGTAGCGCAAAAGCCAGAGTAAACTTTGAGAAAATGAAGTGACCATGAACCTCGCCATTCAGCTACAGCTAGTCGTATTCGTGTTTCGCGTATTCATAAAGTATTAAATTCAGTTGGTCGTGTCTTTATAAAGATGACATTAATCATTTTATATTTCTTAAATTTAACTGAATTTGCATATGATATATTGTTCAGAACATAGTTTCAGTTTACAGAACAAATAGCAAATTAATCTAAAGGATATTAAAGATATGAGCTTACTCTCCGAAAACATAATCCCAGGAAACTACGGTAAAATATTTGGCACCAATGCAGAATCAATTGAAGACTTGAAAAAAATTAAAAAACGAGTCTTAGCGGTTAAGGGTGTGAAAGATGTCATTCTGAATCCAGAAGTATTTCCTCTAGAATTTACAGTACATACCAAAGAAGTAGTAGATGTAAAAGACGTTGAAAACGCTGTTATTAAAAGTGGTTTCCATGCCGTAGCAAAAGATGTATTTGAGCTATAGAACAAAAATCGTTTGTGGGCCAACATCGTAAACGACATAAAAGTCTAGGTCTTGCAGAACTTGTGGCCATAGCACTAGGTGGTATGGTTGGTGGTGGTATTTTTACCATCCTTGGGGTTTCGGTTTCCATGATAGGAAATTTAACTCCTGTAGCGATAATCATTGGCGGTTTCATCGCAGCTTTAGCTGCATATTCTTATGTTAAGTTAGGTCTCTATTATAAAGATGAAGGCGCTACATATGCCTTTTACAAGAAAACATTTCCTAATTCTCGTTTTTCAGCTTCTGCAATTGGTTGGTTTATCATATTTGGGTACATCAGTACTTTAGCTCTTTATGCCTACACCTTCTCGTCTTATGCCATAAGCAGCACGGCTTATGCAGATACTGTTTGGATACGCAAAGCAATTGCCATCGGTGTCATTGGTGTTTTTACGTTAATCAACGTATGGAGCGTTAATGGTATGGGTAAAATTGAAGACCTTATGGTCTATACCAAGCTAGTTTTATTAACGATAATTTCATTCGTATTAATTCAGAATGGCACAACAGATTTCAGAACATTTATGGAGCATATTGTAATAGATGCTGAAAATTCCAGCGTGCTCACTATCTTAATTGTCTCTTCCATAACCTTTGTTGCCTATGAAGGATTTCAACTCGTTATTAATGCTGTTAGCGAAATGGCCCATCCCGAAAAAAATATTCCGCGTGCCATTTATACAGCCATTGCGCTAGCCGTTTTAATCTACGTTGTGATTGCGTTAGGCGCTTTATTCGCCATACCCAAGGATGATCTTATTAACAATAAAGAATATGCCCTTGCGGCTGGTGCTGGTAATATTCTAGGAACATTGGGAACAAATCTCGTAATTATTGGAGCTGTATTAGCCACAAGTAGCGCTATAAGTGGTACTGTTTTTGGGTCTTCTAGACAACTTTCTGTGATAGCTAAAGATGGTTATTTCCCAAGTTGGCTCGCCTCCAGAAAGAATAATATTCCTCAGAACGCCATTATTGGTATGGCCATTATGGCGAGTATTTTAATCTTTTTGGGCGGTCTTGAACTTATTCTAGAATTTGGCAGTATTACATTTTTGCTTGTTTCATTGCTAATGGCGGTTGCCAATTTTAAGATTAGAGATAAAACCAATTCATCTAAATTTTTAACGGCATTCTCAGTAATAGGCTTAGGTGTTGGCGGACTACTGATTTTGTATTATGAATTTACTACAAAATGGGAAGAAATGTTAATCATTATTTTTCTGTATCTCATATTAGGTTCTGGCGCTTGGATTTACACCAGAAAGAACAAAACAAATAAAATACACCCCTAAAAAGCCATTGAGCTCCTCAATTTGAAACTATACGAATGAAAGCAAAGAGCATTCTCATTATAAACAATATGACTCATTTTATAGCTGACTTAGAGAGAGCTTTGAGTCATTACGACATAGAGATTATTGACTTTCAAGCGGTAAAACCTGAAGATACCAATAGGTTTGATTGTATTGTCTTATCGGGAGGAGGAGGACTTGCTGAGGTCGCTGAAAGTAAGGAATCCTTTAAAAACGAAATTAAAATAATCCGCGAATCCAATATCCCGATTTTTGGAATATGTGAAGGGTTTCAGGTTATTGGAGCAGCTTATGATTCAGACTTCAGGCTACTTAAAGACTACCGCCGCGGTATTAATCGTATAACCATACTAAAAGATGATCCCATCTTTAAGTCTTTAAAGACTTTGGAGCTTCGTGCATTTGAATATCATCATATCGCCATAGAACATTTAGGCAAGGGATTAATTCCACTAGCCATTTCCTCGGATGGGATTGAAGTGATTCGTCACGAAAATAAATTAATCTACGCATCCCAATTTCACCCTGAAGAGTTGCAAGAAGGTAATGACGGCCTTACTATTTTACAGAATTTTCTCGCCATGGTCTAGACCTAGATTAGGGCTTTGTGAAAGTATGGGCAACAAAAAGTATTCTAAAAAGAGAGCTTTTTACCAAAGTAAGTTTTTGAAATTACCATAAAATCTTTATACTATGGCAATGGAAAAAGCCTTGACCGAAACTCTTATCAGTATACGTAAAGAATTGCACCAATATCCTGAAGTTTCAGGTCAAGAACATGGAACGCAACAGCGTATCCTAGAATTTATATCCTCACATACAAATGCTCATTGTTCAACCGTTGCCAAAACAGGCGTTACAGCTTTGTTTGATAGTAAAATAGGAGGGCCAACAATTTTAATTCGAGGAGATATCGATGCTTTGCCCATACAGGAAACCAACACGTTTAAGCATAAGTCACAGATACAAGGCGTTTCCCACAAATGTGGCCATGACGGTCACACTACAATATTATTAGGCTTGGCTGTGGAACTAAGTAAGCATCCTATAGCTAAGGGTAAGGTTTTGCTCTTGTTTCAACCAGCGGAAGAAACTGGAGAAGGCGCCGAGAAAGTTCTAACAGATAGTGCTTTACGCAATGTTCATATAGATTTTTGCTTTGCACTACACAATCTTCCTGGTTTTGATAAAAATATGATTGTTGTTAAAGCCAATGAATTTACAAGTAACGTAAAAAGCATTATAATTAAATTGAAGGGGAAAACAGCTCATGCCGCAGAACCCGAAAATGGCTTTAATCCAGCTTCAACTATAGCAAGCATCTTACAATTGGCAGAGAAGCTCACCAATAATGACCCAAAGGTTGAAGATTTCTTTCTGGCCACACCAATCCATGTCAATCTGGGCGGTAAGAACTATGGTATTTCTGCTGGCTATGGAGAGGTACATCTTACGCTAAGAAGTTGGTCCACAGCACTTATGGACAAAACCTGTAAGGCTATCGAAAATTTTGTAGCGGAAAGCAGTAAAAAAGCCCAACTAACACCAGAAATTAGCTATACCCAAATTTTTAAAGCCAACCTTAATCATCCTGAAGCTGTTTTACATATTGAACGTGCGGCGAAGCAGAATAATTTGAAGCTTCACGCATTGAGCGCACCTTTTAAATGGGGCGAAGACTTTGGGCTATTCACTCAAAATTATAAGGGTGCGATGTTTGGGCTAGGTGCTGGGAAAGAAACGCCAGCCTTACACAATCCGGACTATGATTTTCCAGATGACATCACAGCTACTGGAATTCGCATGTTTCAAACCATCATAAAGAACCAATTAAATTCATGACACCAACGTCTTATATAGAACTATCAGAATCTGCCATAGCAAATAATATTCAATTCATTAAGAATCTAATCGGTGATGACGTCATTTTTTCGGCAGTAGTCAAAGGGAATGCTTACGGTCATGGTATTAAAAACTACTGTCCACTAGCCTACAAATATGGTGTGCGTCATTTTAGCGTCTCTGATGCTCATGAGGCTTACGAACTGTATAACACTATTCCCCATGACGATAGCACGATAATGATTATGTGCATGATAGACCATAATCAATTGGCATGGGCTATTGAAAATGATATCGAATTTTATGTCTTTGAAAAGGACCGCCTCCTCGCTGCGATTGAGATTGCCAAAAAAATTGGAAAACCAGCACGTGTTCATATCGAAGTAGAAACAGGCATGAACCGAACGGGATTTGAGACAAATGAATTAAAAACAGTGCTGTCTGAAATAAAAGACCACAAACCTCACCTAGAAGTTAAGGGCATTTGTACACATCTGGCTGGTGCCGAAAGCATTGCTAATTACAAGCGCATTAGGGATCAGCAAAAGAAATTCAAGAAAATTCTAAAAACCGTTGACCAAAGCTTTGATACAGCACCCAAAATACACATGGCTAGCTCGGCAGCTACCATACGATATCCCAAAACACGCTATGATTTGGTTAGGGTGGGCATTATGCAGTATGGGTTTTTCCCTACTGAAGAAATCTGGGTACATTACATCAATAAGAAAAAAGTGTATCAAAACCCGTTGCAACGCATTGTGTCTTGGAAAACCAAGGTTATGGATATTAAGACGGTAAAACCTGGAAAATTCATTGGCTATGGCACTTCGTTTTTTACAAATCAGCCTACTAAAATAGCTATACTACCAGTTGGTTATGCAGCAGGCTACAACAGGTCTTTGAGTAACCGTGGAAAAGTGCTTATTAGAGGGCAGCGCCTAGACGTCATTGGAACCGTGAATATGAATATGCTCGCAGTAGATATTACAGAAGCCCCAGAAATTGACAAAGGGGACGACGTTGTTCTTATTGGTAATCAAGGTGATCTTGAAATAACCGTATCCTCCTTTAGCGACTACAGTCAAGTCATTAATTACGAATTATTAACGCAATTACCACTACATATTCCGAGAACTATTGTCTCGTAGAAGGTGATGATAATAGTCATTATTTTCAGCTATATTAGAACAAAGTAGGCAGTTAACTTTTTGTGCTTACTAAACCTAAAGGGAAATTAACCCTCAGATTTAATTAAAAAATAATTAAACGCTGTTTTATTTATGCATATGAGTCGATTTGCGTCATAAAAATCAAGTTATTCTACTAAAGGAATATGGCCATTAAAAACAAAAATAGAGGCGAATTAAAATGGAAGGTAATTTCCATTTTTAGTCTATTGTGTGCACTAACTCCATTAACTTTTTATAGTTTATGGGTTTTTGTGTATAATCAAGGGCAAAACCAAATGGAGCGTGTTGATGCTTTTAAAGCCTACTTTCCTCGTTTCCTGCACGGAAGATGGGACATTGTTTATTTAGGAATAATATGTTGCATCCTGGCCATAATTCTGAGCGGCTCGAGTATAAATCGACTCAATACATCCTGGCGAATTTTTAACGTGATAATTATTATATTAAGTAGCTGCCTTGCCATATTATTCGGCATAGGATTGCTGTAAGCATCTGTTTTACTTAACATAAAGTTTGTAATGACAACACTTACAAACACATTTGCTATTTTTGAACATGTCATATCTTCAACCTACATACTTTTTTGATTATAAAAGCGACACTATTCAACGCTTACTCGATGGATTAGATGTAGTATCGCTTCCAGATAAAGAAAAGGTAGTTTCCCTTTATAACTTTGTTCGCGACAAGTGGTTATACGACCCTTACACCATTAGTCTCTCTCAAGAAAGTTTTAAGGCCAGTAAAATCGCTGAAAAAACATCTGGAAACTGTGTTGAAAAGTCTATTTTACTCATTGCTCTCTTGCGAGCGGTAAACATTCCAGCGCGTTTACACCTTGGTAAGGTAAAGAACCATTTAGCTGTAGAACGCCTTAACGAAAAGTTTGGGTCAAATGAGTTAACGCCTCATGGGATGGTAAACGCAAAAATCAATGGAAAGTGGCTCAAAATGTCACCAGCTTTTAACAAAACCCTCTGTGAAAAATTTAATGTAGAACCATTAGAGTTTGATGGCGAAAATGACTCTTTTCTCCAACAATTTAATAGTGACGGTAGTCTATTCATGGAATATCTAGAGGATTACGGCTACTTCGAAGATGTGCCTTTAGACTTTATGAAGGCTAACGTTAAAGAGCACTATCCTCACATCTTTTTTGATGGCTCAACTACAGAATTTAAATTGTAATAAAGCCTTCATAAATCGAAACCAACGTTTGTAAGGTTATGAAACCTATGCTATTAGGTCTTTAAAAATTTAGATTTATTATCTTTAAAACATAATCTAAGTCTATAATGAAGCGAACGTGTCCAGAGTGTGGAGATAAAATTTTTGGAAGAGCGGATAAAAAATTCTGCAGTGACGCCTGTAGAAATGCACATAATAACAGGCTCAACAAAGACAGCTCTAAAATTGTGCGCAACACCAACAATCGTTTGCGAAAAAATTATCGCATACTCCAATCTCTCAATCCCAAAAAAACTACAAAATGTCCAAGAAGTAAGTTAGCTAATAAGGGATTCGATTTTAACCTATTTACCAGCATCTACGTCACAAAAGCAGGAGCCACATACTATTTTGTGTATGACCAAGGCTATTTACCCTTAGAAGGTGACTTCTTTGCTTTAGTGAAAAAAGATAGTTAATTCCCGTTTTTGGTTTTACTGTTCCAGTTCTCGCCTTTAAGACTTAAGGCTGCTTTTAAGATGTCTTTCTGACTTATTTGTCCTACCAACTTTCCGTTCTCAACAATAGGGAATCTTCGACGTTTAGAGTTAAGGAATTTATTGGCGGCATCAAATACATCCATATTGCCATCAATGGTCTCTACATCTCTTGCCATTCGTTTTTCAACATTATCATGCTCTAATGGCATGTTATAATACCGACTCTCACTTAACTGTTTTAAACAATCGCCTTCTGAAATAATACCAATAAGTTCATTGCGATCATTAACAACTGGTCCACCGGAAATTTTGTACTTAATCAAACACTCAACTACCTCCTGAACAGATTGTTCTGGCTTAAAAGTAATAAGCTTGGTAGTCATATAATCTTTAACCTTTAATGCTGTGGGTGCTGCAACCGTTTGTTGCTTACGCGACCCTTGAAAACTTTTGATGCCCATATTAGATTCATTTAGTGTATCTACTAAATGTACTTAAAATTAATGAGTTAGCAAAACAAAAAACGCAGCGCCTATTATTCTTAACTTTGCCCAAATTAAGTTGACATTGAAAGCAGGCATAAGTATTTTAGGTTGTGGGTGGTTAGGGCTTGATTTGGCAAGAGCGCTTATTGCATCCGGATTTAAAGTTAAAGGCTCTACAACAACAAGCACAAAACTTGAGATCCTTAAGCACTACAATATAGAGCCTTACTTAATTTCAATTTCAGAACTAGGCATTAAAGGAGATTTTGAAGGATTTATTTCTAACAGTGAGATTTTAATTATAGCCGTTCCGCCCGGTCTAAGAAAAAACCCTGATAAGCGCTATGACCTAGAGATGACTTTTGTAGCCAAGGCCTTGGCCCAAACATCCGTAAAATATATTTTATTTATTGGGTCTACCTCAGTGTTTCAAGATGATTACACCATTCCAGTCATATACGCAGACACAGAGCCCAACAGCAACCATACTAACGCCAAACAGCTTTTGGCCGCAGAACGCTTATTTACGGAGCTAGAAGGCATTTCAACCACTATCCTTCGCTTTTCAGGATTGATAGGTGACGACAGGCATCCAGGATATTATCTGCAAGGCCGAAAGAATTTACCCAACTCTGAAGGACCAATTAACCTCATTCATAAAATGGATTGCATTGGCATCATAAAAAGAATACTCCACGACAACCACTGGGGCAAAACATGGAATGCTGCCTTTCCTAAACATCCAAAACGAAAAGCATACTATGTTCAGTTTTGCAAACAGCATGAACTTCCTGAGCCCACGTTTGCTTCAACCTTAAAAAGTAAGGGGAAAATTATAGACAGTACCAAAATGGCACAAATCTTGGATTATGATTTTAAAATAGAGCCCTAATTATTAATAGATTTTTAAGACCTCTTTTATTAAAATTTTATAGTTTTAGCCCCTCTTAATGAGAAACCTAAACAAAGCACATATGTTATGTGTTTTTATAAAAACGAATGGAAATGAAACGAATTATAGCTTTATTGTTAATTTCAACAAGCATAGGTGTAGCTGCTCAATCTACAGCTGATTTAAAGAACCACTACGAAGCCTACTACAAGGCAATGAAAAAACAAGGTGACATCCAGGGTGTTATAAATGCCATGACCCATTTAAACATTCTAGAACCATCTGTAGCGAGAAGAGATACCTTGGCCTATTTGTACCTTTCAGAAGGCCGTTATATGCAAGCCATTAACACCGTTGGAGTTGATAAAAATGAATCTGATTCCGATATGAATGTTGAGCTTAAAGCCCTTGCTTTAAAAAATCTTAACCGCCCTAAGATGGCCTTAGAGCACTTCGAGGTGCTATACAAAAGAAATCCTAATGTCTACTTAGCCTATGAAATGGCTGATATGAAAATTCAAACTGGGGATTATGCTGGCGCAAGAGCCAACTTGGACTATGCCAAGGCTAATGTTACCGATGATATGAAGCGTGCTTATTATGAGACGCAGCAACCCTATGAAACGTCAATGAAGGCGGCTTTGGCCTACTTAGATGGGCTACTTACATTTTCTGAAGACAAAACAGCAAACATTGATAAGGCACTTAAACTGATGAACGATGCTTTGGCCATAGATCCAAACTTTAATATGGCTAAAATGTCAAGGGAAGCATTAGAAGCGCAAAAGGCACAAGCTGCTCAAAATTCTACGAATAAACAGAATTAGGTTTTTTGAGCATTGCTCTAATTATTCCGGACTTATTTTGTCAAATTGATCGCGTTCTAATTTTTTATTGATCTGAAAGTTTAGATTGGCAAAGGCTACCAAGACTTGCTTAAGGCTGTCTAATCTGTTTTGAAGCGAAATATTATCTAACCTTAGATCATCATTCAGTTTTAATAAGGCCGTTATAACTACGGTAACGCGAGAACTTATAGGGTTTGTGTTTAAGTCTTTTGGTAATTCATCAAAGAACGCCTCGGTAAATTCCATGATTAGTTCACGTTCTGAATTAAAAAAGGATAAATCTCCCTGTTTTAAGTAATTGATCTGTATGGCTAATTCTTGATATTTCTCCCACTTAGAGACAGCCGTTTCGGCCTCTGCGCTTAGCGCGTAATCCGTATAATTAAAATTTTCAATCGCTTTCTGCGTGATCCTGTTTAGGTCCTTTTTTTTATTGGTTTGGGTGTCCGATTTGGTATCAGCACCCTCGGCACATGCCATTGCCATTACAAAGAAAAAACCTATTAAAATCTTGAAAGCTCTCATCGAAAAATAAATACGTGCTAAATATACTGAAACTAATAATTTCTGAAATTATTTTTTAAATCCTCGCAATTAAGAAGTTGACAATATTACCCATCAATTTCTGAAATATTTAATAAATCTCTTAGCCTTTTCTGTTTATTTTTGAAGACTATTTAATAATAACATCTAATGCCAAGAATTCTTATCATTGGAGCCTGTGGGCAAATTGGAACGGAGTTAACCACAGAACTGCGCACCAAATATGGAACAAATCATGTTATAGCAAGTGATATAAATACGCGAAATCTAGAGCTTGTAAATTCAGGACCGTTTGAAATCATCGATGCCAAAAACTTCAATGCTATAAGAGACTGCTGCATCAATTACAATATTGATACCGTCTACCTTATGGCCGCCTTATTAAGTGCAACGGGAGAAAAATACCCTATGGAAGCGTGGGATTTAAATATGAATTCTCTATTTCACGTTTTAAATTTGGCTAAAGATGGGGTTATTAAACATGTTTTTTGGCCTTCTAGTATCGCGGTTTTTGGACCAACAACACCTAAGGTAAATACACCTCAACATACCATTTGCGAACCAACAACCGTTTATGGCATTACCAAACAGGTTGGCGAGCGCTGGTGCGAATATTATCACAGAAAATTAGGCGTTGATGTTAGGAGTATAAGATATCCTGGAATTATTAGCCACAAAGCTATGCCAGGAGGTGGCACTACGGATTATGCCGTAGAAATCTACCACGAAGCGCTTAAAAATGGACATTATACTTGTTTTCTTGATGAACATACCGAACTACCGATGATCTTTATGGAAGACGCCATTAAAGCGACTATCGATTTAATGGAAGCTGATGGCAATAACTTAACCATCCGATCGTCCTACAACCTAGCCTCTATAAGTTTTACACCTGCAGAATTGGCAAATAGCATTAAAAAACACATCCCAAATTTTAGCATTAGCTACGAACCCGACTTTAGGCAGGCTATTGCAGATTCTTGGCCCTCCTCCATAGATGATAGCGTAGCCCAGAAGGATTGGAATTGGCAAGCTAATTACGATTTGGAAAGTATGACAACAGAAATGCTGAAGCAATTAAAGAAAAAATACAGCTAGATCAAATATTTTGTGGCCTTACCAGGACTCGAACCTGGATCTAAAGTTTAGGAAACTCTTGTTCTATCCCTTGAACTATAAGGCCTTTGATATTAAACTACAAATCTAATCCAAAAACAAAAAGCCACTAAACGTTTAGTGGCTTTTTTGCTCCTCAGACTGGGCTCGAACCAGTGACCCTCTGATTAACAGTCAGATGCTCTAACCAACTGAGCTACTGAGGAAGTTTGCTTTCTTAGCGAGCGCAAATATATAGTATTTTTTTAATTGCTACAATACGAAACGCTAAAAAAATCATAGTGTTTTCTAGACTTTTCTAATTGGTAACTGCCTTAAAAATATCATTGCCGTTTGCAAACAATACCAAGGCAATTAAAATGAAAAAACCTATAATTTGAGCGCGTTCCAAAAATTTCTCGCTTGGCTTTTTTCCAGACACCATTTCAAATAGCAAAAACATCACATGTCCACCATCTAAAGCAGGAATAGGCAACAAATTTAAAATGGCAAGCATAATAGATAAAAAAGCTGTTAAGCCCCAGAAATAAGGCCAACTCCAAACTGGTGAAAATTGATCGTATATTGCTTTAAATCCTCCTAAGCCTTTGTAAGCACCAGTTTTAGGATTAAATATCGCTGCTAACTGATCACCGTAATTGCTAATTGTTTTAGTGAATTTTTGCCAGCCTGCGCCAAAACTTTGACCTAGTGTGTATTCTTTTCTGAAGATATCATAATAACCCAACTCCTCAAATCGTTTGGGATTGTTATAAGGTAATATCCCAAACTTTCCGTTTTCATCCAACTTAAGCGTCATGTTCGTTTTGGTGTCATCTGCCCTTAATACCTCAACGCTTACTTCTTGGTTTTCCAAGCCCTTGGTTAGCTTTGGTAACTGGTCAAAATACTTCAGCTCCTCTCCATTTATCTTAGTAATGATGTCGCCCTGCTTAAGTCCTTTTGAAACATTTAATGAGCTATCTGAAACCACGCCGACCATAAACGGTATGCGGTACTCAAAGTTCTTTTTAGTTCTACTATCTGAGTAACGCCCCAAAAAATCCTCAGGTAAATCTATAACCTGTTCCTGTCCTGCTCTTTCTATAGTAATTTGCTCAGCACTAATAAGATTAAACCCTATATCTGAATCATTTACAATGGGTACATTGTTTATTTTTAAGATTTTGTCGCCTGTTTTAAATCCTAGTTCTTCCAAAAGAGGATTTTCAATGGAGTAACCGTCTTTTAAACTTTCTACCTTTACATCAGAATCGCCATAGACAAAAGACATGGCCACGTAAATGAGATAAGCCAAAATAAAATTAACCGTTACGCCACCGAGCATAATAATAAGGCGCTGCCAAGCTGGTTTAGACCTAAACTCCCAAGGTTTTGGAGGTTGTGCCATTTGCTCCTTATCCATACTCTCGTCTATCATCCCGGCAATTTTTACATATCCGCCAAGAGGCAACCAACCAATACCATATACAGTTTCACCAATTTTCTTTTTAAATAATGAAAACTTAACATCGAAAAAAAGGTAGAACTTTTCAACCTTGGTTTTAAATAGTTTTGCGGGTATAAAATGCCCAAGCTCGTGCAGTACAATCAATAAGGACAAGCTTAGCAAAAATTGAGATATCTTTATTATAAATTCCATGGAGGTCTTCAAATTTCAATGGACAAAAGTAAGGTTTTCAGGTTACTTTGAAAATTATTCCATTGGCAATCGAATTTATTTTAACGGCATTTTAAATAACGGCCGCATTCCTTACTACAAATGTGTTAAATGTATTCACAAAGCGGCAGTTGTATTGTAAATTTGCAAATCCAAATAAACGTAACTTATGTCGTTCATTTCGTTCTTTAAAGGGTACAAAAACTTTGGTATTTTCTTTTCTGTTTTATGCATTGTCATAATAGCTATTATCTATAATATTTTAAATGTAGATAAACCATTACCTATTTATCAACCAGCCATGGTCAGTGAAGAACTGGTAGATAGCACCATCCAGCATCAATTAAAATATCATACCATTGCCGATTTTGAATTGATCAATCAAAACGGGGAAATTGTTACCCAAGATACTTACAAAGATAAAATCTATATTGCCGATTTCTTTTTTACTACCTGCCAAACCATCTGTCCTATAATGACAGACCACATGTATCAAATTCAAAAAGAAATTATTAATGACGAAGAGGTGATGCTGCTGTCCCACTCTGTAACACCAAAAATTGATAGTGTCGCCCAGTTAAAGCGTTATGCCAAGAAAAAAGGCGTTATAGATAGAAAATGGAATTTGGTCACTGGCGATAAGAAACAGATATACGAGTTGGCCCGAAAGAGCTATCTAGCGGTGAAAACAGATGGCAATGGCGATGAATACGATATGATTCATACCGAGAACTTTATGCTCATCGACAAAAAAAGGCAAATCCGTGGATTTTATGATGGTACTGATCCAGAAGAAATCAATAGACTTTTAAAAGATTTGGCCATACTCAAGGACGAATCTTAAAATCTTCAAAAATTGGTGTATTCACCTTATTTATTTGTGTTATTTTTGCTTCTTTAAAATTATTCTAAATAAGAGAGGTGACGTTAACAGAATTAAAACGAGGTCAAAAAGCCATTATCAAAGACGTATCGTCCATACATATTCCACTCAAACTATTGGAAATGGGTTGCTTACCTGGAAATTATGTTGAACTAGTTCAAGTTGCTCCCTTCGCAGACCCTATGTACCTAAATATTAACGGTTCCCACTTGGCCATTAGACGTGAAACGGCAAATTATATTTTAATAGAATCTACCGATGAGTAAGCAAATCAATGTTGCCTTAATAGGAAACCCTAATACAGGTAAGACTTCTGTGTTCAATGCACTCACAGGCCTTAACCAAAAAGTGGGCAACTATCCTGGTATTACCGTTGAAAAAAAAGAAGGAGTCTGCAAATTATCACGTAATCTCAAAGCCCATATCATTGACCTTCCAGGAACCTACAGCTTAAATGCCTCATCTCTAGATGAAAATGTTGTTATTGAACTTTTGCTCAATAAAAATGACAAAGACTTTCCCGATGTTGCCGTAGTCATTAGCGATGTCGAAAACCTTAAGCGCAACCTTCTGTTGTTTACCCAAATCAAAGATCTGGAAATACCTGCCATATTGGTGATTAATATGTCTGATAGAATGGCCTACAAGGGTATTTCACTTGATATAGAATATTTAGAAGAACAGCTTAAAACTAAAATTGCCTTAGTAAGTACACGAAAGAATAAAGGTATTGAGGATTTAAAAACATTAATTTCAAATTATAAAGCACTAAATACAGAACCGTGCTTAGATGCCTCCGTCATTGACAAAGACTATTTTGATAATTTGAGAAAAGCGTTCCCTAACCAATTGCTCTATAAGCTCTGGTTGGTGATAACCCAAGATGTCAATTTTGGCAAGGTTACTCGAAACGAATTTGATTCAATTGAAGATTTCAAAACCAAATCCTCAGCAGAGCTTAAAAAACTCCAGCAAAAGGAGACCATTAAGCGCTATCAGTTTATAAATGATACCTTGAAAAAAGGACAGACTATAGACCTTAAAACGGCCAAGGATATTAGAATTAAGTTAGACCGTATTCTAACCCATAAGGTTTGGGGCTATCTCATTTTTGCCATTATCTTATTGCTAATTTTTCAGGCCATTTATGATTGGTCCAGCGTTCCAATGGATTTTATTGACAGTACATTTGCGGCCCTTAGCGAATGGACACGATCGGTTTTACCAGATGGTATTTTTACAAGTTTGTTGGGCGAAGGTATTATTCCAGGGCTTGGAGGTATTGTCATTTTCATTCCGCAGATCGCATTTTTGTTCTTATTTATTTCAGTGCTCGAAGAAAGTGGCTATATGAGTCGGGTGGTCTTCTTAATGGATCGGATTATGCGGCGCTTTGGACTAAGCGGAAAAAGCGTTGTGCCTCTTATCTCTGGAACGGCTTGCGCCATTCCTGCCATCATGGCCACACGAAATATTGAGAGCTGGAAAGAACGCCTTATCACCATTTTGGTCACACCGTTTACCACATGCTCAGCTCGATTGCCTGTTTATCTGATTATAATTGCTCTTGTTATTCCAGAAGGTCGTTTTTTAGGCCTCAGTTATCAAGCGCTAACGTTAATGCTTTTGTACCTTATTGGTTTTGCTACAGCTGTGGGCTCCGCTTACCTCCTAAATAAAGTTCTAAAAATTAGAAGCAAATCCTTCTTTGTTATAGAAATGCCCAACTACAAGTTGCCGTTGTTTAAAAACGTAGCTCTTACCGTTGTAGAAAAAACCAAGGCATTTGTATTTGGTGCAGGTAAGATAATTTTGGCTATCTCAGTGGTATTATGGTTTTTGGCATCCTTTGGTCCTGGTGAGAATTTTAATAATGCAGAACAAATTGTTACCGAAAATTGGGCTAGCCAAGAATTAACAGAGAATGAATTACAACAAAAAATTGCATCCTATAAATTAGAACATTCCTTTATCGGTATAACTGGACGTGCCATAGAACCAGCCATTAGGCCCTTAGGCTACGATTGGAAAATAGGAATTGCCATTTTAAGCTCATTTGCAGCTAGAGAAGTATTTGTTGGAACATTGGCTACTATTTATAGCGTTGGAAGTGACGAAGAAGAGACCATAAAAAATAGGATGGCAGGAGAAGTGAACCCAATTCTGGGCGGACCCTTGTTTAATTTGGCTTCTGGTATATCCTTGCTCTTATTTTATGCCTTTGCGATGCAATGTATGAGCACCCTTGCGATTGTTAAACGTGAAACCAATAGTTGGAAATGGCCTATCCTACAATTAGTAGTTATGAGTGTTTTTGCTTATCTTGTAGCATTGGCGGCATTTCAAATTCTAAAATAAATGACTATTATTTTACAAAACATACTCGCATTTTCTGCCTTAGGAATAGCCATTTTATTTTTGTTTAAAACCTTTATTTGGTGGCCAAAGAAAAAGAGCGCTCAGGGCTGTAGTTCAAATGGCAATTGCGACTGCCACTAATGGCTTTAATCTCTTGGTTTGGGTTTAATTACTATTTCCAATATGTAGTTTTCTGTTGCAATAGGCCTATTGGCTACAGGGTAAGGCGTTAATGAGAATCCGTAAATTTTGTTATCTGATGTTTCTGCAATTAGATTGTTGCGTTCTGTAACAACTCCACTGGCGTCGATGGTAAGCATTACGGTCTTTGCCTTTTTAGAAGACTCCTGTACAATAACTTCTAAATTGGCTTCACCAGCTCTTACACAGTTCACTTCCTTAGGACATCTGGAGTCTTGCTTAACCTTAGAGAAGGTGATGCATATATCGTCAACCTTCATGTATTTATGTATCGAAAGCTCCTTAGAAATACTTAACGAATCTTTTGTAATGCCAGGCTTCTGAGCAAACACGACAAGTCCGTTAAATAGTAAAAAGCAAATTAGTAACCCTTTTTTCATCTTCTATTTCTTTGAAATCAAATTTACTCTTAGACTCTTTATTAAAAAAATGCCATTGAGTAAACCGAGCTTCTTGGTTAGTGAGTAATCATTTTACGTATCAAATTCTAGCCTAAACCAACGTCTAGCGTCATCATAACGATAAAACCTCCAATAAATCCAAGCGTGGCGATATCGGTATACTTGTCCCTTTGTGTTTCTGGAATTACTTCTTCTACCACTACAAATATCATGGCTCCTGCTGCAAAAGCCAAGGCATAGGGTAAAATGGGTTGAAAGAATGTTACCGCCAAGGCACCCAAAACTGCAGCGACAGGTTCCACTATAGCGGACATTTGCCCATACCAAAAACTCTTTAACCTACTTACGCCGTGTCTCCGCAAAGGCATAGATACCGCTATTCCCTCAGGAAAATTCTGAATGCCTATGCCTAAAGCTAATGCCACTGCACCTCCAATGGTTGCCTCGGGCATGCCTGCTGCCACACCACCAAATAAAACACCAACGGCTAAGCCTTCAGGAATGTTATGTAAGGTTATAGCAAGCACCAACAAGGTTGTTCTACGCCAAGGCGTCTCTACTCCCTCTTTTTCTTCCTCCTTAAAATTGATATGTAAATGGGGTAAAACTTTATCCAGTCCATAAATGAATACTGCTCCCAGGGCAAAGCCCACAACTGCTGGAATCACCTTTACAAAACCTTCTCCTTCACTCATCTCTATTCCTGGAGCCAACAAACTCCAAAAGCTCGCCGCCACCATAACACCTCCTGTAAATCCCAGCATACCGTCTAGCAAGGCTCTGTTCATTCCTCGTAAAAAGAAGACCAAGGATGCTCCCGCTGCGGTAAGAATCCATGTAAAAAGGGATGCCAGAAATGCTCCCATTACTGGGTCAATCGACTCAAAATATTGAACAATACTATCCATAAGGCTATGATTTTTTTACATAAATATTTGAAGTAATGGCCTTGGACATGGTCATCACTTTGTCTCGAATTTGTATTGTTAAGGATTGGTCAAATTCCTCCTTTTCCTTTATCCATAGCTCTGAACCAATTTTAATATCATGTTTATCTAGGTACTTTAGAAATTCTGAAGATGAATCCAGCACACCCACACAAGTGTAGGTTTCATTTAGCTCGGCTTTGGACAGCACTATTTTATTGGTTCTTTTAATTTGACCTTCTTTATCCGGAATGGGATCACCATGAGGATCATGGGTTGGAAAATCTAAAAAGGCATCAAGTTCATTTATGAGCTTTTGTGACTTAATATGCTCCAACTGCTCTGCCACATCATGGACCTCATCCCAGGAAAAATTGAGTTTATCTACCAAAAAGACCTCCCACAAGCGATGTTTTCGGATGATATCTACGGCAGTTAAACGCCCTTTTTCAGTTAAGGTTACACCTTTATATTTTATGTAGGTCAATAGATTTTTTTCAGCGAGTTTTTTGAGCATATCGGTTACGGATGATGCTTTTGCATCTATCTTTTGAGCTATTGCATTTGTGCTAACGCCAGACTCTTTTTTCTGACTCAGATGATAAATAGCCTTTAGATAGTTTTCTTCGGTAAGAGTTGTTGTCATGCCATTACTCTTTTAAAATTGAAACCATATTTTTTGGCGGAATATAACTGTAAAAACGCTTTTTAATTTCAAATGTTTCGTCCAAGAAAATAAGTGCCGGCAGTTCAATAGTTTTTGTTGGCCTACCAGCCAATAGTTTTGGTATATCATGAATTGGGTTGCGCCGTTTTCCTACTTCGGAGTTAACAAATCGTTTTCCTCCAAAATAAATCGTATCTGAAGATTCTACATTAAACTTCACGGCGTAATAATTATTCTCTAAGATACTATTTACTTCATTATCAGTGAATGTAGATTGGTCCATTTTTTTGCAATAGACACACCAATCTGCATTAAAGTATATCAAAACTTTTTTTGGTTCCCTTAACAACCCTTGCTCCAATTCTTCAAAGGACAACCAGTTAACCTCTTGATTTTGGGCGCCGGCAAAGAGGCTAAAACAAAGAATTATATATAAGACTCTTTTATTCATCAATGAAATTTTCCAAGGGTTAGCCCTACAAAAAATGTTCTTGGTAAGGCAGGCCCATAAACATAATCAGAATCACGTGTTGGACCTACATCAAAATCGTCTTGAAAGCTGTTAAATACATTTTTTATTCCAGCATTCAAGGTTATTTGAAAATCATCAGAAACGTCAAAATGTGTTTCTGCATTAAGATTCATGTCAAAAAACGCCTGACTTTCATTTAATCTTAAAAATCCTGAATCGCTAACAACTAGTGGTACAATCATTGGCCCAGTATAGGTGCCAGTAATGGACAGATTAAATCGGTCATTTGGCGTCCAATTGGTATTGATATATCCATAGAAATCAGGGTTTCTTACAAATTCAGAAATCAAAATATCACCTTCCGATGGATTTGAGCCGTCCGACTCGAATAAAATCTGGTCTTCATCATACTTTGAACGTTGTACCGTTCCACCAATTTGAAACAACCACTTTTTTGACGGTGATACTCCAAATTCAAAATTTGCACCATAAACCCTCGCGCCTTCACCATTTCTAACTTCCTCTACAATTGAGCCATTTGGCAGTTGCACGCCTGTGCTTACAAGTGTAAATGGATTCTCTAAAACCGTGTAAAATCCTTCAACTAAAAAATTGGTTTGGGTAGTGTTGAATTCTTTGGCATAATTCAAAGACCCTGTAAAGGCATTGGAAAACTCTGGTTCTAAATCATTTGACAATATCACAAATTGAGGTTCTCCGCCAACAGAAGAGATATGTAAATCCTCATTGAAAGCTTGAGGCGCTCTAAAGCCTCGGGCATAACCTCCTCTAAATTTCAAATATCCCGTTACATCATAGGCTAAGGTGACTCTCGGATTCAAAGTGGCTTGAGAGATATCTACCCTACGTTCAATTGTGCCAACACGATACAAACCGTTAACGTTGATATAATCTAATCGGGACCCAATAAGTGCAGAAAACCTTGTATTGGGCTTCCATTCATACTGTCCATAAAGTCCTGTGGCGTTAACTTGTTGATCTACCAGCCGATTGTAGCCCAAAATATTATCTTCCGTAGTGCTAAGATTATATTCGACACCAGAAGTGAGGACATCCCGCTTAAACTGTCTTGTAAACTGAAATCCGTTTGCTAAAGCCAAATCCTTTGTAACACCGTAAGCATTGAGTGCCGTAAGGCTGTCTTGTGCGGTTCTGCCTCCACCGAGACCACCATAATAGCTGTCTCTATTGGTGTATTGAACGGAACTGTATAGGGAATAGTTATTGGTATTGTCTTCATTTTGAAAATCATAGCTCACACCTCCCATAATGGTGTTATGATTTAATTCTTCGGTGATATCAGTAAGATGTGGCGCTAAATCCAATTGGTCTCCGCCTCGACGGTATTCGTTCACAACGGTGGCATCTACCGTCAGTCTGCTTCGGTCAGTTGGCTTATAATAAAACTTAGTACCAAAGGTGGTGTTTTTTAATTCTACCAACTCGGTAAATCCATCACCATTAGCATCCCATTCGTTTCGGTTTCTGTGTATCCCATAAAAGGTCGCTCCTGTCCTTAGGTCATCGGATACGATGGAGGTATTAAAATTTAAAACTCTATCTGGCGTATCGCCATCAATCAATCCAAGATAACTGCCCACTTCCCATGTATTAAGGACAGGGTCCTTAGTAATAATATTAACAGTGCCTGCGATAGCGTTAGAACCAAATAATGCCGATCCGCCACTACGAACAATTTCAACTTTATCTACAATTTGAGCAGGAATCTGTTCTAAGCCGTAAACACTGTTTAGTGCGCTGAACACAGCACGGCTATTTACCAATATCTGGGAGTAACTTCCATCCAAACCATTAAGACGAACTTGAGTGAATCCACAGTTTTGGCAGTTGTTTTCTACTCTAACACCAGGCGAATAGTTAAGACTCTCGGATACCGCTAAGGATTGTGTAGCGGTAATTAATTTTTCGCCAAGGGTGTTTACAATTATCGGTGCTTCTTTTTTATTTACCCTGTTTCTTGTGGCACTTACAACAACTTCGTCTAACCCTAACAAATCCTCTTCCAACTCAAGAATGATACTTTTAAAATTTTCCTTGGTGATTTTAAGTGTGGGAAACTTAGACCTGAATCCTAGTACATCAACCGATACTCTATATTCACCAAATGGTATGGCTAAGTTGAACAATCCGTCTTTATCTGAATAGGCGACATAGATTTCTTGATTGCCAGTTAGCTTTATTGCAGCATATGAAACCGGTTCATCCTTGTGTACCACTTTTCCCGTAACAGTTTTATCTTGAGAATAGATCACACTACTTGCGCACAAACAAAACAATATCAAAAACCTCATTGCTAATTTTTGTGCAAATATAATTTTATTTTTAGACTTATCTAAAAAATAATTTATAAAGCCTTAATAACGCGATTTTCATTTTAAAAATTGAGCTATTATATTTGATTAATAATCAATATATTTGACACATATTTAATTATAAAATCATGAAAAATAAGGTCTTACTTTTATGTAGTTTAGTGCTTTTTATATCACTTCAAAATTGCTCTAGCGTTAAGGTTCTAGATTCTTGGAAAAGTGATGATGTTTCTTCAGTAAAGGATAACAATTTTTTGGTTATTGCTAGAACCAGTAATAGGCAAGGGCGCATTGCTTTTGAAAATGAGATAGTAAATAACATGACGGCTTCTGGCTATAACGCTACAGCAAGTTTTAGAAAATTTGGCACTATGAATCCTGATAGGGAACTTACTGAAGAAGATTCGCAACAATTTCTTGACCTTATAAAAAATGAAGGGTTTAATGCTATAGTGTTAACAGTATTAAAAGACTATCAAGAAGAGACACGCACAACTCAGGAAGGCGGCTATTATGTAGGTGGGAATTATTGGAACTATTATCCGAGGTATTATGGCGGATTCCAAGGTTATTATTACCATCCTATGGCTATGTCCACTCTCGGAACTTACGTTGAACCACGCACGGTTACTTCGACCTCGAAAATTTATGTTGTAGAAACAACGGTTTACGATTTAGAAAAACCAAAGGAAAATCAATTAATAGCCGTTGTTACATCTAAATTAGATAATCCCTCTGGAGCAGAAAACACGGCTAAGGATTACGTGAAAAAAATTACGAAAAGCTTAAACTAACAATCTTGGTAAATAAGGTTAGCCTAAAACGAGGGCTTAATTAAATCCTCTTTCAGTCTGAATATATTCATAGGCTTCCTGAACTTGCCTAAATTTTTCTTCAGCGCCTTCTTGGTGCTCTTCTCCTAAATGTATAACGCGATCAGGATGGTATTTTTTTGCCATTCTACGATAGGCACGCTTAACCTCATCATCTGAAACGGACTTATCAATCTCCAAAATTTTATAGGCATTATCGGAACTGCTGTAAAACATTGCTTTTATACTTTCGTAATCCTTATGGCTCACTCCCAAATACCCAGACATGGTATGTATTTTATGCAATTCTTTTTCGGTAACATATCCGTCAGCCTTTGCAATACCAAACAAGAAGTGAAGCAATTGAAGTCTAGACGCGTGGTCCATCATTTGTTTTATCTGTAAACAAACTTGCCTCATGGATATATTTTGCTTGCTTATTTGTTTGAAAAGCTGAAATGCGTGGTTGGCTCTCTCTTTCCCATAAAGTGACTTAAACTGTTGTCTTACAAAATCTAGTTCGCGTTTATCCTGTTTACCATCGGCTTTAATTATGATAGAGGCCAAAACAAGTAAACTAACCTCAAAATCGCCAGATTGTGTTTTTGGCTTTGGTCGTTTATTGTCATAATTTGGTTTTCTTCGATAAGGGTCCCTCCGATTTTTTCTTGATCTTTTGTCCTCTAGTAAAGGGCCTGAAGTATCTGAAATATTATCGACCAAACTTCCTAGTGCAATCCCTATGATAGCTCCAATGGGCCCTCCAAAAGACCATCCTATAGCTCCTCCTATCCATTTTGCAAAGCTCATATCCTCTATTGATTTTATGAATGTATAAATATACTATTAGTTAGTGGATGTGTTTATTTAATTGTTACACAATTGGTATCTTTGCTTTTCAAAAAAGTGTTAATTAAAACAAATTAAATATGTATCCTCCAGAATTAGTAAAACCAATGCGAGAAGATTTAACCAGTGTTGGTTTTGAAGAATTACATTCGGCCGAAGCTGTAGAAACTGCACTCGCTAAAGAAGGCACTACTCTAGTTGTAGTAAATTCTGTTTGTGGTTGTGCTGCTGCTAATGCAAGACCTGGCGCACGACAAAGTTTGCAAAACGCAAAACGACCAGATCATCTTGTTACAGTTTTTGCTGGTGTAGATAAAGAAGCTACAGATAAAGCCAGAGAACATATGGTGCCATTTCCACCGAGCTCTCCAAGTATGGCCTTATTTAAAAATGGCGAACTGGTCCATATGTTAGAGCGTCATCATATAGAAGGAAGACCAGCTGAACTTATAGCAGAAAATTTAATGGATGCTTACAACGAGCACTGCTAGTTTTACAGAACAATCTTTACAAAAACCACGATTATCATCGTGGTTTTTTATTTTTACGCCATGAGAAAACTAATCGCTTATCCGCTTACCGTTTTATACTACATCTGCTTTGGGATTACACTGGTGGTTTTTCATCCTATTCAATGGTTTGCCTTCAATGTACTAGGTTACCAAGCTCATAAAATTACGGTAGACTGGCTCCAATTTTTTCTCATGCGTTGTCTAAATGTTTTAGGGACGAGATTTAGTTTCAATAACCCTTACCAAATTCCAACTGGTGTTCCTTTAATTATTGTAGCAAATCATCAAAGTATGTATGACATCCCTCCTTTAATATGGTATTTTAGAAAGCATCACGTCAAATTTATTAGCAAAAAGGAGCTCGGTAAAGGTATTCCCAGTGTATCTTATAATCTGAGGCATGGTGGTTCCGTTCTCATAGACCGCAAAGACCCAAGAGGTTCTGTCAAGGCAATAGAGGGATTTGCTGAGCATATAAGGAAAAACAATTGGGCTGCTGTTATTTTCCCGGAAGGAACACGAAGCAGAAATGGGCATCCCAAAGCATTTAAGACCAAAGGTCTTTTAACCATGTTTAAACACGTGCCTAATGCTCTCATTGTCCCTGTGACCATAAATAACTCTTGGAAAACATTGCAATATGGTAAATTCCCTATGGGCATTGGCGCCCATATCAAATTTAAAGTTCACCAACCCATAGAACTTAAAGTAGAAAAGGATGTGAGTACGATGATTGGAACGATTGAAAAAGACATCACAACTCATATATCGGTATGACAACTGAAGATTTAATAGAAACCACAATAACATTTGTCAAAGCACGTCTTAAAGGGGCTGAAGGCGGACATGATTGGTTTCATACCGAGCGCGTGTACAAAAACAGTTTGGCTATTGCAAAACATGAAAATGTAAACATCCTGGTTGTCTCACTAGCGGCCTTATTGCACGATATTGCAGACTCTAAGTTTCACGACGGGAATGAGGCTATTGGACCAGATCTGGCTAGAGCATTCCTAACTAAAAACGGGCTTGAACCAAAACTAACTAATGAAGTAGTTGAAATTATTAAATCCCTATCCTTTAAGAACACATTTGAAAAAAAAGTATCGTATATGAGTGAAGAACTCAAAGTGGTTCAGGATGCTGACCGCTTAGATGCAATGGGCGCTATAGGTATTGCTCGTTGTTTTAATTATGGTGGTTTTAAAAACCGTGTTCTATATGATCCAACTATTCCTCCAAACCTTAACATGACCAAGGAGGAGTATAAGAATGCTCAAGGTCCTACCATTAATCATTTCTACGAAAAATTATTGCTATTAAAGGACCAGATGACTACTGAAACAGGAAAAAAATTAGCGGTAAAACGCCATGAATTCATGGAACGCTACTTAGAACAATTTTTTAACGAATGGCAGGGTAAAATATAGCCTAACTCTCCTTAGCAACTTCTAGAGCTGTTAGTTTATATTCAATAATAGCCATTTCTTCACCATGACTGATCAGTTCATCTGCCGTAAGGTCGCTCCTACAGTTAACGATTTTCAATATCTCTTCTCCTTTCTTGGAGTAGTAAGCAATGGCATTATCAATTTTTTTAGTCATGGCAGCTTTAATTCTATTGGATAATTTGTTTAAGCTCACTTCTGTATTTAGAAGCACTCTTACCTGTTATTTCCTTAAATATCTTATTGAAGTGGGAGAAGTTATTAAAACCACACTCATAGCTTATATCTGTAATACTCAATTGACTTTCTGAAAGAAGTTTGGTGGCATGAACCACCCTATACTCATTTACCAGTTTCGTAAAGGTTTTACCGGTTACTTTTTTAAAATACCTACAAAACGCAGGAACCGTCATGCTTACGACATCGGCAATTTCATCTAAACTAATATGGTTTTGGAAATTAGCGTTGACATGCTTAAACACCTTGTCAATTTTAACACTGTCCTGAGGTTCCGTCTCAAAACTGAATCCATCTGAATTAAGAATAACATAATCTTCGGATTTAGAGAGTGCGTGCAGCACTTCGAGCAAAACCAGAATTCTTTTAAAGCCTTCTTTCTTGTTTAATTTTTCAATCTTTGGACCAATCTTTTGCTTTGTCTTAACACCAAAAAGGATTCCTCTCTTGGCGCGCTCAAAAAGATTGTTTATGCCTTCCATTTCGGGAACCTTAAAAAAGTGGTCTCCCAAAAAATCTGGCCTAAATTGTACTATTGTCTCTGTCCCATTCACAGTGAGACGGTCTGTGAAGCCATTGTGCGGAAGGTTAGAGCCTATTAATACTAGCATACTATTATTAAAGTATGATAGGTGGTTACCGATATGGCGCTTACCTTTTCCCTTATTAACATAAACCAACTCTATCTCCGGATGAAAATGCCAAAATGGTCGTTTCTCTCCGACATAGGCCTCATTTTTTACAACTTTCATAGAGGTGCCAAATGCGGTACTGATTTTTTCTAATGTTGGTTTTCGTGTGCTCATACTTATTTACTACCACAAAGTTAAACCTTATAACAAGGTAGAATCTGTTTTATATTACCTTTAATATATACTATATTACCATTTATATAAGCTGTTTTGATTTAAATGGTTAATATAATACAGATTTCTGACAATTTAGTTGTCTTAACAATACGTATGAAATACTAACTTTGGATTAAAGCTATTTACAAATAGTAGGAAGGTCTTAATCTTACAATTAGATTGTTGTTTATATATTAGTTTTTATTTAGTAGAAGGTGGGTCTTTTGGCCCACTTTTTTGCTTTAATAAACTTGCAGGTTCGTTATTTCTAACGACTAACAAATAATTAAACTCTCCTATAGTTAGAGGTATTAAGTGCCTCACATTTCCTGGAATATACAATCCGCTTTCGGTACTTGACAAGGGTTCAAAATCAGAGCCCAAATTAATCAAAGTTGATCCTATGGAGGCGTCATAGCGTCCGAACTCAGCGTCTGTGCCATAAAAGTTACCGCCCAATATGATATCCCTTTTCCCATCATTATTGAGGTCTTTTGTAAGAATATCGTTTACAACAGAGATTTGTGTCTCAATGGGTAGATTTGTTGAGGTAAAACTTGTGCCGTTATTGTTAGTGAATACGGAATGCTGTAAATGATTGGCATCAAGGATTTTTGTTCCTTTTAGTTCTTCAGGTGTAAAAATATCATTGATTGTAGCACTTGCATAAGGCTCATAACGCGTAAAACGTTTCTTAAGCATAACCATATGGTTGAGAATACGGTCTCGATTATGTATGGGATAACTTATTCCGTCTATATAGGTACAAAGTACGGCATCTAGGCTTCCGTTATTATCAAAATCTTTATAATACAACCTTATTGGTTGAGCGTTTGATGCTTTGAAAAATGAATTAAGACCTAAATTCCCTGCAACTATATCTTTGTATCCATTACCCGAAAGGTCGGCAACAGAAACAGTATTCCACCACCCAATTTTATCACTGAGTCCATAATCTTCGGTCTTATTAACGTATTTACCATTAATGTATTTGAAAACTGAAATTGGCATCCACTCACCCGCTAAAATCAATTCACTGGTTCCATCATTATCCAAGTCAGCAAATTCGGCATCTGTTATCATACCAATACGGGAAAGACCTTGTGACCATTTTGCAGTGACATCTTTAAATGTTCCATTGGTATTTTTTAATAGATAACTTAAAGGTGCTTCAGGATACCGCCCAGGTGTTACCCTTGATCCAATAAATACGTCTAATTGGCCATCTCCGTCTATATCATGCACCTTAACAACGGAGCCACTTGTGGATATATTTGGAAGGGCTGTCTCGTCACGCATAAAATTTCCATTACCATCATTAAAGTAAAGGCGATCACGGTAATTTTCGCTACCTTCATCATATTCACTCCCTCCACTAACCACGTAAAGGTCGTTGAAGCCGTCTGAATTGGCATCAAAAAATAGCGCAGCTGTGTCTTCATATTTTTTGTCACTTTCAAAACTTGGAACTTGGCTTAAGTTGAAAGTTCCTGAGGCGTTTTGCAAAAACAACCTCCCTGAAAAACCAAGTGCTCCTCCCAGATAGACGTCCTCCAATCCATCACCATTAACATCTGCTACTGCCACTGCTGGTCCTTCCTCACTATACTTATGATGCAATAATACCTCTCGTTTAAAATCGATAAATTCATTTTCCTCATGTGTAAAAGCGCTTCCTAACCTTTGACTAGCATCTTCAAAGTACGCACTACTTTTACTGGGTTTAGTATAAGTGGAATTGGGTTGCTTTTTGATTTCAGTTATGGCATTTACCGTTGGACTTTCAATAATTTGCACCTTTTTATCAGGCCAAATGACCTCTAGCTTCTCAGGGTTGAGTTCCTTTTTAAATCCAAAATGAAGACGATGCTGTGATGACGATAAAAACCCTCTGGTTGGATTAAGAACTTCCTTTATTTGAGTGCCATCGGATAGGGTGAGTATGGCAATGGCACCTTGTGTTGTGACACCTTCTTCATGTTCAAACTTTAGGGTAATGTACTTATTTTGAAGAATATCCTTACCGATATTTTTCATGATAAAGGGTTCGTCGTTTAAGTTATTGACCACAACATCAAGATAGCCGTCATTGTTTAAATCGCCATAGGCAGAACCATTGGAAAATGAAGGTCTGCCACTATTCCAACTGGAGGAGACATCCTCAAACCTAGTGTTGCCTTCATTTTTAAACAAAAACGCTTTAACTGGAACGCTAGGGATATACTCAATCCAATCCTTTAAAGTGATTTCTTTAGCATTAAAACGCTTTTGCAGATCATCCATTTTATATCTGGAGTAGTCATTATTAGTAACATCCCTATTATAGCCATTTGTAACATGAATATCCTTTAAGCCATCGTTATTAAAATCGGCCATAAGCGCACTCCAACTCCATTCGGTTTGAGCCAAATTATCAAGAAATGCTATGTCCGAAAAATGACCTCCTCCAGTATTGATTTGCATTGCATTTACTGAATACTGCGTACCAAAACCGTATGTTGTCATTTTTTGAAACTTATCATAATTCTGCGCCATCATCATCATTTTACGCCTATAGTTGTCCTTGGGTGACATGTCTAAGGTAAATAAGTCTAAGTGCCCATCATTATTGATGTCCGCAAAATCCGAGCCCATAGAAGAAAAAGAGGTGTGACTAAAATAACTATCTATTTTATCTTCAAAAATGTTATTTCCCTTGTTAATGAGAAGTCTATCTGGCATCATATAGTCGTTGCAGACATAAATGTCTGGCTTAAAATCGTCATTAAAGTCACCGATAACTGCACTAAGACCAAACGCATCATTAAGCACGCCTGCTTTTGCGGAAATATCTAAAAACTTATTGTTTCTGTTTTCATAGAACCGATCCGTAACCTTATCATAAGATTTAGGTTCTGCCCTTACCAGTTTTCCTGTCTTATCTTGAGTGACTTTTATCGTATTGGACTCCCTCATATCACTGGAGTGATTTAGAATGTAAACATCTAAATCGTTATCACCATCAGAATCAAAGAAATAAGCTTGGACGGAATATCCTGGGTCATCAAGACCGTATGATTTTCCTTTTTCCGTAAATGTTAAATCGCCGTTGTTTATATAAAGTGTATTCCGACGAAGGTTCTCATCACTCAATGCAGATTTGCAGACGTAAATATCTAAAAATCCGTCATTGTTAATATCTGCCATGGTTACGCCAGTTTTAAATCCACGTCCTCCATCGACTCCTGCACTTTCTGTTATATCCTTGAATTTAAAATCCCCTTGGTTGAGATATAGTCTGTTTTTAGTAGTATTCCCAGAGAAATAGATGTCTTCCAAACCATCGTTATTAATATCTCCAATGGCTACACCACCACCATTATACAAATACTCGTATAGAAGAAAGTTGAAACTTTCACTTTCAAAAATGTCATTCCTAAAATCTATATTGGTTTCAGACGCAGGTAAAAATTCAAACAATACCTTTTCTTCTGGCTCTACTTTATTGTCTCTAGTAGTATTTGAACTCGTTACCTCTTTAGACTTACTGTCTTTACAGTTGAAAAGAATTAATAGAAAACAAAACAATGTGCCCCTAAATAAAAACCTCATCATATATTAAAATATTTTTTTGAGAATCAGTTGGGCAATAGTGCTTCCTTGTCTGGCGCCTTCCCTAACACCTTGCATATAATGGATGCCACCGTAAAATCTGCTTAAATTAACTTGATTTGCGGCTTCTTTAAAGGAATTAAAGGAACGTTGCTCCAATCCAAAGCGTTTTTGAGTATGGTCTGTAAATGTGTAATTATCACCGAAAACATAGGTCAACATCTCTGCTGCAGAAGCCGAGGTGGCACTGTGTCCGCTGGTATATTCTGGAAATGGTGGCGTTTGCAAAACAGGTTTCCAATCTGAATCTATATTCTCTTGTATATAAGTTATCGGACGTACCAAATCTGTCTTGTATTTTACATGCCAAGATCCAATTATAGCATCAAACATCGCCATTGATGTGAGCGTATAGGCTCTTGTTGTTGTAAAATAACTTGAATTTTCATTAGTAGTTACTTGATTAACAATATTTAACCAATGCCCTGCTGGAGTAAATTTATGGATGGTTGTAATCATATGACCTTTATGGATGGTCATTATAGGATTGCAATCCCAAAACCATGCAATTTTTGATTTCTCTTCCGTGGTGTTTTTAGATTCAAGGTAGACTTCGTTTACCATTTTGTAAAAATCAGATGTAGTCTCTGTACTGTATTTGGGAAGTGGTTTGAAATTAAAAACATTGGCACTGTCAATTACCATGGGTCTTATTTTGTCCCAATGTGGTTCTAGAGCGGTGGCATAATCTGGAGGTGTTTCTCTCCAATTTTCTGGCCTTTTTGTACTGGTGAAACGTGGATATGTTCTTGTCTCTATATAATTATCCTTGTCAATCCAATCACCAATTTGATTGGTAATACGGTTTGCATAACGATAAGAATGCTCTATGGTTTCTTTGGATAGTGCTCTTTGGGACGCCCTGATTTTAAGGCTGTCACTTAAGTCATCAAAAAAATGTTCTGAATAAATTAATTTCTTACCAATGTTTGAAAACGCAAACAATGCTGCCAGTTCTGGGTTTACCTCAGTTTTATCTGGAAGTGTTAGGCTCGCCAATCCATTAAGGTGCTTGGAGATAGCCTCCAGACTATCGCTATAAAAACTCCTTAAGGTTATGTAATGGGCCACGTGAGAATATGCATAAATCCTACTTGCTACGGGAGGAGTGAAAGCGTCTTCCATTACGGCTTCTAACAATACGGTATTGGCATGGTTTAAATCTGAAGTCTCAAATACTTGTGTAGATGGTTGTACATTTTTTTCACAAGAAAAAAATAGTACGGTACAAAACAGGATAAAGATACGGTAGCTCATCTCAGGTAATTAAGCGTTTAAATATACTCAATTAATTAAAAGATAATTTGGAGAATGTAACGCTTAGAAAAAAGCTAAACGAAGTAACATACTGTAGTTTCCTAAATAATAGATTATAAAGTATTGGTTATCAGGTATTAAATATAAAATGTAAGATTTATGGTTAAAATGCGACATATATGTGTTAAAATACTTGTTTTTAGAACCTTATACTATGTTCATCTTTGCATTGAAAACGTTAAACCAAATCTTAAAAAAAGAAAAAAATGAAAAAGTCACAAATTATATTATTCTTATTGAGCCCCTTTTTATTGATCTCATTGGTGCTCGCTTGTCCATTTTATCTATTGCACAGAGCTATAGATGAAAACAATCCTAATAAAATAAAGTTTATTTAAATCTAAAGTTTAGAATCCTTAGATAAAAGGCTTGCCTAAAAATTACAGGCAAGCCTTTTAAGTTTTATTCCAAACCAAGGGATAATCTCTAATAGATTAAAATTAAATTGGATGTTTTATAGAGAATACCAAGACTATTTTGTTTACGCTCCTGGGAAATCTGCCTTACGCTTTTCTAAAAATGCCGAAGTTCCTTCTTTAAAGTCAGCAGTGCCAAAACATTTTCCAAAGGCTTTAATTTCTACATCATATCCATTGACGCCATCACTGTAATTAGCATTAACAGCATTTATGGCTTCACCTATTGCCACTGACGAATTTCGCATTATTTTACTTGCAATAGTTTGGCATAGGGTCATAAGCTCTTCTTGCGGCACAACATGGTTTACCAATCCGTAGGAAAGGGCTTGATCTGCATCGATCATGCCAGCGGTCATTATCATTTCCATAGCTCTTCCTTTTCCAACAAGCTGAGGCAAACGTTGAGTCCCTCCATAGCCTGGTATGACACCCAAAGACACTTCTGGCAAGCCCATTTTAGCGTTAGAACTTGCTACTCTAAAATGACAAGCCATTGCTAACTCCAGTCCACCTCCAAGGGCAAACCCATTCACCGCGGCAATCACAGGAGTGCTAAGGCTTTCAACAAAATCAAATAATAAACGTTGTCCCTCGGCCGCCAATTTACCACCTTCAGCCACACTAAAATCAGCAAACTCACTAATATCGGCACCAGCAACAAACGCCTTTTCTCCACTACCTGTTATAATAATTACTTTAGTATTCTTATCCCGGTTGGCTTCATCAAAAGCCTCATGAAGTTCTTGAATAGTCTCTCTGTTTAGAGCGTTCAATTTGGTGGGTCTGTTTATGGTTATCGTTGTAATGCCATTAGAATATTCGCTATTAAGATTGCTGTATGCCATAATTAGATAGTTTTGTTTTGTTATAAGATATATTACGCTTTAGGAAAAGTGACTGTAAAAACCGTGCCTTTCCCTAGCTCTGACGTAAAGGTAATATTTCCCTTAAAGGTTTCCACAATATTTTTTACCATAGCAAGACCTAAGCCCATACCACTGCTCTTGGTTGTGAATTTAGGCTCAAAAACTCTTGCCTTGGTCTCCTCTGCAATTCCGCTTCCATTATCCTCTACCGTAATTTTAACCAAGTTATCTTCGGTGAAGACCTTAACTTTGATTTGTGGGTCTTCCTTATCACTAGGCATGGCTTGAATACCGTTTTTTACCAAATTTGTAACCACACGTATAAGTTGAGTACGATCAAATTTTGCAACAATTTCTTCTTCATCGGCTTCAAATGAGATATAATTTTCATTAAAAATATCCAAAGCCAATTTAACGATGTGCACTACATCTAATTGCTCACTCTTTTGGGCTGGCATTTTCGCAAAATTAGAAAATGCTGAGGCTATAGAGCTCATAGTATCTATCTGTTGAATTAATGTATTACTGTACTCCGTTACTTTTTGGTTTATATTAGGGTCATCCGGATTAAAATTACGTTGAAAGCTCTGCACACTCAACCGCATTGGTGTTAGTGGATTTTTAATCTCATGTGCTACCTGCTTTGCCATTTCTCGCCAAGCTTGTTCGCGCTCACTTGTAGCGAGTTTTATGGCACTCGCCTCCAACTCATCAATCATACTGTTGTAAGAATTCACTAAAGTCTCGATTTCTTCACTCGAGGATGCAATTTGTATTTTGGTGTTCCGCTTTTCCAAACGCGTTTCATTCATCTTTTCACTGATGGTCTTAAGGGATTTAGTGATATATTTTGAAATGAAATACGCAAAAACAATGGCCGCTAATATCATCGCCACATAGGCATAACCTAATCTGAGCAAGAATTCATTCAACTCCCTATTTAAGAAATCATCATTTTCAAGGTATGGAAGATTGAGTATAGCAAGATTTTTGAATTTTTCATCAGTAATGTAAGAGTAGGAGGATTGAAAGGTTTGACCATTCTTTTCATTCTTAACCACATACCTATGTTCTGCGGTGTTTGCAAGGGTATTTAAAATTTCGGCATCTAAGCAAATTTCGGATGAATCCCTTTGTATGGTTCGCTTAGAACTTTTGAGCAACTGACCATCAAGGTCGTACAAATTGATTTGAAGATTGTGTATAGCATCGATATCAAAAATATCCTCCTTAAAAATCAATGGAATGTTTTCTGTCGTAACAGGATAGGTGGTTTCACTGATTGTAAACTCAATACTCTGACGGATAGCACGTTCCTTTCGTTCCAACCGATCTCTATGATAATCTTTGGCCTCTTCGTTGTATTGATATATAGTAACTGCTGCTATTAGTATGGAAGCCAACAGCACCAGAAGTATCATGGCAATGAAAATACGGGATCGTAAGGATAGCTTCTTAATCTTCATTTGGGCTAGTAATGACCTAAATATAGCAATAATCGCGCCATTTAGGCATCAGGATTTTTGGCCCTAATAGACTTATAGACTCTAAACCCTAGCATAATTAGTATAGCTAAAACAACTATGCCTACTACACCAAAAATCCAGTTTAAGGAACTCTTGAGAATAACTAGGAACACCACAGCGAACAAGATAAAGGTTGCGCCCTCATTCCAGATTCGCATAAAATTAGATGATTTTCTTACCACATCATTTTGCAACTGTTTGAAATAAATGTGGGTTTGGTAGTGGTAGAAAAACAGTAAAAGAACAAAAGTAAGCTTAACATGCATCCAGCCCTGCTGAAGCCAAACCGGCATAAGTATGAGAAGCCAAACCGCAAAAATCGTTGATAGAATGGCAGAAGGCCACGTAATAATATACCATAACCGTTTAGCCATTAGTTTTAGTTGCTTCCCCAGAATTTCCTTGTCAGGTGAAGGCTTATGAAAGGCTTCTATCTGGTAAACAAATAGGCGTGGGATGTAAAAAAGCCCTGCAAACCACGTTATTATAAAAATGAGATGCAGGGATTTAATATAATTGTAATACTCCATTAGTCTTCTTCAACAAATAAATACTCCAGACCTTTAGCATTAAAAGCGGCATTAAAGGCCTTGACCTCATTGCTCAGAAGAGCATTGAAGGTGTCGAGCTGTGCATTAATCTTTTGCGTTAACTCATCCTTTACTTCAATAGCTTGGTCGGTTGGTGGGAAATCACCACGTCTTGTCAAGGAATTTAAGCCTCCAAGCTTATCGGTAAGTTTTATTGGAAAATTCAGTGGGTCTTGATTGCTCCTGTTTTTTGTTTGATATAGCGCTTTTTCAATCTCAGAGAGCTGCTCTTCCAATTCCTTTGCTTTTTCTACAAGGTCCTTCACCTCTTCGTTTTCCTTATACTGTTTTTGAAAAGCACTTAACTGCTTATTGATAGACCTTATATTCTTAATAGATTTATGCGCCTTGTCTACGGTGGCGTTAACATCTTGTATAAAATCAAACTGTTTCTGCATGTCTTCAACCGTACTCTCTGCTCTTGGATCTGGAACAATATTGAAAGATTGTTTCTGGACGTCTCCATTAACATTCAAGTGCACTTCATAGGTGCCAGGCACGGCTCGAGGGCCTTGAAGACTTGCTGCCCATAAAATCATTCCTGGGAGGCGTTCTGCACCATCGTAAGTCATATTCCATACAAAATGGTTTGGCCCTTTTTTGACCTCCAACTTGTTCTTTTTATCCGATGTTGAAAATGTTTTAATCGTATCGCCTTTTTTGTCAAAATAGGTCAGGGAGACTTTATCATCCTCGGAATAGTCTTTAAGATTAAAATAGGTTATGACACCATTGGGATGATTAGTTCCAGATGTTAAACTACCGCTTCTACTGCCTCCAGACATTCTATAGGAATCCTTAGGCTTAAACAAGATGTTCTTGGTTAAATCTGCATCAAACAACTGATGGATTACAGTTAAATCATCAATAATCCAAAGACTTCGCCCTTGTGTGGCAACGATGAGATTGTTATCCTTTATTGTTAAATCGGTAATAGGAACAATTGGTAAATTAAGCTGAAATGGTTGCCAGTCCTTGCCATCATTAAAGGAAATGTACATTCCGGTTTCCGTTCCTGCGTACAATAAGCCTTTTCGTTTTGGGTCTTCCCTAAGTACTCGGGTAAAATGCTCCTCATTGATTCCATTAGTAATCTTCTTCCAGGTTTTTCCATAATCTGTGGTCTTGTATAGATATGGTGCAAAGTCTCCTGTTTTATACTTTGTCCCAGCGACGTAGCAGGTGCCTTCATCAAAAGCACTTGGCTCAATGCTATTAATCATCATCCACTTTGGCATCCCTTTAGGTGTGACGTTTTCCCAAGTTTCTCCACCATCTTTGGTGACATGAATCAATCCATCGTCACTCCCAACCCACAATAAGCCTTCCTTAAGTGGTGATTCTTGTGCTGCAAAAATGGTACAATAATATTCTACAGCTGTATTATCTTGGGTGATTGGTCCTCCCGAGGATTTCTGTTTTTCTGGGTCGTTCGTCGTTAAATCCGGACTAATAACTTTCCACGTTTGCCCTTCGTTTTCCGTTACATGCACATGCTGTGAAAAGGTATAAAGCTTATTGGGATCATGCTTTGAAAAGATTATCGGGAAATTCCACTGAAATCTATATTTCATGGCTTCCGCTCCAGCGCCCATCGGATTGTCTGGCCAAACATTAATGGCTCTTGTCGTACCGCGTTCATGGTTAACACGCGTTAAGTAACCGCCATAACTGCCGCCATAAACAATATCGTTGTTTTCCGGGTCCACAGCAATATGGGCAGATTCTCCTCCTGCTGTTGGCTCCCAATCGTCTTCAGAAATTGAATAACCATCGGTTCTATGAGGGATTCTAATGGTTGAATTATCCTGTTGTGCTACATAGATACGATAAGGGAACGCATTGTCTGTAGTGACTCTATAAAACTGTGCGGTTGGTTGGTTGTAATAGGTACTCCAGGTTTCACCGCCATCGTAGGTGATTTGGGCGCCACCATCGTCGCCTATAATCATACGGTTAGAATCCTCTGGTGCAATCCACAAGTCATGATGATCGCCATGAGGTGCCCTGTAATTCCCAAAGGTTCTACCACCATCTGTACTTTTGTGATAGCTCACGTTAAGCACATAAACCGTATTGATATCCTTGGTATCAGCATAGACTCGTGTATAATACCATGCACGTTGACGTAGCTTTCGTTCACTATTTACTTGTGTCCACGTCTCGCCTCCATCATCACTGCGATACAAACCACCTTGGTCTTTATTTTCTACCATGGCCCAAACGCGTTGGTTATCTACTGGTGATACGGTAACACCAATGATTCCAAGAATACCTTCAGGAAAACCTTCATGCTTTGAAATCTCTGTCCAAGTTTCGCCACTATCGGTACTCTTCCAAAGGGCAGAACCTTCACCTCCAGAGCTCAGGCTGTATGGCGTACGTTGAACACGCCATGTTGATGCATAAAGGATGCGTGGGTTGGTTGGGTCAATGATTAAATCTACCACACCAGCATGCTCATTGGAGAACAAGGTTTTGCGCCAAGTTTTACCACCATCGGTGCTCTTGTAAACCCCTCGTTCTTCCGTAGGCTTATATATGTTGCCCATAACACCAGCATAAACAATGTTATGGTCTGTAGGATGAATAGCAATTCTAGGAATGTGTCTTGATTTTTCAAGTCCTGAAGCTGTCCATGTTTTACCTGCATCGACACTTTTCCAAACACCATAACCGGAAGAAACGTTACCACGAACGGTCTTCTCTCCACCACCAACGTAGATGACATTTGGGTCACTTTTTGAGACACTTATAGCGCCTATACTACCGCCGAAATAACCATCTGAAATATTTTCCCAGGTGCGTCCGCCGTTATTGGTTTTCCAGATTCCTCCACCTGTTGCACCAAAATAAAATAAATTTGGTTGGTCAGGAACTCCTGTGACGGCTGCACTTCGGCCTCCTCTAAATGGACCAATTAATCTGTACTCAAGCGCTCCGTAATCGGATTCGCTAAAATTTTGTGAATCAATATTTAAAGTGAAGAATGACAGCATGAAAGCCATCAGAATAGCTGAATAACGCATAGAAATAAGGTTAGTTTGTTGATGCCTAAAATTACAACTTTATAATTATTTTGTTTCGTAAGGCAGTAAATTTAACTTCACTTCCCTGTGTAAATAATAAGCAGTAACTATAGTTGATAAAATATCTGCGGCAGGAAAAGCCAACCAAACTCCTAATTCGCCATAAAAATAAGGTAGTATGAAAATTAATGGAATAAAAAATATGGCCTGTCTCGATAAGGTCAAAAGCAAAGCAGGCACTGCTTTTCCAATAGCCTGAAAATAAGCTGCTCCAATAAGTTGCACAGCTATAATTGGTGTGGCTAAAAACACGTAGCGCATAGCTGGTGGTGTTTCCCGGAGTACAGCTTCATCTTGAGTGAATAATCGGGTAATAGCTTCTGGAAATACCATTAAGAACACAAAAACCAGTGCTGCCAATATTGCTGCGTATGTAATGGCTGTTATGATACTTTCCCTTACCCGTTTGTAATTCTGGGCACCATAATTGAATCCTGCAATTGGCAGAAATCCTTGGGTAATGCCGTAAATGGGGAAAAAAGCAAACATTATCATACGACCAACAATAGCATAGGCCGTCACAGAAGTTTCACCTCCAAATTCAAACAAAATATTGTTCATTAAAAGATAGGTGACGCTAACCGCTGCTTGTCTTGATAAGGTTACAAAACCGAGAGACCCAATTTCCTTAACTATGGGTAACTGTAATTTAAAATTACAATTGGTGATTTTTAATTCTGAATTGTTGGAGAAAAAGAACCATATAATAAATCCTAGACACAGCATATAGGAGGCGGTTGTTGCCCATGCGGCGCCATACATACCAAAATCAAAAACCTTTATTAAGATGTAATCCAACAGCAAGTTACCAACTGATGGGATTAACATGGCATACATCGCAAATTTAGGCTTCCCTTCTGCTCGGATTACCGTATTACCCATCATACATAGGGCTAAGAAGGGAATACCATACAAAACGATAGTATAATAAATCTTTGCTGGGACAAAGATGGCGCCTTTTCCGCCAAAAGCAGGAATTATACTATCAACAAAATAGAGTCCAGGTATCACCAAGGACACGGTAAACAGAACCGTTAAGGTGATTTGGTTTCCAAAAGTCGTCAGGGCCTTGGTGCTATCATCTGCGCCCAAAGCTCTAGAAATTATGGAAGACCCACCGATACCAATAGCCATACCAAGCGCTGCAATAAAAAAGGATACAGGAAGCACCACGTTTATAGCGGCAATGGCAACTGACCCTATCCAATTACCAACAAAAATGGTATCAATTAGAATATTAAGGGACATGACAAGTATCCCAATTGAGGCAGGTACCGCCTGCTTGATCAATAATTTACCAATGGGTTGATTTCCTAATTCCTGTGAACTAACCTTGGCCATTAAACGGCAGCAATTTCAGCAGTTGCCCACTCATTAATCCATTTGGCTAATAAAGCTGCCCAGTCGTCATTATCATTTAAACAGGGAATCGTGGTAAATTCCTCACCGCCGACCTCATGGAATATCTCTTCGCCTTCCATGGCAATTTCCTCCAAAGTCTCTAGACAATCGCTTACAAAAGCAGGGGTTACAATAGCCATTTTTTTCATGCCTTCCTTACCAAAACGCTCTATGGTACGGTCTGTGTATGGTCTTAACCACGGATCAAATCCTAAGCGTGACTGAAAACTTGTTGAATAGGTTCCTTCTTCCAAACCTAGCTTCTCTCCAACCAATCGAGTCACCTCAACGCATTGGTGCTTATAGCAGAATTCATGGGCAGGTGACGGAGTTTTACAGCAAGCGCAGTTGGTGCCTGGCTTAGGGTTACAATGTGACTTGGTAACATCACTTTTTCTAATATGACGTTCTGGAACTCCATGGTAGGAAAATAGCAAATGCTCATACTCTTTACCTTCTAAACTTTTGGCAATGCTATTTGAGAGTACTTCGATATAATCTGGATTGTTGTAAAAAGGCTTAAGGTCGGTTATTTGCAACTGCGGAAAGAACTCACGGCGAATCTCTTCTGCCAACACCAAAATAGTTTCCGTGGTTGCCATAGCATACTGTGGATATAGCGGAATAAGAAATACTTCTTCAACCCCTTTATCTACCAATTCCTGAAGGCCTTTCTTTATGGTCATGCTTCCGTAACGCATGGCTAAGGCCACAGGATAATCCACTTGTTTTTGAATCTTTTCTTGAAGACGCTCAGAAAGCACAATCAATGGCGAGCCTTCTTCCCACCATATCTTTTTATAAGCTTTGGCAGATGCCTTTGGTCTGGTGTTGAGAATAATACCTTTAACCAGAAGGTTTCTCGCCCATAATGGAACGTCAATAACGCGCTCGTCCATTAAAAACTCTCCTAAATACGTTTTTACGTCCTTAGGTTCTGGACTGTCTGGAGATCCCAGATTAACCAATAATATTCCTTTTTTCATAGTCGTTTTTTAGTAAAAGCTAAAGTATTTGATTGCTTTTATGCAAAAATACAATACCCTAAGCTTAATATAAATAGGCGCACCATCATATTTAACGATTAGACTATTGAGTTTTTATTTAGTCCTTCCCAGTATATATTTCTTCGGCGTAGTGCCATACTTCTTCTTAAAAGCTGCTATAAAATGGCTTGCCGTGCTGTAACCTACTTTTAATCCTACCTCATTAACGTTGTGCTCTCCAGATTCCAGCAGTTTTCTAGCTACATCCATTTTATAATCGAACAGGTAACTGTAAACAGAGTCGCCATAAACCTGCTTAAAGCCTTCTTTTAACTTTTTTAGACTCAACTCCACTTCTATGGCCAATTCCTGAAGGGTTGGCGGTTCGGTCATTCTAGAAATGATGATATCCTTAGCTCTTTTCAGTTTGGCAACATTGACCTCATCAACAAGAAATGGACATTGCTCTACATCGGCATCTTCACTTTTATTAAAAAAAAGCGCTAGCAGCTCATAGGCTTTCCCCTTAAAAAACATGGGTTTTACCATACGGTTTAAATTAAACCCAAGCATTTGATTGAGTACAACCGCCATGGATGGTGAAATCTTATCATCCTTGTAGTATTTCTTGTCACGGTTACCTTCCGTTAAAAAGGTGATGTAGCTCACATCCTTAGAAAATAAGCTGTGAAACTTTTTTATGGAAATAATCAAAGATACCAAAGCCGCTTGTGGTTGCAATTCTAGATGTATGGGTAAATCCCGCTCAGGGTTATACAGCAACAAGGAGGTGTCTTCATTGATGTTTAAGGAATATCTCCCATTGTTAAAAACAAAAATGGAATTCCCTTTTGTACAGAAATGAAACTGAATGTAGGTGCTATCAATCTCACGTTCAATCACTTCAATTGCGTCTGTTTCATTTTTGTAAGTAAGGACAAAGAACCCTTCTTCTATAAATGTCTCCTCAAAAGTACTTTTAGCGATATTTTTTAGCTCTGACAAACCTTGATTTTTATTCTTATTATTTAGACTTATTCTAAAGCAATGTGCTGAAATCAGCTTATTCGAGTACAAAAATATGACAAATATCATGTTTTGTTTAAAAACTATCTTAAAAAACCCGAAACGATATTAAATGTTCCTACAGCGTTACTTTTATGTTATCAACAAAATTATTTTTGCATTGTTAATTTCCCGAGTCAGGTAAACGAGCGAATGCAACACAAATCAACATACTTTTATGCTATTGGCTTAAGCTATAAAAAAGCTGATGCCGAAATCCGCGGTCATTTTAGTTTAAGCGACACAGCCAAAGTGCGCTTGTTGGAGCAGGCTAAAAACAACGGCATTGAAAGCTTGGTTGTAATCTCTACCTGCAATCGCACAGAATTGTACGGCTTTGCCGAGCATCCTTACCAGCTTATTCATCTCTTATGTGAAAACACCAAAGGCACGGTTGAGGAATTTCAGGACGTAGCCTACATATTCAAGGGAAAAGAGGCCATTTCGCACATGTTCAGGGTAGGGTCTGGTTTGGATAGTCAAATCCTCGGTGATTTTGAAATTATCAGTCAGTTGAAGACAGCCGCAAGACGCTCTAAGAAACAAGGTCTACTCAACTCCTTTTCTGAGCGTTTGATAAATGCAGTTATACAAGCGAGTAAGCGCATTAAAAATGAAACGGAGCTATCTTCTGGCGCAACCTCTGTGTCCTTTGCGGCGGTACAATATATTATGACCAATGTTAAGAATGTCACCGATAAAAATATTTTGTTGTTCGGTACTGGTAAAATTGGCCGTAACACTTGTGAGAATTTAGTTAAGCATACCAAAAATTCTCATATAACTTTAATAAATAGGACCAAGACCAAGGCAGAAGAAGTTGCAGGTAAATTTAATCTTATCGTTAAGGACTTCAATAATCTTGAAGACGAAATAAACACCTCTGATATTGTCATTGTTGCAACAGGTGCTCAGAATCCAACCGTCTTCAAATCGCTAATCTCAACTCAAAAGCCCTTATTGCTTTTAGACTTATCCATTCCTAAAAACATTAGCGAAGACGTCACCGAGTTAGAGCGTGTAACCTTGGTTCACATGGATGATTTGGCAAAGATTACAGATGATACTTTAGAAAAACGCAAGGCATTCATCCCAAAAGCCGAAAGTATTATAGCCGAAATCATGGCCGAATTCAATGCGTGGATAGACACTTTAAAATTTGTTCCCACCATTCAGGCCATTAAGCACAAGCTCATTGATTTAAAAACTGCTGAAATCAATACACAACGGAAAAAATTGGCAGACTTCAATGAAGACCAAGCAGAGCTTATAAGTAACAATATCATTCAGAAAATCACGAATCACTTTGCGCACCACTTAAAAGAAGACAAAGTGACCTCTGACGAGAGTATAGAACTCATCAAAAAAATATTTCAGCTAGAAGAAACCACACAAAATGTCTAAGGTTATTCGCATTGGTACGCGCGATAGCGAATTAGCGCTTTGGCAAGCCAAAACGGTTCAATCTCAACTGGAAGCGCTTGGGCATAAAACTGTTATTGTTCCCATTAAATCCACAGGAGATATTGTATTGGACAAACCGCTTTATGAGCTCGGTATTACAGGAATATTTACAAAAACGCTGGATATTGCCATGCTCAATGAAGATATTGATATTGCCGTACATTCCTTAAAAGATGTGCCTACAGTTCTCCCTAAAGGTATAGTTCAGGCGGCTGTTATCAAGCGTGGCAACGTTAACGACACTCTTGTTTTTAAGAAGAATGAAGAGTTCCTATCTGCCAAGGATGCGGTTATTGCAACGGGAAGCCTTAGGCGCAGGGCACAATGGCTTAACCGTTATCCCACGCATACGGTTGTAGGATTGCGAGGAAACGTAAATTCTCGCTTAGAGAAACTTCAGAAAAACGAGAACTGGAATGCTGCCATTTTTGCCGCAGCCGGAATTGGACGATTAAATTTAAGGCCGGAAAATGCCATTAACCTCAGCTGGATGATACCAGCTCCTGCACAAGGTGCCATTATGGTTTCGGCCCTAGAGGACGATACGGAAACTCGAGAGATCTGTAATGAAATCAATCATGAGGAAACAGAAATCTGTACCACTATAGAACGCAAGTTTTTAAACCGATTAGAAGGTGGGTGCACCGCACCTATTGGTGCTTTAGCTTTTGTGAAAAATGAAGAAATTCAATTCAAGGGCATTTTACTCAGCAAAGATGGCAGTAAAAAAGTAGAGATCTCTAAATCGGTTCCCTTAGGAAAACATCAAACACTCGGTGAGGACTGTGCGGATTACATTATCAGCAAAGGTGGAAAATTATTGATGGACGACATCAAAAAGGGCGAACTAAAGATTAATATATATTCTACCAAAACATTAAGTGACGACCAGCTTCATCTCTTCCATAATGATGTGTCTGCTTTGAGTAATGATGCGGTAAAAATCAGTTTAAACCGCATACCAAGAACGGTTGTTAGAGAACCTCTTGAAAACGTCATCATTACAAGTAAAAATGCCGTTGAAGCCTTATTACATAATTTCGCCCCAACAGAACTTCAGTTCGAAACTATTTACTGTGTAGGCAGGCGTACCAAGCGTATGATTGAAAAACGTATTGGAAAAGTTGCCCATGTAGAACCAAACGCCAAAAAACTAGCAGATTATCTCATAACTGAGCTAAAAGGTAAGGAAGCGACCTATTTTTGCAGCGATATTAGGTTGGATTACCTGCCTTCAAAACTTATGGAACATGGTATCACTGTTAACGAAATTGAAGCCTACCAAACTAAATTTGACGCTGAGAAAATTACGCACGAATTAGATGGCATCATGTTTTACAGTCCTTCTACTGTTCAAAGTTTTTTAAATGATAATAAAGCTCAAGGCATAGCCTTCTGTATCGGTGAAACCACGGCCAAAGAGGCTAAAAAATATTTTGAGGACGTGAGGGTTGCAAAAGTGCCAACAGTAGAGAGTGTGATTGAATTGGTTAACGAGTATTATTCAGCAAAATGATTAAAAACGATTTATACCTGCGTGCCTTAAAAGGTGAAACGGTTGAACGACCACCTGTATGGATGATGCGTCAGGCAGGAAGATACCTCCCCGAATTTATGGCTATAAAGGAAAAGTACGACTTCTTTACACGATGTCGCACTCCGGAATTGGCCAGCGAAATAACGGTGCAGCCCATAAGACGCTATGGCATGGATGCTGCCATTTTGTTTTCCGATATTTTGGTTATTCCTCAAGCTATGAATATCGAGGTAGAAATGAAGCCCAATTTTGGGCCTTATTTACCCAATCCTGTGCGAAATCAAAAAGACGTAGATAATGTGATTGTTCCAGATGTCACAGTTGAACTTGATTATGTGATGCAGGCCATTAAGGCAACAAAGGAGTTGCTCAATGATGAGATACCACTTATTGGATTTGCTGGTTCGCCTTGGACTATTTTATGTTATTGTGTTCAAGGGCAAGGCAGTAAGAATTTTGACAAGGCCAAACAATTCTGTTTTACCAATCCTGTTGCAGCACACCAATTGTTACAGAAAATTACAGATACAACGATAGCCTATCTCAAAGCTAAAGTTGAAGCGGGTTGTAATGCGGTTCAAATTTTTGATTCTTGGGGCGGTATGCTCTCTCCAACCGACTACCAGGAATTTTCATGGCAATATATCAACCAGATTATTGAAGCATTAAAAGACCATGCGCCTGTAATTGCCTTCGGAAAAGGATGTTGGTTTGCCTTGGGCGAGATGGCCAAGTCTAATGCCTCTGCTCTAGGTATCGACTGGACCTGCTCTGCAAAAAATGCACGCTACTTAACTGGAGGCCAAATCACATTACAAGGTAATTTTGATCCTTCCCGTTTGTTTTCACCTCCTGCCGAAATCAAAAAAATGGTAAAAGAAATGATTGATGACTTCGGAAAAGACAAATACATCGTAAATTTAGGACACGGTATATTACCTAACATACCATTAGATAATGCTAAGGCATTTATCGATGCCGTTAAGGAGTATCATGTTTAAAAATATCATAAAGGGATTACAAGCCTATTCAGGAGGATTTGCGCTCATTTCAAAATTGAAATTGTGGCGATACTTTGCCATTCCAATACTTATAAGCATTATTGTGTTTTTTGTAATTATCTCGGCAGCCTATGGTTGGTCCGATAATTTGGGTGACTGGATGGCTAAGGTTTGGGTCTGGGAATGGGGAAAATCTGCATTTACAACGATAGGCTCTATCATTGGTGGTTTAGTTATCATTGTAATTGGGCTAATTCTTTTTAAGCACATCATCATGGCATTATCTGCCCCTTTTATGAGTCCAGTCTCGGAAAAGATTGAAGCCTATATTACCCAATCTGAACAAATAACCAGTAGGGAAACGAGCTTTATGTCGCAATTATGGCGTGGCATAGGAATTAATGGTAGAAACCTGCTTATGGAATTAGTTTTAACCATTCCTATTTTACTTTTAAAATTTATTCCTGTAGTCAATATATTCTCTACCATTCTATTGTTTATGGTTCAGGCATACTATGCAGGATTTGGAAATATCGATTATACCTTGGAGCGCCACTTCTCTTACAGGGAAAGTATTGCTTTTGTTAAAAAACATCGTGGTCTCTCTATTGGAAACGGCATCGGATTTCTACTCCTATTACTAATTCCGTTTATTGGCGTTGTGCTTGTTCTTCCTTTATCGGTTACAGCAGCATCAGTATCTACAGTTAAGGCCTTACACCCAGACCTTAAAGAATTGAAATCGTAAACCATTTTACATGAACTTAAAAGACCAATTTTATAACTATATAAAAGACTTGCAGGATACTATTACCTCTAAACTTGAAGCTGTAGATGGTAAGGCAACGTTTAAAGAAGATCTGTGGAAACGAAAAGAAGGTGGAGGTGGCAGAACCCGAGTTATAGAAAATGGTAATGTTTTTGAAAAAGGAGGTGTAAATATTTCTGCTGTTCACGGAAAATTACCAGAAACCATGCAACACTATTTTGGTGTTGAAGATGCTGATTTTTTTGCTTGTGGCTTAAGCTTGGTATTGCATCCTAAAAATCCTATGGTACCAACCGTGCATGCCAATTGGCGCTATTTTGAAATGTACGACCAGGCCGGAAATATAGTAGACCAGTGGTTTGGAGGCGGACAAGACTTAACGCCTTATTATTTGTTCGAGGAGGATGCTATCCATTTTCACCAGGTTTGCAAAACCGCTTGCGATAACCACCATCCTGAATTTTACGCAATGTATAAAGCGAAATGCGATGACTACTTCTATAATTCACATAGAAATGAAGCGCGCGGCATAGGTGGTTTGTTTTTTGACTACTGCAAGGCAACAGAAGACATGACTATGCAACAATGGTACGATTTTGTATCCGAGGTTGGCGATAGTTTTCTTGATGCTTATGTCCCCATAGTTGAAAAAAGAAAACATCTCAGTTATACAGAGCAAAACAGAAATTGGCAGGAAATCAGACGCGGACGCTATGTGGAGTTCAATTTAGTTCACGATAAGGGAACGCTGTTTGGCTTAAAAACCAACGGAAGAATTGAAAGTATCCTTATGAGCTTACCACCACATGTGCAGTGGGTCTACAACCACCATCCCGAAAAAGGAAGTGAAGAGGAAAAATTAATTGCTGTACTAAAAGAACCTAAAAACTGGATATAACATGTTTCCTATACGACGAAATAGACGATTACGACAAAACGAGGCCATAAGAAGCCTTGTTAGAGAAACAACAATTACTCCCAATGACTTTCTGGTCCCACTTTTTGTTGTTGAAGGCAAAGGCGTAAAGGAAGAAATTCCTTCGATGCCAAATTATTACAGGTTCAGTTTAGACCTTTTAGAAGAAGAAGTAAAACTACTTTGGAATCTAGGTTTAAAGTCCGTTTTACTTTTTGTGAAAGTTGATGACAAACTCAAAGATAACAAAGGGACGGAAGCTTTAAATCCCAATGGCCTTATGCAACGCGCCATTAAATCCGTGAAGGAAATATGTCCTAATATGCTCGTAATGACCGACGTTGCCTTGGACCCATTCTCCGTTTACGGTCATGATGGGATTATTGAAAATGGAAAAATTATCAATGATGCTACGGTCGAGGTGTTGGCCCAAATGAGTATCTCCCATGCTGAAGCTGGTGCCGATTTCGTAGCGCCAAGCGATATGATGGATGGTCGGGTTCTTGGAATCAGAGAAGCATTGGACCAATCTAATTTTATAGATACTGGCATTATGAGTTATTCGGCTAAATATGCCTCATCGTTTTATGGCCCATTTAGGGATGCTTTAGATTCTGCACCAGTAGATGCACATGACATTCCGAAGGACAAAAAAACGTATCAAATGGATTTTGCCAATAGAGATGAGGCCATAAGGGAAACTCAAATGGATATCAATGAGGGAGCAGATATTGTTATGGTAAAGCCTGGCTTGTGTTATTTGGATATCGTCAGGGATATAAGAAATAGTTTTAATGTTCCAATTGCTGTCTATCAAGTTTCTGGTGAATATGCTATGTTAAAAGCTGCAGCAGAAAAAGGCTGGCTAGACCACGATAGTGTGATGCTTGAGCAGGTTACCGCCATAAAAAGAGCTGGTGCCGACATAATTGCAAGTTACTTTGCTAAGGATGTTGTTAATTTGATTTCGTAAATTCGTAATAACTAATCTTAGATGCATTAATGGGCTTACTCATTTTTTACGCTGTAATTTCTATTTTCTTTTCGTTTTTATGTTCCATATTAGAAGCCGTGTTATTAAGTATAACACCAACATTTATTAACGTTAAGAAGAAAGAAGGCAAATCCTACGCAACTGAATTAGAGGAATTAAAACAAGACGTAGACAGACCTCTAATCGCCATACTTACCTTAAATACCATAGCGCATACCGTTGGAGCCATTTTAGTAGGTGTCCAAGCTAAAGTAGCCTACGCCGAATCTTATGGTAGTGACACACAGAGCTTTTTTGGTATTGAATTCACGGAAGATGTCATGGTAGGCGTTGTTTCTACGGTGATGACTATTCTTATTTTGGTCGCTTCAGAAATTATTCCAAAAACCATTGGCGCTACCTATTGGAAACACCTCGCAAATTTTACGGCTAAGGCCTTAAACATTCTTATTTTTCCATTAAAATGGACTGGAACTTTATGGTTGTTGCAACTTACCACTAAACTCATCGGAGGCAAAGGGCATGGAAGTGTACTAAGTAGGGAAGGCTTTGCAGCCATGGCAGACATTGCCCATGAAGAAGGGGTTTTTGAAGAAAGTGAGAGCAAGGTGATAAAAAATCTGTTGACCTTTAAAGATGTTCAAGCTAAAGATATTATGACGCCTCGGACGGTTATGAAAACGGACGATGAGCAAACAACGATTGAGGCATTTTTTAATGAAAATCAAAATATCAGGTTCTCACGTATTCCTATATATACGGAAGAAACCGATAATATAACAGGTCTTGTCCTCAAAGATGAAGTGTTCAGGGAAATGGCTCTCGGAAATGGAAAAAAGAGGCTCTCTGAGATAAAGCGTAAAATCATTATCGTAAATCGTAGTATGCCTATTCCTAAATTATTTGAACAACTTGTAGAAAGCCGTAACCACATGGCACTTGTTGTAGACGAATATGGGTCTGTTAGTGGTTTGGTTACTATGGAAGATGTAATAGAAACGCTCCTAGGTTTGGAAATTATGGATGAAAGCGATAATGTATCCGACCTTCAATTATTGGCCAGACGCAGTTGGGAAGCCAGAGCAAAACGCCTAGGATTAATTGAAAGCGACAATCCTGAAAATTAATGCTTCAGTGTATTGTAGCTACGCCTTTGGGACATGCCAAGGTTCAAGGAACTGATAGAGGTGTTAATTCAATTAAGATTTTAGATTCCCAAAAACGTCTTTCCGAAAAAATTCCTTTGGAACTTCAAAACTGTGTGAATCAACTTCATGAATATTTTAGTGGTAAACGTCAAACTTTTGAACTCAAGCTAAATCCTGAAGGAACCGAATTTCAGAAAAACGTGTGGCAGCACTTACAAACAATCCCTTTTGGAAAAACGACAACATACCTTGAGCTTTCAAGAGTACTGGGCAATGAAAAAGCCATTCGCGCAGTTGCAAATGCCAATTCCAAAAATCCATTGTGGATAGTCGTTCCGTGCCATAGGGTAATAGGAAGTGATGGTAGCCTTACTGGATATGCTGGAGGACTGCAACGCAAAGCGTGGCTGTTAAGGTACGAAGGTGCAATCCAACAACAATCCTTATTTTAGTAATCAATAATATTGAATCATGAGGTATCTAAAAAAAACACTTAAATGGTTAATAGGACTATTGGCTGCACTAGTTATTCTAGCCTATATTTTTGATTACGACTATATCCTTAAAGGCATTAGGGTAGTATATTTTACAGGGCACGTTACTGCGTTCATAGATGACTATCCTTATTTTGAAAACGACACCATAAAGAAAGGGACACAAAGAGATGTTTGGCCTCTGGACCAATCCTATAATTCAGTAGGCCCAACCAAACGACTGACCAATACACATGATACGTTTGGTTCAGTAGCTTACCTCATTATAAAAAATGATAGTATTTGGTACGAATGGTATGCTGACGGTTATGGCACAGACTCTAAAACCAATTCCTTCTCCATGGCTAAAAGCATAACCTCATCCCTAATGGCCAAAGCTATTATGGATGGGTATATAGAAGGTTTAGACCAACCTATCAGCGATTTCTATCCACAATATAAAAACGCGAAAACCACCGTAGGCGATTTGGCCTCCATGGCTTCTGGTCTCGATTGGGTTGAGCATTATACAAGTCCGTTTTCAATTACAGCGAGAGCAAACTATGATGACGATTTAGCAGAAACCATTCTTAATCAAAAAGTCGTTAAAGAGCCTGGAAAAGAATTTGAGTATCTCAGTGGCAGCACCCAACTTTTAGGAATGATCATACAGAAAGCCACAAACAAACCATTAGCTAATTACTTATCTGAGAGTTTCTGGCAACCAATGGGAGCATCAGAAAATGCACTATGGCAGTTAGATGATGAGGACAACCGTTTAGCAAAGGCCTTTTGCTGTATTTCTAGTAACGCTAGGGATTTTGCTAGATTTGGGAAACTTTACAAAAATCATGGGCGCTGGAATGGGGCGCAAATACTAGACTCTGCCTATGTGGCTAAAGCAACTGAATCTCGTTTTAAAGGGCAGCCTTATGGATACGGTTTTTGGATAAGCGATTATTTAGGAAAACACATTTTTGCCATGCGCGGTATTTTGGGGCAATATGTCATCACGATACCAGAAGATGATTTAATCGTGGTTAGGCTTGGTCATCATAGGAGTCCAAATGTAGTTAACTCATTTCCAGAAGATTTTTATATTTACATAGACGAAGCTTATGAAATGTTAGGTCTATGATTTCAAAACTCAATCTTGAAAATATTTTGTTTCTAGATATTGAAACCGTTCCGGAAACAGAAGGTTTCCATGAACTTGATGATACTAAAAAAGAGCTTTGGGAAGACAAATCACGATACCAGCGTAAAGACGACTTCACCGCAGAGGAATTTTATGAGCGTGCAGGTATTTGGGCAGAATTTGGTAAAATAATCTGTATTTCCGTTGGTTACTTTCATTTTGAGGGTGACATAAGGCAATTTCGAGTCACTTCGTTCTATGGTGATGAAATTAAAATTCTAAAGGATTTCAAAAATCTTGTGATTTCCCATTTCAGTCAAAATAAACACCTTCTTTGCGCTCATAACGGTAAAGAATTTGACTTTCCATACATTGCTAGACGTATGATTATTAACGGCATAACCTTACCTTACAAGCTGAATCTATTTGGCAAAAAGCCCTGGGAAGTGCCGCATTTAGATACCTTAGAACTGTGGAAATTTGGTGACTATAAAACCTATACCTCTTTAAAGCTTTTAACCAATGTGTTGGGGATTCCATCTCCAAAAGAAGATATTGATGGTAGCGAAGTTTATAACGTCTATTACAAAGACAAGGATTTAGACCGTATTATAACTTATTGCGAGAGAGACACTATTGCTGTTGCACAAATTTTACTGAGACTAAGAGGTGATGAGCTACTGCATGACAATGAAATAAAGCATATATAAAAAAACCCGGAAGCTTTTCCGGGTTTTTTATTTGGCATCGTAATAAATTAGTTCTTAATAAATCGTTTCATCATAGTGCCTTCGTCAGATGTAAATTGAATCTGATAAACCGCACTTTCTAATTGGCTTACGTCAATTTGATTGTTGTTAACCTCTCCACGTCCTACAAGTTGACCTATTGAATTATAGATTTCGTAAGAAAGACGCGAGAATGATGACTTTATGTGAAGTGTATTGTCTCTTACCGGATTTGGATAAATGACAATATCCTTTAACTCATCTTCTACAACTTCTCTTGATGTTTCGAATCTTGCGGTTCCTGCAGTAAGATTAATATTATCAATGGCTAAATCTGCCTGCCATGTACTTCCTGTTAACCTATTAAATCTTAACTGCACACTACCTCCAATATAAGCTGAAAGGTCTATACTTGCAGACTGCCAAGAATTCCCGAGATTACCTGAGCTATTCCAAATACTAACCCATGATACACCATTATCAATACTTGCTTCTAAATCAATTGTTCCCATATTGCTTGAACCAAACTGATGGTAATTAAAACTAAAATTAGCCGATGTTACGCTAGTTAAATCAAAACAAGGCGAGTTTATAATCGCTCGTTTATTTGGATAGCCTGTACCATTGCCAGAAGCTTCAACATAAATATAGAACGATCCTTGAATTGCACTGGATGGACCTGTTCCACTAGATGGTGTTCCGTTAGCATCAACTGTCCAATTTAAATTATCTGCAGCTGATTGTGTCCAACCTCCTAAAGTATTCTCAAAGCCTTCAGAATAAGGATACGACGTGATTCCTCCTGAACAACTAGGCAAAACTATCACACCATCAGTTAAGTTAATGTTGTCTATTGCAATATCCGCTTGCCAAGTACTGCCTACAAATCTATTAAATCGAATTTGCACACTACTTCCTATATAAGCAGAAAGGTCTAAATTAACTTTTAGCCATTGACTACCTTGATTCCCTGTCTGACTCCATAGGTTTGCCCATGTTTCACCGTCATCATCAGATATTTCAACAGCAATCGATCCCATATCAGCAGCACCGAACATATGGTATTGAAAGCTAAATATTGGTGTTGCAATTCCAACTAAGTCAAAACAAGGTGATGTAATGATTGCTCTTTTATCTGGATAACCTGTATTAAGACCAGAGGCCTCAACATAGATATACGAACTGCCTTCAAAAGCACTTGAAGGACCTGTTCCGTTTGAAGGTGTCCCTCCAGAATTAACGGTCCAGTTGAGGTCGTCTGCAGTAGATTGCGTCCATGCTCCTAAAGAGCCTTCAAAGCCTTCCGAATATGGGAAAGTAGAAACGCCTCCCGAACATCCTGTAGAGGGTTCGGCTACGTTAATCGTCCTGATAACTTCTGAAGCAGCATTACCAGCACTATCGCTAACATTATAAGTTACTTGATACGTACCTGCAGTATTGGTGTCTACTGCACCTGCAATAACTATACTTGCTGTTAAATCCCCATCGATATTATCTGTTGCTGTAGCACCTTGTTCTACATAGATATCGCCTACTATTAAATTTATAGTGGACGCACCGATCAAGGTAATCACAGGTGCCGTTGTATCCGCGGCCACATTTACGGTTCGGGTTACTTGGTTCGCAGCATTGCCAGCAGCATCACTCACATTATAATTGACAAAATACGTACCTGCGATTGCCGTGTTCACTGTTCCAGTAATCACAATATTGGCTGAGATATCACCATCCAAATTATCAGTAGCCGTAGCTCCCTGTTCAACATAAGTGTCTCCAACATTGAGATTTATTGTTGGATTTCCAATCAATGTAATAACAGGCGCTGTGGTATCAGGCAAAACATTTACAGTCCTAGTAACTTCTGTGGCCGCGTTCCCTGCAGCATCACTGACATTATACGTGATTACATAGGAGCCCACAATATTTGTATTAACCGTATCACCTCCAACAATAATGCTCGAAGTCAAATCTCCATCAACATTATCTGATGCGGTAGCACCAGGATCGGTAAAAGAATCACCAAGTTCTAGATCAAATGTTGCTGCCCCAATTAAAGTTATTACTGGTGGTGTTGTGTCAGCAATTACGGTAACAGTTCTAGTAACTTCAGCAGCAGCATTTCCTGCGGCATCACTGACATTATATGTCACCACATAAACGCCTGCAATAGATGTATTAACAGTATCGCCTCCAATAACAATAGACCCTGAGATATCACCATCTACATTATCTGTTGCCGTCGCCCCTTGTTCTGTGTAAGAATCACCTACATTTAAATCTAAAGTTGCTGGACCGTTAAGTGTGATAACTGGTGGTGTAACATCTGGCCCAGAAGCTGTTAATTGAATACCATCGATAGCTATATCTGCCTGCCAAGTACTACCAACAAATCGATTGAATCGTAATTGTATACCTTTGCCAACATAGGCATCCAAACTTACACTTTGACTATTCCACTGATTGCCTTGATTTCCAGACTGGCTCCAAATACTTGTCCAAGTGGCTCCCTCATCGTCACTGATTTCTAGGTCAATGGTTCCCATATCTGCCGCACCAAACATATGATAGGCAAAATCAAAAGATGCAGATGACACACCGTTTAAATCAAAGCACGGAGATGTTATAATTGCACGTTTATCAGGATATCCTGTCCCTTGTCCAGAAGCTTCAACGTAAATGTAGAAACTGCCTTCAGTTGCTGTAGAAGGTCCTGTACCACTAGAAGGTGTTCCTCCAGAATTGACAGTCCAATTGAGGTCATCAGCGGCAGACTGTATCCAACCACCTGTAGACCCTTCAAAGCCTTCAGCGTATGGAAATGTAGAGATTCCTCCTGAACACCCATTTGATGGCTCATTGACATTAACCGTGCGAGTAACCTCTGCAGCTGCGTTGCCTGCTGCGTCACTGACATTATAAGTTACTATGTATGTGCCGAGTGTATTGGTATCTACAACATCACCTCCAATAACAATATTTGCAGAAATATCTCCATCAACATTATCCGTGGCAGTTGCTCCTAGCTCCGTGTATACGTCACCTTGAGTTAAGTCTAACGGAGAAGCTCCATTTAAGGTAATTACAGGAGGTGTGGTATCCGGTCCCGAACCTTCAATGATTATTGTATAATCTTCAACTTCACCATACGTGAACGAGGCACAAGGCCCAACAATTTCGTTATAACTTAATGTTACACGCATTCTTGTGCTAGCCTCCGTTGCTGAGGCAGGCACCGTAAATGAACCTGAGATTGGAGTAGCCGTTGTTGGCGCTTGTGTGAAAACTTGTTCTCCTGCGTCCAGAAAATCTCCATCGCGATTATAATCTATCCATACTGAATACCCTTCACTATAAACTGTTCCGGTCCAAGTTGGCGTGATGGTAATAGTATACTGCGTTCCTTTGGTAAGCGTTGTTGAAATATTAGTGAAATCTGAATAGAATTGACCGCCCGAAGCATTATCAATTGTATTGAGTTGTACTCTGCTTATAAATTCATCATTAACATTGGTACTTGCTGAATTGCAATAATTTAATTGCACATCAGTTGTTGTAAAGTTAACTGAGCTACTAAATGCAGAAGTAGCTCCGCCAGAACATTTACTTCTAACCTGAGCCTCATACTGCGTAAGTGCTGTTAATCCAGACAACGTTTCTGAAATTCCGGTTACCGCGACAGTTGTCCATGTTGTAGTGCCTACTTGGCGATATCTTAAATCATACGTAGCGCCTGGAACCGCATCCCAACTTAGTGTAGCAGTAGTTGTGGCTACGTTCGTAGCGTTTAATCCATTAGGTACTGTTGCATTACATACTACAGGTGGCCCAATGGTAAAGTTGGTGTTGGAAATATCAAAGAAAATATTATTAGCACCTCTCACCATAACCCTGTTTTGGTTACCCTGAACATCAGGAACCACTATATCATGTGACCCATCGTTAGGGACATTAGTAGCTAAGGCAACTGTGTAGGTATCACCACCATCTGTTGACAAGAAAATATCAACATTGGCCGCGTTTATACCATTCCCAGTGGTTCCAGCAACATTCCAAGTTACTGATTGTAATGTGCCAGCGTTCCATGTTACATTGGTATTTGGTGAATTTACTACAAAGGGTCCTGCGGTACCATTTACAGCAATTTGTACATCATCACTATTATTGGTCGCACCACCTGGCCTATTGTCTCTTACCGTTAGTCTAAAATTAAGTGTACGCGCAACATTTGGTACTGCTTCCCATTGCCAAGATGTGGCTCCCGCCTTTATTGTTTCAAGACGAGGAAAATAACGCTTATTATCGGTTGTTGGACTAAAGGAGCGGAAAGCCACTCCAGAAGTATTATTTACAGATGGCACCGTCGTTGCCGCATCGTTTTCATCGGCTTGCTCCCAACAGTATGTGAGAACATCGCCCGAGTCACTATCATTGGCCGTACCTTCTAAGACAAACGGTGTTCCTCTAGGTATCGTGTAATTAGGGCCTGCGTTAACTGTTGGTACTGAATTCCCAGTATTGGTATTTGTCTGACAGCTCGTAGTTTTTACATAATCTGTGACCTGTTGTACAGAGTACCAGTGAAAATAAGGGTCGCTATTAGATTGAACATCAGTAGCACCAGTAATTCCTGCGTAACCCATAATTGTTGAGCCACTGCCTGGCTCATAATGAGCGTTGGTTCCTTCATTTCTGAACGAAAACGTATGATTTGCTCCAAATTGGTGTCCCATTTCGTGAGCCACATAATCTACATCGAACGGGTCACCTTCGGGAATGGTTAGTGAGGTCCAGCCGCTTCCTTTCTGGCCATTTACACATACACAGCCAATGCAGCCAGCATTACCATTATTTTGAAGATTAGCGAAAAGGTGTCCTATATCGTAATTGGTTTCGCCGATAACGTTGGTTAATGTGTTTTGCAACTGAGAATTATAGTTAGTCGTAGTGCTGCCATAAGGGTCTGTTGAAGGATTGGTATATATAACATCATCAGTATTTGCAATGAGTTGCATATTAACGTTGAAATCATTCTCAAAAAGTCCGTTCACCCTAGTCATTGTAGTATTTATTGCAGCAAGTGCTAATGCTACGGTACCACCATGATACTGGGTATATTCTCCAGTCGCAGATACAACTAACCTATAGGTTCGTAAAATGCCATCATCTGCATTCCTATCGAACGAACCCTGAGAAGTCATAGCATTATTCATTTGTTCCGTTAACTCACATTCAAAGTTGTTTGAGTAATCAATTCTGTTTTGTCTGTTAAAAACGATATAATTAGCTGAACCGCTAGCCAATGGTTCAATGAATGTACTAAATCTATCTGCAGATAATATCATGGCATTAAAGCCTTGGGGTGAAACACTGAATCTAATAACTGCGGAAGGGTCATCTATGCCCTTACCAACATATGATCTAATGTCAGGATATCTTGCTTGCAAATCAGGATGCATTATTGAGGCTTCAAAAATTGAGAAACGCTCAAGCTTTCCTTGCGAATTAGGAATTGAAATCTGGACGGAAGATTGCAAGTTGCTGCTCCTCTGTGGTGCATTGCTCAATGCTTGTTGCAGTCCGGATAAATTTAGACTAAAGGTTTGATAGCTTTTTAGCGCTTGATGACTTTGCTTGGTAATCCTGCTAGAGCTTACAGCTTCTTGGGTCCAAAAGTTTTTGTCTTGTCCCCAGGCAAGAGAATAGCCAAGTAAAGCGACAAGGCAGAGTAGTTTTAATTTCATAATGATGAGGGTTTATAGATTAATTAATAGTGATGCCTCAAAATAATTATTTTTTCTATAGGAAATTCGATTGTTAATATTTTCTTAATGAAATGCTGAAAAACTACGTAAAAACCGTAATAGTTTGTAAGGTAAAACTTTCATTGCTGCAAATTCTTATCAGATTAGAGTAAGAATAAAATCAACAAACATGGTTTTTCAATTCAGCAAAAAAATTGATTTTAATTAGGACACTCATGTTGTCTAATCATTAATAAGATAGTTTCCATATATCACTTAACACATATGGTATACTACAGCTGTGTTGCTTCCTTGGTTTCTATCATACCTGTCTTAATTTAATTATCTAATTGGCTGGATGTTTTTACGTTTAATTTTCAATTTGATGAGGTGTAAATCCTAATAATAAAGACTTAATATTTTATATTTACATATGGACAATTCTCCACTCTTAGAGGTCAAGGATCTAGCTATTTCGTTTAAATCGAAGAACAGCTACAAACCGATAATAAAAACCATTTCATTTAAACTATCAGTAAATTCCTTTACTGCCATTGTGGGTGAATCAGGTTCAGGGAAATCGGTAACGGCATTAGCTTTAATGGGATTACTGCCTCCCAAACTATCTCAAATCAATAGCGGAAGCATTTTACTGTCCAACAAGGAGATTATAGGCCTTCCCATTGCCGAAATGCGGAAAATTAGAGGCAAGGACATTGCCATGATTTTTCAGGAGCCAATGAGTTCCTTAAACCCTTCCATGCGCTGTGGCAGCCAGGTTGCAGAAATACTTAAAGAACATTTTTACCTTAATTCTTCAGAGATAAAAGCTGAAGTCTTAAGATTATTCGAGCAAGTTAAACTTCCTAATCCAGAAAGAATATATAAGGCCTATCCGCATGAAATTTCCGGTGGGCAAAAACAGCGCGTTATGATTGCCATGGCCATAGCGTATAAACCAAAACTCCTTATTGCAGACGAGCCAACAACAGCCCTTGATGTGACGGTTCAAAAAGAAATCTTGGACTTACTTAAAGATATTCAAAAAAAGACCCAAATGAGCGTTCTGTTCATATCTCATGACCTGGCCTTGGTGTCTCAAATAGCAGATAAGGTCATTGTAATGTACAAGGGAGAAATTGTAGAACAAGGTTCTAAATCTTCTATTTTTAATAGTCCAAAACACCGTTATACAAAAGCGTTGATAGGAGCGAGACCTTCTACAAAAAACAGAGTGAAACTACTTCCAACGATTTCTGATTTTATGTCCAATAGCTTTAAAAGCGAACTGGTTACCACTAAAGAGCGCCAACAACGCCATAAGAAATTATATAAGCAACAACCCTTATTAGAAGTCAATGATGTTGAGAAGGCTTATATAACTAAATCTGGTTGGTTGAAGTCTAATTCTTTTTTTAAGGCGGTTAATGGTGTCAGTTTTAAAGTTTATCCTGGAGAAACATTAGGCTTGGTAGGAGAATCTGGCTGTGGCAAATCAACATTGGGAAATATAATCTTACAATTGGATAAGGCGACAGCAGGAAAAATCCGTTATAAAGGAAAGGATATTACCAATTTGAGTAAATCTGAAATGAGGCGACTTAGGAAAGACATACAAATTATCTTTCAGGACCCATTCGCCTCACTTAATCCTAGATTAAAGGTAGGTGAAGCTATACTAGAGCCTATGAAAGTGCACAACATCTGGGAAAACAATAAAGAACGAAAGCTTAAGGTTTTGGAGATTTTAAAAAGTGTTGGGCTTTCTGAGGTAGATTTTGATAAGTTTCCACACCAATTTTCAGGAGGCCAAAGACAACGCATTGGCATTGCCAGAACCATAGCCTTAAATCCTAAGTTGATTATCTGTGATGAATCGGTTTCGGCTTTAGACATATCGGTACAAGCTCAAGTATTGAATCTATTGAATAAACTTAAGGACCAATATGGCTTTACTTATATTTTTATTTCGCACGACCTTAGCGTTGTAAAGTATATGGCAGACCAACTTCTTGTCATGAACGAAGGAAAAATCGAAGAAATTGGAGACGCTGACGAGGTGTTCTCTAACCCTAAAAAACCTTATACCAAGCGACTCATAAATGCTATTCCAGATGGAATAGACTAATGGGATTATAACCACAAATTATAAATTGAATGCACACGATGCGATTAAAACTCATTGTATATTTAGTCATAAGTCTATTGGTTTCGAGCTGCATGGACAACAAAGATGAAAAATCTACACGATCAAAAAGTAATATGGATATCGATAAAAAGGTTGATTCACTCTTGGCCTTAATGACTTTAGAGGAAAAAGTTGGCCAATTAAACATGTACTCGGATTTTTGGGAGAGTACAGGCCCTGCCAACACTAAATCTGCCCAAGAAAAATTTGATCATTTAAAAAGGGGGTGGGTTGGTGCTATGTTAAATGTTCATGGTGCCAAAAACACTAAACGCATTCAAAAAATCGCAGTTGAAGAAACGAGACTAGGTATACCATTGCTGTTTGGTTATGATGTTATTCACGGTTTTAAAACTATTAGTCCTATTCCTTTAGCAGAAGCAGCGAGTTGGGATCTCGATGCTATCCAAACATCCGCAAGAATTGCAGGTATTGAAGCCTCTGCAGCCGGACTGCATTGGACGTTTGCTCCGATGGTCGATGTTTCAAGAGACCCACGTTGGGGTCGCGTTATGGAAGGGGCTGGAGAAGACGCCTATCTTGGGAGTAAAATAGCAGCGGCAAGGGTTCGAGGTTTTCAGGGCGATGATATTGGTGCAAAAAATACTATTGCTGCCTGCGCCAAGCATTTTGCAGCATACGGTTTTGTCGAAGCAGGAAAAGAATATAACACTGTAGACATAGGAACCTCAACCCTTTATAATGTGGTGTTACCTCCTTTTAAAACTGCTGCCAACGTAGGTGTAAAAACTTTTATGAACTCGTTTAACGACTTAAACGGTATTCCGGTAACGGCCCATAAGGAATTGCAACGCAAACTGCTTAAGGGCGAATGGGATTTTAAAGGTCTTGTAGTATCGGATTGGGCTTCGATTAAAGAACTCATCTCATGGGGCCATGCTACTGATGAAAAGGAAGCGGCTATTCTGGCACTATCTGCAGGTAACGACATGGATATGGAAGGTTATGTCTACATCAATGAATTAACTGATATCATTAAATCGGGCGAGCTCAGTGAAGAGGTATTGAATGAAGCTGTTTCAAGGATTTTAAGGTTAAAGTTTGAATTAGGTTTATTTGATGATCCATACAGATATTGTAATGAGGAACTAGAGTCCAAAACCCTAGGGAAACAAGAGCACCAACAAGCCGTTCTGGATATGGCCAAAAAATCGATTGTCTTGCTCAAAAATGACAACCAAAAACTTCCTTTGAAAAGGGCAGGCCAAACCATTGCTGTAATAGGTCCGTTAGCGGTAGACAAAGACAGCCCGCTAGGGAATTGGAGGGCTGCGGCAGAACCTAATAGTGCCGTGTCTGTGCTGGAAGGGCTAAAGTCCTACGGCGATAATACCATTCTGTATCATAAAGGCGTGGATTTGGTAAACGACAGTCCCTCTTTTGCTAAGGAAGCCAATATCAATATGACTAATAGACAAGGCATTAAAGATGCTGCAAATCTAGCGTCCAAAGCAGACATTGTGATAATGGTATTGGGAGAGCATGGATTTCAGAGTGGTGAAGCAAGAAGCAAAACTAACCTTAAACTACCAGGGCTGCAGCAAGAGCTGTTAGAGGCTGTTTACAAGGTAAATCCAAACATAGTTTTGGTTTTACAAAGCGGAAGACCTTTAATCATAGATTGGGCTGCCAAACACATCCCAAGTATAGTAATGGCGTGGCAACTTGGTTCTCAAAGTGGTAATGCCCTTGCAGAGGTTTTATATGGAGATTATGTGCCAAGTGGTAAGTTGCCCATGACCTTTCCGCGAGATGTTGGCCAAATACCAATTTACTACAATCATAAAAATACTGGACGACCAAGAAATGTCGAAAACAATGTGTTTTGGTCGCACTATCTTGATGCAAAAAATTCACCATTGTTCCCTTTTGGTCATGGGCTGAGTTATACCGTTTTTAACTATGACAAACTTAAAACCAATAAACAAAAGTATTCTATTGGTGAAGAAATTAAAGTGTCCGTTCAAATCTCTAATATTGGGGAATATGACGGAAAGGAGGTCGTCCAACTTTATATAAGGGATTTGGTTGGCTCTGTCACAAGACCCATCAAAGAACTTAAAGGTTTTGAACTAGTTGATTTAAAAAAGGGCGAAACAAAGGAATTAAGCTTCGTATTAACTACCAACGACCTTGGATTTTATACTAATAAAGGCGCCTTCGTAATCGAGCAAGGTGAATTTGAAATTTATATCGGAGGAAGTTCTACAACAACCCTGAAAACAAAAATAGCTCTTAAATAAGAGCCATTTCAAAATAATTATGCTTCAACTTAAATAAGCTAAAGCATAAATATTTTTCTTGCCAATTTAAAAACATTGGATACTAACTGTACCGTGTTTTTAACATTGCTAACAACACTGTTGTTGTCATAAGCAGGTTCTGGTAGATTTGGTTGTGTTTTCATAAGCAGTTATTTATGACAGATTTGGGGCAAATCATAAATTAAGTTTATGATAGATTTGGTTTATTAGATTTGGGATGGCTAATATGCCATAATTTTTGAATAAATCAGTTTAAAAACATTATTAATCGATGAATTGCATTATTTTTTAACATTTATAGGAATTTCAAATCGAATTGAACAAATAAAAACCACCTGAGTACAAGTGGTTTTTAAGTTGCTATAGTTTTGAAGTTATTACAATCGCATCTCAGGGATTTCACCTTCAACAATCAGTGTGCCTTCCGTAGCGCTTTTTATATCTTCTACTGAAACATCTGGAGCTCTTTCCAATAGCTTAAACCCTTGCTCAGTCACTTCCAGTACAGCTAGGTTTGTTACTATCTTTTTAACGCAGCCCACTCCAGTTAATGGTAGTGTACATTTCTTTAAAAGCTTCGAGGCACCTGCCCTGTTGGTATGCATCATGGCCACAATTATATTTTCTGCACTAGCCACGAGATCCATTGCACCTCCCATACCTTTTACCATCTTTCCGGGAATCTTCCAATTTGCTATATCGCCATTTTCTGCTACTTCCATAGCGCCTAAGATTGTTAAATCTACATGCTGACCCCTTATCATTGAAAAGCTCATTGCCGAATCGAAAAAACTAGCTCCTGGTAAGGTTGTTATGGTTTGTTTACCTGCATTTATAACGTCTGGATCTTCTTCTCCTTCAAATGGAAACGGCCCCATTCCAAGAACGCCATTTTCACTTTGAAATTCGACCTGTATATCATCTCTGACAAAGTTGGCCACAAGTGTTGGTATGCCAATACCTAGATTCACATAATAACCGTCTTTCACTTCTTGAGCGATACGTTTCGCTATTCCGTTTTTGTCTAACATATTATTTACGTGGTCTTACTGTTCTTTGTTCTATTCTTTTTTCAAAAATTTCACCTTTAAAAATGCGCTGGACAAAAATACCAGGAATGTGAATTTGGTTAGGGTCTAAAGCTCCTACAGGTAGCAACTCTTCAACCTCGACGACGGTGATATCAGCGGCGCCACACATATTAGGATTAAAATTTCTGGCTGTACCCTTAAACACGAGATTACCGGCCGCATCGCCTTTCCATGCCTTGATAAATCCGAAATCAGCCTTAAAAGCCCGTTCTAAAACATGCATTTTGCCATTAAACTCCCTTGTCTCTTTTCCTTTTTCTACCTCAGTACCATAGCCTGCAGGTGTGTAAAAAGCTGGTATGCCTGCTTGTGCCGCACGGCATCGTTCTGCAAGCGTTCCTTGAGGAATCAAGTCTACTTCAAGCTCGCCAGATAACATTTGTCGTTCAAATTCATCATTTTCGCCCACATAAGAAGAAATCATTTTTTTAATCTGTTTCTTCTGGAGTAGAAGTCCCAAGCCAAAATCGTCTACACCAGCGTTATTGGAAATACAAGTGAGCCCTTTAATATTTCTCCTCACCAACTCTGCTATGGCATTTTCAGGGATTCCTGATAGTCCAAAACCGCCCAGCATAAAGGTCATATTATCTTTTACACCATCTAACGCTTCAGAAACATTGGCTACTGTTTTATCAATCATAAAACCATAAAATTTAGGTACCGAAAATTACAAAACTGAACGCAGAAATCAGTATAATTTTGTAAGAATAAAAAAAGGCGTTAGAGGTCTAAAAATCTACATCTACCTCATCGAGTGGGTCAATATCTTCTGAGAGGTCGCCTTCGTCTTTAATGTCACAATCTACATTAATACTCAACTCTTCTGGCTTTTCAAACTCTTCCTTAGAAACATTCAAGGTTTCGTCTGCATAACAAGCCTTCATGTACAGACCCCAAATAGGCAAAGCCATTGAAGCGCCTTGTCCGTAGGTAATGGATTTAAAATGTACTGATCTGTCCTCTGCACCCACCCATACGCCAGTTACTAGGTTAGGTACCATTCCCATGAACCATCCATCACTTTGATTTTGAGTGGTCCCTGTTTTACCAGCAATAGGATTTGTGAATTCATAAGGGTATCCTGTAATAATCTCCCTATACATCGGATTCCACTGGTCAAAGCCTTTGTGTCTTAAACGTCTCCCGGATCCGGCTTGGGTAACCCCTTCCATAAGGTTTACCGTAACATAGGCCACCTCTTCGCTCAGCACATCCTTGCTCTCTGGAACGAATTGATACAAAATAGTGCCATTTTTATCTTCAATTCTAGTGACCATTACAGGTTTGTTGTACACACCCTTATTGGCGAAAGTGGAGTAGGCAGCAACCATTTCGTAAATACTAATATCTGGTGTTCCTAACGCTATTGCTGGTACTGGTAAAATATCTTGCTCCACTCCTAATTTTTTAGCCATTTCTACAACGGGTTGTGGCCCAATTTCATTCATTAATCTGGCAGTCACTGTATTGGTAGAACTGGCCAAGGCATCCTTTAAGGTTTGAACACCTGAATAATTTCCATCAGAATTTTTTGTGGTCCAAGGTTCTGGGTTTCCAAATTTATTGGCTGCAATGGTTATTGGAGTCCTTGGAAAAGAATCACAAGGTGATAATTGTAGTTGATCTATGGCTGTTGCATATACAAATGGTTTAAACGTAGAACCTACCTGACGTTTTCCTTGTTTAACCATGTCATATTGAAAATGCTTGTAATTCATTCCTCCAACCCAAGCTTTAACGTGTCCTGTCTTGGGGTCCATGGACATTAAACCTGGACGCAGGAACGATTTGTAGTAACGCATGGAATCAATAGGTTTCATAACGGTATCTACTTCACTTGGTTTTCCGTCTACCCATTTAAAAACCGTCATTTCAATAGGCTCATAGAATGTCGCCTCAATTTCTTTGTCCGATAAGCCTTGATTTTTTAAAATACGCCAGCGTTCGCCGCGTCGCATTCCGTCTTTTAAAAGCTTATCTATTTCGGCATTGGTTAACTCTAAAAACGGTGCAGTTGGATTACGGTCTGGTGTATTCTGATGGTCAAACTCGGCCTGTAGTCTAGGCATATGTAAGCCTATAGCTTCTTCTGCATACTTCTGCATCCTTGAATCAATGGTGACAAAGATTTTTAAACCATCACTATAAAGATCATATTTGCTGCCGTCTGGTTTTCTATTTTTCTCGTCCGCTGCCCATTCTTTCATAAAACCTCTTAGATACTCCCTAAAATAAGTTGCAATGCCTTCCCTGTGCGTTTCAGGTGTAAAATTTAAATCCAGTTCCGTCTGTTGTAAGGAGTCTTTTAGCTCTTGATCGATAAAGCCGTACTTGGCCATTTGTGCCAAAACCACGTTTCTACGGTTCTTGGTTCCAACGGGATTTCTCGAAGGGATAGGGTTATACAGGGAGGAATTCTTAAACATACCCACGAGCATGGCCGACTCCTTTAAATCCAATTCATGAGGTTCTTTCCCAAAATATATCCTAGCAGCTGATCTAATTCCATCACCATTATTACCAAAATCATAAATATTGAAATACTGCGCAATAATCTCTTCTTTTGTATACTGCCGTTCTAAACGTATGGCTATAATCCATTCCCTTACTTTCTGCAAGGCTCGCTGAAATTTATTTCTTGATACTTGGTCTGTAAATAGCTGTTTGGCCAATTGTTGTGAAATGGTACTTGCACCTCCGCCTCTACCTGTAAGAGCTCTTAGGGTTCCTCGTGCATCAATACCTGAGTGATTGTAGTATCTAACATCTTCTGTGGCAATTAGGGCATCTACCAAGTGCTTTGGTAAATCTTCGTAGGCTACTGGTGTCCTATTATCATTAAAATAAAACTTTCCAAGTGTTTTTCCATCAGAAGAAATAATCTCGGTGGCTAAATTGGTTTCAGGATTTTCTAAACGTGTATGGTCTGGCATTTCTCCAAGAAAACCCCAAGATGCCAGTAAAAACAAGAGCACGACCGATAGAACTACTCCAGTAAATAGCATCCAAAACCAGCGAATGTATTTAGAAAAATCTTGGGTTTTTGCGTTAGATGATGTTTTTCGTTTTGCCATAATTGAGACTTATTGTACGGATTCTAATCTAAATCCCACTTCAGTTATCCCTTCAAGATTTGCAAGGCCATTGACCTGTCCATTCTGCCGCATGGCATGTTGAATATTTATTTGGTACTCGCCTTCTTCCTCAAATTTAAATGTTCCCTCATAACCTTTGAGCCAAAGTTTGTTTTCCTTTACATCTGTAAAACCCGTTCCCAGTAATTCCCCATTGGGTTTGGCCATTTTATACTCTAGGGTATCCTTTACGGTTTTGCCATGAGGGTAGCTTAATTCGGTTATAAGAAATAGATTGTTGAACTTATAATCGTTATTATTCCTAATATTTATAAATAGGTTGTAATTGTTTAGCGTGTCTGGAGCCATAAACTTAAAACTCGCAATCGAATCTTTGTGCCATTCATTAGGATAGGAAACATAAGAATCGAAAACAGCCTTAGAATCGCAAGCGATTAACGCAGCACTAACGAAAAGGAAAACTATCCCTTTAATTTTTTTTGGCATTTGTGTTTTTGTTACGATTTCGGTTTCGCTTGCGGTTCTTCCTATTATTTTTACGTTTCCTTTTGGATTTTGGATTATCAAACCGTGTTAAACTGTCTTGACCTACAACGTTCTCAAATTCGGCTTTAGTATCTTTAATATGTTCTGCAGCATATTCTTCTAAGCTCGATACTTTAATCTTTTTCTTGTTCTTTTCTATAATTTCATTGGCCTGATCTGTGGTAATCACATGCCAGTTCATCCACTCGCCTTCGTAAGCATACCACATAAGCCCTTTAAAAATATCGGTTTTTTGACATATGGCAATACCTTTTTCTGTATAGAGTTTTGTATCTGTCTTGGGAAAGGATTTCAGGGCATCTAAATAGGCGTCGAGTTCGTAGTTGAGGCAACATTTTAATTTACCACATTGTCCCGCGAGTTTCAAAGGATTTAGGGATAACTGCTGGTATCTCGCCGCAGAAGTGCTTACGGATCTAAAATCTGTTAACCAGGTTGAACAACAAAGCTCACGGCCACAAGACCCAATGCCTCCTAGTCTGGCTGCCTCTTGCCTAAAGCCTACTTGACGCATTTCTATTCGTGTTCTAAACTCTCGTGCAAACACTTTGATGAGTTCCCTAAAGTCTACACGCTCTTCAGCGGTGTAATAGAACGTCGCCTTACTTCCGTCGCCTTGATATTCAATATCAGAAATCTTCATCTTTAGGTTAAGGTCTATAGCAAATTGCCTGGCCTTAACTTTCATTTGTTCTTCCTTGTCCCTTGAGGCCGACCAAATATCAATATCTTTTTGCGTGGCTTTTCTATAAATTTTTAGAACATTCTCTTCGTCATTGATATCGACCTTTTTGCGCTTCATTTGAACACGTACCAATTCTCCCGTTAAGGTAACAACGCCTACATCATGACCTGACTTTGCTTGCGTAGCAACAATATCGCCGATACTTAAGCTCAGGTTTTCTGTGTTTTTATAGTAATGCTTTCTTCCGTTTTTAAAGCGAACCTCTACACCTTTAAAAGGTTCTTGGCCATTAGGAAGGGACATATTGGCTAACCAATCAAAAACAGTTAACTTGTTACAGCTATCTGTGCCGCAGGTCCCATTATTTCTACATCCTCTTGGTTGGCCATCTTTACCAGTTGAGCAACTGTTACAAGCCATAAAGTCTTTATATAATCCAGTCAACGATGATGTTAACCGAGTCTTGTTAATATTAAATTATACTGTAAAGATAGTATTATTAGAACGACTTCTAAAGTGAATGTTAACTAAACTCAATTTCGTAATTGAGCCGATCGGATAGTGATTTTAATTCTGATTCTGACTTAAAAATATTTTTGAACAATGTTCTGCCCCAGCCAATCTGTTTGGAAAATTCATTAAATGAGGTCTCTCTCCAGTTAAATCCTTCTTTCCAAAATGAACTTGGTGACACATAGCAAAATGTGTAATTAAAGATAACACTGGAGGCGTTTTTTTCGTCGAGTTCCTCAATGCTAGACGGTGCCAAAAAGGTGATGGCATTATTATTACAGGTAGCTCTTAGTTCATCAATTATTTCTGGGTAGTCTTGCGCTAATGACGAAATATCAAAATCATTATACTCTGTATTTCCTATTTTTCTAATAGGTCTAATCTGCAAAATATCAAAGCTTTGTGGGTTGAAATATTTAAAAATATCCTTGAGTTCGTGGAAGTTGTCTTTATTAAACGTATAATTTATCCTCACTTTGAAGTCGTACTTGCGCTTAAGTTTACTAAATGCCAAGAATGCATTCTGAAACTTTTCATAGTTTCCCTTTTTCATGAAACTCTCATAGGATTCCTTTGTTACGCCATGCAAGGAGATGATAAATTCATTGAGGCCAGCTCTTAGCAAGTCTTCAATTTTTTCCTCGGTCAATAAATTAGCATTGGTTGTAATAGAGATATAGGGCACCTTGTAAGCCTTACCTAAAGCAACAAGCTTTGGCAAATTCTTATATAAGGTAGGCTCCGTGCCACAGCCGAGCTGTAGTTTAAGGGCTCTATTGAATATTGCCTTTGCAACCAATTCCAGATCGTCTTCCTTAAATTGGCCTTTTAAGGTTTTTACATAATCGGCATCTGTGAAATAGCACATCTTACAGCGCAGATTACAGGCCATAACAGGATCTAGATTCACCGCCAAATAGCGTTTGTTAAAGGTATGCAGCAAATAGAGTCCAAGAAACTTAACCCTATGGTTTTTAATCTTTCGGTTAAGCTTCAAGAGTCTATAAATATTCATGCGGTACTTGTTTAACGCCTTTAAAGTTCTGGCTGTGCCGCCTTGAAGTGTTCTTTAATATTCCTTAAGTTCTTATCCTTTCTCAAATGATCTGCTCTTCCCTTTTTAAATATATCGTTGCTATTGCCTTGGCCTTTTCGCAAGGCTTTCTGTTCCTCGTAGGGGAGCCTATTGATTTCCATGCAAGACACTGAACAACAGTTTTCCATTTCTTTTTTACAGTCATCACACTGAATAAAAAGTAAATGGCAGGCTTCATTGGCACAATTTGTATGGACATCTGCTGGTTTACCGCATTGGTGGCAGCTGGCTATGACATCATCACTTATGCGCTCAGCACGTCTTTCATCAAAAACAAAGTTCTTTCCAACAAACTTATTTTCAAGGCCTTTTGACTTTACTTCGCGTGTGTAGTTAATTATGCCACCCTCTAATTGGAATACATTTTTAAACCCTTTGTGTTTATAATAGGCACTAGCCTTTTCACAACGAATCCCACCGGTGCAATACATGACTAACTTTTTGTCCTCCTTATGTTCCTTTAAATCTTCTTCTATGATGTCTAAAGATTGCCTAAACGTATCCACATCTGGTGTAATGGCATTTTTAAAGTGGCCTATTTCACTTTCATAATGGTTACGCATATCAACCAAAATGGTATCTGGATCTTCTATGAGCTCGTTAAATTGCTCCGCACCAACATGAATGCCCTTGTTAGTAACATCAAACGTACTGTCGTTTAATCCATCGGCAACAATTTTTGGACGCACTTTCACCTTTAGCTTTAAAAACGAAAAGTTGTCTTGTTCAATGGCAATATTCAATCTAACATTTTCTAGAAACGAAATAGAATCCAAATGGTTTTTAAAAGCCTCAAAATTCTCTGCAGGCACGGATAATTGAGCGTTAATACCTTCGGTGGCAATATAAATCCTGCCTAGGACATCTAGCTCATCCCATGCCAAAAACATGTGGTTTCTAAAAATTTCGGTGTTTTTAATTAGTGCGTATTTGTAGAAAGAAATCGTCAAACGATCTTTACCAGCCTCTTTAATGAGCGCAGCTCTTTCTTTAGCACTTAAGTTATTGTACAGTTGCATGCTATACTAATTTTAAGTTTAAAGAATTAAGGTACAAAGGTATTATTTTAAACTACTTGAGGAAAAAAGTGAAAGAAAAAAGCACTTCTGTAAACAAGAAGTGCTTTTTCAGATCAACCAAAATTAAAACTACTAAATGATGTCAATCCTAACGGGCTTTTCAATTACTGAGAAATTTGCAATAATTGGAACACCTAATGTTTTTAATTTTGACTCAATGGTCTCTTAAGGTTAATCCATCACATCTAATCACTAACTTAAAGGGAAATTCATAGCAATTTTTTCCACTTACATTAGTAAGATGTAAAAACTTTAAAATGGTTGCGTTAGGCATCAAAAAAAAGTAAAATAAATGGTATTTTTGATGTTCAAATCAATAGAAAAGACAAGACTATGAGTAGCGAGAAAGAGGCTAAATTAAAAGCATTAAAACTTACCCTTGACAAGTTGGATAAAGCTTATGGTAAGGGAACCGTAATGAAAATGAGCGACCAGGCCATTGAAGATGTAGATGCCATTTCTTCTGGTTCATTGGGCTTAGATATTGCCCTAGGCGTAGGTGGTTATCCTAGGGGAAGAGTTATTGAAATCTATGGACCAGAGTCTTCTGGTAAAACCACCTTAACGCTGCACGCTATTGCAGAGGCCCAAAAAGCGGGAGGCATCGCTGCGTTTATTGATGCAGAACATGCTTTTGACAGATTTTATGCAGAAAAACTAGGCGTAGATTTAGAAAATTTAATTATATCACAACCCGATAATGGTGAACAAGCCTTAGAAATTGCAGACAATCTCGTAAGATCTGGAGCCATAGATATTGTTGTAGTAGACTCTGTTGCTGCTTTAACGCCTAAAAGTGAAATTGAAGGCGAGATGGGTGACTCTAAAATGGGACTTCATGCACGACTAATGTCTCAAGCCTTGAGGAAGTTAACTGCCTCTATTAGTAAAACCAATTGCACCATGATTTTTATTAACCAGCTTCGTGAAAAAATCGGTGTAATGTTCGGTAATCCTGAAACAACTACAGGAGGTAACGCCTTGAAGTTTTATGCTTCCGTACGCCTGGATATTAGAAGGTCTACTCAGATTAAAGATTCCAATGGTGAAGTTGTAGGTAACAAAACACGCGTTAAGGTTGTTAAGAACAAAGTGGCACCACCATTTAGAATGGCCGAGTTTGACATTATGTACGGTGGAGGTGTGTCTAAAGTTGGAGAAATTCTGGACTTGGCGGTAGATCATGATATCGTTAAGAAAAGTGGCTCGTGGTTTAGCTATGGCGACACCAAATTAGGACAAGGAAGAGACGCTGTTAAAAATCTGCTCATAGACAATCCGGACTTAATGGACGAACTCGAAGAAAAAGTTAGGGCGATAATCAATGAAGCTTAAACTAAAAATCCTGAGAATTCAGGATTTTTTTTATTTAGACGCAACCTTTATGCAACTTATGCATCTATGAAATGAGATTGATTAAATAATATGAAAAAAATAGTGTTATTGGCATTATTGCCCCTAATGTTTTTCTCTTGTAGCGTAGACAATGATTTGGATGATTTTTATTTTGAAATTATGCCAATTGAAAGCGTTGACATTCCTGAAAGTTTCGTTTTTGGTCAAACCTACGAGATAAGTGTTACTTACGATAAGCTAAATACATGTCATTCGTTTTATGATTTTATATATGAAATAAACGAGAACGAACGAACTATTGCCGTAGTAGACATTGTTTCTACCAACATGACGTGTGAGGATGAGGAAGAGTTGGTAACGGTAAGTTTCAATTTTACGGTATCATCGTTTGATACCTATTTATTTAAGTTCTATCAAGGTGAAGATGAAGACGGAGTCGATCAGTATCACCTTATAGAAGTTCCTGTTGGAATGGGTTTAACAAACTCTGAAATTCCAAATGTGACTAATTAATCTCTAAATCATGTGAGTTTAAAACAACTCATAGAAAAATGTATTGAACAGGATGCTCAAGCACAGAGTCAATTATACAAGCAGTACGCCAGTAAATTATTCTCTCTTTGCCTGAAGTACAGCCGCAATTATGTTGAAGCAGAAGATAATCTGCACGAAACGTTCTTAACCATTTTTGATAAAATAGGCCAATTTAACCATAAAGGGTCTTTTGAGGGCTGGCTAAAACGTATAGCTATAAATACAGCGCTCCAAAAGTACCGGCAGCATGTAGGTGTCTATGATATTGTCAATGAAGAAGCTATTGAAGATTCCAACATTGAAATAGATGACCAGGATTTGAGCCTAGATTTTTTATTAAAAATCATACAGGAATTACCAGACCGTTATAGATTGGTATTTAACCTATATGCCTTAGACGGTTATTCACATAATGAAATCAGTGACTTAATTGGTATTTCTGTAGGGACATCAAAATCTAATCTTGCAAGAGCGAGAAAGATTTTAAAAACAAAAATTGAAGACTATAAAGAAAAATCGAATTCGCGATCGATATAGAGTAAATGAAAGACAAGAAGCATATAGATAGACTCTTTCAAGAGAAATTTAAAGATTTCGAGGTTTCACCTGATGAAAAGTTGTGGAGTCGTATTGAAAGTGATTTACCGAAACGTAAGAAAAAGCGCCGACCTGTCGTGATATGGTGGCAATTGGGTGGCGTTGCGGCAGCTATTTTGTTGTTGATAACCGTAGGTATTTCATTGCTTAGACCGGATAAGACACAGCCCGAAGACTATCCGCTGGTAAATACCAAAACCGTAGACAGTTCTTCAATCCTTAAGAAGGAGAACACGAGCACCAATAACAAAAACACTGTAAAGAATTCTGTAGCTGATACAGATAATGAGACAGATTTAGAAGCTTCTGAAAACAAAACCCTAACGCCTAGTGCGTCCGCACGAACCAATGTTAAGAGCGAGAACAAGGTAGCAAGTCATACAAGGTCAACTCCAACTAATGAGAGTTCCAAAGGGGCTGTTACTAACGCTGTTGTGGCAGATAATCCTTTAAAAACCAAAAAGGAAAACCGTACGTCTGAAAATAAAATCCTAAACAAAAAGGATTTAAATGAAGACCTCAAGGAATCTTTGGACAGTAAGAAGAACGCTGTTGCAGAAAATCAAAACAACACTGAAACAGCGCCAACCAATGCAACCAAATCTAAAGTGGAAGACGGGATAATAAAAAAAGATGAGGCCTTACTTAAAGAGGAGCTAAAAAAGCAGTCTATCGAGGAAGCCATAGCTGCGCAAGAGGACAAAACAAATGAAAAAGAAAAAGTTGATCAAAGCAGGTGGAGCATTTCTCCAAATGTTGCGCCTGTTTATTTTAGCTCTTTAGGTCAAGGCTCTCCTATAAATGAACAATTTATTGAGAACTCCAAAGGTAGCAACGTTAGTATGAGCTATGGTATTTCAGGTAGCTATGCTGTGACTGACCGAGTTAAAGTTAGGGTAGGTGTCAACCGAATTAACCTTAACCAAGTCACCTCAGATGTATTTGCCTTTAGTGGTGTAGAAGCGAGTGAAACCAATAGCATGGCAAGAATGGAGAATGTAGATTATATGAGCAGCTCTGAATCTTATGCCATTATGAGTTCTGCAATGATGAATCGCGTCTCCTCGCCAGAATTATTTAATCCAAAAATATCTGGACAATTAGAACAACGCTTTGGTTTTTTGGAAGTGCCTTTAGAGTTGGAATATCGGATAATGGATAAAAAGTTTGGAGTTAATGTAATTGGTGGCTTTAGTACGTTTTTCCTTAACGATAATGAATTGTATGCTGAAGTTAACGGCACCTCAACACTTATTGGCGAAGCTAATAACATCAACTCTACAAGTTTTAGTGCCAATTTTGGATTAGGTATGGACTACAGCTTGTCTAAACAATGGAAGATAAATCTTGAACCCATGTTCAAGTATCAAATAAATACCTTTAGTAATACCTCTGGTGATTTTAGGCCATTCTTTATTGGAGTGTATTCTGGTTTAAGTTTTAAGTTTTAGGTTAATTAAGTTAGGTTATTGCAACACAATTTAGCAATGATGATGAGAGCTGCCCCTGGTTAGGGCAGCTTTTTTTTAGGCCCTTCTAGCAATTCTTTTAAAATTATTTGCCTCGCTTGTTCCTTTAATTCTTTTGTCTTCTCAACGGTAAGTCCTGCTGTCATTAAAAAGGAATGTATTTTGGCTCGCATTCGGCCAGGTCCGCCACTAAAAAATGTATACGAGAAAAGCCTTTTATTATCATAGAACGTTAAAGGAACCACAGGAATTTGGTGATTAATGGCCAACCTAAAGGCACCATCTTTAAAATCGTCAAGGGTTATATGCTCCTCGGGCACACCGCCTTCAGGAAATATGCAAATACTAAGGCCTTGCTTTAATCGCCGCTGAGCTCTAAGAAAAACGGCTTTTCTGCTTTCGGCATTGCTTCGGTCTACAAGAATACAAGTTCGCTTATAAAAAAAGCCAAATAAAGGAATCTTAGCCAATTCTTTTTTTCCCACAAAAACAAAAGGATTCTTTACCGCCACCAACATAAGCATGATGTCCGTCATAGAGGTGTGGTTGGCTATAAACATATAGCTCTGGCCACTCACGGGTTTTTCCTCTTTTATAATTTGGTATCTAAAACCCATCCCGATTAAAATAAATTTGGCCCAAAATCTGGCCAATCTAAAAAAGAAAGGATACCATTGTTCCCTTGAAATGGAAATTATAAGCACCGGAAATAACACAATGATTGGCAGGGCCACCAAAATGTAAAACCATATGCGGTACAACAACCAAAAGGGATATTTGAAAATCACCATGAAACCAAAACTAAAAAATTTATCTTTGCGTTCAGTTATCAAACAAGTTTAATTTAATTGAAATTCCTGCACCTGCAGGATATAGTAATGGCAAGAATTCTAACAGGAATACAAAGTACAGGAACACCACATCTAGGTAATATTTTAGGCGCAATTTTACCAGCTATAGAAAAGGCGAAACAAGCTTCTAATGAATCCTATTTATTTATTGCAGATTTGCATTCGCTTACTCAAATAAAAGATGCAGATACTTTACGGCACAACACCTATTCTACAGCAGCCACTTGGCTAGCTTTTGGCCTTGACATTGAAAAAAGTGTGTTTTACAGACAAAGCGATGTGCCTCAAGTCACTGAATTGGCTTGGTATTTAAATTGCTTCTTTCCATTTAAACGATTAGAGTTGGCCCACAGTTTTAAGGATAAAGCTGATCGATTAGACGATGTCAATGGTGGCCTATTTACCTATCCTATGCTTATGGCGGCTGATATTTTACTCTATGATTCTGAGATAATCCCAGTGGGAAAAGACCAAGAGCAACACATTGAAATGACGCGTGATGTGGCCTCCCGTTTTCATGCCAGGATGGGAGAAACCTTTGTGCTGCCTGTCGCAGATATCCAAAAAGACACGATGCTCATACCTGGAACCGATGGTGCCAAAATGAGTAAAAGCAAAGGAAACATCATTGACATTTTCTTACCAGAAAAAAAACTGCGCAAACAAATTATGTCCATAAAAACAGACAGCACACCACTCGAAGAACCCAAGGATTGGTCTACTTGTAACTGTTTTGCATTATACACCATTTTGGCCTCTGATGCCGAAACAGCCCAGATGAAAGCCAATTACGAAAAAGGAGGTTATGGCTACGGACATGCCAAGCAAGCCTTATTTGAGCTTATTCTCGAACGCTTTGGTGATGCCAGAGCGAAGTATTCTTACTTCATGGACAACTTACATGAAGTCGATGCTGCATTGGCCAAAGGTGCGGCAAAAGCCAAAGTTGTGGCAGATGACGTTTTAAAACGCGTTAGAGCCAAGGTTGGGTATTAATTAAATAAGCTCAAACATCTTTCCGGGCAAAGGTCTTACAACACCTTTAAGCTCCATATTTAATAGAAGGCTCGCTACTTTATAACTAGGTATTTGGCATTGAAGTGCAATGGAGTCCAAAAGGTCCTTGCCATTTGCTTTAAGGTAATTATATACTTGTTTTTCATCCTCATCCAATTCTACAAATAACTGTTTCTGTATTGAGGTTGGCTTGGATTTTGAATCGTCATTGTCCAATTTCCAATTAAGGATATAAGGGATATCCAATGGATCGGATAGCAAGTGGGCCTTCTGAAATTTAATAAGATTATTGCAGCCCACACTTCGTGAGTCTGTAGGGCGTCCAGGGACTGCAAAGACCTCACGGTCGTAGGAATTTGCGATGTCTGCCGTCACTAAACTACCACCCTTTTCAGCAGATTCTATAACGATTGTAGCTTCACTCAGTCCTGCTATGATTCTGTTTCGTTTTAAAAAATTATTGCGGTCAAAAGGATCTGTACTCCAAAAATCCGTGTAGAAACCTCCGTGCGCTTCTATGGGAGCGACGTATTTCTCGTGTATTTTGGGATATATCTGATTTAACCCATGGGCCAAACAACCAATAGTTTGTAGATTGTGTTTTACTGCCGCATTTTGTGCGGTAATATCGGTCCCATAAGCAAATCCTGAAACAATTATAGGGTTATAAGGCGCTAGAGTTTCTACCAGACGCTGGCAAAATGCAATGCCTTTTGTAGTAATCTTGCGCGTTCCTACTATGCTTATAATGTAATGGTTGCCGATATTGATGTTGCCGGATTGAAACAAAAGAATAGGACCGTCTATGCATTGTTTTAATCGTTCTGGGTAAGCTTCGTCCATAAAATAATGTACCTCAATACCATTGTCCCTGATGAAGCGTAGTTCATGTTCGGCTTCTTCCAAAAAATCAGCTTGAAACAGTGCATCTGCAATTAACGTTCCTATGCCATCGATTTTAAGCAGATTCGCTCGTTTTTCTTTAAGAACAGCTTCTGCAGAACCACAGTGATGAATCAGCTTTTTCGCTGTTGTAGGACCTATCTTAGGAAGGTGTTGTAAAGCTAGAGTGTAAATTAACTCGCTATCTGTCATTACAATATAACTTTTAAACCAATCCCAATAAACTAATTTTTTTGATGTTAATAACTAAACTCCTTGAAAGTTTTATGGATTTTGAAAATTTTTAACTTTGTTACGCAATGCAGTTAGAAGTTTACATAAAGGATTTGCTTTACAGATATGATTGTGTGATTGTGCCAGATTTTGGTGCGTTTTTGACACAACGAGTCTCAGCAAAAATCCATGACAATACACATACGTTATATCCGCCAAAAAAGCTTTTGTCCTTTAACGAGCAATTGCAAAAAAATGATGGTCTATTGGCCAATTATATCGCAGAAGTTGAAAAAATCCCTTACGATACCGCCATTTATAAAATCGCAAAGCAGGTAAAATCAATTAAGTCTTATTTAATTGAAGGTGAAACCATTCAATTTGAAGATATAGGCGAGTTTATGCTCAATAATGCCGGCAATATTGTGTTTGAGCCTTCTAATCACATCAATTTCCTCACGGATTCGTTTGGGCTATCTCACTTTAATTCAGTTGAGGTTGCTAGAGAAGTTTATAACAAAGAGGTGGAGGCCCTTGAGGAAAAAATTGCTATTCCAATTTCGAATAAAAAGCGGTCGTCATCATGGTTAAAATATGCAGCTGCAGCTGTAGTTATATTAGGTTTGGGCGCTTATGGGTCTTATAAATACTACACAAATACTGTTGAAACCCACAACCAACTTGCCCAGGAAGAAGCCAATGCGCAATTGGATGAAAAAGTTCAAGAGGCAACATTTGTGATTCCTAATGCCTTACCGGCAGTAGAATTAGAAGTCGAAAAACAATCTGGAAATTACCATGTCGTTGCTGGTGCGTTTAGGGTAGAATCCAACTCGGTAAAAAAAGTGAACCAGCTTCGGGCTAAAGGTTACAAGGCAAGGGTCATTGGTAAAAACAGATACGGACTCCATGAAGTCGTATACGAAAGCTTTGAAACACGAACAGAAGCCATAAATGCGCTCTACAAAATTAGACGAGAGCACAATCGCGATGCATGGTTGTTGGTTAAATCTTTAGATTAATCTTTCCTTTTTAATTTAATAGCTTATTGGATGTTATCTTTGCATAAATTTTTAGTTCATGCAAGCGAAAACAGCATTTCAATCTAAAACTATCGTTACAGATTTAGTTCTTCCCAGCGAGACTAATCCCATAAATAATCTCTTTGGAGGTGAATTACTAGCACGCATGGATCGTGCAGCCAGTATAGCGGCTAGGCGCCATTCTAGGCGAATTGTTGTTACAGCATCTGTAAATCATGTAGCTTTCAACCATACCATTCCTCTTGGGAGTGTGGTTACGGTAGAGGCCAAAGTCTCTAGAGCCTTTACGTCGTCGATGGAAGTTTATCTAGATGTTTGGATTGAAGACAGGGAGTCTGGAGAATGCATAAAAGCCAACGAAGCCATTTACACTTTTGTGGCTGTGGATGAGACTGGCCGTCCTGTTAAGGTTCCTGAACTCATCCCAGAAACAGACTTGGAAAAAGAACGCTTTGAAGGTGCCTTGAGACGTAAACAACTAAGTTTGGTATTGGCAGGCAAAATGAAACCCCAAGATGCTACGGAACTAAAAGCCATTTTTGAGTAAATTAAACCTTTTTTAAGCTTTAAGGTCTTACCATAAAACCAAAACTATTTATGATGAGACCGCTAGTTTACACTTTAGTATTCCTTTTTGCAATGAGTTTTACCTCTTGTGCCAAACGCGTAGTTGTAAGGCAGCCAGCAGGTGTGACCGTAGTTCAAAAATTACCAAGACAGCATAACATAGTTCGTGTGAATGGTGCTCGCTACTATGTTTTTAACGGAAGATATCACAGAAAAACTAGACAGGGCTATGTTGTAGTTAATCTATAATTAATAGTTCGCCAACCAATACTCTGGATTGAGTTTCTTATCGTTTTTATATATTCTGAAATCGAGAAGCGATTCACCAGTTGATCTATTGGTAAACACCTCTCCTATAGGTTGACCTGTGGCCACCTTGTCACCAGATTTAACGTATATCTTGGAGAGGTTGTTATAAATACTTAGATAATTTCCATGTCTAATTATAACCGCAGGGTTAGCATTTTTAACGATTACTATTTTAGATACTTCTCCTGTAAATACCGATTTCACTTGAGCATTACGCTCTGTAGCAATTTTAACACCAGAATTGTTAACCTCAACCGAGCGGTCGGCCAAGGAGCGTGTTTTACCAAATTTGCCCTTTATAACACCTCGAGATACAGGCCAGCCTAATTTTCCTCGATTGGCTTCAAAGTTAGAGGCTAGAACCTTGGCTTCCGGCGTGAGCACAAAGGCACCTGTTGATTTGGTATTTCCAGCTTCTTTGTTAGATGCAGCAATGGCTTCCTTGATGAGGCGGTCAATTTCCCTATTTAGGCGTTCTGCTTCTTTTTGCTTCTTGTTTATTTGTGCCGTATACTTGCTCATATCCGCTTTTATGGCGGCCATTAGAGCTTCCCGTTGTTTTAGCTCCTCTTCCAGTTTTCGTTTTTCGGCTCGGTTCTCTTCAATTAATTTCTGCTTTTCTTCCTTTCGTTTAGAGAGTTTAATATTTAATTCCTGTAGCTCTTTGGTTTTGGCCTTGATGGCTTCTCCCTGCTTCTTTTGATAATTAGCGTATTGCTTAATGTATTGCAGCCGTTTATAGGCCTGTTTAAAATCTTGTGAGGACAACAAAAACATGACTCTGCTTTGTTCTGACTTGCTTTTATAGGATTTTACAATCATTGCAGCATAATCATCCTTTAATTCCTGTAGCTGCTCCCTAAGTATGGATATCTCTCTTTGATTGGCATTAATCTCTCGTGTTAACAAATTGGCCTGTTCATTGGTTATTCTTATAAGATTGCGGCGAACACTCACCTTATAATTTATATCTTCTATTACGGTGATTTCTGATTTCTCTTCCTTCTTTTTAGAAAAAAGCAATGCATTGATTTGCTTCATCTCCCTTAGAATTTGCTGACGCTGTGCCTCTAACTTTTTTTGCTTCTCACTCTGACCATAAAGAAGCTGAGAACAGGACCATGCCATTAAAAGGATTAGAAAAAACTTAACTCTAAACATTACTTTAATTGAATTTCTTTGTAGCCACTTGGTATTCTGAAAGGAAAACGCAACTCCTGATTTAGGGAAACAGACTTAAATTCTAAGGCAATTTTAACTTCATCCCTATCCTCGACAGCTATAATATCTATGTTTTGAGGCAAGACTTGCTTATCTACGTTTTGATAAGAAGCATAGTCTATTTGCAAAATCCGCTTTTTTAGTTGCTGAAACAGTTGTAAGCTATCCATCTTAAAATGTGACGGATTAATAAGATAGAAAAGCTCGAAAAAAGCATTTTGCGCTTTTGGCTGAAGCGCATAAGAATTGCCACTAACCTGAACTATATGCGGTTGTTCTTGGAGACTAAAAATAGCTTGGCCCAACAATATATTCTGAACCTTATTAAAGTCTAGCTCAATACCAACAATATCGCTGAGCAACTGGTAATTGCCATCAAAATACTCATTGTCTTGTTTGTTGTAAAAACGGACCTTTTCGGGCGTTATCATCATTCTGGCCAAACCTAACGGAGCACTAAGCCAAATGGTTTTGTCTTTTTCCATTCTAAAGTTTAAGGTCACTCCCTGAAGTTTGTCGCCCTCTATAATATCTATACGCACCTTAGCTTGTAAGGTCTTAAAATTGGCATCACTTTTTTGGTGCTGTTTGATAACTTGTTTTGCCGATAATTTGTCACTGGCCTCGCCAGATGCAATAACGCTCCTTGCAGATTTACAACCAATAATTAATACTGCAGCGGCCACACAAAATACTAGTCTCAACAAATTATATCGCTTATTCGGTGTCATTTACTGATTTACTTTGAGGGCTTTGGCTTTTTTAGCAAACGCTTCAGACTCACTAATATTATTGAGTTGCTTATACGCTAAACTCAATTCTGAATAAAAATCGGCTTCCATTTGCGGATTCTCTACCAAAAAGTCTAATCCCAACTTTAGTTGGTCTATGGCCAATTGGTGGTTGCCTAATTTATTCTGGGCTACACCGCTAACAAGGTACAAAATGGGCTGAGCTGGATATAGCTCCAAGGCGGTACTGCTATCTTCTATTACGGCTTGATAATCCTTAATATCCAATTGTAACAACAGGACATCCTTAATTAATTTAAAATCGTTGGGGTTTTGTTTTAGGGCTTCCTTAAAATTAGAAAGGGCCTTCACCTTATCTCCTGCCATTAAATAATATTGCCCCAATTCGCTATGCGTTTTGGCATCTTTATTGTCATCTGCCAAAGCTGTTATATCCATTAAGTCCGTCTCATATTCTGGATGTTCTGACACAAAATTGACAAAGTCTTTAAGCACTTTGGCCTTGGCATCTGCATTAATCTCTGGACTGCTCAGTGCTATTTTCACGGAGTTTATAGCGTCCTCGACCTTATTGTCCTCCAAATAAAATTTATACAGTGCTAAATGCACAAATTTTGAATCTGGTTTAATCTTGAGCAGATTTTGTGCGGCCTTGTAGGCGTTCTTTTTATCACCAATCTGACTGTAACGATATATTAACTTAAGATGGTTATCCTCGTTATTGGGATTATTGGCAATTCGCTGTTCTAAATTTTCTATTCGATCATCTGCGTTTCCTGTAATGCTATAGATGTCGTTTCTCATGGCATCCCTAGATTCACTTACCCCTAACTCTTCATCCAGTTCGTCCAATAATTGGAGCGCTTGCCTGTATTTTTCCTCCCTAACATACAATGCCGCTAAATCCTCTTTATAGTCGGGATGGTATTTAACCAATTGTTTAATGGTCTTTATGGCATTTCTTATGTCATTTTGTTGATAGTATACATCGTACAGCTCATCTAAAAACCATTCGTTATCAGGTTGCATGCTAATGGCTTCCTTTAAAGCTTCTTCGGCAGCACCAAAGTTCTTTAGCTTGTTGTAGTTTTTACCCAATTCAAAATAAATAATCGGTAATTTACTATTGAGGTTTAGACATTTCTGAAGCGCATCTACAGCACGGTCATAGTTTTCAATACCCTTTTGTTTTAGCGCTTCAAAAAAATACTCTTGGAACTCATCTTCAACATTACCTAAATCATCATCTGGACGCTTGTTGAAATCAACTTGTGCCAAGCCATAGCATGGCACCAGAATGAGTAGTACCAATATAAAACGTGCTATGTAGTTTGTTAGTGTCATCGTAATTTTATGCTTCCCTTATCTGAAACGAACTGCAGCGATTGGCATACGGCAAAAGCCATTCCAAAATTCATTCTGTAGATGTGAGACATTTAATTCTAGGATTCCAAAACCGAATAATCTCCTATGCTAATTTTTGTGAAATCGCCATCGTACTTTACAAAGTTACCTATCATTGCTTCATCTAAATTAGCGTTTTTAATAGTGGTGTGATTCTGTATTAAACTATTTTTAACGGTTGAATTTTCTATAACACAGCCGTCTCCTATAGACACGAAAGGACCAACGGTTGTATTGCGCAGAGTTGTGTCTTTACCAATGTAACAAGGCTCAATTATGTTAGAGTTTTCAATAGTTGCAGAAGCATCTACCAAAACTTCGTTATCACTTGAAAGGAAACCGAGCATTTTGGCATTGGTTTCTAACGTTACGTTCTTGTTGCCACAATCCATCCATTCATCCACTGTGCCTGTCTTAAATATCTTTCCGTCTGCCATCATGCGCTTAATACCATCATTAATTTGGTACTCACCACCATTCATAACGTTTTCATTTAATACTTGTTGTAACTTTTCTTTAAGCTCTGCCACATTCTTAAAATAATAAATGCCTATTACAGCTTGGTCGCTAACGAAATCTTGAGGTTTCTCAACGAGCTCAATGATTTCGTCCATATCATTAAGTTTTACAACGCCATAGGCTTCTGGATTCTTTACTTTCTTGGTCCAAATGACACTATCAGCATCAGGATCTAAGTCAAATTCTGCCCTAATTAGCGTATCTGCATAAGCGATAACGGCAGGTCCGTCTAAAGACGGTTCGGCACTCATTATGGCGTGGCCGGTCCCTAAAGGTTTGTCCTGTCTATAAATTGAAGCTTTTGCTCCTAGGTCATTTGCCAGTTGGGTTAAACTCGCTACAACATCATCTCCGAAAAATGCAGGGTCACCGAGAACAAAGGCAATCTCCTCAATGGGTTGCTTTAGAACTTTGGCAATATCTTTAACCAGTCGATGCACAATAGGTTGACCTGCTACTGGAATTAAAGGCTTTGGTACTGTTAAGCTATGTGGTCTTAGGCGCGAACCTCTACCTGCCATTGGGACTATGATTTTCATTTCTTTTTTTATGTTTTACGTGATTATTACTTTGTTCCTGTGCTTCCAAATCCACCTTGACCTCGATTGGTTTCGGTTAGTATTTCAACCTCATCCCATTCGGCACGCTCGTGTTTTGCTATTACCAGCTGGGCGATTCGTTCCCCATCCCTTACTTCAAAGGGTTCATTGGAAATATTAACTAAAATGACTCCTATTTCACCTCTATAGTCGGCATCTATTGTGCCAGGAGCGTTAAGCACCGTTATGCCCTTTTTGGCCGCTAAGCCACTTCGTGGTCTCACTTGAGCTTCATAACCAATAGGAAGTTCTATGAACAATCCTGTTCCTACGATAGTCCGTTCTAGAGGTTTAAGCACTCTTGGTTCGCTTAAATGGGCTCTTAAATCCATACCTGCAGAAGCGGTGGTTTCGTAATGCGGTAATGCGTGTCTCGATTTGTTTATAATTTTAATCGTCATGGAATTATCGTTTTAATACCTTTTTTAGTTGGTTCTTTTCCAATAGGATAATAGACCCTAAAAATACAATTAACATTGCAAAGCCTATATAATAATTACTACGATAATAATAAAAGGAGACTGCAGACAACAGAGAAGACATTATAAGGTAAAAGGCTATCTTCTTTAAATCATAAGGTATAGGGTAATATTTTCTTCCCAAACCGTAGGATAACAGCATCATGCTAGCATAGGCCACAAGTGTAGCAACTGCGGAAGCTCTATAACCATAGTTAGGGATAAATACAATGTTGATTATCAAGGTTACAAAAGCCCCAAATACAGAAATGTACGCTCCGAATTTAGTCCGATCCGTAATCTTGTACCAGACGGAAAGGTTGTGATAAATTCCTAAACAAAAATTGGCCAAGAGCACAATAGGAACGATAACCATGGCCTCCCAGTACGCTTCACTCCGTATTACAATTGGTTTAATTACATCTGCAAATATCACAACGGTTAAAAATATAATAGACCCAAAAGCCACAAAAAACTCTAGTATCAATGCATAATTTTTTTGAGGGTTTTTAGCCTTGGAATGACTAAAAAAATAAGGTTCAATGCCTAAGCGATAAGCTGTTGCAAATAAGGTCATGAATAAAGCCAATTTATAACAGGCGGAGTACATTCCAATTTGGGTATCTGCCACATCGTTGGGTAGAAGTTCTTTTAGTAGGATTCTATCAAACGTTTCGTTTATGGAAAATGCAATCCCTGCAATTAAAACAGGTAGAGCATATCGCATCATATTTTTCCAAAGGGCTTTGTTAAAATGGTAATTTAATTTGGTGTAGAATGACACAAAAAAGAGCAACGTAAAAGCGCTCGCCACTAGGTTTGCTATAAAAATATAGCTAATCTCGTGGTTAGGGAGATACAAATATGCCATTAAATCCGAGTGTTCTGCTAAATTCTTTAAGGCCAACAAGAAGAATAAATTAAGGCCTATATTGATGGCAACATTAAGAATTTTAATGGTAGCATATCTTATCGGTCTTTCATTGGCACGAAGCCACGCAAAAGGTATGATTACAAGAGCGTCTAAGAGAAGAATCCAAATAACGAGCTTAATATATTTTACCTCAATACTAATAAACTGAGCTATAGTATTTTGGAACATATAGGCTATCAGAACAAAGACAACGGTAGAAACAACAAGAGAAATTGCCGCAGTACTTATCACAGTCTGTTTATCTTCTTCCTTATTAAAAAACCTAAAGAAGGCGGTCTCCATCCCATAGGCGAGAAGGACATTGAACAAAACAAAATACGAAAAGATAACAGAGACTTGGCCGTAGTCTGAAGGATTTGGTAATACTGCCTGGCTCGTATACAAGGGTACTAGAATAAAACTAAGCATCCTTGGCAGAACCGTTGCTAATCCATAGATAAAAGTCTGCTTAAAAAGTTTTTGAAAGGCACTCAAGTTAAAAGATGCATGGTTGGTGGTAAAAATATTAAATTATATGTGTTACGGCTAATAATATGGCTATATGTATAACTAAAAAAGTCGTGCCAATGGCACGACTTAATATAAATATCGGCACGCTACTAATTCTCCTCTATGTCTAGAGTTGCCATAGTAGAATGCTCCATTCGTGTATAAATCGAAGGCGCTCCATCTTTGTAATAGACACCTGCCAACTCTTCATCAATTTTGAGCTTATAAAACTTTGTTGCACCATCCTCAATGTAGGACACTACACATTCGTTATCCCGTAAATCGAAAGGATAGTTTTCTGGTTTTTCCGGCTTTGTAAATACGTAGCTTTTATTAGGATTCTTCAATATTGCGATATAACGGCCGTCTTGAAGGTAAAATCTACCTCTAAGGTTTCTGAAGTAAACGTCCTCTACGGTAACGTTGGAGGCTTTTTGTACAACTGGTAAGTATAGAGTATATCCCGTCCCGCCGTGGTCAATAGCAGCAAACCACTCTTGAAAATAAACCGATTTGATCTTAAAGGGCACGTGTTGTTCGAAGTTTGTGCTCGCTATTTCCTTTGTACCTGAACACTGATATGTTAAGCCAACAAGTACAGTAAAAATCGCATACCGAAGCGCATTATAAATTGCTTTCATCATTAAAGTAGGTTAAGATTTGAGAAGCAATATAGAACAAAAATTAAATTAAGACGACTAAAGGTCTTATTAATCGATAAAACGTATTTTTATTGTAAGAAAAAGAAAAAGCCAAGCTAATTTAGCCTGGCTATAAAATTATTTTTTTAAAAATTCTTCTTGCTGCTTTAACCGCCAGCACTCTCACCCTTAATAAACTTTTGCTTCCGCCTAATTGTTCAGTGCTTCAGTACCTTTAGCGAACATGTGGCTACGCCTAATTGTTCAGTGCTTCCGCACCTCCAACAATTTCTAAAATCTCGTTGGTAATTGCAGCTTGGCGTGCTTTATTGTATGTTAACTTAAGCTGGTCTCTTAACTCTTTGGCGTTATCGGTGGCTTTATGCATTGCCGTCATACGCGCCCCATGCTCTGATGCAAAAGAATCCCTAACTGCTTTGTAAAGTTGGGTCTTTAACGACTTAGGAATTAAGGTTTCTACTATCGTTTCCTTATTTGGCTCAAAAATATAGTCTAGATTCGCATTACCTTCGTCCATTTCTGGTTCAATTGGCAAGTATTGCTCAGTCATCACAATTTGAGTCGCTGCGTTTTTAAAACTGTTGTAAACCAATTCAACCTTGTCAAAATCACCAGCCACAAACTGATCCATTATCATTTGGGCAATTGTAGCTACATTGTCAAAAGTAAGGTCATCATAAACATCACTTTCATTGGCTAAGACAATCCCTTTTTTAGAAAATGCATCATTCGCTTTCTTCCCAATGGCCAAGACAGACACTTGCTTACCTTTATAAGATTCATCTATAATGGAGTTAACCTGCTTAATAATATTAGAATTAAAAGCACCACACAGACCTCTGTTGGACGTTATTGCAACTATAAGAACCTTGTTTATTTCTCGCTGTTCTGCAAATTTTCCACCACTTCCTGCATCTAAGGTTGCACTTAATGCCTGAAGTAACTCGGTAAGTTTATTTGAATAAGGCCGCATTGCAGTAATAGCATCTTGCGCCTTCTTTAACTTGGCAGCAGAAACCATTTTCATGGCACTGGTAATCTGCATCGTTGAAGACACTGAAGATATTCTATTACGTATTTCCTTTAAGTTTGCCATTTGTCTATAATTGCGTCTTATATAACCTTAAACCTTTGGAAACTGTGTTCCAAAGGTTAGTAATTCCTTATGCTTTATATTTCGCTGACAAGTCTTTGGCTACTTTGGTAAGTGTATCCGTAACTTCGTCAGTTAATTTTCCAGACTTCAAAGTATCTAAGGTTTCTCTGTGCTTCGCATTAAGAAACTCTAAATAGTCGCGCTCAAATTCTTTTACTTTTTCAACAGGCACGTCTCTAAGTAGATTTTTAGACCCTGCATAAATTATAGCAATTTGGTCTTCTACTGTAAATGGATCGTTTTGTGCTTGTTTTAAGATTTCAACATTTCGTCTACCCTTTTCGATAACATTAAGGGTTGCTGCATCTAAGTCTGAACCAAACTTAGCAAACGCTTCCAATTCACGGAATTGTGCTTGGTCTAGCTTAAGGGTACCCGCTACTTTTTTCATGGATTTAATCTGTGCGGACCCACCTACACGAGATACAGAGATACCAACATTAATTGCAGGACGAACACCAGAGTTAAATAAATCTGACTCTAAGAAAATCTGTCCGTCTGTAATTGAGATTACGTTTGTTGGGATATAGGCCGAAACGTCTCCTGCTTGTGTTTCAATGATTGGTAAAGCCGTTAGAGAACCTCCACCTTTAACCACTGGTTTTAAAGATTCTGGCAAATCGTTCATATTCTTGGCAATATCATCATCTTCAATCAATTTTGCAGCACGCTCCAATAATCTTGAGTGAAGGTAGAATACGTCACCAGGATACGCCTCACGACCTGGAGGACGACGTAATAATAATGACACCTCACGGTAGGCAACCGCCTGCTTTGACAAATCATCATAAACAATTAAAGCTGGACGACCAGTGTCTCTAAAATACTCACCGATAGCAGCACCAGCAAATGGTGCGTATACCTGCATTGGCGCAGGGTCAGATGCATTTGCAGCTACAATTACTGTGTAGTCTAAAGCACCTTTATCCTCTAACGTCTTAGCAATGTTTGCAACAGTTGAAGCCTTTTGGCCAACAGCTACGTATACACAAAATACAGGCTCACCTGCATCGTAAAATTCTTTCTGGTTTATAATCGTATCTATACAAACCGTTGTTTTACCTGTTTGACGGTCTCCAATAACCAACTCACGTTGTCCTCTACCAACTGGTATCATCGCATCAACAGATTTGATACCTGTTTGCAATGGCTCATCTACAGGCTGACGGAAGATTACACCAGGTGCTTTACGCTCTAGTGGCATTTCGTACAACTTACCGCCTATAGGTCCTTTTCCATCGATAGGGTTACCAAGAGTATCAACTACCCTTCCCACCATTTCTTCACCTACTTTAATTGAGGCAATACGGTTGGTACGTTTAACGGTAGCACCTTCCTTAATTTCTTTAGATGGTCCTAAAAGTACGATACCTACGTTATCTTCTTCAAGGTTTAGAACGATACCTTCCAATCCACCTTCGAATTCTACCAATTCACCATACTGTGCATTAGATAGACCGTAAGCGCGTACAATACCATCTCCAACAGTTAATACAGTTCCTACTTCGTCTAATGAAGCACCGGCTTCAAATCCTGAAAGTTGTTGTTTTAAAATCGCTGATATTTCAGCTGGTTTTACTTCTGCCATTTTTTATAGTCTTTGCTATTAGCTGCTAGCTATTAGTTTAATGTAAATTCTCTTTTTAAATTATTGAGTTTGTTTGCAATACTTGCATCAAATTGCATATCGCCTACTCGTAGAACGAAACCACCAATTATGGATTCGTCTACTATATTTTCTACAGTAACTTTTTTGTCTGTTAAATCCTTGATTTTAGCAAGTACTTTTTGTTCCAACTCTTTTGTCATTGCAACTGCCGTTGTAACACTTGCAACTTCTTCGTTATTGTGCTCCTTGTAAAGGGCAGTATATTGATTGGCAATAGCTTCTAACAACCCAAAACGATTGTTTTGGATGAGTAAATCAAATAAGTCCTTGGTAAGGGCTTCAGTCTTAGGAAACACCTTTTCAATGACCTTTTTTTTGTCTTCTGCTCTAATGACAGAATTCTTAAGGGCTTCACTCAATTCTTTACTCGAAGCAATGCCATTGGCTAGAGATAACATATCGTCATTAACCTTATCGGCCTTTTTCTTTTCTAAAGACAGGTTTAATAACGCTTTTGCATAACGTATTGCCGCTCTACTCATTCTACTTAGTTTAAGGTTGCTTCACCTAACATAGACTCCACAAGTTTCATTTGTTTGTCTTTATTAGACAGCTCTTCTTTTACCACTTTTTCCGCTATATCGATAGACAGGTTAGCTACTTGTGATTTTAAATCTGCTATTGCTGCTTTCTTCTCACTTTCTATAGAGGCCTGAGCCTGTGCAATCATTTTATTGGCTTCCTCTCTAGCTTCTTCCTTGGCATCCTCTATCATTTTATTCTTCATGTCGCGAGCCTCCTTGAGCATGCTCTCTCTCTCTGCTCTTGCCTCCTTTAACAATCTTTCATTATCTGCTTGAAGGTTCTCCATTTCAAGCTTAGCCTTTTCGGCAGCATCCAATGCATCCTTTATTCCTTCTTCTCTGTCATTTAAGGAATTAAGAATGGGCTTCCATGCAAATTTTACCAAAAGAAAAATCAGAGCCACAAACAAAATGGTCTGCTTTACAAAAAGGTCTAATGAAAAATTTTCTAATAACTGTTCCATTATTTATGTTTTATTCTTTTTTGTTGTTGTTAAACTATTCCCTGCAACCAACCGTTACAGGGAAATAGTTGTTTTGCTTAAGGATTACTTTCCTAAGAAGATTGCTGCAAACGCAAGCCCTTCCAAAAGTGCTGCGATAATAATCATCGCAGTTTGAATTTTGTTAGTAGCTTCCGGCTGACGAGCGATACCTTCCATTGCACCTCTACCAATTTGTCCCAGACCTATACCAGCACCGATTACGATTAAACCAGCACCAACTAAGTTTGGTACCAAAGAAGTAGCTTCTTGTAGAATTGCTAAAGCCATCATTTTAAAATATATAGTTAAACAAAAAATTCAATATTAATGGTGCTCTCCTTCCTCAACGGCCATACCTATAAATAATGCCGAAAGCATTGTAAAGATATATGCCTGAAGAAAAGCAACTAAAACCTCAATAAGGGTAATAAACATCGCCAACACTAACGACAAGGTTGTTGACCCAAATGCCGTCATATCCTTCTGCATTAAAATTCCAATAGAAATCAAACTCATTACCACGATGTGCCCTGCTGTAATGTTTGCGAACAAACGAACCATTAAAGCAAAAGGTTTAATGAGTAAGGTCCCTGCCAATTCAATCACAGCCAATAGAGGCCTTATAAGATAAGGTACTCCAGGCATCCATAATTGGTGGCTCCAAAAGTGTTTATTACTAGAAAAGAGGTATATAATTAATGTTATAATTGCTAAAGAAGCAGTAACAGCTAATTGTCCTGTTACATTAAAGCCAAAAGGCATAAGCCCAACTAAATTTAAAAACCAAACAAAGAAAAATACCGTCATGAGGTATCCTGTAAACTTTCTATATTTTGGTCCAATGTTTGGCTTTGCTATTTCATCTCTTACATAAATCACCAAAGGTTCGAGTATACGCCCAAAACCTGTTGGTACTGCTTTTTTCTTGTACTGCCTTGCCAAACCGCCAAACCAAATCAGCATTAGAAGGCCCATTAGAAGAATCCCAAATACACTTTTAGTGATGGACCAGTCGAAGGGTTTTGTAGCGTTTACAGGATGATGTTCACTGTCGAATTCTACTGTTTCCGCACCAGCTTCCAATTCGTAAATAACACCATGATTTTTTACAAACCGGCTTCCATTTCTTTCTACAACAACCTCACCACTGTCATCGTGATGAAACGCCGAAGACATAAAGGCAGTAAGCCCATTCTCTCCCCATAAAATTACCGGAAGTGGAAAACCAACTTCGTGCTTTTCGCCATTGGAATAATAGTCGAATAAATGAAAATCGTGAGAATCCTTAACGTGATGTTGAATATAATCGTTGACTTCTTCTTCTGTGTTTACAGGGTCATTATCGCCGCTTTTCATACCTTCAGAGGACCCAAGGGCATAAGTGAAAATTGACCAAACCAAACAGATACTTAGAAAAGATACTTTCTTTAAACTTGCCTTCATTTACACTTCTTAATTTTTTGTGAAGCTCGAAAAATTCGGCGCAAAGGTATATATTTTTTTTAGAGTAATTAGTCTTTACTTGTCTTTTTTTTGGAGGCTTGGGCTTTGAGTAATATGGAGCAATAGAAGACTTCAAAAAACAGAGAGATTAGTATTGGCAAAAGCATTACAATAGCTTCCATTTGGGTAATGGGTTTCTCATTAAAAAACAAGCCTCTAAATACTACAATAAATACAATAGGCTTAACCAAAACCGAAGCCAAGTACAAAAAGCCTAGATTATCTTTAACTGTTTCTTTTTGAGCTATATAAGTGAGTAACAGCAATAAAATAAGTGTAAAAACCACATTGAAAATGAAAATATTCGTTGTTGGAAAATCCAGTCTTAAATCCTGTTGCGGTAAAACGTAAGGCTGTAAGACAAACAAAAGTGCTAGAATGACAACAAAGAGAATTAGAACAACGAGAAGCTTTGTGCGCATCACTTAATCTGAATTAAAATGTTTCAATCGGGTGATTACAGAATACATGGCGCCAAATACCGCCAATAAGGTGATCGTATTTTCTAGATAAGAGGTTGTAAATTTTTCATCTAACCATTGTCCTAAGAGGTTTCCCAAATAGATAATTAAACCCATTTGTAAACCGATACTGGAAAACACAGCCCAGTTTTTAAGACCCTTGCCTTTCTTTTTGGATGGTTGTTTGTTGCGCTTGTGGTTTGACTGGTTCATTTGGTAAGGCCTTTACGGTTCCCTTCATGCTACAGGTTGCATTGAAGGTAGCTCCTGGTTCTACAGCTAGTTTACTGGTATGAACTTCACCCTCGATATGCGCAGTGGATTTAAGGGACAACGTTCCGGATAAAATGAGTTTTCCTGAAAACTTCCCCTCAAAATCGGCATTTTCTCCTTGCAAGGTTCCTTTGATAAACCCTGTTTTTCCAATGACCACTTTGCCAGATGTTTTAACATTCCCTTCAATGGTGCCATCGATTCTAAATGGACCTTGGCTAGCTACATCACCAACAATTTTTGTGCCTTTTGCTATTATATTCTGTTGAGTGCTTGTTTCCATAAGTTCTTGTTTTGTGTTTTTATCGGACGAAAACATGATGTATTGTTTATTGTTGTTCTAATTTTAAATACGCATCTAAATTTTTGTGTCGTTGAATAATAGCATAATTTGGCGATGATATGGCAAAATAATCTTTGGTGATTTTTGGCTTTACAGGTCTGCCTCTTTTGTCTTTTTCTTCTGATTGTAAAAGCTGGGCAAAACCAGAAGCTCCTTGCAAACTCTTTAGCCCATGGACAACCACAAAAATGGTATTCTCGTTGTAAACGTCCCTAGAAACGGACAAGTCAAAATATTCTATTTTGGCTACTTCCTCTTCTAAGGTGCTTACAAAAGTGTCTATGTCTTCATCTGCAGAAAGGTCGAATGCATAGATAACATTAAAATTCTCTGCGCTATCATCTGGGACAAATTCCTTTTTTTCGAGTGCTGGAATGGCATTGTCTAAAATTTCTTGTGCCTTTTCACCTACTTCTGTATTAACATAATTGAGAGCGATGTAATTGACGCTTTCCTTGTAGGCCTCAAAACCATAAAGACGTCCTTTGGCTGAAGCTTTTAAAATTTCAAATTTAGGGACAAACTCATCGCCCTCTAATCGTTTAATTTGTTTATCAGCTTCTGCGATGACCTCTGCATAGTTCTGGTCGTTAAACAGCTCGTATAAATTGTTATAGATGGCCTCCGGACTATTCTCATCCTTGCCCAGCACTGATTCTGGGTTCAATAGAATCTCAGCATATCTCGAATCTGGATGATTTTTAATAATATCTGACTTCATCGCCTCTGCCTTTCTATTAAGCCCTAATTCTAAATATATCTTGTAAAGGTTGTACTTAGACGGCAGGATGAGACGTTCTTCTGGATTGTTTTTGAGCAGCGTTTCAAATCTCGATTTGGACAATTCTAATTCCTTGAACTTTTCCCTATAGATTATGCCAAGTTGGTAATAGGCAAAATTGCGTTCTTTGCCTATGCTATCTATCTCGGTTTGGTCCTTTGGTAAGGAGGATATGTAGGTATTGGGATCGTACATTTTATCCTCAAACGATTCTTTTTCCCCTGCTTCTTTGGAAGCTACAACAGTATTGGCTTTTTGTTTAGAAAGCCTCCAATTGTCCTGGAGCTTTCGGTCTCCCCAAATATTTAAAAATTCATTTTTCCCATAGGCCACAGTACTTGGGTTATAAAAATAAAATCTTCCGCTGTTCACTTTTTGATTAAACCCTCCTCCAGGCATCATACTAGGATTTTTTTGCGCATCTGCCTTACCAAAACTGGCCGTAGCAGCTCTGTTTGCTGTACTGTTCTTTTGGCGTTGCGCTTCTTTTTCCTTTAATTCCTGCAATTTTATAGCCTGTTCTTTTAGTTTCTCAACGTAATCTGTATAAATGGCTAATTGTTCTTCTTTAGATAAACCAATAATATTTAGAATGCTATCATTAGCCTGTGCTACTGCTTCGTAATAAATAACATCTTCGAGGTTTTCACGCTTTTTCTTTATTCTACGGTATGGTCTGGTTCTAGGTTCCATTGCCGTTAACGTACTATCATAGTAAAGACCAGCTGTTTTATAGACATTTCTATCAAAATACATATTACCAAGAGTCTCGTAATTCAAGGCTTTAAGGTATTTGTCTGCCGTTATCTTACGCAAGGATTTGTTGTAGTAGGCTTCTGCAAGACTATCTGAGTTTTGACCTTTGTGATATTCGGCAATTCGGTAATATATTTTGTCTAAAAAGGGTCTGTTTTCCCTATTTTCTTCCAATTCGGTTAAGTATTCTTCAAACGCAAGAAGGTCTCCGTCCATAGTGTCGAAATTATTGGACTTTTCTAAATGGGCATTGATGTAGAATGCCCTCGGGATTTTTCGATGCATATCAATGATGGCATCAAACTCTACATTGGCGCTGTCTTTTTGGCCAAATTCGTTAAATAATTGTCCACGGATATAGTGGTATCTTGCCTTTTCTCGATTTATCTTGGTGTTGTTGGCTGCAATAGCTAGGTGCCGTAGCGCACTATCCTTTGACTTAATGTTGATATAAGCTTGTGCCAAAGCTGCTGAAGCATCTGCCAAGTCTTGACCTTCTATCTCTCCTTCCTCTTCTTGCAGCAATCGCTTTAAACGCTTTATGGCCACTCTATTATTATCTAAGCGCATATTGGTCTTCTCACGCCAGATTTTAACCTGATTTATTTTATCACTGGTTGGATATTTGTTGAGAATATTATTGAAGGCTGCCAATGCAGGAACAAAGCGCTGGTCGTAGTATCTTGACTTGCCCAACAACAAATAAGCCTCATCGATTTGGTAGTTTTTTTCCTTACCATCAATATTCATCCCATGCTTTTGGATGGCTTTAATGGCTTTATCTTCGGCGCGTTCAAAATCTTGATTTCTTGTTTCACCAGGCAAAAAGACCTCTTCGCTCACCTTCATACGCTCTACAGGCAAAAGCTCCCAAAAATTTTCCGTGAATTGGTCGTTTACGGCCAACTTGCCTCGTTCTAAAGCAATTTCACCATTATATAAAATGTTATAGCGCGTGCCTAAAGCATGAAAATTGCGATTAATAAACGTGTCTTTTTTGCGCGAGCAGCTCTGAGCGACTAGTGCCACTAAAAATAATAGAAGGAATGAAGTCTTGTAATTGAGTTTCAAAAGTTGTTCTTCTTAGTCTAACACATAACTGAAATGTATTGATTTTAGTGTGTTAGGTGGTAAAAATAAACATCTTTTTGAATTTCTAGGTGTGGGGACATGTAATTTCGCTGAAAACAAAAAACATTGTAAGAAAAACAAGTCTTAACAATTTAATTTTGTGACAACACAAAGTTGCAATCTCCTTTAGAATATATCTGGTAGCCTTGAGAGTCTTTATTGCTTATCTGATCTAATAGAAGATAACGCTTTATAAACACCCATTTAATTCCTACTTTTTTCTTTATGAAACCTATAAGCATATACCTTTCGCTATTTTTCAGTGTCTCTGGGAATTTGCTTAAGTCATAGCCTTCAATGTTTTCTAAATACGTGTAGGGTCCTGCCACTATTAGCTCATCCCATTCAAAAGAGGTAATGGTATCTAAAGAGATTTGAAGAGTATCTCGTTCTTTCTGATTAAGAATTGAACTGTCTAGCTGTTTTTCTAAATCCTTCAGGTTTCCTGAGTAATGGCATGAAGAAAGGCAAACTAATAAGCTAAAAATAACAACCCTATTCATTCTAATTTCTATACACTAATAAGCAAAAGATGAAAAAAGGAACTAACTTAAATATCAGCTTAGACAATAAATCCTATTCTTCCTCTTCCACAGGCTCCAATCGACCAGCAAAATGGGCTTCCAGTTCTTTCAAGGTGGCTGGGCTCGTTTTTAAATCTTTTACCACATCGCCTTTTTCTAAAACCACAATCCTTTCGCACACATCGGTCACATGCATTAAATCGTGACTGGAAATCAGAATAGTGACCCCTTGTTTTTGAGCTAGGTCCTTTAAAATCTGCTTCAAACGAATTTGTGTTGTTGGATCTAGGTTAGCAAAAGGTTCATCCAAAATAATAACCTCTGGATTACCTATTAGGGCCGCAACAATACCTGCTTTCTTTTGGTTTCCTTTACTAAGGTCCCTGAGGTATTTCTTTTTGCCAATGATTTCGCCATTAAAGAAATCTTCGAACTGCGACGTTAACGCATCGACGTCTGCCTTGTTCTGACCGCGTAAATCGCCAATAAAATAAAAGTATTCTTCTGGCGTAAGGTAACCTATGAGAAAGCTCTCATCGATAAAGGCAGAAGTAAACGGTTTCCAATCCTCACTTTCATTTACAACAATATCATTATTGGTAATATAGCCAGTAGTAGGCTTAATTAAATCCAATAACAGGCTGAAGTAGGTGGTCTTTCCAGCGCCATTATTACCTACCAATCCAAAACTCTGTCCTTTTGGTATCGTTAATTCTTCGATATTTAAAACGGCAGTCCCGTTGTAGGATTTTGAAAGGTCTTTAGTGTATATCATGGTTCGTTTTATTTTTAGTTATCTTGACTAAATGCGTCAATCATTTTGTATTTAGCGTCTAAATAGCGCTGTGTAATTAGATTCATTAGTTTCTTGTGAAATACAATACCTACAATACCCAAAACTATAAGTATGGCAATACCTGCCTCAAAGCCAAGGAGCCAATTGGCAAGGGCAAAGATGACCATTGGTAATATCATTAAGGGAATACCTATGATCCACTGCACGGCACCTGTACCTTGATAGTTGAATGCGGCACGCTGGTTAAGGTCTATTTTTTTTCGGTTGAAAGAACCGCCATAAAGCATCACATGGGAATTAACGCCAATATTGTAAACAGCAGCTGCAAAATGGGCGATTAAGATTTTCCAGCCAAAATAAACATAAGGGATGCTCAAAATAAACATAAGGCCTACGCTTAGGGTCATAAGAATAAATTTTGACCTAAGATACTGCTCGTATTTAATGTTCTGGCTCATAAGCATCTTATAGTAACTACTATCCCAAGCTGGAATGAATTGGCCAAAATTGATCAAGAAAATCCCAGTTACAAAAATGCCTATGAAAGGATAAATCCACACTAAATCCCTATAAATATCCTGTGGATAAAAAAACAAGCCATACAACAATCCAATGACCATAATGAAAACAGACGATTTGGTCCGCTTATTTCTCCATATAAGTTTAAGGTCTAATTGCATAAAAGGGGCAATATCGCCAAAGCGTTTGGTCCAAGCCAAATCGGCAACCTTTACTTCGGTTACTTTTGATTTTAAAGAGGCATCCAAAAACAACTTTTCCTTTAATATTTTAAAATTAAACCAGTAGCATAGCAGTAAAAGGCCCAATGGTACTAGAATTAAAATGGGATTATTTGCTATGCCCATAAAGGCGTCACCTATTAAAGAGGAAATAGAAATTATATTGAAAGCATCTAACCCATAAAGGGTCCCCACGACCGCAATTAAAGGTAAAAACGATAATTCTGTCTCGGCTGAAAAGGCTTCTATTATGAAGTTTAGAAAATTAATTATGAGGACAACCAAAATAAGGGCAAACATCCAGGTTAATACCATGGATGGTGGCTTACCATCTGCCATTAACATGATGCTAAAAGGAATAATGGCAAATAAAGGCAAGAAATTAAAAAAAGAAAGGGCCGACTTACCCAGAACAAAGTGCACAACCGTAGATCGCTTAATGGGAAGGGTTAATAGTGGCTTTACACTCATTACAGGCAATTTCTGCAAAAAGAATCGCATAAGTAAGTCAATAATTATCCAGAAAAACATAAAACCGTTAACCACAACAAAAGGGTCTTGGTCTGGATACACTTCTTTAAGTATGGGTAATAAGCCAAATCCCAGGGCGAGGAAAATAACGATAAAGTATAGGGCCAAAAAGACCAGGAGAATATTTAAGGCTAAATTCTTTTGCCAGTACGAGGACCTAAAATATTGTTTCCATTCTAAAGTTAGAAAATGCTTTATCATAGCTTATTGGTTAGTTTTTGTGTAGCGTTAGTAGCTTTAAAAGTCAATTTGTTACATAGCTATGGTACGTTTGTTTAAGAAGTTGGTCTGCCTTATTGGGCAATATATGCAAACTTACAACGGAAACAATAACCGCTATGGTGAACAATAAAGACATAAAAACCGCACCATAAATTGAAGTTTCAGATCCATTGGTTAAGTTAAGCATGTTGAAAATATTAACGATGGCTATAAAAAGGATACCACTAGCTTGCTGAAAGATGATATGCTCAAGGAGCCATTTTTTAGATGTGCTGCGTCGCTTTTTAAATAGACGTCTTAAAGCAAACGATTTGTAAGCCATCCATATTCCAAAAATTACATAAAATGATAAGATGATAACTTCCGAAAGTTGAGACTTAAAAGTCAAAAAGAACATAATGAATAATACTATTATGCTAAGAATCTGTGGGATTTTGAACCATTCTTTAACTTCATTAATCAGAAAATGCCTATACTTTCTGCCCATGGAATTTTCAGTTTGTGAAACCACATCCATGAATCCAAAAATGCCAAACTTCTTAAATTCCTTCTCGAGTGCTTCCTCGAAAGACAATTTAGGGTTCTGCTCCCATTGTGCTTCAATTCCATTGGCTAGGTGATCTACTAGCTCCAGTTGCACATCGAACCATTCTACATAGTGTTTTCTTGTAAAATCATGCAATTGCTGTATGTGTTCTTGACTTAATTTCAAGATCTATGTTTATTGAGTTTTTCTGTAATCGCATTGTACTCCTTAAAGGTTTTTAGGTAAATTTTTATACCTCCAATGGTAAAAAGTACATTAGCTATCGTTGCAAAAAAGACAATGGTATTCCTTGTAGTTTGCGAAACTTCAATTATCCCATCTGGTTTTGGAATCTGATAAAACATATTGGTCATTAACATGGCAAATATGACATAGAAATAAGCATAAAATAAATAGCCTGATTTCTTAATCTTAAAACTGGCAACCACATAATGCAGAGTGATAAAAGCAATAGGCCCTACAAATAGAAGAAGGGTGATAATATTAAATGAACTTAAGGATGCATTTTCTAGAACAAAATAATAGAGGTAGACTCCAACACCTATAGCAGCTATGTTTTTTAAACTCCCAAACAGAGCTAAGAAATTTTTAAAATAGGCGCTTCTTATCTTAACATTGATGGATTTTAGTCGTTGGTTCTCTAAAGTTTTTAAATTTCCGGTCCATCCCAATTTGTCTAAGGTATGAATAAAAGCGCTCTCAAAATCGTAGCTCCCTTTTTTATTCTCTATCTCACAAGCAATGTGGTCTATCATTTCTAATCGAATATCCCAATAGGATATGCCGTTTTCTTTGAGGTACGCATCGATATAGTCAATTTCATTTTTGGATAATGTCATGATACATTAAAGTTTTTGAACCTTTTTTTATAGAATTTAGCCATTGAAAATGTTACTTTAAAAAGGGACAGAGTTAACACCGAAAATAAACCCATGATTAAAATTAAATAAAGGACATTGGACTGGTCTAAACCCGATCGAGTTATATTGAATACAAAGGTGAACACCTGAAAAATCACCATGAAGGTAAACCCAATGCGCTCAACAGCAGAAAATCTATTTAATTTAAGACGCTTGAGAGCAATCCAGTAGATCAATCCAAAAAATAGGAGCATTACTAACGGCACAACATATAAAATTGATTTAAAAGTTTTATAGTCAAGTACATTATAGCCAACATAAAAAAGGATGCATAGCACAGTAAAACTTAGAATACCCTTAACACTCGCTAAATCCTTAAAAATGGCTTTAGCAATTTTTTTATCTGCCAGTTTTATGAATTTTCTATTGCTGCCTAACAAACGAGCCTTATGTTCTAACATAAAATCTTTAAAGATGAAATAAAAATCGCGAGTATCCCCTTTTTTTATGCGTTCTTCGATTTCGGAAGCCACATGATCTACCATTTCAGTTCTTATATCCGCGTAAACCACGTCAGAATTATCTAAATATCTGTCTATAAACCTTATATTTTCTTCCGTTAACTTCTTCAAACTATAGAGTTTTGAATTACGCCAATTTAGGATTTACTAAATTTTGCATCGTCTTAATGTATTCTGCAAGTTCTTGGAGCTTACTAACAGTTTCCTTGGTGCCGCTCTCCGTAAGTTTATAATACTTGCGTAGTCTGTTATCTACTTTGGCGATTTCAACATCAAGAAGTCCCTCAGCTTCCAACTTATGCAATGCTGGGTACAAGGCACCTTCTGTAATATTTAATTCCCCTTTAGTTAAGTCTTTTACTTTTTGGGTGATTTCATAACCGTACATTTTGCCATTTTCACTTAACAACTTTAAAATGATGGTATTTAAACTCCCTTTATATAATTTAGAATTACTCATGCTGCATTTTTATGCTTCGCCATTTTGAAGCTTTTACAAATCGAACATAAAAATAAGACCCAGAGTGTTTAGATTGTCCATGCGCTGCTCATCACTGAACCCTTGGTTAGCAGTGGTTTCAAATTTGCCAAAATCCGATTGTCCTGAGAAATTAACACCTGCACTGAAGCCGTCATAAATTTCAAACATTAGACCCACGCTTAACTGGAGTCCAAAGTTCCATCCATCAAAGACATCTTTTTGTGTGGCATTGAGAAATCTATATTCATCTTCAACAATGGTGTGTCCGTAAAAGCCAATATTGGTGAAGAAGCTTATTTTATCAGATACGTTGGTATCTATGGTAAGTAACAACGGAATTTTTATTAATGTTCTTTCATGATAGAAGTTTCCCAGCGCATTGAATCCTGTTCCAGTCAGTTCCGTAAACCCAACTCCAGTAGCTATTCCTATTCTCTTGCCAAAATTATAATTCAATAGTATTTCACCCGTATTGCTGTTAAGGTTGTAATTAGGCTGGTCGTCGTTTTTTACCTTTCCATAGCCTATGCCGCCATAGCCAATGATATTAAACTTTGAAGGCGACTCGTCTTCTTGAGCTTGAACACAAAAGGTTAGTGTAAGTGCAATTAATAGGGACACATAGTTTTTCTTTTTCATGGCGAACAAATTTTTAAATGAGACAGAACAAATATATACAGAATTTTCTTATGCATAAGATACTTAAGTATGGTTTTGACACCTTTTTAAGAAAATTTTAATTCTTTGAACGGTTAGAATCACTATTCCCCTGACCTTAGTTTGTTTATTTTTGCACAAAACAAAGAGCCATGTCACGATTCCATAAGCTAACCGTAGCATCAGTAACACCATTGACGGCCAAATCCGTTGTTATTACTTTTAAGGTGCCAGAAGATTTGTCTGAAGCCTTTAAATTTGAGGCAGGACAATACATTACATTGAGAACCACCATCAATGGTGAAGAGATTAGGCGCGATTATTCGATCTGTGCCTCAAAACAAAGCGGAACGCTTAGTGTAGCGGTAAAAGCTGTTCATAATGGCATCTTTTCTGTCTATGCGAATACGAAATTAAAAGCTGGCGATACCATCGATGTGGCACCTCCCAATGGTAGGTTTATTTTTGAAGCCAATGCGCAAAAGACGCGCACCATAGCAGCCTTCGCTGCCGGAAGTGGCATTACACCTATTCTAAGCATTGCCAAAACCTTACTCGAGGATGAACCTTTCAGTAATTTTATATTGGTCTATGGAAATAAAACGCCTCAAGACACCATGTTTTCCAAAGAGTTATTGGGGCTTCAAGAAAAATACGGCAACCGCATTCACATCCATTTCATCTACAGTCAATCTAACGAACCAGATGCGCTATTTGGTAGAATTGAAAAAAGCACCGTTAACCTTATTGTAAAAAACAAATACAAAGGTATTACCATTGACAAGTTTTATCTGTGCGGACCTGAGCCCATGATTCATACCGTTAAAGAGGTGCTCTTAGAAAATCAAATAAAGGAAAATAACATCTTATTCGAATTGTTCACCGCTCCAGTTCAAACAGAAAAAGACCAAGAGAGTGGCGCTGATCTTGCCGACGGAAGGACCTCAATAAAAGTTTTGGTTGATGATGAAGAATTTGAGTTTGAGATGGGACAGGACCAGACCATTTTAGAGGCGGCACTAAAACAAGATATTGACGCACCTTACTCTTGTCAGGGCGGGATTTGTAGCAGCTGCATTGCTCGCCTAAAAGAAGGTACTGCAAAAATGCGCCAAAACAATATTTTAACAGATAGTGAGGTTGCAGAGGGCCTTATACTCACCTGCCAGGCACAACCAACCGCATCGCATATTGTGGTAGATTACGACGATGTCTAAACGCTATCTATTGGACAAATCTTATTTATCAACTTTATAATTTCCTTTGGCGATATGGAAGCCGAAGCGTTCTCATAATCTTCGGGATATTTATTGCCGTAAACAGATGTTGGAATCAGCGGAAATTTTGTTCTATCTGCTGTAAGTATGTAAGACTCTGGTTGGTTAAATGGTGCGAAACCAGCATAAGGATGCGTTACACCCCAAATAGAGATTACTTTGACTCCGTACATAGCTGCTAGATGTCCATTTCCTGAATCCATGGACACCATAGCGTCTAAATTAGAAATAAGGGCCAATTCATCTTTAAAACTGAGTTTACCAGCAACCGAAATGGTGTTGTTATATTTATTTTCAATAGTGGTTAATGCTTTAGTTTCTTCCTTTCCGCCGCCAAACAAAATAATGTTGTAATCCCTGGTAAGCTTTTCTATAACCTCCTCCATCAATTCTAACGGATACATTTTACCTCTATGTGCGGCAAATGGTGCTATACCAATAGTAAGCTTATTGTTTTTATTAATAATCGTGCTCAACGTAGCATTCAATTCTACTCTAGGCAATGTTAGTCCTTTAGACAGGTCAACAACCAGACCTAGCTTTTGAAACACCTCTGCATACCTTTGTGTTGTGTGTTTTAGCTGCTCAAAAACTCTTCCCGTCACCAACGCTTTTTTCTCTCGGCGACCTTTGTCTATGGTTACGGCCTTTTTAGTTAAAAGGAACAGCTTCAGCAATTTGGTGCGCAGGACATTGTGGAGGTCTGCAATGGCGTCAAATTCTAATTTCAAAAGCTCTCTGGAAAGATTAAACAAGCCAACAACACCTTTGTGCTTGCCTTTGAAATCAACTGTAAATACGGTTACGTTAGGAATATCCACGAATATAGGTTTGAAAAAAGCGCGTGTAACAACCGTTAATTTTACATTTTCGTTGTCCCTGACCACAGACAATAAGGCAGGAACGGTCATGGCAACATCACCCATAGCAGAAAACCTAAAGACCAAAATATGTTTAGGTTTCTGCATAATCTCAAAGTATTTTAAAAATTATTTTTTTCCTCTTAGAACAGGGTTGAGCTCTTCGTCGTTGTACATTTTCATTTGCTTATACACCTTCATGTACTTGTCCCCTTTAGAGATATCGTCTAGCAATTTATCAATGGCTTTGCTTAAATCCTCTCGTTGTTCTAAAAGGACCTGAAGTTTCTTTTCGCAAGCGGCCTTGTGAGCCTCAGATGCATCTTCTCTTATCGTTTCTAAATGCATGTGATAAATCTTAAGTGCTAAAATGGACAAACGATCTATCGCCCAGGCTGGACTCTCTGAATTAACCGTAGCATAAGGCTTCACCTCAACATCTTTATACTTGTCTAAGAAATAACTGTCTATATATTCTACAGTATCTGTTCTGTCTTGATTAGAAGCATCAATTTTACGCTTAAGTTCCAAAGCAGCAACAGGGTCGATATTGGGATCCCTTATAATATCTTCGTAGGCCCATTGAACGGTATCAATCCAACATTTGCGGTAAAGTAAATGAGCGATAAGGTCTTTGTCCTTATCGTATTTGTTTTTAAATGGTTGATCTACCGTGTTTAAAACTTTGTAGGTTTTAATGGCTTCTTGAAATATTTCGTTGGCTCTGTGTGAAAACATTTTTAATTGAAATTTAATCTATGCAAATATAGTTTGAATTATTAACTTAAGCGCTCTATATTAAACGCTATCATGAAGATTCACAACCTCACTGAAAAACCTTCTATCCTAAACACATTTATCTCTGAACTTAGAGATGCTTCCATACAAAAGGATAGAATGCGCTTTAGAAAAAATATTGAACGGATTGGCGAAATATTTAGCTATGAACTGAGCAAATCTTTGGCTTTTGAACGCAAAGTCGTTACCACTCCTTTAGGTAACCACGCCTCAGAGTTACCTCAAAACAACATTGTGATATGTTCCATTTTGCGTGCTGGATTACCGTTACACATAGGACTGCTCAACTATTTTGATAGGGCGGATAGCGCTTTCATTTCGGCATATCGTAAACATAATCAGGACCAACCAAGCACCTTTAAGATTAAGGTTGAATACCTTGCCTGTCCAAATCTAAATGGCAAAACCCTTATTCTGGCCGATCCCATGTTAGCAACAGGCCAGTCCATTATATCGGTTTTAAAAGCTTTAGAGCCATACGGCATGCCAGAAGAGATTCATCTCGTTAGCATTATTGGAGCCCTGCCTGGTGTTACATACATTTCTGAGCAGCTTCCTCAGAATGTACACCTCTGGATAGGCGCTATAGATAAAGAGCTCAATAATAGGTCTTACATTGTCCCAGGACTAGGAGACGCTGGTGACTTATCCTTTGGAGAAAAATTACAGCAATAGGCTTACAATAGGCACCACAATAAATAGCACTGGAAAAACCTCCTTGAACCAGCGTTCTGAAATGACCTCCAGATAATTTGCTAGAATTATTGAAAACGGAGCAAAAAGAAAAATAAACTCACTTCCATTTTTATTTGGGGCAATAAAGGCTACAAAAAGAGCAAGTAAAGACGCCCAAGCTATGAGGAAGTAAGAAGGTCTCAATTTTTTGTTTTTATCGCTCAGAGCATTGAAAAAATAAACTGTGGTCCATAAATAAGACGTTAAAACTACGGTGAGCCTCAAAATGTTAGCTTTACTGTTATAAGGTGTAAAGTCCAAGCTAGCAAATCTTTTAAAATTTGAAGGCATAAAATAAACGTCGTGTACCACGATGTTATACGCAACCAAAAGAATGATAAACGCAGCTATTCCCACAAAAGGAATTAATAGGTTTTTAATATTGTTTTGAGAGTGATAGATCAAAGCTACCAGCACCAGAGCAAAGAACAAAAAGGCCCAGAAATAAAAGAAAGTAGCAAAGGCAATCCAAAACCCTGCATCAAAAAACTTCTTCTTTATGTGCAAGTTTGAATGTAAACTAATCATGCGCCTAAGCGCAAACATTATAAATAGGTTGGACATTAATAGGTCTGAATGTCTCGTGGATTCAGGAAACATTAGGATTAAAAGCCCAAAAGACATTATGGCATAGCTGTTTCCTTGAGCAAGTTTGTTTTTGGAAATGATAAAATTCAAGAGAAAAATGAAAAAAACTATCAATAACCACTTAAAGAGTCCGCTCAAGGCAGAGGCAAAATTAGTCACCAATTGATTATAGTTTGCAAACGCAAAAACCAGAGTGATAAGAAACCCTATGATTATAAAATTTATAGGTTTTGATTTACTGAAAATGCTTGTAATCATTAACTCTTTTTGTATTTTTGCTTGATAAATTTAAAAAGTTATGAAGGATTTCTTTTACGGAATACAAGATTTATTTGTTGATGGCTTGTTTCTTCCTTTTGATGCACTTAGAGCCTTGGAGCTAGAAAGTTGGTTCGCCGCCAACACGGTATCATGGATTTTTATGGCCATAGGCTTTGTCGCCTTTGTATATTGGATGATGCAATTGGCTAAATTTAATTCCAATAATGAAGAAGACAAGAGCGTAACTGCCCACTCTTACTTATAAATCAAATCCTATATCCTTACGATAATACATCTTATCAAAGCATAACTTATTGATGCTTTGGTAAGATTTTTTTATGGCTTCCTTATAGGTCTTACCGTAAGATGTTATAGCCATTACGCGACCTCCAGAAGTTACAACTTTACCTTCTGACAGTGTTGCACCTGCGTGGAAGACCAAAGAATTTTTCACCTCATCAATTCCATGAATTTCCTTGCCTTTTTCATAGGATTCTGGATAACCACCAGACACTAGCATCACCGTTGTTGCCGCTCTATCATCTATTTCTAACTCAATATCTGACAATGTTTGGTTAGACATAGCCTTAAAGATTTCTACCAAATCTGTTTTGAGCCTAGGCAATACAACCTCTGTTTCAGGATCTCCCATTCTTACATTGTACTCAATAACCTTTGGTTCATCGCCTACTTTAATAAGTCCAATAAAAATAAAACCAACATAAGGTAAATTGTCTTGGATTAGGCCGCTTATGGTAGGTTTAACAATTTTAGATTCTATTTTCTCCATAAATGCCTCTGTAGCAAAAGGCACGGGAGACACAGCGCCCATACCGCCAGTATTCAAGCCGGTATCACCTTGACCTATTCGTTTATAATCCTTTGCTGTTGGTAGTATTTTATAATCCTTCCCGTCTGTTATGACAAAACAACTAAGCTCTATACCATCTAAAAATTCCTCAATAACCACTTTGGTACTTGCATTGCCAAACTTAGCCTCAAGGAGCATGTTTTTTAATTCAGTCTTAGCGTCCTCAAGATCATCTAAAATTAAGACTCCTTTTCCTGCCGCAAGTCCATCTGCTTTGAGTACATATGGCGGCTTAAGCGACTCTAAAAACTCATAGCCTTCAGCTATAGTATCGGCAGTAAAGCTTTTAAAGGCCGCAGTTGGAATATTGTGCCTTGACATAAATTCCTTGGCAAACTCTTTACTTCCTTCCAATTGAGCTGCTGCTTTTTGAGGTCCAATTACAGGAATATGTTTTATGTCATTGTCGCCTAGGAAATAATCATGAATTCCTTTAACCAAAGGGTCCTCTGGACCTACAACTACCAGTTCTATTTTATTTTGAAGTACCTGTTCTTTAATGGCTTCAAAATCGGTCACTGAGATATTTAAATTTGTGGCTATAGCAGATGTTCCAGAATTTCCAGGAGCCACAAATAAATTTGAGCAATGCTCGCTTTGGGCAATTTTCCATGCGAAGGTGTGTTCTCTTCCTCCAGAGCCAAGGACTAGTATGTTCATAATTATGTCGTCTTTGCGCAAAAATAATTGGTTTTAAACTCAAAAAACAATTATTTTGAACAAACCTTAAGGCGACCTAAACTATTGCGACTTTTTGATTTATCCTTAAAATTATCTGGCTTTAAAATTAATGAAGCTAAGGCTTACTATTCCAAAATAAAGTCCCTCACTAAGAAGGATTATGTTGCGTATCAAAATCAAAAGAAAATAGACATCCTTAAGTTTCACTTAGCTCATAACCCATTCTACAAGTCCTTTGGAAAGCATATTGACATAGACGATTGGAACAGCGTGCCAATCTTAACAAAAAATGATTTACAACAACCGCTAGAAAATCGCTTGTCTGGCGGATTCACAAAGAAGAACGTCTATATTAACAAGACTTCGGGAAGTTCCGGACATCCATTCGTCTTTGCAAAAGACAAATGGTGCCATGCCCTAACATGGGCTGAAATCATGGACAGGTTTTCGTGGTATAACATAGATTTCAACAAATCCAAACAAGCTCGGTTTTATGGTATTCCGCTCGAGAAAAAGGGCTACTATAAAGAACGTATAAAGGATGTATTAAGTAACAGGTGCCGGTTTTCGATATTTGACTTAACGGATCGGACCCTAAATAACGCTTTAAAGAAATTTGAGAAAATACCTTTTGAATATATCAATGGCTACACTAGCGCCATTGTGCAATTTGCCAAATTTTTAGACCAAAGAAATATTGTTTTAAAGAACATTTGTCCTTCTTTATCTGTATGTATTGTAACTGCAGAAATGCTCTTCCCTGATGACAAAAAACTATTGGAGACAACTTTTGGCGTTCCCATTGTTAACGAATATGGCGCTTCCGAGTTGGGCCTTTTAGCGTTTCAAAATCCAGAAGGCGATTGGCCCTTGAATATTGAAACTCTATACATAGAAATTTTGGATGAAAACAATAATCCTGTGAGTGTTGGTGACCAAGGTAGAATAATTGTAACATCACTTTTTAATAAGGCCCATCCGTTTATTAGATATGATCTTGGTGATATTGGGCAAATTTCTATGAATGGAAATAATTATCCCATTCTCGAAAAATTATCAGGACGTACAAATGACATTGCCATACTGCCAAGTGGGAAAAAAGCTGCTGGTCTGACCTTTTATTACATCACCAAAAGTGTGATTGAGGATGATGGTAATGTGTCAGAGTTTATTGTTGAACAAAATAACCCAAGTACTTTTACTGTGCTCTACTGTTCTAAAACAATACTCACAGAAGAAAAAAAGAGATTCATTTCTAAAGAGATGGAAGCCTATCTAGAGCCTGGTTTGACTATTGAATTTAAGAGAGTAGACAAGCTTCAGCGAACTTCTTCTGGTAAATTGAAGCAATTCGTTTCTAACTTATAGATTTGACTAATCGTTTCTTAACAAAAAAATGTTCTATAAAAAATCTAATTAAGAAAATCATTGATTTCATAAATCCAAACTCTAGCCCTTTCTTGTAAACGTCAAAATTGTATTTAATTAAATGCAGTTTATTAGATGACAAAGAATTTTTTTTGATTCGATAGAAGGCAAGAGTATCCTTTAGTCCCTTCGCAGGCTTATTACTTCGTTTTAAAGCCTCTAACCATAATAACCAGTCTTGTCTTTTTCTTATGTTTTTAGTATAAATTTTTCCTAGTTTACTTACATTGTAAATTCCTGTTAGATTACCAATATAATTGGCTTTCAGAAGTTTTATGTAGTCTAGGCTAGGGATAGCTTCAACCTTAATGTTTAAAGGTCTTCCTATTTCATCTATAATTTCGTAGCTACCGAAACAAACATCCACAGAATCCAACTCATTTACTTGGAGTTTAAGCTTGTCTTTATGCCATAAGTCGTCTGAATCCAGAAAAGCGATTAGCTCACCTGTGGCTTTTGCTGTTCCTAGATTTCTTGCCTCAGCAGTACCTTTGTTAATATGATGGTTGTAAATATGTATTCTTCTGTCTTCAGCCGTCAGCCTAGACACCAGTTCTAAGGTATTATCGGTTGACGCATCATCAATTAAAATTAGCTCCCAATTCTTATAAGACTGTGATTTCACACTTTCTATTGTTGCAGTAATAACTTTCGAACAATTAAACATTGGAGTAATAATAGAAACTAAAGGTTCCATAACTAATACGCTTTATCCTCTCCTTTTACGGCATTGATAAAGGTCTGAAAAATGATTTTAAGGTCGAGTAATAAAGACCAATTTTCGATATAAAAAATATCATATTTCACTCTGCCAATAATATCCTTATCACTTTCTACCTCTCCTCTATAACCACTGACTTGTGCCAAGCCGGTAATACCAGGTTTTACAAAATGACGTACCATGAATTTATCAATACGCTTAGCGTACATATTAGTATGGCTTACCATATGAGGCCGTGGTCCTACAACAGACATGTCACCAAAAAGTACATTGAAAAACTGCGGAAGCTCGTCTATGCTAGTCTTTCTTATAAATTTACCAACTTTGGTAACGCGTTGGTCTCCTCTTGTTGCCTGATAAAGATGTGCATCTTTATTAGGTGTCATTGAACGGAATTTATAGCAGTCAAACTCTTTATAATTAAATCCATTTCTAGATTGTTTAAAAAAAACAGGGCCTCGAGATTCTAGTTTTATAAGGATTGCAATAATCGGTGTTAACCAAGAAAGAATAAAGACAATTACCATACTGGAAAATAAAATGTCAAAGCTTCGCTTTATTATCATATTGACCGAATCTTCTAGCGGTATGGTCCTTAACGTAAGTATTGGTATATAGTCATAATAGTCATATCTGAGCTTTTTGGAATAAATTTCTTTGCTGTCTGGAATAAACTTTACGATTTTTAAATTGTTATCTGCAAAATCTACAATTTCCGCAATCTGAGAATTCGTAAGTTCTGAAATGGAGCAATACATTTCATCTATTCCCTTTTTTAAAACATAATCAAAACAATCTGCAAGTTGTACCTCACCTTTTTTTAAATTAAATGTTTTTTTGTGCAGGTAGCCATACTCGCGGTTTTTATTAAAAAACTGTTCTAGGGCCACAGTTTTTTTATTGTGCCCAAAAATTACGGTATTCCTATAATTTCCGCCAAAAGACGCCCTATAATTCTGTAATAAATAGTAGATGGCAAATTTTGCTACGGCAATTAACACGAAGCAAATTAAGACGTAAAGAATAACAGGTTTAGGGTAAATTTTAAATTCATAATAAATTCCAAAAAACGCAAATACAACTATTAAGAAAAATATGGACTGCCGTATGATAAGGGCGAGAATATTTACAGGCCTTGTATAACGGTATACCTGGTAAAAATTGGAATAGAGAGAGAGGAAAACCCAGCTCAAGGAAATATAAATAATGAAAGTTAGTGGATCCTTATTCTTAAATAAGAATAATATGGCAACCCCATTAATGATACTTAAATCTATTAAGTATGAAATGGGCCTTAAATACCCTGAATATCTTCCTTGTTTGAATAAGCTCAAAAAACACTAATATTTACAAGGCTAAAATAGAAATTAAAAAGAACTTAATGAATTATGAAATTTTTATTTAGGCCTATCACCGCTTCTCTAATCACCAAAAGATAAACTACAACAGAAGTATTAATAAAAAAATTTCCTGTAAAGCAGGCCATTACGAATATTGCTAAGAAAAAAGACTTTAAAACAACGTTTAAATTAAAGATGAAAAAGGACCTATAATAGGTGTATAGGTAAGTTGAGGACCCTATTATCCCGATAAAATAAAATAAATCAAATAATGCCATCTGTGGCCTACCAGAAATTTTGTTTATTCCACCAAAGAGATAATTCACTGTTGTCCAGTTGGTCTTGATAAATGGTATCATTTCTTCTAGTAAGATAGTGCTTCTATATGATGTAAGTGAGGCAACAATACCATCGGATTTAGTAATGTCTCTGAATGTTGAAGAGTAAAGGAGAAAAAAATAAACGAAGAATACAAACAGGGTTAGTGACAGAAAATAGAGGATAATTTTTTTTGAAGATTCAACATAATAAATAGCATAAACGAATAATGCAACAGAGGAGAACACATATAGAGATTTGGTTCCCACCAAAGTAATAGTGAGAATTACAAAAAGCCTAACGGGGCTTTTAAATAGTTCGCTTTTGTATTTAACAATGAAATAAAATAGCGTCAATGAATAAAAATAAGTTGATGTGGCAGACGACACTAAAAGCCCGTTATAACCAAACCTAGAACCAGAATAGGACTTAAATAATTGAATATCTAAAAGATATCCAATAATTATTAAACTACTGTTTAGTAAAACAACCCTCTCAAAAATCAACAAAAGTAATTCCCGTTTCTTGTCAGACAATTCAATGTTACTATAAAAAGTGAATAAAACTAACGGAAACAAATACCTAGAGAAATTAATAACCGTCAACGTATTAAAATTTGGATCCAAAGTAAGTTGTCCGATGGCAAAAATGGCACAAATAAAAAAAATTAAACACAGATTGATTTTCTTCCAACTTCGAGTAAATAAAACCTCAACAAAAGCAATTAAAAAAAATAGTGCCTTTATAGCTTTAACTGCCACTATATCGAGTCCATGATAAAAAATAAAATACTTATTTACCCCTTCTAAAAAGTATAGAATAATTAGCATCCATAAAAGAAGGTTCTTGTGTGCGGTCACTCTACTTAATTGCACCATTCCGAATTAAATCTAGTTCTTGAATAAATTATTTTTAGCAAAACAAGAGAAAAAATAACAGAATAATACTGTATGCCAAGAGCCCTTTCAAAAATACTTTCTGTAAATGATGCAAGGATAATATTTAAAACGAGAATAAGAAGGAATTCAAACCTCAACTTCAATAGAATAAAGATTAAGATTAAAAAGGCGACAATAAAAACCATACCACCAATGATACCGTATGCTGCTAAATACTCAAAAAATTGGTTGTGTGAATTATATCTCTCAACTGCAGCAACCTTGTCTCCTGTTGCGTTATATTCCTTAACTTTAAGCTCAGTATCTATGCCTAAGCCAACACCATAAATAGGGTTTTGTTGAAATACCTTATAAGATGCATTTAACCTTTTAAACCTTTTATCTGTTTGAGCATCTTCTTGAGAGAGGCCCAACATATGATAAAGCTTTAATCTGTAATACTGAGAAGGATGGTTAATTATTAATATAACCGCAGAGATTACTGCGATAAGAGAAAGAAAAACCAATTTCCAATATCGTTTATAAATAAAGTAGACAAAGCCTAAAAAAGACAAAAAAAGCAAAGAATTTCTTGCTGTTATATTAAACAAGAAAATTAAAAGCACCAATATGGTTGTGCCATATAAAATCTTTTGTAAACGATCTGACTTTTCGTTACTCGTAGCTTGATTAAATAAAAAAACAATACTGGCAAACAACATCATTCCAAGATATGGAGGATGTAAATCAAGTATTGACGTTAAATAAGTCCCGCTTTTCTTCCAGCCAAAAAATCTTTGTGCTGGTATTGGATTAGCTTCCATATTTATTAAAACGTTGCTCCAACAAATAGCAGCAGAAATAAGACAGCCTGCTGTAAGAGACCAAAAAATACGTCTTTCAAAAAGTTTATAGTTGCCTTTTTTCGTCCAAAGTGTTAAAATACATAATGGATACAACAAGAAAGGTAGTGCTCTAATAAGTTCTTTTTGACTAATATCCATATTGGAGGAATGAAAAAAGAAAATCACCCTTAGAAAGAAAAAAATAGCGCATGAAAGAAAAAAAAGCTTGCCTACTGCCCTAAGATTATGGAAATTCTCCCTTCTAATAAAAAACTCTACAAAGGATAAAATCATAAATAAAGCAAAAAACCAATGATTAATATTTTGGTTAATAGGCAAAAATAAAATTCCTATTATGAGTGTGATTTCTTTAATTTGCCTTAAAACCAATTTTCTCTTTAACATCATTAGTAATACAAATTTGTTCTTAGTCTTTGGCTTTGAGTTGAATCAAATTTTACCAAAAAAGTTTGTCCTGGATGTTTCCTATTGTATTCCTTTGACCGCCAACCAAAAGTTGACTTATCATTGGCCTTCAAAATTTTACCTTGATTAAAAATTAAATTTTCAATTACAATTTGGAATGACGTAGTTTTGACCATTAGCTTGGCACCCTCATTAATCAGTTTAACATTGTCTCCAAAATTCAAGTAAAACTCAACAGAAAAAGAGCGTTTTTTATTGTTTAGAAGCAACAAATCATCTTCAATGCTTAATATTTTTCTTTTTTTATCTAATATTAATTTTCTAGTATAGTCAATATTCTCTCTTTTATAGGCACTGGTTAGGCCTTCAATTAATGAATAATTTTTATCAATTTTAAAATCTTTGAGGGTTGTCTTTGGTCTTTCTAACCAACTCATTCTAGTGGCTTGAAGAGCATGGTCTTTTTTGTTTATTGAAATAGTATTATGCGCTGTCACACCTCTAAAATAGGCCCTCCACTCTTTATGTCTTTTATGATATTGATATGTGCCAGAGTCTACGAGAATGGGTTCCCCATTAATCTCAAAATTGAAATGAAAAATGTCTGAATGGCCATGAGCTGCAGATATGTTGTCGCCTATATTGCCAAAATCAAAAGAAACTTTAGCATTTCTATCATGGTCATAAAAAAATGCATATCCAGAAGACTTAAATATGATATCTTTATAATTACAGCTCGTTTTGTTCGGATTGTAACTCAATACTGGATCTCCAAAAATGAGGTAATTTCGTAAATCAACTTGAGTATTTAATTTTGAGCAAGCCTTTAATTTATAATAGTAGGCTGCTGATTGGAGCAAGGATTGGTAAATAGAAAAGCCATTGTCGAAACATGGGTGTATTAGTGCGCCTTCATCGTTATCACCAAATATTGTTTTATTACCCTTATATTCAACATGATCTAAAAAATCAAACATCTTTAAAAACCTCTTTTCTATTATTTCTGGCACTTTTTGCCCGCTTTTAACTATAAATTGTAACGCATTAAAAAAGTGATCGGTAACCTCAGCGTGATAGTGTGTACATAATTCCATATTAACCCCATCATCGTTTACTTGTCTTATTATTTCATTGAGCAGTCTTTTCTGCCATACCTGCCTTTGTTTTTTATAAGTCTTGTTGTCAAAATAGCTTGATACAGCAACTAATCCTGTTAGTTCTGCTACTAGGTGATTATTGGCAGAGGAGTATAGTGAAAGGTGTCTAGCAAGAAAATGATAATGGTATTGGACTAATTCTTTAATCATATGGTCTAAATATTCAGTTATAATTCCTGAACTTTTTAGAACCATGTGTGTGTAAACTAAATTAACGCTTCTTATCCCGGTCTCAATACCACTGGTCCAGTGAACAGTTCGTAAATAGGGGTTCTGCTCCCCCCAACTTCGCAAAATCTTTTCAAGCAACTTAATATGCTTATCTTGATTTGCTATTGCCTTTAATCCTAAAAATGGTAAAAAATAGAATCTTGAAGGCTCAAAAACGTACTTAATGTCACCAACCTGTTCAAAGTTTTGCTTATCTATAGTTGCATAATAGGATTGTGTAGATTGAATATTATGTCTGTAATCCCTTAACCAATTAATTTCGTCAGACAAGTCTATTTTGCAATCAAAAAAATTAAATTGAACACTTTGACTATTGACGAACTCTTCAAAAATCTTAACCTTTGTATACGCGTTGTTGTGAAAATTTGCATTTATTTCAATTTGAGTAGGCTTGAATTTTTTAAATCGGTGAATTCTGCCAAAAATCTTAAGCTGTAATTGTTGAGGAACCCTAAAAAAAAGTACCTCTTTTAGGCTCATTATTTTTAGTCTTCTATAGTACCAAAATATAATATCAAACAAGATTATTAATAATTAATTTGTATTTCCCTTTTAATGTTTTTTGTATCTCATTGGTCTCAACCTTAGCAATTTCAATAATAATTTCATTACCTACTTTTTGTCTGATTTTAGATTTTAATAGTTGCTCATCGGTTGCATTAAACTCTTTATTTACTACAATATTGACATATATCTTATTTAAATCATTTTGCACGATTTGAGCCATTAATAAATTGGAGCTTAATTTAAATGCAAGAGACATTGCTGCACTACCTATTCTCAATCCATCGGGAGTTAAGACAACATCATCTATACGACCAGCAATTCGAACTACTTCTTGATTTTCATTAAAACATAATACATCATTAACCAAGTATCTTATTAAAGGAAAATTAGGGTTAATAATATTTGTTGTGGCAATTTCATCCTCTGATAAAAATTCATTCACAGAATATAGTGCAGGAAATTCGTATATATCCCTATGATTAGCCTGCACTAAAGAAATGGTTCTTTCAGCATTACCATATCTGTCATATACTTTAGTGTTTAAGACAGTTTCTATCATGTTCTGTTGATGAGGGTAAAGTGTTTCAGAAGAAGTAAAGGCCAATGGAACAGTAATTTCAAAGTTATTTTCTCTAAACAAGTATGCCAAAGACTCTAAAGAGCTAGGGTAAGCTAAAATACAGTTGGGTTTAAAATCTAATAATTTTTGATAATACCACTTAGCATTATCATTTTTTAAATGATAACTTGACAAATAAAGTATGTTGCTATACTTATCATAATAATCCATCTTGGAACCGTCTAAAGCCCCTCTAAGAGAAACCACTCTTTGACCATAGTGATGCCCAGCATTGTTTCTGAAAATCTCATTATACGAAGCTTCGTTTAATACACAATTTAAATCATAGTACACTTTTAGGGGGGTCCCTGAGGTTCCACTAGTGTAGCTAGTGTGTTTAAATCTGCTACCTATGTAAAGGTCATTAACTCTATCCTTAATATGTTCTTTTTGAATTATCGGCAATTTGTCTAAGTCGTCTTTTGTTTGGATTTGATTTAAATTCACGCCGTGTAAATCATATAGGTCCTTATAAAAGATAGATTTTGAGTATGCGTTCTTAATATGTTTAACAAGAATAGTTGACTCAAGATATTCTCTTTCAGAAGCACTTAGCTCATAGTAAGATCTAATTTTATTCAACCTTCTCTTAAACAGTAGACCGTGTTTAAGCTCCTTAAAAATAAAGTCCTGAATTGAATTTTTCAATGTCATCTCGAAACTTAAATTTATTACATACTTTGATAGATGTCTTCTAAGCTAGACATAACTTTATCCGGAAAATAATCCTGGACTAATTGATACGATTTTTGACCGTGTTCTAAAATTAAAGGTTTGTTCTCGATATAAAATTTTATTGCCTCAAAAATCTCGTTCGTATTTCCTGGTTGAACAAACTTACCATTAAAACTATCTTTTAGTATTTGAGGAATACCACCAACTTTAGTTGAAATTATAGGCATGCTATAACTCATGCCTTCCAACAAGGAAATAGGAAGTCCTTCATTATAAGAAGGTAATATCATTATATGAGAGTTAGACAATAGTTTCGTCTTCCTTTCTTCATTAACCCAACCAACATAATTTACTATCCCCGTTAAATTATGTTTAACAATTAGTTGTTTTAATTGATCCGCCTCTCCATCACCTCCAACCGTTAATTTTATTTTTCCTTCCAAATTCTTTTTGTTCAATTTTATTGAGTCTATCAAATCAAATATTCCTTTATTCACACCTATCTTGCCTAAAAACAATAAATTGACTATTCCATTACTGTCATTATGTTTAGTTTTTGGTTCTACATTTTTAATCATATTTTTTACAACAAAGATTTTTTTTTGTTCAAAACTCTTTGTGTAATAATCCTTCCATTCCTCAGATAACACAACCAAGGCATCACATTGGTTTATAAATCGTCTAATTCGAGTTTTTATAAAATAAAATGAACTGGAATAGAATATATGAAATTTGCCACCATGAATATGATAAATAACCTTTTTTTTGAAAAGCTTACTTAGCAGAAAGAAAATATACTTTCGGTAAAAACTGCCTTTAGAAGCTCCGTGTATGTGAATAATTTTAATACGTCTAATAAAAATGAGATAGGCGCAAAAACTTATTAGATTGATTGGAAATAGTACTGTATTTAGCAGCATACTTGTAAAGAAAATTGACGGAAAAAAATTAAAATCTTCAATTTCTACTGAATATGTCTTTAAAACACTAGCGATACCTCCTTTTCTATTATTGTGGTTTGGTGCCACAAACAAAACTTTCTTGAAACTATTCATTTATTTGTTAAACTTTCTAAAATGCACCCAAACCTTAATCCTTAATTCTCTGTATAAATAAAATGCTCCCAAAACATTCCAAGCAGCCATGCCTACAGCACTGCCTATGGCTACCCCTTCCGTTGAATAAAAGTGGACTAAAATAATACTTAAAGATACATTGATAAGTAGTGCTATAAAAATAAACTGTTGTAGTTTTTGTTGCCTGCCTGTCATTTGAAAGAAGGGGCCAACTGCACCTGTGATTAAATTAAAAAACTGACCCAATAAAATTATTCTTAGTACAGTACTACCTGTAAGGTAAACTTCACCAAATAATGACAAAAAGAAATCAGAAAACGTTAAAAGCAGCACGAATAATGGTAGTCCGGTAAGAAAAATAATCATTGAAGAAAAATATAGGGTGTTTGCAAGTTCCTCTTTTTGATTATTGTAATACAGTTCGGCAATCCTAGGGGTAACAATTGTAAGGATGGCATTATAGATAAATGTAAGAACGGTTGCTATCTTAACAGCCGTTGAATAAACCCCAATTTCTTGTTCGTCCACAAAAAAACCTAAAATAAACACATCACTCCATCCCATAAATAATACTATAGAAGACGAAATCATCATAGGGTATGAGTGCATCATCATACTCTTTGTCTTAACTAGGGTCAATGATTTGGGGCGTTTTGTCTTCTTTTTTGTAAAGTACAAGTGTAAATGGATCTGGGTCATCAATACAACAACCATAAGACCAAAGGCGAAAGATAATATTGGAACTACTTTGTTTTCAAATTTTATATTATAGAGTAAAAAAATGAAGAAAACCGCAAAGAGGAAGCGTCCTAAATGGAAATAGATTGCAAAAAAGGATGTTTTTTTTTCTCCTTTAAAGTAATTACTTGCGATTTCTAGAGATGTCAACAAGGGTATGCACAAAGCTGCCACTTGGATACTGGAAGAAATATCTGGCATATCATACATCTTGGAAATAACTCCAGAAAGTAAGAAAAGTATACTTGCGGTGATTACTGAAATCCCTAAAGCAACCCTTAGAGAGTGCCAATAATATTGTGATGCTTCTTGGATATTAGTAGACTTTGCAACCCATTTGACAAGAGAGGTTTCTAGACCAAATTTAGATATCATGGTTCCAATAAGCAAAAACATGAAGGCAATTGAATATATTCCTTGAGAATCGGCTCCATATTTTGTGGCAATTAACCAAATAAATAAAAACCCGAAAAAATAACCCAATATCCTAAGTAAAAATACCTTAATGGCCTTTTCTATTATCTCAAAACTCTTATTCTTCATAATAAAGAGTTTGACGTTCGTGGGTTGTAAGGGCAATAAATGAAAATACCATAAAAAATACATAAGCCGCGATAGGTCTTATTGCAAGGCCATTGCTAATAAGTGAAGATAAATAATAACTCAATACTAAAGATAAGATTAAGATATTTGGCTTTTTTGAATTGTAAATTAACAGCAGCGGGAGAATTGTGAAGAACCCTAAAAATATAATTCCATTCTCAATAAAAAAGGTTAAAAAATCACTATGGGATCCTTTTTCCGCCCACCACCATGATTCAGTTGTGTTGAAGTCAGAACCGTATCCTCTTCCAAATAAAATCTCTAAAAAATTATATAAGGATAGCATCTCAAATTTTTCGGCATACATATTGAGACGTCCCGAGGAGAATTTGTTTAAGGTGTCTGAATCATATATTAAAAATAAAAGCATGACAAATAGGGGAACAAAGACAGCCAATTTTATGACCAAGTATTTAAATAAATCATGCAGTAAATATAAAACTGCTGATAGAAATAATAAATACAGTATTGTAGCAGTTCTAACATTATATCCTAAATGAAGGCAGGAAAAAGACAATAAAAGAAAAATCGCAAGAACTAATCTGCTGCCTTCTCTATAGAGCAAATAAGCAATACCAATAAAAATAGAAGCCAAGATATAACTGTGTGTATGAATGCCTGCAAAGAAAATGGGCCATTGCTCAGTAGTTCTGTTCATGCTGTGGTGAAAGAATAATAGGCCTAAAATGGTTAAGGTAAGACAGAGAGTAATCGTTTGAATTACTGTTTTTTTAGCATCGTCAGGTTTATCTTTATAAAAAATTAAAAAAGCATAAAAAAATAATATTGGTGTAACAATTTTTAGGCTAAAAGTGATAGAATCAATTAATCTCACTTCATTCAGCTGAGCTGTTATGAGGTTTATTAGGAACATCAAAAATATGACTAACAGAACTATACCAAGGCGCTTTACCCTTCTATAATTCCAAAGTATATAACTAAAAAGCAAAGGAATCAACAAAAATTCTACTTGATTTGAAAGGTTTTCTGGTACTCCTAAAAAATTAAATCGCTCGGCATTAGTTGGCACATCTCTTAGCCACCAACCGTGCTTGACTGTTAAATAAGAAAAAATGAGCTTAATGTAAATTAAATACAAAGTTGATTTAAAAATTACATTATTAAGATTAATCTTTAATTTCGTCATTTAAGACAATTTGAGGTTGAAATCTAATTGATAAGTTCCAATCGATACAATGGCCTTGGTCACTTCAAAAGTCAAAAGAGAAAATCTAAGTGTAATTAAAAAATAAATCAAACTATCATTCCTGCTGCAACAGTTTCATTAGTAGTGTCATCTACCAAAATAATACTTCCCGTTGTTCTGTTTTCTCTATAGGCATCGACCATTAAAGGCTTGGTAGTCCTAATCTTGACCTTTAAAATATCATTCATGGTTAAGGATTTGTCTTCAATATTGCGCTCTAAAGTGTTAATATTGATTTTATAAATCACCTCTTTAATCATTGCCTTTTGTTCATTTGAGGTGTGTCTTATAGAATACTTGGCCCGTGGCTTTGCGGGATTATTATGCAACCAACATAACATCACCTCTATATCTTGCGTGGCATCTGGTCTATTGTTTGGGCGTACAATCATGTCGCCTCTGCTTATATCTATATCATCCTCGAGCGTTATGGCTACGGACATTGGCGCATAAGCCTCGTCCAATTCCTTATCGTATAAATTAATCGATTTGATTTTACTGGTAAATCCTGAAGGCAGTACGGCTACTTCATCGCCTTTTCTAAGCACACCTCCAGCAACTCTACCGGCATAACCTCTATAATCTATAAAACCGTCACGTTGAGGTCTTAATACTGTTTGAACAGGGAATCTCGCGTCTACTTTATTTATATCACTGCTTATGTGTAACGTCTCAAGTGTATGCAGTAATGGTGCACCTTGATACCAATCCATGTTTTGAGAACGATTGACAACATTGTCACCTAATAGGGCAGATATTGGTATAAACCTTACATCCTTCACCATCATTTTTGAAGAAAACTCTTCAAACTGATTAATAACCGTATTGTAAGCCTCTTCACTAAAATCAACCAAATCCATTTTATTAATGCAAACGATGACATGAGGTATTTGTAATAAAGAAGCTATAAATGAGTGTCTTCTCGTTTGCTCAATAACACCGTGTCTTGCGTCTACAAGAATAATTGCTGCATTTGCCGTTGAGGCTCCAGTTACCATGTTTCTGGTATATTGAATATGTCCTGGTGTATCTGCTATGATAAACTTACGCTTTGGTGTGGTGAAATACCTGTAAGCTACATCTATTGTAATACCTTGTTCCCTTTCATCTCTTAGGCCATCCGTAAATAGTGCTAAATCAACACCATCATGTCCCTTTTTCTTGCTGGTAGTTTCAATGGCCTCTAATTGGTCTTCAAAAATAGATTTTGAATCATATAGAAGTCGACCGATCAGGGTGCTTTTACCATCATCCACACTACCTGCTGTTGTAAATCTTAATAATTGATTGTTATCTACCATAGTCTTTAAAAATGAAAAAGCTGAATATCATTCAGCTCTTATTTCAATTAAAAATAGCCTTGTTTCTTGCGGTCTTCCATTGCCGTTTCAGATCGCTTATCATCACTTCTATTTCCACGCTCTGTTTGGCGCATAGCAGAAACTTCCATAACGATTTTCTCTAAAGTGTCTGCATCGGATTCTATGCCGCCTGTGATTGTAATATCACCAAGGGTTCTAAACCTTATCTTCTTAACAACGATTTCTTCGTTCTCTTCAATCTTTAAAAATTGAGATTTTGGTATCCACGAATTTTGTCTCCATACCACTTCACGTTCATGCGCATAGTAAAGGGAAGGTATTTCTATATTTTCCCTTAAGATATAATTCCAAACATCCATTTCGGTCCAATTGCTTATGGGAAAGGCCCTAAAATGTTCGCCTTCAAAATGTTTTCCGTTAAATATATTCCACAACTCAGGACGTTGATTCTTTGGGTCCCACTGCCCAAAATCATCACGATGGGAAAAAAATCGTTCTTTGGCACGCGCCTTTTCCTCGTCACGTCTTCCTCCACCAATGGCACAATCGATGTTATGCTCTTCTATCGCATCCAGTAATGTGGTGATTTGCAGCGCATTTCTAGTTGCGTTTTTACCCTTTTCTTCGGCAACCCGACCTTGATCTATAGATTCCTGAACTGACCCAACAATAAGCTGAACGCCCAAGGATTTAATAATATTATCTCTAAATGCGATTGTTTCTGGGAAGTTGTGGCCTGTGTCTACATGCATTAAAGGAAAAGGAATTTTGGATGGATAGAACGCTTTTTTCGCCAGGTGCGTTACAACTATTGAATCCTTTCCACCAGAAAAAAGAATTACAGGATTATCAAATTGTGCCCAAACTTCTCTTAATACAAAAATGGCCTCACTTTCTAATTCATCTAAATAATTTAAATAGTATTTGCTCATAAATTTTATTCAAATAAAACATCCCTTATCTTAAAAGAAGCGATTCTTCCTGAAGATTTCCAATCGTTACGATTATAGGAATAGACTTCTAAACTGTCAAAATAACTTGTTTTCCCTATCTTTCTTCTTAAAATCAAGTACTTATTATTGTCCCTGGTCTCAATGGATGGACTAAAGGTTGCGTTGTATGGGTCTTCTAGACTAACATTGAACCCTTTAATTCCAATACTGTATTTAGTGACCTCATTTTGCATTACACTGTCATCCAACCTAAAAACAAAACTAAATATACTGTCGTTATGTCTCAGCATACCAAATTTTTTAATTTTATAGTTCTCATTAAGCTGAACATTAACATCTCTCAAGTCTAAAAGCTGGTCTTCAAAAGTCGATTCTACCTTATTTATATTTGTATCTTCCGCATTGGAATTGACTTGCTTTTCTTTTCCGTCTTTACAGGAAGATGCAAACAATAGAGCAATGATTACATATAATAAATTAGTTTTCATTAGTCTGGAGTTTTGGATTTATATATTCAAGAATTCTATTTACAATTGTGTCTAAACTTTCTTCTTCAGTTTTCACCTCAATATCAGGGGTGGTAGGTGCTTCATAAGGTGCTGAGATTCCTGTCATATTCTCAATAAGTCCTTTTCTAGCTTTTTTGTACAAGCCCTTGACATCTCTTTTTTCACATTCCTCTATGCTTGTATTCACATAAACTTCGACAAAGTTAACATCTTTAACTATACTTCTAATGTTATCTCTATCTTTTTTATAAGGTGAAACAAACGCAGCAAGTACCACTAAACCAGCATCTACCATAAGACTGGCAACCTCGGCTATACGTCTTATATTTTCCGTTCTGTCTTGTGGCGAAAATGTTAAATCCTTATTTAAACCATGCCTCACGTTATCTCCATCTAAGATGTAAGTTTTTATACCGGCTTTATGTAGTCTATATTCTAGTGCATTTGCGATTGTAGATTTGCCTGAGCCTGACAATCCGGTGAACCATATTAAAAAAGAATTGTGTTGGTTTTGCTTTCGCCTACTTTGAACATTTATTTGATAATGTTGTGATATTATATTTTTCGTCATATTCCTATTAAACTTAAACGCAGACCTAAAAACAGCTTATTGATTTTAAACTTTGGTTTTATAAATTAAATAATTTAATTACTCTTTCTTAAATTTTCAACTCCAAAGTCTATTTTATACCAAAGCCTTTCGTGTAAGTAATATAACAACATTTTAGTTATTACCTCAGCAAAACCAATTTTTAGTCCAATTATGGCATCGCCTGAAATAAGCCATGCTAGCACCATGGTATCCAGTGTGCCAACTAGTCTCCAAGTAAAAGTTTTGGCAATATGCCGTTTTCTACTCTCCAAAATTTGCCCGTCCTTAGAGAGGTTGATATTAAACCAAACACGCTCATGAACATAGTATAGAAGCATTTTAGTGATAACCTCGGCCACACCAATCTTTAATCCTGTAAATGGGTTTCCAGATATAATCCAGGACAAGACAATGGTATCTAAAGTACCAACAATTCTCCAGGTAAATGTTTTGGCAATATGTCTTTTGTAAGATTTATCTTTCATCGCTTGAAACCATAAACCAAGGGTTTAGTAAGTTTTCTTTATTGTATTGTAACGGTTGTTGTGTTTCGTGGTTGATTACGGTTAAACCAACAGCCTCACATATGGCTTGTCCAGCCGCTGTATCCCACTCCATGGTTGGTGCAAATCGAGGATAGATATCTGCCAAACCTTCTGCAACTAGACAGAATTTTAATGAGCTTCCTTTAGAGACAATTTTAACATTGGAGTATTTTTGTTTTAGGTCTTCTACAAACTGTGCGGTTTCATCATTCATATGAGACCTACTGCCTACAATTCTGATTGCGCCACTGGAATTAAATTTTGGATTAAGCTGTACGGCATTAGAAATAATATCCCGCAAGGAATCCTCGTGTTCCTTTAGATATGCTTTGTAGGCTTTCTTTTCGTGAGTATTGCCAAAATAGAGTTCTTTCTTCTCCGGGACATAAATAACCCCAACTTTAGGTTTTCCGTTCTCAACCAACGCAATGTTTACGGTAAACTCTCCGTTTCTTTTAATAAACTCTTTTGTGCCGTCTACTGGGTCAATTATCCAACAAAGACTCCATTTTTTTCTGATGTTGTAGTGTATTTGTCTGTTTTCTTCGGAAATTATTGGTATTTCGGTCTTTTTTAAATACAAATTAATGACCTCATTGGCCTTATTATCAGCCTCCGTTAAAGGTGATTTATCATTTTTATATTCGACTTCAATATCTGAATCATAAACCTCCATTATGACTTGCCCAGCCTGCAAAGCCGCTTTGATTGCAATTTGTTGAAGCTCCTCCATTTAGTTATTTATTTAGAATTTTCTTGTAAAAATTTACTAACTTTTTGCTTTCAAATTTCCAAGATAGCTTATTAACGACCCTTTGATAGCCAAATTCACCCATTTCTTGGCGCAGAACTGGATTATCTAAAAGTTCTATTATCTTAAGAGCAAAATCTTTAGGGTCCGTATTTTTTGCATATAGCGAGGCTCTCTTTGCAGAAAACTTCCCTTCTTTTAAAGTGTATTGAACAATAGGTTTTTTGAGCGCCATATACTCCATGATTTTATTCATTGTGGATAAATCATTCATGGTGGTTGGTCTATCTGGATTAACACAAACATCTGCAGTATTTAATACCTCTAACATGGTATTATCATCAACTCTGCCGTAAAAATCAACATAGTCGCTTAGCCCCATGCTTTTACACATTGTTTGAATATCATTTAAAGAAGTGCCTCCCCCAACAATACCAAACTGTACATCTTGACGCAGGGATACAATAGTTTTAATTGATTCTAAAAGTAAATCAAGACCTTCTTGTTCCCCTATAACACCAACATAACCCACTAAGAATAAACGCCCTTTCTTTAGCGCTTTGTTTGGCGGAAGTAATTTAAGACGATCTAATTTAGGGCCGCTTCTTACGACCTGAACTCTATCTTTGGTTATACCGCCTCTTTCGATGGCTATTTTTTTATATGATTCATTTGTTGCTATTGAAAAATTAGCCGTCTTAAACGTTAATTTCTCGAATAATAGCATAAGCTGATAGAAAAAGCCCTTCTTGTTGAATTTCGATATGTATAATTCGGGATTAATATCATGGTGATCAAAAACATATTTTACGCCAAAAGGTTTAAAAAACAAGGCGATAAAAAAAATTAAGTCTGGCGGATTACAGCCGTGAATAACGTCAAATCTTTTCTTAAAAAAAATCTTCCAACTTAAAATAAATTCCCAGAAAATGGCCTGAGAGTATTCTATAAGATAACCTAATGCTCCCTTACCTTCTTTAAGGCTGTGTCGATAAATTTCAATGTCTTCAATAACCTCAAAAGATTTATCATAACCTTTCATTTTAGGGCAGATAATTGAAACTTTAGCCCCATGTTTTGCTAAGGTTGTTGCCTCTTGCCAGACCCTCCTATCAAATGGTGCTGGCAGATTTTCAATTATAATCAAAATGTGTTTACCAGCAAATTCCAACATAGTTGCCATTTGAAGTTCTGTCTTTGTCAACTCTGACTAAATCAATTATGATTTTATTATCTGGAATCTGTTTAAGTATGTCATAAAATTCAGAGGCATTATTTCCAATTACTATTACCTCTGAATGATCTATCACTTGATTAATATCTTCTTTTAACAATTTGTATATGTGTGGAATGTGACTATTAATATAATCTTTGTTTTTACCTAAAAGGGATGATAGGTGAACATTGCTGTCATAAACTCTCAAATCAAATCCTTTCCCAATAAGAGTTTCAATAACAGTGACCATAGGGCTTTCTCTCAAATCGTCAGTACCAGATTTAAACGCAAATCCTAAAAAACCTATTTTCTTCTTACCCGTTTCATAAATTAAATCCAATCCTCTATCTATTTGATAAAAGTTGCTTTTGAGCAAGCTTGACAATAAAGGGGTTTTTAAGTCTAAGCTTTTTGCAGCTTGAGTTAGGCCCCTAACATCTTTAGGCAAACAAGATCCGCCAAAAGCAAATCCAGGTTTTAAATAATAAGGAGAAAGATTTAGCTTGGTGTCCTTTGAAACAATATCCATTACCACATGTCCATCAACCCCGTTCTCCTTGCAAATATTTCCAATTTCATTGGCAAAAGTAATTTTCATTGCATGAAAATTGTTGTTGGCATATTTAATCATTTCAGCCTCTTCTGGTTTTATAGTATACAGTGGTGCATCAATTGACTTATATAATTCTCTCATTACCGCTTCTGCTATTGCGCTGTAAGTTCCTATAATTGTGTATGGTGGATTTATAAAATCATACATGGCAGTTCCTTCCCTTAAAAATTCGGGATTGGAAACCACTCCAAAATCTACACCGTGCTTTTTACCTGAAATGTCCTCAATTATCTCTTTACATGCCTTGAGCGTCCCAACTTTTACAGTGCTTCTAATGACAATTGTGTGAAAATCTTTCTTGTCCTTAATACTGTGAGCAATTTGCTTCGAAACCTCGAAAATATAGCCAAGATTAATACCTCCATTTGGTAGGCTAGGAGTACCTACACAAACGAAAGATATTTCAGTTTTCCTAACTGCCATTTCATAGTCCTCTGTAGCCGTAAGTAGACCATTACTGACTGATGCCTGTATTTGTTCCTCCAAGCCCTTTTCAATAATTGTTGATTTTCCCTGATTAACTAAATTTACCTTAGCCTTATCTACATCAACTCCGATTACATTATGTCCTTCTCTTGAAAAACAAGCACAACAGACAACACCTACATACCCTAAACCAAATACACCAATGTTCATTATCTATAAACTATATAATTAAAAATTCTCGTGAAAATTTCCTTTCCTGTTTTAATCGAATCATTTGCCTCTGATGTCCGCAAATGTAATGTTTCTTTCAATCTTATTCTATTGCCATCGAACAAAAAACCCGTATCCAGAGGAGAATTCTTTTTTAATTTATCTTCTAATTCCAATAGATTTAAACTCAAATCTTCACCTACTCGCCTTATCTCCAAATCTCTTTTTTCTATTAAATCTTCATATTTTACTTTTGAAACAACAAATCCTTTACGCCTAATTGAAAAAACTGAAAACTGGCAAATAATATTGACCAACAAATAATATAAGTTGGAAGCTAAAAAACCTTTTGATGGTTGTTCCAAACCCTTTTTTTCAAACGACTTTACAACAGAAACTGGGTCTTTCCTCAAATATATAAACTTAACTTCTAAATTTTCGTTGGCTACGTAATTGCATATGTTAATTGCCCTGCTTGGGTATTTTGACGACTCAATAATAATACTCTCATGAGTATTTCTCAATATTGATTGATAGTGTTTTTGAAGGAGAAATTGATATGATTTGCTATTCAGTTTAAAAAGACATTTAAGCCAAGAGGTATGGTATTCATTATTCTCAAATTCCTTCTCTAGTTGTTTAATATCTAAATCTGAGTCTGATAAAAAGTCGTTTCTTATTTTTTTCCAATACTTATAGACTTTTGAATAATCTTTTCGTTTTGGGGGAACGCCAGACCTTCTAAAAAACCTATTTATTTCCCCAAGGCTGATTGCGTTTTTAGCATTACCTAAAACAATATCAAGGAGTGTGGTCCCACTTCTGCCGGCACCTATAATATAAACTAGGGTCTTAGTCATTTGAAAATATTCTTAGATAAGGTAACTAGACTAACTATGTTCTTAATGCAATGACAAAATTAGAACACACTTTTGGAAGAGCACAAATAATACCCTCTAATATCCCTCATGATAAAAGCACGTGAGTTTATTCGTAGTTTTTAATAAAATTGAACGCTTTGAAAGCACCAAATAATATCACCATTATTATAAAACTGAGCGCGGGAAGTAACAAGGAGTACTTTTGCCAAATATCACTATATGTACTTCCGCGTGCTTCAAACCCTGCTAGGACATCATAATATTCACTTTCTTGAATAAGTTTTTCTTCAATATTTCTGAGGGACTTTCGCATTTTTAGCTCCTCTTGAAACAGCTCGTATTCACGAGTAACTGTTTTCTCATTTACCATAGGAATAAGGGAACTACCGGTCATTGTAGGTGTTTTTTTCTCTGATTCGTTAATTAAAACCTTAAAATAAATCTGTTGCAAACTGTCTACCTTCTTTATTTCATTTTTAACCTGAATTTTTTCAATTAGTAAAGTTGAGTCTCTAATTTTCTTTAACTTTTTAGAGTATTCGTTCTCAAAAGTTTTTCTGAATCCTTTTTCGAGTTTTGGAAATATTTCTGGAGTATAAGCCTTGGCCATAATAGAAAAAATACTACCAGCCAAAATGTCTCTATTTTCGAGAAACTCTTCATAAGTTACCTCTGCCGCTAAAGCACTATCAATTGATTTAATGTAGGTATCATATTCCAAAAGCAGGTCATTTTGGGTTTCTGGTCCAATTTCTAATTCAAATCCTATTAAATTCCCGGCAGACACTGTATCAATCTCGAAAATATTAGATAATTCTTCTAAATTATTTGAGCTTATTAGGGCATTAAAATAATTAACATTATTTGCTAATTGGTATTTGGACTCAAAATAAGGTTTAACCAACATATCAGAAAAATATACTGTTGGTGTCAACTTTTCTGCAATGAAGCCAAGTATGAATGATGAAAAAACAACAATTGAAATTAACTTAAAATTATCTACAACTGGTTTTAAAAGGAGAATGATTACGTGAAAAATTCCCTTAAACAAATCTATAATCTTATTAAATACTCTTTTAATAAAGCGACCTAATAAATTAAAAATTAAAATCAAATCAATCTCTTCGTTTTGTCTTATTTCCTTAGATTTATCACTCATATCCTATGAATTAAATATTTGTTCCAATATCTTTTTTGTTATAACGTATGTTGGTTTTACGCCTGCCGTGCCTAAACCTCCAGAGGCCAAGGTGCTCCCGGTCTCTAATGGATTATCACTAGCGTAATACGCGTAACGTACTTTTACGTCCTCGTTAATGCTTCCCCTAACTTTAGAGGCGGCCTGTATGGCTTTCTGGTAATGGGCTCCTTCCATTTCCAAGCCTATGACATTCCAAGTGGATTTTTTAAAAAACTTCAATATTTCCTTGTTCTGCAATGAAGTCCCTAAAACCGTTACCATAGTACCCTCGTATACATCAACGCCGCAATCTACTAAATCGTTTTTATTTAGTTCGTTTTTAAAGGGATAATTATCTGCTGTTCCTTCAAAAATATGGGCCGAAGGTATCATTACGTCACCCTTACCGCCTTGAAGTATGCCTGCCTTGCCCATTATGGATATGGACCTGACGTCTAAATGTACCTTAGTGCCATTAACCTTAACTGGTTTAAGGAGTTCGTCCATTGTCTCGTAAGCTTGCTCTCCAAAGGCGTAGTCCATAACAATAATGACAGGATTGTTTTTTGTTTTCGTTACATTCTCAAAATACGTTTTAGAAAAGTCTATTTTCTCAGTATCAAAAATTTGAACATCTATATTAGTGCCCGAGGTATCTTTGACATATATCATCCCATTCTGGTAAGCGACTTTTTCCACCTTATTGCGCAATACCGTATTACTAGGATTGCTCAGGGCTTCATAAACTTCAAAAACGCTTTTGTTGGTTTTGGAACCTGAGATGGCGGTTTTTGCAAATAATGAGTTCATTACACTATGCATGTTTGCGCTTATAATATGCACGGGTCTTTCCAATAAACCGTTTTTATGTAATACAGATTTTATCTCGTCGGACCATATTTCTCCATGGATGTGATGGCCCAATCTTTCCCTTAAAACTGGGCTAAAAGTAATGGTTCGTTTATTATCGTTAAGTGCTTCCTCTATAGCAAGTTTTCCTATCCAATAAATAATGTGCAATAATCGTTCTGGTTGATTATTGGTGGCAAACTTAGGGTAAGCTTCCGTAAGTTCATTAAAGGTTCTACCTAAAATATTTGCGGTATGTGTAATGGCAATCTCCCTTTCTTTTTGGCTAAGCTTTTTTGTAGAACTTACTGCACTTTTTAATTTTTCCCAGTCTCTTATGGTTTTACCCTCCTCGTTGATTAGGACCCGTTTTCTAATCTTGTGGGACTCTACAAACAAGAAAGTAAGATGGGTTAATATATCATATATCTCCGAACGACCTCTTGTAATTTCTATATTCATTTGTTCGCTATCTATGCGATAGCAATTTCTGCGGCGTTTGGGGGGAATTATGGGTTTAAAGTGTGAATTGCTATAGCCTTCGTCACTGGTTAGATTGATAAACCTGCATTCTTCTATCCCTTGCGGTAAGCGGTCAATGACGTATAACAATCCATCTAATTCTGCTTTTTCTTCGCCTATAGAGCCGTAAATTTCGGGCCTTAAAAGTAGTAGGGCTTCAATAAGAGTTTCACCCGAAACTCCCATTGGTTTATAGAACCCACGATTGAAAAGATGGCGCATGGTTATATACATGCGCTCAATAGCGTTTGAGCTTTCTTGGGCCCTGGTTCTTCCTTGTCTTTTTTTTATGGTGTTCATCTCAAATTAAGAGGTAAATATAGGTTTATTTTGTTAACTGCAAACGCCTTAATTCATCAGCTATCTTTCGGTCATTGGCCAGTCTTGGGATTTTGTTTTGCCCTCCTAATTTTCCTATAGATTTCATATAATCCTGAAAGCCGTTTTTCTTAACTTTTGTAATCACCAAAGGACGCAATATTTTTCCTTTAATAAGATCAAGATAGTAACTGTTTTGTTCTTGCAAAGCCTTGTCCAAGATCTCTATAAATTCCTTCTCGTCCTTAGGTTCGGTTTCAAACTCCACAAACCACTCGTGGTACGGTAATCCTTGCTCTGGGTTTATCTGTGGCGCGACCGTAAACTCATTTATTGTCGCAGAAGATTGGGCAATAGCTTTTTGCATGGCTTGTTCTACTTCCTTACCAATAACATGTTCTCCAAAGGCCGATATAAAATGTTTTATGCGGCCACTTACAACAACGCGGTATGGTTGTAGCGATGTAAACTTCACGGTATCTCCAATATTATAGGCCCATAGACCTGCTGTAGATGAGATAATCATAACATAATTAACGTTGAGCTTAACATCGTTAATCATAATTCGTTCTGGATTTTTGTCGTAGAATTTTTCAGCTTCAACAAACTCATAAAAGATTCCAGAATTTAGCTGTAAAAGCATTCCTTCTTCACGCTGCTTATCCTGAAAAGCAAAGAAGCCCTCGCTTGCTGGATATAATTCTATACTATCAACTTTGCGCCCTATTAGGCGTTCAAATTTTGCACGATACGGTTCAAAATTGACACCTCCATAGATAAATAGACTAAAGTTCTTGAATATATTCCCAACAGGCTTCCCTGTTTTAGACATTAGCTTTTCAAAATACATTTGTACCCAAGAAGGGATGCCTGAAATTACCGTCATGTTTTGGTCTACGGTTTCATCTACAATAGCTTCAACCTTAGTTTCCCAGTCCTCAATGCAGTTTGTCTTATAGGTGGGCATTCTGTTTTTTTGAAGGTATTTTGGAACATAATGCGCCACGATGCCTGACAACCGACCGAATTGAATGCCTTTTTTTTCCTCTAAAACCGGACTGCCTTGTAAAAAAATCATCTTTCCGTCTACAAAAGCTGTTTTACCTGTTTCATTAATGTACATCAAGATAGCATTTCTAGCTGCCTTAATGTGGGTTGGCATGCTCTCTTTAGTTATAGGTATATACTTGGCTCCTGATGTTGTTCCTGAGGTTTTGGCAAAATATATAGGCTTCCCTTTCCACAAGACATCCGATTTGCCTTCCAGGATTTGTTCTACGTAAGGCTTTAATGCTTCATAATCCCTTATGGGAACCCTTTGTTTAAAGTCGTTATAGGTGGTTATGCCCTTAAAGTCATGGTCAATTCCGAATGTGGTATTCTTGGCGCTTGATATAAGATGCCTAAAGACTTTATGCTGAGTTTCAACAGGTGCCGTGGCCCACTTATTTATTTTAAACGCAACATACTTTGCAAACGTTAATGAAAGTTTAGATTTTAACGAAGCCATTACTGAAATTCAATGAAATTAGTTGGGTTTACGGGATAACCATTGTTCCAGAGTTCAAAATGAAGGTGTGGGCCTGTGCTCAGTTCTCCTGTGTTTCCTGACATTGCAATGACCTCACCGGATTTGACCAGGTCGCCCTGAGATTTAGTGATTGAATTATTGTGCTTGTAAACCGAAATTAGTTCTTGATTGTGCTCAATAATCACCACATAACCGGTTTCAATGGTCCATTCGGCAAAAATTACGGTGCCATCTGCCGTTGCCTTAACTGGTGTGTTTACGGGAACTACCACATCTACCGCAAAGTGCTTTTCTTCTAGGTTATAACCTTCCGATATAGAGCCGTTTACGGGAGGAAATAATACAAAATTTGATTGGTCCATCCCAGATTCAAAAACATTGAACCGATCTTCCTTTTCAACCTTAGCCCTCAGTATCGAATCTTCTCTGTTCTTAGCTACCTTCAAAAACGCATCTTCCTCAGCTGTAATGTCATTTAATGAGTCTCTATTTACTTCTACGGTTTCCACTTCTCCCGTGAGTACTTTTCTAATAGAGGCAAAATACCTTTTGTTTATCTCTAACTCATTAACCAATGAGTCTGTCTTGTAGTTAAGGAGCGATGCTTTTCTCTTTAACGATGCAGAGGAATATCCTGGTATATATTCTTTTAGAGGTGTGTATGCAATTAAAAGTATGGTGAAGAAAACTAAGAAGATTGCTGAGATGGAAGTCAGCACAAAAACGTTCAACCTAGTTAATTTAATGGCAAATCGTTCTTCGAACGTATCCTCATTTAAAATAACCAAGCGATACTTATGAAGGAGTTTTTGGGTGAATTTTCTTTCTTTTTCTTTCTTTTTTACCATTGAAACAAAATTAGTTAAAATAGTGGTAAGGGCGTCTAAGCCGCCTTTAAAGTTGCCTAAATAACGTAAATATTAAAGTATAATTATTAACTTTGTACCCTAATTTTAAAAATATGAACTCAGTAATAATTCCTTTAGCCATTGGTTGGCCACAAGTTGTTTTAATCGCTGTGGTTATCTTAATTCTTTTTGGAGGAAGAAAAATCCCTGAATTAATGCGAGGCCTAGGAAGCGGATTAAAAGAATTTAAGGACGCTAGCAAAGAAGAATCTTCAAATAAGGAAAAAGAATAAAAACAATTCAATTGAAAAAAGGCCAACTAAAAAGTTGGCCTCTTTTATTTAATCTTAATGGACTTTAAAATCGCCTCTAATTCAAAAACAAATTCACGTTTCTTTAAAGAAGGCGCATACACGTAACCATCTGCAATCAAAAATCTCTGATTGGCTTGGTCCCTTATAGCATAAGTGATAAACGGTCCTGCCATATACTGTCCTTTAACCTCCCAGATTCCTCTCACTTCGTAAGCTTCCTTGTTGTCAATTTGTGTTTTATATAGCGAAGGCGCGTAAGCATCTTCTACCGTCATATATATATCATCTTCTCCGGGAATTTTAGATTTTGTAATCTCATCCCTGATTTTAGTAATTGTAACGATTGTACTATCGGATTCGGTAATGGCGTCAATAGGCACTTCATAGAACATCAAATCCATAGTTTTTGTGTTGCTTAGGCTTTTTCTCACCCAGAAAAAATCTTCGGTTTCCTTGCCAATTTTATAAGCTGAAGGAATATCTATGGTAAAACCGAGCGCTTCTTCCATTTTTTTGTCATCTAATAACGATAAATTTATGCGCCTCTGCTTTTCCTTTACTTCTTCTTTTGTAAACGCATTAATTATTTTACGTCTATTATCTTCTATTTGCGCAATAATCTCAGCATCTGTTTTTCCTCCCACGACAACAACCGTTTGGGGTTTTGCAAAAGCCTCATGTACTATTTTAGTGGTAGGCTCTAACTCACCCTTTTCAATTTTTAGAATAATTCTGCTTCGTGTGGCAAACCCATCAAAGACCTGTGGTGGAATTTGTCGAATGCCAAAAATTGGTTCGTCTTGAGGTAGTCCTTCCAAAGGCGCTGCAAAATTTCTTCGTATGGCCTCGCCAATCTTTCCTTCCCATAATAGGTTATCAACTACCACAGAAATATTATTTAAATTTCCATTGGAAGCTGGAAGGTAGGTGGTCTTATCTTTCTTTTTGTCTGAGCAGCCTAAAATTAGAAGACTGATTACTAGAGCATATAAAACTCTCATAAGTTTGGATTTTTGTTGGTTATTTATTGCGACACTATAAGCGTCATTCCTATTTTGAGTTTATTACCACTAATATCGTTCCAATCTTTAAGATTTTGAACAGAAACTCCAGAAAATTTTTGGGAAATGGTCCAAAGTGAATCGCCTTTTTTTACTGTATAAGTGGTTTTCCCTGCTGTGTTTTTAGATGTTTCTGAGGATTTTTTCTTAACAGGTGCCGGTGCAGGATTCCTAGGATAAATTGTTAAACGCTGGCCAATTCTTAAATTATTGCTTCTCAGTCCATTCCATCGTTTTATCTGACTTACCCTTACACCATAGCGTCTGGCAATCTTTCCAAGATAGTCGCCGCTTTTTACGCGATATCTTATTTTAGAATCTACCTTAACTAGTTCTGGTAGTGGCTTCTCGCGTTTGTTAAATTGTTCCTTGGCGTAGGCGTAAATTTCCTTTTCATTACTGGTGAAAATTCCTATGGCTTCCCTAGGCAATCTTAGGGCATAAGTCTTTCCTTCAATTTTTGGAATAATATCCAACTTATAAGATGGATTTAAAAACTGTAGTTCTTCTATATTTACACCAGTGGTCTCGGAAACCTGGTCTAAACTAATCATTTCCTTAACATGTACGGTGTCTGTTTGCACGTATTGAAATGGCGGACGCTCAGGCCTGAAACCATGCTCCTCGGCATACTCGAAAATATACATCGTTGCCAAAAAAGCAGGAACATAACCTGCTGTTTCCCGTGGTAAAAAGGGTCTAATATTCCAATAATTTTGATAACCACCAGAACGTCTTATGGCTTTATTGACGTTTCCTGGGCCGGAATTGTATGCCGCCAGAGCCAAATCCCAGTCGCCAAATATTTCATAGAGCTTGGAAAGGTATTGGGCAGCTGCAGTAGTAGATTCTATTGGGTCACTTCGTTCATCTACATAACTACTAACATCCAGGTCGTAAAGTCTACCTGTTGTAAACATAAATTGCCATAAGCCTGTAGCCCCTACTCTAGATCTTGCTCTGGGCTTTAAGGCCGATTCTACAATAGCCAAATATTTAATCTCTAGAGGAATATTGTAATTATCCAATTCCTGTTCAAACATTGGGAAATAGAAGTGACTTAGTCCCATAAGACGCTCAAGAGAAGAGCGTCTATGCTTCAGGTATCTTTTTATAACACTTTCTAAGGATGGATTATAGGCTATATTAAAAGGCGTTTTGGCATTTAAGCGTTCTAACCTGGCCTTTAGTGTGTCCGTTGAAAGCTCAGGATAATCAACCGGTTCGTAAGTTAATCCGGTAACAGATTTATATATCGTGTCGTAAAGGGTATTGCTATAGAGTTCTTCCAACCACTTTTTGTCAAGTTCTGCAGCTTGGGAATTGTCCTGCAGACTTTTGATGTCTAACGAATCCAACTCAGCAAGAATAGGCTCTTTCAATACTAAGGTTTTGCCATCCACTATGGAATCACCAACTTTAATCGGAATGTTTCCACTTGCAATTAAGGTATCGCTCTTTTTTTGGGCTGATCCCAATAAAAACATACCTAGAAAAAATAATAAGCTTACTTTAAGCCTCATGGTGTTGTTCTTAATATGAAGAATAACAACGCTTTTTTAGCGCTTATAGTGCCCTTTTAACAGATTTAACTGAGTATAGCGGCAATTCCTGGTAGGGTTTTCCCTTCAAGACTTTCTAACATAGCACCGCCTCCAGTACTTACGTAGCTCACCTTCTTCTCAAACCCAAATTGCTTAACCGCAGCCACGGAGTCTCCACCGCCAACCAGCGAAAATGCACCTTCTGCCGTTGCTTCTGCTATGGAATCTCCCAAAGCAATGGTGCCTTTGGCAAAGTTTTCCATTTCAAAAACCCCTAAAGGTCCATTCCAAAGTATGGTCTTACAAGCCTTTACAACCTTATCAAAATTTTCTATGGACTTAGGACCAGCATCGAGTCCCTGCCAACCAGCTGGTATATGCATCACATCCACAATCTGAGTTTCGGTGTCATTACTAAAAGCATTGGCGGCAACGACATCAACAGGCAAGTGCACTTGGACATTCTTAGATTTGGCCTGCTCTAAAATATCTAATGCCAATTCCATTTTATCTTCTTCACAAATTGAGTCTCCGATTTCTCCTCCTTGAGCCTTAATGAATGTAAAGGTCATCCCACCTCCAATAATGAGATGGTCAACCTTATCTAGAATATTTTCGATAACCGTAATTTTAGAGGACACTTTGGCGCCACCTAACACAGCCAAAACCGGTTTTTCACCGTCTTCCATGACTTTTTTGATGCTGTCAATTTCTTTAGCGAGCAAATAGCCAAAACATTTGGCTTCAGGAAAAAACTTGGCTACAATAGTTGTAGAGGCGTGGGCTCTATGCGCTGTTCCAAAAGCATCATTAACGTAAATATCGCCTAGTTTAGACAGCTTTTCGGCAAAAGCTTCATCGCCTTGCTTTTCCTCATCGTGGAAGCGCAGGTTTTCGAGCAGCAGAATTTGTCCAGGTTGTAAGTCGCTTGCCATGGTTTCAGCCTCTTCTCCGACGCAGTCAGTAGCAAACTTTACCTCTACTCCAAGAATATCTTCGATTTTTGGTATTATATGTTTTAATGAAAATTCCTCTTGCACACCTTTCGGTCTGCCCAAATGAGACATCAGCACACAACTTCCGCCGTCTTCCAAAACCTTAATAATGGTAGGTTTTGCAGAAATGATTCTTGTAGCGTCTGTTACTTCAAAACTATCATTAAGAGGTACATTGAAATCAACTCGGATGAGGGCTCGTTTATTTTCGAAATTAAAATCGTCTATGGTCTTCATTTTACATATTTTGTTGAACAAATATAAAGATTACAAAGCATAAAAAAATTACATAGTTTTGCTTTATGTTATTTTCTGATGTTCTCGGCCAAAAACACATTAAAAACCATCTCACCACAAGTGTTGACAATGGAAGGATTGCGCATGCTCAACTTTTTGTTGGACCAGAAGGTTCTGGCACATTGCCAATGGCTTTAGCTTATGCGCAGTATATTTTATGCCAAAATAAAAATGGAGAGAACACAGGTGGGTCCGAATCATGTAATTTAAAATTTAAATCCTTTTCGCATCCTGACCTCCATTTTGCCTTTCCGGTAACCACGAGCGACAAGGTTAAAAGCAAGCCTGTTTCCCATTATTATTTAGAAGAATGGCGACAGCTCCTAGAGCAACAGCCTTACGGGAATCTTTTTGATTGGTACAAAATCTTAGGTGTAGATAATAAACAAGGACAAATAGGTGTTGACGAAGCCTCAGAAATTGTAAAATCATTAGCTCTAAAATCATATGAGGGAGGCTATAAGATTATGATTATTTGGATGGCAGAAAAAATGAACAGCTCTTGTGCCAATAAGTTATTGAAGCTGATAGAAGAACCTCCTGAAAAAACTATTTTCATCCTCATTGCCGAAAATGAAGAGCTCATAATCAATACCATTAAATCACGGTGCCAAATCCTAAATTTTCCGCCGCTTCCAGAAGAAGCCATTACAAGTGGCTTGATAGCGCAGTATCACCTAGAGCATGATGTAGCTGCAAAAATCGCTCATCAGGCTAATGGGAATTATAATAAGGCATGCGACTTGGTCTATCAAGACAGTGAAGACATCCAATTTGAAAAGTGGTTTGTGGTCTGGGTGCGCTCCGCTTTCAAGGCTAAGGGCAACAAAGCCGCCATCCATGACCTCATTAGTTGGTCTGAAGAGATTGCAAGAGTAGGAAGGGAAACCCAAAAGAAATTTTTGAGCTACTGCCTTAATTATTTTAGGCAAGCCATGCTGTTAAACTATAAAGCCGAAGAGTTGGTATACATAGAGCCTAAAACAAATAATTTCGATTTGTTAAAGTTTGCTCCCTTTGTTCATGAAGCAAATATTATAGATATATCAACTGAGCTAGAAAGCGCGATTTATCATATAGAACGCAATGGCAATTCTAAGATTATTCTTACAGATTTATCTATTAAATTGACCCGTCTGTTGCACAGAAAAAGTGGGGTTTAGGATTAGCCCAGAGTAATATCTATTACTCTTCTTCAGTATCTGAATTTACTTTGCCGTTTAAAGCTTCTAAAACCTCTTCCGTAATATCATTGGCCTCAGCACCATACATTACACTACCTGCTTCATTAGCTCCAAGGATAAAAGTATAACCATTAGACTTACCATACTCCTTAACAAACTCCTTCACTTCTGTAACGATTGAGTCTAATTTTACTTGTCCCTCTCTTTGAAGCCCCTTTTCTTCATTGCTAAGCTGAAAATCTTGTCTTTGCTTTTTTTGAACAAGAGCTTGGTATTCTTCTTCGGCTTTATTTTGGCTCATATTTGAGGCCCTCGATTGCCAGAGCTGAGCTTCACTTTGAATGGCTTGTTGTAGACTATCTGCTTTTTTGTTGAAGTTGTCTATTTTGGTCTGAAATTTAGCTTCAAAATCTTTTTTCTTAAAATATCCGTTAACGACTTTACCATTATCTATAAAGGCGATTTTTTCTTGCTCTTGACAAGAAAACAACATACCGATGAGGCAAAGTGAAAAAATAAATTTGGTCATACCTGTTTAATTTAAAATTAGACCGCAAATGTAATCAAGAATTTTGGTGCACCACAGCTAACAGGCGTATATAGAAAAAAACTATCGCTAACTAGTTTTCATATTTTTTTAAGCTATTAAAAATAGCCTTAAAATAAACGCTTAGAGCGCGAAATCATTTTTAGCTGAATTCTATCTTGCCAGAATGCAAAAAGTCGCCTTAAAATGGCTTAAATTAGATATTATCATTTCTAAACACATAAATTAACGAGGAGTACTCTCTAGAAGACCAAGCCTTGATATTAGATATAAGGCCAAGACCAAAAGCGCGCAGCGGATTCATCTTACCGTGCTTGTACTTCTCTGAAAGTAGGCTTACATAGAATGCGTCAAAAAGCATGGGTCGCTCTTCCACAAAACTATATCCATTCTTTTCAAATAATGACTTTATAGATGAACGGCTAAAATGCCACAAGTGCCTCGGAACATCATAAGCTGCCCAATGACTTCCATAATATGTAGCATCATAACTTTTATAATTGGGTACAGCTATTATAAGGTAACCTTTAGGTACTAGTACCTTACTAAAAATATCAATGTGTTTTTGTAAATCTGGAAGATGCTCTAGCACATGCCATAGCGTAACCACATTCATTGTGTTCTGTTCAATAGCATTTAAATGGGAGGCATTAAAAACCGAATCACCAATTTTTTCTATGGCTATTGCTCTTGCCCTAGCGTTAGGCTCTATGCCAGTGACCTTCCAATCTTTATTGTTCGCATAGGCAATAAACTCTCCTGTGCCACAACCTATATCTAAAAGTGTTTTGTTTTGTACTTCAAGGGAATTTATCAAGTGGAGCTTTCTTTTCACTGTATAGCTCCTGATGACATGATACAACCACTCCAGGAGATTTCTTTTATTGTCCGTATGTGAAATATAATCCTCACTTTTATAATAGTCGGCTAATGCCTCTGCCGAAGGTTGCGGGGACGTAACAAGCATCTCTAATTCGGTGTGGCGCACTAAATCAAATACCTCTCCTGAGACCGAATAATCCTTGACTTTTAAGTGTACATATTTTGACATAGTTCTGTTAACAGCAATGATTAGGCGCAGGAATTACGCAACTGTTCCACGTGGAACAGTTGCAATTATCGTCCTAAATAAACCAGTAAAACCGATATATCATTAGGCGAAACTCCGCTGACTCGAGATGCTTGAGAAATAGTTACGGGCTGAATCTCATTAAGCTTCTGCCGAGCCTCCATACTCATGGATTTTAATTTAGAGTAATCAAAGTTTGAAGGTATCTTTACGTTCTCCAAACGGTTTAATTTGTCAGCATTGTTTTTTTCCTTCTCAATATATCCAGCATATTTAACCTGTATCTCTGTTTGTTCAATGACCTCAGCATCGAGTTTGTTTTCACTCAGATAAGTTGCTACCGAATTGATTTTTTCCATGTCCTCCATGGTGATATTCGGTCTAGCAAAAAGCTTAAACATTTTATCCTGTTGCTTTACAGGAGCAGAGTTTTTAGATTCTAAAATAGGGTTCACCTCTTCTGGCGTAACACTTGTGTTCCTAAAAAACTCCACAAAAGCCATTGATTTGGATTGTTTTTCCTCCATACGTTTCAACCTAGCCTCACTTGCCAGACCCAATTCATAGCCTTTTGGTGTTAATCTAAAATCGGCATTATCCTGCCTCAATAAGGTTCTATATTCCGCACGGGACGTGAACATCCTGTATGGCTCTTCAGTGCCCTTGGTAATAAGATCGTCTATAAGCACACCGATATAGGCCTCGTCACGTTTTAAAGTAAACGGTTCCTTCTCTGCAACTTTCAAACTGGCATTTATTCCTGCCATTAAACCTTGTGATGCTGCTTCTTCATAACCCGTAGTGCCATTAATTTGACCAGCAAAAAACAGTCCATCCACTAATTTGGTTTCTAAGGTGTGTTTAAGCTGTGTGGGTGGAAAATAATCGTATTCAATCGCATAACCTGGTCTAAAGAATTTTACATTTTCAAAACCTTTCACAGATTTCAAAGCCTTGTATTGAATGTCTTCAGGCAAAGACGTGCTGAACCCGTTAACGTAGACTTCTACGGTATTCCATCCTTCAGGCTCAACAAAAAGTTGGTGTCTATCTTTATCAGCAAACCGATTTATCTTATCTTCAATAGACGGACAATAACGTGGTCCCACACTCTTGATCCTACCGTTGAACATTGGAGACCTGTCAAATCCTTCACGAAGTAACTCGTGAACTTCTGGACTAGTATATGTCATATGACACGACCGCTGTTCCTTTAGAGGCTCGGTTACATCTAAATAGGAGAACTTTTCAGGCCTATTGTCACCGGGTTGTTCTATCATTTTAGAATAGTCCAACGACCTACCATCCACTCTAGGCGGAGTTCCTGTTTTCATCCTTCCCGCATCGAAGCCAAGGTCAATAAGCTGTTCGGTTATCCCTGTAGCCGCACGTTCACCTGCTCTCCCTCCACCGAAATTCTTGTCTCCAATATGAATAAGACCATTTAAAAATGTGCCATTAGTAAGTACAACGCTTTTAGCCCTAACCTCAATCCCTAAGGAGGTTTTGACACCAACTACTTTATTGTTTTCTATCAAAAGTCCAGACACCATCTCTTGGTAAAAATCTAGATTTGGCGTGTTCTCAAGCATTAAGCGCCATTCTTCTGCGAATCGCATACGGTCACTTTGAACGCGCGGACTCCACATAGCCGGCCCTTTGGATTTATTAAGCATCTTAAACTGAATAGCCGAATTGTCTGATACAATTCCACTATACCCACCTAAGGCATCAATTTCTCTTACAATCTGACCTTTGGCTATTCCGCCCATAGCAGGGTTACAAGACATCTGGGCAATATTTTGAAGATTCATTGTTATGAGCAGGGTTTTACTTCCCATGTTAGCGGCAGCTGCGGCTGCTTCACTTCCAGCATGCCCACCACCAACTACGACAACATCATAAACACTACTAAACATTTTGTAAATTTTTAATGTTCCACGTGGAACAAATACCAATTTTTAATTTCTTTTTGATGCCTCGTAATGACATCATTGGCGCGCAAAGATACATCTTACATCTCAATTTCCGAAAGCTGTGATATATAGTAGTCTTCTTTGGCTCGCATCATTATAATATCAGCTGATGCTTTATCCTTATAGCCACAAAGATGTAAAACGCCATGTACCATAACTCTTGCAAGTTCCTTCTCAAAAGTTACGTCGTATTCCTTTGCGTTATCGAGAATTCGTTCTACCGAAATGTAAACATCGCCATGTAATCTTTTTCCTACTGTGTAATCAAAGGTAATAATATCCGTTAGAGTATCGTGATTTAAATATTTGACATTAAGCTCATGCAAATAGGCATCGTCACAAAAAATGTAATTCAGTTCACCTTCTTCTCGATTCTCGTCACTAATAACTTGACCCAACCAATCAGACCAAGTTTTTGGCTGTTTCAATTTGAAGTCGGTTTCGTAATTAAAATAAATCATTATTTGTTTTGAAATACTCCTTTATTTTTTTCTTTACATGATTTTGCAAAGGTAGCGGTTGTCTGTTTAGTATTTCAGTTGAATTGAAAAATTCTCGAGCATCAGGTACTTTGGTAGAGCCTTCCTGATTAAAAACCTCCTTATTGGTCTCGCTCTGTCTTCTTGAGTCTTCACCCTGTAGAAACGTGGCGTTTTCCAGTTTTAACAGTTGGTGCTGTAAATCCATCATTTTTTGAAGCGTTTGGTTGGTAAAGCCATAGTTTAATAAATCGGATTCAACATCCTCCATTTGTTTAATCAGCTCTCCTGCCGATTGAATCCTGCCCTCCTTAGCCAACTTATCTTCCAACGCTTGTCTTAGTTGTTGTTGTCTTTGGTATATTTCAAATAATCTTGCGTTTTGTTCTTCTTGCCCACCTTGTCCATAACCATCATTATTTTCTTTGCCAGAATTGTTGCCATTGCTATCTTCACCACCTGATTTTCCATTCTGTCCGCGCTCCCCTTCACTACCCTCTGAATTTCCTTTTTGATTACCATTTTGACCACTTTTCCCGTCATTGGACTCTCCTCCTTCCGATCCTTGATTCCCTTCTTGCCCTTGTTCTCCATTTTTACCTTCCTGACTCTCTTGGCCTTCTTGGCCTTGCTCGCCTTTCTGCATGCCTTCTTCCATTTCCTTTCGCAGCTCTTCTTGTGATTTAATGATATCTGGTAATTGCATTCCTCCTTCACCTTGACCAGGTGATGGGTTCATGGACAATTCCATATTGTCCAAAACATCACTTAAAAAGCTCGCTAATTCATTACTAGCCGTTATGGCGTATTGTTGGGCTGCCACTCCTTGATATATACTATTCTCGCTTAACAGGTCTAAAGCTTTATCGATATTAAAGTAAACATCGGTAATTTGCGCATTAACTCGTTCAGATAATTTTGGTTGTCTCAACGACAGTGCAAAAAGACTGTCATCTATGTGTTCAAAATGCTCTCTGAGATTACTTTGTTTTATGATGTGCTTGCCATAGTAATTATTATCCACATCAATCGATTCAAAAGTGTTCATTAAAGCCTCTTGATCAAAGGAAAATAAAAGCAGATTCTCCAAGATTTGGCGTAACATATCAATGTCCTCAGCCATTTGATCACCGCCTCCGCCCCCTCCAGACATCATTTGGGCCAACATTTCACTCATTTGTTTCATCTTCTTAGCTGCCTCCTTTTGTTTTTTACTGGCCTTTTGTTGTTGCTGTTTTGACTCGTTACTCTGTTGTTTGTCAGATTCAGTGTTTTGCTGTTCTAAGGCTTCTTTGGCCTCTTTTTGATCATACTCTATTTCGTCCTCCAAAAATTCGTCCCTTGGAATATCCATAGGCTTTTGCAGTCGCCTATCCTCTTGTTTTAAATCGTCTAAACTCTCTTGAATCTTTTTGAACTCTTTATTCAATTCCTCTTGTGCCTCGCTAGTGTTTTCCTTCTCTTTGTTTGATAGGCGCTCTTGTTTTTTAGCCAATTCCTCCAATTCGTTGGCAATCTTTTCTGCCTTCTTCATAACATAAAACCGCTTAGTTAGTTCTAAGAGCTGCTTCATGCTTCGCTGTTTGTTCTTATTTTGTTTGGCCAATTCCTCAAGTTTCTGCGCTAATTCTTCCTTGTTTATTTTATCCTTATATTCCTCCAATTCTCGGAGCAGCTCCTCATCTTTCTTTAGCTGCTCTTCATTTTCTTTAAGCCGTTCCTTTAAATCTTCCTTGAACTGATCTTCCTCCTCTTCATTCTTTTGAAATTCCTCCAAATTATCTTGAAGCTTTTTGTTGAAATTCTTCATTAGCTGCTCTTGCTGTTTCTGTCGCTTAATGAACTCTTCAAAACGCTTCTTATCATTAAAATTCAGGCGATCTTTTTCTTTTTGGGTCTTAGAGAACTCCTCGAGCTTTTTATCTTGTTCCTTTAACTTCTCAAACGTTTTACTGATGTCGTTTATGGTATTTTTCTGTTCTTGTAATTGCTTTTGAACTTCCTCTTCCTGCGTTGACTTCCTAAAGGTGAAAACCTGACTTTTAACACGTTTATTGTTGTGTATAGCATCATTATCAAATCCTTCAAAGTACAACTGGTAACTCTGCCCATCAACAACTTTCGCCCCATCTGGAAAAACACTTACAAACTCACTGAAATTCGTTGTAGCAATAGGGATTTGTATATAAGTTTTTTCGTCTTCACTATTTGTTGGGTAATACACCAACTGAAGTTTGCTCAACCCGTAATCATCGCTAATTTGACCGTAAAACAATAGACGCTCATCATTGAGGCTGTCTTTCTTCATCGTGATACTGAGCTCAGGATATGCGTCTTTTACAACACCAATATTATAAGCTAGATTTTCATAGTCTTCAAGATTTGAGTTGCTCGTAGTAAGTGTGTAGCTAAAATTTGAGAACAGTTGTCTGGACGCCTTAAAGGCATCTCCATCACTAGCTTCAAAATTTATGGTGTCCGTGGCGTATATTTTCACCTTATCTGTTGCCTTTGTTTTGGCCTGCCAGGTGACACGTGTGCCCTCTGGTATAATTGCAGAACCCGAACTTTTAATTGTTTCATCCTGCTTTTTTGTATAGCTTGGATAGTCCAACAGCATTTCAAAATTTAAGATGTTAGGCGTGTTGAGTACGTTGAGCACATAGGGTTTGGACCTAACCTCATTGGCAACCAAAACAAACTCTGTGGTTGCTTTTGGGAGCTGAAATTCATATTGAAATTTACCGCCTCCCAGATTTTGAAGGAAATAACTTTGGTTATTAAATTCTATTTGAACGGTTTCGGGCACCACATCTCCAACGGTTGTCACTTGGAGTAAAAAGTTTTTGCCCTCTATAGCCTCTAGTGCAGTATTACCAACGAAAAACTGAAATGGAGCAGGTGGTTCATAAGCAGTTTTGTAATTCACAACACGCTCATAACTTCTACTGAACCACTCAAATTTACCAGACACCCAAGATAGCAGTATTATGGCCAAGGGAATGGCAGCATACTTTAAATATTTGACATTGGATTTAAAATCAATGGCCGAGGTAAATGGTACTGGAGACAACTCCTTAGACTTTTGATCAATGCTGGCCAATAATAAGTCGGATTGCTCTGAGCTTTGGTTTAACTGTAAAATGTTTAGAAGCTTGTCATTAACTTCATTGAAATGGCGACCTATCAAAGCAGAGGCTTTTTCATAATCAATGCCCTTTCGTAATTTAAACAAATGCAATAGAGGCATTAAAATAAACTTCACAAATAAGCCTAATTCAACAATAACAAAACATACAAAAAGGACAGTTCTTGCAGAAGTACTTAGCCATAGCATATACTCAATAAACAAGGTTAATAAAAAATAGAGCAAGCCAATGGCAAAAAACAAAATCAGCCCTTTAAGTAACTCATTAACGTAGTATTTCTTAATGAACTGCTCTAATTTACTTATGATGATGTTAAAGTCTCTCATATTGCCTTATACAAAACTAATCTACAATTTTATTTTAATTACGATTTCTTTAAATTTGGTAAGATTCTGTTAATTTGAAATGCTTGTTTGTTAATTTTTAAGCCAGTTGCTATGAAGGACCTAAAGTATTTATCGGCATTTTCCATTCCGGCTACGGCGGTTCTGGGGCTATATTTAAAAGGTTATTGGGTATGGGCAACGCCAATATTTGCTTTTGGCTGCATTCCAATTTTAGAGTTGATTTTTCCTATAGACAACAGCAATCTCGACGAGCAGGCTGCTGAGGATAAATTGAAGGATAAACTTTTTGATTGGTTGCTATATCTAAACCTGCCCGTAGTTTACGGCATTTTAATTTATGCGCTTTTCACTATTACGAGCAATGGGCTGGAACTCTATGAATTTATTGGCTTAATTTTTTCTGTTGGTATCGTATTGGGTGTTAACGGCATCAATGTTGGGCACGAACTTGGTCATCGTCAAAATACATCGGAACGCTTTCTGGGCAAAGCCCTTTTATTGCCATCTTTTTATATGCACTTTTATATTGAGCATAATTACGGCCACCACCTCCATGCCGCAACTCCTGAGGATCCTGCCACGGCAAGATACAATCAGAGCGTGTATTCCTTTTGGTTTACCTCTACCATTAGACAGTATTTTAATGGGTGGCGTATTCAGAAGAAGCTTTTAAAAAATAACCGAAAGCCGTTTGTTTCACTAAAGAATGATATGCTGTGGTATACGGTTCTGCAACTGAGCTATCTGTGGGTGGTTTATGTGCTGTTTGGCGCTAAGGGTCTTTTATTTGCTGTATTAGCGGGAATTGTTGGTTTTATCTTGTTGGAAACCGTAAACTACATAGAGCACTATGGTCTGCTTCGACAAAAAACCAAGTCTGGACGTTATGAACGGGTCAAGGAAATTCATTCTTGGAATTCCAACCATGTTATAGGGCGCATAGTCCTATATGAATTAACAAGGCACAGTGACCACCACTATAAGTCATCTAAAAAATATCAAATCCTGGATTGCCATGAGCAAAGCCCTCAAATGCCCTTTGGCTATCCTACTTCTATGGTTTTGGCTCTATTGCCACCACTATGGTTTAGAATAATGAATAAGCGCATCCCAAAACAAATGATACTATCTTAAACGCCATTTCTTTGTTCTCTGTGGTTAGCAAACTATCTTTGCGGTTTAAATAATTAACCATGTCGAAACGTGTTCGCGTGCGCTTTGCACCTAGCCCAACAGGACCTTTACATATTGGCGGTGTAAGAACTGCCCTTTTCAATTACCTATTTGCCAAAAAACACGATGGTGATTTTGTCTTACGGATTGAAGATACCGATCAAAGCCGCTATGTTGAAAGCGCTGAAGATTATATAATTGAAGCGCTGAATTGGTGTGGTATTCCATTTGATGAAGGGCCGGGAAAAGAAGGAAGCTTCGGACCCTACAGACAAAGCGAACGCAAAGTACTTTATGAGAAATATGCCAAAAAACTTATTGAAGAGGGCAAGGCCTATTATGCTTTTGACACGGCAGACCAACTAAATGCTCACAGAAAACAACATGAGGCAGAAGGCAAAACCTTTATATACAATTGGCACAATCGAGAAAAAGGTAGATTAGTCAACTCTTTGGTTTTATCTGAAGCGGAAACCAAGGCCAAATTAGCCTCTGGAGAAGATTATGTAATTAGATTTAAATCACCTCAAGACCAAACTGTAAAATTAAAGGATATTATTAGAGGCGACATTAATATAGATAGTAACACTCTAGATGACAAGGTCCTTTTTAAAAGTGACGGCATGCCAACCTATCATTTGGCCAATATTGTAGATGACCATTTAATGCAGATTACACATGTGATAAGAGGTGAAGAATGGTTGCCCTCATTGGCGCTTCACAACTTATTATATGATGCTTTTGAATGGGAGGCGCCTCAATTTGCACATTTGCCCCTTATTCTAAATCCTACAGGTAAAGGAAAGCTGAGTAAACGTCATGCATCTAAATTGGGTATTCCTGTTTTTCCGTTGGAATGGACTAACCCAGATTCTAAAGAACATTCCTCAGGCTTCAGAGAAGAGGGTTATTTCCCTGAAACCGTTGTTAACTTCCTAGCGCTTTTAGGCTGGAATCCTGGAACAGAACAGGAAGTGTTTAGTCTCAATGACCTCATTACTAGTTTTGATTTAAATAAAGTACAAAAAGGCGGTGCGCGTTTTGATCCTGATAAAACAAAATGGTTCAATCACCATTATATGCAGCAAAAGTCCGATATAGAATTGGCACAAAAATTCAAGACAATTAGGCCCGAACTAGAAGCTATTGATGTTAATTACATTGCTTTGGTTGTTGGCTTAATAAAAGAACGTGCTACATTTATAAGCGAATTTTGGGACTTGAGTCATTTCTTTTTCACCGCTCCAGAACAATACGATGAGAAAGCGGTTAAAAAAGCTATCAAAACTGATACTGCAGATTACATGCAAAAAGTAATAGAACTGGTTACCGCAACACGAGAATTCACCGTAGAAAACCTACAAACTAAAATTAAAAGCTGGATTACCGAAGAAAACATTGGTTTTGGAAAGGTGATGATGCCTCTTAGGCTATCGCTTGTAGGCGCTTTACAAGGCCCAGACATTTTTGAGATTATGTTTATGATCGGAAAGAATGAAACCATAAAGCGTATTGATTGTTTAATTCAATATCAGCTTTCCGAATAACATATTATAGGGTTGATTAAAAAAACAAGAGGGCGGTCAATGAAAACATAGATTGATTGCCCTTAAATTTTTCATTGTTAGGCACATTTAAGTTAGCATCGTTGAGCCTGCCCAAAAGGTTGGTAAAACCATAAATGTACTGGCCTCGCAAGGCGAATCTGCCAAAGCCAGCTGAAATTCCAACAGCGCCATTTACATTAAACCTAGTGATATCCTCAATATCCTCTGTTCGTAAATCATTATAGCCTGATATGATAAGGCCTTCGTTGCTTTCATCCTTTAATTCTAGCTGACCATTATACTGAAGCATCGGACCAATATCGAGAGTGAGATTGTTGCCAATTAATTTAGCATGGAATAAAAAAGAGATCTGTGCTGTTAGTAATTTAAATGACACATATTCATTAAGATTGCTGTTTATGGGAGTGGCAGCGATATCTACATTGTTTTCAGATAATTGAATATTATAACTTACGTTGTACCATTTATGAGGAATATCTACCCACGCTGTTAATCCTCCAATATAGCCCGTCTGGGATTTTGTTTTAAAATTGTCAGTTAAAATGTCAAACTGCGTCAACCCTCCTTGCAAGCCAATGCCGTTTCTAATAACATACCGCTTATGTTGTGCATATGATGCTGTAACAAAACCTAGGGTAATGGCTACTAATAGTGCGACTTTAAGTCTTTTCATGTTGATTTGGAGCTTATTGCAACAAACGTACTAAAAAGAATTAATATTACTTAAATTTATAAACGTATTCAACACATTTAAAATATTTTATCATGGGCAATTTTCTAGTTTATCCAGTTATTTTCTTGGGGCTTGTTATCCTCATTTCGTCATTTTTTATTGTAAAGCAGCAAACCGCTGCTATTATTGAGCGCTTTGGGCGCTTTCAAAGCATTAGACAATCTGGTTTACAAATGAAAATTCCTTTGGTGGACAGGGTTGCGGGCAGGTTAAGTCTTAGAATTCAGCAATTGGATGTTATCATAGAAACGAAAACGCTAGACGATGTTTTCGTGAAAATTAAGGTATCAGTGCAATTTGTAGTTTTAAGAGGACAAGTCTATGACGCCTTTTATAAGCTAGAGTACCCTCATGACCAAATCACTTCATTTGTATTTGATGTAGTACGGGCCGAAGTACCTAAAATGAAGCTCGATGATGTTTTTGTGAAAAAGGATGATATCGCGATAGCAGTAAAACGCGAATTACAAGAATATATGTCTGAATACGGTTATGATATCATAAAAACGTTAGTTACTGATATAGATCCAGACGCTCAAGTAAAAGCAGCTATGAATAGAATCAATGCTTCTGAGCGTGAAAAAATTGCGGCTCAATTTGAAGGTGATGCAGCGCGCATTCTTATCGTGGAAAAAGCTAAAGCAGAAGCCGAAAGTAAACGCCTCCAAGGACAAGGTATTGCGGACCAACGTCGAGAAATTGCTCGAGGTCTCGAAGAGTCTGTGGAAGTCTTAAACCGAGTTGGAATAAACTCGCAAGAAGCCTCTGCTTTGATTGTTGTTACCCAACATTATGACACTTTGCAATCCCTTGGCGAGGAAACCAATAGCAACCTGATTCTATTGCCCAATGCGCCTCAAGCCGGCAGCAATATGTTGAATGATATGGTGGCTAGTTTTACGGCGAGCAATCAAATTGGTGAGGCCATGAAAAATGCTAATAACAAAAAAGAATAGTATCCATACGAGATACTACTCTTTAATCATTTTTAAGGTGATGCTTGTGTCTAGGTTATAGGCCGCATAAAATAGCACCCATTACGGTTGTGGTGACAATCCAATATCCTGAATTCACCAAAATATATTTAGCACTCTTACGCTCAAAAAGAGCAATTGTTCCCAAAATTGGCAACGCTCCCAAAACGCCAAAAATAGCGCCATGTAAAGCGCCGTGTTTAAAGGTTCTAAAAGCATTGCCATAATCGCTCATAAAGGCGTCATAAGACGGTTTTGCTAATTCGGGTTTTGCTCCTACCATGCCAAAGGCTCCAAATTGGTGATTGACAAATTGCATTAAAAGCACGGCCAAAAGAGCAGCAAATAATAATACCAGAGCGAAAATAATTCCGATTTTTCCGGATCTCATCTTTTCTTCTGTCATACCGGACTCACGCATCCAAATACGCCCAAAACCAATATTTGGATTGTACCAAACGGCTCCGATGACCAAAGCCGCTACAGCCGCCAATGGTATGGCAACAGGATTTACAGGGATTTCCATAGTTTGAAAGATTTTAGTTAGTCTCTGAAAGGTACAAAAAAACCCCTAAGACAATACTTAGGGGTCTATAATATAAAACCTTATGTCATTTAGATGCTAAATGCCTTTCGCCTCTTCCACGAGTAATTGATTTTCATCATTAAGCGCAGTTTTTATAAAATCCGCAGTTTGTTCATTTGGCTTTAAACCATTTTTAAGGAGCTCTTTTAATGTAATCATCACAGCTATTCTGGTGCCAGTCTTTTTTACTGAAGTTCCAAACAAGGGTTCTAGCTCTTCATAAGAAACATCTTGAGCTAATTGTTTTATTTCTGCTTTTGCCTTTTCCTGTTTTTCTAAAGGTAAATTTGTGTATTTCTTACCTAATTGTTGGATAAGGCTCAACGCACTTCGCTTTTGTTGCGGTTTGTTCTGCGGTGTGTTTTTAGGCTTGTTACTCGGTTTAGACTTCTTGGCCCAACTATCTCGTAATCCAACCGTTTTATTAAATATCAGACTATTAGGCTTAGAATCTTTGTCTACCACAAAATATCCTATGCGCTGAAATTGAAATCTATCGCCAGGTTCGGCCGTAGCTAATCCGGGTTCTAAATAGCCCGTCTTTATCTTTAAGGAATCTGGATTAAGAAACTCCATAAAATCTTTTTCCTTATCAGAATCTGGAGCCTCGTGACCAAATAGGCGGTCATATTCGCGCACTTCTGCTGTGATGGCATGCTTCACAGACACCCAATGCAAAGTTCCCTTCACTTTCTTATCGGTATTAGTGTCGTAGGTACAATGAATTTCTTGTATTTGGCCGTTTTCATCTTTGATCACTTCATTGGCCGTTATAATGTAAGCGTTCTTTAAACGCACCTCGCCACCTAATTTTAATCTAAAGTACTTTCTGCCTGCCTCTTCCCTAAAATCTTCACGCTCTATGTATATTTCTCTTGAAAATGGAATCTTCCTGTATCCTGCGTTTTCGTCTTCTTGGTTATTTTCGGCCTCTAGCCATTCTTCTTTGTCTTCTGGGTAATTGGTTATAACAACCTTAACCGGATCGAGTACCGCCATTACCCTATTAGCCGTTTTGTTTAAATCTTCCCGAATACAAAACTCCAATAAAGAAACATCAATAATGTTCTCCCGTCTCGCCACACCAACCTTTTCAATAAAATTCCTAATTGATTTAGGTGTATAACCTCGACGTCTTAGACCCGAAATTGTGGGCATGCGCGGATCATCCCAGCCCGAAACGATACCCTCTTCGACCAAACGCAACAATTTGCGTTTGCTCATTACGGTGTAACTTAAGTTTAGCCGAGCAAACTCGCGTTGTTTGGGAACTAACGGTAATTGATTTTTACTATACTCAAAGACATTATCCCTAAACCAATTATAGAGCTTTCTATGTGGTTTGAATTCTAGCGAGCACAAAGAGTGGGAAATCTGTTCGAGATAATCGCTTTCGCCATGCGTCCAATCGTACATTGGATAAATACACCAGTCATTACCAGTTCTATGGTGACGAGCATACATAATACGGTACATTATTGGGTCTCGCATTAACATATTTGGGTCTGCCATGTCAATCTTGGCACGTAAGACGTGTTCGCCTTCCTTAAATTCCCCAGCTTTCATTCTTAGAAATAAATCCAAGTTTTCTTCAACACTTCGATTTCGATAAGGACTATTGGTTCCTGCTTGTGTTGGTGTGCCTTTCTGTTCTGCAATTGCTTCAGACGATTGGCTGTCTACATACGCTTTTCCGTCTTTAATAAGCAATACGGCCCAATCAAATAGTTCCTGAAAATAATCTGAAGAATACAGTTCCTTGTCCCATTTATAGCCTAACCAACTAATATCGCGTTTTATGGCATCTACATACTCTTGTTCTTCCTTGGACGGATTGGTATCATCAAAACGCAAATTAACCGGCGCATTGTACTTTTCGCCAAGACCAAAACTAATGCCAATGGCCTTGGTATGACCAATATGCAAATAGCCATTGGGCTCTGGCGGAAAACGAAAGCGCAACTGCTCTTTTGGCATTCCGTTTGCTAAATCTTCTTCAATGATATGCTCAATGAAATTGAGCGACCTTGTTTCTTCTGACATCGATTTGAATTAAATAAGTTAACCTTGAAAAATACAGAGGTTAACGTCTGGCAAAATTAAGTAAAATGTAACATTTATAGCCTATAGCACACCTATAGTTGTACATAAATCAAAAAACAAAAAAACTATGCGTTACAGATGTCCTAAGTGTGATAATACAACCTACGATATTGATCAAATACAAGCAACCGGAGGAACTTTTTCTAAATTATTCAACATTCAAAATAAAAAATTTACGACCGTAACCTGCAAAAATTGTACGTATACCGAGTTTTTTAAAGCTAGTACAAGCACAATCGGTAATATTTTCGACTTTTTCACGAACTAAAATCTAGTATAAGATTTATCTAAATTTAATAGTATAAATTTCCCTTTTAATAACGAGTAAACTACTTTCGTCGCCGTATTTTTGCGATATGGGAACAATTAAACTAAAAAACATAAGGGTCTACGCCCATCACGGTTGCTTAAAGGAAGAGAGTGTTATTGGTAGTGATTACAGGGTTGATCTTAATATTAAAACGGATTTATCCACTTCTGCAGTTACGGACGCCCTTAGTGATACGGTAGATTATGTGTTTCTAAATAAAGTTATTAGGGAAGAAATGGCAAAACCCTCTAAATTATTGGAAACTGTTGCGGAACGTATATTAAACCGGATCTTAACTGAAGATACTAGGGTAAAAAAAGCTACCGTTGCTGTAAGTAAATTAAATCCGCCAATAGGTGGTGATGTTGAAATGGTAACGATAGAGTTGACGAAGAAGCGAAAATAAGCTCTTAAATGGTGAAAAACCTTAAATATTTATATATTTGCTCACGCTAAATAAGGCGTCTTGGCCGAGTGGCTAGGCAAAGGTCTGCAAAACCTTGTACAGCGGTTCGAATCCGCTAGACGCCTCAGAAAATCCTCAATTTTATTGGGGATTTTTTAATTTATAGGGTTGACCTTATCTATTTGCTCCTTGCCCTTCTCATAGAGGTTTGGGAAAAGGCCTTGTGACAGCAATAAAATACCAAAACCCAGAATAACCAAAGCTATAATCTTTTTCGTCTTAAAAATACGTCTTGGGGTAAGCTTACTTTTCAGCCTTTTAGCAGCAGCGATTTTTATAAGATCAGTAACAAAATAAGTTACCAACATCGTTCCGATGAAAATTAGAGTACCATTCTCAGACGAGGTAAGCGAGGTGCCAATGACTATAAAACCCAGCCATCCCAATAGAACACCTATGTTTATGAAGTTTAAAAGAAACCCTTTTACGAAGAGTTTTCCATAATGCTTCTTAGGTAATTTAACCCTATGATGGTCTCTTACTATGGATCTAAAGGACTTTGAAGTTTTTATAAATGATATAACACCATAGACTACCAATAATACGCCTCCAAAAATCAGAAAGTTAGGATCATCCTTGATTTTATCAATGAGCTTATTTGTACTGTAAAACGCTAAAAGTATAAAAATGATATCTGCAAAAATGACTCCCAAATCAAAAATAACAGCACTTTTAAAGCCTTTCGTAGCGCCTGTTTCCAACAATACAAAGAATACAGGCCCAATGGTAAAAGCAAGGATAATACCAAAAGGAATGGCCGTTAAAATATCATCGATCATTGAACATGGCTGTTTTCACAAAAATAGAAAATATGTAAGGAATCTTAAATGAGCGTTGTCTTGGTCCAAGAACACCTTACTCATGAGTAGGTCCTATAAAAGATTTATGCTGGAAGCCTTTCTCTAGTGCGCTACTTTTACCGCAGTTCCTGTAACGGATACCATAGCATAGTTGCTTGTGGTCAATTCAATTTCAATTTTTATACCTACAACAGCGTTGGCGCCAAGATTCCTAGCATTTTCTGTTAAGGCTTGAAAAGCTTTTTCCTTGGTTGCATCAACACTGTCCTGTATTTTTTTCATGTATTTAGTCATACTGAATCCCATGGCTAGAACTTCATCATGCAAGGCAACACCAGTAACAATACCTAAATAATCTACTATTTTAAAGCCTTCTATTGAATTGGTTGTGGTTAATATCATAATAATTGCGGTGGTGTTATTTCTTTATAATAAAACTAATAGAGGCTCAATTAAAATCCAATATCACGCTTAAGATTCGGCTTTACCAATCATGTAAAAGTCGAGGTGTTTTTTAACTAAATCTGTGTTTTTTACTTTAACGATTACCTCATCACCGAGTTGATACATTGTTTTGGTGTGCCTACCAACCATAGCATAATGATCTTTATCAAAGTCATAAGTATCATCCTTCATATCCCTAATACTTACCATGCCCTCACATTTATTAGCTATAATTTCAACATATATGCCCCAATCCGTTACACCAGATATTACACCTAAAAATTCGTCATCTTCATGATCTTGCATAAATCTAATTTGCATGTATTTAATGGAATCGCGCTCTGCCTTGGTGGCTAGATACTCCATATTACTGCAGTGCTTACACTTATCTTCATAGACTTCTTCATTAGCGGATTTACCGCCATCTAAATAGCGCTGTAATAATCGATGTGCCATCACGTCTGGATAGCGCCTAATGGGCGATGTAAAATGGCTATAGTAATCAAAAGCCAATCCATAATGCCCAATATTATGCGTGGTATACTCGGCTTTAGCCATACTGCGTATAGCCAACGTATCCACTAGATTTTGCTCTTTTTTTCCTACGACGTCCGTGAGTAATTTGTTGAGGGATGCCGAAATGGAACTTCTATTCTTAAAATTTAATTTATGCCCAAACCGCCCAACAATGGTTTGCAATTGTGCTAACTTAGACTCATCAGGTTCATCGTGAACACGATAGACAAAGGTTTTCTTAGGGTTTTGTTTTCCAACAAACTCTGAGACCTTTTTATTTGCCAGAAGCATAAATTCTTCAATAAGTTTATTGGCGTCTTTACTTGTTTTAAAGAAAACTCCTGTAGGATTATTAGCTTCGTCCAAGCTAAATTTTACTTCAACCTTATCAAAAGAAATGGCTCCAGAGCGCATTCGTTTGGCTCTCATTTTCTTAGCTAGACGATCTAGAACCAAAACGGCCTCCGCAATTTTAGGGTCTGTAGTGTAGGATTTCCCAGTTAAGGACACTTCTTCTGGTATGTTTGTATTTAATTGAGAGGCTACAATACTTCCCAATGATACGTTAGGATTGTTTTCTATTATAGCTTGAGCCTCTTCATAGGCAAATCGTGCATCGCTATAGGTCACTGTTCTTCCAAACCATTGGTGCTTCACCTCTCCCCTATCGTTCAACTTAAAAACAGCTGAGAAGGTGTATTTTTCTTCGTGAGGCCTCAGCGAACACGCCTTATTGGATAGAATCTCAGGCAACATAGGCACTACCCTATCCACCAAATAAATTGAGGTGGCACGTTCATAAGCTTCGTCATCTAAAACCGTATCTGGCCTTACATAATGCGATACATCGGCAATATGGATACCAATTTCATACAAACCATTATCCAAGACTTTGAAAGACAAGGCATCGTCAAAATCCTTGGCATCTTTCGGGTCTATGGTAAAGGTTAAATCTTTACGCATATCGCGACGTTTGGCAATTTCTTCTTTGGTAATAGACGTATCTAATTGATTGGCAAAGTCTTCAACTTCTTTAGGAAACTCATGAGGTAAGCCATACTCTGCCAAAATAGCATGAATTTCAGTACTGTGTTCGCCAGGTTTACCCAAAACCTCAATGACTTCACCATAAGGTGAACTTGCCTTTTCTGGCCAATCTGTTAAACTTACTACAACTTTATCACCGTCTTGAGCTTTTTTGGTCTTATTGATAGGAACAAAAATATCCGTGTACATTTTTGTACTGTCCGGTACTACAAAAGCGAAATTTTTCTTCCCTTGAACTTGAATGGTTCCTACATACTGGGTTTTTCCGCGCTTAATGATATTGGTAATTTCACCTTCTTGCTTTCCACGATGTTTCCTTCGATAGGCGTAGAATTCAACTTCATCTCCATCTAAAGCTTTGTTTAGGTTATTGGAAGCCACAAAAACATCATCCTCAAAATCATCTGAAATAATATAGCCATTACCCTTGGCACTCACATCCAAAATTCCGGTAAAATACTCCGTGTTTACGATAGCTTTAAATTTACCGCGCTCAACTTCTTCTATATCGCCTTTAGCCTTAAGTTGTTGAAGTTTCTTAATGATTTGATTACGACTGCTAGCGTCATCAACACCAAGCTTTGAGGCAATTTGTTTATAATTAAAGGTTTTGTTCCGTTCTTTTTTTAATAAATTTAGAATGGTATTGGTAAGGTTGGAAATCTTGTTTTTTCTAGATTTCCTTTTTTTCTTTCTTGTCATTTAAATTAGTAATCATATTCTTTTCCTAAAAGTGTTAGGAATTCTACATTTTAAACTTAATATGAATGGAAGAGAAGGTATTAAGTTTATGCAAAGCTACGTTATTAATATTTAATAGTGTTGAGTTACTGTTAAATAAATAAAAAGCACTTAACAATTTAGAGTTCTACTATTCCATTTTAAGCTGAATATTTTTAAAAACTCTCTTATTAACATTCTAATACATTATTATTATTCTTTTTTAAAATTTTAAAATTAAAAGTGATGTTTATTATAGCTTGTTAATAGTTGGTATAACTTTTTTGAACTTTGTTTTGATATATCATAATTTACATCTTGTTACGGTTTAATTAACATTAATTTTACATTCAACTCCTTTATAATTAGACAACTTTTAAAAATTATGAACAGTTGTTGACAATGAATTTTACGTTGTTAATTGTATTTATTATTGAATAAAAAAGGTTAATTTCTACACTATTTTGTTTAATAAATTATTTGGAATATCTGCTTAAAAAATTTGCTTGTTTGAATAAGGCTGTGGTTTGAAAATTTTAGTGGATTTTCAAAACTTTTTTTGTTACAACTTGTAAACACTTATCAACAGGATGTGCTAAATACTATTAACCGAGGTTGATTAATTTGTAACTTTGTGATTTAAACAAATTTATTCCATGACAATTTCAATTGGCAACGACCATGCAGGTCCAGATTATAAGAAAGCTATAGTAGAACAGCTTGAAGCTAAGGGTATTACAGTACATAATTATGGTACGGATACACCTGATAGTGTTGATTATCCAGATTTTGTACATCCTGTAGCCAAGGATGTTAACGATGGCAAGGTAGATTTTGGTATTCTTATTTGTGGTACTGCCAATGGTGTTGCAATGACCGCAAATAAATACCAAAATGTAAGAGCTGGTGTTTGTTGGATAAATGAAATAACAGAACTGGCGCGACAACACAACAATGCCAATATTTTATGCATTCCTGCGCGATTTACATCCATACCTCAGGCATTAAAAATGGTAGATACTTTTCTGAATACCGAATTTGAAGGCGGTCGTCATGAAAGACGTGTTAATAAAATACCTCTTGGTTGCTAAGGCTAAATTAAAATTGATGGCTCATGGGTCATTCGCATAATCATCATAACCATCATAAGGTCAATGGTAGGAATTTATTAATTTCTATTGTTCTAAACATCCTTATAACTGCATCGCAGGTTATAGGAGGCTTAATTTCAGGTAGTTTAGCCCTGTTGAGTGATGCCTTGCATAATTTTAGCGATGTAGTTTCATTGGTGATTAGCTGGATAGCTAACCGGTTGGTTAAGAAAAAAGCCTCCCTCAAACGAACTTTTGGATTTAAGCGTGCTGAAATATTGGCTGCTTTCATAAACGCAGCAACCCTAATCATTGTAGCAATTCTACTGATTTTTGAGGCTGTTGAGCGTTTTAAGAATCCGCAGGAAATAGAATCTAATCTCGTTATCTGGTTAGCTTTGATAGCTATTTTAGGTAATGGCTTCAGCGTATTGCTTTTAAGAAGCAATGCAAGCGACAATATGAACCTTAAGAGCGCCTACCTCCATCTTTTAACAGATATGATGGCTAGTGTTGCCGTTCTTATTGGAGGTTTACTTATGAAGTACTATCAGATTTGGTGGATAGACAGTGCACTTACCTTGGCCATTGCCGTGTATCTTATTGTAATGGGATGGCAGTTATTGAAGGACTCCTTTAAGGTATTGATGTTGTTCACTCCAGATACTACGTCTATAGATGCCATTGTTAAGGATATTGAAGCCATGGAAAGTGTCAAAAATGTTCATCATGTTCATATTTGGCAATTAAATGAAGACGAAATCCATTTAGAAGCGCATATTGATTTTAACAAGGATATTGCACTTTCGGAATTTGATATCATTTTAAACGCTATTGAAGAATTATTGTACCATAAGCACGATATCAATCATGTAAACATCCAACCCGAATTTGGTAAGTGCGACCCAAAGGATGTAATTGTGCAAGACTAATGGCTAAACACTAATGCTAAAGATTGTTACCAAAACTTTTTCAGAGTTAACAACTGAAGAATTATATCAATTACTTCAGTTGCGAAGCGAGGTTTTTGTTGTAGAGCAAGATTGCGTGTATCAAGATATTGACGATAAAGACCAGGTTGCTTTACATGTTCTTGGTTATGATGGATTTCGTTTGGTGGCCTATACACGTATTTTTAAACCAGGAGATTACTTTAAGGAGGCCAGTATTGGAAGAGTTGTCGTGAAGCAAAAGGAACGTAATAAAGCTTACGGTTATGAAATTATGAAAGCTTCAATACAAGCAGTAAGCACCAACTACAATACTGACAACATTAGAATTTCTGCGCAACTTTATTTAACTCGTTTCTATAATAATCTAGGATTTAAGGAAGTAGGAGAGGAGTACCTAGAAGATGGTATTCCTCATATAAATATGCTCAAAGACTAATTTTTAGATTTATCGATGCGTGTCACTAAGATTTCTACACGCCTATCGAGTTCTGGGGCACCACCAAGTGGAAATTTTCTGCGTTGTCCCACATACTTCATTCTAGATCTACTAACACCTTTTTTGGCTAAATAATCATAGACATATTTAGCACGTGCTACAGATAGGTTACGAATTTTTGTTTTACGATCAATAGCATCACGTGTTCCATGAGTACAGCAAACATGACCTTCGATTGTAAAATAAACATCTGTACGTTCGGCCAAAATAGTAGCGATCTTGTCCAATACCTTTTCTGAATCCTTGACAAGGTAACTGTAGCCCGTTCTGAAATAGATATTTTCCAGTTGGATTTTATCACCCTCTTTAAGCTCACCTTTTAGTAAGTCTTCGGTGCTCTCTTTTTCAGGTAATTTTTCTTTTTCTCTCGGAGGATCATAAGGCTGAACGATAATTTCTACCTTTCTGTTAAGTCCTCTTATACGGTAAACGTCATTATCCTCTACGATATTCAGCAATATTTCACCTTTACCATCTACATTGGTGATTAAGGTTTCGTCGAATTCGTTATTAGAGAATACTTCTTTAATGGCATCTGCACGTTGCTGGGAAAGAACCATATTATAACTATCGCTGCCGCGATCGTCACAGAATCCATAGATGGAAATCTTTTCGATATCTAGATTTTCAATTTCAGAGAGAAATAGTAATAACCTGCTGTGCTCTGTTTCTGGAATATCATACTGATCAGTAAGAAAATAGACCTGATGTACCATTTCTTTCTGTGCAAGAACGACTTGAAAACTAAGCAGTAAAAAAACGATTAGGGACTTCATGTTTTTTCAAGTTTTCTAAAATTTTAGGCCAATATTCAATTGGAGTTAACATTAACCTAACGTTAAATATAGTCAATTTAGCGTGTTATCTCAAAATACTGGCGTATTGCGTCGGATTGTTTAACACACTTAAGGCTTTATTGATATCTGGATTATTTAACGTGTAGTACTTGTAGAGACCCTCACTGTAGAAGTATCTTTTTATAATTTCATCTGTTAATAAAGACGTCAGTTGAGCCTTGTTGTTATCAATAGTTGCAGACTTATATGATGTTATAGCAGCAGCCAAATCATCGTATTTTGGAGCGATAACCTTATCCAGTTCTTCTTCCTTAGCTATCGCCATGGCTTCGTTAAGCGCTTTCTCTGTTTTGGTTTCAAAACTAAAACCAGAAGATTTCAAATACGATTTAAAGGAATTAAAGTCGGCTTTAGACAATTCAAAGGATTTCATATCAGAAACCGAATTATTGTAATAATACTGCGTAGCAAAGTTGAAAATCAAGTTCTCACCCAAAATAGCTTTGGTTATTGGTGTAAATTTAGAGTTGTCCATTTCAATATCTGGTTCTATACCGCCACCATCATACACAGGTCTGCCATTCCTGGTTTTAAATACGTTGTAATTTTCTTTTTTGATACGTGTAGCCTTTCCATTTTCATCTCTATTCCAATAATCTAGAGCTTGTATACAGCGACCAGATGGTGTGTAATACCTAGAAATAGTTATTTTCATTTGCGTACCGTAAGTAAGTGGTTTTGGACGCTGAACCAGACCTTTACCAAAACTTCTAGATCCTACGATTACAGCTCTATCCATATCTTGAAGTGCACCCGATACAATCTCACTGGCTGAAGCGCTCCTTCCATCAATAAGAACCACTAATGGAATTTCTGTATCTACTGCTTCTTTTCTGGTATAATACGTCTTATTGTATTTATTTACTTTGGACTTCGTTGTAACAACAAGTTCGTTTTTAGGAACAAAAATGTTCGTTACGTTTACGGCTTCAGATAATAATCCTCCAGGATTACCCCTTAAATCCAAAATCATTTGCGTTGCACCTTGATTTTTTAAAGCCTTTAACGCTCTTAATGTTTCGGAAGACGCTTTAGTATTAAACTTCCTTAGCACGATATATCCGGTTTTGGAATCTATCATATCATAAAAAGGCACGGCCTTTATTTCTAAGGATTCTCTTATTATTTTAGCGGTATTAACCTTACCCTGGCGTTTGTACGTAATTGTAACTTCAGTCCCTGCAGCTCCTTGGAGAAGATTGGCTGCATCTTCTTTAAAATCAGCTACAGCTACATTATCAACTTTAATAATTTCGTCTCCTGCTTTTAAACCAGCTTTATCCGCTGCATAATCTTTGTAGGGTTCAACGATAACCAATTTATCTTTCAAGGTTAACACCTTAGCTCCAATACCTGTGTAGTCTCCTGCATTATTTATTCTAGAGGCTTCTACATCTTGTTCGTTGTAAAACTGTGTGTAAGGGTCTAAATCGGATAACATGCTTTTTATTGCGGTATCCATGAGGTCGGCAGGATTGGTTTCATCTACATAATTCATGTTAAGCTCCTTAAACATGGTAGTGAATATTTCAATCTGCTTGGCTATTTCAAAAAAGTCGGTTTTAAAAGCTGTTGTGCTTAAAAAAAGCCCTAGACCAGCTACGATTATTAAAAACCGTTTATAAATATTATGTTTCATTTTGGGACGTTTTGTCATTATAGGTTTGAAGAAGTTTTACCATAGTAGTGTTTAACTCCTCAAAAGTTGTTCCTTTTTTGCTAATGTATAAAATCATTAACGCACAAGGTGTTGAACTATTGTTAAAGTAATGTGGCCTATTCAGTCTAAATGCCTCACGCATCAAGCGCTTTATACGATTACGCGCCACAGCTGTTTTATGATGGCGCTTACTTACAGAAACCCCCACCTTTAAGGTTCCGCTAGGAGCAGAACTAAGTTCTAGGTAAACCAATTTTAATGGAAACACCTTAATAGACTTTCCCTCTTTGAACAACAAATCAATGGTTGACCTACTTTTAAGTTTATTGGGTTTGCCAAATTTAAAATTCATATGTAAGTTTAAGCATAGGTAAAAGTAATACATAATCGAGCAATTCATGCTTTTGTCAGGGTTTATGCCATGATAAAAATCATGTTTTTAACCTCCTATTTAAAGTACCTTACCAAGAATATTTTTTAACAAACCCCTTAAACATGGGACATTTAGAAGTAAAATATCTTAAAAGCCCCAAAGAAAAAGCGCTCTATCTGCAACATCTTATCAAAGACTTGGAAGCATTGGATTTAATGTTGGAACGCGATATGATAGAGAAGGCGCCTATTCGTATTGGAGCCGAACAAGAGTTTTGCTTGGCCACCAAACGGTTTTTCCCAAACAATAATAGTGTCGAGGTCCTCGCAGATATTAACGACGATCATTTTACCACAGAAATAGGGAAATATAATTTAGAAATCAATTCTGACCCCTTAATACTTCAAGGCGACTGCTTTGATCAATTGTACCAGCAACTTCACAGATTAATTGAAAAGGCAGAAAAAGCCGCTCAAAAAAATGATTCTAAGGTTATATTAACAGGAATACTGCCAACGCTAAGGCTTAAACATATAGGCGAAGACTACATGACGGATCGGCCAAGATACCATGTCCTTAATGAGTCTTTAAAGTCATCAAGGCGAGAAAACTTTCATATTCATATTATGGGTGTGGACGAACTAAACCTCGTTCATGACAGTGTTATGCTAGAGGCTTGCAATACCAGTTTTCAAACCCATTTACAGATAAATCCAGATGAATTTGTAGAAAAGTATAACTGGGCCCAAGCCATATCTGGCCCTGTTTTGGCATGTTGCACCAACTCACCGGTTTTATTCGGAAGAGAGCTGTGGGCAGAAACACGAATAGCCTTATTTACTCAAAGTATAGATACGCGTAAAAATTCTTTTATACATAACGAAAAACAATCGCGAGTTGGTTTTGGTGCGCATTGGGAGGAAGGAACGGTTTCCGATATTTTCAAAGATCATATTTCTAGATTTAGAAGCCTATTGAGTACTGGAGATTATGAGGACAGCATCGAAAAAGTAGAAAACGACGAAATACCAAAGCTGAAATCATTACAGATGCACAATGGAACGGTATACAAATGGAACCGCGTGTGCTATGGTGTGGGTGGAGGCAAACCGCATTTAAGAATTGAGTGCAGATACATTCCTTCAGGACCAACTTTAAAGGACGAAATTGCAAATATGGTGTTCTGGGTTGGATTAATGCTGGGCCAACCAGATGATTTAAAGGAGGTGCACAAAAAAATGGATTTCAGGGATATTAAACATAATTTTCTCAAAGCAGCGCGAGATGGTATTGAGAACCAATTTATATGGAAGAACAAAGTAATTTCCGCCAAGGAATTAATACTTAATGAGCTTTTGCCCATGGCGAAGCAGGGCCTAGAAAAAAGAGGAATCGATGCCAATGATATAACAGAGTATTTAGGCATCATAGAACGACGCATAAAAACACATACAGGATCGCAATGGATAGTTAGCAACTATAGAAACCTCCTTAAAACCAAGACAAATTTTGAGGCCTTGCAAAATTTAACGGCCTATATGTATAAGCACCAATTCGGACCTGAAACAATTGATTCTTGGCCTGTTTTTGATCCCAATGCCAATTTAAAGATTGATGAATCTCGAATAGTTAAACACAACATGAATACCAAAATATTATTGGTAGATCAAAATGATAGCTTAGAGTTAGTGGCAAATATTATGAAATGGAAGAAAATACATCATATGCCAGTGATTAATAAAAATAAACAGTTAGCAGGTTTGTTAACATGGACTGATGTTATTAAATTAAGCGATAAAGAATTAAATCTAAGAGTTAAAGACGTTATGACCAAAAACCTAATAACGATTTCCCAAGAGGCACCGCTAGAAGAGGCCAAAGCCTTAATGCAAAAGCACAAAATCAATTGCCTTCCCGTGGTAAGAGAACGTGAATTGTTAGGGATTTTAACAACGAATGATTTATAAACTTCATGCAAACAAGCCTCAATAAAAATAAGACGCAAACCAAGTCAGCAAATCGCATATTTCATCATATAATTGGAAAAACGCCTGGTTCTACATTAGTGTTTTTTGCGGGAATTCACGGTAACGAAAACGCTGGTGTAAAAGCCCTAGACATGGTTTTACCAAACATAAAACCAGAGCAAATAAGAGGTGAGATCTATGGTGTTTATGGTAATATAAAAGCCTTAAAAGCCAAACGCCGCTTCTTAGATTCCGATTTAAACAGAATGTGGACGACAGAGCGGCTCACAGCCCTAAAGCACAAATCTGAATACAAAGAGGAAGACCAAGAACAACTAGAGCTAAACGCTTTTATAGACAAACTTTTGTCAACCAACTCAAAGCCAATCTACTTTATAGATCTACATACGACTTCCAGCAAGACCTTGCCATTTATAACCATTAACGATGCCTTGATTAACAGAAAATTTTCTAAGTGTTTCCCTGTACCGATAGTATTGGGAATAGAGGAGTACTTAGAAGGACCCTTATTGAGCTATCTCAACAAAAAAGGGTTTGTGTCATTAGGTTTTGAGTCTGGCCAACACGATGACCCGGAAGCCGTAACAAATTGCGAGGCTTTTGTTCATCTTGTACTAAACTGTTCTGGAGTTTTAAAGCAACCTGTACACAAAAATGTAAGTATCTACGAAGATTACCTTAAGAACACCTCAAAAGGGGTCAATGAAACATTCGAGGTTATTTACAAACATCACATTCAACCCGAAGAGCATTTTGCTATGGAGGAAGGGTTTATAAGTTTCCAGAATGTCGAAAAAGACACATTGCTTGCCTATTCCAATGAAAAACCCGTGTATTCTAACTACAATGCCAAGTTGTTTATGCCTTTATATCAAAAAACCGGTAATGATGGATTTTTTATTATTAGGGCTATTCCACCGATATTTTTAAAGTTGTCTGAATTTTTGAGACAGATTAAAGCAGATTCACTGCTAACATGGTTTCCGGGAATTACTTGGGAAGATAAAAAGCTTGGCGTTTTAAAAGCCAACCTAAAAGTTACGAGGTTTATGGCCAAGTCTATATTTCATTTATTTGGCTATAGAAATAAGCAAATAGACGAAAACCATATGTTGCTTTACAACAGGGAGCGTGTGGCTAAAAAACATTTATATACCAAAGAGCCATGGTATTAAAGAAAAAAGCCTCGAATTTGATTGTCCGAGGCTTTTATATTTTAGGATTATTATTCCAAATTAAACACGTTATTCTCGCGATTCACATCCGCCATCATCTGTGAGGTATCTATTTCAACGGATTGAACAGGTTTAGAGGCTTCAAAAGTATACTCTGGCATGGCCCAAGCCCAATCTTTTAAAACTGTGGCTGTCGTAGGTTTTTCTCCTCGCATCATTTGAAGTGGAATGTAGAATTCTTCCTTGCTCCCGTCCGTATAAGAGACAGTTAAATCTATAGGCATTGGCATTAATCCGATACGTTCTAGCACGATAGTACTATCCTCAACAGACTTTACACCATAATCAACGGTGTTGGTCGTTTGTGCAAAATCAATGAAATACCAGTCTAGTTCTAAATCGGTAACGCGCTCAGCCGTCCGGATTATATCATGAGGTTTAGGGTGCTTAAAAGCGAAGTCCTTAAAGTACCTTTTTATGGTTTTCTTTAAATTCTCCTCACCAATAACATATCCGAGTTGTGCCAAAAACACAGCACCCTTACTATAAGCTGAGATGCCGTAAGATTGATTGTAGGCGTATCTGTCTGCATGTGTGGTTAAGGGCTGTTCGTAACCTGAATTTGCTAGGGCAATATAGCCTCTATAAGATCCAGCTACAGGATTATCACTTTTGTTCTCTCTAAGGGAGTTTGTAGCAAATGAAGAAATGTAACTTGTAAAGCCTTCATCCATCCATTCGTGCTTGGCTTCGTTGGTAGCTAACAAAAATTGAAACCAGGTATGAGCCATTTCGTGAGATGTAACACCAAGCAAGCTATTGTAACTACGCTCACCTGTAATTAAGGTGCACATAGCATACTCCATACCGCCATCTCCTCCTTGAATTACCGAATATTGCTCGTACGGATACGCTCCTATGTTTTCACTAAAAAAAGTCATTAATTTGGCCGTATCTGGTTGAAGTTTTTTCCAATTGTCCAGATACTCCTGATCCATGGTTTTCTTGTAGTAGAAATGTAATGTCGGTCCATTAGGCATTTCATAAGTGTCGTGCGCAAAATCAGGATCTGCGGCCCAAGTAAAATCGTGCACATTTGGCGCTAAATAGCGCAAGGTCTTTTTACCGTTTTCAGCCTTAGTTTTGCTTTCTAGGTAACCTGTTCCTCCAACCACATAATCCTCATCAATTGTAAGGCTAACGTCAAAATCGCCCCAAACACCATGGAATTCCCTAGCGATATAAGGATCGGCATGCCAGCCTTCAAAATCATATTCGGCTAGTTTTGGATACCATTGTGTCATGGATAAGGCTACACCCTCAGCATTGTTTCTTCCTGATCTACGAATTTGAACAGGAACCTGCGCATCAAAGTCCATCTTAAAAGTAGCTTGTCCACCTGGCTGAATAGGTTCGTTAAGCCGCACTTCTAAAACGGTTCCTACTGTTTCGTGAGCAAGAGGCTTACCGTTTTGGGTGAGGTCATTCACTTTAATATAGCCGATTTCTTCAGGTTTTAGTTTACTTATTTTATCACCGATTTTTGGACTAGGGTCTGCAATGGTGCGCGAACGCACGTCCATTTCGCTTCCAGGTTGAAAGGCGTTGAAATACAAATGATAGTAAACCCGATTTAAAGTGTCGGGTGAATTGTTGGTGTAAACAAGTGTTTGCTTGCCTCTATATTGGAACTTGTCAACATCCATATCAATTTCCATTTTATAATCGACATGTTGTTGCCAATAGCCATTATTTTGACTGAAACCGTGGCTTGCGCACACAATTCCAATCAAAAACCCAAATAGTTTATTCATAGTTATTTAATCTTTGAAGCTAAAATTAAAGCGTTAAAAGCGTTTGCAATCTTCCCTGAACTCGAGAGCTCTGCAAACGGCTTAACATTAGAGGCGTCACCACCCACAACTACCTTTGTGGTTAGAGGTAAGCCAGAGTCTAAAATGACCTGCTTTACCTGAGCGGCAGTTAACTTGGGATAGTACGAGCGGATTAAAGCGGCAACGCCAGCCACAGCAGGTGCTGCCATAGAAGTTCCACCTTTAAAGTCGTATTCGTTTTCTGGAGTTGTGGAATATACAGAAGAGCCAGGAGCAAAAATATCTACATTTCTTTTACCATAGTTAGAAAAACCAGATACCATTTTTGATCCATAATCACTGGTTAGCGATCCAACTCGGATGTAAGTATTTGAAACTTCTACGAAGTCTACATTGTCGTCTGGAAAATTAGGTTCTACATCTACATCTTTGCTGTCATTCCCAGCCGCATGGACAATTACCACATCGTTATCTGAAGCATACTTTATGGCATCTCTAACCCAGTCTGAGTGTGGTGAAAACGATTTTCCAAAGCTTCCGTTAATCACTTTAGCACCATTATCGACGGCATACCTAATGGCAAGTGCCACATCTTTGTCATATTCATCTCCGTTTGGTACGGCCCTAATAGCCATAATCTCCACATTGTTGGCAACGCCATTAGCGCCAAGGCCATTATTGCGTTCTGCAGCGATGATACCAGCAACATGTGTGCCGTGAGCTTCGGATTTTTTAACGTGTTTCACATTGCCGTTACCATAACCAGTATCAGACAAATCGTTGATGTCATCACCTGTTGTTCTTCCCTTCAAATCCTTGTTTAAATGTGCATTAAGCCTCTCGTTAATCTGTTCTAAAGCACCCTTCAACTCATCATTAGCCTCTGCCATAGAAGAGCCGCTGGCACTCACGTTCTTAGCTATTTGAACAGCTTGCATAACACTCTGATCTTCGGAGGTAATGCCATTGATGTCCTCCATAGTGTAAGAGTCCTTGCCTAAGTGCTTTTTCAAAGTCTCATCGGCATTTTTAACAGCTTGGGCAATTTGCTCATACTGTGTTTTGCGACCCAACCATGTTTGGTATTCTGATTCATAAAGGGCCTTGGCCTCTTCATAACGTGGATTTGACGTGTCTTCCGAAGCTATCATGCGCACGTACTCCAATTGCTCATCGTAGGCATCACCTAGAAAATTCCAACCATGAATATCGTCTACATAGCCATTATTGTCATCGTCCTTTCCGTTGTTTGGTATTTCATCTGTGTTGGTCCAGATAACATCGTCCAAATCCTCATGATCAATGTCAATACCTGAATCAATCACCGCAACAATAACCTTTTCACCTTTTTTATTTTTGATAATTTCCTCATAGGCTCTATCAACAGCCATACCAGGAATTGTATCTCGTTCTAGATCGAGATGTCCCCAATTCTTTTTTTCAGCTTCTGTTAAGGCTGTGACTTTTAGGGGAGAAGAATCAATATTTTCTACAGGAGTAGAAATAATATCTGAAGAGCCACAACCTAGGGCAAGCGCCCCAGCAAAAAGTAGCGTAATTAAAGGTTTATAGGATAATTTCATATAGAATAATTTTAGATTTTTAAAATACGTCGCCACAGGTAAGAGATTCATTTAACCGAACTCCTTTCTCCGTGTGCTTTAATGTTATAATTTGATTATGAGCATCGTGCTCTAGGAATAAATAATAGTTGTTGTCTGCAGCCAAATTTAGAAATTTTTCTTTTTCGTCTAACGTTAACAAAGGCCTTGTGTCATATCCCATAACAAATGGAATAGGCAAGTGGCCAGCTGTAGGCAACAAATCTGCCATAAAGCAAATGGTTTTCCCTTTGTATTTAATCATTGGTATCATCTGTTTGTCCGTGTGTCCATTTGCAAAAAAAATGTCAAAACCTAAAGCCGAATCTTTAAGCATATCGGTTTCTGGTAAGCCAATAAACTTTAATTGCCCACTTTCTTCCATAGGTAAAATATTCTCTTTCAAAAATGATGCCTTTTCCCTTCGATTTGGCTCAGTAGCCCATTTCCAATGATCGGCATTGCTCCAAAAATGGGCATTTTTAAACGCGGGCTCTAAAATAGTTCGGTCTTTATTCCACTGAATACTACCTCCACAATGATCAAAATGGAGGTGGGTCATAAAAACATCTGTGATATCATCACGATGAAACCCATATTTGGCAAGCGATTTATCTATGGAATCATCTCCCCAAAGATAGTAGTAGCCAAAAAATTTATCACTCTGCTTGTTGCCCATTCCAGTGTCGATTAAGATTAATCGGTTGCCATCCTCAATGAGCAAACAGCGGGCTGCAATATCAATCATGTTATTGCTGTCCGCAGGGTTGGTCCGTTGCCAAAGGGATTTTGGAACCACACCAAACATAGCGCCACCATCTAACTTAAAATTTCCTGATTCAATAGGGTATAAATTCATAGTTGTGCAATTTACCAAAATAGCATTTAAAAAATAAAGGCCTTTAGTTTTTATTGTGATTTTTTGAGTTGTAAAAAAAAACCTATTTTCGGGAGATTAATAAAAATTGCATTGATGGTAGAGTTAGCAGGAATTATTATTTTAGGGATACTTGCCCAATGGGTAGCTTGGAAATTCAAAATCCCTGCGATTCTACCGCTGATATTAATAGGTCTGCTAGTTGGACCCATTGCTGCAGAGTTTATTAATGAAGATGGTTCTAAGTGGATTGAACCTATTTGGAATGGTAAGAAAGGTCTATTCCCTGGAGAAGGGCTATTTTCTTTTGTCTCTCTTGCTATAAGCATTATTTTATTTGAAGGTGGCCTAACCTTAAAACGCAGTGAAATCAGAAATGTTGGGCCCGTAATTACCAAACTTATTACTGTTGGTGCCGCTGTCACCTTTTTTGGTGCAGCGATATTGGCGCATTACTTGTTTGAGCTAAGATGGGATTTATGTTTCTTGTTTTCTGGTTTAATAATTGTTACCGGACCAACCGTAATAACACCCATCCTTAGAAACATTCCGCTTAAGCGCGATGTTTCTGCAGTATTAAAATGGGAAGGAATTTTAATTGACCCTATAGGAGCACTGGTTGCGGTCTTGGTTTTTGAATTTATCTCGGTAGGAGGAGAGGCTGGTTTTACCAAAACAGCATTAATTGAGTTTGGAAAAATAGTCCTTTTTGGTACTACTTTCGGTTTTACGTTTGCCCACGCCTTAGTTTTTGCAATAAACAAAAAGTTTATTCCGCACTATCTTTTAAATGTTGTCTCCTTGTCGGTTGTATTGCTCGTCTTTATCGAATCCGAAATTTTTGCCCACGAGTCTGGTCTTTTGGCTGTTGTAGTCATGGGAATGGTTATTGGAAACAGTAAACTGGAAAACATCAAGGAGCTTCTTTATTTTAAGGAGTCATTGAGTGTATTGCTCATTTCTATTTTATTCATTCTTCTGGCCGCAAATATTAATTATCAGGACATGCTGTTATTATACCGTTGGGAAACGTTAACGCTTTTCCTAGCCATTGTCTTTTTAATTCGTCCGTTGGCTGTATTTCTGAGTGCGACACAATCTAAACTTAAGCCTAACGAAAAGCTATTTATTTCTTGGGTTGGCCCTCGAGGTATAGTAGCTGCTGGTATTGCTTCGCTATTTGGAAGCAAATTGAGCGCAAGTGGTGTTGATGGTGCTGAATATATAACACCGCTGGTTTTTATGATTGTTCTGGGAACCGTGCTCCTTAATGCAACGACCGCAAGACTTTTTGCTAGAATATCTGGTGTTTTCTTAACCAAGTCCGAAGGTATTTTAATAGTCGGCGCATCAAAGGTTTCAAGATTAATAGCGCAATATCTTATTGATAATGGCAGGCATGTAGTTTTAGTAGACAGTAACCAAAACAACATTCAGCAAGCACAGAAACAAGGAATAGAGGCGCATACCGAGAACATTTATTCAGACACTCTGCAAGACAACGTTGAATTAAGCGATGTGGGTTATCTACTCGCTTTAACAGGCAATGCAGATATAAATAGATATGCTGTAGAAAAGTTTGGTGCCCAATTTGGTGAACATGGTTCTTTTAGGCTAGCATCAAAAGCTGAGCTTGAACAAAGAGACATCGCTCCAGAAGATGGTGTATTTACACTCTCTGACGATTTTAATAACTTGGTTGATGTCACGGAGAAGTTCCCCAAGATTAATGAATCTCCAATACAGGACATAGAAAGCTACAACCAGTTATTAGACCGCATCAAATCCAATAAAAATCAGATTCCGCTTTTCGTTAAAACAGGTAAGGGTGAACTACACATTATTCCATCGATAGACGATAAACTAGAAAAGGAAATCGATTCAAAAAGCAAATTGGTTTATCTTGGTAAGGCTGATATTAATCATTCAGCTTAAGAACTGCCATAAAAGCCTGTTGCGGGATTTCTACATTACCCACTTGGCGCATGCGTTTTTTACCTTTTTTCTGTTTCTCCAATAGCTTTCGCTTTCTGGAAATATCACCACCGTAACACTTGGCCGTTACGTCCTTACGTAGAGCTTTAATTGTTTCTCTAGCAATTATTTTTGCGCCAATGGCCGCTTGTACCGGAATATCAAATTGCTGCCTAGGAATAAGTTCCTTTAATTTTCCTGTCATCTTCTTTCCAATATCGTAAGCGTTATCAGTATGTACCAATGCAGAAAGAGCATCAACAGTTTGGCCATTAAGTAAAATATCTACGCGAACAAGTTTAGAAGCCCTCATGCCAATAGGCGAATAATCAAATGAGGCATAACCTCGGGATACGGTTTTTAAACGATCGTAAAAATCAAAGACTATTTCCGCCAAAGGCATATCAAAACTCAATTCTACACGCTCCGTAGTTAGATAGGTTTGATTGGTGATTTGACCACGTTTTTCAATACACAAACTCATTACCGGACCTACAAAATCGGCTTTTGTAATAATCGACGCCTTGATGTATGGCTCTTCAACACGGTTTAAGGTAGATGGTTCTGGCAAATCAGAAGGGTTATTAACAATGATTACCTCATCTGGGTTTTTGTTGGTAAACGCATGATAGCTCACGTTTGGTACAGTGGTAATCACCGTCATATCAAACTCACGATCTAAACGTTCTTGGATAATTTCGAGATGTAACATTCCCAAAAAGCCACATCTAAATCCAAATCCCAATGCAGCGGAGCTTTCGGGTTGAAACACCAAAGAGGCATCATTTAATTGAAGCTTCTCCATTGAAGCCCTTAGCTCCTCGTAGTCTTCGGTATCTACTGGGTAAATCCCTGCAAAAACCATCGGCTTTACATCTTCAAACCCTGCAATAGCTCTTGTTGTAGGATTTTTGGCATCTGTTATGGTGTCGCCAACCTTAACTTCCCGAGCATCCTTTATGCCAGTAATTAGGTAGCCCACATCACCAGCTTTAATTTCCTTTTTAGGGACTTGTTTTAGTTTCAGGGTACCGACCTCATCGGCAAAATAGGTTTTTCCAGTATTTATAAATTTAATATGCTGTCCTTTTGTTATAGCACCATTGATAACCCTGAAGTAAGTTTCAACACCTCTAAAGGGATTGTACACAGAATCGAAAATCAATGCTTGCAAGGGTTCATTCTCATCGCCTTTGGGAGCAGGAATACGTTCGATAATGGCTTCTAAAATGGCCTCTACACCTAATCCGGTTTTCCCACTAGCTGGGATTACCTCAGAAGGGTCACAGCCCAGTAGGTCTACGATATCATCTGTAACTTCCTCTGGATTGGCACTTGGCAAGTCTATCTTATTTAAGACGGGAATAATCTCTAAATCGTTTTCTAGCGCCAAATAGAGGTTTGAAATTGTTTGCGCTTGGATGCTCTGCGCTGCATCTACAATAAGCAAGGCACCTTCACAGGCCGCAATGGACCGAGATACTTCATATGAGAAATCAACATGTCCAGGTGTATCAATTAAGTTTAAAATGTAAGTTTCACCTTTATAGACATACTCCATCTGTATAGCGTGCGATTTGATGGTAATACCACGTTCGCGCTCTAAATCCATGTTATCCAAAAGCTGGTCTTGCCGTTCTCTATCAGAAACAGAACCAGTAAAATCCAAAAGCCTATCGGCCAAGGTACTTTTACCGTGGTCTATATGAGCTATAATACAAAAATTGCGAATGTTCTTCATTTATCTTTTTCTAAAGCATAGCATGCGATTGCAAATATAATTGAATTATTACGCTCTAGATAGCAAAAGGTAAATAACAACTCCAATTACGGTAAAACCGTAACAGCAAGTAAAAAACAATTTTTATCTTGCGATTTAAACCTAACTAATGATAGCCGCTTACCGTAGTGTATTTTGTGTATTACTCAGTGTAATTTCTTTTTTTAGTAATGGTCAAGAATTATCAATTTCTGGAAAGGTAATTGACCCTAATGGTGTGCCTATTGAATTTGCCAACGTGATTCTGTATGAATCTGATTCTGATGTGTTTTTAAAAGGAACATCAACAGATGATAGAGGCATCTTCAAATTAGAGAATCTTTCCGAGAAGACCTATAACCTTAAAATAAGTTATATCGGCTTTAAGTCTTTTGAACAAATCATTGTTTTAAAAGGCGAGCTCGACCTCAGGGAAATAACGCTTGAAGAAAGTGCCGAAAGCTTGGAGCAAGTAGAAATAATAGGACGAAAACCTACTATAACACGAAAGCCAGACCGACTGGTTTTTAATATTGAAAACACAGCGCTTACAGAAGGGTCAACGCTTGGTGTTTTAAAAAACACACCTGGAGTTATAGTAAGTGAGGGTGGAATCGCAATTAAAAGTGCGCAAGCGGCTGTTTACATAAATAACCGTCGTGTTCAACTATCTACTGATGAATTAATTCAGTTACTGGATAGTGCACCCGCTAACTCCATTAAATCCGTAGAGGTTATTACCAATCCTCCAGCTAGCTATGATGCAGATAGTGGGTCCGTTATTAATATTATAATGAGCAAGAATCTTATTGCAGGCTATAGAGGAAGTGTTTTTACGGCTTATACGCAGGGAGTTTTCCCTCGTTACAACTTTAACACGAGCCATTTTTTTAAGAATGAATCTATCAATTTTAATGTTAACTATAATTACAATAAGGATAAAATAAATCAAATAAATGACGAGCAGATAAATTATTTGGACCCTTCAAACAATATTGATGAGATATGGACCTCTGACATTAACAGAAACACGTGGTCCGAAACGCATAATCTCAACTTGAATTTTGACTGCTTTCTAAGTGACAACAGCACCATTAGCTTAACAAGTACAGGATTGTATATGCCTTATTTTAAATACAGAATTAACAATAACACCAATATTTTTGATGCTTCTGGTGCGTTTCAATCCAGGTTTACGGCCAACAATTTGTCTAGAGATGATAAATACAATATAGGCACAGATTTAAGTTTTTCACAAAATTTCGAAGATAATTCCAGCCTATTATTTAACGCCCATTATACCACCTACAATTATCAGCGTGACCAGGATGTTGTCAGCAACTTTTTTGACAATACCAACACGTTTACCGGAGATTTGCTTTTTAACACATTGGCCAATCAAGAGACGGATATAATTACGGCAAAATTAGATTATAACCTTCCTTTAAGTGAAACCTCCAATTTTGCTGCAGGTGCTAAATTTGCCAACGTGCTAACCGATAGTGATATAACAAAAACCGATTTTATTAATGGCCAACCCACAATAGATGTTAATAATACGGACACCTTTAATTATGATGAAAAAGTGCTTGCAGCCTACGCTAATTACAGTAAAACCTGGGACAAATGGGATTTAAATATTGGCCTAAGGGTAGAGCAGACCAATATCGAAGGTGAGTCTGTTAGCCTTTCCCAGACAAATACCCAAGACTATTTCAATTGGTTTCCCAACGTAAGTCTTTCGCACCAAATTTCTGACGCGGTTAGTGTTTATGGCAATTATAAACGAAGTATCGAAAGACCGAATTTTAGAAATTTAAATCCGTTCACCTTTTTTATTAACCAGAACAATGTTTTTGAAGGTAACCCTAATTTGAGACCTACATACATTGACCATGTTACCATCGGAACTACTTTTCTTGAGCATTTCACTGTGGAGGCCTATTATATGAATTACGATGGAAATATTTTGGAACTTCCAAGACAGGATAATATCACTAACATATTGGCGTACACGCCAACAAACCTCGATAATATGGTAGACTATGGGTTTGACTTCATAGTTGAATATTTAATAACGAATCGATGGTTTTTTTACGGCGTCACCTCGTTTTACAACATTTCGCAAGAAGACCAATTGCCACAAGGGCCTGTTAGCTTGGAGCGGTGGTCCAATCTCACTATCTTACAGAATAATTTAAGGTTGCTTAAAGACAACAGTTTGTTAATAGGATTTAACTTAACTTATGCCAACACCAACCTACAAAATCTAGCCCTTATAGATACCAGATGGATATCTAGCCTCACGGTCACCAAGTCAGTATTTAACAAAAGAGGCACCATTTCCTTGGCTATAGAAGATTTGTTTAACGAACAGGATTTTCTTCAACAGAACCGCTATTTAGACCAATTTAGCACCACCTTTAGCAATTTTGACAACCGCTTTATTAAACTGGGCTTCAGGTATAATTTTGGAAATACAAAACTGAGCACCAATGAACGCGCTACTTCCGCCGAAGAACGCGATAGAATCAAAGATTTAAACTAGTCTTGCCATTCAGCAATAAACAAGTTTGTATCTCTGGTGCCTCCGTTATTTCTGTTAGAGGAAAACGCTAGGTATTTACCATCATTTGAAAAAACCGGAAATGCATCAAACGTTTCGCCGTGCGTAATCCGTGTTAGGTTTTTACCATCCAAGTCAATCATATACAAATTAAAAGGAAACCCGCGCTCTGCTTCAAAATTTGAAGAAAACAGAATCTTTTCACCTGAAGGATGAAAAAATGGGCTCCAATTGGCATTGCCTAAATCCGTTAATTGGCGTAAATCACTACCATCTGCGTTACATATAAAGAGCTCCATTTCTGTTGGTTCTACCAAGCCTTCTGCGAGTAATTCTTTGTATTCCCTTATTTCTTGCTCCGTTTTTGGTCTAGAAGCTCTAAAAATAATTTTTGTCCCATCGGGAGAAAAGAAAGCGCCGCCGTCGTAACCGAGCTCATCGGTAATTTGCTTAACGTCGCTACCATCAAGATTCATGGTGTAAAGTTCTAAATCGCCACTACGTGTGGAAGTGAAAACAATTTTATCACCTTTTGGAGATACCGTAGGCTCTGCATCATAGCCAACTTCATTTGTTAATTGGTTGACGATATTACCTTCTAAATCGGCAACAAAAATGTCGTACGTATCATAAATTGGCCATATGTATTTGCCGTTTTTACGCAATGGAGTTTCAGGACACGCGTCGCCACCTAAATGCGTAGAAGCGTAAATAATATGCTTGTTGTCCGGTAGAAAATAAGAACAAGTGGTGCGACCTTTTCCTGTGCTCACCATAGGAGGCGCAATACTATCCGTAAAGGTGTCTTCAAAATTCATTAAGAACATTTGATCGCAGTTAACACCCCATTTGGTATTGTTTGATTGAAACACCAGTTGTTTATCGTCAAAGCTCCAATAAGCTTCTGCGTTATCACCACCAAAGGTTATCTGCCTAATGGATTTAAAGTGTTTTTCTTCAGGATAGATTAAAGGGTCGTTTTTTTCTACCTCCTCTGAACTTGCCTCTTTAGCCTGTGTTTGAGTTGACTCCTGTTTATCATTCTTACAGGAAACCAAGGCCAAACCTATTAGAAAAATCCCTAATAATTTCTTCATAGCAATCAATAATTCAATTATAATAAGTGACTTTTAATACCTAATTTTGCGCAAAAATAAGATATAGACACGAAATGCACACAAATTTCTGTCCCTTTGTACTCTTAAAGAAAGTTGAAGCCTATTTTTTTCAGTTTAAAAAACTCATTTACACCATGAAGCAAATTTTTATAGTTTTCGTTTTAGCCTTATTGACCGCATGTAAAACCGAACCAAAAGTTGCAGAGAACAACATAAAGGCCGATGTAGAATACCTTGCTGATGACAAACTCGAAGGCAGACAAACAGGAACCGAAGGGGAGGCTTTAGCAGCAGATTATCTGGTAAAGCGTTTTAAAGAAATTGGCCTCACCGAAAAAGGAACAGAAGGTTATTTACAACCATTCTCATTTAAACCTAAAACAGACCCACATAAGGAGGTAGAATTTTCTAAAAACTCCGACAGCACCATAACAGGAAACAACGTTATTGGCTTTATAGACAATAATGCAGCCACTACCATAGTCATTGGTGCGCATTATGACCATTTAGGGTATGGTGGAGAAGGTTCTTTATACCGAGGTGAAGATAAGGCCATACACAATGGCGCAGATGATAATGCCAGCGGTGTGGCCGTAATGCTAAATTTAGCTAGCCGTTTAAAGCTGAAAAACGATAAAGCTGAGGTTAAGGACAGCAACAATTATTTATTTATGGCTTTTTCTGGTGAGGAAATGGGATTGTTAGGCTCAAACTACTTTTCAAAAAACCCAACGATTGATGCCGAATCCATTAACTATATGATAAACATGGATATGGTCGGACGCCTTAAAGCGGATAGCACCTTGGCAGTATACGGCACAGGAACGTCACCGATTTTTAAACAAACCCTAAAAGCACATAACGATAAATTTAAGCTCATTGAAAATGAAAGCGGTGTAGGACCAAGTGACCACACCTCTTTTTATCTTATAGACGTCCCTGTATTGCACTTTTTCACGGGACAGCACGAGGATTATCACAAGCCTGGGGACGACTCAGAAAAACTAAACTATGAGGGAATGAATTTAATTTCGGATTATATATTCGAAATTATTTCAGACCTCGATGATAATGGTGAATTAGCCTTTAGAACAACAAAGAACGAAAGTGAGGAAACACCTCGTTTTAAGGTTGGCTTAGGCGTGGTTCCTGATTATTTGTATGATGGTGAAGGCATGCGAATCGACGGAACACGTGAAGAAACACCTGCCTTTAACGCAGGCCTTAAAAAAGGTGATGTTGTCATTAAATTGGGAGATAGTACCATTACAGATATGATGAGCTACATGCGCGCACTTTCGGTCTTCGAAAAAGGTGATGAAACCAATATTTCAGTCAAAAGAGACGGGGAAACCATCAATACAACGGTCAAGTTTTAAGGCAAACCCATGAATTCTTAACACTTTAGAATTTAATTGTACATTAGAGCTCTAAATCAATACATGGAAATGAAAAAAGTATTTGCCTTATTTTGCTTGTTTACGTTGCTAACCGCTTTTACTTGTGAAAACGAACCTCTAGATGAGGATATTATAGCAAATAATGGGGCAACTTCCAATATTGAATTACTTGGCGAATGGAATCTTGTTGAATTTGAAGTAGAAACAAGCACTACCTCAGAGCTTAATGGAACTGAGTTTTCATCAGATGTGCAAATTTTTAGTACAGCTGCAGATTACACGGTTAACTTCACAGCAAATATGTTTACTACAAACGGTAGTCACTCCTATAGTTCATTAGTGGTTGTTAACGGTACGGAAATCCCAAATGACCCAACAACGCTTTCAAACGTTTCGGGTAACGGAACCTACGCAATTGAAGGTAACGAAATGACTGTCGAAGGTCAATTTTTCGAATTTAACCTAGACGGTGTCGATTCCTCCGTATTTGGAGAAGAACAAACCTTGTTATTTCAAATTTCTGCAGACGGGCAGACACTTACCTTTATTCAAAATGAAACTCAAACAACTAATGATCCAACATCGGGATTAGAAACCACAAGTGTTATTGAGGGTTTTTCAGTTTGGACGAGAGGAACAATAACGGAAGATACGTGCCCAGAAGAGGAAGCTACAAATGCAGCCGCTGATGCCTACAATGCAGATACTACAAACCAAGAGTTGTGTAATGCCTACAGGGAAGCTTTAGAAGCACAAATTGCTGAATGTGGCGATGACGGCAGCCTTCAAGCCATATTGGACGAGTTAGGAGATTGTTCTGAGCCTAGCGCAAATGGAGAACTTAGGGTAACAGCAGGTACCTTGACACTTGAATTTGTGGACCAAACCGTTACCCTAGAAGGTGATGTCATAACGGTTGAAGGCACTAGCGCTCAAGGCAATTACGAAATTTATTTTCAGGTCACCGAAGGTGATACAGGAACAGATGTGCTCCAAAATTTTGTTCTAACCTTAAACGGAACGGCATTCTTTCCCTCAACACAAGGGTTTGAAGATTTTACCTCAGAGACGACGGTGAGCAGTAACAATGTGCTACAAGCAACATTTTTTGGTATTGTTGAAAATGCTGATGGCGGAGACCTCAGCCTTACTCAAGGAGTTGCAGACCTTACTTATTAATTAACGATTCTCCTGGGATTCTTTATTCCCTTAGGTTATGGCCTTAACAAAACAACAGATTGTTTTAAAAGTCCATTTGGTAATATCAATAACCGTGGTAGTTCCTGCCGCATTCATTTATGGGTTTTTTTCAGAATCTATTTTGGATATTACAATTGCTACCGTTGATGAGCGCAATCTGCTAAAAGGTATTATGGGTTTATATTTAGCCTTTAGCTTGGTTTGGTTTTTAGCACTTTTTAAAGACCAATTCCTTAAAGTAGCACTAATCTCAAATATGCTCTTTATGCTTGGTTTGGGCCTAGGTCGTATCCTCAGCATTATTTTAGATGGGATTCCTTCTGGGCTATATAGCTTTGGCTTTTTGGGAGAACTAGTTCTTGGATTCTATGGACTTTGGCTTATGATTTGGTATATTCCTAAAAACAAAGTAACCTCCTTATATTTTAAAAATCAGTAGCTTTGCATCAAAACTAAGGACTTGGTTAAAATAGGCGACATAGAACTTCAAGACTTCCCCTTGCTTTTGGCTCCAATGGAGGATGTAAGCGACCCACCTTTTCGTGCTTTGTGCAAGGAGCAAGGTGCGGATGTGGTTTACACGGAATTTGTGTCTAGCGAGGGCCTTATTAGAAATGCCGCCAAGAGTGTAATGAAGCTTGATATTTATGAAAAAGAGCGTCCCGTAGGTATTCAGATTTTTGGTGCTAATATGGATAGTATGCTTCAGACCATTGAAATAGTCGAAAAATCCAATCCAGACATCATAGACATCAATTTTGGTTGCCCTGTTAAAAAAGTGGTGTCTAAAGGTGCAGGAGCAGGCATTTTAAAAGATGTTTGCCTTATGGAGAGTCTTACTGCAGAAATGGTAAAGCGCACCAATTTACCTGTAACTGTAAAAACAAGATTGGGCTGGGACCATGACTCTATTAAAATAGTAGAAGTGGCGGAGCGCCTTCAAGATGTTGGAATTAAGGCCATTTCAATCCACGGCAGAACCCGTGCTCAAATGTACAAAGGCCATGCCGATTGGAAACCTATTGCCGAGGTAAAGAACAACCCAAGAATGCACATTCCAGTTTTTGGTAATGGTGATGTAAACACACCAGAACGCGCTGTTGAAATGCGCGATTCTTATGGATTGGATGGAGCCATGATTGGTCGTGCCTCTATAGGCAACCCTTGGTTTTTTAAACAAGTGAAACATTACATCAAAACTGGAGAACACTTACCTCCAATAACAATTGAGGAAAGGGTAGAAGCTGCAAGACGACATCTGCAAATGTCAATAGACTGGAAAGGAGAAAAACTAGGAGTTTTTGAGACAAGGAGGCACTACACCAACTATTTCAAGGGTATTCCGAATTTTAAGGAGTACCGTATGAAGATGGTAACAAGTGATGATTCAAAGGACGTGTTTGATGCTTTTGATGAGGTATTGGATAAATTTTCAGACTACCAATTTGCACATTAAGGGGAGACCAAATTTTTTGTAATTCTCATAGTTGCAACGCGAGAGGCTACCAATCCCAAAATAATTATAGTTGAAATGACAATAACAATGTTTATTAGTTTCAGTTCAACAGGATAGGGTAATTCAGGCGTTAACATCACCAATTCAAAACTTTTTTGTAGCTGCACAACGATAAGCCCAAGAGCAACACCAATCAGACCACTAACAAGGGTCATTAAACTTCCTTGAAGAAAGAAAATAGATTTAATGGACTTCAACTCGGTTCCTAAATTAAAAAGAGTGTGCAATGAGGTTTTGCGATCAAGAATCATCATTATAATGGCGCCTATAACGTTAAAAAGCGCAATAATTATTACAAGCGTAAATATTAAGTAAATCGCTAGATTTTCAGTGTTTAACATTTTGTAGAGCGCATCATTGAGTTGGGCCCTGTTTTTTACAATAAACTTGTTTCCAAACAATTCATTTATGTTTTCTCTAACATCGCTTTCAAGGAGTGGATCATTTAATCTTATGTCAATACTAGATATCTGATTATCCTTATAATTAACAAGTTGTCTCGCAAGGCTTATATCGGAAAAAATGTAAGTGTTATTAAGCTCTTCGTTAATATCAAAAAGCCCGACATTGGAGACATAAACCGTATTGTAAGCACTTCTTAAGCTTGATATCTGTCCCTTACCAGGTTTGGGCACATAAAGTGAGAGTGAACTTAAGAAATCAAACACACCAAAGGAAAGATTATTGGAGATGCCCCAACCACAAACAACCTCATTGCTATTTGGCTTTAACCATTGCCCGCGTTTAACCATTGAATCTACGGAAGTAACGTTTAGATAATTTTGATCAACACCTTTTAATGTGGCCAGAAGATTTTTGGAATCTGACTTAACGATTACCCGTTCTTCTATGGCTTGGCTAAATGCGCCAATCCCATTTATTTGTGCGAGGGTTTTGGCATCATCCTCTGACCAGAGAAAAGATTTTCCTTCTGCAGCGGTCAGTCTTAAATCAGGGTCAACCACAGACGTGAATTGAAGACTAAATGTTTTAAGACCTGCAAAAACCGATAATACTATAAATAATGCCGCCGAGGCTATAATTACACCGCCCGAGGCTATTAAGGTCATTATGTTAATGGCGTTATTGCTGCTTTTGCTAAAGAGATAGCGTTTGGCTATATATAACGATAGGTTCACTTAAGTCTTTTTTCGCCTTCCTAATAAATCTGGATTTTCAATTGGATTCTCTTCTCCTTTTAACGAACGTTCAATTTTATCTATGTAATCGAGAGAGTCATCAATGAAAAACTCCAAACTTGGCATGCGCCTTAATTGATGTCTAGTTCTTTGGGCCAATTCGTGCCTAATTAAAGGTTTGTTGGATGTGATACCCTTAAGTAACGTTTCTGCTTCTTTATTTGGGAAAATACTTAGGTATACTTTTGCGATAGAGAGGTCTGCCGTTACACTTACTTTGGTCACAGATATAATAACTCCTCTAAGACCGCCTTCTGAAGCAGCGCGCTGTAGTACATCTACCAAGTCTTCCTGAAGCAGTCCGGCAATTTTTTTCTGTCTATTACTTTCCATAAGGCAAAAATATAGGATATTTAAAGATAATGAACTGGTTAAGAACAAAAATCATGATTTACACTTATATTAATCACGATATTTGTGGTGTAAAATCACATCTAAATGAAAAAAATAGAACACATAGGGATTGCCGTTAAAGATATTGAGGCATCCAACAGCTTGTTTAAAATGCTTTTTGGAGAGGCTCACTATAAAATAGAAGATGTTGAGAGCGAAGGCGTAAAAACATCATTTTTTAAATGCGGACCGAATAAAATAGAATTACTGCAGGCTACAAAACCAGACAGTCCTATTGCAAAATTTATAGAGAAAAAAGGTGAGGGCATCCACCACATTGCATTTGCGGTTGATGATATTGAAAGTGAAATAGTAAGATTGAAATCGGAAGGATTTCAGATGATACATCAAGAACCAAAAAAAGGCGCGGATAATAAAATTATCGCCTTTTTGCATCCCAAGTCCTCCAATGGCGTTTTAGTGGAACTGTGCCAAGATATAAGGGGATAATTTCTTGTAAGGTTTTAAAATATATAGTAATATTGCAAACTCTTTTTACGGAATAAGAGAATGTTCTGTAAGTTTTAGGTCCTATAACTCAGTTGGTTAGAGTATCTGACTCATAATCAGAAAGTCCCTGGTTCGAGCCCAGGTGGGACCACAAAAAGGCCTTGGTTTTTACTAAGGTCTTTTTTTATAAAATCTGTCAGTAGATATAATAACAACACCTGCGCCTACAAGGAATTATTGTTGCAAATTAATATTATATTTGTGTTAAGAGTTTAGGATACGTTGTACGAATCTTCCCTAAATTGAGTGCAACCTAAACGTTTTATCGATAATAGTCACCTTTTAAAGAGTTGTTTTTAAACGAATTGATTTTGTTGGCTAGGATTTTTTTATACTTTTACCACAGTTTATTTAATATCATGCTTAGTAAAAAGCTGTTTGCCTCAATCTTATTATTGTGCATAGGTGTGGCTACTTTTGCTCAGGGCGGCGCACAGCCACCACCGCCAACTCCACCTCCGCCACCAGGATTACCAATAGACAATGGCGCTTTGGCACTATTTTTACTCGCATTGATTTTTGGGGCTTACAAAGCTTATCGGTTATCAAGACAAAAGGCTTAACCTATTGCCTCAGCTCGTTTAAACGCTTCACGTATTTACCAATGACATCAAACTCCAGGTTAACAGTGTCTCCAACGGATAAATTTTTGAAATTTGTGTTATTGTAGGTATAGGGAATAATAGCCACCGAAAAGGAATTGTCTTTTGAATTCACAACAGTTAAACTCACGCCATTAACGGTAATAGATCCCTTCTCAATGGTAACGTTGCTAAATGAATTATCATAAGTAAAGCTATAAATCCAACTGCCGTCTTTTTCTTCGGCTTCTGTGCATATGGCAGTTTGGTCCACATGACCTTGAACAATGTGCCCATCGAGTCTTGCACCAAGCTTCATAGCACGTTCAATGTTTATGTAATCACCGATTTTAAGATTGCCGAGATTTGTTTTTGATAGGGTTTCTTCTATTGCCGTAACCGTGTAAACATCGTCCTTAATGTTTACTACCGTTAAACAGACACCATTATGGGCAACGCTTTGGTCTATCTTTAGCTCCTTAGCCAAGGGAGTCCTTACGATAATATCTAGATTACCACCAGCTCTTTTCAAATTTTCAACATAACCTAGGGTTTCTATAATTCCGGTAAACATAAGTTGATTTTTAATTAATTAAATTTGTGCTTGCAAAGGTACGTATTGGGTGGACCCAATTTTTTGATTTTAGCAAAAAAATAGCATATAAGAATTATATGAAGAAGAAAGAAAAGACAATTATCGGCATTTCCATAGGAGATCTTAACGGTATTGGCCCAGAAATAATTATGAAGACATATGAAGATGCCAGGATGCTTGAGCTTCATACACCTGTTATTTTTGCCTCTTCTAAGGTTATGCATTTTTACAAAAAGCATTTTAAGAGTGCCATTAATTTTTTCAGTATAGATAGTCAAAAAGATGTAGTCCACGGTAAAGTCAACGTTGTTAATGTGTGGAAAGAACCTGTTAAAATAGAATTTGGCAAGGAAGACACAAATATCGGCGCTTATGCCATAAAATCACTTGAAGCGGCGACCAATGCCTTAAAGAATCAAGAGATAGATGTTTTGGTTACTGCACCAATTAACAAGCATAATATTCAATCCGATACGTTTAAATTTCCAGGCCACACAGATTATTTAGCGAAATCCCTAGGTGGTAAGAGCCTTATGTTCATGGTTGCAGGAGAACTCAGGGTGGGATTACTAACTGATCACGTACCTTTACGAGAAGCCTCCCAGCGCATAGACGAGGGACTTATCAATGAAAAAATTGACATTATTTTGAATTCGTTAAAACGGGATTTCGCAATCCCTAAACCCAAAGTGGCTGTGCTTGCAATAAATCCTCACGCAGGAGATAGTGGTGTCATTGGGGAAGAAGACGATACGGTTTTAAAACCCACGATTCAAAAACTCAGGGACAAAGGTCATTTGGTGTTCGGACCGTATTCGGCCGATAGCTTTTTCGGGTCTAATGCCTATAAAAGTTTCGATGCTATTGTCGCTTCTTATCATGACCAGGGCCTAATTCCTTTTAAAACACTGTCGTTTGGTCATGGTGTAAACTACACCGCTGGCTTGAGCAAGGTAAGAACATCTCCAGACCATGGCACAGCCTACGAAATAGCAGGGAAAGGTAGGGCTGATGAGAGTTCTTTTAAGCAAGCTATATTCACTGCGGTATCTATTTTTAAAAACAGAAAGCAGTTTGAAGAGTACAGCAAGAATCCATTGAAAAAAGCCTCAAAATAGATATTAACATTTTTTGTTCATATCTAGTCTTTAAATAAGCAAAATTTTATATATTTGCACGCTCAAAATGTGTGTGGTAATGAAGGAATTAAAAGAATATACAATCTCTTTTTCGGGATTGAAAGTTGGAAAGCATCATTTTGAATATCACATAGATGATACGTTCTTTCAGAATTTTGATTATGAAGATTTTAATGCTGTAGATGTTACGGTTTCTCTTAATTTGGAGAAAAAGACAACATTGCTGGAGTTGCTTTTTGAAGCCTCGGGAACGGTAAACGTTAATTGCGATTTGTCTAACGAACCTTTCGACCAGGCTATTAGCGATAGTTTTAAGTTAGTGGTAAAGTTTGGGGACGAGTATAATGATGTAGACGAAGAGATACTGATAATCCCTCATGGCGAACACCAAATAAACGTAGCGCAGTACATCTATGAATTAATAGTGTTGTCTATACCTATTAAGAGGCTTCACCCAGGTGTTGAAGACGGCACTTTAGATTCGGATATAATCAAAAAATTAAAGGAATTAAGTCCTGAAAGTGCCAAAGAAGAAACAGCACAAAAAGGCAACGACCCAAGATGGGATAATTTAAAGAAATTATTAACGGATAAATAATATTAACAATGGCACATCCAAAGCGCAAAATATCAAGAACAAGAAGAGATAAAAGGAGAACCCACTATAAGGCTTCTGTTCCTCAGATTGCAACATGTCCAACCACTGGAGAACCACACTTATACCATAGAGCCCACTGGCACGAAGGTAAATTATATTACAGAGGACAAGTTTTAATTGATAACTCGGCAGAAGAAGAAAACGTAGCATAAGTCTTAAGCACGGACAAAACTAAACGCTCCATTGAGGGCGTTTTTTTTGTTTTAATTTTCTCAATAAGCCAAAATCTATGTAATTTGCATCATTATTTGGCATATTTCATAGAAAATTTGGTCTTTTTTACTGAATTTCTGCAATGTGCAATAAACCTAGAAGCTAATAATGAGTAACATTAAGGCGGCGATTACGGCTGTAGGAGGCTACGTTCCGGACTACATTCTTACCAATCAGATTCTGGAAACCATGGTAGACACCAACGACGAGTGGATTACCACAAGAACCGGAATTAAAGAAAGACGGATTTTAAAGGAAGAAGGAAAAGGAACTTCTTTTTTAGCCATAAAAGCGGCTGAAGAGTTAATTCAAAAATCAAATCTAGACCCAAAGGAGATAGACCTCGTAATAGTTGCAACTGCTACGCCAGACATGAAGGCGGCATCAACAGCGGCATACACCGCAACGCAAATAGGAGCCGTTAATGCCTTTTCGTTTGATTTAGAAGCGGCCTGTTCGAGTTTTCTTTTTGGTATGTCCGTGGCTTCTGCCTATATTGAATCGGGCAGATACAAAAAGATTCTCTTAATTGGCGCCGATAAAAATTCATCCTTTATAAACTATAAAGATAGAGCTACCTGTATCATTTTTGGCGATGGAGGAGGAGCTGTACTTTTTGAGCCTAATGAAGAAGGTTTTGGAGTACAGGATGAGTATTTGCGCAGTAATGGTGAAGGAAGGGAATTTTTACAAGCTACTTATGGAGGGTCTTCGTATCCTATAACAGCAGACACGTTTCACGAAGGGAAACATTATGTGTTTCAAGATGGTAAAACGGTCTTTAAAAATGCTGTGTTCAATATGGCGGATGTAGCCGAAAAAATATTAAAGCGCAATAATTTAAGCAATAATGATATATCTTGGCTGGTAGCACATCAGGCTAACAAGAGAATTATCGATGCTACAGCACACCGAATAAAATTAGACGACTCAAAAGTAATGATGAATATTCAGAAATATGGAAACACGACGTCTGCTACACTTCCATTGCTTTTGCACGACTACGAATCTCAACTCAAAAAAGGCGATAACTTAATTTTTGCGGCTTTTGGAGGTGGGTTTACCTGGGGCTCTATTTATTTAAAATGGGCCTATAATTCATAACACAACACTAACTAACAAATACAACATTATGGAATTAAAGGAAATTCAGAATTTAATCAAGTTTGTAGCTAAATCTGGCGCAAGTGAGGTTAAATTGGAAATGGATGACGTTAAGATTACCATTAAGACGGCCTCCGAGCCTGAAACTACAATCGTTCAACAGGTACCTATGCAACAAGCAGCACCTGTTGTACCTCAGCAAGCCCCTGCTGCTGCACCACAGCCAGCGGCACCAGCAGAAGAATCTGCTGCGCCAGCCTCAGCAGCGGATGACTCAAAATATATCACTATAAAGTCACCAATTATAGGAACATTTTATCGTAAGCCAGCTCCTGACAAACCTGTTTTTGTAGAAGTAGGAACACAGATAAAGGAAGGTGATGTACTTTGTGTTATCGAGGCCATGAAGCTATTTAATGAAATAGAATCTGAAGTTACTGGAAAAATAGTGAAGGTGCTTGTAGACGACGCTTCTCCTGTAGAATTTGACCAACCTCTGTTTTTGGTTGACCCATCTTAACAATTGAAAAGTTCAAACTGAGATCATCTCATCGAGTTTATGGATTTCAGGTTTTGAATCTTCATCATTAAACTAAAGGTTATGTTCAAAAAAATATTGATAGCCAATAGAGGTGAGATAGCATTACGTGTTATTAGAACCTGTAAGGAAATGGGCGTTAAAACGGTTGCTGTTTATTCTACAGCTGATGCAGACAGTCTTCATGTAAAGTTTGCGGATGAAGCCGTATGTATTGGTCCAGCTCCTAGTTCAGAATCCTATCTAAAGATTTCCAACATTATTGCTGCGGCAGAGATTACAAATGCCGATGCAATCCACCCAGGTTATGGATTTCTCTCTGAAAACGCCAAGTTTTCCAAAATATGTGAGGAGCACGGCATTAAGTTTATAGGAGCTTCCGAAGAGATGATTTCTAAAATGGGAGACAAGGCTACAGCAAAAGCTACAATGAAAGCGGCTGGTGTTCCTTGTGTCCCGGGCAGTGATGGAATTATAGAAGATTTTGAGGCGTGTGAAAAGATTGCTAAAAAGGTAGGTTACCCTGTTATGTTAAAAGCTACTGCTGGAGGCGGTGGAAAAGGGATGAGAGCCGTTTGGAAACCTGAAGATTTAAAGGCGGCATGGGATTCTGCCCGCCAAGAGTCAAAGGCAGCCTTTGGCAATGATGATATGTATATGGAAAAACTCATCGAAGAACCAAGACATATCGAAATTCAAATTGTTGGTGACTCTCGTGGTAAGGCCTGCCACCTTTCTGAAAGAGACTGCTCAATTCAACGCCGTCATCAAAAGTTAACGGAAGAGGTGCCATCACCATTTATGACCGATAAATTAAGGGATAAAATGGGTAAGGCAGCAGTGAAGGCTGCTGAATATATTGGCTATGAAGGGGCAGGTACCGTTGAGTTCTTGGTAGACAAACATAGAAATTTCTACTTTATGGAAATGAATACCAGAATTCAAGTAGAACATCCAATAACAGAACAAGTCATTGATTTTGACCTAATAAGGGAACAAATACTTGTAGCGGCAGGTGTTCCAATCTCTGGTAAAAATTATACTCCTAATTTACACTCCATAGAGTGCAGGATAAACGCTGAAGACCCTTATAACGACTTTAGACCATCTCCAGGTAAAATAACCACTTTACATGCTCCAGGAGGTCATGGCGTTCGATTAGATACCCATGTATATGCTGGGTATAGCATTCCTCCTAATTATGATTCTATGATCGCAAAATTGATAACCACGGCTCAAACAAGGGAAGAGGCCATTAATAAAATGAAGCGCGCTTTAGATGAATTTGTTATTGAGGGTATAAAAACGACCATTCCATTTCATAGGCAACTTATGGAGCATCCAGATTATCTAGCTGGAAATTATACCACCAAGTTTATGGAGGATTTCAAATTAAAAGAAGAAGATTAAAAATATAATTATAGCCAGAAAGAGAATAAATTGATAAAAAGCTCCTAATTTTAGGAGCTTTTTTATGTTATGAACCTATCCTATTGGGAATACAAGTCGTGGTTAGCCGATGTAGATTTTACCATTATCGGAAGTGGTATTGTTGGTCTCAACTGTGCCCTTAACCTTAAAAAGAGGTTTCCCAAGTCAAAAATATTAATTTTAGAAAAGGGTAGGCTACCACAAGGCGCTAGTACCAAAAATGCCGGTTTTGCGTGTTTTGGTAGTTTAAGCGAAATCATCTCAGATTTAAAATCACATTCTGAAGAACAGGTTTTTAACCTAGTAAAAGACAGGGTTGATGGGCTTCAACTGCTCAGAAAAACACTTGGCGATAAAAAAATTGGCTACCAGAATTTCGGTGGATATGAATTATTTCTGAAAAAGGACGCCCATTTATTTCAAACCAGTATAGAGCAAAGTCCAGAGATTAATACTCTGTTGCACTCAATTTTTAAGGACAACATTTTTAGTTGGGAAGAAAACCCTTATAATTTTAATAAAATAGAGCCAAGACTGTCTTTTAATAAATACGAAGGTCAGATAGACACTGGTAAAATGATGGAAGCTCTTCTTCATGAGGTTTACAAAGCAGGGATAAAAATCATTAACCATTGTTGTGTAGAGGCCTTTAGCGAAACCGGCAATGGAGTAGAGGTCAAAACCGATGCCTTCAACTTAATTACAGGGCATCTTTTAATCGCAACAAATGGATTTACAACGCATCTTTTGCCGCAACCTGTTAAACCTGCTAGAGCACAAGTACTCATTACCAAACCTATAAATAACTTGAAAATAAAGGGCACTTTTCATTTAGACCAAGGCTACTATTACTTCAGGAACATCGATAATAGGATATTGTTCGGTGGCGGCAGAAACTTAGACTTTAAAACCGAAGAAACCACATCTTTTGGAGTAACAAATAAAATTCAGAATGAATTAGACCAGATATTAAAGACCATAATTTTGCCCAACACAAATGTTGAGGTGGAGTTGCGTTGGTCTGGGATAATGGGTGTTGGCCAACAAAAACGCCCTATAGTAAAATCTATAAGCAATCGTGTTCATTGCGGTGTTCGCTTGGGTGGTATGGGTGTTGCCATAGGAAGTTTAGTAGGTAAGAAATTAGCGGAGTTATTATAATGTCTGAAGATTTCAAAATAAAGAAAGACCTTTTTAAGCAGTGCCATGAATTGCTTCAAGTAAGATTAGAGCGCCTTAACAACAAAATATCAGACTTACAAGAATCCTTGGGTACTGAAACAAAAAGCTCAGCAGGTGATAAACACGAAACAGGCAGGGCCATGATACATTTAGAACGTGAAAAATTAGGCTATCAATTGGCCGAATTAGAACAAGATCTAAAAGTATTAGAGCGTATAAATCCTTTAGACCAACATGTAAAAGTCGGTTTGGGGAGTGTGGTATTTACGACTCAATTTAATTATTTCATTGCTGTAAGTTGCGGACAAATAAGCAGTAGAGGAACTGATTTTTATGCGGTTTCCTCAAACGCTCCTATTGCTAAGCACTTTATGTCTAGGGAACAAGAAGATTGTGTGACGTTTAGGTCTCAAAAAATCACCATCTTAAAAATTCTGTAAAAAACACTCTTTTTCTTTAGGTTCTTTCGTTTGTAACGTAACTTCACTATTTAAAAAAGTGCTATGTTAAGAGTAATCTTTACTTCCTGTGCTCTTTTCTGGACAGTTTTCGGCTTTGCCCAGAAAGATTCAAGCATAGAATTCGTTATAAAGAACTTAGGGATTAATGTAGACGGTCATTTCAACAAATTTCAAATCAGAACAGACTTCGACACTTCAGCTAATCTTACTTCCGTTGCGGGAGAAATATACGTTTCTTCAATCGAAACAGGTATAGAAAGTAGAGACAAACATTTGCTTGAAGACGATTATTTTGATGTAAAAAGCCACCCTAAAATAAGTTTGAAAAGCAACGCAATCGCTAAAAAAGGCCCAAGTGATTATCAGGTTTCAGCAATTTTAACCATAAAGGACATCAGTAAGGAAATTAGTTTGCCAATTAAAGTTGAAATCCTCAACAATACATTTAGGGTTGAATCCAGTTTTGAAATAAATAGAAAGAAGTTTGATATTGGCGGCAGCAGTTTTGTTATGGGCAAAACAGTTAAAATAAAAGTGATACACTTCGAGCCAATAGAATGAAAAAAATAGATTATGACATTATAATTATTGGAGGAGGTTTAGCAGGTCTTTGCAGTGCTATTCATTTGGCAAAGTTCGATTTTAAGGTGTTGCTTATAGAAAAAAACGAATATCCAAGGCATAAGGTTTGTGGAGAATATGTATCAAATGAGGTCTTGCCATACTTAAAATGGTTGGGTTTTGATCCTTTTGAGTTTGGCGCAAAAACTATTGATAAATTTGAGTTAACCACCCAAAATAACAAAAGGATTTCAGCTAAGTTACCATTAGGCGGATTTGGGATGAGCCGATTTAAAATGGACCATCAACTTGCAAAGTTGGCAACACATAATGGCGTAGAAATTTTGCACACTGTGGTATCCAATATTGAATTTTTAAAACAACCAGACGTATTTAAAGTGACAACGAAAACAGGAAATGTTTTCAAATCTAAAACAGTCATTGGCGCTTATGGTAAACGGTCTAATTTGGATGTCACTTTAGAGAGAAAGTTCATTAAAAATAGGGCACCATACCTTGGAGTTAAGGTTCACGTGTCTGGTGATTTTTCTGACGATAAGGTTGCACTTCACAATTTCAAAGGTGGTTATTGTGGCGTTTCCAAGGTTGAAAATAACCACATAAACCTATGTTATATAACTAATTACAAGTCATTTAAAAAGCATAAGGACATTAGTACCTTTCAAGAAAAAGTGCTATATGAGAATAAGGCCTTAAATGAAATTTTTAAAAAAACAAGGTTAGAATTTGACAAGCCTCTAACCATTAGTCAAATTTCGTTTGAAACCAAGCAACCTGTAGAAGGACATATGTTAATGTGTGGCGATAGTGCTGGAATGATTCATCCTCTATGCGGAAATGGAATGGGTATGGCCATAAGAAGCGCCCAATTGGCGTCACACCTTATTATTGATTATCTTAACGGTAAAATTGCTGATAGAAAAAAACTTGAACATTTGTATAATAAAACCTGGCAAAACAATTTTAGATGGCGCCTAAAGGTTGGCCATGCCATTGCCTATCTATTTAGGCAGGAATGGTTAGCGCCCATATTGCTATTAATTCTAAGACGATTGCCCTTTTTGATGCCAAAAATCATAAAACAAACGCATGGCCAAGTTATGACAGGCCCTTTTTAATGAGCTTATTTATTGACACCACATACCGCAGTAAGAATCCAGAGCTCATGGATGATTTCACCATGGAAGGTGACTTGTTGCGTGACACATTAGATAAATTAGGCGTCATAAACAAATGGTTGGGAGGCAATAGAATTACCATTAGTGGTATAAAGAAATTACTCCAAAACAAGCCTAAGGATAAGACGTATAAAATAATAGATTTGGGCTGTGGACATGGTGATTTGTTAAGACTTATTGCAGATTATGCAAGAAAAAACGGCTATACCTTTCAGCTTATGGGTATAGATGCTAACCATGCTACAGTTGCCTATGCACAGGAGCTTTCAAAAAATTATCCCGAATTATCTTTTAAGAAAATGGATGTTTTTTCAGAAGCCTTTGATACCTTGGAATATGATATAGCTTTATGTACACTGTTTTTACATCATTTTGACGAACCGGACCTTTCGATTTTACTTAAAAGGTTAGCTCAAACAGCTAATTTGGGCCTTGTTATAAATGATTTACAACGCAGCAAGACGGCTTATACATTATTCAAGGCCATCGGATGGTTTATTTCTAATCATATGGTTGTTCAAGACGGATTGACCTCAATTTTAAGGGCCTTTAAACGTCACGAATTGGAACAGCTATCACATCAATTAAATTTAAAATCACAGATACGTTGGCGATGGGCCTTCCGTTATCAGTGGATAATAAAGACTTAAATGGCAGTAAGAATTACATCAGTTGCTAAACAACTTCCAAAATATACGAGAGAAACTAAAGATATTTTACCTTTTGTTGAGCTGTGGCTTCAAGGTCAGGATGAACGTTTTAAACGGAAGGTCTTAAAAATCTTTGAAAACGCCGCTGTAGATCGCAGATATGCCATCATGGATGCAGAGGAAGTATTTTCAAAAACATCTTTCGAAGAGAAAAACGACATCTATTGTAAGGCAGCAATTGAGCTTTCAGAAAAGAGTTTAACAAAAGCACTAGAAAAAGCAGCACTGAAAGCAGGTGATATTGATTACATAATAACGGTGAGCTGCACTGGTATTATGATACCGTCTTTGGATGCCTACCTAATTAATCGTCTTGGCATGAGGCAGGATATTGTTAGGCTTCCCGTGACAGAAATGGGCTGTGCAGCTGGTGTGTCAGGTATCCTTTATGCCAAGAATTTTCTAAAGGCCAACCCTAACAAGCGCGCTGCGGTGATTGCTGTAGAGTCTCCAACGGCAACTTTTCAATTAGACGACTACTCCATGGTAAACATAGTGAGTGCCGCGATTTTTGGTGATGGCTGTGCCAGTGTCATCTTGTCGTCATATGAAGAGGACAAAGGTCCTGAAATTATTGATGAGGCCATGTACCATTTCTATAACGCTGAACATATGATGGGTTTCAAGCTTAAAAACTCAGGTCTTCAGATGGTGTTGGATCAAAGTGTCCCAGAAACGATTGCCAAACATTTTCCTAATATAATTCATCCATTTTTAGAGCGAAACGGATTAACTATTGAAGATATTAATCACTTAGTGTTTCATCCTGGAGGCAAGAAGATTGTTCAAACAGTTGAAGATTTATTTGGGAAATTAGGTAAAAATATAGACGATACTAAGGAGGTATTGCGATTATATGGTAATATGAGTAGTGCAACGGTGCTTTATGTACTAGAGCGTTTTATGGATAGAGACATTGCCAAAGGAGAAAAAGGCATTATGCTTAGTTTTGGTCCAGGCTTTTCGGCACAACGTATTTTATTGGAATGGTAAAATGAAAGAATTTGAAAATACTAATTATTGGGCCCTAATTCTGGGTGGAAGTAGCGGTCTGGGTCTTGCTACCGCTCACAAGCTTGCTCAACATGGTATGAATGTTTGTGTGGTTTATAGGGCGTCACGAAATCAGGAGGATACTATTAAACAGGAGTTCAAACGTATTAGAGAGTCAGCTGTTGAGGTTATAGCTTTCAATGTAGATGCCTTTAACAAACAAAAGCAAGACGAAGTAGTAGCAGAACTTAAAAACACCTTTAAAGAGGGCCAGAAAATAAGAGCCTTGGTGCATAGCGTGGCTAAAGGAAATCTTAAGCCCATGGTATCTAACGAGGGCCCTGAACTTCAAAGCCAGGATTTTGTCTTAACCATTGAGGCTATGGGCATTAGCCTTTACAATTGGACCAAAGCTTTGCACGAGGCGAATTTATTCGCAGAAGATTCACGAATAATAAGTTTTACGAGTGAAGGAAACAGCAAAGCATGGCCAAATTACGCTGCGGTATCTGCTGCCAAAGCAACGCTCGAAGCCATAACCAGGAACATTGCTCTGGAGTTTGCAAGTCATGGCATAAAGGCAAATTGCATTCAAGCAGGCGTAACAGATACAGCTTCATTGCGAATGATTCCAGGAAGTGATAAATTGAAAGAACACAGTTTAAAACGAAATCCGAACAACCGTTTAACCCAACCTGAAGATATTGCTAATGTGGTATACTTAATGTGCAAAGATGAGGCCAAATGGATTACAGGTACTGTTATACCTGTAGACGGAGGAGAACACTTAAATTAGGATGACAACAAAAAATATTCTTGAGCACTTGCCCTATGACGAACCCTTTTTGTTCGTTGACGGTATAGAACAAATCTCAGAAAACGGAATTACTGGTTTTTACACGTTTAAAGACAATGCGTTTTTTTATAACGGTCATTTTAAAAATAATCCAGTAACGCCAGGCGTGATACTTACAGAATGCATGGCACAAATCGGATTAGTATGCCTTGGCATTTATCTACTAAAAGATAAGATAGATTCGAAACAAAATCCTGAGATTGCCTTAACTTCCCATAATGTTGACTTTTTTGTTCCTGTATTTCCTAATGAGAAAGTAACGGTTGTTTCAGAAAAAGAAGTGTTTAGATTTAATAAATTGAAGTGTAATGTGAAACTGTTCAATTCACGAGAGGAATTGGTTGCAAGAGGAAAAATTTCTGGAATGATAAAAACATGAAACAAAGGGTCGTAATTACGGGTTTAGGTGTTGTAGCACCAAATGGTATAGGGCTATCAGAATTCACTAAAGCACTTAGAAATGGTAATTCTGGGATAACCTTTCATGAAGAATTGAAAGCGCTAAATTTTTCATGTCAGATTGGTGGTATCCCAAAAGTTTCTGAGGAATTAAAGTCTAAGTATCTAACGGACCTACAACTACGCGGATTTAAAAGTTCAGGCATTTTATATGGATGTATGGCTGGTATGGATGCATGGAAAGATGCTGGATTAGAGATTAACCCTGAAAGTGAGGTCGATTACGACTCGGGTCTAATCTTTGGTACTGGCACATCTGGAGTGGAGAAGTTTAGAGAAGCCATTTACAAGCTTGACGACGGACAGGTGCGCCGACTAGGAAGTACGGTGGTACTGCAAACTATGGCTAGTGGCGTAAGTGCCTACCTGAGTGGAATTTTGGGTTTGGGAAATCAGGTAACAACGAATTCTTCTGCCTGCTCTACAGGAACAGAAGCCCTTATATTGGGTTTTGATCGCATTAGACAAGGCAAGGCCAAAAGAATGTTAGTGGGAAGTTGTAGCGATCATGGACCATACGTGTGGGGAGGCTTTGATGCCATGCGTGTTATGACGTATAAATATAACGACAACCCACAAGAAGCGTCAAGACCAATGAGTGCCACGGCATCAGGATTTGTTCCAGGCAGTGGCGCGGGAGCTTTAATGTTAGAGTCTTTGGAAAGTGCCTTGGAACGCGGAGCCAAAATTTATGCCGAAGTTTTAGGAGGTGCAGTAAATTCTGGAGGGCAGCGAGGAGGCGGTACTTTAACGGCTCCAAACCCAGAAGCTGTTCAAAGATGTATTGGCCAAGCCTGTGAAAACTCAGGTATTAATACAGCTAATATTGATCTTATAAATGGTCACCTCACGGCTACATCGAAAGATACTCTGGAGATTGAAAATTGGGTAAAAGCATTGGGCAGAAAGGGCCGGGATTTCCCGCAGATTAATGCCACTAAATCTAGCATCGGACATTGTTTGGCAGCTGCAGGCGCCATAGAATGTGTGGCAAGTATTATCCAATTACACCAGCAATTTATAGCACCAAATATAAATTGCGAAGACCTTCACCCTGAAATTCTTAAATTAATCCATTCAGACTGCATACCAACCGTTTTGCAAGAAAAAGCCCTTGATGTTGTGGCCAAAGCGAGTTTTGGATTTGGGGATGTGAATGCATGTGTTTTATTTAAGCGATATATAGCTTAACTTTGGATTAATAAAATCAGGCTATGAATAAAGACGACTTAATTTCTAAGTTAAAAATCATTATTTCTCCATACGTTCAAGATGAAGAGGCATTTAAGGACTTAACAGAGGACACAGACTTTGTTAAGGACTTAAAAATCAATTCTGCCAACCTTGTAGATATTATATTGGATATAGAAGATGAATTTGATATTCGATTAGAAAATGAAGACATGGAAAAAATGTTGGATGTAAAATCAGCCATGGCTATTGTCGCATCTAAATTAGAAGACTAATGGTTGGCAATGACGTTGTAGATCTCAGAGAGGCCAATAAGACTTCTAATTGGCAGCATCCAAGATTTAAATCGAAACTGTTTACAGAATTAGAGCAAGAACTTATCAACAATTCAGATAATCCTTTTGTAATGATATGGCGCCTGTGGTCTATGAAAGAAGCCGCATATAAGCTATTTACTCAAAATAATGGCGGACGCTTTTTTAACCCTAAGGGATTTGAATGTGCTTTGGAAAATACTTTTGGTACAGTTAAGTTCAAGAATTTTAAGTGTTTTGTAGAAAGTAAGGTGACTTCAAATTTTATTATTTCTGAAGCCAAGACAATCCAAGAAAATTTTAAATCTAAGATTGTGAGTTTAAGTAGCAACAGCCCGAAATTGCAATCCAAAGAATTAAAGCAGAATCTCTTTGAGCATATGGCTAATACCATAAACAAAAATGCTAAATTACAACTGACCTATACTCGGTTCGGAGTCCCACTACTTGAAGTTGAAGGAGAGCTTCATCACATTAGTCTCACCCATCACGGCCGTTTCGGAGCATTTGCAATAGCTTGATATGAAGCGCTTAGAGAGAACTATAGCACAGTTAATAAGGTTCAGGCTTCCTGTTCTTACTCTAATTGGCCTGCTCCTGACATTTTCAGTCTATCAAACCATTAGCAAACTCAGTGTAGATAATTCCCTTTCGATATGGTTTTTAGAAGATAATCCCAGCTATAAAGCATATATAACATACCAAGAAGAGTTTGGCTCAGATGAAATTTTTGTGGGAATGCTTCCTGTTGACAACGCATTAGACAAAAAGAACATTGACCGTTTTAAAGAATTTCATCAAGTTTTAGATTCGCTATGGTATGTTAAAACGTCTTTTAGTTTGGCCAAGGCCAAGTACCCTATTTATGCCAATAACAAAATAGTTTTTGATGAGCTCTACAACTCCAATCGTAGCGAAAAGGGACTAAAAAACTTGTTTGGGAAATTACCGAATCTTACAGCGCAACTGGTAACTAAAGATTACAAAAACCTATTCTTTTATATTCAATTAAAACCAACACCTCAAATTGAGTCTAAAAGAGAAGTAATAGCCAGTGAGATTAGGAACGTTGTTGAGCGTTTTTATGACAATTATTATTTATCTGGTGCTCCCGTTTTAAATGAGGCCTATAGCAGAGGCATTTACAAGGAAAGCTTGGTTTTTGGAGTGTTGACAATTTTAGTGATTGCCACCATGCTACTTTTTTTGTTGCCCAACAAGCGGTACCTGCTTATGGCCTTGTGTTCTGTGGCCGCTCCTATTACAATTTTATTTGGGATAATCACATCTTTTGGTTACGCCTTAAACATGATTTCCATGTTAATTCCAACCATTCTGATGGTTTACAGTGTGAGTGACGCCGTTCACATCATAAATATTTATCATAAAGAAGGTCTCGTTCAAAAAAGACTCTCGAAATTACAATTGATAACCCTATCAATTAGAAAAAGCTTTACTCCCTGTTTTTACACTACACTCACCACCTTTGTTGGGTATTTTGCCCTATACCTCTCACCGCTGCCTGCATTTAAAAATATGGGCATATTCACTTGTATCGGTTTGTTACTGGCATTTTTATTGGTCTATATCATCACAATAATAGGTTTTAGTTATGTAAGCTTGGATTTTGAAAATTCTAAACCCATTTTAAGTCTAAAGAACTATTCACAAACTAAGGTGATAGATTGGTTAAATCGTATCACATCACAATATAAGAATGGGATTATTATCATTTCCTCTCTGATTTTGGCCTTTGGCATTTTCTCTGTTTTTAAGATTAAGATTGACACTAACTCTTTGGATTTATTGGCTGAAGGAACAGCAAAAGAAGATTTACGCATCATTGAAAATAATTTAAACAGCAGTTCACGGCTACAGTTAAACATTAGTTCAAAGCAGGGAACAATGTTAGAGACCAAAGCTGTTAATCATCTTGAACGTTTTCAGCAAAAATTAGATTCAAGTGATTTAATGGCCGAACCGATTTCTGTGGTTAATCTCAAGCGATTTTTGGAAAAGCGTTCGCCTATCTTGTTTCGCTCCAACATATCCAATGACGATGTATATGATATAGTTCAAAGGCTCGATAATAGAGACAATTCATTTTACAAATTCTATTCAGACGATTTTAAAACCGCTAGTATCACGCTTGGCGTAAAAGAGCTTAAAACATCAGAACTTCAACAAATATTAAATGAGATTAGATCTAATTTTCAATCTGAATTTAATTCGGAAGACTACAACCTAGAAATAAATGGATTCTCTGTGGTCTTCGCCCAGTTAAATGATTTTATTTTAGAAACCCAGTTTAAGTCGTTTTTCGCTGCTTTTTTTGTTGCCTTTTTATGCTTGTGGTATTTTATCAAAAGCCTAAGAACTACCATTTTAGTTTTGATTCCCAATATCTTACCGTTGGCGTTATTGGCTATAGTCATGAGTCTTTTAGGAATTCCGCTGGATGTTTCAACGGCTATGATAACACCCATTATGTTGGGTATTGCAATGGACGACACCATCCATTTGGTATACAAATACAGGCGCAGCAAAGTCATAAAAGGCTCTTCACAATATCGAATAGACAAGGCCATGCACTATACGGGCAGTGCTCTTTTTTCTACCACCATCGCCCTTTTTGCGGGCTTCCTAATCATAGCATCGAGTGCCGTACCATCTGTTAGGGATTTTGGGTTACTGTGTGCTGTGACAGTAGCCATTGCTTTAATTACAGATATCATTTATCTGCCAGCGTTATTAAAACGCTTTGATAGATAGCTATTTTATTGTTTCAAAAAAGATTTTGGTAGAAGGAGCGATGTTTTCATGATGTGCTATATATATCGTTTGCTCCTTGTATTCAGCCTCTATTAACCAGGATCTGCCCTTAAAATAGCTTTGTTTTACCCGAGCCATGTAATTAGAGTTTTTAACAATTTGAATTTGATGTGCGTAATACAAACGATTATCTATGTCTGAAAACTCCTCGAAAAATGAAGCCACTAATGGTATTTTTGGGTTATCGTACAATTCTTTTGGGCTGCCATGCTCTATAATCCTTTTGTCATGCAACACTAGAATTTGGTCTGCAAAGCCCAAAACATCATCCTTGTCGTGAGTGGCAACTAAGCAACTGATATTTTTCTTTTTTAAATAATTAAAGACCTTACGTCTTAAAGAATGCTTTTTAAAATTGTCAATATGGCTAAAAGGTTCGTCGAGCAATAAAATTTCTGGTTCTTTGGCTAATGCTCGCGCTAGAGCGACGCGTTGTTTCTGGCCACCACTGAGATACTTGACTTTGGTTTTTGAATAGGCCTCAAGTTCTACAACAGCAATTAACTCTTCAATGCGTTCTTGCCGCTTGTCTAAATAGAATCGCGATAAAAATTTACCTATGTTTTCTGCAACGGTGGTAACTGGCATTAAGTCAAATTCTTGCGTGACCTGTTTCATAAAATCATAACCCACTACAAGATTAAATTTAGGACCGAGGATTTCTGTGTCTTTCCAAAATATATGACCACCAATTAGGTCGTATTCACCATAAATGAGCTTTAAAAGCGTGCTTTTCCCAGAACCGCTTTCGCCTATAATAGCCAAGTTTTCACCAGCGTCAACATTAAAAGTGATGTTTTTTAAAACGGGAGATTTAGAATAACCGAAAGTGATATTTTCAACCTTAAGCATGGCGCAAAAATACCATAAAAAAACCGCCTGAAACTATTCGGGCGGTTGGGATATTTATAAGTTCAGAAATTAGTTTTTGACGAATTTTCTTTTAATGCTCCTGCCATTTGATTCAATTCTTAAAAAGTAAACTCCACTTTGGAGATTAGACACATTAAGTTCGTTGTTGTTAATTCTCTGATTGAAAACACGTTTCCCAGTAACGTCAAAAATTGTTGCAATTTTCTCTGTTAAAACGCTAGATGTTTTAATCTTTAAAACATCTCCTACCGGATTAGGGTATATGGATATGTCTGAAATTGTTTCATCCTCTACACTCAAAGGGGCTGAACCTTCTACAAGTACATGGCTTGTATTGATACTTGGGTTTTCAAAAACATCAACAACACCAGAGGGCCAATAAACTCTAATCTCAGTAATTGAAGTTTCGGCACCAAGACCAAAATGAGTGTTAAGTGAACTCATAAACTCAAAACCTTCGCCACTTCTTACATCTCTAATTTGAGTGCCAGAAGGCGTTACTAATTCAACTCTCGCACCAATACCATTTCTGTTACTGTAGTTTGGAGTGGCATGAGCCATACCTACGGTAGTTATTTTTACCCAGTTATTGCTATTTCCAAGATTATAATATCTAACACCGTTATAGTATGCGTCTATAAACCCATCATTGTTAAGGTCACCAAAACTACCATTTTTGTAATTGATTTGGTCATCGTCAGCATCTTCAAAAGTCATATCGCCCTTGCCGTACATTATAGAGCCGTTACTAATAATATCTAAGTTACCGTCATTATCAATATCAAAAGCAGAACTTTCCCATCCTGTTGGGGCATTAATACTTGCTCCTGCAGTAACATCTGTAAACACATAATCGTTATTTGGATTGCCATCATCAGAGAAGCCACTATTTTCCATAAGCTTATGAGTGCCTGAACTAGCCCCTACAAAGACGTCCATATCGCCATCGTTGTCAAAATCTCCCCAAGCAGAAGACCATGTTTGCATTGGGTCTGCCAAGCCTATAGCAGCAGCATTTTCAGTGTAAGTGCCATCACCATTGTTAGTGTACATGACGTTGGTTCTACGTTCTTCAGAACCACCACACTTAGCGATAAACAAATCCATATTTCTATCGTTGTTGTAGTCTATCCATATGGAACCATAATCGCCACCAGAAGGGAAATTACCTAATTCATAAGGTGCGCCAGGAGTGACGTCAGATTGATAGAAGATTAAATTACCAGATCCATCGTTAATAAAATAAACATTAGGTTGCACATCGTGACAAACAAAGGCGTCTAAATTTCCATCATTATTAATATCAACAAAGTTAGAACGCTGTGAGAATACATATTCTGTTGTAGATTGTTGTGTAAAACTACTACCATCAGCACTAGCCTGCATAAATGTTACACCACTACCACCACCATATAGCAAATCGGTTTTTCCGTTAGCATCAAAATCTGCTGCAGCCATACTCCAGCTTGGTAAAAAGGCTGCACTAGGAGTGGTAATATTTATAGCGGTAAAGGAACCATCTGCATTTTGCTCTTGAATATTTATGTTTGTTGAAGAAACACCAACAATATCATCTAAAAAATCCCCATTCATATCAACTACAGCTAAATCAAAGCCATTAACGGTTATAGGTTGTTGCGAAAAATTTATTCTAGATGGGATAATTGTTGTAAAACTTACTGGACCAACAAAGTTCGAAAAATCACCATCACCACAGTTGGCCTGTACATAAAAATCATAAGAGGTGCCCTGAGATAGACCTGTTAAACCATAAGATGTCGTATCGAGATTAGAAACCAAATTTCCTGAACCCAAGACGAAACCCGCTTCACCCCATTCAATATTCCATGAGGTTGATGACCCTACCTCAGTCCATTGGAGATTAGCAGAAGTTGCCATAACATCAACCGCATTAGGGTTTGTTGGATTTGGGCAAGAAGGTGTTTCATAAAGCGTCACAACAATGTTAGACCAATTGGCATTAGAGCCAGCATAACTTTGATTAAATATCATATCAATATAACCGTCTGTTGAAGGGTCGTAAAGATTTGGTAGGTCTCCTTCAAATATTAAAGTTGTGTCACTAGTTGAATTTGCACCTCCGGATGTTGGCGGATCGATTGCAACGTTGTCGGAGTTGGTTATAAAGGTTAAGTCCGCTTCATTGGACCATGGAATACCTGAGCCCTCAGACCAATCTACAGAAACTCTAAAAGAACTGTAAGAACCTGAAGAAGGTACAGGAACACCTACCGAATTGCCAACATCATTTAAGCTATAAGTTACAGGTGAGCCTTGGGCCACATTTATTGGTCCTTCAATTGGACTGAAAACGTATTGGGCGTTACCTATAAAATAGGTAAGGGCTACAGCCGTAAGAAATAAAGTAATTTTTTTCATGTTTTTAAGGAATTTTAATTGCAGTTATCAAGAGAATTGATCCATTCTTCTATAAGGTCAATACCCTCTCTGTGGTTGGTGGTCCTGCCTAACAAGGGCATTCTAAATGATTCATCAGTAGTGCTTAGTCTATAATAGAGAATGGATAAGTCAATGTTATTAGGTGTTACGATATAGGAATTTGGTATAAATTGCGTTTCGGGCTCAACACATACGCCAATATTATCTGGATCACTAGTTAAATGGTATTCAAATCGCATAGGCCTATAATTACAATGTCCATTATCTGAGTGGCAATGTGCACAATTAATGTCTAAATAAGACCTAACCCTATCATTTAATGGCTGCGAAATATCATCCCAAGCCACGACGGTGTTAATGTTGTTGGGTATATCTGGTTTTAAATAACCTACTTGAATAAGCTTTTGCAACTGATTAACGACCTCACCATTAAAATCATAATTTCTGTTTAGGTTTTGAGGTTTTAAACCTATAGGCGTAGGGTTGTCGGAACTGTTATGACAGGTAAAGCATTCCGCCCTCGAAGGAATCCTGTAATCTGTAGTTTTAAGAGCTCCATTCTCCAACCAACTTATATTAACCGTGCTACCTTGATTGGTAAAAAAAGCCTCTGTTTGTTCATCATTCCACACGTAGTTAGCAAAATCCCAACCGCTCGTTTTTTTAAACATAATTCGTGTTTCAAGAATTTTTGAAGAATTATTAGGCTGTACATTGTTGTAATAGAAATTCTTAATAATAACGCTTCCTGTTGGGAAGTCTAGGGACGAATAATCATTAATATAATTTGCTTTAACACCATTGGGCATCCAAATGAAACGTTTCTTTTTTGCGTAATCGGTAAATAAAGGTGTAATAAGGTCGTAAGGATACACTCCAAAGGTAGGATTAAGTTCTTTTAAATCTCCTTCAAAGAAATTGTATAATGACAACGTTTCGTGTGGAGTATCACCTTCAAACATATTCACAACAGATAAGGATGAAATTGTCAAAGAAATAGTTTCTATTGAACAGTTATCGGAAGCATCACAGATTGTATATTGAATTGAGTCTTCACCTACAGTGTTTGCATTTGCAGTGTATACTAAATAATCATCACTTACATTATCAGGGGTATTATTGTTGTTAATCACTACTGAACCTAATGAAGGATCACTTAGGGACAGTGTGCCAGATTGGGGAATATTAGAATCATTATTGAATATAAATATTTCGACTTGAGAATTTTGTGTCAAAAAAACCTCATCAGGATTAGTTTCAATAGACAAAGGTGTTGTGCTATCATCTGATTCGCTACAAGATGATATGGACAAAAGGGTCAAAAAAACCAGTTTTAGTATGTACTTTTTTCTCATTTGATAATAACAACGCATTGACAGAACAGTTTAAATAGAAAAACCCCTACTTTTTTAACAAAAATAGGGGTAAATCTAAGATTTTTTAATTAAATCGTTTATAATCAAATAAAAAAGATAAACAACTCTTAAAATATTTAAATTAAAGACACATAAAAATTAGCCTTTTACCTTTTCTTTAGTTTTACTTGGCAGTACATCAAAACCCATATTATAGAGGGTGAATCCAAAGATATCTGCATATTGTTCAATCGTTTTACTCACAGGTGTCCCAGCACCATGACCAGCATCTGTTTCTATTCTTATCAGTGTTGGATTTTCACCAGATTGCTTTGCTTGCAGTTCTGCGGCAAATTTGAAACTGTGAGCAGGCACAACTCTATCGTCATGGTCTCCAGTGGTAACGAGCGTTGCGGGATAAGACACACCCTCCTTTACATTGTGCACAGGAGAGTATCCTTTTAAATATTCAAACATTTCTTTACTGTCTTCTGCAGTGCCGTAATCATAAGCCCAACCAGCTCCAGCCGTAAAAGTGTGATATCTTAGCATATCCAAAACACCAACAGCAGGTAAGGCCACTTTCATTAAATCTGGCCGTTGCGTCATGGTAGCGCCCACAAGCAAACCACCATTGGACCCACCTCTTATGGCCAAATAGTTGGAAGAGGTATAGTTATTATCAATAAGATATTCTGCAGCGGCAATGAAATCGTCAAATACATTTTGCTTTTTCATTTGTGTTCCAGCATCATGCCAAGCTTTACCATATTCACCGCCACCTCTTAAGTTGGGTACGGCATAAATACCACCTTGCTCCATCCAAACGGCATTGGCAATGCTAAAGCTAGGTGTAAGGCTTATATTAAATCCGCCATAACCATATAAAATAGTTGGATTTTTGCCATTTAGTTCAAGCCCCTTTTTGTGGGTAATAATCATAGGGACTTTTGTTCCGTCTTTTGACGTGTAAAAGACTTGATTACTTTCATAATCCTCAGGATTGAAATCAATCGCTGGTTTACGGTACAATTCAGACGTACCATTTTTAATATCGTATTTGTAAATGCTACCTGGCGTTACATAATTGGTGAATGAGTAATACAATTCTGTTTCCTCTTTCTTGGCTCCAAAGCCTCCTGCCGAACCAATACCCGGAAGTTCTACTTCGCGCACAAGATTACCATCGTAGTCGTACTGCAACACTTTAGAAACGGCATCGACCATATATTCAGCAAAGAAGTAGCCACCTCCTGTTGATGGGCTGAGCACATTTTCCGTTTCAGGAATAAAATCTACCCAGTTTTCAGGAGTAGGGTTAGAGGCATCAACCGTGACAACTTTTTGGTTAGGTGCATTTAAATTGGTCATTATATATAATTTTGACCCTTCGTTTTCTATAATATTAGAGTCGCTGTCCGTATGGTCCAAAACGGTGACAAAATCCGAATCCGGTTTGGTTAGGTCCTTGATGAGCAGCTTATTTCCAGAGGTTGATACTCTTGGCGTAATAACGAGGTACCTGTCGTCTTCAGTAACACCGCCATAGATGTACCGATGCTTTTCTTCCGGAGTACCACCATAGATTAATTGGTCTTCGGACTGCTTAGTGCCTAGTTTGTGGTAGTATACTTTATGTTGGTCTGTTTTTGCAGAAAGTTCGCTTCCTTTTGGTTTATCATAGCTAGAGTAATAAAACCCTTCATTTTTGTACCATGACATACCGCTAAACTTAATATCAACTAGGGTGTCTTCAACGATTTCCTTGGATTCTACGTCCATGACTAGAATTTTACGCCAGTCACTTCCTCCCTCAGAGATAGAATAGGCCAGCGTTTTACCATCTTTGGAAAAACTTAGACCGCCCAATGAAATGGTTCCATCTTCCTTGAAAGTGTTGGGGTCTAAGAAAACTTCTGCTGTTGAAGGGTCCTCACCTGTTTTATAGCGATAAATCACATACTGATTTTGTAAACCATCATTTTTTCTAAAATAGGTGTAGTCACCTTCCTTAAATGGCGCACCAATTTTTTCGTAATTCCATAATTTCGAAAGCCTATTTTTCAGTTCTTCTCGATAAGGAATATTATCTAAATACCCAAAGGTGACTTCGTTTTGGCGTTTTACCCATGCCTCAGTAGCCTCACTTCTATCATCTTCTAACCAGCGGTAAGGGTCTTTAACCTCGACACCAAAATAGGTATCTACAGTATCAACCTTTGGAGTTTCTGGATAAGTCACGGCTATTGCATCGGTTGTTTTGGGTTCGTTTTTGCAAGACATAAAGACACAAAGTACGGTTATTGGTAATAGTAATTTTCTCATTATATAAAGTGTTATCAATAATAATTGCTTCACAAGATACTAACTTATAACCTTTGTTTTAAATTCTAAGTCATAAAAACAAAGTTAATATAATCACTTCAACAAGGTCAATAGGAAATTTTGGTTAAATCGATGATTAAATGGAATTCAAAAAGCAAGAGCCCTTAAAGTGTTAAACCAAACTGTTGGCAACAAGATACTCTGCAATTTGCACGGTATTGGTGGCAGCACCCTTGCGCAAATTATCGCTCACAACCCAAAGGTTCAAGCTGTTTGGTTGGGAAGTATCCCTGCGAATACGCCCTACAAAGACCTCATCTTTTCCGTTGGCATAGATGGGCATTGGGTAGAGATTAACGTCTAAGTTATCTTGAACCACAACACCATCGGTTTCACTTAATAACTTTCTAACCGTTTCTAAATCAAAATCGTTTTCAAATTCTACGTTGACCGCTTCGCTGTGTCCTCCTGCTGTAGGAATTCTAACTGCGGTTGCCGTAACTGCAATGGTATTGTCGCCAAGGATTTTTTGGGTTTCGCGAACCAATTTCATTTCTTCCTTGGTGTATCCATTGTCTTCAAAAACATCACAATGTGGGATGGCATTTTTATGAATTGGATATGGATAGGCCATAGCACCCGTTTTCCCTGAAATCTCATTTTCTAATTGCTCAACGGCCTTTACACCTGTGCCCGAAACCGATTGATACGTAGAAACAACGATCCGTTTTATTTTATAGGCTTTATGCAATGGTGCTAGGGCCATAACCATTTGTATGGTGGAGCAGTTGGGATTGGCAATAATCTTATCTGATTTTGTCAATTCCTTAGCATTAATCTCAGGCACTACTAATTTCTTGTCTAAATCCATGCGCCATGCTGAGGAATTGTCTATAACCGTAGTGCCCACTTCTGCAAACTTTGGCGCCCACTCGAGTGAGGTGCTGCCACCAGCTGAAAACAAGGCAATATCAGGTTTTTCCGAAATCGCTTCCGGGATACTAATGACCTCATACGCCTTGCCTCTAAAGGCCACTTTTTTACCAACAGAACGTTCTGAGGCTACTAACAAAAGTTCGTCAATTGGGAAGTTACGTTCTTCTAATACCTTCAGCATTACATTTCCTACCAAGCCAGTTGCACCTACTACAGCTATTTTCATTTATAAAAATTAAAAATTATGGCACAAAATTAAGCAAAAACAAAAGCTTAGTTTTAAGAAAATAGGTGCTTTTAACAACAATAAAATGAGGTGTTAATTAATTAACCGTTACTAAAAAGAAAAACCCAAGCTTTTTGGCCTGGGTTTAAAGTTAAACATCTATGTAGTATAGCGGTGTCGCTATGCTTTATTTCTTTAATAAATCTCTTATTTCAGAAAGCAACTCTTCTTGAGTTGGTCCGGCTGGTGTTTCTGGAGCAGGTTCTTCCTTCCTCTTCATCTTATTGACGCCTTTTACAACCAAAAACATCACGAAGGCCACAATAATAAAATCGATAACGTTTGTCAGGAATGTACCGTATTCTAACCAAACCTCTCCAACAATTTCGCCGGCATCATTAGCAGATCTTTCTTTCAGCTTGTATCGTAGTGCTTTAAAATCACTGTCAAATAAGAGGCCAATCAATGGTGAAACAATTCCTCCTGTAAATGCTGTAACAACTTCTTTAAAGGCGGCTCCCAAGACAAAACCAACGGCAATGTCAACGAGATTGCCCTTCATTGCAAACTCTTTAAATTATTTAAGCATAATTTAGTGTATTGGTTAATGAATTAAATTTAAGTAAAATACTATTACTAAGGCCGAGCCTTAGGTCAAAATTTTACGTTTTACGCGTTGTGAAACGGCCGTGAGGATTTCATAGGAAATGGTTTGCGCTGATTCGGCCAAAAGAGATGCTTTATGCGTTTTATCAAAAATAATCACTTCATCCCCTTCCTTACAGTCAATATTTGTAACATCTACCATAATCATGTCCATACATACATTTCCGACAATTGGCGCTTTTTGGTCGTTTATAAAGACATAACCTTTTTTATTGCCATATAATCTAGAAATACCATCAGCATGACCGATTGGTATAGTTGCCGTTTTTTCATGTCCTTTTGCTCTGTAAGCCCTGTTGTAACCTACCGTTTCGTTAGGAGAAATATTGTGAATTTGGGAAATCACAGATTTTAAATTGGCAATGGGCTCCAGGTGTTTATCTTCCTTAGCTGAATTTCCAAAACCATAAAGTCCAATACCACATCTCACCATATCAAAATGTGCTTCGGGATAATTAAGTACGCCAGAGGTATTGCACAAATGAAGCCAAGGCTTAAATCCCATAAGCATTTCAAATTTATCTGCTATGGATGTAAAGGTTGAAATCTGTTGTTGTGTGAAGGCTTTCTCAGATAGGTCTTCACTTGCAGCGAGATGAGAAAAAACCGATTTGGTTTTTAGGGCTTGTGTAGCTTTCAATACGTTGGTTACAGATTGGACATCAGACACATTAAAGCCCAAGCGATTTAGCCCTGTGTTAAATTTTATGTGAACAGGATATTCTTTTTGAGCATATTCCGTAGCCACTTCAATAAATTTTTGAAGCACATTGAAGCTGTATAGGCTTGGTTCTAAACAATGGTCTATCAAGGCTTTGAAATTGACCGGTTGTGGGTGTAAGACAAGAATAGGAGTTTTTATTCCAGCTTCGCGTAACAGGATTCCTTCTTTAGCATAGGCCACTGCAAAATAATCGACATCTAGAGATTCAAGGTGTTTGGCAATTGCAACGGTATCACTTCCGTAAGCGAAGGCTTTTACTACGGCAAGAAACTTGGTGTTGGGTTCTAACTTGGATTTTAAATACTTAAAATTTTTACTTAGGGCGCCAAGATTAATCTCTAAAATGGTTTCGTTGGATTTAGGCATCGGGCTTTCTGTCTTGGGAATTGATTTCCTCGGCATCATTGACCTTCATTTGCCTTACTTTATCTCTAAGCATACTTTTATAAAATGCAGCTCTACTAAGAGGTTCGTATTCTTCAACTTCGCCTAAAAGTACTAAATCGTCACTTTTTGCCTTCCTGTAACTATACTGAGCTAGGTTGCCTGTTTTAGTGCAGATGGCATGTACTTTGGTCACGTATTCTGCCGTGGCCATTAAATAGGGCATGGGTCCAAAAGGATTGCCTTTAAAATCCATATCCAACCCAGCCACAATTACACGAATGCCCTTGTTGGCTAAGTCATTGCATACCCTAACGATTTCATCATCAAAAAACTGGGCTTCATCAATACCTATGACGTCACAACCATCTGCTAGGATTGGAATGTTTGCCGCAGCTGGCACAGGTGTCGATCGTATTTCGTTATCATCGTGGGAAACGACCATTTCATCATCATACCTTACATCTACGGCTGGTTTAAAAATTTCAACCTTCTGTCTTGCGAATTTTGCACGTTTTAGCCGTCGGATCAGTTCTTCGGTTTTACCAGAGAACATAGATCCGCAAATCACTTCAATCCACCCAAATTGTTCTTTATGATTTACTGTATTTTCAAGAAACATTTCGTAAATTTAGCACTAAAACATAGCGATTTTTCGTTAGCATAAAGGTCAATCAAAATTATTAAAAATCAAAAGTAAACCAATGAAAAAGAAATTAGAATCAGAATTAATGAGCATAGCTCACAGGATTCTAAAACTGAAGGGTAGAGAGGATGTAGACAGAATGCACCAAGAGGTTTCTAAACTTTACGAAAAACTAACCGTATTAAAGTTTGCGCAAGAAAACTTTGAAGATAAAATGCCAACCATAGGCAATGATTCTTCTTTCTTTGAAATGCTAGATACGGCATTTAACAATAAGGTAAGCGATAATATTGAAGTGGGTAACAAAGTTTATGTGAACCTTGATGATATTGAAGATGATGAAATTATGGAGCCTGTGATGGAAAAAATAAAGGATATGGTTGCTCAAATGCCTGAGGAGACTCAACAGGTGGATTTAATTTTGGAGAAAACAATCCCTAAAGAAAAACCACAAAGTATGGATTATGAGCATATTAATCCAGAGTATGGGCATATACCAGAATTTGAACCAAAGGAAGAGGTAGAAAAACGGGAGGCAGAACAAAAGAAAAAATCCCTCAATGATAAATTGAAATCCAACCGTCTCCAGATTGGTTTAAATGATAAGATTGCGTTTATAAAACATTTGTTTGAGGGTAAAAATGAGGATTACGACAGGGTTATTTCACAAATAAATACGGCACCAAATTTGGCTGAAGCTCAAGCCCTCATCAATGATATGGTTAAACCGGATTACAACAACTGGAAGGGCAAAGAAGAATATGCAGAGCGCTTCATGGAATTGGTTGAAAATAAATTCGACTAGAACAATTGAATTAAGCTCTAATTTTTCGGCACATAATGTCTAAACTTTACATTGTACCCACGCCAATAGGAAATCTTAAGGATATTACCTTTAGAGCAATTGATGTCCTTAATGACGTTGACCTCATTCTTGCCGAGGATACAAGAACATCAGGAAAATTGCTTAAACATTACGAGATAGCAACCCACATGCAGAGCCATCATATGCATAATGAGCATAAATTGGTCAATTCTGTTATTGAAAAATTGAAATCTGGAACAACAGTAGCAGTGATTAGTGATGCAGGCACTCCTGCTATTTCAGACCCTGGATTTTTACTGGTCAGGGCTTGTATTGAAAACAATATTGAGGTAGAATGTCTCCCGGGAGCAACGGCCTTTGTGCCTGCTTTGGTCAATAGTGGATTACCAAACGACAGGTTTGTTTTTGAAGGTTTTTTACCGGTTAAGAAAGGCCGACAGACACGATTAAAGTTTCTTGCCGAAGAGACTCGGACAATGGTATTTTACGAAAGCCCTCATAAATTAATAAAAACCTTAGGCAATTTCTGTGAGTATTTTGGAGAAGACCGTCTGGTTTCTGTATCGCGGGAATTGACCAAACTTTACGAAGAAACCATAAGAGGTACCGCTAAGGAAGTTTTGGGCCATTTCTCAGAAAAACAACCTAAAGGAGAATTTGTTATTGTGGTGGCTGGTAAAGATTAATTATATTGAATTTAGTTAGATACGGCAGATTTTTCAGTTAGTATCTAGAACCATCATGTTTCCCTTTTTCCCAACCGTATTTCCCTAGATATTGGTTGGCACTTTCTACAGCACCAGTTTCAATATCAGTACCCATGGAATCATTCCAGCGATTTAAGTATCCAAATAAAGAAATGACGCCGAGCATTTCTACAATTTCTCCCTCATCCCAATGTTCGTATAATCTATTTTTAATTTCGGCATTAACAGCATTGGGAACTTGACTTGCGGCCAAACTAAAATCTAAGGCAGCACGCTCTGCTTCAGAAAAAGCTGGATGCGTTCTGTACTCCCAAATATTGTCTAGTTGCTCTTGCTTGGCTCCATAGCGTTCTGCCGCTCTAATGGCATGTGCCTGACAATACCGACAACCAGTGGCATTGCTACTCACCCAAGCAATCATTCGTTTTAAGGCGGAGGTCACGCGACCTTCGTTAGCCATTACGGCTTTATTTAAATTAATAAAAGCCTTGCTTATAGCTGGTCTGCGCTGCATGGTTAGTACAGAATTAGGACAAAACCCAAGAGTTTCGTTGAAGAACTCAGCGAGTTCTTTAGTTTCTAAATCATGCTCTGGAGACAAAGGTATAACTAATGCCATAATTGAAAATTTTAATGGTATTTTTGAAACTACAATATAGGGGTTCTAAAAATCAAACAGAAGTATAATGGCTCATAAAATCACAACCCACTGGAAAGGTGGGTTAACCTTTGAATCTGATAATCCTAGTGGAAAAACTGTAGTTATGGATACGGCTATCGAAGGACAAAACCAAAGGCATGGCCTATCGCCTAAAGCCATGATGTTATCCTCACTAGCAGGCTGCTCTGGCTTGGATGTCATTTCTATTTTAGACAAGATGAACGTAAAAGTAGATGACTTCAAAATTGATGTTGAAGGAGAACTTACTGAGGCTCATCCAAAATATTACAACAAGGTACTTGTAGAGTATCATTTCTATGGTTCTGATCTAAACAAGAAAAAGTGCGAAAGAGCAGTACATTTATCTGTGACCAAATATTGTGGCGTTATGGAAATGTTCAGAAAATTTGCAGACATGGAAACTAAAATATATTACCATATAGGCACCAAACGTTAATTTTATTTGTTATGCGATGGACGTTAAAGCCGAAACCAGATAAATTTAAAATAAAAGCCTTAAAAGAAGCCTTACAAGTAGATGACATAGTTGCTACGCTTCTAGTGCAGCGCGGCATAGAAACATATGAGGCAGCAAAAACGTTTTTTAGGCCCAGCCTAGACGATTTACACAATCCATTTCTAATGAAGGATATGGACAAGGCAGTAAACCGTATTGAGTTAGCTTTAAAAAACGATGAAAATATCTTGGTTTATGGCGACTATGATGTCGATGGTACCACTGCCGTTGCTTTAATGTCCTCTTATCTTAGGAGTTTAACCGATAAGGTTGCTACCTATATTCCCGACCGCTACGATGAAGGGTATGGGATTTCCTTTCAAGGCATAGATTTTGCCCATGATAACGAATTCTCGTTAATTATTGCCTTGGACTGTGGAATCAAAGCTCTAGACAAAATTGACTATGCCAAAGAAAAGGGTATAGATTTTATTATTTGTGATCACCATAGGCCAGGTGAACGTATTCCCAACGCAGTTGCTGTTTTAGATCCTAAACGAGAGGACTGTACTTATCCCTTCAAAGAACTTTGTGGTTGTGGTGTAGGGTTTAAATTAATTTCTGCTTTAGCAGAAAAACGAGGGTATTCGACCGAAGATTTAATAGGATATTTAGATTTGGTAGCAACAGCTATTGGTGCCGACATTGTGCCTATTGTTGGAGAGAATAGGGTGATGTCCTACTTCGGTCTTCAAGTTATAAATTCCAACCCAAGACCTGGTATTAAAGCTATTATAGCTGAAGTTAAGAAGGAACAACTCACAATAACAGATGTAGTATTTATTATAGCGCCAAGAATTAACGCAGCTGGGCGCATGAAACATGGAAACCATGCCGTTACTTTATTGACTGAGACTGATTTCAACTTAGCGGCACAATACGCTGTTGATATAGACCAATTCAATACAGACCGTCGAGAGACTGACCAACGAATAACCGAAGAAGCTTTATTGCTTATTGAAAAAAACAAAGAACAAAATAGGTTTACTACCGTAGTTTACAATGAGCAATGGCACAAAGGGGTTATTGGGATAGTTGCATCTCGACTAACGGAAACCTATTACAGACCAACCTTAGTCTTTACCAAGAGTGGTGAAAAACTGTCAGCATCTGCTAGGTCGGTCAAAGGGTTTGATGTTTACAATGCTCTAGAAGCTTGCTCTGAATACATTGAACAGTTTGGCGGCCATAAATATGCTGCTGGACTTACCTTGTTGCCCGAAAACTATAACAATTTTAAAGAAAAATTTGAAGCTGTTGTTAAAGAAACTATTGACCCTAAATTGTTAACTCCGGAATTAACAGTAGATTTAGAGATTGATTTGAATCAAATAGATGGAAGGTTATACAGAATCCTAAAACAATTTGCGCCCTTTGGACCAGGGAACATGACGCCTGTTTTTATGACCAAAAATGTAAAGGATACAGGCTGGGGTAAATGTGTTGGTGAAGATAAAAGCCACTTGAGGTTTACAGCGACGCAATCCTTTGATACAAAGTTGGTTTGTATTGGGTTTGGATTAGGAGATAAAATAGACATCATTTCAGGTCAAAAACCATTTAACGTCGCTTACACCATAGATGAAAATCAATGGAATGGTAATACAAGCATGCAATTAAAGATTAAAGATTTAAAACCTTAATCCCTTTGAGCAAGAACGATCCATACGCTGCGCTGCGTTTTAGGGAATTTAATATTTTTTTACTCGTGCGTTTTGCCTTGGTTTTTGGCTGGTCTATGCAATTTGTTGTTATTGAATGGCAAGTCTACGCCATGACCAATGATGAATTAAGTCTAGGGATTATTGGTCTTTGCGAATTTTTACCGGCATTTTTCCTAGCGCCAATTGCTGGACACATTGTAGATAAGAAAGAAAAACGTAATCTGTTTACATTGTGTATCGCTTTATTCTCTCTAATAAGTTTTGGATTATACTGGTTAACATCTGCATATGTAGAATCAACATGGGATACCAATCCTATTTTATTCTGTATTTATGGCTTGGTTTTTTTTGGAGGTATCTTAAGGTCTTTTTTTGGCCCAACTATTTTTTCACTTATAGCACTGCTCGTTCCGAAACAAGCTTATCCTAATGCCGCAACATGGAGCAGTAGCACTTGGAAGGGAGCTAGCGTTTTTGGAGCTCTCATAGGAGGTTTCTTAATAGCTTGGATTGGCGTTCATTACACCTTAGGCATAATATTTTTATTGGTAATGCTAGCTTTGGTACTGGTCTTTCAAATATCCAAAAAACCGATTCTGAACACCAAAACCGAAGAATCTATTAAGGAAAGTCTTAAAGTAGGACTAAGATTTGTTTTTAATGATAAGGTGATTTTAGGAGCTTTAACCTTAGACATGATTGCCGTTCTTTTTGGCGGAGCTGTAGCCATATTTGCTGTATTTGCTAAGGATATTCTAGATGCAGGACCAAAAGGATTTGGAATTTTAAATGCTGCACTATCCTCGGGAAGCATAATCACCATGTTGGCAACAACGTACATTCCTATCACCAGGGATACAGGTAAAAAATTACTGGTATCTGTTTTAGGTTTTGGTTTTTGTATGATTGTCTTCGGCGCTTCTAAATTAATGTGGCTCAGTGTCCTTGCTCTTTTCTTTTCTGGCGTCTTTGATGGCGTTTCAATGGTAATACGCCAAACAATTTTACAGTTAAAAACTCCTGATGAAATGCGAGGGCGCGTTGGTGCCGTAAATTCTATGTTTGTAGGGTCTTCAAATGAGCTTGGGGCATTGGAGAGTGGCATTGCGGCAAGACTTTTTGGAGCGCCTTTAGCCGTTGTTTTAGGAGGGTCCGTCACCTTACTAACGGTTGCTTTTATTGGGATTAAGAATAAGCCTCTGAGAGAATTGGATTTACGTAGAGATATCCAGTATTAGTGGGTAGAATGGGAATCGTAAGTTAAAAGCTTAAAATCTGTGCCGTCAAATACACCGTAGGTAAAATAGGAAATCCAGTCGCCAAGGTTGATGTACTTGGATTTTTGATTCAAGTCTATTTCCAAGGGCAAATGTCTATGGCCAAAAACAAAATAGTCGCGGTGTTTTTGTTCTAGTTTTCTTCGGCTATATTGTGCTAACCACTCATGGTCTTCACCTAGGAATTTAGCGTCTTCATCACCTGAAATCAATTTATTTTTCACCGAAAGGTATTGTGCTAGTCGCACGCCGATATCAGGATGAAGCCATTTAAACAACCACTTAAAAAATGGATTTGTAAATACTTTTTTCATGCGTTTATAGCCTTTGTCTTTAGGGCCTAGGCCATCACCATGGCCAATAAAAAAAGTTGTTTTATTCAACAGAACTTCTTGTGGCTTATGAAACACAGGGATGTCCAGCTCTTCTTCAAAATAACCGTTCATCCATAAATCATGATTGCCTACAAAATAAAATATGGGAATGCCACTATCGCTGATTTCTGCTAATTTTCCTAAGGTTCTAGTAAATCCTTTAGGCACTACTTTTTTATATTCAAACCAAAAATCGAATAAATCACCCATCAAAAAAATTGCGGCAGCGTCTTGCTTAATTGTATCTAGCCATCCCACGAATTTTTTTTCTCTAGGCAACGACTCTTCTCGAGTTGGAGCGCCTAAGTGGTTGTCGGAAGCAAAGTATACTTTCTTCCCTGGTTCTATATGAATTTGGTTTATTTTAGTCATTATCTGAAGCAAACCACTCCGCAAAACTTGTCGCTGTTTCCTGTAATTTTAATGAATGCAATTTAATACCAGAGGGCAACCGCTGTTTAATTTTTTTTGCAAAATCAATAACCATCATTTCACTGGTGGGCTGATAATCTACAAGCATAACATTATGTCCACGTTGCTTTAATTCATTGGCAAGTTCGACGTGCGGTGTGTTTTTATTAAATACCGTGGCATGGTCAAAGACATCTACAATTTCTTCCTTTACGATTTTCTTTAAATCCCCAAAGTCTATAACCATTCCGTATTTCACATGGTTATTGTCGTTAATAGGTGTTCCAATTACCGTAACGTCTAATCTATAGCTGTGGCCATGAACATTTTTGCATTTACCATCATAGCCATAAAGGGCATGTCCGGTTTCAAAAGAAAATTGTTTAGTTATTCTTATACGTTTCATTAAGGTCTCCTGTTTCTATTAATGAAATAAATTACAATTAAGGCTATGGCCAATATTAAGAAAAGATAATTTCCCATTTAATCTTTATTGAGTTTGTTCTTATTGTAACGATATATAGCGTAAGCAATTGCCACTAAAACCACGAATGGAAGCAAAGTCCCAATAAATACACCTATGCCATAACTGCTGTCCGGAGCATCTTTTAGCTTTTGGTCAATATCTACCTCTTGAAGTAATGAGACAAGAAAATACATTGCTTTCACTCTATTTACGAATCAAATTTAAGTGTTTTGTGCTAGTGTGGAATAGGTTTTCCTGAATTTTATGATTAATGGAATACCTCTAGCTAGAATCCAAAGGGTGAAAGCAAGAAAGATTCCATAAAGTTTGTAGCCCAAATAATCTGTTACCAAAACCACTGGAATGAAAACCAGTAATGTTGAAAATAACAGGACATTTCTTAAGTATTGCATTTTACCAAGTCCCTTAAATACGCCATCGAATATAAAAGCCAAGGCACAAAGCGGTTGCATTGCCAAAACAATCCAAAATACATTATAAAATTCTTTTAGCACTTCGGTATCGTTGGTAAATATGTGTCCAATAGGCACGTAAAGTAAAGCTCCCAAAGCGGCAATGATGGCACCAACAATTATTCCGTATTTAATGAGTCTGGAACTAAGTGTTATTAATGTTGAATAGGCTTTTGCTCCCAATAATTTTCCAGACAGTATGTTGCCTGCACTGGCATACCCATCGATTAAAAAGGCGCCAAGGAACCACAAGTTAATGGCTATAGTGTAGGCTGCAATATAAATTGGGCCATATTTTGTAGCAAAACTCGTCCCAAAATAGAGCGCAATGTTTAAGGCAATAGTTCTAATAAAGAGATTGATGATCATTAACACAAAGCGTTTTATCTCCTTATTGAAAGGAAATGTAACCAACAATGGGATATTGGTTTTTTTTAGAATGTAAAATGCAGATAAAGCAGCCATTAAAACTTGCGCTGCCACACTAGCATAGGCAGCTCCTTTTATATGCATGGGTGACAAAACTCCTTCTATTCCATAAACCAAAACAACGTCTAGAACGATGTTGGCCGCCGCACCTAAAATTGCTATTACCATGGGTGTAAATGTGTTTTGCAATCCACGAAATGTTCCAAATACAGCAATTGTAAATAGAGTAAAGGGAAAACCAAAAACACGTATTTGATAATAGGCAACACTGTAACTTAAAATAAGGTCAGAAGCGTTGTAAAGTTTAAATATTTGTGCTGCGAAGGGATAGGTTGTTAAAATGATAAGAACACTTAGCGATGTAATAATAAATATAGCCTGCGCCGGTAAGTTCTTTACGGCTTCCAAATTTTCTGCACCTAAGTACTGAGATACTATTGACGAAATGGCACTGCGCGTTTGCCCGAGAACCCAAATTAACATAGAAAGAAAGGTGGTTACAATTCCTACAGCAGCAAGTGATTCTGTGGCATTAAGAGGCATATTACCTATAATAGCAGCATCCGTTAACGATAGGATTGGCTCAGAAATCCCGGCAATCAATGCCGGAATAGCTAATTTGTTGATATGTTTTAATGAGATGTCGGTACTCAAAAGACTAGATCATAAGAATAGGACAGACGTTCACATTAATTCAGGAAACACTTGTCATGACTTCTTTTACTGGCCCGAAGGTCGTGATTTTTCATCTATTTTTATAACCTAAAATAAGCCTAAATTAAAACACCTGCACTTGTTTCCTCTGGCAAACAATTTAGTAAGAGTTTTAAACTTCGAAATATAGTACTCTTTCAGTTATTTAACATTCAGCATTAATGGACGACTAAATTTATAATTAGTTATCTCTTTGGCCCATGATTCAGTTGTTTCTGTTTTGGATTTAAGAAGTGTATTCACGGACTTTAATATCATTATTATATGTACTTTTGTCTTAAATTATATAGCAATGAAAACTATTCTGGTTCCTGTAGGGTCATCTCAAAACGCAAAGTCGCACCTGCAATATGCTGTGGATTTTGCCAAAGCTTTCGGCGCAAAAGTATATGTGGTTCAAATATATAATGTATACACCAAAGCAGGGACCATGATAAAAGTGGATCATATCCTTCAACGGGAATCCATGGCTTTTTTAGAATCCCACATTGCTTCTATAGATAAAAAAGGGGTCGAGGTTATAGCTAAGTCATTTAAAGGTGACTTAATCGACACTATGGAAACCATTTCTAAGAACCTGGAAGTGGACTTGATTATTCTAGAACCTAGAACCAATTCCATAAAGGAAGAAGTGTATTTAGGAAAAACATCCGGAAAAATCATTAAGCGCACTCAAATTCCGGCATTAATTGTACCTGAAGGGTATAAGTACAAACCTATTGTAAAGATTTTATTAGCAGTTAAATCGGCAATAATTAAAAAGGAAGATGCTTTAAAACCCTTAATAGCTATAAAGGACAGATATAAAGCCGTACTCAATATCTTGCTTGTTAAAACAGCCCATCACAAGGAAAAGGATTTTGAACTGAATAGCCAGCTAAAAGCTATGATAACCAATACAACAATAGCAGAGCGTCCTACTACCTTTCAGGCAGTTCTAGAGCATTATCAAAGCAATAATCCCGACCTGTTGTGTGTTGTACGCAGAAAACGTGGTTTCTTTTCAAAATTATGGGAAAAGGATACGATTTTAAAGAAGGATTTTCACGCCAATAAAATGCCAGTTCTAGTTTTAAGCGGACTGAAATAATTTCTTATGCCTCAACACATAATTAAAACCGTTGAACTTTTTGCTGGTGTCGGAGGCTTCAGAATAGGCCTAGAAGGTTATCCCAGAAAAGAAGATAGCCCTTATAAAATTGTATGGAGTAATCAATGGGAACCGAGCACCAAAAAGCAACATGCCAATATCGTATATCAAAAGAGATGGCCTAAATCAAATCATTCTGGCGAGGACATTGCCACGATAGATGTTGATACGATTCCCAATCACGATTTACTTGTTGGAGGATTTCCTTGCCAAGATTATTCGGTGGCAACAACGTTAAAGCGAAGTGGTGGCCTAATAGGAAAAAAAGGTGTATTGTGGTGGCAAATCCATAGAATTTTAGAGGGCAAAAAATCGCAAAAGCCTAAATATCTACTTTTAGAGAATGTAGATCGTCTTTTAAAATCACCCGCATCGCAACGCGGTCGCGATTTTGCTATGATATTATCCTCTTTGAATAATCTTGGTTATGCTGTTGAGTGGAAGGTTGTGAATGCCGCTGAGTATGGCATGCCACAACGACGACGACGGATATTTATTATTGGTTACCACAAGTCCACTGCTACCTATAAAAAATTAAAAAGTCTCAAGGATAAGTCTTTATGGTTGTTTGAAACAGGGATTGCGGCCAAAGCATTTCCTGGAACACCTGCTGGCAATAGTAGCTCTAAGGGTGTTTTATCAAAAGACCTTGTTGAGGTTTCCAATTATTTTAATAAAGGCCAAAAGAAATCTCCATTTTTTAATACAGGCGTTATGATTGAGGGTGACTATTGGAGTGAAAAATATTTACCCAACCATGAGGGGAAATTCCTTACCCTTGGTGATGTTTTAATTCCTGAAAAAGATGTTCCAGAATCGTTTTACATAAACGAGGACACATTGGATAAGTGGATCTACTTAAAAGGGGCCAAAAACGAAAAGCGCTATAACAAGGCTAATGACTTTTGGTATAATTACAATGAGGGAAGTATGGTGTTCCCAGATGCTTTAGATAAAGCTTCGAGAACAATTATCACCGGAGAAGGAGGTAAGTCGGCTTCTCGTTTTAAACATGTGGTCCAAGTTAATGGACGCCTCAGAAGGTTGACACCGATAGAATTGGAGCGTTTAAATATGTTTCCCGACAATCACACCAAAGCCGATGAAGTCACTGATACAAAAAGGGCCTTTTTTATGGGCAATGCCTTAGTCGTAGGCGTAGTTGAAAAATTCGGACAAGTTTTGGCACAAGAGTTTATTTCTGAACAATAATTTTTCCTACGTTTTCTTTTACTAGCCAGTTCAGTTTCAGTACTAGATTAATGGGTTGTTCACTTTTATTATTTTTTGAAAAGTAAAGAATGCCCTCGGTTTTTGAATTTAATTGCTGTAATTGATATCTACCGTGTTTGCCACTTTGACGCAATTCTTTTTCAATATGAAACAGTTTGCTTTCCGTAAGTCCTTTTTTTTGAAGAAGTGATATTAGTTTATCTCTATAAACACCTGTAATTTTTATTCTTGACAGCTCCTTGGCACCACCATCTCTATTCAGATGAATATTTGTTATCAAGAAATAAATATCGGTTTCTTTGGTTTTGTCGTATAGCCAACCCTTTTGCCAACGACCTTGTTTTAAATACGACAGTTCAAAGGCAAAGGTTGGGAGGGATGTGTTCAGATAATCGAGCTGTGCTTTTTCATCTACGTAAAAGGATTTGTTAGAGTTACTGAGAATTAAGTCTATGCCTTTATGTTGTAAGTTAAGGTCCTTAAGACGTTCAATTGTATAACCATTTGGATTTAAAATAGTGCTATAAATTTTATCCAAATGCTCCGCCAGCTTGGCTTCATTGTTTAAATCCTCATTAAAATTAGAATCTGGCATCGGTAAAAAATGATGGACTAATATTTTAAAGTTAGTTAATTTTGCAAAATGTATGGAATTGTGCTTTATTTGCATAGCCAAAAAAGGGGATGTAGCTCAGCTGGCTAGAGCGCTTGACTGGCAGTCAAGAGGTCGGCGGTTCGAGTCCGCTCTTCTCCACATAAAAAAACCGTAACTATATGTTTATTAAATAGTTATGGTTTTTTAGGTTTATATCTAGTCAACATTTAGTCAATACCTTCCAGAAATAGGTCGTTATAGTATAATTTAGCTACTATTATCACTAAACATTTAATAGGGCTCTTTGTAAAGAAGGTTTTTACAGAATTTGAATCTTCCAATAAAAGCCCTTAAATGGTGTTTTATAGATAGCTACTTGGTTTCAACATTTTTATTGAGAAAAAATCAACCTTAACAACAGGGCAATGGGAGTTACTAAAAACTCAAAGTACCCTGTTTCCTTAGTAACTATTTCTCGTAGGTAATTATCTTTTGGTTTTACAAAGTAAGTTTTACCAGAAAAAAGGAAACATCTTTATCATTTAAATAAAGCTTAATTTCTTCTCCAAATAGATGGCTTTATTGGATTAGGGTCTGCCCATAGCCCAATCTTTTTTGTTCTTGCTTCCAGTTCCCATTTAGCTAGCGACCTTGACTTTGAATATTTTTTATAGTGCCACGCTAAACCATTTTTTACTAATTCTGCCGATAAATATTTATCAGTCTTTCCATAGAAAATCATGGCAATTGCTCTGCCATATCTATCAATATCTGTCACTATATACTTCACAGTCTTACCGAAAACCTGACTGGAAGTAAATTGTTTTGCTTTTGTGCCAAACGGCTGATTTTTTTCTGGACAATCAATTTCTGCTAATCGTAGGGTTGTGCTTTTTTTGAGTGAATCTAAAACTACAACCGTATCTCCATCTTTTACACCAATGACTTTTCCAAAAAAGGTTTGAGAAAAACCACTTAAAGTAAAAAATAGAAGAAATATTAATTTATACATTTATTTTAAAAGGTTTGGCATTTCAGGATAGGGAACAAAGCTATCTAAAACAGGTTGAATACTATCTTTAATTAGTACACTAAAACAAATAATGATGATAGCAGCCATTAAACTTAGTCCAATATTGTTTTTGTTTATCTCCTCTAAAACATTAATATTTTTAAATGAACGCTTCACAATTTGATAGGCAATTACACAAGTAATAAAAGCAGAAACAAAAACAATAATTACAAATAACGAAGAGTATTTTAATACTTCAAATGTATAAGTCCATTTACTGGAAGTATCATTTAATAATTTCATTGTTGCAGTTAGTGGAGTTATTACTGATGACATCAGATAAAAAACAGACAAAATTATTCCTGCCAAAAAAATACCATTTGCTGAAGAAAACTCATCAATGTTTCTCTTTTTTAATTTTAGCTGATGAAAAAACCAGCGCATAATAAGTAACGTTATAATCCCTATAAATAGGAAAACCCAGAATTTTAATATTCCCTCCTTGATTAAATTTTGATCCATAATTATTTTTTATTATTAATTAAATGAACATCCCAAAGTTCCATGTTTGAAACGCTAGGATTTAAGATGCCAGGTTCAAACCCAGTAGATGTCGTTTCCCAGACGTAGTATTTCTCTCCATTTATTCTTTTATATAAACCGGAGTATGGTAAATTAATTGCCAATATAGAATGACGATAAGGGATGCTTCCGAGAACAGCCACATCATAGCCGAATTTTGAAAGTATTAAAAACAACATTACCGTTCTCGTATCACAATCTCCCTTAAGATTGGCTACAAATTCTGCAGGTGATTGTAGTCCATACTTTATGTTTCCTATGCAACAATTCGGACATTCTTCCAGATGATTTTGAATAAATCTCTCATTATTAGTGCTCGCAGAACATTCGTCTGCTAGTACAAGTGCATAAGGGATATCCTGAATACAGGAAACAATCATTTCTGCCATTTTCATTTTGCCAAGCTGATTGGCTTTTCCTATGCTATCAAACGTTTTAATCACTAAATCTAATTTCTTCTTATCTGAATTTATTAAAGAGCTATAAAGTCTAGTCCATTGATAATTATTATTTAAACTTAGGTTTATTGAGTTACGCCGATTTCTAGAGTTAATATAATCTGATTCTAAAACACTGAGGTTCCCTTGATATTCATTTCTGTTATAATCTTGCCAAATGCGCTTATGACTTATTAAGTATATACTATCTGAAATTTCAGATTTTGTTGCCTTTTCTTCTTTCTCATTTTTCACAACATTTGGCTTAGTATTATTAAAGCTCTTGGAGTCAGATGAAATTGTACGGAAAATAGAAATCAATGTAAAAACAAAAAAGATAAAAACTATGATTGATGCCACTTGGATTAAGAAATCCAGTAGTCTTAATACAAAAGAGGAAATCCAATGGATATAAGTAAATAAAAAATACAAGGCAGCCAAAACCAAAAATACGGGTATGAATTTAGGGCCGAGAACGAATAAAAGGAGAATTAAAAAACCAATGCCCAAAACATAGCCAATGGCCTGAAAACAACCATCAAATGAAAATACGGGCCATTCATTTTTAGCAGGTTCAGCTATTGGAGGTTCTTCATGGTCCTTATCTTCTTCTGTTATTTTTTCAGGAAGTCTTGGGCAGTCACATTCGGTAATAGCTTTATTGCAAACATCACATACATCAACATAAATCTCTTCTTCCGTTGGCACTAAATCTATTAGGTATCCATAAACGGTACACGTAAAAGTTCCAAAAGTCTGCCCATCATCTTTGGTTACATCTTTTATTTTTATTGACTCTACCTTTGGCTCATGAATATTAAAACGGAATCCATCAAAATCACCAACTTTTTCATTCAGAGTTGAAACCACATTATTGAAGTGCTTTTGAAGAAAGTGAACCTCAGTATCTATTTTGTTATAGGTGGATTCAGAAATTAAATTTACATCAGATATCTCTCCTTCATAAACATTGATATCGTAAAATCTAGACCTTTCAAGGTGTTTTTTGTTTTCATCAACAAAACCATAATATTTACCTGTAAAACTTCCTTTAATGAAAGTTTTTCTTTCCTTTTTCTTAATGACTTTAATCTTCTCCTTGCCCATACAAATGATTAATAAAGTCTGTTTCTTTCCCTATTATTCTATTGTCCTTTTTCCTAATAGTATTAAAAGGTGGGTTTTCATAATTTTCAACAAATTCAACAGATAAACCCAATTTTGATTTAAAACATTCTTTATAGCGCTTTTTAAAAAGTTGATATTCTTCAAGTATAATTTTCTCCTGAAGTAACATTTGCTTTCTGCTGTAAAAGCCTGAAGGGTTAGTCGTGAATTTTATAAAAAATGGACTTAAAAAAATCAGTAATAGGAACGCTGTGATAAGCCATATTTTTGGATATTTTGTATTTATCAAAATTAGGCTTTCAATAAAGTAAGGAGAATTATTTAGTAACCTTCTTATTTCCTCAAGTTCAGAGGTCTTATTTGATTTTAATGATTTCAGTTTTGTTTCAAGAAATTCAACTTTTCTCTCGCTATCAGATATGCGATTTTCATCAATTTTTGATATTAAGTCAGAAAGTTCTTTTTCAGTATTTTTTATTTCTTCATCGAAATACGCTCCAGATGAAGCCATGGTCTCTTCAATTTTTTCATGTTTAAAAGCCTCTATCTCCATTTCAACATGTTTATTTAAAAGGATTAGCTCTAGTGGCTTTATAACCGTTAAACCTATTAAAACAATAAAGAAAATGCGAATGGCTAATGAGGCAATGTAACCAAGACTGTAACTTAATTTTTTTGGAGTGAGAGTGATAATATTTAGTCTGTAAATATTAATTATCATCATTGTGAAAACAAGTCCAATCACCCACGATAATATTGGTAAATTAAAAAGTTTGTTGAATGAATAATGATAGGAGAACACGCTAATCCAAAAAAGAACAAATACTGTTATTCCACTAGCCAGGAACCTCACCTTTAAACGGTATTTAGCCTTTTTTATAATTTGAGGGTCCTCACCTGAAACTCTCCAGAAAAAGATATATGTAGACTTACGCAATAACATTTATACTTCGTCTATATATTTATCTATGTTTTTGTCAATATTTTCTTTTTCTCTTTCCTTCCATTTTTCAATGATATAATCACTCAATTCCGTTTGAGCCTTGATTAAGCTCATTTTTTCTTCAATTTTTTGATTGGCCTCATGGTTTATAATCAAGTTCTTTTCCTGACCTTGTTTATCCTTGTAGTAATTATATTTAATCTGTATTCCGTTGTCAGCCTTTAGAAGCTCGTTAATGTTGTCCGACATGTAATCATAAGGGCTTTTAATGAGCATCATTTTGAAGAATATCGGTGTCAATTCAATTACCACAAATAACAAGGTGATAAACAGGGTTATCCAAAAACCAGCCACCTCGTGAGCCAATATAATTCTCTCGAGAAGACCATCAAGACCTCCGGCTACTTCCTCATTTTTGTCAAGTTCCTCTGCCAGTTCATTCTGTAAGCTCAGTTTTTCAGAAGTTAGTCTGTCTATTTCGGCTCTATTGGCATTATCAAATTCATCCAATTCTGCTTCTAACTTGTCAACTTGGTTTTTAAGAGCTTTAGATAATGGTCCATTTCCAGGCACTGTTCCCGGTACTTTCCCATTGAGCTGATTTGTATATTCCTGCTCGGCATTTTTTATCCTTCCTATTAAATCAAGTCGTCTATCTTCAATTTTTTGTAGTTCTGACTCTATTTTTTCAAATCGACTATCATAGTTTGCTTTGGTAGCAACTTCATAATCTTTACGCTTTTCTAATTGTGCTTGATGGAGCTCTGCATCAATCTCAGATTTAAACATTCTAATTTCCATTGGCTTGGAAATGGTGATTGCAATTACTAATCCCATTATAATTCTCGGTATTGAACCCGTAAACTCCTGCCATGTTATTTTCTCTGTACCATCTCCCTTTCCTGTGGCAGCAACAATAAACCTATCAATATTAAAAATTATTAATCCCCAAATAATTCCAAATAGGGAAGAGAATATTGCAGTTGGGATGTGGATGTCATTTTGTAATGCCGAACCTTTAGGCTCGAATATGGTGTAAATTGCATATCCACCTGCTAAAGCGGCCATAAATCCAGTTGCTACTACAATACCTCCAAGGCATGCGTATTTAACCTGATCGTTATACGTACTTCTCTCTAAAATGTATGAATCGGAACCTGAGGCTTTCCAAAGCCACTTCATTATTTTGTTGGCCTTAGGACTTTCATAATAGTCTCTTTTCATTTTTATACTGTGTTAATTGATTAATTGATGTTAGATTATTTATTTCACTGATTTGTTTCTCTAGTTGATTTAATGGCAAATTGGTTTTTTTTAGACCTTTATTTTTTAAGCCTACTTTTTTCCTATTTATAGGAAAGTACCTTTCCAAAGTTTTTCTTTTGGAATGGCTCACGATAGAATTTAAATTTGAACCTGATTTTTTATAGTCTACTTCCGCTATTTTAAGTTCTTTAAGGCTAGGTGTTTTTTTGTCTAATTTGACAACTTTGATTCTCGTTTTTGCGCTTTCTCTTGTATTGACCCCATAAAAACAAATGTTGAACATGGTGTCGGAGGCATTCACTTTAAAAATGAAATTCCCTGAGTTTAAATATATCCGAGATGAGTTCTCTAATATGATAAAAAGACAATTCTCTACACTCCAGATTAATTGATTTAGAGATTCATCAATACAATACATGTTATTAGGCCGAAATTCATGTATTATCATTTTTTTTCTAAGTATTAAATACTTTATATACCGAAAAATGATGATAGGCGAGTATTTTAAAAAACTAAAAAAAAGTGATGCCTTTCTCCTCATATAATTAAGCTTTCATCAATTATTCAATTTTTGTTTAAATCTCCTAATCTCATTTAAAATCGATGCCTTACGAGAGTCGCTAAACAAATTTCTATTTGCAAACGCTAGCACCTCATCTGTACCCATCTTATTCAATAAGAAGAAATTGTTGTCAACTATATAGAACTCAAAATGGGTTATTTGACCGTCCATTTCAATTAGAATTGAATTATTCTGGCCAATTAGCTCATAGTTACATTTTACTACGTTACCTCTTTGAGTAAACAATAATTTGTTATTGTCCATAAATGTTGTTATCACTTCATTGCCATTATTGTCTAACCTAACCCATGAAAAGCTTGTTAGATAGTGTTTGTCAATGGCATTTTTCAACTTGCTTCTATATTTAGTTGTACTATCACTTAAAAACTTGGAACTTAGCTTAGCAGTACTTTGTAGGGTGTTACTTAAGCTACCCTTGTTTTGATAAGGGTTTAATTTTCTTTGTTTTCTTGATTTTTTTATTTCACTCCCTAAATCTTTGGTCTCCCGAGATAGCATAGCCAAAAGAGGGAAGACAATTAAAGCTGTAATTATTAATATTGTTGTTCCTGACATAATGTTTTGCTTTTAAAACACGTATTAAATTTTAACTAAGATGTCATTATCTCATCCTTACTCATTTTCCAACGTCTCCATTATCCCTTTAAAACTTTCTAAGCCAGATTCTATATTTTGGATAATCTCTTCCGCCAATACATCAGGGTCTGGGAGATTGTCTAAATCGGTTAAACTTTGGTCCTTAATCCAAAAGATGTCTAGGCTTGTTTTATCTCTTGCTAGAATTTCATCATAGGAATACTTGCGCCAACGACCTTCTGGATTTTCTTCGCTCCAAGTTTCCTTTCTTTTATTACGATTGTCTGATTTGTAGAGCTCAATGAACTCATTGAGGTGCTGCATGGTCATTTGACGTTTCTTTGGCGTATGGTGCACATTGGTTCTGTAGTCATAAAACCAAACCTGATCTGTCCAAGCATCCTTACTTGCAGGCTTGTTGACAAAGAACAACACATTGGCCTTAACACCAGGTGCATAGAATATGCCAGTAGGTAACCTTAAAATGGTATGCAGTTCTGTGGTCTTTAGTAATTGTTTACGCACTTCTTCACCGGCGCCACCTTCAAACAATACATTATCTGGCAATACCACTGCAGCTTCGCCATTTATTTTAAGCATGGATTTAATATGTTGTAGAAAATTGAGCTGCTTGTTTGATGTGGTTTCCCAAAAGTCTTGGCGATTGTAGCTCATGTCCTGCTTTTCTGCTTCGCCTTGCTCATTGGTAATGGTAATACTACTCTTTTTTCCAAAGGGCGGATTTGCCAATACATAATCCACTCTGAGGCCATCATCTGCTACTAAAGCATCTGTAGACTTAATAGGTGTATCGCCATCAATTTCCCCAATGTTATGTAAAAACATATTCATAAGACACATACGCCTTGTGTTGGCTACAATTTCATTGCCGTAAAAGGTTTTATTCTTAAGGAATTCTTTTTCCTCTCGGTCTAGAGCATTATTGTCTATTATCCAATCGTAAGCTGCTAAAAAGAAACCGCCAGTACCACAGGCTGGGTCTGCTATGGTTTTCATGGGTTTGGGTTGAACGCAGGCTACAATAGCTTTAATTAATGGGCGAGGTGTAAAATATTGCCCTGCACCAGAACTACCGCTACTGTCCATGGCATTTTTCTCTAAAAGCCCCTCGTAGATTTTGCCTTTTATGTCTGCACCCATCATATTCCAGTTTTCCTTATTGATAAGGTCTATGACTTTAAGCAATTTTGAAGGGTCCTGTATCTTGTTTTGGCTCTTGGTAAAGATTTGCCCTAGCATTCCTTTTTCCGTTGATAGGGTTCTTAATAATTGGCTGTAAAAGGCTTCCAGTTCTGCGCCACGTTTGCTTGAAAGGGTTTCCCAGTCGCAAGTTTCACCATCTGGGATTTCATTGCCTTCTACATCTTTGAGTTTAGGAAAGGTCAATCCTTTATTGTATGGCGGTTTATTAAGCTCATCTGCCATTTTAAGGAATAGGAGATAAGTGATTTGTTCTAAGTAATCTCCATAGCCTACGCCATCATCACGTAAAACGCTAGCGAGGTTCCAAATTTTGGATATAATTGTTGAGTCTGTCATTTTAATATTGTTTTAAACCATTTTATGGCTACTTCGCCATCCATTTGTTCAATTTCTGATATACCTCTAGAATGACGAATACCATTTCTTAGAGTGCCCAATTGATTGAATCTTATGTTTAAGTTGTTTTTGTCTTTAAAAATGGAAGCAAACATATCCCAGTTACTTTTTGAAGTAATCGTGTCTTGATACTCTCTTAGGTCAAAAAACTCTACACGCTTTTCAAAGGTGTTATAGTCCTCTATATTTGAATTAGTTTTTTTCTTAATATCAGAATCAACCCTTTGCTGAACTTTTTGTTGTATATGCTGTGGTACGTGGTCTTTATAGTTCTGCATATCGTTACCAATTGCGCTAACCAAGACATCGCGAATAGCAAATTCTATTTCTTCAATTTCATCATTTAAATGTTTGAGATGCGCTGGTATATTGATTTTTTCATCAATTAATTGTGTTTGTATAGCCTCAAATATGGTTCTTTTTCTTTCCTCTAGGAACTCTTCAAAATCCTGTTTGGTGAAAGGCTTACGAAGTAATATATCAATGGCCTGTCTGCTGATTAAATGTGATTCGAAGACTTGGTACACTTGATTCTTATCGTTGTTATCAAACATTTCCTGAATGTAATCGTGAGGCATTCTATTTCTAATGATATGCCTATTGGTGCTATCTGATATTGGTGTTCTGTTTAGAATGCTATTAATGGCTTTTCCACCTTCTTCTTTGAAAACTGAATAAGGCACAATATGGTGGTCATCAAGCTCGCTATATTCAGGTAATTCAAAGGAACTCCAATCTCTAGCTTCATTGATTACCAATAAATTGAATATGGCATTATAGATGGCAGAGCCTTTTGGGTTGTCATTCTTTAAGTCTATGTATTTTATGCCGTTTATGAATTCTTCAATAACATCAGGAACAGCTTCATCATCTTCAAACCATTTCTTTAAGCTCATAAAATCCTTGGCGGTTGTAGATTCTACCGCGCTACTATATCTATTGGTAAATATTGATGCCCAATACCATTTTCTTATTTTTCTATTTATATCTAAAGTGTTGGCTGGTTTTGTTTCTGAAACAAATTCCTTTATAGATGCAAACGCAGGTATAATGGATGGATAGGGAACAAATGTTGATTTTATAGCTCCAAAATCCCTAGGGTTTTTAAGACTTTCTATGGCTTTTTTAAGCGCTTTTACTGATTGTGACCAACGCTCATTAAATTCCTCTACATCTTCGATTAAAACAATTTGCTCTTTACTGCCATCTGGTTTTCTAATGGTTTTCTTTGATTCTGGAACCAAGTAGTACAAATACTTGGAAGAACAGTAAGCCTGCTCTAAAACGGACATTACCTGAAGGATGTAAGTCTTCATCTTCTTGGTGTCGGTAAAACTTAATTCTTCCTCAGCATCACGCCACATTTGTTTAAGGAATATATCCTTTGGTCTTAGCATGGCATTAAGTAAATCAAAGATATCAAGGCGGACACCCTTAGAATTGATTTGTGTAAAGATGTCACAGACCTTTGCAACTTCTATTTGGTGGTCTAGCTCAATATAGCTGATATAAAAATCATTGAGTAATTCTTCTATTATTTCACGGAATTGCCTTGCTCCGTTTGCATAATCTATAAATGTCTCTTTTTCTTTATCTACTTCTGCGGCTTCAGCTCTGTCTTGCCAGTAGTCTCTATATTCTTTTATCCAGTCACTTGTTCCCCAGCTGCCACCTTTCATTTCACCAAGTGGGAAGGTATGGGTTTCAAATTGCTGCTCCTTATTATCCAAAAAACGTTTTCTTTTTCTGCTAAGAAATTCATAGCGTATAAAATTCTCATAATCCTCTTCTAATAAGGCTCTGATATCTATAAGATAAACCACGCCTTTAGCACGTTTTGGGAATGGTGTTTCTGGTGCAAAAAACGCATAGTGAATTGCTGTTAAACGTTGTTGACCATCTAAAACGATATGCTGTGCATCTAGACTGTCTTTAAAACCATAAATAGGCTCACAGCTCAACATTTTAAAGTTTTCCTTATTGCCTTTCCATAGCAGCAGTGTACCAATGTAATAATCCATAAAAATGGACCGTATCAATTCACGGACATCCCAAGGTTCCCACTCAAAATCTCTTTGAAAGTCTGGGATAACATAATGACCTCGCTTAAGACTGTCTATTAAACTTCCTAAATGAACCCTATCTGCTTTTTCTACGTTTTTCATAATTACTTTCTTAAATAGGTCAGTTCAGATTTAAAAAAAGAAGGTCTGAATTGGTCTCGTTTTAATTCTACATTTTTGTCTTTCATCCATTCGCGCAATTCAGCTTGCAATTCTCTATGTGATTTATTTAGCTTGCCTGCCAAAAATTGTTCTATTTCGTAGTTAGCTTGAAGATTTTCTATGGCAATTCTATAATACTTTTCTAGACGCGCAATACGTTTTTTCTCCTTTTGAAGTTTGTAAGTCAAATAGCCAGAATAAATTGTAACGAATAAGGTTAGTAAACTGACTATTAAATCGCTGACTTGTATTAAATTTCCCATTTTTATTAATTCTTTACTTTCTCTTCTTTAATTCTTTCCAACAACACAGAGGCTGGTTCATAGTCTGGGGCGGCTTTGCAGGCTTTAAGTTCTTCTTCTGTTAATAGTTTGCCCTCAAAGGCTTTTTTAAGGATGCTTTGGCGTAAGGCTTTTGCTTTTTCTAAACTCTCTGTAATATTTTGCTCTATATTATCACAAACCGATAAACGACTTTCTATTTCTTGAACGATTTGGTGTTGTTCCTTTAATGTAGGAAATGCTATTGGTGCTTGTCTAATTGTCCCCATTGATAATGATGGTTGTGCAACTGCTTTAACAGCAGACATCAATAAGCTTTTGCCCAATGCAGACTGAAGAAATAATTCTAAATATTTAGAGTTTAGTTCAAAGTAGGGTCTTGCCATACCGATATTTGGTCCTAAGAAATATCTTTGATTTAAAGGAACCATAGCGACATTTCCTGTGCCTGCACCAACAAAAACGACTAAAAGTTCGCCTCCAAATATTTGTGACCTAGTTAGCATTTGTACAGATTCAGATTTTACTTTAGAATAATCTGTCTTTTTAAATCCATTCGGTCCAGCATTTTCAGCTTTTAAAACAGGTAAATCACCATCTTCTACATAGTTCACATAATCTGTGTATTCAAAACCTGCAAGCTTAGTAACAAAGCAGAGGTCTCCGATTTGTGTCCAAATCCAATTCTCTGGTATACTCCATTTTCTTTCCTCATGACCTTTATTAGGTGGGTCAGGTACAGTTATTGGTCTAGGTTTTTTTGGTTTTTTACCACTCTCGCCTTCTTCTTTCCACTTCTTGAGTTCAAACTCCCATTCTTCAATCTGTTTATCGAAGAACTCTTGTCTACCAATCTTGATTTGCTCCAACAATTCATCTGCGGTGGGCAAGTCTGTTTGTTGTTCTCTCCATTCTTTGGTCAACTCACCCTCAAACGCTTTTTTTAATACGGCTTGGCGGTATATTTTTAATTGGTCTTGTGCTTTTTTGAGGTCGGCTATACCACTATCTAAATCGCTAAAGAGTTCTTCTATTTTGGCGACTATGGCGCGTTGTTCGGGGAGGGGTGCAAGAGGTATTGTTATACCCTTAGCTTTTGATAGAGGTAGAGATGGAAGTGTAGTTGCATGAGCAAAAATCGCAAAGTCGACAAGTTTCATTATATAATACAGATAATTACTTGTAATTGCCTCAGAAGGAGTAGCAAAACCAATATGGCTGACCACATACATGTCACGATTAATTAGTGCTCTTTGATTAAGTAATGTGGAAGCTCCACTTTTGGTAAATAACAGTGACCCTTTTGGGATTAATTTCAGTTTTACCGTACCTTTTTCATTTAAATGGTCTTCAGCATCAGAAATAACTTTACTATTTCCCAGCTTACCCATGTCTTTAACTCTAATGAAGGGTATTGAGCCCTTTTCAAAATATTTTTGACCCTGTGGCGCAGGACTACCAGCCCCAACATCTGAAATCTCACCTAAAGTACTTTCTACCCAATCTTTTCTCATTCTAATGCTTATTTATTTGCGTGAGGGATAGTAGCGGCATCCTTTTGTGAGGTACGAACAAAAGATATAGCGGATAGCCCGACCACTTCGGGCAGGCTCAGTGCAGGCTGTGGGCACGCCCAAAATTCATTCATCGTTATTAATTTATTATTCTTCATTGGCTATGCTGCTAATACCTCATTGAGTTCATTAATTATGTCGTTCATCTCGTTACCAAAGAGCTGGTACATTTTACCTTTACCACCTTTGGCATCAAAAGGGGTATAGTCTAAATCATCCAGTTCTATATGGTAAGAGCTTACTACATGGTCTTTTATCAAACGGAGCCAATCCATCTGCTCGGGTGTAAATCTGTTGTGTTGCCCTGCATTCTGCTTGAAAATCCAATTTTTAAAATTTTCATCTATCGTTTTATCAAAGGCTGTTAGTTCTTTATCTATGCCACAGGCTTTTCTAATTAAGGACACCAAAGCTGTGAGTTCATCCTTGGGCTGTTGGCTCTTTACCTTTTCAATGGTTTCATAGGCACTCCAAACATACTCCGGTGCTAATGTGGGTTTTTCCAACTTTAGCTTATCAAATACCTCTTTAATCATTTTAAAGGTGATATGGCGTCTGTTATAGGGTTGATTATAGAATATGCTCAAGGCTTGTATTTCGTCCTTGTTAGCTTCTAAATAGGTTTTAAAATCGGCAATTAACTCTTGAGCCTTGTCTTTGGATAGGGCATCCCATTCGCTCTTGGTCACCTTATCTATATTAACGCTGTCTATTATTTGTTCGTGCTCTCGGCGTACATTTTCTAGATAGTCGTTTAATTGGCCATTAAAGGTAGATGCTGCTTCTTGCTGTAAGGTGTCTTGAGCCTTTTTCCTAGCTTCTTCTATTGCTGCAGGTGTTCTATCCTGTGCAGGAATAGTTTCTATCTCTGCTTGGGCCAAGGTTTCGATTTCATCTGGGTCGTAAGCCCTGAGCAGTTCCTGTGTTATTTGCTTAAGGTTCTTACCATTTGAGTAGTCCAAGAGTTTGTCTTTTTCCTTTTCCGTAATCTGTTTTTCTAGTCTAATAAGCCTGTTAGCCAAGGATAGGAATAAATCTTCTTCTGCAATACCCATGGCTACCGCACCCAATAAATCTTTTAGTGGTGCTGTGGGTTTACGTTCTAAAGGTCTGCTGTCCGTTTTTTTGGATTTGGTGGCACCAACGGCATCTACAATAACAAAGTGGGTCTTGCTGTTTGCCGTGCGCGTTACCTGCAATAACGAATCTTTTGCTATAGTGCGTGTGCCACGACCTTTCATTTGCTCAAAGTAATTGATGCTCTTAACATCGCGCATAAACAATAAGACCTCTAAAGGTTTCACGTCTGTTCCTGTGGCTATCATATCGACAGTTACGGCTATGCGAGGGTAATAGGAATTGCGAAAACGGTTTAAAACCGATTTTGGGTCTTCATCAATCTTGTAGGTTACTTTTTTACAAAACTCATTGCCTTCATCAAACTCCTCACGGATAATCTTAATGATATCATCGGCATGGCTATCTGTTTTCGCAAATACCAATGTTTTGGGCACTTCGTATTCACCATTACTGTCTATTCGGTTAGGGTATATCTCAGTTTTTAAGGCACGTTTAAACTCACGAATGATGTTTCGTATCTGGCTAGGGTTGACCACCTTTTTATCAAGGTCATTCTTTTTGTAGTTCAGGTCTTCATCCAATTGCTCCCATCGTTTCTTTCGGGTTAGCTTATCGCGTTTATCAATAAAGATATCAGCTTTTAAATCAGCACCCTGTTGGGATATATTTGTTTCTATGGTATAGATATCATAAGGCACGTTTACGCCATCGATAACGGACTGCTCATAAGTGTATTCACTCACCACATTTTCATTAAAGAATCCAAAGGTGCGCTTGTCTGGTGTGGCCGTTAAACCAATGAGAAAGGCATCAAAATAATCCAAAACCTGTTTCCATAGATTATAAATAGAACGATGGCATTCGTCAATAACAATAAAATCGAATTGCTCAATGGGTACTTTAGGCGTATACTCTACAGGAATGGCCTTTTTCTTTTTGAGTTGGTTTTGAAGCCACGAGTTTTCTTCTGGGTTGTCCTCTTCGGCACTTTCATCCAACTCTTCGCCTTTTAGAATTGAGTATAGGCGTTGAATGGTAGAAATACATACTTGGCTATCCGAAGCGATATAGCTAGAGGTTAATCGCTGTATGTTATAGAGTTCTGTAAACTTTCGGTTATCGTCTGTGGGCTGAAAGGTCATGAATTCCTGTTCGGCCTGTTCCCCTAAGTTTTTGGTATCTACAAGGAATAGAATACGCTTGGCATCAACATGTTTTAATAAGCGGTAAACAAACGTACAGGCTGTAAAGGTTTTACCTGCGCCTGTGGCCATTTGTATCAAGGCACGCGGTTTATTCTTCTTAAAGGATTCTTCAAGTTTTTTAACAGCAACAATCTGTGCTGGGCGCAAGCCTGTTTCATCAAGCTCTGGCATGGATAATAAACGTTCCCGAAGTGATGGACCTTTTTTAAGCCATTCTGCCAGCGTTTCCGGTTTATGGAACCAGAACACCTGTCTACCACGTGGTTTAGGGTCTCTGTAGTCTGTAAAGCGGGTTATGGTTCCTGTGCTTTCATAAACAAAAGGTTTATCGCTTTCCAATGTATAAGGACCTATCTTAATAGCATCCTTTGAATAGCGTGCAGATTGTTCCTCTACTTGGAGTAATTTATAACCCTTGTCTTCTGCCTTGGCCTCGATAACTCCTACAGGATTCCCATTCACAAAGAGAATGTAATCGGCTGAACCAGATTCAGTATTGGTTTCTCGAAGAGCTACACCAGTATTTGCGTTTCTGTTAAAGTTATCTTTGGATTGAACCAACCAACCCGCTTCGCGAAGCATAGCATCAATTTTATCGCGTGCGATTTGTTCAGGGTTTTGGTTTTTTGACATTTAAACCTGCAGTTTCTTTACCAAACGTTAGGATTTGGATTTGATTAATAGCTTGTAGTATTAATTAAGGGAGTATCGTAAATATAATGCCTAAAGAAATATTTTGAAAATAAATTCGATTAAAAGTCCTACAAATTCTCATCCATAAAACTGAAGTAACCATTCTTTGTGATTATAAGATTGTCTAAGTAGTTTAAATTAAGAATGTCACAGGATTGTTTAATCCGGTTATAGATGTTCTTATCGGCTTGGCTAGGGATTAACCTGCCACTTGGATGGTTATGTACGGTAATAAGGCCAGTAGCACCGCTTTTTAACGCAATAGCAAATAGAATCCTTAAGTCAACACCTGCAAATGTAATACCACCTTTGGATAAGCAATGGATACCCAGAGGTTCGTTAGAGTTGTTTAACAAGAGAATCTTAAATTCTTCTTGAAGCTCAATAATGTCATCGTCCCAATGTTCTAGAATAACCTCATAGGCCATTTGGCTATGGGTGATTTTAAAGTTGGACTTCAGTTTGTTTGGTCTGTAACTGATTTGAATTTCTGAAATTGAATGTTTCATGAGTACATGGAATTAAAAAAGGGAGCCACTGTGATGTGACTCCCTAGGGTTAATATTTATTATTATTTAAAGTTTTACATTGTGAGGAATACAGTTTTAGTCAAATTGAATAAAACTGTTTCTTTTGGTTTTGAGCTGCGCGGATATTTTACATAATGGAGTTATAGGGCAGAAAGAGAATGAATGTACCTATAACTACCCATTATGTAAACATAGCTTTGGGATGTTTGTGCCCTAGACCGTATCAACTGTTTTGACTTTTAGAATAAAATGTCAAAAGTGTTGTGGTCTAAAAGGGCTAAAACATCGAAAAGACTCTCTTTTTTGTTGTTTGTCTTAAGGGGGTGGGGTGTCCAAAAAAACATCAGGGGTCGGGCTCTGTTAGTAGTAAGCAGTTCTTAGGCTAATTATAAATTATAATTATAATTACACGAACTTCCTTTTGAATGTTCACCCAATATATTTTCTAAAAAGTTTGTATTGAGTATTACCAGTTCAACATCCACCTTGTTATAGTTTTTTTCAATGTCTTCCATTATTCCTAAACTTTCACTTGAGTTAAAAGGGATGTCAAAGTAATTATTGTAATGTTTGTATTTGTATAATTCATTATCATTTTTGTCTAGGAACTTTACGTAGATATGATATGAATGTCCTGGTATTGTAAAGCGAGAACCATTTTTCACTATTATATCTCCAGACACATACTGGTTAGAACCGTAATAGCCTCCATATTTTGTTAAGGAATGATTTTCTAAGAAAGTATTTTCTTCAATCCTTTTTTTCAGACTTTGAACAATTGCATTAAATTCGGTTTCATTTTTTTTACAAATTCTTCCTATATCAATATCACTTTCATTTAATCCAATACAACCGATATTTTTAGAGTATTTGTAAATATTAGAATTGAAATATGCTGAAAGGCCTTTGGATTGTACCACTTTATAACCCTTGTTAATTTTGTCTAAAACAAAATATAGCTGGTTATTGTTTGATTTTGCAAATATCTCAATGGTGCCGTCATCTTTGAGCATAGTTGAGGTAATTTCTACAGATTTATATTTCCAATACTCACCTTCCAAATTCTTAAAAGAGGGATATAATTCATAAATAGATTTATAATTATCTATCTGAATATTTGAAATTAAAGCTTGAACTATTTCTTCAGCTTCTCGTTTTTTTTGCTCTTCGGTCTGACAATTGAACAAAAGAAAAATTAGGACTAGGGCTAATGTTCTTCTCATAACGATAATTATTTGACTAAAAATAAAATTACCAGAATTAAAAAAAGCTGAATTTTATCATACACAGGAAACTAGGCTATATTTTTACAGTCCGTAGATGGAGATAATTTTACCTTCATAGTCAAACTCAAAGTAAATCCTGCTATTTACAACACTAATCTCAGACGCACCGTTTTTTAGAAATTTGAATTGGGTTGATACGACATACTTGTTTTCTGTTAATTTCTCAATATTTTGAACATTGTTCTTTGAGTATTCAGTTGTATTCCAAGCTTTTTTATATTGGTTAAAGAGTTGCTCATAAGAAGGATAATCAACATTCCAATATCTCTTAATGTTAGGACTATAGAAATTGTATATACTACTAAAATTTCTAGAATCTTCTTGCTCTAAGAAGTTGTTTATAATCGAGTGGTAATCAATATTTGAGTTACTGCTGCCTGACGAAGTGTATTCTGAAGAATTTTGCCCCTGCGCACTATTATTCCTTGGATAATTTGAATTCCTTTCATTTACAGCATAGGACGTATTATCTGTATATAGAAGTTCTAGTTTCTTTTTAGGAACTCCAAAACTAAATCCTTGATAATCCCGCATCTTAGCAAAATTGACGGCAACTAGTTCTCCCCATTCATTTATTACGGGTCCTCCACTTGAACCTGTCAATGTCGGAATGGAATATAATATTCTATCTGAATCAGGATCTTGAGTTATTTTTCCTGACGTGAACTGGGTTTTTACGCCATCATTTGTTTGCGCTAATAATAGACCACTGTTATAGCCAATTAAGTATACTTTGTCTTCTAATTGAGGAGGAGTAATATTTTTATTAATAGACAAATAATTGCTTACATGGTCTGGTGTTTTTTTGTTTTTTAACTGAATAATGGCTAAATCACTAAGTTCTTCATTTGAGCGCTTTAATGGCACACATTCGTCATAGTCATCTTCCGAAGTAACGTGATGATCATCATAGAGAATGCCAGTGAAAACTCTTTTAATTTCATATTGGGTTTTTTTAGGGTCAAAATCTAATTTCCCAAGTGTATATTCTAAGTTATCAATATCGTTTTCAAGTCTCGCATAAAGATTCCGAAGGTCCTCCTTATCTTTTTCGGATAAATAATCATAATAATTATTGAAATAATTTTCGGTTTCACCTTGAGTTGATGTTTTGGAATCTATTTCTTCTCTAATTTCTTTGCGGGCTTTTATAAACTCCTGTATTATAAATCTACCCATATTCTGTTCCGCTTTACTCGGATAAATAACATGTCGATTTGTTGCTATTTCACCTTTATCAGAAATAAAGAATCCTGTTCCATATATTGTGCTAGCATTGTTCATTGCTGATATTTCATCATCATAAACCAAAGGCTCATCATTATTTATGGTGTAGAATATTTCTATACCATTATCAAGAGTCATTTTAAAGTAATAAGCGTTTTTAATTAAAACAACGCTACTTCTATATGTATTGTAGAGTTCTTTAGGCTCTGGAGGTTTCTTTTCGCAATTGGTAAAGCATAGGAATGCGAGAAGGATTACTACGGATGACTTAATTGATTTCATAACTTCGATAGTCTTTTGGGTTGCTCCTTAAATATTAAAAAAGCCGACCATTAATAAAAAGATTAAACTTTTCGTAGAAGAAATATCATTTTAGGCTGAAATTTTATTGTAATCAATAATCTTTAATAAAGATAATAATTTCTTACAAGATTTGCAGATAATATGTTGATATTTAAAAGAATAACTTTTGTAATTATATTGAATTATTCCGTCAACACTTTGATAGAAAAATACGAAATAAGAAAACCTCAATTCATTAGAAATAAAGGTGTGACTTATCCGGTTTTTAGCTTACGTTTTTAAAAAGGAATTTTACAGGAGTATAATAAGTTTATTGAATTAGTATTAATATTATATAAAGCCCCCCTTATAGGGGGCTTATATATTAATATATTAATTCTGGTAATTCTTTATCATTGATTTTAAAGCTAAACTGTATTTCATCTTCATTGCGAGAGCAAAGGGTGCTCACATTAGTCAGATTCTTGTTTTTTTCTGTAGATACTGTAAGTACTGTTTCGGCCTTTTGCATTATTATACTACCTAAATGACCTTTTGGGTCCGAAGAAGTTTTGGTAGTGTGTATGACAACTATAATATGAATATTACTTGTCTTACTCCAATTCATAAGATGTTTTACTATTTCATGAGCTTGCTCTTCGTCGTTGTAACTATTAACTAAATCAGCAATTCCATCTATAACTACTAGAGACAAATTGTTACTTTTTTTAATTGCCCTTTCTATTGCAAGTCGTCTTGTTTTAATGCCATGTTCTCTCAAAGTATAAACTTTCAATTTTTTCAGTGCCTTTTCGCCACTAAGAGAAATAACTCTCTTATTAAATTTTCTTGCGTGATAAATGGATTGTTCAAGGTCAAAATGAATAATATCAGTGTCTTGGATGTAAGATTCAATGCGTCCTTTGCTTAAACTGTCAGCTATTAAATTCGCTTCCAGTAGGGCTAGTAAAAAAGTTTTTCTACTTTTTGGTTTGCCAACTATACAGGAAAAGTTACCTCTTGTTCCATATGTTTTATTATCAATGGATAAAATTTTTGGACTCGTTGGTAAATAATCAAATGGATTTATTAGAGAGGTTTTTAGGACAGTATCGATATCTGTATCCGATGAGGTTCTTTTATTAATGTTCATCATTATTTTTTATTATTAGTTCATTAAACTTTTTTTCAGCTTTGCTTTTTGTCTTGTAACACCATGCCCAAACACCGAAAGATTTTGAACGAGGATAAGAAACACATGCGAATCGATGATTTATGACTTTTTTAAACACCTCGTAGTGTTTGGTACTGCCAGTATCCACTTCGTACAAAAAACAAGAGTTCGTTGACCTTATTTGGCGGAAATTAAACCCTCTAACTTCTCCAGTTCCGATAAATTCAATTTTTAATGGTCTAAACGTAATTTGGTCTTTTAGAATAGTTGACATGACTAACTGGTTTGATTAAGTTTTACCAATTGGTTCATAATTTCACTTTTCTTGTAGTAGACCTTATTCCCTATACCATAAGATTGAATTTTATTCTTTTTGGTCCAGTTCCATAATGTGGTAAGGGATATTTTTAGCACTTCTGCGGTTTGTTCTCGCGTTAAAAGTTCATCTTTAAGTGTAGGGGTGGCTTGTTTGATTTCGGATTTAATGCCTTCAATAAGGCTTGCCTTGAATTCTTCTTGATCAATAGCAATTAGATTTATTGTTCCCATAATTTTAAATTTTTATTATGGGCCAAATCTATTAGGTCTTTAAACCTAATCGAAATGATTTCAGTTGTTTAGTGTTGATAGTCAACCATAAACAACTAAATGTTATTTAGGAATTCGGATTTGAATTTCTTTTCAAAATCAATGAATATAGGATCATTATGAATTTTATAAACTAGTTTTGAATCATTGAACTCTAAATGTTTGGCAATAGCGTTAAAGCTCTCTTTCCTGGTGTACGATTTGTTCATAAGTTTATAAATACTACGATAAAAGGACTTTCTATTTTTTGGACTAGTTTTAAGGTGAGAAATTTCAATTAGGTCGTACTTGCATAATAAACTAGCCATTACAGCATATTCTAATGGGCTGTTATTTTCATTAAAAATATCCTTTAAAATTTCAGTTTGATTACGAGTTAATGTAGAATTAAAGAAATCTTCGAATTTTAATTCATTGGACTTACGCTTTGGTAATTTATTTGATGAATCTAGAGACTCAAATATCAAATAAATAGAAATGCGTGTAAAAATCTCATTTATGCGTGATTGAAGGGAAAAGAGTTTGTTATCATTTATTAAATTATCATCTAAAACTACATTTAAATCTCGATACAATTTAGTTTCATTAAGCATAGAAAAATTTGGGAAACCAGTAATTTCATCCACATTAAGCTTGTGAATTTGGATAAATTGGTTATAAAATTTCTCATTTGCTGCAGTGCCAAATTTCTTAAGAGTTGCGTAAACAATGTCATTAAGTTCAGATAGGCCATCTGGAGTAGATTGTATTTTCTTATCTTTAATGTAGAAGAAAAGGTCGGTGTACACTTTTTCTAAACCATAAATGTATGCTGTTGAGGAATGGCGATGCATGTCCCATGTTCTCACAAATTTTTCAAACTGTCTTAAAGCATCCATGTTTATTAATAATTAATCATTGTTCCATATTTCTGCCAATTGTAAACTGTAATCAATTGGCTTTTTTCCGATATAGTTAAGGAACATAGTCTCTGTACTATGGCCTGTTACATTCATTAAAAGAGGCGTGGGGTATTTGCGCTTACTGTAAAAATTTGTCGCAAAACTTCGCCTACAAACGTGTGATGAGATTAGTTTCCATTTTTCATACCGCCCTACTTCTTTTCGTTGAGTTTCTGGATTAATTAAACTGCCTTCCACTTTTTCTGTCAGACCAGCTTTAAGACAGACCTTTTTAATGTGTCTATTGAATAGTGCACTATTACTTGCGGGCGTACTCGCAAAAGTTGGAGGGAAATTTCCATTATATTTGTCTAAAATGGCTTTTACCTCGGCATGAATGGGGATTTGTACTTTTTTATTGGTTTTAACCTGGTTAATAACTATGAATTGGTAACCTTGAATATTTTGAATCATATTATTGGACATTCTCAGTAAATCACTAACTCTCTGCCCAACATAGCATCCAATAATAAGCCAGTCTCGTGCTATGTCTAAAACCTCATCCTTAAGAGTTACTTTCTTTATTTTTTCAAGTTCCTCAAAATTTAGAGTTACTATTGGAGGTGAGACAGTAAATCCTTTAAAATCAGAAATCTGGTGACTCACTTCATAACCGTGTTTTCTTGCATCATAAACTATGGTTTTGATAAATGAAATATACCTTCCTATAGTATTGTCGTTGATTTTCTCTTTTTCAGATAGGTATTCTATGAAGTCTGCCCTAAATTTTAGGTTAACGTCCTTTAGTTTGAATCTTTTGTTTTTATGCGATTCAAAACCTACGAGTTTATTTAGGATTGTTTTATATTTCTTGAAGGTGGCTTCACTAATTTTTTTGCCCGATTTATTGTAGGAGAAGGGGAGTTTTTCAATAAAGCTTTCGGTGTAGTTCAATAAATAATCAAAGTCATCGGACTTTTCTCTGTTTTGAATCCCAGCTATGGTATTTTCAAGCCATTCGCCATTGATGTCCTTTCCAGTTGAGAAGTCGTCGTTGAACTTTTTAAGAATATCAGATTCCAGTCCGATTAGGTTAGATTTTAGATTCTTAAATTCAGCCTGGGTTTGTTTAGGGTAACCAGTTCTTTGGCTCCAGTTTTTCGGATTAATAATATAACCCGACTTTCTCTTTAAAACCTTCCCTCTGCCTAAAGATAATCTCAGATAGATAGGTGAAGGATTACTTGTGCCTTGCAATAAATATTTTATTGTAGCCATTTAAATAAAAATTAGAGTTAAACAATATAAAGATTTAGTCAACATCTAGTCAACCAAATCTTTATTTAATTGAATTGGATTAAATCGTATTGAATGATAAAAATCCCGTGAAGTATTTAATTCATTGGGATTGTACCCTATTTAAGGGGTATTGAAGAACGTAAGGGATTTAATTATGTAAGTCCGCTCTTCTCCACATAACCACAAAAATCCACATTAATCGTGTGGATTTTTTATGTTATAAATTCAAGAATTTTTTTCGTTACCAACTTGAGCTCATCGGATAGTTCGTTTTTGTCCCAAGGGTGTTTTGTATTAAACACATGGTCAGCATTTGGTATAATTTCGAGTTGACTCTTGGGATTCCATTTATGCAAATTGAGAGCTTCTTCAACGTTTACAGAGGTGTCTTTATCACCATGGATAATAAGATGTGGAATTTTAATATGCTCTGCTGCGCCACGAATATTAAGTTGGTTTCTGTATGCTAGAAAATCCTCATAAAACTGATAGTAGTGTGGCATTTTTTGTTTTGTACGGCCATTGATCACATATTTAACGCCACGTTCTCTCCAAAGTTCAATGTCCTTGGGCGACCCAAAACGACTTTCAAAATCACTTACGCCTGCTAAGGTTACTACCTTTTTTACCCTATCATCTTCTTTGGCTTTTAATAAGACTATACCACCACCTCTGCTGTGCCCAATCAGGATGATATTGTTAATATCTACATAGGGATTGTTGTTGAAATGGTGTTGAGTCCAACCTATAACATCACTTAAATCATTGAGCTCCTTTGAATAATTGTTCTGTCCAAATGCCTCGAGGTCAGGAAAGTCAATAGGGTTCTCTACAGTGCCACCATTATGTGAAAAATTGAATTTAATGAGGCAAATGCCCTCGTTAGCCAATAGTTTACTCATAATATTCCATGCGCCCCAATCTTTAAATCCTTTATAGCCATGACAGAGAATAACTATAGGCTGCTTCAGTTTTTCTTCGGCATAAAAGGCGTCGAGAACTATTGGTCGGTTATTGGTCCTTTCCAAGACCCTATTTTTAATCTGTATCATTAGTCTGTTTCTTTTTCTGTAAAATCTACATCTGGGTTAAAAATTTCCAGCAGTAACTTGTGAAGTTCATTTTCAAAGTTAGAAATGGTGTCTTGTGTTATAGACTGGTTTCGCTTTGTTTTTTCTGCCGAGTTTTTTTCGGCAAATTTTAGTAATCCGGCGTTAAGGTTTTTAAAAGAATAGATGCCAGCCTCGATGGGAAGTGAGATTTTATCTTGTTTATGCAGCATGTAAGTATAGCACAACAACTGAAAAGGTTTGCTGTATTTATCGTAATCGGTTGTAAGCTTCTCCCAGTCGTCTACAACCACTTTGTTTTGTTCTACTTTACCAGATTTATAATCAATAACACGGACATCACCATTATATTCATCAACACGATCAATCTTTCCTTTAAGGACAATTGGCCATTCCATGCCTTTAATAGAAACGGAACAGCTGATGTTGCTTTCAATAGCCAAAATTTTAATGGTATTTCCTTTTTTTAAGGCATCTATTTCTAGGTCTAAAAAATTGGAAATAAGATGTTGGGCAATTTCAAAAATGATTAAGTTTTTTCCAGTTTTGAAGTCGCCTTGCCTATAAGTGTTTTTAAATTCTTCTGTAATCGTGTCTTTGATTCTGCCTTTAAAAGATTCCAGAATTTTTACGGTTAAAAAACAATTTTCGAGAGGTTTGTAAAATGTTTCCAAAGTATTATGTATTATGGTGCCAAGTGTATTGGCAGCAACACTTTCTTCTACCTCTTCAAAATCAGATATATGAAGAACTTTTTCGTAATAAAAATCTAAGGGATTCCTTATATAGTTTGATAGGGAGGATGGCGAAAAACCTTGCTTGGCAATTTTCTTAAGTTCTTCTAACAGGCCTTGTGTTTTTTTAATGCTTAGAACATCTTGCTCTATAGCCGGAATTTGTGGTTGGGCAATGCAGTGTTCTATAGGGTGAAGCCCTTCAACCTCGAGCTGCGTAATAAATCTGCTTCTCTCACCACCTTTAAGGGCATCAATTTCTGTATTATAGACAATATAAACCTCTTTAGCCCTTTGAAGTAGTCTGTAAAAGTGATAGGTATAAACAGCGTCCTTCTCCTTATAAGTTGGAAGCTTATTTTGAACTTTAACATCATAGGGAATAAATGAATTGGCTGTCTTTCCAGCTGGCAGAATACCCTCATTAACGGAACTGATGATTACCGTTTCAAAATCTAAAGCCCTAGACTCCAACATACCCATAATTTGCAATCCCTCAAGGGGTTCGCCTTGAAAATCTAATGTTTCTAAGAGTAGCAACTCCTTAAAAAGGCCATAAAGTCCAGATATGTCATTAATATAATTGTACCTATGGTGAAGTTCGGTCAACTGATTAAAGAGCGTGTAGAAGCGGTATAGGTATTCTTTTTCTAATCTGTTCTCCCGTGGATTTAATTTGGATTTAATTTCAAATATAATTTGGCTGCTTTTCTCTAGGGCCATTTGAGGGTCACCTTCCCAGGAATCAAAAATTAAAGTTATAAGGTTCTCACAATCTGGAATAATGGTTTTAATCTTCTTTGAGCTCAAGTAGGTGAGATTATTTTTCTGTATATGCTCTATAAGTACAGAGGCATTGTCTACCTTCCCTTTCTTAAACAGCATTTTTGATGATGGCAACATGAGAAAGTCTATAATGTCCCTATAGTAAAATGAAGTGTTATTATGCTTATGAAGCTCAAACATTGCCGCGAAGAAATTAGCTAAGGGAACGTACTTTAATGGTAATCCCATGGTTATGTTAACCGAATCAACCGATTTGGGTAAGGAATTTAGTAGAGGAAGCAAAAGGTTTTCCTCACCTAAAACTATGGCCACGTTTTGTAAGGATTGTTTTTCCTGATGTAACTGTTCTGCCAGTTGCCCAATGTATTTAGCCTGCCCTACGTTTTTTGGAACTCCTGTGACTTTTATCTTCTTAGGGTTAGAGTATATGGTGCTAACCCAGTTGAAGGAGTTTTGTTTAAAATGTTTCCACTTGGTTTTGTAGCTTCTTATAAATAATCCTGCATCATGGTAATTGTCAAGGATAAATCTAGAATCGATATCCCAATAGATACGAGCCATATCGTTATCTAACAATTCTTGAATAATTCGTTTTTCAGCTGTATTTAAGGCGTTGAAGCCAAGGAAAATGTGCATACGGTCAGCGTAATTAGCCAAATACATTTCCAGGTTGTTACAGGCTTCCCTGTAAAGTAACCCCTGATATCCTTTGCTTTGTTGTAATAAGTTAGAAACAAAAGACTCGTAAATTGCACCAAGATTATTCCAAAATTTTAAGTGCTTTTTTATAAGTGGTGTTTGGTTGTTCTCCAGTGACCAGTGATTTATCTCTTTTATCGCCTTGAGGTAGTCAAAAATGTCATTTTGCTCTATGAGATATCTGTCAATTTCATTAAAATCCTGTAAGAGCATATTGGCCCAAGTAAAGAAGGTTTCAAAAGGTTCTTGGTCGTCTTTGTCAGCTATTTCGAGATAGGTTTCATATAACTTAAAGACCAGTTCTGAATCTGGGAGCAAAGAAAGGTTTGATAATGTTTCTACAAAATCTTCTATGCTCAGAATAGCGGGGGAAAATATCGGTGTATCAATCAGTGAAGACAGCTCATATTTTAAGAACACACCAGCTCGTTTACTGGGAAGAATAAATACGGTATTATTAAGGTCGATGCCTCGTTCTTTAACATCGATTAATACTTGTTTTATGAAACTCTCCATGGGATACTAAAAATAAAAAACGCCTCTTAAATAAGAGACGTTTTTTACTATTAATATGTGTTATTATATCCTAGTTGTCGGATTTTATAAGATTAACTTCAACACGTCTGTTTTCAGCTCTACCAGCTCTAGTGTTGTTATCTGCAATAGGTTTATCCTCACCATATCCAGCAGCAGTTAATCGATCTGCAGCAATACCGTTAGCAATTAAGTAATCTCTAACTGCTTGAGCTCTTCTTTCAGATAAGGCTTGGTTAGTAGCTTTAGAACCAGTGCTGTCGGTGTGACCTTCGATAGCAAACTTGGCTCTTGGGTATTCTTTAAAGATAGTCACCATAGCTTCTAACACCTCGTCAGTTCCTTTCTTGAAAGTAGCTTTACCAGTGTCAAATAAAATATCTCTTGCGTAAGTGTTTAATGACTTCACTACTTCTGGTGAAGGGTTAATGATTGGACAACCATTGTTTTCAGCTACACCAGCTTCGTTTGGACACTTATCGTCTTTGTCAAGGATACCATCGCCATCTGTATCTGGCCAAGGACAACCGTTGTTTGCAGCAGGACCTGCTTCATTAGGACAGTTGTCATCTCCATCTGCAACGCCATCCCCGTCAGCATCAGGACATCCCATTAAATCTTTAAGACCTGCAACAGTAGGACATTTATCATCTTTGTCCATTACACCGTCACCATCAGAATCTGGACAGCCGTTAAATTCAGCTAAACCAGCATCGTAAGGACAGTCATCTTTAGAATCTTGAATCCCGTCATTATCAGAGTCTGGACATCCATTAAATATTTCTAGACCAGCTTCTTCTGGACAAGCATCTTCGTTATCGTAAATGCCGTCACCATCAGTATCTACACCGCCGAACTTAAAGATTACACCAACTGAGTGTTGGAAATGCTTAGGAAGATAATCTTCAAAGGAGTGCTTGTAAGTTGATCTTACATCTAAACCTACAACTTCTGAGAACCAAAATCTAAGAGCAGCAACACCATTAAGTGTACCTGCACCGATGTTGTCTACCCAAGTGTAACCACCACCTGCACCAAGTATTGGCTCAAAGCGTTTTGAGTTAATTAACTCTTGGAAACTGTAAGAAACAGTACCATCAAATGCTAAGTATGATAAATCCTCTGGAGATCTCCTAACAGACTCTCTACCTGTTATAGGATCTCTGTCTTCTCCAAGTTTGGAAATACTATTGAAGCTACCAGTTACCGAGAAGGTAAAACCAGAATCTAAATATTTAGAAATAGTAGCCGTGTTAAGGATAGGCTGCATATTCCAGTGGTCATCAGCATTGAAAAATTCGTCAAAATAATCTCCTTGCGGAAGATCCTCTCCAACTGGGTAGAGGTCAACTGCATTTGACCCTAAACTAAAGGCCCATGGATTGTTTTTATCTTGCGCATTTGAAGTGCTGACACCAAGGATGAGCACTGCAACTAATAGTAATCTGCTAAGATTTTTCATACTCTAATTAATTTTAATTTTAAGTGTTAATTGTTGGCAAAAGTAAGTTGTTAAATTTTATTAACAAAGACAAATATATAAAAATATTGTTACAAAGCCCTAAAATAGTGCGTTTGTAGCAGAATTATATAACCCCTAAGGATTTCCCTACTTTTTTAAAAGCTAAAATGGCCTTATCTAGATGTTCTTTTGTGTGAGCTGCCGAAAGCTGTACTCGGATACGTGCTTTCCCTTTAGGAACAACGGGATAGAAAAAGCCAATAACATAGATGTCCTCTTCAAGTAACATTTTGGCCATTTTTTGTGATAATTTGGCATCGTACAGCATAACAGGGACAATTGCAGAATCGCCATCAATGATATCAAAGCCTACAGCTTTTAAACCTTCTTTGAAATACGAAGTGTTAGATTTTAGCTTATTTCGTAAAGTGCTGTCATTTTTCAACATATCAAACACCTTAATAGAAGCGCCTACAATGGCTGGTGCTAAGGAATTTGAAAATAGATACGGTCGCGATCTTTGGCGTAAAAGTTCAATGATTTCCTTTTTGGCTGTTGTATAACCTCCCATAGCGCCGCCTAGAGCTTTACCAAGCGTCCCTGTTATAATGTCAATTCTTCCTAAAACACCTTTTTCTTCTAAGGTGCCGATACCTGTTTCACCTATAAATCCAGTAGCATGGCATTCATCAATCATTACCATGGCATCATATTTATCGGCTAAATCGCAAATCTTATCCAAAGGCGCAACAAGCCCATCCATGGAAAACACACCATCGGTAACAATAATTTTAAATCTGGCGCCATTAGCATTAGCTGCCTTAAGTTGTTCTTCGAGATCAGACATATCATTATTTTTATATCTGTATCGGGCAGCTTTACACAATCTAACGCCGTCTATAATTGAGGCATGATTCAAGGAGTCTGATATAATAGCATCCTCCTTTGTAAAAAGCGGCTCAAAAACACCACCATTGGCATCGAAGGCCGCAGCGTATAAAATAGTATCCTCTGTGCCATAAAACTCCGCTATTTTTCTTTCTAACGTTTTATGTATGTCCTGGGTGCCACAAATAAATCTTACGGAAGACATTCCAAATCCGTGAGAGTCCAATGTATCTTTTGCAGCCTTTATAACTTCTGGGTGAGAGGACAAACCTAAATAGTTGTTAGCGCAAAAGTTTAAAACTTTTTGCCCTGTATTTAAGGTGATCTCTGCTCCTTGAGGAGAAGTGATAATACGCTCTTCCTTAAATAAGCCAGCTTCTTTAATAGCTTCAATTTCTTCTTGTAAGTGGTTTTTTATTGCTCCGTACATAGTGAGGATTTTAATTACAGCACAAAGATAACATTCATCAACTAGACTTCAGTTATCTTAATAGTTTCATTAACATAAATCAATAGCTTCTTTTGAACTTGAAAGCCCATATCCGTTAAAATGGCTGCATAATTATTAATCTGGTCGCTATGCTGCTGTTGTTTATTGCCAGTCTTGTAGTCCATTAGGATAATTGCTTTATTGGGCTTGACAATAATTCGGTCAGGCCTGATTATGTTACCTGAGTTTACCAAAATATCCTTTTCATTGAACACCTCAAAGGAACCTTCAAAATAGTCTTTTAGCTCAGGGTGATATATAATAGCTTGAATCAATGGTTTTAGGCTTCTTTCGCTTTCCTCGCCTAGATTACCTGAATTTTTGAGTTCGTCAAATGCAAAATCTAAGTCGGTATGAGTTTTTATTTTGGAAAGAATCAGATGTATGAGATTTCCACGCTCTATGGCTTCTTGATGTTGGCTATCCCAAAAATAAGACGCATTAGTCAAGATGTTAAGATTGTGCTCTTCTTTCGGAACAGAAATAAAGTCTAGGAGTTCTGAGTTAACAACAGAATCATCTCTATATGCATGCTCTTGTTTGCCAAACACGTACTGGTTCTCAGTGTCAGACCAGAGATTTTTATTTTGCAAGTAAGAAATTAGAATTCCCGAAAAGGTATTGGAGTTAAACTCTCCTTTTGCATTCATGTCTTTTTTAGATACCACGTAGAGCTGCTCAACAGCTCTTGTTAGTACAACATATAATAAATTGATATTATCCAGCGCCAATTGCTGCCGACGTTGATTATAAAGATATTTTCCTGGCTCTCTGTAATGCTCTACATCCTTGTTAAAATTAATGAGCAAACTCTCAAAACCTTTATAATCTTCCTTATCTACTGGAAACCATATTTTTGGGCGGTTTTCTCTGTAAATATCCAGGTCTGCATAAGGAAATATGACCACAGGAAATTCAAGGCCTTTGGATTTGTGTATGGTCATTATTTGTACCGCGTCAATGTCGTTAGACACAACAATGCTAAGTTTTTCTTCGTTCTCTTCAAAATACCTTAAAAAGGCTGAAATGTCCGATTGGTTTTTTTGTACAAATTCAAAAACTTCGTCCAAATAGAACTCTAGATAGGCATCAGAAATGTCGTTTAGCTCAAATATTCTAACAAGCTGTTCAACCAATTCATACAGTGGCGATTGCATTAATGATTTAAGGTTTAGGGCTTCTTTCTTTAAAGATATTTGGGCTAAGAAATCTTCTAACCCTAGAGATAGATGATTTAAAAAGTACTCGTGCTTGTTTGTTACTTCCTCTCGGTCTGCCAAATATTGCAACGCTTCAATTCTCAATTTGTAATTGGTTGGCTGAACAAGCAATTTTAAAATGTTGTTTAGAAACTTAACCTTTGGGGAGTTTTTTAAAAGCAATGTTTCCGATGATGTAATTGGAATTTTATTGGCGCTCAAATATTGCGCTACAGCCACCCCTTCTTTTCGCTTCCTGGTAATAACACAGATATCTTTGTACTTGTATCCAAGGTCTATGCAATTCTCAACCATATCAAGGACTTCTTTAGGGTATTCCTCATCTGGGATGTCGTCTTTTTCCAGCTCAAGGAACCTTAATTCTACATAGCCTGTTCGCTTCAGATTTTTTTCTTGATGCGAAGCTTTGTAGAGCGAACTATGGTCTTCGGCTTCAAAAAAAGCATGACTTATATAATTGAAAAGGGAATTATTGAAGTCGATAATATGCTCGGCGCTCCTGTAATTGGTTTCTAAGTTGAAAACCGAAGTTTCAGCATAAAACGGTCTATCTTCTCCAGAGTAGAGTGATATAAATTGCTCTGGGTCGCTACCGCGCCATCTGTAAATGGCTTGCTTGGCATCGCCAACAATCATGGATAATCCTTTACCGCTGCTAAGTGTGTTGTCTAATAAAGGAACTAAATTTTGCCATTGCAGTGTGGAGGTGTCTTGGAACTCATCAATGAAATAATGGTTAAATCGCTCACCTAGTCGTTCATAAATAAAAGGTGTGGGCTGATTGCGTATTTGTTGGCTTATAATGTTATTAAACTCTGAAATGAGCATCACATTTTTATCCGCCTTTAGCATATTTAATTCTTGGCTAATAAGATTGAGAACTGAAAAGGGCGTGAGGTTGTTTAAAGCCGATTTAAGAAATTTAATCTCAAAAACTTTAACCTTTGTTTGTGCAAACGCCTCCGCAAGTTGAGGTTGAATGTTGTTAATTACTTCAGCGGTTTTTTCTGAAACTCGAGATGGATACAAAGCTTCATTTTCAAGAAGATTTGTTTGCCAGACAGCACCAAATGACACATTTGTAGATCCTTCTGCAAGCTTTAAAAAATAATTTGGGAGCGATTTTCTCATAAAATCACTGTGCTCAAGCCCAGAGTTGCTTATTAAGTCTAATGTTTTCTCAGCGGTATTTCTTAGCGCATTCTCTTCTGAAGTGACTTCAGATATTAGAATTTGTTTTAACTTACCAAAATCCTCTAAGGTCTTATCCTTGATTTTTTCTAATTCTCCCAAGTCGTTTTCTTTAAGGAGTATCCCAGAAATTTGGTTAAGGTCATAGCTAATGTCCCAGCTCTTGTCATCATTGGTTTTGTCTACGGCAAAATTTACCAAGGTTTTGGTGAGAAGTTGGTCTACGCCAGCTTTGCTTATTAATTTGTCCACGGCCTCATTGAGTAGACGTTCTTGGTCTAATTCAACTTCAAAATTTAAAGGTAATCTTAAGTCGTGCGCAAATGTTCTGATTAAGCGGTGGGTAAAGGCATCAATAGTTGATATGTCAAAAGCACCGTAATTGTGCAGTATGTGTTTTAAGATTTGTTTAGACTTGGATTTAATTTCTGTAAAGCTCAATTGGAGTTCTTCGGATATATCTTTTAGCATTGGGTGTGGGTCATCCTCATCTTGCATGGATGAAAATGTCCTTAGCATTGAGATAATTCGGTCTTTCATTTCGCCAACGGCCTTGTTTGTGAAGGTAATGGCCAAAACATGTTTGAACTCTAAGGGGTCGTTAGATGCAATTAAAATCTTGAGATAAGATTTTGCAAGGGTGTAAGTTTTGCCGCTTCCCGCAGAAGCATTATAAATTTTGAACTGAGATGGCTGCAAGTGATAAATTTTATACCAAAATAGGGAATCTTAATATTTTATTTAGATTTTGTTAAAATCAATATCGTAAATTTGTTAAAACTGAATATTTAACACTAAAATTCTTTAAATATGGCTTTTGAATTACCAAAATTAAACTATTCATACGATGCTTTAGAACCTCATATAGACGCTAGGACTATGGAGATTCATCATACAAAACATCATAATGGATATACAACAAAGTTAAACGCAGCAATTGAAGGCACACCTTTAGAAAGCAAATCTATTGAAGATATACTTTCTGGCTTGGATATGACCAATATGGCTGTTAGAAATAATGGAGGCGGATTTTACAATCACTCTTTATTTTGGACTGTAATGGACCCAAATGATAGAGGATATTTATCAGGAGAGTTAAAAGATGCCATCGAAGCAAAATATGGCTCTAAAGACGCTTTTGTAGAAGCGTTTAGTAAAGCGGCGGCTACGCAATTTGGTTCGGGTTGGGCTTGGTTGTGTGTACATGAAGGAGGAGCTGTGGAGATTTGCTCTACTCCAAATCAAGATAATCCATTAATGCCTGGTGTTGGCTGTGGAGGCACTCCAATTCTTGGTTTAGATGTTTGGGAGCATGCCTACTATTTAAACTACCAAAATAGAAGACCAGATTATATTGACGCTTTCTTTAAAGTCATTAACTGGAACGAGGTCGAAAGACGTTACGCCCAAGCAAAGTAATAATTACTATTTAATAAATATTAAGGCCCAGATGAAAGTCTGGGTTTTTTTATGGCCATTAATCAGTCTAGGAGATAATGAATTTTATTGCATCAAAAGTTTGAAATGAGCGAACAAGTCAAATGAAAAAAGGTGAACAGACGTTCACCTTTTTTGCCCCAAATCTACCATAAACTTAACCTACTTATGTTATGGTGTTTCAAATATAAGTGGACAGATTTGCTTAACGTAAATTTATTGGATAAACGACCTATATATTAGTCTAACCGTGGAAACAGTGGGATTTGATGAAAAAAAGTAGAGAAATATAGTGCTTAATGCTTTATTTTTCTTTTAGTGAAGTCCATAAAAAAAGGTGAACGAAAGTTCACCTTTTTTTGCCCCAAATCTACCATGAACTTAACCTACTTATGTTATGGTGATACCAATGTAATTGTATTTGTTAAAATCAACACATTTAATAGATGAAATGCAGTATTCTTCGATAAAGCGAAAAAATTATCGGATAAAGTGTTTTTTTGATTTAATAGGCACGCTCTTTATTGCCTTCATAAAAATTGATAAAGGCCTTATTTACAACCCTATTGCCACCAGCAGTAGGGTAATCACCAGTAAAATACCAATCGCCTAAATTTTTTGGACAAGCCAGATGCAAGTTTTCAACCGTTTGAAATATTATTTCAACTTCGGCATTAATGTCATCATCACTAAGTAACTCTGATATTTTCTTGGAAATTTCCTCTTCAGTGAAGTCTGCGTAAATTTCTTTTACAAAATTCACTACATGTTTGTCCTTGAGTTCTAATTGCCCCAAACATTTTCTGTACACCTCTTCAACTATATGGTAACGATTATTGTCTTTTAACAACTCTAAGGCTGCCCTAAAGGCCACTAGACTTTCTAAATTGGCCATGTCTATCCCATAACAATCGGGATATCTTATTTGAGGAGCAGAAGAAACCACGATAATCTTTTTTGGGTTTAAACGATCCATCATCCTTAGAATACTCTTCTTTAAGGTTGTGCCTCTAACGATACTGTCATCAATAATTACCAAATTATCGGTCGGTTTAATAACACCATATGTAACATCGTAAACGTGCGCCACAAGATCATCCCTACTGCTATCTTCGGTAATGAAAGTTCTTAGCTTAACGTCTTTGATAGCAATTTTTTCGATTCGTGGTCGTTCTGATAAAATTTCTTCTACTTTGTCAGCTGAAAGTTCACGCTTTCCACTTAAAATAGCTTGGGTTTTTTTATGGTTGAGGTGTTCTTCAACCGTATCAATCATTCCATAAAATGACGTTTCAGCTGTATTTGGGATATATGAAAAAACTGTATTTCTAGTATCGTTGTTAATGGCCTTTAATACTTTTGGCATTACCAGCCGCCCAAGTTCTTTGCGCTCTTCATAGATTTCTGAATCACTTCCTCGCGAAAAGTAAATGCGTTCAAAAGAACATGCCTTTCGCTCTAGAGGCTCTAGAATTTTTTTGATTTCGGTTGAACCAGATTTTTTTGTAATAATGGCATGCCCAGGATCTAGCTCAATGACTTCTTCAAACGGCACGTTAAAAACGGTCTGTATAACGGGACGTTCTGAAGCCACTACGACAACCTCGTCGTCCTTATAGTAATAGGCAGGTCTTATTCCAGCCGGATCTCTTAGCACAAATGAATCGCCATGGCCTAGCAATCCGGCCATAGCATATCCTCCGTCCCAATTCTTTGCAGCACGTCTCAGAATTTTATGCACTTTTAGTCTTTCTGCAATGAGAGGAGAACATTCAATTTTTGAATAGCCTTCTTTCTTTAGGTCCTTATAGATTTTAGCCACGGCATCATCTAGAAAATGACCTATTTTTTCCATCACGGTAATGGTGTCTGCTTTTTCCTTTGGGTGTTGCCCTAAATCTACAAGATTGCTAAAAAGCTCATTAACGTTGGTCATGTTAAAGTTTCCGGCAACTATAAGATTTCGGTGCATCCAATTATTCTGTCTTAGGAAAGGATGAACGCTTTCTACGCTATTCTTTCCAAAGGTGCCATATCTAACATGTCCAAGAAGAACCTCGCCAATGTAGGGAATATTCTTTTTTTGAAGTTCTACATCGTCAAGATAGTTTGGGTGCTCACCCAATTCCTTGTTAATCCTGTCATTGATTTGGGAAAAAATATCTTGAATGGGTTGCTGGGCTATGGATCTTATGCGACTTATGTAGCGCTCACCAGGCTTGGTGTTAAGTTTAATACTGGCGAAACCAGCACCATCTTGACCTCGATTATGCTGCTTTTCCATCATAAGGTACATTTTATTTACACCATAAAAAGCACTGCCGTATTTTTCCTTATAATAATCAAGGGGTTTGAGAAGTCGAATAAGTGCTATACCACACTCGTGTTTAATCGCATCGCTCATTAGTTGTTGATATTTAAATCACAAAAAAACGCGCTTTTTTAGGCGCGCGTGTTTATGATAATTCTATTTCAAATTGGGTTAGATTTTTAAACTCATCTAAGCGTTTATATATTTCCTTTTCGGATAGATTCTGCATCCGTTCGGTACCAAACTTTTCCACGCAGAACGAGGCTAAAGTAGACCCATAGATAACCGCAGTTTTCATATTCTCGAAAGAATAATCGCCTGTGCTAGCGAGATAACCAGCAAATCCGCCGGCAAAAGTATCGCCTGCGCCTGTTGGGTCAAAAACCTCTTCCAATGGAAGAGCTGGTGCAAAGAACACATTGTCTTCATGAAACAACAAAGCGCCATGCTCCCCTTTTTTGATTACCACGTATTTAGGGCCCATCTCATGAATTTTTCTAGCAGCCACAACTAACGAATATTCTCCTGTCAATTGCCTAGCTTCTTCATCATTTATGGTTATAACGTCAATCTTGGCAATGACCTCCATTAGTTCATCCAAAGCACAATCCATCCAAAAGTTCATAGTGTCTAAAATGCTTAATTCAGGTTTTTTTTCCATCTGACTAAGCACACTCATTTGGACGGATGGATGGAGATTTCCTAACATAACCACTTCAGCATTTTTGTAGGCAGTGGGTACAATAGGTTGAAAATTTGCTAAGACATTTAGTTCTGTGACCAAGGTGTCCCTGGAATTCATATCGTTATGATACTTACCGCTCCAAAAAAAGGTTTTACCGTCCTTAACGACTTCAATTCCAGAAATGTCTATGTTTCTATTGGATAGTAAATCTAAATACCTCTGCGGAAAATCACCGCCAACTACAGAAACCAATGAAGATTCAAGATTAAAATTAGATGCTGCTAAACCAATAAAAGTTCCAGCGCCTCCTAGTATTTTGTCGGTTTTTCCAAAAGGAGTTTCAATAGCATCAAATGCTACCGTTCCGACAATTACTAATCTTCTCATTAAAATGAATTTGAATTAAGGTGCAAATTTAAGCAAAATATATTCCTTGTGAAATAGGCATAAATTATTGGAATGGAGCTCTATTTTCTGCCAAAGTCTGCAGGTATTTCGCCCCAGGCCTTGGTTTCCCATTTTACAATCACCGTTTTATAACTGTTGTTTTTTAACCAGTTTTCTGCGCGGCGAACAAGGTCAAATGCAGCCTTATTATGAGCGTTTTCCTGTAACTTGGAATTGCACTTTTTCTTCTTAACCCAGCTCATGGCTGTTTTAGAATCGGTGTAAATTAATTTAGAGCTATTTTTTTGTTTTAGATAGGCTAGGCCATGAACTATGGCCAAAAACTCTCCAATGTTATTGGTAGAATGTTCAAAAGGGCCTTTTCTAAAAAGCTGCTTTTTTGTAGCGGTATCAACACCACGATATTCCATCTTTCCAGGGTTTCCACTAGAAGCTGCATCAACACAGATAGAATTAGGGTTAGGGCCTCCTATTTTTTTAAGCTCTTCTGCACTTAACTCGCTTTTAAAGCTCTTTTGTTTTCCGATGTAGGTCTTAAAGTCTTGTTTTAAGGCTTCTTTTGCGGCCTCAAAAGAAGAGAACGCCTTGTATTTGGCACCTTTAAAATTTGTAATCTGTGCTTTGCAATCTTCCCAAGATTCAAATATTCCGGTATGATGACCTTTCCATACGGCGTAATACTTTTTCTTCTTTTTACTCATTTATACCAGTTATAAAGGCGCTCGTATCTAAATCTTGTCCTGTTTTTGCAAAAGTTGCTGAACAACCTTTGGAAAATGTTCCATTTCTAGCTCATGGATTTTCGCAGCCACTTCTTCTGGTGAGTCCTTTGGTAAAACCTCGCATTCAGCTTGAAAAATAAGAGCCCCTTCATCGTAATTTTCATTGACATAATGGATTGAAATTCCTGTTTTGGTCTCCTTGTTCTCTACCACCGCACGATGGACATGCATGCCATACATGCCTTTACCACCATATTTGGGGAGTAGTGCAGGATGAATATTAATGATTTTGTTAGGAAAAGCCTTTAGGATATTCTCAGGGATTTTCCATAAAAATCCTGCCAAGACAATTAAATCCGGCTTACTTGCTTTTAGTAAACTAAAAACATCAGCGGTTTCAGTAAAAGCGATTCTATTAAAAGAAAATGCGCTTATTTTTAATTTTTTACAACGGTCAAGAACTTTGGCCTTGGGGTTATTTGTAAGAACCTGAACCACTGATATATCAGGTGAGTTTTCAAAAAACCGTATCAGATTTTCGGCATTAGATCCAGAGCCTGAAGCAAAAATTACAATTCGTTTCATTTATAGTGGTAGGAATTCGAATATCAAACAAAAAAAAGAATAATAATTTACAAATAGAGGAAAATATTGAAAATACCGTTTTGCTTTCTCTGCATAAAACGCTACATTTTAAAAGTAAAAATGTTTTTTAACATAAAGTTTTATATTTTTGCGGTCTAATTAAAACTTAAAATTAAAGATTATGTCAGACATTGCATCAAGAGTAAAAGCGATAATCGTTGACAAATTAGGTGTTGATGAAAACGAAGTTGTAGCTGAGGCTAGCTTCACTAACGACTTAGGAGCAGATTCTTTGGATACTGTTGAATTAATAATGGAATTTGAAAAAGAATTTGATATTCAAATCCCTGATGACCAAGCTGAAAACATTGCTACAGTTGGTCAAGCGATCTCATACATAGAGGAGGCAAAATAACACTATAATCTTTATGGAATTAAAGCGAGTCGTTGTTACAGGATTAGGTGCGCTTACACCCATAGGTAATACTTTAGAAGAGTATTGGGATGGGCTTGTCAGTGGCAAGAGTGGTGCTGCACCAATTACTTATTTTGATGCATCAAAATTTAAAACACAATTCGCTTGCGAAATAAAGGATTTTAACGTTAATGACTTTATTGATAGGAAGTTAGCGCGAAAAATGGACAAGTTTTCGCAATATGCTATGGTGGCTACAGATGAAGCTATCGCAGATTCGAAACTTGACCTTGATTCACTAAACAAATACAGAGTTGGGGTGATATGGGGCGCCGGAATTGGTGGTCTGGAAACCTTTCAGGATGAGGTTTTAAACTTCGCCCAGGGTGATGGGACACCAAGATTCAACCCATTTTTCATACCAAAAATGATTGCTGATATAGCACCGGGAAATATTTCAATTAAGTATGGCTTTATGGGCCCTAATTATACAACGGTTTCTGCCTGCGCTTCTTCAGCAAATTCATTAATAGACGCATTAAACACCATTAGATTAGGACATTGCGATGTTGTAATCACTGGAGGTAGTGAAGCAGCCGTAACCATAGCAGGAATGGGTGGCTTTAATGCTATGCATGCCATGAGTACTAGAAATGACAGCCCAGAAACAGCGTCAAGACCATTTGATGCCAATAGAGATGGTTTTGTCTTGGGAGAAGGTGCTGGTTCTATAGTCTTAGAAGAATATGAACATGCTAAAGCTCGAGGGGCCAAAATTTATGCTGAAGTCGTAGGAGGAGGTTTGTCCTCTGACGCTTATCATATGACAGCTCCTCATCCAGATGGAATAGGTGTAGTTGCCGTAATGAAAAATTGTTTAGAGAATGCAGGCCTAAATCCTGAAGATGTAGACCATATTAATACACACGGTACTTCGACACCACTTGGTGATGTTGCCGAATTAAAAGCTATATCTGAAGTTTTTGGCAGTCATGCTAAAAATATAAATATTAATTCTACTAAATCAATGACTGGTCATTTATTGGGTGCAGCAGGAGCTATCGAGTCTATTGCATCAATTATGGCATTGGAAAAAGGTATTATACCGCCAACCATAAATCATGAGACCGTTGATGAAAATATTGATCCAGAATTAAACTTAACACTCAATAAAGCCCAAAAACGCGATATTAAGGTTGCCATGAGTAATACCTTTGGATTTGGCGGACACAACGCTTGTGTATTATTCAAGAAATTAGATTAAATCCCGAATGAGTTTCATTCGTAACATATTGAAAAATTCCCGTTCTGATGAAGACGGGAATTTTTTTTTACAGCTTAAAAATATTCTAGGTTTTAAGCCAAAATCGCTTTTCCTTTATCAAAAGGCATTTACCCATCGCTCAATGAACTTGAAAGACAAAAAGGGGAATGCCATTAATTACGAACGTTTGGAGTTTGTAGGCGATGCCATGTTGAGTTCTGTTATCGCTGCCTATCTTTATGAACAAGTCCCTCATGGCGATGAAGGCTACCTTACTAAGATGAGGTCTAAAATTGTAAGTCGGGAACATCTTAATGAACTTGGAAAGGAGCTTAATCTCATAGAACTTATAAAAAGCCGTATTCCAAGGTCTAATTTTGGTAACAACATCCATGGTAATCTTTTTGAAGCTTTGGTTGGGGCTATTTATTTAGACAAAGGATATAAGGTTTGTGAAAAATTCATCTATGACAGTGTAATAATACCACATGTAGATATCGAAACCTTAGAGGGCAAAGTCATAAGCTACAAGAGTTTGGTTATAGAATGGTGCCAAAAAGAAAAAAACACGTTTGACTACGAAGTTTATGAGGATACAGGCAAGGACGAGTTTAAACATTTTTCGGTAAAATTAAGCATCAACGACAAAGTAGTGTCTAAAGCTAGGGCTACCTCCAAGAAAAAAGCAGAGGAAAAAGCATCAAAGCGTGCCTTCTTTGCTTTTCAGAAGGAAATTACCAAAAACTTATAAAATTAGCTGGAGCATATCTATAACGTTTTCGTGAGTTTTGCGGTTAAGATTAACTAAAAGTTAATAAGACAAACTATAATAAAGTCTATATTTACCATCAAACTTTGTAAGCCAATGGCCATGCATAAACTTTTTATGGACGATTTTTACGATGAATCCTTTAAGCTTATAGCGGTGCATTGCAACTTAGAAGATTATCGGTTGGCTTATTTACTGAACAAAAGCCTAAACTTAAAATTGAAGCGCTGCCAGGACGATCTGGACTTTGAATATTTTAAGTCTTCCTATGCTATTTACGAATGGGAAAACACCTCAGAGTACATTACCTGGCATTTGGTCGCTAATATTTGTAAAAAGGAGGAAGATAGTCTTTACAGCTCTGGTACACTTTTTCAAGACAGCCAGCGCGTATTAAAAACCTTTAATCTCATACCTGAATATAAAAACGTAAATTATTTTATAAAAATTTCAAATGAAATAAGCGATCTTAATGACAAAGTTGTTTTGAATAAAATAAATCGCATACCACAGATAATAACAAGTTATTCTGTAGACCCCGCAAAACTTAAGTCTAAGGATTATTTAATTTTTTAGTTAATGCAAACAAAGAAAACAAAAATAGTGGCTACCCTTGGGCCATCTACTAGCAACAAAGATGTTTTAAAGAAAATGCTCGATGAGGGTGCTAATGTATTTAGAATAAATTTTTCTCACGCAGATTATACCGATGTAAAAGACCGGATAAGAATGATACGTGAGCTGAATGAAGAATTTGGATATAACGCCGCAATTTTGGCAGATCTACAAGGCCCTAAATTAAGGGTTGGCGTAATGAAGGGCGAGGTAGTTGTTAATGAAGGTGATGAAATTATTTTCGCAACAGGCGAACGATTTGAAGGCACAAAGGAGCGCGTCTATATGACCTATGAAAACTTCCCACAAGACGCAAAACCAGGAGAGCGCATTCTTCTCGATGATGGTAAGCTTATTTTCGAGGTCGTAGCTACAGATGGAGAATCTGAAGTTAAGGCAAAAGTACTGCAAGGCGGACCTTTAAAGTCTAAAAAAGGGGTAAATCTACCTAATACGGATATTTCCCAACCTGCATTGACAGAAAAGGATATTGAAGATGCCTTATTTGCCATAAGCCAAAGAGTCGATTGGATTGCGTTGTCCTTTGTGAGGCATGCAGAGGATTTAATGCAGTTAGAAAAGCTAATCAGTGAGCATGGCGACCATAAAATTCCAATAATTGCAAAAATAGAAAAGCCAGAGGCAGTTGAGAACATTGATAAGATTGTGGCTTATTGTGATGGCCTTATGGTAGCACGAGGCGATTTGGGTGTAGAGATTCCGGCAGAGGAAGTACCTTTAATTCAGAAGAAATTGGTACTTAGAGCCAAAAGAGCTCGAATTCCAGTTATCATTGCCACTCAGATGATGGAAACCATGATCACAAGCCTTACGCCAACACGAGCAGAAGTAAATGATGTGGCCAACTCCGTAATGGATGGAGCCGATGCCGTGATGCTTTCTGGAGAAACCTCAGTAGGGCAATACCCTGTGCAGGTAATTCGTCAAATGGCAAGTATAATTAGAAGTGTAGAGGACTCTCATCTTATTGAGGTCCCACAATCACCACCACATATAAGGACCAAGCGTTACATTACTAAAGCCATATGTTACCATGCTGCTAATATGGCAAACGAAATTAATGCCAAGGCCATTTCTACATTGACAAATAGTGGTTATACAGCATTTCAAATCTCAGCGTGGAGGCCGAAAGCGCATATTTTGGTTTTTACGTCTAATCGACGTATCCTAACACAACTCAGCTTACTTTGGGGCGTAGAAGCTTTTTATTACGATAAATTCGTAAGTACCGATGAAACTATTGAAGACGTTAATGCCATAGCTTGTAAAAAGGGATACCTCGAAGTTGGTGATATGCTCATTAGCCTAGCAGCAATGCCAATACAGGAAAAGGGTATGGTAAATACATTAAGAGTAACTGAAATAGAAAGCTGCAGCTTTTAAAAATCAAATTTCAACTGAACACTAACTGAGGTTTGTTTCTCGTCTTTTGTTTGGGATTGTTTGTCCGTATTGAGATTGGACAACGATATTCCCAAAAGGCGCACCGAGTTATTTAATTTTTCCTGATATAGAAGCTCTTTTGCCGTTTCTAAGATTAGGGATGTATCACTAAGATAATATGGAAGTGTTTTACTACGGGTTTGCAGGGTAAAATCGCTGTATTTGATTTTTAGTGTTATTGTTTTACCAGCGACGTTACTTTGCTCTAAACGTCTTGAAACTTCGTTTGCTATCTGCTCCAATTTTTCGAGCATAAATACTTCAGAAGACAGGTTGTTGCTAAAGGTTCTTTCAGCAGCAAGGGATTTTCTAATCCTATTAGGCTTAACAGGACTGTCATGAATTCCACGAACGACTTGGTAGAAAAATTTACCAGATTTGCCAAACTGGCTTTCCAAATATTCCAGAGATTTAGATTTTAAGTCTTTTCCTGTAAAGATTCCTCTTTGGTACATTTTTTCTGCAGTCACCTTACCTACTCCGTAAAATTTTCTGATATCCAAATCCTCAAGAAATGTTAGAACATCTTCTGGGTTAACTGTTTTTTGTCCGTTAGGTTTATTAATATCACTGGCAACTTTGGCAATAAATTTATTGATTGAAATACCTGCCGAAGCCGTTAATCCAATTTCATTGTGGATACGCTGCCTAATTTTTTGTGCAATTAAAGTGGCGCTAGGAAAGGCTATTTTATTCTCTGTAACATCCAAGTAAGCTTCGTCAAGGGATAAGGGTTCCACTAAATCAGTGTAATCGTAGAATATTTTTCGAATATCTTGGGAAATCTCTTTATAGCGGTCAAATCGAGGCTTAACAAAGATAAGATTAGGACATAGTTTTTCAGCTAACCGACCAGACATTGCGCTCTTTACTCCAAATTGGCGTGCTTCGTAGCTGGCAGCACTAATAACTCCACGTCTTCCTCCACCACCAACGGCAATAGGTTTACCTTTTAAACCGGGATTATCCATTTGTTCAACAGAGGCATAGTAAGCATCCATATCAACATGAATAATTTTCCTAATAGGCAGGTTAAAATCCATCTTTCAAATTTATAATATCTTTAGCAAATTAAATTGAATTTATGGGACATACAGCAATCATTTTAGGAGCTACAGGACTCACCGGAAGTCATCTCTTAGATATGGTTTTAAACGATGTTTTCTACGATAAGATTGTGGTTTTCGGGAGGAGTAGTTTGGACATTACCCACCCGAAATTAGAGTCGCACATTATAGATGTTTTAGATTTAGAACAAGAGGCGGATAGATTTAAAGCTGATGTTGTTTTTTGCTGTATTGGTACAACCAAAGCAAAAACACCGGATATGGAGCTGTACAGAGCTATTGATTATGGTATTCCTGTTACGGCTGCAAAGTTGTGTAAAACCAATAAGATACCTTGCTTTGTGGTCATGTCTTCCCTTGGCGCTGATAAAACAAGCAATATTTTCTATAACAGGATTAAGGGCGAGATGGAAGCTGCTGTACTAGAGCAAGGCATTCCCAGAACCTATATTTTGCAACCCTCAATAATTCTTGGAGATAGGAATGAAAAACGTCGAGGAGAATCAATCGCAAAGGTCCTTATGACCTTAATAACGCCATTACTTCTAGGAAAATTGAAACGTTATAGGCCTATAGCATCAAAAACGATAGCTAAGGCCATGGTGAACTTACCTAAAGGTAATCGAGAAGAGAACATCATTCCATCACATGTCATTAAAGAAATTGCAAGTCATGGCTCTTGAAATTGAAAGAAAATTTTTGGTGCTTAACACGTCCTTTAAGAAGGATGCCAGCAGTGAGCATGTTATAAAGCAGGGCTTCTTAAACAGCCAGAAAGACCGAACGGTACGTGTTAGAATTTCAAAAGATGAAGGAACTTTAACCATTAAAGGTGCATCTTCCAATGATGGATTGGTTCGTTATGAGTGGGAGAGACCTTTGAGTTTATCAGATGCCGAAGCGCTAATACACTTATGTGAACCTGGAATTATTGAAAAAACAAGGTATTTAGTTCCTTGTGGAAAACACATTTTTGAAGTAGATGTATTCAGTGGAGACAATGAGGGTTTAATTATTGCTGAACTTGAGCTGAAACATAAGCACGACAAGTTTGAGGCTCCAAATTGGTTGGGCAAAGAAGTAACAGGAGATATTAAATACTATAATTCCCAATTGGCTAAAAACCCATTTAAGAATTGGTAGATAAAAAAAGCCTGTCACTTAATAAGTAACAGGCTTGAAATTCTAAACTTTGAAATAATTAGGCTCCTGGGCCACCACTAACTATAATGAACTCAGATCGTCTATTTTCTTGATGCTGTTCCTTAGTACAGCCACCAGAACAATCAACTTTAGGTTCAGACTCGCCCTTGCCTTCAGATGAGACTCTAGATTCGTCTATGCCTTTAGAAATGATATATTGCTCTGTCGATTTAGCTCTTTTTTCAGATAATTGGGCATTATAATTTTCAGACCCTCTGATGTCTGTATGCGCAACTATTTTAAGAACCATATCTGGGTATTTGGTCATAATTTGAACAACCTTGTCCAGTTCAAAAGCAGCTTCGGACGTAATATTATACTTGTCAAATTCAAAGAAAATAGGATCTAATTCTATTTTGTCTGCAACGATCAGTTTCTCTATAGGATCTAGTGAAATCTGTACATTTTGTTCTTCTTCATTAGTGCCTTTTACAAAGACTTTCTTACTGTCATATTCGTCCATGACTACTTCGAGTTCCGTATCTTCTTCACATTCAACAATAAACTCTGCAACACCGTTTTCATCTGTATTTTTTGTAACTACTTTATTGCCTTCGGCATCATATAAGGACACGGAAGCACCACTTACAGGTTCTCTTGTTTTGTCGTCTAAAACCGTAGCCATGACAAGTACGTCACAAAGCGGTTGTAATTTCTTAAAGACGTAAACATCGTCACTTCCTTGTCCGCCATCACGATTAGAGGACACAAATCCTTCCTCAGCCTCTTCATCTATGGTAAAGGCAAAGTCGTCTCCATTACTGTTTATAGGAATACCTACGTTTCTTATAGGAGCCATTTTACCATCAATTTCTTTAGTGTAAAATACATCCATACCACCAAGGCCTAGGTGACCGTTTGATGAGAAGTATAAAATGTTTTTACTACTGATATATGGAAACATTTCTTGACCTTCAGTATTGACTTTCTGTCCTAGATTAACAGGCTCTCCTATACTTCCATCATCATTAATCGGTGCTTTGTAGATATCAAAGTTTCCGTAACCACCAGGCATATTTGAAGCAAAATACAACGTACTTCCATCAGGGCTAACAGATGGATTTTTAACAGAGTAATTTTCACTGTTAATAGAAAGTGGCTCAACAGTATCCCAATCAGAACCCAATTTGGTGGCTTTGAATAAGTACAGCTGGCTGTATCTAGTCTTACTTAAGGAATCCTTTTGAAAATCTTTTTCAAAGTAACTCTCCCTTGAAAAATACATGGTTTCACCATCAGGTGAGAAGGACACGAGGCCTTCATGGAATTTTGTATTGATTTTATCATTCATCAATTCCGCTTCCTGATAGGTGCCATCTGCATTTTTGGATAGTCGGTAAATGTCTAGGAATGGCTGCGCATTCCAACCATAGGTTTTTCTATTATCGTTTCGGCTTGACGCGATATAAAGTTTTCCGTCATTTGTAGTTCCGCCAAAGTCCGATTGCTCTGAATTGAAACTCGCATTTTGCACGTTGAACTTTTTACCTTGCTCTAATATTTTAGGCAAATAATCTGGATTTTTTCTGTAAGCTGTTGCTCTATCGTCCGATGGGCGCATAGAAGCAAATTTATCCATTTGTTCATTGGACTCTTTATACTTCCCATTAGCTTTTAGCATTTGTGAGTATTTATAAATCATCTCAGGATCATCAGAGGTTTCCAGAGCTTTTGCATACCACTTTTCAGCTTCTACAGTATTAAAGATGTTGTAATAGCTTTCAGCTAATTGCGCATAAATGTAGGGTGTTCCTTCACCCTTATCAACAAGTTTGCTGTAACTTTCCGCTGCCTTAACAAATTCAAATCGGGCAAATTGCTTGTCTGCCTTCTTGGTATTAGAATCTTGAGCAGTTAAGCTTAAACTACTCACTAGGGCGATAAATAATAGTGTTTTAAAGTTTTTCATATTTGATTTAGCTTAACTGATTAAAAGTATCTTGGTGAACGAGAAACGCGTTTCGGAAAATTAAGGTCAAATAACAACATGACTTCGTGCGAAGCAGGTGCAAATGCCCTAATATCCGAGGAGACTGCATCGTAGGCATAGCCAACTCTAACTGATTCTGAAATCGCAAAATTGACAAGGCCTGAGAAGGAGTCATCCAACCTGTATGATGCCCCAATTTCGAACTTCTTGAAAAAGCGTGCATTCAAGTTGACGTCAAATGATGTGGGAGCATCAAATGATGATTTAACCATAAACGAGGGTTTAAGCTCAGTATTAGGGGATAAATCAAAAACGTAACCTCCCGTGATAAAATAGTGCTGTGTTTCGGATCCTATTTTATTTCCATTAGCATCTAAATGTACAGAAGCCAACATATTGGGTACCGAAACGGCTAAATAATACTTATTAGTGTAGTAAAAAAAGCCGGCACCGATATTTGGTGTGGTTTCATTTATATCTTGGAAAAAGGGATCTCCCGGATCAATTAAATCAATGCTCGCTAGACCGATATCATGAAATGTTGCTCCAGCCTTAACACCGAAGGCAAGACGATGCTCACCACCAAGTTTTAAGGTGTAAGACACATCAACATAGGTATTGGTTTCCCTCACGGGTCCTAATTGATCCGCAATGACTGAAAGACCTAGGCCCAAGTTGTTTCCAACTGGTGCGTGGCCAAAAAATGTTCCGGTTTCAGGTGCGCCATCAATTTTAGACCATTGGTTCCTGTATAATAAGCCAAAGGATAAACCCTCTCTCGATCCTGCATAAGCCGGATTAATTATGTTCATGTTATACATGTACTGGGTGTACTGTGGGTCTTGTTGCCCTTGAACTTGCAATGCTAGGAGCAAAACCGCTATAATAGAAAGTTTTTTCATTTTAGTAAGTTGATTCTTTTAGTTGATTATCTATTAATATATATCCATCCAGTACGTGTTTTTGTACCGCCTTCGTAAACCATTGTATAGAAATAAGTTCCTACAGGTAACTCGTCGCCATCATTGGTTTGTCCTACCCATTCGTCCCTATAATTAGTTTTAGAATAGACAAGTGTACCGTTTCTGTTGAAAATTTGAAGTTCTGTAACATCAAAATATCTCAAATCAAACGTATCATTCTGTCCTATAGAAACTCCTGGTGAAATACCCTGTGGAATAACACAGTTTTCAAATTCTATTACTGTAGGCATTGGTATTGTGGTAGAACATCCAGTTGCATTTGAAGTAATTACCGCTTCGTAATCACCTTCTTCAAATACCTCTACGGATAATCCGTTTTCACCTGGAATAATTGCACTATCTATAAACCACTCTATAGTAACCTCCGATGCTGTGAAATCATCTGGAACTAAAGTTAACACGACTCCTGATTCTGCTTGAGGACACAGTAAGAACTGGTTGTTCTCTGTGTCAAAATAAAACACATCTGTATCTACGGTTGCATTAACCACATCTAAAACTACAAGATTAAAAGAAGTGATATTGAAACAGCCACTGGCATTGTTCTCTAACCTTACAAAAATCTCTTCGCCATCTGTTCCAATATATGGAGATGTTAGTGCTCCAGTTCCACTTTCTGCACTGGCTAAAGTATTGTGATACGTTAAGGTCACCTCTGCTGGGTTAACACCACCTAAAACAGCGGCATCGTTATCTGTTAGCATAAATTCTACTGAACCATCATCAGAACATTCTTCAAGGTTGAATGGCACTCCTATAGCTGGTGTTGTAAGCACCACCAATTCAACTTCAGAAATTTCCCTACAACCCAAGAAGCCATCGTTAGCTGCATCAGTATCCTCTATTCTTACAATCAAGGTTTCACCTGTTGTTGAGTAAGGTGAGGTTACAGGGTTTATAGCTTGATTAGCATCAGATAAGTTAGTGTAATAACTCACTGTAAAATCAGCGCCTAAACCTAGTGAGGCTGTAATAGCGTCTAAATCAAAATCTTCTACACCATCTGCCTCAGGGCCGTCACAAACTTCTTCAGTAAAAGGATCAACGTTACCAGGATCGTCATAGAAATTTAATTCCGCTAAGGCTGAGAAATAAACTTCACTCTGGTCACAAATACCGCCTAAGACCTGTACTTGGTATGTTCCAGATTCTGTTGCCACATAAGTTGGGTCTGTTGCTCCTGGAATAACAAATCCGTCTTGATACCATATATACTCATCAACATCATAGAATGTAGTAGCTTCTAAGGTGACGCTGTCAAAACCACAGTAATTAAGTATTTCATCTGGTGTGCCTAAATCAGGAACATCATCTTCAATCGGAGCACCTTCAATTTCCAGTGTTACATCACAAACAACTTCACAGTTGGTGCCGTCTGGTGGACCAGAATCTTGAGTAAATGTATAAGTACCTGGCTGTTGCGAGAAGTTTGTTATAAGTATAATGTAAACAGAGTTTGCAGGAACGTTTGTTAAGGTAATTGTTTCTGTTGCTGTCGCAGAGAAACTACAATCTGCAATGTTTTCAGGGAGAAGTTCAACACAGCCTCCTTGTTGGTCTACAAATGGTCCCCAAACTATGAAATCTATATCTAAAAGTGTTCCAGTATTACTTGTCTGGTCTAGACTAAAGACATAATCACCTGCTTCGTCAAATAAAATAGTATTCCACTGTGGGTCAGGTTGTGAGCCTAAACAATCATAGTCTAAATATGGAGGTGCTACTTGATCACCAACAACACTAGGATAACTAATACTTGGATCCGCACAGATTGGTAAAGCATCCAAACAGAAGGTTGGCTCACCCAAAGTGCTTACACATAAGTCAAATGTTGTGGTTTCATCATCCGATCCGCCAGAAAACACCCTGACATAGTAAGTGTTGCCTATAGTTAAAGCTGGAGTTAAACTAAAGTCATCCGTAGAACAGTAAATTTCGGTGAGGTTATCACATGTCCCTTCATAAAGCGCATGATCGATATTAAAAGTACCTCCCGCTATGTTTTGGATTTGAATGATTTGTTGTTCACCAATAGCAACAAACTCGAACCACACGTCATCATCGGTGTCTCCAGTACAACTTCCTCCAGGTACTCCAGAAGGCGTTGCTGCCAATATGGTTCCAGGTGTAGTAACAGTACACGATTCATCAGCATTTACACCTACCACCGTAGCATCACAAGGATTATCATTTTCAGGTGGACATGCGAGTAATTGAATAGGTTGACTATTAATTACACAATTTGCATCCTGATCATTACTTACCGTAATTATTACATCTTGAAGGAAAGGGAAAGGTCCAACTTGGTAAATTCCCGGCGTTGTAACATTGTCTACTGTATCTCCATTGATGTTATTTGAAATTGTTAATGATGTGGCATCACCTAAATCGGTAATATTCACATCGATTAAAAATTGGTCGCCATTGGCACAATCATCAATAACTGCATAGGTCGCTTGTGGATTTATACAGGTAGCACAAGCAACAGTGTAATTGATACCATCAGCTAAACCAGTAGAACCACCAGCACAGCTTATAATACCATCTGAATTAACATACCAAGATATGGTGTCTCCAGTAGATTGAAATGTTAATCCACCTATATTACCACCATTACCATAATTCTCATCTGCTGGAGCGAAACCAGGGAAAGGAGTACCGTTGGAATCTAAGACAACGAGCTCGTCCCAGCCATTCTCAACAAAGCCAGAATTGAAGGTTAGGTTTAATGGTGTCCCATCCAGACTTGTAAAGGTTAGGATAACAGGGTTTGTATCACCATCATCGTCATAACAATAATCTAAGGTAACTGGGCCTCCATTAGCACAATCCAAGAAGGTTTCCGTACAAATGTCTTGCGTTAAAGAAGTGCTTGAGATTACACAGTTACTGTCATCATCGTTTGCAACAGAAATGACAACATTGGTATTGTTCGGATAAGGCCCGAAACTGTAAACACCAGTCGCATTAACAGTTTGATTATTAGCAGGGTCGATGTTGTCACTTAGGGTGACAGAACTTGCACTACCTAAATCTGTCAAATCAACTTCAACTAAAAATTGAGGGCCATTGATACAATCACTTACAACAGCAAAGTCTGCAACGGCATTCGTACAGGTCGCGCAATTTACAGTGTAATTAATACCATCGGCTAAGGCTGTACTGCCACTGCCACAACTGACAGAACCATCTGAGTTAATATAGAAAGAAATTGTATCTCCAGTAGACTGAAATGTTAAACCACTTATATCTCCAGCATTACCGTAATTATTATCTGCAGGGGCGAAACCGGGAAAGGGTGTACCATTAGAATCAAGCACTACTAGTTCATCCCAGCCATTTTCTACATTACCAGAATTAAAAGTTAGATTTAAAGAGGTACCATCATTGCTCGTAAATTCGAAAATAACAGGATTGGCGGCTCCACCGTTTTCATAACAATAGTCTTGAGTAACAGGGCCTCCGTTGGCACAGTCCAGCACAAAACTGGTCTGAATAGGAGTTGTAAAGTTAATGGGACCTGCCCAAGTACTGTCACCAGTTGTACAATTCGCTCGCACATAAATCTCATAGTCGGTTTCTGGCGTAAGGTTTGTCTCACTAACATTTGTAACTCCTACAACTGTACCGTTGGCTGGCACACCAGTTCCTGCTGGTTGTACCACATATTCCCATGATGTTTCTCCACTATTAGCGGTCCAGGAAAAGTCAACTGAATCAGAGGTTAGGTTAGCAATAGTTATACTGCTTGGAGGAATACAAAATGTTCCACAGGTTTCAACTCGCATAAGGTCTATGGACATATCTCCATTAAAATCTCCGGTACCTGTGTGACTGAATTCAACATATATGGTTTGGCCAAGGTAGGCATCTAAATTTATACCCACTGGAACCCAATCAGCGCCATTGGATGTTTGTAATTCTCCAACCCATGTAAATAAAGTTGTAAATGGCCCAGTTGCAGAGTTTCCTACACCAACGTTTAAAGTTCCCATATCTTCACCAAAGGCGTGCATGTAAAAAGATAGCTCGGCGCCATCAGTTGCTGAAGATAAATCAATGGCAGGACTTACAGCAGAAGCTGTATTTGTAGCACCACCAGAGGCTTCATAATTCATGTAATTAGCACCACTAAATGCTGCATCAGGACCTGTGTCAAATGACCCAGAGGCACCTGGAATTTCCCAAAAACCAGACTGGTCTGTTGTGGTTAAATCTCCAGTCCATCCTTCAAAAGCGTCAAATTCTGCCGTGTAAATAAACGAAGAATCACCTGTACTACAAGTTACACCAACAGGTGCTGGAGGTGGTACATTTAATGTGGTGAAATTAACAGGTCCAACCCAAAGGCTATTGTCTCCAGGTCCGCATTCTGCTTGATAGTATAAGAAATATTGTGTAGATGGTGTAAGTCCAGATAATGAAGTCGTAGGATTTGTGTTCACTGTTGTACTGCCTTCTTCTTCTCCATTGCCTGGCGTGAAATCTGCGCCGCCATTCCATTCTATATTCCATGTTGTTTCAACATTTCCTGCCGTCCAATCGAGATCTACACTATCTGAAGTTAAAGCTGAAATAGTAAGGCCAGAAGGCTCTGGACAGGTTGGTGTTTCAAAAATTGTAACCACAATATTTGACCAATCGGCGCTAGAACCACCAAACGATTGATTTAGAGTTAACTCTAACAAACCATCTGTTTGAGGGTCATATAGACCAGCTAAATCCCCTTCAAAAGTTAGAGTTGTGTCTCCCGTTCCGGCAAGAGCACCAGATGTTGGAGGGTCTATGGTAATACTTCCAGCTGCTGTGGTGATAGTTAAATCAGCTTCATTAGACCAAGCATTATTGGTATTAACCCAGTCAACGGACACAGAGAATGAGTTATAGGTGCCTGTACTGGAAGCCGGTACTCCAGCAGCATTTCCACTATCATTAATATTAACGGTGGGAGGTGTTCCCTCAGGAACATTAATTGGCCCAGCCACAGGATCGAATACATGCTGAGCATTCAAAGCCAAGAAGCATCCAAAAATGAATAAAAACAATGTAACTTTTTTCATTAGTATTTGGTTTGTTAGAAATTATATAATCTTTATAATCAAAGCATTATAAAGATGTGATTTTTTATAAAATTTTTTTGGGGCAAAAATGGGATAAGTGCTTATGCTTATTAACCAAATCGAAGATAAAAAAAATGGTTATTAACAGTCCGTTAACAATGTTATAATAGATTAACGGTAGTAATAATCGATAAATGGTTTAAGGTAGATTAAGGTCGTTTTAAATTTATATACACCGGAAAATGGTCGCTATAACCACCCTTGTAGCGCTTTCCTACATAGGTTCTAAAAGGCTGTCCTTTGAACTTGCCATGGTATTGCGTTAAAAATCGTTCATCAAAGATATTGGCATCACTAAAGGATAATTTAGATGTCGAGGTGTTTAATAAATTGGTAGAACACAATATTTGGTCGAACATATGCCACTGAAAATTGTGGTTTAGGCTTCCTCTGTTTCTAGACCAAACCGTTTTAAATGGATTGAACAACCCGCTCTCAGTTTCTAACAGTTTTAGGCTGTCGTTATCTGGATTATCATTAAAGTCGCCCATTACGATTATTTTTTCGTCGGCATTGGCCATTCTTATGGTTTTAATGATGCTATTCAATTTTTGGGCGGCCGCCAATCGTTTGTATTTGGTTTCTTCTTTTCCCTCTCTTCTCGAAGACCAGTGGTTTACAAGAACGCTAAATTTTTCATTTTCCAAAAGGCCCTGTACCAACAGAATGTCTCTAGTGTAATCGCGTTCCCCAAATTCGTCCTCTAAATACACTGCAAAGGTTTCGGAATGAAGTATTTTAAAGGCATCACTTTTATAAAGTAAAGCGACATCTACACCGCGTTCGTCGGAGGAGTCGTAATGGATAAAGCTGTATTTTTCGTCTTCAAGGGTCTTTATTTGAACAAGGTCCTGCAGAACCGATTTATTTTCAACTTCAGCTAAACCTACAATAACAGGACTTTTATCTATGTTTTCATCTCCAATCTCAGAAATGACATTGCCTATTTTTATAAGTTTATTGGTATAGCGTTTTTCCGTCCAGCGTTTTCTCGAAAAAGGCAGAAAATCATCATCATTGGTGTTTGGATTATTAACGGTATCAAATAGATTTTCAATATTATAGAATCCAATGGTGTGAATTATGTTTTCTTCCGCTGCCATTGGATAAATATAGAACTTTATCACCTAATGAGAAACATTCATTTGTTTACCTTTGTTGCAATAATTTATTATGATTGAAAAGAAAGATATAGCTTTAGAAACGGTTGTTTTGATCGGGATTATTACAAAAGACCAAGATGAATCGCGTTCTAAAGAGTACTTGGATGAGTTAGAGTTCTTAACCTACACGGCAGGAGGTGAAGTTGTAGAACGCTTTACCCAAAAAATGGATATGCCAAACCCTAAGACTTTTATTGGGTCTGGTAAAATGGAAGAGGTACAGCAATTTGTTAAGGCTAATGATGTTGGTACCGTAATATTTGATGACGAACTCTCTCCGGCCCAAGAACGAAATATTAGTAAGATTCTTAAATGTAAAATACTAGACCGTACGAATCTTATTCTTGACATTTTTGCCCAGCGCGCACAGACCAGCTACGCCAGAACACAAGTAGAGTTGGCGCAATGTGAATATTTGTTGCCAAGGCTTAAAGGAATGTGGACTCACCTTGAGCGACAAAAAGGAGGTATAGGAATGAGAGGACCTGGTGAAACTGAAATAGAAACCGATAGGCGTATAGTTAGGGATAAGATCGCGTTGCTAAAGAAAAAGATAAAAACAATAGATAAGCAAATGGCCGTTCAACGCGGCAATCGAGGGAAGCTTGTTAGAGTGGCTCTGGTTGGTTATACCAACGTTGGAAAGTCTACATTAATGAATGTCATTAGCAAAAGCGAGGTTTTTGCAGAAAACAAACTTTTTGCCACTTTAGATACGACGGTGAGAAAAGTAGTCATAGGAAATTTACCTTTTTTAGTCAGTGACACGGTTGGTTTTATAAGAAAACTACCCACACAATTAGTGGAATCCTTTAAAAGCACTCTAGACGAAGTCCGTGAAGCCGATTTACTGCTTCATGTTGTAGATATTTCACATTCTAATTTTGAAGAGCATATAGACTCAGTGAATCAAATTTTGGATGAGATAGATGCCAAGGATAAGCCAACAATTATGGTGTTTAATAAAATAGACGCCTATCAACCAGAACCACTAGAAGAAAATAATGAAGATGAACCAACAAAGGCACATTATACGATTGAAGACTGGAAGCGCACATGGATGTCCAAATTGGGAGACAAAGCGTTGTTCATATCTGCCTTAAATAAGGAAAACCTTGAAGATTTTAGAAAACGCGTTTACAAGGAAGTTAGAAAGATCCATATTACTCGGTTTCCTTATAATAATTTTCTTTATCCCGATGTTGAGGATATCACATAAAAAAAGAGGTCTAAACAAGACCCCTTTTTTCATTATAAACTTTATTTGCTTAGAACTTGTAACTTAGACCAAATGTCCAAAACGTCTGTAAGTCATTATCTACGCTGTCAAACGTTTCGTTTGGATTACCACCAAGCGCTGGGTCTAAATTCTGAATGTAATTAAGCGCTTCTTGCTTATTATCTCTTAATGCAAAGTCAAATCCTACACCAATATTCTCCCAGATCGTGTATCCAAGGGAGTTTGTCCAAGTCCAATTTGAAAGATTTGAGTCTTCGTAGCTTTGAAAAGTAGAGAAATTAGATTTAATATTTAGGTTTCCAATAGTTTTGGTGTAATCTGCAACAATTTTAGCACCAAGTGAAGAATCAAAAACCGTATCACCGCTAGAAAACACAAAGTTATAGTTCAGCGGGTGAATGACTACAGTTAAATCTGCATTGGGTGTCCAGGTCATACCAACACCTAAGTCTAAATATCCTGGATCATTAAAATTATCAATCAGTGTCGTACGGTATTCACCAAATGCTGAAACGGCCCAAGAATCGCTAACCCTGTAGCCGTAAAGTGAAGAAAGATTAAACACATCTGTTGCAGCTCTGAAACTATCGTCGTCATTTGGGTCGTCCTTATCATCAAACTTGATCCAATTGAGGTTAAGGGTTAGTGCATTTTTCCAGAAGTATTTGTCCTCAATTTTGTTGGCATATCCGTTTACTGTAAAGCCAATATTTCCAGCTTCGTTATTTGGTGAACCTTGTGCGTACCAATTATTAAATTGAGACAAGCTACCGCCAATAGTACCAAAGGCTCCAATGCGCCATCCAGGGAGTGCGTCTATAATGCCTTGGATGGAATCGGCTTTGGCCTGAAATTTATCAGCCTCTGCCTGTACCTCAGCTTTCTGAGACTCCAACTCCTCTTTTGTTTGCGTAAAACCCACGGTAAATACCATCACCGCTAGGATTGATAATAGTAATTTTTTCATCGTAATTAAATAGCTAATGGTTAAAAGTAATTGTGCTTACGGCGACAAATATAAAGTTTTAAGAAAAATAAGGACTTTTATTTTTATTAAATCTCAAAGACGAATGCTTATTGAACAAAGCTATTTCAAGGCCTTCTTTTTGTTCTTGAATAAGGGTACGGATGAACAGGCCTCACCAAACATTATTGATTTAACTATCGGTTTCAGCTTTTGTGTGAGCAAGACTAGAGCATTTGTTGGTACGGGTTTGTGCGCACATCCCTTGATGATTACAGGCAAACCTTCAAACGGTTTAAGGTCTAGGTCATTGATAATTTGAGAATAAAGTATAGACTCTAGTTCCTCTAAGGTTCCTACAATGGTTAGTTTGGAATATTCCTCCAGATTAGTGGCTATGAGCATGTAGGCCCAATCGGGAACAATGGCTTCTGTAGAGCAGTATAAGGCAACATAGCAGTCTGTATATTGAGACCAATCGTGTTCTGAAACAGACTTTCTAAAGTCCTTTTCTCTAAGGACCAGACCTTCAAACAACCAATCTTTTATATCTAAAAGAACGCGATTGCCATTTGGGTAGTAATCTTCCAAATCAATTACCTTGAGCTTACTGTTGGCCACTCTATTTACAATCTCTCCTTCCATATATTTCTTAAAGTGTAATCAAGGACTTAAAGCATTCCCAATTCCAACTTGGCTTCTTCACTCATTAGGTCTTGTGACCAAGGTGGATCAAAGGTAATTTCAACCTCAGCATCTTTAATTTCGTTTATGGATTTTACCTTTTCCTCGACTTCTAAAGGAAGCGTTTCTGCAACCGGACAGTTTGGAGACGTTAGTGTCATTAAAATCTTTACTTCTGAGTCTTCATTTACAAAAACATCATAAATTAAGCCTAATTCGTAAATGTCCACGGGAATTTCAGGGTCGTAAATAGTTTTAAGGACTCTTACTATTTTGTCTCCTATTATTTTGGTATCTATTGTTGTATCGCTCATGTTAATTCAGTTGTGTTTGGTATGCGATGGCATACATTTTTAGTTGTTTTATCATGCTTACAAGACCATTGGCGCGTGTTGGCGATAAATGTTCCTTTAAGCCTATTTTATCAATAAAATCAGCATTAGCCTCAATAATGTCCTGTGGGCTTTGATTTGAGAAAACACGTATTAAGATGGCAATAATTCCTTTTGTTATTATGGCATCGCTATCTGCGGTAAATTTTACCTTATCCTTATCCATTTCTGCATGTACCCAAACCTTACTTTGGCAGCCTTTAATGATATGATCATCCGTTTTATACTTCTCGTCAATGAGAGGCAATGTTTTACCAAGGTCTATCATATATTGGTAGCGTTCTTCCCAATCCTCAAACATTGAAAACTCATCAATGATTTCATTTTGGACTTCTTCTATAGTCATAACTCATTAATTTATTACAAAGTTACAAAATAGCTATTGTTTTTGAAGGTCTTCTCTTATGGATAGTACTTTGGCCACAAAGTTTAAAATATCCTTAGGTGGATGTCCGTGATCAAAGGAAGGTGTTGTGAGTTCTTCTTTTCCATCTACAATGGTGAGTAAAGCGTGAGCTGCACCATCATATAGTCTTTTCCCTGTTGGCGCTTCAAGGGTTTTGAATTTTTTATAATCCGTTGAATCAATGAATTTAACAAGAGCCTCCCAATCTTTAGATTTTGTTGGATATGTTCTTATAGATTTTAAGTACCTATCCTCAGAAAGTATTGTCTCGGATTCGGTTATTTTGATATATTCAAAAAAACCACGTGATGAGGCACTATAAACCACAGCGAGATTTTCTTGGTCTTGATTTGTGTTATCCTTTGCTACAGCCATCACCTGTGTTGTGTCATTCTTTATGGCGGTCCCGTGTTCAATTTTTTCTGTTGACGCGCTTTGGGATTTACAAGACCAAAAAAGAGAAATGAGAACTATAATACGCAATATTGATTTCATCTAGAATGTATTTTAAAACTATATAAACAGTTTTAGTGCCAAAGTTATACATTAAGCGAAAGAAAGTATAAATAAAAAAGACGCTTTTAACAGCGTCTTTTTATTTGATACCCATTTAGTTGGTTATAAACTCATCTCGTGGTCCACCGGGAGCAAAAATTGAACGCATTCTAACTTTTTGTCCTTCGGTAAATATTCCCATACAATCGTCGTTGGTATAATCCATGTAGTTTTCAACTAAATCTATAGACCTACAATTAACAACTTCTCCTGGACACCCGTAATTCGGCCTATCTGAGGATGGAGTATCAGCCACAAAATCATCTTGTCTACATCTTCCATCTCCCCAGATGTGTCTTAAATTCAACCAATGGCCAACCTCATGAGTTGTAGTTCGTCCTCCATCAAAAGGAGCCTGGGCAGTACCAGTTGTTCCAAAGTACTGAGGAGATACAACGATACCATCTGTAGCTGCGTTACCTCCTGGAAATTGAGCATAACCTAAGATACCGCCACCGATGTTAGCAACCCAAATAGTAAGATGCCCTGGTTGAGCAGGGTACTCTGCTTTAACGGCGTTGTTTGTGCCCCATTGAGCAGTACTGTTAAATTGTCGATCGACAGTAGCTAGGTTAAAATTAATATTAACATTAGCACCTCTATCTGCATAAATAGGATTAACATCGCTAAAATCTGTATCATTGAAATCTGCGTTTAACACGTTCATTTGCGAATTTATTTGTGCATCTGAGATGTTTTGAGCATTATTAGAGTAAATAACATAAATATATACAGGTATGTTAATGGTGCCCAATCCATCATCAACAGGTGTGCCACCACCGCCATCGTCTCCTCCGCCACCATTATTTCCTCCACCATTGCCATTGCCATTACCATTCCCTGGTCTTAAACTATTAATAAACGCACGAGACTTTCTTTCTACTTCAAACATGTTTTGAAATAGTTCTGGGTTTTCGTTTAGTTGGCGATTTAATACGGACATAGAGCTACAATTTTTAGCGCTTAATGTTCTGTCAATTTCTGAAGACTCTATTGGGTCTGTATACAGGTAAAAATCACTCATGTCTACTTGTTGTAGGTCTTGCTGTGTAATAGTATTGCTGTCGTCACTACAACTTATTGTAACGAGCATTATAAGAGCTAGGGGAATAATAAATTTTTTCATAAATATTTGATTAGTTTTTAAATTCAAACCCGAATATATAAAAATTTATCAAAGCCTTAACAAAACATTAAGAAATTATATGGATTTTCGACGAAGTGCAGTCGATTGTCTAAGGTTATTATGTAGCTTGGGTTGAGATATATTACAATCTGCTTGCTATTTTATGAAAGCATTACAATAGCTTTTTTAAGAGAAGAAATAAATACGTCTATTTCGTCTTTAGTATTGTAAAACATAAAGGAAGCTCTAATTGTTCCGGGTATCTGGTAATAATCCATTATTGGCTGTGCGCAATGGTGACCTGTTCTTACAGCAATACCCATTTTATCCAATAAGGTTCCAATGTCATAAGGATGAATATTGCCCACATTAAAGGATATCACAGATGTTTTTTGCTTAGAGGTCCCGTAAATTTTTAAGCCTTCAATCTCTAACAATTTATCGGTAGCGTAGTTTAAAAGCTCATTTTCATAGGATGCAATGGCATCAAAGCCTATGGCATTCATATAGTCCAATGCTGCTCCAAAGGCGATACCTCCGCACACATTGGGCGTACCAGCTTCGAATTTATGTGGTAAATCGGCATAGGTGGTTTTTTCAAACGTTACTTCAGAAATCATTTCACCACCACCTTGATAGGGAGGTAAGGTTTTTAACCACTTTTCTTTCCCATATAACATTCCAACTCCCGTAGGACCGCAAATTTTATGGGCCGAGCATACATAGAAATCTACATCAAGGTCTTTTACGTCTGGTTTTATATGAGGGCAAGACTGTGCACCATCTACCAATACGGCAGCTCCAACATCGTGCGCTTTTTCTATGATACTTTTTATTGGGTTGATCGTGCCTAGAGCATTAGACACGTGGTTAACAAAAACAAGTTTGGTTTTTGAATTTAATAAAGCCTCATATTTAGATAGTTCCAAGTCACCCTCTTGATTCATTGGGATAACATGGAGTTTGGCTCCAGTACGTTCGCAAAGCATTTGCCAAGGAACAATATTGCTGTGGTGCTCTAAGGCCGAAACAATAACCTCATCATTCTCCTTTATTAAGGAAGCAAAGCCATTGGCAACAAGATTGATTCCATGAGTGGTGCCTGCTGTAAATATAATCTCATGCGAATATGCCGCATTGAAGTGCTTTTGAATTTTATGCCTGGCCAGTTCATAAGCATCTGTGGCTTCTTGGCTAAGACTGTGCACGCCACGATGTATATTGGCGTTATAATTACTGTAGTAATCTACAATGACATCAATGACCTGTTGTGGTGTTTGAGAGGTAGCTGCATTGTCGAAATAAATTAAAGGTTTACCGTTGATCTTTCTTTTAAGTATTGGAAAATCTTTTCTTATTGCCTCTACATTAAATCCAATATGTTGTTCTTTAATTTTCATTTATAGATCAAACCCTATGCTCACACCTAATTTTTGTGCGATGATTTTTGTAATTCTATTCTTTATTTCCGGAATGGCTACTGAATCTAACACGTTATTGCTGAATGCAAACATTAATAGACCTTTTGCCTCTTTTTCAGGAATACCACGAGACCTTAGATAGAACATGGCACTTTCATCCAACTGACCAATAGTACAACCATGAGAACACTTTACATCATCTGCAAAAATTTCAAGTTGAGGTTTGGTGTTAATACTTGCTTTATCACTAATGAGAACGTTATTGTTGGCTTGAAAAGCATTGGTTTTCTGGGCTTCCTTCTCAACAATAACCTTACCGTTGAAAACGCCTGTTGCCTTATCATCAAAAATACCTTTATAATCTTGATGGCTTTCGCAATTCGGTTCAATATGGTGTACTAACGTATTGTGGTCTACATGCTGCTTGTCTCCAATGATTGTAATGCCTTTCATGGTAGAATCTATACGCTCCCCGTTCTGGTAAAAATTCAGGTTGTTTCTTGTTAATTTTCCACCAAATGAAAAGGTGTGAACCTTTGCAATGCTTTCTTGCTTCTGATTGATGAAAGTATTGTCAATCAAAGAAGCCGTTTGCCTGTCGTTTTGAATTTTATAGTAATCTACAATGGCCCGTTTATTGGCAAATATTTCCGTAACGCAATTTGTAAGAACAGGATTGTCCGTAAGACTTTGGTGTCGCTCAATAATCTGCACATGAGAGTTTTCGTCAACTACCACAAGGTTACGAGGTTGTAACATTAAGGCCGACTCGTTACCTGTAGAGAAATGTAATATCTGTATAGGCTTTTCTACAACTTTATTTTTAGGAATATGGATGTAGGCTCCTTCGGCAGAGAATGCTGTATTTAAAGACGATAGTCCATCCTTAGCTGCAATTTTATTAAAGTAATTTTCAATAACTAACCTGTACTTCGGTTTTGTTAGTGCAGCAGACATGAGGCATACATCAATGCCCTCGTGCGTGGTTTGTGATAGGTGCGAAGAGTACTTACCATCCACGAAAATAATTTTATACGAATCGATATCGTGAATAAAATATTTTTTCACATCTCCATATTCCAGCGCATTTTCATGCTTTGGAAACACACTGTAATTGTGCTTTAAAATTGAATTAAGGGAAGTGTATTTCCAAGCTTCTTGACGTTTAGTTGGGAAACCCTCTGTTTCAAAAGTCTTTATAGCTTCAGTTCTAATATTATGGACAGGAGAATCTATATCTACCATGTCTTCGAAGGCCATGAAGGAGGATACTAATTTATCTTTTAATTCCATTGTTCTAAGTTTTCAGATTAGCATTTAAAGCAAATACCAGTTATTGTTTTACTGGGATTGCATACTGAACTTTGAGATTTAAGCTTCCACTTCTTCCTTTATCCAATCGTACCCTTTAGCTTCTAGCTCATGGGCCAATTCTTTAGACCCAGATTTAACGATTCGTCCGTTGTGCAAAACATGCACATAATCCGGTACGATGTAATCTAGTAAACGTTGGTAGTGCGTTATTACAATAACTGCATTGTCTTTTGACTTTAGTTTATTAACGCCATTTGCAACAATGCGCAAGGCATCAATATCAAGGCCTGAGTCCGTTTCGTCTAAAATGGCTAGTTTAGGCTCTAGCATGGCCATTTGGAAAATTTCATTACGCTTTTTCTCACCTCCAGAAAAGCCTTCGTTCAAGGATCTTGATAAGAATTTGCGATTAATATCCAACAGCTCTGATTTTTCGCGTATAAGTTTTAGCATTTCATTGGCAGGCATATCGTCCAAGCCTTTTGCTTTTCTTGTTTCGTTTATGGCTGTTTTTATGAAATTGGTTACGCTGACTCCAGGTATTTCCACAGGATATTGAAAGGATAGGAAAATTCCCTTGTGTGCACGTTCTTCTGGTCCCAAGTCATCAATTTCCTCGCCTTCGAAGATAATTTCGCCTTCATCTACATCGTAATCCTCCTTACCTGCGATTACAGACGCTAGTGTGCTTTTTCCAGAGCCATTAGGACCCATAATAGCATGAACTTCACCAGGTTTAACATGTAGGTTAATGCCTCTTAAGATGGCCTTGTCTTCTACGCTTGCGTGTAAATTATTTATTTTTAACATAATACTAATTTCCTATTTTAATAACGTCTTCTTTATTTTTATCAGGTGCTTCCACCTTTAATATTTCTTTTATTTCAACCCGATATTGCCATCCTTCTTCATTAGGGTCTTTTTCAAACTTTCTAACCCTAACGGTTACAGGGACCATATCTGTAGCTTCTTCTTTGAAGGGTTTTACTTGTTCGTCTAGCTTATGCATGTTCTCGTCTATGACCACACCGTAAATATTTGTTTTGGTTTGTAAAACGGCTGCATCTGCATAATAAACAAAATCACCTTTTACGGTAATTAAACCATCATCTTGGCTGTAGGATTTGTTGATGTCTTTCTCGAATTCAGTGGTGCCTTTAGACTCGTTTTTACAAGTCATTACCAAAAGACAAACCAAAAGTACTTTACCGATATTTTTCATCACCAGAGGATTAACCTACGGAACCTTCTAAACTAATTTCCAATAATTTCTGAGCTTCTACAGCAAATTCCATAGGAAGCTTGTTGAGTACATCTTTACTAAATCCATTAACGATGAGCGCTATGGCTTTTTCTGTATCAATACCTCGCTGGTTACAGTAAAAAATTTGGTCTTCTCCAATTTTACTGGTTGTTGCTTCATGCTCAATCTGAGCGGATTTGTTCTTAGCTTCTATATATGGAAAAGTGTGGGCGCCACATTCGTTACCCATAAGCAAACTGTCGCACTGGGAGAAATTCCGTGCGTTTTCTGCTCTTGGGCTAATTTGCACCAAACCTCGGTATGAATTTTGAGATTTACCTGCGGATATACCTTTGGAGATGATCGTAGACTTGGTATTCTTACCAAGATGAATCATTTTAGTTCCTGTATCTGCTTGCTGAAAATTATTGGTAACCGCTATAGAGTAAAACTCTCCAACAGAGTTATCTCCTTTGAGGACACATGATGGGTACTTCCATGTGATGGCACTACCTGTTTCAACTTGCGTCCATGATATTTTAGCGTTCTTTTCACAGAGACCACGTTTGGTAACAAAGTTATAAACACCACCTTTACCTTCGGCATTTCCTGGGAACCAGTTCTGTACTGTAGAATATTTTATTTCGGCATCTTCCAAGGCAATTAACTCTACCACAGCAGCGTGTAATTGGTTTTCATCGCGACTTGGCGCTGTACAGCCTTCGAGATAACTTACATAACTACCTTTATCTGCCACAACTAGTGTGCGCTCAAACTGTCCTGTGCCTGCTTGGTTAATTCTAAAATAAGTTGATAATTCCATTGGACATTTAACGCCTTTTGGGATATAACAGAATGATCCGTCACTAAACACGGCAGAGTTCAATGCAGCATAGAAATTATCTTTTTTAGGGACTACTGTTCCTATATATTTTTTTACCAGATCAGGGTGTTTTTGGATAGCCTCAGAGATACTCATAAAGATGATACCCTTTTCTGCTAGCGTTTCTTTAAATGTGGTAGCTACAGATACAGAATCTACAACCACATCCATGGCAACGCCAGCTAATTTCTTCTGTTCTTCTAGAGATATCCCTAATTTTTCGAAGGTGGCCAGGAGTTCTGGGTCAACTTCATCTAGGCTGTCGTACTTTGGCTTGCTGTTGGGTGCAGAGTAATAAGAAATTTCTTGAAAATCCGGTTTTTTGTAGGTAACGTTTGCCCACTCTGGTTCCGTCATTTCTTGCCATGCCCTAAATGCCTCTAATCGCCATTCGGTCATCCATTCGGGTTCATTCTTCTTTTTGGAAATGGCCCTAACGATATCTTCATTAAGACCTTTGGGGAACGTTTCAGATTTTATATCTGTGTAAAAACCATATTCGTATTCTTTGGTTTTTAATTCTTCCCTTAAATCGTCTTCAGTATATTTTGACATAGTTTTTTGCATGTTTAGAGAGAAAATGATTCGCCACAACCGCAAGTTCTGTTGGCATTTGGATTGTTAAACACAAAGCCAGACCCGTTGAGCCCTCCAGAATATTCTAGGGTTGTTCCTATGAGATAAAGGAAACTTTTCTTGTCCACAATGATTTTGATGCCATTGTCTTCAAAAACCTTATCGTCGTTTTCCTTTAATTTATCAAATTTTAAATCGTAAGATAGACCTGAGCATCCACCACTTTTTACGCCAACTCTAATAAAATCTGTGGTAGGATTAAACCCGTCTTCGGCCATAAGCTGTATAACCTTTTGCTTAGCCTGTTCAGAAACCTTAATCATAACGCTTAACTAGATTAATTCTAAATTGTCTACAAATATACAATTAAACCTAGCGAATAGCATAATTGCTAACATTTTATTAGCATATGTTAATATAGTTAAATATTATGATTAAAATAATTGAAAACGAAACCCTTACAGCTTAATTCCAGATTTAGCTAGCTTTAATTTCGCATGAAATAATTGCCGCATGACTTTAAGAACTTCTTTATTGGTAAAATCCTCTTCTGAGAAATTACCATTGGCGTCTATTTTAAGTGGATGGCCACAGTGCTTGCAAGCCAAATCTGTAGTAGGTTTATGCCTAGGACCTGTCATCACATAGTTGTGGCCAAATATGCCACAGAAAAGAGTGCTTTTTTCAGTAGGTTTCATCTTAAGGGTGTATTGGGGAATTCTAATGTAGTAAAATTCAGTTCGGAACCAGCTTAAAACCCAATATTTTCGATGAAATACAGTTTCGATTTAGTTTTGAAAGGCTGGGTTTGTTATAAAAGAAGGGTCAGATAACGTAAGTAGGAATGCTTTTAAATCGGCTTTGTCAGAATCTGATAATTGGACGCCGCCTTGGTCAACATTTTTCATTAAGGGGTCTATTGTTGGTGAGTTTTGTAGCCCTTCACTATAAAAATCTATGACCTTGTCTAAGGTTGCAAATCTCCCGTCGTGCATGTATGGGGCGCTGTATTGAAGATTTCTCAAAGTAGGTGTTCTAAACTTACCATTATCGTTAGGGTCGCCCGTAACTGCACCAAGACCTAAATCCGTAAAGGTTTGGTCTAAGCCATTGTTATGAAAATTATTATCTGTCCATAATGGATTATTAGGGTTGCCATGGCAATGAAAACAATCTCCTTTATCTTCTCTCAGGAATATATCAAGTCCATTAAGTTCTTGGTCGGTTAGTTCTGTGAGCCCCAACGAATATTGGTCAAATTTCGAGTTGGCGGATATTAAAGTGCGTTCAAACTGAGCAATAGCTTTAGTAGCGAGCTCTGCCGAAATTACGCTTGTATTGAATGCTTGCCTAAACATCTCAGGATATTCCGGATGGCTTTGAAGACGTGATACTAACTCTTCCCAATTACTATGAAGTTCTAATGGATTCTCAACAGGCTCCAAAGCTTGGCTTTCTAAACTTAAAGCAGAACCATCCCAATTAAAGCGCTCATTGAAATTCCAAGCCAGGTTAAACAAAGGCATTGAATTCCTAGGACCACTTATTCCTTCTATGCCAACACTTGTTGTCAGGTTATCTGCAAAAGATTTTTGTGGCATATGACAGCTTGCACAAGACATGCTGTTATCATTGGATAAAATAGGATCAAAAAACAATTTTTTACCTAGAGCTACGCCTTCTTCCGTTAAAGGATTATTGCTTGGTATAATTGGAGGAATGATTGTATTTTCAAATATTTCAGGAATTTCTAGTTGATATGGTATAGGCTCATAACTAGAATCGTCTTTAGAACAACTCCATAAGAAAGCAGCAACAATTAGTATGTAAATTATCCGAGTCATTTATTAGTTTTGGGTGATGTCGCCAAGGCTAAAAACAGTAGCCACATTTTCTTGCATCATTTTTTGCGCCATATAATTTGGCATTAAAGGTGTGTCTAAAACATTTAAGTCCCATTGGTGTGGGTTTTTAAAGAACTCAGCAAAATTCATAACGACTTCAATAGAAGAATTACCGTTAATGGCTATTATCTCATCAAAGCTTATTTCCCTGAAATTTTGTTCAAATGTCGGAGGATCATCGTTAAGCCTCGCTGTTCCGTTATGATAATTGTAGTTGCTTGGCATACTGTTGATGTTGTATTGCCCATCCATTTGAAGAAAATGATAACCTCCACCGAGAGGAGCAGGCCAGTTCCAAGAGGCACTATTTAAATCTGGGTATGCACCATCTACATTGTCTTCTTCATTAAAACCCCAGATAAACTTAAGTCGATAACTTCCACGCGGAATAACGTTGGCCGCAGGAGTGAAATTATAAGAGAGCGGTTGAGCGAGGTCTGTAAATTTGTAATCGTTAAACGTAATGGTTGCACCTGTATCTACATTTACTAATTCGAATCTCGAAACAAGGTAACGAATCCTCGTAAAATTTAAGGTTTCGCCGTTGGCATTAGTTACCAGTATTGAAGTTAAGTTGTTTTGATCTATTATAGCGCCATCCCAAGTATGCGTAAACGTAAAATCAACACTTGCGTTAGGGTTGCTACTGTCTTCACTACTGCATCCTAGCAATAGCACAAAAAGAGAAAAAGTAAGAACGAGTGTTTGTTTCATTATTCTGTTAATTTTATGACCAATATATCCGAAAAGCCTTGGTTTTCAATAATGTCACCATCGTCGCTAGATGTGTCACCTACGGCCACTATAGAACCGTCTAGGAGTTCAGTCACACCATAGGCAAAATCAATATTAGACCCTCCAAAGGGTTTTTCCCAAATTAGATTGCCTGTATTATCAGTTTTCAGTATCCAAAAGTCATTTTGACCTTTGTTCTCTGACACGTCAATATCACTACTTCTAGAACTTCCAGCTAAAAGAAGATTGCCATCTGGTGTTAACGCCATATCCCGTGCCACATCAAAGTTGGTCCCACCAATGGTTTTTTCCCAGAGTAAGTCGCCATTTGGAGAGATTTTTATGAGCCAAAGATCTGCGCCACCTTTGTAATTGCTAACGTCATTGGAGTCACTTCGAGTATCTCCCGCAATTATGTAGTTGCCGTCATCTGCAGCCACTATGGCCCTAGCTTCATCAATTTGATCACCACCAAACGACTTCTCCCAGATGAGGTCACCTGTCTGTGAAAGACGGATAACCCAAAAATCGTAACTTCCAATATTAGAGGATATATCTGTGTCATCACTGTCAGAGCTTCCGGCAATAATATATCCGTTATCGTTTGTTTGTACAACTCCTTGAGGTGTATCTGTGAAATTGCCTCCAAAATACTGGCTCCATTCAAGCTCGCCGAGACGATTTAGTTTAAGCACCCAATAGTCGCCACCTGCATGTCTGTTTGATATTCTGGAGGTATTGCCAGCACCTTCTGAAGCTGTGACATCTAGAATACCTGTAAGTAAAAAACCGTTGTCATTGGTTTCAATAACAGAAATGCCAGAATCTGCTCCAGCAAATCCAAAGGACTTTTGCCATTCTATGGTTCCAATTGAATTTAGCTTTAACAACCAAAAATCTTGAAGGCCTGCATTGGAATTAACGTCCCCATCACTAGAAAAACTCAAACCAATTATAACATATCCACCATCGGAGGTTTGTATAATATCACTTCCTCTTTCGTCTAAACTTCCACCATAGGTTTTTTGCCATTGTATAGCATCATCTGCATCAAATTTCATCAAGAGGAAGTCAAAGCTGTTGTCTTGTTTATCAATGATATCGCCATCATTGCTTTGTGTGAACCCTAAAACAGCATAGCCACCATCTTGTGTGGCTACAATAGACCTACCACTATCATTTTGGCTACCACCATAAGTGCTGAGGTTATTTAATGCTACGCTATCTTGTATAATAGCAGGGCCATTTTCCTTATCGCACCCAATTGTAAGCAAAAGCAAAAGCAGGTAAAACCGGTATCTTACTGTTTGTTTCATTTTTCCTAGTTAGACGGTCGCACTACAAAAAGACCACCTTCGATATCGCTAACCACAATATTTCCACTTTCAAAATAAGGGTAGATATTCCACGCTCCATTGAAAGACGTGTTGTCATGAGGGGTAAAGGTGTCTATAAAACCAGATTCAGCCATAACACCCGATGCAATATTTGAAATATCAACGGCGCGCAGACCTGCAGAATAATTAGCAATATAAAAAGTGTTGCCAACGACGTAGCCATTGTGGTCTATGGCTTGTGTAGGGCCAAAATAATCCATGTGAAATGAGGGATTGTCCAAGTCTGAAAAATCAAACACCACAGTTCTGGTATTCAGTCCAAAATTTATTTCATCTACTTCGTCACCCAATAGGAAATACCTCATGTCTTCAGTAAACCAACCTTGATGGGTGTAACCTATATCTGTATAACCTATCGTTGAAATTTGACTAGGATTAGCTTTATCCGTAACATCCACAATGACTACCTCATTCTCATTACTGCCAATTAGTATTTCGCGACCTGTATAGTCTTGGTCAGGACCATTATAGGTTACAACTTGCGCATCGTGTGAGTACGCATCATCAGCATAACCTCCAGCAGAAGTTGGCATTATAGGATTTTGAATATTTACGAAATGAGGTCCGCCGCTAAAGGTATCTGACCCTACGGCATAAGCAAAGCCACTTGTTTCGTTAATTACAATATTATGAGCTCTTCCAAAACCAGTATACAACGCATCTTCAGTAAAAGTTACGGGTGGATTGGAGATGTTTCTCAGCCGGGTTAAATCAAAAACTTGCATACCATGGCCAGGTGCTTCACTGACTATAAAGGCGTGGTTATTATAGGTTTTAACATCGCGCCACAAGCTACTTACGGTCGTTGTGGGTAACCGACCTAAAAAGATCGGCTCAGCTGGATTTGAAATATCTACAAATGCTGTGCTGGTTGTGGTACCAACTAGGGCATATTCTTTACCTGTTTGTGGGTCTGTCCATCCCCAAGAATCGTTACCTTCTGCTCCGGTACCTCCGAGCTCTTCAACAGGAATATGGCTCATAAGGTCAAATCCATCACAAGGCAAATCCCCAGCAAAACCATTAACACATGGGAATTGTGCTTGAACGACTTGAGAATCGCAAATATCGCCAATACCATCGTTATCTAAATCCTCTTGGTCAGGGTTGCTTGTTAAAGGACAGTTGTCTTCTGTGTCTGGGATTCCATCATTATCGTCATCGTCATCGCAAGCATCTCCCAAACCATCATTATCTGTATCTGTTTGATCTTGATTCGAAATTTCAGGGCAATTGTCAGCGCTATTTACAATGGTGTCGCCATCTAAATCGGTATTGACGGGTTCTACAGGTTCATCATCGCAGCTGCTAAAAACAGCTAGGGCCAATAGTAAGACTAAGATTTTTAAAAATTTGAAAGTCACGGATTTCATAAGAATTTTTAGCAATTTACTTTAAAAATCGCATTTGTAAGATAATAACGCCAAAATATAGGCAGTCTTGTCCTGTAAATTAAAAAAAGCACAATATTTTTGCAGCATGTTAGAAGATAAGAATCCAAGACGTACTCCGCTTAGTGAGCTAGGAGAATTTAAGTTAATCGACCATTTAACAGCTCAGTTTGAGATAGGGCATGAGTCTACTTTAAAAGGTATTGGAGACGATGCTGCAATTTTAAACTTTGACGGTAACAATGTTGTCGTGTCAACCGATATGCTCGTAGAAGGTGTTCATTTTGACCTTAGTTACATGCCCTTAAAACACTTAGGTTATAAAGCGGTTATGGTGAACTTATCTGATATATATGCCATGAATGCGAAGGCGACCCAAATTACCGTTAGTATTGCTGTATCCAACAGATTTCCCCTGGAAGCGTTGGAGGTACTTTACCAAGGCATCGCAACAGCGGCTAAATTGTATAATATAGATGTTGTCGGTGGTGATACAACGTCTTCAACTACGGGTCTCATTATATCTGTTACAGCCATTGGCACAGTAGAAAAAGACAAACAAGTGCTTCGCTCTGGTGCCCAGCCGAATGATTTACTTGTTGTTACTGGTGATTTGGGTGGTGCTTATATGGGCCTACAGGTTTTGGAGCGCGAAAAAGAGGTGTTTAAGGTAAATCCTAAAAACCAACCGGATCTTAGCATGTACACTTATATCATAGAGCGCCAGCTCAAACCTGAAGCGCGGAAAGACATTGTAGAGCTTCTTGAAAAATTAGAGGTTAAACCTACTAGTATGATAGATATCAGTGATGGTTTGTCATCGGAAATAATACATTTGTGTAAGCAGAGTAACGTTGGCGTGGATCTTTATGAGAACAAGATTCCATTAGATCCGCAGGTCATTTCAACATGTGAGGAATTCAATATAGACAGTACAACGGTGGCCTTAAACGGAGGTGAAGACTACGAACTCCTTATGACTATTGCTCAAAAAGATTATGATAAGATAAAAGGGAATCCTAATCTCACGGTTATTGGTTACATGACTGATAAAGAGAAGGGAATGCATCTTGTTACAAGGGCTGAGGAGCGTATTCCTATAATTGCGAAAGGTTGGAATGCTCTTAATAATCAACCATAAATAACTTCTGGCTTTTTTCTAGACGTTTGTTATGTACTCTGTTTAGTACCTTGTTTATTTCTTTGTACTTGGGAGTGAGCGGAACAAATCTACCATTGCCATCAATTGTCATTTCTGATTTGCAGTGCTTGCATTTATATTCCTTAACGTGATATGTTACTACTTTGGACACTTGGTAATCATGTCCAAAAAGGGAACAGTAAACATTTTTCATTTTAACTTATCTTCTTAGTAGGATTCTTGGATTAATTAGCTTTATAAAGATAAGAAAATGAGTTATTCACATGTTATTAACAATCAATAAATCGATGAAGTGATTGATTTTTGCTTTGAACGCATCAACCTGTTATGATAGAGGCGCTCTAAGGCAGAATTAATGTCCTGATATTTCGGTGTCAATTCGGTTAACCTTCCGTTGCTATCCGTTGTCAATTGCTTTTTGCAACATTTACAGGTGTACTCCTTAACGTGTAAAGTTACCTTTTTTGTAACCTCATAATTATGACCGAAAAAATCGCAATATAATTTCGTAGGTGTCATGGTAGATTTGGTTTTTTCAGTAGTTTTTTATTTGGACAGACTAAACTTAGAAAAAAATGTCATTAAAAACGTTTAAAAGATTTATTTTTCGATAAAACGTTTTAAAAAGTAAGTTAATTCTGATTTATTCTCGATATGACTCATGTGACCTTCCGATAACTCCAATAGTTCAATGGAGGAATTCACAGTCTTTTTTCTTAAGCTTTCAGCATTGATGAGGTTGTCCTTTTTTCCAGCAATAATTATTTTTTTACCTTCAACATTTCTAAATACATCAAAGCGGTCTCTGCGCAATTTCATGCCCTCCAAAGCTGCGGTATAACCACAAACCGGAGTTTGTAAAGCCTTATTTAAAGCGTTTTCAAATTGGCTCTTAAATGTTTCTTTGCTCTCTGGGGCAAATAGATTGGAGAAGGACAATCGTATTAATTTTTGGTAGGCTTCTTCACTTTCTTCAGCTTGCAAAATTGCTTTAGAACGCAATTCTTTTCGCTCTGGGGAATCGGCTTCAAATGTGCTATTGAGTAACACTAAATCCTTAATTAAGCTGGGGCGGAGTTCTGCCAACGCCAGTGCTACATAGCCTCCCATAGAATGGCCAATAACTTTTGCAGCATTAATGTTGAGATATTGTAAAATGGCAAAAACCGCTTCTGCCATAATTTCCATACTATGAACTTTGGCAATGCAATCGGATTTACCATGACCGAGCAAGTCTATTCTTATAACCTTGCATTTTGAAACTAACTCGGGAACAAAAGCGTTCCACATACTGAGGTCTTCCATGAATCCATGCAATAGGACAAGTGCGGGACCGTTACCTTCAACTTCAAAATATATTTTGGATGATTTATAATCTAAAAACATAATTCCTAAAGATACGTATTACATGTATTTTCCAAAAAAGGCATGTCAACATTTGCTATATTTGGGAGCAATACAATTTATTCCATCATGTCCAAAAAAATTCTAGTACGCAGCATCTTTTTGTTTTTCTTGGCCTTGTCTCAGGCTCAAATATCTGAAGCAGAATTAGACCAACTTGTCACCAATACCTTGACCACTTTTGATGTTCCAGGGATTTCCGTTGGGATATTAAAGGACGGAGAGATTGTGTACTCAAAAGGACATGGTATTCGTTCCATGATAACAAATGAGCCTATGACCGACAAGACCTTAGTTGGAGTTGCTTCAAATAGTAAAGGATTTACTTGTTTTGCTTTGGCTATGATGGTAGATGCTGGCAAACTCAATTGGGATGATAAGGTTCGTAAACACATTCCAGAATTTCAGCTTAAAGACCCTTGGGTTACAGAGGAGTTTACAATTAGAGACCTGGTTACGCATCGAAGTGGTCTGCCTCTGGGCGCTGGCGATCTGATGTTTTTCCCAGAAGGTAGCGATTTTACCGTTCAAGATATTATAAACAACCTAAAGCATTTAGAGCCTGAAAGCTCATTTAGAAGCACCTTTAGATACAACAACAATTTCTATATCGTCGCTGGCGAAGTTCTGAAACGCGTTAGTGGTTTGTCATGGGAAGAATTTATTGAAACCAAAATAATGAAGCCTGTTGGGATGGTTAACAGTAAAGCGTCCTACAATCGTGTAACCGATCGTTCCAATATCATTGATGCCCATATAAGAACAGAAGGAGAAGTTATTCCCATTCCTCACGATTGGAGCGCAACGGCCAATGCCGCTGGAGGGATTATTAGCAATGTCCCAGACATGCTCACTTGGGCTCAGTTTTTAATTGATGGAGCGGTTACGGCATCAGGCGAACGCTTACTGAGCGAAGCGCAATTTCATGAACTCTGGCAATTACAAACGCCACTTTCTGTAAGACCAGGAGATTCATATGGGTCACACTTTAGAGGTTATGGCCTAGGGTGGTTTCTTACGGATGTCAAAGGCGGCTATAAACAGGTCTATCACACAGGAGGCCTCTTGGGTACCGTGACACAATTTACCATGATTCCCGAATTGAACTTAGCCATTGTTGTTTTAACTAATCAAATGAATGGCTCTGCATTTAACACCATTACCAACACCATTAAAGATAGTTATTTAGGTTACGAAAATAGGGATTGGCTAGGACGGCTTGGGTCGCGAAATTCGGAATACCTCAAGTATAATGACAGCATTAAAGCTTCAGTTTATGACCAAGTAAAACTCATTAAAGGAAGTACAATTATTCCAAAACCTGAGCAAATTACAGGGACCTTTACAGATGAGTGGTTTGGTGATTTTGAAATTACAGAAGATGCCAAAGGCTATAGGATTGCTTCGTCTAGGTCATCCCGTTTAAAGGGCGAATTACTGCCTTACAATGCCACAACCTATGTCGCTAAATGGGATGATAGAAGTTATGATGCAGATGTTTTTGTGAAATTCACATTTGATGAAAAAGGAAAAGCTCAATCTGCTACCATGTCTTATATAGCTCCTATTACGGATTTCAGTTTTGATTTTCATGATTTACATCTTGTAAGAACGGACTAATGACGGACACTAAACGAATTTTTCTTTTTGGGTTTGCCCTGTTTGCTGGCTTTTTTGGTGCTGGAAACCTCATTTTGCCACCTTTGTTAGGCTATAACTCTGGAGCAAATTGGTGGTTGGTAGCTCTAGGTTTTATGCTTACAACGACTGTTATTCCACTATTATCTCTCATTGGTCACGCCAAATTGCAAGGGACTATGCTAGAATTTGGAAACAAGGTATCGCCCAAGTTTAGCATAGTGTACTGTATTGTCATGTACCTTATAATAATAGCCTTACCTGCGCCAAGAACGGCAGCGGTAACGCACGAAATGGCTGTTGCTCCAATATTAGGGACTAAAGCAATCTGGACCAGTTTGATTTATTTTGGCCTTGTTTTTTTGTTTGTGGTAAACCGCTCTCAAGCGCTCAATATTTTAGGAAAATACCTCACGCCACTAATCGTTTTTATGGTGCTGCTCATCATTCTAATTGGAGTGATTTCACCAATGCCTGAAATGAGAGCTTCTAGCATGCAGGCTCCGTTTGTTGAAGGTCTGCTTGAAGGCTATCAAACCTACGATGCTTTGGCGGGAATGGTCATGGGAGGTTTCATAATTATTTCTCTCAATAAAAGAGGAAATTTTTCCTATGACCAAAAAAGGCGCATCATTGCTAAATCGGGTTTAGTTGCTATGTTAGGGTTATTTATCATTTACGCTGGCCTTATTGCTATTGGAGCGTTTTACAATAATAGCTTTCCTGAGGATATTACAAGAACCGACTTATTATTGGGCTTGGCATCTCAGACACTCGGGAATATAGGTGCCACTTTCGTTGGCGTTTTAGTTGCATTAGCCTGTTTTACAACGGCTGTTGCCATAATTGTTTCCATTGCCGATTTTTTTGAAGCCTTGTTCAACCATAATCATAAAATCTATGCACTTACCACTGCTATATGTTGTTTAACAGGGATAATTGTAGGTAGCTTTGACGTAGGTTTTATCATCGATGCTGCAATCCCTGCGCTAATGTTGCTTTATCCTATATCAATCGCACTTATTATTTTGAATATTCTGCCTGACCGATGGGCTGGTTCTTTGGTTTTTAAACTTGTAGTTCTGGTAATATTTATATTTAGTCTTCCTGATATATTGAAATCCTTTTTAGGGGAAGATTTTTTTGAACCAATAATTAGCTATGTGCCTCTAGCGCATCATAATTTGGGTTGGGTTATACCATCCATTTCTGCATTTTTTGTTGCGAATATGATGGTTAGATTTAAGCCTTATTCAATGTCTTAATTACCGAAAATGCTTTATCTACCATATGATTTTCCACGAGCATCGTAAATTCGTTGGTTGTAGAAATCACCTCATAAAGGGAAATCCCCTCCCAAGCCAATCGTTTAAAAATTTGATAGTAAAGGCCTGAAATTCTAGAGTTGTTTTCAGGTAGCCTGATACTAATTGCGGATAAGTCGTCTTGTGACCCAAGTAGCGTTTCATTTTTAAAACTTTCTATGACTTTGTTTGCTTCACTCTTGGAGACTACGATATTGCTTTCGTAAATACCACGAGAAAAGCCATAAAAAGCTTTGGGATTAAAATTGTTGAGAACTTTAGCGTGACTTTGAATTAAACTTTCCGAGTTTTGAAAGGTATAGTCTACCAAATTGGAGCGCACCGTAATATCTCCAAGTTCCTTCAGTATAGATTGCATCTGACGTGATTTCCTCAAATGTGGTGGCGGACTGTAACGCCTTAAGGCCATCATAATGGCTCCTGTTTTTACAGGTTTACGTAACATTGAACTTACAGGTTCCTGCAGTTCCTCTGCCAGAGCCGAGAAGTTGATGATATTTTTAAAGAGAGCTTCTTCTAAAAACGGTTGACTGATGAGAAGTTCTTCAACACAGGCAGCAATGGTCTTCATATGTTATATATTTAACATTGTGTGCAAAAATAAGTTATTTTTTAAAGATTTTTTCATCTAGGGTCCTAGTACAACTAGTTTTGTTGCTCAAAAAGAAAAGCTATGTTAGTGTATAAATTTGGAGGGACTTCCGTAGGTTCAGTAATTAACATGAATCATGTTAAGGATATTATTTCCAAACCAGGTAAAAAATTTGTTGTTTTATCAGCCATGTCTGGCACTACCAACACGCTGGTAGAAATATCAGAAAATCTTTTTAAAGGTGAAACCGAGGTTGCGGAACGGTCTATCACCCAGCTTAGAGACCACTATTTTTCCGTAGCACAAGACTTATATAAAAGTGAGGACAGCGTAGCTTCGGCTAAAGCTTATATCGATTATCATGTAACGAATCTTTTTGAGCTTACCCAAAAAGCCTACAGTGAGATAATTCATAATCAAATCGTGGCCAAGGGTGAATTACTTTCAACGTTTCTTTTCACAAATCTACTTTTAGAAGAAGGTTTTAAGGCGCATTGTATACCTGCTTTAGAGTTTATGCGAACAACAGCCAATCATGAACCCGATAACTTTTATATTAAGCAGAACTTGAATCGATTAATGGATGCGCTTCCAGAGACGGACATTTTTATTACCCAAGGGTTTATATGTCTTAACGCACAAGGTCATACTAGCAACTTAAATAGAGGCGGAAGTGATTACACGGCTACCATTATTGGTGCTGCCCTAAATGCAGAAGAAGTGCAAATTTGGACAGACATTGATGGTTTCCACAACAATGACCCTAGATTTGTAAATAACACTAAAGCCTTATCCCACTTGTCTTATGACGAAGCTGCTGAATTGGCCTATTTTGGAGCCAAAGTACTGCACCCTCAAACGGTTCTCCCAGTTCGTGATCTGGACATTCCTCTAAGACTGAAAAACACCATGGCACCTGAAGCTCATGGTACACTGATAACCAATGAAATTCATGGAGAAGGTATAAAGGCAATAGCCGCTAAAGATGGGATTACGGCCATAAAAATCAAATCTGTTAGGATGTTATTGGCACATGGATTCCTGAAAAAAGTGTTTGAGGTATTTGAACGTTACGAAACCTCCATAGATATGATTACCACTTCAGAAATTGCCGTGTCGGTAACCATAGATAACAATACACATTTAGATGCCATTTGTTCCGATTTAAGAGAATTTGCAACGGTTGACGTCGATGACTATATGAGTATTGTGTGTCTCGTTGGCCACCAGATTATTTATCATGCAGATACACCACAATTATTTCAGATATTACAAGATGTCAACGTACGAATGATTTCCTATGGTGGAAGCAATAACAATATTTCCCTGTTGGTTAATACCTCAGATAAGTTGGAAACGTTACAGAAATTGCAACGCTACATTTTTGAGTCGCAACCAGCTCTTTCGGCATTTCATTTAAACTAATAAGTTTAGGCAGATTGATTAAGTTGAGATAAAACGGATAACCAAGCCTTAATCTGACTGAAAAGGGTGAAGTTCTTAATAACTCTAAGTTGTCCGTTGAAACCCCATTTGTCGCGTTCTTTGGGATTGCTTAGCATAAATTCCATAGTAGAGGCCAACTGATTTATGTCCTTAGGATTCTCATTGATTTTTCCCGTACGATTATCTTCAACTTGAAATTTTAAGCCCGCTGCACCTGAAACCAGTACTGGGCGCTGTTTCCACATCGCTTCAGTAGCGGTCAATCCGAATCCTTCTTGTATGGAGTTTTGTACCACAATATTGGAAAAGCGTTGCAAGGCGTTCACAATAAGCGCATTTTCAATTGGATTGTCCATAGGTAAAAGCAATATGGCTATATCATCTTGGAGACTAGAGTCTATGGACTTGTAAAGCTCTAGGAGTTCATTGAGTACTTCAGCACCCTCAGGGTCGTCTGTAACAAATTTTGGGTCTGGGCCACCCAGAACCAATCTTGCAGCTTTGATACGCTTGTAATTCACGCTTGAGGGATTGCCGGAAGCTTCGTTATTTTTTTTCATAACGATAAAGGCTTCCATTAGTTCCTTAAATCCTTTTAAGCGATCCCATCGTGAAATCTCGGTCACTGTTGGCCTGTAGATTAGGTCTAAATCGCTTTTATGGTTTACTGTATTGAAAGAGCCGTCTGGCATAACTCGGCGTACACCATATTTAAAGACATCGTATAGTACAGGTTTACGGCCAGAAATAATTCCGGATTGTAACAAAAGGTCTACACATTGATCCGTATGTAGAATTCTATTTTTATGACTTAGCGGGTCTATGGCTGGCGTAATGATACTGGTCCTATCCTTGATTTTTTCTAGTACATAAACAGGAATACTAAAGACAAAATGGTCGTAAGTATCGAAATAATGTGATAAGAACGACCAAACCCCTTCCGTTGTAGAATTCCGTTCTTCCAATCCTATATGACAGCGCCAAACTAATTTTACCTTTCGTTCTTTTTTAATCATTGTAGCAAGGGGCATAGGTTGAGGGTCGTGAACAACAACCAAATCACCATCCTTAATATACGATAATGCCTCGTCTAGATTCTCTTTATTCACTTTTTCGAAGACAGTTCGGTCGGCCTCGGTAAAATTGCCGTCGCCGCTGCCATGTATGGCATTATGAATACGCTTGGTAAGTTTAAAAAAGGAATTGTCCGAAGTTTCAATTACTAGCCATTCTATATTCACACCTAAAGACCTCATGATTCTTATTTGGCTCGGTAGCATTTCAGCGACACCACCACCAGTTGCCGTAGAATTAATCATCCAAATAGTCCGACCTTCCAGATTTTGGATTGATGATGTTGTATCTATCAAGAATTGTTCAACGAGATGATTAAGACTTCCGTAAGATTTGTAATCATCAATCTTGGCACCGTCCGAAATAGTAATGTTTTTCATAACCTAAATTTAAAATTCACAATGAAAAAGGGTTTTAAAATTCCCTTTTCAACTGGAAAGAATATAAGGATACTTTGGGAATTCAGAAAATAGAGTTTAGAACCTAAGGATAAGACCTAAACTAAAAATAGATATAGGGACTGGTCTTCTACCAGGTTAATCCAGATTTAAAATTTAATTGGCGTCCTTCTTTTGCCGCTTTATTGTCCATATTAGAACCAACAGCCATCCCAATAACCAGGCCTAAGGGAAGCCCTATTCCTAAAAAGGCCATACTGCCTAGGGCCATACCCAAGCCAGCACCGATGGCAATTCCAAAAGAAGCCATCCCAAGAGCCATCCATTGTTGTTGATAGTGGCCTTTTGGAACAATCTTAAGTTCTTTTTCTAAATATTTGAGAATGCGTGTTTGAAGTTTGCAAATAGCTTTGTGCAATTTAGGATTGGCACTATCCTGGTCATTGAATTGCTTTATTTGGGAATTAATGTAATTTTCTGAGGTAACGGTTAAATTCTTAGACTTTAACTCTTCTAAAAGACTTGAGAAGGTATTTAGTTTTTCCTCAAATTTAGGATTAGGATTGTCTTTTGGGTTGTGCGTAATTGATAATAAAGCCATACTAGCGCAAATTCTGTTTCAATAATTTGACGCCAAATAATTGTTTTTGTTACAGATACCTTTAAATAAATAGGAATGTGTCTTCTTCTTCCTTATTCTTTTTTACTTGGTAATTTTCTGATTTTAGATTTAGGTTAGAGGTTTCTTTTCGCCAACGATTGGTGTTTTCCTTGAGGAGGCGTTTTCTTAAGTATTGTAGTGGTGACATAGCAAGATTTCTTTAATGTTTTAAAGATACGATGAAATCCAGGCTTTTAGATGTTGAAAAGAGAAAAAATATCTTGAAAATTAAAGATTTAGCACGAATTTAACAGATAGGCTATAATTACGTAATACATCATATTCAGTGGTAAATTCAGGCTGCGCTTCGATCATTACGATATGCAGAGATTAAAAAGAAATACGTTCTCTAATTCCACCACTAGCTTTGTGAATTATAACATCGGCTTTTTTTCGTTTTGCAATGCGTTTAGCCTTTCGTATGGCAGTGCTCTGTTTACGATGTTTTGAGGTAATGCGTTTATTGCCTTCGCGCCTTATGGCCCAACCAACTTTATAAGGTACTACGTGTTGGTGCCAGGTTCTGTTAGAATTTTGATTGTAACCAAGGGCTTCTAGGACGGCTTGAATTAATTTTTGAAACAACCGAGCCCATTCCGATGCTGAATTCGATTTACTCATTCATCAAATCCTCAATCTCCTCGGCTTCAATTGGGATATTCCGCATAAGGTTAAAAGGTTCTCCAGACTCTTGGATGACCACGTCGTCTTCCAATCGAACACCAAAACCTTCTGCTGGGATATAAATACCAGGCTCTACCGTAAAGACCATATTGGCTTGCATAGGTTCGTGGAGTAAACCGTAATCGTGTGTGTCCAATCCTATATGGTGGCTGGTACCGTGCATAAAGTATTTTTTGTAGGCAGGCCAATCTGGATTTTCATTCTGTACATCAGCTTTATCTAGTAAACCAAGCCCTAATAATTCAGAAGTCATAAGTTTGCCAACCTCAACATGGTAGTCTGTCCAATCCGCTCCTGGAACCAATAGTTTGGTTGCCTCATTCTTAACACGGTTTACTGCGTTGTATACATCTTTTTGGCGTTTGGTGAATCGTCCTGAAACTGGAATGGTTCTACTCATATCGCTCGAATAATTAGCATACTCCGCACCAACATCCATTAAAATAAGATCACCAGCTTTACATTGTTGATTGTTTTCTATGTAATGCAACACATTGGCATTCTTGCCGCTTGCAATAATTGGTGTGTAGGCAAAGCCTTTAGAACGATTATTGAGGAATTCGTGCATAAATTCAGCTTCTATATTGTATTCCCATACATCAGGTTTCACGAAATTAAGAACACGACGGAAGCCTTTTTCTGTGATGTCACAGGCCTTTTGCATAAGCTCTAATTCAATCGGGTCTTTAACCGATCGCAAACGTTGTAAAATAGGATTGCTTTTGGCAACGCTATGGGCTGGATATTTTTCTTTTAACCATTTTACAAAGCGAGCTTCACGTGTTTCAGTCTCCACGTTAGCGCGATAGTGTTCATTTGTGTTTACATAGACGGTATCGGCCTGTGTCATTAACTCAAACAGCACTTTTTCTAAGTCCTTTAGCCAATACACCGTTTTAATACCAGAGGTTTCAAAAGCTTTTTCCTTGGTTAATTTTTCGCCTTCCCAAACGGCAATATGATCATTGGTTTCTTTCAAAAATAGAATTTCGCGATGCTTAGCCTTAGGGCAATCGGGGAAAATAACCAATATACTTTCTTCTTGGTCCACGCCACTGAGATAGAAAATATCTCTGTGTTGAGCGAAAGGCAAAGTACTATCTGCACTTATGGGATAAATATCATTGGAATTGAAAATAGCCAAGCTTTTGGGCTTCATTTGCGCAGCAAAATTCTTTCGGTTTTTTGTAAATAGATCACTTGATATGGGAAAATATTTCATATTAAATTTAGGATTACTTTAAGATAAAACTGCCTTAAAGGTATAAAGTTTGTCTATGATTTCAGTAAAATTAAAGGTATATTTGGAGAAATTTTTTACCATGAAAAGAACATTACTACTGTTTATTTTAACCATTGGATTGGTTATAAATTCACATAAACTTACTGCTCAAGGACTAATGTATGAAGTCCCACTAATTGAGCAAGTGCAACGATCTAATCAAATTGTAGAGGGGAAAGTGATTTCTTCCGAGTCGTTTTGGGACGTTGCAGAGGGCAATATTTTTACTGTGAATACAGTAGAAGTGTACAAGGTTTTTAAAGGAGAGTCCCATGATATTATAGAAATTATTACTCCAGGCGGCACCGTAGGAATGTCTGCAGAAATTGTAACACCTAGCTTGAATTTAAATGAGGGGCAGATAGGAGTGTTTATTTTAAAGGATTCCAATATCAATTTAGCACGTCCTCAATCGTCTTTAAGAAGTTTCGCGCCTTACAGTTCTTCTCAAGGATTTTACGCCTACAACCTTGTGGACAACAAAGCAGCAAATGGATTTAAAGTAAAAAATGGTATAACGCAAACCTTATATCCAGAATTAACCCAGTTAACCAGTCAGGATTATATTTCGGTGAGGCCGTTTGACGTTGATGCTTTGGTTCAGCAGTATAATTCTAATGCAAGTAGCCAACCCATAGTATCTATTACGCCACTTGTAACAACTGCTGGGACGCAATCTACAATAACGATTACAGGATTTGCTTTTGGAGCCACTCCTGGATCCGTAGAATTTGCCAATGCTGATAACGGTGGTGCCAACTTTATTGCTGCACTTAATTCTCAAATCGTGTCTTGGAGTGATACAGAGGTGGTAGTTGAAGTGCCAAGTAGAGCAGGAACCGGAAGAGTAAGGGTAGTTGCAGCCGCAGGGCCTATTTCCACCTCGACTCAGGATATAACCGTTAACTATGCCGAGTTAAATGTGGAGTCATCAGGACTAGCATTTCCAACTCAACATATTGACGAAAATGGTAATGGTGGCGCAACGTGGCGCATGCACATAGATTTTGATAGTAATGCTAGTGCAAAGGCTTCTTTCTTAAGAGCTTTTGATACTTGGGTATGCGAAACAGGAATCAATTGGGAAAATGGGGCTATTACGTTTACTGACACAGCAGCATTGGATGGTATTAATATCGTTAGGTTCGATAATGGTTCGGAATTACCATCAGGTGTTTTAGGTAGAAATACGAGCTATTGGGCAGGATGTAACCAAGGAGGTCAGCTAAGTTGGTTTGTTAATGAATTGGATATCGTATTTAACGACACAACGAATTGGCAGTTTGGACCAGCTCCGGCAGGTGGAAGTCAAATCGATTTTGAAAGTGTGGCCGTGCATGAGCTTGGCCATGGACATCAACTTGGTCACGTGATAGATAATAACAAAATAATGCATTTTGCTATTGGTCCTGGCACGACAAGCCGCACATTATCTCAAGATGACATTGATGCTGGGAATGACGTACAACAGAGAAGTGTTAATAACCCTATATGTGGAGAAAGTCCTATGACCAATTCAGCATGTTCACTTAGTGTTGGGGATTTTGTCTTAAATGATAAGATTAGCATTTATCCTATACCTGCTAAAAACAACATTTTCATTGAAAGTGCGGCCGATGTTCAATTAAGCAATGTTGAGCTGATAGATGTTCAGGGCAGATTTGTAACAGCAGTAAATTTATCTGGCAATAGTTCATTATATTCAATAGACTTGAACAATCTTGATTCAGGTATTTACTTTTTGAAAATTTCTACAAAGGATAATAAGGAGCTCATTAAGAAAATAGTTTTAGAATAATTTATAATAAATAGGTTTTTGTAAAAAAGGTTATCTTTAAGGGATGACCTTTTTTATTAGAAATTACTAGCTTTAGTAACTCTTAAGCATTTAACTTTTACAGTATAATTCCATTTAAAACATGTATAGATTTTTTCAATTTTTAGTTGTTGTTTCTTTCGTTTCCAGCTTTGCTCAGCAACCTGCAACCTCTGCTGAAAGTATCACTGCTGCACTTGAGCAAAAGGCTAAAATGACCGCGTCTTCTTTGGTAGGGCAAGTGCCTTTTGAGAACATTGGTCCAACTATTATGAGTGGTCGGGTTGTAGACTTGGATGTTAACCCGGAGGTGCCTACCGAATTCTACGTAGCTTATGCATCTGGAGGTGTCTGGCACACTAAGAATAATGGAACCACTTTTACGCCAATAATGGATAACGCACCAACCCAAAACATTGGTGATATTGCTATGCATTGGCCCACACGAACCTTATATGTGGGAACAGGCGAAAACAATGCTTCACGGTCCTCATATGCTGGAATCGGAATTTTAAAGACTACAGACAACGGTGAAACATGGACCAATGTGGGACTCTTAGATTCACATCATATAGGTCGCATCTTAATTCACCCTGACAATCCCGATGTTGTTGTGGTGGGTGTTACAGGGCATCTTTATTCGCCAAATAAGGAGCGAGGCGTGTTTAAAACGTCGGATGGTGGAGCTACTTGGAATAAGACATTGTACGTAGATGATACTACTGGTATTATTGATATTAGACACAGTCCTAAAAACTACAATGTCATGTTTGCTACCTCCTGGACCAAAGACCGTAAAGCTTGGAATTTCACAGGAAATGGTAATAATTCGGGAATTTATAAAAGTACAGATGCTGGTGAGACATGGACAAAAGTATCAACCAAAGACAGCGGATTCCCAACTGGTGAAGGCGTTGGACGTATAGGTGTAGCCATCTATGATGACAACACCATTTATGCCATTCATGATAGCCAGTTTAGAAGATTAGAAGAGGGAAAAAAGGAAGAACGTAGTGGTTTGGTGAAGGACGATTTTAAAAATATGTCTTCTGAGGAATTTTTGGCCCTAGATGATAAGAAATTGAATACCTTCTTAAAAACTAATGGGTTTCAAGAAAAGTATCGAGCGCAGAATGTTAAGCAAATGGTACGCTCGGGAAATGTAAAACCAATTGATTTAGCTAAATATCTAGAAGATGCCAACTCCTTATTATTCGATACGCCAGTGATTGGCGCAGAGGTTTACAAGAGTATAGACGGTGGCAAAAGCTGGTCTAAGACACATGAAGGATATTTAGATGGAGTTTACTATAGTTATGGCTATTATTTTGGACATATTCATGTGTCTCCTGCTAATAAAGATCACATCTACATTTATGGCGTGCCTATTTTGAAATCAAAGGATGGAGGAACAACTTTTACATCCATAAGTGCTGAAAATGTGCATGCCGATCACCACGCGCTTTGGATCAATCCTAAGAATCCAAACCATCTTGTTAATGGAAATGATGGCGGTGTCAACATCACTTATGACGATGGGGAAAATTGGATTAAAAACAACTCACCTTCAGTAGGGCAGTTTTACGCTATAAATGTCGATAATGAAATGCCTTACAATGTCTACGGCGGCCTTCAGGATAATGGTGTATGGAAAGGACCGCATAATGCTAGAGAAGATAAGGCATGGCATCAAAATGGCCAGTATCCTTGGGAAAGTATAATGGGCGGTGACGGAATGCAAGTTCAAATTGATAACAGAAATTCTGATATTGTCTACACAGGTTTTCAATTTGGCAATTATTATAGATTGAATTTAGAAACAGGTGACCGCAAGTACATTCAACCAAAACATACATTAGGAGAAACACCTTACCGATTTAATTGGCAAACACCTGTATTATTGTCAGCACACAATCAAGATATTGTTTATTTTGGAGCCAATAAATTGCTGCGTTCTATGAATCAAGGAGAGGACTGGCAAGCAATTAGCAATGATCTTACCAATGGCGGCAAAAAGGGCAACGTGGCTTATGGCACTTTGACTACGATTAGTGAGAGCCCGTTTCAATTTGGATTGATTTACACAGGCAGTGATGATGGTCTCATCTACAGAACAGACGATGGCGGTAACCGATGGACTTTGCTATCCAATAATTTACCTAAGGATTTATGGGTAAGCAGAATTGTAGCCTCAAAACATAAAAAGGAACGTGTGTATGCAACGTTAAATGGCTACCGTTGGGATGATTTTAGCGTTTACGCCTATAGTAGTGAAGATTATGGAAAAACCTGGACAGATATTAGTGGCAATATTCCAGCATCTCCAGTAAACGTAATTATAGAAGATCCAGTAAATGAAAACATCCTCTATCTAGGAACCGATAATGGCGCCTACGTGTCATTTAATCGCGGCAAATCTTGGGAGATATTCAGCAAAGGATTACCTAATGTAGCGGTACATGACATGGTTGTTCAGCCAGAGGCTAATCACCTTTTATTGGGTACGCATGGACGAAGTATTTACAAAGCGGATATTTCGCCCTTACAGCAAATGAATGCTGATTTTGAACAGAATGAGTTCACTTTTTTTGACATAGAGCCTATTCGGCATTCCAGCCGATGGGGTAATTCATGGAGTCAATTTTTAGACGCCTATGAACCACAAACGGATATTAAATTTTATAGCCCTAAGTCTGGAGAGGTAACCTTGACCGTACTATCAGATTCCGGAATAAAACTGAATGACATGGTTGTACCAGTGAAAAAAGGGTTCAATTACGTGCCTTACAACCTTCAGATTACTGAAAAAGGACGTAAGGCTATGACTAAGGCCAATAAGGATTTAGATATCCCAAAGGCAGGTAATGGTAATTATTATTTACCAAAAGGAATTTATACACTTAAAATTGAGGATAAAAGCACCTTATTGGAAATTAAATAACGTCAAATTAGTATCTGCTTAAAAAGGGCTGCTATTCCATTTCAAGGGCATATTAGACAGATTAATTTTGCAGTGCAACACTAATTAATTATAATGATTCTAAATAAATAATTATAATTAAGGTCAGTTGCTAAAACGTGGCGTGTGCTGTATTTTTGTGTGAATAACACAAAGATTAGATCTACAATGAGTGGAATTTTTAAGTCTTCCGTAGGTAGAAAGTTTGCAATGGCACTTTCTGCTTTTTTCCTTATGATTTTCTTGGTAATGCACGTCTCTATTAATTTCACTTCTGTTTTTAGTGAAGAGCTGTTCAATAACATGTCGCATTTCATGGGGACCAATCCGATTATCCAAGGATTAATGCAACCCATATTAATATTTGGAGTGGTCTTTCACTTTATTATGGGATTTGTTTTAGAAATAAAGAATAAGTCCTCTAGAGCTGTTGGCTATGCGAAAAATGTAGCAAAGGATAATTCTACTTGGATGAGTAGAAACATGCTGTTAACAGGAGCGGTCGTTTTAGCGTTTTTAGTACTTCATTTTTATGATTTTTGGATTCATGAAATGACCGTCAAATACGTTCAAGGTGACATGAGCGGTTTGGTAAATCCAAACGATGCAGACTCTGGTTATCGCTATTATGACGAATTGAGGGAAAAATTTGTAAGTCCAGCACGCGTTATTATCTATGTGGTATCATTTATATTGTTATCGCTCCATCTACTGCATGGTTTTAATTCAGCATTTCAATCCGTAGGAGCCAACAATAAATACGTAAAAAGTTTAAAAGGGTTTAGTAAGGTTTATTCTATTGGAGTGCCTGCGCTATTTGTGTTTATTGCACTGTTTCATCACTTTACCCATTAAAAAATATTAGAAGATGTCAATATTAGATTCTAAAATACCAGATGGTCCTTTAGCGGACAAATGGACAAAGCATAAAAATGAAATTAATCTGGTTAACCCAGCCAACAAACGTCTCATCGACATTATAGTTGTTGGTACTGGTCTTGCAGGAGGTTCTGCTGCGGCAACCCTTGCAGAATTAGGTTATAATGTTAAGTCGTTTTGTTTTCAAGATTCACCAAGACGAGCACATTCCATTGCTGCCCAAGGTGGTATAAATGCCGCCAAGAATTATCAAGGTGATGGCGACTCAACCTACAGATTATTTTACGATACCGTCAAGGGAGGTGACTATCGCTCTAGAGAAGCTAATGTTTACAGGTTAGCTGAGGTTTCAACAAATATAATTGATCAGTGTGTCGCTCAAGGTGTGCCTTTTGCTAGAGAATATGGAGGATTGTTAGACAATAGATCATTTGGTGGTGTTTTGGTGTCTAGAACATTTTACGCCAAAGGGCAAACAGGCCAGCAATTACTGCTTGGTGCTTATGCGGCTATGAATCGCCAGATTGGTCGTGGTAAAATTAAAATGTACACACGACACGAAATGTTAGATGTAGTTGTAGTCGATGGTAAAGCCAGAGGAATTATAGCAAGAAATTTGGTTACTGGAGAAATAGAACGACATTCTGCCCATGCTGTTGTTTTAGGTTCTGGAGGTTATGGTAATGCCTTTTATTTATCTACCTATGCCATGGGTTCTAATGTTACGGCCGCATGGAAAGCACATAAACGAGGCGCATTTTTCGCGAACCCTTGTTATACGCAAATTCACCCAACATGTATTCCAGTTTCTGGAGACCATCAGTCTAAATTAACATTGATGTCAGAGTCCTTAAGAAATGATGGACGAATTTGGGTGCCAAAACACAAAAAGGACGTTGAAGCGATTCGAAATGGTAGCCTAAAACCAACTGAAATTGCAGAAGAAGATAGAGACTACTACTTGGAGCGTCGTTATCCAGCTTTTGGAAATTTAGTGCCAAGAGATGTAGCGTCTAGAGCAGCTAAGGAACGTTGTGACGCAGGTTATGGCGTAAACAAAACAGGTGAAGCCGTTTATTTGGATTTTGCTTCAGCCATTGAGCGCTACGGTAAAGAACAGGCTTATGTTAAAGGCTTAGACCCTGATGATAAAAAAGTGGTAACAGAGCTCGGAAAAAAAGTTGTAGAGAACAAGTATGGTAATCTATTCCAGATGTACGAAAAAATTGTGGATCAAAACCCATACGAAACACCAATGATGATCTACCCTGCAGTACATTACACTATGGGAGGTTTGTGGGTAGATTATAATTTGATGACAACCGTTCCGGGATTATATGCCATAGGGGAAGCCAATTTCTCAGACCATGGTGCCAACCGATTGGGTGCCTCTGCTTTAATGCAAGGTCTTGCGGATGGCTATTTTGTGCTACCTTATACCATTGGAGATTATTTAGCGCATGATATTAGAACGGGACCAATTCCTACAGATACCAAAGAGTTTGACGAAGCTGAAAATAATGTACGTGCTCAAATAGATAAGCTTATCAATAACAAAGGGTCCAAGACCGTTGATTATTTCCACAAAAAACTTGGTAAAATCATGTGGAATAAATGCGGCATGGCACGTAACGAACAAGGCTTAAAAGAAGCGATTAAGGAAATTGCCGAGTTAAGAGAAGAGTTCTACAAAGATGTCATGGTACCTGGTACAGAAAATGAGTATAATGAAGAATTGGCTAAGGCAGGTCGCGTTGCAGACTTTTTAGAACTAGGGGAATTATTTGCTAAAGATGCCTTAGAGCGTGAAGAATCTGCTGGAGGACACTTTAGGGAAGAATACCAAACAGAGGCTGGTGAGGCACTAAGACGTCCAGAATATCAATACGTTTCTGCCTGGGAATATAAAGGAAAACCTAGTGAGGCTGTTCACCATAAAGAGCCTTTAGAGTACGAAAATATTGAAGTGAAAGAGAGAAGTTATAAATAAAAAATGCTATGATGAATTTAACGTTGAAAATATGGCGTCAGAAAAACGCCGATGATAAAGGAAAGATAGTAGATTATCCGGTTTCAGGAATTTCTCCAGATATGTCATTTTTAGAAATGCTTGATGTCCTAAATCAAGAATTAATAGAAAAAGGAGAAGAGCCTGTAGCCTTTGATCACGATTGTAGAGAAGGTATATGTGGTACCTGTTCGTTGTACATAAACGGACGAGCACATGGGCCTCAAACGCATATTACCGCTTGTCAGTTACACATGAGAAGCTTTAACGATGGCGATACCATATATATTGAACCGTGGAGAGCAAACGCGTTTCCTGTGATAAAGGATTTAATCGTAGACCGTTCGGCTTTTGATCGTATACAGCAAGCAGGTGGGTTCATCTCTGTGAACACTTCTGGAAATACACAAGATGCCAACGCTATTCCTATAGAAAAAGAACATGCAGACAAGGCCTTCGATGCTGCAACCTGTATTGGTTGTGGTGCGTGCGTGGCCAGCTGTAAAAATTCTTCAGCCATGCTATTTGTTTCGGCTAAAGTATCTCAATTTGCATTGTTACCACAAGGTCAGGTGGAAGCTACCGACCGTGTTCTTAATATGGTAAAACAGATGGATGCCGAAGGATTTGGTAATTGTACAAATACAGGAGCTTGTGAGGTAGAATGCCCAAAAGGTATTTCATTGGAAAATATAGCACGAATGAACCGAGAGTACCTAGCGGCCAGCCTCAAAGGCTAAGACTAGGCTTAATAACAGTATAGAAATATATCCCAAGGTATAATTTAATATCTTGGGATTTTTAGTTGTAGATAATCATGCAAACGCCAATAACATTCTATCAGGACAGGCTGAAAGAACATAAGAATCAAGTTGATCGATTTAACAGACAATTAGTTTGGTTAAGCACTTTGAGAGTGCTGCTCTTTTTGTTTGTTGTCTTTGCACTTTATTACAATTTTTCCACTTGGCCTGTGGCTCTGGGAATAGGGCTCGTTGGCGGCGGTTTGTTTTTATGGTTGCTTTCGAGGTATACAGATATTAAATCAAAACGTGAACTTCACAAAAGGTTGGTGGCAATCAACGAGAACGAAATAAAGATTGCCAATGGAGATTTTCATCATCAACCAGACGGTAAAGCGTATATGGATTCGGAACACGCCTTTAGTCTAGATGTAGATATGTTTGGACGTGGTTCATTTTTTCAATTCATTAATAGAACGACCATAAAGGAAGGTGAACGAACCTTGAAAGATTTATTGCTATCCAATACTATAGATGGAATAGAACAGAGACAGAAGGCCATAAAAGAGCTGTCCAAATATCCAGAATGGCTGCAGCACTATGCGGCTGTTGGAAAAGGGATAGCCACGGAACATGCTGCAAAGTCAATCATATCGTGGTTAAAAAATTATAAGCCCTTCTTAAAACCTTATCACTATTGGGGAAGTTTAGGTTTTATTTGTTGTTCGGTTATCGTTTTTGCCTTGGCAATTACAGAAACAATTCCATTAAATAGCGTAGTTTATTGGCTTATAGTTGGATTGGGCCTAACGGGCTTTCATCTAAAGCGTATTAATATGTTGGCTCAAAATACCCAGAAGGCCAAGGATACCTTTAGACAATACGCTCTGCTGCTCGAGCAGATAGAAACAAAGACATTTGAAGCGGATTTGCTTAAATCATACCAGCACAACATTGCCTATAATGGACTTAAGGCGTCACAGATTTTCAAGAATTTTTCTAAGGCATTAGACGCTCTAGATAATAGGAATAATTTAATTTCAGCGGTTTTTGGAAATGGCTATTTATTATGGGATATAAGACAGAGTTACCGCATAGAGCAATGGATTGGCACCTATGCTGAAAAAGTTGAAGATTGGTTTGACGCAGTTACGTTTTTCGATGCGTTTAATACCCTAGGTAATTTTGCCTTTAATCACCAAGATTACACCTATCCCACGATTGCTAATGACGCTGTTGTTTTACAATGTAAAGATTTAGGCCATCCCTTATTGCGCAAGGATAAGCGTGTGTCCAGTAATGTTACCATAGAGAAGGGTCAGTTCTTTATCGTTACGGGAGCAAATATGGCTGGCAAAAGTACTTTTCTTAGAACCGTGGCACTGCATAATATCATGGCTAACACAGGCTTACCTGTATGCGCCACTAAAAGCCATTACGCGCCAATTAAACTTATAACCAGTATGCGCACTACAGATTCTTTAACTGATGATAGTTCCTATTTCTTTTCAGAGCTTAAGCGGTTAAAATTTGTAGTAGATACTTTAATGAAATCGTCCAATTATTTTGTGATACTAGACGAAATTTTAAAAGGAACTAACAGCAAGGACAAAGCTATAGGCTCTAGGAAATTTGTTGAAAAACTAGTAGCAATTAAGGCTACTGGAATTATCGCCACACATGATTTGAGCCTCACCCAAATTGAAAGCCAATTAGACCCAGTAAAGAATTACTTCTTTGATGCCGAAATTAAAAATGACGAATTGTTTTTTGATTACAAACTTAAAAAGGGAGTTTGCAAAAACATGAATGCGAGCTTCTTATTAAATAAGATGGATATTATATAAAAAAACCCTCTCTTACATAAGAAAGGGTTATAATAGAATTCTGTTAACAAATCTATTTTAAGACTAAGCCTCAAACGGCTCAATAGAAACGTAAGATTTGTTGTTTTTTCTCTTAGTAAACTTTACGATACCATCAACTTTGGCATGTAATGTATGATCTTTTCCTTGATATACATTTTCACCTGGATGGTGAGTATTACCTCTTTGTCTAACCAGAATGTTTCCTGCTACGGCTGCTTGGCCACCAAAAATTTTGACGCCTAAGCGTTTCGATTCTGATTCTCTTCCGTTTTTCGAACTTCCGACTCCTTTTTTATGTGCCATTGTATTTCGGTTTTAAAGGATTATTAACTTAATGCGGCTATTAATTCGGCCTTCTTCATTGAAGAGTAACCCGTAATGCCTTTATCTTTTGCCATCTCTTTTAATTCGGCAACGGTTAATTTGCTCAAATCTTGAGATGTTTCTTCTTTTACCTCAGCTGGCTTAGCTTCTGCTTTTGCCGGTTCCTTTTCGGCTTTTGTTTCGGCTTTTGCTTTTTTTGCTGGTTTAGCGCCTGAAGCTAAGATTGTGTCAATTTGGATTTCAGTTAAAAGCTGTCTATGGCCATTTTTAACTCGGTATCCTTTTCGTCTTTTCTTCTTAAAGACAATTACCTTATCACCTTTTAGGTGCTTTAAGACTTTAGCACTTACTTGTGCGCCGTCTATAGCCGGGGCGCCAACAGTTACTTTGTCACCGTCACCAATTAAAAGAACGTTATCAAAAGCTACGCTTTTACCCTCGTCTTCAGGTAAACGATTAACAAAAACTTTTTGGTCTTTCTCAACTTTAAATTGATGCCCTGCTATCTCTACAATTGCATACATAGCGTATCGTTTTTATTAAATCTGTTTTAAAACTATACTTTCTTTTTCAGAAAGCGGATGCAAATATACTCCTAAAATCCTAATCTACAAATCAATTATGCAAGTAGTCTATCATAAATTGCTTAAGGTCTGTTAACTTTTGGAGGGCTATTTTTACATTTAATTATCTTAAAATGCGTGGCTATTCCTTATTTTTGTGAAAATTGCTGTAACATATAATCAGCAGGCTAGACAAACAATGGTAAATTAAAATTGAAACAAAAAACAATAGAATAATGAAAAACAATCTCTTTTTTATTGTATTTGCTCTTTGCTTTGGGCTTATATCCACTGCCCAAAATGTAGAATTTGAGGAATACGATTTGGATAACGGAATGCACGTCATTCTTCATCAAGACAATTCGGCGCCGGTTGTGACCGTAAGCGTTATGTATCATGTGGGAGCTAAAGACGAAGATCCAGAACGCACAGGTTTTGCCCACTTTTTTGAACACCTATTATTTGAGGGTACAGAGAATATAGAGCGTGGGGAGTGGTTTAAAATCGTTTCTTCCAATGGTGGTACCAATAATGCCAATACAACCGATGACCGCACGTATTATTACGAAGTATTCCCTTCTAATAATGTAGAATTGGGCTTATGGATGGAGTCAGAGCGACTACTACATCCTGTAATTAACCAAATTGGCGTCGATACCCAAAATGAGGTAGTAAAGGAAGAAAAACGTTTAAGGGTAGACAACCAACCTTATGGTAATTTACTTGCAGAAGTAAAAAAACGCCTCTTCAAGGTGCACCCTTACAAAGGGACTACCATTGGTGAAATGGAGCACCTAGATGCTGCAACATTAGAAGAGTTCCAGGCTTTTAACAAAAAATATTATGTTCCAAACAATGCGGTGTTAGTTGTTGCAGGAGATATAGACAAGCCAAAGGTAAAGGCCATGATTGAAGATTACTTTGGCCCGATACCAAGAGGCGCTGATGTAAATAGAGATCTTCCTAGAGAGGAACCCATTACAGAGGCTATGACTGGGACAGCTTATGATCCTAACATACAAATACCTGCAGTGATTGCCGCGTATAGAACGCCTTCCTTTAAAGAAAGAGACTCTTATGTTCTCAACATGATTTCTAGCTACCTTAGTGGCGGAAAGAGTTCAGTGCTCTACAAGAAAATAGTTGATGAGCAAAAGCAAGCTTTAGCCGTACAAGCGGTTAATATTAGTCAAGAAGACTATGGTATTTACGCTTTGTTCGGGTTACCTCTTGGAGATGTAGAGCTTCAAACATTAATTGATGAAATGGATGAGGAAATCGTAAAACTTCAGAATGAATTAATCTCTGAGCGCGATTACGAAAAGCTTCAAAACCAGTTTGAAAGCCAGTTTGTAAGTTCCAACTCAAGTGTTGAGGGTATAGCAAATTCCTTGGCTCGCTACTACATGTTGTATGGCGATACAAACTTAATCAACGATCAAATAAATATTTATCGCTCTATAACTAGGGAGGATATCAGAGATGTTGCTAAGAAATACCTTAATCCAAATCAAAGATTAATTTTAGAGTATTTACCAAAAAATGATGACCAATAAAATAAAATCACGACTATATATGAAAACTAAAATATCTGCACTTATTGTTCTGTTTTTAATGGCAATTGGTGTTCATGCACAAATAGACCGTTCTGTAATGCCAAAGCCAGGACCTTCGCCAAAAATAGTTCTGGAGGAACCTTCGCAATTTGAATTAGATAACGGCATCAAGGTTTTAGTTGTTGAAAACCACAAATTACCGCGTGTCTCTTACTCGCTTCGAATAGACAACAAGCCTATTCCAGAAGGAGACAAGGCTGGTGTATCAAGCATATTGGCTGCTATGTTAGGTAATGGAACTAAATCCATTTCTAAAGATGAGTTTAACGATGAAATAGATTTTCTCGGTGCTAATTTGAGTTTTGGGTCTAGCAGTGCCTTTGCAAGTGGTTTATCTAAATATGGCGAACGTATTTTAGAACTTATGGCAGATGCTGCCATTAATCCACTCTTAACCAAAGAGGAGTTTGAAAAGGAAAAAGAGAAAGCAATTGAAGGTATAAAAGCAGACGAGAAAAGCGTTGATGCAGCAGCTAGCCGAGTGGGAAGTGCCTTATCTTATGGTAAGAACCATCCTTATGGAGAATTTGTAACAGAAGAAACACTCAATAACATCGAGTTCTCAGATGTCTTGGCCTACTACGACAAGTATTTTACACCTAACAATGCCTATTTGGTAGTAGTAGGTGATGTTGAATTATCCGATATTGAAAATAAGATCAAGAATTATTTTGGGTCATGGGAAAAGAACGTAGACGTAGGCATTTCACTTCCAGAAGTCATGCCTAATGTTCAGTACACCCAAATTAATTTTGTTGATATGCCTAATGCGGTGCAGTCTAATATCTCATTAATGAACAATGTAGACATTAAAATGAATGATGAAGACTATCATTCCGTATTAATAGCCAATAGAATTCTTGGCGGCGATTTCAATAGTTATTTAAACATGAACCTAAGAGAAGAACACGGCTACACCTATGGTGCACGCTCCAATGTGAGTATGAACAGATGGGGAGCCTCTAGGTTCACTGCAGGTGCTGCAGTTAGAAATGCCGTTACGGATAGTGCAGTTGTTGAAACCTTAAAGGAAATAAAAAGAATTAAAACAGAACCTGTAGAGAGCAATACCTTAAACACCGTTAAGGCTAGTTATGTGGGTGATTTTGTTCGCAGGTTGGAAAGTCCACAGACCATTGCAAATTATGCACTTCAAAAGGAGCTTAATGATTTGCCAGACGACTTCTACACAACGTATTTAGAGAAAATCAATGCCGTTACCAAGGAAGATGTGCAACGTGTGGCGAATAAATACTTCAAGACGGATAATGCTAGAATCGTAGTTGTTGGTAAGGGAAGTGAAGTTTTGGAAAATCTTGAGAAAACAGGTATTCCAATAATGTATTTTGATAAGTACGCTAACAAAACGGAAAAACCGAATTACGATGCAGACATGCCTGAAGGCGTGGATGCAAACACAGTGCTAAACAATTATTTGGAAGCCGTTGGAGGGAAAGCTAAAATAGATGAACTCACTTCCATTTTGGTATCTTATGAAGCCTCTGCAATGGGTTCTACCATTTTAAGTGAGGAAAAACGTTTAGATGGTAAAACCGCCCAAAGCATCTCTATGAACGGCAATCCTATGATGACCGTAATCCTAACCAAGGACAAAGCTACGATGAATAAAAATCCGCTACCTGAAAATATGGCTAAGGATATGCGTACACTTGCAGGCTTGTTCCCAGAGTTAAATATGCTCAATGATGACAATGTTAAGCTTACAGGAGTAGAAGAGGTAGATGGAGAAAAAGCCTATAAGGTTGAAGTGCCAGGAGACGTTGTGTCATTTGTAAATTATTACAGCGTTGAAACTGGACTTAAAATAAAGGAAGATCAGATTACCTCTATGCAAGGACAAACTCAGAACCAGGAGACCATGTTAAAGGATTATCAGGAATATGAGGGTATTAAGTTCCCAAATGTAAGATCTGGTAGCCAAATGGGTCAAGTTATAGAATTTAAATTAAAGGAAGTTAAAATCAATGAAGGTGTATCAGAAGCCGATTTTGACTAACTTCAAATAATCAATTTTTGAAAAAGGCCGAAGGAACTACCTTCGGCTTTTTTTTGGCTTGTATTTGTTCGAAATATAGACACCTACCAAAATAAAGACCGCTCCTACAAGTTGCAGCATACTTAATTGTTCGCCATCCAACCATCCCCAAATCAGTGCTACCATGGGCATAATATAAGTCACTGAAGATGCAAATACAGGTGTAGAAATTTGAACCAGTTTATTAAAGACAACTTTAGCCATCGCTGTACCAAAAATGGAAAGGATGCCTACGTACATTAAGGACGGATAGAAGTTTTGATTTTCTAGGGTTGCAGACTCAAAAAACCCTGTGAATATCAAAATTATAAGAGCAGGTAATATTATAACAATATAGTTTCCTGTTGCAATGGCGAGGGGTCTAACCTCTTGAAGATGGCGTTTAATGATGTTCACGTTAGTAGCATACATAAAAGTAGAAGCAATGACAAAACCCGCATAAAGATAGTTTTGGTTGGGATTGATATCTGCACCGCTTAAAATTAAAACAGCTGTACCTATAAACCCAATAACAACTCCTATCACTTGCTTGGTTGTTGTTGTTACCTTAAAAAAAGCCAAACCAAGTAAAATAGTGTTAAGAGGAACTAGGGAATTTAGAATTGAAGCCACCGCACTATCAATCTCTGTTTCTGCTATGGCAAAGAAAAAGGCAGGCACCAAGGACGCTATAATTCCAGATAAGGCTATCCATTTCCATTTATCTTTTGGGATTTTTTTTATGGTGTAGAAACCAAATGAAATTAAAATTACACCTGTAATTATGGTACGCAATGCTCCCAATTGATAGGCCGAAAAACCAATGAGTGCTTTTTTAATAAGAATAAATGAGCTTCCCCAAATGACAGATAGCATAATGAGATAAACCCATTTAAGATTAAGATTTTTCATTCAAATTCTTATAAAAAGAATCACAAAAATCGTTAATTCATTCGCAAGAATGCACAATCTTTATTAGATTTAGCGCAAATTTAAGAGTTATAAATCATGAAAACTTTAAAGACAGCCTGTATTGCAATATGCACATTGTTGGCTTTTGCCTCATGTAAAAACAATACCGAGCCAGAGGTTAAAACGGTTGCCATGGAAGAAACAAAAGAAGTTGCTTCCAATGAATTAGACCCAAATGCTACGTATGCCAAAGTAGAATTTGAAATAGAAGGGATGACCTGTAAAATGGGATGTGCCAAGACTATTGAAAAGAAAATGGCTAAAATGGAAGGTGTAAAATCAGCGAAGGTTGATTTTGATAAGCGTCTTGCCATGGTAGAATATGATAACGCCAAAGTAACGCCTCAATCCTTGGAAGAAGCCGTTGCCAAAGTTGGAGACGTATATAAGGTAAAAGACATGAAAGTTGTTGACGAATTTGGCGGTGACACCAAGGCGTGTGCCAAAGACTGCAAGAAAGCATGCTGCGCTGATAAAACAGAAGCCGAGAAAAAGGCATGTGCCAAAGATTGCAAAAAAGCCTGTTGCGCAGATAAGAAAGAAAGTAAAGAATAACCATTAGAATTTAATGGATTAAAAGAGCGTCAGTCCTTTACGGTTGACGCTTTTTTTATGTCATTTGGAAAAGAAAAGAACCCAATAGAAAAAAGGCAATGGGCAAGACCCAAACTGCGATAATGGAATAAGACTTACTGCTATACTTACTTCTTAAAACATGACGCTTTTTCCCTGAATAATACAACCAATTTCTAAAGCAGATTCCTAAAACCATAACGAAGTAAAGGCTTAGAAATTTGGACTGAGACATAACAGGCATTTTCATTTGTTGCGCAAAGACCAAAGCAAAAAGAAAGAGCACCCAAAGTAAAGAGCTATATAAAAGGTTTATATAAATCAATGCTATGAGAACACTTCGCTTTCTATAATATTTAAAATAGTAGTTAAAAGCAGTTATGTATAAAGTATCAAGCACAAATGAAAGGTAAATAAAAAAGCCGCTCCAAATGTTTATTGATGCGGCTTTTTTAATGTGACTGTTAAATCTTAATTTCCAGTTACAACAACATTATCTAAGTGATATCTTGTGGTTGCACTTGGGTCAGAGCCTTCATATAGGAAACCGATTACTGCGGTGCCATCTACGCACGAAATATTTACTGGTCCAACAGACTCAAAGTTACCAAACGTACTCGCCGGACCAACAGGTATGGTTACGTCTAAAATAGACCAAGTAGCTGTAGTTGGGTCGCCAGCATAATCTGTAGAGATCCAAACGCTAAGGATTGTTCCGTTGTCAAAATTTGCCTGTATATCAAAAGATAACTCTTCTCCAGTAGTAGTATCCATATCAATTGGAGGTGTTACCAACCAAACGTTGGCTTCGTCATTATCAGAATTAAATGCCGAAATTTGAGAATAAAAGTTACCACTGAAGCTGCTTATGAACCAATCGGTATCCGTACCGCTTACGTTTATATTATCCCAACCTTCGGATGCGTATGTTCCGAAACCTTCGAAATCTTCTGCAAAGAAGGCGTCACCACCACCAGATGGTGTGGTGCACTCTAAAAAGTCTGGATCGCAACGGTCTTCACTATCAAAATTGATGTCTTCTGGAGAGCTTATTACAATATTGAAAACCTCGCCAAAGAAGTCTTTGCTCAAAATAGCCGTCATGCTACCTCTTCCAGAAGGTAACGTCAAGCTTTTGAAATCTGCAAATGTACTAGTGCTAAAAACAACGGTTGCAGCAGATGTACAACTTTCTAAAGTACGCTCACCATCAAATTCATCTGTACCTTCAGAAGCGAAACTTAATGGATTGTCTCCCGTAGCTTGATTTCTATTAAACTGAACGTCTTGTAGCTCAATGAGCAAGTTGGTTTTATCATCACTAAAATCCTCAAAACTTAACGGCATAGGCACTACGGTTGCTATTTCAGCAGAGCGAAGAATAAAATCCGTTTCCGAAGCAGATGGAATCTTGTCTACCTCATTACCGTTCAAGGCACCTATGGTTAGTACTCCGTTTGTAATACCTACAGCTAATCCGTTAAGTTTAATGTATACCTTACGGCCAATATCATAACGCACAAATAAAGGGTTTACGTCTATAAGGACTTTGATACCAGTGGTTGGATTTTCTGGCTGATCTTGAATGATAAGCTCCTCAAAGTAATTACCAGCCTCATCTGAGGATACCACGTATCCAACTAGATATTGATTGGTTTCGTTAAAACCAAATGTTAGAACTGTTTCTTCATCGGTATAATCTAAGGAACCACCACCTTGTTCTTGGGCCAATTGCCCTGCAATTGCTCCAATGGTTACTTCAGGACCATCAAGTTCTGGTTCTACAACGGATGTGTTGGGCGTGTCAAAATCATCGTCCTCTACACAGCTGTTAAATACTACCAAACCTATTAATAGTAGTATGAATTTGTTGAATTTTAAGGTTTTCATAATTGCTTTTTTATATGTTGTTTCAGATGCACCGCACCCTTGTAATTGTTTAATATTTTTATTCTTGTTATGAGCCATGGCTTAAAATCTTAAATAGACGTTTAGATAATATGTTGTTCCATTTCCGAAGAAATATCTCGGGCCAAAAATTGGGCCATTAGGCCTAGATTGGTCTTCCCTCATTCTGCGGAAATTTGCTAAACGAGATTGCTCAAAGCCACCTGTAATGTACTGTTCGTTGAAGACATTATTGATGGTAGCAAAGAAGCCCACAAAATAATCATCAATCTTCCAAGATTTTCCTCCAATGATATTAACTAGCATATAATCATCAAATTGTTCTTGTCTAAGAATTTCTCTAGCTTCATTTGGGTCATAATCGTTAAACGTATTACCGTCGTAGTCTGAGGTAAAGTTAGCGGATCGCGCTAAGTTGCTCACGTCGAGGTATGCATTTGAGAAAAAGTTGCTTGTAATTCCAATGTTCCAATAATCTGGATCTCTATATTCAAAACCAATTTGGTAAGCACGCTCAGGTCCACCGGCAACATGGAGATTCTTCAAATTGGTAGTACCATCACCAAAAGTTACTTCCCTTCCAATATCTGAACGGTTTAGAAAGTCTACACTAGTCAAGTATATATTTGGATTGTTTTGAAAGGTATACTGTCCAATGGAAGCGGCTCCTTTTAATTTAATGGTTGGGGTTATTTGGGCTTCAATTCCCATTTCAACTCCAACATGTCGTCTTTCTATATTGGTTAAAATTTCTTGTACAAAAGCATCGCCACGATCTATTCCTAAGCCTGCAAGGTCCTCGGTAAAATAGAATCCAATATCACTTCCGTCTTGAAATCCGTTATAAAAACCGGTTATTCTTGCCTTGACTATGGGCGATCGGAAAATATAACTCACATCTAACGATTGTATTTTTTCACTTTCTAGCCCAATGACTTTGGCATTGCTTTGCCTTGCGTTGCTAAAAGAATTTCGTAAGGATGGTGCTTTTGTAAAATAGCTACCATTAACATCAACAAGGTGCTTCCCTGTAATTTTGTAGGTAAACCCACCTTTTATTCCAAAATTGGTAAAATCCAATTGGTCGCTTTCCCCAAAGGAGCCATCGTTGCCTCCACCTTGGAAAAATCCGTTTTCATACAGCCCTGTTCTTAGGTAGGACGTCTGCGAAACATTTGCCCCAACATAAAAATCAACTTTATTGTATTTAAATTGAGCTTGGGCAAAGGCACTAATAACACTTGCATCTAACTCAAAATTATATTTATAACGATCACCTTCTCTAGCGATACGATTAGGATTTCTAACATCACTTTGAGCTAAGTTCCCTGCAACTTCTTCATCTATGGCATTGAATTCTTCTTCCGCAAAGAAATCAACATCTAGATAACCTGTGCCGCCCATAAGGTCCTCAACTCGGGCAAAATTCTCACTTTTTAATTTTCTGTAGTTGAGTACAGCATTTAATCTTATGTTATCAGCTAGCTCGGCATCCAAAATGGAGTTAAATGTCCATTGCTGGTCTTTATTGACATCGGCTTGTACGGCGTAAAGTGAGTTGCCACCAACATTACTTGGTCTTGTGTTAGCTTCGTAAAAACTTGTCCAAGGCATTTGACCATCATTTAAAAATTGTTGTTGCGCAACATAAGCCTGTTGGTAGTCATATGCTGTTGGATTTTGGTCTTGTAGAAAGAAACTAGGTAAGTTTTGATAGTAAATCGGGCTAGGATTCCTTGCACCACCTAAAAAGGCCACTTCGCCATTTGGAGCGGTATATAAACGTGTACCACCATTGTCTATTCTAGTATTTGCTATTTCTCCAAATTGGTAAGAAATATTGGTATTAAGCCTTACTTTTTTAGAGATGTCCCAGTAGTGGTTAAGCATTAAAATAGGTTCGTTTATCTCTCTGATTCTAGAATTTCGCAGCTCTCCATTTAAAAGACCCCAAAAAGGATTATAGCGCCGTCCCTTTAAATTGAAAACCTCTTCAGTAATGGCTGTAGATCGTCCTCTACGGTTTTGAGCGTATATTCCAGTAAAGTTGATGCTATGCTTAGCGTTAATCTGTTTTTCAACGGCAACAAAGAAAGAATTGGCATCATACAGTGTACCGTCTATAAACCCTTCTTCTCCAAATCGTCTAGATCCCAATACAGAATAGGACCAACCGCCTTCTAGTAGTCCAGAACTGTAACTGGCCATAATCCTGCCTTGATAACTTCTATTGGCAGAGGCATAGGATATGCGACCACCTCTTCTATATTTTGAAGCACGCATGACGATGTTATTTGTTCCGGCCAAATCACCAAATGTGTAGTCATTGGCAGACATGCCCATACTAAACTCTTGGTTACGTTGCACATCATTTAAGCCGCCCCAGTTGGCCCACTGAGGTCTGCCGTTAAACTGTTTGTTCATTTCAACGCCGTTGATAAGCACTTTACCATTGGCATTGTCTAAACCACGTGGTCTAAAAAATGTAGCGCTGAAATCAAATGCAGCAGCGTTTAAGAAAACGTCTCTTGAGGCTTGAAGTAAGCCCGAAACGTTGTCTGTTAATCCATCATCCTCACTATTCAAATTGTCATCTGCAATAGAAATAATGAAAAGATCTTTTTTGTCGCTCGAGTCGTAGTCGAGGGTCATTCCGCTGATGTCAACGGTCTGTCCTTCATTTACAATGATAGGATAGCGTTTGGTGACATAGCCAACTTTTTCAACCTTTAAAACCTGTTCTCCAAGAGGTACATTTTCAGTGAATTGGAATTCCCCTTTCGCATCAGTGTAGGTGCTTTGTTCGGTTTCTTCGATTGTAATTGTTACATCAGGAATTGGTTCTCCTGTGGTTCCATCTAGAACGCTTCCTTTAATAATGGTTTGTTGTGCAAAACCAATTAGGCCGAAAGCTATTCCAAATAGAAAAAGTAAAAAACGTTTTTTCATACCCAATTAAATATTGATTGTTACGGTAGGTTAATAAATGGTTATTAGCAGCGCACAAATGTACATTTTTTATAAGAATTACATACTTTTGGCAGGTTATTTGAATTGATATAACAATAAGTTAATATCGAAACACAGAATGTCTATAGATATCTTTTATTAAGAAAACTTTAACAATAGAATTAGACAATTAAAACTACTTAATTTTCACTATGAAATATGTAAAATCACTTCTTGGTATTGGGTTATTGATGTGTTTTTTCTTCTCCAATGCTCAGGAAGAAAAACAGTTTAAAATCCATACTGTTGCTTTTTATAATCTAGAAAACCTATTTGATACTATTGATGACCCATTAAAGCGAGACGAGGCGAGTCCAATCATGGAGATGAAGGCTAATAGAAGCGAGGTTTACAAGCAAAAAGTAAAAAACATGGCAAGGGTCATCGCTAACATTGGTTCGGATTTGGCGAGAAATGCTCCTGCAGTTATTGGCGTTTGCGAGATTGAAAATAGAAAAGTCCTCGAAGATCTTGTAAACGACCCCCTTCTATTGGGAAAGGATTATGGTATTATTCACTTTGATGGCCCTGATCGAAGAAGTATCGATGTTGCCTTACTTTATCAGAAGGCCTTGTTTAGGCCTATAAATTCCAGTTCCCACGAACTAAAGATTTATGATGATTTAACGCGAAGACGTGTTTATACCAGAGATCAACTTTTAGTGAGCGGAGAGCTTGATGGAGATCTTATCCATATCATTGTCAATCACTGGCCCTCTAGAAGCGGTGGCGAAGCACGAAGCCGCTCAAAACGTGTTGGAGCGGCAAAATTAAATAAGCGTATCATTGATTCCTTACAGTCTGTAGATCCTTATGCAAAAATCTTAACAATGGGCGATTTAAACGACGACCCAACCAACGATAGTGTTAAGGAAGTTCTCAAAGCGAAAAAGGAGAAAGAAGACGTGCCTTTAAAAGGAATTTACAATCCGTTTGAGAAGATGTTTACAGATAAAGGTTATGGTACTACGGCCTATAGGGACGCTTGGAGCCTTTTTGATCAAATAATGCTAACCCAACCGTTATTGGAAGATGATTATTCTTCCTATAGATTCTGGAAGGCAGGGATTTATAATAAAGCCTATCTATCTAATAAAAGAGGAAGATGGGAGGGTTATCCATTTAGAAGTTTTGCCGATGGCGGATTTACAAATGGATTCAGCGACCACTTCCCAGTTTACGTATACTTAATTAAACAAGTGCAATAGCTTAAACAAAAAAGGCCTCTTAAAACAAGAGGCCTTTTCATTAGAACCAAAGATTCCATGGAATTTTTGCCAATACTAATATTAGAGCGAGCGTGTAAAATATACTCAACAGCTTAAATTTTGGTTTAGAAACCAATTTCTTTTTATGTTTTGAATAACCTATGGTAACCAAAGCCACTGCTATAATCATGGTTGTAGGATGTTCAACTATAAGGTTTCTTAAGTCAGCGTTTTTCATAACCTCACCCATGCCTCCAACTTCATCAATAACACTGAAATAATCCTTAGTGAAATAGAGAATAATACCTATAAGCAGTTGAATATGCATGGTAATCAGTGCGAACAATGAAATTCTAAAATCTCTCGCTTCAAACTCTTTGTTACCGAAAAATTTAAAAAGCGCATTTAAAGTGGCTAAAATCAAAACAACAAGCACCAAATATGCCCAGTAAGAATGTATAAATTGAAGGATTTCCATATCTAAATAAAATTATAAGCGCAAAAATACGGATTTGAATGAAATGGTCCTTAAGTAGTAAACACTTATTACTATATTGACTAGGACACATGGTTGAATTCGTACTCGTGCTCAACTTTGCATATCCATACACTATACCACTTATACCATAGTGTTTTACCTTTATTTTGGGCTTCTATGTGCTCTAGATTAGATTTCCAACGGGTTATAGCCTTTAAGCTTTCCCAATAACTTACGGTAATTCCCAAATCATTTCTTGCGCTATCCATACCAAAAAACCCTTTTTGGGTTTTAGCGAGTTGCTCCATTTTTTGAGCCATATTACTATAGCCATCATCAGATTTTAACTTAGAGGTAAAAATTACAGCGTAGTAGGGTTTGGATGTTTTCATAATTAGCAGCCCATAGGGATTTGGAATTCTATAATTTTTTCAGTGACTTCATCGTTTTCATTAGTCAATAAAACTTTAAGAAATATACGACTTATGCCTATATCTGCAGGAAAGTCATTAACGGTTGTTATATCATTCACATAATTACGCCAGTCTTTTCCGCATTTGTTCTCCACTTCTGTTTTCAATTGGTTAATGTCGATATCCATGAATTGACGTCTTTGAGCTGAGCTATATTGTAGGGTTTTAAATTTAGTTTTGGAGATAGCTTGTAAAGGCTCCCAAGACGAGTAATAATGTTTCCATTCCGTAAGGTCGCAATGAGGGCCTTCATTCATTATGGTAACGCTGTTTTCAAATTGTTGAAAAATACTGATGTGTTTATAGCCCTTATTATTTATAGTGATTATTTTTCCTTCAGGAGAGTCTCCCAGGGCCACGTTAATTCTAATAGTATCCTTGTCGTGCAGGGTGTGGCGTTTAAATTCGTCATTGGTTTTTAGGTTTTTAAGTCGCATTGTAAGTCCGTAATGCCTAAGCTCAATAGGCTCTTCTAACTTTTCTGGAGATAGAAATCCATTAAACACATATCCTTTGATTGTGGGCGACTGCATTTTTACCCATTGGCCTTCAATTTGTTCACCCTCATCAAAAATGGCAAGATTGATATTTGTGGTTTCAATAACGTTGATAACTTCTCCATAGTTTAATTTTCCCACACGTCTTGCTTTGGGGTCGGGCTGTTCTCTAACGGTTAAACCATTATCTGCAGTCACAAAAAATGGATTTTGACTAGTTAATAAAAGGGAACTACAGCTCAGAAATACCGTAAAAAGAATACTTGCAATTTTCATAACATTTTAGTTTTTAATTGAGCGGTATAACTTGTTGTTTAGTGTAGGAGAGCGTTAAGGAGTATGCGTAAATACTTACACTATTAATTACGAATCAATTTTACCAATTAGATGTTCTTACCTCGTTAAAATCTTCTTAAACAGTTTCCTTGAGGTTGATTTTTCGGTTTTTAAAACCCCTTAGTTTAAGGGATTCTTAGTAACTTCGTACCAAATTTTAATAATTCATAAAAACCATATATAAATGCAAGCAGTTGCTACAGATTTCGGAATAAAGGAAGCGTTAGAGCATCTAGGTGTAAGCGCAGTAAATGAAGGGACTTCAACCGGATCCCAGAATTTTTCAAACGGAGATATTATTGAGAGCTTTTCGCCCGTAGACGGACAGTTGATAGCAAAAGTTAAGTCCACAACAAAAGCTGATTATAATAAAGCCATGGCTGCTGCAACAAGCGCATTTAAAACCTGGAGACTCATGCCTGCACCACAGCGTGGGGAAATTGTACGGCAATTTGGGAATAAACTTCGCGAAAAAAAGGAAGCCTTAGGCAAATTAGTCTCTTATGAAATGGGTAAATCCTATCAGGAAGGTCTGGGCGAGGTACAAGAAATGATAGATATCTGTGATTTTGCTGTCGGACTATCGCGTCAATTGCATGGTTTTACGATGCATAGCGAACGTCCAGGTCATCGTATGTACGAACAATACCATCCGCTTGGCGTTGTTGGGATTATTTCGGCTTTTAATTTTCCAGTGGCAGTTTGGTCTTGGAATACGGCCCTAGCATGGGTTTGCGGTGATGTTTGTATTTGGAAACCTTCAGAAAAGGCACCACTCTGCGGAATTGCGTGCCAGAACATTGCTGCTGAGGTTTTTGCCCAAAATGACTTGCCAGAAGGCATTTCTTGTTTAATAAATGGCGACTATCGCGTTGGGGAATTTATGACCAAAGACAAAAGAATTCCATTGATTTCAGCAACAGGCTCTACTAGAATGGGAAAAATAGTTGCCCAAGAAGTTGCAGGTCGCTTAGGAAAGACCTTATTGGAACTTGGTGGTAACAACGCCATTATTGTAACTCCAGATGCTGATATAAAAATGACCGTAATCGGTGCGGTTTTTGGCGCGGTTGGTACTGCTGGACAACGTTGCACAAGCACAAGACGCCTTATTATCCATGAATCTATTTATGACAAGGTTAAAAATGCGCTTGTAGATGCTTATAACCAGCTTAAAATTGGCAACCCTCTAGATGAATCTAACCACGTAGGGCCGCTAATTGATACAGATGCGGTAGCAATGTACAAGAAAGCACTTGAACAAGTTGTGGCAGAAGGCGGTAAGCTTATTGTTGAGGGTGGCGTTTTATCTGGAGAGGGCTACGACAGTGGTTGCTATGTAAAGCCTGCGATAGCAGAAGCCAATAACGATTTTGAGATTGTCCAACACGAAACTTTTGCGCCTGTTCTTTATCTGCTCAAGTATTCTGGCAATGTGGACAATGCCATAGAAATTCAAAATAATGTCGTACAGGGCTTGTCTTCGGCAATAATGACCAATAATTTAAGAGAGGCAGAAGCGTTTTTGTCCCATGCTGGGAGCGACTGCGGTATTGCCAATGTTAATATAGGTACGTCTGGTGCAGAAATTGGAGGCGCTTTTGGAGGTGAGAAAGAAACCGGTGGTGGCCGTGAGTCTGGTTCTGATGCCTGGAAAATCTATATGAGACGACAGACAAATACTATTAACTATACTACAGAACTTCCGCTGGCTCAAGGCATAAAGTTTGATTTATAGTAAAAACAGAATATACTTTGATTTAAAAACCGTTTCTTAAAAGAAGCGGTTTTTTATTGTAAAGTGACTAGAGGGTTATTTAAGAACAAACCGAAATCAATTTTACCTAAAATAGTTCAAAAAAACCTTGCTTCAACAAGCTCTACAGCTCTCTCTTGAAACAAGGTTATATAATTGATTAATAGCTTAACAAAGTTGCATAATATTATTTTTTCATTTCAAATTTTATGATGAATGGCAGAAAAAAATGTATCAAATGCAGGGTACTTATTTTTTATCCGATGATTTGCAAAAAAAGCAGATGAATATAAATGAAAATCAACTATTTAACTGTATTTAACTTTACGTAATATGCGCATCGTATCCTTGTAAGATTGGTACAAATTTCTACTTTGCCGCTTAAGATAGGGTTTAATGTAGTCTAGTTTTGGAAGTGCTTCATCAAAACCATTGAGATAGCAGATGAGGTAACTCGCAGCTAGGTTTTCTAAATCAGAAATTTCGTGAGGAGCCAAACGCATATTTTTTTCGAGCTTCTCTAGGATGGCGTTATTAGTGTTATAAATATGATGCAGCAATTTTCTATTAAATTGAGGTGGCTCAAAAATTAATTTGGCGTCTATGGAATAGTTAGCATTATCTTCAAAAGTAATGAGGGTCTCTTCCAGTTTGTAATATTTGAAAGATTGTTGAAGCCCTAATCGCACGTATTCTATGATTTTAAAAGATCTGTCGTCATAACTTATGGCAACTTCATCCAAGGCAGAATAAAATAAGCGTACTTGCTCATTAATTAATTCTATATCAACGCGTGAGTAAAACGTTTCGTTTTTAACCTCTTTTTTACTTCCAGACCAGCATAGCACAAAATACTCTTTGAAAACATGATACTGTGGGTTGTAGTCCCGTCTTTTATTCATAAAATCAAAAACGCCATTAAGGGTCAATTCAATGTTGTTTTTGGCGTGGTTTTCAATTGCTGAAACCAATCTGGAATTGATGTCCTTTATTTCAATATCAAACACCTTGGGCATGCTAATACTTCCTTCTCTAAAGAAGACAGAACCACCATAATACTTCCAAATGTTTTTTCTTAAAGATGTAATGCCATCGATGGGTCTAATGGTAACCAATCCAACTACCTTATCGTCTGGCAGGTGTGGAAAAGGAATGTTTTCGTACTGTACAATAGGAGGATTATCGAGGTAGGCGTTAATAAGGTTTTGAATTTTACTATCATCAAAAAAGTCTACGCCAATAATTTGATTGTCTTCATCTTGAACGCCTATAACAATGTAAGAGTTGTTTTTTGGATTGCTATTAGACAGTGCACAAACATGCTTTAAGAATTTGGCCTTTCCTTCCTTATGACCGATGTCTATTTTACGTTTCTTGTCGTAGAAGCTATTCTCATCGTTGTGAGCCAAAAGGTTTTTTATGAGAAGCCGTTTGTTAATCAAGGTGTTTTGGTCTTAAGTTTTTTTAACGGTGACCGAATTTGCTTGCGCTGTTGGAAACACCAAGACGTCTGCCAAGTTAACATGTGCAGGCCTTGTTATGGCGAAATAAATTATCTCTGCAATGTCTTCTGCTTGAAGAGCTTTGTAGCCAGAATAAACGGAATCAGCCTCTTTGCCACCTTTAAACCTAACCTTAGAAAATTCCGTTTCAACCAACCCAGGATTGATGGCACTGACCTTAATACCATATGGATTTAAATCTATTCGCATACCTTCGGTAATAGCTAAAACAGCATGTTTACTGGCGCAATACACATTTCCTTTTGGGTACACTTCCTTTCCTGCCGAGGACCCAATGTTAATGATATGACCAGACTGACGCTCAGTCATCCCAGGAATAACCGCTTTGCTCACATACAGTAAGCCTTTTACATTAATGTCTAACATAGCATCCCAATCATCTAGATTACCGCGTTCTATTGGGTCTAAGCCATGGGCGTTTCCTGCATTATTAATTAAAATATCAATCTTTTTAAAATCATCAGGTAGGGAAGCTATGGCTTCTAAAACTTTTTCCCTGTCCCGCACATCGAAGTTTAAGATATGGACTTCTGTTTTTTTTGAAAGCGATTCTTTTAAATCGTCTAAGCGCTGTTGACGCCTGCCACAAAGCACAAGTTTTATCCCATGTTTTGCAAATTCTTGCGCGGTAGCACGCCCAATACCACTTGTTGCTCCTGTAATTAAGGCAATCTTACTCATTTTTAATAGTTTTTAAGGGACCTTATGGCCTTGACAGGCCACTAAAATAAGAAACCAATCCTCTAGTTCTAAATCAATCTTTGAAGCATCCATAGCTTGTTTCAGTCGGTTTTTATTAGTTGTTCCAACGACTGGAATTATCCCTGCAGGATGTTTCATAATCCAAGCTAATAGAAGCTGATCTTCCGTGGCCTCATATTTAGATGATAATGCACCGAGTTGTTTACGTATACGCTTTGTTTTTTCATTTTCTTCTCTAAAAACAGAACCCAATGGCGACCAGGCCATGGGTGTAATCCCATTTGATTTTATGTAATCTAGAGTACCATCGTGCATAGCTAAGTGCTGGGTCAAGGAAAATTCAATTTGATTTACATCAACATCCATACGAAGACCGATGAGGTCCATTTGGGATGGCGTAAAATTTGAAACACCAAAGGACCTTATTTTTCCCTGTTTTTTTAAAATGGTAATGGTCTCTCCTATTTCTTCGGGATTCATTAAAGGACTTGGCCTATGGAGTAATAACAAATCTAAATATTCGGTATTCAGATGCTTTAAGGATTCTTCTACGGACCAAATAATGTAATCTTTAGTGTAGTTGTAGTGTTTAACCGTATTATTCCGATTTTCACACACATATTGGATGCCACATTTAGAAATTAACTGGATGTTTTCACGGTCTATACCAGTTTCAGTTAAGGCTTTTCCAAACTCTGCTTCAGTAGTATAGCCGCCATAAATATCAGCATGGTCAAATGTGGTAATGTTATGTGCTACACAATGCTCAATGCGTTCACACATATCCTTGATGGAAAGAGATTTACCCCAGCGTCCCCAAGACATCGTCCCTGCGATGATTCTAGAATACCTCACAATAGATTGGTTTTAAATTAATAGCTTTTTACTGTATAAAAATAGTCAAAATGATAAGCAATAGAGGATCTTAAGGATAAAAGAATACTATTCTTTTGCAGCACTAATATTTTCATTGATTATCATAGAATTGTAATTTTGTGGGACATAAGTCATCTAGTCAGGTGGTTTTGAACGTATCTATATAAATGCAAAAAACATCTCTTATGAAAATATTAAAACAAATACTAGCTATAACCTTTCTAAGTGTTATAATATCCTGTGACAATAGCGATAATCCTAATACAAATAGTTCTGCCCAGGAAGACGCAAGCCTATCTATAAAATTAGTTGATAATCCTGGAGACTATGACCATGTATATATTGATGTACAGGATGTACGAATTAAATACGATAACGGAAGCTCTGAAGAAAATGATAATGATTGGTTATCCATTGGCATTATTGAGCCAGGGATCTACGATCTATTAGAACTTACAGGAGGCGTGAATTTGCCATTAGTAGATAACGAAAGCATTGAAGCCGGTACGCTAGAGCAAATTCGATTGGTTTTAGGCGAAGACAATACTATTGTCCTGCACGGTGAAACAGAGGCTAGACCACTCAGCACACCGAGCGCACAGCAATCTGGACTCAAGGTAATGGTGGACCAAGAGATAATTGCAGGATTTGATTATAACTTCATTCTCGATTTCGATGTAGATGAATCAATAGTAGTTGCAGGAAATTCTGGAAATATTATCCTGAAGCCTGTTTTGAGAGCCAACCTGGATATAAACTCGGGGAATATTGAGGGTACTATTTTACCGGAAGGATTGGTAGCAGAAATTGAGGCGTCAAACGAAAATATTACAGCTTCAACTTTTGTAGACGACCTAGGTAATTTCCAAATTTCAGGTCTTCCAGAAGGGATTTATACGGTTACCATAACACCAGACGTCAATTCAACTTTTGATCCAGTAGTTGTTGAGAACGTAACTGTCGTGGTAGGAGAGACCACAACGCTCGACACTGTTTCATTTGAATAGTCTGTTTTTAAAGCATTTGAGAGCGCATTTTCAGTAGAGAATGCGCTTTTTTTTAACCAATAATTAACAGCAACTCCCGAAATAATTTAACACTTTGCATCTCTAATAGATATAGCACCAATAAACTTCTATAAAACCTGAATATAATGGAAGATACTAGTACAGTAGACATAAAGGCAATAAATGAAAAGATAGAAAAGGAAAGTGCGTTTATAGACTTATTGACTCTCGAAATGAATAAGGTAATCGTAGGCCAAAAGCATATGGTTGAACGCCTATTGATTGGGCTCTTGGGTCAAGGACATATCTTGTTGGAAGGTGTTCCAGGGCTTGCAAAGACCTTAGCCATAAATTCACTGTCTAGAGCCATAGACGCAAGTTTTAGCAGAATACAATTTACGCCAGACCTTTTACCCGCAGATGTTATAGGTACTCTAATCTACAACATAAAAGAGAACGATTTTTCTATTAAAAAAGGGCCCATTTTTGCCAACTTTGTTCTTGCTGACGAGATTAACCGTGCACCAGCGAAGGTACAATCGGCATTATTGGAAGCCATGCAAGAAAAACAAGTAACCATTGGCGATGAAACTTTTATATTGGAGAAGCCCTTTTTGGTAATGGCAACCCAAAACCCAGTGGAGCAAGAAGGGACCTATCCCTTACCAGAAGCCCAGGTAGACCGATTTATGCTTAAGACGGTAATAGACTACCCAAAAATAGAAGAAGAACAATTAATAGTTAGGGCAAACCTTAAAGGAAATTATGATAAGATAAATCCAGTAGTATCCATAAAGCAAATTTTAAGTGCTCAAGAAGCGGTACGTGAGGTTTATATGGACGAAAAAATAGAAAAATATATCCTAGATATCATTTTTGCAACCCGATACCCGGAAAACTATAGATTGGGTGATTTAAAACCCTTGATTTCTTTTGGGGCATCGCCAAGGGGAAGTATCAACTTAGCAAATGCAGCAAAATGCTATGCCTTTATAAAAAGGCGAGGCTACGTCATCCCAGAAGATGTAAGGGCTGTTGTTCATGATGTCCTGCGCCACAGAATAGGAATTACTTACGAAGCTGAAGCAGAAAACGTAACTTCAGAAGATATCATTAACAAAATCGTAAACGAAATTGAAGTACCATAAAATGAGTTTACAGTAAATCAATAATCGGAGTTAGACAATCAACTCATTGCTGATTTGTAGTTACTTGTAAATGACGATTGCCAACTGGAAACTGAAACATGGATACTAAAGAACTTCTAAAAAAAGTACGAAAAATAGAGATTAAGACAAGACGCTTGTCTGATCATATTTTTGGTGGTGAATATCATTCTACCTTCAAAGGGCGAGGAATGACGTTTTCCGAAGTACGACAGTATCAATTTGGTGACGATGTTAGAAATATAGACTGGAACGTTACAGCGCGTTACAACGAACCATTTGTAAAGGTTTTTGAAGAAGAGCGCGAACTTACCATGATGTTGCTCGCAGATGTTTCTGGAAGTAAATTTTTTGGCACAAAGGGTCAGTTTAAAGATGAGATTGTTACCGAAATCGCTGCTACCTTGGCCTTCTCTGCTACACAGAATAACGATAAGATTGGCCTTATTTTATTTTCGGACGAGATAGAACTGTTCATCCCGCCGAAAAAAGGGCGTTCCCACGTATTGAGGATCATTAGAGAGCTTTTAGAGTTTGAACCTAAAAGCAAAAAAACTAATGTTACGGAGGCGTTAAAATTCCTGTCTAGTGTCATGAAGAAAAAAGCTATTGTCTTTGTGCTTTCAGATTTCATTGCAGATGATTATAAAAATACCTTGAAAATTGCTTCAGGTAGACACGATATTACAGGTATCCGGATTTATGATAGACACGAAGAACAATTGCCAAATATTGGGATGGTTCAAATGAAAGATGAAGAAACAGGTGCTTTAAAATTGGTCAATACCGCATCAAAAAAAGTAAGAAACAACTATGCTAAATTTTATGCAGACAAAGTAAAGTATTTTAATAATAGTTTTACTAAATCTGGTGCTGGTGCGATTAGCTGTAGGGTTGATGAGAGCTATGTAAAGAAATTGTTGGGTTATTTTAAACAGCGTGGCTAAAGATAAAATGAGACAAGAGCTGAATAACATAAAAAACAAGTTAGTTCAGAGTAAGAGCATTTTCGTTCTTGCTGCATTTGTGTTTTTATTAGTGCAGTCAGCTCAGGCGCAGGTGCGTTCAGAAATAGACACAACGACCATACGCATTGGAGAACAGTTCAACTATAAAATTGAAGTAGAAACAGATTCCTCATCTGTTGTTGTTTTTCCAGAAGGACAAACGTTTCTGCCTCTAGAAGCTGTGGAAGCTTCTGAAATAGATTCCTTACTTAATGCCTCTCAAATAGTTCTTTCTAGAATCTATAAGTTAACCCAGTTCGATTCGGGAACCTATACCATACCAAGACAGAAAATTGTTGTGGGAGACAACATTCATTTTACAGATTCCCTAAAAGTAAGGGTAAATGCCATAGAGGTAGATACTACCAAACAAAAACTCTACGATATCAAACCGATTATCGAGGTAGAAAAAACATCGAGCAATTGGTGGATATGGTTATTATTGGGCTTATTGCTTGTAGCTATTGGTGCTTTTCTCATCTATTGGATAGTCTGGCGTAAAAAACCGTTAACTGAGGAAGAAGAGATTGCCCTTTTGCCTCCTTATGACCGCGCAAAATTGGCCATCGAAAAACTTGAAGAAAAACAGCTTTTAAAGGTTAACAAGATCAAAGAATATTACTCAGAATTAACCTTCATTATTAGAAAATACTTGGACGAAAAAGTCTATGATCGGGCCATGGAGAGTACAACGGACGAATTGATGGATCGCCTCAATCTGCTCAAAGATGGAAATCAATTCCCCTTTACAAAAGCCACTTTAAGCAATATTGAAACGGTTTTAAAGCGTGCCGACTTGGTAAAATTTGCAAAGTCCGCTCCTGAAGTGGCCCTAGCAGAAATGGACAAGAATACCATAGCTAAGGAAATAGATAACATTAAATCCTGTCTCCCAGAGCCCACTGAAGAAGAAAAACTATTGGATTTAGCCTACAAGCAAGAGCAAGAAAACAAGAAAAGGCGACGAAAAATTATACTGTCAGCTGTCATTGCCATAAGCTTATTGGCATTGACCTATGTTGGGTTTGGTATAAAATACGGCTTTGGATATGTTAACGATACTATCCTTGGAAACGAGAATAAAGAACTTTTAGAAGGAGAATGGGTTGAAAGTGCTTATGGTTTTCCTCCAATTTGGATAGAAACTCCAGAAGTACTTCGGCGATTGGATTCGGCAGCATTTGGAGGCGATACTTCAAAAATTGAAACAACTCTATTTGCTTTTGGAGATTTAACGTCTCCTTTGTTTATCCAAATTGGTACATCAAAAGTAAAACAAACCCAAGCCCAATCAGTAGATGAACAAAAGGCTCTGAACATGAGTACTGTTGTTGAGGGTAACTTGAAACGTTGGGAAGAAGAAGGCGTAAGAAACATTCTTACAAAAACAGATAAATATACAACACCAAACGGAGCTGAAGGTTTAAAAACCTACGGAAATGCGGAGTTTCCAACAAAAAAATCAGATGATTTTGCACCGAGTGAATATGCCATATATAGCTTTACAACGCAAGACGTTATTCAGCAAATTGTTTTAGTGTGGCGTGTAGATGATGACTATGCCAATGATATTGTTAAAAGAGTAGTGGATTCTATAGAATTAATTCCAGATGAGCTGGCAAAAGAAGACGAGAACTAATGCTTGAGAATATAGAATTTTTAAATAAGGAATTGTTCTGGTTAATGCTGGTGTTGCCACTGGCGCTGCTCTGGTATGTTCTAAAGCATAAGAAACAGACCGCAGAACTAAATATCTCGAGTACAAAGGGATTTAGTGGTGGTTCTGAAATTTGGTCAAAATTAAGACATGTGCTTTTTGCGTTCCGGTTATTGGCTTTAGCCTTGTTAATTATGGCTATCGCTAGACCTAGAACAGTAGACGTTTCTACACGCACAAAAACCACAAGAGGAATAGATATTGTAATGGCTATAGACGTGTCTGCAAGTATGTTGGCAAAGGACTTAAGACCAAATCGCTTGGAAGCGCTTAAAGAAGTTGCGGCAGATTTTATAAACGGCAGGCCAAACGATAGAATAGGACTTGTAGAATATGCAGGTGAAGCCTACACAAAAACGCCAATCACCTCAGATAAAAGACTTGTGCTGAGGTCTCTTAGGGATATTAAGTACAATACTATAATAGAAGGCGGCACTGCTATTGGAATGGGCTTGGCAACTTCCGTAAATCGTTTAAAAGATAGTAGAGCAAAAAGTAAGGTTATTATTTTACTTACGGATGGTGTCAACAATTCTGGATTCATAGATCCAAAAATTGCTAGTGAATTGGCGGTTGAATACGGTATAAAGACCTACACAATAGGATTGGGAACAAACGGCATGGCGCTTTCACCCGTCGCCATTAATCCCAATGGAACTTTTAGGTATGGACGCCAACAGGTTGAAATAGACGAGGATTTGTTAAAAGAAATTGCCGAAGCAACAGGTGGGCGCTATTTTAGAGCGACCAACAACCAGAAGCTAGCAGAAATCTATAATGAAATCAACAAGCTTGAGAAAACGGAGATAGAAGAACGAAAATATTATAATTACGAAGAAAAATACAGGCCTCTTGTACTGCTTGCAGGACTGTTGTTATTAATAGAATTGTTGTTAAGACATACAATATTTAGAAGCTTTGTTTAGAATAGACGAAAAAATATGGTTTTGGACACTGTTGCTTATTCCAGCAATATTTATTCTGTTTTTATGGCTGCAGTTATGGCGCCGCAAAGCCCAGAAGCGATTTGCAGATCGTAGGTTATTAGAAAGGTTGAGCCCTAACCAATCCCTGTTTAAAAGTATTTTGAAAATACTTGTACTCTGCGCTGGTTTTGGCTGTCTCTCGCTTGCTCTGGTAAATCCCAAGATAGGCACCAAACTAGAAACCGTAAGAAGTCAAGGTGTAGATATTGTTTTCGCAGTAGACGTATCTAAAAGTATGCTTGCCGAGGACATTGCTCCTAACCGATTAGAGAAATCCAAACAGCTTGTAGCTCAAATAATCAACAATTTGGCTAGTGATCGCGTAGGAATCATTGCTTATGCAGGGAAGGCATTTCCACAATTGCCCATAACAACAGACTATGCTTCGGCCAAGATGTTCCTTCAAAACATGAATACTGATATGTTGTCGTCTCAAGGTACAGCGATAAGAGAAGCCATTCAATTGGCCAAAACCTATTATGACGATGAAGAACAAACCAATAGAGTATTAATCATAATATCAGACGGAGAAGATCATGAAGGGGAAGTCGTAGATATAGCCGAGGAAGCCAAAGAAGAAGGCATAAGGATTTTAACCATTGGCGTTGGCGATGCAAAAGGCGGACCAATTCCCATTAAAAGAAATGGTGTGGTCTTAAACTACAAAAAAGATTCAAACGGAGAAACAGTTATAACAAGGTTAGATGAGGGGACGCTTCGCGAGATTGCGCAAGAAACCGATGGTGTTTACATAAACGGAAGAAATACAAGCGAAGTTGTAGATACCATTAAAGAGGTTTTGGAACGAATGGATAAAAAAGAATTTGAGTCTAAACAAATTGCAGATTACAAAGACCAGTTTCAATGGTTTTTGGGTATGGCCATTCTATTTTTCCTCATAGACATCTTTTTGCTAGAGCGTAAAACGGAATGGCTAAAAAGGTTAAACTTGTTTAACGAAGCCTCAATTTAAAAGAGGGTTTTAGAGTTATTTAGAAATTCTTTAACTCAATTATAAATTGGCTTTACTAATTTTAAAATAGGAAAAGGCAGAAGAACGATGAAATATATATTAGCACTTACGGTAACATTCTACAGTATTTTGGGATTTTCCCAGAATATCTCTAATGCTGATTCTAAAACCTTAAAAAAGGCCGATGCTCTTGTTTACAAAGGCAACGAACTGCTTCAAAACGATAATTTTGTAGAAGCCGAAATGGAGTACAGAAAAGCAATTTCAAAAGCACCTAATAAGGCTGTCGGGTCGTACAATTTGGCAAATGGTCTTTACAAAAAGGGGAATTTAGACGAAGCACTTTTTAGAGCAGAACAGGCAGCTAAAAGTGCTAAGACCAAAGAAGAAAAACATCGTGCTTACCATAATATCGGTAATTTTTTAATGGAGAATAAAAACTGTAAGCAAGCTGCTGAGGCTTATAAAAATGCTCTTAGAAATAATCCCAATGATGAAGAAACCCGTTACAATTATGCCTTAGCTAAAGACTGTGCAGAACAACAAAAAGATGGAGGCGGAGAAGACGATAAAAAGGACGAAAATAAAGAACAAGAACAAGACAAAGAGGATAAGGAAAAAAAGCAGGATGAGAATAAAGAGAATGAAGATAAACAAGATAAAGGCGATCAAGATAAAAAGCAGGGAGATGAAGAGGAAGATGAGAACGGAAAGCCAAAGGACGATAAAAATGATAATGGAAAAGGCGATGAAGAGAACAAAGACAAGAATAACAAACCTAAACCAAAGCCAGGCCAAATGTCTCCGCAACAAATTAAGAACATCTTAGAGGCTATGCAAAACCAAGAACAAAAAGTTCAGGCCAAAATGAACGCGGAGAAACAAAAAGGAGCAAAAGTAAAAACTGAAAAAGACTGGTAAAGCAATTTTAGATAAAGCTTTGTTGGAATTTAAGTGCTCTATATTTACCTATGACTGTTAAACAATTTTTCATATATATATTTTTAGTCGTTGCAGCAAGCACAACGCTCTTTGCCCAAGTAAAATTTGAAGCAAAAGTGAGCAAGAATAAACTTGGTGTTAACGAGAGGCTAAGGATTGATTTTGAAATGAACAAAGACGGAGATAATTTTGTCCCACCGAACTTTGAAGGGTTTGACGTTGTTGGTGGGCCAAATACATCGGTAAGCAATTCTTGGTTTAACGGAAAACGGTCTTACAAGAAAACATATAGTTATTTTCTCTCACCTCAAAAACGAGGCACCTTTACCATAAAACAAGCTAAAATAGAAATTGAAGGTGAGATTTATAAAACCTTTCCGGTTACTATTACAGTTACAGCGGCAGTGGATAAGCCGAATGGTCCTCCTGATGCTTCGGATATCGCTTCCGAGAAAATACATCTCGTGGCTGAGGTGTCTAAAACCAATCCTTATTTAAATGAAGCTATAACTGTTGTTTATAAGCTTTATGTATCACCGGAAACTGGTGTAAGTAATTGGAGAGAGAAAGACAACCCAAGATACAACGATTTTTGGAGTCAGAATATTGAAATAAAAGGTCTCAATATCCAAAACGGAAAATATAAAGGTGAAGATTACAGGTTCGTAGTATTGAGAAAAACAGTCTTGTATCCGCAAAAATCAGGAGAATTAAAAATTGAGCCTCTGGTGCTAGATATTACTGTTGAGGTACCTACCAACAGAACAGATATTTTTGGTAGGGCCTTAATGACCAAAGTACCACAAACCGTTACCGCTGGCAGTAGGACCATTAATGTTAAACCATTACCAGAAAAAGGAAAACCTGCTGACTTTAAAGGAGCCGTTGGTGATTTTTCCTTAGAAGTAACCACCTCAAAAACAGAATTAAATGCTACCGAGTCTTTACAGGCCAAGGTGGAGGTCAAGGGTAAAGGGAATCTAAAATTATTTGAGCTACCTAAGTTAACAACACCTAGTTCCTTAGAAGTTTTTGAACCAGAGCACAGAGAAAATGTCAGGACAAATATTACGGGCATGCAAGGAAGCATTTCGGATACCTATACGATAGTACCTCAGTACAAAGGGAAATACCCAATCCCATCGGTATCGTTTTCTTATTTTGATCTTGCTACTGAAACCTATAAGCGAATTTCTTCAGATGAAATTGTAATCGATGTTCTCGAAGGACCAACAGCAGCGCTTAATTCTAATGAGCCAAAGACGCCTTCAGCAATTAAACAACCTGTAAATACTACCACAAATACGTTTGCCTTTATTAAAACGTCTACAACACTGAAAGAAAGGTCTACGAGAGCCTTCTTTAAATCACAGTTGTTTTGGGCATTATTGCTTTTACCTTTCTTTACGATTCCATTGGCTGTTTTATTCAGAAAACGAAAAGAAAAATTAGATGCAGATGTCGTGGGCAATCGAATAAGAAAAGCAGACAAATTAGCTAAAAAGTATCTAAGCAAGGCCAAAAAGAATCTCAACCAAAAAGAGGCGTTCTATGTAGCCTTAGAGAAAGCATTGCACAATTATCTTAAGGCCAAGCTCAATATAGAAACAAGCGATTTCAATAAAGAAAGAATAAGTCAGTTGTTAAGTGATAGAGGCGCAGAAGAAACAGCTGTTAATGCGTTCATGTCTATTCTGGAAAACTGCGAATTGGCAAGATATACGCCATTTACCCAAGTAACGATGCAAAATGACTATGATAAAGCGGCAAAGACAATTTCATTAATTGATAAACAGTTGAGATAGATGAAAAAGTGTCTTTTACTCATAATAGTGTCCTTAATGGTAAGCATTGTGTTTGCTCAAAACAGCATGGAACGATTTGAGAACGCCAATGCCTTATACAACGATGCCAAATATGCCGAAGCCATAGACCTTTATAAATCTATTTTGGACTCAGGGTTGGAGTCTGCAGAACTGTATTTTAATTTAGGAAATGCGAACTATAAATTAAACAATATTGCTCCGAGCATATTTTATTATGAAAAAGCGCTATTGCTCTCACCTAACGACCCAGAGATAAAAAACAATCTTGCTTTTGCTCAGAATATGACCATTGATGCTATCGATACTGTACCAGAAGTGGGTTTTTCTAAAATCACCAAAAATATCGTGAATTTTTATACTGCAGACACATGGTCCACCATTGCTGTTGCAGGCGTTTTTATATTTGTAATCCTTTTTCTTCTTTACCACTTTGCACGTGTAACCACTAAGAAACGTGTGGCTTTTATAGTAAGTATTATAGGATTATTTATCGCCATTTTTTCTACAGTCATGGCTTTTCAAAAAGAGCGCCTGGATAAAAAAGATAATCCTGCCATTGTTTTCGCTCAAGAAAGTAGAGTGAAATCCGATCCAAACAGAACCAGCGAGGAACTTTTTAGATTGCATGAAGGAACCAAAGTACAGGTTATAGATTCTTATGAGGATTGGTATAAGGTTGAACTTGCCGATAAAACGGTTGGTTGGGTGCCTTCCCAAGATGTAAGAACCATTAAATAAGACTACCCTATTCCGAATGTTATATGCCAGACTCGAAAAAAGTCTGTATATTTTGGCTGTTATAATAAACCTATGAAAAAATTCTTCAGTAACCTCAGAGGTGATGCCTTTGGAGGTCTTACGGCTGGTATTGTTGCGCTCCCGCTCGCTCTAGCTTTTGGAGTGTCATCTGGTTTAGGACCTACAGCAGGGCTCTATGGTGCGATTTTTATAAGTTTTTTTGCTGCATTATTTGGTGGGACAAACACACAGATTTCTGGCCCAACAGCTCCTATGACTGCTGTAAGTATGATTGTTGTTGCAGGTATGGTAGCAGCCAATGAAGGTGATGTAGATAAGGCGCTTCCCTCTATATTACTTGTGTTCTTGTTGGCAGGTGTTATCCAAATCTCTCTTGGAGTTTTAAAGTTGGGCGAATATATAAGGTATATTCCCTATCCTGTTGTTTCTGGTTTTATGACAGCCATTGGCTTGATTATAATCATAACACAAATTCTACCTGCTATGGGTTACTACCCAAAAGAAGATAAAGCATTTGTTGAACAATTTAAGCCGCAGGCAGAGGAAGTATTGTTGCAAGATATATTAAAGGAGGAAGCCGGCGAAGGAATCTTGGTCATTGAGAATTTTGAGGAAACGATTAAACGTGCCGATGAAATCACTGATGAAGCAATTTTAAAAGAATCCCAATCCTTAGCTGCCAATAGCGCTTCCGGAACTATAGGAGCTTTGCGGGTTCTGCCGAGAGCCCTAAAAAGTTTGAACATACTTGAATTGGCTCTAGCATTAGCAACTATTATAATTGTTTTTGGCTTTAAGCGAATTACAACCAAAGTTCCCAGCTCTCTCGTGGCGTTAATAGTGGTTTCAACAGCAGCTGTAGCGTTTAACTTAGATTACAGAACCATTGATGAAATACCTTCAGGCATTCCGCAACCTAATCTAGATATCTTTGGAGAAATAAGATTATCTTCAATTTCTCCTTATGTTTTCACTGCGCTTACCTTGGCCATTTTGGGAGCTATAGATTCATTGCTTACAAGTGTTGTTGCAGATAATATGACCAAAACCAAACATAAGCCAAATAAGGAATTGGTGGGTCAAGGGATAGGCAATAGTATAGCTGCTTTTTTTGGTGGTATACCTGGAGCAGGAGCAACGATACGAACGGTAGTAAATATTAAAGCTGGTGGTAAAACAAAATTATCTGGGATGATTGCTGGGTTGGTACTCTTAATAATAATGATGCTTTTTGCGCCGATTGCGTCCCAAATACCAGCTGCAGTCCTTGCCGGAATTTTAGTTACCGTTGGTATTGATGTTATGGATTATAAAGGCCTTAAGGCTATACCAAGCTTACCAAGAGATATCTCTTTGGGACCTTTAAAATTGAGTTCGGAAGTTATGGTTATGCTCATAGTGCTTACCCTTTCTACCTTTTGGGACTTAATTTATGCTGTTGGTATTGGTTTGGTTATTGCGTCTTTGATGTTTATGAAAAAAATAGGAAATATTACAGGCCAGCGTAGTAGCGTCAAGTCTATAAAGGAAACCATTTGGGCCGATGAATTGGATTTTCCGCAAAAATTCAAGGAAGAAGTTTTTATAAAACATATCAACGGGCCCTTGTTTTTTGGTTCTACGAGCGATTTTCAGGCGTTGAGTGTGCAAATTCCTGATACAGCATCGGTTGTAATAATGCGATTAGGCAGAATGCAATATATGGACCAATCAGGGCTGTATGCTATGGAAGATATGTTGTTAAACCTGAAGAAGCGGAATGTTAAAGTCATTTTTGTGAATCTCTTAAAGCAACCACGCTATATGATGGAGCGCATAAAAATCATTCCAAATTTGCTTGGAGAAGACCACATTTTTAAAACATTTGAAAAGGCCATTCTCTGGATTAACGCAAATGTTGAAGATAAATATAAATCATAAGTCCATGAGCAGTTCCTATTACGAAAAACTCTTAGCCAACAACAAAAAATGGGTTGAGAAGATGAAGAAAAAGGACGAGAGTTATTTTGAAAATCTGGCTATTGGCCAAACGCCACCTGTGTTATGGATTGGATGTGCAGACAGTCGAGTTCCTGCTAATGAGATTACCTGCACACGTCCTGGCGAACTGTTCGTGCATCGCAATATCGCAAATATGGTGGTGCATACAGACATGAATATGTTGAGCGTGTTAGACTATGCTGTTAACCATTTAAAAGTTAAGCATGTTATAGTTTGCGGGCACTATGGTTGCGGAGGGGTTAAGGCCGCCATGGAAAATAAGTCTATTGGCCTTATAAATAAATGGATTAGAAATATTAAAGAAGTCTACAATAACAATAGCAAAGAATTGAAAAGAATAAAGGACGACAAAAAACGGTTTGATAGGCTTGTAGAACTCAACGTTAAGGCACAAGTTTTTGATTTAGCCAAAACCTCAATTGTTCAAAAAGCATGGAAAGATAATACGGGCTTACAAATTCATGGCTGGGTGTACAAACTCGACGGTATTATCAAAGATTTAAACGTATCTATGGACAGCGCAGCTGATTTAGGCGAAATTTTCACATTAGATCTAGACTAAGGCATTTTATCCTGGCCACTGTCCTTTTCAATTTCAGAATCACTCTTAATCACTGCTGGAAAGATGATAGTCGCTAGGGATTCCACAGGTTCAAATAAGATACTATCCTCAATATCTTTTTCCTCAAAATAGGGTATAGTGGCGTTTATCCTCTTAAATACAATAAGGATAACACTTAAGATCAATCCAACCTTAAGGACGCCAAAGGCTGCTCCCAAGAATCGGTTTAGCAAACCTAATGCCGCAAAATCCGCGAGTTTGGTAAGAGCTTTTCCGGCAAGGCCAATGGCCAAAACGATAACCACAAAGGTTATAGCAAAGGCTACTATGTTCAACATGCTTTCGTCCCAATCAAATTTGGTTTCCAAAAAACCTGCTGCGAAATAGCTAAAATGAATGGCGCCAAAAATACCCAAAACTAAAGCCAAAAGCGATGCTACTTCTACAAACAACCCTTTAAAAAGACCTCTAATAAGTCCAAATAATAAGAGAGATCCTAAAATAATATCAATTATGTTCATGGATATTTTGACGTTTAATTATGGTAAAATTGGTACTATAGTGGAAATATAAATTAAATTTGTTTCATATAATAACGGTTCTATTCACAATAAAATTATGGCTAGGGACATTCAATTAAAGGAACGCTGGGAATTGGTAGTTGAAAAATTATCCAATCAGTTTGCAGATGGCGATACGCTGGACCTCGATGCCATTATTTATCTCATTGGTGTCCAAGAGTTGGGTCAGTTACATTGTACGTTTAAAAAAGACCAAAAGTTGGATTTAATGCACATAGCTATTTGCAAGCTATTGGAGCCTTATGGCTTTTATGAGTTCGATTATGTTGATGAAGATGGCTGGCCACATTATAAAGTAAAAGCCCAATTGCCTTTTCTAAAAGCTGGTGAGCAAAGTGTCTTAATGAAAGAAGCTATTGTGAACTATTTTGTTGAAATGGACTATATAGACTAAGATTTTTTAAATTTGCGTTCGTTTTCTATCGACCATAAACGCAGTATTTTACATCATGATTGACAAATTACAGGAACTTATAGCAGAAGTCGAAGCATTTAATGCCCAATCTAAAGATGAGGTAGAAGCCTTTCGCATAAAGTTTTTAGGTTCTAAAGGGTTGCTTAAACAATACTTTGCGGAATTTAAAAATATTCCAAACGAACAAAAAAAAGAGTTTGGGCAAACCATTAATCAGCTTAAGAACATAGCCGAAGCTAAGGTTAATTCCTTAAAGGAAGCCTTGGAAAATGCAGAAGAAGACCATGGTGTTTATGGCGATTTGTCTCGGCCAGGCGAGCCAATAGCTTTAGGTGCAAGGCATCCAATTTCTATAGTAAAGAATCAGATTATAGATATATTTTCCCGTATTGGTTTTAATGTAAGTGAAGGCCCAGAGATAGAAGACGACTGGCATAATTTTACAGCACTAAACTTGCCAGAATATCATCCGGCAAGAGACATGCAGGATACTTTCTTTATTCAAACCAATCCAGATATTTTACTGAGAACCCATACTAGCTCCGTTCAGGTGCGGTATATGGAAAACAACAAACCACCAATTAGAACCATATCACCGGGAAGGGTTTACAGAAATGAAGCCATCTCAGCCCGTTCTCATTGTTTTTTTCATCAGGTGGAAGGTTTGTACATTGATAAGGACGTTAGCTTTGCCGACTTAAAACAAACCTTACAGTATTTTACAACTGAAATGTTTGGGAAATCCAAAATTAGATTACGACCGTCTTATTTTCCTTTTACTGAGCCAAGTGCTGAGGTTGATGTTTATTGGGGCTTGGAAACCGAAACTGATTATAAAATGACCAAGGGGACAGGTTGGCTCGAAATTATGGGTTGTGGTATGGTAGACCCTAATGTTCTTGAGAACTGTGGTATAGACTCCAAGGAATACTCAGGGTTTGCATTTGGGATGGGTATTGACCGTATAGCACTGCTACTTCACCAAATCAGTGATATTAGACTTCTAAGTGAGAACGACGTACGTTTCTTGGAGCAGTTTAAAAGTGCCCTCTAAAATTTGAAAAAAGACATTACAATTCCGGAAGTTAAGGATGTTTTTATTGCCGTGGTGCAAGAGAAGCATTTGGAATATCATACTATGGATTGGAATGCCTATATCATTAACAATTCAGATCAGGACTTAGAGACTGTTTTAATCGTATCACGAGGCTATAGCAGTACAAAACAAACAGCTGTGATGAGGCACCAACTTGCCTTGCTCCCGGCTCGAAGTTTTGCTAAGATTGAATACATGCAGGAGGCTGTCCTGGCATTACATAATGAATTTAAGGTTACGTTTTTTAAAGGCAACCAGATGTTCGATAAGACCTATGTGTTTAGAAAAAACACCATCAATACAAAGGCCTTTCAGCCAATTCCTCTTATGAACACTAATGGTGTTTTAGTCAAGTAATTTTAATCCAACTTATCGGTAAGTTTTTCAAACACCTTTTTAGGATCCTTATTGAGATATAAAATATCATAAACGGCTTTTATAATGGGAAGCCTTGTCTTTTTATTGTTTTTCTCATTTATAAGAAAAGCACTTTTGGTGGCATAGTAGCCTTCTGCAATCATGTTCATTTCCATCATAGCAGATTTTACGGTATAGCCTTTCCCTATCATATTTCCAAACATGCGGTTTCGTGAAAATACAGAGTAGCCTGTGACCAATAAATCCCCTAGATAAGCCGAATTGTTAATGTTGCGTTTCATTTTGTGCATTTTTTTAATAAAACGCTTCATTTCTCTTATGGCATTACTCATTAAAACGCTTTGAAAGTTATCACCATAACCAAGGCCGTGCGCAATTCCGGCAGCTATAGCATAAATGTTTTTGAGCATAACAGCATATTCAACACCAATAATATCATCACTGATCTTTGTTTTAATGTAAGAGCTAGACAATCTATTGGCTATGGCTTGGGCTTTCACAGGGTCAGCACAGGAAATGGTAAGATAAGACAAGCGCTCAAGCGCTACTTCTTCGGCATGGCAAGGTCCGGCAATCACTGCAATATTTTCAAAAGGGACATTATAAATATCATGGAAATGTTCGCCGACCAAAAGTCCAGACTCTGGAATAATTCCTTTAACGGCAGATACGATAACCTTGTCTTTGACATCAACATGGAGTTTCTCCAATTCAGAATGCATAAAGGCAGAAGGGATAACAAAAAACAAAACATCTGCCCACTCAGCCATTTCATTGATATCGTTGCTTAATTTTAGTTGTTCTGTATGAAACTCAACTGAACTCAGATAACTTGGATTGTGCTGTTCCTTTAAAATATGTTCCTTGGTGTAAACACTTCGCATATACCAACCTACTTCATCTAAATTTTCACATAGCATCTTAACAATGGCGGTTGCCCAACTACCAGCACCAAAAACAGCATATTTTGCGGAGTCCATCATGATAAAAGTGACATTTTGTATCTCTCAAAAATACATAAAAATAAGGTCTTATGAAGGTGTTGTAATACTGTGTGCCAAAAATTTGGCACAGGTTTTGGTTTTAGTTAAACAGGAACCCTAAAACTTTTGAATTATGAAGACGATTAAATTTATTTTAGGATTAGTTTTAAGTGCAAGTCTATTAACCTCTTGTTACAGAGAAGAGGTCATCATTGCAGATGTAAACCCAGCGATTTCCGTAAATCAGTTGCTTAGTGCTTACGAGTTGTGGTATGTAGATATTAATGCTACGCAAGGGTTTGGCGAGGTTCCTTTTTTGCAAATTGCTTTTACGGTGTCCTTTAGGAATGGGCGTTTATTTGCGAATAATAATCTCGTAGGATTTGGAAGCCAAGGTAACGGCTTTGGTGTAGACATAGGTAATTACGACGCCTATAATGGTGTTCTAGATACCTATCACATCTTAGATGGCTATGATAGTTTCGATGTTTATCAAATTAACGCTAACACCATAGAGCTTTATAATCCATTTTCAGACACCTCATATTTTCTTAGAGGCTATCAGAGAAACACCTTTGATTACGACTTTATTTTTTATGATAACATCCATTATTTCCTGCAGGAATATGAAGCTTGGGAGAAAGTATATACCAGTAATTATGGCGTATTGAATGAATTTGATTACGAAAACTATTTACAGTTTTTAGCAGGAGGTAACGATTCTACCTTTAGAAGCTCGCAAGATAGCGGTTTTAATAATCCACTTAACATCTATTGGGACTATACAGGTGTCTATAACGTTACCGACATTCCAGGGAATTTTTACCTTAAAAGATTAACACTAGATTATGATTTTTTTGACAATGAATTCTTTGAATTAAGCGTTATTAATGATGGAAGGATACAATTGTATCATACCATATCTGGAACGGTTTATGAATTTGCCGGAAGAGGTTACATTCCCTATATGCGACAGACAAATGCTAAGGGGAAAACCGTTACAGAAGACGGTAAACCTAAAAAAAGAAAACAAAGAACACCAAAGGTAGATAACCCAAGGACAAATACACGAAGCTAAATTTTGGTTGGTTATTTAGTTTCAAGAAACGCTCAGTTTAAACGCTTGTTTAGCTGGGCGTTTTCGTTATCTTTACTTGACATATAAACTAAATTTCTTGACAGATGGATGAGCCTAAGCGCAGTTTTAAGTCCAAATTGAAATCATTATTTATCAAGTTACTTATTGGTATTGTAGTCGTTTGCGCACTCATCTTATGGATGTGTTCTTGGACCTATTCTGAAGGAACAAGAGCAGGGCAGCTCATTAAACTAAGTGAGAAGGGAGTGATCTTTAAGACTTACGAAGGTCAGCTTAATATGGGAGGTTTGCGCACCGGTAAAGCAGACGATGGACTTGAAGGCAATCTGTGGCAATTTTCCGTTTTGGACAAAAGTATTATTGACGACTTAACCGAAGCAGAGGGCAAACGTGTGAAGTTGGGATACAAAGAGCGTTATAAGGCCATGCCATGGCAGGGCGAGACCAATTATTTTATTACAAATGTTGAGATTATAGACCCTTAAGGGTACTTTCTACTTCCTTATAGTCGTATGGCTTAGCAATGATTTTTTTGTCCTTATCCAACAAAAAGTAAGTTGGTGTGGCATTGATGCCGTAAGTGCTTACAGTAGGGTTGTCCCATTTGCCCAAACCAATGGAATGAACAAAGCTCGGATAGTTCTTAATTTCTTCAGACCATGGATATTCCGAATTTTCTAGGCCGTAGGCTACTACTTTTATGTTAGGGAAGTTGGTCATCAATTCTTTTATTAAGGGCAATTCCTCAAGGCAGTGACCACATCCACTGCTCCAAAATACCAGTAAATAAAAATCATAGCCTGTAAGTTGGCTAAGCATTTTGGTGTTTCCACCGTTTCCGGTCTGTTGTATTTCAAAGTCTGGAGCTAAAGCACCAATGGAGGTGTTTTTATAGGATTTTATAGTCTCAGCTATTACTTTATTGTTAGTAGCATTGGCGAGCTCCAACAAGTACGTATCTGTAATGTAATTGGCTACGTCATGGTTGTCCATCGTTGTAAAGCGTTGCCATAACAGATACAATAGTGTGGTCTTTATTTCGGCACTGTCGTCTCCAATGGCATTAGAGACATCATCTACGTGGCTTTTGTAAATCTGGTCTGTTGGGTCCACAACAATATCAAAAACGTAGGCCATGACGCGATCCACAATAAATGAGGAGCTCTGCAAAATATAATTGTTGAAATCTATCTCGCTCAGATAATGCTCCTTTAAGTTTTTGGAATAGGTGCCAATGTCTTCGTAAGTTTTGGGAATGTAAGGACGGTTTGCTTTTATAAATGCAGAGACCAACATGTCTTGAGATGATTCTTCATAGGCTTTTTGGGTGTCTGCCACAACCTTAAAGATAGATTTGTAACCAGCTTCATCTGTTTTACCCTGCGCATAGTAATTACTGATAGTTTGGTTTACCATTTCCATGCTTTTAAGGTAGGAATCCCAGAGTTTGTTTTCATCTGACGCTGTAAATGAAACACCTGTATCAGCATTAAATGTAAAGGCTACTGAGTTTTTTCCATCATAGATAAAGTCAAAGTTGTTTTCTTCTGGCGGAATGGCGTAAACGATTTTATAAATCCCTGGAGCTAAGCTACTATCCAATTCTATTTCAAATTGTCCTTCGGCATCGAGTTTTCCGCGATCTACATAATTAGCACCCTCTGGAGTTGCATTGTACAAAAACGCATAGGTGTAATCAGAAGCTGGTGAAAAAGTGCCTTTTATGGTTTGTGAAAACACCAGAGTTGGGAAAACGATGAAAAAAAGGAGCTGTTTCATAAGGGTTTCGTATTGTTGCTGTAAAACAATAGGCTTCAAATATTACGCCAATATTGGCTTTAGTAAGTTTAAGGCCTCGTTAACACTTTTTACCTTATCAAAAGTAAGCAATAATCTTAGACCGTTTCGTGTTTGTTTTTCTTTCATTTTGCAGTTTCCAGCATTGAGCTGAACAAACTTTAGAACTTTGGTAAACGTATCACTTTGATAGAATTTACTTTGTTGGTCTTTAATGAAGTACCCAACGAGTTTTCCGTGTTTCATAATGAGTTTTTCAATACCCATTTCAGTGGCAATCCATTTCAGTCTTACGCTATCAAAAAGATCTAGGGCTTGCGTTGGCATCTCACCAAAGCGATCTACAATTTCAGACTCAAATTGTTGCAGTTCCTTTTCGGTTTTTAGGTCATTCAGTTTGGTGTAAAGATTAAGACGCTCGGTCACACTATTTACGTAATCATCTGGGAAGAGCAGTTCAAAATCAGTATCAATTGAAATGTCCTTAACGTATTGTTTAGGTTGGCCATCGTCTTTATAGAGGTCTGCAAATTCAGATTCTTTGAGTTCTTCTATGGCTTCATTTAATATTTTTTGGTAGGTATCAAAACCAATATCATTAATGAAACCACTTTGTTCGCCTCCGAGTAGGTCGCCAGCACCTCTAATCTCCAAATCTTTCATGGCGATATTAAAACCGCTACCAAGTTCTGTAAATTGCTCTAGTGCTGTAATTCGCTTTCTAGCATCTGGAGTCATGGCAGAATACTCTGGTGTAATAAAATAACAGAATGCTTTTTTATTACTTCGTCCTACACGTCCACGCATTTGATGCAAGTCGCTTAGCCCAAAATTATTGGCGTTATTGATAAAGATGGTATTGGCGTTGGGTACGTCCAGCCCGCTTTCAACAATGGTGGTGCTCACCAAAACATCGAATTCGCCATTCATAAAGGCAAGCATGAGTCGTTCCAGTTTTTTACCTTCCATTTGGCCATGCCCAATACCGATTTTCGCATCAGGAATCAGGCGCTGTAATAGTCCGGCTACCTCTTTAATGTTTTCAATACGGTTATGGATAAAGAAAACTTGACCGCCACGCTGGATTTCATAGCTTATGGCATCCCTAACGGTTTCTTCGTTAAAGCGAATGACGTGGCTTTCTATTGGATATCGGTTGGGTGGTGGTGTTGTTATGACCGAGAGATCACGAGCCGCCATGAGGCTAAATTGTAATGTTCTCGGTATAGGTGTTGCTGTTAGTGTTAAAACGTCTACGTTCTCCTTTAAGGTTTTGAGTTTGTCTTTAACGGCAACACCAAATTTTTGTTCCTCATCTACAACGAGAAGTCCAAGGTCCTTAAATTTTACGTTTTTATTGACGAGTTGATGCGTGCCTATAATAATATCAACGCTACCTTTTTCTAAGCCTTCCAAGGTAAGTCGTTTTTCTTTGGCCGTTCTGAAGCGGTTAATATAATCCACGGTTACAGGAAAGTCTTTAAGGCGCTCCGTAAATGTACGGTAATGTTGGTAGGCTAGTATGGTTGTTGGTACTAAAACAGCTACTTGCTTACCATTATCAACAGCCTTAAAAGCCGCTCGTATGGCAACTTCTGTCTTTCCAAAGCCAACATCGCCACAAACCAATCGGTCCATGGGTCGTTCGCTTTCCATATCACGTTTTATATCAGCAGTAGAGGATATTTGGTCTGGTGTATCCTCGTAGATAAAAGAAGCTTCCAATTCGTGCTGCATATGACTATCAGGAGCATATTGAAAGCCTTTCTTCAGTTTACGTTTAGCGTAGAGCTTAATGAGATTAAAGGCTATTTCCTTAACACGGGTTTTGGTTTTCTGTTTAAGGTTTTTCCATGCCTTACTTCCAAGTTTATAGATTTTGGGAGGCTTTCCGTCCTTACCATTAAACTTGGTAATCTTATGAAGCGAATGGATACTCAAATACAAAATATCGCGCTCACCATAAATAAGTTTAATAGCTTCTTGTTTTTTGCCTTCGACATCAATTTTTTGAAGCCCTCCAAATCGTCCTATACCGTGATCTATGTGCGTAACATAGTCTCCAATATCTAGATTGGTGAGTTCTTTAAGCGTTATGGCTTGCTTCTTGGCATAACCATTTTTTAGATGAAATTTGTGATAACGATCGAAAATTTGGTGGTCGGTATATACGGCTATCTTCTGGTCTTGATCAATAAAACCTTGATAAAGCGGAAGGACCAGGGTTTTATAGGGCACCTGTTTTTCGGCATCATCAAAAATATCATGAAATCGTTTGGCTTGCTGTTCACTGGCACAGGCTATAAAATTGGTGATGCCTTTAATATGATTGCTTTGAAGGTCTTCCACCAACAAATTAAATTGTTTATTAAAAGCAGGTTGTGGCGCAATATTAAAAGCTATGGTTTCTCCATTGAAAACAGACTGTGACCCAAACTCCGCAATGTTGAAGTCCAAAAGCTGTTTTTTTAAGACTTCCGAATCACAAAACAGTTCTTTGGGTGTAGCATGTTTAATCTCTAGGGACAAGCTTTTAAAAGCCTCTTCTGCTTTTTCAAATAGCCCATCAATCCGAGATAGCATTAGTGGTGTGTTCTTTGAGAACACTACCGTTTTAGCGGAAATATACTTGAGGAAACTTTCACGTGTTTCGGCAATCTGCTTGTTGGCAACATTTGGGATGATGCTAACCTTTTTAATCTTTTCTGTAGAAAGCTGGCTTTCCACATCAAAGGTTCTAATACTATCCACCTCGTCACCAAAAAACTCTATTCTATAGGGTTCTTCGTGGGAGAACGAAAACACATCTATAATACCTCCACGAACAGAAAATTCACCAGGTTCGGTTACAAAATCAACCCGTTTAAATTTATATTCGAATAACACTTCATTGACAAAGTCGATACTCAATTCGTGTCCTACGGCTATTTTTAAGGTGTTCTTTTCCAGTTCTTTTTTGGTCACTACTTTTTCAAATAAAGCATCTGGATAGGTTACGATAACCGCAGGTTTTTTGCGCGAATTAATCCGATTTAATACCTCCGCGCGGAGCAGTACGTTGGCGTTGTTTGTCTCCTCAATTTGATAAGGGCGTCTGTAGCTGCCAGGATAAAAGAGGACATCCTTATCGTTTATTAACTGTTCTAAATCATTAAGGTAATAAGCAGCTTCTTCTTTATCGTCTAAAACAATTAGAAAAGTTTTGTCTACACTTTTAAAAACTTCTGAAACTATAATGGAAAATGACGAACCAACGAGACCTTTTAAATGCACTCTTGTCTGGGGCTGAGCAATACTTTCCCTCAGATTTCGAAGTGTCGAAGCCTGTGCATAGGTTTGGGTAATTGAAGCTTTACTCAAGGGCCTTTATTTGACGGTGCAAATATAAAACAATTGATAGCTTAAAAGGTAAAATGATGTTCTTTTGGGTTTACAACAACAATTTAAAACAACTATGTCGTTTTAAAGACAAGGGTCTAATCTCAGGCATTGCGCATAAACTCCTCGGCTTTTTCCACCATATTTTTACTACCGCAGAGAAAAGGTACGCGTTCATGAAGCTCGGTGGGTTCAATATCTAAAATACGTGTAAAACCGTCGCTAGCCTTTCCGTTGGCTTGCTCTGCCAAAAAGGCCATAGGATTGCATTCGTAGAGCAAACGCAATTTTCCCTTCGCGTTTTTGGAACTTTTCGGATACATGTAAATTCCGCCTTTGATCATATTTCTATGAAAATCTGAAACTAAAGAACCAATGTATCTACTGGTATAGGGACGGTCACCTTCTTCCATTTGGCAGTATTTTATGTAATCTTTAATGCCTTTTGGAAAATGGATATAGTTTCCTTCATTAACGGAATAAATTCTTCCATCTTCTGGAAACTGCATGTTGGGATGCGACAGATAAAATGAACCAATCGCTGGGTTCAGCGTAAAGCCATTAACACCATCACCAGTAGTGTAAACGAGCATGGTTGAGGTGCCATAGATAACGTAGCCCGCAGCGACCTGCTGATTTCCTTTTTGTAAAAAATCTTCTAATTGAACTGGTGTGCCAACTGGTGTTACACGTCTGTAGACAGAAAAAATAGTACCAACGGAAACATTAACATCTATATTGGAGGACCCATCTAGTGGATCTATTAGGACCACATATTTGTTTTGGTGGTTTTCATCTTGGCTGTTTATAGCAATAAAGTCGTCTTCCTCCTCACTAGCGATACCACAAACTATGTTTCTCTTGGTCATAGTCTGTATAAATTTTTCGTTGGCGTAAACGTCTAATTTTTGTTGGTCTTCACCCTGTATGTTGGTGTCTCCTGCTGCACCGATGATATCTACTAAACCAGCTTTATTTACCTCGTGGTTTACAACTTTTGCGGCTAGCCTTATGGAGTTAATTAGTCTAGAAAGTTCTCCCGAGGTATATTTAAAGGAGGCCTGGTTTTCAATAATAAATTCACCTAGGGTCTGATTGCGTAGCGACATGCTGGATTGGATTGATTTGTTGCACAAATATCGTATTTTTTGACAAACTATAACGTTTTCGTAGTTTAATTAAATTGTTACCAAGACCTACTTTTCAACTATATTTGGTGTCTTTAAGAAAAACACCATGTACACGCCGAGATTAGCAGTAAAGGAAGACATGCCACAGGTTTGGCAACTCATCAAGGAGCTTGCTGTATTCGAGAAAGAGCCAGAAGCAGTGGAAATATCACCAAGCGACCTAGTGGAGCACGGTTTTGGTGACCATCCAGAATTTGTATGTTTTGTTATCGAAGACGATGAGAGAATTTTTGGCATGGCCTTGGTCTATCCCAGATACTCTACTTGGAAGGGTAAGGCGTTGCACTTAGAGGATCTTATAGTAAGTGAAAATTACAGAGGCCAAGGATATGGAACGCTTTTATTAGATGCTGTTGTAAAATATGGGAGTGATTTGGGGGTTAATAGAATAAGTTGGGAGGTTTTGGACTGGAATGAAGATGCCATTGTCTTTTACGAGAGTAAGGGAGCCAAGGTCATGCGAGATTGGGATGTTGTGCAACTTAACAAAGAAGCAATAACTAATTATATAGATAGATTATAATGCAGGTTTTTAAGTTTGGTGGTGCCTCGGTAAAAGATGCACATGGCGTAAAAAACTTAGCTAAAGTTTTAAAAACAGTTGGTCATAAGGATACTTTAATCGTGGTTTCTGCCATGGGCAAAACTACTAATGCCATTGAGTTGGTAATCAAAAACTATTTTGAAAACAAAACGGAATTGCAAAGTTCCCTTCATGACATTATTAAATACCATAATGAAATTCTATTAGAATTATTTGACAATGAACAGCATAGGGTTTTTGCTAAGATTAAATCACTTTTTGACGAGTTGGCATTGTTTTTTAAAACGAACAAATCTCCAGATTACAATTTTGTTTATGACCAAACCATAGGATATGGAGAATTGGTTTCAACTACAATAATCAGTGAATATCTTAATGAAATAGGCTTAAAAAACCACTGGCTAGATGTCCGGGAATTCATTAAAACAGATAATTATTACAGGCGTGCAAAGGTAGATTGGGAGCAAACTCAAGAATTGATTAGCAGGTCATTTAATAGTTCGCAACTCAATATTATCCAAGGCTTTTTAGGGAGCGATTCCAACAACTTTACTACAACACTCGGAAGAGAAGGAAGTGACTATACGGCAGCCATATTTGCCTATTGCCTAAATGCAAAGAGTGTAACTATCTGGAAAGATGTCCCAGGCGTTCTCAATGCCGATCCACGCTATTTTGAGAATGCGCAATTACTCCATCAAATTTCGTACAGAGAGGCTATAGAGTTGGCATTTTACGGCGCATCTGTAATTCATCCTAAAACTTTGCAGCCTTTGCAGCGAAAGGAAATTCCGCTGCACGTAAAATCTTTTTTAAATCCCGTTGCCCATGGCACGGTTGTAAGCAAGGGTAAAGCTATTGAGCCCGAAGTGCCATGTTTCATAGTAAAGAAGAACCAGACCTTGATTTCGCTATCCTCTTTAGATTTTTCATACATCGTAGAAGAGAATATTAGCGATATATTCAGTTTATTGCATCACTATAAAATGAAGGTAGATGTTATTCAAAACTCTGCAATTAGTTTTTCGGTATGTATAGAAAATATTTTCAATAACCTTGATCGCTTATTGCAGCATCTCAAGGCAAAGTTCAATGTAACACATCATGAAAATGTGAGTCTTTACACCATTAGGCATTATAATGCCAAAGCCATTGAAGAGATAGAAAGAGATAAAACTGTGCTGCTGAAGCAATTAACACAGGAAACCGTTCAAATGGTTACTAAATAAAAGTTATTACATTTGTTTTATGGGGAAAACATCTGATCCTGGCCTGGTGTCTGCCAAAGAAGTTGCCAAAGCTATAAAAGCTGATAAATACGGCTTTCTTGGCACATTTTTCGGATGGATACTAATGAAGCTTCTCAAAATATCTACACTTAATCGCATTTACAGACGTAATAAGCATTTAAGTAAGCTTGAATTTTTAGATGGCATTCTAAGCGAATTTCAAATTAAGTTCGAAATCCCTGAAGAAGACCTTAAACGACTCCCAAAGGAAGGTGCTTATATTACAATCTCTAATCATCCTTTAGGTGGTATTGATGGTATTTTATTATTAAAACTGATGTTGGAGCAGCGCAGTGATTTTAAGATTATAGCTAATTTTTTACTGCATCGCATAGAACCTCTAAAGCCTTACATCATGCCTGTTAATCCTTTTGAGGATCGCAAGGATGTAAAAAGCAGTATCACAGGATTTAAAAATGCCATTTTGCATTTGAGGGAAGGTCATCCTTTAGGCGTATTTCCTGCTGGAGAGGTTTCCACCTATCGCGATGGAAAATTGGTCGTTGATAAACCCTGGGAAGAAGCGGCCATGAAACTCATAAAAAAGGCCGAAGTTCCAGTAGTGCCAATTTACTTTCATGCAAAAAACAGTAGGTTATTCTACAGATTATCCAAGATTAGCGACACCTTGCGAACGGCCAAACTCCCATCAGAACTGCTCACCCAAAAGCGTCGTGTTATTAAAGTACGTGTGGGAAGGCCAATATCTGTGAAAGACCAGGGAGAATACGATAACTTAAAAGACTTCTCAGAGTTTTTGAGGCGTAAAACCTATATATTATCAAACACCTTTGAAGATAGACCTAAGATTTTAGATAATTTACAGTCGTCTTTAAAAGCGCCAAAATTGCCAAAGCGCATTGTCACACCAGTTGACTCTGAAACGATGATTGCTGAAGTAGATAACCTTAGGGAAATAGGTTCGCGACTACTCATTAGCAAGAATTATGAGGTGTTTTTGGCGGCTCCCAAGGACATTCCTAATATATTGAGAGAAATAGGTCGTCTACGGGAAATTACATTTAGGGAAGTTGGTGAGGGAACAAACGAAGCCATTGATCTAGACACGTTTGACACCTATTATCACCATATGTTTCTTTGGGACAATGATAAAAACATTATAGCAGGAGCCTATAGAATGGGCTTAGGCGCTCAAATTTTTGAACGCTATGGCATCGATGGTTTTTATCTGCAAGACCTGTTTAGATTTGAGCCAGAACTGTATAAGATGATGAGCCAATCCATTGAAATGGGTCGCGCCTTTATTGTAAAGGAATACCAGCAAAAACCAATGCCTTTGTTTTTATTGTGGAAAGGAATTGTGCATACCACCTTGCGTCATCCTGAGCACAAATATTTAATTGGTGGTGTAAGCATAAGCAATCAGTTTTCAAACTTTTCCAAGAGTTTGATGATAGAGTTTATGAAATCCCATTACTATGATCCTTATGTGGCGCAGTACGTGCGACCTAAAAAGGAGTTTAAGGTAAAGCTTAAGGATGCTGATAAGGATTTTGTGTTTGACTCTACGGAAGCCGATTTAAACAAATTTGATAAAATCATCGATGAGGTAGAACCTGGGGCATTAAGACTACCAGTTTTGCTCAAAAAATATATAAAGCAAAATGCCAAGTTGGTGGCCTTTAATGTAGATCCATTGTTTAATAACTCTGTAGACGGATTGATGTACATTAAAATAGCAGATTTACCCGAAAGCACGGTAAAACCAGTGATGGAGGAGTTTCAAGCCGAGTTGGAGCGAAACTTAATGGATAATCATGATAAATAAGAGCACACCCACATGATTTTATTGATTTAACCGTAGTGAGCCCTTGTTTTCAATAAAGGTAAAGAACCATAAAAAAAGCCCATAATTTTAAAACTATGGGCTTTTTTATGTATTGGGAATCGCTTAGAACCAAGGCTTTTGCCCTACTTGATAGGTGTTGTAAAAGTCTTCATCTGATTTTGTTAGATACAAGATACCTTCAATAAGACCAACAATACCAGAAACTGCTGAGGTAATGCCACAGGTAAAAAAACCTAGTAGTGCCAGGGCAAGCATTATGATACCTTCTTTTGTGTATCCTAATATAAATTTGTGCACACCAAGGCCACCAAGTAATATTCCTAATATTCCAGCAAGAATTTTCTTGTTGTCATTAGACTCAAATGTCTCTTTGGCACTTGATGTAAATTCTTTTGCTGTTTCCTTGGCCTCATCTGCAAATTTAGAGGCTTTTTCTTTGGCATCTTTTCCAAATTCCTTGGCATCATCTGCCATTTCCTTGGCTTTGTCTTCGGCCTTATCCGCAGCCTTTTTTGCTCCATCCTTGGCGTCTCCCAACATATCGTTGAGGTCGTCACCTAGATCTTTGTTGTTATTTTCATCAGACATGATCGTGATTTTTTAGTGGTTAATAGTAATGACTTAAAAATACTAAAAAAACCAATTGAATTACTTCAAGGCCTGATCTTTAGGTTCCCATAATTCGATTTTATTGTTTTCATTGTCGAGAATCCAAGCAAATTTCCCGTAGTCATAGGTTTCCATATCGCCAACGATTTCTACGCCTTCTTCTTTTAGAACTTTTAGAAGTGCTTCTAGGTTTTCAACTCTGTAATTAAACATAAAGTCTTTTTGTGACGGTTGAAAGTATTTAGTGTCAGATTCAAAAGGACTCCATTGTGTTGAACATTCCCTTCCGGCTTTATCTTGCCACCAAAAGGTACAACCATAATCGTCTGTGTTAAAGCCAAGATGTTTATTATACCAATCCTTAGTTGCCTTTGGATTCTTTGATTTGAAGAACAGTCCTCCAATTCCAGTTACTCTTTTTTTCATGAGGTATTTATTTTTTAATTGCAGACTCGTAAATTTCTATCCACTCTTCCGAGCTCATTTTTCGGGTAAGTTGGCCAATAAGTTCAAACGGAATAGCATCCATTTTTTTAAACCTGATACAACTTTTACCCATATCTAATTTTCTACTACTGTGCTTAGAGTATTCTTGCACAAACCAATCATGTAATTCCTTTTTGGCATAAATGCCGCTATGGTATAGGTTAACCGAATTTTTCTGTGAGGCAAAGCTCATAAATGGTAACGGAATCTTTGGGTCGCAATGGTAGCCATCTGGATAAACAGAATGAGGCACAAAGTAACCTATCATGTTATAAATGATACCTTCTTCAAAGCCCTCAGGTAAATTTTTGTTTATGACTTGTCGTAATTTTTTGAGTGCCTCTCGGCGTTGTTCGGGTACTTGATTGATATAGTCTTCTGGTGTGTTGGCATCGATTTTCATAATAGCTATGGTTAGTGTTTCCGTTGTAGAATAAGAGAAGAAATGATAGAAATTACCGTTCCAATCAAGGCTACGGTTATAAACATTAAAAATGCCATAAACCCTGAACCGCCGTAATCTTTCATTTGTTGGGTCAGTTCTTCTGATTTAGCTTTAAGCTCTTCACCAGAAAACTGGGACTCATAGAGTTTAAGTGTTCGTTCAAGGTATTCATCAGCAAAATCGGGATTGATAACCGTAGTATACAGGTAGTCCATAAAACCAATTCCAAGACCAACCAAGCAAGAAATCAATAAGCCTATCACAAGTCCTTTGCCAAATCGGAGTTGCCCATTATTAACATTGTCGCGGTAATGTTTAATACCAAAAAAAACGAACGAAAGCGAAACAATCATGGCACCATAGCCAATTATTTCCTGTGTAGTGTAACTTAGTTCATCGCCAAAGGTCAGGGCTAAGCCAAATACTACTAAACCTGTAAGGAGACCATAGCCTCCAAATTTTAATATTGTTGATTTCATTGAATTTGTTTTTTTAGATTTAAGCAAATGTAGGTATCATGTCCATTTCTGGGCTCATACTAAAGTATGAAAACGGTAGTACTTAAGTTTAAAAGTAGGTATTTTAAATAATATGAAAGGACTGTGCTATTTGAAGCGCCTGTGTTCTCCGTTTCGCATTAAGTTTTAAAAGTAAATTGGAAACGTGTGTTTTAATCGTACTCTCAGATAAAAATAGTCTTTCCGCTATTTCTTTGTTGGACAGTCCTTCTGAAATGCCCTGCAATACCTCATACTCTCGGTCACTGATTTGTAGTGCTTTGATTTTGTCGTAATCAATGCGAGTGCTGTTGTGTTTCTGTTCGGGCGCTTTACTTTGTTTTTGAATTGCGAAACCTATGGCAAAGAATACCACAGCAATGACCGCTATTATCGTTTCTGTTTTGCTGTGGCCAAATACGATGCTGTACTTGCTTAATTGAAAAAGCAGTAATAAAACTATAATAAGCAAAGAAAAAATAAGTATGGTTTTACGCATCACTTCAAATTAGCAAAATTCAGCCTTTATTTTATCTACAATGGTTTGTGCCAACTTTTCATGACTCTCCAAGGTCCATCCGGCGACATGAGGTGTGAGAATGACATTTTCGGCATTTATGAGATATTCAAAAGCTTCGGGCAATTTAGTTTTTTTGGCCTTGCGCATCCATCTAGATTTTGGCTCTTCAGGTTTAAAAAGGTCTTCAAATGACGCTTTTTCATATTCAAGAACATCTAATCCAGCGCCTAAAATCTTACCAGATTCCAAAGCAGAGACTAAATCTTTTGTCACGACACTTTTTCCACGAGCCGTATTTATTAACCAAAACGGTTTTTTGAATTGTGAAATGAACTTTAGGTTGACCATGCCTATGGTAAGAGGCGTTTCTGGCGTATGTAAACTGAGTACATCCGACCTATTCTGAAGGTCTTCTAAGGATACTTGTTTAGCGTTTTCATCTTCGACATTACTTTTTATATCATGGCAAATGACATCTACATCGAAACCGCGTAACTTTTTGGCAAAGGCCTTGCCCATATTGCCGTAACCTATGAGGCCAACCGTTTTGCCATCGAGTTCAATTCCCCTATTTTTCTCTCTGCGCCAATGTCCGTTCTTAACTTCCCTGTCGGCTTGGGTAATTTTGTTCAATAACGCCAAAAGCATTCCAAGAGCGTGCTCACCAACAGCATTACGGTTGCCTTCTGGTGCAGCTATAAGGCTAATTCCTTTCTCTTGGGCATAATTGACATCTATATTTTCTAAACCTGCACCGACACGACCAATAAACTTAAGATTTGTGGCGGCATCTATAAAGGCCTTGTCTATGGCAAACCGACTTCTTATTACAATGCCGTGGTAGTCTGAAATCTTAGACGTAATAACCTCTTTACTTGAAGTGTAGTCCTCATCGTTGCTAAAGCCCAACACGTTGAGTTGTTCTATGAGAAGTGGATGGTTGCTATCTAAATGGAGTATTTTCAAACTATATGGTTTTAGGCGGTCTAGTTATATTAACTATAACGGTAAATTAAACAACCTTTAGACTTAAAGTTACAAATTCCCAAAGGTTCAATCAAGTTTAAATCAAAAGCTTGGGCTCAAATACCCAATATGAGCTTGGCAATCCAAAAATACAGTAGTATGCCTAAAATATCATTACTCGTTGTAATGAATGGACCAGTCGCTATGGCCGGATCAATACCGCGTTTGTCTAAAAATAAAGGCACAAAAGTTCCTATTAAACCAGCAATAATTATAACGGCCACAAGGGATACCGAAATAGCAACAGCCTTTAAAACCTCTCCATTATAAATCCAAACAAACACGAATAAAAACAGAGCGAGTATAATGCCATTTAGGGCTGCTAGCAGCATTTCTTTGGCTAGACGTCCATTGATGCTGCCTTTTACATCATCATTTGCCAAACCTTGTACGATTATGGCGCTGGATTGTACACCTACATTACCAGCCATGGCCGCAATCAGAGGTGTAAAGAAAAATAACACGGCATAGGTGCTAAACGCCTCTTGAAATCCTTCCATGATTATAAAGGCGCCTATACCACCAAGTAGTCCTAGGAACAACCATGGTAAACGGGCTTTGGTAAGTTCAAGAATTGTATCGTCGATATCTACGTCTTGGGTGATACCAGCTGCCAATTGATAATCTTTGTCAGCCTCTTCTTTAAGAACATCTACGATATCATCTATGGTAATGCGCCCGAGAAGGGTTTGATTATCGTCTACAACAGGGATGGCTTCCAAATCGTATTTTGCCATCACTTTGGCAACGTCTTCTACATCGTCATGTACATTCACCCAGTCTACATTGTCTTTTTTAATCTCAGCAATTTTCTGGTCGTTTTTAGCTACGATTAAGTCCTTCAAAGACAAGCGACCTATAAGCTTTTCTTGTTTGTCTACAACATAAATGGAATGTACTCTGGTAACATCCTTTGCTTGACCTCTAATACGTCTCAAACATCCAGCAACGGTCCAGGTTTCATAAACTTTAACTAGCTCCTTAGCCATGAGACCACCTGCTGTATCATCATCGTACTTAAGCAGTTCCTTAATTTCAGACTTATGGGCTTCGTCTTCAATTTTAGAAATTACATTAAGTTGCCTATTTTCAGGAAGCTCGGCAATGATGTCAACGGCATCGTCCGTATCTAATTCCTCAATTTCTTCAGCAATCTCCTTATCGGATAAATTCTGCAGTACCTTTTCCCTAGTGTCTTCATCGAGCTCTGTGAGAACATCAGAAGTTGTTTCAGAATCCAATAATTTTATGAGATAGACAGCATCGTCTAAATTCAATTCATCTAGAATCTCAGCGATATCAGCATAATGGAACTCATTCAAAAGTCTTTTTAGCTCCTTATCATTCCTACCTTCGATAAGGGACTCAACTTTTTCCAAAAGTTCATCAGTGAGTTGAAATTGTATGTTGTCTTGGATTTCTTCCACTTCGATTTTTTAATGAAAAGTTGGTTAATGGCCCTAAACCAAATTGACGCTTATTTACTGTCGCCTTCAATTAAAGAGGTGAGTTCAATAAACTGTGAAACGCTTAACTGTTCAGGACGTTGCCCAAAGATAGTATTTGCTTTTAAATTATTGGAGAGATTGAATGTTTTTAAGCTATTGCGCAGTGTTTTTCGTCGCTGTTGAAAGCTGCTTTTTACAATCTTGAAAAATAGGGACTCGTTACAGGGCAATTGAAAATTGGATTTTCTTTTTAATAGTAAGACACCAGAGTCTACCCTAGGAGGAGGGTTGAAAACAGTGGGAGGCACTGTAAACAAATATTGGGCTTCATAGAATGCCTGAGTCAATACTGAGAGAATACCGTATGTCTTAGAACCTTCCTTAGCACATATTCTTTGGGCGACTTCCTTTTGAAACATGCCTGAGAATTCTGGAATCAGTGCTCTATGCTCAAGTGCTTTAAATACGATTTGCGAGGATATGTTGTAGGGAAAATTTCCAATTATGGCAAATTGATGATTTTGAAAGATTTTGCCAAGATCAAATTTTAAAAAATCGGCTTCAAATATCGTTAGGTCTTGATCAGAGAAGTGATTGTTTAGATACACTACAGATTCTGAGTCCAATTCTATGACATGGGTTTTTATGGGTTTACCCAACAGATATTTTGTTAGCACGCCCATGCCAGGGCCTATTTCCAAAACATTATCATAACCTTCGAGGCTCAATGTGTCTGCAATTTTTCTTGCAATATTCTCGTCTTTGAGAAAATGCTGACCAAGATATTTTTTTGGTTTTACGGCCAAGGTTTCAAGAATTACGAATTAAGGGTTACGGTATAATCATCAATAACCTCTAATTCGGTCCTAAAGGCTAGCATTTTATCTGCAAATCGTTTTAAACCATCTTGCCGCAACCGATCAGCATGGTGTTTATAGTAATTTTCCAAGGCATCTCTATTGTAGGCTCTGTATTGAATGGAATAGGTTATGCCTCCTAGCTCTTCTTCAACCAGTACCCTTGTAAGTTTCGCTTCAGAAAAATTCCCAGTGGCAAGAACTTCAGGGATATGCTGTTTTATCCAAGATAGCCATTCCTTATGAATGGAATCATCAATGTTTACGGTAACGTTATAAATAATAGAAGGGGTTTTGTCCATTGTAGTGAAAGTGTTTTAGTTAATGGCATCACCACGGAGTCTCCTGTAATTTTTTCGAGCCTCTATAAAGTAAATACTGTCTTCAAATTCAAAAATGATGCGTTCGTACAAGGCTTTAGCCTCCTCAGGTTTTGCTAAATACCTGTTGTACAATTCGGCAAGATGGTAAATGGCATCGTCTGCCAGGATATCCTCGCCGTAATCTTTTATTATGCTCAAATAATTGGTTTCGGCCTTATTGTAATTTTTCAATGTTTCGTATAATTTGGCTTGTTTGTAAAGGGCCTGATCTGTAATACTTTCACCACGATGCTCTTCTAAAATTTTATCCAATAAGCTTATCGCTTCCTCGGTTTTGTTTTGAAAGGCCATTAAATCTGCCTTAGCATAGTACTTGAGTGCTGTTTGGGTACTGTCTTCATATTTGTTGTCGGAGATCAACAGCTTTAATTCTAGGGCATCATTAGCTATCAATTGGGACGTTGAGGATTTTAAGATTTTTAGCTGTGATTCTGCCCAGTCAAAGTCGCCTTTATAATAACTGGTTTTAGCCACCTTAAATCGTGCTTCTTGGGCAATGGTACTATTTTTTAAATTAACCTGAATTTGGGAATAAAAAATCAAGGCTTCATTAAATCGCTCTTGAAGCACAAGAATATCAGCTAACAAAAGTTTTACCTTGGCTTTTTGGTAATCTGAAATGTTGAGATTGAGCGTTTGTTTCAAAAACGTATTGGCTTTTTCCTCTTCGTTAAGATTAAAGGCCAAAAATTCGCCATAGGCCAATTGTAATGGTACGGTTAGTTCAGATTTGCCGTAGGTTTCAAAAAGTTTGTTGTAGTGACTATCAATTTTAATAAGGTCTTTGGCTTCGGCATTCTTTGTCTCTATTTGTAGGATGAATTGATGTGCCGTTAAGCGTGTTCTCGTGTCTTGAGAGGTCTCTAGGATGAAATTAAAAATATCCTTGGCAATTGCGTTGGCATCATCTTCCAATGCGATTAAGGCCAGTTCAATAATGCGGTCTAAACTTTCTGGATTTCTTTTGTAAAGCGCTTTTTCTTGGATAAATGCTTTTCTGTAGGCTTTTTCTTGAATGTACAGCCAGCTAAGCATTTGATACCAATATGTATTGGGCTCTTGTTGAATTTTTTTTAGAAGGGCTCTTCTTAGGAATTGGTTGTTGTCATCCTCAGGGTCCTCTGTAATGAAATCACTAAGCGCACGTTTAATATTGTTTAAATAGTTTGGGCGAAAAGCGATATAATCGATATAACTAGAGAACATTTCTTCTATGTTTCCTTGCTCACCGTAAATCCTAGCCAGTTGTATGCTAAAGTTCTTTTCTGGAGCAACGACCTTTCCTTTATTGTAGACTTCTATAGCCTCATCTAAAAGAGAGTGGTCTTCAAACTTTCTTGCAATGCCATAAATATAGTTGGGATTAACATCAACATATTTAATGGCTTCGTCATATAATTCCTGTGCTTTATTTAAGCTGTCCTTGAGCTGGTAATTGTAACCAAGCTCTACCAAAAGCGAAGGCCTTCTGTATTGGGCTAAGGCCTTGGTTAGGAGTTTTTCTGCCTCGTCATACGCCTCGAGTTGTTGGTGCGTTTTTATGAGCTTAAATAAATAATTGGTAACGTGAGGTTTTTCTTTTAGCAGGCCTTCATAAATGACAAGAGCCTTTTTAAATTCACCTTCCTTAAAGTAACTATCGGCTAAAGCTTCACTATTTTGACCGTAAGTAAAGCCAAGCGAAAACATAAATAGGACAGTAAGGCGCAAAATATTCATGCCGTAGTTTTTGTAAAGATAGCAAATGGTAGAACTAGATATTATAAAGGTAATCATAAAAAATGCCTAAACGTAGGTTTAGGCATTTTGACCAACAAAATAAATGTGCTATTAATCATTATTCGTTACAAATATGATTCAGTTATTCTGCTTTGGTTTCTTATTATTTTAAACGGATGTCTAAAACAAAACCTTGCTTACCATAACAACAAGTGCAAGTAGTAGTACAATGCGTTTAATATCTTTCATTTCAGTTAAGGTGTATTTGGGGCATTTCTTCGTTTCGAATATAGTAAAAAAACGAAGAACTACATAAAAATTCGATGAAAAGCATAATTTTTTAACAAATACGATGATTACCCTTGGCATTTCCAAAGGTTTTAAGTCATCTTATTTATTAATTTATATGGCTAAATCCTGTATACGGAATAAGAACCTCAGGTATAGCAATACCATCTTCGGTTTGATAGTTTTCCAGAATCCCTGCAAGAACTCTTGGCAAGGCCAAGGAACTTCCATTGAGTGTATGGCATAATTCATTCTTAGCATCCTTATTTTTGAATCGTAGTTTTAGCCTATTGGCTTGGAATGTTTCAAAGTTAGACACTGAAGAAATTTCTAACCATCGGTTTTGCGCTGTAGAAAATACTTCGAAATCATAGGTTAGGGCGGAAGTAAAGCCCAAATCACCTCCACATAGTCTTAAGATACGATAAGGTAATTTTAATTCGTTAAGTATGCCCTTAACATGTTCTACCATATCCTTAAGTGCCTCGTATGATTGGTTAGGATGCTCAATTCTCAAGATTTCTACCTTATCAAATTGGTGTAAGCGATTAAGACCTCTTACATGAGCACCATAACTTCCCGCTTCCCGTCTAAAGCATGGTGTATAACCAGTGAGTTTTAGAGGTAAATCAGTTTCATTTAAAATTGTATCCCTGAAAATGTTGGTCGCTGGAACTTCGGCAGTAGGAATGAGATATAGATTGTCTTCGCTAACATGGTACATCTGCCCTTCCTTATCGGGCAGCTGACCTGTACCAAAGCCCGAAGCTTCGTTAACAAGATGTGGAAGTTGGTATTCCGTGTATCCAGCTTCTGTGTTTTTGTCTAGAAAATAGGTGATTAAGGCACGTTGTAATTTGGCGCCTTTACCTTTGTAAACAGGAAATCCGGATCCGGTGATTTTATTTCCTAATTCAAAATCTATGATATCGTATTTCTTGGCGAGCTCCCAATGAGGCAAGGCATCGCCTGGTAATTTTGGGATGTCGCCATGTTCAAAAACGACCTCATTGTCGTCCTCGGTATTGCCTGCTGGTACAAGCTCATGAGGAATATTAGGGATTTTATAAAGTAGATTTTCTAAATCTTGTTTAGTGGTATTTAGCCGATTTTCGAGCTGCTTTATGGTTTCCTTTAAGTCTGCTGATTTGGCTTTTAGTGCATTAGCTTTATCAATAGCGCCAGATTTAAACAAGCCTCCTATGTCCTTGGATATTTTATTGGCTTCGGCCTTAATACTGTCTAATTCGGTTTGGGTAATGCGGCGCTCCTCATCTAGGGATATGGCATTATCTACCATTTCTCTAGCCTCTATATTGCGCTTTGCTAATTGGGCAATTGCCTCTTCTTTATGGTCTCTTAAATAAGCAACTTGTAACATCTGGGTGATTTTGATTAAAGGCGCTCATGTCCTTAAACTCTTTGGGCAAAAGTAAAAAGATTTTGAGCAGCGGAAAACAAAACTTTTTCTATTTTGAAGGTAAAATCCAATCGTGGTGTTTGAAATGGTGCCATTCTGTCGATGCCAAATCTACCTTGGGGTCTATAAGTTGTTTGTAAGGTTTGCCATTAACGCTAACATAAACTCTGGCGAACACTTCTACATCTTGGCCCTTTTCAGCATATTCCTGTTTTAAATACTGGGCAAATTGCCAAATAAAATCGGGTTTTGTAGCTACACGGCTTTGTTGCTTTTTGGTTAAATGGTCCTTTAATTTCACGATGCTGCTTTTATTGGTTTCTTTGTCTACCACGGTAAAGCTTGCAGAACCGCTCTTGGTCCGTAACATCATTCGCCAGGCCAGGCGGTGCCCTTCTTCTGTCCAAAGAACATTATCCTTAAAAAAGTGATGCCGAAGAGGAAGAGCGATATTAACCACTACGTAAACCACTAAAACTGTTGTTATAAGCTTGTGCTGACGTGGGAGTATAACCTCGCCCTTGTCGTAAAAAGGTTTGTTTCTCAAAAATAGGTTTCTTACCGTCTTGGGTTCAAAGAAGAAGAGACAGAAGGCTAAGGATAGGAAGGGGAATATGCCGATATGAAATACAACCGAATTGAAAATATGGAAAAAAATAGACCCAAAAAATGCAAATTTTCGTGTGGGTTTATAAAGCAATAGTGGAATAATTAATCCATCGAACAAAATGCCACCATATGCAATGAAATAGTGCATTACTTTTTGCTGCAAAAGGTCTCCTATTATAGGGAAATGAGCCTTTCCTTTCATCATTAGCGCAATGACAGAAGTGTCCAGCCAATCTGGGTAGAGTTTTGCTATAGAAGCGTAGGTGTATAAAATAAAAAGCTGTGCCACAAAAAGCCATTTGCACCAATTAGGCATGGAATATGCCTTAAGTTTAGGATTTAAGCGCACATCAATAGACGCATAACGATTTGCAGGCAGAAAAACCATCACAAAACTCAAAACAAATAAGAGATAGTAGTGATTATTGTATGAAGATTTTTGCATGAGGTAGGTGGCCGTCCACATTACAGCAAACATCAGCATGCTAAAGCGGTACTTATAACCCAGCATTACAAATAGGCCAAATAGGCCCATTATTACATAATACAGATACATCCAATTTCCTGGAAGCGGCTGCAACCATTCAAAACCAATAAATGAAAACGTGAACTTTGGTTGGATCATGACGCGATTGACCCATCCCGTTAGTATGGCTCCAACAGATTCCAAAAAACACAACAACCCAAAAAAGATTCTGAATACTACCAATCCGGAGTTGTCGATGCGCTTAAAAAGAAAATCAGTTATCATATTTGGTAATAAAACTTTGTGCTTCTTTCATGTCTAGTTGCAACTGGGACTTCAAGGTGTCCAAACCTTCAAATTTACGTTCGTCCCTAAGCCGTTTTAGAAATTCAATTTTTAAGGTTTTACCGTAGAGGTCTTCATTAAAATTGAAGAAGTGTACTTCTATAGACTTGGAGTTTCCATCTACTGTGGGCTTGTTGCCTATATTTAACATTCCGGTTAAAGTACGGTTTTTAAATCGAGACCTAACGACGTAAACACCGTCTTTTGGAATAAGTTTATAGGCGTCTTTTATAAAAATATTTGCTGTGGGAAAACCGATGGTTCTGCCTATTTTATTCCCCTTCACAACAGACCCTGTTACAAAAAAATGATAACCTAGATAAGTGTTGGCCTTATCAACGTGTCCTTCTTGCAGTGCATTTCTAATTTTTGTAGAGCTAACCGTAACATCTTTGATGTCTTGTGCAGAAATTTCTTCAACCTTAAAGTCAAACATCTTGGCAAATACTTTTAAGTCTGAAATATTAGCACTTCTTCCCTTACCAAAATGATGGTCATAGCCTATCACAATTTGTTTGGTATTGAGTTCATCGACAAGTATGGTTTTCACATAATCCTCTGCGCTAAGATTGGCAAAACGTTTAGTAAAGGTTTTTACAATGACATGATTAATCCCGAAAGACTTTAAGATTTCAATACGTTCATCAATGGTATTTATGAGCTTAATGGAGCCATCACCAAAAAGCACCATTCTGGGATGCGGAAACAGGGTTAGGACGGCAGACTCATAGCCTTGCGAATCAGCCAGCTTGATAACGCGATTAAGGATTTTTTGATGTCCTATGTGCACACCGTCGAACGTGCCTATTGTTGTAACTTTTACTGATTTTTTGGCCAAGACATTATTATTAAAGGAGTTACCTCATCATTCTACACGTTGCTCAGGTGTCTTAAAAAATTCTTAAATTAGCAACAATTTTAACTCTAAATACCATTTATGAAAGCAAAGCTACATTTTGTTTTATCATTATCAATGATTTTAACGCTATTTTCGCTACCTGCTCAACAGGGTTATTGGCAGAAAATAGACGGTTCTAACAACACTTCAAATTTGAATACGTCAAATTTAAATGAGAAGTTCTATCAAACCTACCAATTAGATTTAAACGCCTTAAGAACACAACTGGAAGGTGCGCCTCGTAGAGGTACAGGAGTCACATCGACAGTTCGTATGGTTCTCCCAAATTTAAAAGGAGAAACCGAAGAATTTGTTGTTTTTGAAGCTCCGGTTTTATCAGAGGAGTTATCACTACAGTTTCCTCAGATAAAGACCTACCTTGGTTTTGGCACTAAGCAACCTGGTGTTCGTGCGAGATTTAGTGTTACACCTCAAGGGCTTCAAACTATGGTAACTTATCCGAACGGCCCCATGGAATTCATTGTTCCTGTTGCCAAAGGAGATACAGCCAATTACATTCTGTATACTAGAGATGCGAGAATATCAAGTATTAAAGATTTTGAGTGTTTAACGGAAGATGAGTTTATATCTATAGACATGGAAAACGTTGGCAATGCCAATAGAGACGCCAATGATCAAACCCTTAGGACTTTTAGAATTGCTATTTCTACCACAGGAGAATACACAAGTTTTTGGAATGATGGAAATAGCGCTAATGGTAATGCACAATTTGATGCCTTGGCCCAAGTTGTTTCAACATTAAACAGAAGCAACGAGGTTTTTGAGGTTGATATGGCGGTGAACTTTCAACTCATAAGTGGTATTAACATTATTTTTCCTAATGCGGCCACCGATCCTTACACGACAAGTTTTAATTCGCAATTACAAAGTACCTTGACTACTAGTATTGGAGAAGCCAATTACGATATAGGACATCTTTTTAACTATGGTGGAAATAACGGGAATGCTGGATGTATTGGCTGTGTTTGTGATGATGGCCAAAAGGGAAGTGCCTTCTCATCACATTCTTTTCTAGATAATGATGGAGGGCCTTACATGTCTGATTTCTTTGATATCGATTATGTGCCGCATGAAATTGGTCACCAAATGGGAGCAAATCACACTTTTGCTTTTAATACAGAAGGAGCGGGCGTAAATGCTGAACCTGGTAGTGGAACCACCATCATGGGTTATGCAGGAATTACAGGACCAAATGATGTGCAAGACCATTCCGATCCTTATTTTCATTATTTCAGTATTTTACAGATATTAAATAATCTACAGACCCAAACCTGTTGGGTAGGAACAGCAATACCTAATAATCCTCCAGTTGCTGATGCAGGCTTGGATTATACCATTCCAGCAGGTACTGCTTTTGTTTTGAACGGTTCTGCCACAGATCCAGATGGAGGCGATGTGTTAACCTACACTTGGGAGCAAATAGATAATGGGCTCACTACAACCGGAAACTTTGGCCCAAATAAGACCACAGGAGGTGTTTGGCGCTCTAGACCGCCAAGTACATCAACGCAGCGTTTCATGCCAATTGTGGAGCGTGTTATTACGGGTCAGTTAACTGAGACCAATCCTGTAGAGACGGTAGATAATTCCAGCTGGGAAACCGTTTCAAACGTTAGTAGAACATTAAATTTTGCCTTAACGGTAAGAGATCGCAGTGATGCAGGTGGTGTTGGACAAACGCCACAAAGTAGTTTCGATACGATGACAGTAACTGTGGACGGTAACTCTGGACCATTTGCTGTGACTTCCCAAACCACTAACGAAATATGGGATGCCGGGTCTAACCAAACAGTGACTTGGGATGTAGCGGGTACCGATGGAGGTGCTGTTAATACACCAACCGTTAATATTCTATTATCTGTAGATGGTGGGTTGACATATCCGTTTACTTTAGCTACTAACGTTCCTAATGATGGATCAGAAACTATTGTCGTTCCTGTTACAGGAGGAGGTGATGTTTCTACCGCAAGAGTGAAAGTGGAAGGAAATAACAATATATTCTATGCAATTAATAGTAGCAATTTCACCGTTAGGGAAACTGAATTTGTGCTTGCTGTAGCCGATAACTCTGTGAATGTATGTTCCCCTGATAATGCTGTATTCAATTTTACTTATAATACATTTTTAGGGTTTACAGGTACAACTAATTTTAGTGCTACAGGGTTGCCAGCAGGAACTTCTGCAGTGTTCAACCCTTCATCTGCAACCGTAGATGGCACTAATGTAACCGTCACTATTTCAGGTATAGGTGGTCTTAGTGTTGGTGATTATCCAATAGAACTTGTAGGTACATCTGGAGCCCTCACTCAAAGTACAGCTGTAGAGTTTAATGTATTTGATAGTAACCTAGGACCTCTAAGTATAATTTCTCCCGCAGACGGCAGTACAGATGTTTCCACGGATAATATCTTTTTCTCTTGGAATGCTGATATAAATGCCCTAGACAATGCATTAAACTTTGAAGTTGATGTTGCGACGGATGCCGGTTTTACCAATATTGTTGCTAGTGGGACACCTGTTGATCCTAATTTTACGGTAGCATCGTTAAGTACAGGAACCCAATATTTTTGGCGTGTTAGATCGGTTAACGATTGTGGTGTTGGACCATACGCACAGGCGAGTTTTACAACAGCTAATATTGCCTGTAATACTGTGACAGCAACAGACACACCAATTGCTATTTCTACTACAGGAGGCATTACTTATGAATCTACTGTTGATGTAGGTTTTGATTTTGAAATCACTGATGTTAATGTAGGTATTTCTATTGAGCATACCTGGACTGCAGATTTGGATATTTCATTGATAAGCCCTGCAGGGACTGTTATTGAATTGACTTCAGATAACGGTGGAAGTGGTGATGATTATACAAACACAGTATTTGATCAAGAAGCTTCTAATTTGATAACAGATGGTTCAGCGCCATTTACAGGTTCTTTTATTCCAGAGGGCGATCTTTCCCTTCTTTATGGAGAATTTTCAGCTGGAACATGGACTTTAGAAGTTTTTGATGATGCGAATGGAGATGGAGGATTTATACAAGAGTTTACTTTAGAGCTCTGCGTTGTTGAGCCTTTGTCTACAGAAGAGTTTTCTTTAGAAAATAATTTTAGTATTTACCCTAACCCAAATAACGGTTTATTCACTATACGATTTGGTAATCCAATTAGTGATAACGTAAATATTGAAGTTTACGATTTAAATGGTAGGCGCATTCATGCGCAGCGCCTAAATGCTTCTTATGGTCTAACGCATCAGATAAATTTACAAGATATTGCTTCTGGTATGTATCTTGTAAAGGTTAGAGATGGTAGCAGCGAAGCACTCAAGAAAATTGTTATTAACTAACACTAGAAAATTAAAGCAAATAAAAAGAGGTGACAACATCACCTCTTTTTTTATGTCCCGTTATAGCGATTCATGGTTTCTGATATGCCTGAGAGCACAAAGGAAATAATAGCTTCTTTAGAGCGGTCTAAGCGTTCAGGTAGTTTGGCAGCCTCGTCTTCATTCCATTCACCTAAGACATAATCTACTTGCTTGCCTTTGCTAAAACTATCACTGATACCAAACCTAAAGCGGTTATATTTAGTGGTCTGGAGTTTGTCCTGGATGTCTTTTAAACCATTATGGCCTCCGTCGCTTCCTTTTGTCTTTAACCTTAAAGTACCGAAGGGTAAGTTGAGGTCGTCAGTGACAATTAAAAGATTTTCTATGGGTATTTTTTCCTTGGTTAACCAATGCCTAACAGCCTTTCCACTAAGATTCATGTAGGTGCTTGGTTTTAAAAGAATAATTGTGCGGCCTTTAACCCTTACTTTGGCTATATCTCCAAGTTTTACTGTTTCAAACTGGGTGTCTTCATCGGCAATGAAGTGGTCTAGCACCTTAAAACCAACATTGTGCCTCGTATTGGCATATTCAGCGCCTATATTTCCTAAGCCAACGATCAAATATTTTTTCATACCATTATCTTCTGCTGTTATGGGCTTTGAATTTTTAGTAAACCACGATTTTATAAAATCAAGCATCTCTGAAATTGAACCTCAAAAATAAAAAAAGCATCCTCATATAAGGATGCTTTTAGGATATAGAATAGATTTCTATTTATTCTTGACTTGTTTCAGCCTCAGCAGTTGTAGCTGCATCATCTGCACCTTCTGCTGTTTCTTCACCTTCTTCCTCTTCCTCTTCGTCACCTAAATCGACAAGAGCCAATCGACTACGTCTCACTTGACATACCACCATGTTATCTGGATGCATCAATGCATAGTCGTCGTTTTTAAGTTCTGATAAATAAACCTTATCACCAATTTTTAAAGGCGTGATGTCAATTTCAATAAAATCGGGAAGTTTAGAAGGAATAGCCTTAACTCTTAATTTACGGTAAGGTCTTCTTAAATTTCCACCATTTAAAACGCCTTTGGAAGTTCCCACTGTTCTAACAGGAATTTCCATAGTTATTGGTTTATTTTCAAAGATTTGGTAAAAGTCGATATGTAAAATCTTATCGGTTACCGGGTGAAACTGAATGTCTTGCATTACTGCATTAAACGATTCACCATTATCTAAGGCAATCACAACCGTATGCGCATTTGCTGTGTATACGAGTTTTGAGAAAGCCAATTCTGGTGCAGAGAAATGAAGTGGCTTATCTCCTCCGTATAAAACGCAAGGAACCTGGCCAGCATTACGTAAGGCTTTGGTAGATTTTTTGCCCACGCTTTCTCTTTGAGATCCATTGATTGTAATTGATTTCATTTTGAAATAGTTGTTTAAAGTTTTAAAATCCTCATTTTGAGGGCTGCAAATTTATAAATTAAAAGCAGAATATCTAAAGAAAGACTTAGGTTTTTTTATAGCGACGAATAATTAAAGCCACGTCTATGCTTACAAGACCTATTTAAAAGCGCTGTATTGAAGTTTAAATAATAAACTTACTGCTTATAGATTGGTTGTGGTGAACGTTGTACATGACTTCTGCAAAGAGGTTAGCACAACTCAAAACCCTAAGTTTTTTACTTTCTTTTTTAAGCGGAATAGAATTAGTAACTATAAGTTCTTCTAGAGCAGAGTTTTCAAGCTTCTCATACGCATTGCCAGATAGTATTGGGTGTGTACAAATGGCGCGAACACTTTTGGCACCGCGCTCCATCATAAGGTCAGCAGCCTTGGTTAGTGTACCTGCAGTATCAACCATGTCATCTACCAAAACCACATTTTTGCCTGTAACGTCACCTATGAGCTCCATATGGGAAATAACATTTGCTTTAGCGCGCTGTTTATAACAAATAACAACATCACTTTTAAGTGCTTTGGAATAGGTATAGGCTCTCTTAGAACCACCCATATCTGGAGAAGCTATAGTAAGATTGTCGAGATTCAAACTCTTTAAATAAGGTAAAAAGATAGTGGACGCAAAGAGGTGATCTACGGGTTTTTCAAAAAATCCTTGGATTTGATCCGCATGTAAATCCATGGTAATTATTCTTGTAGCACCAGCAGCTTCCAACATTTTCGCTACGAGTTTAGCAGCAATAGGTACTCTAGGTTTGTCTTTTCTATCTTGTCTTGCCCAGCCAAAGTAAGGCATCACTGCTGTGATATGTCTTGCGCTCGCTCGTTTTGCAGCGTCGATCATAAGCAGCATTTCCATTAAGTTTTTTGGTCCAGGATGGGTAGACCCTATGATAAATATCCGTGTACCACGAATGGATTCCTCGTAAGAGGGTTGAAATTCACCATCACTGTAGGTCGATGTAATGACGTTTCCTAATTTAACGCCATAGGCCTCAGCAATTTCTTCTGCGAGGTACTGGCTTTGGGAACATGTAAAAATCTTGGCTTCGGCGGGTCCGTGTGGCATTATAAACTGTAATTTATTCCGTTAGGGTTAGATAAAAAGTGATGGTCAAAATTAGAAAAATAATCGTCTTGCTAAAATATAAAAGAGGGTATTTTTAATTGGTTCGGTTGAAATATTTTATATTTTTGCTGTCCAAATTTTGCTCAAGTGGCGGAATTGGTAGACCTGTCTGCCGACAGGCAGGCGCGCTGAAGCTAAATGTTCTATGAAATATGTTCTATATTTATGCATTATCGAGTATTCATAGAAATTATATCTATGTTGGGATGACCACAAATCTTGAGAAAAGAGTTGAGAGGCACCAATCAGGAAGGGAAAAAACAACAAGAGCCTATAGACCTTTTGAATTGATTTTTTCAGAAGTTTTAGATGTGGAAAGAAGCGAAGCAAGGAAAAGAGAAAAATATTGGAAATCTGGAATTGGTAAAGAAAAACTAAGACAGATTAGAACTGAAAAAAAATAACACAATACCAAATTAAATTGCTCAAGTGGCGGAATTGGTAGACGCGCTGGATTCAAAATCCAGTTCCTTCGGGAGTGTGGGTTCGATTCCCACCTTGAGTACAAGTCGTACCTTCAACCTTTTTATAGGTTGGAGGTTTTTTGTTTTCAAAAAGAACTATCTAAATTTTTGAAAAACTTGATGTGTTGGTTCGAAAATAGGTCAATGTAGTGTACCAGTCGAACCTTCAACCTTTTTATAGGTTGGAGGTTTTTTTTATTACCGAAATCGTATCATCCTATATTTTCAAAAAAGGGTTTTAGGTTCATTTCTTTCTTGCCTTATGTTTTTACAATAAAACAATTGTATACATCCATATCTGAATTTATTCGCTAGAACTGATTTTTGTCAGCATAAAAAAAGAGTTAAATAAGTACATTCGTTATTTAAGTATTTGTCATGCTTATGATTAACCGTTAAAATTAGTAATCATGATAGTTAAACAGAAGCCATCTTATTTATTCAGCTTTATAATTATTCTATTTTCTTTTCTTATGTCCTATGGGCAAAGAGATGCGGCAATTGAACCAAGAAACGCCATTGACGAGGTATGGCGCAAGGACATGAACATTCCTGTTAGTGGAGAAATTAGAACAGGTCTTGTTTTTGATATATCTAGTGAAAACAAGGTGAAGGATCATTTTTATGTACAACTTCCTAATGAGAAATTCAATTTTCTTTTTGTCGAAATTACATCAAATGACGGCCGCTACCATGCCTCTTTGAGTTTTGATATAAAAGACAAGCCTTCAGGGGAATTAAAATTGAAATGGAGCACCGCCTTCTACAATGAACTAAAGGCATTTAACTCAAAAGAACTTACCATTCTCGCATGGGCAGGAAATGAAGACAATGCAGAGCGAAAAAACTTCGTAGTATCCAGTTGGACCCCTTTGGACACCAAGGAGTTTGTTTATATCGTACTCAATTCGGAGCATCAGGCACTCATCAATATTTACGATTCGGAAACTAACGAATCTGTTGATATTAAATGCGAACAGTTTAAAGACCAAGCTAAAGTTTCCTTCTGCGCCTATTGCAAAATACCATTAAAATTGATTACAAAAAGTAGTGAAATCTCTGTAATCCAGCGCGCAAGAAGGTCCTTTAATCGTTACCCTATGAATTTGAAGCTTTAGCAATGAAGACAATTATTGCCAAAAATAATATTAGAAAAGGGCTCTTGGGCGTTGCTGTTGTGAGCGTAACAGCCTTTATGTTGTACTTAATACTTCTATTGTTTTTTGACAATATAAACACACTTTTTAATATCACTGCACATACTGAAATTATTAAGTTCCATACCACTAGTAAGCCCATTAGTAGATATAACTTAAACAATGCTTCCATTCATGTGGCTCAAAACTACGAGTTTAAAGAAATCTATAATTCGTTTAACGGAAGTTTAGAGATTAATAAGGACGTAAATGTGGAGCTGGAACGCATATCCAATGGAGCAATTATTTTTTCATTGGAAAATGAAGATGGAAAATCCATAGGAAATCTTTACAACGCAAGTAATTCCAAAATTTACACGGCAAGTGATTACATGTTAATCGAAATCCATGAAGTTGATAGTCTTCTAAACAGTGGCGTTAGTATCGTATTTCCTTTATCTGGTATTGTTGAGTTAGGTAAATCTGTAGACGTAGAGATATTTGAAGAGACCAGCCCTGTCTTAAGGTCTGGAGATATTTCAATGACAGGGTATTCTAATTTCATTGGTAAAGGACAGTATTTTGAAGCTGGTAGTGAGCAACTATACCTGGGAGATTGTTTAGAGTTTAAAGACAAAGAAGCTATAGGTTTTGTTGCTGTTAATGATAATCCTGCGCTCCAAGTATCATACCGGATTGAAGCCGAAGAAGCAGTAGTTAGAAAACCAGGGCCAAAAGCAAATAATAGTGGGTATAGAATTTCAGCATCCTTGTATGACAGATTTGTAAACGACAGACTTTTTCAAGGGTTGTCCTTGATTTTTGCCACACTAATAGCATTGAGTACCGTTTTTGATTTTGTACAAAACATTAAAAAATCCTTTAAAATTTAAGAGATGAAACACTTAAATAAACTCATCATAGCATTAAGCATTTTAGTTGGTTATTATTCCTACAGCCAATCAACCGTATACGTTAAAACCAATCAATTCGGGCGAGGAATCTTAAAAATGAGGGGCAGTGAAACATATGTAATTACTCCAGAGCATTTGCTTAAAGATTATTACGGCCCTATCACTGTACATGGAAAGGGAAGTGTAAGGGCTAGAGCCGAACTTTTAAAAACCTATATTGGAGATTTGGCAGTGCTTCGCTTTCCAGAAGCTCAAAGTCTAAATGCAACAAAATGGCAACTGGATAAAAATTACAGCGCTATAATAGAGAATATTTTTGAAGGTTTTATTGAACTGAGAGAAGAAGATGGTAGCGCTTCTAAAGTTGCGGTTACTATTACAGGAGTAGACGTGCAATACATTTCAATTAGACCAAAAGATTACAGGGAAAAGTTTTATCAAGGAATGAGTGGATCGTCTTTGTTTGTCGATTACCAAGGTAAAAAAGTATTTCTGGGTATGTTGCAATCTATTGCAGACGACGAAAATGGCTCTGTGATAAGAGCTGATGAAATGGAGAAAATTCTGGGAAGCTTCTTTAATCCGGTTAAAGCTAAAAAAAGTTCCGCTGTCATTACCGATAAAAACATGACCAGAGAAGTAGACGATTTTAGATTCAATTTGATAAACATCAACAAAAGTGCTGATAAAGTTACGTTTGAATTTGAAGTCACTAGCTTAAAGAAAGATAGGGAAATCTTTCTTTCAAATCGTGATATACGATTGTATGAAAATAATGGATTGGAATACAATCCCAATACAATAACTATTGGAAATAAATCATACCGTTATGTGGATTATAATTTGGTTGAAGGCACCGCTGTGCCAATGAAACTCGTTTTTACAGGCGTTTCTTCCTCAGCAGAATTTGCATCGTTACTCACCGTAGGATTTTCAGCAAATAACATAAAAAATAGTTTCGAATATAAAGACTTATACTTTGGAGACAACAAAGAAGATGTTGGTGAAACCGGAAAGTGGAGTAAAGAAGAATTAGGCTTTAAATTTGAATTGGATGATATTAATAAAACAGGCACGGAAGTGGTCATTACCTTTACAGCTACAAGTTTAAATAGAGACAAGCCAATATTTTTAAGCAATAATGATATCTTCTTATATGACGATTTGGGTTCAGAATATAAACCTTACAATATCTCCGTTGCAAATAAATCATACCGTTATGTAGAGCATAATTTAATTCAAGACGTAAGAGTACCATTGATTTTATCTTTTAAAGATGTAGCATCCTCAACAAAAGGAATTTCATTATTAAAAGTAGGTTTTTCGGACAAAAAAAATAAAGGTGTCTTTCAAATCAGAAATTTAAGCTTTGCTGAAAAAGCTGCGAATGCTACTAAAACCCAAACAGCTGTAACTAACGTAACCAATACAACTTCCAAACCTGTCTCGTCATCCAATTGCAGCGACATCTATTTTTACCGCAAAATGTCTATGTTGGAGTACGATGCTCCAGTCTACTTGTACAATCATGGTGAATTAATCGCGAAATTGGAGCCAGGCATGAGATTCAAAACTACAGTTTGTGATCCTGACCGGTCGTATGTGTTTTCAGTAAGAACAAATCCCGATGAAATTGCCTTAGTAAACAGCAAGCCTGTAATTGAAATGGGTAAAAAGTATTATTTAAAAATTAACTGTAATGCCGGAATATCCAGTATTAAATTAATGGATACTAAAAAAGGGAAAAAGGATATCGCCAACAATAGCAAGTTCAAAAGAAGTTTAACTGATTTAACGTTGAACGAATATTAAATGTCTGGGCAATTTTATTGAGCGAGAATCATATGTTATTTCATGTGCTGCTTTATAGGATTTTAGATTATAAAATATCAATAAATCTTTCTTCAGGCTCAAGATAGCTTTAAGAGCGGTAACCAATTGGTTTCCGTGATTCTAGCTGTATGGTTTTTGAAGCGTCAAAATCACTAACATCGTCGAGTGTTACAAGTTCAGTAAGTGCTTTTGAACGTTTGTTTTTAGGGAGGTTAGCCATACGAAGCTCTTGATTGCGTATTGTTTTTTCTATAATCTTTCGAATTGACCGTGCATTGCCAAAGTATCGATTACGAGTATTATACAAATGTGAGATGTACGCTTTTAAATGTGCTTCTGCTTCAGCATCTAGTTTAAGTTTTTTATTGTTTAGTATAATAAGAGCGATTTCCCATAGTTCGGCTTCTGAGAAATCCTTAAACATGAAAGTTCTGTCAAATCGCGACTTAATACCAGGGTTAGATTCTAAGAACCTTTGCATATTGTGAGTGTAACCTGCCACGATAACGGCAAATTCGCCACGATGGTCTTCCATCTCTTTAATCAGCGCGGCAATGGCTTGACTACCAAAATCGTTAGATGCTGAATTGCCAGTTCCCTCGGAAATGGCATAGGCTTCGTCTATAAATAAAATACCACCCATAGCTTTGTCAATGACCGCCTTGGTTTTAATGGCTGTTTGCCCTACATATCCTGCAATAAGATCGCTAGCATCTACTTCCACTAAATGGCCGCGTTCTAAGAGGCCCAATGCTTTATAGACTTTACCTATGATTCGAGCTACCGTTGTTTTTCCTGTTCCAGGATTGCCCAAAAACACAGAGTGTAATGAGAATACTTTTAAGACATCTCGTTTGAGGTCTTTATAATATTGGGTTAGCTTTATCATATTCTGCACCTCTTCTTTGATGTCTTGAAGTCCTATGAGATTTTCCAATTCAACAAGAGCTTCTTTTAACAGAGGCATATCTATATCTAAATTCAATCGTTTGTTTAGATTTTTCTTGGTGATGTCCTCGATATCTTCAGCCTCAATCCGAGTAAGCATAGTTTTTGTGAGTTTGGATGGTTGGTGGTTGCGGACCAACCTGATGCCTAGATTTATTTTGGCTTCATCAATAAGGGCATTTGCAAAGCGTGCATTGCCAAAGGTTTTGTCTCGTTTTCTAAAAGCTTCTGTAATTATAGATTTTAGTTTTTGAACGGCCTCTTCACTCAGTGTCACTTGTTTTTTATTCGCGGAATAAAGGGCAATGGCGAGTAGCTCGTTAGGGGTGTAATCGTCAAAATGATAATGATTTCTCAGTCTCGATTTAAGTCCTGGGTTGGAGTTGATGAGCAATTCCATCTCATTAGGGTACCCTGCCATCATTATTGCAATATCTCCAGGTCCGTCACTCATTTCGGTAATGAGAGCTGCTATAGCTTCGGCCCCAAAGTCATTAGTAGAACCGTCCTTATACAGCATATAGGCTTCATCTATAAACAAGATGCCACCTCTGGCTTTTTCAATGACCTCTTTTGTATTTTTACCGGTTTGCCTTACATAACCCGAAACTAAATCGTTACTTTCTACAGTTAATACGCTGCCCTTCGATAAAAGTCCTAGGGCCTTAAAAATACCTCCCAATAATTTAACAACCGTTGTTTTTCCTGTTCCTGGGTTTCCGGTAAACACGCTATGCAGATTGATTTTGCTGTCCTTTTCCAAGCCTTTTTCCTGTCTAATCTTTAGAAATTTAAGGTAATCGACATACTCAGTGATGCGCTCCTTTATAACATCTAGACCTATCAATCCATTGAGCTCATCAAGAATAGCTTCCAAGGGTCTGTCGTCTGAAGGGGTTATGTCAACTTTGGTTTGAGGTACTTCTTCTACATGTTCTTCTGATTTGGTGTCTGTTTGGTCTTCGGGATTTGGTTGTGGAACATTGTTAGAAGCGTATGAATCGGAAAGCTTTTCTGGCCAGTAAATAAAGTCAACCTCATCATTTATAAGCGCATCATAACCAGAAATTCGCTCTACTATTTTATCTCCAATTTTAAAAGGAATGAGTGCCACAAGGGTATCCATAAAAACCACTTCTATTCTATAGGTGTCCTTTAACCAATGGCCAGGATCCTCGAAGCCATAACCAGCAACCACTGTAGTAATGTCTTCTTCAGGTGTGTAAGGTTCAATTTGATTGAAGATCTTGGAAACTCCTATAAGCATGCCAGAATCATCGTAATAATTAAAGAACAATTCACAAAGCCAGGGTTCTTGCACGAGATTAACGAACGTTAACTCGGTCATGACGTATCGCGTTATGCTTTGGTCAAAGGTTTTGACATAGAATCTATTCTCTTCAGGGTCATCGTCACCTGGATTTTCGTAGGTTTTTATCGATTCAATTTTAAAATATGGGTTGTTTTCCGTTGTTACTTTACCCATATCCTCAACATAAAATTTTGTAGTAGCAACTAAGTCGTCATCCATGTAGACTTCCCAAATGTAAGACCCCTTAGGCCAATAAGAGCCGTGCTCATCATTACCATAGCCATAATCTATAATTATTGTGTTTTCATCTTTGCTGATGGTGTGTTCTGTGGAATCGCTACAATGTTCCGTGGTTTTTTCATCGTTTTCTAGTGTAAACGCTTTGAATGTGATAACTGTTTTCCAGTCTTTCTCATCAAACTTCTTATTGTAGAACTCAAGAGCCACACTGAGATAATTGAGTTCTGATCGATCAAATACCGACCTAAATTTTCTTTTGTTATTTATAGTTCTATCCCAAGCATAGGTTTTTAAACTCACGAACTTGAAATACTCTTCCTTACTAGATGAAAACCACATGGCTAAACCTTCATTTTAAAATGGTAGTGAACAATAAAACTATGACTTTAAAATGATGAAGTTGCTGACAATTATCAGTTGAGTATAAAAAATAGGGATAGCAAAGCGCGTCAGTTGGTTAAGCGAATAGAATCAAAAACCAATGGGCTTTTAAATTATTGAATTGCACAGAGGCATCATTAAAAATACACACGCCACACCACATTGGTGGTTAAACCTAAAGAGAACCTCGAGAATCTATTCGCGGTGTTGTTGTCGCTTACTCTAAAATAATTATTTACAGCATTCTGACGGTCTGAGATGTTCCATACAGATGCTCCGATTTCGGATCGTACCTTACCGCTAAGTTTAAATTTATACAAAGCAGAGGCGTCTATTCTGAGATAGTCCAGTAATCGTTCTGTATTTGCAACATCAAAATTAACTTCGTCATCTACTACCTCATTTCCTGCAAGTGGGACAGAGGTAGGTTTGCCTGTTCTGTAGTTTAGTCCGGCAGAGATGTTCCATGAGTCATTGCTGTAGGTCGTACCTAAAGTAATGGAATGTGAAATATCAAAATTGCTGGGAAAACTTTGGTCTTCGAGAGCTTCGAATGTATAGGTATTGTTGATATAAGCATAGCTTAGCCAACTATTAAAATTCCCATAATTCTTCCGGCAAAGCAATTCAAACCCATAAGCATCATAGCTGCCTGTTTCTCTAGCAAACTCATATTTAGTTGTAAAACTCTGACTTTGCGTGGTTATACCTTCAACCCTTTTGAAATAGCCTTTAGCATCTAGCAACCAGCCATCTTTTTTTAGCATTATCCCTAAAGAGGCTTGCTTGCTTTGAATGATTGGGATGCTATCATTATCTGTAAGTTGCCAACGCCTCCTTTCAATACCTAAGAAGTCATTTTGAAAATTTACGATTTGAGAGGTATTTTGATGTTTAAACTCACCCTGAGCTTCAACTTCGACAAATTCGCCGAGAGATTTCCTAACGCTAATTCGAGGTTCAATAATGATTTTATCAAATTTTGGGAGGTAATTCACTCTTACACCGCCTCTTACTGAAAAATCATTCGTGGCATTTTTATAAAGAGCTTGGGCAAAAGCAGCATGTGTTCTTAGAATTTCTTCATCGCGCCTTACAAAACGTGGCAAATCAATATCGTTTAGGTTAATCACTTCGGTTTCTGTAAAATGATAGCCTAAGTTGAAGCGCCAAAGGTTTTGGGTGTAACTATTATTAAGCTTAACACTGGTTTCTGAAACTATATTCTCCTGTAAAAATCGCTGCTGAGCCTCTATATCGGCATTTATGGCCTGTAACTTATAATCACTATTGTAGACGCTTAGCTCGGTACTTATTTTATCACTCCATAATCTTTGATAATGAAGGCCAAAACCTAAGCTGTTTTGTGAGGCGTTGCTCTCTCGTGTTCTCAGAGTGTTGTTAACAATGGCATTTTCATTGAAGCTCAAGTCGTTATTAATTAGGATAAAATTAAAGCGAATATAATCGTTATCGGTTGGTTGGTATAACCATCGTATGGCGGTATCGTAAAAGTTAAACTCTTGGTCGGTATTAGAGGTGTTGTTATCTACTTCTGTATTTTGGGTTACCCTATCAAAATATACGTCATAGGTAGGTGTTCTCACAAAATCGTCCAACGATTTTCTGGCCGCAATTTGAAGTGAAGAGCTGTTGCCAATTGGTATATTGGAAAACAATTCGGCATTTAAAAAATTAACACCAAAAATGTTGTTGAACTTGGAATCGATTTGTTGTTCGGTTTGCATATGGATTGCACCAGAAACGCCATCGGTTAAGGCCACATCAGAACCATTGTTGATAACACTGGCTTTTTGCGTCATAAGGGGATTAAAGCTAGAAATTAGCCCAAAAAAGTGTCCGGTTTGATACATCTTAATATCGTCCCAAAGGATGAGGTTTTGATCGTGCGACCCACCTCTTATATTGAGGTTTGAAACGGTCTCGTCTACACTTAAAATACTTGGTAAGGCTTGTACCGTTTGAAGAACATCAGATTCTATAAGTCCTGGCAATAGACTGAAGCGTTCATAATCTATAGAAGTGGTCCAGTCCTCTCGTTTATCAATACCTCTAACAAGGTAGGTCTCAATAAGTACAGGAGCAATGACCTGTTGTTGTACAAGCATTACAATGGTTGCGCAATCCTCTAAATTGAAATATTTGGCTTGGCGTTCAATAGTTTTAAAACCAATATACCTTAGGGTTAGGATATCTTCTGCAGACCTGAGGTCAATTTCAAAATAACCATTGGAATCGGTTATGGCATAATTGAAGTTGCTCTTAATGGTAGCGCCTTCCAAAGGGCGCATAAATTCTGAATCTTTTATGATACCACATAGCCGAAGTGTCTTTGTCACCGTGTAGACCATAGCGGAAACTTTTTCAAAAACCAATCCGGTTTGCTGTTCAAGAGATTTAAGTTGCTCTTTGAGTTTAAGCTGTCCAGAAGGCTTATTAACTGAGATACCTTCTAAAAGGCTACTTTCATAATTAAATGTAATATTATGAGTGCGTGAAAGTTCTTCAAGAGCACTGGTTAAAGGGATTTTCTCCTCTACAGTTTGGGCTTGCGATGCAAATAGGGCAACAAAGCACAACACGAAAAAAACAAAGACTTTACTGTGCTTCATGCCTTATAATGACCTTGTTGTTTTCTAGTATGGCATAGGTCAAATTAAGGGGCTTTGTTATAGATTTAAGGGCATTATCTAAGTTATTATGTTCAAAAGCACCAGTAAATTTCATGCTGATATCTGTTGGGATATCTACCTCAATGTTGTATTGCTTTTCTAGCTCTTTGATGACATCAGGAAAAATGGCATTTTTAAAGACACTCATGTTTTTGAGCCAATACGGTTCTGCTACACTAATATTGGTGGTAATACCTGTTCCAGAGGACAACAAAAATTCGGTACCCGCAGGTAACTTAATAGTTTTATTACCGTAGCTTACCTGTACTAAACCTTCGTAACAAGATACTTTAAAGATACTATCCCTTGACAGGACATTAAATTCGGTTCCCAAAACGCTAACGGTTCCTAAATTGGTATTAACGTCAAAGCGCTTACCTTTCTCTACATCGAAAAAGGCTTCACCTTTTAAGTTAAGCATACGGTTATCTCGCCATTTAGCACTGTTAAATTCCAATTCTGATAACTCATTAAGATCAACGCGTGAATTATCAGGCAAGGTAATCTGTTCTTTCTCGGCTAAATCTGTTCTAAATGAGGTTGTTTTGTTATTGTTTATAAGCGTAAATAAGGCTAGGCCCACAACGAGAACCGCTGCCATACCAGAAATAATTTTCAGCCACGGCGTCCTTGTGTTTTTATGCTCACTGAGTTTTTTATCAAAAGCTTCGTAAGAGGGTACTTTTGCGTTTGTAGCACCGCTAAATCTTTGGGCTTCTGCAACAATTTCCTTGTAGAGCGCAGCATCTTCCATGGCATTAAAAGCCTCCAACTCTGCCTTGGACAGGTCATTGTTCAACCATTTTTTTATTAAATCCACTTTTTCCATAACATGCTGTTATACTATTAAAACAACTTAAAATGCAATTGTCCCAAAATTATTTTTGTTTGAGTTCTTCAAGGTGTTCCTTCAGTGTTTTCATTGCAGCGTATATTCTATGCTCCGCCATTTTTTTGGTGATTCCTAAAATTTCCCCAACCTCCTTATGTGTTTTGCCATCGACTTTACTTAAAAGAAATGCGGTGCGCTCTTCTTCCTTTAATTGTGATAGTACATTTTGAAACTTTTTCAGGAATTCCTTTTTTCGCAATATAAATTCTGGCGTTTCGTTCGTATAGTCCTTAGGCTTTACCTTTTGGTAATTAAGAACCACTTTTTGATGCTTTACCTCATTAAGCATCATATTATTGGCCGTGGTATACAAAAATGATTTGGCTGCTTCTGGCGAAACTTTAGCACAGTTTTCCCATAACTTTATAAAGGCTTCCTGTACTTTATCGGCAGGGTTAAGCAGGTCTCCATACTTATAATACAGAATATTGCTCAAGGTTTGTGCATACTTCTCGTAGAGTTTAGAGAATCTAAATTTATCGCAAATATCTTTATAAATGGGCTGGGTCACCTTAGAATCAAATTAGTTGGAATGATACAAAATATTTTAATGTCTTTCAGAAAAATAGCACTTATAGTTTATCAATGAAAACCGATTAATTGTAAAATAAGAGTGATAAAAATAAAAGTTTTAAAATCATTTAATTGATGTGGTTCTTTTTTTGTCTTAAAAATAGCTGGTTAAAACAGTAAATTGGCTTCCTTTCATCAACGGAATAAAAACAGATAACAAGAAAATGAAATTTTTTTTGGGACATTTATAAAGTGAGTTGTTTTATTAATAAAGGCACCTTTGAGAAGAGGGCCATTCAAAAAACGAACTTAAAATAATTAAACCATTTATTATGAAAACTTTAAAACCAATTTTTGTGGTTATCCTAGGGATTTTTCTTTCAGTAACCTCATGTAGAACTGAAGAGGATGTGTCCATAGATCCACCAGCGCAACAAGCGATTGAAGCCAACTCTGCTGTTGCAAGTTTAATGAGTAGTGTCGCTGCAAATGATGGGTCTGTAGACAATATAGTCTATAATGCCAACTGCTTTACCATTCAGCTTCCTATCACCGTAACGGTAAATAGCATTGTGATTACAATAACTGAAATTGGTGATTACGATGATCTCGAGGAAATTCTTGACGCCTTTGACGACGATGACGATAACATAGAAATAGATTTTCCTGTTACTATAGTTTTAGCAGATTATACAGAAATCGTTATAAATAGTCTAGATGAATTAGAAGATTATGCAGACGATTGCGCTGGAGAAAATGAAGATGATGATGATATAGAGTGTATAGACTTTGAGTATCCGATTACGGCCTCTGTGTTCAACGCCAATAACGATTTAATAGAATCCATTGTTATTAATAACGATAACGAAATGTACGATTTTATTGATGATTTAGACGAATTTGCTGCAGTAACTATTGATTTCCCAATAACAGTTGTTTTTGCAGATGGTACCACCCAAACCATAAATACCATACAAGAACTTGAAGTTGCCATCGAAATAGCTGATGATAGCTGTGATGAGGATGATGACTATGATTATAATGATGACGATTGCGACAATTGTACTACAGATCTGCTTTCTGATGTGTTAACACAATGCACAGACTGGTACATCGATGAGTTAGAGCGAAACGACAATGATTTAGAAGACAATTACGATGGGTACTTCTTTACCTTTAATTCCGATAATACAATTTCAGTAGCTTGGGATAATGGGTCTCAAACAGAAACAGGAACATGGAATGCAAGTGGTTCTGGGAATAATATTACCGTTGAGATTAGTATTCCAGGCTTCACCGATGTCAATGACACATGGGTTCTTCATGAAATAGAAAATGACGATAACGACGAGTTGGAAGTAAGCCTAAGAATAGGCGATGACGACGAACTCGAATTTAAGAACAATTGTTCTGGAAATGGAAATGTAGATGATTCAGCTTTGGTTAATGCCTTAACAAATGGCGATTGGTACGTTACCTATTTCTTTGACGACTCGGATGAGACAGCAGACTTTGCCGATTACGTCTTCAACTTTGCATCAGATAACACGGCTACGGCAACAGATTCTAACGGTACGGTTAATGGTATTTGGTCAACTTCGTCCGGAGATACGACGCCACTTGCCCTTAATTTGAACTTTGGAAGTACTTTCCCTCTAGAGGAGTTACAAGAAGATTGGGACGTCATCGAAGTGACGGATGATATAATCCGTTTAAGGGATTTTGATGATGACGATGACTCAGAAGATTTTCTAACCTTTGAAAGGAACTAAATAAGTATTTAATGGATTGATCAAGACCAAATCGGTCTGGATACAATTGAATTAATAGCAAGCCAACCGCGATTATCGTGGTTGGTTTTTTTATTAAAAAATTACTTTGATAAAGATTAAGAAGAAACTGAAAAAAGGAGCTCTGAATGTGAAAAGAGAAGTGTCTAGAATAAGAGATATTTTTATGAATAATAATATTACCTTTACCATCCCAAATATCATAAATTATGCTTGAGAATTTTTGGTTCAACGTGCAATACGGCATGAACCATGTTTTAGACCCAAATGGCTATGACCACGTACTGTTCTTAATGGTTCTGGCCGTACCTTATGTCTTTAAGGATTGGAAACGTATTTTGCTTCTAGTATCCATGTTTACCCTAGGCCATACCTTATCCCTTGTACTTGCTGCATATGGTGTCGTTAACGTAAATGCTGCATTAGTGGAATTTTTAATTCCCGTAACCATACTTATTACAGCCTTATACAACGTATTCACTGCTGGTAAAAAGGATAAAGCAAATTCTATTGGCTTATTATTTTTTGCAACCCTTTTCTTTGGACTAATACATGGTTTGGGCTTTGCTCGCGAGTTTAAGATGTTTGCGGGTCAGTCTGAAAATAAATTGGAATTATTAATTGAGTTTGCTTTAGGAATTGAACTCGCCCAAATTATAGTTGTATTTGTGGTCTTGTTCCTAGGGTTTTTATTTCAGACTTTATTTAGATTTTCTAAACGCGACTGGGTCATGGTACTTTCTGCAGTAGTTGTAGGCTTGGTAATCCCTATGATTACAGGTAGCGATTTGTTAAACTAGGTCTAAAGTTTGGTAAAACTTTAACTCTAAGCCAATTGTCTATAAAATACTAACCTTTTATCTTCGTTAAATACCTTGTACGTTTGTGCAAACAAAACTTGTAATGTCAGCAAAGAAGCAATTACGATACGATAAGGCCTATTTAAGAATCGCTAAGGAATGGGGTAAATTATCCCATTGCAAGCGGAAGCAGGTCGGTGCTTTAATCGTTAAGGATCGAATGATTATTTCTGATGGGTACAATGGCACACCAACAGGTTTTGAAAATTATTGTGAAGACGAAGAAGGCTACACCAAATGGTATGTGCTTCATGCCGAAGCTAATGCTATATTAAAAGTGGCCTCGTCAACCCAATCCTGCAAAGGTGCTACCTTGTATATTACCTTGTCGCCATGCAAGGAATGTAGTAAGCTGATTCATCAAGCAGGAATAATCCGTGTGGTCTATCAACAAGCTTATAAAGACGATTCTGGGTTGCAATTTTTAGAGCGTGCAGGAATAACGCTGGATCACATACAAGACTTAAATGCCTAATGGCTACAAAAAATAAATATATTCCTCTTTTAATTGGCACTGCAATTGCGGTGGGTGTTTTTATTGGTGGAAAGCTTAATTTCACAGACACCTCAGACCGATTGTTCACGACCAACAGTAAGAAAGACAAACTCAACCGACTTATTGATTACATTGACTATGAGTACGTCGATGAGGTAAATACAGATAGCATCGTAGACGTTACTGTTAATGGTATTTTAGACAATCTCGATCCGCATTCAACCTACATACCAAAAGAAGATTTGCAGCGGGTTACGGAAAACATGAAAGGCGATTTTGTTGGTATTGGGATAAATTTCTATCCCTTTAAGGACACCATAGCGGTTATAAAGCCAACGGCAGGAGGACCAAGCGAACGTGCTGGCATCATGCGAGGGGATCGTATTTTAATGGCAGATGGCGACACTCTATTTGGTAAGACCATAACCAATGACCTGATTACCCAAAAATTAAAAGGAGATAAAGGCACTAAAGTCACCTTGACTGTTTTCAGGAAAAGTGAAAATAAGATTTTTGATGTCGATGTATGGCGCGAAGACATTCCCATAAAAAGTGTAGTAGCTTCTTACATGCTAACGGATAATCTTGGATTCATAAAGATGAACCGCTTTGCAGAATCGTCTTTTAATGAATTTAAAGAAGCCTTGGATGATTTAAAAGCACAGGGCGCAAGCAAATTGGTCTTAGATTTAAGGGATAATCCTGGAGGATTTTTGGGAATTGCGGAGAGGATTGCAGACGAATTTTTAGAAAAAGGCAAGCTTATTCTATTCACACGGGATAAAAATGGAAGGGAAGAACATACCTATGCTACAAAACGTGGCGATTTTGAACAAGGAGAACTCTACGTTTTAATCAATGAGAATTCAGCATCGGCTAGTGAGGTCATTGCTGGAGCCTTACAAGATAACGATAAGGGTATTATTGTAGGTAGACGATCTTATGGTAAAGGCTTGGTGCAAAGGGAAATGGCCTTAGGTGACGGCAGTGCCATTAGGTTAACGGTCTCTAGGTATTACACGCCTACAGGACGCTCTATTCAGAGACCTTATACCAATGGTAATAACAGAGCCTATTACAATGATTATTTTAAGCGCTTGCGCACAGGAGAGCTGGTAGATGAGGATAATATTAAGGTTGAAGATTCATTAAAATTCACAACACCCAAAGGCAAGGTGGTCTATGGTGGAGGCGGAATCATTCCGGATATTTTTGTGCCTGTAGACCGTAATTTTGATAATGAAACTATAAACTTCCTGAGACGCCGTGGTCATTTTGGGCGTTTTGTTTTTGAAACTTTAGATGAAGAAAGAGATTTATTTGCTGCGTATTCTAAATACGATTTCATCAATAACTATAACGTAAGCGATGACATGGTTCTTCAATTTCAAGACTATGTAAATGATAAAGAAGGGACCAACTTTAGTTTTGCAGCTTACTATAATCAATTAAGAAGACTCATAAAAGCATCTTTGGGCCGTCAGCTCTTTGACGATGACTCCTTTGAAGAAATTCTCAATAAGGATGACGCCATGGTGCAAGAAGTAATTTTGCTCAGTACGGAATATCCTAACTTTAAACAGTAACCTTGTCGTGCACTTTGGTGTGTTTGCCATCATTCCAAAGTGTTAAAATATCGGTAGCCACTTGCGCACCACTTCCAGCGGCTATAGAAAATTGGCTGCGCCATCCTGCTAAAGTTCCTGCCACGTACAAGTTCTCTATTATTTTATGGTCCGTATTTTTTAGCCAAATGCGTTGTTTTTCGGCTACAGCCTTCGGATGAGGTTCAACAAACGCCTCAAGGCCTTTAATGGTAAATAGGTTGGTATAACCTACAGCAATCACAACGACTTTGGCATGATAACTATTTTTAGTTGTTTCAACTGTAAACCCTCCATCTGCTGTTGAAGTCACGGATTTAACCTTTTCCTTTTCAATTTGGGTAACGTGAGGATATAACGTGGCTAATTGTTGTTTGCCTTGTTCTAAAATATCCTTACCTAAAGTGCCAGGTTTTAGGCCCAAGACATTATTGAATAATGCAGACTGTAAGTGCGATGCTTTTTGGTGCATAACAATACCAATCTCTTTTCCTTTAGCATAGTCTTTGTGTTGGGCCGATCCCAAAACTAAAGCACAAGACATGCCTGCGGCACCACCACCTATAATCAAGACATCGAAAGTCATTTGCGACGTTTTTGAAGGGCCTCAATTTTCATGGACACTCTTAGAATCTGCAATAAAATTAAAGCGCAAAGACCAGCGATTATAGTTAAAACAGCTGTAAAGCTCTCACCCTCAAAAAGAGCGTTAAAATTAAGTTTAGTAGCATTAAAGGCAATCAATAGTATCGCTAATATAGATAAGATAAGCGTTGCAATTTTCATAGTTTTTTATTCTCTAATGCAAAGATAATGCTTCAAATCGGTAATCAGAAATGCGTCTAATTAAATGAACAAGGCTTTAATATTATGGGCAAAAAGTTTAACCGCAATGGCCAATAGGATTACACCAAATACTTTTCTAATAATTTGAATTCCATTTCCGCCAATAACACGCTCAATTTTAGCAGAAGTTTTAAGAACTATATATATTACCAATACGTTTGCGATTACGGCAACGATAATATTTTGAATGTGAAACTCTGCGCGCAAGGACAACAAGGTTGTTAAGCTCCCTGGCCCAGCGATTAATGGGAAGGCCAACGGAAATACAGAAGCCGTAAGTGCATTGTGCTCTTCATCTTTGTAGAGGGTAATCCCCAATATCATTTCCAAGGCTATGAAAAAGATAACAAAAGCACCAGCAACGGCAAAGGAATTAACATCAACACCAATAAGGCTTAAAATACTTTTTCCCAAAAAGAGGAATAAGATCATGATAACACCTGCAATAAGCGAGGCTTTCTCACTCTGTATATGGCCAACTTTTTTACGTAAATCTATAATGATGGGTATGTTACCAACGATATCTATGACTGCGAAAAGGACCATAAACGCAGTGAATATTTCCTTAAAATTAAGTTGCATTAGAAGCCGTTTTAAAATTCGCCGCAAAGGTGCGATTTCTTTACTGATTTTCAACGTTAAATAACTGTAAAGTTTAGCTATTTTTGTACCATGTTTCAGCTTAAAAAAACACTCGTTTCCGAAGACATCATAGAAAATGATTTTGTCTGTAATCTTTCAGCTTGTAAAGGGGCTTGCTGCGTGGAAGGCGACGCTGGGGCACCACTAGAAAAAGAAGAAGTTGGGATACTCGAGGAGTTGTATCCGAAAATAAAACCATTTCTTAGAAAAGAAGGTATAGCAGCTATTGAAGCTCAAGGGACTTCAATAAACAGTCCATTGGGTGAGCTCGAAACACCTCTGATTAATGGTGCCGATTGTGCCTATGTCATTTTTGACGATAAAAACAAGGCCCTCTGCGGTATTGAGGAAGCGTATAACCAAGGCGCCATTGATTGGAAAAAGCCGGTAAGTTGTCATTTATATCCAGTACGTGTTAAGGACTATTCAGAATTCTCGGCAGTCAATTACGACAGATGGCATATCTGTGATGATGCCTGTACTTTGGGTAAGGAACTTCAGGTGCCAATTTACAAATTCGTGAAGCAAGCTCTAATCAGAAAATTTGGTGAAGCATGGTATCAAGAATTGGAAAAAATTGCCCAAGAGCGGCAAAAAGACTAGCCTGAATTTTGTTTTAAAAAGGAAGTGATGGGCTATTGATTTTGATCAATGAAATGGCAAAAAAATTCCACAAACAAAACCCTTTAAGCACGGTACTTTAAGTCTTATTTATTAAGCACATTCTTACAATTTTTATATTTCACAAAATTCTGTAATCTATTGAAAACAAGCAATATAAGCCTTATTTTGTTTAAGGTGCAGTGATAATGGCCATACCGCCAACTTGTTAAAAACTTGTTGACAATGTTTATAAAATTACCTTTCATTATCCTATACATTTTTAAATCTTTGTCAGTCCCAAATCACTCCTAAAAAGTTGTTTAATAGTCAAAAAAAGTAAAAGAAACATGTCGCAAGCAGTAGAACCAATTTTAGAAGAAAACAAAGATCGTTTTGTAATTTTTCCAATCCAGCACCATGATTTATGGGAGTGGTACAAGAAGTCCGAAGCTAGTTTTTGGACCGCTGAGGAAATAGATTTACACCAAGATTTATCGGATTGGTCTACTAAATTAAATGATGACGAACGTTATTTTATTAAACATATTTTAGCCTTTTTTGCCGCAAGTGATGGGATTGTAAATGAAAATCTGGCGGAAAATTTTGTAAACGAGGTTCAGTACAGTGAAGCTAAGTTTTTCTACGGCTTCCAAATCATGATGGAGAATATCCACAGTGAAACTTACTCGTTACTTATAGACACCTACGTTAAAGATGAGGAAGAGAAAGATGTCCTTTTTAAGGCCATAGAAAATTTTCCAGCCATTAAGAAAAAAGCAGACTGGGCCTTAAAGTGGATTGAGTCGCCAAGTTTTGCCGAGCGTTTAATTGCTTTTGCAGCAGTAGAAGGTATTTTCTTCTCAGGAGCGTTCTGCTCTATTTTTTGGTTAAAGAAAAGAGGCTTAATGCCAGGTTTAACCTTCTCAAATGAATTAATATCTAGAGACGAAGGTGTTCACTGTGATTTTGCAGTACACCTGCACAATAACCACTTGGTAAATAAAGTGCCAAAAGAGCGTATACGTGAAATTATCATAGATGCATTAAATATAGAAAGAGAGTTTATCACAGAATCATTGCCTGTAAGCCTTATAGGGATGAATGCTAAACTCATGACGCAATATTTAGAGTTTGTTACGGATAGGCTATTAGGAGAGCTTGGATGTGAGAAAGAATACAATGCGTCAAATCCGTTCGATTTTATGGATATGATTTCGCTTCAAGGAAAAACCAATTTCTTTGAAAAACGCGTTTCAGAATATCAAAAAGCCGGAGTGCTAAACAAGGAAGAAGAGAAAGATAAATTTTCTTTCGACGCTGACTTTTAATTGGGTTAGGTCTAGACTTAGGCCAAAAAATCCAATGCCTTTTCTGTCCCAAATCTAAGTTTTGAGGCAGATTCTATAACAATTAATTAATCTAACAGTAGTGGGTAGGTTGCCTATACAGGAAACTTGTCTGCTCGAACTAACTAACTAACGCCATGCTGAGTTGGTGTATTCAGCGGGTATTAAATTAAATAACGTATGTATGTAATTAAAAGAGACGGCCGTAAAGAACCTATGATGTTCGATAAGATTACGGCAAGAGTAAGAAAATTGTGTTATGGGTTAAACGAATTAGTGGATCCCGTAAAGGTAGCCATGCGAGTCATAGAAGGCTTGTACGATGGCGTTACTACAAGTGAACTAGACAATCTTGCCGCAGAAATTGCTGCGACAATGACCACAAGTCATCCTGACTATGCGAAGTTAGCTGCACGAATTTCGGTTTCTAACCTACATAAAAACACCAAAAAATCTTTCAGCGATGTCATGGAAGATTTATACACATACGTTAACCCAAGAACCGGAAAGAAAGCACCACTACTCTCAGATGAAGTATATAAAGTCATTACAGAGAATAAAGATAAATTAGATTCTGCCATTATTTACAATCGTGATTTTGGTTACGATTATTTCGGGTTTAAGACTCTAGAACGCTCCTACTTATTAAAACTGAATGGCAAAATTGCTGAGCGCCCACAACACATGCTAATGCGTGTATCTGTTGGTATTCATTTAGATGATTTAGATGCTGTACTGGAAACCTATGAGTTAATGTCCAAAAAGTACTTTACTCATGCAACGCCAACACTGTTTAATTCAGGGACACCAAAACCACAAATGTCGTCTTGTTTCTTGTTAACCATGAAAGAAGATAGCATTGATGGTATTTATGATACATTAAAGCAAACAGCTAAAATCTCACAATCTGCTGGAGGTATAGGCTTATCTATACACAATATCAGAGCTACGGGAAGCTATATTGCAGGTACAAACGGCACCTCAAACGGAATTGTACCCATGCTTCGTGTATTTAATGATACGGCACGTTATGTAGATCAAGGCGGTGGAAAGCGCAAAGGCAGTTTTGCCATTTATCTTGAAACTTGGCACGCGGATATATTTGATTTCCTGGACCTTAAGAAGAACCACGGAAAAGAAGAGATGCGTGCACGCGATTTGTTCTATGCGATGTGGATTTCTGATCTCTTTATGAAACGAGTACAGGAAGATGGCGAATGGACCTTAATGTGTCCTAACGAATGTCCAGGTTTGGCAGATACTCACAGTGAAGAGTTTGAAGCTCTATATACCAAGTATGAAGCGGAAGGTAAAGGGCGCAAAACAATAAAGGCAAGGGAATTGTGGGAAAAAATCCTCGAGTCTCAGATTGAGACCGGGACACCATACATGCTTTATAAAGACGCTGCTAACCGCAAGTCTAACCAAAAGAACCTAGGAACCATTAAGTCCTCCAACCTTTGTACAGAGATATTGGAATATACCTCTCCAGATGAAGTAGCGGTCTGTAACTTAGCATCAATTGCCTTGCCAATGTTTGTAAAGAATGGTGAGTTTGATCACAAGGAGTTGTTTAGAATAACCAAGCGCGTTACCAAAAATTTAAATCGCGTTATCGATAGAAATTACTATCCAGTACCAGAGGCTGAGAATTCTAATTTCCGTCACAGACCGATAGGACTGGGTGTGCAAGGTCTGGCAGATACCTTTATTAAGTTACGTCTGCCTTTTACGAGTGATGAAGCTAAAAAGTTAAATCAAGATATTTTTGAAACCCTTTACTACGCAGCCGTTACCGCTTCTATGGAAGAGGCTAAAGCTGATGGGCCTTATCAAACCTATGAAGGCTCGCCAATAAGTAAAGGTGAGTTTCAACACAATCTTTGGAACATAAAAGATGAAGAGTTAAGTGGTCGCTGGGACTGGGCAAAGTTGCGTAAGCAAGTCCTTAAGCATGGCGTAAGAAATTCACTTTTAGTCGCTCCGATGCCAACAGCAAGTACATCGCAAATATTAGGAAATAACGAGTGTTTTGAGCCATACACCTCTAACATTTACACCAGACGTGTTCTTTCTGGAGAGTTTATTGTTGTAAATAAGCATCTCTTGGAAGATTTAGTTGAACTTGGTTTATGGAATGAAAGTGTTAAGCAGGACATCATGAGAGCCAACGGTTCAATTCAAGGCATCGATGTTATTCCAGAAGACATTAAGGAGCTTTACAAAACGGTTTGGGAACTTAGCATGAAGGATATTATTGACATGTCCCGTCAGCGTGGTTATTTTATTGACCAATCACAATCGTTGAACTTATTTATGGAAGGCGCAACAATGGCCAAATTGACCTCTATGCATTTTTACGCTTGGAAGAGCGGCTTAAAAACAGGCATGTACTACCTGCGCACTAAGAGTGCTGTAGATGCCATTAAGTTCACTCTAACCAATAAGAAGAAAGAGCAACCGGTCGCAGAGGCTGTTAAGGTAACTGAAGATGCCGTGGTAGCAAAACAAAAAGCCAAAGCTGCAAAAACCGCTGCTAAGTTTACCCAAGAGACCACAGAGGTTGAGCCATTAACACCCGAAGAAATGAAGGCGTTAATAGCGCAGGCGAAAGAAGGGGAAGGTGATGATTGTTTAATGTGTGGGTCTTAGAAACGACTTATACCATTGTTTTAAGTGTTAAAAAAACCTCTCAATCTGAGAGGTTTTTTTTCAACTAGTATTAGATTGTATAACAAAAAAAGCACCCAATGCCGAACTATACGGGAGGATGCTTTTTATTCGTTGAGGGTAATGGATTAATTGGCCTCCATAAGGGCGAAAAACTTGTCTATATTCGGCATTAAAATAATGCGTGTACGTCTATTTTTAGCTCTATTCTCTTTAGAATCGTTATCTACAAGTGGCTGGTAGCTACTTCTTCCAGACGCAATTAATTGCTCAGGAGCTACCTTAAATTGCTTCTGAAGCTTTCTAACTACAGATGTAGCACGTAACACACTAAGATCCCAGTTATCTTGGATTTTTGCTGTATTGATACTTCTAGAATCTGTGTGTCCTTCAACCATAACATCTAAGCTAGGCTCAGAATTGATAACATCGGCAAGTTTTTTCAAAATCTTGTCTGCTTTATTGCTCACACGATAGCTTCCAGTATTAAACAACATATCATCAGCTATAGAAATCATAACTACAGTTTCGTTAATATCTACAACAAGATCTTCGTCTTCATCTAAATCGCTCGTGTCAATAGCCTTACTTAAATTATACTGAACGGCAAGGTTCATGGAGTCCTTAAGTGTTTTTGCCTTAGCTAATTTTTCCGGATCAACCTTATCTAAGGTTTCCAACATTTTTTGCTTGCTCATTCCAGACATAACAGTACCATCTTCATTCACCTCAAATTTGGCTTCGTTTTCTATGGTTAAGCCTTCGACATCTTGATTAAGAGATTGAATTTTGGCATTGTATTCGTTTACACGTGCTTCTATAGCCGCAAATTTGTTTTCAAGCTCTTCCTTCTCTACGCGTGTTTTGGTGAGCTCACTTTTTATTTGGCCATTTTCTTCTTCTAAGGCCACATACTTTTTCTTGGACACACATGAACTTAGAAGTAAAACACTAACAAAAAGAATTGAAATTTTTTTCATGATTTAATAATTGGTTTAAAGAATTTATACATTACATATACGACAAGAGGAAAGTTTTAGACGTTGAAATGCGGATATTTCTCATTATTCTTTTTTAATATTGATTTTGTTAAAAAGAAAAGATGTCTATTGTCAATAATAGATTTAGGAAAACCTCTTATTTAGGGTTATTTATAGTTCTTGTACTCACAACTATTTTTTGGTTTCCATCTGTTTATAAATCTGTGCTTTCGGATGATTTCGAGGTGAGAAATTACCAAATGCAATGCGTGGATTGGTTGGTAGTATTAATGATACTATGTCTAATTAAATTTGGTGAAAGAAGTAAATTTAAATCTCTTAACATAAAAAAACCAACACTCGAATATTTGGGTATTGGTCTAGGACTTGGTGGCTTCAGCATGTTATATATTCTTGTTCACAGAATTGTACTGAATCAACTAGGTATTACAACCAGCTTCGAGCAACAGATAGAAAACCCAAATCTAGGTCTAGTTGGTCCAGAGTTTGTCTTTACCTACGGCATTTTAAGCTTAATAACCGCAGGAATAGCCGAAGAGATTATTTACAGAGGCTACGCTACTGAGAGACTTATGAAATTAAAAGGTTCCTATTGGATAGCATTTATTGTTCCATTAATTGCATTTGTTTTAATGCATTATCGAACTGGTATAGATCATTTATTTATTGTCTTGGCGGTAGGTAGCTTAATGCAATTTTATTATCTGAAATTTCGAAATCTCACAATTAACATTATTGGCCATTTGTTCATAGATTTAATGGCCTACACTGCCATCTTATATAAAACGTTTAATTAATTACTAGGATAGCCTTAAGTAGATGCTTTTTATAGATAAAGCTTTAAGTTGAAACAATAATTTGGCTTTAATGGGTTAGTAAATTACCACGTTATTAGATGGAACTAATTAATCTGCCATGGATGAAGAAAACTTCTTGGTTTGGAGGACGTTATCCTTCCATAAGCCGTAAGAGATTTTATGCTTTTTTAAATTTAGTTCTATTCGCATCACCACAAGTTTTCCTGAAGTGTTTAAATATCTTAATTTATATAATTTGACAGTCTTTGAACTTTGATCAATGAATTGCTTTAATGATACAAAATCTTTGAAATCCTCTATAGATTCAATAAGATCATTAACAGGTAATAAATAAGAAGCCATTGTCTGGACAAAAATTTTTTGGAAAACTAATAAAATTAATTCATTGTTAATTAAATGTAATGTTAAGTTTAATTGTAAGGGATAAATGAGATTTAGGAAGATAAATATTTTTGTTCATTCCCTTAGCATACGGTTTTAGCTAGGAGGTATTAGCAATATCCTGCATAGATTCAGTGTGAAAGTGAAAATTCACAGTTTAACCAGATAAAAAACTTTTACTCAAAATATTTTTATGGGATGCTTGTTTTTCTTTAGACTGGAAGGTGTAGTTTCTAGCCGTCATTTTTCTTAGAAAGAAAATAATTGCCTTTACTTTGACTCAAAGGCTTTATTCTACTGTATAATTTTGCAAATCTAGAAGAAATTGCCACAAGGTCTTTACTCTCTAATAGAATCGTAAAAAGCAACATACTGTTTCTCATATTCAAATCGTTATTTCTTATGTCATTTATGCGTTCCGCAAGTATAAGCTCTATAGATTCTAAAATTTCTTTTTTACGGGTCATAAGTTCGTTTAGGTTAGCAAAGTTTTGGTTTTTAATTAATTCAGCCAGAATTTCAAAATAGTTATTTATGTCATTTCTAAGTTTTAAAATATCAGTACCGTAATAATTATTGACAGGTGTTAAACTACGGGATACATGCTCTAAACATGTCTCAGAAATAAGCGATATGGATTGTACCATATCCTGGACAAGGTCATAGACAAATACATACAGTCGGCCAGATTGAGTTGGTTTGTTGTCTAGACGTTTTATTAAGTCAAAAAGTTGATATTTTAGTTGGGTTTGTTCTTTCTTAATGGAGTTTACACGCTTTAAGGAGGTTTTGAGCAGATTTAGATCTTCATCCAAAAGACCATTTAATGCACTTTCATAGGCTTCCCTCACAACCAATAATGAGGATGCAACTTTTGCTGAGGTTTGATTAATGCTGTCTGCAAATAGGATAGATGTACGGGATCGTTGAAATTGTTCTCTCGCTTTCTTTTCTTTCTCTTTTTTCTTGTGTAGAAGAAATGTCCTGCTAATTAGAAAAACAACCAATAATATGAGGATGCCAATAGCTTTGATATCAAAAAAATAAATAAATATCGCAAACGCTGCAGAAGCAGTAAACGCTAAAATCGCTGTAACAAACCAACCGCCAATGACGTTTATAACACCTGCAATTCTAAATACGGCACTATTACGTCCCCAGGCTTTATCGGAGAGAGATGTACCCATTGCCACCATAAAAGAAACGTACGTAGTGCTAAGGGGTAGCTTTAGTGAGGTGGCATAGGCAATTAAAATACTTGCTACGGCCAAATTTACAGAAGCTCTTACCAAGTCAAATGCTGGTAGTGGCTTACCCTTTGTGTTGTCGTATAGTTCTTGTGAGGTTTGAAAACGCTTTTCAGTCTTCTCCAGCCAAGTCTCTGGAATGGCGTCATTCACCTTTTTGCCTAATAAAATGGAGTATCTTACGATGCGTTTAGACAAAATGTTAGGATTAAAGCGTTCGTCACCCTCACTTTGACGTCCAAGATTGACTTCAGTTTCCGTTACGGCCCTAGCTTTTTTTGAAAACCATAAAGTAACAGTCATTATTAAACCTGCTAATAAAAGCATATATGATTTTGATTGGATGGGTTCTAGTAAAATTCCCATGGCATAACTTTCAGCCGGAACTCCTGATGCACTCCAAGCTAAATAAGACTCATATCCTGCAATTGGTACGCCAATAAAATTAACAAGGTCATTGCCAGAAAATGACATGGCTAATGTAAATGTTCCGAATAAAACAACTACTTTAAGTATGTTTATTTGAAAAGCTTTGTGTAAAAAAACAACAATACAGGTCCAAATTACAACGGCAAACCCAAATGTTACTAGAGCATTTTTTTGAACATTAGCTATAAGTCCTTCCGAAATAAATGAAGCACCAGATATCCCTTTTATGAATAAAAAATAAGTTAGTGAAGACAAGGCCAGCCCGCACCATAAATAATTTATCCAAGCCATATTTTTTGAAACATTAAATGTAAAAATGAGTCTTGAGATATATTGTACAACACTTCCAATTGAAAAGGCAATTATAATAGACAGAAAAATACCAGAAATGATAAGTAAGGCACTTGAGTAGTTGATGTAATTGTCTAAAGTAGCCAATGATTCTTCCTGAGATGCGATTTTTAAAAGAGAAACCGCGACAGCAGCACCGAGTAATTCAAAAACTATCGATACCGTCGTTGAGGTTGGCATACCGAATGTGTTGAACAAATCGAGCAAAATAATATCCGTAATCATAACAGCTATAAACACTACCATGATTTCTGAAAAATAGAAATAGTCGGGATTAAAAATTCCTTTTCGTGCCACTTCCATCATACCACTCGAAAAAGTAGCGCCTACCAAAATACCAAGACTGGCCACTATCATTATATTTCGCCGCGATGTTACATTGGAGCCAATTGCAGAGTTCAAGAAATTTACGGCGTCATTGCTCACTCCTACAATTAAATCTGAAATCGCTAGCACAAAGAGCAGGCCAACAACAAAAACATAAAAATCAGACATTAGTTTCGTTTAGTTGGAAAATCACCCTTAAATAACAAAATACTCTACGCTCTTTTGTGAATACAATGTAAAATTGGTGTTACCTAATAATTAAAATATTAGTCAAAGAAGAAGCCAATAAATACAACAGGAGTACAGCCGTTATTATTTGTCTACGGAATTAGACGGTGCTGTTAAGGTTGCGGGTTCTACTGAACTGTCATGAGCGCTATAATATTCTTCTAACAGGTTCATTGTAGCCGTTAAAAAATCCTTGGTCTCCAATAATAGTCCAAAATATAAGGTGGTATTTTTAGGACTGGATTCGTCGGTTCGTGTGCGCTCTACCTGTTTAGAAATTTTCGTTTTCACAAGATCGAACATGATGTCCTTTTCATGAAGGATTTCCCCAATTTTTTCAAAACTATGAGACAAGAAGGCTGTTTGAGTATTTACAAATAGCTTTTCAAGTTGCGCATCCAAGTCTTTTAATTCTTTAATCTGGCTAAACTTAAGTTTTTTATGATTGTTATTAACGTGCTTAAGACTCACTCTAGAAATATATTCTAGAGATTGCGTCATATCCTGAAGATAGTTGAGAATATTTAAATAAAAGTTACTGGCCGATAAGCTAGGCTCTTCTAGATTTTTTATAAAGAAAAAGACATTGTCTCTAAGATCATCAACTTCATCAGACAATTTTTCCACTTGTTTCTTATTCTTTTTTAACACGGCCAAGTTTTGAGTAGCCAAGCCATTTATAGCATTGGTGTAGATTCTATTGCCGCGTTTTACCACGTTGGCAATATTAGAGGCACTTTCATAAATTACGCCTTGTGTAGAGCTACTCTCGGCACGTTCTAACTTATCTTCCTCTTTTAAAACTTGATTAGTCTTACGATGGGAAATGTAGTTTTTACCAAGCATGATTAGAGCAAAGCAGAAAAGACCTACTATGGCATAGCCTTCACCATAAAATAATAAAACTGCCATTATAGAAGCAGCAGTAAAAGCACTAAATGCCGTAAAAAACCATCCGCCAATGACATTAAGAACACCAGCCACACGATACACAGCGCTCTCAGAACCCCAGGCTCTATCTGCTAGCGAAGTTCCCATCGTAACCATAAAGGTGACATAGGTTGTAGATAAAGGCAATTTCATAGAGGTGGCAATGGATATTAATACACTTGCTACCATAAGATTAACCGCTGCACGTACCAAATCAAAAGCAGGTGCATCAGCTGTTTTAACGATGACTCTGGGCGGTTTAAATTGTTGGTCTGCCCAAGTTTTATAGGATTCTGGTAAAACGCGATTTAAACTTGTGCCTACACCAATGGAGTAACGCACAATACTTCGCGATAGGAAATTAGGCTCAAAACGCTCGCGGCCTTCATCTTGGCGCGCTAAATCCACGGAGGTTTTCACCACAGCTCTAGCTTTGGTAGAAAACCAAAGAGTTAGTACCATGATTAATCCAGCCAATAAAAGTAATACGGGTTGCGTCTGCACAGGCTCTCCTAGAGCGGACATGACATAATCTGTGGACGCTATGCCACTTGTAGACCATACCTCGTAGGAATTATAGGCGGCAATGGGAACACCGATAAAATTAACTAAATCATTACCGGCAAAAGCAACTGCTAGGGCGAAGGTGCCTATGACTATAATTATGGTATAAATTTGAGCTTTAAAAAGCTTAACCGCTAAATACGATATAATAGTAAAAACGATAAAACTGCCTTCTAAAAAATAAAACGGGTGATTCGTTATAAAATCTAATATGTTAGATGGAATAAAGGTGGCATTTTTTAATCCCTTTACAATGATAAAATACATTATCGCAGTCACTGCTATACCGCTAAAAACGGCGCTGTACCATATAGGCTTCGCCTTAAAATTAAAAGACAACAAGAGCCGTGAAACATACTGAACAATAGCACCTATGGTAAAGGCAACAACAACGGAGAGTAAAATACCCAGAATTATTTCTAGAGCCTTGGAGTTATTAATGTAATTGGTAAGGTCGGTTAAACTCTGTGCCTCATCGCTATAGATTTTAATTAAGGCCATGGCAACCGAAGCACCTAAAAGTTCAAATACTATGGAGACTGTAGTAGACGTTGGTAAACCTAGCGTATTAAAAAAATCTAGAAGTAAAATATCCGTAAGCATTACGGCCAGGAAAATGACCATAATCTCATTGAACATAAATTCGCCAGGATTAAATATGCCTTTACGCGCCACTTCCATCATGCCGCTGGAGGTGAGCGCACCGACAGCAACTCCGATACTAGCAACAATAATTATGGTTTTAAATGAAACGGCCTTTGAACCGATGGCCGAATTAAGGAAATTTACGGCATCGTTACTAACACCAACAACTAAATCTGCTACTGCCAAAAAAGCTAAGATGGCGAGCACATAGATGTAAAGATTCTCCATACAGAGACTATTCTAAATTTATGTTTGCAAATTTGATCTTTTAATTTGATCGTTATGTTACCTAAGTGTTATGTTCTTTTAGGTATTTATAAATCTAATTTACGCCAATAACCACTAAAAGTAAACAATGTCTTATAAATTAATATTGGTGGATAGATATAAAATACATAAAAAGCTGATAAACAAAGTATAACACGCCTAATGTTAATTAAATGTTACGTAAAAGTTGTTTAAAAGTAAAATTAATGTTAAGTTTGTAATATAAATATTAACAGTAAACCCAAAGAAAATGAAAAAGTTAATAGTACTAATAGTGATGTTGTGTGTAGGGATTACATATGCTCAAAAGGAAAGAACACTAAAATTAAACAAAGAGAAAGATTTAATTGAAGTTGTATATTATCATGATAATGGTGAGATAAGTCAAAAGGGATATTACACGAAAGAAGGTAAACTCCATGGATATTGGTATAGCTATGATAAGAAAGGTAATAAACTAGTAGCTGCAAGCTATAACAATGGCAACAAAGTTGGACGTTGGGTTTATTGGATCGATGATAAAATGAAGGTCGTTGATTATACTAAAAACCAAATAACTGCTATTTATCAATAGTTACAATTAAAGTCTTATACTCTAAAAATAAAAAAGGCGTCATTGAAATGACGCCTTTCTTTTTGAGAACAAGCTCAGTATTAGTTGTTAATCCAAGCGAAATCAGATTCTTGGATTGTTGCTGCATTATATGTAGCACCTTCATTGGCATTAGCACCATTCACTTGTAAATCTGCTGGTCCTGAAGTTCCAGGGAAATCAAATTGCTCATCGAAACCTGATAAGGTTACCATCATCATAGTTGCGTTAGAAGCATTTTTCATTTGGATTCCAGTACCTCCAACTGTAGAGATAGCTGCAAAATTCACAAGAGTTGGGTTTGCTGGAGCTCCATCAGCTTCTACAGCAGTTGAGAAGTTTACATTTCCTTGCTTTATAAAAGTATCCGTAAGGGTACCATTCCATCCTTCAGTCCAATCAACAGAATCATCTTCCACATCTTCAGCATAGAATCCAGTGACGTTTACAGTACCACCGAAGAACTCGATTCCGTCATCAGCACCACGGATTATGGCTACATTGTCAATAGTAGTACCATCGCCAACAGCATATAAAGATAAACCGTTAAACTGTGAGTCAGCATTGATCTGTGCACCAGTATCTACTAATATTAAATAGTCAATATTTCCTGATGAGTCATTCTCATCTGTGCCGCCATATACTAGTCCACCAACTTCAGCTGTAGCGTTTACACCTTCTGTTGTTGGGGCATTACCACATAGCAATAATCCTCCCCATGGTAAGCCATCTGCAGAACGCATTTCTACTGGGTTGCTCATCTCTCCTTGAATGTCAATAGCACCACCTTGTAGAACCGCTAAGTAGTTTGCTGTACCAGAGTTAGAAACTATTGTAGTTCCTGCTGGGATAGTTAATGTAGCACCAGAGTTTACAAGAACAGGGCCATTGATAATATATTCAACAGACGCGTCTAGAGTTAGGTCAGAAGTAATATTTGCTGGTAGGACTTCAGAGTCAATACCATCTGTAGCCCAAGCAAAGTTACTAGCATTGGTCTGAGAAGACGCATAAACGGCATCAGCTGCTGTATCGGCATCAGCACCATCAATTTGTAATTCTGCAGGGCCAGAAGTTCCTGGGAAATCAAATAAATCAGTAAATCCAGTCGCAGTGAAACCATTAATAGTTGCACCGGAAGCATTTTTCATTTGGATAGCTAAACCACCAGTAGAAGAAATAGCTGTTAGATTTTCAATAGTTGGGTTAGCATTTACGCCATCAGCTTCAATCGCTGTTGAGAAATCTTGGATTGTATTTACCACATATGCAGTAGATAACGTTCCATTCCATCCTTCAGTCCAATCTATGGCATCGTCTTCAATGTTCTCTGCATAGAAGTTAGTTACGTTAACGGTACCACCGAAGAACTCAATACCATCATCAGCACCAGAGATTACAGCCACATTGTCAATAGATGTGCCATCACCTACAGCGTAAAGCGATAATCCATTAAACTGGGAGTCAGCATTGATTTGCGCTCCTGTGTTTCTTAAAATTAGGTACTCAATACTACCTGAAGAATCATTATCATTAGTACCTCCATACACTAAACCACCAACTTCTGCAGTAGCGTTTACACCTTCAGTGGTTGTTGCATTACCACACAATAATAAGCCACCCCAAGGAAGTCCGTCATCAGAACGCATTACTACTGGGTTACCAGGTGATCCTTGAATATTAATATCACCACCCTGAAGAACAGCAAGGTAATTTGCCGTACCAGAATTTGAGACTATTTCTGTTCCTGCTGGAATCGTTAAGGTTGCATTGCTGTTTACTAAAACAGGGCCAACAATTCTATACTGGATAGAAGGGTCTAATTGGGTATCTGTTACAATGTTTGACGGTAATACGTTATCGGTAATGTCTGTAGTAGTAGCCCAAGAAAACTGACTTGCATTGGTTTGTGAAGAGGCGTAAACAGCGTCATCAGCTACATTAGATCCAGCACCATCAATTATGAAATCACCAGGACCTGATGTACCAGGGAAATCAAATAAATCGTCATAACCTGTAGCAGTAAAACCGTTGATGGTTCCTCCTGAAGCATTTTTAACTTGAATGGCCAAACCTCCTGTAGAAGAAATGGCTGTAAGGTTATTGATAGTTGGGTTGTTATTTACACCATCAGATTCGATAACTGTAGAGAAGTTATCAATGGTTTGAGTTACATAAGCCGTGTTAATAGATCCACTCCATCCTTCAGTCCAGTCTATAGAATCATCTTCATTGTTTTCAAGATAGATGTTACTTACAGAAACAGTTCCACCAAAGAATTCAATACCATCATCTGTACCATTGATTATAGCTACGTTATTAATGTTTGTGCCAGAACCTACAGCATATAAAGATAAACCGTTAAACTGGGAATCAGCGTTGATTTGTGCACCAGCGTCTCTAATAATTAAGTATTCAATATCTCCTGAGTCGTCACTGTCGTTGTCACCACCGTAAACAAGACCACCAACTTCCGCTGTAGCATTGGCGCCCTCAGTGGTTGTGGCATCACCACAGATTACTAGTCCACCCCAAGAACCAGCTACACCATTAGAGCGCATAACTACTGGGCTTCCAGCAGTTCCTTGGATATCAATTGACCCACCTTTAAGAACAGCGATATACTTATCAGTGCCTTGTTGCGATACAATTTCAGTTCCAGCAGGGATAGTAAGAGTAACACCATCGGCTACCAATACACTACCAGATATGGTATATTGTACATTTGGGTCTAATGTTCTGTCTGAGGTAATGGTACCATTGAGGTTAGCCTCAGAACCTGGGCCTTGACCTCCTCCATTATCATCGTCATCATTACATGACATCATTAATAATCCTGCAATAATTGCGAGGCTTAATAGTTTGCTTAACGTTTTCATCATTTTAAAATTTAATTTTTGTTTTTGTGTGTTTTAGAATTTATAGTTGAGGCTTAATTGACCATCAATACCTCTATTGTATGTTAATACATTTTCTCTTCTTGTCGCAGTTGATCCTCCTGGATCATCAGACACCAATTGATATCTTTCAATAACTGGATTTAATATATTTTTAGCGGTTACGCCAATACTTAGATTTTCACTAATATCCTTTCTGAAAATGAAATCTAGTACGACCACCCCTTGCTCTATAATTTCACCATTAAAGAAGACATCGCCTTCAAAAGATCCATCAGGCAGTATACGTTGACTTCGTGGAGCACCAATGGCGAAAATACGGTCTGAAGCATAATTGGCTGCTACTGTAAATTCGAGCGGGTTTTTTTGACCTGAATTTAAAGTCAGCGCCACATTAGTGGTCCAATCGGAGGCACCTTCTAGGCCTATTTCATCTATACCTCTATATTGAAACGAACGTTCCTGTCCGTTAACGCCTAAACCATCAGATCTTAAATCTTGTTTATGGTCTATATAAGAGACGTTTCCGGATAATCTCAGGTTTACTCTATTCTCAACTTTTGGAATAAGATACATTCGGCCTTCCAATTCTATACCAAAGACTTCTGCGTTATTACTGGTATTGAAGTAAGAAAAGATGCCTTCACCTCCAAGTCGTAAACTTTGGTTAATTGGATCTTGGATATTCTTATAGTAGGTAGTAAGGGATAACAACTCATCTCCTGAAGGGAAAAATTCAAACTTAAGGTCTATATTGAAGTTTCTTGAAGCTTCTATAAAACGGTTACCGCTTGTAATCTGTCCAAGAGGATCTACATATTCAAAAGGAGCAATTTCTTTGAACTCTGGTAAGGTTTGGCTCAGACTACTAGAAAGTCTCAAAGCCATCCTGTCATCAAAAGCATACTTAAAGTTGACCATAGGATAAAACCTTTCATAAGCTTTACTGATATCGCCAACTCGTCCACCAGGAGCGTTATTAACGTCGTACTCAACATCGATATTGTCGTTTTGATATCTCAAACCAACTTCTGCGGTCAAATTCCCGAAAACTCCAACAAAGTCAACAAAACCGCCGTAGGACAATAAAGTTCCAGTATAAAAATCAGAAGGTTGTTGCAATAGTACTATGTTGCCGTTGTCAATGTTTTGTTGCGTAAAGACTTCTGTTAGGTTGTCTATTGAGGCTGGGTTTAAAGTACCGCCAGAATTCTCATCAAATCCAATAAAGTCAGACCTAAAGTCTCTTTCTTTATTTCTTGCATCTCCACCAAAACTTACCTTATAGATATCATCGCCATCTTCGTTACGCTTTAGTGAAATAGCGTCCATAATCCTACCGTTGAATTCATTGTCCAAGATCTCTTGCGATTGTTTTCTTTGCTGAAATCCACCAGTATTACCCAATTGTAATTGGCCATCTGGAATACCTAAATTCGTATTCTCGTTCATGATATTGATTTCGTTACGAATACGATTAGGTTCGTCAGCTGCCAATCTATTGTAGCTCACACCCCATTCTAACGTATTATTGTCGCTTATGTCATGCGTACCTAAAAGCTGAGATACCAATAGAAAAGTATTTCTAAGGTTCTGGTCTCTCACAAACTGATTACCTGCTTCCTCCGGTGTTAACTCTTCAAAAATAATTGCACCACCTTCACGACCTGCTTCATAGGTTTCTTCAAAAACTTTATTAATAGCGAAGGTATTTAGGCTAAGTTTATTTTTGGAATTGATACGGTATTCAGCTCCAAACATTCCAGAGGTATTAACCTCTCGTCTCCAGAACCTGTTGTCGCCATCTGGAATGGAGTCATTTCGTTGTCCAACGTCATATTCCCTGAACAATCCTTCGCGATATTCATGACTTACAGATTGTCCTCCAGCAACAAACATTCTTAATTTACCGTCTTCATCGATGAAGCCACCAGCATTGAAACCAAATGAATAGTCCAATGGCATGGATTCTGTTCCTGTGTTCCAGGTCTGACCTAATAAGGCATCCCTAAGATTATCATTTTGATAAGGCCTAGAAAATATGCCTAAATTTAAATTGTCATTTACGGCCGTAACTTTAAAATCGTCGTAAACATCATTAGCATTTGTATTAAGTCCTCCGCTCATACCAATTCCGAAGTCTTTTCGAGAAGTGATTTGTTTTGACGAAATATCAATATTACCAGATGCTTGATCTGCCGAATTTTTTGGTGAGAACGTCTTGCTAATAGATACGTTTTGAATAAATCGAGTTGGAAATAATTCCAAATCAATGTTCTTTTTGTCAATATTATCTGAAGGTATAGGAAGACCGTTAAGAGTAGTAGTCAAATACCTGTCGCCTAGACCACGAACATAAATTTGACCTGCACCGTCGGATTTAGAAACTCCAGAAATTTTAGTGGTGGCGGCAGAAGCGTCTGAGACACCCAATCTAGTTAATTGTTCCGCACCGATACTTTCCTTAATCTCAACAGCATTTTTTTGAGCTAAAAGCAAAGCCACTTCACTTTCTTTGCGCAGTTCTGTTGTAATTACAATTTCATCGAGTGCTGCAGCACTGGCTCCCATAGGAACATTAATAGTAGTAACTTTACCTGCTTCTACAGTCGCTTCAATTTCTTGTGTTTCATATCCAACAAAACTGAAGACCACAGTGTAAGTCCCAGGCTCTACATTATCAATTAAGTAAAGTCCTTCTTCATTAGAAGTTGTCCCTTTAGAAGTACCTTTAATGACAATGTTGGCGAAAGGCAAAGGCTCATTATTAAAGTCTTTGTCTGTCAGTTTTCCAGCAATAGAACCCGTGTTTTGCGCTCCTCCATACAGAGCCGTTATTACCAAAACCCAGGCTAAAATATTTCTCATAAAATCAATTATATTTAATGATGCAAAGAAACTGCGATTAGGAGGCAAACAGGTTAAACAAAAATTAAACATTTGTAATTAAAAAGTTAGCCGGGTGTTATCTAAGTGTTACGAAACAGGGGCCTGCAGAAAACACTGAGTTAACATCAAAAAATGTTCTATTTTCATTTGGCAAGGGTAACTGATTAAGGGTCAATTTCTCTATCTTGCGACTCGGTAAAATAGATGGTATGAATTGGGAGCAATTACTTTCACTTAAACGATATGGCGATAATTTTAAGCGCTTAAGAAAAGAGCAGGACGAAACCCGTTTGGGCTTTGAGGTGGATTATGACCGTATAATTTTTAGTGCGGAGTTTAGAAGTTTACAGGATAAAACCCAAGTCATTCCTTTATCAAAAACAGATTTTGTTCATACCAGGCTTACGCATAGCCTAGAGGTCAGCGTCGTAGGACGTTCTTTAGGAAGAAAGGTAGGGCAACGACTTTTAGAAAAGCATCCACATCTCGCAGAAATTCATGGCTATACTTTAAACGATTTTGGAGCTATTGTGGCAGCCGCAGCTTTAGCGCACGATATAGGAAACCCTCCCTTTGGTCATTCTGGGGAAAAGGCTATAGGGTCGTTCTTTAAAAACGGACCAGGAAGCCGTTATTCCGAAGTATTAACGGATAAGCAATACCAAGACTTATGTGATTTTGAAGGTAATGCCAATGGGTTTCATATCTTGGCGCAAAGTAGAGAAGGCCGTTCGGGCGGACTTCGATTGAGCTATGCCACCTTAGGGGCTTTTATGAAATACCCGAAGGAATCCCTTCCTAAAAAACCAAGTACGCATATCGCCGATAAAAAGTATGGGTTTTTTCAATCCGAAAAGTCCATGTTTGTAGACATCGCCCAGGAACTTGGTTTGCCAAAACGCAGTGCAGAAGACCTTCGTTTTCATAGGCATCCTTTGGCTTTTTTGGTTGAGGCGGCTGATGATATCTGTTACACTATAATAGATTTTGAGGATGGTATTAATTTGGGCCTTATCGAAGAAGATTACGCTTTGGAATATTTAATCAACTTGGTAAGAGATCGTATCCAGACCAAGAATTATAATGCGCTTACATCTAAACAAGATCGTATAAGCTACCTTAGAGCTCTTGCCATAGGTACTTTAATAGACGAAGCTGCCGAAATTTTTATGGCCAATGAGGATGCTATACTCAATGGCACCTTTGACACCGCACTTCTAGACGCCTCCAAATACAAGGCGCAAATCCAGGATATCATAACATTGAGTATAAAGAACGTATATAACTCTCAAGAGGTGGTGCAAAAAGAAATTTCAGGTTATGAAATTTTAAATCATTTACTTGAGCGTTATGGCACTGTAGCTTATAACTGCTTTAACAATAGCTTATCACATTATGACAAGCTGCTAATCCAATTATTGCCATCTTCATTTCATTTAGGCCAAGAGTCGTTATACGATAATTTATTGAGCGTCTGCCGCTTTGTGGCGTCGTTATCGGATTCTAATGCTTTGATGCTGCATCAAAAGTTGAAAGGGCAGATTTACTAAATGCATTTCATCGATTATTTTTGGTTTTTATCGTTTAATTAGCGTATTTAGAAGTGAATTTAGCCCTAAAACCACCTACTTATGAGAAATAATATACTCGGAGGCTTAGTCATTTTTTTGGTTGTCGTCACCTGCTTAATTGTGTTAGATGATATTTCATCTCCAAAAAGTCAGGATGAAACAGCTACAGAATTTAATCAAAAGGATACCCAATCTACAGGCCTAGCCGTTATTGAGACGGAGGATTAACGCATCGAGTTTGGATTGCAACGACAGTGCATCCAATCCTTGGAGTTCCATTAACTCTAGCGTAGTGCCGTGCTGTACAAATTTGTCTTCAATGCCTAATACTGTAATGGATTGTGGATATTCATGAGTATTTGAAAAGGTAGTTACAGAGCTGCCAAGACCTCCTATTATCGTACCATCTTCAACGGTAACAATATGTTTGTACCTTTTAAAAATATAATGAAGTAAGGTTTCGTCAAGAGGTTTGAGAAATCTTATATCATAATGTCCAATGGCATCAGCATATTCAGATTTTGCTATGGCATCGCTTACCGTGTGCGCCATGGTTCCTATGCTAATAACCGCAAGGTCATGCCCTTCTTTTAAGCGCTCACCCTTACCAAATGGTATGGTGGAAAACGGTTTTTGCCATGCTGTAATATGGCCACGACCTCTTGGATATCGTATGGCCAAAGGCAATTCTAGTCCCAATTGTGCTGTGTACATGATATTCCGTAATTCAATTTCATTTCTTGGAGCAAAAATTGTGAGGTTAGGAATACAGTTAAGAAACGCCAAATCGAAGACACCGTGATGTGTAGCGCCGTCTTGACCGACCAAACCTGCCCTATCCAAACAGAATATAACAGGAAGTTTCTGTAAAGCCACATCATGGATTACCTGATCATAGGCGCGCTGTAAGAAGGTAGAATAAATGTTACAAAAAGGAATGAGGCCTTGTGTGGCCATACCTGCAGCTAATGTGACGGCATGCTGCTCTGCGATTCCCACATCAAACGCACGTTCTGGAAATCTAGCCATCATATATTTCAGGGAACTTCCGGTAGGCATGGCTGGCGTAATACCAATGATTTTGTCATTCTTTTCGGCCAGTTCTACGATGGTGTGCCCAAAGACATCCTGATATTTTGGAGGGCCATCTTTTGTTGAAACCGAAGCTAGTTTCCCGGTTTTCGCATCGAATTTGCCTGGTGCGTGATAGACCACCTGATTTTCTTCGGCAGATTTTAGGCCTTTGCCTTTGGTGGTAATAATATGGAGAAATTTTGGACCATCAATATTTTTAAGTCGTTCTAATTCCGTAATTAAAGCCTTTAGGTCGTGCCCATCTATGGGACCTGAATATTCAAAATTTAATGCTTCAAAAATATTCTCGCGCTGTTGTGTACCCTGTTTTACGTTAGTAAGGTATTCTTTTAAGGCACCAACACTTGGGTCTATGCCAATGGCATTATCATTGAGGATAATCAATAGGTTGGTATTTGTAACGCCAGCATGGTTCATGGCTTCAAATGCCATTCCGCTAGCAATGGAAGCATCACCAATAACGGCAATATGTTGTCGGTTTTCACCTTTTAGCTTAGAAGCTATGGCCATACCCAATGCTGCAGAAATTGAGGTAGAGGAGTGGCCAACACCAAAAGTGTCATAAACACTCTCTGAGCGTTTAGGGAAACCACTTAAACCGTGTAGTTGACGGTTGGTATGAAATTCATTTTTTCGGCCAGTAAGTATTTTGTGACCATAGGCTTGATGACCCACATCCCAAATGAGTAGGTCCTTAGGTGTGTTAAAAACATAATGAATGGCAATGGTCAATTCTATCACCCCAAGACTTGCACCTAGATGACCTTCTTTTACCGAAACAATGGAGATGATAAACTCCCTAAGCTCTTTAGCAAGTTGATTGAGCTGTGAGGTCTTTAAACACCTTAAATCTTCTGGTGTTTCAATATTGTTAAGTAAACCGTTTTTCACCATGTAAAAATACATGATATCTTTGAACATTACACCTTGTGGCGCTGTAATGAAATATCCTGAGAAATTCAGGATAAGGTCATGTGAGGTATTTCATCTAGCTTTTTTGAAGATGAGGGCCCAAAAAAGTTAAAATTTTGCACAGTTTTTAAAATTTAAGGCTATTCCGTATTTTTGAGAAAAATTGCTTACATCACAACAGATGTATATTTCACTTTAACTATTCTCTACGATGAAAAGATTACTACGCCTTTGCGCTATTTTTATGGCCTTTGCCACTCTTGGTCTATCGGCCCAAACATCCTTACAAGATGCACAATACGGTGACTTAGTTCTAAACTACTTAGATACAAATAAAGAACAATATAACTTAAACGAGAGCGATATTAGCAATCTCTTGCTATTGAGTGAATCGTACTCACGTAGTACAGAGATTAACCATTACTATATCAATCAAGCACATCAGAATATTAAGATTTTCAATGCGATTTCTAGTGCTGCCATAAAAGATGGCAAAGTATTTTATTTTGCCAATCGCTTTATTGGAAATGTAGATGAAAAAATTAATTCCACCTCACCAGCGGTTTCTCCTGAGGAAGCTATTGTAGCTGCTGCGGAGCATTTTAGATTAGGGCAGGTGGCATCACTAGAACAATTAGAGTTGGTAGGTAAACGATTTGTTTTTAACAATGCTGGAATTTCTGCTCAAGACATCCCTGTAGAATTGGTGTTTGTTTCAACGGAAGATACCTTAACTCTAGCTTGGGATTTACTTATTTACAAACGCGATAATTCTAATTGGTGGAGCGTGCGGATAGATGCCATAAGTGGAACCGTTATTGAAGCGAACGACTTGATCCTGACCTGCAATTTTGATCATAAGGGTGAAGACGCTTTGTCGCATCACCACGCAGAAGATTTTAATATTGACTTGTTTACAAGAGCATATTCATCCATGCCAGAAATGGTAGATGGTTCTCGTTATAATGTATTTCCTTTACCGGTAGAAAGTCCAAATCACGGTACAAGACAAATTGTAACCAGTCCTGCCAGTACGGTGGCTTCACCTTTTGGATGGCATGACACTGATGGTATTTTAGGACCAGAACATACCATAACACGAGGTAATAATGTTTTGGCTAAGGAAGATGTAGATGGTTTTAACGAGCAAGGAGGCATTGGGTATTCTCCAGATGGTGGGCAGTCCTTGGTGTTTGATTATCCTATAGATTTCAACATGTCACCATTAGATTACCAAGATGCCGCTATTACCAATTTATTTTACGTCAATAATATGATGCATGATATTTGGTATGCCTATGGTTTTGATGAAGAATCTGGGAATTTTCAGGAGACCAACTATCTCACAGGATTAGGACTTGGAAATGACTTTGTACTAGCAGATGCTCAAGATGGTAGTGGCTTTAACAACGCTAATTTTGGTACGCCTCCAGATGGCTCCAATCCTAGAATGCAAATGTTTTTATGGTCGCCTCCAGGAGGTGGCAATGCTGGCGATAGACTAACTATCTTAAACGGAAACCTTACTGGCGAATATCCTGGTGTAGGCGCTGGATTTGGTGCCGATTTATCGCCAACAGTCCCTGTCACGGGAGAATTGGCTTTAGTGATTGACCCTATCGGAGATCCTAATGACGCCTGTGATATCATCTTAAATGCTGGGGCTTTAAATGGTAAGATTGCTGTTCTTACGCGAGGGAATTGTCAGTTTGGAACAAAGGTTTTGGCTGTTCAAAATGCTGGGGCGATTGGAGCTATTGTTGTTAATAATGAACCTGCGGCACCAATAGTAATGGGACCTGGAGCCGACGGAGATGCTGTTACTATTCCATCAATGATGATTACTCAAGCTATAGGAAACCTTTTAATTTCTAATTTGAATTCCGGTCAAACAATAAACGCGTCATTACAAGGGCCTGACCTAACAGGGTTTATTGATGGTGACTTTGATAATGTTATTATAGCGCATGAGTATGGCCATGGAATTTCAAACAGACTTGCGGGAGGCCCTCAAGTAGCCAATTGCTTGTTCAATGATGAACAGATGGGTGAAGGTTGGTCAGATTGGTTTGGATTGATAATTACAATGACCGAGAATGATTTACCTGAAGATGGTAGAGGCATAGGTACATTTGCCATAAGCCAACCAACTACAGGAGGTGGTATAAGACCTGCTCGTTACAGTACCGATTTTGGTATTAATCCAGCGACCTACGATGACTCTAACGTCTTGGCTCAGCCTCATGGCATCGGATTTGTCTGGGCAACCATACTTTGGGATTTAACTTGGGCCTATATAGATAAGTATGGCTTTGATTCAGACTTGTATAATGGTACCGGAGGGAATAATCGCATCATGCAATTGGTTATTGATGGTTTAAAACTGCAGCCTTGTCAACCTGGTTTTGTCGATGGTAGAGATGCGCTTTTAGCTGCAGATTTGGCAACCACTGGCGGAGCCGATCAATGTATGATCTGGGAAGTTTTCGCAGCACGAGGACTTGGTTTTAATGCCCAGCAAGGTTCGTCACTTGACCGTGCAGATCAGATTGAAGATTTTTCCCTACCTCCAAGTGATGACCCTACTTTAGCAAATTGCTCTAGTTTGAGTGTTGAAGAATTTGAGGCCCAAAATTTAAGTGTTTACCCAAATCCAACGCAAACGGAACTATTTATTGAGACCAAACAGAGTCTTGGCGATGTTAGTATAAAACTAACGGATATTAATGGACGAGTTGTCTATGCATCGAACGATAACTTATTTGACACGCTTTCAATTAATACGTCGAATCTAAATTCAGGGCTTTATATTTTAACCATTACTGGCGATAAATTTACGTATAACCATAAAATCGTTAAGAACTAAGTGCTATATTAGTCTCGTATGATTAGACCCTACGACGACAATTATTTTATGCGAAAAGCACTTGAGGAAGCTGAAGCCGCTTTTGAAAAAGGTGAAGTTCCTGTGGGCGCAGTTATTGTGGTTGAAGATAGGATTATTGCCAGAAGCCATAATTTAACAGAGTTGTTGAATGACGTAACGGCACATGCCGAAATGCAAGCAATAACTTCAGCTTCTAATTTCTTAGGAGGTAAATATCTTTATAATTGCACCCTATACGTTACTTTAGAACCCTGCCAAATGTGTGCTGGTGCGCTATATTGGAGTCAGATTGATAAATTGGTTTTTGGTGCTTCAGACCAGACCAGAGGTTTCAGGGCCATGGGAACGCAGCTGCATCCTAAAACCAAGGTTATAGAAGGCGTAATGGCAGATGAAGCATCTGAATTAATGCGTCGATTTTTTATTCAGAAAAGGAATTTAAATTAAGTCAAAAAAAAACGCCTAGCTCTGTGCTAGGCGTTGAAACTTCAATAAAGTATATCTTAAAGGATGCTTACATTAGCAGCAACCATTCCTTTGCGTCCTTCTTCTTCTGTGTACTCAACATTATCGCCTTCACGCAACTCTAAACCATTTAGATTAGATACGTGTACGAAGATGTCTTTTCCTGTTTCTTCGTTTGTAATGAAACCAAACCCTTTGGAGTCATTGAAAAATTTAACTGTTCCAGTCATTGTAAATAAATAAAAAATTAAAGCACAAAGGTATACTATTTAATACAGTCTATTGTTAAGAAATTGTATTATTTTAATATTGTGGCAAATTTTGCAGCCTCTTAAAGGCTTAAAAAACAAAAATTTATAGCTAACCGAAAGAGAGGACTATTAAAACTTTTTCTCTTTTTGGGATTCGCGCATTTTGTCCAGATTTTCTTGAGTAAGCATGTAATCCTTAAAACTTTTGTCTTTCCAGCGGTAGTATGAGAATAATGGAAATACAACAAAAAATAGTCCTGCCACACCAAAACCAATTAGTTTTTGGCTGTACTCAACCTCTAATATATAGCCACTCACAATGCTCGCCAAGGCGGCAATAAACGCTATAATAGTTATTTGCTTTATCCAATTCATGATGTAAAATTAATCAATTCTCGGCGGTAAGCTGTTAACAATTTAGATTTAGAGACGAATCCATAATATTTTTTATCCTTTATTACCGGGAGGTTCCAAGCTCCGGAATCCTGAAATTTTTTCATCACAACCTCCATGGAATCACTATCATATTGAATGTATTCAGGAGGCTTATGCATAAAGGTTTCAACAGTTGTGGAATTGTACAGGGATTGGTCAAACATCACGGTCCTGATGTCATCCAATAAAATAATGCCAATGAAATTTCTCTTACTGTCCGTAACAGGGAAGAGGTTTCGGCTAGATTTTGCTACACCTTTAAGCAACATCTCACCTAAGGTCATTTCGGGTCTGAGCTGAATAAAATCTTTTTCAATAACAGAATCGAGATTCATTAAGGTCAATACACTCTTGTCCTTGTCTTGGGTTAGAAGTGCTCCCTTTTCCAATAGCTCCTTGGTGTAAATAGTGTGGTCTAAAGTGTTTTTGTTAATAATAAAGGACATGGAAGCCGTTATCATTAGAGGTACAAACAACTCGTAGCCTCCGGTAATTTCAGCAATTAAAAAAATCGCGGTTAAAGGTGCATGGAGCACACCAGCTATAAGTCCCGCCATTCCTATAAGTGTAAAATTCGCCTCAGACACAGAAAACCCGAAACCAGTGTTGTTAATGATTTTGGCCACGACATTGCCTAAGGCACTACCCATAACAAGGGTTGGAATGATAATACCACCAGTTCCGCCAGCAGCAAAGGTCGTGGTCATGGCAATAGCTTTAAAAATCGTAATGCCAATCAAAAGAGCTATGACAACCCATATATTGTCTAGGTAAGCATCAAATGGTGTACTTCCTAAAGCATTGAGGTCATTGCCTAGCATGAGGTCATTGATAAACCCGAAACCTTCGCCATAAAGGGGTGGAATAAAATATAACATGACACCAATAGCAAGACCACCAATGATTAATTTTTGCCTTGCTGATTTTAGTTTGTTAAAAAGTGCCGTGATAGAAAAATAAATTTTAGAAAAGTAAATGGAAGCTATGCCAGTACCAATGCCTAAGACCACGTAGAATAAAGTGTCTTTAATGGCAAACTTTTCGGTTACCGTAAAGTCGAACAAAACGCTATTACCCAGAAAAAAATAGGAAGTGATAACGGATGAAACCGATGCAATTAAAAGAGGCAATAATGAAGCAAAGGTTAAATCCAGGCTAAACACTTCAATTGCAAAAATAATAGCGGCAATGGGTGATTTAAAAATGGAGGCTATGGCACCAGCTGCTGCACAACCTATAAGTAAGCTCCGCGTTTTTCTATCTGTATGCAGTAATCCACCAAGAGTAGAACTTACCGCAGAGGAAGACGCAATGGCAGGTCCCAATAATCCAACAGATCCTCCAAAACCAACTGTTAACGGAGCTGTAATTACAGGGAAATACATATTGTGTCTATTTATAATCCCATTGCGTTTTGACAGTGCGTATAATATTGATGGAATGGCATGTCCACTAGGTCTTTTGGCAATATATTGTACAAAAAGATATACGAGTAATAAGCCAATAATTGGAAGTATAAAATAGATACTATTTTTAGAAAGAATGATACCTTTTTCGAGTATCGCTTGAATTCCAAAGGTTATGTTCTTTATGAATACGGAAATTAAACCAGCCAATAGTCCTACAATTAAGCTTAATAAAAACACAAAATTTTTCTCGGAGATATGGCGATATCTCCAAATGAGGATGCGCTTAAACAGGGTTGACTTTGCCATAGGATAAAACTAACAAAAAATCCTGCCACTTGGCAGGATTAAAGTTTTACGATTGTATGTCTAATTTCAAATGCAATTCCTGCAACTGTTTGGTATCTAAAGGGGCTGGTGCATCTATCATTACATCGCGGCCAGAATTGTTTTTTGGAAAAGCGATAAAATCCCTAATAGTCTCTTGGCCACCTAAAATAGCTACAAGCCGATCTAAACCAAAGGCAATACCACCATGTGGTGGTGCGCCATATTCAAAGGCATCCATTAAAAACCCAAATTGTTCTCTGGCTTCGTCATCTGAGAACCCAAGGTGTTTAAGCATAATGGCTTGGGTAGCTTTGTCATGTATCCTAATAGAACCACCACCAATTTCGTTACCATTTAATACCAAGTCATAGGCATTGGCCTTAACCTCTCCTGGTTTGGTATCCAACAATTCCAATTGCCCTGGTTTTGGTGATGTGAATGGATGGTGCATAGCATGGTAGCGCTCAGTGTCTTCATCCCATTCCAATAAAGGGAAATCAACAACCCAAAGTGGTGCGAATTCTTTTGGCTTTCTTAGACCTAAACGCTCAGCGAGCTCCATACGCAAGGCACTCAATTGAGCCCTTACTTTGTGTGTCTCGCCAGATAAAACACATATAAGATCTCCTGGCTTAGCGCCTGTGATTTTTGCCCATTGGGCCAAATCTTCCTGGTCATAAAATTTATCAACGGAAGACTTAAAGCTACCGTCCTCGTTGTAGCGACAGTAAACCATGCCCAAAGCACCTATTTGTGGTCGTTTTACCCAATCGATAAGCTTATCAATCTCTTTGCGTGTAAAACTATTACCGCCTGGTACCGCAATACCTACGACTAGTTCGGCGGAATTGAATACCTTGAAGTCTTTATGCTGCGTTACAGCATTAAGTTCGCCAAATTGCATCCCAAAACGGATGTCAGGTTTGTCATTGCCATAAAGCCGCATGGCTTCATCATAGGTCATTCGTGGAAATTTTGCAACATCAATGCCATGTGTTTCTTTGATCAAATGCCTCGTAAGGCCTTCAAAAGTGTCCAGGATATCTTCCTGTTCCACAAAAGCCATTTCGCAGTCGATTTGGGTGAATTCTGGTTGGCGATCGGCCCTAAGATCTTCGTCCCTAAAGCATTTCACTATTTGGAAATATTTGTCCATACCGCCTACCATAAGGAGTTGCTTGAATGTTTGTGGCGACTGTGGTAAGGCATAGAATTGACCTTCGTTCATACGTGACGGCACCACAAAATCCCTTGCACCTTCAGGTGTTGATTTTATTAAATAAGGTGTTTCTATTTCTATAAAGCCTTGCGCAGAAAGATAATTTCTTACGGCTTGCGTTACCTTATGTCTAAAGATTAAGCTGTCCTTAACTAGGTTGCGCCTAATGTCAAGGTAGCGATATTTCATTCGTAATTCGTCTCCACCATCGGTATTGTCTTCAATAGTAAATGGAGGTAATAGCGATTTATTTAAAATCGTTAATTCGGACACAAGAACTTCAATTGAACCTGTTGGAATATTTGGGTTTTTTGAAGCGCGCTCTACAACGGTCCCAGTTACCTGAATAACAAACTCCCTGCCTAATTTTTGAGCCTTCGCCATTAAAGCCTCCGATGAGCGTTCCTCATCAAAGTACAATTGGGTAATACCATAACGGTCTCTAAGGTCAACATAAACCATAAAACCCTTGTCTCTTACACCTTGCACCCAGCCTGAAAGTGTAACCTCTGTATTGATATGTGTGGCCCTAAGTTCGCCACAAGTATGACTTCTGTACATGACTAATTATTAAGGCTGCAAATTTAAGCAACTTAGGCTATTAACACTAAAAAAAGCCCTGACATTTGTCAAGGCTTTTGTTTGTTCCAAAAATGAGAATTAAATTAGAGACGTTTCAGGAGATGGGTCTTCTTCTGACGTGTTTTCTTCCGTGATGCTTGAGAATTTACGCTTTAACCACATTTTGAATTTAGTAGATAAAAAGAATAAAATAGGAACCACTACAAGGGTTAAAAAAGTTGCCACCAAAAGACCATAAATTACGGTCCAGGCCAAAGGTCCCCAGAAAATCACATTATCACCACCAATATATATTTTAGGGTCAAAATCACTAAAGAGGGTAAAGAAATTTATATTCAACCCTATGGCTAGAGGAATTAATCCTAAGATGGTGGTTATTGCGGTTAACAATACGGGTCTGAGACGTGCTTTTCCTGCCTTTACCACACATTCAAATAGGTCCTTAACCGGAAGGTAATCAGAATCGTCAATATCAAGGGCAGCTTTCCTACGGTCCACCAGAAGTTGGGCATAATCCAGGAGAACCACACCGTTATTTACAACAATACCTGCTAAGGAAATAATTCCCATCATGGTCATCATAATAACAAACGACGCGCCTGTAATTACAATACCACCAAAAACACCAATTAAACTCAGGAAAATAGCCATCATTATAATGGCTGGTTTAGAGACCGAATTAAATTGAAAAATGAGAATAAAGAAAATTAATCCAAGGCCTTTAAAAAAAGCACCCATTAAAAAGGCTTGTTGTTTGTTTTGTTCTTCAATTTGACCTGTATAGTCAATTTTTATGCCGCGAGGTAAATCTGTAAACCCTTTCATTTCCGTTTTTATTTGGTCTACCACAGCAGCTGCATCGACGAAACCTGGCGCTAAGGCAGAATATACCGTAACCACCCGCTTGGTGTCGCGGTGTTTAATGGCACTAAAACCAGAAGTATTGCTTTGACGCGCTAAGGCAGAAACCGGAATGGCTTTAATTTGGCCTGACGCCATGTCCCTAAAGGTAATGTTCTGATTGAATAGAGCACTCTTGTTATAGCGAATGTCTTCGTTAAAGCGGACATAAATATCGTAATCGTCGCCATCTTCTTTATAGATACCTGCTTTGGACCCAAATAGCGCATTTCGTAATTGCATACCAACTTGCCCTACACTCACACCAAGTTCACCAGCTTTTTCCCGATCAACCTCAACCTTCATGGATGGCTTGTCCTTATTAACGTCAATCTTTAATTCATCAACCCCAGGAACATTTCTCGAATTGATAAAACGACGCATCTGTTCTGCCGTTGCAATTAATTCGTCATAATTGTCACCTTCCAATTCAATATTTATGGGTGCTCCTGCAGGCGGCCCAGCGGCATCTTTTTCTACAGAAATCAAGACACCTGGATAAACTCCTGTTAAAGCCTCCTGAACTTTTTGGCGTAACAGTTCACTATCCTTACCACGTCTATATTTATACTGACGCATAGTGGCGGTAATCTTCCCACGGTGAGGCATTTCGGCTTGCGAGCCACCATCGGTTTGTGGATTTCCAGCGCCCTCACCGACCTGAGATACAACAGCTTCGACCATAAAGTTGTAACCGTCGTCCATGTATTCATCGGCATTTAAGATGTCATAAACGCGCTGCTCTATTTCCTTGGTGATAGCATTGGTTTTTTTTATGTCAGTGCCTTCAGGGTACTCAATGTATACTATAATCTGGTTGGGCTTATTGTCTGGAAAGAACTCCACTTGTGTGCGCTGCGAAGCTATGGAAGCCCCAAACCCTCCAAATGCTATGAATAGTAAAATGACGGTACCAACAGCAATACCAACTGGTCTCCATCCGCTCAGAGCGGTTCTTAAGGTGGTTTCATAGGCACTTTCTAGCCATGTTAAAGTGCGTCTTTGAAAATAGTTGGCCGCTTTTCTTAACATCAAACGATAAACCCAAAGCATGATAGCTGTAAAGAGCATCACTCCTCCAAGACCGCGATAAGGGCCACCGATAAGAAGAATAATCAACCCTATGCCTCCAACAATCGAAGATATGGTAATGATGCGTTTTAGAGGCATTTCCTTGTCTTCTGTAGTCATAAATTGAGAGACCAGAACAGAATTGAAAAAAATAGCTACAAATAAGGATGATCCTAAAACCACTGAAAGTGTTACAGGGAAATAAATCATAAATTGCCCGAACAAACCTGGCCATAAACCAAGCGGTACAAAGGCCGCGACCGTTGTGACTGTAGATATAATTATAGGAAATGCTATCTCACCGATACCTTTTTTAGCAGCCTCTACACGAGAGAGACCTTCTTCATCCATAAGGCGGTAGACGTTTTCTACCACAACGATACCGTTATCTACCAGCATTCCAAGTCCCATAATAAGACCAAAAAGAATCATGGTGTTCAAGGTATACCCCAAGGCATTTAGTATCATGAGGGACATGAACATAGACATAGGGATGGCGAAACCAACAAATAATGCATTTTTAAAGCCTAAAAAGAACATGAGGACAGTAACCACTAGGATAATACCAAAAATGATGTTATTGACGAGGTCATCAACTTGGCTAATGGTTTTATCTGATAGGTCGTTGGTTATCGTGACTTCCAAATTTTTAGGAAAGTAATTTTCTTGGGCAGCTTTAACAATGGTTTTGATTTTTTCTGCTGCCGCAACCATGTTTTTACCAGAACGTTTTTTAACATCTAACATTACCACCTTTTTGCCATCTTTTCTGGCATAAGTGGTTTTGTCCTTTTCTTTGAAGGTTACCGTAGCTAAATCTCTAAGGTATATAGGCTGGTCATTTTCAGATTTGACCACAAAATTGTAAAGGTTTACAGGCTCATCAATCTCACCAAGAATTCTTATTGTTCGACGTTGGCCACTGGCAATGAGGTTTCCTGCAGAGGTTGTAACATTGCCACGATTAATGGCGTTGATAATATCATCAAAGCTCACCTGCATTGCAGTCATTTTATAAACATCTACCGCAACCTCTACTTCCTTTTCTTGAGCCCCTCTGATATCGGCTTGCTTAATTTCCAATAAATCCTCTATGTCATCTTGAAGGTATTCAGCAAAGTCCTTTAATTTTTGAACAGGGTAGTCTCCTGTAAGATTAATGTTTAAAATGGGCAACTCTTCTGATAGACTAAGGTCAAAAACATTAGGATCTACCTTGGCACCGTTAAAGGTGGGCCAATCTTCGCCAGCTGTTTCGGTATCAATTTCATCTTTTACCAGTTGCTTAGCCACTTCGACATCCATATCATCATCAAACTCGACAACAATAAGAGAATAATCTTCTTGGGATGTTGAGATAATCTCTACAACATTGCTAATGGTCTTAAGCTTATCCTCTAAAGGGTCCGTTATGAGTTTTTCTATATCTTCTGCCGTGTTACCTGGATAAATGGAACTGATATAAATTTTTGTTTCCTTTATTTCAGGAAAATCCTCTCTAGGCATACTAAAATAGGCTGTTATGCCTAAAATCAGTATAAAAGCCATTAGCACATACATAGTGGTTTTATTGCTTATAGCCCAAGAGGATAACTTAAATTCCTTATCTATATTTTTTTTCTTTTTAGCCATGTGGATAATTCTTTTGCTTAAGCCTTAGTCTCAATTTTTACACGTTGCCCGTTTTTAACGCTGCGCGCACCTTCTTTAATCAGCTGCATGTCCGTGGTTATGCCCGATAAGACTTCAATAACATCATCTTGTGTTTTCCCTGTGGTAATATCTACACGTTGTACAGTACCGATATTGTTTTTAACATCTTTAAGTATATAGACATACTGAGCGCCTTCGGCATCTTCAGAAATTATACTCTGAGGTATCAAAATGGCTTCATCGTTGGAATAGTCGTTTATTTTCAATCTTGCCGTTAGGTTAGGTTTTATGTTTGGGTCTGGCTCTGTTACAGGGATTTCTATGACATAGGTTCTGTTTGCCGGATTGATATAATCACTGGCTTGCCTTACTGTAGATGACATACGCTTTCCTAAAACGGGAAATTCTATATCTACACTTTTGCCTTGGGTAACATCGGCAATATAGCGCTCAGGTACATCAGTTTCAATATACATGTTGCTTAAATTAACCAAGCGCATAAGCGACAGTCCTGCTGTAACCAAATTCCCTTGCTCAATGAAAATCTCATCGATTGTACCGGAAAAAGGAGCTGTTACTCGGGTTTTGCCAAGCTGTTGTTTCATTTGATTTATAGCTTCAGTTTGTGCCTCATAGTTGGACTTTGCCTGCAGGTATTGAATTTCGCTCCCTATATTTTGTTCCCATAAGCGTTTTTGGCGCTCAAAGGTAGTCTTGGCAAGGTCTTTTTGAATTTCCATCTGTGCAATTTGTTGCGATAGACCGCCATCGTCAATTTTTGCTAGGACTTGTCCTTTGGCTACCTTTTCACCTTCCTTAACAAAAACATTGGTAAGAAGTCCGTTAAATTCAGAACTGATGGTAACAACACTTTTTGTTGTAACATTTCCTTGAAGTTCTATATAATGATTGAAAACTTCAGCTTGTGATTGAATAGTGGTAACCAGAGGGAGTTTACTGTTTTCATCCAAAATGGCTATACGATCGTTAAGAAGCTTTAATTGTTTGGAAATTTCTTGCTGATTGGTATAGAGTTCGTCCTTTTTGGCTTTTAAGGAGTCTAGGTTTTTTGAATTTAAGACCTGTTCTAAACTTATCTGTGACGCATCAATGGTTTTTTCCTCGCCACATGATACAAGAACCATAAGAGTTGTTGCTAAAAGTATATATTGAAATTTCATGACTTTCGTTTTTCGGGATGATATGTTAATTATTGGGTTGGTTTAAAACTGTTTCAAGTTCTGTTTTGTTAGTGATAACGTTGAGCATTGATTGTAAATACTCTGACTGTGCGTTGTACAGTTGGGTTTGCGCTTGTCGTAATTCGAAACTAGACCCGATACCTTCAAAAAATTTGGTTTCGTTTTTCTTTTCAATACGCTCAGCGAGCTTTAGGTTTTGTTTTTTAACCTCATAGTCTTCAATGGAAAATTGGTAATCACTTTTGGCTCTAGCGATCTTCAATCGAATCTGTTGTTCGAGTTCGGTGAGGTTTTCTTCTGCGATTTCCAGTTGAATTTTAGCTCTCTGTGTTTTAGCAGAACGACCTAGGGAAGTGAAAATTGGAATATTGAGGTTAAAGCCAAATGAAGAAAAACCTGCCCAGTTTTGGTCGGCATCTAAAAACGTAAAATCGTTACTAAATCCTAGGTATCCACCATTAATAAAACCTGTGAGTTGAGGAAGGGCTTTACTCTTTTCCAATTTTACCATTAATTCCTTTGAGGTTCTATCGTTTTCTGCGATGATGTAATCTATATTATTGTCTATATCTTCTTCGACATTAAGAAGGTCCAAGACAATGTTAGCCTCAGCAAGATTTTCCAAATTGTCTGTTAATACGGTGTTGGCGTTAACATCTATACCTAAGGTGATATTGAACATTTGATAGGCGATGGTCTTTAACCGCGTCGCATTTTTTAATTGGCTTTCTATGCCCGAAAGCGTTATTTGCAATTGTTCGACGCTTTCTTCTTCTTCAAGACCGTTTTCGTAAATTTTTTGCGTCTCATAAAGGTTTTTTTTCAGAACATCCCTGTTTTTTCTTAAAATGGACTCGCTCTCCACGGCCAATAGAACATTGCCGTAAGCATTTATAACGTTTTGTCTCACCTCAAGTTCTGTTTTCTCTTTTGCATTTTTAGAGATTTCCAAAAACACCTTTACCGATTGTAGGCCCACAATGTAGGAGCCATCGAAAATGAGTTGATTGAGGGTAGCTGTGGCATTCACATTTTGCTCCGTCCCAAAAATGACTTCTTGAAATTCTCCGGGCTCACCGCCAAAAAACTCTGCAGGGACGACAGATACTTGCTGCTTTAGGAAGTTTTGATAATTGATATTCCCATCAATTTGTGGCAGTCCAGTAGCTATGGTTTCCCACTTTTGTTCTTCTGCAGCTTCAACATCCCTTGCAGCGTTTTTTATGTTTCTATTGTTCTCCAGCGCAAAGGCAATAGCCTCTTCGAGACTAAAGCTTTGCTCAACCTCTTGGGCAAGACCTAGGCCAAAACCAAAAACGCTTAGAAGAAATAAGATTAATTGTTTCATTGATTAGTTTGATTTGTTGATGAAATTATTAAGTATGGCCATGCCCTTATCTGTTACAATAGCCCTTAAATGATATTCGAGATAGCTTTCGGTTAGGTATTCCATTTGAAACAATTCAGGCGGAAAGAATACACTATCTTTAATACCTGTCATTCCCATAAAATACATGCGCGAAATAAAATCAATGTCTATGCTATCTCGAAATAAGCCAGTTTCAACACCATGTCTTAAACTGTCTTCAACAGAAGAATGCATTTTTTCAAACTGTTTAAGGTTCAGTTGTTTATGAATCTGTGGATAATATTTTTTAAGCTGATACTGTGGTGATGCTTTTTCATTTTTTAAATGATGCATCACAAATAATTTGATGGCGTACAATTCCTCAATGGGATTTGGAGCCTTATCACTTATTTCATCTATTCCTGTACATATCGTATCAAACAAATGAAACGTTACGGCTTCTACCAGCTTGGTTTTGTTAGGGAAATGAACATAAATGGTCTTTTTGGAAATTCCCAAGGCATTGGCAATATCATCCATGGTAACACTTTTGAAACCTAGATTTAGGAATAACTCCGACGATGTATGTATAATTTTTTCCTTCATTTGAGCTCGCAAAACTACATATGGAAACTTTAAAAACAAAAAAAGTTTCCGTAGTTTTAATAGTAATTTAACATTACTAACATTGCCTTTAAATATGGGAGATACCCTATTTTTGTCTTATGCAAAACATAGATAAATACCAAAAAAGCCTTATAAAGTTCCTAGATGCTTATGCTCGGTCACGGGAACCTGAGAACCTTTATAATCCCATTAATTATATTTTACAATTAGGGGGAAAACGCTTACGGCCCACTCTAACACTCATGTCGTGTGATTTATGTGGTGGAGACATAGAGGCTGCTTTGCCTGCCGCTTTGTGCGTTGAGGTTTTTCATAATTTTACATTGATTCATGACGATATCATGGACGATGCACCTCTGCGACGCGGCAAAAAAACAGTCCATGAGAAATGGGATGTCAACACAGGTATTTTATCTGGAGATGCCATGTTGATAAAGGCATACCAATTATTGGAGAATTATCCTGCGGAAAAATTTAAATCCTTAACAAGTCTTTTCAGTAAAACAGCCATTGAGGTCTGTGAGGGGCAGCAATACGATATCGACTTTGAGACGCGCAATGATGTTACCATACCCAACTATTTGAAGATGATAGAGTACAAAACAGCTGTTTTGGTTGGGGCGGCCATGCAAATGGGAGCAATCGTTGCAGGTGCTTCAGAGAAGAACCAAAAAGCACTTTATGATTTTGGTAGAAATTTAGGCATAGCATTTCAGCTTCAGGATGATTATCTCGATGCTTTCGGTAATCCTGAGACTTTTGGAAAACAGGTTGGTGGCGATATCATGGAAAACAAAAAAACCTATCTCTATCTCAAGGCTTTGGAATTTTTGGAAACCAACGATAAAAATAATCTGTTACAATGGTATAGTAGCCAACCAAAGGACCCAGAGGAAAAGGTGCAAGCCGTTAAAGCACTATTTGCAGCATCTGGAGCAAAGCAGGCTACACTAGATGCAGTTAAGCACTATACTGATAAAGCTTTTGCCGTACTTAATGAGCTCTCGTTTTCCGACGATAAAAAAGCCATTTTAAAACAGTTTGGTACTATGCTAATGACGAGAAATGTCTAATGAACTTGCCTCAAACATTCAGTGCTTTAATTAACGAAGCACAGTCGCACGATTTGTATGAAAAACTAGTGCTGCAACTTAATAAGGATTTGCATTATGCCAATATTGATTTATCGTTTGAGAAACAGGTCCTTCCAACGTCATTAAAGCTCTTGTTGCAAGAAGTCGTCTACAAGCTTATCAATGAGAAGTTCATGGATTATCTCAATTTATTATATATAGTTGATGTTTCCGAAAAAAAGGTAAAAGGACTAGATGAGATGGATACTTTTAAACTGTCGGAAGCTGTGACATTTTTAATTTTACAGCGCGAATGGCAAAAGGTATGGTTTAAAGCAAAATATTCTACCTAATAAAGAACGACTAAAACCAAAATCTAACAAAAGGCATCCAAGCTTCAGGCTGTATACTTTTATCGCTATCATAAAGCACATCGTATCTAATACCAAAAGTAACTGAACCCGAACGATAGCCAAGTCCAAGGAATAAAGCAGGATACCAATAGTCTTCATCTAAATTGCTAACCACCTGTTGCTCAAAATCTCTACTTACATGGAGTTGTTCAAATTCCGTTGACACCTGAAGGCCAGGAATGGGATTAAACAAACCAAAGACACTTCCGCCTAAAACGGTGGATTTAAAAACATCGCGTTGCGAACTGTATTGCCCATTAAGCCCAACACCAACAGATACATAAGGACTTAACCTGTACATAGCGCTGGGCGCTAGCATTCCCGCAAAAAAGCCATCGCCAAAATTTAGTCCTATACCACCACCAAAGCTCACCTTATCCCAGAATGATGGAGAGAAGCTTGACATATCTTGGGCTCTTAAATGCGAAGAGCCAAGCAATGCAGGCAGAAGAAACAACAAGAGCAATTTGAAAATTTTTGTTTTAAGAAAGGCCATAGATTTACTTGTGTTTTTAAGAGTGTTATAAATATAATAAAACCCCAGCTATATTTGCTAAAAGTTGTATTTTTGGAGAAATTTTGTTGAAACGTCCACAGCGGAAAAAATAATGGATAAATATTCCTTTCTCAACGCAGCACATACAGCATACTTTGCTGATTTATACGACCAATACCTTAAAAATCCTGATTCTGTAGAGCCAAGCTGGCGAGCTTTTTTTCAAGGCTACGATTTTGGGTCTGAGAATTACGGCTTGGAAGGTGAAATTGTTGATGGTGTTTCGGCACAAATCCCGGAACATCTTGAGAAGGAATTTAAAGTCGTTAAGCTTATTGATGGGTACAGAACCCGTGGACACCTTTTTACAAAGACCAACCCAGTTAGGGCCAGACGTAAGTATGCACCAACTCTTGAAATAGAAAACTTCGGCTTATCAAACGATGACTTACAGACCACATTTTCTGCAGGTGAAATAATAGGCTTGGGTACGGCAACACTTCAAAAAATAGTAGATCACTTAGAGCTTATTTATTGCGATTCCATTGGTGTTGAGTACATGTACATTCGAAAGCCAGAGGAAATCCAATGGATTCAGGACAAGTTGAATGTAAACAACAACCACAGTAATTTTACGGCAGACGAAAAAAAATATATTCTTAAAAAGCTAAACGAAGCCGTTGCTTTTGAGTCCTTTTTACATACCAAATACGTAGGACAGAAGCGTTTTTCTTTAGAAGGAAATGAGTCTTTAATTCCAGCCGTGGATGCTATCATAGAAAAAGCGGCAGACCAAGGCGTTAAGGAGTTTGTCATGGGAATGGCGCACCGAGGTAGATTGAGTACACTGACCAATATTTTTGGGAAATCTGCTAAGGACATCTTTAGCGAGTTTGATGGTAAGGATTATCAAGAGGAAATATTTGATGGTGATGTTAAGTACCATTTGGGTTGGACGAGTAACCGTGAGACCTACAACAACAAGAAGATAAACCTGAATATAGCTCCCAACCCATCACATTTAGAAACGGTTGGTGCAGTGGTTCAAGGGATAACACGTGCCAAACAAGATAAAAAAGAAATTGAAGATGCTTCACAAGTGCTTCCTATAGTAGTACATGGTGATGCTGCCATTGCTGGGCAAGGTATTGTTTATGAAGTAGTCCAAATGGCCAAGTTGGATGGTTATAAAACCAATGGAACCATCCATATTGTCGTTAATAACCAAATAGGATTTACAACCAATTATCTAGATGGTCGTTCCAGTACGTACTGTACAGACGTTGGAAAAGTCACGCTGTCTCCTGTATTTCACGTTAACGCAGACGACGCAGAAGCCGTAGTGCACGCAGCTTTATTTGCGTTAGAATTTAGGATGAGGTTTAAACGCGATGTTTTCATTGACTTGTTAGGTTATAGAAAATATGGGCATAATGAAGGAGACGAACCAAAATTCACGCAACCTTTGTTGTATAAAGCTATAGCCAAGCACAAAAACCCGAGGGACATCTATGCGGAGCGTTTAATGAAGGAAGGCGTAGTGGATGAAAGCTATGTGAAACATATCGAAGCATCGTACAAAGAACAGCTAGAAGAGAAACTAGAAGACTCCCGTAAGCAAGATAAAACAGAGATTACCGCTTTTATGCAAGAAGAGTGGCAAGGCTTTAACCGTGTCACTGAGGTAGCCATGATGGCAGAGGTAGATACCACTGTGCCAAAGGAAACCTTAAAAGAAGTTACTAATACTATTTCCACCCTTCCAAAGGACAAAAAATTTATACGTAAAATTCAACGTCTTGTAGAATCGCGTCAAACCATGTTTGATGAAGACAAACTGGATTGGTCCATGGCAGAGCATCTGGCTTATGGGTCATTATTGCTTGAAGGTTATAATGTGCGTATATCAGGGCAAGATGTAGAACGTGGGACATTTTCGCACCGTCATGCTGTGGTAAAGGTAGAAGACAGCGAAGAGGAAATCATTTTGCTAAAACACCTATCTGGCGATCAAGGTGAGTTCAATATTTATAATTCCTTGTTATCTGAATACGGTGTCGTTGGTTTTGATTATGGGTATGCTATGGCGAGCCCTAACACCTTAACCATTTGGGAAGCACAATTTGGCGATTTCAGCAATGGCGCCCAGATTATGATAGACCAATACATTTCATCGGGAGAGGATAAATGGAAAACCCAAAACGGATTGGTTATGCTGTTGCCTCATGGCTATGAAGGACAGGGAGCAGAGCATTCCTCTGGTCGTATGGAGCGCTATCTTCAGCTATGTGCTAAGGATAACATGTTCGTTGCAGATTGTACAACACCTGCCAATATGTTTCATTTGTTAAGACGACAAATGAAGGCGAATTACAGAAAACCACTAATCGTATTTACACCAAAGAGCTTACTGCGCCACCCAAGAGTTATTTCAACAGTAGATGCGTTTGCCAATGGCAGCTTTCAAATGTTGATTGATGATTCTGAAGCTGATATCAAAAAAGTAAAAACCTTGGTATTCGTTACAGGAAAGTTTTATTACGACCTGTTGGATGAGCGCGAGAATTTGGAGCGAGATGATGTTGCGCTAGTTCGTATTGAGCAACTCTTTCCATTACCAGTGGACGCTATTCGAGACGTACTTAAAAAATATAAGAATGCAGACGATATCGTTTGGGCGCAGGAAGAACCAAGGAATATGGGAGCTTATACTCACATGATGATGCATTTGGAAGAGGCAAGAACCTGGCGTGCTGCCACCAGAAGACCGTATGGGTCTCCAGCAGCTGGTAGTTCGGTCCGTTCAAAAATGAGACATAAGGAAGTCATAGATTATGTGTTTGATAAGTCTAAAGACAATCAAAAAAAATATACCAACAATAAAAACTCAAACTAGAGCTTAATACAATAAAGAGCATGATTTTAGAAATGAAAGTGCCTTCACCAGGCGAATCCATAACTGAGGTTGAAATCGCAGAATGGTTAGTAGAAGATGGCGATTATGTTGAAAAAGACCAAGCTATTGCTGAGGTTGATAGCGACAAGGCAACATTGGAATTACCAGCAGAAGCCAGTGGAACTATTACCCTAAAGGCCGAAGAAGGTGATGCTGTTGCCGTAGGTGAAGTGGTGTGTTTAATAGACACAAGTGCAGAAAAGCCAGAAGGCGACACATCCTCTAAACCTAAGGAAACCAAAGAAGAGGCTCCAAAGAACGAAACTGTCACTTCGAGCGCAGTCGAGAAGACTTCAACTGAATCAAAAACCTATGCGACAGGCACACCAAGTCCTGCCGCTAAAAAGATTTTAGACGAAAAGGGGATTGACCCAAATCAGATAAAGGGCACAGGAAAAGACGGAAGAATAACAAAAGACGATGCCGTAAAGGCGGTACCTTCCATGGGTACACCTACGGGAGGCTCAAGAGGCGAGTCGCGTTCTAAATTATCTATGCTAAGACGTAAGGTTGCTGAACGCTTGGTGTCTGCTAAGAACGAAACGGCCATGTTAACCACCTTTAACGAGGTAGACATGTCTCCTATTTTTGAACTTCGTAAAGAGTACAAAGAAACCTTTAAAGAAAAGCACGGTGTTAGCCTAGGGTTTATGAGTTTCTTCACCCTAGCTGTAGTAAGAGCTTTAAAAGAATATCCTGCCGTAAATTCCATGATAGATGGCAAGGAAATGATTACCTATGATTTTTGTGATATCAGTATTGCTGTTTCCGGGCCTAAAGGCTTAATGGTTCCTGTGATTAGGAATGCCGAAAATCTAACCTTTAGAGGTGTAGAATCTGAAGTGAAGCGCTTAGCCATAAGAGCACGCGATGGGCAAATAACTGTAGATGAAATGACAGGAGGAACATTTACCATTTCCAATGGTGGTGTATTTGGTAGCATGTTGTCTACACCGATTATAAACCCTCCTCAAAGCGGAATATTAGGCATGCATAATATTGTAGAGCGACCAGTTGCTGTAAATGGGCAGGTAGAGATACGTCCAATTATGTATGTGGCTTTATCCTATGACCATAGAATCATTGATGGCAAGGAATCCGTAGGATTTTTGGTTGCTGTTAAGGAAGCGCTTGAAAATCCTGTAGAGCTGTTGATGGATAACGATATCAAGAAAGCTCTAGAGTTATAGTAGAGGGCAACAAGAGATTAAAAAAAGCAGGGCTAATTGGCCTTGCTTTTTTAGTTTAAGACTAATTAAAAAAGCACAACTCTCTCTAGAACTGTGCTTTATTTCCCTTTTGTGCCAAAGGGCTTACTAACTAACTAAAATTAACTTAAAAAATTAACTGCGACGTTTGCAGAAACCACAATTAAGGAGACTATGGTAAGGAGCACAATTAAAAATTTGTCAGAGGTTTGCGATTGATGTTCCATGTTGTACGTCATTATATGTTTTAAAAAAGCCTTGAACCGTTCTCAATCTAAGGCTTTTAAGAATTGAATTTGAGGCCGTTGATTAATAGCATTGTAAAATTGGCTATTAAAACGATGCTCCGCAATACGTAACATTACGTATTTTTAGTATTGAATCCACAAAAAAAGCCTTGGACGTAAATCCAAGGCTACTTAATCCCCTAAGAACTAATTAATAGCTCGTTATTAACCCTTAATTAATAACTACGTAAAATTCAGAAATAAAATAATGAGACACTATACGTAACCTTACGTATATTTTAGATTAAATGCTCTTGGTGCTCTTTAGCCCAGATTAACAGGCTGTTAGGTGTTTTATCAATCTCTAGCTTCCTTATAATATTGCTTTTGTGCTTCTCAACGGTCCGTCTAGAGCAGAATAATTCGTCACCAATTTCCTTAGCGGTCTTATTTTGTGCGATTAGCTTGAGAATATTCAACTCCGAAGGCGTTAGTTCCTCCAGAAGTTTTGGCGTATCGTCAACTTCGATATAGGCAATAAGCTCAGGGCTAAAATACGGTTTATCCTTTAGAACCGTAGCAATACAGGTTTCAATTTCATCTAAAGCGAATTCCTTGAGAACATAGCCGTAAACACCTAAAGATTTAGCGGCCTTGTACACACTTTCATCTTTCTCGAAGGTTATAAGTACGATTTTAGTCTTTATACCATCAGCTTTACATTTTTCGGCGATTTCCAGACCTGAATAAAAAGGCATCTTAATATCCAATATGGCTAATTCGGGTCTGTGCGCTTTTATCAAGGCCAAGGCTTCCTTTCCGTTTTTAGCGCTAGCAAGGACATTGTACTTTTTTTCGGTTAAAAAGTCGTGCAGTCCTTTTAGTACTAAGGGATGATCGTCTGCAATTATAATACTAGGTTTCATGGTGAGTTTGGGCTTAGTTGGATTTACGATTTACGGTTTAGTGCCTGCATTTTTAAATACAGGTACTTTTTCTCGTAATCAATGATGGCTTTGCCTTTTTTCAGGATGTCTGCACCAATGATGCCATCAACAGGTTCAGCATTATGATTAATGAGGCCTTCATTGACATGAGTGAGGTTAAATAAGATCAAAGCAACCCTATTCTTTTTCCATTTGCCAATTTTGAGGTTGTTTGATTTTGAGATTTTGGTCGCCATATTAGAAGCACCAGCACCTACGGCTTTGATTTCAGAATCCTTAACTTTTAGATTGAAGCGCTCAATGGCTTCAAAACCTACACAGCTACTTGACGCACCTGTATCTAAAATAAAACGGCCTTTTACGCCATTGATTTGGGCCTTTATTTCAAAATGATTGGTTTTGGTGAGTTTCAGTTTAATTTTTGAATAACCTTTGTCCAGCAAAAAATCATGTAATAACTCCATAGCGTTGTTTTGTGTAAATATAACATTCTAAACGATTATTTTTGCATCATGATTATAACAGATACGCATACCCATTTGTATTCCGAGGCTTTTAATGATGATAGGGACAGCATGATAAAGCGTGCCCTGGACATTGGAGTTGACAGATTTTTTGTGCCGGCCATAGATTCCAGTTACACTGCAGACATGTTAAAATTAGAAAAGGCTTATCCCAAGCATATTTTTCTGATGATGGGTCTGCATCCAACGCACGTTAAGGCTAATTACGAGAAAGAGCTGGCTCATGTGGAGCAAATGCTAAAGACTCATAAATTTTATGCGGTAGGGGAAATTGGTATTGACCTCTATTGGGATACCTCAACCCTGAACCTACAGATTGATGCCTTTAAACGACAAATAGAATTGGCTAAAATGCATAAACTACCTATAGTAATACATTGCAGGGAAGCCTTTGATGAAATATTTAAGGTATTGGAAGGAGAACAGTCCGACGACCTATTTGGTATTTTCCATTGTTTTACTGGAACCCTAGAACAAGCCCAGAAGGCTATTGCCTTCAATATGAAACTTGGCATTGGAGGTGTGGTTACCTTTAAAAATGGTAAAATAGACCAGTTTATTAACCAAATAGACCTTAAGCATATTGTTTTAGAAACGGATGCACCATATTTAGCCCCTAAACCCTACAGAGGAAAACGGAATGAAAGTGCCTATATCTACAAGGTGTTAGAAAAGTTGTCAGAACTTTACGGTATAAGTACCGAAGAAGTAGCTCGGATAACCACTGAAAACTCAAAGCAAATTTTTGGCGTATAATTAATATGGAAAATCCTAAGATTTTACTGATTTACACAGGTGGCACCATTGGGATGATGAAGGATGCCGATACAGGCGCATTAAGGGCCTTTGATTTTGACAGCATCCTACAGCGCATCCCTGAGTTACGACTTTTAGAATGTGAGATTGCCACGGTGTCATTTGATGAGCCTATAGATTCCTCAAATATGAACCCAGTGTATTGGGCAGATATTGCCAATATCGTGCATTACAATTATGAGGCATATGATGGCTTTGTTGTACTCCACGGCAGTGATACCATGAGCTATTCGGCATCAGCTTTAAGCTTTATGCTAGAGAATTTAGATAAACCGGTAATTTTTACGGGTTCTCAATTGCCAATAGGAGATTTAAGAACAGATGCCAAGGAGAATCTCATCACCTCCATACAGATGGCCTCGCTTCAGCAAGATGGTAAACCTGTAATAAGAGAGGTGTGCCTTTATTTTGAATATAAGTTATACAGAGGAAATAGAACAACCAAGATCAATTCAGAACACTTTGAAGCCTTTGCCTCTCCAAATTATCCAACTTTAGCAGAGTCTGGGGTACACCTTAAGATTAATTACGAATTTTTAAGGCGCGAGACCTATAAAGACGGTTTAATTGTAAGGACGGCGATGGATACCAATATTGGTATACTAAAATTGTTTCCAGGTATGTCCAAGCCAATTTTAGAAGCTGTATTTGAGAAACGACTGCTAAAGGGCCTCATCTTGGAGACTTATGGAGCAGGTAATGCCACAACCGAAACCTGGTTTATCAATTTATTAAAAAAGGCTATCGCTAATGGCTTGTATATCATAAATGTAACGCAGTGTACGGCAGGTAGCGTAAACATGGGTCAATACGAAACAAGTTCCCAGTTAAAGTCTATTGGTGTCATTTCTGGTAAGGATATGACTACAGAAGCAGCGGTGACCAAGTTAATGTATCTATTGGGCTATGGTTTAAAGCCTTCTGAATTCAAGTACTACTTTGAGAAATCCTTACGTGGAGAAATGGCTTAAAAATAACCATGTAAATTTTAGTGTTTAAAGAATTTTTCGTTATTTCACGACCTGTTAATTTGAAATAGGCTATTCAGAGAGGTGGCCGAGTGGTCGAAGGCGCACGCCTGGAAAGTGTGTATACCCCAAAAGGGTATCGAGGGTTCGAATCCCTTCCTCTCTGCTTTTATTTTAAGTTTCAGTAATATATTTTTTTTATCTTTAACACATTAACTAATAAAATTAAGATTAAGAACAATGAAAAGATTATTTTCTATCCTTGCCATTACATGTTTAATGGCTTTCGGAACTGCTAATGCCAATGCATCAACATACGCAACTGCAGCGGCAACCGTAACAACAGTGGCTCAAGATGATGCTCCAGCAGAGAACATTAGTTTTCATCAAGAATTGAAAAAACGTTTTATTGAAGGTGGTCCTGGATTTATGGGCATCGTATTGTTATGTTTAATTCTTGGATTAGCCATAGCTATAGAGAGAATTATCTTTTTAAATCTTTCTACCACAAATACAAAGAAGCTTACTAAAAATGTTGAGGATGCTCTTGCTTCAGGAGGTATCGAAGCCGCTAAAGAAGTTTGTAGAAATACAAAAGGTCCTGTTGCATCGATTTTTTATCAAGGACTAGATAGAGCAGACGAAGACATCGACGCCGCTGAGAAGGCTGTTGTAGCCTATGGTGGTGTGCAAATGGGACAATTGGAGAAAAACGTATCGTGGATTTCCTTATTTATTGCCTTGGCACCAATGCTTGGGTTTATGGGAACGGTAATTGGTATGATTACAGCATTCGATAAAATTGAAGCAGCTGGTGATATGCAGCCTTCATTGGTAGCGGGTGGTATTAAAGTAGCACTTTTAACAACGGTATTTGGTCTTATTGTTGCCATCATTCTTCAAATATTTTACAACTACATTATTGCTAAAATAGACGGTATTGTAAATGATATGGAAGATGCTTCCATTACCCTTATGGATTTATTGGTAAGACATAAAAAATAATTAAAAGACCAAAAACATTATGTTACACAAAATATTAAAAATTGTTGCAGCAATTCTCAGCGTTCTTGGCATCGTATTCTTAGGAAGAATCATTGCCGAGGGTGACGATGAAATCAAAGCTGCTGCACTTGCGGGAGACACGGCTATCGTTGATCCAATTGCATTCGTGGCTTACATAACTTTAGGTCTTGTTCTGTTATTTGTAGTGGTTTTTGTTCTTAAAAACTTATTTACGAATACCGCAGGCCTTAGAAACACCTTAATTGGTGTTGGTGCCTTTGCAGCAGTATTGATAATTTCTTACGTTGTTTCCGGAGGAGATACTATGCAATACAAATTAAGAGAAGGCTTTGCAACAGAATCACAATCGCAATTAGTAGGTGCAGGATTAACGGCATTCTACATATTAATAATCGTTGCTGTTGTTGCAATGATTTTCTCAGGAGTTAAAAAAGTAATTAGTAAATAAACATTTATGGCAAAAAGAGCAGCACCAGAAGTTAATGCAGGGTCAATGGCCGATATTGCTTTCTTACTGCTAATCTTTTTCTTGGTAACTACTACCATAGAAAAAGATAAAGGGATACTTAGAAGTTTGCCTCCAATAGACGATTCTGAGACCGAGCCACCAATAATTAAGCAAAAGAATCTGTTTACCGTGCTTATCAATAGGAACAATCAACTTTTGGTTGAAGATGAGCAAATGGAGCTTAAGGATTTAAGACAAGCTGCAATAGACTTTTTAGATAATGGTGGTGGAGAAAATGCAGAGGGAGAACGATGCGATTATTGTCGTGGAAAACGCGATCCGTCGTCATCTGACCATCCTGATAAGGCAATCATCTCCATGAAGCACGATAGGGAGACTTCTTATGAGCAATATATCGAAGTTCAAAATGAACTCGTTGCGGCCTATAATTACCTACGTGAACGCGAAGCACAACGTCTATACAATAGGTCTTTTGAATCCATGTTAGCGGAGAAGGAAAAGAACCAATTTAAGAAAGACGAGAAATTGAATGAGCAGATAGAGACCATAAAAACATTGTTCCCTATGAAGCTCTCTGAAGCAGAACCAGATAAAAATTAAAAGTAACACTTATGTCTAAGTTTAAGAATAAGAAACAAGGAGACTTGCCAGCGATTTCAACGGCATCCTTACCAGATATTGTATTTATGTTGCTTTTCTTTTTTATGGTGGCAACAGTGATGCGAGACAGCTCTTTAATGATTGAAAATATCTTGCCTAGTGCAGATCAAGTTGAAAAATTGAAAAAAGATCGTACGACTTTTATTTATGCAGGGAAACCAAGCAGTCAGTACAAGCAGTTCGGTGAGGAGCCTCGTATTCAAATCAATGATCAATTTGTTGGTATAGAAGACATAATGCCAGCGGTACTTCAGGCACAATCCGAATTAAACGAGGAGTTACAAAGTAAAATCGTGGTTGGTCTTAAGGTAGATAAAAACACTCATGCAGGATTGGTGTCTGACATCAAGCAAGAATTGCGTAAAGCAAACACCTTGAAAGTGATGTACATTACTAACGCAAGAGCTGACGAATAACTATTTAAGTCTTAATTTTATTAAAAAGCGTTTTGATTGCAATCAAGACGCTTTTTTATATGGAGTGGACTAAAGATTTTGTAGCTTTAATCTATGAAATATTTAATAGCCCTCGGCTGGTTTTTGATTGTTTGTAATAGTTGGTCTCAATCTCTGTCTAAAAGAGAAAATGAAGAGCTATATAAGGATTATAGAGAAGATCAATTTTATATTTCAATTACATATAATGTCTTAAATAACAAGATAGACCCTATTGCACAAACAGGATTTTCCCCAGGAGTTCATTTTGGCTTTATCAGGGACATGCCTATAAATGAGAGACGTAACGTAGCCATAGGCTTGGGTCTTGGACTTTCTGCCAATTCGTACAATCAAAACCTTTCTATTGTAAATAATGGGAGTGCTATTGAATTCGCTGTATTTAATGAACGTCTCGTAAGCGTAGATAAGAATCGATTTTCGACTTATTTGATAGAGCTGCCATTAGAGTTTAGATGGCGTACCTCTACACCAACAAAGTATAGCTTCTGGCGCATCTATGCTGGAATGAAAATAGGCTATATGTTTTATAATTCAGCTGTCTTGGAAAGCTCCTTAGGAAATCAACGCTTGTCTAATTTAGACGTATTCAATAGATTTCAGTATGGGCTAACGTTCAGTGCTGGCTTAAACACTTGGAATTTACATCTTAATTATAATTTGTCTTCATTATTTAATGACGATGCCTTACTAAACGATACTTCCCTTGATTTGGCCGCTTTTAAGATAGGCCTAATCTTCTACATTCTATAACCAATAGTTTACAAAAATAAGTTGGGGAAATAAGCCTGTAAATAATCCGATGATAAGCTCTTGGTTGGTGTGGGCTTTGAGATGTAGGCGTGAAGTGGCAATGGCACCCAGTATTATCATCATCAAAGCTATTGTACCATTGATATTTATTTTATAGTGGATGCCTAGTGCAACGGCAAACATAAAAAAACCGGATGCTGCAATCATATGAATGCTCGCTTTTATCTTAAAAAGTGCTAGAATAAAGCAAGCTAGGGTAGAGCAGAGGATGCCTAAAAAGAAGTAATAGAGCTCTAAAATTTCACTGGGCGGCAATACCCTTATTAAAATTAGTGTAACTATTATACAATTGATGAGAAGTGGGATAAGACGTTCCTTAGTCTTTTTGAGGTAAATGGTCTCAACCTTATTTATAGTTTTGAGTAGAAAAAAAAGTAAAATGGGCAAAATAATTGTGAGGATAACGATTGAAAAAATCTTTGCTTTCATCACGGGCTCCGGAATAAAACGTGGTGTTTTGGAAAAATAGAATAAGACACCAAGCAATGGCATAATGAGCGGATGGAAAACAAACGAAATACTCTTCAAGATAAAATCCTTCATAAGAAAAGAACTAAATTTTCTTTCTAAGTCGAGCTACAGGGATATCTAACTGCTCTCTATATTTAGCAACGGTCCGTCTTGCAATTGGGTAGCCTTTCTCTTTCAATATTTTGGATAAGGCTTCATCCGTAAGTGGCTTCTTTTTGTTTTCCTCTTCTATAACCGTTTCCAGAATTTTTTTAATCTCTCTTGTTGAAACTTCCTCACCCTGGTCATTAGTCATGGATTCCGAAAAGAATTCTTTAATAAGCTTTGTGCCATAAGGAGTGTCTACATATTTGCTATTAGCCACACGAGAAACGGTAGAGACATCCATATCAATTTCATCTGCAATATCCTTTAAGATCATGGGCCGTAATTTGCGCTCATCTCCTGTAAGAAAATATTCTTTTTGGTAGTTCATTATGGCGCTCATTGTAACAAAAAGCGTTTGTTGACGTTGCTGTACGGCCTCAATAAACCATTTTGCGGCATCGAGTTTTTGCTTAATAAAAAGTACAGCGTCCTTTTGTGATTTAGATTTTTCCTTACTGGCCTTATATGCCTTAAGCATATTGCTATACTCTTTAGATACGTGGAGTTCTGGAGCATTTCTGCCGTTGAGGGTTAGCTCCAATTCGCCATCGACAATTCGGATGGCAAAATCTGGAACAATGTGCTCTATAATTCTGTTATTGCCAGCGTATGTGCCTCCTGGTTTTGGGTTGAGGCGCTCGATTTCTTCAACAGCGTCTCTTAGTTGGTCTTCGTTAATGTTGAATTTTTGCATTAACTTTTTGTAATGCTTTTTCGTAAAATGCTCAAAGGCGTCATCAATGATAGAAATAGCTAATTCAATAGATTCGGTCTTAGGCTTCCTATGAAGTTGGATACTTAAGCACTCTTGTAGGTTTCTTGCTGCGACTCCTGGTGGATCTAGTTGCTGTACAATATGGAGTATTTTTTCCACCTCTTCTTCTGTAGTGTAAACATTTTGGGTAAAGGCCAGATCGTCTGTGATATCAGAGAGCGACCGTCTTATATAACCACTATCATCAACGCTGCCAACCAAAAAGTAGGCGACTTCTTCCTCCTGCTCATCTAGCCTGAAGGTGTTTAATTGATTGATAAGATGCTGGGTGAATGTGGTACCCGAGGCATAGGGAATTTGCTTTTCGTCATCATCCGAACTATAGTTGTTGGCCTGCGTGCGGTAGTCTGGTATCTCATCGTCACTAAGGTATTCGTCTACATTAATATCTTCGGCATCAATTACATCATTGTCTTCGTAGTCGTCCGTAGAATTGTCAAATTCGTCTAAACTATCTTCTGTATTTGTATCCTTGCCGGTATCTAAAGCAGGGTTTTCCTCAAGCTCTTGTTTTAAGCGCTGTTCAAATGCTTGCGTAGGCAATTGAATCAGTTTCATTAACTGAATTTGCTGTGGCGAGAGCTTTTGCGAAAGTTTAAATTGTAAAAACTGCTTTAAGGCCATGAGTACGTGTAAGAATTACTATAAAAATATAAAAAAACCTAGCAGCTTTCTACTAACTCTTGGTTTTATTGGTTTTAGAATTCTGCATTTTGAGGCGTTCGTGGATATGGAATAACATCCCTAATATTACCCATGCCTGTGGCGAACATCACTAAGCGTTCAAAACCAAGTCCGAAGCCAGAGTGAACGGCTGTACCATATTTTCTCAAATCGAGATACCACCATAGGTCTTCTTCCGGAATGTCCAGTGCCTTCATCTTTTCTTTTAGGACCTCTAAACGTTCTTCACGTTGTGAACCACCAACCATCTCACCAATACCAGGGAATAAAATATCCATAGCTCTCACGGTTTTTCCATCCTCGTTTAAGCGCATGTAAAAGGCTTTGATGTTAGCCGGATAGTCAAATAAGATAACCGGACATTTAAAGTGTTTCTCCACTAAATAGCGTTCGTGTTCAGATTGTAGGTCAGCGCCCCATTCAGAAATTAAGAATTTGAACTTTTTCTTTTTGTTGGGTTTAGAATTTTTCAAAATCTCAATGGCCTCTGTATAGCTAACGCGCTTAAAATTGTTGTCAACCACAAATTTTATTTTCTCGATAAGCGGCATTGGGCTGCGCTCCGCTTGGGGTTTTGTTTTTTCTTCGTCGATAAGACGTTTTTCAAGAAACTCTAAATCCTGGGCATTGTTCTCTAAAATATAGTTGAGTACGTTTTTAAGAAAATCTTCTGCCAAATCCATGTTTCCATCCAAATCCATAAAAGCCACTTCTGGTTCAATCATCCAAAACTCTGCTAAATGTCTAGAGGTGTTAGAATTTTCTGCTCTAAAGGTTGGTCCAAAGGTGTACACCTTACCCAATGACATGGCATAGGTTTCTGCTTCTAGCTGCCCAGACACCGTTAAATTGGTTTCCTTGCCAAAAAAGTCTTCTTTGTAATTTACAGAACCATCCGGATTTAAGGGAGGCGATTTAGGATCTAGAGTAGATACTCTAAACATTTCTCCTGCTCCTTCTGCATCACTTCCTGTAATAATAGGCGTGTGCATATTATAGAACCCGTTTTCGGTAAAATATTTATGTATGGCAAAGGATAACGATGATCGTAAGCGCATAACGGCGCTGAAGGTGTTGGTACGTGTGCGTAAATGGGCGTTTTTCCGTAGGAATTCAAAGGTGTGTTTTTTAGGCTGAATGGGATAATCCTCAGGATGCGAATCTCCTAAAACCTTTAAGTCCTTAACTTGAATTTCTACAGACTGTCCCTTGCCTTGGCTTTCAACCAAATCACCAGTAACATGTATAGCGGCACCAGTTGTAATGCGCTTTAATTCATCTTCATTAAAGTTTTCAAAATCAACAACGCATTGAATATTATTTAGGCAAGATCCATCATTTAAGGCAATAAATCTGTTGGCCCTAAAGGTTCTTACCCAACCTTTTACGGAAACTTCTTCTAATGTAGAATCTTGAGCTAATAATTGTGCTACTGTTTTTGATGTCATGAATACTTAATTTAAAGTGCTAAAATACATCTTATTCTTATTTATCTAAATCTTCGTCTTCAGATGGTATAATGTCTATAGTCGGTTTCCTCAGAACTTCTTTGTTCGCAATGTTACGCTCTAATGATAATAACAGCGACGGCAGTAACAATAAATTAGACAACATGGCAAAGAGCAACGTTACAGACACAAGCGCACCTAAAGCCACAGTACCACCAAAACTGGAAATGGTAAATACAGAAAAACCAAAGAATAATACGATAGACGTATAGAACATACTTACACCAGTTTCTTTTAGGGCTGCGTATACAGATTTTCTAATTTTCCAGTGATTAGCTTGTAATTCCTGTCTATATTTTGCTAAAAAGTGAATGGTGTCATCTACAGATATACCGAAGGCTATACTGAATACCAAAATTGTTGAAGGTTTTATTGGCACGCCCAGATAACCCATTAGACCAGCCGTAACCAATAAAGGAAGTAGGTTTGGGATGAGTGATACAATGATCATTCTAAAAGAACGGAATAAATACGCCATAAAGAGCGATATGAGAAATATGGCTAGTGATAATGAAATAATGAGATTCCGTACAAGATATTTTGTACCCTTTTGAAATACCAAAGCCTTTCCTGTCATAGTGACATCGTAACGTTCCTTGGGAAATACCTTATTGATTTTATTTTGGATATCTTCTTGGATCCGTTCCATTTTATCTGTGCCAATATCTTTCATGAAGGTGGTAATACGTGCGTATTGACCAGTGCTGTCAACGAAATTCTTAAGCAAGTCTACATCCGAATTAGAGTTTTTAGCATAGGACAATATGAAACTGTTTTCCTGGCTCGTTGGCAGTTGGTAGTATTTTGGGTTACCATTATAATAGGCCTGTTTACTGTATTTTACCAAGCTTACAACTGAAATAGGTTTAGATAATTCTGGAATCTCATTAATTAATTCTTCAACCTCGTTTATGCGCTTTAGGGTGGCCAGTTTCATTACCCCTTTCTTACGTTTGGTATCTACCATTATTTCCAACGGCATAATTCCATTAAACTCGTTTTCAAAGAAACGGATGTCTTTAAAAAATTGTTTGTTTTTGGGCATGTCTTCAATGAGGCTACCAGATATCTTAATTTGATTGATCCCGATCATACTCGCCATCATCAAGATAACGGCTGTGGTGTAAATAGTTATTTTTTTGTGTTTTACCATACGCTCCATCCAATCTACAAAACCACCAATCCAGCGTTTATTAAGATGTTCTAGGTGTCTGTCTTTAGGATAAGGTAAAAACGTGTAGATAATAGGAATGATTAGAAGACAAAGAATAAAAATGGCCAAAATACTCAGCGATGCTACGGTACCAAATTCCTTTAATAGTTTACTTTCTGTAAGAATAAAGGTGGCAAAGCCAGAAGCTGTAGTAACGTTTGTCATTAAGGTTGCATTTCCTATTTTGGTAATAACCCGTTGTAGGGATTTTACCTTATTACCATGAGATTTAACCTCGTGTTGGTATTTATTAATTAAGAAAATACAGTTGGGAATGCCAATAACAATAATCAGAGGCGGTATAAGAGCTGTTAGAACGGTGATTTCGTAATTCAGGAGTCCAAGGATACCAAAGGTCCACATGACACCAATACAAACCACGATCAATGATATAAAGGTGGCTCTGAACGATCTAAAGAAGAAGAAGAAAATTATAGAAGTAACCAGTAGTGCGGCAACGATAAATATGCCGATTTCATCAACAATATTTTGTGAATTTAAAGTCCGTATATAGGGCATCCCAGACACCCGAACATCAAGATTGTTTGCTTTTTCAAAGGCTTCAATCTCGGCTAGTAAATCCTCAATGATAAAATCTTTCCGCACAGAAGTATTTACAATGTCCTTTTTTAGATATAATGCTGTTCTAAGGGTTTTTGTCTGGGCATTGAACAAAAAATTATCATAAAAAGGGTACTTCTTAAACAAGTCGTTTTGAAGTTGTTTGATCTCCTCAATGCTCGATATGGAATCTTGGATAAATGGTTCTAGCTCAAACTGCTTCTCCTCTGTATTTTTAACCAGTTTTTGCAGATCTTTGATAGAGATTACGGTCTCAATCTCATCATAGGCTTTAAAACGCTCTGCAAGGTTGTTCCATGCATTCAATTTTTCAACCTCATAAACGCTAGAATCTTTGATGCCAAGAACAATAAGGTTGCCTTCTTCTCCAAAAATTTCTAAAAACGCATTGTACGTGAGATTTACCTTATGATCATCAGGTAGAAGATTGGCTTCGGTGTAAGTAAACCGCATGTTTTTCCACTGCAGGCTTAAAAAAATGGTTGCTGCTGCAATTGCAATAAGAATAAAGATTTTATTGCGAAGAATAAGTCGTGCAACAGCCTCCCAAAATCCAGTTGTTAAAAGTTTAAGCATGCAGTTCTGAAAATGAGCCGCAAAGGTAGAAAAAAGCTATAGGAAAAAATGAGGTTTTAGAAAGATTTTACAAGGGGTTACGAAGGCTTTAACATTAAAATTTCTTTTATTGTTGAAATAAAAAATTCTTTTGATGCCACTACATTTTTTCGTCATGGTAACAGATAGCTTATTGAGAGCTCTTTCTCCTAAAGTTTAAGCTGAATTTATGCCTGTTTATTTCTACTTTTAAACTACAGCGAAATATTAAAGGTGAATTTAAAGGCAATATTATCTTCAAAATTGGGCAGATGATAGGCTCCATAGCGGTAGGCAAAGCTCAATCCAAAACCAAATAAAAGTTTATTGATTTCAAATCCAGATTCCGTGTACAAGTCATTTAAGGTGTTAAATGTAAGCCCTTGGTGTCTGTCAATGCTGTTCATATCGCCAAGTGCAAAGCGGGATATAAGAACAAGTTGCGGCTTAAACCATTCAGAAAACTTAAAGGGTTTAAAAAAGTGTTTAAACTGAAGTGTAGAGAATTTATCGCTAAAGAATTCATTAAAGTACATGGTCTCAAAACTATTGAGTCCGGCAACTGAAAAACGTTGAAGAATGGTTTCTTTGTTAATGTTGTTTGGATAGGCGTGATAGAGATGTGTTAATGGTGCCTCACCGTCAGCAATTCCGGCAACTAGTGTAAGTTCCGTAGTACTTTCATTACGATGCATAAAGCGCTGAATCGTTCTGAAATCCAACTTAGTAAAAGTGAAATCACTTCCAAATACAGAACTAAACGCCTGTGTTACTTGCAATGTAAATTTGGGATAACCATTCTTTTTTTCTACAGCTCTATCGTTAACTATTTCATAAATGCTAAACGGACTCCATTGCAGGCTCACCTTGGCCATGCTCAAGTCGTAGTTTGTAAATTGTTCGTCACCCAATACAAAGGTGTAATTGTAAGTAGGATCTATTTTACTGGTAGATAACTGGGTCTCCGATAAGAGGCGAGGAGAGATTTGATGCTCTACACCAACCGTTTTTGTAATGTGCCTATGAAATAAATCTATGTTTAAAAGTCTTGGCTCAAAGAAAGTAAAATAGCGTTTATCCGTAAGAAATGTGGAGCTACCGGTTTCTTGTAAATCATCCGTATAGCTTAGGTTTATCCAAGTATTTGTTGGTTCGTGAATTCTAAAGCCACCTCCAAAACTGTATTTGTAGCGTTTATCCCTAAATCCGTAAACGCCATAGGCGTTTAGACGATAAATTTTAGAGAACTTGTCGTTGGTGGTACCGCCAAGGCCAGTTCTAAAGCCTTCATACTGATTGAATTTTATGAGATATCTTAAGTCTAGATTAAAGAAACTAATAGGTAAATAGCCATTACCTAAATTTTTAAAAAACTCTGCTTTGCGAATAGAGTCTTTTTCCCTTTTGATGGAATCTTTTTCTTGTCTAACCGGATTTTGAGCAACACTGGCTGTTAGAAAGACCATTGAAAGAACAACCAGTAAATGCTTAATCATTTGAATAGAGTATAAAAAAACATCCCATGTAATAGCCATGGGATGTTTTTTATGAGTTTTAGTATTACACGGTCATAATCTCTTTTTCTTTGACATCTAGAATGTCGTCTATACGCTTAACGTATTTATCTGTTAATTCTTGTACATCAATTTCTGCGTTGCTTTGAAGGTCTTCGGAAACATCAGCTTTCTTAATCTCGTTCATGGCTTCCTTTCGCGCATTTCTTACGCCTACTTTGGCATCTTCGGCTTCAGATTTTGCTTGTTTGGCCAGAGTTTTTCTGCGCTCTTCTGTTAACGGAGGAACGTTAATGATTATCATCTCTCCATTATTCATTGGGTTGAAGCCTATGTTTGCCAGCATAATAGCGCGTTCTATTTCCTGAAGCATACTTTTTTCCCATGGTTGAACAGAAATTGTTCTACCATCGGGTGTATTTACATTGGCCACTTGATTCAAAGGTGTTTGAGAACCGTAGTACTCCACCATAACACTTCCTAACATGGCTGGACTGGCCTTGCCCGCGCGAATATTAACAAACTCTTTTTCCAGATGTTTTACGGCAGCTTCCATGGCTTCCTTGGCCGTGTCTAAAATAAATTCAATTTCTTCGTTCATAACGTATTGTTTAATTGAGCTATGATAGCCCTTGCTATGTTTACAATTTAACCTTGGTACCTATATTTTCACCAGAAACTACTTTAAGTAGATTTCCTTTTTTATTCATGTCAAAAACAATAATTGGGAGCTTATTTTCTTGACTTAACGTAAATGCAGTGGTGTCCATAACCTTTAAGCCTTTTCTCAGGACATCTTCAAAGGTGATGTCGTCAAATTTTATGGCTGAATTGTCCTTTTCTGGATCCGTGTTATAAATTCCATCTACACGTGTTCCTTTTAAGATAACATCTGCCTCAATTTCAATAGCCCTGAGCACTGCTGCAGAATCTGTAGTAAAATATGGGTTGCCAGTTCCTCCTCCGAAGATAACTACGCGGCCTTTTTCTAAATGTCGAAGCGCCTTTCTTCGAATAAAAGGCTCTGCAACTTCATTAATTTTTATGGCAGATTGCAGCCGTGTTGGTATGCCAGCATCTTCGAGAGCGCTCTGAAGCGCTAGGCCGTTGATTACTGTAGCTAACATTCCCATGTGATCGCCTTGAACGCGATCCATCCCATTACTAGCTCCTGCTACGCCTCTAAAAATATTTCCACCACCAATAACAATGGCAACCTGAACGCCTTTATCCGTAATAGATTTAATATCTTGTGCGTATTCCGCTAGCCGTTCAGGGTCAATGCCGTATTGGCGTTTTCCCATTAGGGCTTCTCCAGATAGTTTGAGTAGTATTCTATTGTATTTCATCAGTGGCTGTAATGGTCTTTTATTATAGTTGTAATCTAAAATCTAATCTCAAATTTTTATTGAGATGAACGCTAATTACAAATCAAACAAAACTACATAATTATTGCTAGTCTTAAAAGCGAAAAAAAACCAAAAAAAAAAGCCTCCAATGGAGACTTTTTAATTAATTTAATTTTGACTGGCTATCCTAAAGCAACTCTACTGTAAGATGTAACCTTAACGTCACCGATAGACTTAACATAGTCTGCGACACTAACTTTACTATCTTTAATAAAGGCTTGGTTAACCAAAGTATTGTCTTTAAAGAAACGCTTTAGCTTACCTTTTGCAATGTTGTCTAACATAGCTTCTGGTTTGCCTTCTTGGCGCAACTGATCTTTAGCAATCTCAATTTCTTTTTCTACTGTTTCTGCATCTACACCATCTTCATCAAGAGCTATAGGATTCATGGCAGCAACTTGCATGGCAACATCTTTAGCTACGGTCTCAGCACCTTCAACATTGTCTGAAAGGCCAACCATAGAAGCAATTTTATTACCAGCATGGATGTAAGACCCAACAAATGGCGCTTCGATTTTTTCAAAAGCGTTGATGTCTAATTTCTCACCGATAACTCCTGTTTGTTCGATTAATTTATCAGCAACGGTCATCCCATTAAAATCAGCTGCTAAAAATTCTTCTTTTGAGTTGTAATTTAAAGCGAGTTCTGCTAAATCATTCGCCAATGCTACAAAGCTTTCATTTTTACCAACGAAATCTGTTTCACATCCTAATACAATTGAAACACCAACGGTTTGATCTGCATTTACTTTTGCAATTGCTGCACCTTCAGTAGATTCCCTGTCGGCTCTTTTTGCAGCAACCTTTTGTCCTTTTTTACGTAAAATTTCTATGGCTTTGTCAAAATCGCCACCAGCTTCCACTAGAGCTTTTTTGCAGTCCATCATCCCAGCGCCTGTTGCTTTTCTTAGTTTGTTTACTTCGGCTGCGGTAACTTTTACAGTATTTCCCATGTTATTTTTAGTTTAAAAAGAGCGATTTTTTGTAGGCTTACTAAATCAAAAAATCGCCTTTTTCATGAATTTATAATTTAGTTTTATTCTTCTTCGTCATTTGTTGCTGCAACAGCTTTAGCTTTTTTAGCCTTACCCTCTGATTTCTTAGAGGCTTTAGCTTCTTTATCTGCGCGGTCAGCTTTTCTCTCGTTTAATCCATCCTCTACTGCAGAGGTTACAATGGATAAGATTTTTTGAATGGATTTTGACGCATCATCGTTAGACGGAATAACAAAGTCTACTTCACGTGGATCTGAGTTTGTGTCTACCATTGCAAAAATTGGTATATTCAATTTTTGAGCTTCCTTTATGGCTATATGCTCGCGCTTTATGTCAACTACGAACAAAGCGCCTGGAAGACGTGTCATGTCAGAAATAGAACCAAGGTTCTTTTCTAATTTAGCACGTTGTCTGGTCACTTGTAAACGCTCTTTTTTAGATAGAGAGTCAAAGGTGCCGTCTTTTTTCATTCTATCAATGGCTGCCATCTTTTTTACAGCCTTTCTGATAGTTACGAAATTGGTTAGCATACCACCTGGCCAACGCTCTGTAATGTAAGGTTGGTTTACTGCAGCTGCTTTTTCTGCTACGATATCCTTAGCTTGCTTTTTTGTAGCTACGAACAGGATTTTTTTACCTGAGGCTGCAATTTTACTTAGTGCAGTACAAGCTTCTTCAATCTTGGCAGAGGTTTTGTAAAGGTTGATAATATGGATACCGTTACGCTCCATATAGATGTAAGGAGCCATGTTTGGGTTCCACTTACGGGTGAGGTGTCCAAAGTGCACACCTGCTTCAAGTAAATCTTTTACTTCTACTTTTTCCATTTTGTGATAGTTTACTTTCTGTTGAATTAGCAATGACCAAGTGGATGCGTGTGCAAGCCTCAGTCATTTAGATGCTAAACTAAATCCTCATGCTAGGCATGATGGACAACAAAAACTGGGTTTAAGTTTTGCTGAACTTTTCAGCGATTTCAAAATTTCAATGATATCCAGAACCTGGATTAGCAGGTTCTGGATTAAGAGTTGTTGGATATTAACGTTTAGAGAACTGGAACTTCTTACGAGCCTTCTTCTGGCCGTATTTTTTACGTTCCACCATTCTAGGATCTCTAGTTAATAGACCTTCTGGCTTTAATATTGCTCTGTTTTCTGCATCTACTTCGCACATAGCGCGAGACAATGCCAAACGTACGGCTTCAGCCTGGCCGGTGATTCCACCTCCATATACGTTTACAGTAATATCAAAGTTGCCATCATTGTTAGTCATGGCCAAAGGTTGATTTACTTTATACTGCAAAGGAGCAGTAGTAAAGTATTCTGCCATGTCTTTTTTGTTCACCGTAATGTTCCCTTTTCCTTTGGCAACATATACACGGGCAACAGCCGTCTTTCTACGGCCGATTTTGTGAATTACTTCCATTAGTTAATGTCGTTTAAATTAATTGCTTTTGGTTTTTGAGCTTCGTGCTTGTGCTCAGAACCAGAAACAACGGTTAAATTACGGAACAATTGAGCTCCGAGTTTGTTTTTAGGCAACATGCCTTTTACTGACTTTTCTACTAATCTTGTTGGGTCTTTTTCAAACATTTCAGTAGCTGTCAGACTTTTTTGACCACCTGGATAACCTGTATGACGGATATAACTTTTATCTGTCCATTTGTTACCAGTTAAGTTGACTTTTTCTGCATTTACAACAATAACGTTGTCTCCGCAATCAACGTGTGGCGTAAAGTTAGGTTTGTGCTTACCTCTAAGTAAAATTGCTACTCGAGAAGCTAAGCGACCTAAGTTTTGTCCTTCAGCATCTACAACAACCCACTCTTTGTTAACAGTGGCTTTGTTAGCAGAAACTGTCTTATAGCTTAATGTATCCACACTAATTTGATTTAGAACTGCGCTCCTTAAGCGCAATCGATTAAACATTCCTCTCTAAAAAAGAGTTTGCAAATTTACGATAAACTATTTGATAAACAAATGTTGGGTAAGATATTTTTAGGGTTGAAAATCAATACCATGCCAGCAAAGATATCTTTGAACAAACCTTAGCTTCTATTCTTAAATTTCATCGACTAAATATTATGTATTGATGATGGGTTTTTTAAGGTTCTTCTTCTAGCGGAACTACTAAAACCGGGATTTTTGATTTTTTTATAAGTTTACTCGAGACACTGCCAATGAGAGCTTCATATAGGAAATTATGCTGTTCGTATCCTACGATAATTAAATCAATTTTGAGTTTTTGGGCTTCATTCAAAATCATTTCCAAGGTTGCCCCCTGAATTAAGAGACCTTCGGCATCAATTCCTTTTTGCTCCAAACGCTTGGCAAATTCTTGCAAGGTTTTATGTTCATTTCTCAACTCCTCAGCCCTAAAATCCCTTATATATTGCGGCCCTACGTCATAGCCAACGAACTCTGGGTCTGGAGCGGTAACATGCAGTAGCCAAACCTTAGCTGAAAATTTATTGGCCATTGTTAACGCTGTCTCTAAAAGCTTTTCTTCACCGCTATCGAAGTCTATGGTGACAAGTATATTTTTCATATTTCAATTTTGGCCTCGTTGACAACTATTTATAGTAAAAGATACGAAAATTTCAGTTTTAAACCAGAGTTATGTTTTCTATAAATGTTGAGTTTAAAAATGGGTATAAGATGGTTTATTTTGTGGCGCGCTCTAACCGGTCGTTAATCGATTTCCCAATGCCATAATCTGGTAAACGTTCAGCAATAATAATATCAAGGTCTTCCTTATCAAGGGTGTGAAGGGCATCGTAGAGTTTTGCGGCTGCTTCGTCTAAGTCGTTACCCGTATTGGATAATACAATTTTAAAACTAACGTCATCATCTAAATACTCATTGAACACCAAAAGACCTATTTTAAGACCTGAGTAGTTTTTTATAGCGTTCTTTATGTTTGCCGTTAAAATCGTTTTGGTAATAGGAGCGTAGTGCCGATCTAACATACCAGGAGCACTAGGAAGCTCGTTGTTTTTGTTTTTTATTTTAATGTGACCAATAACAGACTCGATAGATTCAATGGATGTTGAACCTAAGCGGTAAATGATGGGTTCGTCATCTTCAAATCCAATTATGGTGGATTCGATTCCCTTTTTACACGGACCACCATCTAGGACCAATTCTATGTCATCCTTAAAGTAGCCTTCAACATGCTCTGCCGTAGTTGGGCTAATACGATTAAAAGGATTGGCACTTGGAGCCGCTAGGGGGAAATCTAATTTATTTAAGAGTTCTAAAGTTAAAGGATGATTAGGGATTCTAACGGCAACTGTGGATTTACCAGAAGTAATTAAATCTGGGATGAGGTCTTTTTTTGGTAAAACCAATGTTAAAGGGCCTGGCCAAAAAGCTTCTGCTAATCGTTTCGCTTTCTCAGGAACATATGATACGATGGCTTCTAAATCCTCAGTACTGCCAATATGTACAATAAGTGGATTAAAATGCGGTCGTCCTTTTGTTTGGAAGATTGCTCTAATCGCATCTTCGCTAAATATGTTGCCAGCCAAACCATAGACCGTTTCTGTTGGTATCGCTACTAATTTGTTAGCCTTAAGTAACGTAATGGCCTTGTTTATGTCTTTAGAGATAATGCTCATTAAATTCCAATAAGATTGTGGTTATGCTTAATGCGCTTCTAACCAATTGGCGCCTGTATCTATGTCAACCACCAAAGGAACTTCAAGCTCAAAGGCATTTTCCATTTCTGTTTTAACCAAAGTTTTAAGGGCCTCAACTTCTTTTTTGTAAGCGTCAAAAACCAATTCATCATGCACTTGAAGCAGCATCTTTGATTTAAAATTACCTTCTTTAAGCTTCTTGTGAATTCTTATCATGGCAACCTTTATAATATCAGCCGCACTTCCTTGAATAGGAGCATTAACGGCATTACGCTCTGCAGCACCTCGGACTACAGCATTTCTAGAATTGATGTCCTTCAAGTAACGTCTTCTGCCTAAAACCGTTTGCACATAACCGTGGTCCCTAGCAAAGTCAACCTGCTCATGAATAAAGCTTCTAAGTTTTGGGTAGGTTTCATAATAGGTGTCAATCAACTCCTTGGCTTCAGTGCGTGAAAGATTGGTTTGATTGCTTAAGCCAAAAGCCGAAACACCATAAATAATTCCAAAGTTTACTGTTTTAGCGTTACTTCGCTGTTCTCTTGTCACCTCGTTTATTGGAACATTAAAAACTTTTGAAGCTGTTGAAGCATGGATGTCTTCACCGTTTTTAAACGCTTGAATCATATTTTCCTCTTCGCTAAGGGCGGCAATAATTCTCAGTTCTATTTGTGAATAATCTGCCGCTAATAAGGTATAGTCTTCATTTCGTGGAATAAATGCCTTTCTTACTTGTCTACCTCTCTCAGTTCTTATTGGGATGTTTTGTAAATTAGGATTGTTGCTGCTGAGACGTCCGGTAGCGGCTACGGTTTGCATATAGTCGGTATGGACACGGCCTGTGGATGGTTGTACTTGATTAGGCAGAGCCTCAACGTAAGTACTTTTCAATTTAGATAGACCTCTATAATCTAATATATCCTGAACAATCTTGTGGTCTTTAGCTAGATAGCTCAAAACATCCTCTGCAGTAGAATACTGGCCCGTCTTTGTTTTTTTTGGCTTATCTACCAATTTCATTTTTTCAAAAAGAATAACGCCCAGTTGTTTGGGTGAAGCAATATTAAATTCCTCACCTGCAGCTTTAAAAATGCTTTTTTCCAATTCGGCTATATCAGAATTCAAAGCCTCAGCCAGGGAGTTTAAAAAGTCCTTATCAAGATTGATTCCTTCCAACTCCATGTCTGCTAAAACGCGTAAGAGTGGAATTTCAATGTCATCAAATAATTGTTGGGTATTGGCTTCGCCCAATTCCTTCTCGAAATGTTCTTTTAATTGTAAAGTAATATCAGCATCTTCAACGGCATATTCTGTTTGTTTTTCTAAAGGAACTTCCCGCATGGATTTTTGGTTTTTTCCTTTTTTGCCAATAATCGATTCTATGGAGATGGGTGTGTAGTTAAGATAGGTCTCTGCCAATACATCCATATTGTGGCGCATATCTGGATTTATTAAATAATGCGCTAGCATGGTATCAAATAATTTACCCTTGACTTCGACATTGTATTTAGCCAGTACTTTAATGTCGTATTTTAAGTTTTGGCCAATTTTTTCTATCGCTTCGTTTTCAAAAAAAGGTCTTAATTCATCAATGAGCGATTGTGCTTCTTTTTGATCAGTTGGAAATGGTAAATAGAAACCTTTGCCAGCTTCCCAAGAAAAGGCTATTCCTACAAGTTCGGCCTCTAAGGGATTAAGACTAGTAGTTTCAGTATCAAAACAGACAGAGGTCTGTTTGGTCAAATTGTTTAAAAACAATTTGGTTCCCATGCCAGGAGCTACACTTTGATACAAGTGAGATGTATTTTCTAGAGTCTTTCTTTTTAAAGAAGCTGCTCCATCTTTTTTGTTATCGTCACTGTTTCCAAATAGGCTAAACTGACCTGCGCCAGCGTTTTTTGAAGTTGTTTTAGATGTATTAGTTGGTTTTTTTTCGGTATCTTCTTTTGTAGAATTTGACGCTTGAGACGCTTCTTCTTGAGGCGCAAATGTTTTGAGGAAATTATCAGTAAGACGTCTAAACTCCAATTCCTGGAATATTTCCTTTACTTTCTCGACATCTGGATGGTTCAATTCAAAATCTGTAGCATCAAACTCTACAGGGACATCTAGCATTATTCTTGCTAGTTCTTTTGAAAGTCGTCCCAACTCGGCATTGGCTTCAACCTTTTCTTTCATTTTTCCTTTGAGCTGGTCGGTATTTTCCAATAGCCCTTCCATGCTGCCAAACTGCTTGATGAATTTTTTAGCTGTTTTCTCACCAACGCCTGGCAAACCAGGAATATTATCGCTAGAGTCGCCCATCATACCAAGAAAATCTATGACCTGTTCTGGTTTTTCTACATCAAACTTCTTTTTTACCTCTGGAATACCCCAAGTTTCGTAACCACCGCCAAAGACAGGTTTATACATAAAAATATTATCTGTAACCAATTGGGCAAAATCCTTATCTGGTGTTACCATAAACACTTTGTAGCCTTCTTTCTCAGCTTGCCTGGAGAGGGTCCCAATGACATCGTCTGCCTCATAGCCTTCCTTGACCATAATTGGAATATGCATGGCTTCTAGAATATTGCATATATGAGGAATGGCTGTTCTAATGCCTTCTGGCGTTTCGTCTCGGTTGGCTTTGTAGGCTTCGTACATTTCTACACGATCTGTACTCCCACCTTTATCGAAACATACGGCCAAATGGTCTGGTCGTTCCCGTTTAATAACATCTAAGAGAGAATTCATAAAACCCATTATGGCTGACGTGTCTTCGCCTTTGGAATTGATTCTGGGGTTTTTTATAAATGCATAATATCCTCGAAATATGAGCGCATAGGCATCGACTAAAAAGAGTCGTTTTTGTTCTGACATGAAGTTTAATTTTGAAGTCTATAAAACTACAAAACTTAGGGCTTGAAATGAAGGAATACAGTTTTAAAAGTTAAATGCAAAGTATTTAGGATTAACTATCATTATTGGTCTAAAAAAAGAAGGCCGCTCTCTACTACGACCTTCTTCGCTCTAAAAATAATTGAAGACAATCCAATTATAAACTTTAGGGGATTTTTCAGTCCCATTATTTTTTAATGATTTTTTTGGAAATATAGTCACCGTTATAATTGACTTTAACTAAATAATTACCATTAGCAAGGGACTTTGCAGGTATGACTTTTGAATTTTTATGGCTCAACACTATTCTTCCATTGGTGTCGAAAATTTGAACACTAATGACTTCTACATCTGTTTCAATCATTATAACATCTGAAAAAGGGTTAGGATAGATCTTTATATCATTTTTTGAAATGGTAATCTCAGGGACACCTAAAGTGTCAAAAACGATATTTTCTTCACCTGGTACAATTCCTCCAAAATAGTCTTGAGTCGTAGTTTCATCAATATTGGCATTAAAAAAACTATTGGCTACGCCTCCAAGACCTATTGCTATAGCATCATTATTATCAAGAAATTCTGCATTACCTGAGTTTGGTGGATTGATGATATCAAAACTTACAAGATCAAATGACGTGCCAATACCATGCGATATTATGGATTGGCCAGGCGCCAGATTTAGAACAAACAAATCTTTAGAACCGTCTCCAAGAGACAAGCTCGTAAGTTGGCTAGCAGTAATTTTTGTGACCGTCCAAACACGTCCGTTGAAAGTTGACAGGTTTGTGAGGGTTGTATTGCCGGTTGGTATTAATAGTGCAAAGCCAACATCTGAAACATCTACGTTGTTACCATTAAAGTTTGTTGTAGCCTGCACCAGTGCAGAATTTCCACCATTTGGTATGATACCAAAACCATAATTCTGTGCATTTAGTGAGTTAAATAGTATAACTATTAAAATGTAAGTAATGTTTTTCATGTTTTTAATTATTTGGTATTTGTTCGGTTATTGTGAAAGTTGAAAGTCCTAGAATATTATTCGGATGTATTAGGACATTATCTTTGATAAGATTACTATCGTTTTGGGTTCCCGAAAAACGGGCAACGCCATTTAAGTCTACATCACTATTTAGGTAACCTGAGGAAGAGTAGGTAATAAAGCCTAATATATTCAATGGGTCTGCAATGACATGGTCTTTTATGCTATTGCTATCATTATTGGCACCAGAAAATTGGCTGTTCCCATTGCTGTTAACATCTCCACACCATAATGCCAATTTACCATTGCCAATTGGAACTCTAGCATTAGTGCCAAAAGTATTGAAACTACTACTGAGAAAATTGGCATCTCTGGTTACCTGAGATAAAGTAGCGCTATTGGCCGTCATAACACCTAGGTGATTGCGATGTTTTACTGCAACATAATAATCTCCTGGTGTAAAAGGTATGACCAATGGTGATTTCCCATCAATATCCACAACATCACCATCGCGTTGTAATAAAGCAGATTTTGAGGTAACAACCGAGCTAGGATTAAGGTTATTTCTTAATTCTACAAGCACCCAATCTACAATATCATCTGATACTGTTCCTGTACCATCACTGCCACCTGTATTAAATACTGAAGCATCGCATACGATACCATCTCCATAAGGTGATGTAGTTGGTAATAAGTTATTTTGTCTTAAATCGTCACGCATTAAATTGGTTTCTCCAGCATTGGGATGTAATGCAGCACCTTGTAGTATAACTTTTATGGCCAATTTTATCCTAGGAAAGTCATCGAGAACTATTGGGTCTGCACTTAGTGTTGCAAAACCATCACCAGAACCACCTTGAAAAAGCACACTTAGGTCTGTATTGGTAAGTGTAGTAACATCGATGCTGTTGTAGGCAAAACCGTCACCAGCACCACCTTGGTAAAGTACACTTAGGTCTGTATTGGTAAGTGTGGTAACATCGACGCTGTTGTAGGCAAAACCATCGCCAGAACCACCTTGATACAACACGGATAAATCTGTATTGGTTAAAGTAGTTATAGGTATACTACCCATGGCAAATCCATCTCCTGAACCACCTTGATACAACACGGATAAATCTGTATTGGTTAAAGTAGTTTCTGGGAGACTGGCTACTGCAAAGCCATCACCAGTACCACCTTGGTAAAGTTCAGTTTGTGCGATTAGGCCATTGATCATTAAAAAGCAGATGCTATTTTTTAATAACTTGTACATGCTCATATTACTAATCTGCTGTACGAACACCACGACCACCAATATAGTTTTGCCTTAAATTAAGACCACCACCAAATCCACCACCTCTTGTTCTATCAGCTATAAGCAATAAATTGGCATCATCAATCCAGCTCCCTCCTCTAACGGCATAAACCAATAAATTAACAAATGAGTCAGAATCCAATGAACTTAAATTGCCATTACCATGAATTCCTTTATATTCTCTTTCATTGGGTGAGCCCACCGATATAACCCGTTCTGCTAAATTGCCTGACAATTCCATAACTCCATAATAACTGGCTCCAGCTTTTTCTCTTGTTCCGCCTGTAACATAAGAAAACATACCACAACGAACTGGTCGCGGATACAAAGTGTTGGTTAAATTATAATTTGCTCTTCCCATATTTGCTGCAGATGCACTATTTATGTATTCTCCGTTAGTGCCGGGTGACCAAAGACTGTAAGGGGTATTAAGAATAAACTCTGTTCCCCAGGCATACACTCCTGGTACAGGCGTACCTGGACCTCGCGCCGCTTTTTCATATTCTAACTCTGTCATAGGGCGCAATGCAGCCCAATGTAAGTAATTGGTAACATCGTTTCCTGATAAAAAACTACAAGCTCTATCGGGAGCTAAAGTTGTCATTTCGTTACCTGGACCATCCCATGCAATGGTATTGCCATCAACCTCATCATCGGTATCTTTACCTAAAGTACCTGTAATGTCCCTATCTTCTTGTTGGTCAATGGTTAGTGTGTTAAAGAATGCTGCATATTGCTCTTCCGATATCTCATATTTCATACAATAAAAGGCATTATAGCCTTTAGGAAAAGCAGCAGGAATTGGACCTTGTTGGTCACCTGCATAAGTACTGTTGTTATCGTAATAAAGCAATAGGCCACTGGTGTTGCCAATCGCAATCTCTGCTTCCGATGCAATTAAATAGCTACTAATGGTGTTGCCTTTTCTAAAAGCGTCCGTTTCAGGTCCTGGACCACCATTACCTATATAAAAGGCTCCTTCTGGTACATAGACCATTTCTATGGCGAATACTTTTACTTCTATAGTACTGTTAATGTCAATGCCATCGTTTGCTAAGTCCCATCCAAGATTAATATCTGTGACACTTAACCCATTAGATACCTCGGAGCGATAAATCATTCCACCCTTATTATCACCACTAATTTGCAATGTAAAATTAGCATTTAGCATTTCGGATTGTGCTGGAGTTAGAGTTACATGTTGCCAAGCACCACCATCAGCTCTGTATTTTGCAAAGACCCAGGCAGCATCCCAATTGCTGGGTCCAGCATCTATACGCCAAGAGCCTTGCCATGTAATGCGGCAATTGATATGCACCCAACCTTCAGATTCATTAAAATTTTCAAGGCTTACATTTTCTACATTAATACCATTAGCCCATGCAACACTAATTTGTATGAGGGCAAAGATTAATAGAATTGTTTTTTTCATTTTTAGCGTGTTTTATAGATTGGTTAAAATTTTATATCCACATCAAATACGTTTCTTACATCTCTTAGTATTGTATGTACATAATATGCAACTCCAAGGAGCAGTTCGCTGCCACCTAGAATTAGAGGGTTGATTTGCCCGAGGAATTGTACAGAGAAATGGCCTGCCAAGAAGCCAGAATTCACTAATAAAATCAAAAAGAGTACTGTGGAGGTTTTCATAACTAATGAGATTTAAAATTAATAGCTCCTCAAACCTAACACGACTACCTGGAAACGGTCTAGATTATTCTTGCAAAAGCAAGGAGTATTTTGTCAAAATGAAGAAATATAAGAGGTAGTATTATGTCAAAACATTCGTAAAGCAAACAAAAACAGCTAGTTACGATAAGAGGTAGGGCTTTTGCCAAATTCTTCTTTAAACGTCTTGCTGAACCAGTTAGGGTCATTAAAACCGGTGGCAAAAGCAATTTCAGAAACGTTTAAATCTGTGGTTTTGAGTAATTTCTTGCCTTTTTCCAACCGCACTTTTCTCATAAAAAGGGCGGTACTGGTATTGGATATGGCTTTTAGTTTACGGTACAATTGAGAGTCGCTCATGGCGAGCTGCTGGGCCAACTCTGTAGGGCCAAAATTAGAGTCCTCAAGGTGCTCATTTATGGTTTCTATCACCGAATTTAAGAATATAAGATTTTTGTCTGCACTTTTCTTAGGTCTATTTGAATGCGCAACGACAGTACCCATAGAATAGAATTCTTGTAGTTTTTTACGTTTCTCGATGAGCTTTTGCATGCGTAGCAACAGCTCTTCCTTTTGAAAGGGTTTGGTTAAATACGCATCGGCACCACTTCCAATTCCTGCAATTTTATCCTCTTGCATAGCTTTAGAGGTTAACATTATAATGGGAATATGGTTGGTTTGAGTACTGTTTTGAAGCTTTTGTGTGAGTTCAAAACCGTCCATTACAGGCATCATAACATCAGTAATTATAATGTCGGGAATGGTTTCGTTGGCCATTGTTAGCCCTTCCTCGCCATTTTGAGCAAAAATGACCTTATAGTTAGGTCTTAAACATGAGGCAATAAAATGGGCCATATCTGTATTGTCTTCTACAATGAGTACAGAGTTGGCATCATCAATGGCAATGACATCATTAGACTTGGGAAAGACTACTCCACGATTCGTTGGGCTTTTTGGCAGGCTTATATCCTGAGTTGCAGCATTGGAAGTAATAGGTAGGTCTATAATAAAGGTGGTACCACGATTTTCCTTAGATTGTACCTTTAAACTGCCATCTAACAATTCTACCAGTTCTTTGGTAAGCGCTAATCCTATTCCTGTGCCTTGGGAAATTTTATGTGCACTATGTTCTACTTGATAAAAACGGTCAAAAATAAATGGCAGCTTGTCTTTGGGTATGCCATAACCTTCATCTTTTATTTTGAATTCCAATCTGTTTGCAGTAGTCTTATTTAAACTGATATCAACAGTTGAATTATCAGGAGAGAATTTTAAGGCATTTGAAATAAGGTTGGTAACAATCTGACGCATTTTTTCCGGATCAAAATCCAGGTGTATTTGGCTTGGTTGCGCATTAAAGCTCACGCTAATGCTTCTGTCTGCGGCAATGCTTTTAAAACTGTCAACAATTTGGGAAACGAAAGGAACTATGTCGCCATGAATATGTTCAACCTTAAGTTGGCCTTTTTCTAATTTGGCAAGATCCAGCATTTGGTTTACCAAACTCAAGAGGCTAAAACTATTCTGCTCAATAGTGTCAAGCGACTTACTCACATCCTTGTCTTTTGAGAATCTAGCTTTGAGATTCTCTAAATAGCCTAGAACTATGGTTAAAGGTGTTCTAAATTCGTGTGTGATATTTGTGATAAAGCGTGTTTTTAGGTCATCTAATTCCTGCAGACGCTTACTCTCTTGTGCTGCTAATTGGCGCTGTAAGCTAATTTTATAAAACGCATAAACAGTTCCTAAAAACAGAGCCAAATAAAAGAGGTACGCAATATTACTCTGATACCAAGGAGGGATAACCTCAATTTGCAAGGCCAAAGGTTCTTTTTCCCAAATAATGTTCCTGGAAGCGCCTTGAATTTTTAAAACATGTTTTCCTTTTGGAAGATCTAATAAGGGAATTTCTCTGTCGCCAGAAAGATTGTTCCATTCATTGTCATCCAAGGAATACACAAATTGATTGTTTTTGTTGGGTCTTAAGTCTAAATCCGAAAAGGAAATATAACAGGGAAAATCGGTATGCCTTAGTGTAATTTCATCTGTTTCTGTTATGCTCTTGGTAATAATTCCAGAATTGAGCAAGGGATTGATTTCCTCATCTTTAATCCGCAAAGAGGTGAAGGTTAAATTCCCGGGAATGTCGAGTTGAGGGACATTTCTAGGATTAAAAATATTGACTCCGTTGATGCCTCCAACATAGATTTCGTTCGTGTCTTTATTGTAATAATGTGCGCCTAGGTTAAACTCGGAGCTTTGTAAACCATCATTTGGTGTATAGTTGGTAAAGACTTCAGTTTTTTTGTTAAATCGAAACAACCCGCCATTTGTTGTTAGCCAGAGGTTATTGTCTTGGTCTTCTGTAATGCTGTAAACAAAGGTATTGCTTAACCCTTGGTCCAAACCATAACGCTTAAACGTTTTATTTTGGGAGTTAAATTTGTTAAATCCATCCTGTGTGGCTACCCATAGCGTACCATTGGCATCGTGCCACGTATGCAAGGTAGTATTACTACTTATTGTTGTAGAATCGGTTTCCTCGTTAAAAAAATTGGTAAATATGGGTTCCTCATAGTTATCAGCATTAAAATGAAGCTTGTTAAGTCCTTCTTCAGATGTTATCCAATAGTCCATGTTTTTGTCTTGAGACATATTATAGGTGAAGTTAGAACTTATGGAATTTTCATTTGCTTTGGTTTTGTAATGCTCAAAGGCGATATTGTTTTTTCCAACATCACCAACGAAACGATTGACACCGCCTCCGTACGTCATGATCCAAACAGTCCCATTGTGATCCACAAAGACACCTCTTGTAGCATCTGAGCTTAAGGATTTAGGATTTTCGTTATCGTGATAGAAGCTGATTATTTTAGGCGATTTTGGGTTGAAGTTATTTAAGTCAATAATTGAAGCCCCTTTTATAGTGCCAACCCACATGTAATTGTTATGGTCTATGGCTAGGCTTCTAATGACATTAAATGCCAAAGCCTCATTCGTGTTTTCCTTGGTTATGTATGTGACATTACCTTGATTGTCTATGCAGTTAATACCCTTTCTGGTCCCTATAAAAATGTAGTCGTCATTTTTGGCAAATGATAGCGTAAAGGCATTGTTCAGTTTTATCTCAGAAGTTGTATTGATGGTTTTGAAAACGGGCTGTGCTAACGGAACAACGTCTAGATTATTCGTGCCTATCCAGAGTAAACTCCCATCCGTGTATGTGTCATAAACACGATTTGACGTTATGGAATTGCGGTGACTTTGTTCTCCAAAGTAAGATTTTATGTCCTGAAACTTTAGGTCTTTGTCATCAAAATCCTTGGTAATATAGAGCCCGTCAAAAGTTCCAATATAAAATATGTTTTCGCTAACATCAATTGATGATACCCTCAACTTTTCCTTAGATTCTATCTTTTCATTAAGGGTTATTTTAGAAAGTCGTTTTTTGTTTTTTTCATAAATGAAAAGTCCGTTTATGGTACCTAGCCAAATGTTGTTATTCTCAATAAATATGGCTTCGATGGTTCCAACAGGTAGACTAAGCTTTATTTCTTTGAGTTTAATAGTTGTCTTCAAGTCAGATTCAGACACAAAAAGTCTACCATCTTGTGTGCTTACATACAGGCTATCATTATTAACAAAGGTTCTGTTGAATTGTAATGTTTCACCATTAACTTCAGATATTTTATAGAATGTATCGCCTCCATTTTCAAATATGTAAATGCCTTGATTTAAAACGGTTGCAATTATAGTTCCGTCAGAAGTTTTGGATATACTCGTACAATTGCCTGTATTTACCGGTGATGAATTAAAGCTATTGACTTGTGAGTTGTATATCGAAATGCCATTATCATTGGTGCCAATCCATATATTGCCTTGATTGTCTTCTAATAGTGTGTTGATGAAGTTGCCCGATAAACTAAGACTATCATTTTTTTGATTTTTATAAACCTTGAATGACGTACCATCAAATCTGTTTAATCCGTCTTGTGTACCCAACCATAAAAAGCCGTTGGAATCCTTCAATATAGTTCTGATGGTTTCTTGCGATAATCCGTCTTTTATGCCGTAATGATAAAAGGTGTAATTCTGGCCATAAGTTGTAAAACTGGCTAGGCAAAGAATTAAGAAAAAGGCAATGTTAAGTAATCTTCTAAAACAACAGTTAAGTGAATAAGCCATTAGAGAAAAATAGTCCTTACTAAAATACTAAAACTTAAACATATTTGAAACGTTGGTCTTCAAGTGCTTCTAAACAAGGTAACATGATTTAAACGGTATTCTTTAAATAAGTCTTGGCTGTACAGGCTTGAAAGGATTGTTTACCGTATTGAGCAAATAAAAAAAGCCAGAACATTGTTCTGGCCTAATTAATAGCACATTTATATTCTATTAGCAAAGTTTTACAGTTTTCACCTTAATTTGAAGACTCTTTCTGTAAGCCTTGATGCTAATAATATCATTACTTTTCTTTCGATTGATTTTAAGGACCCTAGCCTTAATCTCGGAAGATAATTTTGATTTTTTGGCCATAGGTTGTTCAAGCTTAGTCTGTTTTTCATCTTCGTTACCTTCTATCGTAGCAGTAGTTGACTGACCAAAACTTAAGGCAGACACGGTAAGAAAAACTAATATGGCACAAAATTTTTTCATAAAAGAAGTCCTTTTTCTTTAACTTCGATACAAAGAAACAACGCAATCCAAGTTGGACTTTAATATTTTGGATGAAACAAGGGGATAATTAGATGATTTACATGCTCAAGTTAAAAACATCGATGAAATGCACAAAATGAGCTTTAAGCCCTTTAAAAACCCTAAGTTTCTATATCTAAAAAAGACTGTTTTTCGTTAAAATACGTTGCTTTACAGATAACATCGATAAAATGCACAAACAAGAATCGCTTTAAAAAAATAGTATACCAAGCACTATGAAAACGCACCGAGATAATCCCTTTTTTGACCTTTTCTCAAAGCAAAAATCAAATCAATATAAGGTTGGTAAAACCACTTATAAGGAGAGAATAAAAAAACTGAGCTTATTACAAACGGCAATTGAAAAGACCTATAGAAAGGCCATACAAGAGGCATTATTCGAAGATTTAGGCAAACCGCAGGTCGAGAGTGAGATGACTGAAATCTATCAAATCATAGGCGATATAAAGTTTGTGAAGAAGCATTTACGCCAATGGATGCAAAAGCAGCGGGTTAGTACTCCTATGTCTATGTTGGGTTCAAGCTCATATTATGTGTACGAGTCAAAAGGCGTTTGTTTAATTATTTCGCCTTGGAATTTCCCTTTTAATTTAACTTTTGGACCATTAATCTCTGCAATTGCGGCGGGAAATACGGCCATTATTAAGCCTTCTGAAATGACACCTCGGTCTTCGTCGTTGATGAAAACGATAGTAGAATCTGTTTTTAATGAAGATGAGGTAGCTTTAATTGAAGGGGAAGTTGAAGTAGCAACAGCCCTTCTTGCACTGCCTTTTAATCACATCTTTTTCACAGGGTCGCCTCAAGTAGGAAAAATTGTGATGGAAGCCGCAGCAAAAAATCTAGCCTCGGTGACCTTGGAACTTGGAGGCAAATCACCAACGGTCGTAGACAAAACTTCAAATTTGGAGTTAGCGGCTAAACGGATTGTTTGGGGCAAGTTTCTTAATTCCGGTCAAATCTGTGTGTCACCAGATTATGTATTGATTGATGCCGAGATAAAGGATGAATTTATTGAACACTGTAAAAAATGGATTAAAACATATTATGGCGAAACACCGGAGACGTCCGACTCATACGGTAAAATAGTCACAAAAAAGCACTTTAAAAGATTAAATTCCTATCTAGAAGACGCTCGTGAAAAGGGCGCAAAAGTTGAAATCGGTGGACAAGACAACGAAACTCAAAAATATATTGCACCAACCATTCTGACGGAACTAAAAGAAGATTCCAAAGTATTGAAAGAAGAAATTTTTGGCCCTTTACTGCCCATTGTTACTTATAAGACTTTGGAAGAGGCTATTGAATATATCAATTCTAAGGAGCGCCCATTGGCTTTATATATTTACAGTAAGTCAAAAAAGAATATTGAAAAGATAATTTCAAATACTAGGGCAGGAGGGACTTGTATTAACAACAGTATTGTGCACTATGCCAATCACAATCTTCCTTTTGGAGGCATTAATAATAGTGGTATTGGAAAAAGCCATGGATTCCATGGATTTAAGGCCTTTTCAAATGAACGCGCTATAGTAAAACAGTCTCGATTCGGAATTACGGAATTGCTATTTCCGCCTTACACTAAGGCAAAAGAAAAGATGGCAAGATTCACGATTAAGTGGTTTTAAGTTTTATTAAAAAAACCGGATTCCAAAGCCTCGTTTTCACCATCCTGGCACTTCGTCATGGTAAACCCCTTGTGAATGGCGTAACTGCCCGTTTCTCCTTTTTTGTTTACGGCAATATAACCCACTTGAAAATCCTTGTAATTACTTTCGGGTTTAGACACTATACGCTTAATGGCCTCTTCACAGGCTTCTTGTGGTGATTTGCCTTGACGCATTAATTCCACGACCAAAAAACTTCCCACAGTTTTCACAACTTCCTCTCCAAGCCCAGTGGCAACGCAAGCCCCAATTTCATTATCTACAAATAACCCAGAACCAATAATAGGAGAGTCGCCAACGCGTCCTGCCATTTTATAGGCCAAACCACTAGTGGTACAAGCACCGGAAATATCACCATTCTTATCAATGGCTAGCATACCAATCGTGTCATGATTTTCTATGTTAATGATGGGTTTGTATTCGCTTTCTACTTTCCAGTCTTCCCAAGCTTTTTTAGAGGCTTCTGTTAATAAATCCTCGGGTTGAAATCCGCTGGAAATAGCAAACTGTTTGGCACCATCACCTGCTAACATGACATGTGGTGTGTCTTCCATAACCTTACGAGCCACGGAAACAGCATGTTTGATATCTTTTAAATAGACAACCGCACCGCAATCTCCTTTGTGATTCATAATACAAGCATCAAGAGTTACGTGACCATCGCGATCGGGTAAACCACCTTTACCCACGGATTGCCCTTTTTCGTTTGCTTCCTCGACTCTACAGCCTTGTTCAACCGCATCAAGCGCATTACCGCCTTCCTCTAGAACTTCCATAGCGGCGGCAGTCGCATTTTTAACATTCCAGGTAGCTATAACCAGAGGTAGGCTTGCAGTCTTTTCTACTGTACTGCCTGTGGCTTCAGAAATTTCCTTTTTATTGGAATTAGTACAGTTGGTTAATGAAGCTCCAATAGCAATACCTGCGCTAGTTAGCGAGGTTTTTTTAATGAATTGTCTTCTTTTCATAGAAATAGGATTTAGTACGTAACACCTTGTTTGTCCAATACTGATTTAGTTCTAAAGGCGTAGAAAAATAAATATAGAAAACAAACTACCGCTACCCAATAGGATGATTGTATACTAAAGATATCAGCTATTTTACCCTGAAGTGGTGGAATGATTGCACCGCCTAATATCATCATAATTAAAAAGGCCGAACCTTGTGAGGTGTATTTGCCCAATCCGGCAATACTTAGTGCGAATATGCAGGGCCACATAATAGAGCAAAAAAGCCCTCCAGACAAAAAGGCAAAGAGCGCTAAATGACCTGTTGAAAATAAGCCTATCAACATACCTAGGATACCAAATAGACTAAATATTTTCATGGTTCTCACGGGATTGTCCTTAGCCAGAAAAAACCCAATTATTTGAACCGCTATACAAACACAGAATATAAGTATCTCGTTCATGGTGTAGTCACCATAATTCACTAGAAGAATTACTCCAAAAGCAACGTAGGGAACAATAATCAATAATGCTTTTTTCAAACCCTTACTTGGATTAAAAACTGTAATAGCTCCCACCCAGCGACCAATCATTAGTCCGCCCCAGTAAAGGGATATAAATGGTGCTATTTCTGCATCATTAAATACAGGTAAGCCTAAAGGATTTAAATTTGAGGCTTTGTCTGCAACAGATTTTAAGAGCTCTCCTAAATTGCTTTGAATGGTAACTTCAACTCCTACGTAGGTAAAAATGGCTAGCATACCCAAGACAAGTTGAGGATAGCGCATGGCGCCCCAACCTTTAGAGGATTTGCTTGCCATAGAATTGGCTATTACAGCGGTAGCAACTACAGCTAAAAGTGCCACAAAGAGCAGTAACAAGCGTGTATTTTCAGTGTTAGAAGAGACGTCGATTTCATCAGAATAAGTGGTAAAAATATAACCGAAACAACTCACAATGATTAGTGTTAAGAAAATAAGAAGGTTACGCGCCTTATTCGCTGGTTCAAAAGCTGTTTCTGATTTTAGTTCCGGTAATTTTTTAGAAAAATGAAATAATGCTGCAGCTAATAAAAATAGCAGACCAACGCCAATGTATAACAGTTGGATGGTGGTCAGTTTTATCTCATTATTTTTAATCATTTCTGTTAATTCCTCACCGCTTACTGCCGAGCCAAACAAAATAAAGGATACTACAACAGGACCTATGGTAGTACCGAATGAATTAATACCTCCAGCTAAATTTAAGCGATGTGAACCTGTTTCGGGTTTACCAAGTGCTATGGCAAAGGGGTTAGCCGTAGTTTGCTGCAAGGAAAAGCCAAGACCTACGATAAAAAGTGCTAAAAGAACGTAATAAAAAATGTTTGTTTGGCCCTGCTCAGCATTCAATAGTGATGGGTACATAACAAAGGCTCCGACTGCGGATAACAGCAAACCGTAGATAATACCATTTTTGTAACCCCAAGAATTTATGATGTCCTTTTTTATGCCACTAGAAATAATGAACAACAAAAGAGCTCCAAGATAATAAGCGCCATAGAATGCAAAATCGACTAATTGGGATTGAAACTGATCAATGTTGAAATAAGTTTTACAAAAAGGAATAAACACACCATTCGAGGCTGCAATAAAGCCCCAGAAAAAAAACACCGTAACAAGGGTAGCTAGGGCAGATTGATTATTGGTCTTTGTCATATTTTAGTTAGTTAGAGTTTAAGATATCAATTAGTCTATGGTAATTTCGTCTACAAAAATCCAGCTTCTACCATCATGTTTGTGACCTAAATGCCATTCAGGAAGTTCGCCAAGTTTTTTTGCTACGAGCTTAATGTATCTAGCATTCACATCAGATGCTAAAAAATTTATGGTTTTTATTTCTGAATCTTCTGCTGGTTTGGTAGCAGCAATAGCGATTTTTGGTGAAATGGGAGTGAAGGTTTTAGAATCTTCTGAAACCAAGCAAGTCACTTCCGTGGGATAAAAAATCCATGACCGTTGGTCTTGTAGAAAATTGACGCTTACATTATTTATGGCTTTAACACTTCCAAGGTCAACAATAGCAACCACATCTTCGTTCCAATAGCCTTGCCATGTTCCAGTTCTAAAGTCCTTGGTCCCAAAAATTCCATCAATCAAGGCGTCATTGCCTCCAGCATTATATTGATTGGCATAATCCGTTTCCAGTTTTATCGAAAGGTTTGGGTCAATTTTATAAAACTGGGTTTCGATAGTAGCGCTTTTTTTACCATTTTTTTCTGAGTACACTTTCAGTCTAGTTGGTTCTGAAATTGTAAATGAATCACTGTACGCTTTCATTTCACCATCACCCAAGCTGTAGTAAATAGTCACATCTTTAGTAGCACATCCGAGAGTGACTTCGGTTTGTCCTTTAAAAGCTACGTCTCCTTCGGCAATGAAAGGCGCAGGAACGATAATGTGATCATCAATTGACGTTTGAGGCTCTTGGCCCTCTCGGCTTCCCCAAACCGCTGGATTATCAGTCATATGAAATTCAAGAACACCGCCATTCATTATTTCGCTATGGGTAAGGTAAGTTCTATCTAGTTTTTCATCATTTAGATATACGTGTTCAACATATATATTGGAGGCACTTAAGCTATGGGCCTTAATCGTAAATTGCTTGCCATTTTCCAGATTAATAGTTGCTTTATTCATAAGCGGTAAACCAATGGCGTATTGATTGCTGCCAGGAGTTACGGGATAAAATCCCATAGCAGAAAAGACGTACCAAGCGCTCATTTGGCCACAATCCTCATTGCCAGAAATACCGTCTGGGGCATTTTGGTACAGTTCCGTTAAAATGTGATAAACCTTTTCTTGGGTTTTATGAGGCCGATTAACGTAATTGTACAGGTAAGCCATGTGATGACTGGGTTCGTTTCCGTGGGCGTACTGTCCTATGAGGCCTGTTATATCTGCTTGATTTCGACCAGTAGTACCGGCTTTAGCGGTGAAGACAGAATCCAAATGTTTTTCAAACTGACGCTTTCCACCGTGTAATTTAATTAAACCTGTAATGTCCTGTGGAACATAATTACTGTATTGCCAAGCATTAGCTTCGGTATAACTAAAATTAACTTCGTAGGGATCGAACGGAGCAAACCAGGTATTGCGAAAGCGGCCACGCATAAATTTAGAGCTCGGATCAAACACATTCTTATAAAACTGTGCCCTTTGTGTAAACAGCTTATAATCGTCATCTTTACCTAAGGCCTTCGCCATTTGGGATATGGTCCAATCGTCATAGGCGTACTCCAAGGTTTTGGATACGGATTCACTTTCGTCTTCAACAGGAATAAAACCATTAGCCTTGTAGGCTGCTAAACCTAGTTTATCCTGATTGGCTGAGTGTTTCATAGCTTCAAAGGCTTTTTCAACATCATAATTCCTTATGCCCTTGAGATAGGCATCTGCAATTACAGGTACTGCGTGATAGCCAATCATACAGCCTGTATAGTTAGCAGATAGGTCCCAAATGGGCATAATACCGCCTTCATCATATTTTGCCAAGAAAGTATTAATAAAATCGTTGGTACGGTCTTCCTCTATTATGGTATATAAGGGATGCGCAGCACGATAGGTGTCCCATAGCGAAAATACCGTGTAATAATCGAAATCTGCCTGATGGATTTCCAAGTCCATACCTCTATAGCGTCCATCGACATCTTGGTATCGATTTGGAGCCAACATGGCGTGATATAAAGACGTGTAAAAATTGGTTTTGTAATCTGTATTTGGGCTTTCAACAATAATTTTTGAAAGCTGTTGCTCCCAATAGTTTTGACCTTCTTTTTTAATGTCTTCGAAGGACTTATTGCCAATTTCAGCTATCATATTTTCTTTCGCACCATGGTCATCAACGGCACTAATTCCTATTTTCACATGGACAGGGTCGTTCTTAGGATTGTTAAATTCAACCACCGCCTGTTTGGCTAAAAACTTGTAGTTCTTACTAAGAGGTGTTCCATTTTCATTATAGGCCATGGATTTTATGGGATGGGAGAACTTTAGGTAATAAAAAAGGCGCTGGTCCTCAGCCCATGCCTTAGAGTGCCTGTGACCTTTCAAAGTAACGGAATCGATATACTCTATCTTATAATCTAACAGTTCGTCACGATGGGCTAAATCTATGACCATGAACTGGTTTTGAGGATTGGGATATTGATACCTATGAATACCGCTTCGCAATGAAACCGTTAGTTCTACATCAATATTTGTGGAATCTAAATGTACCTTGTAATAGCCAGGTTCAGCGACTTCATTATCATGAGTGAAGGGGGCACGATAGCCAGGGTTGCCGTCGGCACCATTATTAAATTGAATAGAAGTTGTAGGCATAAGCAAAACGTCGCCATAATCTGAGACTCCTGTTCCGCTTAAATGCGTATGGGAAAACCCATAAATGTAATTATCAGAGTAGTGATATCCTGAGCAGCCATCCCATCCATCGAGTCTAGTGTCAGGACTTAGCTGCATCATTCCGAATGGTAAAGAGGCACCAGGATAGGTGTGGCCGTGACCACCAGTGCCAATGAAGGGATTCACATAATTTATAAGTGGTTGGTCCTTTCTGGCAGGAAGGATTGAATTAGACTTGGAACAACTTACTATTGAAATACCTAGGAATAAAAGAAAAAATAGTTTTAAACGCATTGAAAAAGGATTCCTTATTTTAGTGGAACTAATATACTAAAATGCACCTCAATAGGTTTTTATCTGTTCTCTTTTTAACTCTAGTAGTTTTTAGATGTTCAAATCCTAATGTATTCATTGAAGAGACAGCACTCATTCCTATTCCGCAATCCATAGAAATAAAAGACTCCTATTTCAAAATTAATTCCAACACAGGTGTAAGGTATGACAATTCTATTTTTAAAATAAGTGGTCCATTTCTCAAAACATTTATCAAAGAGGGAAGTGGTATCGACCTCATGGAGGGGAATGACGTTGTTTTTTATAATAAGCCACAATTGGCCCATGAGGCCTATGAATTAGATATTGCACCATCTAAAATAAGCATTTCAGCAAGTTCAGATCAAGGTGCGTTTTATGCCATTCAAACCTTACGACAAATACTGCCAGTTGCTTTAGAGAATGGTACTTATGGTAAAACCGAACTATTTCTTAAATGCCAAACCATTGCTGATGCACCACAATTTGAATACAGAGGAATGCACTTGGATGTGGGCAGGCATATGTACTCAGTAGATTTCATTAAGAAATACATAGATGCACTAGCCTTATTAAAGATGAATACCTTTCATTGGCATTTAACTGAAGATCAAGGCTGGCGTATAGAAATAAAAAAGTATCCGAAACTTCAAGAAGTAGCGGCTTACAGGAAGGAAACTTTAGTTGGACACTACAATGACCAGCCGCATCAGTTTGATGGCGAGAGCTATGGTGGTTTTTACACTCAAGAACAAATAAAGGATATTGTTGCTTATGCCCAGGAACGTTTTGTGACCATCATTCCAGAAATTGAAATGCCAGGTCACAGTCAGGCTGCCATTGCAGCCTATCCGCAACTTGGATGCACAGGTAATAATGTTGAAGTAGCTACTAAATGGGGCGTTTTTGAAGAAATTTATTGCCCAAAAGAAAGCACCTTTCAGTTTTTGGAAGATGTGATTGATGAAGTTGTTGCGCTATTTCCTGGGAAGTATATTCATATTGGAGGCGATGAGGCACCAAAAACCCGCTGGAAAAACTGCAGTCATTGTCAACAATTGATAAAAGAAAAAGACTTGAAAGACGAGCATGGCTTACAAAGCTATTTTATAGCGCGTATGGAACGTTATATCAACTCTAAAGGAAAACAAATCATTGGTTGGGATGAGATATTGGAAGGCGGTTTAGCGCCAAATGCAACCGTGATGAGTTGGCGTGGCACCGAAGGTGCCGTTGCTGCCGCAAGGCAGCACCATAACGTTGTTATGACGCCAACCTCGCATTGTTATTTTGATTATTATCAGTCCGAAAATGATGAAGAACCTTTGGCCATTGGAGGTTTTTTGCCTTTAGAAAAAGTATACCAATTTAATCCAATCCCAGAGGAATTAACAGAAGGAGAAAGAAAATATGTTCTTGGAGCTCAAGGTAATGTTTGGACAGAGTATATGCCTACGGAAAGTCAAGTAGAATATATGGCTTTTCCAAGGATGTTAGCCATGAGTGAGGTTTTGTGGTTAGATGCAGATCAAAAAAATTATAAGGACTTTGTTAAGCGTCTTGAACTGTTTCATAAACGATTGGAGGCTTTAGACTTCAATTATGCCAATCACTTGTATGAAATTGATGGTGACATGAAAATAGAAAACGGTGAGGCTTTTTATGAACTTAAAACCCAGACAGATGGAAAATCCATCAGATACACTTTGGACGGTTCAGAACCAAATCCAAATTCAGTTCTTTATTCAGGGCCAATTCCAATTACAAAGAATGCCGTTGTAAAAGCTGCGGTGTTCAAAGATGGTGAGCAACATGGTAGAGTCTTTTCACAACGGATAAACTTTCATAAAGCAGTTGGAGCGAGCATTAGCATTGATAAAAAACCACATAAGGCCTATCAAGGCAGTGGAGCGCAAGGACTGATCAATGGAATTTCTGGAAGTGATAAACGGTTTGGTGATAAGGAATGGCTTGGGTTTTGGGGAGAGGATATCGTCATTACTATGGATTTTGAAGAAGGAAAATCGATTAACACAATAACAACAAGATTTCACAATGGAAATGGACAATGGATCTATGCGCCAAAAGAAGTGTCATATGAGTTTCTGTTAGAGGATGGCAGTTATGTATCAGATAAAAGAAACTTAGGTCCTTTTGATAAAACGCATGTGAAACTAGATTATGACTTCAATACACCTAAAACCATGGATATAAAAGTAAAATCTATTATACTTAAAATTCCTAATTATGGTATGATTCCAGAAGGCAAGCAAGGTGCAGGTAACAAGGCATGGACGTTTATTGATGAAATAATAGTGAATTAAGATGCTGCTGGAGATCTGCGCAAACTCGTTTCAATCGGCCAAAAATGCTCAAACCGCAGGAGCCCAACGTATAGAACTGTGCCAGGAATTGACTGTTGGTGGGCTTACGCCATCCTATGGACTTTTAAAAAAAGTAATAGCAGAGCTAACTATTCCCGTTTTTGTTTTAATCAGGCCAAGGTCAGGGGATTTTGTGTATGCTGAACCTGAGTTTGATATTATGAAGCAGGACATTAGCCTTTGTAAAGAGCTCGGTGTTCAAGGCATTGTTTCTGGTGTTTTAAATAAAAATAAGACCATAGATGTAGTGAGGACAAAGGAGTTGCTTGAGCGGTCTAGACCATTATCCTTTACTTTTCATCGCGCTTTTGATGAATTGGATAATCCAGTACTAGGTTTGAATCAACTTATCGAATTAGGAGTTGACCGTGTGTTAACCTCAGGTCAGGAGTCAAGTGCAGTAGATGTCTTGCCCTTATTAATGCAATTTAATGAAATCGCTAGAGGAAGACTAACAATTTTACCAGGTGGAGGAATCAATGCAAAAAATGCAGCAGTTTTTAAGACTAAGGGATTTACGGAAATTCATGCTTCAGCATCGGTTCAGATTTCTCAAGACCAAGGACTTTTTTCCGCTCCGCAGACAGTTTCAGACCTAAAAACGATTAAAGCCATACGAGATGCGCTATAGTTTCATTCTAATCTTAGTCATAATTTTTGGCTGTCAGACCAAGTATGATGTTCCAATCACAATTGAACTAAACAAGAATTGGGAGTTTGGACAGGTTGGCGACAGTCTGTGGCATAAAGCGACGGTGCCAGGAAATGTATTTTCAGATTTATTGGATAATGAACTAATAGAAGACCCGTTTATTGGTGACCATGAGAATAAGGTGCAATGGGTTTCAGGTGAAACTTGGGAGTACAGAACCTTATTTAATGTAGACGAAACAATACTACTGAAAAACCATCTTGAACTTAATTTTGAAGGCTTGGATACTTACGCTTCAGTTTATTTGAATGATAGTTTAATACTCAAGGCTAACAATGCATTTCGCAAGTGGAAAGTCGATGTAAAAAACATAGTAAAAGCTAAAAATGAGATAAGAATCATTTTTGAGCCGAATTCGACTCATGAAGAATCAGAAAAGGCTAAGTTATCGTATGAGCTCCCTGAAGGTAATCGCGTTTTTACAAGAAAGGCACAGTTTCAATACGGCTGGGATTGGGCACCAAAGCTAAATACAACTGGGGTTTGGCGTTCGATAGAACTAGAGGCTTGGGATGATTTTAAGATTGAAGATGTCTATGTGAAGCAACTAGAATTGAAGGATGATAAAGCCCATCTTATCTTAGACTTCAGTGAGAGTGGACCAATTAACACCGATTATCAGTTCAATGTCTATGTAAATGACAGCTTGTATCTTGAATTTAAAAATCCAAATCCGCTGATCCCAGTTTGGATTCCACTGACCATAGAAAACCCTAAATTATGGTGGCCTCATAACCTAGGAAACCCTTATCTCTATGATATAAAAGTCACTGTAAAAGAAGGAAGAAGGGTTTTAGACACGCTTACAGTTAAGAAGGGTTTACGAACCATTGATTTAGTTACCGAAAAAGATAGTCTTGGAGAGTCCTTTTATTTTAGGGTCAATGGAAAACCTATCTATGCAAAAGGCGCCAATTATATCCCGCAACATAGTTTTCAGAATGAGGTTAAAGATGACGATTACAATACCTTGTTGACTGATGTGGTTGATGCCAACATGAATATGCTGCGGGTTTGGGGAGGTGGTATTTATGAAGATGATTTGTTCTATGAGCTATGTGATGAAAAAGGTATTCTAGTCTGGCAAGATTTTATGTTTGCCTGCGCCATGTATCCTGGTGACAATTCTTTTTTGAACAATGTAGCCGTAGAAGCAGAACAACAGGTGAGGCGACTACGAAACCATGCCGCACTTGCACTTTGGTGTGGCAACAATGAGAATTCTGAAGGGTGGCATCGTTGGGGCTGGCAAGCCAATCGAAGTGACGAAGAGAAAGACGAAATCTGGAACAACTATCTTAAAGTGTTCGACTCGATTTTACCAAACACGGTAAGACAACTCTCAGATGTAGCTTATTGGGAAACTTCCCCAAAATACGGTCGAGGTAATCCAAAATACAAAACCGAAGGAGATGCTCATGATTGGTGGGTTTGGCATGACGGCTATCCTTTTGAGCACTATGAGAACCATGTACCACGCTTTATGAGCGAGTTCGGGTTTCAGTCCTTACCTTCCTATGAAACGGTACGCTACATCAATCAAAATGACAGTCTTTTTATAGATTCCGATGTGTTTAAGAATCACCAAAAGCATCGTATAGGTTTCCAGCGTATTGAAGAATATATGGAGCGAGATTTCCCAGTTCCCAATTCGCCTAAGGACTATATTTACATGAGCCAGCTGGTTCAGGCTTATGGGATTACCAAAGGCATCGAAGCCCATAGAAGGGCAAAACCATATAATATGGGGACTTTGTATTGGCAGCTTAACGACTGCTGGCCCTCAGTATCATGGTCGAGTATCGATTTTTTTGGAAATTGGAAAGCACTGCACTACAAGGCCAAGCGAAGTTTTGAAAATGTTTTGGTAAGTAGTGAAGTAGATAACGACTCGTTACAGGTCTGGCTAATAAATGATAATTACAAGAACTTAAAAGACAGTTTAGCTTTTCAGTGTATAGATTTTAAGGGCAATGTGTTAAAGGATTATAGTAAAAATGTGGTGATACCACCGCAATCCGGCAATCAGATATTAAAAATACCAATACATAATTTGCCTTTTGACTTGGAGGAAGTTGCTTTCATTTCAAAATTTAATGGGTCGAGACGATTGCATTGGTTGGTTGCTCCAAAAACGCTCAAACTGAATAGTGCGCCCATATATAAAACCATTAAAAAAGATAGTGCTGGCTATAGTATTGAACTCTCAAGTACAACGCTCCAAAAAGACGTGTTTTTGTTTAGTGACGCTAAAGGGCATTTTTCGGACAATTTTTTTGATATGTTACCTGATGAAACTTACACTGTATTTTTTAGAACCTCCGTAGCGCTCAACGATGTGAGCATAATAAGCTTTAACAATTTCATAAGATAACTCCATAGGCTTCTTCGTAAATTTGATTTGACAATACATAGCAGATGCGCTGGTTTATTTTTATTCTTCTCGTTGGTATAGCCGATTATTATGCGTTTCAAGCTTTGCGTACTATAACTAAAAGTAACTGGTGGTACCTTTTATATTGGTTGTTCACTGTCGCGGTTATCGGAAATTTTGTGTATCAGTTTTATGGTTTCAGCAGAAGTAATGGGTTTTCACAAAGTAACTCCTTGGCTGTAGGCTTTCTTATTGCCATGGTTGTGCCAAAATTGGTTCTTATCGCCGTGATGTTCACTGAGGATGTCTTTAGGGTTCCGCAGGGCTTGTACAGTTATTTCATGCAAGATACTGGTGCAGAAAATGGTATAAAGCACTTTCCGTCTAGACGAAAATTTATCAGTCAAATTGGTTTGGGGCTTGCGGCTATTCCTTTTGCCTCCATTCTTTATGGGATGTATAAGGGCAAGTACAATTTTAAGGTGCTCAAATATGTGTTGCATTTTGAAGATTTACCAGATGCGTTTGATGGTTACCGACTCACCCAAATAAGCGATATTCATTCGGGTAGCTTTGACAATGTTGAAAAGGTAAAATATGCGGTAAACCTTATTAATGAGCAAGCCAGCGATGTCATATTGTTTACGGGAGATATGGTTAACAATAAGGCTGCTGAATTAGAACCTTACGTTCCTATATTTAAAAATTTAGAGGCTAAGGACGGTTTATTTTCAGTTCTCGGAAATCATGATTACGGTGATTATATAAGATGGAATTCTGAAGATGAAAAACGACAGAATCTTGAAGATTTGAAGCGTCTTCAAAAGGAAATTGGATTCGATTTGCTGCTCAACGAAAACCGTTTTATTGAGAGGGACGGAGAACGCTTGGCTATTATAGGTGTTGAAAATTGGGGAAAAGGCGGATTTAAAAAGGCAGGCGATTTAAAAAGGGCTAAGAAAGGTGTTCATAGTTCTGATTTTAAAGTTTTGTTGAGCCATGACCCAAGTCATTGGGATGCTGAGGTTGTAAATGACGATTACCATTACCATCTCACCTTGAGTGGTCATACCCATGGAATGCAATTTGGCATTGAAATCCCTGGGGTTTTTAAATGGAGTCCAGTAAAATGGCGGTACAAGCAGTGGGCTGGTATTTATGAACAGCTAGGGCAATATATCAATGTTAATCGTGGATTTGGCTATTTGGCCTTTCCAGGGAGGGTTGGGATTTGGCCCGAAATAACAGTAATTGAATTGAAGAAAGGCACAAAAGATGCATAATTACTAACAATTGTTTATTTTTATAAAGCTCATAATGAACTTTCTACAATTTTGGTATTGTATTTTTAATTAGGTTTGTATAACAAGGTTTGACTAAATTCGATATTATATGTCAAAATTCGGGGAATTAATTGATGTAGATATTCCTGTCCTGCTAGACTTTTACACAGAGTGGAATGAGCAATCAGTAGCTATGCATCCTGTTCTAAGAGATGTTGCCGCAGCTTTAGGCGATAAGGCTAAGGTTATTAAAATCGACGTCGATAAGAATAAGGAACTCGCAGAAGCCCTACGTGTAAAAGGACTCCCAACATTGATTATTTACAAGAATGGCGAAATGAAATGGCGTCATAGCGGAGAGCAAGATGCCAATACGCTAATTGGAATCATTCAAGAATACGTATAGCTTCTTAATGAATCGCCTTAAAACTGTACCCTCTATCAGAAAAATGTTCTAATACTTTGGGTAGGACATATTTTAGATTTCTTTGTGCTTTTAAGCTGTCATGAAAAACCACAATACTTCCTGGCTTTGCTTTAGAAATCACGTTGTTTAAACATTGTTCTGGCGACACTCGCTTGTCCCAATCGAAGGAAAGAACATCCCATAATACAATTCTGTAGCCCTGTTCCTGAAGCGCCTTACTTTGTGCCGATTTAAATTTACCATAAGGAGGCCTAAACATTTTTTGGTGATTACTGCTGGGCCTAATTAGGGTAGTAATAAGATTATCTGTTTGGCTAACATCATTTAAATAGTCATCGGTTTTAACGTTCCATCCTTTTAAGTGGTTAAACGTATGATTTCCAATAGCATGACCATTCTCAATAATAGTGCTGAATATATCAGGCGACGTCTTGATATTATTTCCAATGCAGAAGAACGTTCCTTTAGCATTAAATTGCTGAAGAGTTTGTAATACCCATTCCGTTACAACAGGTGTTGGCCCATCATCAAATGTAAGATAAAGGGTCTTATGGTCTGTTGGAATATCCCATACAAAATTTGGAAACAATGATTTGGCAAATCCTGGAGTCTTGGCCGGAATAATATTCATTTCCTATTAGTCTTCTTCTGGTGCTATAGCACTAGAGCTGTCATTGAGCAATGCATTGATATCTATATCATCGCTTGGCATGGGTTCTTCTTCAGATGGTCCCATCAGGGGATCAAAAAGTTGTAAGTAACTATTGAATTTTTTCGTCTCCTCTAAAACAAAATCTTCATTATCGTACACAACAAGAACATCTACAAGAGCTCTATAACGCTGAATATCTGTATAAATTTCTTCAATTAAACGCTCTTGCGTTTTAAGCGGTTGGCTGCTCAAATACATGAGGTTTTCTTGATATTTTCTGGCAACTTCTTTAAAAAGGTTCCTTGCCTTGTCACGGTTTCCAACTTCAAAGTAGGTGCTAATGTAAGGCTCTAGCAACGAATAAAACCCAAAGGTATCTACAGGCATTTTTTCCATAGCTAAGTCTGCAATTTCTTCAGCTTTATCCAATTTGTCTTCATTGATAAGTTGTTCTATGAGTCGTGCTAAATTTCCTCTATAAGTAATACCATTACGTCTCGTTTCAATATCGTGGTAAATGTCTTCACCACTTCCGCCCCAATCCCAAGAACTCACAAGGTCGTACATTAAATCAGCATCAACTCTTCCCATATCGTAAGGGTTGGCTCGGTCTACAGGTGTTTTTATAGGGACTAATTTATAGCACATACCATCTAATTGTAGGTAGTCTTTTAGCCAAATGTAATCCTCGTCACTAAAAGCTCCTCCAGAAAAATAAATAGGTCTTTCCCAATTATTATTGGCAATGATGTCTAACATTAACAGTCTGTTTTTGTAAATGTAGCTTCCATCAATTCTTAAGTAAAGATTATCTTCAATTTTTGCCGAATCTTTGGGTTTCACAATACCATTTCTTAGAACAGCATTTTTATCTACAGGAACTCGGATATTACGCGAAGGAAAATAATTGGAATTGAGCAAGTGCTTAGGGTAAACCCTTGGGTCTTCGCCCCTACGTTCTACAATGAATTTTAGTTTTGTACTCGGTTCTTCACTGCTTACAAAATCCATAAAGCGTTTTATGTCTAAAGTGTCCTTAGCTACTTTTTCACTTATTTCTCTATAAATAATGACGTCTCTTGTGCTACCTCTGTACTGCTTATGTGTCAATTGTGATGGTATAGGGTCACTTTCATAAGCTTTGCGCTTCATTTGGTCTATATACCAATCGGTTTGGAACAAACTTGTATTGACTACCCTTACATCCGTTCTTACGCCTTCAATTTCTTGAAGATACCATAAGGGAAATGAATCATTGTCGCCAATGGTAAATAAAATGGAATTAGGTGCACAGGATTCTAAGTATTTTCTTGCCATAGCATTGGCCGTATATTTGCCAGAGCGGTCATGGTCGTCCCAATTATTCGCAGCCAAGATTCCTGGTACAAGAACAAGGCATAATACCGTTAATGCTGGCGCAAGCCATTTGCTTTTAATTTTTTCTTGAAATAGGTCAAAGAGCCCATAGACACCAAAACCTATCCATATGGCAAAGACATAGAATGATCCTACCACGGAATAGTCACGCTCCCTAGGTTCAAATGGCCTTATATTGGTGTAGAATTGAATGGCCAGACCAGTCATTAAGAAAAACACCAATAATACCCAAAAACGCTTTTTATCTGTGTGGAGCAAGAAAAAGAAACCAACCAAGCCCAATAGTAAAGGCAATAGGTAATAGGTATTTCTTGCCTTGTTATCAAGAACATCTGTAGGCAAATTGTCTTGAGACATGCCTAAGTGCCACTCATCAATAAACGGTATCCCGGAAATCCAATTACCATTAAAATCATCGTATTTTCCTTGTACGTCGTTTTGCCTTCCCGCGAAATTCCACATAAAATAGCGCCAATACATGTAACCAAATTGGTATTGCAGCATATAGGCCAAATTATCTCCAAAAGAGGGTTTCTCTACAATAAAATATTGTTGGGCGTAACGTCTCAAAAACTGGTCGTACCCTTCATAATCAATCTCACCATTGGCAACGCGCATCCTAAAATCCATGACCATTTCGTCTATCCTTCGCTTTTCTTGAAGGGCGTATTGGCTAGCTCTATCTTCGTCAAGTCCATAACTAAGCGCCTCATTGTAGATGTCATTTTGCAAAGCAGGATCAACTTTAAAGTCAATAAGTCCTGTAAACATCATATAGTTCTGAGCATGCTCAGTACTCCACATCCTTGGTAAAATTGAGGCGTGCTCGTGATTGTAATTTTGCTTGCTGTTCTGCCAATCATTTATAATCACGTATTTGCCAAGTTTTTCGTCTTTCTCGTAGTTTTTCTTATCATCCACAAAAGGTTCGTCTTCATCTGCTCCTGAGTAAATTTCCGTGAACTGTGGGCCGTAAAAGAGGTGTGTTTCTGGATACTGTTCTAAGTTATAATAGGCTAAGAGTTCTCTGGCATCTGAAGGGTTGTTTTCATTGATAATAACGTTAGCATTGGCTCTTATGGGCAACATTATCCAAGATGAAAACCCAATAAAAATGAACATGAGGCATAACACCATGGTATTAAGGTGAGGCAACCGACGTTTACGGGTATAATTTAAGCCGTAATAAAAGGCGCCAATTACAATGAGCCCTGTTATGATTGTCCCAGAATTAAAAGGGAGACCTACGGAATTAACAAAAAATACCTCAAGGTTTCCAAATAGCTCAAGGGTTGAAGGCAGAAGAAGTTTAAAAATAAACAATAAAATGGCCGCCGAAGCAACATTGGCTATGATGAAGTTTTTTACCGTGATGGTTTTGTAGTTTTTAAAATAATAAAGAAGGCCTATTGCAGGAATAGTTAATAAGCCCATAAAGTGCACACCAAATGACAGCCCAATGATAAAAGCTATTAAGACCAACCAGCGGTTTCCTCTGGGTTGATGCATATCCTGTTCCCATCGTAAACCGAGATAGAATAAAACGGACATAATCAAAGTGGCCATGGCATAGACCTCTGTTTCTACAGCATTGAACCAAAAAGAATCGGTAAAGGTAAAAGCCAAGCTTCCTACGAGGGCACTGCCTAAAATGGCATAGCCTTTTTCAGATGAGGACGACGACACATCGTGATTAACCAATTTAACTAGGAGCATGCTTATGGTCCAGAACATGAATAAAATGGTAAATGCACTAGATACGGCACTCATTAAATTCATTATCATTCCAATTTGCGAAGGTTCTAGAGCAAATATTGAGAAAAATGCTCCCATCATTTGAAATAGGGGAGCTCCTGGTGGGTGTCCAACTTGTAATTTAGAAGACGTCAAAATATATTCTCCAGCGTCCCAAAAACTTACTGTTGGTTCTATGGTAAGCGCATAGACAGTAAATGCAATAGCAAAAACACACCATGCTAATATAGTATTCCACTTCTTGAAGTTTAAATGACTCATATAACCCTATTTATTGACGCTGGCGAATTTAGTAATTATTACCATAATGCGCTCCCTTTTATATAAACGTTAGGTAATTTAGGTTATTTTTAGAGAAAATTTTTGTTCGAGAAAAAGATTATTATAAATTTGCATCCTCTTTTCAGAGATTGGCCCATGGTGTAACTGGCAACACGTCTGGTTTTGGTCCAGAAGAGTCTAGGTTCGAGCCCTAGTGGGCCAACAAAATTTCAAGTCCTAATCATTAATTTGATTGGGATTTTTTTCTTTTAGATTTTAAAGGTTATAACAGGGCGTTTTGCATGGTTTACCAAGTCTTCGCTGATACTGCCATTTAAGAAATGGGCAATGCCTTGGCGACCATGGGTGCTAATACCAATTAAATCTGCATCAATGTCTTTTGAGAAGTTCAAAATACCTTGTTCAATGGTAACATCATTGTGTATGTTAATGGTATAATTGTCAAAAGACTGTCCAGAAATAAAATCATTGATACGCGACTGTGCCTCGTAGGAAGTAATGAATTTATTAGCCGTATTTACCATTAACAGATGAATTTTGGCGCCGAATCCTTCGGCTAGTTTTACGGCCTGTTTATAGGTCTCCCTATTGTCGTTTTTAAAGTCAGAGGCGAAAACGAAGTGATTTATATTAAATGATTTGTGTTCATTTTTAATAACCAGTACTGGCACATCTGATGTTCTAACCACTTTTTCTGCATTAGAGCCCACAAACATTTCCATAAGCCCAGAGGTTCCATGAGAACCCATCACAATCATATCAATGTCGTACTCATTGCAAGCCTCTTTTATTTCGTTAAAAGTAATATCTGCTTTTACCGTTTCATAAACCGTTATGTCTTGGAGGTAGTCACTCTCCATGAGGTCTTCAAATTTTTTATGGGCCAACCTCATAAAAAACAGTGCTTCTGGGACATCGCTATGCGCATTTATAGGGTCAATTTGTTGCATTGGTATTTCCATCATATGCAAAAGATAGATTTCAGCATTAAACTTCCTTGCTAGCATAGCAGCCACCTTTAAGGCATTTTCGGCTTGCTCGGAAAAATCAGTAGGGACTAAAATGCGATTCATATAGATTGTATTTATGTTAGTCTTATAAATTTAATAAAATAAATCTAGTTGGCCTTGCTTGTCTGTCTTATTATTATATTGTATATTTGCCCAAGCATTTACGGAAATGAATACAGGAGAGGACGCAGGTCCTCTCTTTTTATATCAAAAAATGATGCAAGAGCTTGTGCAACTATTGTTAGATAAGGCTTTTAAGGAACGAGAAGATTTGTTTCTCTTAGACCTGCATGTATCTAATAACAACGATATAAAAGTGGTCATTGACGGTGACAAAGGAGTTTCAGTTGAAGACTGTATCTACGTGAGCCGCTCAATAGAACACAATTTAGATAGGGAAGAGCATGATTTTGCTTTAGAGGTATTGTCAGCAGGTGCAACAGCACCCTTAGTTTTGCCGAGGCAATATCATAAGCACATAGGCAGAAAATTGCAGATTAAAACACAACAGGACGAATCCTTTGAGGGACAGCTCCAAAAGGTAAACGAGGATGGCATTAGCATTTCCTGGAAAACTCGGGAGCCCAAACCTGTAGGTAAAGGAAAAGTAACCGTTACAAAAGAGCAGGATTTTGCTTTTAGTAACATAAAGGAAGCAAAAGTTAAGATTAAATTTTAATTCAAATCAATTATGGAAAATGTAGCGTTAATAGAATCATTTTCAGAATTTAAAGATGATAAGTTAATTGATAGGGTAACGCTAATGGCGATTCTAGAAGATGTATTGCGCAGCGCCTTAAAAAAGAAATATGGCGATGACGATAATTTTGATATTATTATCAATCCAGATAAAGGAGACTTGGAAATTTGGAGAAACCGTGTCGTTGTGGCAGATGGAGAAGTAGAAGACCCTAATCAAGAAATTGAATTGTCAGAGGCTCAAAAAATTGAGCCCGATTTTGAAGTCGGTGAGGACGTTGCAGAAGAAGTAAAACTCGTAGATTTGGGAAGACGCTCAATTTTGGCACTAAGGCAAAACCTCATTGCTAAAATCCATGAGCATGACAACACCAATATATACAAGCAATTCAAAGAACTAGAAGGCGAAATCTATACAGCAGAAGTACATCATATTAGACACAGAGCCATCATATTACTTGATGACGATGGCAATGAAATCATACTTCCAAAGGAAAAGCAGATTCCGTCAGACTTCTTTAGAAAAGGTGAAAATGTACGCGGAATCATAGAAAGTGTAGAGCTTAAAGGCAGCAAACCAGCTATAATCATGTCCAGGACATCTCCCGTATTTTTGGAGAAATTGTTTGAGCAGGAAATACCAGAGGTTTTCGATGGGCTCATTACTGTGAAAAAAGTGGTTAGAATTCCTGGTGAAAAAGCTAAGGTTGCCGTAGATTCTTATGACGATAGAATTGATCCCGTTGGTGCTTGTGTTGGTATGAAAGGATCAAGGATTCATGGCATTGTGAGAGAGTTAGGAAATGAAAATATAGACGTGATAAATTACACCAATAACATTCAGTTGTTTGTAACTAGGGCATTGAGTCCGGCACGTGTTACGTCTTTAAAGCTAGATGAGGAAAATAATCGCGCCGAAGTCCTTTTGAAGCCCGAAGAAGTTTCAAAAGCTATTGGTAGAGGAGGCCACAACATAAGGTTGGCAGGTCAATTAACAGGTTTTGAAATAGACGTGTTTAGGGAAGGCGCAGAAGAAGACGTTGAACTATCCGAGTTTAGCGATGAAATCGACGGTTGGATTATAGACGAATTTAGCAAGGTAGGTTTAGATACAGCAAAAAGTATTCTAGAATTAGACATCGATGATTTGGTAAAACGTACCGACTTAGAGGAAGAAACCATTATCGAAGTGATTAAGATTCTAAAAGAAGAATTTGAAGAATAACAGCAGTCAATTCAAATGTTTAACAAAGTTGAATTGATAAAATAATTATAAGTTTTATATTACAGGCAATTTATGGCTCAAATTAGAATAAATAAAGTATTAAGGGAGTTAAATATTTCATTGGACCGAGCAGTGGATTTTTTGGAATCCAAGGGTATTGAAATTGAGAAAAGCCCAAATACAAAAATTTCACAAGAGGTATATGACACGTTAGCAGATGAATTTCAGACTGATGCTACCAAGCGTGAAAAAGCCCAAGAAGTGAGCGAGGCCAAAATGAAAGAAAAAGAGAGGCTCCGTGAACAGAGAGAACGTGAAATTGAAGAAAAGCAAAAGAAAGAGGCTGCAAAAGAACCTGTAGTAAAAGCAAAGGCCGATCTTAGTGGCCCTAAGAAAGTTGGTAAAATAGACTTGGATAAGCCTAAGGCCAAAGCAGAAGAGGAGGAAAAGACTGAGGCACCGAAGGAGCCAGCTAAGCCAAAAGCAGAAAAAAAGAAAAAGGTCGAAGCTAAAAAAGAAGATAAGAAAGAAGAAACCCAAGAGCCAGAGGTTAAGGAAGCGCCAGAGGAAAAATTAAAAACGCAGTATCAGAAACTATCTGGACCAACAGCGACAGGCGAAAAAATAGACCTTACCAAATTTAATAAGCCTAAAAAGAAAAAGGCTGAAAAGAGCTCGGAAGAAAAATCCGGTAGCAAGCGTAAGCGCAGAAGAATAAGTAAAGCTGGAGGCGACAACAAATCTAATTTTGATAATAGAAAACAACGTGGTAAAGGGCGTTCTAGGTCAAAAGTGGTAAAAGAGGAGCCAAGTGAAGAAGAGGTGCAGAAGCAGATACGTGAAACGCTTGAAAAACTTCAAGGAAAATCCAGTAAAGGCAAAGGCGCCAAGTATAGAAGAGAAAAACGCGACCAACATAAAGAAAAGTCAGAGAAAGAGCTACAAGCAGAAGCAGCAGAAAGTAAAATTCTAAAAGTTACTGAATTTGTTACCGTAAGCGAGGTGGCAACTATGATGAATGTAGGTGTTACAGAAGTTATTTCGGCATGTATGTCATTGGGAATGATGGTAACTATGAACCAGCGTCTCGATGCTGAGACACTTTCCATCGTTGCAGATGAGTTTGGTTATGAGGTCGAATTTGTCACAGCGGACATAGAAGAGGCCATAGAAGAAACTGAAGATAGACCTGAGGACCTAGTGCCAAGAGCACCAATTGTAACGGTTATGGGTCACGTTGACCACGGTAAAACGTCGTTGTTGGATTACATTCGTGAAGAAAATGTTATTGCAGGTGAATCTGGTGGTATAACCCAGCATATCGGAGCCTATGGTGTAGAACTATCCAACGGTCAAAAAATCGCATTTTTAGATACTCCAGGTCACGAGGCGTTTACCGCAATGCGTGCACGTGGAGCTCAAGTTACAGATATCGCTATTATTGTTGTGGCTGCAGATGATGCTATAATGCCTCAAACCAAAGAAGCTATTTCACATGCTCAGGCTGCAGGTGTTCCAATAGTGTTTGCCATTAATAAAATTGATAAACCAGATGCTAACCCAGATAAGGTGAAAGAAGGCCTCGCCAATATGAACTTATTGGTTGAGGATTGGGGAGGAAAAATTCAATCCCACGACATTTCCGCCAAATTCGGTACTGGTGTTAAGGAACTTTTGGAAAAGGTATTGTTAGAGGCTGAGCTGTTAGAGCTTAAAGCCAACCCTAATAAACCAGCGCATGGTACCGTGGTCGAAGCTTATTTGGATAAGGGTAGAGGTTATGTTTCTACCGTATTAGTGCAGGCCGGAACCCTAAGAGTTGGAGATTACGTCCTTGCAGGAAAGCACAGCGGAAAGGTTAAAGCCATGCAAGATGAACGTGGCAATGAAGTTAAGGAAGCAGGGCCATCGACACCAGTTTCTATATTGGGACTGGACGGTGCGCCACAAGCAGGTGATAAGTTCAATGTTTTTGAAGATGAACGCGAAGCCAAGCAAATTGCTAGCAAGCGTACACAATTACAACGAGAACAATCGGTAAGAACACAACGCCATATTACGCTTGATGAAATAGGAAGACGAATTGCTTTAGGTGATTTCCAAGAGTTGAATATCATCCTTAAAGGTGATGTTGATGGTTCTGTTGAGGCCTTAACAGATTCCTTCCAAAAATTATCAACTGAAGAAATTCAGGTCAATATCATCCATAAGGGTGTAGGTGCCATTACAGAAAGTGATGTATTGCTGGCTTCAGCATCAGACGCCATTATAGTTGGCTTTAATGTAAGACCAGTAGGTAATGCTAGGGATATTGCTGATAAAGAGGAAATAGACATCAGAACATACTCCATTATTTATGATGCCATCAACGATCTTAAAGATGCTATGGAAGGTATGTTGTCCCCAGAAGTTAAGGAAGAGGTCACTGGTACAGCAGAAATTAGAGAGACCTTTAAGATTTCTAAAGTGGGAACTATTGCAGGATGTATGGTTACCAACGGTAAGATCTACAGAAATTCAGGCGTACGAATTATACGCGATGGTGTCGTAGTATTCACGGGTGAATTGGCTTCCCTCAAGAGGTTTAAGGATGATGTAAAAGAAGTCTCCAAAGGGTATGATTGTGGTATGCAGATAAAAGGCTACAATGATATCAAAGAAGGTGATGTTATAGAGGCCTTCCAAGAAGTGGAAGTGAAGAAGAAACTTAAGTAAAAAAAAAGAGCGGTGAATTAACCGCTCTTTTTTTTATCATTTATCCTTAAAACTTCGGCTGAAACACAATGGCATTCATATAATTTTCCTTGATTTTTTTCAGTGCGCGATCGGCTTCCAATCGCGATGCAAAGTTACCAACCCAAACTTTGTAGTTAGGAGTGTTCCACTCAATCTCAACAGGCCATTCACTGTAAATGTCAAGGAAATCGGCCTTAGCCTCTTGTGCCTTGTCAGGATCTACGCTCTGGTAAATCTGTATTTTGTAAATCTTCACGGTGGCAATGTCTTTTTTAAACTCCAATAATTTGCTAATGTCTGGGTGTTGATCGATAGAGACATTGCCCTTTTGTGCCGAAACTAAAAAAGTCCCTAACACTAAAAAGAATACACTAAAATAAAAGGTCTTTAATCGCATTGATTTTAAATATTTTATGCAAAGGTATAGTTATTTCTAAAAACGTAAGACATCTTTTTAATATTGCAGCAAAAGCGGTATTTACTTAACTAAACGAGATTTTGCTATAAGTCAATAGGCTCCATTAAGCCTCAATAAAAAGGGTGAAACTTAGTTTATTTAGAATTATTATAAATTAGATGTTAACACTTCACTAACATTCCTAAAATCGACTTTATATCTTACTTTTGCAAGAGTTTTTACAAACATGACTTTTGTCATATTTTGAAAAAATCGTACCAAACTTTAGAAGATAATTCTACATATAATATGAAACACGTTATCTACCGTAATTTAACCTCTAAGATTCTTAGTTTCGGTTTTATTTTTTTCCTTACGTTTTCTATTTCTATTAATGCTCAAGAAGAAACAGCAGAAGCAGCAGGAGATCCTGTAAACGGAAAATCGCTATTTAATGCCAATTGTGCGGCATGTCATAGATTAAATAAACCTATGACTGGTCCCGCTCTGGCCAACGTAGAGCAGCGTTTGTACGAAGAAGAAGGTCTTGACAGAGAATGGTTAAACAAATGGATTAGAAACAGTGCTGGCTTAATCAGTTCAGGTGACGCCTATGCCAATAAAGTTTATAATGAGTGGAATCAGGTAGCTATGAATGCGTTTCCGCAATTGAGCGACCAAGATATTTCAGATATTTTGGCCTACACGGCAGCACCACCTCCAGCACCTGCGGTTGCAGAAACTGCAGTTGCCGAACAAGCTGGCGGTGCTCAAGGCGGAATTTCCAACGAAATTATTTTAGGAGCATTAGCGGTGCTTTTTGGTTTGTTGGCTATGGCGCTTATTGTTGTTAAGCGCACCTTAAACCGCTTTGCCGAGGCTAAAGGTATTCCTGTAGTTGAGGAAGACGAAAAGCGTTTGCCCTTATGGAAGGCCTTTGTGCAAAATCAATTCTTGGTTTTGGTTACCTCTATTTTCTTCCTTTTAGGTAGTGCTTATTTTGTTTATGGTTATTTAATGCAAGTTGGTGTAGACCAAGGCTATGAGCCAGTACAGCCTATTCACTATTCGCACAGAATCCACGCTGGTGAAAATGGTATTGACTGTAAATATTGTCACTCATCGGCACGTGTTTCCAAACATTCAGGTATTCCATCGCTTAATATTTGTATGAATTGTCATAAAGCGATTGGACAAGTAGCAGAAGCGACCCAGCAAGAAGGAATTAATGAATACGGTGTCGATTACAATGCCGAAATTCAAAAACTATATAAAGCCGTAGGTTGGGATGAAAGTACCCAATCGTATACGGGAGAAACCTCTCCAGTTGAATGGATACGAATTCACAACCTGCCAGACTTGGCTTACTTTAATCATGCGCAGCACGTTTCTGTGGCAGGAGTAGAGTGTCAAACATGTCATGGGCCGGTTGAAGAAATGGAAATTATGTATCAGCACGCACCGCTTACCATGGGATGGTGTATCAACTGTCACAGGGAAACAAACGTAAATGTGCAGGATAACGGCTACTATGCCAAAATCCATGAAGAGTTATCTAAAAAGTACGGTGTAGAGCAGTTAACAGCAGCTCAGATGGGCGGCTTAGAATGTGGTAAGTGCCACTATTAATTATTAATTAGAAGTAATTCATAGATATATGTCATCAAACAAGAAATACTGGAAAAGTGTTGAAGAACTGAACGAAAACAGTTCTATAGTTGAGACGCTTCAACAGAATGAGTTTGTAGAAGAAATCCCAACAGACGAGTTTTTAGGTGATAAGGCTTCTTTGGAGTCCTCATCCACTTCTCGAAGAGATTTCTTAAAATATGTAGGCTTCAGCACGGCCGCAGCATCTTTAGCAGCATGTGAGGGACCTGTAATAAAGTCTATTCCTTATGTGGTTCAGCCTAAGGAAATTATTCCTGGCGTTGCCAATTACTATGCAACCACTATTGCAGATGGCTACGATTTTGCAAGTATTCTTGTAAAAACAAGGGAAGGTAGACCTATAAAAATTGAGAATAATACAGATGCAGCTACTAATGGCATGGCAAATGCTAGGGTGCATGCTTCAATATTAGGGCTATACGATAGTTTGAGGGTTAAAGCTCCAATGAAGGAAGGTTCTGAAATCTCTTGGGATACCTTTATGTCTGAGACCACTTCTAAACTTGATGCTATTAAGGCAGAAGGAAAAGAGATTGCCATTCTAACACAGACATTTGCCAGTCCTTCGACAAGAAATTTAATTGCCGATTTTAAAGAAGTATTTACCAATGTGCGTCATGTAGAATATGATGCTATATCAGAATCTAAAACACTTGCTGCATTCCAAGCGAAGTATGGTGAGCGTGCCATGGCGAATTATGATTTCTCCAAGGCATCAACGATTGTTTCAGTAGGAGCAGATTTCCTTGGCGATTGGCAAGGCGGTGGATACGAGTCTGGCTATGCCAAGAATCGTATTCCTGCAAATGGAAAAATGTCACGCCATATTCAATTTGAGGCTAACATGAGTCTTTCGGGCGCAAACGCAGATATGCGTGTGCCTATGACGGTAGCCGAGCAGAAATTAGCCCTAGCTAAGTTATACAGTTATGTTACTGGCAGCGCAGTAGGTGGCAGTTTGCCTGAAGCATTGGATAAAGCCGTGAGAAGTGCAGCTTCAGAAATAAGTAAGGCAGGAAGCAACGCCGTAGTAGTAACAGGATTGCAGGACGTGAATGCACAAACGGTAGTGTTGGAGTTGAATGAATACCTTAAAAGTAAAGCATTTGACCCTAAAACAACCGTAAAAACGAGACGCGGTGACGATAATCAGGTAATGAGGTTGATTAAAGATATGAAAGCGGGAAAAGTTGCCGCAATCATAATGGCTGGTGTTAACCCAATGTATACCTTACCTAATAGTTCTGATTTTGCTGAAGGCCTAAAGAAGACAGAACTTTCTATAGCCTTCTCCATGAAAGAGGATGAAACGGCTTCAGAATGTCAATACATCGCAGCAACACCACATTATTTAGAATCTTGGGGTGACTACGAGTTTAAAAAGGGTCATTACAGTGTAATGCAACCGACCATAAGACCACTGTTTGACACAAAACAGTTTCAAGAAGTCTTGATGGGTTGGACAGCTAATGAACAAACCTATCGTGATTATATTAAACAAATATGGTCAGAAGATATACTAAACGGAGAATCATTTAATAAAGCGGTTCAAGATGGTGTCTTTGTCTCTTCTTACGATGAAATGGGAGCGTATGACATTTTAGACGGCAATAATTCAGAAGCTGAAGATAGTGAAGAAGTACCTAGCGGAAATGCAGCAAGGGCTTTAGCAGCATCTTCAAAGTCCAATGGTATGGAGCTTATCCTTTATCCAAAGGTTGGAATGGGAGATGGCCAGCAAGCTAATAACCCTTGGTTGCAAGAGTTTCCAGATCCAATAACAAGAACTTCTTGGGACAACTATTTAACTGTATCGAAATCTGATGCGGACGCAATGGGATTGGTCAATGAGAATGTGGCCAATGGAGGTCTTAACGGATCATATGCCAATGTTACCGTAAATGGGACAACAGTATCTAATGTTCCGGTAATTATTCAACCTGGCCAAGCTAAAGGTACAGTTGGATTGGCTTTTGGTTACGGAAAGACTAAAGGATTGAAGGAGGAAATGCAAACTGGAGTAAATGCTTATCCATTGTACCAGAATTTTAGTTCGGTACAAAACGTTAGTATAGAGAAAGCTTCGGGAATGCATGAGTTTGCCTGTGTACAGCTCCACAATACCTTAATGGGTAGAGGAGATATCATTAAGGAAACCACGCTTGAGATTTTCAACACAAAAGATAAAGAATACTGGAATGCTGTTCCAAAAGTATCTAAAGATCATATAGAGACTCCAGTAACATCTCCTGATGTTGACATTTGGGATTCTTTTGATCGTTCAATAGGTCATCATTTCAATCTATCCATAGATTTAAATGCATGTACAGGTTGTGGCGCTTGTGTGATAGCTTGTCACGCTGAGAATAACGTTCCTGTAGTTGGAAAATCAGAAATGCGTCGTAGTCGCGATATGCACTGGCTACGAATAGATAGATACTACTCGTCTCAAGAGTCGTTTGAAGGCGATAATGAGAAAAAAGACAATATTTCTGGATTGAGCAGCTCTTTGAGCGAATTTGGCGAAATGGAGAATCCAGCGGACAACCCACAAGTAGCTTTTCAACCGGTAATGTGTCAGCATTGTAATCACGCGCCTTGTGAAACGGTTTGTCCTGTTGCAGCAACAGTGCATAGCCGTCAGGGACAAAACCACATGGCTTACAACCGTTGTGTTGGTACGCGTTACTGTGCTAATAACTGTCCTTATAAGGTAAGACGCTTTAACTGGTTCTTATACAATAAGAATGATGAGTTTGATTATTACATGAATGACGATTTAGGCCGAATGGTTCTTAATCCAGACGTAACCGTACGTTCTAGAGGGGTTATGGAGAAATGTTCATTCTGTATCCAGAAAACTCAAAAAACGATATTGGATGCGAAGCGTGCTGGACGTCCAGTTGAGGACGGCGAATTCCAGACTGCGTGTTCTGCAGCATGTGGCAATGGCGCTATGGTGTTTGGAGATATCAATGATAAGAGCAGCAAGATTGCTGAATTGAAAGAAGACGATAGAGCGTACCACTTATTAGAGCATGTAGGAACTAAACCGAATGTGGTTTATCAAACAAAAGTGAGAAACACAGCAAAAGCATAACTAAATTAAAGAATCAATTATATAATTATGGCGTCTCATTACGAAGCACCTATTAGAAGACCTTTAGTAACCGGAGAAAAATCCTATCACGATGTTACTGTGGATGTGGCCAGACCTGTAGAAGGTAATGCCAATAAAGCTTGGTGGATTGTTTTTAGTATTTCTTTGGTAGCCTTTCTTTGGGGAATAGGGTGTATTATTTATACCATTTCTACTGGTATTGGAGTTTGGGGTCTCAATAAAACCGTAAACTGGGCCTGGGATATTACCAATTTTGTTTGGTGGGTAGGTATTGGTCACGCAGGAACTCTGATTTCGGCCGTACTACTTCTGTTCAGGCAAAAATGGAGAATGGCAATTAACCGCTCGGCAGAGGCCATGACAATTTTCTCGGTTGTGCAAGCAGGACTTTTCCCAATTATTCACATGGGTCGTCCATGGTTGGCATATTGGGTATTACCAATTCCAAACCAATTCGGTTCTTTATGGGTGAACTTTAACTCACCGCTATTGTGGGACGTATTTGCAATTTCAACGTATCTATCGGTATCACTTGTGTTCTGGTGGACAGGGTTGTTACCGGATTTTGCCATGATTAGGGATAGAGCAGTGAAGCCGTTCCAAAAGAAGATTTATTCTTTAATAAGTTTTGGATGGTCTGGTAGAGCAAAGGATTGGCAACGTTTTGAGGAAGTATCCTTGGTTCTTGCAGGTTTGGCAACACCACTTGTACTTTCGGTACACACCATCGTATCCTTTGACTTCGCAACGTCTGTCATTCCTGGGTGGCATACCACCATATTCCCACCATACTTCGTTGCAGGTGCGATCTTCTCGGGATTTGCTATGGTAAATACCTTGCTTATCATCATGAGAAAGGTGTGTAACTTAGAAGATTACATCACTGTACAGCACATAGAATTGATGAATATCGTTATTATGATTACTGGTTCTATTGTTGGTGTGGCATACATTACCGAGCTTTTTATCGCTTGGTATTCTGGCGTTGAGTATGAGCAATATGCCTTCTTAAATAGAGCAACAGGACCTTACTGGTGGGCCTACTGGGCAATGATGACCTGTAACGTATTCTCACCACAGTTTATGTGGTTCAAAAAATTAAGAACAAGTATCATGTTCTCGTTCTTTATCTCAATCGTAGTAAATATCGGGATGTGGTTTGAGCGTTTCGTAATTATCGTTACCTCACTTCACAGAGATTATTTGCCATCTTCTTGGACAATGTTCTCACCAACCTTCGTAGATATTGGAATATTCATCGGTACAATTGGATTCTTCTTTGTGTTGTTCCTATTGTATTCGCGTACATTCCCGGTTATTGCACAAGCAGAGGTAAAAACAATATTAAAATCATCTGGTGAGCGTTACAAGCGCATTAGGGAAAGTGGCGGAAGCCTTGTTGGTACTGGTACAGATGAAAGAACCTCTCAAGCTGCTACAGTTGTAAACACTACGGCAACAGATGAGGGTAACGGAAAGGAAGAGAAATTAAGCGCTTTATTTGAGGGTATAGGTACCTTTGATAAAGAAACACAAACTGCTGACGACCTAAAAGTAATTAACGGTATCGGTCCAAAAATGGAAGAGGTGCTTAATAGTATTGGAATTTTCACTTACCTGCAAGTAAGTAAAATGACAAAGAAAGAATACGATTTGTTAGATTCAATCACAGGATCTTTCCCAGGTAGGGCAGAACGTGATGATTGGTCAGGGCAGGCAAAAAAATTATTAAATAACTAACTATAGTCTATGGAAGCTTCAAAAGTAGTTCATGCTATTTATACAGATGATGATGTTTTAATGTCGGCCGTAAAGAAAGTTAAGGCCGAAAAGCATCACATTGAGGAAATATATACACCTTTTCCCGTGCATGGTTTAGATAAAGCCATGGGATTAGCGCCAACAAGGATTGCCATAACATCCTTTTTGTATGGCTGTGTTGGTCTTACGGTGGCCATATTGATGATGAATTTTATCATGATTGAAGACTGGCCGCAAGATATTGGAGGCAAACCTAGCTTTAGTTATTTAGAGAATATGCCAGCTTTCGTTCCAATTATGTTTGAGTTAACTGTTTTCTTTGCGGCACACCTTATGGTAATTACCTTTTACCTAAGAAGTAGAATGTGGCCATTTAAAAAGGCTGAAAATCCAGACCCGAGAACAACTGACGACCATTTTTTAATGGAAATCGCAGTGCATAACAATGAAGATGCACTGACCAACTTGTTAAAGGAAACGGGAGCTGTAGAAATAAATATTATTGATAAAGACGAAGACGCACATTAATATGAAAACATTTTTGAAATATATTCTAGCATTACTTGTGGTATTTAGTTTGTCGTCGTGTAACAATAAGACAAGCCGAAACTATCAATACATGCCTAATATGTACGAACCTGTGAGCTATGAAGCTTATCAAGAATCTGATGCTTTTGCCAACGGTATTGAAGCACAGCTTCCTGCTGAAGGAACCATACCTAGAGGTGGTTTCATGCCTTATGAATATGAAGATACCAATGAAGGTTACGAAGCCGCAAAAGCCAATTTAGTTAGCCCAATGGATTCCTTGCAGGTAGATTATGAAAGAGGTAAGGAATTATATGATGTATACTGTGGCATTTGTCACGGTACAAAAGGCGCAGGTCAAGGTACCTTGGTGAAACGCGAGAAAATTTTAGGTGTCCCTAGTTACGCTGATGCTGGTAGAGCCATAACAACTGGTAGTATTTACCATGTGATTTACTACGGAAAGAATACTATGGGTTCTTATGCCAATCAGCTTAACGAGGAAGAGCGTTGGCAAGTCGTTGCTTATGTTGAAAAACTAAAGGCAGAATTAGAAAAATAGGATTTAGATAAAGATTATATAAATGGAATATACATTTTCAAATCGATTAAAATTAGGTGCTATAGTCTGTATGGTATTAGGATTATTAGGAGTCGCATATGGCTTCTATGATTCTCATAAGTACGAAACCGTTGAAGACGTTAAGGTACTTCTCGCTGGTGAACATCATGATGGCGATCACGCTGGAGATGCTCACGCAGGTGATGACCATGGAGCTGCCCATGCCACAGAAGAAGCTCATGGAGACGACGCTCATGCCGAGGGTCATGAAATGAGCCATGAAGAACATGTCCTACACCAAATACACAACAGACCTTACGCAGCACTTTATGTAGCGGCCTTTTTCTTTTTCATGATTGCTTTGGGTGTTCTTGCGTTTTACGCGATTCAATATGCAGCGCAGGCAGGTTGGTCACCAGTTTTATTCAGAGTTATGGAGGCTATTACAGCTTATGTCTTGCCAGGAGCACTTATAGTCCTTGCCATTGCTCTTGTAGCAGATAAACATATTTTTGTGTGGATGGATCCAGAAGTGGTTGCTCACGATAAACTTATACAGGGAAAATCAGGATTCTTGAATAAAGGCGTTTTTATAGGCTTAAGTGTATTCTTCATTTTAGGATGGAGTGCGTATCGCTACTTGGTACGTAAGTTCTCTTTGGCCCAAGATAATTCAGACAATAATTCCTATTTCAAGAAAGCTTTTAGATGGTCCGCAGGGTTCTTGGTATTTTATATTGTTACGGAATCTGTAGTATCATGGTTATGGATAATGAGTGTAGATCCTCACTGGTTTAGTACCTTATTTGGTTGGTACGTGTTTGCCAGCATGTTCGTCAGTGGTATCACGGTAATAGCGATGATTGCTATTTATTTAAAATCTAAAGGACTATTAGAGTTCGTAAACGATAGCCACATCCATGACCTTGCTAAATTTATGTTCGGTATCAGTATATTTTGGACATACCTATGGTTCTCACAGTTTATGTTAATCTGGTATTCTAACATACCTGAAGAGGTAACTTACTATATAACTAGAATTGAACACTATAAATTACCATTCTTCGGTATGGTAGCCATGAATTTTGTATTCCCGTTATTGTTATTAATGAATAGCGATTACAAACGTATTCCTTGGTTTGTGGTAATGACAGGAATAGTTATATTATGTGGGCACTATTTAGATGTGTTTAATATGATTATGCCAGCAACGGTTGTAGATAGATGGTTTATTGGAATCCCTGAAATAGGTTCAATCCTGCTTTTTGGTGGTTTGTTTATATTCATCGTCTTTACGGCCTTGAGCAAGGCGCCGCTATTAGCCAAAGGAAACCCATTTATGAAGGAAAGTAAACATTTCCATTATTAAAAACTTTTAAAAACGAATAGATAGATAATGACTGCTTTATTAACAATCATAATTGTACTTTTTGTCGCTGTTGCCATGTGGCAGATGGTTAAGATTTTTGATTTGTCTCAAGTTGGGGCTTCAAACAATCAAATTGCAGATGATAAAGACAACAGAATCAATGGTTACCTAATGATGGGCTTCTTGGTGTTCATTTATGCCATTACCATTGTTAGCTTTATGTATTTAGGAGATTTACCTTTGGTATCCAATTCGGCATCCGACCACGGACAGGGAATAGATAACCTCATGCTTATCTCCATGGCTGTTATTTTTATTGTGCAAATTATTACACAGTTTCTTTTGCATTACTTTGCCTTTAAGTATAAAGGTGAGAAAGGAAGAAAAGCGTTGTTTTATGCAGATAATAACACACTAGAATTTATCTGGACCATCATTCCGGTTATTGTTTTGGCGGGCTTGATTATTTACGGACTCTTCACTTGGAACGATATTATGGGTATCGATGAAGAGGAAGACCCAATGGTGATTGAATTATATGCACAGCAATTTAACTGGAAAGCGAGATATTCAGGAGCGGATAACGTATTAGGTAAAGCCAATGTAAGATTAATTGATATCGATAGAGCTAACATTCTAGGGGTAGACGAGAACGACCCTAACGCTCAAGACGATGTCATTGTTACAGAGTTACATTTGCCTAAAGGAAGACCAGTACTATTCAAAATGCGTTCACAAGATGTGCTTCATTCAGCATATATGCCTCACTTTAGAGCACAGATGAACTGCGTACCTGGAATGGTAACTCAATTCTCATTTACTCCAACGGTAACTACCGAAGAAATGAGATTGAATCCAGATATAGTTGAAAAAGTAAAAAATATTAACGAACTTAGACAAGAAAGAAAAGTTGAAATAGAGGAAGCGGGACAAGATGTTCTTTACGAATTTGATTATCTTTTACTATGCAACAAAATATGTGGTAAGTCACATTACAATATGCAAATGAAGATAATAGTAGAGGAGCAAGAAGAGTTTGACGCTTGGATGGCAGAGCAAACTACATTCGCTAACTCGTTATTGAATTAAAAAAAATTGTAAAAAGAAAAAGATTAAAAGATTATGTCAGCAACAGTAGAAAATAACCTTCACGACGACCACGACGTACATCACCACAAAGAAACATTCGTAACCAAGTATATCTTTAGCCAAGATCACAAGATGATTGCTAAGCAGTATTTGATTACTGGTGTTTTGGTAATGGGAATCATCGGGATTTTAATGTCTCTTATGATTCGTATGCAATTGGCATGGCCAGAACAGCCAAATGTTATATTTGAGACCTTACTTGGTAAATGGGCACCCGAAGGCGTTATGGATGCCGATATTTATTTGGCCCTGGTTACCATACACGGAACCCTTATGGTGTTCTTTGTGCTAACGGCTGGTCTTAGTGGTACATTCAGTAACTTATTGATTCCATTGCAAATTGGTGCAAGGGATATGGCATCTGGTTTCCTTAACATGGTGTCGTATTGGTTGTTCTTTATATCATGTGTAATCATGATAGCATCTTTCTTTGTTGAGGCAGGACCTGCGGCAGCGGGATGGACTATCTATCCGCCGTTATCGGCCTTACCAATGGCACAACCTGGTTCTGGTATGGGTATGACCTTATGGTTGGTATCTATGGCTATATTCATTGCTTCATCCTTGTTAGGTTCTTTGAATTACATCGTAACAGTAATCAATTTAAGAACCAAAGGAATGTCAATGACTCGTTTACCACTTACCATTTGGGCATTCTTTGTAACGGCCGTAATTGGTGTAATTTCATTCCCTGTATTGTTATCGGCAGCCTTGTTGTTGATTATGGATAGAAGCTTTGGAACCTCATTTTTCCTTTCGGATATTTTCATTCAAGGAGAGGTATTACACTACCAAGGTGGTTCGCCAGTATTGTTTGAGCATTTATTCTGGTTCTTAGGTCACCCAGAGGTATATATCGTATTACTTCCTGCATTAGGAATTACTTCTGAGATCATTGCAACCAATTCACGTAAACCAATATTCGGTTATCGTGCCATGGTAGCGTCAATCTTAGCGATAGCATTTTTATCAACTATTGTATGGGGTCACCATATGTTTATATCAGGGATGAATCCATTCCTTGGGTCTGTATTTACATTTACAACCTTATTGATTGCTATTCCGTCAGCGGTAAAAGCATTTAACTACATTACCACTTTATGGAAAGGTAATCTACAAATGAACCCTGCGATGCTATTCTCTATTGGTTTGGTATCAACATTTATTACAGGTGGTCTAACAGGTATTATTTTAGGAGATAGTGCCTTGGATATCAATGTTCACGACACGTACTTCGTTGTAGCACACTTCCACTTGGTAATGGGTATTTCTGCCCTATATGGAGTGTTTGCAGGAATCTATCACTGGTTCCCAAGAATGTATGGTCGTATGATGAACAAGAACTTAGGATATTTACACTTCTGGGTAACGGCCATCTGTGCTTATGGTGTATTCTTCCCAATGCACTTTATTGGAATGGCAGGATTACCAAGACGTTATTATACCAATACCAATTTCCCATTATTTGATGACACGACCAATACACAGGTTGTTATCACTATGTTTGCTTTGGTTGGTGGTTTAGTACAATTGGTATTCTTATATAATTTTATAAGTAGCATTTTCTACGGTAAGAAAGCTGAACAAAACCCATGGCGTTCTAATACCTTAGAGTGGACTGCACCAGTAAAGCATATGCACGGAAACTGGCCTGGCGCTATTCCTCATGTTTACCGTTGGTCTTATGATTACAGTAAGCCTGGTCATGATGAGGATTTTGTACCTCAGAATGTACCTCTTAAAGAAGGCGAAGAAGAATTACATCATTAAAATTTCCGCTTAATCGGGAATCTCTTAAGCAAAAGAGAAATAAACAAAGACCTTTGCGACATATTGCGAAGGTCTTTTTTTTGAATTAATCATTTTAAATCATTCTACTTATCTTCCTTACCAGTCGTTAAGTTTGAATAAAAACTTAATCGTTATAAGCACTTGGAACTATCGGTGCTAAAATTCGCTAAGGTTTAATAGATCCTCAATGTTAAATCTTTGAACTTATTGTATAGTTATTTTGACAGGTTTTTTTTTTTAACTTTTAACTTATTAAATATTAAAAAGTTATGAAAAATTCAGCTTTAATGGTTCTTTTGATGCTCCTTTCTTTTAGTTGTACAAATGAAGAAAGTGGAAGAAATAGTGAAATAGAGACTATAGAGTTTAAAACCTTAATGCATGCTCCTGTAGCATTAGAAATCGAAGGAGACATTCGTCTTGCCGTTGATAAAAAAACAGCAGTAAATACATTCAATCGATACGCATTCGAATATCAATTAAATATGGATGCTCATGATGTTGAAATAATAGAACACAAAGGGAAAAATTATATTAGATTCTATGGTAAGGACGGTATGGTTTCAACGCTAGAATTAATAAAATCTGAGAATAATTCTTATATAACAGGCAGTACAATTTGTAAATCTAAGGCCTGCTCTACATGTTGTGGTTGTCTTCCCAATGGAGATTATTGTACACCGTGTACTAGGTATTCGCCTCCTGGGAATCCTGCAAACGATTGTGAAAGGACTTCAGGTGGCCCACCAGTAATCGAATAAAAAACATGCCATTATTAAAGAAAAGCCTTTCCTATTTGGGAAAGGCTTTTTCGTTATCTTTGTTTAAGACAGATTTCAATTTTATTCGGTAAGACCAACAATACGCATGAACGAAAACCTCAATCCAAACAATGATAATTTAAGTCCGGAAGAGCTCGATGTAGAAAAAAAATTGAGACCCTTAACATTTGAGGATTTTACGGGTCAGGACCAAGTACTGGAAAATCTATTGGTTTTTGTCAAAGCGGCTAACCTAAGGGAAGAAGCCCTTGATCATACCTTATTCCACGGCCCACCAGGATTGGGTAAAACCACGCTCGCCCATATTCTAGCCAATGAACTGGATGTGGGCATAAAAGTGACCTCTGGACCTGTTTTGGATAAGCCAGGAGATTTGGCTGGGTTGTTAACCAATTTAGAGGATAGGGATGTTTTATTCATAGATGAGATTCACCGTTTAAGTCCTATCGTAGAAGAGTATCTGTATTCGGCAATGGAGGACTATAAAATTGATATCATGATTGAGTCTGGACCAAATGCTAGAACGGTTCAAATCAATTTGAACCCTTTCACCTTAGTGGGTGCTACCACACGTTCAGGATTGTTGACCGCACCAATGCGAGCACGGTTTGGTATTAGCAGTCGACTTCAATATTATAAAACCGATTTACTAACCGCGATAGTGCAACGCAGCGCTTCGATTCTTAAGGTACCCATAACCATGGAAGCTGCCATTGAAATCGCAGGCCGCAGTAGAGGTACACCACGTATAGCCAATGCACTCTTAAGACGGGTCAGGGATTTTGCCCAGATTAAAGGCAATGGAAAAATAGATATCGCCATTGCTAAGTTTGCCTTGGAGGCGCTTAACGTTGATGCACATGGCCTAGATGAGATGGACAATAAGATATTAAGCACCATTGTAGAGAAATTCAAAGGTGGCCCTGTAGGTATCACGACCTTGGCTACAGCCGTGAGTGAAAGTGCCGAAACGATTGAGGAAGTGTACGAGCCTTTCCTCATTCAACAAGGGTTTATAATGCGTACACCTCGAGGTCGTGAGGTGACGGAACAGGCTTATAAACACCTTGGAAAAATCAAGGGACCAACACAAGGAGGGTTGTTTTAATAAACTGATGCAAACGTCCAAGATTCCAGAAGTTTCTTTCTTTACATTCTTACGACATGCCTTTGCTATCGTAAAAAACCCTTTGCCCTTTCATCATAAGAATTTTGAAAAGCACGGGGACTTTTTCAGTTTAAGACTGGGTTTTAACACAACGGTCTATTTTTCAAGAAGTGCTGCTTTTACCGAATATGTGCTTCAAAAAAACCACAGAAACTACACTAAGTCTAAAATCCAAACGCAAGACTTGGCCAAATATGTAGGTAAGGGCCTGCTCACTGCTGAAGGCGAGCACTGGAAGGCACAGCGCAAGCTCATTCAGCCTGCCTTTCATAAAAAACAACTGGCCAAATTACTCGGTAGCATACGTGCTGCAATTTTAGGAGAGTACCAGCGTATCCAACCTAACAAAACCATAGACATTTTCCCAATTCTTAATGATTTGGCGTTTCAAACCGTAGTGAAATCCCTTTTCAGTGGTGCTGCAGATAAAAAGGATATCGAGCGGTTGCAATATATAACGGAGGCAGCACAAAAAATGTTGGTGAAGGAATTACGTCAACCGTATTTGGGTTGGTGGTTTAAGCTTAGTGGAAAAATAGATTCACATCTTAAGCTTACAAAGGAAGCAAGAGCTATTTTAAAGCGCATCGTAGCAGAACGAAACTCACAACCTCAGCGTCAAGACGATTTACTAGACATGTTATTGGAGGCACGCTATGACGATGGCAGTGCCATGGATGAAGAACAGCTCATCGATGAGATTTTAATTCTCTTTAGTGCTGGGCACGAAACCACATCCAATGCCTTGACCTTTACCTTTCAGCTGTTGGCCAAACATCCAGAGTGGCAAGACAAAATTTTAGAAGAATACCTGAGCCTTAAAGAGGAGACGGAAGATCTTATGATAATAATAAGCTCCTCTAAAGTATGTCAACAGGTAATTGAAGAAGCCATGCGCTTGTATCCACCTGCGTATTTCATCGATCGGCTAAATATAGAACAAGACACCTTTCAGGGAATGGCGTTTCAACCAGGGTCAAATCTGTTGCTCTCTGTAATTGAAATGCATCGCCATCCAAAGCTTTGGGAAAACCCAGATCGGTTTCAACCAGAACGTTTTGATAATGGCTCAAGGCAATTCTCCTCCCAATATTTTCCATTTGGTGCAGGTCCAAGAAAGTGTATCGGTAATAATTTTGCTATGTTTGAAATGATTATAGCCGTGCAGGAGATAGTGTCTAAATACACGATTTATCCTAAATTTGATGATATAGAGATTTCACCACTCATAACCTTAAAGCCAAAAAACGCGTATCTAGAATTTAAACCGAGGTGATCAATAATCCGTCCAAATACAGCCAAATTATCAAAACTGAAGCCAAACGCTTAGGGTTTCTATCCTGTGGTATAAGTAAAGCCGAGTTTTTAGAAGACGAGGCACCACGATTGGAAGCTTGGCTCAATAACAATAGTCATGGCGAGATGCGCTATATGGAAAACCATTTTGATAAACGCTTAGATCCAACTTTGCTCGTAGATGGTGCTAAAAGCGTGGTTTCCTTACTTCTTAACTATTACCCAAATCAATTCCAAACAGACGACAGTTATAAATTGTCTAAATATGCCTATGGGCAGGACTACCATTTTGTCATTAAAGCCAAATTAAAGGAACTGCTGCAGTTCATTCAAGATGAAATAGGGGAAGTGCACGGTAGGGCCTTTGTAGATTCCGCACCTGTTTTAGATAAGGCCTGGGCGGCTAAAAGTGGTCTGGGATGGATAGGAAAGCACAGCAATTTATTAACACAGAAAGTTGGGTCGTTTTACTTTATTGCCGAACTGATTATTGATTTGGAGTTGGACTATGACACACCTGTGACCGATCATTGTGGCAGCTGCACCGCTTGTATTGATGCCTGCCCAACCGAGGCTATCACCGAACCTTATGTGGTGGATGGCAGTAAATGTATCTCTTACTTTACCATAGAATTGAAGGATAGTATTCCCTCTGATTTTAAAGGCCAATTTGACGATTGGATGTTTGGCTGCGACATTTGCCAAGATGTATGCCCTTGGAACCGATTTAGCAAGCCACATAGTGAACCGCTTTTCAACCCACATCCAGACCTATTGTCAATGACCAAAACTGATTGGGAAGAACTCACCGAAGAGACCTTTAAAAAGGTTTTTAAAAAATCGGCCGTAAAGCGCACAAAGTTTTCTGGTCTGAAACGGAATATTGGGTTTTTAAGGGATAAGTAAGATACCTTCGATTAACATCTGCACTTTCTAAATCCATTGCCGATGTCTTTTCTAGTTTAAGTTCTATGATTTTGAATATTGTATATTTATAATATTGATTGAAAATATCCATCAGAAAACCGAAGTATGAATAAACTAACTTTATTGAAAGGGATTGGAACAGCTATTTTAATGATGGGGACATTATTAAAGTGTAAAGATGTTGAGAAGAAATTTAAAGATTCGAATAGCAATTTTGAGGTTATTATCAACACCAACCCAGATATTGATTCATTATCAATGTATCCCAGTATGGTTCCCAAGACTTTCCTTGATACAACCTATCCATCTTTATTTAAGGGTCAATTGAAAAATGGGGCTGTAACCTTTACTGCTTCTAAATTACCACATCCATATATGTTCGACATTTACGTTGATGGAAAAGGGCTCTCCGATAAATTTTATGTAGATAATGGAACAACAGAAGTATTCCTTGATTTTGAAAATAAAAGTAATATTGAAATACCAATGGAGTTTAAATCTAAAACACAAATTGAATATGAAGATTTGAAGGATTTTGGCTTAAATGAAATAGATAGCCTAAGGAAAAAGGCGAAAACTGCTAAGGAAAGATCTTATTTATGGATAAAAAGAGATAGTGTGATTGTAGAATATCTTCAGAAAAACCCCAATTCGTACGTGCCGCTATGGTTAATGGTCAATTATGTTGCCATGGGTAACAACAGGTATAATCAGCTATACGATGAGTCATTACATTTATTCTCCGATGAAATCAAAAAAACAAGATTATATAAAAATTTGGCACTTTTTATCAAGGATACCAGAGAGAATACCATCTCAGATAAATTGCTAAAGCTTAAAAACTTGGAATTAAAGCCTGTTGATTTAAGAATAAGTGATTTTAAGCACAATGGGTACATCCTCTTGGATTTTTGGTACTCCAACTGTGCGCCTTGTTTGGCTGAAATGCCAGAATATATTCCTTTATATGAAAAATATAAGGACAAAGGATTTGAAATTGTAAGCATATCCGTTGATAAAACGGACAGAATACCCAATTGGAAACAAGTGATAGAAGAAAAGAATTTTGGTTGGACTCATTATTTAGATGAAAATCGCCGTGAAGCCCATAAGTTATACATTTTGGCCTATCCAACCACATTTTTAATCGACAGCGATGGTAAAGTTGTTGAAAAAGATATAAGCATAGAAAAACTTAGCAGGCTACTAGAAACAAGGTTCATGGAATAATAAATGAACCCAAGATTTTTGCAGCTTAGACTTTTTTAAATATATATGCGCGGTAACCGAAAAGCTAAAGGAGAGTAGGTAAAATTCAATATTTTTAATTATGAAAAAAGTAAGTTTAAAAAATCAGCAGTTAAACGCACCAAGTTTTCTGGTCTAAAACGGAATATTGGGTTTTTGAAAAAGTAAATTGAAGACGATGTTGCTTATCTTTGCTTCTTAATCCAATAGGACTATGAGCAAAGCGAGCAAAAGAATTGAGGCCTTGGTGTATCATGCTAAACCAACGCCAGGTAAAATAAAAGTAGTTCCCTCAAAAAAATATGCCACCCAGCGTGATTTATCTTTGGCCTATTCTCCCGGAGTTGCAGAACCCTGTCTAGAAATTGATAAAGCTGTAGACAACGTCTATAAGTATACCGCTAAAGGAAATCTAGTGGCCGTAATTTCAAATGGAACAGCCGTTCTTGGCTTGGGCAACATTGGTCCAGAAGCCTCCAAACCTGTTATGGAAGGCAAGGGCTTACTCTTCAAGATTTTTGCTGATATTGATGTATTCGATATTGAAATCGATACCGAAGATGTCGATGCCTTTGTAGAAACCGTTAAAAATATTGCGCCAACCTTTGGAGGTATTAACCTCGAAGATATTAAAGCACCGGAAGCCTTCGAAATTGAAAGACGTCTCAAGGAGGAACTGGATATTCCCGTTATGCACGACGACCAGCATGGAACGGCTATTATTTCTGCTGCTGCGCTGTTAAACGCTTTAGAGTTGGCAAATAAAAAAATCGAAGACGTTCAAATTGTTATCAGTGGTGCTGGCGCAGCGGCTGTATCTTGCACGCGACTCTATAAAGCCTTTGGGGCAAAAGATGAGCATATTGTAATGTTGGACAGCAAAGGCGTTATTAGAAAGGATAGAGGTAACCTTACACCACAAAAAGCTGAGTTTGCTACAGAAAGAGACATAACTACCTTAGAGGAAGCAATGGTCAACGCCGATGTGTTCATAGGCTTGTCTATGGCCAATATCGTTTCGCCAGACATGCTTACTTCTATGGCAAAGAATCCTATTGTTTTCGCTATGGCCAACCCAGATCCAGAAATAGCATATGATTTAGCCATAGAAACACGCGATGACATTATCATGGCAACGGGACGAAGTGATCATCCCAATCAAGTAAATAATGTTCTGGGCTTTCCGTTCATATTTCGCGGAGCATTAGATGTCAGGGCCACTAAGATTAATGAGGAAATGAAGATGGCTGCCGTGAGAGCGCTGTCTAAACTGGCAAAGGAACCTGTTCCAGAACAGGTAAATATTGCTTATGGCGAAACCAAGCTGCTCTACGGAAGGGACTATATAATTCCTAAACCTTTTGACCCAAGGCTTATTGCTGAGATTCCACCAGCGGTAGCAAAGGCTGCAATGGAGAGTGGTGTGGCCAAGGAACCCATAGAAGATTGGAACCGTTATAAAAATAACCTTCTGGACCGTTTAGGGTCTGATAATAAACTAGTAAGACTTCTACTTAATCGAGCGCGAACCAATCCCAAACGTGTGGTCTTTGCCGAGGCAGACCAATTAAACGTCCTTAAGGCAGCTCAAATTGTTTACGATGAAGGTGTGGCAGAGCCTATTCTCTTGGGAAGAGAAGATGCCATAAAAGCCTTAATGGAGGACATCGATTTTGAAGCCGATGTACAAATTATAGATCCTAAAGCTGATAATGAAACGGAGCGCAAGAATAAATATGCAGATGCGTATTGGGAAAAGCACAAACGAGATGGTGTAACGCAGTATTCCGCTAGAAAAATAATGCGTGAGCGCAACTATTTTGCGGCAATGATGGTCAATGAAGGCGATGCTGATGCGCTTATTACTGGTTTTTCCAGAAGTTACCCAAGCGTAGTAAAACCCATGTTGCAACTTATTGGGATGGCTAAAGGGGTAACACGTATTGCTACGACGAATGTAATGATGACGCAACGCGGCCCGTTGTTCCTGAGTGATACGGCCATAAATATCAACCCTTCAGCAGAAGACTTGGCTAAAATTGCCTACATGACCTCCAAGGTGTGTAAAATGTTTGGCGTGGATCCAGTTATTGCTATGACGTCCTATTCAAATTTTGGGTCTTCTAACCATCCTAATGCCACTAAGGTGAATAAGGCAGTAAAAATATTGCACGACACATATCCAGATATGGTTGTAGATGGCGAGGTTCAGACCGATTTTGCTCTAAACCCTGAAATGCTACAGGATATTTTTCCGTTTTCAAAATTAGCTGGACGTAAGGTGAATACCCTGGTCTTTCCTAATTTAGATGCCGCAAACATCACCTATAAACTGCTCAAGGAGCTCAATAAAGCAGAGTCTATAGGCCCAATTATGATCGGGATGAATAAACCAGTTCATATCCTTCAATTGGATGCTAGTGTAGACGAAATTGTTAATATGGCAGCCATAGCAGTTATTGATGCCCAACAACGTGAAAAACGCCAGCAAAAACAAGGTGTGTTTTAAGTGTACCATACCAATTTGTAATGTAAATAATTTTATTACATTTGGGTCGCTAACCTATGAGCTCAGAAAGGATCCAGAATTTTGCTTTTCAGCGTAGAAAAGTAATCCACCCCTTTGTTTTATTAGGTTTGTCAAAAGTTCAGAGTAGAGTTATATGATTACACACTTAGAGGGTAAACTTGTAGAAAAAAACCCTACTGACGTTGTTATTGATTGCAATGGTGTAGGTTATTTTATTAATATTTCACTTCATACTTTTTCTCAAATTCCTGATAAGGAGCATGTTAAGCTGTTTACCTATTTGCAGGTTAGAGAGGATTCCCATAGCCTTTATGGATTTTCATCCAAAACAGAACGTGAAATATTTAAGTTATTGATCTCCGTAAGTGGTATAGGCGCTAATACAGCACGTACCATGCTGTCGTCATTAACGCCAGAACAAGTCAAGGAAGGCATAGCAGGAGAAGACGTGGCCTTGATTCAGAGTGTAAAAGGCATAGGAGCCAAGACTGCACAACGTGTAATCATTGATTTAAAGGATAAAGTGTTAAAAGTTTGTGGACTGGACGAACTTTCTTTGATGCCGAACAATACTAACAAAGATGAAGCGTTATCTGCATTAGAAGTTTTAGGATTTAACAAAAGACAATCGGAGAAAGTAATTGAAAGAATCATAAAAAACCAACCAGATGCCCAAGTAGAGCAGATTATTAAAGAAGCTCTTAAAAACTTGTAATGCAATTGAAGATAACTAACTACACTCAATTTAATTCCCTTTTTTTTCGTAGCCTTCTAGTAATTCTGTTGCTGTGCAGTGCTACTATTGGTGCACAAGAGACTGAACCTGAAGAACAGGAACAAGACTCGACCAAAACGACGTTTGCCTTTGGTAAAATAGAAATGCCAAATCCTAACAGTATTGTTTCAAAATACACTTACGATCCTATCTTGGATCGCTATATCTACACAGAAAAAATAGGAAATTTTAATGTAAACTACCCTTTGATTCTTACACCTGAAGAATTCAGGAAACTCGTACTTCAGGAGAAATTGAAGGAATATTACAAGCGCGTGGCAGATGCCCAGGAGGGAAAGAAAGAAGGCACCGAAGAGGACCAACGCAATTTATTACCTGAGTTTTATGTGAACTCTGGACTCTTTGAAACCATATTTGGCGGCAATACCATTAATGTGGTGCCTCAAGGGTCTGTTGAGGTAGACCTAGGTGTCTTATTCTCTAGGCAGGATAATCCCGCTTTTTCCCCTAGAAACAGAACCAACTTTACTTTTGATTTTGACCAGCGTATTAGTTTGAGCTTACTGGGAAAGGTTGGTGAGCGACTTCAGGTAACGGCAAATTACGATACGGAGTCTACTTTCGATTTTCAAAATTTGGTGAAGTTGGAGTACACGCCAACAGAAGATGATATCGTTAGGAAAATAGAAGTTGGTAACGTTAATATGCCACTTAATAGTTCCTTGATTACTGGAGCTCAGAGTTTGTTTGGTGTTAAAACCGAATTGCAATTTGGGAAAACTAGGGTAACAGCAGTCTTCTCAGAGCAGCAATCCCAGTCTAGGTCTGTTGTGGCCGCTGGTGGTGGTACACTAGAAGAGTTTGAATTCTTTGCTAGGGACTATGATGAGAACAGGCACTTCTTCCTATCGCAATATTTTGAGCAAAACTACGATAAAGCCCTTTTGCAATATCCGTTTATAGATAATCAAGGATTACAAATTACAAGGGTAGAGGTTTGGGTAACCAATAGAAATAACCAGACAGAAAATGTTAGGAATATCGTTGCCTTTCAGGATTTAGGGGAATCAGACCCAACGCCAGATCGAGTTAGTTTACCGTTTGATGAAGCAGGAAACCCTATTCCAGGTTTCCCAGCCGGATTTTTCAATGTTGCTCCTGGGGCTTTTCCAGATAACAGCAATAACGACTTAGACCCAACAGCTATAGGCACCACCTCCCTCTTAAACCAAAACATTAGGGACATTACAAATGTTGAAGCAGGTATTTCTGTAGATGCCCAAGAAGGGTTTGACTACGGTAAAATGGAGGGCGCAAGAAAATTAATTGAAGGTCAAGATTACTTTTTAAGTACCGATTTAGGCTATATATCCTTAAATCAAAGATTGTTGAATGACGAGGTATTGGCAGTAGCGTTTCAGTTTACTGTTGGTGGTGAGGTATATCAGGTTGGGGAATTTGCCAATGATGGCGTGGATGCAACCCAAGTGGGCGAAGGCAATAATGGCAACCAGGTAATCAATAATCAGAGTCTTGTTCTAAAAATGCTTAAGAGTGCGGTAACCGTGGTGGACGAACCAATCTGGAAGCTAATGATGAAAAACATCTACGATACTGGTGCGTTTCAGTTAAGTCAAGAGGATTTTAGATTGAATATTTTTTATACGGAAGCCTCTCCACTCAATTACATTACTCCGGTTGAAGGGACATCCTTTCCAATTTATAACAATAACACACCCAATAATCCCAATGACGATACGGCTATTCAGGAAACACCTTTAATTCGATTATTTCATTTAGATCGCCTGAATTTTAATAATGATCCACAAGAAGGTGGTGATGGGTTTTTTGATTATGTCCCTGGACGAACGGTTTTGGTCCAAAATGGAAAAATTGTGTTTACTAAAACAGAACCTTTTGGTAGGTACTTATTTGATGTGTTGGATGATGACGGTAACCCTAACAACAATGCTGCAGACTATGAACAGGATGTTTATACGAACGCAAACCAAGAAAAATACGTTTACGACCTCCTTTATAAGACCACAAAAACGCAAGCTTTAGAGGAGTCGCAAAAAGATAAGTTTCAGATTAAAGGCCGATTTAAAAGTAGCGGTGGTGATGGTGGTATTCCAATAGGAGCATTCAATGTGCCTCGCGGTTCTGTAAGGGTTACAGCAGGAGGAAGACTCCTTGTAGAAGGTATAGATTACACCGTTAATTACCAGTTAGGACGCGTAGAAATATTAGACGAAGCCCTAAAAGCATCAAATACACCAATTAATGTGTCCGTAGAAAACAATGCAGTATTTGGGCAACAAACTCGACGCTTTTCTGGAATAAATGTAGAGCATCAGTTCAATGAGAATTTTGTCCTTGGAGCAACCTTGTTAAACTTAAATGAACGCCCAATAACGCAAAAGGCGAATTTTGATACAGAACCGATTAACAATACTATTTTTGGATTTAATGGCAATTATTCTACGGAGGTCCCGTTCCTTACCAGGCTTGCTAATAAGTTGCCTAATGTAGATACCGATGTTCCATCTAACATCTCTTTGCGTGGTGAGTTTGCCTACCTTTTACCGGGAGCTCCTAAGGGTACTGATTTTAATGGCGAGGCCACAGCCTATATTGATGACTTTGAGGGAACACAAGGAGCTATAGATCTGCTTAATCCATTGTCGTGGTTCTTGGCTAGTAGGCCCGCAGAATTACCTGGAATTAGAGGAAACAGTGTAAATGGCCCTGAAAGTGGTTATGGTAGAGCCTTTCTAAATTGGTACACTATAGATCCTATTTTTTACAGTGCTCAGCGACCAGATGGTATTACGGATGATGATGTGTCCAATCTCTACACACGACGTGTATTTATCGAAGAGATTTTTCCTCAGGTAGATATTGTGCAAGGGCAAACATCTGTGATTAATACCTTGGATCTTGTGTACTATCCGTCTGAACGTGGTCCTTATAACTTTGATCCTCTGGCAACGAACGATGTCCTTAATCCAAATGAAAGTTGGGCTGGTATATCAAGACAAATCACCTCTACAGATTTTGAGCAGGCCAACGTAGAATATATAGAGTTTTGGTTGCAAGACCCATTTTTGGATAACCAATCGAATCCAGGTGGGAAATTGTTGGTCAATCTCGGGAATATCTCGGAAGATGTACTCCGCGATGGTAAAAAGCAATACGAAAACGGTCTTCCCGAAGATGGCAATATTAGTGGTCTAAACCCAACTGCTTTTGGAAGCGTGGTGCCTCAGAATCAGTCGTTAATTTACACTTTTGCCACGGAAGGTGCTGAACGCGATAACCAAGATGTTGGTCTTGATGGTTATGACGACACAGAAGAGATTGCAGCTTTTGGAAGTGAATTTGGAGTAGATCCAGCAAAGGATAATTATACCTATTACCTTAATACAGATGGTAATATCTTTGAACGTTATAAGCGGTACAACGGACAGGAAGGTAATACACCAGATATATTTACAGACACCAATCGAGGGTCAACAACACAGCCAGATGTTGAGGATATCAATAGGGACAACACCATGAATACTATTGATAGCTATTTTGAATATGAGATAGACATTAACCAGAACAATTTAAACCTCAATAACCCTCAAATCAATGATATTAAAGTAGCTCAAGTCACCCTTCCAAATGGTGACCAGCGCGAGGTAACATGGTATCAATTTAGAATTCCTATAAATGAAGAGACCAGACGCATAGGTGGTATTACGGATATCCGTTCCGTTCGCTTTGTGAGAATGTATCTTAGGGATTTTGTACAGAACACTGTGCTTAGGTTCGGAACATTCGATTTAGTACGAAGCGATTGGCGACGATACGTGCTCGACCTAGATAACGACCCAACCAACAATAGTGCAGATGCAGAGTTTAATGTGGCCATAGTTGGGATACAAGAAAATGATGGAGATTATGTGATTCCGCCAGGGGTTAGACGGGAAGAACTCAACAACAACAATAATATTATCAGGCAAAACGAACAGTCTTTGGTACTGCAGACCTGTGGTCTTGAACCAACAGATTCAAGAGGCGTATTTAAGAACATTAATTTAGACATGCGGCAGTACAAGAAACTTAGAATGTTTATGCACGCCGAAGGTCTTGATGGAGCATCACTAGATCCAGGAGAATTGGTTGGATTTATTAGAATGGGTAACGACTTCAACCAGAATTTCTACGAAATACAAGTCCCGCTTTTACCAACGGATTTTGCCGAGGGTACTATTGAGCAGCGCGTATGGCCAGCCTTAAACGAGATTAATATTCCATTGGAATTCCTGCAGAAAATAAAAGCACTCGGTATATCTGCCGGAACCTTAGGGAACGATACTCCAACTTATTATAATGTTGTAGATGGTGTTTTAGATGAAACGCCGCTTGTTGATGGAAACGTGCCATTTACTGATATTTTAAGTAGCGGTAAGCAACAGCGCATTGCCATCCAAGGAAATCCAAACTTTGGTAATGTTAGAGTGCTCATGGTCGGGCTTAAGAATACTGGCAGTTCAATAAATAATCCTACCGCTTGTGGCGAAGTATGGTTTAATGAGTTGCGTATGTCTGATTTAGAGAATGAAGGTGGCTGGGCTGCAGTTCTAAGCATGGACTCTAATATTGCAGATTTTGCAGACGTAAGCGCAACGGGTAGACGAAGCACCATTGGTTTTGGTGGGATAGAACAAACACCTAACCAGCGAAGCCGTGAGGATATCCAACAATACGATTTTGTGACTAACATACAGTTAGGCCAATTATTGCCAAAAGATTGGGGCGTACAGATTCCGTTTAATTATGCCCAAAGTGAGGAGTTGGTGACACCACAATTTGACCAGTTTTACAATGACCTTACCTTAGAATCGCGCTTGGATGCTGCGGCCAATCAAGAGGAAGAGGAACAGATTAGGCAACAATCTGAAAGTTACACCAAGCGAAAGAGCATTAACTTCATCGGTGTAAGAAAACAAAAAACTGGAGATTCGAAGCGCAGGTTTTATGATGTAGAGAATCTTACATTTAATTATTCCTACAATCAGGTAGAGTTTAGGGATTTTGAAATTCAGAACTCACTAGACCAAAATATTAGAGCTGGTGTAAACTATAATTATGCCTTCGAACCTATAAAAGTAGAGCCATTCAAGAAAAATGATTCCCTGTTCACTGGGCAATATTGGAAAATACTAAAAGATTTTAATTTCAATCTATTACCTTCTAGTTTCTCGGTAAATACAGATATCAATAGACAGTTTAGCAAGCAGCGATTTAGGGAAATTGATCTCGTGGGCAATAACATCGCTATAGAGGAACTGTTTAGGAGAAATTACACTTTCGACTTTCAATATGTCATCAATTACAATCTAACAGATGCTCTAAGCCTCAATTTTACAGCGGCAAACTCCAATATTGTTAGAAATTACTTTATCGATGATCGACTGAATGGAAGACAAGACCCAACGCTAGATGTTTGGGATGGCTTCTTTGATTTGGGAGACCCTAATTTTCAGACCCAACAATTACAGGTCAATTATGAATTACCGCTCTATAAGATTCCTGCCTTATCCTTCTTACGAACCACCTATGCGTATAATGGAACATTTCAATGGCAAAAAGGATCTGATTTAAATGAAAATTTGGTTACCGATATAGGAACTTTTAATCTAGGACATTCCATTCAGAATTCAAATACCCATAACATTAATACTACCTTAAATATGGAGACCTTCTACAGGTATTTGGGCTTCGTAAGGAAAGGTAATCCTCGAGGTCGTGGTAGCCGTTCTAGGGCTCCGAGTAGAAGGGGTGGAACTCCAGATGTGGGAGAGGCGAAAAAAGAGAATCAACAGAATGACCCTAACAAATTAAGTGTCGGCAAAAAAGCGTACAACACATTAGTGGATATTGTAACCATGGTTAAAAGGGTTCAATTTGGCTATTCCGAAAATAATGGAACATTCTTACCTGGATACCTACCTACACCTGGATTTATTGGAACCCTGCGGCCTACTTTTGGCTACACCTTTGGAAGCCAACAAGATATTAGGCAAATTGTAGCCCAAAATGGTTGGTTGACCGTATTTCCAGAATTTAACCAACAGTATACGGAAGTGACCAATAAGACCTTAGACTATTCGGCTGATATAGAGCCTATGCGAGATCTTAAAATCAATCTTATTGGTAACAGAACATTTGCAGAAAACCTTAATCAGAATTTTAGGGGTCTGGATATTGATAATGATGGGTTGAGCGATCAGTACGAAGAGTTGATAACCAATTCTTTCGGAAATTTCAATATTTCTACTGCCTTGATACGCACGGCATTTGCTAAAAGTGATGAAATAGAGTCTTCAACTTTTGACGATTTTAGGGCCAATAGAATTATAATAGCTAACCGTTTAGCGCGCCAGTTTTATGGTACGGATAACTTTGCTACTGATGCCGAAGGGTTCCCTCTAGGATTTGGTAAGAATAGTCAACGCGTCCTGCTACCAGCATTTCTGGCAGCCTATCAAGGTAGTGACCCAGACAAAATTGATACGGGTGCTTTTAGGGATGTTCCCATTCCAAATTGGCAAATTAAGTACACAGGCTTAATGCGTATCCCATGGTTTAAGAAAACCTTTAGGCGTTTTTCCATTCAGCATGGATACCGCTCGCGTTACACAATTAACCAATTTAGGAACAATCTAGATTTAGATGAGTCTTTATTAAACCCTGGCCAATCGTACTTGGACCAACCGCAGGATGTTTTGGATCAATCAGGAAATATTAAAAACGCAACCTTATTCAGTAATATTAACCTGGAGGAACAGTTTAGCCCCTTAATACGTTTGGAGTTTGAGCTTAAAAACTCACTGAAGGTTTTGGCAGAAGTTAAGAAAGACCGCTTATTGTCGTTAAGCTTTGACAATAATCTATTAACGGAAATTCAGGGTGAGGAATACACCTTAGGTTTAGGGTATCGCATTAAGGATTTAAGGATAAGGTCTAAATTGGCAGGAGCCAAACAAATCATTAAGAGTGATTTAAATATGCGAGCTGATATTTCGGTTAGGGATAACAAAACGATTATAAGGTATTTAGACTTAGAGAACAACCAAGTTACCGCTGGCCAAACCATTTGGAATGCTAAATTTACGGCAGATTATGCCTTTAGCAAGAATCTAACGGCAATCTTCTATTTTGATTATACCTTCTCAGAGTTTGCAATCTCTACATCCTTCCCACAAACCTCGCTCAGGTCTGGTATCACATTGAGGTATAATTTTGGTAATTAACCTTGAATGGATGCAATTAAAAATATATTTTTGTTGCACTAATATTTTACAACCTAAGAGATGAATATACCATCAGATTTAAAGTACACAAAAGACCACGAGTGGGTAAGAGTTGAAGGGGACGTCGCAACAGTTGGCATTACAGATTTTGCCCAAGGCGAGCTAGGTGATATCGTATACGTTGAAGTTGAAACCTTAGATGAAACCTTGGACGCCGAAGAGGTTTTTGGTACAGTAGAAGCCGTTAAAACAGTATCGGATTTGTTTCTGCCCTTATCAGGAGAAATTATTGAGTTTAATGAAGCCTTAGAGGATGAGCCTGAAAAAGTGAATGCAGATCCATATGGTGATGGATGGATGGTTAAAATTAAGTTTTCAAATGCATCTGAGTTAGAGAACTTATTATCAGCAGAAGATTACAAAGCACTTATTAGTGATTAAAAAAGGACTCTTACTGGTGGCTCTGGTTTATACTTTGGCGCTGGTTGTAGTTACTTTTATCGATTTAAACGGCGTTCCCGAGCTCGGGTCATCATTCGATGACAAGATTTATCATACGTTGGCCTATGTAGGATTAGGCTTTCTGTGGCTCACTTATTTTAAGTACATAAAGTCACTGAAACGTACCTTACCTTTTTTTTTGGTAGTTTTAAGTTTTGGAATTTTAATGGAGCTGCTTCAGCATCAAATTAATGCCAACAGGACTTTTGATTTGGTAGATTTATTGTCCAATTGTCTCGGAGTTAGTATTGGTACGATTATTGCGCACTATTGTAATATCTTAAAGTTAAATATATTGAAAGGCTTGTTTATTTTATTTATAATTAATTAAATTAGCGCTTCTACAAACAATCACAACTATGGAACCTAAAAAGAATCCAAAATCAGATGTAAGTCGAAATAGCTCGATTTACTTTGCAGTAGGATTGGCATTAATGCTTGCCGTTACCTATTTGTCTATTAATTATAAAACCTATGACAAAAGTGACATTGCAATAGATTCCCTGAATCTAGACGATGAACTTGAGGAAGAGGTTCCAATTACAGAGCAGATTGTTACCCCTCCGCCACCACCACCGCCACCACCAAAGGCACCAGAGGTCATTGAAGTGGTTGAGGATGAAGAAGAGGTAGAAGAAACAATCATTGAATCTACAGAGACTGAAATGGATACAGAGATTGTTGAAGTGGAGGAAATAGAAGAAGTTGAAGTAGAGGAAGATATTGAGGTGCCATTTTCAGTTATTGAGAATGTTCCTGTATTTCCGGGTTGCGAAAGAAAGAAAACCAATGCGGAAAAGAAAAAGTGTATGTCTGAAAAGGTAGCCAAGTTTGTAAATAAAAAATTCAACGTTGATTTGGCCAGTGACCTAGGATTACCTCCAGGCCGAAAAAGAATTTTTGTGGCTTTTAAAATAGATAAGAATGGAAATATTACAGCTGTAAATGCGAGAGGACCGCATCCAGGTCTTGAGAAAGAGGCGAAACGTGTGATTAGCCTTCTTCCTAAAATGCAACCAGGAAAGCAGCGTGGAAAAGCTGTGGTTGTGCCATACTCCTTGCCTATAGTATTCCAGGTACAAGACTAAAGAAATTTAAAAAACTATTCACAATCCCGTTCAATGTAAGTTGAACGGGATTTTTTTTGGTATGCTTATTGTTGCTGAAACTAACATTAACAACGTAATCAATAAGCACTATGAAAACTTCAAGTAAGGATTTAGGTGTTGTAAATCAGCACAAAACCGAATTAAACAGGTCGCATAAGCATGATGCCAACCTGCAAAAAAACACAGCCCTTTATTTTCAAATCGGATTAATTCTGAGCTTATTAGCTACTTACGCCTTATTTGAAATGCAATTTGAAAAACGTCTAATCACCATAACAGATCCACATTATACAGAGGATACGACCATAGAGGTCGCTACAGTATATCGCACCAAGCCGCAAGAACCTGTAAAACCAAAGCCAAGAGAAAAGGTAGCCAAAACGCTAACCGATACCTATGAACCTGTAAACAATGGATTGGCAACTATAGAAACCAAGTTGCTGGCCCTAGATGCCAAGGATCCTTTTGAGCCTTTAATGCCCAATAGTCTTCCTAAAATTGAAGAACCAGAAGAGCCAATTGAAGATGTCTTTATCGGAGCCGTACAAGTTGTGCCAATTTTTCCAGGATGTGAAAAATATACAACTAATGAAGAGCGTAAAAAATGTATGTCCACCAAAATAGGGAAACTTGTTTCCAAAAACTTCAGAGCAGAATTAGGAACTAAATATGGTATAAAGGGCGAACAAAGGTTGTATTCGCAATTTACCATAAGTTCTGAAGGGAAGGTGACCAATGTTAAAGTACGTGGTCCTCATCCTGCATTGGAAAAGGAGGCCGAAAGAGTAATTCTCAAAATACCAAAAATGCAACCTGGCTACCAAGGCGACAAGGCGGTAGGCGTAATCTATACCTTACCAATTTACTTTTTCGTGAATTAGGAAACTTAGAGGCAAGGTCAAAATACATCATTCTTTGAATTAGATGTTATTAATTGACCAACTAGTTAAAAAATAAGTATCTTTCTACCCTCAAATAAGTGTCTTGTATGAGGTATTTTTTAGTTGTTGCTTTAGTCCTTGCTTATTTTTCTGGAAAGGCACAAAACCTTGCAACTTACGAAAAGCCACCAATATTTAACGAATGCCAAAATGAAGCCTTTGATAATTTAAAGCCATGCTTCAATTTTACCTTGAACAACTTTGTTTTTAATAATTTCAAAATTCCTCAAGTTGTAGCTGAGGAGTCCTATGTTGGGAATTTGGATGTTCTATTCGAAATTAACAAACAAGGGGAGTTTAAGATTATTTATGTCGATGCTGCCTATGACGAACTTAAGGAGGAAGCTAAACGTGTCTTTAGCCTTTTACCAAAAGTGACACCAGCCTCCTATAACGGGAAACCCACCTTTGTTCAATATAGTTTAAACATTCCTATCCCGTTACAGCAACCGGTTAAAAGAGATGATAGTACTGCCCAAGACCGACCAGAAAAAAAGGATAGTTTAAAAGCCACCTTAAATTCCGAATACGATAACCTGAACAACAGTTTAAAAGCTTATGAAGGCGAAGAATACGATAGTGAATTGAACATTCCCTTTACCCATTCGTTCTACGCTCGTTTTGATGATGAGATGAACGCTATTGGCACCAACAGCCATACGGCAGCAAAACCTTTTGTTTACAGTGAGGTAAAACCATATTTTGATATTAAGGCTGAGAAAAGGAGTTTGGTGAAGGATGTGGATTCATGGTTTGGCCGCAAATTGTTTAACGAACACCTTGTTGCCGTAAAAGGAAAGAATTATTGGTTTACCATAGATCCTATTTTTGACTTGCAAGTTGGCCAGGATACGGAGGCAGATTTTAATACGACCTGGAATAATACACGTGGCGTTCTTATCCAGGCAGGCCTGGGTAAAAAACTTACGCTATCAACCTCTGTTTTTGAAAGTCAAGGACGTTTTGCACAATACTTCAATCAATATGCTGAAAGTTTAAAAGCCTTTGGTCCAGATCCAGCGATTATACCTGGAAGAGGCATTGCAAAGCGGTTTAAAAGTGACTCATACGATTATCCCGTCGCCGAAGCATATCTATCCTACACACCAACAGATTTTTTAAATATCCAATTTGGTCATGGAAGAAATTTTATTGGTGATGGTTACCGGTCGCTATTTCAAAGCGATGTAGCAAGTCCATATCCATATTTAAAATTGAATGCTAAGTTTTGGAAAATAAAATATACCAGTACCTGGATGTGGTTAAGGGATGTGCGGCCAGAAGTTGTGGTTGATGATGCCTTTTTACCAAAATATATGGCCAATCATTATTTAAGTTGGAATGTCTCTAAACGCTTAAATATCGGATTGTTTGAATCTGTAATGTGGGCAGACACTAATGGGCGAGGTTTTGATGTCAATTACCTTAATCCAATAATATTTTTCAGGGCTATAGAGTTTCAGACGGGCCAAGGTGCCGGTAATGCCATACTTGGTTTGAGTGCCAAGTACAAATGGAACAATAAAGTAAATCTTTATGGGCAATTTATTCTTGACGAATTCTCTTTAAGTGATGTTACGGCAGGCAACAAAAGTTGGAAGAACAAGTTTGGATTTCAGTTAGGGGCAAAATATTTCAATGCGTTCAAAATAGACAACTTGCTCCTTCAGGCAGAGTATAATCAAGTGAGGCCTTACACCTATTCCCACAATACTATAGTTTTAAACTATGCGCATTTTAATCAGCCCATGGCACACCTTTGGGGAGCAAACTTTAGGGAGCTGGTACTCATTGGGCGATATTATTACAAACGGTGGTTTGCGGATGCCAAAATAATTTTAGGCCAAAGAGGTTTAGATTTTAATACGCCAGAGGATAGCTTTGCCTACGGTGGCGATATTTATACTACCGAAAACAACAGAATAGGAGATACAGGAATAACCATTGGCCAAGGGAATAAAACCAATAGTTTTATGACCGAATTGCAGGCAGGATATGTCTTAAATCCTGAAACAAACCTGCGCCTTTTTACTAATATTATCTTCAGGGATTTCAATCCAGAAGCCATTACACCAACAACGACCGACTCTAACACACTATGGTTCAGTATTGGTATTAGAACGGATCTATTCAATTGGTATAACGACTTTTAAGCCTTTTATTTTTTTTGGATAACACTTAGTCTTAATCTATTTCAGAGGTAGGTAAGTATATTTAGCCTTGGCGGACTGCTGGAATAAGCGGTTATCAAAAGTTAATCAATTCTAAAGAAGTTCATGGGGATAATTATATCCAACAAGGACTATTTATAGTTTGGTTTTAGTTGAATCTATGGTGTGTTGTTAACTAAAACTAAAACTGGATGTTAACGTTGGTGAAAAGTATTTTTAAGATTATCTTTGCACACGCTATAAAAAAGAATCAAACAAGGAAAGTTGAGCAATACAAAATCTTCAGTTACAACGCCCTCAATAGTTACAGACTTTAAGGAAATCACTAAGATGGGATTGTCCTTAAGCGTGGTCTTTTCATCTATAGCAGGTTATTTGTTGGGTGCTCAGACCATAAGTTTCAGTTCGTTGGTGCTGTTGTCGTTTGGAGGTTATTTTATGGTAGGTGCATCTAATGCCTATAATCAAATTATAGAAAGAGACTTAGACGCCTTAATGGATAGAACAAAAAATAGACCTATCCCTGCAGGTAGGATGAGTGTAAATACAGCGTTTATAATCGCGACATCCTTTACCATTTTGGGCTTGATTACGCTATATATTATCAATCCGAAGACGGCAATGTGGGGCGCTATTTCTATATTTATTTACACCTGTGTTTATACGCCTTTAAAAACTAAAACAGCCTTGTCTGTTTTTGTTGGTGCCTTACCAGGTGCTATTCCATTTATGCTAGGTTGGGTCGCGGCCAGGAATGATTTTGGGATTGAGCCAGGTACCCTATTTGCAATACAATTCTTTTGGCAGTTTCCTCATTTTTGGTCTATAGGATGGTTTCTTTTTGATGATTATAAGAAAGGAGGCTTCTTTATGCTACCCACAGGAAAACCAGATAAGGGTACGGCCGTTCAAATAATATTGTACAGCATTTGGACCGTACTGGCATCAATCATCCCGGTCTTTGGTTTTACTGGAGACCTAAAATTATCCATTGTAGGAGCTGTAGTAGTCTTTTTACTGGGCATGGTAATGATGTTTTATGCCTTTAAGCTATTTAAGGAGCGCACTAAAAAGGCAGCAAAGGAGTTAATGCTGTCTAGTGTATTTTATATAACGATGCTTCAAATTGTGTATGTGGCAGATAAATTTTTGACTTAAGAATGGATTTAACAGAAGGAACACAAGAAGAAAAGAAAGCACGATCTAAAAAGATGATGCTATGGTTTGCAATTGGCTCATTGGTAATGTCTTTTGCAGGTCTTCTTAGTGCATTTATTGTTAGTAGTAAGCGAGAAGACTGGTTAACGGACTTTCAGCTGCCAAATGCCTTTATAACAAGTACTGTGCTAATTCTTATCAGTAGTTTTACGCTAATTGCAGCTAAAAGAGCCCTGGGGCAAAACAATAAACAACTTACAACCATTGGACTCCTAAGCACGTTGGTCTTGGGTATTGTATTTGTATATTATCAATTTGTTGGCTTTGGGCAAATAGTAGAAGCGGGTTACAACTTTACGGGACCAACAAGTAATGTAACCATGTCATTTATTTACTTAATTGCTGTAGCTCATATTGCGCACGTAGTGGTTGGTTTGATTAGCCTTTTAGTGGTGCTTTTTAATCATTTTAGACAGAAATACAGTCCCGAAAATATGCTAGGCTTTGAGTTGGCCTCTATTTTTTGGCATTTTATTGATGTTTTATGGCTCGTCCTCTTTTTATTTTTATATTTTTTTAGATACATAATTTGATTATTTTTGTCCAATCTAAAAAATACCTTTAAAATTACTTTATGGATTCTACTGTAGCTAGTACCGGAACTGAAGGAAAAACTTGGGGAGGAGGCAATAGACCTCTTGGCGCAAGTTATGGAAAGTTGATGATGTGGTTCTTTATCGTTTCAGATGCTCTGACTTTTTCTGGGTTTTTAGCAGCTTACGGATTTTCAAGATTTAAGTTTATAGAGTCTTGGCCCATTGCAGACGAAGTATTTACCCACGTTCCGTTTCTACACGGACAGGAATTACCCATGATCTATGTGGCTTTTATGACATTCATACTTATTATGTCATCCGTAACCATGGTATTGGCAGTAGACGCTGGTCATCATATGAACAAGTCTAAAGTAACACTATACTTGTTTTTAACCATCATTGGTGGTGCTATCTTCGTAGGCTCACAGGCTTGGGAATGGGCTACTTTTATTAATGGTGATTATGGTGCTGTGCAGACTAAAGGTGGTAATATCCTTCAGTTTGGTGAGTATGTAACCGAAGATGGAAAAGAAAAATTCAAGCGTATATCTATAGATGACTTTGCCATGACCGTAGAAGGTCAGCGTGTGGAGCACGAAAGAAAAAATGGACTTTGGTTTGTAGACGAAGCACCGCTTCCAGAATATTCTGTGAGCGAAATATATAATGGTTTGGCTGCGAATGAAAACATTTTAGTAAGAACACAAACTATAGATGAAAACGGTCAAAAAACTGTTTTGTCGCGCGAAGAATCTTTAAAGCAAGTTAAGGATAACGGGCAATTAGTAGTTAAAGGTGCAAACCTAATCGTGAACGAATATGGAACATCCCTGTTCGCCGATTTCTTTTTCTTCATTACAGGATTCCATGGATTCCACGTATTTTCAGGTGTGGTCATTAACATTATCATCTTTTTCAATGTTATTTTAGGCACCTATGAAAGACGTGGCAGTTATGAAATGGTAGAAAAGGTTGGACTTTACTGGCACTTCGTAGATTTGGTTTGGGTATTTGTATTTACATTCTTCTATTTAGTATAAAAACAGAAAATAAGCTTTATGGCGGCACACGAGCATAAATTAGAAATATTTAGAGGTCTTTGGAAGTTTAAATCCAATCAACAAAAGATTTGGGGCGTATTAGTGTTCTTGACTTTTGTAACAGCAATTGAAGTTATTTTGGGTATTTATAAGCCCGACGTTTTAATGACTCCATTAATGTCCCCTTTTGAAGGTGGGTTCTTTGCAACACTTGGTAATATTCTGTTCTCACCGGTTATCTACATGAAGTTGTTAAACCTAATCTTTATCTTATTAACTATAGTTAAAGCTTATTATATTACTTGGGATTTCATGCACATGAGAGACGAAAAAGGAAGTCTTAGGAAAATGGTGGTATGGACAGGTGTATTTCTTATCTGTTACCTCATTTTTATATTGCTTCAAGAAGGTGGATATGTATTTGAAGTATATAATGGAGACGATTCCCTGATAAAGCGCGATTTTTAATTGCTTTTTAAGCGTTAAAGGATATTAAAAAGGTGGTTTTTGTGAACCGCCTTTTTTATTTTTGCAAACGAAATACTTGGACCATAATTTAGAGCTGAAACACCATGGTTTCATTTTAGGTTCGGGAAAATGTTAGATATGACGGTCAGTAAGACAAAACGCAATATAGTCCTGGGAATTCTGTTCTTTCTTCCCGTAGCGTTCCTTTTAATGTTGTACCCAGCTAAGCACAATTACAATCCATTAGATATTGTTCATGAAGGCGTATCAGAATTAGAAGGATTTTATGAATTGGAAGGAGATTCCGTTCAGTTAAAAAACCACATTACCGTGTTAGGGTTTTTGGGCGAAAATCCAATGGATAACGCCATGGCGGCCTCTAACTTAAAGGAGTTAGTTTACGATAAGTTTAAGGGCTTTAAAACATTTCAGATTGTAATGGTTGCACCAACTGGGACTGAGAATCAAATTAAGCAATTAGACAAAGAAATAAGTACCTACGAAGACCTTAAATTTTGGCATTATGTGTTTGCTCAGGAAGGAGAAGTAAAGAAGCTTTTCAATTCCTTAAAATCAGATGAAGCATTAAAAAGCGATTTATCTACAAATAATGTCTTCATTGTTGACAAGGATTTAAATCAGCGTGGCCGCATAGATGGTCGAGATAAAAAGGAAACAGAAGCCGATAAGCCACAATATAGCGTATATGCTTACAATACCATTGAAGTTGCTGATATCAAAAATAAAATGAGCGAAGACATTCGTATTTTATTTACAGAGTACAGGCAAAGGCGCAAAGGAAAATTTGATGACTCTACTACGAGGAGAGCTAACGATTTAAAACAAAGCAATGAGTAAAAAAACCAATTATTCTTACATAGGAATAGCCTTCATAATTCTGGTATTTGGAATCATTTTCATACCAAGGATTATAGACAGAATAAGTGAAGGCGATGTTACTAGAACGGATGAAAGCAGGAGTTCTGGTGTTACTAATACTACGTCAGAAGCATCAGACTTGGCTTATATCCCTTCGGCTGATGGAGGTAAAAGAAAAGTCCCAAAATTTAAGTTCATAAATCAAGATAGGGATACTATAACCAATAAAGATTACGAGGGCAAAGTTTATCTTGTTGAGTTTTTCTTTACCACGTGCCCAACGATATGTCCAAGGATGAATAAGAATTTGGTACAAATACAGAATCATTTCGAAGAATTTGAAGATGAATTTGGCGTTGCCTCCTTTACTATAACGCCTGATATTGATACACCAGAGGTGCTAAAGGCCTATGCCAAAAACTATGGTATTACAAATCCTAATTGGAATCTGCTTACTGGAGACCAAGAAACAATCTATAAACTTGCTAATGAAGGTTTCTACCTTTATACCGCGAAGGATGAAACCGTTGAAGGAGGTTTCGAACACTCTGGAAACTTTGCCCTTATCGATAAAGAAGGCTATATCCGCTCTCGGGTATTATCAACAGGCAATCCATTAATTTATTACAATGGGATTATTTCTGAAGAAGAAGGCGTAGATGAGGAAGGTATTCCGCAGGAAATTACCATGTTAAAAGAGGATATTGCTAAACTTTTAAAAGAATAGTCAGGAATGGAAGCCAAACAAAGTGATTTAGAAAAAAAATATAATAAATGGATAGTGGCACTATCCGTGGCTGTTCCCTTAGTTGTGGCAGCTTTATTTGGGGTAAATCTAAGACAATTAGGATATGATGTAGAACCCTTAACATTTCTACCTCCCATTTACGCCACAATAAACGGTGTCACTGCCCTCGTTTTAGTGGTTGCTGTTATTGCAATAAAAAAGGGTAAAAGGCAATTACATGAGCGTTTAATGAAATTCGCGATTGCACTATCTGTTGCCTTTTTAGTGATGTATGTTGCCTACCACATGACGAGTGATTCAACTAAATTTGGAGGTGAAGGTTTTATAAGATATGTCTATTATTTTATTTTAATTACGCACATATTATTGTCTATCGTAATCATACCTTTTGTGTTGATCACTTATGTTAGGGCCATAACCAACAATTTTGAAAGGCATAAGAAAATTGCGAAAATTACGTTTCCTATGTGGTTGTATGTTGCCGTAACAGGCGTGATTGTTTATCTTATGATTTCTCCCTATTATAGTTAAGGAATGAAAAAGAAAATACTGTCTATAATTGTTTTGCTCTTGGTGTCCATGTACGCTAGCTCCCAGTGTGCTATGTGTAGAGCGGTTTTAGAAAGTGAAGAAGGACAATCTACAGCACAGGGTATAAATGATGGTATCATGTTCTTAATGGCCATCCCTTACATTATTGTAGGCACCATTGGATATTTCATTTACCGCACCTATAAAAAAGAGGGCTAAAAAGGGCATCAAACTTCCGCTTAATCAGTAACTGTAGTGCTTAATTAAGAATTATTCTAAAGTAATTCTTAACAATTTATTGGCACAGATTGGCTGTATTAATTGTTAAAATTGCAGTTCAATCTAGAAGCACAATGATACAAATTAAGGATTTACATAAGTCATATCACATGGGAAGTAATTCCCTCCATGTACTTAAGGGAATCAATTTTGATGTAAAGGAAGGTGAGCTGGTATCTATTATGGGATCTTCTGGTTCTGGCAAATCAACACTTCTAAATATTTTGGGAATGTTAGACGAGGCAGATAGTGGAAGTTATGTCCTTGACGGAGTCCCGATAAAAAACTTAAATGAAAAAGTAGCGGCTAGATATAGAAACAAATTCCTCGGTTTTATTTTCCAATCGTTTAACCTTATCAACTATAAAACAGCCTTAGATAACGTAGCTATGCCGTTGTATTATCAAGGCCTAAAAAGAAAAGAGCGCATTGCTAAAGCAGAGCATTATCTTGAGAAAGTAGGTTTGGCAGATTGGTCGCATCACTTACCAAGTGAGCTTTCCGGAGGTCAGAAACAACGTGTTGCTGTGGCACGAGCATTGGCCAGTGACCCTAAAGTACTTTTGGCAGATGAGCCCACAGGTGCATTAGATTCGGTCACTTCTCATGAAGTGATGGATTTAATCCAAGGAATTAATGATGAAGGTAAAACCATTTTAATTGTTACTCACGAAAATGACATCGCCCAAATGACAAAGCGAATCGTGGAGTTAAAAGATGGTATTATCATCGATGATAGGCCTGTAGAACAAGTTAGAGCTAAGGAATATGTTTAGTATAGAGCGTTGGCAAGAAATATTTGAAACCTTACGTAAAAATAAGCTCAGAACTATATTGACTGGCGTTTCTGTAGCCTCAGGTATTTTTATTCTTGTGGTTTTACTAGGTTTTAGTTCTGGAATTCAGAATGGGGTAACCGAACAATTCTCGGATGATGCCACCAATGAAATAAGTATTCGTACCAGAAGTACAACTAAAAGCTATAAAGGACTAAATCCTAACCGCAGAATACAGCTAAAAAATGAGGATTTTGAAAATATTAGTACCACGTACGATGATTATTTAGAATACCGTTCTGCAAATTATTCAATATGGAGTAGCCAAATTGTTTACAAAAACGAAACAGGAAATTTTAGTGTTCGTGGTGTACATCCCGATTTTCAGTATATAGAAAACTCCAATATCGTACAAGGCAGATTTATCAACCAGGCAGACCAAGAGGAATCACGAAAAGTTATCGTCATTGGTACAAAAGTAAAAAGTGAAATGTTTAAGGGTAAGGACCCTATCGATGAAATCGTTTCAATTTTTGGTATCAATTTCAAGGTTATCGGTGTTTACTCGGATCCAGGTGGCGAGCGTGAAGAGGATAACGTGTACATTCCTATTTCTTCTGCACAAGTTGCCTTTAATGGTGGGGACAGAATCAGAAGTATGGAGTTTACAGTCCCCATGCAAGAAAACTTAGCCAAGTCCGTAGAGGTATCAAACAAATTGTTAGAAAGTATAGAGCGCGATTTAAAGCAAAAGTATATCATCGCTCCAGATGATAGAGCGGCGATTCGCATTGGCAATACACTAGAAGAAGCTCAAAAAATTTATTCACTTATCGATATTATCAAGGCTGTGTTTTGGTTCGTTGGTATAGGAACAATAGTGGCAGGAGTTGTAGGTGTAGGGAATATCATGATTATCATCGTAAAAGATAGAACCAAGGAAATAGGAATAAGAAAAGCTCTTGGTGCTGTACCGATGTCCATAGTTGGTATGATTCTTCAGGAATCCATTTTTGTGACTATGTTTTCTGGTTTATTTGGTTTAATCCTAGGCTTGGGCCTTCTAGAGATTGTAGGGCCATCTATTAATAATGAATATCTAAAGTATCCTCAGGTAGATTTTAATACAGCCCTGAACACTGTATTTATTTTAGTTGCAGCTGGTACGCTTGCAGGTTTTGTTCCAGCCTACAGAGCTGCAAAGATCAAACCTATTGTTGCATTAAGAGACGAATAATATGTTCAATAAAGACCGCTGGGAAGAAATATTAGAAGCACTTACTGCAAATAAGTTTAGAACTTTATTGACTGCCTTTGGTGTATTTTGGGGTATCACCATTCTGGTATTGCTTTTGGCGCTAACAAATGGTTTAAAAAATGGCGTTACCGCTAGTTTCAGCAACTTTGCAGCTAATTCCATGTTCACATGGACGCAACGTATTTCCATTCCTTATAAGGGTATGCCAAAAGGAAGGCGATTTAATTACAAGTTAAATGACGTGGCCGCCCTAAAATCTGAATTTCCAGAATTAAAATATGTGTCTCCCCGAAATTCTTTGGGAGGCTATCGTGGCGCCAACAACGTTATTCGAGGAACAAAGATTGGAGCATTTCAAATTTATGGCGATTATCCTGAGTTTATAGAGCAGCTGCCTATGGACATACTTCAAGGGCGTTTTATAAATTACTCAGATATTGACGACAAAAGAAAGACCTGCGTTATTGGAGTTGATGTGGTTGCGGCCTTATATGATAAAGGCGAAGAGGTTATTGGTAGTTATATCAAAATAAATGGCGTCAATTTCATGGTTGTAGGTGTTTTTAAGAATGTGAATAGTCAAGGCGATAGTGAGGAAGAGGCCAATACTATTTTTATTCCATTTACAACGTTTAACCAAGCCTTTAATTATGGCGACCGTGTTAGTTGGATGGCAATTACGGCATACGACCAATTTGGTATTACACAGCTTAAGGATAGAATTTTCAACTTTTTGAAAACACGGCACTCCGTTCATCCCAATGATGACAGAGCTTTTGGGCATAGGGATATATCAGAACAATTTGCAAAAGTCACAGGCCTCTTTACTATTTTAACGATTGTTGGCTACTTTGTTGGAGCACTTATACTTCTCTCAGGGATCATAGGTATCAGTAATATTATGCTCATCGTAGTTAAGGAAAGGACTAAGGAAATTGGTGTTCGTCGGGCTTTAGGCGCTACACCATGGAACATAAGGCTTCAAATTTTACAAGAAAGTTTAATATTAACCATAATTGCTGGTATGACTGGCGTTGCCTTTGCTGGTGGCGTAATCTGGCTCATGAATTACTCCTTAGACCAAAGCGGGCCTGTAGAAAATTTCGCAAACCCAAGTGTTGGGATGCCAGTTGTTTTTACAGCGCTTACCATATTGATTGTTTCTGGGTTGTTGGCTGGAATGATTCCTGCCAATAGCGCAACCAAAATGAAACCCGTTGATGCACTTAGAATAGAATAAAGACAAGTTTAAATAAGCACATAAAACATGAAACGAACAACTACAGTAATATTGTTAGTAATTATTGTTGGCGCATTTGCAACAGCGCTAATTTACCTATGGCAAAAAAACCAGGAAGATCCTATAGTCTATAAAACGGAAACACCGTCCCAACAGACTATTGTTGTTAAAACAATGGCAACAGGAAGTATTGTGCCTAAAGAAGAGGTGCTCATAAAACCAAACATTTCTGGAGTTGTAGAAGAGGTTTTTATCGAAGCTGGTGAGTATGTAGATAGAGGCGATCTTATTGCTAAGATTAGGGTTATTCCAAACGTATCTACACTAACCAGTGCCAAAAACAACATCGCCTCGAGCAGGACAGCTTTAGAAACGGAAGAAATAAACTTCAAAACTCAAGAGGCCATTTGGCAAAGACAAAAAGCACTTTTTGAAAAAGGAGTGGTATCTGCGAACGATTTCGATCAAGTGAATAATACGTATTTGCAAGCCAAACAACGGGTAGAGCAGGCACGTATAGATTTACAGCAAGCAAGACAAAACTACGATATCATCAAAACAGGAACAACCTCTGGAGTAGGTGAGATAGCGCAGACCCAAGTAAGGGCTACTGTTGCAGGGATGGTCCTTGATGTCCCAATTAAGGAGGGAAACCAAGTCATTGAAGCAAACAACTTTAACGAAGGAACCTCCATTGCATCACTGGCCGATATTAAGAAAATGATATTTGAAGGTAAAATCGATGAAAGTGAAGTCGGTAAAATAAAAGAAGGTCTACCACTGGAAATCACAGTGGGCGCCATTGAAAATATAAAATTTGATGCGGTTCTAGATTATATAGCACCAAAAGGAGTTGCTGAAAATGGAGCCATCCAATTTGCAATCAAAGGGTCGCTAAAGAATTTAGATTCTACCTTCATAAGAGCTGGGCTAAGTGCCAATGCTTCCATTATCCTCGATAGGGCAGAAAACGTCATGGCCATCCGTGAAGCCTTAGTGCAGTACGACAGAAAAACCCAAAAACCTTTTGTAGAAGTTGCCGTAGGCGACCAAGAATTTGAAAGACGAGATGTTGAATTGGGCATCAGTAACGGAATCTACGTTGAGGTTAAAGGTGGTGTTTCAGAATCCGATAGAATTAAAATCTGGAACCAAGTTCAGGGTATGCCAGTAATGGGTAGCCGAAATTAATCAAAAATTAGTGTAACACTTCATCACTAACTAAGACAAATAAGCACAATGAAAAAATTAACCGTAATAGGCTTACTCCTTTTTGGGGTATTGGTTCAAGCACAAAATAAGAAATGGACACTTCTAGAGTGCGTAGAGTATGCTTTAGAAAATAATATCTCTATTAAGCAGAGCGAACTCGATTTAGAAGTTGCAGAGATTGAAAAGCTAAATGCACTTGGGAATTTTGTTCCATCGTTTAGTGCCTCTGCTGGAGTAAATGAAAATACAGGTCTGAGTTTTAACCCAGTAACCAATAATGCGCAGACTACTACATTTTTATCTTCAACAGGAAGGATAAACGTTGGATACACACTATTTGACGGTCTCAGAAATTTTAGAAGTATGCAACGTGCAAACATTTCTAGATTGGCAAGCCAATACAATTTAAGTAAAATGAAGGATGACATTTCGTTGTTAGTAGCTAATAACTACCTTCAGGTTATTTTAAATAAAGCCAATTTAGAGGTTTTGTTGTCTCAGAATGAAGTCACCCAAGCACAAATAAAGCAAACACAAGAACTTGTTGACGCAGGAGTGTTACCAGAAGGCGATTTGTTAGAGATTAAAGCGACAAACGCTAGTGAGCAGCAATCTATTGTTAATGCAGAGAACCAAGTGCAAATATCCTTGATAAGCTTGGCTCAAGTTCTCTTGATTAAGGATTACGAGAATTTTGATATTGAAGAAGAAGGTTACGGTATTGTTGATACTCTTGGAGATACGCCAGTTGACGAAATTATAGCAAGCGCTAAAGAAAACCGATCAGAAATTAGAATTGCAGAACAGAATTTAGAGCTTGCCAAGAAGGATCTTCAAATTGCTCGAGGAGCCTATTTGCCTACAATATCGGCATTCTTTGGATATGATACGAGATATACGAACACGCCAAATTTTGAAAATGTTGTAGACCCAGATAACCCAACAATAACCAGGCAAATTGGTACAGTTCAAGGCACTGGGGAAGCAGTAGTAAGCGAATTTCCTAACACCTTTCCAGTAGAGCGCGACCCTGATCCGTTTATAGATCAATTAAGTGCTAATGATGGTATCGCTTACGGCCTTCAGTTAAATATTCCTATACTAAACGGATTTAATAACAGGGCCAACGTAAAAAGGAATAAGGTTAACGTAGAAAGGTCTAAGTTTTTGCTTGAGCAGGCTGAGTTGGACTTAGAGTCCAACGTCTATCAAGCCTATGTTGATGCAAAAGGTGCGTTAAAAGCTTACGATGCGGCCCAATCTGCCGTAGAATCGCAAGAATTGGCTTACGAATATGCCAAAGCACGATACGATGAGGGATTGACTAATGCCTTTGATTTTAGTCAGGCCAAATTAAGATATGATAACGCTCGCATTAATTTGAATAGAGCAAAATACGACTATATTTTTAGACTTAAAGTCTTAGAATTGTTTTTCGGTATTCCGGCAACGGAATTAAAATTCTAGTTATGAGTAAAACGGTAAAGATAATTATCGGAGTAGTAATTGTACTGCTCATTACATTGGTTATCGGTTCCAAAATGGGTTGGTTCGGTAAAAAGGGCAATTTTAAACAAGTAACAACCCAGAAAGTTGAACTTAGGGAAATTGTTGAAACGGTATCGGCAACGGGTAAAATTTATCCTGAAGTTGAGGTTTCTATCTCTAGTGAAGTTTCTGGCGAAATTTTGGAATTACCGTTTAAGGAAGGGCAACAAGTAAAAAAAGGTGACTTGTTGGTTCGCGTAAATCCAGATTTAATAGAGTCTGCTTTAGAGAGGTCACAAGCCTCATATAAAAATGTAAAAGCAAATTTAGAACAGGCTGAAGCAACATTGAAACAAGCTAAGGCTGATTATGACAGAAATAAGGTTCTTTTTGAAAAAGGCGTAATTTCAAGGGCAGACTGGGATAGAGCGATCGCCGCTTACGAAACAGCACTTGCTGGAAGAAACTCTGCATACTTTGGCGTACAAAGTGCCGCAGCTACCGTTAACGAGGCAAGGGATAATTTGAGTAGAACAACCATCTATGCGCCCATGGATGGTACCATTTCATTGCTAAGTGTAGAATTGGGAGAGCGTGTTGTTGGAACGCAGCAAATGGCAGGTACCGAGATTTTAAGGGTAGCAGATTTAAAGAATATGGAAGTCGAGGTCGATGTTAACGAAAATGATATTGTTAAAGTTAATATCGGAGATTCAACAATTGTAGAAGTAGACGCCTATTTAAAAAAGGAGTTTAAAGGAATTGTAACAGAGATAGCCAATTCTGCCCAAGGAACACTTTCAGCAGATCAAGTAACCAATTTTAAGGTTAAAGTTAGAATTCTCGAAGAGTCCTATATGGACCTGCTAGAAGGGCAGCAAGATAATTATTCGCCATTTAGGCCAGGAATGACGGCTACCGTTGATATCATTACAAATAGAAGACCAAATGCGGTCTCCGTTCCTATTAGTGCCATTGTTGTAAAGTCAGATACAACATCTGCTAAAAAAACCTATGGTAAGGATAATGCTAACGACTTTGAAGGTTCTGTTACCAGTGACGAGAAATTTGAATGCGTTTTTGTCAATGATGGTGGTAAAGCAAAATTAAAGGTTGTAGAAACAGGAATTCAAGACGATACAAATATTGAAATTACCTCTGGATTATCAGAAGGTGAAAATATCATTACAGGACCTTATAACTTGGTTTCCAAAACGCTCAAACCAGGTGATCTTATCGAAGAAAAAAATTCAGGAGAATAGTACATCTATAATCCGTACTTTTGGATTATGGCCTTAATCCTGAATATAGAAACATCTACAACAAACTGTTCAGTCTCTTTGTCACATGATGCAGAGACTGTTGTTTTAGTGGAAGACAATAGTTTAGGGTATTCCCATGCTGAGCTATTACATGTTTTTATCAAAAAACTTTTTGAAAAAACGGGCTACAAATTAAATGATATTGATGCTGTTGCCGTAAGTAAAGGGCCAGGGTCGTATACAGGTTTGAGAATAGGCGTTTCCACAGCTAAAGGGCTTTGCTTCGCTTTGGATAAACCTCTGATAGCCTTAGACACCTTAGAAATCTTAGCTCATCAGATAGAGGTAGAACGGGGTTACGTGGTACCAATGTTGGATGCCAGACGGATGGAAGTATACTCAGCTATTTTTAACTCTAGATTTGAGTGGGTTAGAGGTGTTGCATCAGAAATTCTTCATGCGGATAGCTTTATAGAACAATTACAAGAAGATTCGGTCCATTTCATAGGCAATGGAGTAGAGAAGACTAAGGCTATAATAAAACATAAAAATGCAGTGTTCATTGAAGACAAGCTGCCTTCTGCAAAAGAAATGGGCCATTTAGCGGAAGCCAAATACAAAATAAGCGACACCGAAGATGTCGCTTATTTTGAGCCTTATTACTTAAAGGACTTTATAGCACTTAAAAAAAAGTCTTAAGACTCTTTATGAATTTCTACTTGATGTGGATAAGGTATTTCTATACCAGCTTCATCCAGTGCTAATTTTGTGTTTTTGGTAATATCGAAGTAGACATCCCAATAATCCTCTACTTTACTCCATGGTCTTACAGCGAAATTAACGGAGCTATCCGCTAGTTCGAGCACATTAACTGTAGGTGCCGGATCTTGTAACACTTTTGGGTGTGAGGTTAAAACATTCATCAATACCTCTTGGGTCTGCTTAATGTCTGCATCATAACTAACGCCAAAAACCAAATCTACACGACGTGTCCCTTCGGTAGTATAATTAACAATGTTACCATTAGAAAGCGCTCCGTTAGGAATAATGATTTCTTTGTTAGATAAACCTGTTAATTTAGTTGTGAAAATTTCTATTTCCTTTACCACTCCTATTTCGCCTTGAGCTTCAATGAGATCTCCAATTTTAAATGGTTTAAAGATCATAATTAAAACACCACCTGCAAAATTGCCAAGTGATCCTTGAAGTGCCAAACCAATGGCAAGACCCGCAGCCGCTATTATGGCAGCAAATGAGGTTGTTTCAACACCTACGGTGCCAAGTACAACAATAATCAATACAATTTTGAAGATCCAGTTAAGAAGGTTAAGTAGAAATTTTTTAAGGCTCTCATCATAGTTCCTAGCGTTCATGGCCTTTTTTATGCCTTTGAGCAACACCTTTATTACCCAACTACCAATAATCCATATGAGAATGGCAGCAATCAGTTTAGGGCCAAATTCAACTATGAGGTCAAATCCTTTGTCAATCCAATCTTGTGTATTCATGTGTATTTATATTTTGGTTAATAGAAAAACTCGGTTGAAAAACCGCGCAAATATAATAACTTATGGATTATTTAATTGACCTCGAAGGTAATTTTTAGGTTAACCCTAAATTCTACAACTTCGTTGTTCTTTACCATTGCACTTTGATCCTGCACGTAAACAGATTTAATATTCTTTACTGTTTTAGAGGCCTCTTTAACCGCTTTTTTTGTAGCGTCTTCCCAACTTTTTTCGGAATTGGATAAAACTTCAATAACTTTTAATACTGCCATGATTATTTATTTTTAATTAATATTAATTGAACCAATTAGAGGTTGTCAAGGTTATTTTGGGCAAAAAAAGGGATAAGAAATCTTCCTATATGTAAAGATAAGGATTCGGAACGAAATTTATTAGTTGTCAGAGTCCATAATGTATTTAACCAACTCCACAAGATCATTCTCCTCACGGACATCAAGATCATTTTTCTTCATGTAAGCTTTTAAACCTTTAGCGCTATCAGAAAATTCCGAAAGAAACTTTCTCTTGCGAGTGGGTATTTCATTAATGGAGTTTTCCGTTTTTAAGTAAAACGTATCGTCTTCTCTTAAAAAAGCAGCAGGTTTACCTTTATCATACCCTGTTTGTGAAGGTTCCTCAGCTCTAAATCGTATTTTTTCCCGCTTTAAGATGCTGTAATTTCCGTTGGAATAGATCACCACGAAAAATGCACGTTTTAAATTGCCATTTTCATTGTAGTCAAAATTCTTATACATCTTGTTAGACTGTAAAAATGTAACCTCGAAATCCTGTTTTTTATTCAAGGCGATAACTCCTTTTTCCGTTTGAACTTCAATATCACCCAAATAAGCATTAAATCTTACGTTGTAAACGCGATTTCCGAAGCGTTTGAACTTCGCCGTTTCAAATTTTTCATTAATGTAGGGTGAACCTTCTGCACTCAATTCTGATAAACTCCGATCACGTACAAAATAATTGTCCGTGGATTGAAAGAAATCTTGGCTACTTACATTTATACCGCTCCCACTAGTTTGTGCAAAAGATGTCGAACCAATGAGGGCAAAAGCAAAGCCAAAAATGATGTAATTTTTCATAGTATTATTTTATTAAGTTCAAATATAAGGGTTTGTTAGCCATTTATGGCATCAACGGTTAACTCTCGGTCGTTTAACATTTCCCTGAGCATGCTCTCAATGCCATTTTTAAGTGTAAATGTAGAAGAAGGGCATCCGCTGCAGGCACCTTGCAAAAGTACTTCAACTTTTTTTGTAGACGCATCAAAGGACTTAAATTCTATATTCCCTCCATCGCTTTCCACCGCTGGTTTCACATATTCTTCCAATATGTTAACTATGGACTTGGAAATATCGTCTAAAGCTTCAAATTTCTTCTCTTTTGCTTTTTCTGTTTTGTTGAGTTTTTGAGGAGCATCATCATTTAAAATAGTCTTACCTTGTTCAATGTACGACTTGATAAACTCTCTTAGTTGCAATGTTATCTCCTCCCATTCAACCACGTCGTACTTGGTAATAGACACAAAATTCTTTTCCATATAAACATTTTTTACAAATGAAAATTGAAAAAGAGCCGTGGCAAATGGCGATAGTTTGGCCTCTTCAATTGAGGTAAATTCATATTGGTTTGGAACAATGACCTTATTGCTCACAAATTTTAAAACGGCTGGATTAGGAGTGCTTTCTGCATAAACAGTGACTGCGGCTTTTGGCTTGGTGGCCTCTTCATTTACAACAACGCCGCCCTCGTTAAGATAATTCTCAATTTGTTCGGCTACTTCATCCTGTACATCTGGCCATTCCACAATGTCATAACGCTCCACGGCTACAAAATTTGATGCGATATAAACGGTCTTAACAAAAGGCAAATGAAATAGCTGTTGCGCTAAAGGTGACGGTTTGGCGTCGTCTATATTTTTAAATTCGTAACTGTTATGATTGGTCAAAAATTTTTCTGCTTCAAATTTTACAATAGCGTCATTGGACGTTGGTACAACTGAAATTTTCATATCAAAATTCTTTTGTGCAAAAATATGAAATAGAACCCTTAAACGTTAAATCTAAAGAATATGTTTTGTGTCTAATTTTTAAAGTCATTTCATATAATTTGGCTAAATTTCCAATTCGGTTTTGAATTATTGGGCAAATATCATGCTAAAATTATATTTTCAAGGCCTGATTTAAGATTACTTTCATGCGATACATAATACTTATTGTTTTCATTTTTATCGGTGTTCAGGGCCATGCTCAAGATATTCTGATGCAAAATGGGACATTTAACCGCTGTCAACCCAATCGTTTCTTCGATTCTGGAGGCGAATTTGGGAACTATGGGAACGATGAAAATTTAGTTACCACCATTTGTCCGCAAAATGCTGGCGAATTTATGGTCATCGAGTTTTTAAGTTTTGCAACACAATTAAATTTAGATGTGTTAACCATATATGATGGCGATTCAACTGCTGCTCCAGTGATAGGAACTTATTCTGGTGCGGCTTCGCCAGGAACCGTATCGGCATCTACTGCCAATGCTACAGGATGCCTTACGTTTCAGTTTATCTCGAGTGCTACTGGTAACACAACAGGCTGGGAGGCTACTATAGGTTGTGCTACACCGTGTCAAACCATAACCGCATCAATTGATACCACAACACCAGAACCTAATCCCTCAGGAGTAATTGTAATTCTTCCGAGCACGGAAGTGACCTTTAATGGAAGTGCTACCTTCTCAGAAGATGGCACCAATGCCACTTATGATTGGGATTTTGCAGATGGCAATACGGCAACAGGAACAACAGCATCAAATATTTTTAATAATCCAGGCACCTTTAATGTTACCTTAACGGTAACGGATGATAATCCGCAGTCTTGTACAGATGTGGCAACGATAACCGTGGTTGTCATTGGAGATACAGTTATTGTAGATCAGGACAGTTTTACACCGGAAGAGCTCGTAGAGGATGTCTTGATAAACAGTGAGTGTGCTACTGTAACTAATATTATTTCCTCAACAGGAATTGATTTTAGCCCTACGGAACCCAATGGTATAGGTTATTTCATTAGCGATGGTAATAATTTTGAATTTGCAGAAGGTATCATACTTACCACAGGTGATGCCTCAAGAGCTGAAGGACCTGAGCAGGGAACGTTAAGTGATGGTTCTTTCGCTTGGCCAGGGGATAACGATTTAGAAAATGCTATCGGTCTAGGGCTTGGTGCTACCAATAATGCAACATTTATTCAATTTGACTTTGTTCCTTTAGCTAATGAAATTAGTTTTGATTTCGTTTTTGCCTCTGAAGAATATGGTCAATTTCAGTGTTCTTTTACGGATGCCTTTGCTTTTCTTTTAACGAATAATGATACTGGTGTTACAACGAATCTCGCACTCGTTCCTGGAACTACAGATGTTGTTTCTGTACTGAACGTACGCGATAATGCGTTTAATGCAGGATGTCCTTCTGTTAATCCCAATTTTTTTGATTCTTATTATGGCAATCCAAATGGTCAGCCTGTGGGAGATGCGCCCATTGATTTTAGAGGTTATACAATTCCAATGACGGCAGAATCAATTGTTACACCTGGTACTAGTTATACAATTAAATTAGTGATTGCAGATGATCAGGACACCCAGTTTGATGCTGCAGTTTTCCTTGAAGCGGGTAGTTTTAATCTCGGTGGTGACCTGGGTGACGACATTACAATCGCTGCAGGTACAGCAGAATGTGGTGGTGAAGCAGTAACTTTAGATACTGGATTGCCAACGGCAACGCATACTTGGTTTCAAGATGGCGTGGAGATACCTGGAGAAACAGGATCAACTATCGATGTAACGCAAACAGGCACCTATTCTGTTGAAATAGAATTCTCTGGATCTTGTCAAACTCAAGACTCAATTTTTGTGGAGTTTAAATCAAGTCCAACAGCAAATCAACCTCAAGATTTGACAGTGTGTGACGTAGACGGTACAGCAGAATTTGATTTGTCTGAAAATGACGACGATATTCTTGGCGCACAAGATCCAACAGAGTTTATTGTGTCCTATCATTTAACAGAAGATGATGCCATAAACAATCTAAATCCCTTACCCATTAATTATACCAATGCAACAAATCCTCAAACCATCTGGGCAAGAATTTCAGATGCTACACAAGAATGTTTTGACACCACGTCTTTTCAATTACTGTTTAGCCAGTTGGATATCAATGCTAATATTACACCAATTGAATTATGTGATGATGTAATAACAGATGGATTAACAGAATTTAATTTGTTAGATAGGGAAGCCGAAATTCTTGGCACTAATGATCCTGCTGATGTCAATATTTCTTTTCATTTAAATCAGGCCGATGCAGAAAATGATGTAGCACCTTTACCAAATCTTTACACTAACGTTACACCAAATAATCAAACGATATTTGTGCGTCTGGAATCAGTTATAAGTGATGACTGCTACAACGTCACCACACTTGATTTGGTCGTTTTACCGAACCCGGTGGCGACTCAGCCCACGGACTTTGAGGTGTGCGACGTCAACAACGACGGTTTCGCGCAGTTCGCCCTTGATACGAAGACCCCGGAGATCGACGGCGGCCAGGCCGGCGTGGTGGTGAGCTACCATCTGACGCCCGGCGATGTGCTCACGGGCGCTGACGCCCTTCCGGACCCTTACACCAATGCGGTCGCGGATGCCCAGGAGGTTTACGTAAGGGTGGAGGACACGGCCACGGGATGCTTTGCGACCACGACACTTCAGTTGGTGGTCCACCCCAGCCCGACGACGGTAGCGACCGATGATATTGCCCTTTGCGACGAGAACAACCCTGGCGACCTCCAGGAGGTCTTCGACCTATCGGTCAAGGACATAGAGCTCATAGACGGCCAGGCCAACGTTGCGGTATCGTACTATCCGAGCCAAGCGGATGCGGACGCCCAGACCAACGAGATAACCGGTCCGTACGCAAATACGGCTACGCCGCAGACAATAGTGGCAGTGCTTACCAATACGCTTACGGGCTGCAGTTCCCAGGTAGCCTTCGATATCATCGTGGACTCGCTCCCCACGGCAGTAGTCCCGACGCCCTTGGAGGTCTGCGACGACGGTGTCCCTGACGGGATCACGGAGATTGACCTGAGCTTGAAGGACGTTGAGGTGAGCGGCGGCAACGG